>Ga0210019_1000001_pt1 | contig 946925 bp, 884 predicted proteins | sample CryGeyCG2114_020_2_FD_183969 | JGI IMG/M metagenome (GOLD analysis project Ga0210019, IMG submission 183969) | Groundwater microbial communities from aquifer - Crystal Geyser CG11_big_fil_rev_8/21/14_0.20 (SPAdes) (version 2) | ecosystem: Environmental > Aquatic > Deep subsurface > Groundwater...
GCAATATGAAAAATAACCTGATGCCGTTTATTGACAAAGTTTTGCTCAGAAAAAGATTCATTATCGAGACAATCTTCGGAGTAATGAAAACCGATTTTAACCTCGAACACTCAAGACACCGCTCGCCCATCAACGCTTTCGTCAGTATTCTGGCATGCCTTGTGGCATATGCTTATAAAACCGATAAGCCTAAAATCAAGGCTTTTCTTATAGAGCATTAAACGTAGTTGGGGTTACCTAAGCCTGCTAAACGTGCTCATTATAAAGATAAAAAAGTTCCCTTCCTTAGTTTAATGATTACTTCAACAGGAGCTAAATCATATAAGGTCAGAAAGAGATCAAACAATAGGTTTGTTAATGTAACACTTGGAAAGTATGATGAAATTACAATCGAGCAAGCTAGAAAGAAAGCAGTTGAAGTAATATCTTTAATTACTAGCGGTGTTAATCCTAATGAAGAAAAGAAAAAAATAAGAACTTCAATCACTTTTGGTGAAATGAATGAGGAGTATATTGAACATCACTGTAAAGCTCATAGAAAAGATATGACCACAGATACAAAGGATATTCCCAAACATTGTAAACATTTATGGAATAGAAAAGCTGATAGTGTAACAACAAAAGAACTTCAAGCATTACATACAAAAATAGCTCTCAATAACGGCAAATATCAAGCAAATAGAGTTACTGATGGAATAAGAGCTATGTATAACAAGCATATAATATGGGGGTGGGATGGAAAGAACCCGGCTCTTGGTATACAAAGGTTTAAAGAAAAATCACGAGAAAGATTCTTACTTCCAGAAGAAATGCCTCGATTTATTAATGCTTTAGAAATGGAAGAAAACCAAACGGCTAAAGATGTCCTTTACATGCTATTATATACAGGTGTTAGAAAAACAAATGCACTCATGATGAGATGGGAACAAATTGATTTTGTAAATTACACATGGAATATTCCTGAGACAAAAAATGGTGACTCTCAAATTGTTGTACTTACATTGCCTGCGATGAAGATATTAATGAGAAGGAAGCAAGATTCAAAATCAGAATGGGTCTTTGAAGGTGAGGGAAGTAAAGGATATTTTTCAGACCCTAAAAAGGCTTGGAATAGAATATTAAAAAGGTCTGGTATAAAAGAATTAAGAATACATGATTTACGTAGAACTTTAGGTTCATGGCAAGCTGCTATGGGTGCTAACAGTTATGTTATTGGTAAATCACTGGGGCATAAGTCACAAGAGGCTACAGCTATCTATGCTAGGCTCAACTTAGACCCTGTAAGAGAGTCTGTAAGTAAGGCTACTGAAGCTATGATGCTTACAACTTATCCACAACAAGATTCTATAAATGTTAATGATGGAGGTTGCTTATAAGGCTATTTTATTGTATGTAACCCCAACTACGTTTAAGCCTCGATCAAAAAAGCCCTGATTTTGGGTTTATCGGTTTTGTATGTGTATGCGACTAGGCAGGCTAAAATACTGACGAAAGCGTTGATTGGCGAGCGGTGCCTTGAGTGTTCGAGGTTAAAATCGGTTTTCATTACACCGAATATTGTCTCTATAACGAACCTTTTTCTGAGTAGAACCTTATCGATAAAAGGCATCAGGTGGTTTTTCATATTTCGCCGGATCCCGGTGATTAAATGTAGCCCGTGACCCCATAATTTCTCAAATATTTTTTTGCCGATATAGCCCTTGTCGGCGTAACATTTGCCTCGCAAATATTTTACCATATCACTAAGTGCAGCACGGTCATCGGCGTTTCCAGGTGTAATTTTTACAGCCATGATCTGCCCCTTGTGGTTGATAACAATATGCAGTTTGAAGCCAAAAAACCAACCCATGGTAGACTTGCCACGAGCCGCCAAACCTTCAAAAACCTTGTGATTATTTATACGTTTATTGTGACAGACTTTGAGCGGGGTGGAATCAGCAAAATAAATCCCGGTTTCCTCGCCACCGAGACTGTGAAGCAACAGGGTCAGCGGCATGAATAGCTGTTTTTTCAAGGCGATAAAGCGGTCATAGCAGGGAAGTTTGTTGAATTTGTCACAATGCCGACCCAAAATGTCGTGGATATAAAAATATTTGAAATTTTTGTAATGGCTAAAATGGTACCAGATTTCAATCAGAAGCATTTCGCTAAGGCTTAAATAGCCTTGCCGTTGGCGGCTCTTGCCCAAGGGAAGGATTTTTGATTTTGTTAACGATTCATACAATTTGCAAAAATCATCAAGACAAACGAATAACGTTGTGATATCTATTTTCATGGCTAAACTACTTGTTTATATTGTCGAAAAATAAAAACTTCAGTTTAGCCAACCTTCCTTTATTTATCAATCACTTGTACATACTCTTATCCGTAGTTGAGGTTATGTAAATAAACAACTTTAGTTAATAAACTAAATATTATCTCCGCTATCGAGGATAGCATCCAGCCCTAGGGGCACCCTCACACAGGTAAGGCTTGTTTGAGTTTTTATCACATTATAAATTAAATGAATAGGAGGGTGTAATGCCCAATAAACATACCTGTTCTGGTGATACTGAATCAAACAAAGAAAGTACAGTTTCCCCAGACAAATTATACTCTACTCAGGAAGTCGCCAAAATTCTCGGTGTATCACCTGACACTTTATATTGTTGGAAATGTAATGGCACATATGACTTGCCAGTCAAGAAGGTAGGTCGTCTTAATAAATATAGACATGCTGACATTATGGATTTTCTTAACTCAAGAACGGTAAATAAATATAACAATAAGGAGTTATAATAATGAACTTCAAAAAAAATGCTGTTCTTACAGCAAAATCTTTATCTAGATAGTGTAGTCACGAGATAAAATTTATGTTATATATTTCTCCTATAAATCCAAGTAGGAGAAATTTTTATGTCACTTGCCCACCGTCGACACGATATATCTGATAGAGTATGGAGTCTTCTGGAACCCAATCTCCCTGGCCGCAAAGGCGCGTGGGGCGGGATCGCCAAGGATAACCGCCAGTTTATAAATTCTGTATTTTGGATACTTCGTACAGGATCTCCTTGGCGCGACCTTCCGCCTGATTACGGCAACTGGAGCAATGTACACCGCCGTTTTATCCGCTGGTGCGACGCTGGAATCTGGGAAAAATTACTTGAGCAACTGGTTGATTCTCCTGACTTTGAATGGCTAATGATTGATGCCAGCCATATAAAAGTGCATCCACACGCAGCAGGAGCAAAAGGCGGAAATCAGGAAATGAGCCGCACAAAAGGGGGCTCAACACAAAGCTACACTTGGCCGTGGATGCGTTTGGTATGCCGGTCAGAATTATTATTACGCAAGGTACCACAGCAGATTGTACGCAAGCTCGCCGATTGATTGATGGAATAAATGCAGAGTATTTATTTGCGGACAAGGCTTATGATACCAATGAAATTCTGGAAATAGCCGAAAAGCATGGCATCAAGCCAGTTATCCCGCCAAAATCAAACCGAAAAATCCAGAGGGAGTATGACGAAGAACTCTACAAATTACGCCACCTTGTCGAAAACGCCTTCCTACATCTTAAGCGTTGGCGCGGCATTGCAACCAGATATGCCAAAAACTCAGCGTCATTCCTTGCTGCTGTGCAAATTAGATGTATTGCTCTTTGGGCTCAAATCTCGTGACTATACTCTCTAGGAAGGGTGTACCTACTTTTCCTATAAATAAAAATGAAAAAACTCCATCAGTAAGTGGAGGTTTCAAGTCAGCGACAACTGATATTGATACTATAGAAGATTGGTATGATAGTAGAAAAAAATCTAACATAGCAATGCCTACAGGGGCAGTGTCTAAATATTGGGTTCTTGATGTAGATGTTAAAAATGGAGCCAAAGGTCTTGAGTCCTTAAAAAAGATTGAGTACCTACTTGGCAAACTTGATACTTTTACTGTTAGAACTCCTAGCGGTGGTATACATCTATATTTTAAATATCCTAAAAAAGGTGTTAAGTGCCTGACAAATATTTTTGATGGTATAGATGTACGAGGTGATGGAGGGTATGTTTTAATACCTCCTTCATCCATTGATGGAGAAAAGTATAAAGTAGAAAATAAAAGTGAAGTTTCAATCGCTCCTAAACTTCTATATATACTTTTAAGATATGGACAAAAAGCTCTGCCTCCTATCGATATTAGTGAAGGTGAACGTAATGATAAAATATTTAAATATATGTGTTCATTGCGAGATCTAGGTGTTAGTAAAGCTGATAGAGATAAAATTGCAATAGCACTAGGCAAGCGTTGTGGTTTAGATGAGGAGGAAGCTATATCTTGTGCTAATAGTTCTGATAGATATGACGATGAGAAAAAATCTAAACCTGTTCCTGAAGAAGATAGGCAATCGATAGTTGATGATTTTAATAAAGAGTATGCGGCAACATTCTTTGGTAGTAAATGCGTTGTGTTGTATGAGTCATATTACCCTATGAAACAAACTAAAGATGTGTATTTTACAGACTTTTATAATTTACGTTCTTTTTATGCTAACAAGACTATTCCTAATGGTAGGGGTGGGATTGATACATATGCAGATGTCTGGTGGAGAAGTCCTAATAGAAGGCAATATAAGGGTGTTGTATTTATGCCAAACAATGCACCGGATGATTATTACAATTTGTGGGGTGGTTATGGTGTCGAGTCTAAAAAGGGTAATTGTGACTTATTTCTAAAGCATATAAGAAATGTTATTTGTAATAATGATAATGAAACTTATAATTATGTTATTGGTTGGATGGCATCAATGATACAAAACCCATCTGAAAGGCTTGGTACCGCACTTGTTTTAAGAGGAAAGCAGGGAGTTGGTAAAGGGCGTTTTGTTGCTCACTTGGGAGCTTTATTAGGTAAGAGTTATTTGCATGTTAGTAATGTTAAGCATGTAACAAATCACTTTAATTCTCATCTAAAAGATAAGTGTTTGGTATTTGCTGATGAAGCTGTTTGGGAAGGTCAAGGAAGAACTTCTGAGGGTAATTTAAAATCTCTTATAACTGAAGATACGTTGATGATTGAGCCTAAAGGAAAAGACGCTTTGTCGTTTAAAAATAACATATGGCTAATACTTGCGTCAAATTATGATGACCCTGTTAAGGTTTCTGCGGAAGAGCGTCGTTTTGTTATACTGGATGTTAGTGATAAGTATATGCAAGACAAGGAGTATTTTAAAAAGTTAGAGCGTCATATGATGAATGGTGGTCGAGAAGCTCTTTTATATTACTTGTTGAATTATGATATTTCCGAATCAGATTTGACGCAGATACCTCAAACAAAAGCCCTTGATGAGATGAAGCGTTATTATATGGATGATATGCAGACTTTTTGGTATGATAGACTTGATGATGCCCGTATCTTAGAGCGTGATAAGAAATGGACTGATTGGGTTTCTACAAAAGACTTGTTTGACCAGTACTGTTCATCTATTGGTCGTGCCTCTTCAGCAAATAAATCAATGGAAACTAAGTTTGGCATTGAGTTTAAAAAGATGCTACCTGTTCATAAGGTTTCCAAGAAAAAGGTAGGTGACCGTCAGGTCAGGGGCTATATGATTCCATCACTTAAAAAGTGTCGTCGTCATTTTGAAAAAATTATGCGCACTCAATATAATTGGGATGAATAACGTATAAAACATATCCAACCTGCTATTAATACCAAATTCATTACAAGGTTATTTAGGTTCTAGTAGGTTGGATTTTCAATATAATATCTATTATAATATATTGCTAAGCCTGACAATTTCATTTTATAAATGTCCGCAGGTAAAACTATTTATTAAAATATAAAAAGTTAGTAGTTTCGTGCAAGCAGTACTCATTATATCCATCAGCAGTTAAATCAATTTCATCGAGTCCATGCTGTGCAAAGTAATCGTCCCACACTACACTGTATGGTTTCAGATATAAAGTTCTCCATACATCTCTTACAAGCCTTTGAATAAATCTAGGTACAATAATCTCTGTGCCGTCTGCTGCATAAACTTTTGATGGTCTATTAACAGTTAGCCGAGAGTGTTGTTTTTCATTATACTCAAAATAGTGTGGTGTATTATCAGACACTATCACTACATCACAGGTAATTTGTTTAGTGTTGAGGGCAACCTTTACCTCTTTAGGGAGTCTTAGAAGCTCCTGCGTAACCTTAGACCGTCTCTTTTGGGATAATTTAGTGGTATCCAACCAATTTATAATATCGGCTGTCTTGACGCTTCTATTTATTATGGACTCTGTCAAAGGGTAATAGCTTTTTCTTACAGTAGGGTTTAATGACTCAATTATCTTACTAACAAAGAGAGTTTCCTTTTTTCTACTTTTATGTGGAAGGTGATATAACTCCATAACTCAAACCCCTAAGTCAGGCTTTAGACCTGACCTTAATATTCTTATCTGATTCGGGTTTTAGCTACTCTTGGTAGCTGGGAGTTCGTAAGTCACCTATGGACGACTGTGACAGTCTTTAAGCTGGACTCTGGACATATACTGCCACCTCCCAGCCATAAAGGTTGGAAAGTGACATCTGTTACGGTCAGACATCTTACCGCCATAGGTTGAGGTTACGACACCCCAGAACAACATGCGTGCTGTTCCAAGGCGGATGCTAAATGATTTCATTAAAAAAGGGAAGAAAAAGCTTTTGTAACTTTTTTATAAAATATATCTAGTTACCTATTGAAAAGTAAAAAACAAATACTAAATAAAGTATAAGTGATATAAAAAAATCACATAATGTTGTTTTTATATTTGTTACAGGAGGTACATAAAATGTCAAAAAAGAATCAACACGTAGTTCCTCATAAAGATGGCTGGGCTGTAAAAGGTGCTGGTAATCAAAGAGCTACATCAACTCATAGAACTCAAAAAGAAGCTGAATCTGCTGCAAGAGAAATTGCTAAAAATCAAGAAACTGAGTTATTTGTTCATGGTCGTAATGGACAAATTCGTGAACGTGATAGTTACGGGAATGATTCATTTCCGCCAAGGGGGTGAAGACAATGACATTATTAACAGCCCTTTCTCCCCAAGCAAAGAGTTTAACATCTAATTTCTATGATTTTTGTAGTTCTATTAGTTTATCTCAAGATAAAAAGGATAGCATATCCTGTAGATATAAAAGGATAACAAAGCAGCTTAATAAGGACTTTTGGGACACTGACTCAGAATTGTCTCATAGTTTATACGTAGGTTCATATGGTAGAGGAACATGTATTAATAAGGTTAGCGATATAGATATACTGTTTCAAATGCCATATAGCGTATATAAACAATATAATAGCCATCTTGGAAATGGTCAGTCCGCCTTGTTACAGGCTGTAAAAAATTCTCTTACCAGAACCTATTCAACTTCTCATTTACGAGGGGATGGACAAGTTGTTCAAATAAATTTTGATGATAATATAAAGTTTGAAATTGTTCCTGTCTTTATAAATAAAGATGAACGAAGTTTTACTTTCCCTGATTCAAATAACGGGGGTAGTTGGAAAATAACTGACCCAAAATCTGAACAAAATGCAATATCATCAATAGATAAATTATGTAATTATAATTTAAAACATTTATGTAGAATGGCAAGGTCTTGGAAAAGCCAGCAAAGGGTGCCTATATCAGGTATGCTAATAGACACTCTAGCTTACTCGTTTATTCAGACATGGAAATATAAGGATAAGTCTTATACATACTATGATTGGATGTTTAGAGATTTTTTAGAATTTTTATTTGGTTTAAGTGAAACCCAAGAATATTGGCTGGCACCTGGAAGTAAAAAGGCTGTTTATAAAAAGGATAACTTTCATTACAAAGCAAAAACAAGTTATAATATGTCTTTGGATGCAATAGAGTACATGAGAAAGAATATGGAGTATTCAGCTATACAGAGGTGGAAGGAAATTTTAGGAAATAATTTTAGATAAAATATTATGAATGTAAATGAAAGTCATATTCGGCAATGTTATGGTAGAGTTGTTTACTCTCATAAAACACATGAGAAGTGTGCAGACATTTTAACAGATAAACTAAATTTAGTGGCAAATATGCAGATAATATTATCTGCAATCTCTGCTGGAGGTATTATTACTGTATTATTTGATAGTAATGGTATGGTTGCAAAAATTATAACTGCCTTGAGTGCTACGATGCTTTCTGCAATTACAATGTATTTTAAACAAAATGATATAGCTTTATCAATTCAAGAGCACAAAGCGACCGCGATGCAGTTATGGGGTGTTAGGGAGTCTTATGAATCTCTATTATCCGACATAAGGTTTGAGGTGATAGATATTGGTGAGATAAGGAGTATTAGGGACAAACTTCAAAATAAGCTTCATGATGTTTATAATTCAGCTCCTCGTACTTTTTATAAAGGTTACAAAGAGGCTCAGGATTCGTTAAAGAACAAAGAAGATATGACATTTTCTGATGAAGAAATAGATGCATTTTTACCTGAGCACCTAAAGTCGATATAATAAATATTGAGGATTATTTCTAACTCTGAAATGCCTAATGTATCCCCAGTGTATCCCCGAGGTAAAATAGTCGGTTATATTGATAAGTGCTAAATTTTATAACAGATTGATATTAAAGATTTTAAAGTGGTCGGGGTGGAGAGATTCGAACTCCCGACCCTCTGGTCCCAAACCAGATGCGCTACCAGACTGCGCTACACCCCGAATTGCAAGCTTTTTAAAAGCTTTTTGTCTGTTATTCTTAAAAACAGGAAAGTACTTATATCAGGTTTTTTTTTAATATCTAGTATTTCTTACAAAAACCTTCAAAATTTCTAGATTAGAATTTAAATTTGAACATACTTTCCTTCGGTTTTCTTCGGATTCCCTATAAATAGTCCTTGCAATAGAGCATGTTCTGCAAATTTCCGCCGCACCTATACATTTGGCAAGTGCGTCTATTTCCTTTAAAGCACTTAGCCAGATATTGTCATTTACAGGTTTTGACATTAATTTCAGGCATTCATGCGTGTTCATGAAAAATAAATCTATAATTTCTTTTTCAATAGATTCAATATTGTTTGTTAAATTGCTTAACATATTGATGTCTAGGGGTAAATTGCCTGTATCAGGATTTCTTTCCATTAATTACCTAAAATGAGTTTTTAATATACGCACCCTGTCATCCAATTCGAAAAGTTTAGTAAAACTTTTCGATATTAAAAAAGTTTCCTAACTTTTTTAAATGTGGATTCCACTATAATTTGTTTTACTAAACAAATTCGTGGAATGACAAATTTACTATAATTTATAGTATCAAAATTATTGAATAATTTCAAGCATGGACGTAAAAAAAAGGTCACAAAAACGTGTGACCTTTTAAATTATTGGTTTTATTTTAACTATTAAAAGAAACGGCGTTTCTTTTTAGGCTCTTCTTCTTTTGGTTCGGAAGGGCTGTCATTAGATGGTTTTGGCTGCTCTATATTGCTGCTATCACCATCACGATTCCTGTCACGGTTATCACGTGAAGAACTACGGTTATCACGGTCACGACCTTTACCGCCGCGTCCACCATCACGACCACCATCACGAACTCCGCGAGAAGAAGGACGTGTGCCGTCATCTTCAAACTGATCGGACAAATCCTCACCGGTTTCCTGATTAACACGTTTTATGCTAAGGCGAACCTTACCACGCTCAACGCTCAATACTTTAACCTTAACCTTGTCACCTTCGGAAAGTTCGTCGGATATTTTTTCTATCCTTTCGTTCTTAACTTCAGAAATATGCACAAGACCGTCAGTTTTGCCAAGGAAGTTAACCAAAGCACCGAAGTCCAGAAGCTTAACAACTTTACCGCTGTATATCTTGCCTATCTCAACTTCAGCAACCGTATCTTGAATAAGCTTTATAGCCTGTTCAACAGAGTCAAGACCGATTGCGGCAACTTTTACAGTTCCGTCTTCTTCGATGTCAATCTTAGCACCTGTGGTTTCACATATTTCACGTATGTTTTTACCGGCAGGTCCTATAACCTCACCTATCTTATCCTTAGGTATGGTTATTGAACGTATTTGAGGAGCGTTTGCATTAACACCTTCACGGTTTTGGGCAATTGCCTTATTCATTTCGGCAAGAATATGGATACGTCCGTCTTTTGCCTGTGCAAGAGCGACTTTCATAATTTCGGTAGTGATACCGTTTATTTTTATATCCATTTGAAGTGCGGTAACACCTTCTGACGTTCCGGCAACTTTAAAGTCCATATCACCTAAATGATCTTCATCGCCTAAAATATCCGAAAGCACCGAGAAATCACTGCCTTCCTTAATAAGACCCATAGCTATACCGGCAACAGGGGCGGTTAAAGGAACACCTGCGTCCATCATAGATAATGATGAACCGCACACGGTAGCCATAGAAGAAGAACCGTTAGATTCTGTAACTTCAGAAACTACACGTATTGTGTACGGGAATTGCTCAGGCTCAGGAAGAACGGCACGAACTGCCCTCCATGCCAGCTTTCCATGTCCTATCTCACGACGACCCGGTGACTTTAGGAAGCTTGCTTCACCAACAGAATATGGAGGGAAGTTATAATGCAGCATGAAGCGTTCTTTATATTCGCCTTCAAGCTCGTCAACTATCTGCATATCCTGACCGGTACCAAGCGTAGAAACCGCTAAAGCCTGTGTTTCACCACGGGTAAATAAAGCGGAACCATGAGCTCTAGGAAGTAACGATACGGTAGCCTGAATGCCCCTTACGTCAGATTCTCCACGACCATCAATACGTTTCTTGGTTTTTAATATATCACCACGCACGATGTTCTTCTCAACTTTTTTGAAAGCTCCGCCAACTTTAATTGCGTCAAACTCTTCACCAAGCTCTTTTTCTAAAGTAGCTATAGCCTCGTCTTTAATGCAGTTAAGTTTTTCAACACGGCTTTGCTTGTCTGTTTCGGCGTAAGCTTCACGTAGTTTTTTCTCCGTAAGATCGCTTACACGTTTTTCAAGAGCCGAATTATCAGGTTTTTCAAATGCCCAAGCAGGTTTGCCGGCTTCAGCCTTAAACTCGTTTATAAGTTTAATTATAGGCTGCATTTCCTTATGTCCGAACTCAACCGCACCAAGCATAATTTCTTCTGAAAGTATTTTAGCTTCCGATTCAACCATAAGAACCGAACTTTCAGTTCCCGCAACTACTAAATCAAGTTTTGAATCCGTTATCTGTTCAGGAGTAGGGTTAAGGACGTATTTTCCGTCAACATAACCTACCCTTGCTCCGGCAATCGCTTCTTCAAAAGGAATACCGGAAATAGCCAATGCCGCAGAACAGCCTATCAATGCCACAACGTCAGGGTCATTTTCCATATCATGAGATAATACGGTAGCTATAACTTGTGTTTCATTGTAAAACCCTTCAGGGAACAACGGACGCAAAGGTCTGTCTATCAGGCGTGATGTAAGGGTTTCTTTTTCTGAAGGTCTGCCTTCTCTTTTGAAGAATCCGCCCGGAATTTTCCCGGCTGCGAAGGCTTTTTGTTGGTAGTTAACTGTAAGAGGGAAAAAATCTATACCTTCTTTAGCTTTTTTTTGAGCAACTGCCGTACATAGAACAACAGTCTCTCCATACGTTATTTTAACGGCTCCATCTGCCTGTCGGGCTATTTCACCCGTTTCTAGCTGAAGTTTTCTGTCTCCCCAGCTTATTTCTTTCTTTTTTATATCAAACATGTCTATCCTTATTTATACATAATTATTACCCTAGATACATTCTCTAGTGTTTTATCTTCGATTTTGAACCTTTAATTTTTAAAGACACTAATAAAAGCAAAAAACACTATACGGCAGATTATTTACATTAAAAATGCCGTAGGCTTAAATACAGAATATCCGTAAAAAACTTAGAGAAAACATAGATAAAAAGGTCCTCTGAAGTTCAAACGAAAAAACTATACAAAAACAGTCTTAAATCAATAGGGTAAAAAAAGCTACTACTTTCTTAATCCTAGCTTTTTAATTAGAGATTCGTAGCGGTTGAAGTCTTTCTTTTTAAGATACTCAAGTAGCCTTCTTCTGCGACCGACCAGTATTAAAAGACCTCTTCTTGAGTGATGATCTTTTGCGTTAGTTTTAAAGTGTTCAGTCAAGTTAGCGATACGCTCGGTTAAAACCGCAACCTGAATTTCAGTTGAACCGGTATCACCATCTTTTGTGGCAAATTCTTTAATAATCTCTTGTTTACGTGTAGCTGTAACCGACATCTTTTCTCTCCATTATTAATTAACAGTTATCAGACTTAATAATTTGTCATCCCATAGTAAAAAATTTAGGAAAATTTTTTACTATGGGATCCAATTTGAAAAAGTTAGTAAACTTTTTCAATATTCTAAAAGTTTTCCTAAACTTTTAGAACGTGGATTCCACTATGATTTGTTTTACTAAACAAATCCGTGGAATGACATAAATTAGTATGTCATAAATTAAAAACACGGGAAGGCTTTATAATTGCGTTCCCGACTTCACAAAGGGCTATCAGTTTTCCGTTTGATTTGACTGCGGTAATATCACCTTGTGTCAACCCACTCGGTTCAAAACTAATAGTTTTCCCTTGCCTCAGGGACGCTGCTTCTTCGTTAGTAATATCAAGTACAGGGATGTCGTCTAGCACTTGTTCTACAGGTAAAAGCAGTTCCTCAGAGCCGTCCTTATACACCTTATTGTCGAACATATCCAGCAAAATCGCACTTTTTATACAAAAATTCCCAACTTTGGTACGCTTTAACATTGTTACATGACCTTGCGTGCCAAGCTTTCGGGCTAAATCAATTGCCAAAGAGCGTATATAAGTGCCTTTTGAGCATTTTGTGCGGAAGGTGTCGGCTCCCAGATATTCCAGATTATATATGCAAACTTTGCGTGATTTTATCTTAACCTCTTTGCCCTGACGTGCCAGATCGTAAGCTCTTTTGCCGTCAATTTTTATAGCTGAAAATGCAGGAGGTGTCTGTTCTATCTCTCCGATGAAAAAGGGGAGGGTGGTTTGAATTTCCTGCTGGGTAGGGATAATTTCAGACGTTTGGATTATCTCTCCTTCTGCATCGCCTGTAGATGTTGCTTCGCCCCATTTTACGGTGAATTCATACTCTTTTTTTGCGTCCATCATGTAATTTATGGTTTTGGTGGCTTCGCCAAAAGCAATCGGCAGAACACCTTCGGCAAGGGGGTCAAGCGTGCCTGCATGTCCGACTTTTTTGGCGTTATAATAGCGTTTTAATATGGCAACGACTTTTGTGGACGTAACCCCTGCCGGTTTGTTTATGTTAAGCCAGCCATTGATGTTATTGCGTTGTTTTTTGTTCATACTATACTTTAGTTATCGTGTAATTCTAGGGAAGAAATTTAGGAAAATTCTGGAGCGTTTAATAAACACATAATTTGTCATGCTGAACTTGTTTCAGCATCTACTTTGTAATGCTAGAGATGCTGAAACAAGTTCAGCATGACAAAAAACTAAAGACTTCAGTGCGATTTTTATAATACGTTTTCTTCACTTTTTACCTTAGAGATAATGTTCTCTATATTATCTGCATTTTCAAAACTGTCATCTATTTTGAAAAATATCTTAGGGGCAAAACGGAGTTTAGCCCTTTTTAGAACCTGATGGGTTATTTGCGGTGATATGCGGTTAAGTGCTTCGATAAAACCTTCGGGAGCCTTGCCAGCCAGAGGGAAAACAAATGCCGTAGCGTTCCTAAGGTCGGGGCTAACCCTTACCTCCGGTACCGTTATAGAAACCCCTACTAATTCAGGCTCGTAAATAGTACCTTGCATAAATATGCTTGATAATGCATGCCTTATCTCTTCACCTACCCTCAACTGACGTTGGCTGGGCATCTTGTTAAAATCAGCTTTAGCCATTTTATAACGTCCTCTGTTCTTCTATAAGCTCAAATGCTTCGATTACATCACCAACTTTCAAATCTTCATAATTTTCAAATGCCATTCCGCACTCAAAGTTAGTACCCACTTCCTTCACATCGTCTTTGAATCGTTTTAGAGTTTTTAATTTACCTTCATGTATTACAACGTTATCACGCAGTAGCCTTACTCCGGATCCGCGTTTTATATTGCCGTCGGTTACATAACAGCCTGCCACCTTTCCGTGTTTACTCATATTAAATACTTCACGTATTTCGGCATTACCGAGATATTGCTCACGAATATGCGGATCAAGCATACCACCCAACATCGCTTTTATATCATCTATCAGGTCATAGATTATCGAGTAATAACGTATGTCGGCTCCTTCTTTTTGGGCAAGCTCTTTAGCCGCACCGTCGGCACGCACGTTAAATGCTAATATTATTGCATGCGATGCTTTTGCCAAAGCAATATCCGATGTTGATATAGCTCCTGCTGCCGTATGTAGTGCTTTAACCGCAACTTCAGTAGTTTCCAGTTTGTCAAGGCTTCCTAAGATGGCTTCCACCGAACCTTGTACGTCACCCTTAATAATAATGGGAAGTTGTTTTTTACCGCCGTCTTTTGCCTGCAAGAATAAATCTTCCAGAGTACCTTTCTTTTTCTGTGTGGCGGCTTTAAGGTCACGGCTGAGTTTTTGTCTGTATTCCTTAATCTCACGTGCCTGTTTCTCGCTATCTACTACGTGGAACTCAACACCGGCTTCAGGTGCCTGATCAAGCCCCATTATTTCGACCGGAACCGACGGCAGTGCTTTGCTCAACACACGTCCCTCGGCACTCTTCATTGCACGCACCTTACCTACCGCTTCACCGACTATTACAATATCACCTACTTTTAACGTACCTTTTTGAACAAGCAGGGTAGATACTACACCCTTGTTCTTATCGACTCTTGCCTCAACCACTATACCCGATGCTTTTCTGTTAGGGTTTGCCCTAAGTTCCAGCATTTCAGCCTGAATAAGGATAGTTTCAAGGAGTTTGTCAAGGTTTTGCCCAGTTTTTGCAGATACTTCTACTGCCAGAACGTCACCGCCCATATCCTCTGTAACAAGTTCATGCTCTAAAAGAGAAGTCCTTACCCTGTTAGCGTCAGCTTCAGGTTTGTCAATCTTGTTTATAGCTATGATTATAGGAACTTCAGCCGCCTTAGCGTGGTTTATAGCCTCAACTGTCTGAGCCATGATACCGTCATCGGCAGCCACTACAAGTACCACTATATCGGTGGCGTTAGCTCCACGCTGACGCATAGCCGTAAATGCTTCGTGACCCGGAGTATCAAGGAAGGTTATCTTGTGTTCTTTATCGACTTCAACCTGATATGCTCCGATATGCTGGGTTATGCCTCCGGCTTCACCTGATGCTACTTTAGCTTCCCTTATCTTATCCAAAAGTGAGGTTTTGCCGTGGTCAACGTGACCCATGAACGTTACTACAGGTGCTTTATGTATGAGGTTGTCATTATTATCTACACCTTCATCTTTCAGGATATCCTCTACATCGGCATCGGTTACACGTTTTGTTCTGTGACCGAATTCCTCAACAACCAACTCTGCCGTGTCAGCGTCAATAGTCTGGTTTGCCGTTACCATCATGCCCATTTTCATAAGCGATTTTGTTACGTCAACAGCTCTTTCCGCCATTCTGTTCGCTAATTCCTGCACGGTGATAATTTCAGGTATCGTAACTTCACGTGTCTGTTTTTCTTTAGAACCGTTGTCGGATTCAGATGCCTTTCTGGCTTTTTCACGCGCTCTTCTTACCGATGCAAGGCTTCGCATACGTTCTTCACCGTTATTGCTTAGTGCCTGTGCAATAGTTAGTTTCCCCGAGCGGCGTTTTGCCTCGCTCGTGCGTGAAGGCTTGCGTTCTTCTTTCTCGTTTTCCCTGTCTTTTTTAGACTTATCCTTTACCGTTAAAGATAATTTTTCATTACTTTTTATCGGTTTTACCGAATCATTTTCCGAAACTGCGTTAGCTTCTGAAGACGGGCTTTCTGCCGCCTTCTTTTCTTCACGTTTTTGCCTCATTTCCTCGGCTAATTTTGCGGCAGCTTCCGCATCTTCCTGCTCTTTTCTAGCTTTTTCTTCAGCACGTTCTTGAGCTATGCGTGACTGCTCGGCTTCTTTTTCATTTTTTTCTTTTTCATAGTCGGAAGCCTGCTGTAATACTTTCAGCCTTTTTTCCCTTTCGCTGTCGGTTAGACCGTCATTACCCCGCACGTCACCGCTACCGGCTGTGTTAACGGTGTTTTCGTTAGATAAAGTCGACGCAAAACGACGCTTCTTACGCACTTCAACCTGTACGCTTTTCGCACGACCGTGTGAAAGGCTTTGCGATACGTGTCCGCCTTTTATGTCCCCAAGCTTTAGTTTCGATGAGCTAAGCGTAAGGGTTGATTTTTTATTGGTATTGTCTGTTTTTTCTGTCATTTTTTAAATTACTTCTTGTAAGTTTATAGTATTTATATCATTTTTGTTCATTAATATAAATACTATTTCACTAATTTTTCGTTAATTATTGTTGTGATACGCTATTATATTAAAATAACATTTCAATGTTATTTTTTTTAAGCCTCCTTAGTCTTTTCATCTTCTGCAAACCAACCGGCTTTTTCACGGGCGGTCATGATAAGGCTGTTTATAGTATCATCGGATAATTCCGAATCAGGGATTATCTCAATAAATTCATCATGTGAAAGGTCGGCGAAATCATCAAGTGATTTTATGCCGTTTTCACCAAGTTTGATAAGAACCTCACTGCCCAATCCTTCTATTGCCTGAAGTTCTTTAGAAACTTTTAGCTTTTTAAGGGTGTCTTTACTATCAGCCTGTTTTTGTTCCAGATATTCATGCGCACGTGCCTGAAGCTGCTCTGCTATATCGTCATCAAAGCCTTCGATTGCCGATATCTCCGAAACAGCTACCATTGCAACTTCTTCAACGGTTTCAAAGCCTTCGGTAACTATCAGATGTGCCATTATTTCATCGATGTTAAGTGCGTTTACGAACATCTCGGAAAGTTTGTTGAACTCATCAGTTCTTCTTGTGGATTCATCGTCCTCGGTCATTATGTCAATGTTCCAACCGACCAACTCAGATGCCAGACGAACGTTCTGACCGCGTCTTCCTATAGCAAGGCTTAACTGGTCATCAGGCACAACGGCTTCAATACGGTTATTGTCTTCATCGATTACTACTTTTGCAACTTCTGCAGGAGCAAGGGCATTAACCAAGAATGTAGCAGGATCGGCAGACCATTGTATAATGTCTATCTTCTCGCCCTGAAGCTCGTTGATAACTGCCTGAACCCTAGCACCACGCACACCGACGCATGAACCTACAGGATCAATTGATGATTCATTGGAGCTTACCGCAATCTTAGCCCTTGAACCCGGTTCCCTTGCAACTCCTTTTATCTCGATTATGCCGTCATATATTTCAGGCACTTCCTGAGTGAATAGTTTTGCCATGAATTCAGGTGCGGTACGTGACAAGAATATCTGAGGTCCTTTACGCTCCTGAGAAACTTTCTCTACATAAGCCCTTATTCTTTCATTTACCCTGAAAGTTTCACCTCTTATTGAAGCGTTACGCAAGATAATTGCCTCGGCATTACCTAAATCAACAATGATATTGCCCGATTCAACACGTTTTACCGTGCCGTTTATTATTTCTCCGGCTCTTTCTTTGAAATCTTCATATTGTCTTGCCCTTTCTGCGTCACGAACCTTTTGCATGATTATCTGTTTAGCAGTCTGTGCGGCAACACGACCCAAATCAATCGGAGGCAACGGCTCTCTTAATATAGAGCCTACTTCAAGAGTCTCGTCCTTTTCCTTTGCTACTGAAAGACGCATTTTGCCTTCCATCGCAGCTTCTTTGTCAAAATCTTCCTCGGCTATATCTTCGGGAAGCTCAGGCTCGTAATCGTCAGCGACTATTTCAGATTCACGGAATAACCTTATTTCGCCTGTTTTGCGGTCAATCTCGGATTTAATGGTACGGTCATGACCGTATTTCTTCCTTGCAGCTATTGCCACCGAATTTTCCATTGCATCTAATACAAGGTTTTTATCGATATTTTTCTCACGGGCAACCGCATCGGCAACCTGTAGAATTTCCGTATTTCCTATATTGCTGGATGTAAGCATAGTCCTTTCCTCTAATTTAACCGCTTAAATATTACTTTTTTTATGCATAGCCAGCAACTTGTCGTTTAAAACCAGCTTTGCGTTTTTTATATTATTAAAATCAACCTCAAATTCATGAGGTGTTTCAGGTGTTTTTATAGGCACTACGTTCGTATCTATAGTTATTATATTGCCTTCCACTTTTTTAATATCACCTTTGAATTTACGCTTGTCATCAATCTTATCAATAACCTCAAATTTAACTTCATAGCCTATATATTTTTCAAAATCTTTTAACTTTACCAAGGGTCTGTCTATTCCGGGTGAACTTACTTCCAGATTATATTTACCCAATTCGGATTCTTCCACATCTAATATAGCCGATATCCTGCGGCTGGATTTTTCGCAATCGTCAATACCGATAGCAACGCCGTCAAGTCGTTCTATCATAATCTGCAATATTTTGCGGTTGTCATCACCTATCATGATAACTTTTACTAAATCATAACCCAGATCATTCAATGACGGTGTTATAGCTGTTGCAATCCTGCCTTCTAATGTAAGTTCTGCCTGCATTTATTATTAAAACCCGTATTTTACGTAAAAAGAAAGGCGGGCTAGACCCACCTTATTCTTACAAACCTCCTAAAATCTTGAACGGATTATAACATAAGTATTTGCGGTATGCAAGCAGTATGTTCTGGGTTGTGGTTTTAATGGTTTGTTAATCTTTTGTTAGTATTATATTTACTGTATGAGAACCAGATTTTTATTTGTAGATAAAGGTTTTACCTTAATTGAGCTGTCAATCGTAATCGTAATTATAGGGCTTATAGTTGCGGGTGTGGTTGGTGGTCAAACGCTTATATATCAAAGCAAAGTACGCTCATAATAACTGATTATAAGCAATATCAAGTTGCAATGAATGCCTTTAGGCTTGAATATGATGCGTTACCGGGTGATTTTAATAGGGCATCAAATTATGGTATAGGTACGAGTGGTAATGGTGATAAACAAATTGCCGATGCCGGAACGGAGGGAGTTCGTTTTTGGCAGCATCTATCTGGGGCGGGTTTAATAAAAGGATCTTATACGGGGGCTGGTTTAGATATAGGGCAAGGTCTTCCGGGTTCTGCATACGGCGGGCGTGTTACGTTTTATGCCACATTTGCAGGTTCTGCGAATGTAGCAGGGTCTAACAATATGAACACGGCTTCTAATAATTTATTTCAAGTTTATAAAGGTAATGTTCTTGCGTTGGGAACGCAAATAAATGCAGAAAATCGTCCGTGGCTAGGTTTTTTAGAGGTATCGGCATCGAAGTCTATTGAAGATAAGATTGATGACGGTTTGCCGGGGTCCGGAAAGTTATTTGTGGCAAGGGGGTCCGGGAATCCTGCCGGAACTTGCACTGATAAAACGGCAACACAGGCACTACCGGTTGCGTTTGTTTTTAGTGATACGGGTAAAAATTGCAGGTTATTCTTTCTTTTAGATAAATAATTTTTTTATTTTTTATTGTTAAATTACTATTTTTTACAAAAAAACTTTACTTTTCGTATAAGACGTTTATCGTATATAAGAAGTTGTTTAGTAATTAATTTTTAAGACTATTTGTTGCGGGCGGTTTAACAGTCCTTTAATCTTGGTTCTTATAAAGGTTAATACAAGACTTACTCGCTCTTTTGAGCAATTTTATAAATTATAGTCATTAAGGAGGAATTTTACATGGCTAAAGGTACAGTAAAATGGTTTAACGCAACAAAAGGATTCGGTTTTATCCAGCCTTCAGATGGTGGAAATGATGTGTTCGTGCATATCAGTGCAATTGAAAAAGCCGGTCTTAACGGTCTTGACGAAGGGCAAAAAATCGCTTATGACCTTGAGACAAACAAGGGCAAAACATATGCGACGAATTTATCTATTTTAGAGCAGGTTGCATAACACGTTAAAAAACATTCAACAAAAAGGCAGGGGAATTTACCTCTGCCTTTTTTTGTTGGGGTTTGCAAACTTATTATTATATGCTATCTATGTTCCGATATTTGATATTAAAAAAAATTGCCCCATGAAAAAAATTATTAAACCTGCTGCCGAGTACGCTCCTTTAATATTGTTTTTTGCAATATATAAAGGCTTCGATGACCTTATATTAGCTACGATAGTGCTTGTGATTGCGACCCTGATAGGCGTGGGTGCTATGTATATGGCTTTTAAGAAAGTGCCGATGATGCCGCTTATAGCTGCTGCAATAGTAGCGTTTTTCGGTGGATTGACGGTTCTTAGCGGAGACGGGATTTTCATAAAAATAAAACCTACCGTTGTTAATGTGGTATTCGCATTGATATTGTTTGCAGGATTATTGAAAGGCAAAGGGCTTTTAAAATATATGTTCGGAAGTGCAATGCAAATGCCTGATAGTGCATGGAAAACATTTTCTTTAAGATGGGCGGTATTTTTTCTTGTACTCGCCGTTGCTAATGAAATAGTTTGGCGAAATTTTACCGAAGAATTCTGGGTTAATTTTAAAGTGTTCGGTCTTATGGGGGCTACATTTATATTTGTTATTACCCAAGTTCCGTTTCTGCAAAAGAATATAATTGAGGAAGATAAAAAAGATGAAGGAAAAACTTAAAACCATATTTGCGTTTTTATTAATTTTTTTCATATTTGTATTTGCAATTATAAATTTTCTTTTAACTAAGTACGGTAAAGAACATATCGAACTTTTAACTTCAAAAATATTTCAAGGTGATGCCGCTATAGGGCGTTTACACTTAAATTTTTACCCTCCGGCAGTCGGAATTTTTGATATAAATATCAAAATAAAAGATGATAAAAGTCCGGTTAAAAATATAAAAATCGGTCGTATAGATTTAGGCTTTGATAAAAAAACATTATTTTCCGAACTGCTGATATTGCGTTATGTGAAAGTGATTGAACCGGAAATCATATTTGACGGTGAGGCACTTAATGCGAATCCCGCAAATCAGGAAAAACAGGACGATGTGGTTTCAAGTGTTGAAGTGCCTGAAATTCCTGAGCATGTAAAGCCGGATTTCAAGATAGTTGACCTGCAAAATGCGGAAATTGAAAAATCTTTTATTATTAGTAAATTAGATATAACAGATGGTAAAATAGTTCCGCTTGGCGAAAACGACAAATCGGAAAAAGAAGAATATAGGAACTTACAGGATATAAAACTTGAAAAGTTAGACAACTATTCGATTTCTAAAATAGATGAGGCTATCATTCTGGAATTAGAAAAGGCTTTAAAAAACAAGCCTGATAAAGATAAGGAGCGTGAGGGAGAGGAAAATAAAGCCGAAGATACTACCCAAAAGGTTATTCAATGATAGACATAATTAAAAGATCAATTGTATCAATTACTTCAGCCGGACTGATAAGAACATCGGTTACATGCATGCTTATAACAGCGGTTATATTGGGGTTGTTTATAGCAACTGCCACTTTTGCGACATCTAATACGCAGATATCTTCATGGGGGTGGGGTGAAAAAGTAATAGATTACATATTAAATGCCGGTGCAGTCCTGATGGCATGGTTTTTGTTTCCGATAATAACCCCTGTAATTGCAAGTTTTTTTGTGGATAAGGTTGCTTCTGAAATAGAAAGAAAGGATTATCAGGGGCTTTTAAGTAAAACTCCCCATAAATTATCAACAACATTAAAAGAGGCTTTAAACTTCATGTTTATTATGTTGATATTGAATATTATATGCCTGCCTTTTTATCTGATACCGGTGCTTGGTTTGGCGGTATATTATTTATTGAATTCATACCTTATAAGCCGTGAGTTTTTTGAAATGGCGGCAGGGTGCTATTTAAGCCCTGTTGAAGCTAAAAAGATGCGTAGGTCAAACCGCTTTATAATCGTTGGATTCGGGTTTGTAATAATCTTAATCAGCAATGCTCCGGTACTCAACCTGTTTGCACCTATCATTTCAATAACGCTAATGACTCACTTGTTTTTTAAATTATATAAAAAGAGTGTTGTAACGTCTTAATTGCAAAGACCGGTTATTTTATTATATGCATCTGTGAATCCGCTAAGTGAGTATGTATCTATAGAGTAAGTGCCTATTTTTGACGTTCCCCTTAAAACCAGTTTGTAGCCCTTCTTCATTTTCTCTATGGCGATAGTGTCATACTCATCGGTTTTGAACCATGCCGTTTCATCTCTAACCATGCTAAGCCTGTGTTCTTCACCGTCTATTATCATGCGTGGCTCGGTTCCCGATTTATAGGGATATCCGCCTGTAGCACTAATTTCTATAGCCTGTCCGGCAATGTTAGTGACCATAACATACGGTTCGCTACGGTTGCTGTAGTTTCCGGTTTTCCTTTTAGGATAGCTGACCATATAGCATAATTTAAAACCGTCCTTACTTCCCGTATATACCGACCAGTCACGAAAGGTGTTTTCAAGCTTTTGTGAAAAAGAATGCGGACTATGTAATGCACATATGCCGAATAAAGAAATAAGCGTTAATGCTTTATATATTTTTTTCATGACTGATATCAGATTTTTCCCTTACTATGTTAATCTAGCAGGATGTGATTGTAGCGTCAAATTTTTTTATTTTAGGAATGACTAATATACGTAAATTAAATTCAAAGTTATCTACACAGACATATTTCCAAGACTTTGACTGCTATTTTGTCTTTGAATACGTTCAACGTGAGAAAGGTCGCCTTCATCTGCACCTAAAGGTATATCTGTTCTTCTTGATGAGACTTCTTGCTGTATGTTCTGCTCATAACCTGCACGTGTTACAGTCGGCGAATCCTGACTTTCAGGTTCCTTTTCGGGTCTGGCTTTTCTAATGTTATTGGCAATTATTCCAAGAGCGGCTAATGCAGCTAATCCTAAGGAACCCGCTAATGTTTTACCTGCTGCAATACCTACGTCTTTTGCGAAGTCTTCAGCATAGTCAGCATATCCTAATTCATTACCGGTGCCGGTGCTATTTCCCGTATCAGGTGTCCGACTGTTTCGATAGTGTTCCAAACTACTGTAGTCATCAAAAGCACCTACCCCTACCTGCGAAATTGCTGCTACTAAAAATCCGGCAATCGATGCAGATGATAAAGCAGCTTTATCAGAAATTGTAGGGTTCTTTGTATAATCTAAAAATTTTGATAATGCTGAATCCGTATAGTTCATGTCACTTCTTTCAAGTAAAGGTAAGTTTTTATCTTCTTTATTTTTTTCATAGTTACTTTCCGAACCGCTTGTTGCTTTATACACATCTTCTAGCTGTTCCCTAGTTAAAGGCTCTTTTATCTGTGGAAAGCGTATGCCGTATTCAGATTCTGCTCTTTCTGCATCTAAAGTTCCGTTAACTGACTCATACACCATGTCCATTACGACTTCTTTAGTGTATTGTGCAAGTTCTTCTTTAGATAAAGCGTCCTCAGATTCTTGTCTTCTTGCTTGGCTGCGACTAGGTTCAAAACGATGAGTGTCAACGCTTTCATGTTGTTTAAGAATAGCCGACAAAGTTCCTTCTATAAAGCCTTGGTCTTCGTTTGTTCTTGATTTGTTACTGATGTTTTTAGATTCTTTTATTATATCTTTGAGGTCTTCAAGGCGTTCTGACGGGTCTTCAGACATCAAATCTATGAATTCTGCTTCTAATGTTGATTTAATGGTTCTCTTAATGTCTTGCCTTCGTTGTATCTCTTTTTGTCGTATCAGGTTCTGAGCGTGTGTTTGCGGAGCAATCTGATTTTCAATGTCTGCTACTTCCTGTGGCGGGGTGTTTTGTGATTGCGTCGATTCTTCGCTATTTATTTCCTGTAGCGAGATACCGCTTTGGCTTTGCTCTTCCGATGATACGGAGCTTTCTTCCGAGCTTTCAGAAAAGCTTGAGAGAGAAAAATCTGATGATTCTTGAGATCGTTCAGATGAACTAGCATTTGAAGAGGGGGGTGAGTTAGGTGTTGGATTGCTTTGTGAATCTGTGTCCATTTAGTATCTCCGAAAACGGTAATTATTAATTTTTTAATGATTGTAGCAGATTAAGGGATAATTTACAAACTTTGGAATAAATGAATTTAGAATTTACTATGACATAAAAAGAGAGTAAACAAAGTTAAATCGCCTGTCATACTATGGTCAAGCCAAAGTATGACGGCTATTATGAATTGTTATAATCAAATAACGCCTAAGATTTTAAGGCGATTACGGACAAATTGCGTCCGTAATCATTTTCTTTTTTGTGGCATGAACGGCGATAGCTAAAGAAATTATCTTCATCGGTATATGTGTCCGTATTAACGTTGGTTACGGATTTTATACCCGAATGTTTCAACTGATATTCTACATAAGCCGAAAGGTTGAACATATAATGCCTAGGTTTTTCCGACGATATGAAGAACACTGTGTTTTCAGGTGATTTAGAAATAAAACGGTCATAAAATTCCTTGCCTACTTCATAGGATTTTTGACCGATAGTAGGACCTATTACCGCCTGAATATTTTCTATGTCTGCTCCCAGTTCCGCCATTTTTTCGATTGTATTTTGCAAAATTCCTGAAATAGCTCCCTTCCAGCCTGCATGAGCAGCCCCTATTATCCTGTTTTCGTTATCGGCAAACATAACAGGTGTGCAGTCGGCGGTTAAAATGCCAAGCACGGTATCCTCGGATTTTGTTACCATGGCATCGGCTTCTTTGCGTTCTTTAAAATTACCTTCAACTACTATCACGCTATCGGAATGTATTTGATATAAGGTGTGAAGGTTCTCTTTTTCAAATCCGATATGAGCCATTGCAAGGAGCCTGTTTTTTTCAATATTCTTCGGGTGGTCGTTAGAACCTGCTCCCAGATTAAGCGATGAGTATATACCTTCGCTCACTCCTCCATGCCTTGTAAAAAAAGCGTGGACGATATTATTTTGCTTGGAAAATTCCGCACAGGTTATGGTCTTAGGTGTTTTTTTCATGGTCGGCTTCTTTTAAAATCAGAAATTAAATTCCCACATAAAACATTGATTAGGGGAGGGCATGTTAAAATAGTTATAGCCGGAATTAAAATTATCAAAAGGAAAAAGATTACCGAAAGAAAAGGGGTTATCATCTATTGCGGTATTTTCGGGGAAAAAGTTAGAATAAAAATTTTCAAGCGAAAATAACGGAGAAAAAATATTATCGGAGTTTTCAAAATAAGAAAACGGCTGAAAATAAGAACCGAAAGGAAAAGGTGTAATAGGATAAAATCCGATACATGCAGGTGCTGAAAATTTTATACTTGGCAATGGATAGTCCTCCTGTTTTTTATACAACCTTTCTTCCTACTATGGCAGAAACTTTATAATTATTAAATAACCAATATAACTTACGCATTGAACGTTTCCATTTTGAGATGCTGATAAACGGAATGAAAAAGCGTGTAAAATGCCTGAAAAATAATGTTAGAGGGCGTTGTTTTATTTTGTCCCAGTAATTGCCGTCCACTAAGATATCTTTTCGGATAATATCCTGACCTTCGAAAAGCTGTGCCAGTTCTTCGGGGGTAGGGCGATACATAGTATCTATAGGGTCGTCATGCTGATGGTAGCTGCTCGGTACGGTAATGAAAAACAAGCCGTTTTGCGGTATAAGGCTCAAAAGCCTTTTTGCCAAATCCTCTTTATCGACCACATGCTCGAACATATGCGTACAGATGATAGCCTTGGCATTATAGGAGGCAAGCTGTTTTAATGCTTCATCATCAAAAATATCGGCACTTACATCAACGCCTTCGGCTTGCTTTAAATCGCAATGCACAACCTTAATACCCCTTTCGTCCAGCGGTGCAAAAACATATTTATGTATATGCGGTTGGTCTTGTTCACGGAATTTTTTAGTAGAACTGCCTATATTTAAAACAGGGGATAGTTCCTCGTCAGAAAATTGTGGCAATACCTTACCCAGCCATTTGGCATCACTTACCATCATATTTTTTTACCCTTTGCGGCTTTTTGTATAATATTTTCATAAATATGAATAGTCTTAGAAGTCATTCCGTCAAGTGAAAAGTTATTTTGTATATGTCTTTTTGCACTTTTAGTTACTTCCTCTCTTTGTTTATCACTTATATCTAAAACTTTTTCAAGAGTGTTTTTAAACTCTTCTACATTCCCCGGCTCTACAAGCCAGCCGGTTTTACCGTCTATGACGGTTTCACATGTGCCGCCGTGATTTGTGGCAATTAGCAATTTTTCCATAGCCTGTGCTTCTACGGATATCCTTCCGAATGCCTCCGGACGCATTGAAGCGGAAATTACGATATCTACAACCGTATAAAGAGCCGGCATATCCACTACATTATTTATTATACGGATATTTCCGTTCAGACCTAACTTTTCTATTTTTTTAGTAAGGCGTTTCAGATATTCGGGGTGTTTATTTATACTCCCTACAAAAAGACATATATATTTGCTTTTATCTATTCCCGCTAGTGCTTCCATTAGGAAATCATGCCCTTTCCACTTAGTAAGCCTACCGGGTAATAGTATAACCTGACGGTCAAGGTCAACATTAAGCTCTTTTGCTTTTTGCAAGACTCTGCTTTCGGGGACTAAGTTCCTGTCAAACTGGTTCAGGTCAACGCCCCTGTGTATCAGGTGTATCTTTTTTTCATCTATATCGTAGTTTTTGATTATATATTCCTTTATAAAACCAGATACTGCTATTACTTGTTCACCCCGCATCATTATAGAGTTGTAACGCTTTTTAATAGGGTTGCCTATTGAGTATGTGCCATGTACGGTAGTTACAAAATGACAGCCTGTTTTTTTACATGCAAAATATGCACTCCATGCCGGTGCGCGGGAACGTGCATGTACAATGTCAACATCATAATCTTCAATTATATTTATTAAAGAATCGCTGTTCTTCCTTATCTGAAAAGGATTTTTTGAAGCTAATGGAAGCTGTATATGTATTCCGCCGGAATTTTCTATCTGGTTGACCATATGACCTCCGGCAGATGCCACTATAGACTTAAAGCCGTGTTTGACCAATGCCTTTGACAGCTCAACTGTGCCTCGCTCAACACCGCCTGAATGTAATTCGGGTAGAACTTGTAAAATTACAGGTTTATTTTTTGTTTGATTAGGGCTAATCTTATTTGTGCTACTAATTATCGGAGTTCTCCTTACTATGACACCTGAAATATTAAAATTGAATGAAAACCAATCAATCGCCTATCATAGAAGCCAAGGCGATAAAAGTAAACCTACAGTTATATTTTTAGGCGGGCTAATGTCAGATATGCAGGGAACCAAAGCACTTGCATTGGAAAAATTCTGTAAGGAAAAAAAATATTGCTTTGTCAGGTTTGATTATATAGGACACGGGCAATCAAGCGGAGAATTTACCGACGGTACTATAACCATATGGAAAAATAACGCTTTAGCGGTAATGGATAATCTGACTGAAGGTGAATTGGTTCTGGTCGGCTCAAGTTTGGGCGGCTGGCTGATGATTCTGGCAGCCCTTGAGCGGAAGGAAAGGGTAGTGGGGCTTGTAGGGGTTGCTTCGGCTCCTGATTTTACCCAAGAGTTGATATGGGAAAAAATGAGCTTGCAGGAAAAAAACGAGTTAAAAGAAAAAGGTATATTCATGCTAAAATCCGATTATGGTGATGAGCCTTATCCTATTACGAAAGAGCTGATTGAAGACGGAAGAAAGAATATTATTCTGGATAAAAAAATAAATCTTGATTGCCCTGTAAGGCTTCTTCACGGTATGGAAGATGAAGATGTTCCTAATTATCTATCAATAGCCTTAGGGCAGCAGCTAACCACCGATAACATGTGCGTAAACCTTATAGCAGGTGGTGACCACAGGCTTTCGACCGATGAGAATATCAGGCTGATATGCGATACTCTGGGAGAGATGATAGATAATATGGGGAAGGTTTGGGACGATTAAAGTTCCCGAATTCTTTTTATCCGTGGCTTTAAGCCACATTATTCTTTTTATTACCTTCGTATAGGACGTTAATTCCGGGTAAACCCTTACCTTCAAGCCATTCTAAAAACGCTCCGCCGCCGGTGGATATATAGGTAAAAGAGTCGTTAAGACCTGAAAGACCTAAGGCGGCAACTACATCTCCGCCTCCGGCAACCGATTTTATTACTCCCTTTGAAGTCAGGTAGGCAAGGTTCTGAGCAAGTGTTATACTTGCTACATCAAAAGGTCTGTATTCAAATGCACCTAACGGACCGTTCCATACGACCATTTTACATTTTTCCAGTTTTTCGGTAAGTTTTGCGATAGTTCTTGGACCTAAGTCCAGAATCATCTCGTCAGACGGAATCTCATCTATCGATACTACTTTACAATCAGGTGTGTTCCTTAATTCTTTTGCCACTACGGCATCTTGCGGAAGATATATCTCGCAATTATTCACCTTGGCTTTTTCAATTATATTTTTTGTTTCTTCAAGCAACTCTTTTTCATGCAATGATTTGCCTATATTATATCCTTTAGCTTTTAGGAAGGTATTTGCCATTGCACCTCCTATCACTAAAAGGTCAACTTTTTTTATAAGTGAGTTCAGCAGGTCAAGTTTTGTTGATACTTTTGAGCCGCCTACGATAGCAGCCATGGGATGTTCACTATCTTTGAAAACGCTTTCAAGGTTTTCTATCTCGCTTTGCAATAATAGACCGGCAGCGGACGGAAGCTTTTTAGTAATTCCGACAATTGATGCGTGCGACCTGTGTGAACAGGAAAAAGTATCATTTACAAAAACATCACCAAGGCTTGCAAGTTCTTCAGCAAATTTCGTATCGTTGTCCTTTTCGCCTTTATGAAAACGCAGATTTTCTAGAAGCAGCACATCACCGCTTTCCATTGATTCGACCGCTTCCTTAGCGTGGCGTCCTATACAATCAACTGCGAATTTTACAAATTTGCCGTCCAGAGCGTTACTTAGGGCGTCTGCCAAAGGTACTAAAGAAAGTTCCCTGTCAAATTCACCCTTGGGACGACCGAAATGCGAGATTATAACAACCTTTGCATTGTGTTGTATAAGGTATTTAATTGTAGGGACTATCCTTAATATTCTCGTGTTGTCCTCAACACGCCCGTTCTTCATCGGTACATTAAAATCAACACGGCATAGTACGACTTTGTTATTTACGTTGAGGTCTTTTAAGATTTTTAATTTCATGTCCTTACAATTCTTTTATTTTTACGAAAATATATACACGTAAAAATAAAAATTTACAAGCAACTAGTTATTGCAAACGCTAAGCGATCTGTCTATTAAGTCGGATTTAATCCCCGAACAGTCAAGAAGAGAGTGGAATATTATGTCATGACCGTGTTCTTTGCCTACTTCAGTCATGATATTGCGGTATTTTTCGGGGTTATCTTCAATTAGTGAGTCTGAAAACCACATTAACATAGGAACATTATACTGTTCGGGGCGAATTATACCCTCTTTACGGTACTGACCGTGGAAGAAATAGCCGTCTTCACCTAGTGATTCGCCATGATCGGAGCTATATAAAACTATAGATCGCCTATCGTTTAACTTGTTGATTATTTCGCTGATAAAATAATCAGTGTGTAATATAGAGTTGTCATATGAGTTAGTTAGCCTTTCAATACCGCATGACGACATATCGTTTACTTTCTCACATCCGTTTAAAAAAGGTATATGCTTGCAGGCTCTTTTAGGAAGACTGTTATCAGAATCGGTATTTCCGTCACTGCATGTAGGATACCACTTTTTGAAACTATTTTCGTATTTGTGGTCGTAATTCCAGTGATTACCGCTTGAATGTATTATTAAAAAAAGATTTCCTTTATAGGAATCCAGAACTTTATCTATAGCAGGAAGTGAAACCGAGTCTATTTCAGGTGCGTTATTGCCGAAGACTTCAACCAGTTCTACCTCTTTTAGGATATCCTGAATATCGGTTTCATGAAATGATGCGGAAATATTCTGCACATCCAGCCATATCGTTTTAAATCCCAATTTCTTATAAACACTTACAAGTGTTGTTTCGTGTACTTTTTTATTTGAAGTAGAACGGGTCAACATGCATGGAACTGAAATACCCGTCAAATTATCACAAGAGTTTACTTCCCCGAAATTTATCAGGTTTTGTACCTTGCGTAAATTGGGTGTGGTATCACGCTCATAGCCGTTGATTCCGAAATGGTCGCCCCTTGCGGACTCACCTATTATAAAAACAACCGTTAACGGCTCTTCTTCTTTATAGAAGGCAGGAACATCAGATATATCGGTTTTCGGTAATTTGTTCTTCTTTTGTGAGAAGTATTGTACAGTACTTTTTATGTAGTTATAAGGCATTTGTGAAGGTTGGTGGTTAAAATCTGTTGTGTATGTGGAAAAGGTAGATACTACATAAACACCGGCAAAAAACGAGAACATAAGATTGCGGTTCTTTTGTTCGTCCTTATGGTCTTTTTTGTAAAATAACACTGCAATTTTAATGCCGATGAATATAGCTAGTAGTGTCCATAAAATCAGGTTCAACGATATAACCGAAGCTATCTCGTTTTGTGTACCTTCAAATAACACAGATATCGACCTTGTTGAAATAACAACCTTAAACTTACTTATAAAATATGCGGCTATAGCACTAATTACGAATAATAAGGGCGTAAAAATAAGGAATATTAACCTGTTTATAGTAAGAAGGAATATTACGGCAAAAGCTATCTGGTAAGATTCAAGAATGTGTAATATTAAATATGTTATCTGCTCGTCTTTTAACGCAGGATAATATTCTTTAAAGATTTGAAACCTGTTTATTACAACAGATGTGCTATATAGTAAAAAATATACTAATGAAACGCATAAAACAAATAACGGTCTGTTATATTTCATAATAAACTAAGAGATTTTTTATTAAAAATTATTTAAACAATATTTACTACGGTTACTACAATTAACAAAAGTTTTTAAGCATGATTACCTATTTGCTTTTTTTACCCGAAACTATTGATAGTTTTGTTGAAAAAAGTATAATACATATTATTAAGTAATTTGTTGAGTTTTTTTATGGTTTACGTATTAGTTAGCTTTATAACTATTATCGCTGTTGAATTGTTTTTAAGGTTTCAGTTAATATCTTGTGTAAAAAAATTTTCAAAAGTTTCTAAAAAATCATTAAAAATTATTTCCTCGAATAAAATTTCGGATCACTGGAAAGAGAAGGTTATGCCGATATATGCATTCAAGGTATTCATGCTTACGTTGAAATTAACAATTTTGATAATTTGCGTTTTTGCGGGAGCCTTGTTGCCTGTTTTTGTTTTAGAGTATGCAATGGTACCGGAGCCATCTTTTTGGGTTGAAATCACAAAGCCATATGCCCTGATACTTTCATGTATTGTAGCATGCTTGTACTATTTCGTGCGTAAACGTTATGTCAGATTATAGTTTAGGTTCGAAAATATTGCACTATATTGCGTTGTCATCGCCATTTATAGGACAGGTTTGTTTTGACGTTGAGTGTAGTTTTAATAAAAATAAACCTGAGCCTAAAAAGCCGGTTTTTGTTGCAGGGCTAGCTAGAGCAGGCACAACAATGTTAATGAATAATCTTTATAATACCGGTGAATTTATTTCTTTAACCTACAGAAATATGCCTTTTGTTTTAATGCCGCAAGTGTGGACTAAATTTTCAACCCCGTTTACAAAGAATAAGGATAAAGAGCAAAGAGCTCATGGGGACGGTATAATGGTTAATTTTGATAGTGCGGAAGCCTTTGAGGAGGTTTTCTGGCGTTGTTTTGATAAGAATAGTTATATTAGCCGAAATGCATTGAGTCTTCATGAGCCGAGCGATGAAATTTTAGATAATTTTAAGAAGTTTGTATCGAATGTTCTTGCCGATGGCACGGGTAAACGCTATTTATCTAAGAATAATAATAATATATTACGTTTTCCTGCAATTAAGAATAGTTTTGAAGATGCTGTTATAATAATTCCGTTTAGAGACCCGGTGCAACATGCGATTTCAATGTTTAAACAGCACAAACTTTTTTCAAGAATGCAAAGTGATGACAGGTTTTCTCTAAGCTATATGAACTGGCTTGGGCATTACGAGTTCGGTCTCGGTCATAAGCCTTTTTTATTTGATAAAACGGTATTTAGCGAGTATCAAGCTGATAAAATAGATTATTGGCTGGATTACTGGATTCATGTGTATAGTTATTTAAAAGATAATTTTTCTCAAAGCTATAATTTTATATGTTACGAAGATTTGTGTGTAAAACCTGCTACCATCTTAACGGAGCTTTATAACATAATTGAAGTTGATAAGGCTTTATTACAAAAAAATGATGTACGTCATGTTATAAAACACGATGAACCGACTATGAATGAAAACAGCACAAAAAAAGCTTTTAAACTATATGAGAGCTTAAAGAGTCTTACTTTCTATTCTTAAATATTTATAGCCCGAAACACTATACTTTTTTACTTGGTTTCAGTCGATGTTTCTGTTAACCAACTTGCAGTATCGGCATAGTCATTTGTATAAAAACGTGTTGTTATAAATTTCTTATAATAAGGATTTGTGGTATTTCTCTCTTTTAAACCCCTTAGCTCCCATATTATGTTGCCATCGGAATCTACCTGAAGAATAGTGCTTTGTTCACGAGATGTAACTGTTAGTGAGCCGTCATCAAATATTGTGTAAGAACCTCTGGTAGCGGATTTTAAGTTTCCACTATAAATAATCCTACTTTTATCGGTCTGAGGGTCATATTCCATAACTCTTGCAGTGTTTATAACCTGAGATTTTTTATTTTCTTTGTCATCATAAATAGCTACGCTTCCTTCGTTATCAAACATAGTTATTTTTGCATCGTCGGTTAATTTTATGTGGTGCTGACTACGCCAAGGTCCCCTTCTGGCATATATAATTTTATCTTCACTAGGTCTTAATACCGATATAGTACTTATATCCCGATGTGATAATAATATATCTCCTACATTTAGAAGCGGCCATTTTTGTGCATGGCGTTCTTCAACGTAAACAACATCATTTAAATGTAATCCGTTATAATAATCTAAACCGTTTTTTATACGATTAAGCATATGACCTTTATTTGCATAGCTTGTCGTTAGCATATTTTGGTAGTGAGAATTAAAATATGCATCGGTTACAGAGTGAGATGAAAGTATCAGACCTTTATCTATGTCTATTATATTTACAATCATGTCAATGAATTGAATTTTATTTTTGTCGGTTCTGTCAACTAAAGGAAATGTGTCCCTAAGTTTACTTGATGTTGCGATTAGAAATCCTTCATCATTTAATTCCGATTCATGATGGAACATACCTAACAGTTGCCACTTTATATTTGAATCTTTGTCTAACCTTACGATTATACCATAGTCAAATACACCGTAGGTGTAATGATTTTCTCTTACGGTCATTATTAAATCACCATTCGGCATAAGATGTGCGTCGGTACAATCCGGTCGAAAGGATTCCTTCTTACTATGGTTTCTAAGTGTTAAATATTCATCATACTCTTTTGTATTGCGAAGCGTGTTAAAATCAAATTTCCACTCGTGGGCTATTTCTCCGTTGTTATTAAGAAGGTATGCAATAGCAATATTCTCGTGCGGTATTGACGGACATGTTACATAGTAACCGTTATGTACTTTTTCAGGTTGATCAGTCCATGTAGTTATCTCATCAACAAAATGCATGTCGGCATAACCCGTCATTACGGATTTTATCGACTCGAATTGACCCGCTTGTTTTAAAGCCCCTACTTGATACGCTATAAATGAACATAACAATATTATGTTCAAATTTGTTAGCTTGTCCCACAAATCACCTTTTTTGTTCTTATTAAGGCTTTTTTCTTTTTCGGAATTTTTCTTAACTTTACGTATGAATTTTTTAATCGGATACCAGAATACAGCAAAAATTGTCAGTACAACGGATAAAAGCAATCCTCCTATTATTCCAAGAGTGCCTAGTCCTATTCCCGGTCCTATATAAGCTTGTGCGTTAAATGCTAAACCGGATAAGATGAAGGTTATTATGATTGTTTTTGTCATGTTGACGTTCCAATTTATTATTAAGTAAGTGATACCGAGTATAAATTATTATACGATTCTTAGTGCATTTTTTATAATACTAAATTTACAGGTTTGCAAATAATTTAGCAACATCAATCATTCTAACGGAAAAGCCCCATTCATTATCATACCATGCAGATATACGTACGAATTTTTTATCAATTACTTTTGTCCCGCGTGCGTCAAATATCGAACTGTGAGGGTTGTGGTTATAATCAATAGAAACCAAAGGTTCATCGTTATATCCTAAAACGCCTTTTAATTGATTTTCCGACGCTGTTTTAATCAGCGAATTAACTTCGTCTACAGATGTGTTTTTTCCGGCATCAAATGTTAAATCGACCATTGAAACGTTCGGGGTAGGGACACGCACTGCACAACCGTCAAGTTTGCCTGATAATTCAGGTAAGACAAGACCCAGTGCTTTAGCCGCACCTGTTGATGTAGGTATCATCGACATTGAGGCAGTTCTTGCCCGTTGCAGGTCTTTATGTGAGCCGTCCAGAATATTCTGGTCGTTGGTGAAAGCGTGAATAGTGGTCATGAAGCCACGTTCAATACCTATATTATCATTTAATACCTTTGCAACAGGGGCAAGGCAATTGGTTGTGCATGAGCCTATAGATATAACTTTATGTTCAGGCTTTAACACATCATTATTAACACCATATACAATAGTTGCGTCAGCATCATCAGCAGGAGCCGATATCATAACCTTCTTAGCACCTGCTTGCAAATGCATGGCTGCCTTGTCACGCTTGCTAAATACGCCCGTACACTCCATAACGATATCAATATCAAGCTCTTTCCACGGAAGCTGCAACGGGTCACGCATCTGGAATAATTTTATTTCACCACGTCCCATGTCGATATTGTCACCAACTCTCTTAACATGAGGAAAAGTTCCGTGTACAGAATCATATTTTAATAAATGCAGGTGTTGTTCAATATCGGCAGGTCCGTTAACCGCCACAACCTCAACATCGTCACGTTCATACTCGGTTATCGCCCTTAAAACACAACGTCCTATTCTGCCCAATCCGTTTATTGCAATCCTTACAGCCATGGTTTTCCTTTCTTTATTTAAAATATATTAAACTACAAGATGACGTTTAACTTTATTCGCTACATTGGGTATTTGACTAACTTACCGATCTTTGGTTGCTTCTTTCAAAATTCGTACCTTCTGATATATTAGCATAGAATTCATCATTGAATCCCGCTATTTTGTCTTTCTTTCCCGCTAAGTCGGCTACATCTCTTAATGCCGACTTTACTGTCATCAGTAATTTATTGGGGTCTTGGTTCATCAGTTGGCTGGTGTCATTATTTACTAAAGCCTGAGTAAGCCTGTTTGCATTACTAACACCTGTTTTTATCGAATGATGTATCTCCTCGCCACTTTCTTTAGCTTCTTTTGCAAGTCTAACTACGAGGTTACTTACATTTGCAATCGCACTTGCCAAATTTTCAGCAGAAGGCTGATCGGTTCTGGCATTATACATCCAGTCTTGTGTTTTTAGGCTTTCAGGGTCAATTTTGTCAAGGTTTTGAATATCTTCTTTAGCAGCTTTTGCTCTCAGGCTTGACTGCAATGGCAAGAAGTCTTTTTTCCATTGCCAAACATCACCTGACTCAAACTGCTTGCCACCTTCAATATTACTTAATTGTGCAGCATTATCTGAAAGTACGTTTAGTATAAAAGGTGCTTTTCCATCTGATGATTGTTCTTTTTGTATTTGCAAAGCAGCCTCCATTTGAGCCGGAGTTACTTTCGGTTCTATTTCTTTGCCTTCTGCGTCACGAACTTTATCGCCGCTTCGTTCACGTTGACCTGTTAAAAATTCACCTATGAACGGTATGTCGTTTAGTTTTGCTTTTGTCATTATATTTCCTTTCTAATTATTCTTGTTATTTAACGGGATGTTCATTATAGGTAGATTTGTCATACTGAATTTATTTCAGTATCTATTTTATATTACGAAGAAGATGCTGAAACAAGTTCAGCATGACACAAATAAGAGACTTGTATATAATATAAAATACTAAAGCTATCTATAATGAATACTCACAATTTAATTTTTTCCCCAACTTTATTTACTACATTTTGCGATGTAATTCCAAAATTCTCATACAAATCTTCTATTGGAGCTGACGCTCCAAAACCGCTCATGCCTATGAATATTCCATGCGGGCCGATAAATTTTTCCCAGCCTTGTTTTATAGCAGCCTCTATAGCTACTTTAACGCTGTCATTACAAAGCAGGCTTACTTTATAGTCGCTATTTTGTTGCTCAAATAATTCAACACAAGGTACTGAAACAACCCTTGTGCCTATGCCTTTTTGTTGTAATTTTTCCCTTGCATCGATGGCAATTTCTACTTCAGAGCCGGTAGCGAATATGGTAGCTTTTAAATCTCCTTTTGCTTCTGCTAATATATAAGCACCTTTGGCACATTTATTCTCAGGTGTAAATCCAGTTCTTTGTTGAGGAACATTTTGCCTTGTCAAGGCAAGTATTGAAGGGGTGTTTTCCGATTCTAATGCTAACTGCCAGCATTCAGCCGTTTCAGTTGCATCACACGGGCGGTAAACATTCAGGTTCGGCATAGCACGCAAAGATGCCAAATGCTCAACCGGCTGGTGGGTAGGACCGTCTTCGCCCAGACCTATGGAATCATGCGTCATAACATATACTACACGCTGCTGCATAAGAGCTGATAGCCTGATAGAGCCTCTGCAATAATCGGTAAATACCAGAAATGTTCCGCCAAAAGGTATGAAACCGCCATGCAGTGCGATACCGTTCATAGCTGCCGCCATAGCATGTTCACGGATACCGTAATATATATAGCGTCCTGAAAAATCATCTGCACAAATGGGTTTTAAGCTGTCGGTTTTGGTAAGGTTAGAGCCTGTAAGGTCGGCACTGCCACCAATCAATTCAGGGGCAAGGTCGGTAAGCGTCTTCAGCACTTCACCCGATGCCTTACGAGTCGCCCACGAAGGCTTTTCTTGTGCATATGCTTTTTTCAAATTTTCAATAGCTTCTTTTAAGCCCGAAGGTAGTTTACCTGATATAAGTCTTTCAAATTCAGCTTTTTTATCAAAGGTAAGTGAATTTAATTTTTCCTTCCACGCATTTTCTTTTTCATAACCATGAGAGCCGATTTTTCGCCAGTTATTAAGTATTTCTTCAGGCACTTCAAACGCAGGTGAATTCCAGCCAAGAGCCTCTCTTGTGCCTTTTATCTCGTCATCGCCCAGAGGCGAGCCGTGAGATGAGTTTTTACCTGCTTTTGTAGGTGCGCCATATGCAATTGTTGTTTTGCAGGCTATCATTGAAGGGGTGCTTGTCTGTTTTGCTTTTTTTATAGCAGTGCGTATCGCAGCAGGATTATGTCCGTCAATAGCTTGTACGTCCCAGCCGCTTGCTTCAAAACGTTTTTTCTGATCATCGGAAGTGGAAAGGTCGGTAGAGCCGTCTATAGTAATTCCGTTATCGTCAAAAAGTACGATTAGTTTATTTAATTTTAAGTGACCTGCAAGAGAAATTGCTTCCTGAGATATTCCTTCCATTAAACAACCGTCACCTGCTATAACATAAGTATAGTGGTCTACAATTTCATCACCGAAACGCTCCGCTAGCATTTTTTCAGCAATCGCAAAACCTACGGAGTTAGCTATACCCTGCCCAAGAGGACCGGTGGTTGTTTCAATGCCTTTTGCATGACCATATTCGGGGTGACCGGCGGTTTTTGCTCCCCATTGGCGAAAGTTCTTTATTTCCTCAATTGTCATATCCTCATAGCCGGTCAGGTATAAAAGGGAATATATAAGCATAGAGCCGTGTCCGGCGGATAGGATAAAACGGTCGCGATCTGCCCAGTCGGGGTTTTTAGGGTTGAATTTTAAAAAATCGCTGAATAATACGGTAGCAACATCTGCCATGCCCATCGGCATTCCCGGATGCCCTGAATTGGCTTTTTGAACTGCGTCCATAGATAAAGCACGGATTGCATTTGCCATTTTTATGATTTGTCGGTCGGAGTTTTTAGTGCTTTGTTCTTCGGATTTATTCAGCATTTTATACAATCGTCCCTGTAAAAAATTAATTCTAACGTGGCTTATAAAGGAAAAATACGGCTTTTTCAATGTATTTTTAAACCGGTGTTTACTATCTCAAGTCAATCGGATAGGGTTTGATTTTTTCACTTCTTTCAACGTGGGTGTTATTTTGACGTATGCTCATTTCTTGTTTTATTTATGATTTATTAAGGTTTTTCTTATACAATTTGTTATGTAATTGTAATAATTTACTGAAGGAATAACAAGCCACTATGCGAAAATATTCATTTTTAAATGCGATATATTTATCCTTTTTTTCGAAAGATTTTTATTGTGATGTACTGCAAAACCGCAAAGGTTTGGGTTTTTTATACCTGTTTTTTATTAGTTTTATAGCGTCACTTATTGTTGTTTCTTTATTTGTTTTTAAGGTGCGTGATTTTGATAGTCAAAAGACGGTTGATGAATTGGCTGCGAAAATTTCATCTTCCGAGCATACTTTCGAGGATAACCTTAACAGGGTTTTGGATGTTATATCCCAAATACCGAGGGTAACATTCGAAAACGGACAGTTATCCACAAATAAGCAGGAACCTTATTACATTACGGATCCTGTTTCGGGAAAAAACATAGTTATTTTTGATACTAGCGGATATTACAATGGTTTGGAAAAGACTGATGCAGTAATGCTTTTTACTAAAACAAAAATAATTACCAAAAAGAATAACCGTACGGAACAGGCTCATTACGTTTCAGAGATGACGGCAGAGCAGGGAAGTGAGGAAGATTTAAACGCAATGTTCACTATTTTGTCGCAAATACCCAAGATAACTATAAAGAACGGTATTGCCTCCATTGAAGAAAGCGTACCTTATAATATTGTCGACAAAGAAGGCTCACCCCTTGTTATAATAGATACTGACGGAAATTATGAGTCTATAGAAGATAACGGAACTCTTTTGTTAATTACCGAGGACAGGATATTGATAAAAGATGCTTTTGCAACTCCTCAGGACGAGAACGTTGTTAAAGAAGTTTTTATAGCCGACATAAATGAAGACATGATATATACCTTTATCCTTGAATTTTCAGATGCTGTAAGGAACTTCCTGTTTTGGTTCATTCCGTTGGTTGTGTTGCCTTTATATACAATGTTCTCGTTTGTTTTGTCTTTGATAGTTATTTTGCTTATATCATTAATTACATTACTATTCGGCAAAGTTCTTAAGTTAAAGGATTTCGAGTATGAAAACGCACTTAGGGTGTCGTCTTTCGCCTTCACGCCTGTGCTTATAGTAAGCAAAATATTACCGGATACACTCCAAAACCAGAACTTGATATATTTTCTAATATTGCTTGGATATTTGTATTTTGCAGTTTATGCTAACTTAAGGAAATAATAGATCCGAAGACTAAGATGAATCTTCTAAAGTCAAAAATAGCCACTTTAAAAAAGGTACATGAAAAGAAAAGACGTGTAATGGAGGCGTATTATGATAAGCTTCTAAAAGCTTCTTTGATAATTTCCATAGTGCCTAATATGGGCATTTGCCTGTTAGTTCTGTATAACAGGCTTTCTTTATTAGAAGGTATATTAAGCGGGATACTGGTTTTTCTAAGCTCAATGTTGTTTGCCAAGCCGTATCTTGACGATCTTTCGTCACTTACCGCATATGTGGATGATCTTACTGTCGGAAGGAGTACAAGACCTCCACACTTAAGCTTTATCAATAACGTTGAGCAGTTATCAAAGTCGGTACTTAATCTGCAAAGAAGATGGGGAGAAAAAGCCATTGAGCTTGAAGCCGCATTGGCAGAGAGCAGTATCTTGTTCGATACTATCCCTGACGTGCTGTTGATGATAGACAAGGATCTGAATATATTAAGGGCGAACAACGCAGCTGTAAATTCATTCCGCAGGGGAATAATCGTAACTAACCTTAAAGATATGACGGAAGATGAGGGGCTGATAAAATGCGTCGGTGAAGTGTTAAATAGAGGGTATGGAGATACCGTTGAAATAACTATGAAATCCAATAATAAAGTACAGGATTTTCTGGTTATGGTTGAAAAATTTCCGGTTCGGTCAATTGCCGGAATAGCCGCCGTTATAATTATGCATGATATAACCGAAGAAAAAAGACGCAAGCAGTTATTAAAAGATTTTGTTGCCAATGCCAGCCATGAAATAAGAACTCCGCTGACAAGTGTAATGGGTTTTCTTGAAAATCTTAAAACTCTCGATGAAGAGGAAAATAATATAGAAATACGACGGAAAACCCGTAAGAAATTCTTTGACATCATGACGGAGCAGACAAACCGTATGGCAAAGCTGCTTAACGACCTGTTGTCACTTTCAAAAGCCGAGATGAACGGTGGCGATGCACTTTCCGAACCGGTGAATGTTGAAAGTGTTGTAAGGGAAGTGGTTAACAGGCTCACGCACCTTGCCGATGAAAAGAAGATAAAAATAAAGATAGATAACCTGCAAGACTCGCCGATTGTGCTTGGTAGCTATGATGAGTTATCACAGGTTTTTACCAACATAATAAGCAATGCGATAAAATACGGAAAAGATAAGAGCAAAATAGAGATATCTAAAATTATCGCTACGGATTTTTCACGTTCCGCCCAAATGCCTAAAAATTGTAAGAAGCTGTTATTGATATCTATAAAAGACGAAGGTGAAGGGATATCCGAACAACATCTGCCGAGAATTACCGAAAGATTTTACAGGGTAGACAAATTACGCTCACGTAAAGTAGGCGGTACGGGGCTTGGTCTTGCAATAACAAAGCATATATTATACCGGCACTGCGGAGATCTGGTAGTTGAAAGTAAACTTGGGGTAGGCAGTACCTTTACCGTAAGGTTGCCCGTGCAGTAATCTTTTAAACGCTATTTGTGAGCATTAAATGCAGCTATATATAGAAATAAATTGTGACAGTGAACTTTGGAACGGGTTTTTAAGGAACGCTGAGGATATCATAAATGATGCGGCGTTAAAGATATTCTATGAATTAGGACTTTCGGGCATTTTACAAAGTGCCGAAATATCCGTACTACTCACCGATAACGAATCTATCCGAATATTGAATAATGACTACAGGCATAAAGATAAGCCTACCAACATACTTTCATTTCCTGCCGAGATATTATCGGCGGGCGATTATACCGAAGTTGAAAAGAACCTGATGCTGGGCGATCTTGCATTCGGGTATGAGGTAATCGATGATGAGGCGGGGGAGCAAAAAATAATATTTCACGACCATTTTACACATCTGGTGGTACACGGGATATTACATCTTTTGGGATATGACCACGTTGAAGATGATGCCGCAGAAGTCATGGAAGCTATTGAGATAAAGATATTACAGGAAATGGGTATAGCTAACCCATATAAGTAAATATTTTAGTTCGACTATTGAATTTTATAAATTTAGGATTATATACTGCAAAAGCATTTGTAAGTTTTTTATTAAATATATATTTGAAATAATATTTATATTTGCAACCTATAAAATTTTTTGCTATTATTATAACTATGAAACAAGCTATAAATCAAGAAGATAAGCCTCCGTCAGTGGGCGTTTTAAAAGAAGAAGAAGACCCCGGAGAGTCGACAAAGCACCCCGATGAGGGTGCTAAAATAGAAAAAAAGGAGTCCGGCTCCGGTCTGATAAAAAAGTTCAGAAGCCGTCTTAACAAGGTATTCAGTATAAAAAACTCAAATACAATTGAAAAGGAAGTCGTAGAACTCATTGAAGAGCATGACCCTGAGGGAGTACAGATTAGTGAGGAAGAAAGAAGTATCCTGAGCAATGTACTGAATATAAGCGAGCAGAAAGTCAATCATGTGATGATACCTAGAACCGATATTGTAGCGGTTCAGGATACAGCAAGCCTTGATGAGCTAAAAAAGGTGCTTATAGACAAAGAACACACAAGAATGCCGGTATATAGCGAATCACTTGATAATGTGACCGGCTTTATGCATATCAAAGACCTGATACCTTATTTCGGCTCAGATAAAAAGTTTGATATCAAAAATGTTATAAGAAAAATATTATATGTACCGCCATCTATGAAGGTTGTAGACCTTCTGGTGAAAATGCGTTCGGAGCGTGTGCATATGGCGTTGGTGCTAGATGAGTATGGCGGAACTGACGGTCTGGTTACAATGGAAGACCTTATGGAAGAAATTGTAGGTGAGATAGAGGACGAGCATGATGAAATTGATGAGCCGAACGAGATAAAAAAAATATCTGCCGGTGTTTATGAGGTAAATGCCAGAGTTTCGGTTCAGGATCTCGATAGTGCCATAAATTCATCATTTAAAAAACCTGACGATAGCGAGGATTACGACACCGTAGGGGGGCTGGTTTTCTTTATGCTCGGACACGTGCCTGAAAAAGGTGAGGAAATAGAACACCCCGACGGTTATCTTTTTAAGGTCATTGAAGCCGATGATAGAAGAGTGAAAAAAATACTTATTTCACAACAGTAATCCGAAATGTTGGCATTCGCTATATAAATATAAACGTCATACTATGGTTTGACCATAGTATCCAAGCAATTTACTATACATGCACTTTGTGCATACTTTTTTGTTTCTTGGATTCCGTATCAAGTACGGAATGACGTTGTTTTATAGAAGCCTCTGCAAAAGTTAAAAAACTACTCTCCCCTTGAGGGAGAGTCAAAAACACAAAGTGTTTTTGTGAGGGGTAAAAACTCGCAAGTGTTGTTATACCTGCCGGACACCGTTATAAAAACGGTGTGACAAATCATAGTTCCGTTCTAATTAGAAAATACTATAAATATTTCTATTTATCTAGACAAATAGTTGACATAACCTTTAACTTATTTATAAATTGTAATATGTTTTAAATAAACATTAATTATATTTGTTAATTAAGTTATAGGCTGAAATATGTAATTTTAGATTTTATTAGCTCAAGTTGTTTTTGGCAAAAGAGCTGTCTTTAAGTTAAAGTTTTAGTTTCTGTTTCTTAAATAAAAAAGTTTATAAATGTTCTATCGTGCCTTCAGGTATTTGCTTTAAGTGTCTGAGGGCTATATGAGGTGTTTATGTCAATTACGGATTACGGTAATGATAAAGTGAAAAATAGCATTGACTTAATTAGAAGTCGTATAAAACAAAAGAGACAAAGTGCAATAGACCTGTTTGAACGCAATGAGGATAAACAGGTTGAAGAAAAAACCGATAATTATATATCGGGCGATATCACCGATGCTGAAATAATCAGGGATTTTAAAGTTATACATAATGAGACATATACTGATTTTAATGATTCCGCTAAGTACAGGGATAATAACAAATGCGGTTTAAGTGGCGAGATAATACATGTGCCTATAGTGAGGAAGATAATCTTGTCAAAAGGTTTGTAACACAGCCTTAAATCGTTGCATATTTGATTTAATGCCTCTATGTTGCCTAGCATGCAGCAAATTATAGATTTTATACTTAATACGGTTGACGGATGGGGCTATTGGGGTGTTTTTATCCTTATGGTTATAGAAAGCTCGTTCATACCTTTCCCTAGTGAAGTGGTCATAATACCTGCCGGATATCTTGCGTATCAGGGCAAGATGAATCTTGCGGTAATTATTTTTCTGGGAACTGCGGGGAGTTTGGTTGGTGCTTTGGTCAATTATTATTTGTCGATATTCATAGGCAGGGCTGTAATTATAAGGTTCGGAAAATATTTCCTGATAACCGAGGATAAGCTGGAAAAGTCGGAAGAGTTCTTTAAAAAACACGGTTCCTTTTCAACATTTACAGGGCGTTTAATTCCTGTAATAAGGCAGCTAATATCAATTCCTGCAGGACTTTCGAGAATGAACCTGTTGAAATTCAGTGTATTTACCTCGCTTGGTGCGGGAATATGGGTGATTATACTTGCGTTGCTGGGCTATTTTATCGGTCATAGCGAAGAATTATTAAAGCAATATACTAAATTAATAGTGGTCTCGTTGTTGATAATGATCGCTATTTCCGTTGTTCTTTATGTGTATTGGCATAAAAAAAATCAGAAAAAAGCTGAAAATAATAAAAATTAAATTTTATTGGTTGCACTTTCTATAATAATAGTTTAGATATCCTATCTCTTTTTGCGGGTGTGGCGGAATTGGTAGACGCGCTAGATTTAGGTTCTAGTACCGCAAGGTGTGGAGGTTCAAGTCCTCTCACCCGCACCACTACGGACTTAGGATTCTAAAATATATTTCTCGGTTCAAGGCGAGTATAAATCAATCTAACTTCGTTCTTTGCTTTCCGAAATACCATGTACCCATGTTCTTCCTTTGTGTCGGGTTGTTTCCGGTTTAAAAAAATCATTTTCCGAAGATTGCATCGGATCATGTGCCGCTATATTCATAGACCGCATATTTAGTTCGGGATTAATTACGTAATGTTCACGGCATAGTTTGTCGGTCAAGGTTTCATGACAAGGGCTGTCTGTTTGAAAGGCGTATTTAGGGTTTTTGTCTTTCTTTTTTAAGACAAGGCTGTCATGATAACGATCTATTACCGAATATAATTTGTTTTCATCGGTTCTGCCGTTTTGCATAATCATAACGTCTATTTCCTGACCGTTCATATTATACATTGCCGGTAAGTTTTTGTTGCCGTCTAGCTGTCTTATGTATTTTGAGCTGTCAAACTCTTTAAGTCTTTCAGCACGATCAATATCAAGATAATAACTTCCGCCCTGAAAAACCTTTTGCTCTAAAAAAAGTACGGTTGCTTTTTTTACGTCATTTACTATTCCGACCTCTCCGATATATTTTTTTGATTCCGGATCTATTAATGTTATAAGAGCGTCGATTTTTGTTTTTTGTTCTTCCGTTATTAATTCATTTTCAACGGCATGTTTATTCAATTCATAAAGATCTTTGTTTTCATAAACGGTTAGGTGTGTCTCACTATCACAACCGTTATTATTATATTTTATAGGTACTTTTCTTGAAACTAAGCCTTTTATAGCTTTACCGTTAAAATCTTTTTCGTCACTTTCTTTGATAGAGTCGGTATTGATGGATTTAACCTCAGGAGTTAGAGATTTTTCAGAGGACAGATTATTTCCTACATCTTTTATATCGGATAAATTTCCCCAAAAAACCACTTCCGATTCCAGCCCTCTTGATGACAAATTAGCCTGTAATTGTGAGGCGACAACCAAAGAATCGGATAAGGCTTCTTTGTAATATAGAGAAACTATCCCTTTACTTTTCTTCGGGTCGAACATCAGGTTAAAGCGGTTGTTATTAGTCATTGTTATATGTCTTGTCAAATCTGCGATATTCTAAAGGATTCATAAAGTTTTCCAATGAAAGACAATAGCAATCATTTAAGCCATAATACATGAAAATGTAACATATTTCAAGCGTTGGCTTTTGAGTGAAACTTAGGCGATATCAGGAGATAAGATCCTCATGCGAGCAGTTCCCCGAATTGTTCGGGGGTGACAACCTCAATGAAATTTGGAAATGCTATAAAATAACGAAAAACTACTAAACTACTTAGTAATATATTAAATTTTTATCGAAAAATATTGCAAATTCCGAAAAAATCCTTATACAGGTGTATCTAATTAAAAATACCAGATAAAATAGGGTCAGTTTACATATGCAAGTTACCGAGTTAAAAAATGAAGGGTTAAAAAGAGAATTTGAAATCACCCTGCAAGCTAAAGAAATAAGCAAGAAAGTTGACGAACGTTTGGCTAAGGTTGCTAAAACAATTAAAATGCCGGGGTTTCGTCCGGGGAAAGTTCCTTTAAGTATCGTTAAGAAAAAACACGGTAGGGAAATTTTAGGTGAAGTACTTGAACACGCAGTTGCCGATAGTTCGCAAAAAGTTTTAAAAGAAAGAGAATTAGATCCTGCGGTGCAGCCTAAGATAGAGATATCTTCATATGACCCTGAAAAAGAAGATGCAGATCTGGTATATAGCATTTCATTTGAGATATATCCTGATGTTCCCGAGGTTGACCTTGCCAAAATCGAGATTGAAAAAAGCATAATTGAAGTTACTGAAAAAGAAGTTAAAGACGGCATGGAGCGTCTTAAGCAATCCCAGAAAAATTTTAAACCGATTAAAAAAGCACGTGCCGCTAAAAAAGGCGATGCTGTCGTTATTGATTTTGTCGGCAAAACCGACGGCAAGGCTTTTGAAGGAGGTGCTGCTAATGATTTTCAGCTTGAACTTGGTTCGGGACAGTTCATACCCGGATTTGAAGAGCAACTGGAAGGCTCCAAAAAAGATGACAAAGTTTTAGTTAAAGTTTCATTCCCTAAAGAGTATGGCTCATCTGAGCTTGCCGGTAAAGATGCTGAATTTGATGTCACCTTAAAAGATATATTAGAGGCACAAACGCCTGAGGAAAATGACGAATTTGCTAAAACATTAGGCATGGAAAGCCTTGATAAGCTTAAAGATGCCATTAAAGAGCAAATCTCTAAGGATTTTGAGGTGATAACACGTACCAAGCTCAAGAAAGAAATATTTGATGCTCTGGATAACAAATATAAATTTGAAGTGCCGGAGTCTATGGTTGATATGGAGTTTAAGTCCATTCAGGAAAGTGCGGGTAATACCGAAGAGGTTAAAAAAGCCTCTGAAAAAGAAAAGCAAGAGCAGGATAAAGAATTCAAGGAGCTTGCCGAAAGAAGGGTGCGTCTTGGAGTTATCCTTGCCGATTTGGGCAAAAAGAACGCAATTAATGTTTCTGAGGACGAGCTAAGGAGGTCTGTATTTGATCAGGCACGTAATTATCCGGGGCAGGAGCAAAGGGTTATAGAGTTCTATCAAAAAAACAGGGAAGCACTTGACAGGCTTAAAGGTCCTATTTTAGAAGAAAAGGTGGTTGACTTTGTTCTGAGCAAGGTGAAAACAAAGGAAAAAAGAGTTACAACCGAAGAGTTGTTGAAATTCGCACAGGAAGATGAAGCTTAAAAACGCCGTTCTTCAGGTTTTATCCACCGAAAATTGTTTAAAAAAGAAAGTCGTTAAGTTATTGTTTTCTATGCTTAACGACTTTTTTTGTGTCTATTCTTTCTTAATAATGTTAACTTCTTTTTACTCAAACTCTTGCTATGTAATAAGTTGTTCTCTATATTTGTCAGATAGAAACAAAAACTTATTGAATAGGTAATGGTATGAGTGATGTTTTCGCACCGCATATGGACTTAGTTCCAATGGTAGTCGAGCAGACAAATAGAGGAGAAAGGTCTTACGATATTTTCTCCAGACTTTTGAAAGAAAGAATAATCTTTGTCAACGGACAGGTTCATGACGGTATGTCAAGTCTTGTAACGGCACAGTTGTTATTTCTAGAGTCAGAAAATCCCGATAAAGATATATATATGTATATTAACTCCCCCGGCGGAGTGGTAACTTCGGGGCTGGCAATGTATGATACGATGCAGTATATTAAACCTGACGTATGTACTTTATGTGTAGGGCAGGCTGCTTCAATGGGTTCTCTGCTTCTTACTGCCGGTGCTAAAGGAAAAAGATTCATTCTTCCCAATGCCAGAGTTATGATACACCAACCTTCAGGCGGCTTTCAGGGACAGGCAACCGATATGGAAATCCATGTTAAGGAAATATTGGAAATTAAAAAACGCCTTAACCAGATGTATGTTAAACATACGGGGAAAACCTTAGCCGTAATTGAGAAAGCCATGGAAAGGGATTACTTTATGACTGCTGAGGCAGCAAAGGAGTTCGGACTGGTAGATAAGGTCATAACTCAACGCCCTCATGACGCGAAAGATGCTAAAAAATAATATAAAGATAGGTTAATTAGATGGTTAAATCTGACGGAAGTGACTCAAAAAATACTCTTTACTGTTCGTTTTGCGGTAAAAGCCAGCATGAGGTTCGGAAGTTAATAGCCGGACCTACGGTTTTCATATGTGATGAATGTGTGGAGTTGTGTCTTGATATCATACGTGAGGAAAGTAAGTCATCTTTAGTTAAAGACGGTGACGGAGTTCCTAACCCTAAAGATATATGTAAAGTGCTTGATGACTATGTTATCGGTCAAACTGCCGCAAAGAAAGTTTTATCGGTTGCAGTGCATAACCATTATAAAAGACTGAGCCATTCTGAAAAAGGTGCAAACGATATTGAGCTTGCTAAAGCCAATATATTACTTATCGGTCCTACAGGTTGCGGTAAGACGTTATTAGCACAAACTTTGGCACGTATCCTTGATGTGCCTTTCACCATGGCAGACGCTACTACATTGACGGAAGCAGGTTATGTCGGTGAAGACGTTGAGAACATTATCCTAAGGTTGCTACAGGCTGCCGATTATAATGTTGAACGCGCACAAAGAGGTATAGTTTATATTGATGAGGTTGATAAAATCTCCCGTAAGTCCGATAATCCTTCTATCACACGTGACGTGTCGGGTGAAGGTGTGCAGCAGGCTTTGTTGAAAATTATGGAAGGCACTATAGCGTCAGTTCCACCACAAGGCGGGCGTAAACACCCGCAACAGGAATTCTTGCAGATTGACACTACGAACATATTATTCATCTGTAGCGGAGCATTTGCTGGTTTGGAAAAATTAATATCAAGCCGCGGCAGGGGAACTTCTATCGGCTTCGGTGCTGATGTAAGGGGCGAGGAAAAACGTCGTGTGGGTGAGATATTGCAGAATTTACAGCCTGAGGATTTGGTTAAATTCGGCTTGATACCTGAGTTTGTAGGTCGTCTTCCGGTTGTGGCTACCCTTAATGATTTAGATGAGGGAGCGTTGGTTGAAATACTTACTACCCCTAAAAACGCACTTATCAAACAATATCAAAAACTGTTTGAGATGGAAAATGTTAAACTTGAGTTCAAAGATGACGCACTGGACGCTATCGCTAAAAGAGCGATTGAACGTAAAACCGGAGCCAGAGGACTAAGAGCTATATTAGAAGATATATTGCTCGATCTTATGTATGACGTTCCCGGCATGAAAGATCTTAAAGAGGTGGTGGTGAATAAAGATGCGGTAGAAAAGAAAAAAGAGCCTATACTGGTCTTTGAAACTAAAACCAAAAAAAGTCCTAAGAAAACAAAAGCATCTTAATTAACGCTTATTTTGGTTTTTTAGAAATTTTTTAGGGGAATATGACATCAAGATCTGAAGTTGCTTTAATCAAAGAGCTGGAAGACTTTCTGTCTTCTAAATATCGCACCCTATCCGCTAGTAGGAAAGAAGAACTTTTAAGGCTTTATAAAAAATATAGAAAGCAGGATTCTCTCCTTATAATTTGCTGGTTCTTTAGTTTTCACTACATTTACGTGGGTAAGTGGAAGATGTTTTTTCTGTTTTTTCTCTCTTTAGGAGGTTTATTTGTGTGGTGGGTCATTGATTTATTCAGACTTGATACTATATTAAAACAATACAACAAAAAAAAAGCAGAAGAGCTTTTTGAAAAATTAGAAAAAGCGTAAACATTATGATTGATAAAAACCAAGTAAGTGATGATCTTTATTCATTGTTACCTTTAAGAGATATAGTTGTTTTCCCCGGAATGATAGCTCCTTTGTTTGTTGGGCGTAGTAAGTCCATCAGTGCTTTAGAAGATGTGCTAAAAAAGAATAAGATGATATTGCTTGTGACACAAAAAGACGCAAGCAAAGATGAACCGGCAGCCGAAGATATATATAAAGTGGGAGTTCTGGCGAATATTCTGCAATTGTTAAAACTGCCTGACGGAACCGTAAAAGTTCTTGTCGAAGGTCGTCAGCGAATGAACATTAAGGAAGTTATCGAAGGTGAGGAGTTCTTTCAGGCAAAAGTAAGTGTTATTGACGAAAAATATAGTGAAGATAAGGATATTAAGGCTCTTTCCAGATCTATCCTTAACCAGTTCGCTAAATATTCAAAGCTTAATAAAAAAGTAGCTCCTGAAGTAACAAATTCTTTATCTCAGGTGACAGATGCCGCACGTCTTGCAGATGCAATAGCGTCCCACCTGACCCTTGAAATTGATGAAAAGCAGAAAATACTGGAATGTATCGAGCTTTCAAAAAGAATCGAGATGATATATTCTTATATGGAATCTGAAATGGAGGTTCTGGATACGGAAAAGAAAATTCGTACCAGAATCAAAGATCAGATGGAAAAAACCCAAAAAGAATATTATCTTAACGAGCAATTAAAGGCTATTCATAAAGAACTTGGTGAAGAAGACGGTAAAGACGAAATATCAAGGCTTGAAGAGCAGGTTAAAAAATTAAAGCTTACAAAAGAAGCTAAAGATAAGGCGTTATCTGAAATAAAGAAATTAAAGGCAATGTCGCCGATGTCTGCCGAGTCTACGGTAACAAGGAACTATCTTGACTGGTTGTTCAATATCCCATGGGACAAAAGAAGCAGAATAAAAGGCGATCTGAAATTTGCCAATGATGTTTTAGACAAAGACCATTATGCTCTTGATAAAGTAAAAGAACGGATTTTAGAATTTCTGGCAGTACAGCAGCGTACAAAAAAGGTCGGCGGTACGGTTATCTGTCTGGTAGGTCCTCCGGGAGTGGGCAAAACATCGCTTGCAAAATCAATTGCTAAAGCTATAGGACGCAAGTTCGGCAAGATATCTTTGGGCGGAGTTAGGGACGAATCGGAGATAAGAGGTCACAGAAGGACGTATATCGGTTCAATGCCCGGTAAGATAATTCAGTCCATGAAAAAAGTAGGAACTTCAAACCCGTTATTATTACTTGATGAAATCGACAAGATGGGTAATGACTTCAGGGGAGATCCTGCGTCCGCACTGCTTGAGGTGCTGGATCCGGAACAGAATTCTAATTTTAACGACCACTATTTGGAAGTGGATTATGATTTGTCGGACGTAATGTTTGTAACTACGGCGAACAGCCTTAATATGCCGCCTCCTTTGCTGGACAGGCTGGAAGTTATAAGAATTGCCGGATATACTGAAGATGAAAAAATAGAAATAGCCAAAAGACATCTGATTAGTAAGCAGACTAAAAAGAACGGGCTGAAAAAAGGCGAGTGGTCTGTTTTAGATGATGCTCTTAGGGATATAATAAGATATTATACACGTGAGGCAGGTGTCCGTAATCTTGAGCGTGAAATATCAAAGCTTGCCAGAAAATCCGTAAAGGAAATCCTTACCCAAAAAACGGAAAAAGTAGAAATTTCCTCCCAAAATATTGAAAAATATCTCGGTGTTAAGAAATTCTCATTCGGTGAAACAGGTGAAAAAGATCTGGTGGGTGTGGTTACAGGGCTTGCATATACCGAGTTTGGCGGTGATATGCTAACTATTGAGGCTGTAAAGTTGCCGGGCAGAGGCATTATAAAAAGCACCGGAAAGCTCGGCGAGGTGATGCAGGAGTCAACTCAGGCAGCATTTAGCTATGCACGTTCCCGTTGCTTGGAGCATGGAATTACACCTCCCGAATATAGGAAAGAAGATATACATATTCACGTGCCTGAGGGAGCTACCCCGAAGGACGGTCCTTCGGCAGGTGTTGCGATATATACCGCCATTGTTTCGGTAATGACGGGGATACCTGTTAAAAAATCAGTGGCTATGACGGGAGAGATAACATTGCGGGGCAGGGTTTTCCCGATAGGAGGTCTGAAAGAAAAATTGCTGGCAGCCCTTCGCGGAGGAGTGAAAACCGTAATGATACCTAAAGAAAATGAAAAGGATTTAGCTGAAATACCCGATAATGTAAAAAACGGACTTGAGATAATTCCGATAACCACCGCAGAAGAGGCTCTTAATATAGCATTAACTAAAATTCCTGAGCCGACAGAGTGGGTTGAGGTTGAAAATATTGCAGCAGATGCTACGGTAAATGATGGGGACGATAGTTTTATTACTCATTGATAAATAAAAAACTAGTGTTTATTATAGATATATTTTGTATAAATTGTACCACAATTTTTAATTTTATGTTATACTGAACTTGTTTAAGTATCTAGTAGCCTTTAATATAAGATGCTGAAATAAATTCTCTATTACAAAATCTATCTATAATTAATAATACCTAAAAAAGGGTATAATTTAGTGAAGGGACGTAGGTAAGATGTTAAATAAAATCAGAACGTTTTCAGTATTGTTTTTGTTATCGACAGTATTTGCCGCCAATACTTCATACGCTCAGGAAACGGAAACTGTTGAAGAGAGTGATGCTACGGCTCAAGTTGCAGAAATCGGTGATAGCGACATTGAGGTTACATCATTTAACGTTAGTACCATTAAAAGTAATGTTGCTGAAGGTTCTAAATTAGAAATTGAGTTCATGGTTTCTAACCCGTCATATAAAGTCCTATCTATGGATGCGGAAAAAAGTAAGATAAATTCGATATTTGTTTATGATAAGCCGCCAAGGGACATTTTAAAAGAGTCAAGAGAAAGAGAGAAAATAGAGGAAGAAAAGCTTAAAGAAGAAAGTCAGAAAGAACAGCGTGGAATATTTTATTATACGGGCTGTTTGACCGGTGACGGATGTAAGCCGGAACTCCTTGAGGCAGCTACCCGTGACGGTAATTTATATATAAATTATAAGAATAATATTTTTGGACTTGAGTCTATGCGAAATCTTTGGGTGAAGGCGGATTTCTACGTTATGGCAGCATCGGAGGGTGCCGAAGAAGGTAAGGCTTTAATAAAAGATGTATCCATAAGCAATACCGCTCCGAGTAAAATATCTAATGAAGTGGTTTCATTTAGTATTTTAGCTAACGGTAACTATAAAAGTACTGTAGAAGGCGGTACGTCTTATGGTTTTAATATAACCGAATCGAATAAACATGTTACGTCTATGCAAGTCGTCAGTCTGGAGGATGAAGCCGTGTTATCTTCCGTAGAAAACATAGGCAACTCTTTTTATCTGGAAGAACAATTTTTAGGTAAACCTATAACATTAGCGGTTAAATATTACGATTTGAGCGAGTATAATATTAAATTTAATCAGTATTTAATTAACAACTAGTATAGTTTTATCCGGAAAATTTATATAAGACCTTGCGTTCCATAGAAAACTCAACCCTGCCGGTATGTGTAACACACTGCCAGTGTTTGTGATTTGATGTTCTTTTAGTAAAAACCGAAGGGCTGAATATAGCTATATTAGTGCTTTGTTCACTCCTTGCACTGAAAAAATAGAAAAGCTCAATCTTTTTATGCCTTAAAATAGAACCTAATTTCTGACTGTTTTTGTAACTATATTTATCCGTTAGCACAGACCTATATTTGTTAAAGGGCGGTTTTGTAAGGTCTATGAAAAGCTCCGTTCCGGCAAAAAATTTAAAAGAAGTGTAGTTTATAGTAACCGGAGGAATCTTAGCGTCGGTATCGTCAAGGAAGCGGAAGCGTTGATGTGCTATTTCGGCAAAAGCCCCACTTAAGTCCATGCTTCCGTAAAATATTGAGCGTTCGGTTTGCCTACCATATCTCGTACCGCTTAAAAGAGGAGGGTATCGAAACGGCGTGAACAATAGATAATCCCTCTTTGCCGCATCACTCATCTCAAAAGGCTGAGTATTCGGAGGTTTGTTGTCTTCCAGCATCTTCTCTAATATCTCATGCTCGGTATTGCTGTCCACCAACGGTCTGGTACTTATATATTGCTGATCCTCAACAACTCTGAAACCCACGCAGTCATGATTGGGACATATATGCTCTTTTATACTTATATCGTCAAACATTTATCCTTCAGAACCCCTTAAAGCATCTAAGTAAATCACTACCCTTGATAATCCTTCAACATTCTTCATCGCATCAATGGGAGTACTATTGAATGCACGGTTGTATGAATCAAGCCATTGTTGCTGGGCTGTCATTCTATCTCCTAAAAAAGCTCCAAGACTCCTGAAAACCCTTATAAGCATCAACGATAACTGCCCCGTTTTTTTGTCATGCTCTATTTGCGTTTGACCTTTTTTCAAGCGAGTTATAAAAGAAGAATCAACACCGATTATCTCGGCAATATCCTTGTTACTCAGTTGCCATGAATCTTTCAGGTTAAGTATAGCTTTTGACAGAACTTCATTTTTTCCAATGTTATTATTGTCTTGAATAGTATTATAATCCATATTAAAACCTAAAGATGATTAGTTGTATATACAATAATACCATAAAAATATTGCATATGCAACCGCATTGGTTTATCTTTCAAAGCCTGAAGGTTTTGATAGCTTTGCGAATTCTTCGCCTATCTTTTTTAATTCGTCTAACGTTCTACGGCTGAACGGTTCTTCTTTTTCGACCCATAAAACCGGTTGCGAGCGTTGCCTTACCAGCCTCCTGTGACCGCCTTCCGATTGAAGATTTTGTAATTTGTTTTCATCTTCCCAAAAAAGGTTTCGTGCTTCTTTAGGTCTTTTTACGGGTTTTTCTTTTTTTTCAAAATTAGTGTCCTGTTCACCAGTATATACAGGTTTTTCCTGTCCCGGTGATTTGTCTGCCTTATATTCGATTATTTTGTCTTTCAGGCTAAAGTGAACTTCTTTTGATTGAGAGGTGATTCTTACATTTCCCATATATTACTCCTTTTAGAAGTTATTCAAAAAACACTATAACGGTAGTAACTTGTAAATTTGTAACTAATGTTACATTTATATAAATATATCCATAATCATAAAGTAAGTGCTTGAGGCGGTCTACTTTGTCTTGGGAAGTTTTAAAAATTCCGTGTTAATTAACATGCGGTATTATTTTTGTATTTTTACCTGTTTTTTTACTATAAATTTATATTTATCATCATATAGTTATTGTCGTTTAGTGTTAAGGAATAAGAGAAAATCAGTATAAATATGCTACCGTTTCCGGATATAGAACAAATACGAAGCCAGTTTTCGGATCAACTCATTACTGATGAGGTTTATTTCATAGCAAAAACAGATTATGATTCTAAAATAAAAACAGAAACTCATTTATATGAGCAGTTTAAAAAACGTGGGTTAACCGAAGAAGAGGTTCATATAACCCTTAGCAAGTTTTTAGTGCAGGAAACGGTGTTTTTGGCTTTACATACCCAAGACGGCAAGGGTTAATTATCGCCGTCGGCACAATTGATGCAGGTCATTACAGTCGGGTTAAGCACCGGTCTTTGTTTGCCGGTGTCCCGTTACTTTCCCGTTTTATTTTGTAATTATTGAAAAATGGTGGTCTGAGCTGGAATCGAACCAGCGACACAGGGATTTTCAGTCCCTTGCTCTACCAACTGAGCTATCAGACCTTTTATGTAATATAAAGAGGTGATGCTTATAAGGCAAAACTCAACCTTTGTCCAGCGACTTTTGACTGTTATTTTAAAAATTATTGAAAAACAGATAATTAAAAATCAAGATCGGCATAATACACGGGAGGTGAGTAGCCTACGACCCTATCTGCAAGAATGGGTCTAAAACTTGGGCGGGATTTTATCTGAGCATACCATTCCTTTACCTCAGGATAATTATCCCACGGGACTTCGCCCAGAAAGTCTAAAACAGATAAATGTGCAGAAGCGGTTATATCCGCAAGGGTCAGCCTGTCGCCGGTAAGCCACTTGTCGTTACGTGTAAGGTATTTAAAATATTCCATATGCGGGATTATATTTATTTTACCCGCACGGATAGCATCGGAACACGGCTCACCGTTTCCGGTTAAATATCTCATAACCTTTTCATTTAGCAAATATTTGCCCACCTCGTTATAGAACTTATTGTCAAACCATGAAGATAGTCTTCTTATTTCAATGTTTTCCTCTAAGGATCTGCCCAATAACCTGATTTCAGTATATCTTTCTTCTAAATATTCGCATATTGAATAACTGTCGGGAACAATAAGACCGCTCGGCTCAATCAGTACGGGAACCTGCATAGCAGGGTTTAGCCTTGCAAATGCCTTTCTTCTTTTCCAGTAATTTTCATTAATCAACTCAAAGCTCAGCCCTTTCTCGGCAAGTAGTATCCTTACCTTTCTGGAAAACGGACATAATGGAAAATGGTATAAGCTTCTCATGATCCGTTTATATCAAAGCTGTTTTTAATTTACAATTGTTAACGCAAAGAATTTTTAGCCAAGCCATTTTAATATCCTGATGCGGCTGTTTCCGTACTTCCTGTCGTCAAGTTCTTTAAATTGTTCGGGAAATTCGATATCTTCCCTGAAATCGGTCTCTACGATTATTATAGCGTTCGGTGCAAGCCAGTTTCCTGCAACAATGCCCTTCAATGACTTGATGACCAGCCCTTGATTGTAAGGAGGGTCAAGGAAAATAACTTCACAGGGGATACGTGCAGGGGGAGGGGTGGAAGAATCGCTGCGGATAAAAACAGCCTTTTGCTCTTCACCTATCGTAGTTATATTCTTGCGTGCTATATCCAGATGTTCTTTATCAATATCTATTAAAGTTACACTTGAAGCACCCCTTGAAAGAGCTTCCATTGATAATGCACCGCAACCGCAGAATAAATCTAGGATATTTGCTCCTGTAATCAGGCTCTCTCCGTCATCGGAGTATTTTCCGTGAGTTAGAATATTAAAAATTGCCTCACGAGCCATGCCTGTTGTGGGACGCAGTTTCTTACTACTTACGGTTTCAATTGTCCGTCCTCGATGTTTTCCTGATATTACACGCATAATATTACCTACCTATAGATTGTTGCTGTCGGTTATCAATATAATGGAGTGCCTGATTGGTCGCCAGTGAGTATAATCCGATCTGCATTCCTCGTAATGCCGCTCCTGCAAATGCCGTACGTTTATCGGCTTTTAATAAATTAGTGTATGTTCGGCGTATGTTTGTGTTTTCCGCAAAAGACTTGGTAGCCATAACATCAAACGGAAGTGATATCAGACCTGCTGCTATGCCGGTGGTAAAACTAACTGTCGGAGAGCTGTTCATCATGTAAGGTATTACGATGCCTGCACCGTAAGTGATGTTTCTTGATAATGCATGTACGGAAGCATTTGCACCTTTTTGTAAAACCTCTTTAGTAAAGATATTGTAGGCATAATTTGTACTGCCGGATTTTGATGTTTTTGCTGCAAGCTCGGATATCTCTACCGGAAAAAGCATTGTTTCCGCCGTACCTTCGGCTATTGAAGCTATCGCCATTTTTGCGGGCAGGGGAGTATCCGAGTCTTTTAACGCATGAATTGAAGCTACTATAGCACCGCTACCGAAAAAACAACCTGCCGTGTTTCTAACCAGATATGACGGATAGCCCCTGAAAAACCTTGAAGCACCGCCTTTTTCATATAAGCCTGAAACCAAAGAAGTATATGACCTGTCGGTTTTTTGCTGCTTTTTTGTTTTGATGGTTTCCAACACATAGTTTATAGGTGTGCATACAGAATTTGATGCTGCTATTATTGCCGTTTCTTTTGCAATTGATGTTATATCGGAATGTTTAGATGTAGCTTTTTGTTCTTTATTATCCATGCTGCCTTTTGCCGGTTACTTTAAAACTTTTGAATCATACAGTGTTTTTTGTGGAATTTGAATAGTTTTTCCTACCGGTAGTTTGCCAAGTTCAAATATTCCGTATGAGGTGCGTATCAATCTGTTTACGCTAAGACCCGTATATTCAAGCAGTTTCCTTACCTCTCGGTTTTTTCCTTCCGTTATTGAAATTGTAATCCAGTGGTTCTTGTTGTTTGAACGTTCAACGTTTATTTTTGCCGGAGCATATTTTATTTTGTCAATTACAACGCCGTTTTTTATATCTTCGAGTTTATTTTTATTTAGATTCCCGTAAGCCCTGACCCTATAGGTTCTGACCCAGCCGGTAGAGGGTAGCTCTATATGCCTTGCCAACTCTCCGCTATTTGTAAGCAGAAGCAGACCTTCGGTATTATAATCAAGTCTGCCTATGGTTATAACCCTCGGCATATCTTCGGGTAATAGGTCGAATACCGTTTGTCTGCCTTGAGGGTCGTCGGTAGATGTTATACACCCTTTGGGTTTATGGAAAATCCACAATTTTTCTTCTTCGATTTTTGGAAGCGGTTTGTCATCAATAAGTATCGTATTTTTATCCGTAACGTTAATTGAAGGTTTATCAATTACTTTGCCGTCAATCTTAACACGTCCTGCTAAAATCCATTTTTCAGCATCACGTCTGGAACAAAGACCCGACCTTGCGATTACTTTGGCGATGCGGTTTGAATCCTGCATTGATGCTTTTCCTTTAATCTATAAAACACGGGGCGTTGCTTAACTAAACATAATTTTCGTCATACTGAATTTATTTCGGTATCTTTTTGTTTCAGAGTAGATGCTGAAACAAGTTCAGCATGACACAAATATTAACAATTTTGATATTAAATACAAAAACTATGTTTAGTTAGCAATGCCAAATACAATTAATGTCATTAATTAGATTCTTCCTGAAACTGTCAATAAAATGCAAATTAATTATGTTAACTAAATTTTAATTAATGGCTGTTATACTTCTAAACTGTATTTGTTTAATAAAAACACAAGGTTGACATATTTTTACGGTTAGCCTGATACCAATGGTTGGTTGCTGTGTTTATCTTAATTAAAAAGAGGGGTTTTTAAAATGATAAATTTTCAAAAGATGAAAATTGAGTCAATCGGTCCGTTGATTGTATTGGGACTAATGCTTTTAGTTGTAATAGGTGTGGTTAAGATAATTCTCGGAGTTATGCTAACTATCGGTCTGGATAAGGTATTCGGTCAAATATCCGTAGCAGATACAATATTGTTCCTTATCTTATTAATCAATGTAAGGCATTATATGTACGTTGCCTGCGAGGCAAAAACAACTAAATCTACTACTGCCGCTAAGAAAAAGTAAGATTTGTAGTTCGTGTTTTATAAATAAAAAGGGTTAGTTTTTTGCACTAACCCTTTTATTTTATAATAATGTATTTTGTGTTAGCTAGGTATTCTTCCTTCAGGAGAATTACTTCTACTGCGTTCTTGTTCTAACGTCGCGGCATATGTGTCAGTTGGGTCTTTCATCTTAAATTTTTTAGGAACGCCGATTTCTAAAGGAGGGAAATCTCCTTTAGGGAGTTTTGGTAGTGCATTATCAAGGGAGCTAATGCTGCGACCGTCATCTTCTTCAAAAGATATAAAACCTGCAGTTCTAGCTCCGGTCGTGTTATCTATTGCCGGAGTAGTTGGTTCTCTAACAGAACCAAGTGAGATTTCATCGCTATTACCGTTTCTTTGAGCCTGCTGTCCTGCCTCTGTGAAAGCGTTTGCCACTGTTGTTAATGTGCCAACTCTTCTGCCGGCTTCCTGAAAAGTTCTTAATGCTTCTAATTCATTACGCAATTCCAGATTTTGCTCTGATAGTTGCCCTACTTGTCTTGACAATTTATCTTGAGCGGTTTCATTTTTAATTGCTCCTTTTACAGCGTTAACAGGACCTTTAACTATTGCTTTCCAAGAATTTCCAAGAGAATTTACAAGTGCCGAGCCAAGTGCCGATATGGCACTAAGAGGGGACTTGGCTATTTTAGCAAGTGTTCCTCTATCTTCGGAACTATCTGTTCTTGCCTCGCCGTTTCGTATTTGGTCTTTACGTTCATATAGCGGAGTATTGCCGCGAATTGCACGTGTTGCTTCTTCAACACCTTCAGAGGCTCCTTTTACAGTTCCTTTTACTCCTTCATATATACCGCCTTTTACAAGACCGCTTGCTCCTCCGGCGATGCCTCCGGCGACACCTGATAACGGTACGGAAGCAGCTCCAAGGGCTGTTCCTGTTGCCACTGCTCCTGCTGCTACACCGGCAGCGGCTCCTACAACACCCGCTCCCACTCCTGCAGCACCTATCCCTATTCCTGCTGCCAATGGTGTTCCGACTGCGGCAGTAACACCTGTACCGACTGCGTAAGCACTAGATTTTAATGCTTTGCCACCTTGATTTAATGCAGTTCCTATAAGAGCTGATGAAACGTATGTGTCTTGTACGTTTTCGGGATTGCCGCCTCTGGCTCTTTCTTGTCTGTTTGCAATCCTTTTTTGTATTGCTGCCGGTGCATCAAGTAATAAAGCAGCCGGTATTACCAGTGCCGTAGCACCTACTGCCGTTGTGCCGCGTAAGGTAGCATCAAAAAGATTTACGGCTGCTTGTGGAATTGCTTTTAATAAAGCTCCGTTTCCTATTCCGGATTCGGCACTTCCGGGTTTTCTGAATCGCGTTAGTCCGGAAATGTCCTGTGACCGGTCTAAAGCTTTTTGGTAACGGCTTCTGTCGTCTGTAGCCGCACTTCCTGTTTCAACTGCTGGAGGCATATCGGAAGCTGTTGCCGATCTGTTGCTTCTTTGACCGGAGGAAACGCTTATTTCCTCTTCATTTGTTTGTGGAAAAGCACCTAATGCTTCTGGAAAATCCGGAGTAGGAGTTGCAACGACAGTTTGCCTTCTTCTTCGGAACAACTCTCTTATGTTAGTTCCGACTGTTTTAGTTTCAGCAACCGTTTCTGTATTTTCATTCGAAGTTGTGCTTGCAATGCCGGAAGCATTTCCAGCTTCATTTCTTGAGGCTGTGGAAACGTCGTCAGGCACATTTTCTATAGTTGTGGGTGCGGGTTGTTTTTTTCTTAATCCCAATCTACTTCCTAAAGGTCTTTTTTGACGTTCGGGAGTGGTTTTCGGGCTGTTATTGGAATTTTCCGATGTACTTATTTCTCCTTCACTGCTGCGAGGTGCTACAGACGTATCCGTAGGTAAGTTTTGTGTTCTTTTGCCAAAAATATTCAGTTTAGAGAATGTTGATGTTTTAGCGGTAGGGTTTTCGGTTATTTCAGGAGTTTTAGCATTCTGTTCTATGGCTTCTATGCCTGGCGGAAGTGGAGGTGTTTGTGCCGAACCCTGACTAAGATCGTCAGATTCAGATCGTTTTTCTTCTTCTGTACTTGAGTCACGTGAGTTCCGACTACTTTCGTCCGACACGGCTTTTTTTGTATTCCCGAAAAGTTCCGTACTCATTGCCGCCTGAGTGAGGTATTCGGAATCGCGGGCTTCTTTTTCTTCTTTGATGCTCGGTAAAGTGTTTTTTGATTTAGTCATGATTTTTCACTGCTCCTATATGCTAAAACAGGTTAATAAAGCGTTAACTTTCCAGTTTATTGGGCTGTATTATATGCTAATTGTTGTGTGCAGTCAAATTTTTTAATTTTTTAATAATTGCGAGATTATTTAGTGTATTTAGTCCGTGTGATTGTTGTTTCGTGAAAAATTGTTATATTGCCTTTTGTAAATCTCACTCTATATTGATAATCGAATGTCTGATATTAATTTATAAATATTGTGTTTTTATAAAATTTCATAAATTGTATATGCTGATACAATAAATATTAAAAAAAGGGAGGTTCTATGGCATCAAATGCAGTTGATGTTGCAACGGTTGCAGGTAGTGTTGCGTCGGTTGATATGTCTGTTTGGGGACTTATTGCACAGTCTGATATGGTCGTTAAGTTTGTAATGTTCTTGTTGGTTGCGTCTTCTTTTTGGTGTTGGGCAATCGTTTATAGTAAGTGGAGCAGCTATAGGAGAATGCGTTATAAGTCGGCAATTTTTGAGAACGCATATCGCTCCAGTAAGGGGTATAAAGCCCTTTATGGCAGGGTTAATAAGTCAGACCCCGGAAGTGCCATGGCCGCCATGTTCATAGAAGGCATGAAAGAAGTACAAAACTCCCCTTCGGCATTACAAAAAAGAGCCGATGCTCAAATCCTGAACCAGTATAAAGAAAGAATATATAATTCCTTGAGCAGGGTTAAGAATAATTATGTAGAGAAAATGGAAAATAACCTTATCATACTGGCAACGGTCGGTTCTGCCGCACCGTTTATAGGGTTGTTCGGTACGGTATGGGGTATTGTAAACAGCTTTCAGGCTATCGCTGCCACAAAGAACACTACTTTGGCAGTTGTTGCCCCCGGTATTGCCGAAGCCCTGCTTGCAACCGCAATAGGACTTTTCGCTGCCATACCTGCCGTGGTTTTTTACAACCTTTTTAGCAATGAAATAAGAAAAGTTGCAAGTAAGCTTGAAGATTACGCAAATGAGCTTAGTACCGTTCTTGCACATAACGAGGAGTAAGCTATGGGAATGTTAGCCAATAAACATAGCGGAAGAATTAACAGGAACTATCATCCTGTTGCCGAAATTAACGTTACACCGATGGTGGACGTAATGCTGGTTTTGCTTATTATATTTATGGTAACGTCTCCTTTGATGGTTGCGGGAGTGACGGTTGACCTGCCTGAAACGAATGCCTCTCCCGTTACCGGACAGGACGAGCCTTTGTCTGTTACCGTTGATGCCAAGGGTGACGTTTATATTCAGGAATCAAAGGTAGATAAAAACGAATTGGTAGCAAAATTGCAGGCCATATCGGGCGAGAAAAAAGATGTGAGGATATTTGTCAGGGGTGACAAAAATATTGATTATGGAAAAGTTATGGAAGTTGTGGGAAAAATAAACTCCGCAGGTTTTAATAAAGTTGCCTTACTGACTGAAATCGGGGGATAACCGGAGAATAATAATGCGTTCAGGAGTAATATTTTCTGCCATACTGCACGTGATATTTTTCGCGGTGATACTATTTGGCTTGCCTAGTTTCTATGAAAAGAAACTTACCGAGCATAGTGCTATTGTAGTTGAAATATTGCCTGTCGGTGAGTTTACCAATGTAAAACCGAAAGCTCAAAAAAAGGTTGTGCCTAAAGCAAGACCTAAGGTTCCTACAAGTCAGACCGCTAATGTAAAAGCTGCACAGCCCGACCCTACCGTAAAACCAAAGCCTAAAATGTCGGAACCCGAACCTAAACCGCAAACCCCTAAAGTTGTCGAGAAACCAAAACCTGAACCTAAAATAGTACAAAAAGACGTTAAGCCTATAGCAAAACCTCCACCGCCGAAAAAGGAAGAAAAAAAGGTAGTAAAAAAAGAAGAGTCGCAAGAGGACTTGTTCGGGTCGGTATTAAAGACAATAGAGGATATAGAGTCTAAGCCCAAAGATGATAGCAAAGGGGAGGAGGTAGATTTTTCCGATATTGAGGATATGTTTAATAATAGCGAGGAGTCCGATTATAAACCGGGTCTGCCTCTTAGTATAAGCGAAAAAGATGCTATCAAGCGTCAGATTATGGAAAACTGGTCTACAACTTCCTTTTCGGGAGCTAAAGATGCTCATAAGCTGACGGCAACCTTAATAATAATTTTGGATATTCAGGGGAATGTAAAGAGTATAGAAAGAAAAGATAGTTTCAGATATAACAGCGATCCGATATACAGGGCATTGGTGGATAGTGCGGAAAGAGCCGTAAGAAAATCCAGCCCTTTAAAGGACTTGCCGCCTGAAAAATTTGCGGTAAAAGACGGCTGGCGTGAGATGGAAATAAATTTCGACCCGTCGCAGATGATGTATTAATGTCGGTGGTTTTGCTAGCAATATAGTTTTATGTCATTACCCGAATTTGCAAAGCAAATTATAGGGTAGTCTGTGTAAATTACTAGAGATCACCCTATAATTTGCGTTGCAAATTCGGGTGATGACAGTATTGTTAAAAAGTGTAAATACTATAGTAAAGCAAGAATTAGCCCCTGAAATAAATTCATGGTTACAAAAGTTAAATTAATTAATTAGAGCCGAAATGAAAAATATTCTTCACATTCTGTCAGTTTTTATTGTTCTGTTATTCTCTCAAAATGCCAATGCAATAATCAGTATTGATATTACTCAAGGTAATGTAGAGCCGTTGCCTATAGCACTGCCTTATCTTGGTAGTGACAATCCTGAGGCGGTGGCACTTGGGGAAAAAATAATCAATGTAGTGGAAAAAGACCTGATAAGTTCGGGGCTTTTCCGTTCAATCACCCGCAGGGCTTTTATCCAGAAGATAAACGGCAGTGCTACGGTTCCCGAATTTCCGTCATGGACGGGGATAAACGCATCGGCACTGGCTACCGGAGGGATAAATTTAATAGCTAATAATGAATTTGAAATGGAATTTCGCCTGTGGGACACGCATGCCCAACAGCAGATAGCAGGTAAGTCATACAGTACAAACAGGAATAACTGGCGTAGAATAGCCCATCTTATGGCAGATGAGATATATTCAAGACTGACCGGTGAAAGCGGGTATTTTGATACGAGGATAGTTTATGTGTCGGAAAGCGGTCCTGCAATAAAGAGGGTAAAGCGTCTTGCCATAATGGATCAGGACGGGGCAAATCATCGCTACCTGACCGACGGAAGCGAGTTGGTGTTGACTCCCAGATTTTCGCCTACCGCACAGAAGGTTATATATATGACCTATTCTAATAGTGTGCCTAAGGTATATATTCTTGATGTAGATACTAAAGAAAGGGAAGTGGTCGGTAATTTTAGCGGAATGTCTTTTGCCCCACGCTTCGCACCTGACGGAAAGTCGGTTATTTTATCCTCCTCGGTCGGAGGTAATAGTGAGATATTTACTATGGATCTTAGAACGAAAATACAAAAAAGGCTTACTAATAACGGTGCGATTGACACTTCCCCTTCATTCTCACCTGACGGAAAGAGTATAGTTTTCAACTCCGATAGGGGGGGAAGCCAGCAGTTATACATTATGGATAAGAACGGGAATAATGTAAGGCGTATAAGCTTCGGTCAGGGACGGTACGGAACGCCTGTATGGTCGCCAAGGGGAGATCTGATAGCATTTACCAAAATGTATAAAGGCAGTTTCTTTATAGGTGTAATGAGAACCGACGGGTCGGGAGAAAGGCTGCTTACCGAAAGCTATCTTGATGAAGGACCTACATGGTCGCCAAACGGTAGAGTGATAATGTTCGCAAGGCAAGAAAAGAACAGGGGTGACAAAGACGGCGAGTGGCAAATATACTCGGTAGATTTAACAGGTTATAACCAAAGGCTTATAAAAACACCGATGGACGGTTCGGATCCTGCATGGTCTCCGTTACTATAAAATAAAAATAGCGTAAAAATTTAAGTTTATGTAATAGTTGCTATTGACCTATATAAAGAATAATTGTAAATAGTATTAAACTTGACGAGTCTGACGATAAATCGGGCTTATTTCAAAATAATCAAAGTATGAGGAACTTTAAGATGTTTATCAGAGCCTTAGCCGTAATATCAACAATACTAATCCTATCTGCGTGTAGTTCAACAAAATCAACCGATGCCGGAAAATACTCGGATGGAGAAAGCGCAAGTTCTTCAGATGTGTCCGGTAAATATATGATCGATAGCGGCGATCTTGAAACTTTTGCTAAAATTCCCGGCAGTAAAGTCGGTGCTAGGGCAAATGACAGAGTGTTCTTTGCTTTCGATAGTTCTATTATAACTGCAAAAGGTCAGTCAACTTTAGATAAGCAGGTTGCTTGGTTAAAGAAAAACCCTAATGTAGATGTTGTAGTAGAGGGACACTGCGATGAGCGTGGCACACGTGAATATAACCTTGCTTTAGGTGAAAGACGTGCGGAAGCTGTTAAGAAATATCTGATTTCTTCAGGTATTAGTTCTAGTAGAATCCAAGCTACATCATACGGTAAAGAGCGTCCTGCGGTAGTAGGTTCTAACTCGTCCGCTTGGGCCGAGAACAGAAGAGGCGTTACTGTTATAAAGTAACAGTATGGAAATATAGCTAAAAAAGGCTCTTTATTTAAAGAGCCTTTTTTTTGTGATTCAAGTGTTTTGAAATAGAATATGACACCCTTAATATATAGTGTTTCTAAATTTTATTGATAATGTAGTTTCCGTAGGAAGCTATAGGGCGATCTCGGTGAGATTACCCTATAATTTTGTTACACAAAATTCGGGTAATTACTAGTGTAATTGTATAGTTAATTTACAATAAATTTGGAAATTATAATTGTCATGCTGAATTTATTTCAGCATCTAATATAAATGCTTACTATGCATAGTTGGGGTCAGTTTAAATTCGTGCATTCATAAAGCCAAGTTCGGTGAACGGACTCATAGCTACTGTCATATCCCTGTACGATTTATATGATTCGTATATCCTTTTTTCAATGTCGCCTTCATCGGCAACACCGGCAATCACCTCTTCGGCGGTAGAAAATAGTGCTTTTAAGACTGAATCAGGGTAGCGTCTGATATCGACATTATGCTCGTTTTTAAAAGTTTTGAACGCTCTTATATTATTTGCGTGATATTCTGCAAGCATCAAGTCGTTTTCAGTTGCACATGAAATCTTTACAATTTGTTGAAGCTCTTTAGGCAATTCGTCAAAAGCTTTTTTGTTAATCATTAATTCCAGTGTTGGTCCTCCCTCCTGAAAAGCCGGACCATAATAATATTTTGAAACTTTATGGAAGCCGAGCGACATATCGTTCCAAGGACCCACCCACTCAAGTGCATCAATTACACCGGATTGCATTGATGTAAAAAGCTCTTGCGGAGGGATTACCTGAGCACTTCCGCCAAGTTTGGTGAATACTTCACCTGCAAGACCGGGAATACGCATTTTAAGTCCCTTTATATCATCGGGAGTGTTCACTTCCTTGTTGAACCAGCCACCCATCTGACAGCCTGTGTTGCCCGCAGGGAATGCTATCAGTCCGAATTGTGCATATAATTCGTTCCAGAGTTTTTGACCGCCGCCAAAATATAGCCAGCCGTTTTGTTCCTGAGCGGTGAGTCCGCCCGGTACACCGCAAAAGAAGCCCGTAGCCTTACTTTTATTAAGCCAGTAATATGGAGCTGCATGTCCCATTTCGGCAGTGCCTTGAGATACCGCATCAAAAACTTCTAAAGCAGGGACTAATTCTCCGCCGCCATAAACTTTGATTTCTAATTGTCCGCCGGAAAGTGATGTTATGCGTCTGGCAAGACGAACCGCACCAGTGCCAAGACCCGGCAACGCCTTTTGCCATGTCATTACCATTTTCCACTGACGTTTGCCCGAAGATATGGCAGGAGCGGGGAAACCCCGCCGTAGCACCTGCCGCTAATGTTCCGGCTAAAAAAGCCCTGCGTTTTATATTATTCATCATCGTCCTTTTGTATTATTCTTGGTTTTCTGTCATCGTCAATAGCAACGAATGTGAAGTTGCCTTCGGTTACACGTATCAATTTTGTTGTATATTGCCTTGATACCCATGCTTCAACATGGATAGTTATTGATGTGCGTCCGAGCCGTTTTACTTTTGTGTAGCATGCGACCGTGTCACCGACAAAAACGGGCAGGTGAAAGTTCATTGAATCAACCGAAACCGTTACTGTGCGTCCTTTAGCTATACGTTTGGAAACAAGGTTACCGGCTATATCCATTTGAGCAAGAAGCCAGCCACCGAATATATCTCCGGCAGGGTTAGTATCGGCAGGCATAGCAAGGGTGCGGGTAGTTAAATCACCATGGGGTTTATCAGGCATTATTACATATAATTTGTAGTTTACAAAAATGCTAACATTAAGAGAAAAATATATTTATGTATAGTGTTTTTCGCTGATTTTTTAGTTGAGAGTGTTCACTAAGCATAGCTTTTGTCATGCTGAATTTATTTCGGCATCTCTGACAAAGTATATGCTGAAACAAGTTCAGCATGACAAAGAACTAAGGACTTCAGTTATATTAAATTCAAATTTACTATATTTAATACTTTCGGACTAGAATTATGAACCTTTAAAACCCGTTGCCACAACATACATTTCGGCGGAGTCTTTGCGGCTTGAATCCGGTTTAAAGTGTTTTACTATTTTAAAATGCTGCTTCATATCGTCAAGCAGTTCTTTTTCAGCTCCGCCTTGCAATATTTTGGCGGCGAAAGCTCCGCCTTCATTTAAATTATGTTTGGCAAAATCAAACGCTATCTCGCATAGCCCCATGATGCGTATATGGTCGGTCGGTGCATGTCCGCAAGAAGGTGCTGCCATATCGCTTAACACCACATCAACCTTATTACTTTGCAGAGCCTCTTCAAGCAATATAAGGGCTTGGTCTTCGGTAAAATCGTATTTTATCAGTGTTGCACCTATTATAGGCTCTATTTGCTGTAAATCTATACCTACAACTTTAGCACCTTTTGTACGTTGTACTGCAACCTGAGTCCAGCCTCCCGGAGCCGCTCCAAGGTCAACAACGCTTTTGCCCGGTTGGAATATGTTGAATTTATCGTCAATCTCAATGATTTTATAGGCGGCACGTGAACGGTAGCCATCTCTTTGTGCCATCTGCACATAAGGGTCGTTTAGCTGACGTTGCAGCCATTTTGTTGAGGAACGTTTACGCCCTCTTGCGGTCTTTACTTTGGTATGAATCTGCCTCATGCCGCCTTGTGAGGCATCTCCGGGCTTTTTATCTTTGGGCATTTTTTATTGTTTTTACTATTAGGGTTAGCAATGCCTAAATATATAATACTTTATACATATATCATAGGCAAATTTATTTCAGCAATGCCAATGTAAAAATTCCAACTAAAATATCACTTCTTAGGAGGTGACATTTCAAGCATTTTATCAAGAGGCTTTTTGGCCGCAAGACGCAGTTGTTCGGTTATACTTATCGCAGGGGATTTGTTAACCATACACATATATAGCTTTTCTAAAGTATTAAGACGCATATAAGGGCATTCGTTACATGATGCACATGCTCCCTCCTGGGTTCCCGGAACGTCATAGAACTTACTTTGAGCAGATTCCTTTTCCATCTGGTGGATAATACCCGGCTCGGTAAGGACTATAAACTCACTGCCGTTATTTGTTTTAGTGAAGTTTATCAAAGATGAGGTTGAGCCTATATGGTCTGCATATGCCAGCAATGATTCGGGACACTCAGGGTGGGCTATAATTTTCGCATCAGGGTGTATAGTCTTGAGTTTTACCAGCTCCTTTTCAGAAAATCTTTCATGTACTATACAAGAACCTTCCCATAATAACATATCACGCCCTGTCTTGCGGTTCAGATAGCCGCCAAGATATTTGTCGGGAGCAAATATTATCGGTTGCTCTTTAGGTATCTGATTTATTATATATTCTGCGTTAGAAGAGGTAACTATTATGTCGGAAAGTGCTTTAACCTCAGCGGAAGAATTTATATAGGTCAGGACTATATGGTCGGGGTTTTGCTCCTTAAATGCCTTTAATGCCTCAGGTCTGCATGAGAATTCCAATGAACAACCGGCATCCGTATCAGGTATCAGGACTGTTTTTGTCGGGTTTAATATCTTTGCAACGTCAGCCATGAACGTTACACCGCAAAAAACAATAACATCGGCATCGGTTGCGGCAGCCTTCCTTGACAGGTCAAGGGAATCGCCTACAAAGTCCGCAAGCTCCTGAATCTCCGAATCCTGATAGTAATGAGCGAGTATAACGGCGTTCATGCTTTCTCGAAGGCGGTTAATCTCGTCCTCAAGATTGAGCGAAGGGTCTATGTCATGCTCATCAGCAATTTTTAAAGATTTTGTATCGACCATTAAATTTATAATTTTTTATATAAAAAATAATTCAAGCAGCCTTTCATAATATATTTGGTACAAAAAAACAAGTAAAAGAGTGCCTGCGAGTAGGGAGTATTCAATATAGATAGGTTTTGTATAAACTGTAATACAATCTTTAACTTTTTGTCATGCTGAACTCGTTTCAGCATCTCCAACGTAACAAAGAAGATGCTGAAATAAATTCAGCATGACAAAATCTATCTATATTGAACAATGCTGAGAGCAAAAACACTATATAATATTAAAATATGGCAATTATACTACTTTCCCCACATTTCTTCAGCCAGTTTATAACCGACATTGTCATATTTTTTCAGGTCATAAATGTTGAACGGGTAATAATCATTTTCGAATGAGCCGTACTTTCTTGAAAAGTAGGTTTCAGATAATTCGGCGAAATATTCAACGTGATTTTCAAGTGCGTATGCCTTAGATGCTATGCCGCCGTTTTGTGTTTTGACGTTAGTATAAAGACCGTTTTTAACGGCGTTGTTATAGGCATCTTTAATTTGCGGATTATCGTAGCTTAATACTATGTCATGGTAGCCGTGTGCAAGTTCGTGCAGCACCACCGCATTTTGCCTGTCGGATAAATTCTGAAGTTTTTCCGCATTATGGAAAACGACAGCTTTATATAACGGTGAATAATAAGCAGTTACGTTAGGGTCAACTCCGCCTTTCTCCTTGTATAAAAAGATACTAACCGTTTGCAGTTGTTTCATGGCTCTATACGGTACACGGTTTCGAATCTTTAATAATTGGCTTTGCAATTCCCTTAATGCACGAGCTTGTAATAAATTTTCTTTTAAAAGGTCTTCCTGAATCCTTACCGTCCAGCCCAATATATTTCTTTCCCTGTTATCGGAGCTATTTGCCTCTTCATCTGAGTTTAATTGGCGAAGCATTTCCTGCATGTTCATTTGGTGTATTTGCTCATTAAGTTCGGTAGTTTTTATGGCATATTTCCATTTATTGGCATTACCTCGTTCATTTATCCTTGTTAATTTATTATTATACTGTCTAACGTCCGAATAATGATAATCACCGCTTAACAGGCTAATCTTAAATGAACCGCTTTCAATATGGATATCCTGTTTTACCGAAATATTCTGTCCCGTTTCTTTGTTATCTGACTGGGGTTCGGAGTTCTGGTCTATGCGTTTTATTTTATCAAGCTCATACACAACAACTACGTAATCACCACCTAATGCAATTGCATTGTTAGGGTGCAGTAATAGCGGTATAGCCAGTAAAACGAAAATAATAATATATTTCATCATGCTATTGTAACATATGTGTTAATTTTCAGCAAGGATTTGAATGAGTAGTTTTTTCGGGAGGAGTGTTCTTATTAGCCCTATATCCAATTACAAAAATTAAATTCAAACTTATCATAACGCCCGCTAAAGCTATAATTTTAGCAAGCCCATAATATCCTTTATTTCCTCTATACTTCGGGTGGCTATTTTGCGGGCGGTTTCAGTACCGTTGCGTAATATATCATCAAGATATGATTTATCCTGTTGTAATTTCTGCATTTCGTTTCGTATGGGGCTGATATTTTCTACTACAACTTCCGCTAAATCCGATTTGAACTTTGCAAACCCCGTACCGGCATATCTTTTTTCTATGTCGGTTCTTTTTTCACCGCTCATAGCGGCATATATATTAAGAAGGTTGCTTGCTTCGGGGCGTTCTTCCACGTTATAAGTGACTCCTTCTATCATGTCGGATTTTGCCTTTTTTATCTTTTTTGCTATAGTGTCGTCATCGTCCGTCAGATTGATGCGTGAATTATCGGATTCTTCAGATTTGCTCATTTTCTTCGTTCCGTCACGAAGGGACATAACACGAGTAGCCTCACCTAATATAATAGGTGAGGGCAGTGTGAAATATTCCTTATCATACTGACGGTTAAATGCTCCGGCTATATCACGGGTCAATTCAAGATGTTGCTTCTGGTCTTCGCCCACAGGAACATGTGTTGCCTTATATAGTAATATATCGGCTGCCATAAGCACAGGGTAGCTGTATAGAGCTAAACAGCTTAAATCTTTATGTTTTCCTGCTTTTTCTTTGAACTGCGTCATGCGGTTCAACCAGCCAAGAGGTGTCATGGTAGATAACAGCCATGCAAGCTCGGAATGTTCCGGAACAGAAGACTGGTGGAATATAACCGATTTGTTCGGGTCAATACCGCATGCAATATAGGCGGCTGCCGTATTCCTCGTGTTGTTTAGCAGCTCTTTAGGGTCTTGCGGAACAGTGATAGCGTGAAGGTCAACTATGCAGAAAAGACAGTTATGCTCGTCCTGCATTTTAACCCAGTTCTTTATCGCTCCAAGATAGTTACCGAGATGTAAGTTACCTGTAGGCTGAACGCCCGATAATACCTGACCCATAGCTTTCCTTTATTAGTTAGGTTGGCTACCATATAGCATGTTTTTGTTTTTTTGTGCAATTATAAAAAGTCCGAAAAGGCGATAATGAAGCAATTACTGACGGGTAGTGTTTAATATAGATAGGTTCGGTATATAAAACTACGATTACGTTATTTATGTCATGCTGAATTTATTTCAGCATCTATTTGCGTAATATATTAGATGCTGAAATAAGTTCAGCATGACAAATCTATCTATATTGAACACTGCCACTGATGATATCGTAGTATTAATAGAAAATTAACCATTGGTGCGGTAAAATATATAGTTAGTGCAGTTAGTACGGTTTAAAATTAGGTATTATTTTTAAGGTATTTTCTATGGATGGTAACAAAGCCATATTATCAGATGACGATATTCAAAAGCTAATAAAAAGCTCTGTTGAAAAAAGGTTAGATGTTACCAAAAAGATAGGTAAATACTATTCTGCCGGTGGTTTTGATGAAGACCAGATGAAAATAGCGGAAAGAATATTCCGCATACTTCTAAAAGATACTGAAGTTGAGGTAAGAAAGGTTCTTTCAGAATCCGTAAAGCTATCCAAAGATATACCTAACGATGTTATAATGGAACTGGCAAAAGATATTAATGAGGTTTCAATACCCGTTCTTGAATTTTCCGAAGTTCTGACAGATGACGACCTTATTGAAATTATTGAGTCCACCGAAGATATATCTAAACAAGAAAGCGTTTCACAAAGAAAAGCTGTCTCGGAAGTGGTTTCAAACGCTTTAATAGAAACCGGTCATGCAAGCGTGGTTGATAAGTTGCTGCATAATGACGGGGCGAGGGTTGCCGATGACGGGTATAAAAAGATAATAGATGATTTTTCAAATAATGAAAAACTTCTGGAAGCTATGGTGCAAAGGGAAAAAATACCTGTTGTTATAATGGAAAAACTTGCCAAAAGCGTATCACAGGAAATATATGCAAAATTAGAAGAAAAGCATAAAAATAAAATTAAGAATCTTGATGAGGTCATGAATAAGGGGCAGGAAGTTTCCGCTATGAAAGTAATGGGTATGCAAAGTACCGAGCAGGAATATTATAAATTCTGTAAGTTAATGACAAAACTTCATATTCCGCCTGACCTTATGCCTATATCCGCACTTTGCGTAGGAAACTTCAACTTATTTGAGGTGTGTATAGCAAGGGCGACAAAAGTTCCCGTATTAAATGTAAGGGAACTACTTAAAGATACGGGTAATAAAGGCTTTAAAGTGCTATATGAAAGAGCAAGCCTGCCGCCCAAGTTATATGAGGCTAGTGAGGTTTTGGTCGATGTATTGCGTGATTTAAGGGGCGATCTTAACAATAACGGTATCATGCTTAGTAAAAAAGTTGCCAACCGTATCATAGGCAATATGATGATGCGTGCAGAGGAAAAAGGCGAGGTGGAAAACCTTGATTATATAGTAACCTTAATACGTCATAACGTCGATATGGCGGAAGCGGAAGAAAGAGAAAGCAGAAATTAGTTTATATGTCATTACCCGAATTTTGTGTAACAAAATTATAGGGTAATCCTTTTCAAATTGACTGAGATTCCCCTATAATTTACATACGTAAATTGGCGAAATACTTCATAAAAATAATTAAGTAAACTTATTATTTTTATTTCGCATTTTCGGGGAATGACGGAACTTGAGGAGTGCTAACTATTTTGATTAGCAATGCCCGAATTATTGAATCTTTTCGAAATATTAACCGCTATTAGGATAAAAATTAAAAAATTTTCACGAAAAATAATCTCAAAAACAAAGTTTTAATAATTTTCCGATACTCTAAGCCGCACTCTCTCTTTTTATAGCCCTCCAGCCGATATCACGGCGGCAAAATCCGTCTTTCCAGTCAATTTTATCAACAGCATTATATGCTTTTGCCTGAGTTTGCGTTACCGAAGTTCCAAGGGCGGTGATACCAAGAACCCTACCTCCATTTGCAAGGAAATTGCCGTTCTCGTCAAGTTTAGTTCCTGCATGGAATACAAATATATCTTCGGAATTTTCTAAAGATTCAAGGTTATTTATAACCGTACCCTTTTGATATGAATCGGGATATCCCTTAGCTGCCATAACCACGCATAAGGCGGTTTTGTCCTTTAGCTTTATTTGCCTATCGGTCAGTTGCCCTTTTGCAGCAGATATCAGGATAGGCAGCAGGTCTTCATCAAGTCTTGCCATTAATACCTGCGTTTCAGGGTCTCCGAACCTTACATTGAACTCAAGGAGTTTAGCACCTTTTGAGGTTACCATAAACCCTGCAAATAAAACTCCTTTATAAGGCATTCCGTCCTTTTTCATTCCTTCAATTGTAGGGATAATAGCTTTTTCCATAATCTCTTGTTGCAGTGCAGCATTCATAACGGGGGCAGGGGAGTATGTTCCCATTCCTCCTGTGTTTGGTCCGGTATCACCTTCGCCTACTGCCTTATGGTCTTGGGCTGAGCCGAAATATAGTGCCTTATTGCCGTCACATATGGCAAATACGCTAATTTCCTCGCCTTCAAGGAATTCCTCAATTACTACCGATTTTCCCGCATCTCCGAACCTGTTATTTACCAGCATGTCATCTATTGCGGTAAATGCCTCTTCTTTATCCTGTGCTATTATTACACCTTTGCCTGCGGCAAGACCGTCAGCTTTTATAACTATTGGCGTTCCTTTTTCATTTATATATGCTTTTGCCGAACCTGCATCTGTGAAAGTCCGGTAGTCTGCTGTCGGGATATTATAATTATCACAGGCTTTCTTGGTAAAATCCTTTGAGCCTTCAAGCTGCGAAGCAACTTTGCTAGGGCCGAATGTAAGTATATTAGCCGCTTCCAATGAGTCAACCAACCCTTCAACCAAGGGTGCTTCAGGACCTACCATTACAAATTCTATATTATTTTCTTTGCAGAAATTTATTACGTCATTGTGGTTTGAAGTTGATATTGAAACATTCCGAGCGATTTTAGAAATACCCCCGTTGCCCGGCATTGCAAAAATCTTTTCGCATTGCGGTGATTGAGATAACTTCCATATCAATGCGTGTTCACGTCCGCCTGAGCCTATAACTAAAATGTTCATTTTACTACCTTTATAACTTATTATTGTCACCCTGAACTTGTTTCAGGGTCTTTTTTTAATACAATAGATGCTGAAATAAATTCAGCATGACATAAATACTATTTTTTGTTGTAATACTTCGTATTTTCGGACTATTATCTACCCCGAATTTATAAAAATAGCAACCCGTTATGTCGCAATTAGAACAAAACCCGAACATGCCCGAATTTAGCGTCAGTGAGATATCTAATGCCATTAAGCTTGCGGTGGAAGGGGCTTTTCCTTATGTGAGGGTAAAAGGTGAGTTATCTAACTTTAAACGCGCACCTTCTGGGCATCTTTATTTTAACTTAAAAGATGAAACGGCGGTACTTGCCGGAATATGCTGGAAGGGTAGTACGGGCAGTTTTACATTCAAACCCGAAGACGGCATAGAGGTGGTGTGTACGGGGCGTATAACTACATATGCAGGGCAATCCAAATATCAGATGATAGTAGAGTCAATGACACCGGCAGGGCTTGGGGCGTTGATGGAGTTGCTGGAAAAGCGTAAGAAAAAACTGGCGGCAGAAGGGCTGTTTGATGCCGATAGAAAAAAGCCCATACCGTATCTGCCTAAAATAATAGGGGTTGTTACATCGCCTACAGGAGCGGTTATCAGGGATATACTGCACAGAATCAAAGAAAGGTTTCCCACCCATGTAATTGTATGGCCTGTGTTGGTGCAGGGAGAAAAAGCTGCGGAGCAGATAGCAAACGCCATATATGGTTTTAATGCAATTAAGGGTGATAACCGACCGGATTTGTTGATAGTGGCAAGGGGAGGCGGTTCATTAGAGGATTTGTGGGCGTTTAATGAAGAGATGGTTGTGCGTGCCGCAGCGGCATCTGATATACCCCTTATATCTGCCGTCGGTCACGAAACAGATACTACGCTTATTGATTACGTATCCGACTTACGCTGTCCGACCCCTACGGCAGCGGCTGAAAAGGCTGTACCTGTAAAAGCCGAGCTTTTGCTTTATATAGATGATATGGCAAGGAGGATAAAAGGGGATATATTCAGGTTGCTGGAAAACAAAGCCAATGAGTTAAAAGGATTGGCAAGGGGAATGCCCAGCCTTTCTCAGCTTATTGATGATAAAACGCAAAAACTTGATAATCTGGCTATCCGTCTTGAAAATGCCTTCCCCAAAATATTGAAGGATAAAGAGCAAAAAATACATTTTCTCGGTAAGCTGCTGGAAAGCTATAGCTATAAGAATGTGTTGGAACGAGGCTTTGCGGTAGTGCATAGCAATAGTGGCGGTGTAATCAGTTCGGCAAAAGGTTTAAATGCAGGTGAAAAGTTGAAAATAGAATTTGCCGATGGCGATGCCGATGTTCAGGCTATAGGAGAAAAGAAGCCTAAAAAAAAGACGGTAGCAGATAAGAGGCAGGATAGTTTGTTTTAGGTTTTATGTAAGTGATTTGTGGTTAGAGTTTAGTGTAATAAAACAGAATTTCCTATTAATTGGTTTATGAATTTTTTGTCAACCTGAACCATGTGCTGAACTTGATTCAGTATTGTTTCAGGTTCTACCAGATATTATGAAAAAATGCTGAAATAAATTCAGCATGGACAATAAATAAAGGTTAAACATGTTGGAATTAATTTTAAATACAAAAATACTAAATTCCATAGGTCTCGGTCTTGATATAATAGGAGTGGTATTAATATTCTTTTTTGGAATACCTCAAAAAATGGATAGGTCTGGAGACATATTTATTGTCTTAGGTGAAAAGAGTCCGAATGAAATAAAAAAAATTAAAAAATATGATTTTTGGGCAAATACAGGTTTGATTTTGATAGTGTCCGGTTTTGTTATTCAGATAATAAGTAATTTTTTATAAGAAAGGATAAAAAATGTATCAAGGCGGTTGTGACCCTGCAAGGGAATATCCCGAATTATTAGAGAAGGTTGCTTTTAAATATGTGGCAGCAGGTGTGTTAGTAGATAAGGACGAAAAAATCCTGATAGCTAAAAGACCCGAAGGAAAGCCCATGGCAGGGCTTTGGGAGTTCCCCGGAGGTAAGGCAAAAGAGGGCGAAGTACCTGAAATAGCACTGGTACGTGAGTTAAAAGAAGAACTTGGTATCAGAACATCGGCAGGCTGCCTGTTGCCTCTGACGTTCCTATCTCACCGTTATGCTGACTTTCACCTTATAATGTATGTATTTGTCTGTAGAAGATGGGAAGGTGCTATTGAACCCAAAGAAGGGCAGGAATTAAAATGGATAGAGAAAAACCGATTATCAAAATACGATATGCCCGATGCAAACATGCCCCTTATAGGAGCTGTCAGGAACATTTAAACTAAAAACTTGCTTTTTTTAGAAATACTTTTATAAGGGGTCTCTCATTTTGAAAATACTTATAAGGGAATTGAGTAAATGGCTATCGAACGTACATTATCTATTATCAAACCTGATGCTACAAAACGTAATATAACAGGAAAAATCAATGCCATGATAGAAGATGCAGGTCTTTCTATCGTTGCACAGAAAAAAATCTATCTTAGCCGTCGTGAGGCAGGGATTTTTTACGGTGAGCATAAAGAACGTCCTTTCTTCGGTGAGTTAGTTGATTTTATGGTGTCTGCCCCTGTGATAGTTCAGGTGCTACAAGGAGAAAATGCCGTAGCCAAATATCGTGAAGTTATGGGAGCTACCAATCCTGATAATGCAGATGCAGGAACTATACGTAAAGAATATGCAAATAGTGTAGGTGAAAACTCTGTGCATGGTTCTGACAGCCCTGAATCGGCTGCACGTGAGATAGCGTTCTTTTTTGCCGGTCGTGAAATCGCTGATTAGGTAATGTTTATTATTGTTATCCCCGACTTGTTCGGGGATCTTCTACAAATTAAAATGAGATCCCCCTATAATTTGCTTCGCAAATTCGGGGTATGACGATAGTTGGTTAGCTAACTTACTTACTTGTGTTAAAGTGATAATTGTCTTTTTTTATGCACAATTTATAGCCTTTTTCTCTTCGCTTACCTTGTCCTTAATTGCTTTTTCGGCATCAGGGAATTCTTTTTCAAGTTTGCTGAAAGTTGTACAGGCTTCCTTTTTTTTGTTTAATTTGTTCAGGGACATGGCCAATTTTAAAAGATTGTCGGCAGCTTTGTTGCCTTTAGGTATTTTTTGATAGCCTTTCAGGAAATTGACCGCTGATTGTTCAAAATTCTCACGTACATAGAAAGTCTCACCAAGCCAATAATAAGCGTTACTGATAAGACTGCTTTCCGCATTATTGTCTATAAACTCTTTAAGTGTAGCCTCCGCTTTATCATACTCGGCATTACGCAAATGCCTGAAAGCTTTATCATATAGGTCGTTTTCATCAATAGGAGCCATGCTTTCACGAGTTGTGTTTTCAAGCTTACCGATAAGCTCAGGCTTTTTTTTGTCATTTGCGTCGGTATCCGGAGCGAGAGCAGGAGTGTTTATATTTGAGCCTGCACTATTGTTAATCTGCTTTTTTTCCATTTCACTAAGGCGGAAATCAATATCCTGTGAAACTTTCTGTATCTGCTTTAGTGCATTGGTAATGTTAAACTGGTTTTGCTCGATTTTCCCCATAAGGTCACGCAATTTCTCTTCAATTTCGTCTATGCGTATTTGTGCATTAGGTGACACGTCATCATAATTTTCAAATGACGCAGGTGCGTTACCGTTTTTATAAAACTGCTTTTGAAGAATATTCAGGTTATTCTCCATCTTATTTAGCCTGTCATTCAGCCTTTGTTGTTCCAATTGAACCAGATTATAGTTTTGGGCAAAGCTATTAAATGAAAACAAAGCAATTGAAGCCAAAAGATAATATTTCATTTTAAATACTCGTTACTAATTTAATTAAGCACCTTCAGGGCTTGTTCCTTTATCCGATTTATCTTTATTTTTATCAGCCGTTTTTTTTACCTTTGTTTTTTTAGGCTCGGGTTTTGTAGTTTTGCCTTCATTTTTCGTATTGTCAACAACTGTAATCGGAACTGATGCCTTTTTAATAGTTTTCCTAGGTTTCAATAGTGATTTTTTATCTAGGGTCTTGCCTGCCAGAACTTCCCTGATCTCATCACCGCTCAACGTTTCATATTCAAGCAACGCTTTGGCAAGTGTTTCCAACTCTTTGCGGTATTTCGTCAATATTGATTCCGCCGTTTTATAGCCCTCATTAACAAGGTCTTTGACTTCCTGATCGATGATTTTAGCCGTCTCCTCAGATACGTTTTTCTGCTGGGTTACCGAATGTCCTAGGAATACTTCGTCCTGATTACTCGCATGGAATATCGGACCTATCTTGTCACTCATTCCCCACTGCGTAACCATTGAACGAGCAAGGTTAGTAGCCATCTTTATATCAGATGATGCACCGGAGGTTACTTTTTCGTAGCCGAATATCATTTCTTCTGCGACACGACCGCCCATAGCTACCGCCATATCTGCTTTGGCTTTCTCACGGGTTAGGGATAATTTGTCTTTTTCAGGAAGACGCATTACCATACCTAACGCTCTTCCACGAGGGATTATAGTCGCTTTATGGATAGGGTCGGAAGCCGTACAATGAATACTCACAACAGCATGACCTGCTTCATGGTATGCGGTAAGTTTCTTTTCCTCCTCGTCCATTACCATGCTTTTTCGTTCAGCACCCATCATTACCTTGTCTTTAGCCTCTTCCATTTCATGCATGGTCACTACCTTGCGGTTCTTGCGGGCAGCAAGCAGTGCGGCTTCATTTACAAGGTTAGCAAGATCGGCTCCTGTAAAACCCGGAGTTCCCCTTGCTATTGTTTTTGCGTCAACATCGGGTGCTAAAGGCACTTTTTGCATGTGTACTTCCAAAATTCTGGTACGTCCTAATATGTCGGGCAAAGGCACTACTATCTGACGGTCAAAACGACCCGGACGAAGCAGGGCAGGGTCAAGAACATCAGGACGGTTGGTAGCCGCTATAATTATAACTCCCTGATTTTCCTCGAAGCCGTCCATCTCAACCAGAAGCTGGTTAAGTGTCTGCTCACGCTCATCATTGCCGCCGCCAAGACCTGCACCACGGTGACGACCTACAGCGTCAATCTCATCTATGAATATAAGACATGGGGCATTTTTCTTGCCTTGTTCGAACAGGTCACGTACACGGCTTGCACCGACACCTACGAACATTTCGACAAAGTCAGAACCTGAAATTGAAAAGAAAGGCACTCCGGCTTCCCCTGCTATAGCACGGGCAAGCAGGGTTTTTCCCGTACCGGGAGAACCCACAAGCAGGCAACCCCTCGGTATCTTGCCGCCAAGTGAACCGAATTTTTGCGGGTCTTTAAGGAAGTCTACTATTTCATGCAGTTCTTCTTTGGCTTCTTCAATTCCGGCAACGTCATTAAATGTTACTTTGTTCTTATTCTTATCCATAAGGCGTGCCTTTGAGCGACCAAAGCCCATAGCTCCGCCACCCTTGCCGCCGCCTTGCATATGCTTCATAACCAGTATCCATGCACCTATAAGCAGGAATATAGGAAGCAATGATGTAAGTAAAAAGCCTATTAAAGAACCTATGAATGATTCGGCAGGTTTTATTTCGAACTTTACGTTATTGTTTTTTAAAACGTCGATAAGTCCCGGATATTCATCAGGCTTGTAGGTTTTGAACGCAGAACTTGTTTCATTGTTGTAAGTTCCTATTATGTGAGAACCCCTTATCTGCACTTCCTGAACCCTTCCGGCCTCTACATTATATAAGAAATCGGAAAAACCGACTTCTTCGGAATTAATAGAACCCGAACCGCTGTTCATCATGTCGTATGACATGACCATCACTATTATTAGAATTATCCAAAAGAAAAAACTTTTACCGGCACCCATTTATATTCCCCTGCAATTTTAAAAAGGATATTTGAAAGTCAATTATAACAACTTACTTATGTTAGTATAGTAAAAACATTGAAATTAAAGAATTGTAATGATAATTTATTGTGGTAAACTTAACAGTTCATCTAAAAAACGAACATCAAACAGGTCTTCAAACTCGTTGTTCTCGTAATATGATATATGGGGAGCCGCAACTATTTTTTCAAGGGTCTGTAAGGCAGGAAGCGAGAAAATAATTTTTCTAGGCAAGCTTACCCTGCTTAGTTCTTTATCGGATTTTAGTAGTTCGGCAAAGCCATTCTCCGTTAAAGCACCTACATAATAACCCGATATATCCTTTTTATTCAGGGAACACATAAAACGCCCGTCCCAAATAATGGAAGACTTTCCGTTTAGCGGTAAGTTATGTTGCGGTGCAGCATTTTCTTTTATTATGAATAGCTTTCCCCATTCTTTTTGCTTTTTGGATTCAAATATCTCGCAACCGCCTAATGTTGCGTTGTATTTTCTCTCCAGAATCTGCTTATACAAACTATCAGTTTTTTCAAAACGTGGTTTGTAATATTCACCGCCAACCGATTTTATTACTCGTGACAGTATCTTAATCGCAGATTCTTTATGTAATGATTTAAACTTTTCTATGTCTAATATGCAATAGCCCTCAGGTCTGATATTAACTACTTCCTTTATATCCTGCTTAATCTTTTCCTCTATGTAGCTATTGCTTTGTTGTAGGGTTTTGCAGCTATTGGCAAGGCGTTCAACGAGCAAGTCAGGCTCAGGTGAGTTGTTAATAAAATTCCTTACCTGCACTCTGGTAAATTTCTCGTTGCGGTTAGAAGGGTCTTCAATCCAGCCTTGCTGTTGTTTCCTTAAGTAAGATTTAAGTTTGTTTTTGTTGACATCAAGCAGGGGTCTTAAAATACGTACTTCGTTGATATTTGTATCTTCGGAAATACCGCACATTCCCTCAATGCCGCTACCTCGCATAAGCCTCATAAGCAGAGTTTCTGCCTGATCTTCCTTATTATGGGCTACAAGCAGGGTTTTAATCCTGTTTTGGTTGCAAAATTCGGTTAGAAGATTATAGCGTGCTTCACGTGCATTTGCCTGAATATTAGAAGGAGGTTTTTCTCCGTCCCACTTCAGGATATGATGTTCAATCCCGTGTTTTTGCATCCAGCGTGAAACCTGCTCTGCCTCGTCTTTTGATTCTTTTCGAAGCCGATGGTCTACCGTAATTGCGATAATAGGAGTTTTTGCCCACGAATAGGCAAGTAATGCCAACGCCATAGAATCACAGCCACCGGACACAGCTACCGCTATTTTCCGAGTGGGCTTTACTTTGTAAGCCTGCATAAACCTATCGAGTGTATCTTTAAGATCCATATTTACCGTGACTGCGAATATTTTTAATGTCAAAGATTAGTTGGTATTGTTGAAGAATAGTAACTTTGAATTTACTTTAGCTATTATTGACACAACGCATAAACTAAATTCAAATTTATTATAGTATAGTTTTTATTAATGTCATTGTTGAATTTATCTCATAATCTTTAAGTATCAAGTAGAGATGCTGAAACAAGTTCAGCATGACAAAATCAATGTTTATTGAACATTCCCAATAACTTCCGTATTCTTCATTTTATTACAGATTCTGACCTAGTTTTTCCATCAATTCCGACCATTCACGTTTGCTCATGCCTGATGATTCCTGATCTGTGAAATCACGGTTTATCAAAGCTTTTATAACTTCCATGCCTTTGCCTGAAATCTCGGTTGAATTAACCCTGTGATCCATGAACGCATTGTAGGTTATCGGAACCCAGCGTTTTACTATATCAAGCATTGTTTGGGCAAATATCCGTATTTCATACTGGGCATGGCTATCGGCACGCAGTGCAAGGAAATGCATCAAATTATGCAGGTCTATTTTCCAGTACCACTGAGTGTATATGTTAATAGGTAGGTTCATACGGGCAAGCTCACGTGCTATGCCTTTTTTATCGTGGTCAATTATTTCGCCATCTGCATTACAGTTCATCAATTCTTCATAATGCTTATAACATTGCTGTGAATCGGTCTTTAATATTTCAATTACACGTTCTGCCTCTTCTTTAGTTAAAGCCTCTTCACCACGACCCTGATGGTTCTTGGTTGATTGGGCTGCCAACTGTTCTGGGGAAGGGATATAGAACTCGTTATCTAAAACCGAATAACGTGCCGAATATTCATTCACATTTGCGGTGCGATGGCGAATCCATTGACGTGCGACAAATATAGGCATTTTTAAATGGAACTTTATCTCACACATTTCAAAGGGAGTTGTGTGGCGGTGACGCAGAAGATAATTTATTAAACCGGCATCAAGACTGACCTGTTTTGTACCTTTTCCGTATGATACACGGGCTGCTTGAACAATCGCAGAATCATCACCCATATAATCCACAACCCTTACAAAACCGTGGTCAAGAACAGGGATAGGTTCGTACAATATCGCTTCTAAGTCATCAACTGTTTTTCTTAAAGTCTTGTTTACTTCTGTTTTTTGGGCAGCGACTTCCGCTCGTTGTAGTTCGGTGATTGCCATTTGATGTCTTCCTTTGAAATTTTTTACTGATTTTTTCTTTGAATATTAAATATAGAAAGATTTTTTGCAAGTTATAAATGTTAACTAAACGACCTTGACCTCTTTAAGGCGTTCTGCTGTTCGATATATTCGGGTGATATCGGAACTTTTCTTTCAAGTTGGCGACTTGCGGTCAGTTGTGCATTGTCATTATTATTTTGTTGCCTGATTTCTTTTTCTGCTTTTACTTGTTCTTTTAAACTCTTGTAGAATTTTTCATAATCAAGACTTGCCCCGCGATGAAAACCCCGTTCTTCAGCTTGTACAAGCTGTGCCTGTGTACTTTCCCTGCTTTGCTCAAGACCTTGTTGCATACCGTCATAATATGCATGTTGTACTTTTATGAGTAAATCCTGAACGGTTCCTTCCAGATATCCTATATATCCCTGATCTTCCTGTGCTCTTTGTGCATAACCCCATGCAAGAGCCGGTTCCCATGTTTCAATAGATCCTCTGAAGCGACCTTCGTCAAAAGCCCTTGCCTTTTCTTCGTTAGTTGTTAGCGGGCGGTTTTGTTCCCTTATAAGTCTTGCTATTTTTTTGTCCTTTTCTTGTGCTTTTTTTATCAGGAATTTATTTGTTTCGCTTAATCTTTGATTTTGTTGTTCGATAGCTTTTTGGTTCTCGTTTAGTGACTTCTCGTTATTTGCAGAAAATTTTGCCCTTCCGGTTGCCGCATCTGCCCGTTCGGTTTCCTGTTTCAGACGTTCTTGCATTATTTCGGATTCTTTGCCGGAAGTCTGAATAGATTTCTTTTGATTAGCGATAATACCGTCTTTTAAGGCTGATGATTCTTTTAGCGTTTGTATCTCTTTTTTTAGTTCGGATATCTCCGAATCTTTTATGGATAAAGCTTGCTGCTGCGGAGCATCTAGTGAAAAAGGCTCCATCGTATCAAGAGCCGTAGGTGTTGTAAGAGCGGTAAAAGCCGGAGATTGGGCTTCTAAAGTTGTTTTTGATTTTCCAATTTTAGTTAAGTCTTTTATATTAGGGTTATTTTGCAAGGGGGCGGTTTCTTCGCTATTTAATTCCCTAAAAGAAATCACTCTTGGCACTTCAACGGAGGCAGAAGTAGTCTCTATATTTTGCGTGCCTGATTTTACGGATTTTTTACCCGTATTTTTCTTTTTAGCGGTTTTTGTTGTCCTGACGTTTGATGCCGTGTTCTTACTTTGTTCTTCCGCCTCTATTAACTCCTGACCCGACTTTTGTGCCTGTTGTTCTTTATAACTGTTTCTCAATTTTTTAGATACATAATATAAAGTTCCGGCTAAAGCAAGACCTCCAAGTGCAAATAGAGAGTTGTTTAATTCGTTATCGGCTTTGTTTTGTTGCGATGCAGGGGGGAGGGAGGGATTTGGATTTTTTGATTGGCTTTCCATATCGAAAACAGCCTCATTGCTTTTTATGGAAGAGGCGGTATATTCAGGTTTATTTTCTTTGGATTCTATAAACGCATTATATTGTTTCATAAATTCCATGTCTCCATTTTGCAATGCGAAGCTCAATGGTGTATGATTCTTGTTGCGACCTGAGTTTTTCAGCAAGCCTTCTATAAGCTGCCCGAATATTTCTTTTTCAGGCGGTTTAGCGTTCTGAAACCGAATCATTGCACCGGTTATATATAATTCCGTACCTTCTCCCGGTGAGCCGAGGGCGTTACATGATTCACTTATGTCCCGATCTATATCGACCCCTTTTATCCGAGATGCATCGCTTAATAAGTTTGCAATAGCCTTTATGTATTTAGGGTTTTCTTGCGAATATGCTAAAGCAAATGGGGTTATTAAACCGATATTGTGCATTATGTCTAAAGCCGCAACGCCACCTTTGTTGATATCTAATTCATCATCGGTTACGGTTTTTAACTGTTCGCTTTTAATTATAAGATCTTGATTAAATCTATCACTGTCGAACTCTGATGTCATTTTTTTTAATAATCGAGCAATGTTATTTGCATTATCTTTTGTAAAATTCGGCATTTTCAGTCTTTATAATTTTTATTATTGCGGAAGTTAATATTTATATTAGTTTTATATTATAATTCAATAATTATATGTTTTATTATAGGCTAATTTATCCTGTCTATCATTCGTCGATTTAATGGGCGAATCGACTGTTTAATTTCTATTTAATATTTATAGATTCGTCGGTCAAGCCGGCGAATGATAATAAAGGTACTACATACTTCCCGAATGTTTTTTAATATAAAGGTTGCTTTTTAAATTATCTTGGTGTATGTTCTTTGGCAGAGTTTAAATTGCTCTTGCTAAAATGAGACTTGTATTAATAAGTAGTGGTACTACATGAAGCCACAAAAGATCTTCCTTAAAACTGTTGATCCTAAGCGTTTGAATAAGAGTAAGCCCGTATTAAAAAAATTACGGGAGCATACTCTTTTTTAACTATAATGCTAAAGGAAATAATTATGGCAAACGGAACAGTAAAATGGTTTAATGCAACTAAGGGATATGGCTTTATTCAACCTGATGATGGTTCGAGTGATGTTTTTGTTCATATAAGTGCGCTTGAAAAAAGCGGTATAAGACAGCTTGATGACGGTCAAAAAGTAAGCTATGAAATTGCTACTGTAAAAGGCAAGTCGTCTGCTGTACATGTTCAGTTATTGTCTGACTAATCAATCTTAACAATTTATATAATTGCATTGAGGATATTACGGTGTTTGCTGTGAATGTATTCTTTTGCAATAAGGATATTTCATATGAAAACATTTAAAGAAATGGGCTTACCTGAAGCCCTTAACCATACTTTGCAGCATTTGCAATTTAATGAACCAACCCCGATACAGCAACAGGCTATACCTCTTGCTTTAGAGGGGAGGGACATTTTAGGCTCTGCTCAAACAGGTACAGGTAAAACTGCTGCGTTCGGGATACCTCTGGTAACAAAACTTATGACCGATTCTAACGGTATGGCACTGGTTATGACCCCGACACGTGAACTTGCTACTCAAGTATTAAAGCAACTACAAGATATGCTTGGAAGAAATTCCAAAATAAAAACAGCGATGCTAATCGGTGGTGATTCTATGGTAAAGCAACTGCAACAGTTGCGTAACCGACCAAGATTAATAGTCGGTACACCCGGACGTATCAATGACCATCTGGAGCGTGGAAGCCTTATGCTTAATAATGCGGATTTTTTGGTTCTTGATGAAACAGACCGTATGCTTGATATGGGTTTTAGTATCCAGATAGATAATATAATGAAATATATGACGGGTTCTCGTCAGACTCTTTTGTTTTCTGCGACACTGCCTAAAAACATTGTTAAGATAGCCGATAAGTATTTAAAGGATCCCGTGCATATATCCGTAAGCCCGACTTCGTCGCCGGCTGCAAATATCACACAGGATATAATGCGTATCAGCGAGGCTGAAAAGTACGATACGTTCCTTTCAGAGCTTGATAGGCGTGAAGGTTCGATAATAGTTTTTGTTAAAACTAAATACGGTACTGAAAAAATGGCAATCAAGCTTGCCAAGAAAGGCTATAGTGCAGATGCTATTCACGGTGACTTGCGTCAAAGTAAACGTGAAAGAGTTATAGAAGCTTTCAGAAGGAAGAAATACCGGATACTTGTAGCTACTGATGTGGCGGCAAGAGGGCTGGATATTCCGCATATCGAACATGTCATAAATTATGATTTGCCTCAATGTGCTGAAGATTATATACACCGTATCGGCAGGACTGCCAGAGCGGGTGCTAAAGGTTGTGCGCTTAATCTTGTATCACCTCAGGATAAATCCAAGTGGGCGGCTATTGAAAAACTTCTAAATCCCGGATCGGGCGGATCGTCAGAATCAGGTAAATCAACTTCCAAGAGCGATCCTGCAAAAAGAAAGAAAAATAGGTTTAGGAATAAAAACAAAGGTAATGGTAATAATGCGACCGTTTCTACCAATTCCGGTGCAAAAAAACCTGCTAGAATTTTTAAAGGTAAAATGGTAGCGTAAAAATTTACCGTTATTCATTTTAAGTAATTTTATTGAATACCCTTATAGCTATTAAGTAGTTATAGGGGTATTTTTTTAATAGCATCATAAAATAAATATTCATTAACAAAAAAGTAGGTTAAAAGATTTTAATATTTTGATTATTTTAGGTGGGTTCTTTTATGAAAATTTTACTTATATTAACTATTTTGATTACATTTTCAATGCAATCTCATGCAATGTCAGGTAGCCCTGAGATTGACCCTGAGTGTTTTTCAAGTGATAAAATAAGGGTGGAAATAGGCGGTGAAAAGTTTGCTTTTCCTAGGAATATAGTTCACAGTATAAGTGGTGATGATGTTATAAACATAAAGGGCGACAAGCATAGGGGGAACGCAACTGGTTCAAAAACATGCCAAAAAGTAGGGGTTGATTATTGGAAATTAAACAACTTAACTCTTAAGCTGAACCCAAAACCATGTTCTGAAAGCCAAGATTGTAATCTAAAAGAAATAAGTATTACTATTTATCAAAGTAATCCAGAACTTGATGGTAAGTTTAGAAAAGAAACTTCAAAAAAGGAATTACTAGAAACATGCAAACCTGATCCAAGTGCTACTTCAGAATGGATAAAAAAATATTGGTGGACATGTAACTACGCTTTTTTTACGGACGATAAGTACTTAGTATTTAAATTTACTGGAGGGAAAATATATCCGCCCGAAGACATAGAAAATACAAAACAATTAGTTTTGGACGAAATATATAAATATCAAGTTAAATAATAATAAATAAGGATAATCACTATGACTTTTTCATTAAATACGGTACAACGTGCAGAACTGGAAAATTTGAAAGACACCTTCCCTGATACAAACGATGCTAACTGGTCACGAAGTTTAAATTATTATGAAATGTATGAGTTGGTATTGTCCTATATTGACGAATATGAGCTAGCTGGCAATTCCCTTGATACAGAAGAGCAAAAATTCAAAATCTGGTTGGAGGGAGTTATTGGTGTTAACAAAGGGGAAGGAGTGCAGTCAGATTTCATTAGGAGCTATAACAGCCAACAAAAAGATCTGCGTTATAGTGGAGGACTTACTCAAGAAGAGTTAGATAAAGCATCTGATAGAATTTCATTAATAGTTATTGACCGTGTTATTAACTCTACAGAATTGCCAACAATTGCTCAAGTAGCTGGTGACGATGTAGCTACTGTATCAGAAGATTTACTCAACAATGATAAAGCCGCATGGGCAGGCAACCCATTATTATTAGCCCTCAATTATGATGACGCATTCAACACTAATATTCTTGGTGCCGCCGACCCGACCTATGAGTTGCTTTCGGTGATGAAGGTTAGTGCTGATGTAGCGTCAGATATGGTCGTTCCAATTCCTATTCCACCTTTGTTACTGGCATTTAACTGGGATTTTTTAAATTTAATCTACGGTGGGGCAATTACAGCAATTGAAGCGGAGTCAACTCAAACCCTCTCAGATGCTTATGATGCGTCCGATGCTTTGTTAAAAGACACATATGGATTAGGACTTGGGGAGCTATTTCTAAGTGACGCATTATACGGCGAAATTGACGACATCTATCTAGGAACTAAAGGCAATGATATTTTAGAAGTAGGTGACCCATTTGATGACGACCTTATCCATGCAGGTGACGGTGATGATATAATCAAAGCTACAAACGGAGACGATTTTATAGATGGTGGTAATGGTGAGGATACAATCGACTTTACCCCTTTTGATGCGGGTCTTTACAATAATATAATGGTTGATCTATCTCAAAATAAAGCAACAATAATTGACCTACCCACCAACGACAACCAACGTTTATTTAACATCGAAAACGTTACCACAGGTGGCGGTGATGATGAGCTAATCGGCGATAGTAACGATAATAAACTAGATGCAGGCTCCGGCAACGACATCTTAAACGGCGGCAGTGGTAACGATACTCTTACAGGCGGAGCGGATGCCGATAAGTTCATAATCGCCCGTCAGTTGGGTGGGGCGACTACGGTTATTACTGATTTTAATCCATCTGAGGTTGATGAGAAGATAGATTTAAGGGCGCTTTCGCATATTGGGTTATTTGCAGAGCTTACAACTTTACAAAGAATCCAACCTATTATATAAAAACTAAAAGATGTATGTAAATATTTTAACAGATAGAGGTATGATATGAAAAAATTAGTTGTGTTGTGTTGTGTTGTGTTGTGTTGTGCTGTGTTGTTTAAGAATAAAAGTAACGCGGATGCTTATACTGTACCAAAAATAGTTCTTACATTACATGATACAAACTCAAATATTTACGAGTTGCAAACTGTATCTGATGCAAAACATGGAGTGGGGCGTATTGCATATTCTTTAAAATCAAAATCCAATGATAAAGGGGATATTAGACTATTTAGTGGCACATATGATGCTGAATCAGGAGGGTGTAATCGGCATGAATTATTAAATATTGATAAAGCCTTCATTAGTGAAGAGCACGTCTTAAGAGATATAAATCAGGATACTTTTGCAGACACAGAATTTACATTTGTAACAGAAGATTGTGCTTCTGGAAAAACAAGCATCAGTAACATAAGTTTAATTACAACAAATAATGGCTTTGAATTAAAAAGAAAGGAATAAAAATGGGAACATATTTAGATTTTGAAGGAATAAACTTACTAAATGGTTTTGAAAAAGTAGTTGGAAAAGTTTTAGTTAAAAATGAATTAGGTGGTGTATCTGATGGTTATGAGCTAGTTCATGCTGGTGGTAATAGTGGCTACTCATTTGGTGGTAATCAGATGGATTTAGCTGTAAATTCACATGCAAGAACAGTCTTAAGGGATATATTAATTAACGCTAAGGACGACAATGATAATCTTATTTTTGTTGATGGTAACCAATTTTACAATGACCATCAATCTGAAATTGAACCTCAAAGCAACCCCAATGCTTTGTCGCAAGCAAATATTGACTTAATATCTCAAGCCTTGTCTAGTGATTACGGCAAAAGCAAGCTACATGAGGAATTTAAAGATGAAGTTATCGAAAGAGTTCAATATGTAAACGATATAATAGAAAGCTTACCTGATGGTAATATCAAATCGTCACTAGAAAATTCTCAAGAAATGAAATCTTATTTAATAGATTATCATAATCAATTTAATATTTCAATAAATGGCAAAATGCACGATTTTTTGAAAGGAGAGTTGGTAAGTACATATGAAGGAACTCCAATGCAACTTGATGGCATGATAACATCAGATGATATACGTTTGTTTGTATCGAGAACCTTGCAATCTGTTAATAATCCATTTGCATTTAATAACCGATACGATAACACAGCCCAAACATTACTAGATGAAGGAATTGGAAAGTTCTTTTCTGGTAATGATAGTAACAACACGTTTACAGGCACTATAAATTCAGATGACCTAAATGGTAATGGTGGCGATGATACCCTTGATGGCGGTGCAGGTATCGACATCTTAAACGGCGGCAGCGGCAACGACACCCTTACAGGCGGAGCGGATGCGGATAAATTCATAATCGCCCGTCAGTTGGGTGGGGCGACTACGGTTATTACTGATTTTAGGATTTCGCAAGTAAAAGAGGAAATAGAGCAGATAGACTTGCGTGCTTTTGCACATATTACTTCTTTTGCAGATCTACAAATGCAGGATGTTAACGGTAATACTGAAATTACGCTAAATGAAAATGGTGGAAATCTTCAAACTCTAATTCTCAATGGTGTAAACTCTACATATTTAAGTGGCGTTGATTTTATTATTGGTTCACACTCAGAAGGCAGTAATTCACAAGTAAATACAACTTCTTTCCAATCTCAGAAAAGACCGTCGATTGCCGGTTTTGATAACGAAAACTATGTTATAGTTTGGCAAAGTGAAGTTCAAGATGGTGACGGAAGCGGAATTTACGGTCAGATGTTCTCATCGGACGGCAGTAAAATCGGAAACGAGTTTCTTGTAAATGTTACTACGGCAGGGAGTCAGGTAAAGCCTTCGGTCGATGTTTTAAAAAACGGTGATTTCGTTGTTACTTGGGGCAATGATGTCACTAACGAATTATATGCTAAAATTATTTCACCTGCCTATGTTAATAATGGTAATGAATTGCTGATTTCAGATAACTACAGAGATACGTCTCCAAACGAATCGGTTCTCGCTCTTGAAAACGGAAATTTTGTAGCAGTGTGGGTTGCAAACAACGGTTATGCTTACGCTAAAATATTATCTTCTGATGGAAGCACAGTTGCTCCTGAATTCCAAGTAAATAATGACTCTCATGCCAATAGTCTTTCTATAGGGGAATTATCCAATGGTAATTTTGTCGTAACATGGGGTTCAGGTGAAGTTTACGGACAGATATATTCTGCAAGCGGTGCTAAGGTAGGAGATGTGTTTCCAGTCAACACTTATACACAAGGCTCTCAAAATAGTCAATCTGTTGCAGGTCTTGAAAACGGTAATTTCGTTATAGTATGGGATAGTGTACACGATACTCGTCCGGACGGAGGGGGAATATACGGTCAGATGTTTTTATCGGATGGGAGTAAAATTGGTGGTGAATTTTCTGCGAGCAATCCAGGGTCATTTGATCAAGACAACTTTGCTTCAATTGCGAGCGACTCAAATGGTGGTTTTATTGTAACATGGAAAAATAAGAATCCTAGCGATTCTGGGGTACATGGTCAAAGATACGATTCAAACGGTAATGCTCTGGGCGGTGAATTATCTGTAGGTAGTGGCGTTTTATCTTCTGTTACCGTTCTTAGTAATGGGCATTTTGTGATTGCCAGAGAATATCCTTCAGCCACGGGTGGTGAAATTTATGCTACAATATACACACTAAACGATTCCACAGAAACCTACGGCACACAATTAGCCGATAATATTAACGGTACATTAAGTGCCGATACGATAGATGCCGGTGATGGCGATGATGTTATTTTCACCGGTGGCGGCAATGATGTTTTAACTTTAGGTTCCGGTTCGGATACTGTTGTAATTGCAGCAGATGCAAACAGCACTGTTACAATTAATGATTGGGATTCAACGGACACAATAAATCTGGCAGCGTTACCGACCATCACATCAATTGACGACCTTACAATAACAGCCGGTTCGGCTATTATACATCTACCCGATGAGCAGTTCATACATATTTTAAATATTGAACCGGAAGATTTATCATCAAGTAACTTCGTATTCTCGGTTCCTACAAATAACGCCCCCGTTGCACATGATGATATGGCTAGCGTATCGGAAGATAGTTCGGTTAATATAGATGTGGTTGCTAACGATACGGATTTAGATAATGATATTTTAAATATCATATCGGCGGATAGTTCGCTTACAACCGGATCGGTTACAATTAATCCTAACGGAACGATAGATTATAAAGCCGAAGGGTTCTTTGAGACATTAGGTGCGGGCGAGACGGCTACAGATAGTTTTGCATATACTATCTCAGACGGCAATGGAAGCATTGATACTGCAACGGTTAACGTAACCATAAACGGTGTAAATGATAACCCTATCGCCGCAAAGGATTCCGCCACGGTCAATGAAGATGACAGCAACGCTATAATCAACCTTCTTAGCGGTGCTACGGATATTGACGGGGATACGATAGCCCTTGCCTCGTTAGACCTGACTTCTACCATCGGCGTAATTACCGATAATCTTGACGGCACTGTCAGCTATGACGCTAACGGGCAGTTTGATTATCTGAACGCAGGACAGACGGCTACCGACAGCTTCGCATATACGGTAAGTGACGGCAATGGCGGCACAGATACTAAAACGGTTACCGTTACGGTGCATGGTATAGACAGCCCGACAAACACCTCTCCTGTTGCGGTTGCCGATTCAGCTTCAGTTTCCGAAGACGGTTCAATCAATATTGATGTGTTAGCAAATGACACCGATGCGGATAATGATACTCTAAGCGTTGTCTCGCTTGATGATTCATTGACCGTAGGCTCTGTTATCATAGATACTGACGGCACTGTAAAATATGACACTGATAGCAAGTTTGAGTACTTAGCCGCAGGAGTTGACGCAACAGACACATTTACCTATACGGTATCAGACGGCAATGGCGGATTAGACACCCAAACGGTTACGGTGACTATTAACGGTGAAAATAACGCTCCGGATTCTATTTTCCTTGGTTATCCGTTAGTTGCCGAAAATAAATATGGCGAGGTTATAGGCGGCATTACTTTTAGTGATGTTGACATAGGTGACACACATAGCTTCGGTGTATTTGATTTACAGGATAACCCTGAAAATAGATTTGTCATTGAAGATGTCGGAGGTCAGTTAAAGCTGAAATTACAAACAGGTGTAGCTTTGGATTATGAAACCGAACAGGTAATAGACCTTAAACTGAAGGTAACGGATAATGGCGGTTTGAGCTTTGATAATAATGTTAAAATATTTGTAACAGATGAAGCCGAGACTATTTTTGGTACAAACGGTGATGACACTATAAACGGAACAATTGGAAAAGATGTCATTTACGCAGGTGACGGAGATGATGTTATTAATTCACATGGCGGTTCAGACCTGATTTTCGCAGGTGGCGGTGAGGATACGGTTGATGCCGGAGCCGGTGTTGACTTTATCGTAGCGGGCTTAGGCAATGATACCGTTTACGGCTCATATGGTGCAGATTTTATATGGGGTAATGAAGGAGATGACACCCTCTATGGAGGCGGTGGAAACGATACAATTAACGGCGGTGAGGATAACGATACCATTTATGGCGGAGCGGGTTCCGATGCAATAGAAGGCGGTACCGGTATAGATACGGCAAGTTATCAATATTCCGATGCGGGAGTAAATATTGACCTGCTTAACTCTACGTTATCGGGAGGCTTTGCAGGCGGTGATACGCTAAACGGAATTGAGAATCTTACAGGTAGTGATTATGATGACGATCTGTTAGGCGATTACGGCAATAACGAATTGCGTGGCGGTAACGGTAACGATTATCTTCTTGGTCACGGCGGTAATGATATTGTTATCGGCGGAGAAGGTAGCGATATAGTCCGCGGTAGTTCGGGTGATGATATTTTAGAAGGCGGTAATGGTAACGATGGTCTGTATGGCGATGCCGGAAACGATATCATCAAAAGCGGTCATGGTTCTGATACCGTATGGGGTGGCAGCGGCAATGACATATTTGTTTTTGAAGCCGTTAGTGATTCTACCACCGTCGGTAATTTTTTGACCAGAATTAAAGATTTTGAAGACGGTATAGACCTGATAGACGTTTCTGCACTTGTTGTAAATAACGATATCACCGGCTTTGGCGACCTTGCAATTACAAATAACGGAACTAAAACCACCGTTTCGGCAAACGGTACCGATTTCCTGTTTGAGCTTGAAGGAGTACACGCTTTAGATCAGTCTGACTTCGTAACATAGATAAAAAAGGCATGCTCAGGTAGAGTATGCTCCCTTCTCACTTCAGCCAGAGGGATTTTTAACGGGAGAGAATCTCCCTTAAACGAGGTGGTTTTGTAATACAAAACACAGCTTGCGAACAGTGGGAAATGCAACCGGAAGCGAGACTATGGTACTGGCTAAAGACCTTGCGCCGTGTGCTACCATTTCGTCTTTATAACTCATCTTATGAATGATATTATTTATTGTATTTTCGCTTATATACGGGTTCTTGCGCCTGTGCATAGCAGGGAAAATATAATCACTCCAGCCGTTGAAGATATGAATCTCTTTTAAAAGTTCTATTGCTTGCGGCGCAAGCGGCACTATATGAGCATCACGCATTTTCATAATTTCGGCTGGGACGGTCATTTCCTTCTTGTCGAAGTCGATATATTCCCATTTGCACTTGCGAAGCCCTCCCTGACGCAAGAAAGTTAAGAGTAGTAAGCGAACGGCCATTTTATTTGTTGCTGCGGCTGGTATGCCCTCTAGCTTTTTAAGGAAGGTTGGCGGCTCCTTAGCGTCAATAGTTGGGTGGTGCTTAACAGTGTGCGGTTTTAAAGCATCCTTTAAGTCGGCGGCTGGATTATATACCGTCATGTCACAAGCCTTTGCATAACGAAAAACGGCAGCACATGTTTGTAATGTTTTCTTGGAAAGGTAAGTTGCATCTCTTTTTTCCATAACCTGTATTAAGGCTGGAATCTCAGAGGGTTTAATTTCATTAACAAGCTTTGTGCCAAGCGTGGGTATTATATTGCGCTCTAACCTGCACCAGATTCTTTGAGCGTTATCGGGAGTCCATCTATCTATATTGAGTTTATGCCACTCCTTAGCAACATTCTCAAAGGTATTCTTATGGCTTGTCTTTCGCTTTGGCGTTAACTACCGCAGTATTCGTAAGTTTCACCCTGATACCCCCAGCTATTTATTGATACCCCCACAAATACCCCTTGATATAGGGGTATGTTAGTAAATGTTAGTGGAAGCCACTGGAAAACAGTTAAGCCCAAAAGCCTTGCAAAGTAAAGCTAAAACGGATGTTAACGGAAGAAAAAAGAAGAGTAAATGGTGCCTCCGGAGGGAATCGAACCCTCACTCTTTAAAAGAACTGGATTTTGAATCCAGCGCGTCTACCAGTTCCGCCACAGAGGCATAATTTAAAGCGTTTCTTACTTTGAACTGCTTTTTAATAATTGTGGGAACGGAATATAGTAAATTTTATAAAAAGTCAAAATTAAAATGGAATGAAAGTGTCGGGAGTGTTCGACCAATATATATTTTATCAAACTTGTTCAGCATAACCGTTTACTTATTTAGCTATAGCATAAATAAGTTTTATCGCTGCATTTCCTGATTATCATCTTTTGTTTTAGTATATTTGTTCACAAAACTCGAACTGTCATCAACTACAAAAAGATTATTATGATTTTGTTGTACGTTATCGTTTTTTTCATCACCGAAGCTAAGGTAGCAAACACCATCTTTGCATACCACGCCTTGAATAATATCTGGTTTATCTTCCGTAACACCGGTATTATTTTTTTTAGAAGTAGTGCCATAAGTTTTATCTTCCAGACCATCCATAAACCCCCATTTTTTACGCTTGATATCTGTTTTTTCAACAAGACCGGTTGAATCTTGGATTTTATTCTTATTCATATCAGGTAAATTTTTATTACCTGACAAAAACGAAAATGCCCAAATAAGATTGGGTGTAGTAGCTAGTAATATAGGGGTAATATTTTTTAATGAATTCATGATTTTATATACTTTTTAATTAACAAAAAGTTATCATGATAAACGAAGCGGTGCGTGTTAACAACTGTAATTTTATACTATAACCGCTCTGGTTGCTCACAGCAGGTCGAAGGTTGTATTCTCTGCCGATTGCGATTGGATAAATTCATAGGATTTTAGTAATAAATGCCCAAAAAATGTGTTATCGCTACCTTTTTTCAAATAAAAAAATTAGAATAATGCTTTAAGCGGTGTGGCGGTTCTTTTGTAAGGTTTTCCGAACTTCCATGTCACCAGGTCTTAATGAGTGGTGACTGTTTTGTTAGTCAATAGCGGGAGTTTTTTAACAATGTTTAAAAACTTATTATTAACCGGAATATCGTTTAAGGAAATTCGGGTTAATTAAGTACCTCCAACTCAATAGGAGGTACTTAATTTTACATATAAAAGACTATCGCAGATATAGGCTATTTGCCCAATCCCTTACTTTTGTCACCACCTTTGAATTGTTCGGCCGATTCATCGAACTGCTTATAAAGTCCGCTTAATTCTCTGGTAGTAAGAAGCCTGTTAAGTTCCTCTTCCTGTCGTCCTTTTGACGCTTTCATCAAATTAACCGGTTTTTTCAGGCTATCAAAATCTTCGCCGATATTTTTTTCTACAAAATCATCAATTTTTTTAACAGCACCTGCCATTTCAAACGCCTGTTTAGCCATTTTAGAACCCCAGTTTTGAACGGCTATATCTGCAAGAGTCGAATCACGATCCTTTACTGCCTCCTCGCCCTTTGTACCTTCAAAAATCTTACCGATTTTCGTATCAAAGTCGGCACCGGATTCGATAAGGTTAGAAATCCTCTGCTTTCCTTTTTCTGAAATTTTATCACCCGACTGATAAACGAAATTTAACATCTGCTCGGTAGGGCTTGAAAAGCTTGCATATTTTTGAGGCCCTGAAAATACATACCCTTTATCATCGGCATAAAACATTCCCATCTGCTCGGACTTATAGCGTTCTATGTCGCCCTTAAGCTCCAATCTGTAATCCCGTCCTTTATCATCTCCTCCGCTTTTCTCTATAATTGCCGTAGGTGTCTCTCCGGCACTATTTGGCTCGGATAGATTTCCGCCACTTGTTGCATACTCTCTCATTGCGGAAAACAGATGCATGATACGGCTTTCAAGCCCTTCTTTATTATTTAGTTCGTTAGCAAGAATGTGAGCCATATTATTACCGCTACTTACTACCTTGCCGTTTTTATCCTTTATATCGAATTTAAGGTCAGGATTAGCACCGCCTTTCTTATAAGCGTTATTTACTCCCTCAAAATCCCCTTCATTGACCATACTCTGCAATTGCTTTGCTGAAAATTTTTCTTTATTCGAAATAAGAGTTTTAGGATCAAACTTAAAAAACTTACTGATATCGAATGGTTTTTTATCATTATCACCGAAATCGGAATTGCCCATACCGACTTGATATTGCAACCCGCCAACCCTGCCGGCAAAGCTTGGCGGCTTATCAGGGGCGAATCTTGGAGTATTTGCGATGCCTCCTGAATTTAGTCCTTCCCTATTTTGTCCCATTAACGTTCCTATAAAAGCGGCTGTGATGGCAGGTTTCATGATTTCATATCCTAATATAAAAACTATATTCATAAAAATTACAACTACTAAAAGTAGAAAATTCACTTTTTAATTATACTTCTAAATGCTTTGATATTTAAACAATAGCAATGAATTGAAAAAATAAGTAATATTAGGATTTTAAACTATCCTGCGTCCTCTCTTTTCTGAAGGTTCTTCCTGTCTTGGTTTTTCAAGTGCTACAAATTCATTAACGGCGTTGTTCCATTCCTTATTCATTTCATCAAACTTATTGTTATCATCAATATGCATCTGCTTTAACAAATTATGGTCAAAAGATATTTTTGCGTTTTTCTCTGCAATATTTTGTAGCTTATTAAACGCATTCACGGACTCTTTATCCCAATTTTTATACACCTCGTCCATTATAGTTGTTTTTTTGAACCGGAAGTCCGATATAGAATCGTCATCTTGTCTATTGCCGCCTTTATCCTGCAATCGTATATTCTTGTAAGGCGTTCCCTCATCAACATTTGCTCCCGCCTTTAAATAATTTGCAGCCATTGTTCTTGCTATTTTTGTAGGGTTTTCTTGCAATGCTATAGTATAGAGCCTCCTGTTCACCTCTTTTATTTCCGGTGGAATTTTCATTTGCTGATCGGATAGCTTCTTTATTTTTAAAGCCAGTTCATTATTACCGGTATTTTCCGCTACCTGCTTTGCCGTGCATCCGTTAGGGTCTTTAATACTAAAATCATAACCGCTTTCACTTAAACGTGTCAAAGTGTCTACGGAGTTATTATAAGCAGAGGTCAGCAACGAGCCTAAAGGCAAACCCGACACAAGGTGTGCAAGTGTATTACCGTTTTTCAATACCATATCCGGATTAGCCCCGTCCTGATAATTTTGCTTTAAAGCCCCCCAGTTCCTTCTTAAAAAATTATTATACAAAATCGCAGGAGGATATTTTTCTTTGGGTCTAAAATCGTTATCATTTACAGAATTTAAATCATCATTATTGCCGTCATTGCTATAAAATAATTTTTTTGCAGGCTTTGTATTTTGAGATACTCTATCAACAAATCCATGTTTTTTAATACCGAAAGAACTTCTTGAAGGCTGAGTATTGTGGGTTACAAAAGACGCTAATGCCAGAGGTGTAAACACTAATGCGGAAAGTTTCATATTTTTATCCTAATGATGTCAAATACATAAAAAAACAATATAATACGAGTATTTAGTATCATAACAAAAATGCTAGGTAAACATCTAAAAACTAATAGTTTACTTGTATAAAATATCAGATGAAATATCCGCCTATAAAAAATCAGTTAAATTATCACTGGATTTTATGAAACAAATTATATATATAGGCTATAAATTTTAGTTTAGGACTATTAAATTTAAGGAAAGATTATGACTGATAATGCTAAAAATGACAGTCAAACAAGGCGTGATTTCATAGTGTTAACTGCCAGTGCCATGGCAGGAGTAGGTGCTTTATCCTTTGCATGGCCGCTAGTGGATTCCCTTAATCCATCTGCTGACGTTTTAGCTCTTGCGTCCACAGAAGTAGATCTGTCCTCTATAAAAGAAGGTCAGTCAATAAGGGTTATGTGGCGTGGAAAACCTGTTTTTATCCGCCGCAGAACGCCTGATGAGATTCAAAAAGCACGTGTTGAAGAGGTAAGTACGCTGCCTGATCCCGAATCTGACAAAGACAGGGTAAAAGAGGGTAAAGACGAGTGGTTGGTGGTAGTTGGAGTTTGTACGCATCTTGGGTGTGTGCCTCTGGGATATCAGGGTGAATATAACGGCTGGTTCTGTCCTTGCCATGGTTCTCACTACGATACTTCGGGTCGTATCAGGAAAGGACCCGCACCTACAAACCTTCTCGTACCTCCATACGAATTTTTAAATGATAATTTAATAAAAATCGGTTAGTAAAATGAGCCAAGAAAAATATACAGGTGTAAAAGGCTGGATAGAAGAGCGTTTACCTATATTTAGTTTTTTAAAGCATTCGGCTGAGTATAGAGCTCCTAAAAATTTAAGCTATGCGTGGAATTTAGGTTCTATATTAGGAATAGCGTTAATAATTCAGATTGTTACGGGCATTGTGCTTGCGATGCATTACACTCCTAATTCCGAACTGGCATTCGGTAGCGTAGAGAATATTATGCGTAACGTTAATTACGGCTGGTTAATAAGATATACGCACGCTGTCGGTGCATCAATGTTCTTTATGGCTGTGTATCTACATATATTACGTGGTCTTTATTACGGTTCATATAAAGCTCCCAGAGAAATATTATGGTGGTTCGGTATAATAATTTTCATAGTTATGATGGCTACTGCATTTATGGGCTATGTGCTTCCTTGGGGACAAATGAGCTTTTGGGGTGCTACGGTAATCACAAACTTGTTTTCAGCCATTCCTGTAGTCGGTGAAAGCATCGTACAATGGCTTTGGGGCGGTTTCTCGGTAGACAACCCGACTCTTAACCGCTTCTTTGCACTTCACTATTTATTACCTTTCATATTACTTGGTCTGGTTGTATTGCACGTAGTAGCACTTCACGTGAACGGCTCTAACAACCCTACCGGTGTTGAGCCTAAAACGGAGAAAGATACTATTCCGTTCCACCCATACTACACAGTAAAAGACTTCTTTGGTTTCGGCATATTCTTTTTAGTATTTGCCTACTTCCTTTTCTTCGCTCCTAACTATTTAGGTCACCCCGATAACTATATTCCGGCTGATCCTATGGTTACACCTGCACATATCGTACCTGAGTGGTATTTCCTGCCTTTCTATGCGATATTACGTGCCATACCGGATAAACTAGGCGGCGTATTATTTATGTTCGGCTCTTTGCTTATACTTTTTGTATTACCTTGGCTGGATACATCGAAAGTAAAGAGCGGTAGTTTCAGACCTGTTTTCAAGATTTTCTTTTGGTTGTTTACCTTTAACTTCGTTTTCTTAGGGTACTTAGGCGGAAAGCCTGCCGAGGGTATGTATGTAATATTGTCACGTTTATCGACTTTTTACTATTTTGCATATTTTCTGCTTATCCTTCCGATACTGGGAAAAATAGAAAAACCAAAAGCAATACCAGAATCGATTGATGCCGCATATAAAAAATGCAAAAATAAATAATTTGGATTTAAAAATGAAAAAATTATTTCTTACTTTAATTTTATTATCAACAAATGCCTTTGCAGCAGGCGGTGGGGATATAAAACTCAAAGAAATCAAATGGCCGTTTGACGGTGCTTTCGGTACTGTTGACAGGCAAGCTGCCCAACGTGGCTTTCAGGTTTATAAAGAGGTATGTGCAAGCTGCCATGCTTTAGAATATGTTTCATACCGCAATCTGGAGGAGATAGGCTTTTCCGAGGACGAGGTTAAAGCCATTGCGGCAGAGGCAACTATAATTGACGGTCCTAATGATGACGGAGAGATGTTTGAGCGTGAAGGTCGTCCGTCCGACAGGTTTAAAAGGCCTTTTGCCAATGAAAAGGCTGCTCGTGCCGCAAACGGTGGGGCTTATCCGCCTAACCTTTCATTGATAGTAAAATCACGCCCTAACGGTGCTAACTATCTTTATTCATTACTTACAGGTTATGAAGATGCACCGAGCGACATGCAAATGAGCGAAGGCATGAGTTATAATAAATATTTTCCGGGTAATCAGATAGCTATGGCTCCGCCATTAATAGAAGGATTAGTTGAGCACACGGACGGCACTAATGCGACTGCCGAACAAATGGCAAGAGATGTTACTGTGTTTTTACAGTGGGCAGCAGAGCCTGAGATGGAGCAGCGTAAGCGTATGGGAATTAAGGTATTTGCCTATTTGATTATATTTACCGTTTTATTCTACATGGCTAAAAAAATAATCTGGCGTGATGTAAAGTAAAAAAACATAAAAAACGTTATAGTGCGGGCATAACGGAGGCAATATTTTTGTGTTTACGCTTGCCGGAGTCTTTTTTGCTTGATTAGAGTGATTTTATAATTTCAATTATCCTTGGACAGAAAACCGTTCTTTTATTTCTTTGGGTATCCTGACAGGTGTTATATCGCCGTTCACACATGCCACCTTAACAGTTATTTTGCAAAGAAGGTTTTCGCGGGTTGATATTGTCTGACTCATTACCATGCTTGCACCGGACATTTTATCAATATTAGTTTTGATATTAAGCATGTCGTCCAGTTTAGCGCCCTTTAACAAATCCATTTCAATGTATCTGACCACAAATAATATACCTTGTTCTTTTGCTAGTGTTGACTGGGTAATACCTACGGAACGCAAAAAATCAGTACGCGCCCGTTCTGCAAATTTCAGATAGTTAGCATGATAGACAACACCACCGCTATCTGTGTCTTCATAATAGATTCTATAAGATATCTCATGCATATTTTTTATATGTATTTAATTTTAAATCGGTTAAAAAACATAAATAACGAAATAATCACTCGGTTGCTATAAAAAATAATAATTATATCTAATTTTATGTTGATTGTTGTAAAAATGAGTTGTATAAGCTTCCTCCTCACTTCTTTTTAAGTGGGCGTTTAGCTCAGCTGGTAGAGCGCCACGTTTACACCGTGGATGTCGGGAGTTCGAATCTCTCAACGCCCACCATTTTACAATCCCACACAATCCGAGAAAGTCCAAAAACACTAGGCAAATCAAGCTTTTTAAGTTAACAGTTGTCTAATGCTGTCCTCGCTAGTCCCTGCAAATCTAAGAATTTAGGGGGCATGGTTGGGGGCATTATTGTTTAACTTGATTTATCATGCCCCCAAAATGAAATTAAATGACCAGAAGTGTAAGAATGCCAAGCCTAAAGACAAATCATATAAGTTATTTGATGGCGGTGGTTTATACCTTGAAATAATGCCGTCAGGGGGCAAGTTATGGAGATTGAAGTATAGATATGCCGGTAAAGAAAAGCGTCTAAGTTTTGGAAGCTATTCCCATAATATCACTCAAAGACGCAAGAATAAAAAGAGATGATGCTAAGGTTATAATTGAAATTGGCAATGACCCATCCGTTATAAAGCGTGAAGAAAAAATATTAAAACAGGTTAGCACTGAAAATACTTTTGAAGCTATTGCCTATAAATGGATTGAAAAGCGTAAAGGTGAAATTGAAGGTAAAACCTTAATGAACATTCAAAAGAGGTTAGAAAGAAACTTATTTCCTAAGATTGGCAAATTGCCCATAAAGTCAGTTACTCCCCCTGTTCTATTAAATGCACTAAGGGAAGTTGAGGCAAGGGGCGTTTTAGACACGGTAAAGCGGTTAAGGCAAGCAACAGGACAAATATTTAGATTTGCTATTGCCGGAGGGCATGGCAGATTATAACCCGGCTCAAGATTTGTCTGATGCACTAAAGACTTATAAAGTTGAAAGTTTTAAAGCCATGCCTATTGAAGAGCTTCCAAGTTTTCTAAGGAAGGTAAATACCAATGATGCAAGGTTATTTAAACAAACATGCCTTGCATTAAGGTTAATGGTTATTACTTTCCTTCGCAAAAAAGAATTAAGTCATGCCAGATGGGACGAGTTCGACTTAAAAAATAAAATATGGGTAGTTCCGGCTACTAGAATGAAGATGAAGAAAGAACATATTGTTCCTTTATCAAGTCAATCAATAGAAATCCTTGAAGAGCTAAAAGAAATGAATGGAAGCTGGGAACATGTTTTTCCAAGCCTACATAAGCCAAGCAAGCCTATGCACGAGGATACTATACTAAGAGCATTATATAAGCTTGGATACAAAGGTACTGCAACAATTCACGGTTTTAGAGCTTGGGCAATGACAACCATATGGGGCAAAAAAACGGCTATTCAACGCTTGTTACAAGCTATGCCGGTGACCCATTGGAAAATAGAGCAAAATTAATGAAAGCGATAGTTTTGGAATAAAATTTATGAATGGTTTTATTTTGTTTTTCATTTTTATATGATAATTATATGGATATATTTACAAAAGAAAAACGTAGTAAGGTAATGTCTGCCGTTAAGGGCAAGGATACAAAACCAGAAGTTATGTTAAGGAAGGCTATATTTAAAAAAGGTTTTAGGTATAGCCTTCACACTAGTTTTATAGAAGGGAAGCCTGATATATATCTAAAAAAGTATAATGCAGTTATTTTCTTTCATGGCTGTTTTTGGCATGGACATAACTGCAAAGCTGGAGCGTTACCGAAAACTAGAACTGAATTTTGGAAAAAGAAAATAGAATCAAATAAATGTCGTGACTTAAAGGTTATAAATGTCCTGAAAGAAAAGGGATATAGGGTTTTGATAATTTGGGGTTGTTCATTAAAAGGTAAGGGAAAAAAGCGTTTTGATACAGTGGTAGATAAAACAATATGCTGGATAAATTCTAATAAAAACATAGGTGAAATAACAAATAAATGTTTTAAGTAATTGAAATATTATACTTTTGATGTAAAGCCCCGTAGAGGTTGAAATGAAAAAACAATATAAGTTTATCGATTTGTTTGCAGGTATAGGAGGCTTCCACTTCGCATTTCATGAGCTTGGTGCGGAATGTGTTTTTGCGTCTGAAATTGACCCTCATGCCCGTAAAACTTATGAGCATAATTTAAAAACAATATCACCTAAGCTATTTAGGTCTAATAAATTTAATGATGATATTTTAAAAATTGCTTATAATGATATAGACCAAGAAATACCTGATTTTGATATTTTATGTGCAGGGTTTCCCTGCCAGCCGTTTAGTCAGGCAGGTTTTAAGCGTGGTTTTAAAGAGGAAAAAGATTCTCGTGGAAATATGTTTTTCAGAATAAGAGATATAATTAAGGTAAAAAAACCGAAAGCTATATTTCTTGAAAATGTAAGACACCTTTTAAAGCATGATGACGGGCAAACGTTTTCTATTATAAGGGATATTATTGATAGAGAATTGAAGTACGATTTTCACTACGGAATAGTTAAGGCTTCAGATTTCGGGCTTCCTCAACATAGACCTAGATTGTTTATGGTTGGGTTTAGGAAAGAAGACAAATACGAAACGCCTTTTGAACATCCTAAAAAACTCCCTCTAAAAATGACTATGTCGGATATATTCGGTGGTGAGTGTAATAAAAAAATCGGTTATACTTTAAGGGTTGGAGGTAGAGGCTCCGGGCTGTCAGATAGAAGAAATTGGGATTCTTATCTTGTTAATAATGAACATTTAAGAATAACATCAAAAGAAGGGCTTGTAATGCAGGGTTTTCCGGCAAATTTTCAATTCCCTGTTTCTGAAACACAGGCTATGAAACAACTTGGTAACAGTGTTGCAGTTAATGCCATACGTGCTTATGGAAGCCAAATAATAAATAGGCTTAATACAGAGATTAAAGGTGATGTTAAATCGGATTGTTATATTGCAAAGAAAAATAAATTACAGGCGGTAGTTTAGCATTATGAATAAAGGTGAGTGGAGCGAATTTTATACTTTTTTAAGATTGCCGGCAGACGGAAAATTGTACTCAGCAGACTCAAATTTAAATAAAATCGAGAATTTATATTATCCGATAATAAAAGTTACTCGACAAAGCAAGGGGCATAAAGAGCCTTTGTTTTATAAGTTAGAAGATAAAATTTACAAATTCTTTTATTTTACGGATGAAAGTTCATTATGAAAACATCTGCGTTAATTTTACCGGCGTTGCTAGTCGGTTCTAAAGCCTTTTTAGACCCTGCTTTTGTGCAACATTACCGTTCAGGTTTAAAGAATAGAAACACTTATTATAATGATAAGCCGCATCTCGGTAAGAACATAGACGGCAAACATGATACAAGGCTTGAGATGTTCCGTTTACTAAAAGGTTTGTGGGGATTTTTAAAAGGGGATAATGAAAAAGATATTTATTTTGAGGCAGATAAACAGGAAGATAAACTTAATACGGAAGCATTAAAGCCAAAAGAAAAGTTTAATGCAAGTAATGTGCGTTATCTTTTAGCAAATGATCTTTTAGGAGGCGTTTTAAAGATGACGAAAAAAGGTTTGAACCCTGACATGGCACTTGATGATGAGGGGAATAATACGGCACATCTGATAGCTAAAGGCATTGTCAGAAAGTTTTCCGACAATGAAGATAATACCAAAATCTATGTTGATTACGGCATGGAAATAATTAAGCAGTTAACAGTTGGCGGCATTGACCTTAGTTCTAAAAATAAAGATGGTGAAACTGTTGAGGATATTTTTAATAATAGTTCGAACTTAGCCGAACAAAAAGATGAAAACAGATATATATATAAGCAACTGGCATTTTTAGTGCAGTCATATAGAAAAAACCAGATGAACCCGATGGCTGAAATATCAGACCAAAAAGATGAAGACATAGTGCATGTAATGTTTGATGACCCTACTTCCCAGCTATTTAATATAGCCGAACAGCTAAATCCGTCTGCAATAGCGATAGATAGAGTTTCCGCTCTTATAAAGACCGGAGCCGATATATACGCAACAAGGCATAGGACTAATATGAACATAAAAGATAAAACGGAGCAGGATAAGTATAATGACCGCTGTGTAATAGATTATATTGTGACGACAGGGGTAAAAAAGGACAATGATTACTATAATAAAGCATTGATAGAAACTGCCAAAGAAAATTGGGGAGAACAAGCCGCCGATAAATTAATAACAATGGTGAAGGTGCGTGATATTGTAGCAAGATCGGCAAGTTGTTATAATATTGAAGAACAAGAATTGCCTGATGACTGTGACAAGGGGCTTACGGTCTCAAAGTTGTTTAGTTGGGATATAGCTGAAAAAGACTTTAGAAAATTTATTACCGAACACAAATCAAGGCAACCTTAGATTTCTTTAGAGTATTTTACACCTACAGAAGCATCTGCAAAATGTTGCAAAGTTCAAATTTGAGTTTTTTTTATCCCCTCTCCCTCAAGGGGAGAGTAGTTTTTGACTTTTGCAGAGCCTTCTTTAGTAATTTTACTATAGGAAACTATGGCGAGAACCTGCTGAGATTGCCCTTCTAATTTCCTACAAAAATTCGGGTAATGACAGCATTGTTCAACATATTTACCGGACACTTATTTTTATTCGTCGTCCTGATTATTTTTTATATTTTTAATAAAATAATCCGCTAAGCCTTTGGCTATTTCGTCTACTCCCTTTTCATTAGGGTGTATAGTATCTTTTTGCATATAGAGTGTTTTTCCAAAAATGCCTTTCAATAGAAACGGGTATAAAGGAGTAGAATATTGTTCTGCCAGTTCCGTATATATCGCATTGAATTGCTTTTGGTAATCTACTCCGTAGTTAAGAGGTGCTTCTACTGCGGATAAGATTACAAACACGTTCTTTTCCCGTGCGGTTTTTATCATAGCCTCTACATTCGACTTTATAACCTGAGGAGGATATCCGCGTAATAAGTCGTTACCTCCTAGTGCTATAAGAATGATATCGGGATTATGTTTTTCTAAAGCCCATTTTATTCTGTTTCGTCCTCCCGCAGTTGTGTCGCCCGATACTCCGCCATTGATTACCTTAATTAAGTAACCTTCTTCATTAAGGATAGTTTCAAGCTTGTGGTCAAGTTTTTGAAGCTTCGCAAGACCGTATCCGGCAATAATACTATCTCCGAACAGCAAGATTGAGGTTGCAGATTTTTCTTCTGCGTGTGATACTGGAGGGGAGCTAAACACAAACACAAATACAAATATGCGTAAAAATAATTTAAACATAATATCGCTTTCTAATGTCTCATTGACCCTTAAGGGACCTTCGGGTTTATATATTAACATTTTACAACAAATTGATATGAATGTACAGAGTGGAGATTTCATTAGCGTCACGGGAGCGTCAGGTTCCGGTAAAACTTCCCTTATGATGTTAATTTCAGGTGTAGAAAAAGCTACTTCAGGAAAAATTGAAGTTGCCGGAAAAGAATTGCAGGATCTAGATGAAGATGGGCTAGCTGCCTTCAGGCGAGATAATATAGGCATCGTTTTTCAAAATTTCCACTTAATCCCGACAATGACGGCATTTGAAAATGTTGAGGTTGCATTAGAACTTGCAGGTATCGGTGATGCTGCAAAAATAGCAAAAAACAGCCTAAAAGAAGTAGGGCTGCAAAAAAGAACGGATCACTATCCCGACCAGCTATCGGGAGGAGAGCAACAAAGAGTGGCTCTGGCAAGGGCATTTGCTACCCGCCCGAAGATATTACTTGCAGATGAGCCTACGGGCAACCTTGACAGTGAAAACGGCAAGATAGTTACCGACCTTTTATTACAAATGAAGGATAATTCGGGGACAACCCTGTTATTGATTACCCATGACCCGAAGCTGGCGGAAATGTCGTCTAGAAAATTTGTAATGCAAGACGGTAAGATTAATGAAAAAAAGTGATGTAAAACTATCTTGGAAACTTGCAAAAAGTGAGCTTTATCATGGCTGGAAGCATTTTTATGTTTTTCTGGCATGCCTTATTCTCGGCGTTTCGGTAATGGCTAGCGTAAGTACATTTGGCTCGGTTGTAAATAAAACACTAAAAGATGAAGCACAAAGCCTGCTCGGCGGCGATATTGAAGTGCGTGTAAGGGGAGTTGAGATAACGCAGGAGCAAAAAGATTTCCTGAAAAAATACGGTAGGTTGTCTTATGTGGCTACCGTCAGATCCATGTTGTATCATGAGGATCGTAGCAATCTTATAGAAATTAAGGCAGTAGACGAAAATTATCCTTTAATCGGTAATTTAGAATTAAACGAAAATATATCCAATGAAAATGCCATGGGTAATAACGGATTAATTGTTGACCCCATTTTGTTATCGCAGGCTAACCTGAATGTAGGCGATGAAGTGAGAGTAGGTTCGGGAAAATTCGTTATAAGGGGTACTATAAAAAAAGAACCTGACAAGGCTGTGCAGATATTTACTTTCGGTCCAAGGGTAATGATGAGCATAGATTCTTTAAAAGAGACGGATATAGTAAAGACCTTCAGCTTAGTTTCGCACAGATACAGGATTGACCTGCCTGATAATGTAATAGCTGATAAAAAATATGTCAAAGGAGTAGAGAAAGAACTTGGAAAACAGTTCCCTGAAATGTCGTGGAGAGTTGAAAACGGTACTGATGGAAATGACAATTTAAAAGAGTTCTTAGACCAGTTGGTTGCTTTTATGACTCTTTCGGGAATAGCTACGTTCCTGATAGCGGGTATCGGTATAGCAAGTTCCGTCCGTGCCTACCTTGAAAAAAAATCCCATACAATGGCGGTTTTAAAAGTGCAGGGTGCATCCGGCAGGATAATAATGCTTACATATGTTACGGTAATCGGAAGCTTATCATTACTGGGGGGATTTGTGGGTATTTTAATATCCGTCTTTGCCACCGGTTTAATTATGCCTGTAATTGCTAATTTTTTACCGACATTAGAAGGGCAGGGGAGTGTTTATATACCGTCCCTGCTTTTGGCTATGTGGTATGGCTTGTTGATATCTTATATATTCTCTTTTCCTGCGTTGTTCAGTGCCGTTGAAGTAAAGCCCTCAACATTATTTAGAAGTAAAATAGCTATGCTACGCTTTAGTAATAATGAAAAAATGCGGGTTGTGGTTTCGTTTCTTGTGGGCGGGTTGCTCGGGACATTGTATGTAACGGCTAATGACAAGCTGTTTATAATCGGAGCTGTAGCTGTTATAGCGGTATCTTTTCTGCTATTCTGGTTAAGTGCGATACTGGTAAAAAAAATCACAAAGAAAATAAAAGTAAAAACTCCATGGTTGAAACTGGCTTTGGGTAATATGCACCGCCCCGGCTCGTCTACTGCAACAGTTGTTTTTTCTATCGGTATCAGCCTTACGGTTCTTATAGCACTTACGCTGACGGAAGCCAATTTCCAGTACCGTATAAAGCAGATAATGCAGGAAAGAGCGCCGTCATTATTTTTAATTGATATTCAGCCCGACCAGAAAGAAGATATTAAAAAATTACTAGGTGAATATGCTTCTGAGGAGAATATCCTTCTTTATCCTATGGTACGTGGGAGAATTGTGCAGATTGACGGAGTGCCTGTAGAAAATGTAAAGGTAAAAAATGATATAAGCTGGGCGGTACGTGGTGACAGGGGGCTAAGCTATAGCTCAAAACCTCCTTCTAACGCAAATATAGTCAGAGGAAAGTGGTGGGAAGAAAATTATCAAGGTGAGCATTTGCTTTCAGTAGATGAACGCTTTTTAGACGGTATGGGCGTAGATATCGGCGATACAATTACGGTCAGTGTTCTGGGTAGTGATATTACCGCCAAAATAGCAAGTGCCAGAAAGATAGATTATTCAACCTTCCAGCTTAATTTTGCTATGATGTTCACTCCTGCGGCAATTGAAAATCTGCCGCATACCAGTCTTGCAACTATACATATGAAGCCTGATTCTGAAAAAGAATTTGAACTTGTGGGCAAAATAGCAAAGCAGTTTCCTACGGTAACACCGGTACGCACCCGTGAGGTAGTTAAATTAGTACGGGATATTATGGCTAATATCGCAATTGCCTTAAGAATTACAGTAGGAATAAGCCTGTTTGCGGGAATATTGGTTTTAACAAGTGCTTTAAGTGCAACCCTAACCCAAAGAATGTATGATGTGGCTATATTAAAAGTTTTGGGTTCAAGACGTATCGATATATTAAAAAGCTGCACCGTTGAGTGGATGCTGCTTGCTTTTGTAACTTCTATAATAGCTGCGACTATCGGTACTATAGGGGCTTATCTGATAAATAGCCGTTTAAGGGGTGATGAGTTTTACATTATGCCGCATGTTACATTAATAACCATAGCAGGCTGTGTAGCTGTTATCTGGATTATAGGTTATATAGGAAATAAAAAGCTTTTCAGCTTCCGTCCTTCAACGCTTTTAAGGAATGAGTAGTGGACGCACCCTGTCATACTATGAAAAAAGTTTCCTAACTTTTTTCATAGTATTTCCAAAATTTATTGATAATTGTCATCCCCGCCTCCGTGCTGGGATCTTCTGTCAATTAAAGCATATCCCCCTATAATTTGTTTTACTAAACAAATTCGTGGAATGACAACAGAAATATTTATGGTATCAACTAAGGCTTAAAGAACCCTCGCTTCTGCTATCTCTCCTTAACAAAGCAGGTCTTTGCCCCGATGGAGTTTCGTTAGAGCTGTTACTTAAAGTTGCTGTTCCGCCGCCGTTCCTGTTCCTGTCAAGGCGGTTTCTGTGCAGGGGAATGCTGTCGGCGGAGGTTGTTGAGGTATCGTCAAAAATTTCGGGGTTGACGCTATGTTCTTCTTGCGAATTTTGGGCTGTTACCATTGAAACGAAAGTTATTTCTCCGGGAACCTTTTTGTATGCTTTGTCATGCGTTTGCGAAACGTTCATTTCTTGTAATGCGTCTTTTTTTTGCCACCCTAAATATTTAGGGTTATCAGTAAGAACCGACATTATATCGTCAATGTCGGAAAGGGGCATTGAATTTTTCTGCTCTTTTTCAAGCTTTAATGCGGATAGTTGTTCCAAAATCATTTCAAAAACAGATTCTGTTAGAAATTCTCTGGCTTTATCAGCGTCCTTAATTTGCGGAGGTTTTTTCTGGTCTATAATATTGGGGTTTTTATATGTTTGTACTAGTTGGGGTATTTCAGTTTGAGCAAATGCATCTTGAGAGTAATCTTTTCTAAAATAAACGGCACGGTTTTTCTTTACATGGTCAAATGATTGTTTTGCTAATGATTTGACGGACGAGGCTTTTTCGTCTAACTCGTTTTCCGATAGGATTTCTTGTAAATTAGTTGCAAACGGGTCGTAATTATCCGAACTTAATGCGGCTGCTAAACCGGAAATAACCGTGATTGCTTTTGTCTTGTTATCTTTTGGTATATCAATACAGTTTTCAAGATATCCTCTCAAAAGGTAATGACCGTTGCTCTTTATATCCGTCATATATTGCCTATTTTTTATAATATTGATATTACATTTATATTATATGTGCAACATTATATTAACACTTGAATCGTAAATATATGTTTTATTTTATTTTTATAGTTTTATTAAAATAAGTCTGTAAATAAGACTATATTTAAGGTATAATTATACTATAGTAAATTTGAATTTACTTTGATCATATATGGATTCCATGATAAAAAATTTTACTAAATTTTTTTCATAAGATGACAAGGTAGGTAAATTAAAAATTTACTATTATAAGATGTTTTTATCAATTAACGGCAATAAAGGCTTATATTGAAAAAAAAACCAAAATATGTGTCATTCGACAATAATCTTCATCTTACCGCATTATTTGGTGAGCAAGACTGCAATCTACTGAAAATCGAAGAAAAGCTTGGGGTTTCAATAACATCTCGCGGTAATATGATATTTATATCGGGTGATAATGAAAAAGTAACTCAGGCGGAGCATATATTAGAGTCGCTATATCATAAACTCGAACAAGGTATGGAGGTGGGCATGAGCGAAGTTGAAGCAGCTTTACGCATGGTATCAAACAGTACAAACGAAAAAAAGAAAGTAAAAAACACCCTGTTTGAACAGGAAATTGTTGTTAAAACCGCTAAAAAACAGATAGTCCCCCATTCTAATACACAAAAACAATATATAAAGGCATTATATAAAAAAGACCTTGTATTTGCCAATGGTCCTGCCGGTACGGGTAAGACTTATCTGGCTGTTGCGGTGGGCGTTTCAATGTTCCTGAATCATAAGGTCGAGCGTATTATTCTGGTGCGTCCGGCAGTTGAGGCAGGAGAAAAAATAGGATTTCTGCCCGGTGATATGAAAGAGAAGGTAGACCCTTATATGCAGCCTTTATATGATGCTTTGTATGATATGTTCCCTGCCGAAAAAGTGCAAAAATATATTGAAAACAGGGTGATAGAAATTGCACCCCTTGCCTTTATGAGAGGTCGTACGTTAAAAGACGCATTCGTTATTTTGGACGAAGCACAAAACGCTACTCCCACCCAAATGAAAATGTTCCTTACCAGACTTGGTGAAAATTCAAGAATGGTAGTAAACGGCGACCTGTCACAAATCGACTTGCCACCACACAGCAAATCGGGTCTTGATGATGCCTTAAACAAACTACGCAATATAGATGAGATAGGTTATGTTCAATTCGGGGAAGAGGACATAGTCCGCCATAACCTTGTGGCTAAGATAGTTCATGCGTATAAAGAGTAGATGAATTTTGCATTTATAGTATTTTAACTTTTTAATAGTTATAATTGTCATCCCCGACTTGTTCGGGGATCTGAATAAGTTTAAATGAGATCCCCCTATAATTTTCTACGAAAATTCGGGGGATGACAGCATGGTTGAAAAGATAAAATACTATAATGTCATTCGCCGATTAAATCGGCGAATCCATTGCATAATTTCCATAGATTCCCCGGTCAAGCCGTCGAATGACATCATAAGACCCCTGCATAATACGTCATTACCCTAATTTGCGAAGCAAATTATAGGGTAATCTCACCGGTGACGTATGCACAAAGTGCATGCATTATTATATAGCTTGGATACTATGGTCAAACCATAGTATGACGTAGGATATTTTAATCAAAAATATCAACCTGTTCTGTTTTTAATTTAGGGACTGTCATACCTATGTGACCGAATGCTTGTGGTGTTAATATTCTTCCCCTTGGGGTGCGTTGAATAAAGCCAAGTTGCAGTAGATACGGTTCAATTGTTTCTTCGACCGAGTCACGTTGTTCGGAAAGACCTGCACATATAGTCTCAACGCCTACAGGTCCTCCCGAATATTTTTCAGCAATGAACCTTAAATAGCGGCGGTCGGAGCCGTCTAAACCGCATGAATCTACTTCCAAACGGCGTAAGGACTGATCGGCAATAGATGCTTGTATGATTTTGTCGCCTGCAACCTCGGCAAAGTCCCTTACACGCCTTAGTAACCGTAATGCGATACGAGGAGTTCCCCTTGAGCGGTTGGCAATCTCATTAGCACCATCTTTTGTAAGCTGTGCTTTGAGGATATTTGCTCCACGCTCAATTACCAGCCTTAGTTCATCAGGTGAATAAAAATTAAGGCGGGTAGGGATACCGAACCTATCCCTCAAAGGGTTGGATAATAAACCTAATCTTGTGGTTGCACCTACCAGAGTGAATTTAGGAAGTTCAATACGCACAGTGCGTGCGGCAGGACCTTCACCGATTATTATATCAAGCTGAAAATCCTCCATTGCGGAGTATAAAACTTCTTCAACATTGGTGTTAAGCCTGTGTATCTCATCGATAAAAAGAACGTCATTTTCCTGAAGGTTAGTAAGAATTGCCGCCAAGTCACCGGCTTTTGTCAATAAAGGACCGGAGGTTGCCTTAAATCCCGTACCAAGCTCCCTTGCTATTATCTGTGCGATAGTTGTTTTGCCCAATCCCGGAGGACCATATAATAAAACATGGTCTAAAGCTTCCGCCCTTGACCTTGCCGCCTCGATAAAAACACGCAGGTTGTTTTTGGCATGTTCCTGCCCGATAAAATCATCAAAGAACGAAGGGCGAAGCGTGTTCTCGGACATGTCTTCTTCAATGCGGTTAGAATCAAGGATATCGGTCATTTAATATAGTGTTAAGTGTTAGTGTTGAGTGCCAGTATAGTTCAAGTAATGCAAGTTGCCAGTAGAAAATTGTTTTTTTACTGGCGGATATTTTCAAATCAATTACTATAAAAATATGTAGTGTTCTACATAATCGTTATGGGGTTAATGTGTTATGGATTTTGATAAACTGCAAAGAAAAAATGCTAAAGACAGAGAGCATTACAAACCGAAGTCTATGCAAACGGGTTCGGAGAATGAGTTTGTTTTCGGTATATTCTTTGTCTTCGGGTTTATAATGCTGTTTGCGGTTTATTCGCTTAACCGTGAATCAATAAGCGATTTTTTCGATAAAGGTGTGGAGCAGGTCGGAAAAGTAACCGGTTCTAATGATTATCAAAAAGAGGAGCAGATACGAAAAGAAAAACAGCGTAGTGAATATTTGAAAAGCAAAAATAACCCTAACGCCAATAAAAGCAGTGACGGATACGATATTATAAATTTTGTTAATAACAGTAATGAAAAGAGAAAAATATACTGGGTAGACAGGCACGGTAATAAGAAATTATACAAAACACTGAAGCCCAAAGAGTCATATGAACAAAGGTCATACGCCCACCATCAATGGCTCGTTACCGACCCAAACGACAATGAGTTGGGCAAGTATTATACAAAAGGGAGCAAGAGTGATGTAACGATGTATGATAGCAATATAGCACAAACAACAGATGAACCCGAAACATCCGTTCAAAGCGCCGTTGATGAAGATTTAAATGCACGTTCGATTGAGGCAAAAAAAGCATCGACTATCAATTTTATAAATTCAAGCAATGATATCAGAAAAATATACTGGTTAGATTATAAAGGCAAAAAAGTCTTATATAGAGTGTTAAAACCCGGAGATACATATACGCAGAGAACTTTCATAACCCACCCTTGGTTGGTTACGGATGGGCAGGAGAACAAGCTAGGTATTTATTATCCGGCAGATACTAAAAAAGATGTTGTCTTGGAAAACCGGTGATAAGTAATTAATTTGTTCACTTATAATAACCGAACAACCGGAGATACCTAATTAGCCGTTTCTGACTTCATTTAGGAAGTTTGCAAATGCCATATTTAATTTCTCGGCTTCCCTTGACACTCCTTGCGATGCTTCAAGCATTTGAATAGACGCTTCTTTTGCGTGTGACGCAAGGTTTGTTATATCCGATATATGACTTGTAACCTCCTGCGTTTCCTGAGAAGCAATCTGCATGTTTTTTGTTATTTCATAAGTAGTTGCAGTTTGCTCTTCAACCGCTGCAGATATGCCGCCCGAATATTCGTTGACCTTGTCAACGGCACTTTTTATTGCGTTCAATGCATCGGAAACCTCAGACGAGATGGACTGCACATTTTCGATTTGGCTTGCAATATCCTCGGTTGCTCTTGTAGCCTGATTCGATAAGTTCTTAACTTCCGATGCAACTACCGCAAACCCTTTTCCGGCTTCTCCTGCTCTTGCCGACTCAATCGTAGCATTTAAGGCGAGTAAGTTGATCTGTTCGGCAATGTCACGTATCAATTTAACAACGCTACCTATTTCACTTGAAGCGTTTTCCAATGATCTGGCACTGGATTCGGCATGTCCGGCTTTCCTTACGGCATCGTTCACCACTTCCGTAGATTTTATTACCTGACTCGAAATTTCATTAACGGAAGCAAGCATCTCTTCCGATGCCGCCGCCACGGTTGCCACGTTTTGTGAGGTACGCCCCGATGAGTTAGAAACATATTGCGTTTTACTATCTACATCATTTACATTATTCCCCATCGACTCGGCCGTATGACTCAACTGTGTAGCTGCGGCTGCCACTGAGTTAAGCATTCCCTGAACGGACTGTTCAAAACGGCTAGCCAAATCATTCATTGCTTTTTTCTTATCTTCTTCCGCCTTTATTTCGGCAAGCTTTCTATCTTTTTCAAGCTTTTCTTTCTCCAGTATGTTTTCTTTGAAAACTTGCAGTGCCTTTGCCATTTCTCCTATTTCATCTTTCCTGTCAAGACCGGGTATTTCAACCGCAGCATTGCCGGCGGCTATATCTCTCATTATCTTCACCATTTTTGTTATAGGAGATGAAATCCCTTTGGAAAATAATATTGAAAGTACCGCAAAAACGGCAATCACAATTAGGGTGGAAATCATTGCCACTATTTGCATACTGCGAATCGGCTGCATAATTTCATCATATTTTATCTCACCTATCATGGCAAAATTTGTACCCATAAATTCAAACGGAGTGTAAGCTGAAACTGATACTGTTCCATCAAAACTATTAATAACTCTGTACCCCTGCTCATTATTAAGAGCCATTTTAACAACTTCCGTATCAATTTTGGTCTTCAATATCGTGTCTTCATTTTTTAAGTTGCTTCGCATAAGCTTGTCACTGCCTACCAGATACGACCTGCCGCTTTCACCCATTCCTTCATTTTGCTGCATAACTGCATCTATTCTTGAAATAGGCATTTGAAAAACCAATACGCCCGCCAACTCACCGCTTTTAGAAAGTATCGGCTGTGAAATAAAGCTTGCAGCAGCACCATGACTTGGAGCATACGGTCTAAAGTCAAAGAAACTTTGCTTATCCGACTTATAATTACCAGCGGCAGCTTTGAAAGCATTCCCCAGATCGGTATCCTTATACTCACCTCGTTCTAAATTAGTTGCATAGTCCAGTTCTTTAAAAACCGAGTACACAAGATTCCCTTCCGTATCAAAAAGGAAAATATCGTAATAATCCCTCAGTCTTAGAAAATGACGGAACCACGGATGGTATTTTTCGTGATAAGAGCTATATAAAGACCCGTCTGTTGCGTAATCGAGTTTTTCTTTAGAACCTGTCGGATGCGGATTATCTTCAATATATAGCTTCTGCAAAACATTTTTCTGATTATACCCGAAATCGTCCCAGCCCTTTTTAAAGTCAACTACGGCATCTCTTACAAACGGGTTTTTAGATAAAGAAGACAAGTCCTGCTGTATTGATTCAAGGTAATTTGTCAAAGCTGATTTTTTGGATACATTCAGAGCCTGTAATTTTTCCTGTGCGGCTATAAAAGCATCGTTTGACGCTTCTTTTACCGTTACGAAACCCACAATTACCGAAGAAAGGAGTGCCATACTAACCATTATTATAGGTAACTTACCAGATATTTTCATACTAACCATGCGGTTCAATCCTGTATTTATTTAAAGCATATATTTTTATACTTATAGTTGACAATTCAAGATAAATATACACAAAAATAGTTAATTTTCATTTAACAAATCATGCTATCGGCTCAATAAAACCCACCTCCATAATCCCTGCCGTCAATTGATATTTTATAGAAATATTTTTTATAAACAGTTTACATTAGGTGTCATACGTATTATTAATATCTTCTTTTTTTCATAAAAATTTTAATTAGAAACAAAAACATGAGCAATGCAATGCAAGAGCAGAAGACCGAATCTGAAAAAAGACTTGATGGTGCTAAAGAACGCTTAAAGAATGCTTTGACCGGTCTTGACTTACTCATAAAAAAACAGAACCGGAACCTGAAAGAAGAAAGAAAGATAAGGACAGAGGTTATTAAAGATTTAGATGAGCATATCGGCAATCTTGAGACGATTTTAAAAAAAAATGAAAAATAATAATTAATGGTTAATTATGGCTACAGTTAATTTTACATTGCGGGACAAAAACTACAGCATCGCATGTGATGACGGCGAAGAAGCAAGAATTAAGAAGCTTGCCGAAAAATTGGGGATTAGGGTTGATGCCATGTCTAAAACATGTGGCTCGGCAAGTGATAGTGTAGTGCTTGCCTTTACCGCATTGATGATGGAAGACGAAGTTGCTACTTTAAAGGAAAGCGGTGCTAATAATAACACACCTCAACTACCTCTTGAGACGGGCAACAACAAAACCATATCTTTAGAAGAGCATAAAATGATAGTTAACAACACCTTAGCTGACGCATTAGAACCTATTGCGAAATACATAGAAAACCTTGCAAAAGAAATAGAAAGCAGATAAAATATAAGAAGGATGGGAGTGCTGCTCGGTTCGTAAGATAACGTATTCCCAGAGGCGATACTTTTTTTTGATATAACTGTCACTGTCCGGAATGTGTTCCGGTTACATGGTTAATTTTGTACGAACTTGGTCTCTTGGCGACTCAAGTTTATCTACGGCTTCTGCGGTTCCCATTCTAACCACTATACTTTAACAGGCTGAACTAAATGTCTAATAAAGCTATAAAAGAAACCTTCAGGACTAAATTTAGACAAATCAGGGATAAAGCTTCATCATCTGTTAAAGAAGAAGCTGAGAAAAATGCCGCAAAAATATTCTTTGAAAATATAAATTTAAGCCCCAAAAACATAGTAAGTGCTTATTATCCGGCAAATAACGAGCTTGGAACTCTAGAGCTTTTAAAACAGCTTTCTTCAAAAGGAATCGCCACTTGCCTTCCGGTTATAACAGGCAGGGACTTACCGCTTGATTTTAAAAAATGGCAATATGGTGATAAACTAATACAAAGCAGCTTCTTTAAGTTACAGGAACCCTATGGCGAAATTGTGCAACCAGATATTATAATAGTGCCTTTCATAGCATTTGATAAAAAACTGAACAGACTCGGTTACGGAGGCGGCTTTTACGACAAAACATTGAAGCACCTTCAATCTATAGGGCATAATTTTATATCAATAGGTTACGGATACTCATTTCAACAAGAAGATGAACTTCCCATCGGTGAAAAAGATATTCCTTTGGATTATGTTATTACCGAAGAACGGATTTTTAGAAGATTACACCAAACAAACGAAGAATAGTAATATTTGCATTTTATACCGCTTTATGCTTATATGCGTACCCCTTATATATACCAAAAATACGAGTAGAAGAAATGGCAGGTCATTCAAAGTGGGCAAATATCAAACATCGCAAAGCCGGACAAGATGCAAAACGTGCAAAAGAGTTCAATAAGCTTACAAAGGAAATACAGGTTGCCGCAGGCATAGGTCAGCCCGACCCGGATTTTAACCCAAGATTAAGGGCTGCTTTAGCATCTGCCAGAAAGAACGGTGTTCCAAAAGACAGGATAGACACAGCGGTTAAAAAAGGCTCCGGAGTTATTGAAGGCGAGAACTACGAAGAAATGAGATATGAGGGTTACTCAGCCGGAGGAGTGGCTATTATTGTAGAAACACTTACGGATAATAAAAACCGCACCGCAGGGAATGTCCGTTCAATATTTACAAAAGCAGGCGGTAATCTTGGCGAGAACGGCAGTGTTAACTTTATGTTCGAACAGGCAGGAATGATAGAATACAAAGCTGATATCGCATCGCCCGATGAGATTTTTGAAGAGGCAGCACTCGCCGGAGCTGATGACGTTGAATCAGATGATGAAACTCATACTATCATATGCAGTCCTGATAATTTTGCCGAAGTCCGTGATACGTTAGAAAAAACATTTGGCGAGGCAGAATCTTCCAAACTTGGCTGGAGACCCAAAGACCCTGTTGAGTTGGATTTCGAAAAAGCCGAAAAGGTAATTAAACTTATTGAAAACCTCGAAGATGATGACGACGTTCAGGAAGTATATGGCAGCTTTACTATCCCTGATGAAATAGCGGAAATGTTAAACGAGTAGGTTACATTGACCAATAGGGGGGCATTGCAAATGAATAAAATATTAGGCATAGACCCCGGACTCGGCCATACAGGTTGGGGAGTTATATCAAAACAGGATAATAAAATTTCATTTATTGACTGCGGGGTAATAAGTTCAAACCCTAAAGAGAATCTGGCTTTAAGACTGCTAACAATCAAAAACGGTCTACAGGAAGTTATCCAAACTTACAGTCCCGACCAGTGTGCTATTGAAGAAACCTTTGTAAATAAAAACCCCCTCTCCTCCTTAAAGCTGGGACATGCACGCGGGGCGGCTATTTTAACCTGCTCGTTAAACGGTCTTAATCCTTATGAATATGCCGCAACTTTAGTCAAAAAAACCATTGTAGGAGCCGGAAGGGCGGAAAAATCACAAATTGCCATGATGGTAAAAACATTATTACCAAGGGCTGTTATAAAAAGTGAAGATGCCGCAGACGCTCTTGCAGTTGCTATCTGTCACTGCCAGCATAGTGCAATTAATAAGTTGCTTGCAACGGTGTAATAAGCTTTTATAATCGGGCATTGAATTTACTTATATTTTCATCCCCGACTTGTTCGGGGATCTCCTGTAAATGTCACGAGATCCCCCTATAATTTTCTACGAAAATTCGGGGGATGACAGCATTGTTGAAAAGTTAAAATACTATAGAATGTGGATTCCACTATACTTACACAAACACCAAGGCATTAACATGATAAAAAAGCTTAAAGGACGAATAGACACAATAGATACCGACTCGGTTATAATTGATGTAGGCGGTGTCGGTTACGGGGTGTTTTGTTCTGCCAACACGTTGCGTAATTTGCCTGCGAAAGGGGAAGCTGCGTCTTTACATATCGAAACCCATGTACGTGAAGACCATATACATCTTTTTGGCTTTTCTACCACCGATGAACAGGAAACTTTCCGTACAATAACAAAAATAAGCGGTGTCGGCGTAAAAGTTGCCCTAGCTATATTATCAGTGTTATCGCCCGCACAGCTTGCAAATGCAATAGCTGCAAAAGACAAGTCGGCATTCAAAACAGTTTCAGGCGTAGGTCCTAAATTGGCAGAACGCATAATTACCGAACTAAAAGGCAAGTTTGAATATCCATCATCACCTACAATAATAACAGGTGAATATACAAATAACGTAATGCAGGTCAATAATAATATAAATGATGCAATTTCCGCTCTGGTTAATCTGGGCTACGGTCGTTCAGATGCATATAACGTAATCACAAAAATAGCAGCCCAAAACGACAACGCACCCATAGACATTCTGATACGTGACGGCTTAAGGGAGCTTGGAAAAAGTTAAGGTTTTAGAAATACATTTGTAGTAGATCCCCGCACAGGGGTGACATTGATTTTACTTATGCTAAGGGGATAATTAGGGTGTAAAGTTACAAAAAGAGGTCATAAATAATGTCTGAGAATAAATCCCTTACTGTAGATTTGAAAATTCCACTGAAAGTTGAGAGTTTAATCGGTGTCTCTGCTCTGACTTTTTCACACTGGCTTCCGCTTGGAAAAGACAAGGGGATTAAACACAGTGAAAGTGGTATGGATTTAAACTTCTGGTTTGAAATAGAGGCAACATGGTGGGCATCAAAACCAACCGAAGACGAAATTAAAAACCATAGGAATGTACTAGCACATTATATTCTTTGTGAAGTAAATGTAACTCATATAAACAGCAAACTTGCTGTTTATATGTTGGATAATCAAAGTAATGATTTTAGTGAGGAAGAAAAAAATCTTTGAAAGAAGAGTACAGGATTCTTGGTAAAAAAATACTGTATAATGTTTTAAAGCGGACAAACCGTCTAATTTCTTTTGCTCGTAACATCAAAGGACAATACTGGTTACTAGAATATCAACTTGATATGAGTCGCATGTCGTCACTCTTTTGTGCTTTTAAAGCAGTCGGCAAGATTGACGGTCGTAAGAAATTTTCCTTTAATCCTCATGCCCCTAATTATATAACAGTGATAGTGCAAAGCGATGAAAGGTATATAAAGGAATATGAGTGGGGTGAGGTTTGTGAATTTGTAGGCAATGAACAAAGAGTTCCTTTAGTTCTAGAACTTCTTGCTGGATCGGAGCAACTTGCTGCAAATGGTTATAAAAGAGCTGCATTAACAGAGGCGGTGACAGCTTTGGAGGTGGCTTTATTTAATTTTGCAAGAAGCCACAAAGACAACAATAAATTATCTCAGATCATGGGGAGTCGCATGAGCGTTCCCAATCTTACAAAACAAATAGAGCATATGGGACTTTCTGGTTCGGTAAATTACTTGTTGCCTGTGATATTACCAGACGACGTTTTACCTGAAAAGGTACTTAGAGGTTGTCAGGACGCAATCAAACAACGCCAAAATGTAGTTCATAATGGCAGTAGGAATGTTGATAACTTGCAGCACTATATTTCATGTATTAGGAGATGTTGTCAGATTCTTATAGATTTTCTGAGAGAATAGAAGAAGACGATGAAGTAAGTACTGGTTTCTAAAAAATATTCGTGGTCAGAGTAAAAAACCCGGTCTCGCAATGGGGTTAAAATTCTATACTGTAAAGTCTTACGGGCTATATGTTAATTTAAAGGTTAATAAATTAAATTAATTTGTTGTAGTCCATGGGTTTTTGTGTTATCAGCTTTATTAAAAGCATAAAAATATCATAAAAATTCCAAGCGAGATACACAAATGAACCGTTTATTCAAGTCAGTTTTCGTAGTTTTATCGTCAAGTGCGATATCTTTATTTTCATTAGCTAGCAGTGCCAGCCCCTTAACATATCAGCCTACAAACCCGTCTTTTGGCGGAAATCCTTTTAATAGTAGTCACCTAATCGGTCTTGCTAATGAGCAAAAGTCATTTACTTCGGCAAGAACCTCAATACCCTCAAGGGATCCTTTGGAAGATTTTTCCAGAACAATTCAAAGAAGTTTGTTAAGCCGTCTTTCTCAGGACATTGCCGATTCGATTTTGGGTGAAAACGCAAATGATTCGGGTAGTTTTCTTATCGGTGATACGCAGATATTCTTCGCAAATGACGGTACGAATGTATCAATAGATTTAACCGATCTTACAAGCGGGGAGACAACAAACATCATTTTACCTGCTACCGCCGGACAATAAATAATCAATATATAGATAGTAATATGAAAAAGTCTTTTTCCCACATCATCGTGGCAATGTTAATTTTGTCATCATGTGCTTCAGGTGTAACGCCGTTTGATTTTGGCTCCGAGCCTCCGCAAATTTCCAGAGCAACATATACGGGTACGTTGTTAAAACAACTGCCTAGGTCGAAAAACAAAACCGTGATATCGACATATAAATTTATGGATCAAACAGGACAGCATAAACCGAACTCTAATTTCAGCGAATATTCCAGAGCCGTTACTCAAGGAGGATTAGCCATACTTAATCAGGCATTGTATGATGCCGGAGAGCAGGGTTGGTTTACGGTATTGGAAAGAGAAAATCTTGCCAATCTGGTTCAGGAGAGGAATATAATAGCCAAGATGAGGCAACAATATAAACCCGCTGACGGCAGGAGTATAGCACCTCTTCCTCCTATGCTATATGCGGGGGTTATTTTAGAAGGCGGAATCGTATCATATGAAAGCGATCTGCTAACCGGCGGTCTTGGTGCAAGATATCTGGGTATCGGCGGCAATACACAGTATAGGCAGGACGTTGTTACGGTGTATTTAAGGGCTGTAAGTGTAAAAAACGGTGAAGTTCTTTTATCGGTAAATACTGCTAAAACAGTTTATTCTGCTGCCATCTCTGCCGGTGTTTTTAAGTTCTTAAGTGTGGATAAGTTGCTTGAGATAGAGTCGGGAGTGACTGTAAATGAGCCTCCGCAACTAGCGGTACAACAGGCTATTGAAATGGCTGTTTACTCCATGATAATGGAAGGTGCTATGAAAAAAATATGGCAATTTGAAGATCCTGCATTAGGTAAAGAGGTTATAGAGGATTATATTCAAAGAAAAGAAGAGCCGTATGAAGACTTCGAGAATATTTTTGAAGTGCTTACCAAAAATAATGCCGATATAAATTATCTTAATATGAAGGCAGAAGGATTAACTAAGCTTGAAAAGTTGCGTAGAAGAAGTCAGATGTATAAAAAGCTTAGAATGGATCTGGAAAGGCAAAGAATTGAAAAGCTGAAAAATGTTATCAGAAAGTCCAATACTCCTTCTAATGATGATAAGGCTAAGGGTAATAATTAGAAAAGTCAGAAGAAGGACTGATCTGTAGATGAAAGGGTTAGAGGACACTAACACAAGAACCGGAATCAAAAGTTGCCTGATATTTTTTTCGTTATTTTACGATTTAACGGGTAATGTTAAAAATCCATTTATGAATTGAAATTTTGAAGTTAGAATTATTATTTTAACCGGTCTTAATATCATTTAACCCAAAAACCCGATCAAACTGTCCTTTGTCATTTTCATTTAATGAATCACCTAGCTGCATTACTTCTTTTATAGGTGTGTCCCAGACATTTTCACGCTTGTTTGATAATTGTTCAAATATTTCATTCTTGTCTTTAGAGTTATGATATGTCCCTTTGCCCGATTGCTTGGTTGCAGGGCATTTGCCGGATACAGCAGAAATAAGGCAGACAATATGATCGTTCTTATTGGATTCATTTTTTTCTCAACTATGTTTGCAACATCAAGCAACAAATTGCAACGCCGTGCAACACGATGCAACAAAATGGTGGAGCCCGACCGAAAAAAATCCAACCAATTAGTTGAGGTTTTACAGGACTGGGCATTGATTTTCAGGCAGAGGGAAGCAAAGAAACTTTACGGAAGATAAGGGATGCTTAATTGGAGTCAGTGAATACGATTGCTGTCATCCAGAAACAATTCTTGATAGATATTTAGGTTAATCAAAAACTCGCAAGAGGAGTAGGTATAAAATATATAAAATGATAAGGGCTGCAAGGTACTCAATCCAATTTGATACCAATGATGCACCAATGTATGCATTGCTAGCTAAACGTACGAAAGATAGAACCCCTAATACAGCTAATATTTTTTGCTTCTTAATATAAATATAAATCCATACCATCCGGAAAAATTTAGGCAATTTTTTACCAAGTGATGTTATTGATCCATGACGTACTTCTTTTAGTAAACCTAAGTTTTTAGTATATTCAGGTTTTATAGCCCCAGATATAAGACCAGATCTTTCCAGAATGTTAAGCGAATTAGTGGTATTCTTTTTTTGCCAATAATTTCCTTCTTCATCAGATGCTGGGGGTAATTGAAGCTTCTTTATAACTTCCTCTGCTTTAAAGGAGTCATTATCGGAATAAAGGCTATAACAAGCCTCATATACCTGATTAATAAAACGTATTGATTCAAACATACAAATCACCAAAACCGAGTCGAACCTCTCAACTATATGAGAATCCTAGGAAAATACAATTTAAAGGAAAGAAAATATAAAAATAGGAAAAAAATTTCAAACCGCAAACCATTGCCTATCAACGCTTATAGACAACAAAAAGAATGAATCGGTTTTGGTGGAGCCTAGGAGGGTCGAACTCCTGACCTCCTGCGTGCAAAGCAGGCGCTCTACCAACTGAGCTAAGGCCCCATAAAAGAGATTGGAAGCGAGCTTTTACAACATAATGTTGTTGCGGTCAACATACTTTTTTAATTTTATCGTTTTTTTATGAGGATATTCAATACAGATTGTTATATAAAAGTATTTTAAATTGCTTGGATACTATGGTCAAGCCATAGTATGACGGGGTGATAAATAATAGCGTGTAAATTATCCTCAGGCACACGGAAATTATTTGGAATAAATATAGTAAAATCATACGATTTTTCGGCGTAACTTTATATTTTACAAAAAATAATTGTGAAATTGTATATTCTACAGTTATTTTTGAGTAATTATTTGCTTGTGTATTGATTTTGTTCATGTTATAAGGCGATAAAATTTGTAACGAGTTATAGTAACTTTGAATTTACTATAATTTATTCGTGCGTCTGCTAATGTTTTTAAACCCTGAAAATAGTCGGGCGGTTACAAGTTTTTTTATAAAGATTATATAGGTTGTTATTATGTCTGATGATGTTAAGCTTTCAAAGGTTGAGGCTATAAAAACAGATAGCATATATCTACATGGCGGTCTGGATAAAGAAATGTCTTCCGAAGGCGGGGCAGTGTCGGACGAGGCATATGAACTGCTGAAATTCCACGGTAGCTATTTCGGCTTTGACCGTGACACGGCAACCGAACGTAAAAAAGCAGGTCTGGAAAAAGAATGGGAATTCATGGTGCGTATGAAAGCTCCCGGTGGCAGGATAACGGCTAAACAATATCTTGGGCTTGATAGTATATGTGAAAAATATGCAAACGGCACTTTGCGTATCACCACCCGTGAGACATTCCAGTTTCACTGCATAATCAAACAAAATATGAAAAAACACATAGCAGCCATAAACGAGCTTTTGCTTACTACTTTGGGCGGCTGTGGTGATGTGGTGCGTAACGTTATGACATCTCCAGCACCTAAAAAAGATAAGCTACATTTGAAGTTAGTAGAAGATGCTAATGCGATATCTGAATTTACTTTGCCGAAAACCAGTGCGTACCATGAAATATGGTTAGATGGTGAAAATATGGCAAGAAATCCTTCAAACGAGGATTATGAGCCGTTATACGGTAAGGTTTATCTGCCTCGTAAGTTCAAGATATCCGTTTCAGTGCCTGAAGATAACTCTATGGACGCACTTACGCATGACCTTGCTATTATACAGATATGGGAAGCCGGTGAGCTTTTAGGGTATAACCTTTTGCTAGGCGGTGGCTTGGGCATGACGCACAATAAGCCTGAAACATATCCTCGTCTTGCAACGCCCATAGCTTTTATTGAGCCTGACAGGTTGTTAGACGGTGTGGCTGCGGTGGTTAAACTGCATAGGGACTATGGTGACCGCTCTAATAGAAAACATGCAAGGCTGAAATATGTAGTGGAAGAAAACGGCATAGAATGGACAAGGAGCAAACTTGAAGAGCTTTATGGCGAGAAAATGCAAGATGCCAGACCTATGGGGCAGTTTAAAGTTGTTGACCATATGGGCTGGCATGAGCAGGGTGACGGCAAGTGGTATTTAGGAGTTCCCGTATCAAGCGGTCGTATTATTGACCGTGGCGATGAAAAAATACGTACGGGTTTGCGTGAAGTAGTTGCTAAATACGGTGTGGATTTGGTTCTTACCGCTGACCAGAATATTATATTATGTGATATAGCACAGACCGATAAACAGGAAATTGTTGATGACCTGAAAAGCTTCGGTATCAAACTGGTAGAAGATATTACTCCGGTTTACAGGAATATGCTGGCTTGTGTGGCACTGCCTACCTGCGGCAAGGCTCTGGCAGATGCCGAAAGGATAAAGCTGCCTGTTTTAGAGGAAGTTGAGCAGGTTATGGAGAAGCACGGTATATTAGATGAAGAAATAGCCATAAGGGTTGCAGGTTGTCCGAACGGTTGTTCAAGGCCATATGTGGGTGATATCGGTATAGTGGGTCGTATGCCGGGGCATTACGCAATGTTTATCGGCGGTGATTTTGAAGGTACTCGCCTTAATACCAAGATATTGGATAGGGTTCCTCAGGAAAATATTAAAGAAGTTCTGGATATATTATTCGCTAAATATAAGGCGGAAAAAGAAGAGGGCGAAGGATTCGGCGATTTTGCCGATAGAGCCGGTATTGCAGGTTTGGCACAACTGGTAGAGAGCAACTTAGGTGATAAATATAAATGGGCAAAGGCGGCTTGATTAGTTGTAACAAGTTGCAAGTTGCGAGTTGCGAGTTGTAAGTAAGCGATTTTATAGATTATGAATAAAGGGTATGAAGATTTGTTGGTTTGGCAAAAGTCGATAAATCTGGCGGAGAAGGTTTATTTTATAACGAATTCTTTCCCTAGTGATGAGATATATGGTTTGACATCTCAGGTAAGAAGGAGTGCGGTTTCTATAGCATCGAATATTGCCGAGGGGTGTTCGCGAAATAGTAAAAAAGATTTTTTGAGGTTTGTTTTTATTGCGTTAGGTTCTGTTGCGGAGTTAAAGACGCAGTTTATAATTGCTAAAAGAGTCGGTTATTTGGAGGAGAAATATTTTGTTAGGCTAAGCGAATATTTTGTTGAAATTGAAAAAATGCTTCATGGATTAAGAAAAAGTTTACTTGCAACCAACAACTCGCAACTTGCAACTTGATTAAGGAGAAAGAAAATGTTCCCTATCATACTTGACTTGACGAATATGAATATTGCTTTGGTAGGCGGTGGGGAAGTTGCCCTGCAACGCCTTAGAGAGATGGATACGGCGGGTGTTAGGTATGTAAGGGCTTTTGCCGATAATTTCGGTAAGGAGTTTTGGGATACGGCAGGCGACAGGCTGACTACCAGAATGCCAAATGAGGAGGAGTTAAAGAAGTTTCAGGCGGTTGTAATAGTTGATGTTCCGATGGATACGGCAACTAAGATAGCCAAAATGGCAAAAAATGCGGGGGTGATGGTAAATGCCGAGGATAATAAATATATTAGTGACTTTTTCTATCCCAGTATCTTAAGAAGGGGTGACTTGGTAATTACGGTTAATACAACGGGAAGATGTCATGTTCTATCCCAAAGGATTAAAAATATAATCAGCAAGATATTCCACAAAGGGTGGACGGATAAGGTGGAGGAAATTGCCCTGAAAAGAGCTCAGTGGGGTGATATAGGTCTCAATAGGAAAGAAATTGATGAAATGAGCGATAAATATATAAGTGAAAAGGGCTGGCTGGATTACGAGGAACTAGCCGGAACCAAAGAGGAAACATAAATGAGCATCTCATTAGGGAGACTACAGACATTTTACGGTCATATGGAAGCAAATGAATTGCTTCATATGATGATAGACGTGGATTTTAAAGATAGTATAGCACTTGTTTCATCTTTTGGTGCGGGTTCGGCGTTGCTTTTGTCGCTGGTTGCCGAGGTTGAGAAGGATACTCCGGTATTGTTCCTTGAAACGGGCAAGCATTTTGATGAAACGCTGGAATATGTAAAAGAGCTTGAGTCTTTTTTGGGGCTTACGAATGTGCAGATTCTTAAACCACGTGAGGATTTGCTGGAAAATACGGATCCGGCAGGTAATTTGTGGGAAAGTAACCCCAATAGATGTTGTTGGGTAAGGAAGGTGGAGCCGTTACAACGTGCTTTGGAAGAAGGTGGTTATAAGGCATTGATTACGGGGCGTAAAAGATACCAGACCAAAGAGCGTGAAGAAATGGAAACAATTGAAGAGCATGAGGACGGGCGTTTCAGGATAAATCCTCTTGCTATGTGGACAAAAGAAAGGGTAAAGGAGGAGTTTAAAAAAAGGAAACTTCCCGAACATCCGCTGGTTAGTAAAGGTTATTTATCAATAGGGTGTGTGCCATGCACTAAGCCTGTAAAAGAAGGTGAGGACGAAAGGGCGGGAAGATGGGCACATACGGCTCAGTTGCCCGGAGGAGAGCAAAAGGTTGAGTGCGGGATACACTTAGAGGGTATGCCGGCAAGACCTGATTGGAATATTTAATTAAAAGTTATCAGTTGTTAGTGGTCAGAGTTCAGAACCGAATTATGACCACTGAACTCTGATCATTAACAACTAAACACTAGGAGTAAAAATGTCAGCAGCAAAACAAATGAGTCATCTGGATAAGTTGGAAGCACAGAGCATCTACATATTCAGGGAGGCATTTAATAAAATCAACAAACTAGGTATGTTCTGGTCTTTCGGTAAGGATAGTACGGTGATGATACATCTTGCCCGTAAAGCGTTTTTCGGCAATATACCGTTTCCTCTAATCCACTGCGATACCGAGCTTGAGATGCAGGAAGTCTATGATTACCGTGATAGATATGTAAAAGAATGGAAAATCGACCTTATCAGCGAGATTTGCCCCGGAATTGAAACTACCGACCCTACACTGCCTGAGGCGGCGCGTCTTGGAGCCAGAAAAACAGGCGGCATAAAGAAGGTTATGGCAAAGCATAAGTTTGACGGGCTGTTTGCAGGAATCAGACGTGACGAAGAAGGTACACGTGCTAAAGAGCGTTATTTTAGCCCTCGTGACGCTGAAAGCCAATGGGACGTGAAAGACCAGCCGCCTGAGTTTTGGGATCAGTACACTACTGATTTTCCTCCGGGAACTCACGTGCGTATCCACCCGCTATTGCACTGGACTGAGCTTGATGTGTGGGAATATATCAAACGTGAGGATATACCTATGGTTCCTCTATATTATGCTAAGGAATATAACGTATTCGAAGGGCGTGATTTCGGCGGTAAGATGATGCGTTTCCGTTCACTTGGCGAGCGTGGTATCACATGGCCGGTAGAAAGTGGCGCTACTACAATTGACGAGATAATCGCCGAGTTGAAGGTGACGAAAGTTTCAGAGCGTTCAGGTCGTCCGATGGGAGCCGATGAAGACGAGGCGAGCTTTGAAAAGCTGCGTGCCGACGGGTATATGTAAAAAGTGCCTGAGTGATGGTGTTAAGTGTTAGTAAGGCAAGCCATAACACCAATCATTCAAGGTGAACATTTGAAAATAAATAAGGTGAGTTTAAGAGTGAAAATTAAAACCTACACTCAACACTACCACTAAACACTAGGAGTTAAAATGAAAGCAATACAAGAGGTTCCGACTATGGATAATGCAAGTTCAAAAGAGCAGATGAAAATAGTTATCGTGGGGCATGTTGACCACGGTAAATCAACCTTGGTCGGGCGTTTGTTCCATGACACCGATTCGCTGCCTGACGGAAAGTTTGAGCAGATTCAGACAATGTGTAAAAGACGCGGTATGCAGTTTGAGTGGTCATTCCTGATGGACGCACTGCAATCGGAGCGTGATCAGGAGATAACCATTGATACGTCGCAAATATGGTTCAAAACTGCGAAGCGTAATTACGTGATAATTGATGCTCCGGGGCATAAAGAATTCCTGAAGAATATGATATCGGGTGCTGCTATGAGTGAGGCGGCTTTGCTTATCATTGATGCTAATGAAGGCGTGCAGGAGCAGTCAAAGCGTCATGGTTACTTATTACATCTGCTTGGTGTAAGGCAGATTACCGTTGCCGTTAATAAAATGGATCTGGTGGGATATTCCGAAAAGAAATTCCAGCAGATAGAAAAAGAATACAGAGCGTATTTAAAATCAATAGGTGTAACGCCTACCGATATCGTGCCTATCTCGGCAAGGGAAGGGGATAATATAGCCAAAGGCAGTGAGGATATGCGGTGGTATAAAGGTCCTACGGTCGTGGAAGCCCTTGATAACTTCCAGCGTAAGCCCGAACTGCATGATTTACCGCTGCGTTTCCCTATTCAGGACGTTTACCGTTTTGACGAGCATAAACGTATTTTTGCCGGACGTGTTGAAACCGGAACTTTAAAAGTAGGTGACAAGTTATTATTTTCTCCTTCTAACAAAACTTCTAAAGTTGCTTCAATTGAATTTTGGGGGGCTGATGAGCCTTGGAAAGAGGCAGGTGCAGGTCAATGTTTGGGTGTTACGCTTGAGGAGCAGATATTCGTAGAGCGTGGCGAAATAGCCAGTTTGACTAAAGATGCTCCTGTTTTAACCAACCTTTTCCGTGCTAAATTGTTCTGGCTTGGCAGGAATGATCTGGAAGTAGGCAAACGATACGTAATGAAGATTAACACCAGTGAATATAAGGTTGAGGTCAGGGAAGTAGAAAAAGTTATCAGTACCGATGATCTTTCACACTCGGAAGTTTTAAATGTAGCAAGAAATGACGTTGCGGAAGTTGTCTTACAGGTCAGAGGGCTGGCAGCTTTGGACGAGTTTGAGCAAAATCAGCAAATGGGTCGTTTCATGCTTATGGACGGCTATGATGTTGCAGGTGGCGGTATAATCTCAATGGAAGGCTTTTCCGACCAGCGTGTATCTGCTAAAAAGGTTGAGTCAAAGAATCTGTTTGAAGTTACAGGTTCAATCAGCCAGAATTCACGTGCGTTAAATAACGGTCACTTGGGCGGTATGTTGTGGTTCAGCGGATTATCGGGAGCGGGTAAAACTACCTTAGCAATTGAGCTTGAACGCAGGTTGTTCGCTAAAGGTTATCAGGTTTATGTATTAGACGGTGATAATATCCGTAACGGATTATGTGCCGACCTTGATTTTACACCTGAAGGGCGTTCGGAGAACTTACGCCGTGTGGCGGAAGTTGCGGCATTATTTGCCAAAGCAGGCGTTATCGTGATTACTGCGTTTATCTCTCCTTATTCCGAGGATAGAAGGCGTGCCAGAAATGCATTGCCTGAAAATTTCCACAGTATCTTTATCGATGCCGACCTGAAAACCTGTGAAAGCCGCGACCCTAAAGGCTTATATAAGAAAGCAAGGGAAGGAAAAATAGCCCACTTTACCGGTGTTTCAGACAAATTTGAAGAGCCTGATAATGCCGACCTTATCGTGCATAACGGTACGCAGTCGGTTGACCGCTCGGTTGACCAGTTGGAAGAATATGTAGAACACCATTTTGTAGCCCCGCTTCGCAACTTAGGTAGAGAAAAAGGTGAAGCAAAAGGCGAGGGGATATAGTTTGGTTGCTCTTTAGGTGTGGGTTAAATATGCACGTCATACTATGGCTTGACCATAGTATCCAAGCAATATAATAATGCATGCACTTTGTGCATACTTCTTTTTCTTGCTTAGATTCCAAATCAAGTTTGGAATGACGTAATAATTAATAATATTGATGTGGTTAAACGTTGGATTCCTGCCTACGCAGGAATGACAGGTGTGGTAGCAGGAATGGCAGTTTATTTAAAATAATAACTTTTAAGAGAAACTAACAATGAAACTAAATTTCGGAATTACATTTGAGGATTTATATAGCCGTGACGGTCTGATAAAGCTTGATAAGGCTTTTGTAGATGAGTTGGCACAGGCTAATGCCGATGTGCATAACCGCTTTGTGGCGGCGAGGGCTGACAGGTCGCAAATGGAGGAAAAGGAAGTTTCAAATTTGCTGATTGATGTAGCACCCCACTTAGAAGATTTTACAGCCGGTCTTTTTAAAATTCAAAAAGAAACCAAGGCTTTAGCAAAACAACATGATGAACTGGCTAATATTTATACGTGCAAACGTCTGTTCGTGCAAAGGCAGGTGGCTAAAAAATATAAAGCTGTCGATGTTCAAAATGTTGACGGCGATGCTTTGCGTAAAGATTTAGAAAAGGCTCTTGGCGGAGCATTATCAGAGAAGTTATATTCAGATACGGTAAATGCTTGGCTTGAAGATGCTGATAAAAATGAAGCAAATATCGACCTTGCCGCAAAATATGCCGCATGGGCATTGCATACTGACAATGGTAAAAAATATCATAAATCAGGTGTGTTATTCAAAGTTCCTAATAAACTGGATTTTTTTAACCTTGTTCCTGTTGAAACAACGCAAAAGCACGGAATTACCGTTCAGAAGCTTCCTGATGAGTCTATCCATTACCGTGACGGATTCGCCCTTACCGATAAGGGTATAAGCTTAAAACAGGCGTTAGATGATGCCAATTACTGCATATATTGCCATAATCAGGGCAAAGATTCGTGTTCTAAGGGGCTAAGGGAAAAAGACGGCAGTGTTAAAAAAACCGTTCTTGATGTAAAACAGGCAGGTTGTCCGTTAGAAGAAAAAATCTCCGAAATGAACACCTTAAAAGCAAGAGGGGTTTCTATAGGTGCGTTGGCAGTGGTAACTATTGATAACCCTATGTGTGCAGGTACGGGGCATAGGATATGTAATGACTGCATGAAAGGCTGTATATATCAAAAACAAGACCCTGTTAATATTCCGAGAAATGAAACCCGTGTTTTACAGGACGTGCTTGATTTACCTTATGGATTTGAGATTTATTCACTATTTACAAGGTGGAATCCGTTGAATTTGGATAGACCTTTACCTGCCGAGGATACCGGATATAAGGTGTTGGTTGCAGGATTGGGCCCTGCCGGATTTACTTTAGCACATCATTTATTAAATGACGGGCATACCGTTATTGCGGTAGACGGTTTGAAAATTGAACCGCTGCCTGAAGATATTTCTGGTGTTACCCAAAAAGGAGATAGAGTTCCTTTCAAGCCGATTAAAGACATAAATGATATATTTGAGGATTTGGGCGATCGTGTACTGGCAGGATTCGGCGGGGTTGCCGAATACGGTATTACGGTTAGATGGAATAAGAACTATCTGAAGGTTATAAGACTGCTATTGGAACGTAGGCGTACATTTGCTATGTATGGCGGAATACGTTTCGGTAGTACCATTACTTATGATGACGCATTTAAACGTTACGGATTTGACCATATTGCCCTATGTATGGGAGCGGGCAAGCCTACGGTAATTGATATGCCTAACGCTATGGCTAGAGGTGTTCGTACCGCATCGGATTTTTTAATGTCATTACAGCTATCGGGAGCTGCCAAAAAAGATACTATCGCTAATTTGCAGCTACGACTGCCTGTGGCGGTTATAGGTGGAGGGCTGACAGCCGTAGATACGGCAACAGAATCGCTTGCCTATTATCCTTTTCAGGTGGAAAAATTCCTGCGTAGATATGAGGCGTTAGTTGAAGAGCTTGGTGAAGATGAGGTAAGAAAGCGTTGGAATCTCGAAGAAAGAGAAATAGGTGACGAGTTTATCAATCATGCCAGAGCTATACGTTTAGAAAAAGAAGCGGCTACGCAAGAGGGCAGAAAGCCGAATATCGTGAAGCTTATAAAAAAATGGGGCGGAGTAAAAGTTGTTTACCGCAAGAACTTACATGATTCTCCTGCATATCGTTTGAACCATGAGGAAGTTGAACTGGCACTTGAGGAAGGGATTGAGTTTGTGCCTAATGCTTCCCCTATATCTGTGGAACTTGATAAATATGCACATGCGGAGGCTTTGAAGGTTAGTGTAAGTAGCCCTCACCCTAACCCTCTACTTGAGGAAGAGGGGACTAAGCAAGCTCGTGAAGAGCTTATTCAGGCTAAGAGCATATTTATGGCAGCCGGAACTAACCCCAATACCGTATTGCAGCGTGAGGATTCGGAGCATTTTGAGTTGGACGGAAAATATTTCAAAGCAATTGACGAAAACGGCAATCAAGTAAAGCCTGAGTGGGATTCTTCAAAACCCGAAGAAGTACATGTTCTGTTAAGTAAAACCGATAATGACAAATTCGTAAGCTTTTTCGGTGATATGCACCCTTCATATGTGGGGAATGTGGTAAAGGCAATGGGTGCAGCTAAACAGGGCTACCCTATAATTACTAATATATTGAATAAAGCCGCTCACTCTAATAAGGATAAAGCCGATAAATTTATCAAATCTATGAATAATGAGCTTTTGGCAAGGGTATATAAGGTTGAAAGACTTACATCTAATATTGTTGAAGTGGTGGTAAAAGCTCCTGCTGCGGCACGAGGATTTAATCCGGGGCAGTTCTATCGTTTGCAAAATTATGAGGTAAATGCTGCTACCGTTACCGACAACCATAATAATAAAACAAAGCTGGCTATGGAAGGTCTGGCACTTACGGGTGCATGGGTAGATAAGGAAGAAGGGTTGTTATCTACTATAGTGCTGGAAATGGGCGGTTCGTCAGATTTATGCTATTATCTGCAAAAAGATGAGCCTATAGTGCTTATGGGACCTACGGGAGAGCCAACGGAAACACCGTTGGGCGAAACCGTAATGCTTGTAGGCGGCGGTTTGGGTAATGCGGTGTTATTTTCTATAGGTAAGGCTTTAAAAGCAAACGGTTCTAAGGTTCTTTACTTTGCCGGATATAAAAAAGCACAGGATAGATATAAAATAAAAGATATAGAAGAAGCATCAGATGTTATCATATGGGCATGTGATGAGGCTACATTTACTCCTGAGCGTGAACAGGACAGGGCGTTCCATGGCAATATAGTGCAGGCAATAGAAGCCTATGGTAACGGCATGTTGGGTGCTTGTAGTATAAAAACCCAAGATGTTGACCGTATTATAGCTATCGGTTCGCACCGTATGATGGAGGCTGTAGGCAAAGCAAGGCATACGGTGTTAAAGGATATGTTAAAATCCGACCATAAGGCTATCGGTTCAATAAACTCGCCAATGCAATGTATGATGAAGGAAATATGCGCCCAATGCCTGCAAAAGCATATAGACCCCGATACAGGCAAGGAATATTACGTTTATAGCTGTTTTAATCAGGATCAGGATCTCGATAGGGTAAGTTTTGACCATCTTGACCAAAGACTTGCACAAAACGGAATCCATGAAAAATTATCCGCTTTATGGATAAATAGATGCCTACAGCAGCTAAATTTACGAAAAAAAGCTGCATAAATGTAATTTTTTTACAAATTTTTTGATTTTTAGTGCTTTGTAATGTTTCTAAATAGAACACATACATACCGTATAAGCGTTAAAATGGTGCATATCCTTGTTGGTAAGCCTGTGGATAAAAAGTGGGTAACTTTATTTTCTTTACGGTTTAATATTTTGTTTTATAGTCATTTTTGCTACCAAAGGTTGGTGTAGGCGGTGCTAAGGCAAACCACCGGTAGTCAAAAGTGATTTTGCCCGTTGACAGTGTGTCAAAAAGGTGGTACAGTTGTACTAGAATTAAACAATTTACAGAATATATATAAATTATTTAGTTATTTTTTCTTGGGGGGATTATAAATATGAAAAGTTCTATTAAAAAATTATTAGCAGGTTCGGTTCTAACAGGTGTTGTATTTTCTTATTCGGCAGCAAACGCAGTTACAGTAAATAACACCGCAACAGTTGATATAGTGGCTCCGTTACAAGTAGTTGCTAACAACGATATGGACTTCGGTAAAATCGTTCAGCCGACATCAGGTTCAGTTACCGCAGTGGTAAGCAATACAGGCGTATTAGCAGGTACGGCAGATTATATAGACACTACCGGAGCACAAGGAACCGTAGATATTTCAGGTGCTTCCACAGAAACGGTTTCTATAACCATTACAGATACAACTGCTATTACAGGGTTAAGCCTAGGTAGCTTTACAGGAACATTCGGCGGTCAGTCTTTATCAGCTAACTCGCTAACAGGTGCTACACTAACAGGTGGAACAGACATATTTAATATCGGTGCAACACTTACAGTGGATTCTTCAGTTACAACCGGTGTACATAACCCGAGTTACGATGTTGAAGTAACTTACGACTAAGAAAAAATAATTTATAAGAACAAAAAAAGAGAGCTTTTAGCTCTCTTTTTTTGTTGGTGAATACATAATCTTGTATTTTTGTTCAATAAAATCATATAAACCGATATTTATTTTAACTTTTGGTTGTCAAGCTGTATAAAAATCTATACTAAAAATTGAAAAAATCTTTATTTAACAAGAATATCCCATTATTATCCCTAAATACGGCATTTATACCGATTGTAATAAATCTGGCACGTTGCTTGCGACTGTATATATAAATATGTATATTATTTATGTATTTGTAAATGGTTAGGGGATATTTTTAGTGAAACTTTTATACGCAACATTGCTGCCGGTATTAATGTGTTCTGCTTCATTTGAAGCAAAAGCCATTAAGGCTAGTGCCGTTGCAAGTGTAGAAATAGTTGAACCGACGGTTTTTAGTCAGGAAAGCGGTTTTGAAACATTGAGCATTGATACTTCGGTTTCTTTTTTCCAAAAGTTGTTTCAGAAAAAAAACAATGGCGGCAAAGAGGAATATGTAAGACAAATGCCTGAAAGCGAGTATAGGATAAGCGGTTCAACAAGTAACTCGATACAAATATCCGTAGCAAGTGAAAGCACACAAGAGTCTAAAGTGAAGATTGATGATTTCGTTGTGAGCTACTCGAACGGAGCAGATAACGGGGATAACAATATTGTTAGATCTGCTCCGGGTCGGGACGCTAAGCTTAGGCTAGGTGCTACCCTTAGGGTTAACGGCGATACACAATCAGGTTACCATGAGCCTGACTTCAATATCGCAATCTATTACGAATAATATTTGCGTGAACTCTTCTTTGGATAATTATAAATTATTTTAATTTGTCACCGTCTTGTCAAAGGACATAAGCACGTAGTGCTTTTTGCGGTGTGTTTTTGGAAGGTTGGTCATCACAACCTATCTTTTGCAAGCTAAAAGAAATTAAATATTTATAAATCTGATTTATTGGGGTAATAATATAGTATTGTTAAGTATAACTTCGAGATAAGAAAAAAGTAATGAGTAATTTTAAGTATATTGACCTTTTTGCCGGAATAGGCGGCTTTAGGCAAGCTTTTGATAGTAAGGGCGGTGAGTGTGTTTTTTCTTCTGAAATAAACGAACATTGCCAAGAAGTTTATCTAAATAACTACGGAGAGAAGCCGTTTGGAGATATTACTCGTGTAGAAGCTAATGAAATACCGAATCATGATATTTTAAGTGCAGGTTTTCCTTGTCAACCCTTCAGCATTTGCGGTAAAAGGAAGGGGTTTGAAGATACAAGAGGCACTTTATTTTTTAATATTTGCAAAATAATTGATAAGAAGCAGCCAAAAGTTGTTTTGCTAGAAAACGTAAAACATTTAATTCATCACGATAAGGGTAATACCTTAAAAGTCATAATAGAGTCACTGCAAGATTTGAATTACCATGTAAACTACAAACTTTTAAACTCTGTTCACTTTGGAGTTCCCCAAAACCGTGAGCGATTAATAATAATGGCAACTAAAAATAGAAAATTTGACTTTAACAAGATTTCCTATTCATACAAATTTGAAGAGTTAAGCAAATTTCTTGATAGTGAAGGGAATTTCGAGTTTTTAGATGAATCGGAATACACATTAATAGACAGTCCGAAAAAACAAGCTTCCGGATTGATTTTTGTCGGGTATAGAAATAAAGGAATATGGAAGACCGGTATAAGACCTAATACGGAACATTTATCAAGGGTTCATAGGCAACCTAACAGGATTTATTCTGATAAAGGAGTTCACCCAACTATTCCATCTCAAGAAACATCAGGAAGGTTTTTTATTCATCTGTCCGAATCAAGCAGGGTTAGAAAACTTACGTTAAGTGAGTGTTATAGAATTATGGGATTTTGTGATAATTTTATCAGGCATTCGTCTAAAGCCGAGTGCTATAAACAAATAGGAAACTCTGTTTGTGTGCCGATGGTTAAAAAAATTGCTGATAATATAATACTAAACCACCTTCAAGAAGAAAGTTATGAATCACAAAGAAAAATTAATAGAACTATATCAAAGCAGCAAGAATTTGCGTACGCTTAAAATTTCTAATGAAATACAAGAAGACGTAAATATAATAGCAAATAATTGCTTCAAGCAGAAGGGAGTTTTTACAGTAATAATTACTCTTGCTATCCATAAATCACTAAATCCGGAGCAGGATATAAGGTATCACCAGTCTAGTATGGAGAGTGGATTTTCCGGTAGAGGTATTGATACAAAATATATTACACCAACATTAAAGGAGCTAAATTTACCTTCTATGGCTGAAAGTGGTTGGCTAACTCGTTCTTTAGAGCAACCATATCCTTATGATAAAAACTATATTGGCAAAATTAGTAATAAAGATGTCCGAAATGCTTTTTTAAATACAGTTGATTTTATTCAACATAATTATAAAAAAGTTGATGAATTATCTATTTGTTTACTTAACTTAGTTGACAAAAAGTCATCACAAAATAAAGTTAAGATTATACCTCTAAACAACCCTGAAAGGTTAAACATTAATCAAATTATAGATATTCTGGAAAGTCATTTTAAATTTGATTATAAAACACACGGAGGCTCAAAATTACCTGTTCTGGCTTTTTATGCTATATTTATGTCTATTATAAAAGAAGTATCTCGTTATAAAGACTGCTATCTAGGAGAAATAGGAAGCCATACAGCGTGCGACTTAACCTCAAAAAGTTCTGGAGACATAGAAGTTTATAATTCGAAAGATGAGTTAGTTGAATCTATCGAAATAAAGCATACTAAACCAATTGACATAACAATAGTTAGAATAGCCAAAGACAAAATTTATAGATTCAACCCCAAAAGGTACTGTATATTTTCATTTCTTAGTGTTAAAGAAAGTGATACTGCCGAAATCAACAATATTGTAAAAGAGGTGGAACAAAAACACGGTTGTCAAATTATAGTGAACGGTATTGTTCCAACAATAAAATATTATCTTAGACTCATTTCATCGCTTCCTCAGTTTATAGATGATTACAGAAATTTAGTAGAAATAGATACCGAGCTAAAGAAAATTCACAAAGAAAAATTAATAGAGTTATTTGAAGAGTTTAAGATTTAATTTGCTAATCTAGGATGTATCTTTCAAATATATTATTTTCAAAACAATAAATATCAAAATAGTGGTGTATAACTGCGTTATAACTACTATATATTGTTGAACTTTCCGATTCTTTTGTTAGTATTTATAAATTAAGTAGATAGCTACCAAATTAAATATATAAAAGATAGAGTCGTTTAAGTTAATGCAATATAAAATTATTACAGCATTTATTACATTTGCGTTTATTCTCATATCTATCGATTCTTATGCACAGCGGGTGGTAAATATCCGTGAACTCAATTTTGGTAAGGTAGCAAAGCCAACTTCGGGGAATGTATGGATCGTAGTCAGAAAGAACGGTTCCGTAGGTGGTGGAACAACAGCTATAATGCTGGATACTACTGCTGTATCGGCAGGTCGTGAAAGGATATCGGGAAATAAAAAGCGTAATATTCAAATATCATTTGATGAATGTTCGGGTAATTCGGCTTTGGGATTGCAGCTTAGAAGGTTTACAGCATATTACGGGGGAGTTAATTTTATTAATGCGGCTAACGGTTTGCCTCCTGCCGGAAAAGGTCAGAACCTTACATATGGGGCTACACTGGTTATTAACTCAAGTACGCCAGGCGGAGTCCTTACTCCTTGTTATAACATTGATATAAATTACGATTAAGAAGGAATTTTAATGAAAAAGGTACTTTTTTTAATAGTTTTCCTAGCGTTCTCAGAGGTGGCATTTGCACAGGAAAAACCGGGTCTTTTAATTACACCCACAAGAGTATTGCTGGACGGTAGAACTCGTAGTGCATCGGTTTCCGTTGCAAATAACGGTAATGTGGAAGGAACATATGCAATTTCTGTAGTTAACAGGAGAATGCAGGAGGACGGCACTATAGTGCCTATGGGTGAAGATGAGGAAGCAATCGAAGGGGAAAAATTCGCTATCGATATGTTAAGGATATCTCCACGTAGGATTACTTTACAGCCCGGTGAACACCAGAATGTAAGGATATTAGCTAGAAAACCGGCAGACCTTGAAGATGGTGAGTATAGATCGCATTTGAATTTTAAGATAGTTAATGAAGATACTACCGAACGTGAAAAAAACAGTGAGCAGACTGATAATTCGTTAATTATCAGTATTAAGGCGAATTTCGGAGTTACAATACCGGTAATAATCAGGCAGGGGGAGGTTTTCGCTTCCGGACAGATAAACGACCTTAAACTTGTTTCAAACGATGACGGCAGTAAAAGTGTTGAGTTTGATATAACCAGAACCGGTAACAGCTCGATATACGGTGATATAATCATTCTTTATAAAGCTAAGGACGGAGCGGAACTCATACTGAAATCTATGGGCGGTCTGGCAGTGTACGCACCTAATAAAAACAGAAAGTTCAAGGTGATGCTTGACGTTCCTGAAGGTGTAAGTATCGAGGGAGGAACTCTTGAAGTGCAGTACAAATCCAAAGCCAAAGAAGGCGGCGAGATATTAGCTAGTAAAAAAATAGAACTATAGTTTAGTAACTTTGAATTTACTTATCCTTGTCATCCTATGAAAAAAATTTAGTAAAATTTTTTATCATGGGATCCAATTCGAAAAGTTTAGTAAAACTTTTCGATATTAAAAAAGTTTCCTAACTTTTTTAAATGTGGATTCCACTATAATTTGTTTTACTAAACAAATTCGTGGAATGACAATAATACACAACTTAAATTCAAAATATTTAATCTTAAACGGATTAAAAGTTCATGTGCCGTAGCATATTTTTTATATTAATGTTTAGTATAATGGGCTTTTTTTGTTCAAACGGTTATGCGACTGAAAATACCGATTTTGAGAAGATAGAATTGTCAGAAGATAACTTAATCCTGACCGAGATATTCGTTAATAAACTCGGTACGGGTGAGATATTGGAAGTTTACCAGTATGACGGCGGTTTTTTGGTTCCTCTTGGGTTGCTTGCCGATATATTAGAGTTTCAGGTAAAAGTTGATTATGAAAATGAATCGGCTAGAGGCTGGTTTATAAAGGAAAACAGGATTTTCGTTCTTGATGTGGCGGCAGGTGAGGTTGTCATCGAAGGGGTGAAGAAAAAACTGGACGGCAGAATAATCGGCAAAGGTTTTAATGATATTTATGTCGATTCCTCTTATTTTTCGCAGTGGTTTCCTGTTGATTTGGAGTTAAACTTCTCTGACTTGGTCTTGTTTGTAAAACCCCGTGAAAGGCTTCCTTTTCAGGAGCGTATGGAAAGGGAAAAATTACGCACTAAAAGTTTACGTAAGATGGGAATTGACGATAAAGATTATGATGTCATAAAAAAACCTTATGAAATTGTTTCATATCCGTTCGTTGATTTTGATTTCGGCTATGACTATAGCAACCAAAGTGCCTCTCCGCATAGTTCTACATATTCGGTTATATCTCAGGGTGATCTTGCCTATCATACGGCACAACTGACCGCAGCAGGTGATAACAGAGATTCGCTGACTGCATTAAGGTTCAATATGGGGCGTAGCAGTGAAGACGGAGGGTTGCTCGGTAAAGCTAACGCTAAATCATATTCATTCGGTGATATTACATCAGTTCCTATGTCAATGGTTACATCAAGAGGCAGGGGAACGGGATTCACCGTTTCAAATACTGATCTTGATGTTGCCGATGACTTTGATTCAACAAATTTCATAGGTGATGAACAGCCCGGATGGGAGGTTGAAATCTACAGGAACGGTGTTTTGCTTGATTTTCAAATAGTAGGTGATGACGGCAGATATGAATTTAATGATGTTCCTATCTTTTTCGGTAACAATATATTCAGGATAGTTTCATATGGTCCGCAAGGTCAGGTTAGGGAAAAAACGGAAACTTATCTTATAGATAACTCAATTTTACCCAAAGATGATTTTACGTACAGGCTTTCAGTGGATAGGAAGTCAGAAACGATTTTCGGTATAGATGAAGATGATGATATAATAAGGCATGAATTAGGCGAGAGGTATGTAGCCGATTTTGATTACGGATTAACTTCTTCGGTAACAGGTAGTGTCGGGTTTATCCGTACTCCTTTGGAAGATAGAAAATTCCATAACTATCAATCAATAGGGCTAAAGAACAGTTTTAATAAGCTGTTCTCCGCCGGAATGCTTACCGATGCTAACTTTGTGTATGACTCGACAGATGGAGGTTGGGCGAGCGAGATATTGGCAAATGCCAAGATAAAGGAGATAAATGTCAGGGCAAGGCAGGCATTTTATGATGATTTTGTAAGTGAAATAGAAGAATCAGGCTCACAGCAACGCCTTATGACAAGCAAGATAGACTTAGACGGAAGGATAAGCAGCCTTAATTCTTCAGGTATTGCCTACCGTTTTAGCACCGAGCATGAAGTATTTGAAAATGAAAGGGAAGTCACCACCTTTAGTAACAGGCTTTCGACTACATTCTTCGGTATAGGTTTGACTAATAATGTCGATTATACCTCAACAAAAGATTCTTCAACAATTACAGATACTTCGGGAGGTAATTTTTCTGCCCGTGCCAGATATAAAAATGCTTCATTAAGGCTGAGTGCAGATTATGATATAACCCCCGAATCTCAGATAACAAGTATAAACTTCATCGGACAAAAGCAAATAACCCGTGAAACAAATGCAAGGTTTAATATAAGAAAAGATTTGGTAGGGGAGGACGTTACCTCGCTTAACATATCGCTTAATAAACGCTTTAAATACTTTACTTTAAGTACCATTGCCGGCTTTGACGATCAGGATAATATCACGGCAGGCACAAGGCTGTCTTTTGCAATGGGGCATGAGCCACGCCAAGATAGATGGTTCTTCAGTGACAGGGATATGTCAAATGAGGGTGCTTTGAGCCTAAGAGCTTTTCTTGACAATAATTATAACGGTATTTTTGACGATGGTGACGAAGTTATACCCGATGTCGGTTTTATAAGTGAAAACGGTAAATTCAAGGGAAATAATACATCTCCGGTAGTTATCCCTAATATAGAAGCATATAAGAATTCACCCGTAAGGATAGATATTACAACATTGGAAGACCCGTTTTGGATTCCTAAGGTGGAAGGATACCATGTTGTAACAAGACCCGGAGCCATGAACGAGCTTGATTTTCCGGTTTATCTGACTACGGAGATAGATGGAACGGTATATCTGGAACAGGGGGAAGATACCGAAGGTATAGCAAGAATCACTATACAACTGGTTAACAATGAAGGGAAGGTGGTCAAGGAAACAAAAAGCGAGTTTGACGGCTTTTATATTTTCTCAGGTGTAGTGCCGGGGCAGTATGTCGTTAAAATTGCCGATGAATCTTTGACGGAATTTAGCGAAGACGGATTACACGAAGAGCTGGTAAGCATCGTAAATAACAGTGATATAATAAGCGGTATTGATTTTTTTGTTAGAAATTAAAGTTTATAACTTATTTGTAAACACTATAGTAAATTAACTTTATAATTCGATATACAAACGTCATCCTATGGCTTGACCATAGGATCCAAGTAATATAAATAATGCATGCACTTTGTGCATACTTCTTTTTCTTTCTTGGATTCCAAATCAGGTTTGGAATGACTTGGTAATATAATTAAAATATCCGTTACATAACCCCTCACAAAACACTGTCGTGTTTTAACTCGCCCTCAAGGGGAGAGTAGTTTTTTTAAGACTTTTGCAGAGGTTTCTATATTGGTCAAAATATTGTTCTAACCAAAAATCAGCCTTAACCCTGCAATATCATTGAGCCTGTACCAAGCTCGGTGAATATTTCGAGTAACAACACATGTGGCAGTCTGCCATCTAATATATGTGCCGCTTCGGTATGGTTGTTAAGAGCGTTTATGCATGTTTCAACTTTCGGAATCATTCCGCCGGATATGGTCTTGTTCCTAATCAGTTTTTGAGCCTGACTGATGGTTATTTCAGATATAAGCTCGCCGTTTTTATCCAATATTCCCGGTACATCGGTCAACATTAGTAATTTTGTTGCTGCAATTGAAGAAGCAATAGCTCCGGCAGCACTATCGGCGTTTATATTATATGTTTCACCATTTGCCCCTCTACCTATCGGGGCTATAACGGGAATTATATCGGATTCTTCAAACATCACCAGTGTTTCGGGGTTAACATCGGTAGGTTCTCCGACAAAACCAAGGTCAAGTATCTGCTCGATATTTGAATCGGGGTCACTTTTTGTCCGTCTTAGTTTTCTGGCTGATATAAGACCGCCATCTTTACCCGAAATGCCTATTGCCATACCGCCTGCCATATTTATCTCGGACACTATCTGTTTATTTATGGAACCGGAAAGCACCATCTCAACTATTTCAACGGTAGCCTGATCGGTTACCCTTAGTCCGTCAATAAATGAGCTTTGTATTTTAAGTTTCTCAAGCATAGAGCTTATTTGAGGCCCTCCGCCATGCACAATGATAGGGTTGATACCTACCTGTTTGAGCATAACTACATCTCGTGCAAAAGTTTTTGCAAGCTCAGGGTTGCCCATAGCACTGCCGCCATATTTTATGACGAAAGTCTCACCTGCGAATTGACGCATATATGGTAATGCTTCGGATAAAATCTTTGCTTTTTCTAGCTGCTTGGTTCTATCTTTTTCTTTAGATTTTTGTGACATATTTTTTAATCGTTCTTATGTAAAACTTGCAATTGTGGCTCTAACTATATCTATTCCGATATTTTTCCGGCTGCTTGTGGTAATTACCTCCGGATGAAGTGCAATATGCTTATGAGCCTCTGCCTTTATATCAGAAATAATTTTTTCTACATCTAGTTTTTTTACTTTATCGGATTTTGTTAATATTATCTGGTAGTTTACCGCCGATTCATCTAATAAATCCATGATATTGCGGTCACTATCCTTTAAGCCTCTTCTGGAGTCTATAAGCAGCATCACCCTTGCAAGGTTAGGGCGACCTTTTAAGTATTTTTTAGTAAGATCCGTCCAACCCTTAATATCTTTTTTAGAAGCCTTTGCATAGCCATAACCGGGTAAATCAACCAAAGTTAAGCAGTCTCTAAGCAGAAAAAAGTTCAATTGCCTTGTACGACCGGGGGTCACTGAGGTTCTGGCAAGGGTATTCCGACCTGTTATGGCATTAATAAGGCTGGATTTGCCGACATTGGAAAGACCGGCAAAAGCCACCTCGCTTATATCCGATTCGGGTATATGCGATAACTCGGTAGCCCCTATCTTAAAATCACATTGACCTGAAAATAACCATTTTCCTTTTGCAATGTCTAAATTTTCATTATCATTCATCATTTCGGCAAACGTCTGGTTATAACCCATTGTTGTAAAATAGAAAGAGCGTTGTTCCATGCCCAGTATATAACTAAACCGGCAGGGAAGGTGGATAACAAAAATACGAATATCCACGGTAACATCTTCATAACTTTAGCTTGTACAGGATCAGTCGGTGCAGGACTCATCTTTTGTTGCAGGAACATTGTAATACCCATAATTATCGGCCATGCACCTACCATTAATATCTGTGGCGGATCGAAAGGTAATAAACCGAAAAGGTTAAATATAGTAGTGGGATCAGGTGCCGACAAGTCATGTATCCAGCCGTAAAAAGGTGCGTGCCGCATTTCTATAGTTACGAATAAGACCTTATATAATGCAAAGAATATAGGAATTTGAATTAAAATAGGCAAGCAACCGGACATAGGGTTTACTTTTTCCTCTTTATATAAATCCATCATGGCTTTGTTCATTGCTACCTTATCGTTTTTATAACGCTCTTTTATATCAAGCATTTGCGGTTGCAGTCTCTTTAAGTGGTGCATACTGACATATGACTTGTTGGCAAGAGGGAACAGGCACAGTTTTAAAAGAACCGTAAGCATCATTATCGCAATGCCGAAGTTTTCTACAAAGCCGTAAAATATCATTAAAAGCTTATAAATAGGCTTGGTAAGGAAGTATAGCACTCCGAAATCTACCGCACGGTCAAATAACGGGATATTTAGTTTTTCACCGTATTCATCAAGCTTATTCACCTCTTTTGGACCGGCGAACAGGTTAACTTTAGAGTTTATTGTCTGTCCCGGAGTAATTTCTATCCTATTACCAAGATAGTCCACCTGATATTTGTCTTGCCCTTTGTTATCGAAGTGGCTGAAATTTATATCGAATTTTTGTTCTTGATCGGGAATGACGGTAGTTAGCCAGTATTTGTCGGCAATTCCTAACCAGCCTGAGCTATTATCGAATTTAACCTTGCCGTCGTCCTTTAATTCTTCATAGGTAAATTCGGACAACTTGCCGTTTATAGCACCTATAGCACCTTCATGTGATATAAAAAATGTCTGCTGCTTCTCTTTTATCCTGTTAATACGTCCGTAAGGGAATACCAGATGGCTGTCACTTCCATAATTCTCGATGGTTTTTGTGACTGTAAATAAAAAGTTCTTATCTATTTCAATTTTTATAAAGAATTTTAGACCGTGATTGTTATCCCAAGATAATGTAACAGGATTTTCAGGGGTCAAAACCGTATCTTCGGAGTACCATATGGTTTTGGCATCGGGAACCGTTACGGAGGTATCTCCCTTAAGCCAGCCAAACTCTGAGAAATAAACTATTTCGATATCGGGGTCATTTTCATTACTTTTAGGTGCTAATAAACCGACAGGTGATAAAAGTGCAACCTCATCGGCATCTTTATCGTTGTAAATCTTATGGTCAGCGAGTGTGAGGTCGTCAAATCTTGCACCTTTTAATGATATGGAACCATGCAACTTACCGGTCTGTATCTTTATACGCTTTACCTGTTCTAAAACCTTCTGCCTATCCGAACTTCTTAACTCATTATATATAGCAGGTGTTTGAATTGAGGCGGAGGCATCATCTGATGAGGCGGTGGAGGCTTGCTCGTCGCCCGGTATCATTTGTGCCTCTTTCAATTTCTTTTTCTGCTGCTCTTGGGCATATTTCCTTGCCTGCTCAATTTTAGGACCGGCATAGAAATACTGCCAGCAAAACAATACCGCAAGCGATAGAACTATAGCGAAAATGAGATTTTTAGTATCGTGCATAAAACAATCCTGATTGTTTATTTGGGAACCGGGTCATAACCATGTTTACCCCATGGATGGCAACTTAATATACGTTTTATTGATAAATATCCACCACGGATTATACCGTGCGTCTTTAATGCCTCGGCAGAGTACTCCGAACAGGTCGGCAAATAACGGCAGGCACGTGGAAGAAAGGGTGAAATTACTATTTTATATAACTTTATAATAGCAATAAGTATCTGTACCATTTTATACCTTATTTATGGGTATCGGTTGAATGTAAAGTATATTTCAGGTCTTTCTTTAAGTCTTGGAAACCACGCTCTAGGGTTTCTTTTCTGCCTATAATAACGTAATCATACTCAGGCTTTGCAAAAAAAGGTATAATTTGTTGCGATAAAGCCCTTAACCTGCGTTTTGCCCTGTTCCTTTTAACCGCATTGCCGACTTTCTTACTGACGGTATAGCCGATGTGAATATCTTTATCGGGTGATAAATTTTCACTCACTTGTATAACAAGACCCTTAGCGGAAGCTTTTCTTCCTTTTTGTGCGATTTTTACAAAATCTTTTCTTTTTTTTATGGAAACGAGTTTCATAAAATATTTTGGTATACTTTAAGCACTAAGCTTCTTACGACCTTTTTTGCGACGGTTGTTTAATACTTTTCTACCGCCCACGGTACTCATACGAGCTCTAAATCCATGCTTGTTTTTGCGTTTACGGTTACTTGGCTGGAATGTACGTTTCACTTTTAAGTACTCCTAAAATCTTATTATAATTATAAAAAATAGTCCGCCTTTATACATGATATTTTCTTATAGTCAATCAAAATAACCGCCGAAAACGGGGTGATGTTAATATTTAATTAATATTCATATTTTATAGTTAGTTGAGTTGTGAAAAAATAAAGCAAGTATGTGTCGGCGTATAAAAATGTTTTTTATTAACGGCTTAAGGTGAATGGCGGTTTTTTGCGGTTAATTTATCAGCCAATTATTTCGTATAAAATTACGATTTGATTAGTGTTATTTTGGTGTTGATGTAATATTATATTGTAGATTAATGAAGTCGGGGGGCGTGCTTCAATGTATTATTAAACATATTATATTTGATTTTTGTGTTTTATTAATTTTTTTTAGGTTGTGTTTATGAATAGTAAAAAGAAAAACAATGGCTTTACTCTTATAGAGCTTTCAATTGTTATCGTTATTATAGGTCTGATTGTAGCAGGTGTTGTAGGGGGGCAGGCTCTTGTAAAGCAGGCAAAGCTTCGCTCTGTTGTAAGTGAGCATAATCAGGTAAAGCTTGCCATGAATGCGTTTAAACTGGAGTATGATGCCTTGCCTGGTGACTTTAATAATGCTTTTGCATACTGGCCTGCTGCAGCCCAAGGCTGTAATGCCGCAGGAACAGGTGCGGGCGTTCAGGCTGAATGTAACGGTGACGGTGATAAGCAGATTGAGCTTGCCAGTATAGGCGGTGCTATTGAGTCATATATGGCATGGAAGCATCTTCAATTGGCTGATCTGACTCCCGGTTCGTTCTTTCCGAGTGACGCTACGGCTGTTGCAACGTCGGATTTAAATATTAAAATACCTGCTTCTAAATATACCGGTGCGGGCATTACAATCGTTTATGACGATCTAAATTCTGATGCGACTGCCGGTGACGGTCTTACTTCGGGCGGAAGGGTTTTAAATCGTAATGTTGCTCTTTTCGGCGGTATACAGACAGATGGTACGGACATGGCAAACGGATTGATATTTGATGCTAAGGACGTTCAAGGTATTGACGAAAAGATTGACGATGGTGATCCTGTTACAGGTGCTGTAGTCGGTGTGGGGGTTGCCGGTACTGCTGCGACCGACTGTATAGATACTGCTCCTGATCCTGATACTTATAATCTTGACGGTACTAATACTGCTACTGCCGGTTCAGGTTGCGCCGTGGCATTTGAATTATAAAATAAAGCATAGTAAAAAGTTATAAAAAAGCCTCCTTATTTTAAGGGGGCTTTTTTTATCTCTTTCAGGTTTAATTCCTTGAAGCTTGCTTCGTATAATGTAAGTTGCTGGCATCAGTTGCAACTCGCTACTTGCAACTAAACTATATGCCCAGTAGTTTGGTGGGTTTTTTTAACTACTCTTTGATGCAGTATTTCGCTAATTGCTAAAGGTAATTATATGGTAATCTAATGAGTTTTCACAATAGTTTCTTGCGGAAACTCTGTTGATGATGCATTGTGCGGAGGACTTGAGTGCATTTAGTCTATTAAATGTTTACTTTTGTGAAAAGTCGGCTATATATGAGGCTTTGTAAAACTTATACCAAAAATAAAATAGAGTAGAATAAGATATGTTTAAAAAGCTTTTATCTGGAGTTTTTTCATTGTTTGTATCTGTTAATGCCTATGCAGATCAACCTGTTCCATGGCAGTTAGGTTTTCAAAAATCCGTAACTCCTATAATGGATAGGTTTGTGGATTTTCACAATGAACTGCTTATTATCATATTCGCCGTCTCTATTTTTGTGGTACTTCTTATAGCTTATGTTTGCATAAAATTTAATGCAAAGAGTAACCCTGTTCCAAGCAAAACATCGCATAACACTCTAATAGAGATAATCTGGACGGTAGTACCTGTTCTTATTTTGGTATATATATGCGTACCTTCTATGAAAACGCTATATTATAATGAAACCGTTCCTGAAGATGCTGAGATGACGTTAAAGGTTATCGGTAAGCAGTGGTACTGGACTTATCAGTATCCTGACCAGAATCTTGCTTTTGATAGCCGTATAGTTGCCGATGAAGATTTAAAAGAGGGGCAGCCAAGGCTTTTAACGGTAGATAATCAGGTGGTGATACCTGTTGACACTACTATCAGGCTGCAATCTACAGGCGGTGACGTTATACATAACTGGGCTATTCCTGCATTCGGTACTAAACTGGAGGCTGTTCCGGGTAGATTGAATGAAGGTTGGCTAAAAGTAAAAGAAACAGGTACATATTACGGTCAGTGTTCGGAGCTTTGCGGTACGGGTCACGGATTCATGCCTATAGCTGTGAAAGTAGTAACTAAAGAAGAGTTTGAAGCGTGGGTTGAGCAAGTAAAGCCTGAATTTGGCGTTGAAAGTTAATCCGGTTTAAGCATTCTAAATAATTTTTGATAAATAATTAAGTAAAGGGAAAATTAGGTATGGGCGGTCATGCAAATCCAACTGGTTTTAAAAGATGGTTTTTATCAACTAACCATAAAGACATAGGTACTTTATACCTGATATTGGCAATTTTCGGCGGATTGGTCGGGGGCTTGTTCTCTGTAGCGATGAGAAAAGAACTGGCAGAGCCGGGGTTGCAGTTTTTCCCTATGCTGGCTGAATTTATGGGAGGCAGCGTTTTCGGTACCGACCCTAACCAGATATATAACGTTTTCCTTACCGCTCACGCATTTATAATGGTGTTTTTCATGATAATGCCTGCACTTTTCGGTGGGTTCGGTAACTGGTTCATTCCTTTGCAAATAGGTGCGCCCGATATGGCTTTCCCTCGTATGAATAACATAAGCTTCTGGTTATTGGCCGTTGCCCTGCTAATGCTTCTTGCCTCTGCGTTCGTAGATGGCGGTGTGGGTACGGGTTGGACTGTTTATCCTCCGTTATCCAATCAGCTATATCAGCCGGGAATGGCGGTGGATATGGGTATATTTGCCCTTCACTTAGCAGGTGCTTCATCAATATTGGGTGCTATCAATATGATAGTTACAATACTTAATATGCGTGCACCGGGTATGACATTACATAAAATGCCTTTATATGTATGGTCTGTCCTGATTACCGCTTTCTTGCTTGTGTTGGCATTGCCTGTGCTAGCTGGTGCTATTACCATGCTACTTACCGACAGGAACTTCGGAACAAGCTTCTTTGATCCTGCGGGCGGTGGTGACCCTGTATTTTGGCAGCATCTATTCTGGTTTTTCGGACACCCTGAAGTTTATATTATCATTCTTCCGGGATTCGGTATAATCAGCCATGTCGTGTCAACATTCTCTAAAAAGCCTGTTTTCGGTTATTTAGGAATGGCATACGCTATGGCGAGTATCGGCGTTGTAGGTTTCGTTGTATGGGCTCACCATATGTACACTACCGGATTTGATGTTGATACGCTTGCGTATTTTACCCTTGCCACTATGGTTATTGCAGTTCCTACGGGAATTAAGATATTTAGCTGGATAGCTACGATGTGGGGTGGCTCTATAGAATTTAAGACACCTATGTTGTTTGCTATCGGTATGATATTCCTGTTCACTGTAGGCGGTGTAACGGGTGTTGTGCTGGCAAATGGCGGTTTGGACAGGGTTTTCCATGATACTTATTATGTTGTAGCACACTTCCACTATACAATGTCTATGGGAGCGATTTTCTCGGCATATGCAGCGTTTTACTACTGGTTCGGTAAAATGTCGGGTCGTCAGTATAATGAATGCTTAGGAAAAATACATTTCTGGCTGACATTTATAGGTGTTAATATTACTTTCTTCCCTCAGCACTTTTTAGGGTTGGCAGGAATGCCGAGAAGGATTCCTGATTATCCTGATGCATTTGCGAGTTGGAATCTGGTGTCTTCATGGGGTTCGTATATTTCATTTGCCGCGGCATTATTCTTTGTATACATAATTTTCCATACGTTGAAATTCGGTAAAAAATGTCCTAATGATCCGTGGAACGATATATCGGGTACTTTGGAATGGACGTTACCTTCTCCGCCTAATTTCCACAGTTACGACGAGATACCGAAAATAAAATAGAGGTAAGTTGATTTGAGTGAAAATATTGATGTAACAGTTGATTCTATCGATATTTCAGAATCGAGAATAAAAGATTATATTGCACTGCTAAAGCCACGGGTGATGTCACTCGTGGTTTTTACGGGCTTAGTAGGTATATTCCTTGCACCGGGTGAAATACATCCGTTAATAGCTTTTGTTGCCACATTTTGTATTGCACTTGGCTCGGGTGCTGCCGGTGCTGTGAATATGTGGTATGAAAGAGATGTTGATGCTCTGATGAAAAGGACGAAGAACCGCCCTTTGCCGTCTAAGCGTATGATGCATCAAAGTGCCTTGGAATTTGCAGTTGTAAGTGCGTTCATCAGCGTTTTGCTGATGTCGTTAGCGGTTAATCTTATGGCAGGTTTTCTGCTGCTGCTTGCCATATTGTTCTATGTATTTGTATATACTATCTGGCTAAAAAAAAGAACTCCGCAAAATATAGTAATAGGCGGTGCGGCGGGGGCTTTTCCGCCTATGATAGGCTGGGCTGCGGTTACAGGAGATGTGTCGTTCCAGAGCTTTTTGCTTTTTTTAATTATATTTTTGTGGACACCGCCGCATTTTTGGGCTTTGGCGTTATATAAAAACGAAGATTATAAAGCGGCTAATATTCCTATGCTGCCTGTGGTTGCAGGAGATTTGGAGACCAGAAAACAGATATATATTTATACGGTAATATTATTTGCCGCAAGTATGTTGCCGATAGCCGCCGGTATGTTTGGAACTATATACCTTGTATCTGCGTTTGCTTTAGGTATATATTTTATGAAACTGGCTAAGGAGTTATATGGCGAGTATTCGGAAGTATTAGCGAGAAAAACGTTTAAATTTTCGTTGTTGTACCTATCGGTATTGTTCTTCTCAATGATAATAGACAGGATTTTATAAGATGCCGCATCACGAAATACATGAAAAGAAAAAAGCGAAAAACTATGCGTTACTGATAGTGCTTACGTTGCTGATTGCTACTTTTTTTACTGTTACAATGGTTAAACTACAAATAGCTGCGAAAAATGCAAGAATCGAAAGACAACAACAATAATAATAAAACAGCCATAAAGGTTGTATCGCTTGTTTTGGGCATGTTCCTGCTGGCATTTGCATCATTTCCGATTTACAATCTTTTTTGTAAAATTACCGGATATGGCGGCACTCCGCTCACATCTGACGAGCTTACCGCATCTAAATTGCAGGTTGGTGGCAGGACTATAAATGTCAGGTTCAATTCCGATATAATGAAGGACGTTCCGTGGAAGTTTTCTCCTTTACAAAAGGAGGTTAGCGTAAAAACCGGAGAAAACAAATTAGTTTTCTACACGGCGGAAAACACTTCCGATAGTGCCGTAAAAGGAATGGCTACGTATAACGTAACACCTGCCAAAGCGTCGGAATATTTTTTCAAAGTGCAATGTTTCTGCTTTAACGAGCAGACATTGTCGGCAAACGAAAAGGTGGAAATGCCTGTTTCGTTCTATATTGACCCTGAAATAGAGAACGATCCATATATGAATGATGTAAAAACGATAACGTTATCTTATACGTTTTTTAAGGCCACGGAATAGTTTATTACTGGATTTTTGAATTAATGTCTGTATAAAGACAAAAAAGTAAAATTAATGTGGAGTTTGTAATGAGTGGAGAGCAAAAGCACGATTACCATCTGGTAGACCCGAGTCCATGGCCGTTAATAGGTGCATTTTCAGGTTTATTGCTTGCTACGGGCGGTTTGTTTTTTATACATGGAAAGCCTTCGGGAAGTCTGTTGTTAATAGCGGGTTTTGCGTCTGTAATATTCACTATGTTCGTGTGGTGGAGGGACGTTATAAAAGAGGGTCATGGCGGACATCATAAAAGCCTCGTACAGCATGGTTTACGTGTGGGTATGGCGTTGTTCATACTATCTGAGGTAATGTTTTTCTTTGCATTCTTCTGGGCTTTCTTTAAGGCGGCACTGGCTCCTGAATTTGTCTTCGATGGTTCACATATATTCGAAGAAGGTGTAAAAGTTGTTGAAGGGGTTTGGCCTCTGGTGGGAATTGAAACCTTTAATGCGTGGGATTTGCCTTTTATTAATACGCTTGTCCTGCTTCTATCGGGTACTACGGTTACATGGGCGCATTATGCTTTATTACGCAATGACAGAAAAAACCTGATAAGGGCGTTGTTGATAACCGTATTGCTGGGTATATCATTTACATGTTTACAGGCTTACGAATACCATCATGCGGCATTCGGGTTTAAAGACGGCATTTATTCTTCAAACTTCTACATGGCTACCGGATTCCACGGCGTGCATGTGATTATAGGTACTATCTTTCTGGCTATCTGTCTGATACGTGCCTTAAAAGGTGATATGAGTCCTAAGCACCATCTTGGTTTTGAGTTTGCCGCTTGGTATTGGCATTTCGTAGATGTTGTGTGGTTATTCCTGTTCGCTTTCGTATATGTTTGGGGTAGTTAGTAATTAATTACAGGATAAATTTTTTGTGTAAAACAGGTATCGGGAGTATGTTTCTTTGAAGAAGCCTGTATCAATATACAAAATATCATTTTTTCATAAATGCCCGTCTTGTGGAAAGGGGGGCATTTATGGTTCTTTATTAAAAGTAAGGGACGAGTGTGAAGTTTGCGGTTTTGCGTTAAAAGAGCATGATGCAGGTGATGGTCCCGCATTTTTTGCGATGTTTATTGTAGGTGCGGTCGTAACATGTCTGGCGGTTTTAGTTGAATTTATGTATCCTATGCATGTATTGTTGCATATGATATTATGGACTCCTGTAACAATTATTATGTCTATATATCTTTTGAAAGTAATGAAATCTTTTTTAATAGCGGCTCAGTATAAACATAATGTTCTGGGGTTCGCTAAAAAGGAAAAAAAATGAAGTTTAAACCAAAGCCTATTCCAACATTGATGACTATTGCCGGATTGGTGCTTTTATTATCACTTGGCAGTTGGCAAATGAACAGGCTTCAGTGGAAGCAGACTCTCATAAAAGAAATTAATGAGGGGGCTGCGTTGCCTGCCGTAGACCTGCCCTCAGATGGAAGTGAGATAGAAAAATATAAATACCGCCGTGTAAAGGTTAGAGGGGAATTTCTGCATGATAAGGAAGTGCATTTATTCGTAGGTCCTAAGGCTGAAAGGGGAAGGCCCGGATACGATTTACTTACGCCACTTAAAACCGAAGAGGGCAATTATGTTCTTGTCGATAGGGGCTGGGTAAATTCCGATATAAAATCACCTGAAAGAAGACCCGAAACGCTAGAAGAAGGCGTGGTTGAAATAGAAGGTATTATCCATATGGGAGAGACTCCGAGGCGGTTTACTCCTGAAAATGATGTTGCTAAAAACCTATGGTTTTGGATAGATTTAGAGAAAATAGAAAATTATGCTGGAATTAATCTGCAAAATTTCTATGTTAGGGCGTTGAAAAAAGATAAAAAAAATATATACCCAATAGCCTCAGATGAGTTTATAAAAGTAAGGAACGACCATCTGCAATATGCGGTAACATGGTATTCTCTGGCAATTATATTGCTGGTGATTTATTTTCTTTATAGCAGAAAAGCCGAGAAATAGTTTGTGATACGGATGCGATAACAATAATGGTAAAATATGGATAATTACAAAACCTTAGAAAAGATTTTTAAAAAATTAAACGATATTGAGCAGGCAAGTGCGGTGCTGCACTGGGATATGGCGACAAAGATGCCTTCAGGTGGTGCTGAGGCAAGAGCCGAGCAGCTTGCAACCTTGGGCGATATTTATCACGCAATCCTGACAGATGAAGGTGTAGGTGATTTGTTGGAAAGTGCCGGAATTAACGGACGAAAGTTGAATGACTGGCAAAAAGCCAATTTAAATGAAATGAAAAGAGCTTGGAATCATAACGCTTCCGTCCCTGCAAAGTTAATAAGCGAGCTTACAAGGGAAGGTGCTAAATGCGAGATAGTCTGGCGTGATGCAAGGGCAAATAATGATTTCAAGATGTTATTGCCGCATTTGAAAAAGGTTGTGTCTTTAGTCAGGGAAATTGCAAAATTAAAAGGTGAGGCTTTTGGCTGTTCGCCATATGATGCTTTACTTGACCGGCATGACCCCGATAGGAAATCCAAACAGTTAGATACGGTTTTTGATAATCTGAAAGAATTCTTACCTGATTTTATAAATCAGGTGGTGGAAAAGCAAAAGTCTGAAAAAGTCACCAAGATAAAAGGACCTTTCGATGTAGAAAAGCAGAAAATGATAGCAGAGAAAATGCTTGAGGTGATAGGGTTTGACATGGATTACGGCAGACTTGATGAGAGTTTGCATCCGTTTTGCGGAGGATACCCGACCGACATAAGGATAACTACCCGATATGACAAAAACGATTTTATATCGGCTTTAATGGGTGTTGTTCATGAAGCCGGACATGCTATGTATGAAGAAGGTCTGCCTAAAAAATGGCTTAATCAGCCTGTGGGCAAGGCAAGGGGCATGAGCATACATGAAAGCCAGTCTTTGTTGATAGAGATGCAGGCATGTAGAAGCCGTGAGTTCGTCAACTTATTATCGGGAGTGCTTAAAAAAGAGTTTAACTCAAAGTCAAAAAGCCTTAACCCTGATAATTTGTGCCATATTTATAACAAAGTTGAGCCTTCACTTATAAGGGTAGATGCTGACGAGGTTACATATCCTGCCCATATTATTTTAAGATATTATATTGAAAAATATATAATTTCGGGAGATATGGAAGTTGAAGACCTGCCTGAGGCATGGAATCAGGGAATGAAGAAGTTCCTCGGAATCAAGGTTAAAGACGATAAAGACGGCTGTATGCAGGATATCCACTGGATGGACGGTACTTTCGGGTATTTCCCTACATATACGTTGGGTGCTATTTATGCCTCCCAGCTATTTGATGCGGCAAACCATAGTAACAATGATATCATGCCTTCTATAGGTAAAGGGGATTTCAAACCGTTAAAAGAATGGTTAAATAAGAACGTTCATGAAAAAGGCTCGAAAATGTCATCTGATGAGATAGTCAAGAGTGCTACGGGAAGAGAACTTGATGTTGAGGTCTATAAGAACCATTTGAAAAAAAGATATCTGGAAGGATAGTCGGGCTTAGAGAAAAAACTAGCTATGAAATATATAAGCACAAGGGGAAAGGCTCCTGTTTTAAGTTTTGAAGATGCTGTAATAGCAGGGCTGGCAAGTGACGGCGGGCTATATGTTCCTGAGTCCGTTCCAACTTTCAGCAAAGATGAGATGGCCTCCTTTAAAGGTCTTTCATATGAAGAGCTGATGCTCAAAATAATAACGCCTTTTATCGAAGATGAAATACCGCAAAGTATTTTGCAAGATATAATAAAAGAAAGCTATTCGCAGTTTCGTGATGCCGATATAGCTCCTGTTAAAAAAATCGCCGAAAATGAATATTTGCTGGAATTGTTCCACGGTCCTACAATGGCTTTCAAGGATTTTGCCTTGCAATTTTTGGGCAGGATATTTGATTATATACTTACAAAACGAAATCAGGACGCGGTTATAGTCGGTGCTACCTCAGGTGATACGGGTTCTGCGGCTATTGAGGGTTGCAGGCACAGCAAGCATGTACAGATATATATAATGCACCCCTTTAACAGGGTATCGGATGTACAAAGAAAGCAGATGACAACGGTCTTGGCCGATAATGTGCATAATATAGCCTTGGAAGGAAATTTTGACGATTGTCAGCATATTGTAAAAGAATTATTTGCCGATCAGGGCTTTTTGAACGGTCAGAATCTTGTAGCGGTAAATTCTATAAACTGGTGTCGTATCATGGCACAGATAGTTTATTATTTTTATGCAGGTTTGAAACTTGGTTCTCCTGAAAAGGAAATGATATTTTCAGTGCCGACAGGGAATTTCGGGGATATTTTCGCAGGCTTTTTAGCAAAGAAAATGGGTCTGCCGATAAAACAGCTTATTGTTGCTACCAATAAAAACGATATTCTGCACCGTTTCTTTGAAAGTAATGATTATAGCCGTGGCGGTCTGGAAAAAACCCTGTCACCGAGTATGGATATTCAGGTTTCAAGTAATTTTGAAAGATATCTTTTCTATCTTTACAATCAGGACGCAGAAAGGATAGGTGAAATAATGAAACGCTTTAAAGCAGGCGAGGGTATATCCGTTGAGGTTGAAAAACTCGCTGAAGCACAAAAAATATTCAGCAGCCTTAGTATCGATGATGATACGACGTGTGAAACCATCAGACAGGTATTCGGTGAATCGGGCGAGATAATCGACCCACATACCGCAACGGGGGTTAGGGCTGCCCGTGACAAAGCTGTTAAGGGGAGTAATCCTATTATAACAATTGCTACGGCACACCCTGCCAAGTTTCCGGAAGCAATTGAAAAATCAGGCGTTGATGAGGCTAAACTGCCCGAATATTTATCCGGCTTAATGGTTGCCGAAGAACGCTATGAGGTGCTTGCTAACGATATAGATGCGGTAAAGAAATTTATAGTAAACGGCAAAAAGTTTAATCAACAAACAGGTACTTAAACGATATTACCTTGATATTTCCCTGTTTGAGCCGGAGCCGGAGCTTCTAAATAAATCTGATAATTTTTTCTCTATTTGTCGGACTTCCTTTGCGTGCATTTCGACCTTGGTTATGGGGGCTTCGCTGTCAGCTTCATAGCCGCTATCTATTCCTGTGTCGTGATAAGGTTTTAAAGGTCTTTCTCTGATATAATCTGATTCGCACTCTACACTCGAAGAATCACTATTATCAGACACATTAATCACTGCCGCCGGTTTTTTGTCATAACTAATTTTTGAACACCAAATTCCCATAATTACCTCGCTTTTTCGTAAGGTACTTTACTATAAATTCGGTTACTATTCAAATAGAAAAGTTAATAAATTAACACTTAGTCGAATCATTAAAATGTTTTAAGTTAAATCTTTCGCAAAAAAGTATAGGCTGGTATCACAAAAGCTTAAATATAATGAAATAATATGACTGATTTAACTATACACTGGTTCAGGCAAGATCTTCGGATATCAGATAATCCTTCCCTTTATGAGGCTGCAAAAAAGGGTCGGGTGCTACCCATATATATATTTGATGATTCTACGGAAAATTTAAGGCAAATGGGGGGAGCAAGCCTTGTATGGTTGCATTATGCCCTGCATGACCTTAATAAAAAACTTGGCGGAAACCTTAAGATATTTAAAGGAGGGCCTGCCAAAATATTGCCTGATATAATAAATAAATCGCAAGCTAAAGCAGTCTATTGGAACAGATGTTATGAGCCTTGGGCAATTATCAGAGATAAAAATATAAAAGAAAAATTAAAAGATGATTCAATACAGACCGAATCATTTAACGGCAGTTTGTTACTGGAGCCTTGGGAGGCTTTAAAAGATGACGGAAGCCCATATAGGGTGTTTACCCCTTTTTATAAAAAGAACTATCAATTAAAAGAGTTCTCTGAAGCTTTAAAAGAGCCTGAAACATTAAATATCTATACAAAAAATATAGGTGAAACAGATATTAATTCGTTAAAGTTGCTTCCTGAAATTAAATGGTATGAGGAGTTGCTTAAAAAATGGGATATCAGCGAAGACGGTGCTAAAGAAAGGCTATTTGCTTTTTTAGATGACGGTATAAAAGACTATAAAAAAGGCAGGAATTTTCCGGCTCAAAATAATAATTCCCGATTATCGCCATATTTGCATTTCGGTCAGATATCACCAAGGCAGATATGGAATTCCGTACTTTTTTATGAGCAAAATGAAAATACCGAGAATTTTTGCGTTGAACTTGCATGGAGAGAGTTTTCATATAATTTGCTGTATTATTATCCTGACTTGCCATCGGATAGCCTACAAAAAAAATTCGATAAATTCCCGTGGAAAAAAAATGACGGATTTACAAAGAAGTGGCAAAAAGGAATGACCGGATATCCGATAGTAGATGCAGGCATGAGGGAGCTGTGGCAAACAGGGTTTATGCATAACAGGATAAGAATGGTAGTTGCATCATTTTTGGTTAAAAACCTGCTTATAGATTGGCGTGAGGGAGAAAAATGGTTTTGGGACTGTCTTTTTGATGCCGACCTTGCCAATAATGCGGCAGGCTGGCAATGGGTTGCCGGCTGCGGTGCGGACGCTTCACCGTATTTTAGGGTATTTAACCCCATAAATCAGGGAGAGCGTTTTGATGCAAGCGGGGAATATACAAGAAAATACGTTCCGGAACTGGCAAAATTACCGGATAAATATCTTTTTAAACCGTGGGAAGCACAGCAGGATATACTGGACAAAGCAAAAATAGAGCTTGGTAAGACTTATCCGTTCCCTATTGTAGATGCCGCAAAGACCAGAAAAGAAGCACTGGAAGCGTATGAAAAGATAAAGTAGAAAGCAATATGAGTGTTTGATAAATAATTTACAAAATTATCTTGCCAGTGCTTGCAAAATACTTTACTTCAGATAATCTCGTAAACTTAAAGTTTTTTATAGGTGAAATAAAGATGAGTAGTTTGATGTCCATTAGAATTGATGAAGAAAAAGGCACTAAGAAGGAAGAATATCTTTTTACAAGCGAGTCCGTATCAGAAGGACATCCTGATAAGGTTTGTGACCAGATATCCGATGCTATAGTTGATGAGTATCTGGGCAAATACAGCGAATCAAGGGTTGCCGTTGAAACTCTTGTTACAACAAATAAAATAGTTCTTGCAGGTGAGGTAAGGTGTCCTGTGGAAGTGTCGCATGAGCGTATTGAAGAGATAGCAAGGGGAGTGGTAAAGGATATAGGCTACGAACAGGAAGGTTTTCACTGGAGGAATGCCGATATAGATATTTATATACATGAGCAGTCGGCAGATATAGCACAAGGTGTCGATGCAGGCGGCAATAAAGATGAAGGTGCGGGCGATCAGGGGCTTATGTTCGGTTATGCATGTGATGAAACAGATGTTTTTATGCCTGCTCCCATTCATTATTCACACAGAATATTGAAAGCACTTGCCGATGCAAGGCATTCGGGTGAGGCAAAAGGTTTAGGACCTGATGCAAAATCGCAAGTTACCTATGTTTATGAAGGCGGCATTCCAACCCGTGTTGATGCGGTGTTGGTTTCAACCCAGCATGAAGAAGGTGTGCCACAAGAAGAAGTGCGTGAGATAGTAAAAAAATATGTTACCAAAGCATTGCCTGAAGGTATGTTCACCGATAAAACAAGATTCCTTACTAATCCCACGGGTAAATTCGTGATAGGAGGACCTGACGGTGACTGCGGTTTAACAGGACGTAAGATAATTGTTGATACTTATGGTGGAGCTGCTCCGCATGGCGGCGGTGCATTCTCAGGAAAAGACCCTACAAAAGTTGACCGCTCTGCCGCCTATATGGCAAGATACCTTGCCAAGAATGTTGTGGCTTCGGGTTGTGCCAATCAATGTGACATACAGATAGCTTATGCTATAGGTGTTTCCGAGCCTGTTTCATTTTATGTTAATACGTTCGGTAACAATCATGTAGATAACAAAAAGTTAGAGTCCAGAATTAAAGAGCTTGTAAGGCTTACACCGCGTGGTATCCGTGAGCATTTAGGTCTGAATAAGCCTATATACCGCAAAACGGCAGCTTATGGGCATTTTGGTCGTACTCCGTCTGATGACGGTAGTTTCCCTTGGGAAAAAACGGATTTAATCGATGATTTGAAGGATTTGTTGTAATATATTTTGTCATGCTCGGTGTGCCGAACTTATTGCAGCACATTACTTCTTTAAAAAAGATTCCGAGTAAGTTTCAAAAATGACATAAAGTATAATAGGTTCTTATTGCTATGATACCCGACAAGCGAAATAACAAGCCTGCTATGAGTGATGAACTTATGAGGTCGTTCGGTCGTGTACAGGGGCGTAAATTGGGTAAGGAACAACAATGGTTTGTCGATAATATCTTACCTGAAGTTTCAATTAGTGTTGATGATGAAATAAATCTTCCTTCGATATTCGGTAATCAATATAAAGAGTTCTGTATAGAAATCGGCTTCGGCAAAGGGGAGCATCTGGTCGGCTATGCTAAAAATAATCCTCAAATCGGTTTTATCGGGTGCGAGCCTTTTATCAATGGTGTAGCAAGGTTGCTAAAATATATTCACGAAGAGAAAACGCAAAATATCAAGGTGTTGCATGGCGATGCCAGATTGCTGCTTGAAAAGCTTGGGGCAGGTTCTATTGATAAGATATTCGTACTTTTCCCAGACCCGTGGCCAAAGGTCAGGCATCACAAAAAACGTATCATTAATCAGGGTATGCTTGGGCTTATATCAGGTGTTTTGAAAAAAGACGGTATTTTAGAAGTTGCAACCGACCATGTTGAGTACGGGCAGTGGATTTTTGAGCATCTTGAGGCTTTTGAAGGCTTGAAAAAAATAAGTGTTAGTAACAGCCCGCCAAGCGACTGGGTACGCACTAATTATCAGGCAAAAGCAGAAAAACAGGGCAGGGGAGCTAAGTTCTTGCGATATATGAATATATAGGAGCGTTCGATAAAATTAAGGATTGTATAGTAACTTGTTAAATTAGTTTACGTCATACCCTGCGTTTTCTTTAGAAAACTATAGGGCGATCTCAGTGAGATTACCCTATAATTGCCTTTGGCAATTCGGGTAATGACTTTTCTCTTATAGGATATTAATTTAGAATTTAATACAATTTATACAAAATCTATCTTTAGAGAACGCTCCTGAATATATAGTTGAAAAATAACCGTAAAAGCGTCATAATAGTAATATGAAGGCTAGAAAAACACCATTTGAATTAGAAGATAAAAAAGACGGCTGCTGCTTTAAAGGCTGTAGTGCCGGCGGGGATTACCCTGCACCTAAATCCCCTTATAATTCAAAGGAAAGATATCACTTTTGTTTAGATCACGTGAAGATATATAATAAATCATGGGATTTTTTCTCCGGTATGGAACAAGATGAGATAGAGGGATTTTATATCGATAGTGTAACAGGACACAGGAGAACATTCAAACGTGACGCTACTTTCCGTAATTTTTCCGAAGAAGAGCTTAGGGAAAAGGTTTATAGGGAATTTAATTTTACGGGTGCTAAAAGAGAGAGGTTAAAAGACATTCCCGATTGTCAGATGAAATATATGAAAGTATTCGGTCTTACCCTTCCTGTTACTATGCGGCAAATAAAAAATAAATATAAAGAACTTGCCAAAAAATACCATCCTGATGTAAACGGTAAAGGTAATGAAGAAAAATTTAAACAAGTGACGGAAGCATATAACTATCTTAAAAATTGCGGTATCAAATAAAATTTTATAAGGAAAAATTCATGAGCATTGTAGAAGAAATGGACAAGCCCGATATAAAATTATCGGTAAAAAAGACCTTCGGCATTGATGTAGATATGGAAGTTGCGGCTTTTTCTAAAAGAACCGAGTTTGTGCCGGATATTGATGAGGCTTATTGTTTTGATAAAGATACAACGCTTAGTATCCTTGCCGGATTCGTACATAACCGCAGGGTTATGGTACAGGGGTTTCACGGCACGGGTAAATCAAGCCATATTGAACAGGTGGCCGCCCGCCTTAACTGGCCTTGCATGCGTATTAATCTGGACGGTAATATAAGCAGGATAGACCTTATAGGTCGTGATGTTATAATTATTGAAGATGGCAAGCAGGTTACAAAATTCAATGACGGTATAATACCGTGGAGCCTTAAAAGACCTGTGGCACTGGTTTTCGATGAATATGACGCTGCTCGTCCCGATGTGATGTTCGTATTGCAAAGGTTGCTTGAGGCTGAGGGCAAGTTCACCCTTCTTGATAAGAATGAAGTTATAAGACCGCACCCTTATTTTAGGATATTTTCCACCGCCAACACCGTCGGTTTAGGCGATGTAACAGGGCTTTATCATGGTGTGCAGCCTATCAATCAGGGACAGATGGACAGGTGGAACATAGTTGCCACGTTGAATTATCTTTCAAAAGCCAAAGAGCTTGAGATTTTATTTGCTAAAGCTCCCAATCTCAAAAAAGATAAGAAAAAAGCCGATGCAATGGTCACTATGGCAGACCTGACTCGTGAGGGGTTCAAGTCAGGCGATCTTTCAACGGTAATGTCGCCAAGGACGGTAATCACATGGGCGGAAAATTATGAAATATTCGGCGACCTTGAAAAATCTTTCTGCCTGACATTTTTCAATAAATGTGATGAGTCCGAAAAATTCATAATCTCAGAATATTATCAAAGATGCTTTGGTGTGGAATTGATAAAGTCTAATGTAGCCGCCTGATAAATTAATCGGAATTTTGCGGCAGTGTTCATTATAGATAGATTTGGTATAAAAACTATAATTTCGTTACTTGTTTGTGTCATGCTGAACTTGTTTCAGCATCTATTTGTGTAATATAATATATTAGATGCTGAAACAAGTTCAGCATGATAAATCTATCTATAGAAACCTCTGCAAAAGTCTTAAAAAAACTACTCTCCCCTTGAGGGAGAGTTAAAACACGATAGTGTTTTGTGAGGGGTTCTGCACTGCCCCTAACACCTAACCCTCCCCCGCAAGCGGGTGAGGGAACTTTTTTAAGCCTTTTGCAAATAAATTCTTCCGTGACAAAAGTTAACATATGTGATAACGGGTTATTATGAAACATTTGCAGAAGTTATTACAAAACGGCAGTAAAATAATTTGGCACAAAACTAACAGTGTGCAAATGATGCTTGAAGCCGTGAAATTTGAAAGATACGGAGTCAGCGGTATTGAGTTTGACATTGTCGGCACTTCCGATTCAGTTCCGTTTTTGATGCACGACAAAGTTCTTACCAAAGATTTAATGGGTGACGGCAAGTATAAAAAGCGTAAAAGCTATAGCTATATAGAAGTCGGAGCTATTAGTGCCGAAGAATTAAGGGAAAAAAGACCGGACATAGATAGTTTAAGAGAAGGGCTGGAAGCGGTTAAATCTTCCGGTTTTTCATCTGCTTTTGAGTTCCATCTTGAGATAAAAAGCCCTGATAATAAATTGGTCGATAATATATTACATATGATTGCCGACTATCCTAAAATAGACAGCCAAACCGCCATAAGGTCATTTCAGGAATCTGTTTTGCAACATGCGAAAAAACAACAACCGGATAGACAATATTGCCTTTTGCTTGAGGGGAAAAAAAGGGTCAACCTCAAAAAAGACTTCATAACAACAGGTAAAACAGTGGTGAAAAAGCTCCCTGAAGTAAATGGAATTGAAGAAATTTGCGGATTTAAGCCCGATCAGGTTTCCGTCCATAGAAAAATATTGAAACCTGATTTTATTAAAAATATGCAAGAAAATGGAATTGATGTTGAGATTTATACGTTAAATGATATAAAGGAGCTGAAAAACCTAGAAAATGTCGATAGGATAACAACGGATGTTCCGTTAGAGATACATAAATACATAAATAAAGCAAAACCCGATGAAAGATGCAAATAACAGCTTGAAAAAGCCTGATTGGATAAAGGTAAAAGCACCTCAGTCACAAGGCTTCAAGGATACTTATGAGCTGGCGAGGAACCTGAAATTAAATACCGTTTGTGAGGAAGCTGCCTGCCCCAATATCGGTGAGTGCTGGCAAAAAAAACACGCCACTTTTATGATATTAGGTTCGGTATGTACAAGGGCATGTGCTTTTTGTAACATAAAAACAGGCAGACCCGACCTGCTTGACCCGCATGAGCCTGAAAATCTTGCAACCGCTATCGCCCAACTGCAATTGGAACATGCGGTAATAACGTCAGTTGACAGAGATGACCTGCCCGATGGAGGGGCGGAACATTTTGCACAGTGCATAAGGGCAATTAGAAAAGCTTCGCCAAATACTACTATTGAGATACTCACGCCGGATTTCCAGAATAAAAAAGGTGCGTTAGAGGTTGTAGTTGCAGCAAAGCCCGATGTGTTTAACCATAATATTGAAACAGTCCCCAGCCTTTATGCAAGGGTGCGTCCGGGTGCAAAATATTTCGGTTCATTGAAATTACTCAGCCGTGTTAAGGAGCTTGACCCGTCCATGTTCACTAAATCCGGTATAATGGTCGGATTGGGTGAGAAAAAGCAGGAAGTTGTTCAGGTTATGGACGATTTTAGGGCGGCAGAGGTGGACTTCATGACAATCGGACAATATTTACAGCCTACACCTAAACATGCGGTTATAGACAGATTTGTAACGCCTGATGAGTTTAAATATTATGAACGTCTTGGCAGGGCTAAGGGCTTTTTGATGATATCATCTTCTCCGCTGACACGTTCTTCTTACCATGCCGGTGATGACTTTGCTAAACTAAGGGAAGCAAGACATAGGCAATTACAGTAGTAAGTCGGCTTTCAATAAACATATAAAGCATAACAGAACACTTTTTGTCATACGCCGGATTTACGTGCGTATCGATATAAGTTAGCATGGATTCGCCGATCAGAGTCGGCGAATGACAACACAGAAATATTAATATAGTCAACACTACCTCAAAATGAAAAATACTATACTTAAATGTCATATCGTGATAAATGGATCGCTCCCAATTTAAATTGTTAATAAATTAAGGATTTCCATGGCGAAAAATACAGAATTCCGAAAAATTATAGCAGGTGTCTATGAATCTGACGGAGCAAAAAAAGCTTATGAATTGATGTCCAGCAAGCAAGGACAACAATTAATGAACCGCCCTCTTGTTGAGTTAGTAAAAGAGGCGGGAATAGCTTCGGAAGAATTTTCAAACGCAATAGAAAATGAAAAAAAATCAATAGATAAATACTTCAAATATTATAAGAATGGAAATGATAAAGCTAATCTTGAATTTCGTCAGGCTACGCTGAACTCAAAAAGAATGTTAAATGCCGTAAAAAATGCAGTAATCGGTGAAGATAATAATTTCAAACCGAGTGATGCTGAAGGGATAACACCACTTGCGACACCTGTGATATGCGGGATAATTCATAATTTAAGGTTAGATTCCGGCATAGTTGCCGATGATACAATCTCGGAATTTAGCAGGCATGAAAACCCCGAAATTTTCAAAAAAGAGCTGGAAGTGCTGGGGAAATGGACAAAAAACGCAATAGATAGCGGATTAACAAAGGGGCATCATTTAGATGATATTTTGTTACGGTAATCTCTTCTTATCTGAAATGAAAATATAAGTTGGCGTTTGTGGATACAACAAGTGTTTTTTTAGATTACAAAAGTATATCATATAGAATTATTGTAAAAAAATATATAGTAAATATATTGCTCTATGTAGAAGAGTATAATAACATAGTTATCCAAACAAAATTGTAAATCATAAAAGCAATATAAATGGCAAAAATAGAAGGTTTTAGAATTAAAAATTTTAAGGCACTCAAAGATATAACTATGGGGAAGCTTTGGAATACGCCGAGTACACAAGCCTTAACACCTATGACGGCCGTTATTGGAAAAAACGGTGCGGGAAAAAGCTCTATTTTTGATGCTTTTGGTTTTCTTTCGGATTGTTTGCGGCATGGTGTTGAAGAGGCTTGCGATCTAAATGGTAGAGGTGGTTTTAATAGAATCAAATCGCAGGGAATTAATGAACCGATAGAGTTCCAAATTTACTATAAAGAAGATAGTAAATCCCGTCCTATTACTTATGAAATATCTATTTCTTTAGACAGAGATTCTAGGCCATTCGTATTAAAAGAAAGATTGCGACAAAGAAGGCAAGGACAAAGCAAAGGATGGCCTTTTTCTTTTTTAATTCTTCAAGATGGAAAAGGTCTAGTGTGGAAAGGAGATGTTCAAGGTGTGGAGGAAGATGATAAGACACCTATTGATTTAGAAAGTTTGATCAATCAGATGTCAAAAAAAGAATCAGGCGAAACAGAAACTGTTGAACTTGATGATTATAGAAAACTTGGAATAGCAACTCTTGGAGCATTAAAGCAGCACCCTCGCATTTCTGCATTCAGAAGATTTATTGAAGGGTGGTACTTAAGTTATTTTACTCCTAATGCTGCACGTAGCCTCCCAATGGCAGGTCCACAAAAGCATTTAAGTGCCACAGGTGACAACATTGGTAATGTCGTTCAATTCATGGAGAGGGAGCACCCAAAAAAGTTTCAATCAATACTTAATAAAATTGCAGGTAAAATTCCAGGTATAGATAAAATTAGTACGGAAAAAACTCCAGATGGTCGGTTGCTCTTATGTTTTAATGATAAAGGTTTTAATGATCCGTTTTTCTCACAGCAAATGTCTGACGGAACTTTGAAGGTTTTTGCGTATCTCTTATTACTTGAAGATCCGGATCCTTCACAATTTTTATGTATAGAAGAGCCTGAAAACGGTTTATATCACAAACTACTTGAAACTCTTGCAAAAGAATTTCGCACTCACGCCACCGGTAGAAAAGGTGGTTCACAGATATTTGTGACTACTCATCAGCCATATTTTGTTGATGCACTTAAGCCGGATGAAGTTTGGATTCTCGAAAAAGGTAACGATGGTTTTTCAACGATAAGAAGAGCAAGCGATGAGAGGCTTGTATGCAATATGGTAGAAGAGGGGCTTCCTTTAGGTTCTCTTTGGTATAGCGAATATCTACATAGAGATTAACTATGCATTACGATTTCCTTATAGAAGATAAATCCGGCAAAATAATGCTAAATCATTTGTTGCCAAAAATCATTGAAACCTCAAAGCATACTTTCTCCATAAAGGCATATAACGGTATAGGACGCTTACCAAAGAGGCTTCCAACAGCTGAAGCAATTCAGCATCAGGCTTTATTGAATGATCTTCCAAGAGTTCTTAAAGCATACGGAAAGACTCACGCAGGATTTGGAAAAGCGTATCCGGCTTGTGTTGTGGTAGTATGCGACCTTGATAATCGCTGCCAAAAAGAGTTTCGCAATGAACTTTTAAATATTCTTTCTCAATGCAATCCCGCTCCAATAACGCAGTTTTGTATTGCTGTTGAAGAAGGTGAGGCATGGTTATTAGGTGACATTGAAGCTATCAAGAAAGCATACCCTAAGGTAAAAACAAGTGTTCTTAATAGTTATACTAATGACAGTATATGTGGCACATGGGAAAAACTTAAAGAAGCATTGGGATCGGAAAAAAAATCAGAATGGGCGGAAAGAATCACTCCAAATATAAACATTACCTGTAATGAATCACCTAGTTTCCAATATTTTGTAAGTAAAGTGCTAAGTATGACAGAACAACAGTAATAAACAAAATAAAGTTGTTACGGTAATATCTTCTTATCTTTACTATACAAGGCTTAGTTACCGTTTCCGAAAATATATCAAATTAATAATGAGAATTATTATCAATAACTATTGACAGCGGTGTCAATTGGGGTTATTCATTGCGATTAATAATCATTATTAGAAATTAAAGGTAATTAATTATGAAGCGAATATTAAAAATTACTATGTTCTCCGTCTTAATATGCAGTGCAAATGTTCATGCGGAAGCTACTGATTCTATTGAATCAAATGCCGATGGCTGTTCTCAGATAATTACTCGGATAAAACAGGCGGAACTTTTTAAGAAAACATTAATCAAAGCATCGGAAAGAAAAATAGATGAGGTTATGATTCCCATAGGTCATTTTACAACATATGTAGGAACTGACGAGGCATCTATTTTAATTGAAGAGAGATTAAATATCCTAAATAAAGTTTTGGAAAATAAATGCGTTGATGAAAATTTCGCAGATAAACAAAACCATGTACAAATATCAATTAACGCTGAGGGGCTATAAAATGTTGAACAAAAATAAAATACTAAAAGTTTTAGTGATTACGGCAGCTTTAAATTCTCCTTCTATAACGGTTGCTAATGAAAATTTAATAGATAAAGACGTTGCCTGCTTTGAGCTATCAGGACAGTTGCAACTTGCCGATTACTTTATAAAAAGTGCTGTTGAACTGGAAATGCTAGATGAAAATATGTTGGTTGAAGTGGGTGCTTCTATCGCTGAAGTTTCACCTATGGAAAGCATCGGATTTTATAGTTCACAGAAAAAACATCTTAAAAAAACCTATGATTTATTAGGGTGCTCAATTTTAAATGAAAAAACTAACTAGAAATTACGGAAAAACAACGCCATGAGACAAGTATGTTATAATAAGGGCAGCGAAAGTGTAATAGTAAAAACTATTTTATTAGCCGGTATTGTTAATCGTTTTTATAGATATGCAGATAACAATACTTCTATTCAAAATAAAATTGAAAGTATGAAAAACAGGGTGGCTAACAAAAAACTTAAGGCAAGATTGCTTAATCCTTTTTGTTAATTAAAAAACAAGGTAAAAAAGACAGAAATCAGAACAGGAAAATAATATGCCCGGAATGCACGGAGTAAACGCTCGCAGACGCTATGTAGGAACAAGCAGGTCGCAATTAACAGATAATGTAGCTCGCCTTGAGACAAATAAAAACAGAATTAATGCTAATCCGCAAGACCCTGATCAGGGCGTGATTAACGAATCTCATGCAGAGCGTTATCTGGCAGAACGTGAAAATCGTGAACAGCAAGACTGCTGCATAATAATGTAATATATTTAGAGTGTTTATTATGATAGAGAAAAGAAAATCTTCAAATAAAAACAAGGATACTAACTTTACAAGGCTAGTTCACAACTTAATTCATAAAGGGTGATTGATTCTAATTTATTTGTTAAACGATAAGAAAATAATGATGTACCAACGTGACATAGAGCAGATTAATTTTGAAATTAATATTTCAAGGGAAGCCACAAAAGCAAAGGCCGGATTGCTGGGTTTGTCCGAGCAACAAATTAATCAGCATAACTGGATAGGAAGGCAACGGAATTTATTATTCGGTAATGAAATCGGAGAAGAGCCTTCAATTAAATATCTTGAGGGCGGCCCGAAATCTAAAGAACCAAGAGAAGTTTTTGAGAACATAAAGGGATTAGTTCCGTATAAAATCCAAAATATTTTACGTAATCATGTTATTGCTCAAAAAAGCCGAATTTCCAAAGAGTTAATTTATGAAGAAAGACTAGACGATAACCGTCTTAATAAATTGACGATTCCCGTGTTAAGTAGCTTTAAGAAAGGTGCTTCTATAGGTGCTTTTAATTCACATCAATTAGGCGATGCTGCATCAAATATAGGTGCCTTTCTAGACGATAAAGACGTTATGTCACTGTCTAAGGTTAATAAAGATGCAAAGGCAAAACTGCTATGAAAACCCTCCTTAAGGGAAAACAAATCTGGACGGAAAAATTTCTAAACCAAATTTAACCTGACAGTCGCCAAATGAAAAATCGGTAGATGTCAGATTAGGTCTGAACTATTGCAGTTTATTTCATAGTTATAAAAAACACTTGCGAGTTTCCACCCCTCACAAAAACACTTTGTGTTTTTAACTCTCCCTCAAGGGGAGAGTAGTTTTTTGATTTTTGCAGAGGCTTCTATAGTCTGTAATTATATTTTTCATTCATCATATGCATAACTTTTTCAGGAACATCTTTGCCATAGCCTGAAGCAATTATTTTACCATAATCAGACAGATTGATTTTTCTGTTGTAATCTTTTCTTAATATCTCTTTCTTACTATTTGAAAGTAAAAGAAAATACCACGCATTTTGTCCACTTATATCTCTTCCCTTATATAGACATATGTTATGTGCCATAGTTTTGGCTGTACGCTGTATAAATGAAGTCCTGTTCAAAATAGTCATGTTTAAACATTTCGGTAGTAATTGAGTGTACGCTGATTCCATAGTAATGTTCCACCTTCGGAAACTTCTGAACTTGGGGTATTCGATGTCAGTTTACTTTCTTTTTCTTGTAGATTTGTTTTATTTACATAAAGGTCATCAGAGTTAACATTTATATCTGACATCATATCGGTAATGTTAGCTTCAGGCGACGCACCGCTTAATACCTTTTGTGGCGGTGTTACATGACCGCCTAATCTGAAAATGCTGCCATCGGGTATATCAAAGCGTTCATATAGTAAAGTAGAACTGCCGCTAACATTTCTTTTTCTAACCATATCAATGCCTTTTGCATTTTTTTGCATTATGGCATCAGTGACATCTTTTGGTAATGCACTTGCTAAGTCCAGTACGTCCGTTTCTATTTTATATTTTTTTCTACCGACATATTGCAAATTATCGGAAGAGGTATTTTCTTGTCCTTGTTTAGAATTCCCCGGTTTTACATACTCCACGTCCCTTGCATCGGCTTGTAATACTTTGACCTTGCCTTTTTTTGTTATCCCTAATGAGTCGGTTATACCGATTAGTTTTTTAGCATTATTAAAAGCCTGTTCGTCATAGTCGATAAGGTTGATTTTAGCACCGTCGGTTTGTATGTGTTGTAAAATTCCGGTAAGAGGGAATCCCGCACCTACAAATGTGAATGTTTTCTTGTCCAAATCCTGCATTCCGAATATTTCGGGGTTGTTATCCTTGAATTTTTGCAACTCCTGTTGTTTTTCGTCATCAGGCAGGTTTTTGGACGTTGCGGCTTTTAATTTCTGTTCGATACCCGGATTGTTTTCGATAATATCCTGCTTATCTTTATGATGATAATCAGAGCCTGACATTTGATTTAACAGGGGGGTTGTAAGCAGTTTTAGTTCCGACTCAACAAGCGGCGGATAGTTCTTGAAATATTTAAAAACAAGACCTTCATATTCGGACGGATTTTCTTTTTGCATTTGTTTCGGCAGGTCTACAACTAAGGCTTCGAACTTGTCTGTTTTGATTTTTTTAGTATCGGGTAGCGGCTCACCTTCTTTTATTCCGTTTTTTTCGCGTACTATATTTTCAATTAGTTGTTTGTAATTATCAGGGTTATTCTCAACTGCTTTAAAGGTAAGTCCCAAAGCCTCTTTTTCCATTGACTCTTCGGCATGAATTGCTATTTGCCTCAAGTCTTTTACAGCATCGTTTGTAGCCTTATCCGACTTAATATATTCATCTAGTTCTTTGAGTTTATTTTTGTCATATACTTTAAGTGTCATTCCGACAAAATCATTTAAACTTTCGTTAACTAATTGTGATGGCGATAGTGCAAACTCGGCAGAACGCTCCTGTTGTTTTTCTTCATCATAGAAAGTAGGTTCCGGATTACTATTATGCGATGCATTCTTCCACTTGCTATGCTTTTGAAAGGCCTTCCACCTCGGTAGTAATTTCTCGTGTAAATTTTTAATCTGTCCGGCAATTTCTTCTACAGGTCGTTCTTCTATAAAATGATTGCGTGCCTGTTGAGCATTTGCTCTTATGTCTTGCCGGGACAGGTTTTGATTTTCTGCCAACGTTTCTGATTGCAATGATGCATGTGTCAGTAGTTCTTTTTGCACTTGCCATTTTTGAGCTTTAAAAAGAGGGTCTTGCATACGCTCGGTAGCTTGTTTCATTTCTTCCATTTTTCCTTCCTTATACAATATTAACATGTTTGTGACCGAGTTAACCTAAGGTCAAATTAATGCTTACCTAAATATGTGATAGAAATTATACTTTATTTTTCCCAATCCTTAACCCAAGGTTCATTGACCTGTAGCATTAAAGATGCCAGATAATTCAGCCCTTCGGCTTTATTGTCATTTTCGGTTTTTTCATCATGTGAAACCGTAATTAAATAGCGGTTAGCTTTATCAAACCTGATTGATGCTATTCCGTCTTTATCCGTTGTGGTAGATATCGGCACTTCGCCATGCTTTTGAAATCTGAAATTCTGATATATTGCATTTATTGTTTTGTTTGGGGCTGCCTTGCCGTTAAATAATACTTTAATTTGCAGCGTATCTCCCTCATATAGCAAATTAGGGTGTGATAAAGGGATTATTTCCAGCTTGTGACCAAGGGGATTTTTCCATGTATCGCTAGTTTTATGAAGGGTGCTATATGCTTTTGCGTATTGATAATATCCTATGGAATTACTTTTTTGATCGCTTTCTTCGTCAGTTAGCTCGTCATTGGATTTATTAATATATTCGCCGTTTTTGAGCTTAGTGTAATACATAGGCTCGCCAATTCTCGCTACACCAATGGCATATGTTTGAGGCTTGTTTAGGTCGGCTTCTATTATTGCCCTTGTGCTTCCGTGGAATTTATTTGAAACGGCAACTTGCTCGCCTTCACTGTCAATAATTTTAAATTCGTAATTTTCAGGATAATCCTTTGCCCTGTTTGTGTCCGAGTTAAAATATGTATCGCCTCCGGTAAACTCGAAAGTAAAGCCTTCAGACACTTTTTCATCAATTTGCTTTGATTTATTATAAAAGAAAAATTCATTAGGCTCTACCCAATATAGATGGGCGTCGGCAATGCCTGCCATTGTGACGAATAATAAAAAACTTAATGAAGATAGTATTTTACTCATAACAAACCTTTTAAAAAATTGTTAATAATGATTCTCATTTTCTCTTGACCTTGATAATGATAATGATTATTAATGTCAACAACAAAGTAAAATAAAATTATTAATTTTTTAATAAAATGAAAGTTTATCTTTTTATATCGGCATTATTTTTCGTTTTGACCGGTTGTGTAAATAGTGACGGAACTTGGAATGCAATGACACCAAGACCGCTGTTTTTGCGTAACATACCGGAGGACGGCAGCAGTTATAGCCAAGGCTTCAGGGCAGGGTGTAATGACTCGATGGGTCTAAGCGGTTATGGGGCGTTGCGGCTACATGAAGTTAAAATCAGAAAAGGTAAGATGGAGTATAAATATTTTTACGATGCAAATAAGGCGATGAGTGATGGGCAATACAGCCTTGGTTTCGGTCACGGTTTCTCGTATTGCGGGGTTGCGGCTAATGCGGTTATAGGTTTTTAACTATGAGAATTTTATTTTTAGTAATAAGCATAATAATTTTAAACGGGTGTCAGTCTGACAGCGGTCGGTTTGATTATTCCCGTCCTGCAAATTTAAATACAACACCGCCTGCGGGAACACCTGAGTTTCAACAAGGTTGGAAAGACGGCTGCAACGGTGCATTGGCTTCGGTTAACACGGATATAAACCTACTACTTGCCAGCCGGAAATATAAGATGGACGGAAAGCTTTGGAACAGCAGTCCAAGATATAAACAGGCATGGAAAGACGCTTATTATTACTGTGCCTATAATATGTTCACTAATTTAATGAATACCTATTAACATGAAAAAGTTATTGATAATTTTATTTATGACGACATCTTGCGGGCATAACGTTCCTACATGGCGTTCATGGATGTTTGAACACCCTCCGGGAGGAGCTGAAAAATACCCGCCTTTATATACCAAAGGCTGGCAGGACGGCTGCTATACGGCAGGTGGTGCAACGGCAAACCAGATGTATAAGTTCAAATTCGGTTATAGGCAAGATGAAGAACTGGCACATAGTGACAAGGCTTACAGGAAAGGTTGGGACGATGCCTATCTTTATTGCACAAGTTATTTATTACAACATAATTTCGACTGGTACGGGAAGAGACCTATTTGATATGTATAAGAAAATTTTTATAATATTAATTTTACTGTCGGGTGCTTCATGCAGCATGATTAATGAGCCGCCAAGCATATTTGCGGGAATGGAGAATAAAGCACCTGACGGCACTCCTACTTTTAGAACCGGTTGGAAATCAGGTTGTGAAACAGGCTTAAAAGTTTCCGGTAATACGCATTACAAAATTGTCCATAGTTTTGAGTTTGACCCGGAGAAAATCGAAAATGATGAATATAATGAAGCGTGGTATCTTGGCTTTGACCATTGCCGGTGGCACGTTTCTTCATGGCAAAGAAGAGGAGGAATGTAAAATGAGAAAATTTATATTAGTTATGTTGTTATTTTTAACGTCTTGTAATAATGTTCCGTTAAGAGCTGCATTAGAGCCTGAGGTTCCGAAAGAAGGTTCTTTGATGTACAGGCAGGGTTTCAAAGAAGGTTGCAATACCGGAATGACTGTTTACGGTAATGATGTTGTAAGAATAAAATATTCTACCGATGTTAGCCCTCATTTGATGGAAAACAAAACATACCGCAACGCATGGAAACTGGGTAATCGCTATTGTCGTTTCCATGTTTCGCAAATGCAGATGGAGGGAACTATAATGAAAGATTTCGGTATCCCCGTATTTCCTAACAGAATGCTACCCAATGACGGCTCAATTATAAGGGAGAGACTAACCGATAGCTTCTGGATAGATTTGGAAGTTGAAGAAAATGCGTGGGTACACGGTATTGACTGGCCCTTCTCTAAAATTGATAAAGATCCTGCAACCTTTGACGGCAGAAGTATAGGAAAAGAAGGCGGTGTATTCGGTTTGTTGAGTATGAATTAACATGTTAAAAAATCGTATTGAATCTATAGATGTATTAAGAGGCTTGGTAATAGCCTTAATGACTATCGACCATGTAAGAGAATTTTTCTTCATGGCAAATCCGTTGCCTGACCCGATGAATATTGAAGCAACCCCGTTTTGGGTGTTTTTCAGTCGGTGGCTCGCACATTTTTGTGCGCCGATATTTGTATTTCTGGCAGGAATTTCAGCATATTTATATGGTTGTAAAGTATCTAAAAAAGAACTTTCAATGTTTTTATTAAAACGCGGAATATTTTTGATAATACTGGAAATAACAGTTATAAACTTTGCATGGACTTTTTCTTTTCCGCCTTCAAAAATTTTTCTACAGGTTATTTGGGCAATAGGAATCAGTATGGTTTGTTTAAGTGCTATAATATGGCTGCCAAGGTTGGCAATAGCAGCGGTAGCATTATTTTTAATAGCAGGACACCACTTGTTATCGGGCATATCATTTGAAAGCGGTGCAGGGCATTATATTTGGGCGATATTATATGACAGAAATGTACTTGAATTAACCGAAGATATTAAGGCAAGAACTTCATACCCTGTTTTGCCGTGGATAGGTATTATAGCACTAGGCTACTTATACGGTTGTATTTTTGCGAAAGGATTTGATGCTTTTAGGCGAAACAAAATATTAATAATTTCGGCAATCTTATGCTTTAGCTTATTCATTATTTTAAGGTTCGGCAATATTTACGGTGAAAATAACTTGTTCGTATCGGCAGAGGGGGATTTTATTTTAAGTTTAATGTCGTTCTTTAATCTGACCAAATACCCGCCGTCGCTTTTATTTTCATTAATGACTTTAAGCGGGGCATTTTTATGTTTAAGGTACATTGAAAAAATCCATGGCGTTATAAAAGCGGTTTTGCTTAATTTTGGTCGTGTTCCGATGTTTTATTATATATTGCATTTATATGCACTTCATATAGCTTATAAAATTACGGTATTATTAGTGGGAATTGAAAAATATAGCGTTTCTAATATTCAAATTGTGTGGATTATATCGATTATTACGTTGATAGCTTTATATCCTGCCGTTATTTGGTTCGGTAAATTAAAAGCATCTTCCGATAATAAATTACTAAAATATCTATAAATCATTTGAAAATCTCTTATAAAATTAGTGATAATGATTCTCATTATTGTGTTGACTTGCCTTTTTGCATGAGTAATAATGATTCTTATTAACAATTAATTTACGGAGGAAATTATGACTAAAACCACTTATTCAAGCTTTGAGCCGGCAAAAGAAGATGTGTCTGTTTTAAGCGATATGATGATTGGATTTATGAGCATGGGAGTTTAGTTGTGAGTAATATTATTCCGTTTCCCGAGCATAAAGTCCGTAATAAGAAAATTATCAGACTAACTTTTTGCAAAAAATGTTTATGCAGTAAAATACCTGATATTTGGAATAGGCAAAGTGGTGAGATTGCTATGTTGATTCCCGTAACGGATGAGATGTCGAACCCTTTTCATGCCTACGTGACTATAAAGGTGGTTGACATAAAAGAGGTTATTATAAATAGCGGTGATGAGCAATTTGTTAATCTTGCCGAATGTGCAAATGTCCACTTCATTGAAGAGGGGTTTGAACCAAAATCGGATATTCTGACCGAACATTTTAACAATGATAATAGTTGGAACTTAAAGGCGTTGCATTAGATGGGGGGGCAATAAACATAGAATTTGTCATGCTGAACTTGTTTCAGCATCTACTTTGTAATGCTATAGCACTTTAAGCTAATATATTTACGTTGTCGTGCATCGGACTCATAAAATTCACGTAGATTTGCTACGCTCAAATTTTATTCGACTTGCACTCCTAGTAACTATATCATCTTAAAGAGCTATAGAGATGCTGAAACAAGTTCAGCATGACAAGAAATTAAAAACCTCAGTGCGATTTTTACAAAATCTATGTTTGTTGAACACTACCATTATGTCACTTGTCACCCCGTCGTATGACGGGGACCGGAAGTGCTTGCAACACCGCACCAGACCCCGTTATAAAAACGGGGTGACAAATTCATCGTTCTGTTCTAATTAGATTTCATACTTGCGATTGCAGGTAATTTTCAATACCGATATTTTCTATAACCGATAATTGCTGCCTTAGCCAATCCTGATGTTCTTCTTCAGAAGCAAGGATATCTTCAAGTAAATTAACCGTAACCCTGTCGCCTGCATCATCTGCTATACCGATAGCTTGTTTAAGGTCTGCAATTGCTTTGTCTTCTAATTTTAAATCGCATTCAAGCATTTCTTTGGGTGTTTCGCCTATCATCAATTTTCCCAAATCCTGCAAATTGGGAAGTCCTTCTAAGAATAATATACGTTGAATTATAACGTCAGAGTGCTTCATTTCGTCAATGGACTCTGCTTTTACCTTTGCACATAAAGAATGAAACCCCTTATGCTCTAATATTCTTGCATGCAGAAAATATTGATTAATCGCTGTTAATTCGTTTTTTAAAATGATATTTAGCTGGGATATTACTGCTTTATCGGACATAGTTACTTACTCGTTTATTTATAATGTTAGTCCAACATAGCAATTAACGGAAATTATGCAATACTCGGATTGTTAATATTTTCGTCCATAATTGAACCGAGCATAAAACTATCAATGTAATCAAGGCATTGACCGCATTCAACCTTGCAGCCTGCCTCTTTTATTACAGACTCGCCGTCTTTAGGGCATTTGGTTTTGCAAAGCCTTCTTAAATCCTTTTCTTTTAGGGCGTTACATATACATATATACATATTATAGCCTACAATAGTTGATATTGATTATTATTATAGCTTGTATTAAGTTCCGCGTCAATGAGAATCATTATCGTTTTTGCCGGAAGGGTAAAAATTTTTATATGTCATGATTTTTTAATTCAAAACGGAATTAAAATAATGTAGAGATAGTTATTATAGTTAAATAATACAAAGGTATGCATTTTATGCCTACGCACTACATTGAGAAAATATTACCATATACGCAACAGCAATTATTTGATTTGGTGGCGGATATTGAAAGCTATCCCAAATTCATACCGTGGTGTGAAAATGCAAGGATATATGAGCGTGACGGTGATGCCGTTCTTGCCGATTTGGTGATACATTTCAGGGGGGTAACGGGTAAATATACCTCACGTGTATTGATTGATGAAAAAGAAAAGGAAATTTCCGTAGAGCTGGCACAAGGACCTTTTCATCATTTATATCAGGGGTGGAAGTTCATAAAAGTCCCCGAAGGCACAAGGGTTGAGTTTGACATTGACTTTAAGATACGTAATTTTTTCTTAGAAAAAATAGCCGATATGATGTTCGATGAAGCGTGTAAGAAAATGATGGACGCATTTACAAAGCGTGCCGACGAGTTGTGTAAAGAGAAGGCGTAAATGCTAACCGATTCTTTTTAGTATCATTTCTAAAGCGGTAAAAACCGCTTTCTCCCTGATGGAATTACGGCTGCCTGAAAAGCTGTGTAATTCATAAACTGTTTCATGTCCCTGATATGCAGTTGCTATATAGACCGTTCCAACCGGAGTTCGTTTCGTACCTCCGTCAGGACCTGCAACGCCTGTTATTGAAACGGAAATATCCGCCCTCGACATAAGCAAAGCCCCCTCAGCCATAGCGATAGCCGTCTGATAGCTTACCGCACCGAAATCTTCTATATAATAAGTAGGTACGGTCAGGAGTTCCACTTTTGCTTCGTTAGAATAAGTAACGTAACCTCTTTCAAAAACTTCCGATGAGTTGGGTATTTCAGTTATTGACGCCGATAATAGACCGCCTGTACATGATTCTGCGGTAGCAAGCCTGTATTCCCGTTTCCTTAGGGCTTTTAGAACCTCGTGTGCTTTTCCTGTTATCTCAGATGAAAACATATCCTTTCCTATGATATTTATTGCGGTACCGGAAAATTTTCAGCACCGTTATAAGCAAAAAATCCCGATGCCAATAACATGGCAATTAAATACATTACTATTATTGCGTAAACTGCTGCAAAAATATCATCGAACATTACACCGAAGCTGCTTTTTATATTTTTATCGCACCATTTAATAGGCCATGGCTTCCAGATATCAAATATGCGGAATAAAATAAAGCCGACAAGTGATACGACCGATATCATAACCATATAAGGAATGAAAATCGCACTGTGAATGAAAAAATTCTGCAAATCCTGTAGGTTGTCAATAGAAAAGCGTATCTTATCATCAACCGAATATAATATATGGAAAATAGGCAATGCAGTTGCTACCAGTACAAAGCCTGCAAAGAAAACAAGCATTTGACCGACAACTTCATCTATTACGACCTCTTTAGGATCCTGTCTGCCTGTGCGTTTCATATAGACGGACGTAGCCCACTGACCGATAATGAATAATAAAGTTATGCATAGTAAATACAGATTGGTAAATTCTTCTTGTGTATCTGCAAATATAAAAAGCACATGCGATAAAATAAAAAGCGGGAAAGTGAAAAAACTGCCCATAGTACCCGGTGCAAACGGAATCTTTCCCGAACCGAACCATGTAGCGATTATGAATGCGGGGTGATACCGGGCTATTCCTTTTGGAGTTTCTGTTTTTTGCGTTTCTTCGGTGTTTTTTGTCATTGCCATGTCTATTATTAATGCATATCTACGCTTACAACAGCCTGTGCCGCAATACCCTCGCCACGACCTGTAAAACCTAGTTTTTCAGTTGTTGTTGCCTTAACATTTACATTTGTATAATCAATTCCGGCTATTTGAGCAATGCGTTTTTCCATATCTTTCTTATATTTTGATATTTTAGGTGATTCACATATGATGGTTATATCAATATTGTTTATTACACCATGTTTTTTTGCAACAAGGCTACATGCGTGTTCGAGAAACATATCTGATGATACTCCCTTATATTTATCGTCCGATGGCGGGAAGTGTTCGCCTATATCACCCTCGGATATAGCACCCAGTATCGCATCAACTACGGCATGGATACCGACATCTGCATCTGAATGACCTTCTAGGCTTTTATCGTGTTCAACCGCTACGCCGCATAGCATAATTTTATCGGCTTCGGATTTAGGCTCACAAAATCTGTGAACATCAAAACCCAGTCCTACCTTAGTTTTATGCTTCATGCTCATTATCCTTTCGGCTCGTTCAAAATCTTCTTTGGTTGTAATTTTAAAGTTGAGCTGTGAGCCGTCAACAGTTATTACGTTTTCACCTAAATATTCTTTTATAGCAGCGTCATCAGTAAAATTTCTGCCTTTCGCCTCATTGTGGCAATTTAATATCTCTTTATAGATAAAACCTTGCGGTGTTTGCGTCCTTATAATTTGTGTACGGTCTATAGTGCCGGTTACTTTGCCGTTTTCGCATTTTTTTAATGTATCTTCAACCGCAACGGCAGGTATAACGGCAATATTCTCACTTACGGCATCAATTACGGCATTTATTATCCGGTCGGATACTAAAGGACGTGCGGCATCATGTATTAAAACCTTATGCGGCTTATACTCTTTCAAAGCTTCCAGCCCGTGCCGCACCGATTCCTGACGGGTTATTCCGCCTGATGCGGGCGCAAGTACTTCAAGGTCACCGACTGCAAAGTCATAAAGGTCTTTATGGTTCGGATTATATACGACTAAAACACCGTCAATATTCGGATTGTTGAGGAACACCAGAACCGTATGGCGTAGCATAGGCATTCCATGCAAATTCATATATTGCTTGGGCGTAGTGCTGCCGGTTCTTGTGCCGTGTCCTGCGGCAACTATTAGACAATATGTTTTTAGTTTATTCATGCAAGACAAGATAATTTAATAGTGGAGTTGTGTAAAGTAAGAACAATGGAGCTTAGATATTTTTCATGATGTAATACAAATATTGCGTTTACTATTGAGGCTTTTTTTATTATAATGCGGCTTTTTTAAAGCTCGGATATTAATAAAATGCCAATAAGAATCGGTGAATTTGAATTAAAAGATAATGTCATACTTGCACCTATGTCGGGTGTGACCGATAAACCGTTCCGTGAGCTTGTAAAAGGGTTCGGGGCGGGGCTTATGGTGTCGGAGATGATAGCTTCCGAGGCTATGATACGTCAGACAAGAGATAGCCTGCTAAAATGCGAAATGTCACCCATAGAAGATATGACCTCGGTACAGCTTGCCGGAAATGACCCTGACAAAATGGCGGAGGCTGCCAAGTTAAATGAGGACATGGGGGCAAAGATAATCGACCTTAATTACGGCTGCCCCGTTAAAAAAGTGGTAAACGGTTATGCAGGTTCCGCACTGATGAAAGATGAGTGTAAGGCTATATCTATTTTAGAAGCCGTTACTAATGCGGTTAAAGTGCCTGTTACCCTGAAAATGCGTATGGGCTGGGACCGGGAGCATTTGAACGCCCCTAAGCTTGCTAAGGCCGCTGAAGAAATCGGCATAAAAATGATAGTTATACACGGGCGTACCAGATGCCAGATGTATAACGGAAGTGCTGATTGGGAGTTTATATCTAAAGTAAAAGAAGAGGTAAATATTCCCGTGATTGCAAACGGCGATATAAAAACTTACGACGATATAGATAGGGCGTTGGAACTGTCTAAAGCCGACGGGGTGATGATAGGCAGGGGGGCATATGGAAAGCCGTGGATAATTAATCAGGCATCGCATTATTTAAAAACAGGCGAAAAATTACCCGACCCGACCATTGAACAGCAGTACGCCGTGGTTCTTACTCACCTTGACGGAATGCTATCCCACTATAACGAAATAAACGCTATAAGACTATTTAGGAAGCATGTAGGCTGGTATAGTGCAGGTCTGCACGGTGGTGCAAGGTTCAGGAACGAATATAACAAATTAGAATCCGTTCATGATGTTAAAGCAAAAATAAACGAATTTTATGAAAGTCTTTTTGAGTATGAATTAGTTTCTTAGGTCTGTTTTATCTCATAATAATATCCTCTATTCTTAATTTACTTGGCTCACTGTTGCTTTTGTGGTACACTTGTTGTTGGACTAATATAAATTTATAGGAAAATGATATGCCGAACATGCCAACTGACAGTGATGGTTCTGAAAATACAATAGATAGCAGAGGTAATAACGGTATAATTAACCCGTCACAGACAAATTCCGAATTAGATTCAGGCAGATCAATAAGTTCCGGTAGTTCCAGTAGTTCAGGCAGTTCGAGCAGTTCAAGAAGTTCTTCTTCATCCGGAAGTGAATGGGAAGATGATATATTCCTCGGTGATAGAAGGAGACCTATGCAGGGACGATTCGAGCCTGACGATTCTGAAGTAGGTGCGTTTCCGGCAATCGGCGGAGATGCGCCGGAAAGACCCGTAAACGACGGGACAAGAGAAGTTCGAAACGATATACCTCGTGCTATAATTGTTGAGCGTAGTAATGATATTAATACAGGTGATTCACAAACGCCTTATGCCGATGTTTTGAATATTGACGGTAATACTCAGATTGCAAAATCTAATGAAAAAGTTAAGAATACTGAAATACCTGTTGCAAGACCTTTAAACCGAATTCAAACAATATTAAATCGTTTTAATCCGAGAGTAAAAAATGTTATTGCTACCGGTTGGGTTGAAGCGGAAAAAAACAGAAGAGATGAGACCGGGCATTCGCCTGACGGTTCTAATTCAATAACATAAAATTTATTCTCAGGTAATATTTGTCAATTAAAAATGTTGCAATAATGCATCATCATGCTGTATATATTCTAACATGAATATATTGGCAAAAGATTTAAAGAATATTAATTTTGCACGCTTCAAGGCGTGGTCAAGAAGGGCTTTTAGAACAAAAAATCTATCAATAATATTCGCTGTGGCCAGCATTCTTTCGGTGATGGCTACTTACTTTGCCATAAGTAATAACGAGAATCCTTTAGTTCCCGACTCAAAAGATGTTCTGGTGTGGATAGTAGTCGATATTGTGTTTTTGCTTTCACTTACTGCGGTTGTGGCAAGGCGTATAGTAAGGCTGGTGGTTGAAAGGCGTAAAGGTTCCGTCGGGTCTATGCTACAGGCGAGAATGGTATTGATGTTCTCAATGGTAGCAATAGTGCCTTCAATAGTTATGGCGGTTTTCTCGCTCATATTCTTTAATTACGGTATTCAGGCATGGTTTGATAAAAAGGTGAGTACGGCTATTGACGGCTCGGTGGAAATTGCCAGACTGTATCTGGAAGAACATAAAAAAATAATAGCTGCCGATATCTTGGGTGTGGCAAGGGATTTAAACCGTGACGCATATAATATGCGGCGTGATCCGGGGTCTTTTAGCCAGAAACTGGCTATCCTTGCCGGAGTAAGGAAGCTGCCTGAGGCAATAGTGTTCCAGAAAAATGAGGGCAGGAGCGTTTTGCTTGCCCGTACCAAGCTTAGTTTTTCCTTGGAAATGATATTGGAGGATATGCCTATAGACACTTTCAATCAGGCAAGGGACGGAGAGCTTGTTATACTTACCAATGAGCGTGATGACAGGGTTATGGCGTTAGTGCGTCTGGAGAACTATTTTGACTCTTACCTGCTGGTAGGAAGGTTTGTCGATACTCAGATAATGAATCATATCGAAATAACCGAAGGGGCGGCAAACGAGTATAAAAAGCTGGAGTCCGGCGTTTCTAATATGCAGATAAAATTCTTCGTTATTTTCCTGATAGTGGCGTTGTTGTTATTACTTGCCGTGGTTTGGTTCGGTTTTATATTCGCACTAGCCCTTGTTAATCCGGTAAGGGGGCTGATAGCGGCTACCAAGAGAGTGAGTGAGGGAGATCTTAGCGCCCGTGTTTCTGAGGGGAGGGATAATGATGAAGTTGCAACTTTAGGACGCTCATTCAATAAAATGGCAGAACAGCTAGAACGCCAAAGGACAGAGCTTATTTCGGCACAAAGGCGTTCTGCGTGGTCTGATGTGGCAAGGCGTATAGCACATGAAATAAAAAACCCGCTAACACCTATACAACTGGCTACCGACCGCTTAAAAAAGAAATATGCATCTCAGCTTGATAACCCTGAGGAATTTACAAAATATGTAAACACTATTTCACGTAATGTAAGCTCTATAGGGAATATGGTTGAGGAGTTTTCAAGCTTTGCCCGTATTCCGGCACCGATATTCTCGCATAACGATATATGCTCCCTTATAAGTGATGTTGTTTTCTCAAGGAACGAAACGAACAGCAATATAAGTATAGATTATGATATGCCGGAGGAGCCTGTAATCTTAAATTGCGATAGCAACCAGATGGTTCGTGTTATGACTAACCTGATTAAAAATGCCGAAGAGTCAATATTGGAGCGTATGGAAAAAGATAAGGTATTAAGGCACGGTCAGATAAATGTAATTGTATATGTAAAAGAAAATAAATGTGTGATAAATATTGTAGATAACGGAAAAGGCTTTGACCGAAGCGTTATTGATAGAATTACAGAGCCTTACGTTACTACAAAAAGTAAAGGAACGGGGCTGGGGCTTGCTATAGTGAAGAAAATAATTGAAGATCATAGCGGAGAGCTTATATTTTCTAATGTGGAAAAGGGTGCTTGTGTTTGTATCGTTTTTCCTATAGAGCGTTAAGTGAGGATTTTTATTGAAAATTAATTGTCATGGGCGAATTTATTTTAGCATCTTAAATAACGAGAAAAAAAAGATGCTGAAACGGTGTTCGAGATGACAATATATAGTATAAAACTAACTTTTAGGATTTTTGAATGTCAATAGATGTTTTAGTTGTAGATGATGAAGAGGATATAAGAGATCTTATATCGGACATACTAAAAGATGACGGATTTTCGCCAAGGGTGGCAAATGATAGTAAAACGGCGATTGAAGCGGTAAAGGAACGGGTTCCTGCTGCAATAGTTCTTGATATCTGGCTACAGGGTAGCGAACTTGACGGACTCGGTATCTTAGAAACGGTCAAAAGCAAATACCCGAATCTGCCTGTAATTATGATTAGCGGACACGGCAATATTGAAACGGCTATTAATTCGATAAAATTAGGGGCATATGATTATATTGAAAAGCCTTTTAAAGAGGACAGGTTATTACGTCTGGTGAAAAGGGCGATAGAAACCGCTAAGTTAAAGGACGAGAACGCACAGCTTAAAATAAGGGGAGGGATTGAAAATCATTTAATCGGAAAATCCCCCGCCGTTACTGCTTTAAAAAATGCGATTGATAGGGTTGCTCCCGCTGAGAGTCGTATAATGATAAAAGGTCCTGCCGGATGCGGTAAAGAAGTTGTGGCAAGGATAATACACCAAAAATCCAAAAGGAAGAATGGTCCGTTCGTTATACTAAATGCTGCCAGTATCTCGCCCCAAAGGGTTGAAGAGGAATTGTTCGGTAAGGAAGATGCCACAGGGATAGGTCTGGGAGAAAACAGAAAAATCGGTACTTTTGAAAAAGCACACGGAGGTACGTTATTTCTTGATGAGATAGCCGATATGCCTCTTGCGGTTCAGGGAAAAATATTAAGGATATTGCAGGAAAGCAGCTTTGAAAGATTAGGCGGTAACCGCTTGGTTAAAGTTGATGTCAGGGTAATATCGTCTACAAATAAAGACCTGCAAAAAGAAATAGAAAAAGGAAGGTTCAGGGAAGACCTTTTTTACAGGTTGAACGTAGTACCTCTGAACGTACCTGCATTAGCGGAAAGAAGCGGCGACCTCCGACCGCTTTGCGAATATTTCGTAAAAAGATGTGCCGATACATTGGGTGTTGTACCAAGAAAAATAAGCGAAAACGCAATGGCAGCTATGGAAGTCTATGATTGGCCGGGCAATGTAAGGCAACTGCGGAATATTATCGAGTGGCTGCTAATTATGGCTCCTGAAGACCCTAACGAGCCTATCACTTCCTCTATGCTTCCGCCTGAGATATTACAAAATACGCCGATGTCTGATTCTTCCGGTTTGAGTAAGGATATTCTGGGTTTGCCTCTCAGGGCTGCAAGGGAAGTGTTTGAGAAGCAATATCTTTCGTCGCAATTAAAAAGGTTCGGCGGTAACGTATCGCGTACCGCTAATTTTGTAGGCATGGAAAGATCGGCTTTCCATAGAAAGATAAAATCATTGAATGTTCACGGTCATATTGAAGAAGAACAAGAAGAAACAAGTGAGGCTTAATGAGAATTATTGTTTGTGGTGCCGGTCAGGTAGGTTCGTCAATAGCAAGACAGCTATCTGTTGAAGGCAATGATGTTACGGTTATAGATCAGTCACCTGAGCTTATTCAGATGATAAACGATACTTTAGATGTAAAGGCAAAGTTGGGTTTTGCATCGCACCCGACGGTTTTAGAGGAGGTGGGAGCGGAAAATACCGACATGATAATTGCAGTTACCCTATCAGATGAAATAAACATGGTGGCATGTCAGGTGGCACAATCGTTATTTAATATCCCTACAAAAATCGCAAGGATAAGGAACCAGAATTATCTGCGTCCTGAGTGGATGAGATTATACAGGCATGACCATCTGCCGATAGATTTTATAATTTCGCCTGAAATAGAAGTTGCCAATGCGATTGTTAACAGGCTGCATGTGCCGGGTGCTATAGATACTATTCCGTTTGTAGACGGTTTGGTAAAAGTGGTGGGAATGAGATGCACTGTTGATTGTCCCATGATAAATATGCCTGTGGAAAGGATACAAAAGCGTGTGTCGGAATTTGATGTTTCTATATTGGGTATATTAAGGGGAGAGAGCTTCCTTGTTGCGGGTGAAGGTCTTGAGTTACTTGATGAGGACGAGCTTTATTTTTCATGTGACACCAAGAACGTACAAAAAGTAATGGCAATGTTCGGTCATGAGGAAAGGGAGGCACGCAGAGTTACTATCATAGGCGGCGGTAATGTAGGGTTATTTCTTGCCGAGCAGTTGGAAAAAGAAGATTCCGATGTTAAAGTAAAACTTATTGAAGTTGATAAAGACCGTGCAGAGCAGGTTGCCGACAGGCTTAACCGGACTACGGTAATAAACGGAAGTGCCTTATCTCAGGAAATACTGGAAGAGGCTAATGTGGCATTGGCGGAAACCGTTATAGCCGTTTCAAATGATGATGAGGTCAATATATTGTCTTCTCTTTTATCAAAAAGGTTCGGTGCAAGACGTGTAGTTACTTTGGTAAATAATGCATCTTCATATTCACCTCTTACATCTTCTTTGGGAATAGACGTGGCTATCAACCCTCGTGAGATAACTGTTTCCAGTATTTTACAGCATATAAGGAAAGGGCGTATAGTTGCCGTGCATTCAATCTGTAAGGGTAAGGCCGAGGTTATAGAGGCGGAAGCGGTAGAGGCATCGTCCGTAGTCGGAAAAAAAATAAAAGACCTTGCACTTCCAAATGGAATAGTTATAGGCACTATGGTGAGGAACGGGGAGACGCTTGTTCCCGATGAAGATACTATTATAAAGGCGGGTGATAGGATAGTTATTTTAAGCCTTGCCAATATGGTAAATAAAGTTGAGAAAATATTTTCGGTTAAGTTTGAGTTCTTTTAAAATATAGTAAATTAACTATGTTTAGTTAGCAATGCCAAAATATATATTTACCGAAATCTCCTCTAAAACAAGTTCGGGGTTACATTATTTATAAGGAAAAAAATGTCTAAAATAAGTTATGTTAACGGTCAATATTTAGACCACGATATAGCAAAGGTGCATATCGAAGATAGGGGATATGTATTCTCTGACGGGGTCTATGAGGTAGCACTCGTAAAAAAAGGGGTTATTATTGACTGGGAACAGCACTGTATAAGGCTACAAAAATCTTTGCAGGGCTTAAGAATAGATTTTGCGGTAAATAAAGATGAGCTTGAAGCTATTGTAATGCAATTGCTGGAACGCAACGCAATGGTTGATGCGGTATTATATTTGCAGATAACAAGAGGCGTTGCTCCAAGGCTGCATCAATTTCCGCAACCTGCGGTCAAACCTTCTATAACTATGACGTTATCGCCATATAAACCTTTGGCTAAAGAGGTAATAGCAAACGGTGCAAAAGCTATAACCTTACCTGACTTGCGTTGGAAACTGCGTAATTTAAAAACAATATCATTGTTGCCTAATATACTGGCAAAGCAAGAAGCGTTGGAACATGGTGCTGAAGAAGCCATATTGTTTGAAAAAGACGGCAAGGTAACCGAGGGAAGTTCCACGAATGTGTTTATCATAGATAGTCTGGGCTGCTTATTTACCCACCCTGCCAATGAAAATATATTAGGCGGTATAACACGCAAAGGGGTGTTGACGGTTGCCGGTAATGACGGAATAATCTTTGTAGAAGAATCTTTTAACGTTCAAACTTTAAAAGAAGCTTCGGAAGTTTTTATAACCTCTACCACAAAGCATATTTTGCCTATAACCGAAATTGACGGTGAAAAGGTAGGCGACGGAACCGTAGGCAAAACTACGCAAAGACTTATAGAACTATATTCTGAATATATAAACAAACAGTTGTGATTAATATGAATTTACCTAGACCTAAGGCTATATTATTTGATTGGGATAACACATTGGCGGACACATGGCCGACAATACATAATGCATTGGAGAGAACCTTTATTGAAATGGGTCATCAGCCTTGGAGTTTTGAAGAAACAAAGATGCGTGTGCATAGGTCGATGCGTGATGCGTTCCCTGAAATATTCGGTGACAAGTGGCAAGAAGCAGGCGAGAAATATTTAATGCATTTTACAAATTCCCACCTTGAAAATCTTACACCTTTAGAAGGGGCGGAGGAAGTTTTAAAGCATTTGTTAGATACCGATATATATGTTTCGTTGGTAAGTAATAAAACAGGTGAGAATCTTCGCAAAGAAGTAAGCCATATAGGCTGGCAAAGATATTTTGTGAAAGTAGTAGGGGCTAAGGACGCTGAAGAGGATAAGCCTTCGCCAAAGCCTGTAATTATGGCACTAGAGGGAAGCGGTATTAACCTGAACAGGGATGTATGGTTTGTAGGTGATAGTATTACCGATATGGAATGTGCATATAATTGCGGTTGTATCCCCATTTTTTACGGAGATCAGGATTTAAGCTCGGAAAGGTTTGCTAACCATCAGCCGGAGATGCATTTTAAAGATCATAATGAAATGATAGAAATATTGAAGAAGTTCAGATAAATTAAACTCCGGATCTTCCTGTTTGCTCCACTTTGGTGTCTTTTCTTTGTTGTTCTCGTTCTCTGAACTCCATTTGTTGCTGATGAATTTTGAGTAATGCTTCCGAATCAGGTTTTATTTCATCCGGTAAAGAAATTTTAGATGTTTCGCTAATTAGTGACTCATCGTCAAGCATTCCGGGTATGTATAGAGGGGCGGATTTAACTCGTCTTTTTCTTTCTTCTATGCTTACAAAGGAAATTTTTTCCGGAATTTGGGGGGGCGGCTCTTTTTTTGTATTTACTACTTCGGGAATTCCGTCCTGCGAGGGATTTGTTACAGTTGATACGTCGGCATCATGTATACTTGAGAATTGAACATCTGTTGATAAACTATCTACTTCGTCGGTGCTTATAAAAGAAATTTCTTCGGGAATTTTTCGTCCTTTTCTTTCTTCGGTAGTTGCATTTTGTGAGGTATTTGCCATAGTTGAGATATTATCAGCGTTAGCATCATTTACAATAGTCGAGATATCGGCATAATATGCATTTGTGTATTTAGCCTCCACTGATAAATCATCTATGTTTTGTTGCTTATTAAAAATTTTTCCAAATAAATCTTTCATGCCGATATATCCGCTTTTTAAATTAATTAAAATATTAACTATTGTTTAAATATTAGTATTTTAATTGCTTTGTGTAAAGTTTTGTATAAAAAATTAACTTTAACCGAATATTTCTTTTCTGGCTTAATTAATGAAAATGAAGTACAAACACGTTTATGAATAAACGCACATTAATAATACAGCCAAGTATTAAATCGCAGGAACATAAAGACCTAAGGAGCATTGAAGCTAGGCTTGATGAGGCTAAAGGGCTGGCACTTGCTATTGATTTGGAAATCATATTTTCAGATGTTGTTTTATTGCAGAAAAAAGTGCCTGCTACATATATAGGAAGCGGAAAAGTTGAGGAATATGCAGAGCTTGTAGAAACAAATGAAATTGATCTGCTTATATTTAATGAACAGCTTACGCCAATTCAGCAAAGAAATTTAGAAGTTGCCCTGAAATGTAAAGTAATAGATAGAACTGCCTTAATTTTAGAGATTTTCGGTGAGCGTGCCAATACTAAAGAGGGTAGTTTACAGGTTGAACTGGCTGCACAGGAATATCAGAAATCAAGGCTGGTAAGGTCATGGACTCACCTTGAGCGTCAAAGGGGCGGGGGAGGCTTTATGGGCGGTCCCGGAGAAAAGCAGATAGAATCTGACAGGCGTGCTATCAGGGACAGGATAGCAATGATAAAAAAGAGAATTAAAAAGGTTGCACAAACTCGTGATATACAAAGAAAATCACGCCGTAAAGTGCCGTATGATATTGTCGCTCTGGTCGGATATACCAATGCAGGTAAGTCAACTTTATTTAACAATATTACCGGTGCGAATGTGTTGGCGGAGGACAAGCTTTTTGCTACATTAGATCCGACTATGCGAATATTGAAGCTGCCGTCGGGGCGTAAAATAATTATTTCCGATACGGTGGGGTTTATTTCCGATTTGCCTACTCAACTTGTAGCCGCATTCAGAGCTACTTTAGAAGAGGTGATTGAAGCTGACGTTATTTTGCATGTCAGGGATATATCAAATCCTGATAATGCCGAGCAAAAGAATGATGTACTAAAAGTGCTGAAAAGCCTTGGTTTGGAAGAAAAAACACAGGACAACATGATAGAGGTATCGAACAAGATAGATCTGCTGGATAATGAACAGAAAAAAAATATATCGGACAAAAAAGATAGCGTCCCTGTTTCCGCCGTTACAGGCGAGGGGATTGACAATCTGTTTGCAAAAATAGATGAAAAATTATCAGCAAAATTTTTAGAAGAGGAAATCACTATTTCATGCCAAAACGGTAAAGCTATAGCATGGGTTTATGCTAAATCTAGGGTGCTTTCCGAAGAGCATGACGAGGAAGTGGTAAAAATGAAAATACTAATATCTGAAAAAGATTTGGGTCAGCTAAGGAAGATGATTTCGTAAGTTTTATAACTTATTAATTAATAACCTTTGCAGTAGGGTTGGTCAGTGCGTCAATATAGCGTCCCTGAAATAAAGATATCCCCACTTCTTTGCCGAAATCAATAGCTTCTTTTGAACTGCAATGACACAGTATAATACGGTTCTTTCCGCATTTATTGATAGCTTCAATAAGGCTCTTATCCTTAGATGTCTTTGTACCCATTTCAGGATTCCAGCTAAGTTTTGCAAGGTCAAAACCGAGATTTTTCCTGTCAATCTGCATAAAACTTTCACTATCGAGTCCATCAAGGCAGATGCGATATCCTAAATTCTGCAATTCTTTTTGTGCCACTAAAAATTTCTGTATATCCTCAAAAATATCTGCAATATGTATCTCGATAATGATAGAGGACTTATGTTTTTGAGCTATCTGTGAATCAAATTCAGCAAATTCCTCTGAAAACAGGGTTTTTACATTTAGGTTGATGCTTATAGGGTTCTTGTTAGAAAGTTCCTGTTGTTTTAGTGCATTGAGAACTTTTTTATCCAATATTTTTGTAAGATATTTGAAAAGAGTCTTGCTGCTCATCAGGTCAACATTCAAAGACAAAAGCTTTTGCAGATTTTTGATGTTTGTATAGACTTCCTTAAAGATTATTTTAGGCTCTTTTCCCCTTAAAACGGCACAAACCGGCTGGCTTCTAAGGCATGAGCCTATTTCTATGTTCTTTAGTTCGTCGATTATCTGTACCAGATATGAAGGCGAGAATATATGCAGTTTTGAACGCCCGCCTTTAGGGCTTTGTATAACATCTTTTGTCTGTTGCCGTTGTTTTTTTTCAACTTCCTCGATATCTTTGCCCAACTTCCTTTTACAGCTTACGAAAAAATCCCGCCACTGGAACTCAAGGTCATATACGGAGCAAAAATCTTCGTTTTCATAGCCGTCATCAGTATAAGCCAACGCATCGTCCATAAAAAGGTAGCGTAACTGGAAAATTGCTTTTTCAAGCAAGCCTCGGTTAGTGCCGTTATAAAGAACGACAATATCGAAATCTTTTAATAAGAACAAGACTGAATCCAAGCCTTTGAACAGGTCGCTTAAGACATTTATGGCTATTTTTATCTGGTAATCGCTGCGGAATTCTTCCTGAAGTCTGGAAAAATGATAATGTAATGCGTAGTAGCCATCAGAGGAGGCTCTCAGACTGCTAGTTATTTCAAATAACTTTGCTTCGGCACCGGTTGCAACTGTTCTCATGTCGCCTTGCTAATTTACTGTAAAAAGAATTTAACAATGCCTAAATGGCTAAAAAACGTATTGGGGTGACTATAGCAAAATATTATAATATTTTGCAATCTATAATATTTAAAATTAGCTTAAAGCTTTGATTCTGGCACAAAGACGGCTTATTTTTCTAGAGCTGGTATTAAGTTTGAAAACACCTTTGCCTACAGCTTTCATCATTTCAGACTGAGTAACCTTTAAAGACTCATTAGCGGTTTTCTTATCACCTTCTTCTATGAGTTTTTCAGTTTTTTTAATAAAAGTCCTAACACGGTTTTTAATATTCCTGTTAGTCGCAGTACGACGTTCTGTTTTACGAATTGACTTTTTTGTAGCTGTATGGTTTGCCATTTTTATCCTACTTAACAGTTATTCTTTGTTTGTTAATATAACAACTTAATCTTAAAAAGATTGCGTAAGATATAGTATTGTACTAAAGCAGTCAAGAAAAAAGATGTCGATATATGGAGGAATGTTCAATAAATATAGTTTTTGTCATACTGAACTTGTTTCAGTATCTTCTTTGTCACGTTAGAGATGCTGAAATAAATTCAGCATGACAAAAAATTAAAGATTTCAGTGCAATTTTTACAAAAACTATATTTATTGAACACTTCCGTATGTGTCTTTTTATCTTACAAAATTATCCAATACGCTTTGCGTTATATCCGCAACTTCGGGGTCGTTATCTTTAACCCTTGGCGTTACTTTGATATACATAGGTCTTTTATTGAGGTTGGCAAGGTTTACTCCCTTGTCTTCCGTCCGCCATGATTCATATATGCGTTCTATGTATTTGTCGGAATATTCCCTGTTTATATTGTGATAATGCCTGATAGCGGTTTCCCAGTTGCCGTTCTTTTTATATTTTTCAGTTAGGAATTTAGAGGCGTATTCAATATTATAGCGAGGTTCAAATGCCTGATTTAAGTTTGTGAAGGCATCGGGGTGGTATTTTAAATTTATCTGCATACAGCCGATATCTATACTTTCTTTTCCCTTTGCAATCAGTTTTTTGACTTTAGCAATTGCCTCTCTTTTTGAATCAAAATAATAACCTTTGCCCTCAACGTTTATGGTCCATGGCCATGCTACTTTTTTATGGTAAAACTTTGACCATTTGCCCGATTCGGTAACCGATATCGCTCTTAGCATATTGCTCGGCATGTGGTTTTTATGTTCGTATATAGGGAAATATCTGTTGCAAAGGCTTGAGTTTTGGCGTTCAAAGCGGTAATCCTGCCGCTGGGTGTATGACATATCTTCTGATTTTACATTAGATATATTAGTAGTATAGGTTAATATTGCTATCGCTGCTGCTAGAGGTATGTTTTTAAACATTAATTATACTCCTTTGCATGCGGTGCATGCCGTCCCGATTGCGAGGATTGTAACACAATTTGTTAGCTAAATCTAACATTATTTGTGCTTTGCTTCGGAAATTACTAAATGACGGTTTATTTTCTATAACAATACTATATATTGATTAACATGTACTATCAAAGATATAACAACGGATATAAAATTCAATTAAAAATAGTGCCTAACTCGCAAAAAAATCAAATTTGCGGGGTAGTTGATGCTGATTTTGCAACTAAAGCTTTACGTATTAAGGTGGCTGCCGTGCCTGAAAATGATAAGGCAAATAAGGAACTTATAAACTTTTTGTCTAAAGAGTGGAAGCTTGCAAAATCCGATATGGTGCTTCTGTCGGGAGATAAGTCTCACAGGAAACTTTTATATGTTATAGCCGATGAGGAGTTTGAAAAAAAGTTGCCGCAGCCATAACATACCGCAACGCACAACAAGGTTTCTTTGACTAATTATACTGAGTGATGTATAAAGATTTGCTCAATTTTATTCACTGTAATAAGGTCAAAAGGTATCAATATGTCTGAAAAGAAAAAAGGCACTTCTATAACGGATGAAGATGCATTATATTTCCATAAAAGAGATGGAAAACCCGGAAAAGTATCGGTTTTGCCTACAAAGCCTCTTATGACCCAAAGGGACTTATCCCTTGCATATTCTCCCGGAGTTGCCGTACCCTGCCTTGAAATAGAAAAGGACGAAAGCAAAGCATATGAATATACCGCAAAAGGAAATTATGTAGCCGTTATATCGAACGGCACGGCGGTTCTTGGCCTTGGAAATCTGGGTGCATTGGCATCAAAGCCGGTAATGGAAGGAAAAGCGGTGTTATTTAAGCGTTTTGCCGATATTGATTCCGTGGATATAGAGGTGGATACCGAAGACCCTGAAGAATTCATCAATGCGGTAAAATATCTTGGACCTACATGGGGCGGAATAAATCTGGAAGATATCAAAGCTCCCGAATGCTTTATAATCGAGCAGAAGTTAAAAGAAGTTATGAATATTCCTATTTTCCATGACGACCAGCATGGAACGGCTATCATTACTGCCGCAGGGCTTATCAATGCGGCTCATGTTACGGGGCGTAAGTTCAAGGATATGACGATAGTTGTAAACGGTGCCGGAGCTGCCTCAATTGCTTGTGTGGAGCTTGTAAAGGCAATGGGCGTACAGCATAATAACGTTATACTTTGCGATTCACGCGGGGTTATATATGAAGGGCGTGAAGGCGGTATGAACCAGTGGAAATCTGCTCATGCGGCTAAAACAAAAGCCAGAAGTCTTGCCGATGCCATGAAGGGTGCCGATGTATTCTTAGGTTTATCCGTAAAAGATGCCGTTACTAAAGACATGGTCAAATCAATGGCTAAAAAGCCTATCATATTCGCTATGGCCAATCCCGATCCTGAGATAACGCCCGAAGATGTTGCCGAAGTTAGAAGTGATGCTATCGTTGCGACAGGTCGCTCGGATTATCCTAATCAGGTTAATAATGTTATGGGATTCCCGTATATATTCCGTGGTGCTTTGGACGTGCGTGCAACTACTATCAATGAAGAAATGAAAATCGCCTGTGCACAGGCTCTTGCAGACCTTGCCAGAGAGCATGTGCCTGATGAGGTGTCGGTCGCATATTCGGGCAGAAAAATGCAATATGGTCCGGGTTATATTATCCCTGTTCCGTTTGACCCTAGGCTTATCTATACTATTCCCCCTGCGGTGGCTAAAGCTGCTATGGATAGCGGTGTGGCGAAACAGCCTATTGAAGATATGGAAGAATATAAGCGTCAGTTAAGTGCAAGGCTTAATCCTACGGCTAACAGCCTTAACCTTATTATGGACAGGCTTCATGCTAATCCGAGAAATGTGGTGTTCTCCGAGGGTGAAGAAGAAAAAGTCATCAGGGCTGCCGCTATATGGAGAAGGCAGGGTTACGGAACTGCAAAACTTGTGGGCAGGGAAAACCTTATATTAAAGAAAATGGCTGAAATGAGTATTGACCCTGAGGGTATCGAGATACATAATGCTGCCGTTACCGATAAAAATGAAAAATATATAGATTTCCTGTATAACAGGCTTGGGCGTGAAGGTTATTTGCGTAGGGACTGTGTGCGTATGGTAAAAAATGATAGGAATATTTTTGCCGCATGTATGGTACAGTGCGGTGATGCCGACGCTATGATAACCGGTCTTACCCGTAATTATTATGACTCGCTTGACGATATATTGAAGGTTGTTAACGCAAAGCCGGGTAAAATGGTATTCGGGCTTTCAATGATGATAGCTAAAGGTAAAACGGTGTTTATTTCAGATACGACTGTAAATGAGCTTCCTACACCTGACGAACTTGCCGATATTGCTATACAGACTGCCGAAGAAGCCCGTAAGATGGGGCATGTTCCGCGTGTTGCCATGCTTTCTTTTTCCACGTTCGGTAACCTGATGCGTTCCCGTTCTTCGGAGGTGAGGGAGGTAGTTGAAATACTAGATAGCTGTGATGTGGGCTTTGAATATGAAGGCGAGATGGCGGCAGATGTTGCCCTTAATCCCGAACTGATGAAATTATATCCGTTCAGCAGATTATCAGGTCCTGCAAACGTACTTATCATGCCTGCGTTACATTCTGCCAACATAAGCTCTAAATTATTGCAGGAGCTTGGCGGCGGAACTGTTATAGGACCTATGCTTATAGGTTTGGAAAAACCTGTTCAGATTGTGCAGATGGGTGCTTCCGTGTCCGAAATATTGAATATGGCAGCTTTGGCAGCCGTAAATTCAATTAGTGATGAGGGTAAGCATAGTAACGGTAAGAAGGCTGCGTAATTATAGTATTTCCAAAATTTATTGATAGTTGTCATCCCTGCCTTTGTGCGGGGATCTTCTGTCAATTAAAACAGATCCCCCTATAATTTTCTACGAAAATTCGGGGGATGACATTATCATTAATCATTAAAAATTAGAAACGCTATAAATTCTACGGCTAATTTTAAAAAAACTCCCCTTTATATAAATGGGAGTTTTTTTTATTATAAAAAATCAAATGTTTGTTTTAAACAATAAATTTCCTTATTGCCCCATACGGCAACATCTGCTAGTTTGCAACACCGATTTATAAATTATTAAGTGTATTGTTATGAAAACGAAAATTGTAGAACAGCTTGAAAATAAAAGGAAAAGTGCGCGTTTCGGTGGTGGGCAAAAACGTATAGATGCACAGCATAATAACGGTAAGTTAACTGCACGTGAAAGGCTTGAGGTATTGCTTGATCCTGATTCTTTCGAAGAATACGGAATGTTCGTTGAGCATCGCTGTAATGATTTCGGTATGGGTGAGAACAAGACCCCCGGTGATGGCGTGATTACAGGTCACGGTACTATAAACGGAAGACTTGTGTTTGTTTATTCACAGGACTTTACGGTTTTAGGCGGTTCTTTGGGCGAGGCACATGCTGAAAAAATATGCCGCATTCAGGATATGGCAATGAAAGTAGGCGCACCTATTATCGGTATTAATGATTCGGGCGGTGCAAGGATACAGGAGGGCGTGAACGCTTTGGGCGGTTATGGTGAGATATTCCAGCGTAATGTCGAGGCATCGGGTGTTATACCGCAGATATCGCTTATAATGGGTCCCTGTGCGGGCGGGGCGGTATATTCTCCGGCTCTGACGGACTTTATTTTCATGGTCAGGGGCAGTTCGTATATGTTCGTTACGGGTCCTGAGGTTGTAAAAACCGTAACACATGAAGATGTAACACGTGAAGAACTGGGCGGTTGTGATACACATACCGCCAAAACAGGCGTTGCAGATTTGGGATTTGATAATGATATTGAGGCACTGCTTCAGGCAAGAAGGCTGATAAATTTCTTGCCAAGTTCAAACCGTGAGCCTGTTCCCGACAGGAACACACATGACTATGCGGACAGAGTGGATTTGTCATTGAATACGCTCGTGCCTGATAACCCTAATAAGCCTTATAATATGCGTGAGCTTATCGACAGGGTGGTAGATGAAAATGATTTTTATGAATTACAGCCTGATTTTGCAAAAAATATAATTATCGGTTTTGGTAGAATGGAAGGCAGAACGGTTGGTTTTGTAGCCAATCAGCCGATGCATCTGGCAGGTTGTCTGGATATTGATGCTTCAAGGAAAGCTGCAAGATTCATCAGGTTCTGTGACGCATTTAATATTCCGATTGTTACTTTTGTAGACGTTCCGGGATTCTTGCCCGGTGTATCGCAAGAACATGACGCAATAATCAAACATGGTGCAAAATTACTATACGCATATGCGGAAGCTACCGTTCCAAAAATCACCGTTATTACCAGAAAAGCGTATGGTGGAGCCTATATAGTTATGAATTCCAAGCACTTGAAGGGAGACCTTAACTATGCGTGGGCAAATGCCGAGATAGCTGTTATGGGACCAAAGGGTGCGGCACAGATATTGTTCCGTGAGCATGCTAACGACCCTGAAAAAATGAAGGAAAAGACCGACGAATATGTCGAAAAGTTCTCATCACCTTTTGCCGCCGCTGCAAGGGGCTTTATTGACGAGGTAATACGCCCTCAAAATACCAGATGGAGAATATGCCGTGCGTTGACGTTCCTTGAGAATAAAACGATAGATAAACCTTCGAAAAAACATGATAATTTGCCGTTGTAGTTGCGAGTGGATAAGTTGAGCCGGTATTACAGATATAAATATAAACGTCATCCTATGGCTTGACCATAGGATCCAAGCTATATAATAATTCATGCACTTTGTGCATACTTATTTATGTTTCTTAGATTCCAAATCAAGTTTGACAATGACGTAATTAAAAAACTAAAGGAAAAAATATGTTCAAAAAATTATTAATAGCCAATCGTGGTGAAATTGCTTGTAGAATAATTAAGACAGCCCGTAAAATGGGAATAAAAACCGTAGCGGTATATTCCGAGGCGGATACTAACTCCGCACATGTAAGCATGGCTGATGAGGCGGTTTTTGTAGGACCTTCACCTTCCACACAAAGCTATCTTAATATTGAAAATATAATGGATGCTATCATATCTACCGGAGCCGATGCGGTTCACCCCGGATATGGCTTTTTGTCAGAGAATATGAACTTTGCACGTGCCGTAGAAAAAGAAGGCATTGCTTTTGTAGGACCTTCACAGGATTCCATCAAAATGATGGGGGATAAAATTGAGGCTAAAACAATAGCAATCGAGGCAAATGTAAGCACCATACCGGGTTATATGGGAATCATAAAAGATGAGGACGAGGCTGTAAGGATAGCTACCGATATCGGCTATCCCGTTATGGTAAAAGCCTCGGCAGGTGGCGGCGGTAAAGGAATGCGTGTGGTATATTCGAAAGATGAGGTTAAGTCCGCATTTCGTTCTGCAACAAATGAAGCCAAGAAAAGTTTCAGTGATGATAGAATATTTATAGAAAAATTTATTGAAAAACCACGCCATATTGAAATTCAGGTGTTAGCCGACAAATACGGCAATACTTTATGCCTTGGTGAAAGGGAATGTTCTATCCAAAGGCATAACCAGAAGGTTATTGAAGAAGCTCCAAGCTCGTTCATTGATGAAAAAACCCGTCAGTCAATGTATAAAGAGTGCGTGGCACTTGCAGAGAAGGTAGGCTATTACTCGGCAGGTACTGTGGAATTCATTATGGATTCTAACAAGAAATTCTACTTTTTAGAGATGAATACAAGACTTCAGGTTGAACACCCCGTAACCGAGTATGTTACAGGACTTGACCTTGTAGAACAGATGATAAATATAGCATATGGCAAAAAATTAGAATTAAAACAAGAAGATGTGAAATTAAACGGCTGGGCTATCGAGTCAAGAATATATGCCGAAGACCCGTCTCGCGGCTTCCTTCCTTCCAGTGGCAGGATATCCGAATATAAAGAACCTGAGTCCAATGCTAATGTAAGGGTTGATACGGGTATCTATGAAGGCGGTCAGGTAAGCATGTTCTATGATGCTATGATAGCAAAGCTGATTACATACGGCAAAGACAGAAAAGAAGCTATTGAAAGAATGCAAACGGCATTAGGTGAATATGTTATAAGAGGAATATCGCATAATATCAGCTTTTTAGAAGCGGTTATGGGGCATTCTAAATTTGCGTCAGGTGATATTTCCACTAATTTTATTGCCGAAGAATACCCTGATGGATTTTTCGGTGCGGAACTTACTTCTCAAACAACCAGAATATTCTTATGCGTAGCTATTCATGTATTTTTAGAGGATGTTAAAAGGGCAGGGACTATAACCGGACAGCTAGAGGGAAGGCAAAGGCTGATAGGGAATAAATGGGTGGTTAATATTGATGATGAAAGTTTCTCAGTCTACGTGAAATCGACTCATTCGGGTTATGAGGTACTGCATGACAGGTCGCAAATGGTAATAAAAAGTGCGTGGATACTCGGTAACAGGTTGTTCCACGGTGAAGTTGACGGTACTCCTGTAAACGTGCAGATAGAATATTTTGCAGGCGGTTTTTATTTAACTCACGCCGGTGCAAAAGTGAAAATATCGGTACGCACACCAAGGGTTGCCGAGCTTGACAGATATATGCCGGAGCCGAAAAGCGGTATTGATTCTTCTAAGGTTGAAGCTCCTATATCGGGAGTTATTGTTGACATTAAAGTAAAAGACGGCGATAAAGTTAAACAGGGGCAAGAGCTTTTTATATTAGAGGCCATGAAAATGGAAAATATTATCTGTGCTGAAAAAGATGCCAAAATCAAGAAGGTTTATCTTAATGCTAATGATAATACTACCTATGGACAAGTAGTTATAGAGTACGAAAATGCATGATGAACCGGGTTTTGGTAGCGGTAAGCCGAAAGCTCAGAAGGACATATATTGTTTAAGGCTTGTTATTGAAGGTGAGGTTCAGGGTGTAGGCTATCGTAACTGGCTAAAAGGAGTTTGTACCGAAAGCAAAGTGACAGGCTGGGTAAAAAATAAGTCAAACGGCTCCGTTGAAGCTGTTTTATACGGTAAGCAGACTGTCGTAAAAGAAATTGCCTCAAGGTGCTATAAAGGGTCGGCAATGGCACAGGTGAAAAAAGTAAAAGAATATCCTGAGGAAATTAAAAGCACTATCCCCAATGATTTTAAAATAGCATCTTCAGGGTGATTTAATGTGAATTATAGGTTAAAGGTATTTTGAAAGTTCTATATAGAAATATATCTATTATTCTCACACTTTTTGTTGCCGGGGCATGTACGCAAAGTCCTGCTTTGGTGGAAAACCGTAACAGCTATTCAAGCAATTTCGATTACAGGATAAATCCTTTTAAAATAACTGTAAAAAGCGGTGATAACCTATATAAGATATCCAAGCACTATGGTGTGGGAATACGTGACCTGATAGAGCTAAATAACCTGCATCCCCCATATATTCTAACTCCTGATGAGGTGCTGAAATTACCTAAGGCTAAATTCCATATGGTAAAAGAAGGCGATACTTTATATGCGGTTTCGCGTAGCTACGGTGTTGACCTTAGCCGCCTTATACATGTAAATAACATATCGGAGCCATATATAATAAGAGTAGGTACTAAACTGAATATTCCTAGTTCTACCGAGTATTATCAGTTGATTGCGAAAAAAGAAACGGTAGAAAAAGAAGACTTTTTTGTAGGTGAACAAAGAACAGCCTCAGTTCTTGCAAAAGATTTGGACAAAATAAAAAATTCACAAAACGCTCCGCAATTTATATTACCTAACGAAGTAAAAACAGGAATGGATACGGAAACTTTACAATCAGGTGAGGGCGGCGGTATTGTGCCTAAACTTAGACCTAATAACAACCCCGCACCGCACTTAAAACCCGGTACGGTAATGGCGGGTAATGCAAAGAAGGAATATGAAACCGCATCTTACACACCTCCTAGCTATAATACCAAAGATTATGCGGCAAGCGGATTCAGATGGCCGACAAGCGGTACTGTAATTTCAAGGTTCGGACCTAAAAAAGGCGGTCTGTATAATGACGGTATAAATATAAGGGCTGCCGAGGGTAGCGATGTGGTGGCATCGGATAACGGTAAGGTGGTATATGCCGGAAACGAGCTTAGAGGGTATGGAAATCTTATTTTATTGAAACATTCCAACGGCTACGTTACCGCATACGCACATGCAAGGGATATACTGGTAAGAAAAGGCGATGTTGTAAGTAAGGGGCAGAAAATAGCCTCCGTAGGCAGTACGGGGCATGTGTCCGTTCCGCAGCTTCACTTTAGCATAAGAAAGGGAAGAAAGGCTATAAACCCGCAATCTTATTTGCCGACCGGCTAGCATACTAAAAAATCAGGTTATAATATCTTGCGAAACCTGCATAATGCGTATATTAATATCAAGAAAATAATAAAAGGAATAAAGAATGTTATTTATATCTGAGGCTATAGCCCAATCAAATGAAGCGGGAGTTCCGCAAGAACCCGGTACAATGGCGAATTTATTGCCGCTATTACTTATATTTTTTATATTTTATATGTTCATAATAAGACCTAAACAAAAGGAAATAAAACAACATAGCAATATGATAGATGCTACCAAGAAAGGTGATGAGATAGTTACCGGCGGTGGTATTGTGGGTAAGGTGAAAAAAGTTGAAGATAGTATATTAGAGGTCGAAATTGCTCCCGATACGGTAGTAAAAGTTGTGCGTAGCACTATCACAAGGAATAATTCTGCGGTTGAAAGGGCTAAAAAAGAATTAGCCAAGCAAGAACCAAAAAAGAAATAGGTTAGAAAAATGCTTAATTTTTCATATTTAAAAATAACTTTTATTGCAGCAATATGCCTGTTTGCAGTTATTTTTAGTCTGCCTAATTTTATGGGAGATAAAAAAGTAGGCTTTCTGCCTGATTCAAGGGTGAATTTAGGGCTGGACTTGCAGGGCGGTTCATATCTGCTTTTGGAGGTAGACTTTAAAACGTATCTCAAAGAGGATTTGCAATCTGTCGCTTCAGAAATTAGAACCGTATTCAGGGACGAAAAGGTTAACGATGAGAGAATAGGTTATACAGGCGGTATAAATGTTATCGGTGAAAAAATCGTTTTTGAATTGATTGATTCATCAATAGCACCCCAAGTGACTGCAATAATCAAGGAAATTTCAAACGAGCTGGAAGTTGCGAACATCGAAGGTAAGGTTTCCGTCGGATATAATGAAAAGGCATTGGAGCAAATGCTGAAAAAAGTTATGGATCAGTCTATTGAGATAGTTAGAAGAAGGGTTGATGAGACCGGAACCAGAGAGCCGGACATACAGCGTCAGGGCGATAACAGGATATTATTACAGGTTCCCGGATTAAGTGATCCTGACAATCTAAAGGAGATTTTGGGTAAGACTGCTAAACTTACGTTTCATTTGTTAGATGATTCTTTTCCTCATCCCGATACTACACGCACACCTGTGCCGATAGGTACTAAAAGGCTTTATAGTGAGGACGGAACTGCAGCTTTTGCCGTAAAGAACCGGGTTCTTTTAACAGGAGAGCTGTTAACCGGTGCAAGCTCGTCTTTCGATCAGTTCGGAAGACCTGCCGTTAATTTGACATTTAATAGTCTGGGTGCAAAGAAATTCGCAGGAATCACCAAAGAAAATCTGCAGAAGCTTTTCGCCATAGTTCTAGACGGCAAAGTCCTTACCGCCCCGCAAATTAAATCGGTTATTTTAGACGGTAAACCTCAGATAACAGGTAACTTTACTACTCGGGAAGCAAGCAATCTGGCTCTATTATTGAGAGCCGGTGCGTTACCTGCCGAATTGAAGATTATTGAGGAGCGTACGGTAGGACCTAGCCTTGGAGCGGATTCTATCTCCGCGGGTAAAAAAGCTATAGCGGTAGGTATAGTGCTGGTTATAGTGTTTATGTTCGCATCTTACGGCTTGTTCGGGCTATTTTCAGATATCGCTCTTATTTTGAATATGGTGCTTATTTTGGCCGTTATATCCGTGTTCGGTGCTACTTTAACACTACCGGGAATTGCAGGTATAGTTCTTACTATGGGTATGGCAGTAGATGCAAATGTTCTGATCTTTGAAAGGATAAGGGAAGAGATAGAAAACGGTAAGACCCCGTTTGCAGCTGTCGATAACGGTTTCCAACATGCATTCAAGACAATCATAGACTCTAACACAACAACTTTGATGGCGGCGTTGTTGCTTTATATTTTCGGTTCGGGACCTATAAAAGGATTTGCGGTAACACTTTCCGTCGGGATATTAGCTTCAATGTTCTCCGCCATATTACTGACAAGGCTAATGGTAGTTACGTGGCTTAAGAAAAAACGACCGACAAAGCTTGCATTCTAATGGATATAACACCTGTAATTCCTAAAGGGCAAAATGTTATAAAAGGTTATGGCGATATGACCTTTAAGATTAATGATGATGAATATAATTCAAGCATCATATTACTACCTGAAGAAGTTTTGGTCTGGCAGGTAGAATCTCATCAGGATATATCGGTAAATTCATTTAACGATATTATTTCGTATGATGAATTGGAGATATTGCTTATAGGTTGCGGCTTAGAACACAAACCGCTTGATAGAAATATAACTACCCGATTGCAAAAAAATGGCGTAGCTGTTGAAATTATGACAACAGGTGCGGCTTGCAGAACGTATAACGTGCTTCTTGCCGAGGGAAGAAAGGTAGCTGCGGCACTGATACCGGTATAAAAAAATACTCGGCTATTTACTAGCCGAGTATAATTATTTCAAGTTATTGAGTATATTTATGCAGCTTTTGCATTTTTCGCATTAGCCAGATTTTCGGCGGCAAAATCCCAATTTACAAGATTGTTTAAGAAAGTCTGTATATAATCAGGACGTTTATTCTGGAAGTCCAGATAATATGCATGTTCCCAAACATCAATGGTTAGTAACGGTTTTTGACCGTCGGTAAGAGGAGTTTGTGCATTTGATGTTTTTACTATCTTTAATTTTTCTCCATCTAGCACCAGCCATGCCCATCCGCTACCGAACTGGGTAGCTGCCGCATTGGAAAATTCTTCCCTGAACTTATCAAAGCTGCCGAACGCATCATTGATTTTGTCGGCAAGTTCACCTTCAGGATTGCCGCCACCATTTGGCTTCATTGAGTTCCAGTAAAATGTATGGTTCCAAACCTGAGCCGCATTATTGAATATACCGCCTTCAGATTTTAAAACTATTTCTTCTAAAGAAGAGTTAGCAAACTCAGTGCCTTCAATTAGTTTGTTAAGGTTGGTAACATATGCATTATGGTGCTTGCCGTAGTGAAAACTAAGTGTATTTGCAGTTATATGCGGCTCTAGTGCGTCTTGTGCATATGGAAGATCAGGTAATGTTATAGCCATGTTATTTTCCTTTTTTTTGATTGATTTTGATTGATTATTCGCAAGGCTAACATAAGGCAAAGCCATGCCGAATGCAAAGAAAGCTTTTATGAAGTCTCTTTTTGTAAAAAATGCCATAAATTTTATACTTTTAGTTGGGTTGCATCTGTTAAAAAGCAACGTGAATAATAAGATTGATGCATTTATAATACTATAAGGTTTTACTTTCAAGGTGAAATGTGCTATTATGAAATATATTTATTGTTTTGTCTCATATTGAGAATGTTGTGTTAGCAATAAAATACCTGGGGGGTATAAGTATGATGAGTATTGGTTTTGGTGGTGCCGGAGGTGGCGAACTGGAATTAGATAGCAGGGTTTTTAATAAACCCAGAAACAGGCGTGAAAGGCTCACAACAATACTTAAAGAATACTGGGATATCGTACGCAAAAATAACTCGTTTCCTGTTGAAAGTGTTTTTGACTTCAGAAAAGTTAATGATATATGGGATAGCTGTTTTCTGGTTGATGCTAATAATCAAACACGCGAAGAAGATTATTTTTTTAAACATATAGGTAAAGAGATAAGAAATGCGTATCAAAGTGAGTTGAGTAATTTACAGATAGATAAAATAGTCAATACCCACGCCGGACACCTTGCAAGGGAATTTGAAAAGGTACTTGCAATGAAAATTCCTATCTATTACGAGGGTGAAATAACTATTGATAAAAACAGATTAATGAAATATCGTCAAATATTGCTACCCTTAGGGCGAGATGATGTGAACATTAAATCCATTATGGGTGGTTTTTCGTATAAAATATTTTATAAAAATCAATAATTAAGATATTATAATGGTTATACCTCCTTTAACATATGATTTAAGTTTTAGCAGATCCAGTAGAAGAATAACTTCCGTACTCAAGAATTATTGGGAATATGTAAGAGATGATAGAAGCTTTCCTTCAATGTCGGAAATTCGGAAAAACGATATAAACCATATATGGGATAACTGTTTTATGGTTAAAGCAGATAATTCATGTATGAGTCCCGATGATTACCGCTATATTTATTTGGGTGAGAACGTTAAAAAAGCATTCGGTGAAGATCTTACCGGAATGACTATCGAGAAAATGCACGCACCTGAGGCAGTACATCTTGCTGAAAAATATGAAAGAGTGCTTGCTACCAAGCTTCCGGTATATGATTCGGGCGAACTTCATCTGGAAAACGGTCAAACAATACTTTATAGACAAATTTTGCTTCCATTAGGAGAAAACGGTATTACAATAACATCTATTTTAGGTGGAATATCATATAAGATTTCAGATTAATGATTGCGGAACTCCAGTTTTGTGAGAATGAAGTAAAAAAGCACGATTATGAAAGGTATCTGTGTTGCCTTCTTGCCGACTGCCGTATAAGGAGCAGGTTGTTTGCGATATATTCCTTCAACAATGAAATAGCAAAAATCAAACATATTATTAGTGAGCCTATGGCAGGATATATACGTCTGCAATGGTGGCGAGATGCAATCGATGAAATTTACACAAGGCAACCTATAAAACACAGGCATGAAGCGGTAGATGCTTTATATGAAGTAGTGAGGGAAACAGGTGTAGGCAAAGAGCTGTTTGATAATCTTATAGATGCAAGGGAGGCTGATATTGACTTTAAGCCTCCGAAGGACATTGACAGTTTGGGTGAGTATGCGATAGGTACTTCTTCCAACCTTTTTTACCTGCTCCTTGCGGTTGCAGATGTCAATTGCAATACTGCTAAAGAGGCGGCGTACCATGCGGGCATTGCGTTTTCTATCACAGGCTTTATGCGTTCGATGAAATATAATGCCTATTACGGCAGGTTGATGCTACCGCAGGATATGATGAAAAAACAGGGCATTACGGTTGATGAGATATTAAGGGGACAAGGTATTGAAAAAACAAAGCCGATTGTGAGGGCGTTGTGTGATAAGGCGGAAATAAACCTTCATCATACAAGAACGCTGGCAAAGGGTACGACCGATGTTGCAAAATCAGTTTTATTACCGGTATGTATAGTTGAAATTTTCTTAAAGCGTATAAAAAAATGTGATTATGACTTGTTTAATTCAAACATAGAGGGAAACGTTTTTCCTATACAGATGAAAATATGTATGAGTAAAATTTTGAAGCGTTTTTAGCGTTAAAATGCAAACAGTAAAACACAATGTTTTTCATCGCTACTAAAATTAGCCGTGTTGTAATCAGAGCCGGACGCGTGCAGAAATTCTTCCGAACAGCTGTCGGTTGGCGTTCCATAACCTGTGGCTCCGAAAACGTGACCTTTATTTGCGACACCGTCGTCCAATTTTAAGTCAATTTTATATGCCTCTGCTACAGATAAGGTTTTCCACCAGATATTTTTTCCCGGCTCACGGCTTCCTAAAAGTAAGATGTTAGCCATTTGCTGCTGACCGAATATACCGTTATATGGCTGTCTATTTACAAGGAAATATTTTCCCTTATCCGTTGAAGAGAAATATAATGTGTTTTCATCGGCATTGTCTGTACCGCCTACAGATATACCGTTGAACGGTTTATTTATAAAGCCGGCAAGATACATATGTTGCCAAGCTCTGAATGTTTCATTGTCATCCGTATCATTTGTTCCTCCGTTAGAGTGCCAATGCCAGCTAATCAGACTATCACCATTGCCGTTACATTTTATCGGGGTTGCATCGCAACTAGCTCCCCAATAGTCATGTGCGTTCCTCATATCTCCGGGTGGTTGTTTGAATTGTTCTACGAAAGAATTGTAGGATAGTTGTATTGATGATAATTCGCTAATAAATTTATTTAATTTTGCGGAGTTCGCAATATTTTTACCGGAAACTATACCTGCTACAATAATCCCTACTATAACTATTGCGACAGACATTTCAATTAATGAGAAGCCTGAGCTTCTTTTTTTATACAGACATATTTTATACATAGATACTCTATCTTATGTTATAGTATATTGTAACACATTTTCTAATGTTTAGAAACAGTTTCGGATTTTTATAAGTTCCAATTAGATATATCTTCTAAAGCCCTTTCGCAATAAGCAGCTTTTCTTAGCTTTTTTCCTACTTTTTTATCAAGTGGTGGCAGCAGACCGAAATTTATGTTCATTGGCTGAAAAGTTTCTGATTCGGCATCGCTCGTAATATGGCTTAGTAATGCTCCAAGTGCAGTTGTTGCAGGGGGAGGGGTGATATCTTTTCCGTTTATCTCATAAGCCGCGAATTTGCCTGCCAAAAAACCGCATGCGGCACTTTCAACATAGCCTTCAACACCTGTTATTTGTCCTGCAAAGCGGATATTAGGTTTGTTTTTGAGGCGTAAAGTCTTATCCAGCAGGGAAGGGCTGTTTATGAAAGTGTTGCGGTGTATTCCGCCAAGGCGGGCAAACTCGGCGTTTTCAAGACCGGGTATTGATTTGAACACCTTAGCCTGTTCCCCATATTTCATTTTAGTCTGGAAGCCGACAATATTATATAAAGTACCAAGCTTATTATCCTGACGCAGCTGTATTACCGCATATGGTTTTTCGCTGCTATGCGGATTGGTAAGCCCTACGGGTTTCATAGGACCAAAACGTAAGGTTTCTACTCCACGCTGTGCCATAACTTCTATGGGCAGGCAGCCGTCAAAATAAGGTGTGTCCTTTTCCCATTCTTTAAACTCCGTTTTGTCTGAATTTATTAACGCTTCAACAAATTCATAATATTGCTCTTTGGTAAGAGGGCAGTTGATATAATCCTTTCCAGTACCCTTGTCATAACGTGACTGGAACCATGCTTTGTCCATGTCTATTGACTCACGGTGTACTATCGGGGCTATGGCATCAAAAAATGACAGATATTCTTCGCCCGCTAATTTTAATATATTTTGGCTCAGTTTTTCTGATGTGAGCGGACCTGTAGCAATTATCGTAGGCGTGCCGTTATCAGGTATTTCTTCTATTTCTTCACGTATTAAGCTTATATTTTCATGTGATGATATAGCTTTGCTGACGGAGGCGGAAAAATCTTCACGGTCAACGGCTAATGCTCCTCCAGCGGGAACCGAATTTTCATCGGCACATTTTAAAATAAGCGAGCCTTTGCGTCGCATTTCTTCGTGTAGTAAGCCTATTGCACTTGCCGTATGGTCATCTGAGCGGAAAGAATTTGAACAAACAAGTTCGGCAAGACCGTCAGTGTGGTGTGCCTGTGTTTTGCGTTCTTTGGTACGCATTTCGTATATTGTGACTTTTATGCCTGAATTTGCGGCTTGCCATGCCGCTTCCGAGCCTGCAAGACCACCGCCGATTATGTTTAGTTGTTTCATTTTTATACCTTTTATTTGTCATGCCGAACTTGTTCGGTGCATATATAGTAAATTCTAATTTCATTTACTATATTTTTGTCATTACCCGAATTTCTGCAATAGCAGAAATTATAGGGTAATCTCATGAGATCGCCCTATAGTTTTACTCTGTAAAACTCGGGCGATGACTCAAAGAAATGTAGAATTTACTATATATAGTTAAGAAAGTAGATGCTGAAACGAGTTCAGTATGACTTAAATAACAATTTTAACTTAATATTTTTATAGCCTGTTCGTGAGCGGTTTTTGAACCTGCCGCAATAACATTGCCGTCCGATTTTTCGCTTAGTTCGTTTCCCGTCCAGTCGGTTATTACTCCTCCTGCCTCTTTTACAATAGGTATCAAAGGCATAAAATCGTGTGGTTTTAAGCATGAATCTATAGCCAAGTCAAGAAATCCGCTTGCAACTAAAGCATATAAGTAGCAGTCACCGCCATAGATAGTGTGTTTTGCGGATTTTGAAAGACGATTGAATTTTTGTAAGCCTTCTTCCGTAAAATAGTTAGAACCTGTTGTGGCGATTGTAGCCTGTGATAAATCCTTGCAGTTTTTTACTCGGACTTTTTTGCCGTTTAGAGTGCAACCTTCTCCATTTGAGGCTATCCAGCGTTCTTTGTTGACAGGCTGGTTTATAACCGACAATATGGGTTTGCCGTTATCAAGTAACGCCAGTAAAGTACCGAAGATGGGGCGACCTATCATAAAAGACAAGGTTCCGTCAATCGGGTCTATTATCCATTTATAACGTGCGTTAATATTTTCTTCCCCGAATTCTTCGCCGATTATACCATGTTCGGGATACGCTTTGTTTATAAACTCCCTTATTGATGTTTCTGCTTCCCTGTCTGCTATGGTTACGGGGCTTTCATCATCTTTGGTTTCAATATTATTTAAATTTCTATAGTGTTTACAGATAATATCCTCCGACTTATCCACAACTTTATCCACGAATTTCTTTATTTCTATGATGTTTAAATCATTCATTGTACGACCCTTGATTTTTTCGAGGATATTATTGGTTATTTTAAATTAATTCTACATTAAACTTTGTTAATAATTAAAAACTTTTCCACATAATTATCATTTAGCAGCTATTGACTTTTAATTTGGGTGTGGAATAACAATTATTAAAACTTTAGGGTTTTTATTTTAATTATTTCAACAAAAATTTAGGTAAAAAATATGGCTGTAATAAACGGAACTTCTGCAAATAATTTCCTTTTCGGAACTAATGTAGCGGATTTTATTGACGGAAAGGGCGGTAACGACCTTATTTTGGGTCTAGCCGGTGATGATGAAGTTAACGGTGGGCAGGGTAATGACATACTACTGGGCGGGGCAGGCAACGATAAGTTTGTTTTCGATGCAAATAGCGGTAACGATATTATTTGGGATTTTACTAAAGGTTCCGACAAAATTGACATTGACCCTTCTATATATGGCAATGTTGGTGATATCCTTAGCAACATTACATATCAAAACGGTAATGCTAAAATAGATTTAGGTGGCGGTAATAATATTTATGTTAAAGGTTTTACTCCGAACAATCCTTTAACAAAAGATGATTTTGTTCAGTACAGCGTAATTGATTTTGAAGATTTGAACAGTACAAGCAGCGGTACACCTCTTCCTAATGGTTATCAGGGTTTTGAGTGGAAACTTGATAACGGTGCAAATGCTTCGCATCAGGACGATCCCGATGCAGGTTATGGCGTTATGGGTACTAACCTTATATATAATACCGGTGGTGCTACTTCTGTAACTATATCAAAAACTGACGGTTCAAGCTTTGATTTTGAAGGAGTTGATTTAATTTCCGCAATAGCTCCTAATCAGGATATAGATATTTTCGGTTATTTGGGTGGAGTTTTAGTAGGAAGCACCACTGTTTCATTAACCAATACGGCTGTAACTGAAGTTGATGTTGATTGGACTGATATAGATACTCTTGTATTAGACCCTCAACTTGCAAGCGGCAATTACTTTGCAATGGATAATTTTGATTTTGTTGTGTAGTGAAATATACTAATAGTGTCATTCGCCTATTTAACGGGCGAATGATACTATATAATTACGCATATAAACATCATGCTAATAAGGTAATAGGGAGTAAGTAATTATGAATAATAATAAATTAGCGTGCTTAAGTTTTTTAGCAAGTGCGTTTGTGTCTGTTGCTGCAAGTGCCGGAGACTATGAGGATTTTTATCTTTCTGTTAAGGGTGGAGGAGTGGTTAATACACATATTGACACAACCGATACAAGCTCTTCAGGAGCCGGTAATACTAGCGTAGACTTGGAAGGTGATGACCCTGCTTTTAGCTTAGGCGGTTCTGTCGGTTATCAAATTGATGATTATATTCGTTCTGAGTTAGAACTTTCATACAGCAAAGATTCTGACGTACATTTATATTCCGGTATGGGTAATATATATTTCAACGCACCTCTAAAAGGAAAGTTCTCCCCATATGTTGGAGCCGGTTTTGGTATTGCACTGGTTGATGCTGATGGTGTAGAGGATAACACTTCAATCGCTTATCAAGGTATGGCAGGTATCGACTATAAACTTAACGAACGTGGGACAATATTTGGCGGATACCGTTATTTTGCTACGACTGATTTTTCAGCAGTTGATAGCATAGGCACTTATGATTTTAAGATTCAGCAGCATGTTATTGAAGTTGGGTATCGTTACAAATTCTAAATATTAATTCACGAAAAAATAGACAGCCCCGCTTATATAGCGGGGTTTTTTATTTCATGCATAGGCTTATAAAAGTTAGACACACTCAGCCTTAAATGGTTAATAAATTAGCGATAAGCAACTGTTGTGATTTTTTGGTTGGCAGGTAAAACAACTAATAATTGATAATACTAGAATATTTAAATTTTAAAGTTGATTTTTATATTCCTATAACATATTGGTGTGTTTTAGTGCAAATTAATAAAGGTTAATAAGTTAGTGGAGGTGAATGAAACTTCATAATACAGGTTTGACATGGTGCATGAGAATAATAAAGATATGAACGATGAGACTGGGGTGCAAACCCCGTCCTGCGATGGCTTAAAAATTAACGTGTCCTACTAATAGCTACTATATTAAATGGAATTAAAATAAAGGGAGATTAAACTCAATGAAATATTTTATATTAGGTTGCTTAGTTTTTATTTTATCTGCTTGTGCAACAACTGAAAAATATTCGTTAGACACGGAAATTTCATCAAAGGATGCTGCTACATTACATTTTTATAGAACAGACACATATGTTCACAGTTTAAATCCAGAGACACCCTATACTTATTTGGATGATAAGGTTATAGCAAAATTAAGGACAGGAATGCAAAAAATAGTAAAAGTTAAACCTGGAAGATATACAGTATCTGTAAGGCAACCAATGTTATTTATGCCAGGACTTGAATCAGACAGTTTTACACATACATTTGTGGCTGGAGAAGATTATTATGTACGTTATGATCTGTCTAATATTTTATACGGACCCCATACTCAGACTAGTTTATCATTAACTAGTAAAGAAGATTTTTTAAATAAAAAATGACCTTATTTTTGCCCTCTCGCAGGACGGGTTTTGTAGCCACGTCATCATGTTCATTCAGGAATTTGAGGTAGGATGCTGAGAAATGGTTTTTTAAAGGTGAGCAAGTTATGGTAGGCGACGGCAAAATGAACAATAAGACGGGGTTACAAACCCCGTCTTGCGAGGATACGGAACTCAAATTCTTGATCTTTTAACGCCTTTTTAGGCTGTGTTACCAAAATAATTGCCTAAAAAAACTTTTACAAAAGCTACTAAAGTGTTACAATGAGTTTATTTGTATTATACTAGGTTATTACTATGCCAAAAGATTTTTATGAAGTATTTGATGAATTGTCAGAGCAAACAAATCACGATATTGTTGAATCGGTTCTTCGTGATAATAAAATGGACATTAATGCACAAGATGATGATGGCCATACCTTCCTTATGTTAGCATGTGCAAATGGGGATAATAAAACTGTACAAAAACTTATAGAAAAGGGAGCTGACACAGAAATTACAGATAGTGAAGGTAGAAAAGCACTTCATCATGCTTTTAGTGCCGGTGAATCTGAAAGTATTAGATTGGTTCTCGAAAAGGATAAGGATATTGATGCAAAAGATAATAAAGGCCAAACGTGCTTACATATAGTGTGTGAAAAACAGTCAAGAAAAAGTTACGGGGATGAAACTAGAGAAAATAACATTAAGAAGCTTCTTATTAGTGGTGCAAAAACTGACATAAAAGATAAAAATGGCAATATAGCCCTTGAATTATCAAGCTTGGAAGACCGTGCTTCAACAGCCGAGTTGTTTATCAATAAACGTCAGTTGTCAGAAGAAAAGGATCTAGAACAGTCAGAAAGAAAAAGAATGAGAACATAAATCTTTTATTTAAGTAATTAGTCCGATAATTAGAACTTTTTATTCAATGTCTATGTGTTTAGGCTGTGTTACTAAAGTAATTGTTGTGCAATAAATATCGTCTGAAAATATACAACGATTCTGTTTTGTGTTATAGTAGTTTTGTTATTTCCAAAATTTATTGATAATTGTCAATTCCCCACCTCCGTTCTGGGATCTTCTGTCAATTAAAATAGATCCCGCTATAATTTGTTTCACAAATTCTGGGGATAACATTATTATTAAAAAATTAGAAACACTATATTCAACAAACTCAAATTTTTCTCAAAAATTAATTCACTCGTTAACGGTTTATTAAGAAATGGCTGTTAATTTCTCCTCAAGGCTCAATTAGGAGCGAAAGAAAATTTTATAAAATGAAATTATAAATTACCTAAATTAGGAGAAAAAGATCGTGTCATCAGTTCTTAACTTAATTAAAAACTTACCTGAAATTGCGAGTGATAATAATAATCCTGCTACTGACATCAATTACATAAGGAAGTCGACTAATTTAGTTAACGATGCACTTAGTAAGGGTTCGGATATCATGCAGCTTGCTAACGGGGATATACTTATTACCGAAATTAAAACCGTTACCTATAAATATGCTTGGAACAAAGAACAAAACAAGTTTGAAAGAGTTACTTCAGGCAGCAAAGTGCGTAGAAGAAAAAAGCTAAAAGAAGCTAATGATTAATAATATTACGGAATGTCCCGTTAATTGGTTTTTATAATTTTTTGTCAACCTGAACTTGTTTCAGGTTCTCTTTAAAAAGAGAACAGATGCTGAAATAAATTCGCCCATGACAACTATTTTTAATGCAAAAACCAATTAACGAGACATTCCGTTTAATTTACTATAATCTGCCGATATTAACATGCACTCGTAAAAAGAGGGTTCACTATATTTATATTTATTGAGAATTAAATTTTCGTATATAATATGGATATAGTAAACTTTCGGAAAAATAATTATGAAAATACTTGTAATGGGTGCAGGTGTTATTGGAGTGACTACGGCGTACCGGCTTTTTAAAAGCGGTCACGATGTTACCGTTATAGATAAAAATCCAAAACCTGCGTCCGAGTGTAGTTTTGCAAATGGCGGTCAGCTTAGCTATTCACATGTTGAGCCATGGGCTAATGTTAATTCTTTTAAAAAGATACCTGAATATCTTGTTAAAAAGGATTCGCCTCTGGTTATCAAGCCTATGGCGGATTTGAAAATGTGGAAGTGGTGTCTGCAATTCCTTTCTTGCTGCAATACTAATCAGGTGCTAAAAAGCAGCGAAAACATGTTAAGGCTTGCTATGTATAGCAGGAAGTGTCTTGAAGAGATAGAATCGGATATTTCATTTGATTTTTGTAAGCAGGATAACGGTATCCTGCATGTTTTTAAAAGTAGAAAAGCACTGGATTATAATATTGAACAGGCAAAATTTCAGGAAGAACGGGGTTGTCCGTATGAACTGCTGGACAGTATGGATAAGGTGGTAGAAAAAGAGCCTGCTTTGGGCTACGGCGATATGGATATTATAGGCGGTATATTCTACCCTATGGACGGTAGTGGCGATGTAAATAAATTTACCGTTTCACTTGCCGAGGAATTGGTAAAAAGAGGCAAGGTTAAATTTGAGTATGATACGCAAATTGAAGAAGTGATAATCGAGGGTAATAAGGTTAAAGGTGTAAAAACGGATAAAGGCGAGATAAGTGCCGATAAATATGTCGTATGCCTTGGAGCAAAAACCCCGCTTATGCTAGGTAAGATAGGTATAAAAATTCCTATATACCCTATGAAGGGATATAGCATCTCAATTCCGATAGGCGACCTGAAAGATTCGCATGTCCCGTCAATAGGAGTTACCGACCAGTTCAATAAGATAGTATATTCACGTTTGGGCGATATATTGAGGGTTGCAGGAACAGCCGAGTTTGCCGGATATGATGATTCGGTGGAAAAACCTCGTATAGAAACCTTAAAGCGTATGACAAAATATTTGTTCCCTAAAGTTAAGGGGCTGGAAAACGCTACCGAGTGGGCTTGTCTTAGACCTTCTACTCCCGATGGTTCTCCTATAATCGGTAAAACCAAAAAATATGATAACCTATATTTAAATACCGGTCATGGCACTTTGGGGTGGACAATGTCCTTTGCAAGCTCTAAAGCCATAGCGGATATAGTTGATTCTAAAATGCCTGAAATTGACCTTAGCGGTCTGGATACCTTCCGTTTCGGTATATAAGGGGGGATAAATGCCTGTAAAAGAAAGTTTTATTAATATTGAGGAAAAGCAGGGCTTGCGTAAGCTTGCATATACCGATTGGGGCAATGAGGATAATAAACGTGTTTTGGTATGTGTACATGGTCTTTCTAGAAACGGAAGGGACTTTGATTTTTTAGCTAAAAGCCTTGAGAGCGATTACAGAATAATATGCCCTGATGTAGCAGGCAGGGGAAATAGCGATTGGCTAGAGGATAAAAAAAGATATAATTATACGACCTATGTTTCTGATATTCTTATTTTACTTGAGAATCTCGGCTTGCAAAAAGTTGACTGGGTGGGTACGTCGATGGGTGGTATAATCGGCATGATGATAGCATCGCAACAGGCAAATCTTATCAATAAAATGGTACTTAATGATATAGGTATGCATATATCGGGTAAGGCTCTGGATAGGATATTCGATTATGTAAGTATCAAACCTGAATTTAAAAGTTATGAAGATGCGGCAAGAAACCTAAAATCCAGAATGCTGACTTTCGGACTTGAAACCGATGAGCAGTGGCAGCATATTTTCAAGCATAGCATAGAAGAAAATAACGGCAGTTATACATTCAAGTATGATGCTGAAATAGTTCGGAAACTTCCGATTATTACCCGAATTCTGGGTAATATCAAAAACCCTCGCAGGATAGGTAAATGTCCGGACATTAATCTTGAAAAATTTTGGAATAAAATTAATTGTCCGGTTTTTGTATTAAGGGGGGAAGTGTCCGATATCTTGTCCGAGGAAACCTATAATAAAATGCTTGCTTCAAAAAGTCAGACCCAAGGGGCGGTAATCAAAGGTGTAGGACATGCCCCGATGCTTATGAATGATGAGCAGGTATCATATATCGGTAAGTGGCTTGCCTAGTCTTGTTTGTATCACAAATATTTCAAATTAATCATTCGTTAATATTTCTACTATATGCTTATAGTTATGGTGGTAAGCGGGTTAAGTTCCTCTTTTATATTAATACATTTTAAGAATTCTTTGCGGAATGTCTCGTTTGTCGGTTGAGTATATTATAGAAGCCTCTGCAAAAGGGCGTTTTTATTAGCAACCGGCTTAAAAAGTCCCCTCACCCGCTTGCGGGGGAGGGTTAGGGAGGGGTCGGTACAAAACCCCTCACAAAACACTGCCGTGTTTTAACTCTCCCTCAAGGGGAGAGTAGTTTTTTAAGGCTTTTGCATAGGTTTCTATAAAAGTTATATTTTTATGTTCCCCCTCCTACAGGAGGGGTGAAATCAAATTAAGTATATGGAGATGCGAGATGAAAGTGCTAAATAAAATCGGGCTGATTATACTTATGTCGATTATTCCACACACGGTTTATTCTGCCGATAGCCAACAAAGAGATTATTTGTCATATATCCCAAGCGGATTACCCTCAGGCGGTAAGGTTCCTCTGGTCATAGTATTGCATGGTGCTTATGGAAATGCCGAATCATCTATGAACGGTACGTTCTGGAATCAGGTGGCAAATGCTTATAAGTTCGTTGTTGTTTATCCTCAAGGTACGGAAGAGGCTAGCGGGAGCAATAAAAGAACATGGAATGCCGGAGAATGCTGCGGTAAGGCGGCATACAATAAAGTTGATGACGTGGAATTTTTAATGCAGTTGATTGCCGATTTTAAACAAAGTTATAATATTGACGATAATAAGGTATATATTCTGGGTCATTCCAACGGAGGTATGTTGGGATATAAGTTTGTTTGCGAAAAGCCCGGAATAGTTAAGTCTCTTGTTGTGGTTTCGGGAGCGTTGCTGGGGGATTCGTGCCTTGATAACGGCAGCTTATCCGTTTACGCAATACATGGTGCAAGTGATGCGTTAATAAAGCTCGACGGCAATGACGGTACTAAAGGCATAAAGTATAATTCGGTGCAGGAGGCAGAAGCTATACTGGAGGATTCCGATGCTTATTTTGAAACCCTTATCCTAGATGGTGTGGGTCATTATATGTATGAGGTTCAAAGAGAGGTTTACGATAGGTATTCAAAGGTACTTGCTCATCTGGCGTTTTTGTTCATGCTGGCAAATTAAATTTAAAAATCTTGTTAAAAAATACGGAGTGTTCATTATAGACAGACTCTGTCATGCTGAACTTGTTTCAGCATCTACTTTGTCATGTTAGAGATGCTGAAACAAGTTCAGCATGACAAAAATTACAGATAAGACCTCTGCATAATGCAAATAAAACTCGTCATTACCCGAATTGCCAAAGGCAATTATAGGGTAATCTCACCAGATCGCCCTATAATTTGTTTCACAAATTCAGGCGATGACGTATTATGCAGAGGTCTTAGATTGCTTTGAAAAGCATACAAATTCTATGTTTATTGAACACTCCCAAAAAATAGTAATTTTTTATGTTGATACGCAACTACTAATCACATAATATTGCGGTATATTTAATTTTAAGTTGTTGTTTTGTGATATCAGGTAGAGCGTATGAGTGCAACAAAAAAAGATAGTAAAAATTCAAAATTATTATCACTTCCGTCGGTTCTTGATATCAGGTCGGCATCGTCATTTTATGATGAAATAAAGCCCTTATCCGAAGCCGGTACAAACTTGAAGGTGAATGCAAAAGATGTGGAGAAAATCACCACTCCGGCAATTCAGATATTGTTGGCATCGGCTTCGACCGTTTGTAAAAAAAAGGGGAGTTTTAAAATAGAAAATCCTTCTTCAGAAATGACGAACGCTTTTTTAGTGATGGGTTTAGAGTCGCAATTTAATAAATGGAAGTAACAAATGCCAAAAATAGCTTTAACTGTAGATGATTCAAGAACAATAAGGGAAATGGTTTCATTTACCCTGAAAAAAGAGGGGTTTGATGTAATTGAGGCGGAAGACGGGAAACATGCTATAAGTGTTCTCGGTAACCAAGAGGTTAGCCTTATAATAACCGACCTGAACATGCCGAATATGGACGGTCTGGAATTGATAAGGAACCTTCGTTCTAATCCGACCTATAAATTTACTCCGATATTGATGCTTACCACGGAAGGTGACGCAAATAAGAAGCAGCAAGGTAAAGATGCCGGTGCGACAGGCTGGATAGTTAAGCCTTTCAACCCTGAAAAGCTTATTCAGGTAGTAAATAAAGTAGCCGCAGCGTAATTTTAATTGAAACGGTTGAACGATGGACGACTTGCAGCGATTTAAAGAAACATACATAACGGAATGTTTTGAGCTTCTTGAGGATATGGAAGAAAAGCTTCTGGGGCTTGACCAGAATAATCCTGATAAGGAAGAGTTAAACGCAATATTTCGCTGCGCCCATTCTATAAAAGGTGGTTCAGGTGCTTTTGGGCTGAACCGTATCACATCTTTTACGCATATATTAGAAGAGCTTCTTGATGCTATGAGGGAAGGGGATCTTGCACCTACAAGAGAGGTGACGGACGCTCTTCTTTCTTCGGTAGATATTGTAAGACAGATGATTGTTGCGGCACAATCTGGGGCTGAGGCGGCAGCAGGTATTGAAAATGAAGTTGCCGAACATTTAAGGAGTGTGCTTGGCAGCGAGTCTAATGTTTGCGAGCAAAAAAGCAAGACTGACGAAAGCGAAAATGACGAGATTAGTATATTCAGTATTCAGTTTAAGCCTAAAGAAGATATGCTAATATCGGGCAATGAGCCGTTACTGATAATTAATGAATTGAAATCTTTGGGCGAGTTGCAGTGTGAGATAAACACGGATAATTTACCTGATATTGAAAAACTTAATCCTGAAAAATGCTATGTGTCATGGAGCTTTAGCCTAGAGACCGAAAAAACGCTTGAAGATATCAGGGAAGTTTTTGAGTTTGTTGAAGATGAGTGTGAGCTTATAATCGAAAAAATAGCAGGTTTTGCTAAAGAAATACCCAAAGCTATTGAAAATACGTCTAATAAACCGCAATTGGTGAAGGAAAATAATACCGATGATGCTGCAAAAACCGCTCCGGTAGTTACTTCCATAAGGGTTGATATCGATAAGGTTGACCGCTTGGTTAATATGGTGGGGGAGCTTGTTATAACGCAGGCAATGATAGCGGCACAATCTTCCGATATATCGTTTGAGGAACACCCTAAGCTTGTGCAGGGGATAACGACTTTATCACAGCATACAAGGGAATTACAAGAGGCGGTTATGGCTGTGCGTATGCAGCCTGTAAAATCCGTTTTTTCAAGAATGCCCAGAATAGTAAGAGACCTTTCAACGCAACTGAAAAAAGATATAAGACTTGAGATGATAGGAGAGGCAACCGAGCTTGACCGTACCGTTATAGAGCAGCTTTCAGATCCGCTTACGCATATGATTAGAAATTCAGTGGATCACGGTATTGATATTCCTGCAAATCGTGTTGCTGCCGGTAAGCCTGCCCAAGGGGTTATAAAGCTTTCCGCCGAACATGCGGGGGGAAAAATATTATTGAAAATATCTGATGACGGACGTGGGATTAATAGGGAAAAGGTTTTACAAAAAGCTAAAGATAAAGGTCTGGTATCTAGCGATGCAGAACTTTCCGACCATGAAATAGACAATCTGATATTCATGCCGGGATTTTCTACTGCCGAAGTGGTATCTGATATTTCAGGGCGTGGTGTGGGTATGGACGTGGTAAAGCGAAATATAGAGAGTTTAGGCGGTACTATAAATATAATAAATAAGCCCGGCGAAGGGTCTGCGTTTTTGGTAAGTCTGCCGTTAACACTTGCGATACTTGACGGAATGATAGTAAGGGTGGGTAAGGAAAAATATATTATACCTATCGGTAGTATAATTGAAACGATGCGTCCTAAAAATGACGAGGTCAGGAAAATAGCAGATGCTAACGACCTGATTAATGTTAGGGGTGATTTTATATCGATACTTTATCTGCATAAGGTTTTCCGTATTGCCGGTGCTGAAAAAAATCCGAGTAAAGCACTTGTGGTACTGGTTGAAAACGGAATGGATAAGTTCGGACTTGTGGTAGATGAGCTAATCGGACAGCAGCAGGTTGTTATAAAAAGTCTGGAAGAAAATTCAGATGCGGTTCCGGGGATATCGGCGGCAACAATACTTGGTGACGGTAAGGTTGCACTAATATTGGATATATCGAAATTGCAGGAACTTACTCCTGTTGTTGAAGAAGTTGAACGGGAAAATGTAGCTTAAAACAGGCGGTAATATATGGTAAGAGAACAAATAGATGAAATTGAAGGGAATCAAAACGAGGCGAAAAACCAAGAGCTTTCCCAAAATGATGTCCTTGATATTATACGGGAACATCAGGATATAGCCCGATTTTTGACATTTAAAGTTGATAATGAACTATACGGCGTTGATCTATTAAGTATAAGAGAAATAAAGGGCTGGACGGAAACTACCGGATTGCCCAATAGTCCCGTATTTATGAAGGGGGTTATAAATCTGCGTGGTGCGGTTATTCCTATATTTGACCTGAAAGGAAGGTTCGACATGGGCGAAACTAACGCAACGGAAAAACATGTAGTGATAATAATTGCCGTAGGTCAAAGGTTGGTAGGTATATTGGTAGATGCGGTATCCGATATTATAGAGGTTTCCCAAAATGATATTAAGCAGGCACCGCAGATGGAAATGAAGGTTGATGATAAGTTCGTAAAGGGTCTTATTTCACTTGATGATAAAATGGTTGTGGTGCTGGATATAGACAACCTGTTTGACAGTAAAGATATTAAAAATGACGGAAATCGTAAGCCGGATATGAAAGCGGAATCTTAATGTTAGAAGGTTTTTGTTGTGGCAATGAGTAGAGAATTTCAGTTCACAGATGCGGATTTTAAATTTGTCGTTTCAAAGGTCTATGAAAAATCTGGTATAAAGTTAGCCGATCATAAGCGTGATATGGTCTATGGAAGGTTAGCAAGAAGACTAAGGGAGCTGAATTTAAAATCATTTGAGCAATATTGTAAGTTTATCGATAGCCGTGAAGGTGAAATGGAAATCGGTAATTTTGTAAATGCCGTAACTACTAATCTTACAAGTTTTTTTCGTGAGCATCACCATTTTGACCATTTGAAAGAATCATTAAATCAAAGAAGTTTGCAGCCCAAGGCTGATAAAAGAATTAGGATATGGTCGGCGGCAAGCTCTTCAGGGCAGGAGCCGTACAGTATAGCAATGACAGTATGTGAGGGGGTAAAGCATTATAAGGCGTGGGACATAAAGATACTGGCAACTGATATTGATACCAACATGCTGGAGACGGCTAAGAACGGTGTATATGATGATAGCCTGCTCCAAAAAATCCCCGTCGGATATAGAAGTAAGTATGTGGTTAAATCTAGCAGAAAAGATAATAAAGGCGTAATGGCTGAAAATTTGAAGGAGCTTATTACTTTTAAACAGCTAAACCTTATGCATCAATTTCCTATGAAAGGACCGATGGATTATGTTTTTTGCAGGAACGTAGTCATATATTTTGATAAACCCACCCAAATAGAATTGTTTAAAAAAATATCATCTTTAATGCCGTCGGGAGCGATTTTGTATATAGGTCATTCGGAAAATCTATTTAAAGTTAGCGACGATTTTGAACTTATAGGCAGAACAATATACAGGAAAATATAATAGTGGATATTAATAAAAAAGCTTTCGGTTCTGTTTACGAGGATAAAGATATTGAAGCAGAGATTGCAAGAGAGGTAGTCAAGGTTTTTTCAGGCGATTGTTATGTAACTGACAAAAATAATCAGGTTATGGTAACGGTTCTTGGGTCTTGTATATCGGCTTGTATAAGGGATCCGTTTGTAAAAGCCGGAGGAATGAATCACTTTTTACTGCCTGACGGTAAGAATGCGGCAGATGCTCCTCTTAGATATGGTGCTTATTCTATGGAAAAACTAATTAACGATATATTAAAGCTCGGTGGAAAAAAAGAACGGTTGGAGGTCAAAATATTCGGTGGAGGTAACGTAATAGAAAGCTCTGCAATGATAGGTGATAAGAACGTAAAATTTATAAAAGAATATCTGCTAAATGAAGGAATAAAGATAAACGGGCAGGATTTAGGCGGAAATTCTCCAAGAAGGATTCATTATTTTCCTGATACGGGTAGAGTCATGATGAAAAAGATACGTGGAGATAGGGAGGTTGCACAAGTCAAGCAAGAAGAGAAGCAGTATATTGAGAAAATCAAGGATACGGTTTCACATGAGAATGACCGTGATAAAAGCGGAAGTGGTGTTGAATTATTTTAGAGGTTTTTAATATGCCTATCAAGGTTCTTATAGTTGACGATTCCAGACTTATAAGAAGCATTTTTGAGGAAATGTTATCTTCAGACTCTGAGATAAACGTCGTAGGAACGGCAGTAGACGCATATGACGCAAGGCAAAAGATAAAATCCCTAAACCCTGATGTGGTAACCCTAGATGTTGAAATGCCGAAAATGGACGGCATTGCTTTTTTGGAAAAAATAATGACCTTACGCCCCATGCCTGTGATTATGGCATCTACCCTTACCCAAAGGGGGGCGGATACTACGATAAAAGCCCTTGAGATAGGGGCGGTTGATTATGTAGCAAAGCCTACCGATAATAATAGCAGGGATAACTTAATATTTTTGAAGGAAGAGTTAATTAATAAAGTTAAAATAGCTGCAAGAGCTAATGTAAGGACGTTCAATAAAAAAACGGATGATAATGTAAAAGTTCTTGAATTATCAGCAAATAAAGAGTTATCTAAAAAAATTATAGCAATAGGATCATCGACGGGAGGAGTTGAAGCTTTAAGGGAAATTTTGGTAAAATTGCCTTCAAACATGCCTCCTATTGTTGTGGTGCAGCATATGCCTGAAAAATTTACTAAACAGTTTGCTTTAAGATTAAACGGTTTATGTAAATTGAAAGTGCAGGAAGCTGTAGACGGACAAACGGTGTCTTCGGGAAATGTTTACATTGCCCACGGAGGGTGTCATTTGAAAATTAAGAAAAAAGGTATTGATATCTTGTGTGATTTGGGAGGTCATGATAAAGTTTCGGGACATTGTCCGTCAGTGGACGTATTGTTTGATTCTGTCGTTGCTGCCATCGGTAATAAAACATTAGGCGTTATATTGACCGGTATGGGAAAAGACGGTGCAAACGGAATGTTAAAAATAAAAAATGCAGGCGGCTATACTATAGGACAAGATGAGAGTAGTTGTGTTGTATATGGAATGCCCAAAGAGGCAAGGCAAATCGGAGCTATTAATAAAGAAGTTTCGATTACAAAAATGTCCGAGGAAATAATAAAGCAATGTATGTAAGCGGAGATTTATCATGAGGCAGCTAAACAATAAAATAGAAAAAGATAATGATCCTGTAGAAGAGGGGAGGATTCGCCTAAAAGACCTGCTTAATGCCGGTATAAAAAATTCTGATATTCCCGATATAAATAATAATGCGACAAATTTATCGGTAAGTGAAATAGGTTCTGAACAAAAAGAGAATGCAGGGGAGTCAAGCTATCGGGCGGACTCTAAAGTCGTGCAAAATAATTCTGCCCACAATATGATGGATTCACTTATACAGGCAAAAAAAGTTGAGGCTAATGCTGAAAGCCCTGTATATAATAAGGTCAATTCATCAGAAGGAGAGTCTAAAGTTCTGCTTTCTTCATTGATTAAGATGCCGCATCAAGAGTCCGAAGAAATTAAAAATATATCAGAACCGCAAGTTCTAGAAACAATGCAATCTCAAGAGCCTGAAACGGTTTTGCAAAATAATAGTGAGCCTGTCACAGAACCCCAAACGCAGACCCAACAGCTTGTACAAGAAGCTGAAACTCAGTTAGTGCAGGAAAATACGGCTGAACAGCCTGTACCAGAAGCATTGCAGCCTGATGGGGAAGAAGATGTAACTTATACCGCTAACGCTGCTTCGGTTCAGGATAGTGTTAATCAGGTTTATAAACCTGTCGAGCCTGTAGTTGAGCCTCAGCCTGCCTCGGTGCAGCAGGAAATTCCAGTTGAAGAGCAAAAAGAGGAACAGCTTGCAGTTAACGAAGTTGTAGAAACTCCCACAGTTGCCTCTGCTGAAAGCGGTGTTGATAATTACGTTACCGAAGAACAAGCGATTCCTGCCCAAGAGATGGTTGAAAACTTAAATATTGCCGAGCCTGTTGTTGAACAGCAGCCTACCTCAATGCCGCAGGAAATTCCAGTTGAAGAGCAAAAAGAGGAACAGCTTGCAAGTAATGAAGTTGTAGAAACTCCCATAACTGCCCATGTTGAAAGCGTTGTTGATAATAATATTACCGCAGCACAGGCGATTCCTGTCCAAGAGGCATTTACCGCTCAGGAAGGCGTAAGTGTGGAAATTAATCCTCCCCAACCCGAAGTTATTCAGGAGCGACAGGAAGCAGCTACTATACGGAACAATCAGGCAGTTGATGTGCAAGACAATGTTGATATCCCTCAGCCTACGCAAGAGCCTGTAGCTAATATCAGTCAGAATATTGAAAGTAATAGAATAGAAGATCTAATAAAATCTGAATGTGATGAGCCTGAAGTTTATGTTAGTAAGGCTGATGATTCAAATGATGCTGATATTCAAACCGATGACAATCAGAATGTAGAGCCGGAGCCTGAACCCAAGCCGGAAAGCAAGTTAAGCAGGATATTTAAAATAGCAGGGTCTATAGGTGTATCAAAAGAAAATGGTTCTATAACCGTTAAAAAAGTGGAAAAACAGATGAGTGTCGAAGAGCCTAAAGTTGAACCGGTTCCCGCTAATGATAGCGATGCTCAAAAGCAGAATAAGGTCGTCAATATTGAGGATTTTTCAAGCAATATGGGATATAAAAGACCTCAGGATGTATTGAAGGATTGGTTAAAAGAGGCTCGGTTGCAAACCGGTATTATAGATGTAGTTAACCAAGAGCTTAGAAAAACAGCGACTTCAATTGAGCAGGGGACTCAAGGCTTAAATGTGAAGTTTAAGACCCTTGCCGAATCTTCAATGGGACAGGGTGATAGAATAGAGCAAGTGGTAACAATGCTAAACTCGTTGGATTTAAATGGTGAAGAATTCTCACTTGCAGATGCTATCGGGCTTATTAATAACGCAATTGATGACGCTACGGACAAGATTCTTTATGTATCAAAAAAAGCTATGTCTATGGTCTATGCTTTGGAAGCGGCACAAAGTAATTTATCTGCAATTGAATCCTTTATAGGAAGGGTACAAAAAATTACCAAGCAAACTAACTTATTGTCTTTAAATGCTACTATTGAGGCAAAAAGAGCAGGTGATGCGGGGAAAGGGTTTGAAGTAGTTGCTGATGAGGTCAGGTTATTATCGAAAGAAATATCGGGTTTATCCGAAGAGATGAATTCCAAGATAGGGGAGGTGGTTAAAAGCGTAAAAGAGAGTTTCGGAACTTTAAATGAAGTTGCAACGGTTGATATGTCGGACAACATACTTGTAAAAGAAAAAATTGACCTGATAATGAGGAGTATATTAAAGCAAAGCGAGGATCTGGAGAGGATATTGCTTAGCAATGTCGAGTTTACCAAGCAGACATCGGATAATATATCGGGTATGACTATGGATATGCAGTTTTCAGACAGGGCATCGCAATATATAAATAATATAACATCTGTGTTGGAGTGTATCAGAAACGATAATGTTGATAGTCAAAAAGAAGGCGAAAGGAGTTTGTGTATCAGTATGAGCAATTCGGATATAGATAAAAACAGAGCTGCCGAGATAATATCGGGGCTGACTCTTAGCCGGCTAAAGAATGATTTTATAGAATTCCTGATTAATGAAAAATATATTTGCTCCGCTTCTGAGGTGGGGCAACAGGCAGCAAATAGTTCATCAGAAAGCGATGACGATATTGAGTTATTTTAGTTATAAGAGAGGCGGTTTATGGAGTACTTAAAAACAATTAATGGCGATGTTTGTGATATAAAGATGCAAGGCAAGTTTACATTTGCAGACCATAAAAACTTTAAAGATGTTATAGGTGTTTTTAATGATAATAAATTGAGCCGGATAGAAATAAATTTAGATCAGGTTGAATTTGTTGATTCGGCAGCTTTAGGGTTGTTGTTGCTTGTACGTGATGAAGCTAAAAAACAAATAAGACAATAGTACTGAAATCACCTCAGGGGCAAGTAAAGAAGATGTTTGAAATATCAAGATTTTACGAATTATTTGATGTTAAGTAATCTTAGGATGTCGGCTTTGTATCAGTATCAGAAGTGTCGGCTTCATTCTCTTTATCCATGCAACCTTTAACAACGATATCATATACGGGGTGTTCAAGTGCTGATAGAGCGGGGCTTGATGAAAACATCCAGCCGGAGAATATTTCTTTTTTATCTTCTCCAGGAATTTGTTCCCAGATTCTAAGCAAAGCCTTGTTTTCAGGCTCTTCTTCAGGTGGGGCTTTCCAGCATTTTATAAGCTGCACCTCAAGATTGCCGAAATTCATTTTATTATCTTTTTGAACTTCAAATGAAGAAACCCGTGCGGTTATTTTATTTATTCCCTGTAGGGATACGGAATTTGTAAAATCTTTTTCGTGATAAGTTATTTTATTTTCAGAGGTGTTACTATAGGCATTAGCACTTATAGCAGATAAAAAAGCCGAATATAAAATAATGGAGATTTTTTTATTCATCTAATAAACCGCCGTTCAAATCATCTTCTTTTGTTGAGGAGCCTTCTTTATCGTCTAAGCTTCCGAAAGCAAATTTTCCTATAAGTTCTTCAAGGCTTATCGAGTCCTGAGTATATCGTATCTCGCCACCCGAACTTATATATTCTTCTTCGCCACCCGGTTCAATGGAAATATATTTACCGCCTAAAAGACCGTCACCTATTACTGATGCCGAGCTGTCACGAGGTATTTTTATATCTTGGTTAATGCCCATTTCTACAACGGCTTTAAAGTTATTCTGGTCAAGATACTGGTTTGAAATACTTCCTACCCTGATACCGCCGACCCTGACATCACTTCCGATTGACAGGCTTCCTATCTCACGGAACTTTGCCGTTACGGTATAACGACCCGAATCAGAAGATATATTCCCGCTCTTATATGATATGAAAATAAAAGAAGCAGCTATAAACAGTACTACGGCACCCATCAGTGTTTCAATTACATTTCTGCCCATATTATATACCTATTATTATTTTATTCAGGTTTCCAAGCTTCATAATCGCTTGCTACTTTATTGCGTACTCCGCCTTTAGACTCGTGTCCGGCAGGAAAATATGCATTTTTTGTACCGGTAAGATTAGGTGTATAAGGTTTTTGCCACTTATATTGCTCATCGGGTATATTGTCGGTAGTATAATGCAGCCAGCCATGCCACGACGGAGGAACTTTTGACGGTTCTGCCATTCCTTTATATAAAACCCACCTTTTTTTCTTACCGTTGTAACCGGTTTTCCTGTCTTCAAAGTAGTTATTGCCGAACTCATCGGTTCCTATCAATTTACCCCGAAGTTTAGTGTGTATTTTAGTTGCTATTGTCATAATTTAATATTTTATATGCAAAGTTTCAGGTTATATTTATAGCTTATAACCTGAAACTTGCAACGTATTTTAGAAACTTAGTAGTTTTGCGTTAATCACGCTGTTTAATTTGCTTATCTTTTCAAGAAGATCGCTTTTTGGTTCCTCATCAATTTCAACCAAAGCTATAGCACTTTTCTCATTAGCACCACGACCCAGATGGAAGTTGGCAATATTGATATTAGAGTCACCCAGAAGTTTACCCAAGTCGCCGATAAGACCCGGTTTGTCTTCGTTATTTATGTATAACATTTTTGAGCCTAAGCTTGCCTCAAGCTTAACCTGACCTACTTCAACTATGCGTGGTTTAGTACCGCCAAATAGCGTTCCGGCAACATACTGGTTTCCTTTCTCGGTTGTAACCGTCACCTTTATGAGGTTTTGGTAGTCGCCTTCACGTTCGTGCTTTACTTCGCTGACATTAATTCCTCTGTCCTTTGCTACAATCGGGGCGTTTACCATGTTAACCGATTCTGAAACAGGCTTTAAAAGACCCGTAAGTATAACCGAAGTAATAGGCTTCACATTCATTTTTGCGACAGCTCCTTCAAACTCTATCTCTACCTTTTTGATACCGCTTTGCAGTAATTGTCCGGAGAAGTTTCCTAGTTGTTCGCCAAGCTGAAGATATGGTTTTAATTTAGCCGCATCTTCCGATGACACCGAAGGAATGTTAATAGCATTAGTAACAGTGCCGTTATTTAAGTAGTCCGAAAGCTGCTCTGCAACTTGTATAGCTACGTTTTCCTGAGCTTCCGATGTAGAAGCACCAAGGTGAGGGGTGCAGATAATCTGCTCCATACCGAAAAGGACATTTTCTTTTGCCGGTTCCTCTTCAAAAACGTCCAGTGCGGCTCCGGCAACATGTCCGGACTCAATAGCGTCTTTTAAGTCTTTTTCTACTATCAGACCACCACGGGCACAGTTGATTATATAAACGCCTTTTTTTGTTTTAGCCAGATTCTCTTTTCCTAAAATTCCTCTTGTCGAGTCGTTAAGAGGTGTGTGTAAGGATATGAAATCACTGCGTTTTAGAAGTTCGTTAAGTTCAACTTTTTCAATGTTCAACTCTTTGGCACGTTCAGGGGAAAGATAAGGGTCAAAACCGATAACTTTCATTTTTAGCCCTTGCGCCCTGTCAGCTACTATCGAGCCGATGTTGCCGCAGCCGATAAGCCCCAGAGTTTTTGAGGCAACCTCAACACCCATAAAACGTGACTTTTCCCATTTGCCTGCCTGAGTAGATTCGTTGGCAAGAGGAATCTGACGGGCAAGCGACATCATCATAGCAATTGCATGTTCGGCAGTAGTGATAGAATTACCAAAAGGAGTATTCATTACTACAACTCCGTTTGCAGTCGCAGCTTTTTGGTCAACATTGTCAACACCGATTCCGGCACGTCCGATAACTTTAAGGTTTTTAGCTGCCTTAATTACTTTTTCTGTAGCAGTTGTTGAGGAACGTATTGCAAGCCCGTCATAATCACCGATTATTTTGCATAGTTCATCTTCGGATAAGCCTGTTTTTACATCAACTTCAATCTTATTATTCTTGAAAATCTCTGCCGCTTTCGGACTCATTTTATCTGATATTAATACTTTTGGCATTTTAAACTCCTGTGGTTAGTTTGCAGAGTCTAGAGTCTAGAATATAGAGTCTAGTTAACTTTTTCTGCGGTTTTTTGTTTTAGTTTTTTTGTTAAAGAATTTTAATCACTATTAATCAAGCAGCCTTCGCCTTTCCTTTAACTTCAGCGTACGCCCAGTCAAGCCATGGCAGCAAATCTTCCATATCGGCTTTTTCAACCGTAGCTCCGCCCCATATGCGGATTCCGGCAGGTGCGTCACGGTAAGAACCTATATCATACGCAATGCCTTCTTTTTCTAAGGTGGAAACTATCTGTTTTGCACGTGATTCCTGTTCTTCGGCAGGCAGTGATGTGTATTCAGGGTCAACTATCTTTAAACATATTGATGTGTTTGAAGTTATCTCTTCACTTCGGGCTAAGAAATCAACCCATGCAGTTTTGGCAACCCAGTCTTTTACAACTTTCAGATTTTCGTCGGAACGTTCAATCAGCTTAGGTAGTCCGCCTATTGATTCTGCCCATTTCAAACCGTCAATCGCATCTTCCACAGCAAGCATTGAAGGTGTGTTGATAGTCTCACCTTTGAAAATGCCGTCAATTAACTTACCGCCTTTTGTAAGAAGGAAGATTTTCGGCATAGGCCATGCAGGTGTGTAGCTTTCAAGTCTTTTTACAGCTTGTGGGGAAAGAACTATCATTCCGTGTGCAGCCTCACCGCCCATAACTTTTTGCCATGACCATGTGGTAACGTCAAGTTTGCTAAAATCAACATCCATTGCGAAAACCGCACTGGTTGCATCGCATAGAGTTAATCCTTCCCTGCCGTCATCTATCCAGTCGGTTCCCGGTACTTTAACACCTGACGTAGTGCCGTTATATGTAAAAACTACATCACGAGAAAAATCGGCTTTTGATAAATCGGGAAGTTGTCCGTAATCGGCTTCGTATTTATTTACGTCCTGTAATTTTAATTGTTTTACAACATCGGATACCCAGCCTGAGCCGAAGCTTTCCCAAGCAAAAAGGTCAACTCCACGTTCACCGAGCAACGACCACATAGCCATTTCAAAAGCACCTGTGTCTGATGCCGGTACTATTCCTATTTTGTAATCTTCCGGTATTGATAATACAGACCTTGTGCGGTCAATTACTTCAGCTAATTTTGCCTTACCGATTTTTGCCCTGTGAGAGCGACCCAGTGCCGCATTTTTTAAAGCGTCTAAATTCCAGCTCGGTCTTTTGGCACAAGGCCCTGACGAGAAACAAGGGTTTCCCGGTTTTAAAGTTGGTTGTGTCATAGAGTATTTTCCTGTCCTAAATTCTATGGTTAATAAATTTTAGAATATCTCGTTAATTGGTTTTTGTATTAAAAACAGTTGTCATGCTGAATTTATTTCAGCATCTGTTCTTTTTGCTAGGAGAACCTGAAACAAGTTCAGGTTGACAAAAAATTATAAAAAACCAACTTAATGGGACATTCCGATAAATTTTTTCAAACAACGGTTCGTAATTATGAACAATCTGACTAGTCTTTTAATGGTTTTTATGTTTATTTGCAAGGTAAATATATTATGTGTCGTATTGTTTATGATTAAATTTGATAACAAAATAAAATGATAAAATTAGAACGGGATTTTTATAACAGACCTACCTTAGATGTTGCGAAGGATTTAATAGGCAAGGTTGTCTTGTTCGATTCTTTTCAGGGTATTATTACCGAAACTGAAGCTTATGTGGGAAGAGATGACCCTGCATGCCACGCAGCAAGAGGAATGACCGAGCGTAATAAGGTTATGTTCGGTAAGGCGGGAGTATCGTACGTTTATTTTATCTACGGTATGTATCATTGTTTGAATTTTGTAACCGAAGAAGAAGGCTTCCCTGCGGCAGTGCTGATAAGAGGAGTTTATATCCCGCAGCTTGACTATAAAAAAACAAACGGTCCCGGTAAGTTATGTAAGGTTATGAATATAACACGTGAACATAGCAGTGTTGATATAACGGATAATAATAACTTTTATGTGGCAGATAAAGGTTATGACCTGAAATTTGATACGACTTCCAGAATCGGAATAAGTAAGGGCAAGGATTTGCCGTGGCGTTTTGTAGTGGGCAAAAATGAACTCAAAAAAATTGTCGGTTGAAATTCGAGAATATAAGTATTAGCCTGTTGTCCGATAAAAAAATCGAAAAGATAATTTTATTATACGAATTTTGTATATAATAATGGAGAAAGATTAATGTATAGAATCTTATCGTTAGTGTTGTTATCACTTATAATTTTTATGGGGACTGCTTTTGATGTCGGTGCGGAGGAAGTGACGCAGGAAAATGCAACGCAAATTGTAGAGCAGCCTGTCGAAGCCGAAGCGATAAAAGAAAAAAGACCTGAAGAGTCCGTAGCTTTAATAAGAATTTCAAAGAGTGCATTAGAGACCGTTGTCGGAGGTATGGCGACGGTCTTGTTCTATGAAATTGCAGGATTTCCTATTCTTGTATTATGGCTGGTTGCCGGCGGTTTGTTCTTTACGTTGAGGTTAGGCTTTATCAACATAACGATGTTCCGGCATGCCATAGATGTTGTGCGGGGGAAATATTCATCGAATGATGACCCCGGTGAAGTTACGCATTTGCAGGCATTGACGGCTGCCGTATCGGCAACGGTCGGGCTGGGTAATATTGCAGGTGTTGCCGTTGCGGTAACAGTGGGGGGGCCCGGTGCCGTAATATGGATGATGATAGCAGGGTTTTTCGGTATGTCCGCTAAGTTTGCGGAAGTTACCCTCGGTTTAAAATACAGAAAGATTGATGAAAACGGTAATGTTTCAGGTGGAGCGTTCCACTATCTGACTGAAGGGCTGGCAGAAAAGAATTTACCGATGCTAGGAAAAATATTAGCTGTTATCTTCGCTATTTTTTGTATAGGCGGTTCGCTGGGGGGAGGCAATATGTTCCAGTCTAACCAGACCGTTTCAATTATGACCGACTCTTTTGATACGTTCGGCAACCTTGATTGGGCAATATCGTTGGTGCTGGCTATTAGCGTCGGTTTCGTACTTATCGGCGGTATTAAAAGAATTGCACAGGTGGCGGAAAAAATAGTACCGACTATGGCTATCATATATATGACGGCATCTATAATAGTTATAATAGTAAATTCCGATAAAATCGGTAGTGCGGTTTCCTTTATGTTGCAAGATGCGTTAAGCGGAATTGCAGTTGGCGGCGGAATATTGGGGGTTATTGTTAACGGGTTCAAGCGTGCCGCATTTTCAAATGAGGCAGGGCTTGGTTCCGCACCGATAGCACACTCGGCAGCTAAAACAAAAGAGCCTGTAAGGGCTGGTGTTGTTGCTTTGTTAGAGCCGTTTATCGACACTATGGTTGTATGTTTTGTTACAGGCTTGGTAATAACAATAACAGGTGTATATAAAGATGGTGATGCAGGTAACGGAGTTCTTCTCACTAGTGCTGCGTTTTCAACCGTAATAGATTGGTTTCCCAAAGTGCTTGCAATAGCCGTTACTTTATTTGCGTTCTCTACAATGATAACTTGGAGCTATTACGGTGAGAGGGCTTGGGGGTATTTGTTCGGTTATAAATACCTGTCCGTATATCACATAATATTCTGTTTCGTTGTGTTTTTGGGCGGTGTTTTGGATAATATTTCACTGGTAGTAGATTTTTCCGACCTGCTGCTTTTATCAATGGCGATACCTAATATTATCGGGCTTTATATATTAAGCGGAACGGTGAAAAAGGAACTTGCCGATTATACTAAAAAGCTAAAAGACGGTAAGTTTAAGATTTATAAATAATTATGATAGTTATATATTTTGCAAAGAATGGTGTCATTAGACGGCTTGATCGGCGAATGAAAATATAAAGGAAATATATAACACCATAAATTACTTATAGTGTTTGCAGAGGTTAAGTTAATTAAATACACGCAGATTTAAACTAATAATTACAAGCTGTTGTTCCGGAAGAGAAAAATTTTATCAGTTTTTTATCCACATGTTTTTGGTGGAAGTTCTTTACAAATTACCATATATTGTTACCATACGATAATAAATTGGCAAGATATGCCAATTTCCGGTTGTTTTGTAGCAGGTCTCAGGTAGGGGGCATGATAACCGGATTGTTTGCCCTATTTCTAGTTTAAGTTTTTAGGTAATTGATCGTATGAGCGATACGGCACAGCTGTTTAAAGATATGGGACCTTCCAAATTAGGTATGATGGGCGTTGTGGCGGTCATTATACTCGGTTCGTTCATATATATGTCGTTTAGGCTTTCTACTCCGGCGGTTGTCCAGTTATTTAGCGGTCTTGATTCGGGAGATAGCAGTAAGATTGCTGCGAGGCTGGAAGGCATGGGGGTCTATTATGAGGTTTTGTCGGGCGGCTCACAGATTATGGTTCCCCGTGATAAGGTTTTAAGTATCCGTATGAATCTTGCCGAGCAAGGGCTTCCTTCGGGGCGTGCCAATGTAGGTTACGAGCTTTTTGATAAAAAAGAGGGAATCGGAGTCTCAAATTTCGTAAATAACGTAAATCTCATAAGGGCTTTAGAAGGGGAGTTGGGAAGAACCATAACTGCCTTCAATCAGGTGCAAAGTGCAAGGGTGCATCTGGTAATACCCAAGCAGGATTTATTTGCGAAAAAAAAATCCGAACCTACCGCCTCAATAATTTTAAGCCTGAGAGGCAATGAGGGGCTGGGGTCATCTGAAATAGCCGCAATAAGCCATCTGGTTGCTACGGCTGTTCCTAATCTGGATGTGAACAAGATAACCATAGTGGATACCAAGGGACGCCCTTTCAAAAAAGGTGCAAGCGGTGCTAATGATGCGGGAATGACGGCTTCAACGAATGAAGAGTTCAGGATTCAGTATGAGAACCGCCTGAAAAATGTAATAGAAGATTTGTTATCACGTTCCGTAGGTGTGGGGAAGGTTGAGGCGGAAGTATCTGCCGAAGTTGATTTTGACAGGGAAATTATAGATTCGGAAATTTATGATCCGGATGGTCAGGTAGCAAGATCCGTTCAGACGATAGAGGAGACTGAATCTTCATCTGACGGGGTTAACGGTCAGGTAACGGCAGGTAATAATATCCCCGGGCAAACTGCCGATACGGGGGCGGCAGCTTCCGAAAGTAATTTAGCAAGAATTAATGAGATAACTAATTATGAAGTTTCAAAGACCATCAGAAAACAGATAAAGGAAACAGGTGAGGTAAAAAGGCTTTCTATTGCCGTTTTAGTAGACGGTACTTATGAATATGACGAGGAAACCGAAGAATATATATATAGTGAAAGACCTGCAGAAGAGCTGGACAAACTTGCAAAGCTTGTAAAATCAGCCGTAGGATATGACGAGATCAGAGGTGATAAGGTTGAAGTTATCAATATGAAGTTCTCTACGGAGATTGCAAGCAAAATCACAGAAGACCCTTTTGCGTGGCTAAAGCATGATATAGGAAACATCATACAAACAATAGTTATAGGGCTGGTTCTTACCCTTGTGATATTACTGGTTGTTAAACCGATGGTAAGGCGTGCGTTTGAAATTACAAAATCCGATACGGTAGAAGAAGAGCTTGAGGCTGCCTTAGCCGGTCAGGATTTGGAGGAACTGGCACAAATAACCGGTCAGCATGAAAAGGTGAGCGAAAGGGAATCGTTAATAGATCTCGATAGCATTGAATCCAAGATGAACAAGACATCATTAGCGGCAATAAATGATCTGGTCGAGCGTCACCCGGAGGAAACCGTAACCATACTAAGAAATTGGATGGAAGCTGATAATAAAAACTAGTTTATAGAGAAAAATTATGGCTAATATTGATAACTACGCAAAGTTAAGCGGTCTTGAAAAGGCTTCGATTGTCCTTATGTCGGTTAACGAGAGTAATGCGACCAAGATATTTAGCATAATGCATGATGATGAGATAAAGGAAATATCTCATTGTATGTCAGGCTTGGGTACGGTAAGTGCTGAAGTTGTTGAGCAGTTGTTCTTTGATTTTTCTAACTCCGTTTCTGAAACGCTGTCATTTGTCGGTAACCTTGATAATACGGAAAAACTCCTTGCGAAGGCTCTTGGAAAAGAGAGAGTTGACGGAATTATGGAAGATATCAGAGGTCCTGCCGGACGTAATACATGGGATAAGTTGGGAAATGTTAGTGAGGAGATACTTGCATCATACCTTAAAACCGAGTATCCGCAAACGGTTGCCCTTATAGTATCAAAGTTAAAACCTGCACATTCTGCAAGGGTTCTTGCTATGCTTCCTGAGGATTTTACTTTTGAGGTAATGCTTCGAATGCTTGAGATGGATAACGTTAAAAAAGAAGTCCTTGATAATGTTGAAAAAGCATTAAGAGCCGAGTTCATCAGTACCGTTTCCAAGACTCAGAAACTTGATAATGATGAGATGATGGCTGAGATATTCAACAATTTTGACAGGACAAGCGAAGCTAAATTTATGGGAATGTTGGAAGATAACAGCCCTGAGGCGGCGGAGAAAATCAAGAACCTTATGTTTACCTTTGAAGATCTTATTAAAACAGATGCACAGGGAATACAAGCATTATTGCGGGTTGCCGATAAAACCAAGCTTACCGTTGCCCTTAAAGGTGCGAGTGAAGAAGTGCGGGATTTATTTGTGAAAAATATGTCGGCTCGTGCGTCTAAGATTATGCTGGACGAGATGGAATCTATGGGACCTGTAAGGCTGCGTGATGTTGATGAGGCCCAAAGCGAGATAATTATTCAGGCGAAGGATTTAATCAATAGCGGTGAAATGAATCTGGCTCAGGGTGATGGTGACGAAGATGAGCTTGTATATTAAATTAGCTTTATAATTACGTCATTCCAAACTTGATTTGGAATCCAAGAAAGAAAAAGAAGTATGCATAAAATGCATGCATTATTATATTGCTTGGATACTATGGTCAAGCCATAGTATGACGTTACCAATATATGTAATTATAAAGTTAATTTACTAATTTTTGTTATTTGTTGTTAAGGAAAAATGGAAGAGTTTAAGTTAAATACATTTAAAAAAGATGTGAAAAATAATATTTCAAATGCCGACAAGAATTTTCAGTCCGGTTTTGATAAGGTTTTCGGTTCTTTTTCCAATGCTACTCCTGCGGTTGCAAATAAGCAGAAGCAACCTGATAATCAAAGTTCTGAAGCTAATAATACCGTTCACAATATCCCTAGGGAAGTTATAAAGGACGAGCCTAAAATTACCGAAGCCGATGTGACCGCAAGTCATAAAAAGGGCTATGAAGAGGGATATGCAAAAGGATACAAAGATGCTAAAACGGCTGCTGATGATATAAATAATCAAATAAATGAAACGGTTAAGAATATTGACCTGAAGCTTAAGGATATATTGGAAGTAAGAAAATTCGAAGACTTGAAGAAGTCGGAAGATGTTATTGATCTTGCACTTAAAGTTGCCCGTAAGGTTTCCGACAATTCCATATCGGATAATGCTTGCAGGTTGGTAGAAAACGTAATCGTAAAAAGCTTTGAAATCCTGTTTGATGAACCAAGACTGTTAATATGTGTCAATAGTAAGATACTGGCGGATATGAAGAAAAAAATAGACAACCTTGTTAAGTCCGAAGGGTTTAGTGCTAACGTTGAAGTTGTGGCAAGTGATAATATAGGTGTGGGTGATTGCAAGATACAATGGCAAGGCGGCGGTTTGATAACCGACCGTGAAGCGGTGTGGAAAGACATTGAGGCAATGTTGCAATAGTATTTTACAATAAGTTATAAAAATACTATTGTTTATATACTTTTAGTTAATATTTTTTTAAAGAGAGTGTTATGTCAGATGATGAAATAAAGGATAATAGCGAAGGTGATGGTGTTTTAGTTGCCGATGTATCAGACGATGTTGATCTGGATTCGATATCGGATATACCTGTTGAAATAACAGCGGTTCTGGGTAGTTGCACTATGGCTGTAAGCCAGTTGTTAAAGCTGGGTAGGGGTGCTGTTGTAACGCTCAATAGAAAAGTTGGTGAGCCTATTGAAATATTTGTGAATAACCGCCTTGTTGCAAAAGGTGAGGTGGTTATCGTTGAAAATAAGATAGGTGTTACTATGACGGAAATCATAAGGTCTGAAAAAGATTAGATAATCGGGTTATTACAAATGCAACGATCCATAAAACATAAGCTTGTTGATGCCTCAACGATTGTCGGGATATTGGTCGCCTTCTCGCTGGTAAGCACTGCCATATATATCGGCGGTAATCCTGAGGGGTTTTTCGATATAAGATCGGTGCTTATCGTTATTTTAGGAACGTTCTTTGTGACTATGGCGTGTTTTTCGTTTCCTGAAATAATACAGGCACAGCTTGCTATGATACGTACAATATTTTATCCGAGTGAGGACGTGTCAAAAGCCGCTATGAATGCTGTTGAAATAGCCGAGATATCACGTGTTAAAGGTTCACTTGAACTGGACAGCTACTCACATCTTACAAGACATAATCCGTTCTTGAAAGACGGTGTTAATATGATAGTGGATCATATTAATATTTCGGAGATTGAAGGGGTTATGAACAATGAGGTTGAAGCACTTGCATACAGGCACGCAAAAAGTGTTGCGGTATTAAGGAAGGCTGCGGAGGTATCGCCTGCTATGGGGTTGATAGGTACTTTGATAGGATTGGTGCAGATGTTGGGCAATCTTGAAGATACGTCAACTATCGGTCCTTCAATGGCGGTTGCCCTTTTAACAACCTTCTATGGTGCGATAATATCATACATGTTTTTCTCGCCCATAGCTTCCAAGCTGGAGAGGAATACAAAAGATGAACTGCTGATAGCTAAAATATATATCCATGCTGTAAAATCTATCGCAAACAGGGAGAGTCCCAGAAAACTTGAACTATTATTAAATAGTATTATACCTCCTACCAAGCGTATTAATTATTTTTCTGCACGCCGGAATATGTCGAGTAAGACGGGATAAAAAAAATTTAAAAAAATGAAAGTAAGTTATGAGGTTATTAATATTAAGCAACCCTAACACTCAGGTTTCGGTTGCATCAAAAATAGCAAAGGATAAAGGAGCAAGCGTTTCGCAGGTAAGTGATGTTGAAACGGCTCTGGATTTTGTCAGGAACGGCAAAGGAGCCGATCTGGTGATGGTTGATGTAAGTCTGGATATTGCAGGGTTTATAGCAGCTCTTGCAGCAGAAAGAATTACAATTCCCGTTATAGCGTGTGGAATCACCAATGATAGCAAGGCTGCCGTGGCGGCAATTAAGGCGGGTGCTAAGGAATATATCCCGCTGCCTCCCGACGAGGAGTTGATATCATCGGTACTTGAGGCAATTTCAAGCGATAAGAGCAGCTTTATCGGAGAGTCACAGGCTATTAAGCAAGTGATAAATATGTGTGATAAAGTTGCGGCTTCCGATGCAAGTGTTTTGATAACCGGGGAATCGGGTACGGGTAAAGAAGTTGTTGCTAAATATATCCATAATAAAAGCAAGAGAAGCGGCAAAAGAATGGTGTCGGTGAATTGTGCGGCAATTCCTGAAAATTTATTGGAATCAGAGCTATTCGGTCATGAAAAAGGAGCTTTTACAGGTGCTTTGGCAAGAAGGATAGGGAAGTTTGAGGAAGCTAATGATTCATCACTCCTGCTTGATGAGATAAGCGAAATGGATTTGCGTCTTCAGGCAAAATTATTGCGTGCGTTGCAAGAGCGTGAGATTGACAGGGTAGGGGGCAATCAGCCTGTTAAGGTAAATATAAGGGTCATTGCGACCAGTAACAGGGATTTGACCGAGGAAATAAAGAAAGGTAATTTCAGGGAAGACCTGTTTTTCAGGTTAAATGTTATTCATCTGCAACTGCCGCCACTTCGCAGCAGGGGTGTTGATATAGGTATATTTGCCGATTATTTTGTAAAAAAATATTGCGAGGAGAACGGCTTTCCCAAAAAAACAATATCGGATTCGGCAATGAAAAAACTTAATTCATATGCATGGCCGGGCAATGTACGTGAAATGGAAAATGCTATGCATCGGGCGGTGCTTATTTCTTCGCCTCAAGTAATTGAGGAAAGCGACATTATGCTGAGTAACGGTTCGGGCAATGATAATAATGCAGCCTCCGGCTCGGTAAATAATCTGGTAGGCAAAACAATAGGAGCGGTTGAAAAAGACCTGATACTCAACACGCTTGACCATTGTTTGGGCAACCGCACACAAGCTGCAAGTATTCTTGGTATTTCCATCAGGACATTAAGGAATAAGCTGAATGAATATGAGGCGGCTTAGTATTATATTTCTTTTATAAGAGAACCTCAAACAAACGTCATCCTATGGCTTGACCATAGGATCCAAGCAATCTAATAATGCATGCACTTTGTGCATACTTCTTTTTCGTTCTTGGATTCCAAATCAAGTTTGGAATGACGCAAGTTCATGTAATTAAAAAAAACAGTCAGTTAAATAATGTCTTAAGCTTTTTAAATCACCTTCATGTTTATATTTATCTCGTCATCAACCTTTAAATCTTCTTTTTTCCTAATCTCGGCTTTTACAGGCAGTAAGTAAGTGCCGGATTTTTTATCGGGGAAAATGGAAGTTTTCCATGTGGTGTTGCCGATAGTTACTTTTACAGGGATAGAACCCCAGCCTGCCGTTAATCCGTCACTTAGGAATTTTATTTCAGCAGATTGCTCCTCAGGCACTGTAAAAAAATGCCACGAAGATTTTACACCCTTATAAAGCCATAATCTTGATTTGAAATTATATGTTTGTCCCGATAGCATTTTCTCTTGTAGAAATAAGTTTTTTTAGTTAGTAATATGCAAAATTCTTAAAATAGTCATTAGGTTTTTTATATTATGAAACGGTTATTACTTGCGGTCTTTATTTTAGTTTGCTCTCCAAGCGGTTCATTTGCAAATATATTTGACGGCTTGCCGTCTGAAATTAAAAACGCCCTCAAAGATGCACATGCTACAAAAAACAATTATGTTATTGAGGCGGTTATTAAATATACGAAAGACCGCTATCCTACTTATGAAGACAGGATACAAAGCTATATGACCTCATTAAAAAATGATGAGATTAAAGAACAAGCGAAGGTTGCTAACACCGATGATAAAAAAGAGAAGAAAATTTCAGGTAATGTTGATGCAGGGTTGCAGATTGCTAACGGTAATACCAAAAAACAGGATTTGAACGGTTCGGCTAAAATAAATTATAAAGGTGAAGGTTGGTCGAACGCTTTGAGCGTTTTAGCAAGAGGCAGCGAAGAGGGGGGAGTTAGAACCAACGAGGAATATATTGTAAATAACCAGACAAAATACGATATTACCGAGCGTTCCTATTCATTTTTGGAACTTGAATATGTAAATGATAGGTTCAGCGGTTATGATTATCGTATGTCCGAACTGATAGGTATGGGATATAAGTTCTACGATAGCGAGAATTTCAAGCTTTCCGGTGAATCAAGTATGGGTGCAAGGCAAGGTGAACTGTCCGACGGCTCAAAAGAAAAGTCGATGCTGGGAAAATTAAGTGCCAAAGCCGAGTGGAAAATAAACGATGATATTACATTAAATCAGGAGATAAATTCGTCATTTAGCTCCGAGTCGGTGATAACCGTATGGGATACTAACATTAAGAAAAGCCTGACTGATAATTTATACTTAAAGTTTAATTATAACCTACAGCATACAGATGATGTTCCGGTCGGAGTGCAGCACACTGATAGCTTTACTTCGGTTGGTGTGGGGTATGAGTTTTAGTTAACTTTTTTATGTATTCGACTGTTTGACCGACGAATGACAATAGTAAATGAAACATAAGATATTATCGATTTGTTAAATATATGGTATTTTCTAGTGAAAAGAAAACTATGAAACTTTTATTATGTTACTTGTCACCCCGTCGTATGACGGGGTCTGGAAGTGCTTGCAACACCGCACCGGACCCCGTTATAAAAACGGGGTGACAAATCATAGTTCTGTTCCAATTAGAAAATACTATAATTACCTAATTTTTAGTGGGTTCCGATGAAATACCTTTTATTAGTAGCACATGGCAGCAGACGGGAAGAGTCCAACGATGAAGTTAGGCAGCTTGCCAAAAAGTTAAATGATATGCAGCATGGGTTTGATGAAGTGGGTGCGGCATTTTTGGAACTTGCCGAGCCTCTTATTCCCGAAGGTATAATTAATGCCGTTGATAAAGGGGCCACGGAAGTTGTTGTTATGCCATATTTTTTATCGGCAGGAAGGCATGTTGTTTCCGATGTTCCCTCAGATGTAGAGTCAGTGAAGGCAAAGTACCCACACATCAAAATTACATTAGCACCATATATTGGCTCGTCACCAAAATTACTTGACGTTATTCTTGAAATGGCGGAGGGTTAATACTCAATTACACTTCTGACTTTTGTATTATTCCATCGGAAGTCATTAAGTTCGGTAAGGTTTATAAGAACTGCAATACCTGCCACTTTGTGGTTTGTTTGCTCACATAGTTTTGCGGCAGCCGTTAATGTTCCACCTGTTGCAAGAACGTCGTCAACAATTAATATATTGCCTCCGCCTTTTTGCATCTCAAGGGCATCATCACCATATTCTAAACCGTAACTGATTTTAGAATGAACATTAGGTAGTTTGCCTGATTTGCGAATTTTTACCATTCCTTTGTTATTTTTATAGGCAAGACCTGATGCAAAAATAAAGCCTCTGGATTCTATTCCTGCAATTACATCAATGTCATTCCATTCTTCGGCGGTGAACAGGTCGCTTAATTCATCAACTGTTCGGGTATATTTATCTCTGAGCAAGGGTGAGATATCACGAAATATTATACCTTGTTTAGGAAAGTTAGGCACTGAGTTAATATATTGCTTTAAGTTGTTCATTTTTTATACTTTATATAATTGTTTTTTTGTTCCACTCCGTAGTGCCATCTGGATTGTCTTTCAGTACAATGCCTTTGCTAGAAAGTTCATCACGAATACGATCGGATTCTGCCCAGTCCTTTTGTTCTCTAGCTACTTTCCTTTTCTCTATCAAGTCGTTTATTTCAGAGTCGGAAATTTCATATAGTGCCCGCTTTTCATCATGAATATGATTACTTCCATATGGAGACGTGTAATCAATTTCAGTACCTCCAATAAAGCCGATATATTCAAGAGTTTTGTGAGATGAATTATTTAATTTATTGGCGTACTTTTCATCAGGTAGTATATCAATAAATTTAGCACATGCTTTAAGTTTTGACGCTTCCCCTTCGTTTGAATATTTATGCATTATTGCTAATGCTTTAGGTGTATTTAAATCTTCTTTTAGTGCTTCAATAAATTCATTAGGGACTTTGAAGTCTTCTCCGTTATGTTTTTTTAGGACGCTGAAAAATCTATTCAATGATGTATATGCGTCATATAAAGCTTTCTTATTCCAATCCAGCGGCTTTCTATAATGTGTAGCTAGCAGGGCGTAACGAATTGCTATACCATCTACGCCTTTTTCTAATAAATCATTTACAGTTATAAAATTGCCTAGGCTCTTGCTCATTTTTTCGCCTTCAACGCTCAAAAAGCCGTTATGAACCCAATATTTTGCAAATTCACTATTCGGATACGCACAACAGCTTTGGGCTATCTCATTTTCATGATGGGGAAATTGCAGGTCTGCACCGCCACCGTGAATATCAAATGTTTCACCTAGGTATTTTGTACTCATTACCGAGCATTCAATATGCCAACCGGGGCGACCACGCCCCCACGGGCTATCCCAGCCCGGTTCATCGGTTTTAGACGGTTTCCATAACACAAAATCGGCAGGGTCTTTCTTATACGGGGCTATCTCTACCCTTGCACCGGCTACCATTTCCTCACGGCTACGGCGCGATAAGTGACCGTAATGCGGATCGCTTTGTACGCTGAACAATACATGTCCGTCAGCTTCATATGCATTACCGTTATTGATAAGAATCTTACACATATCTATCATCTGAGGTATATGTTCGGTAGCTCGTGGTTCAATATTCGGTGCAATACAATTAAGTGCCGCCATGTCATCATGGAACATTTTCGTTGTCTGTACGGTAAGTTCCGAAATATCAATGCCACGCTCCTTAGATGCCGCATTTATCTTGTCGTCAACATCAGTTATATTACGGGCATAGGTAACATGCTCTTTGCCGTATTCGTTCATAAGAACCCTGTATAAAGCGTCAAAAACCACTACAGCCCTTGCATTGCCTATATGCGCCCTGTCATAAACCGTAGGACCGCAGACATACATGCGTACGTTTGTTTTATCTATCGGTTTGAAGTCGGTTTTCTTCTTGGTGAGGGTGTTGTGTAGTTTTATGGTCATTTTAAAATTCTAATTTTGTTTTTTTTCTAATATACATACTAGTCATATTTTGTCACCTCAATATAAGTTGACTTTTTTTAATTAAACGATGTATAATTAATTATTAATGGAGCTTTATGATAAAAAATAATATGTATAAAAAAGTTGTAATTTTATCTGTTGTACTATTTTCGTGTTCAGGTTTTTTTAATATATTTAATTCCGGCTGGAAAAGCTATATTCCACAGGAGTTAAAACCAACAAAAGTAATTTATGAAGTTGATGGAACGCATGCTTTTGGTCCGGGTGGAATAAATGAGGCATTTATTGTTTATAGTTTATCAAATGATTTGGCTGATAAAATAAAAAGTGAAGGATTACCATATCTTGAGAATATGCCTTCTACCGTAATGTATGAAAAGTTGCACGCCTCATATGAAAATTTATTGGCTAACGGAAATCTTGCACCCGAAAAGGAGAGAAAAGAACGCTTTGCTTTTTTGAAGGCTACCGGAGGGCAATATAAAGATTGGCAAGCCACTCCTGTTCCGGATGATGAAGAAAGATGGAATAGAAACAGGAATAAGTATTATAAGCAATGGGTAAGGGAAGGTGTTCCGGTTGAGGAGAGGTGGGAAAGATACAGAGGAAAGTACAGAGGGCATGACACATTGTGTAAAGATATATCGCTATGTAGCTTTTATGGTGACTTAACGCAAATACCAACAAGTTTCAAAAGTAGTAATGTGTTAAAAAACAAAACCCTTGAGGAACTTAATTTTACTGATGAAATAAAATCAGAATATATTGAGTTATTGGAAAATATTATAAAGTCTCCAAATAACTATTATAGCTATGGTGAATTTGGTGTTTTTGTAGTCTCGCCCCAAAATAAAAAGGCATTCCTTCTTTATAGGGATTAGAAACTAAATATTATTTATCCAAGAATATAAATAATGCACGCACTTTGTACGTACTTTTTTTGGTAGTGTTCAATAAACATGGCTTTTGTAAAAATTGTACTGAAATCTTTAATTTTTGTCATGCTGAACTGGTTTCAGCATCTATAGCACTTTAAGCTAATATATTTACATTGAGTGCATCATACTCATCAAATTCAGGTATAGTAAATTAACTTTATAGTTATATATAAAAACGTCATACTATGGCTTGACCATAGTATCCAGGCAATATAATAATGCATGCACTTTGTGCATACTTCTTTTTCTTTCTTGGATTCCAAATCAAGTTTGGAATGACATAATCGTATAATTAATTTAGCATATATGTTACAAAAGACTATAGCACTTTAAGCTAATATATTTACATTGTAGTGCGTCAGACTCATAGTAACTATATCATCTTAAAGTGCTATACTTTGTTACGTTAGAGATGCACCAAATAAATTCGCCCATGACAAAAGCTATGTTTATTGAACACTCCCCTTTTTTTATTTCTCTTGGATACTTTTTTGAAATATAATGCGTGTTTAGATGATTTTTATTAGTTCTTTAGTGTTACATACCTGTCAATAACCTTCTTGATTCCCATGCCCTCAAATGCTATTTCAAGCTGGTCGCCATTGACGTTTAAAACGATACCGTTGCCGAATTTAGGGTGAGATACTTTTTTCCCGACGCTAAAACCTTCGGGGCTGGTCCTGGCTGTGCCTGTGCTTGATTTTTTTGTAGGTGCGTAAGGTGAAGGTTTCGGAGAGTAAGACGCTCCGTCTTCAAAATTAGACGAAGGGGCAGGGAAGTTAAAGCCGTTATTAAGGTTTATCTTCTCAATATTTTCCTGTGGCAATTCTTCAATAAAACGTGAAGGTATGCTGCTTTGATATTGTCCGTAAATTCTTCTATTTGCAGCCGATAATATATATAGGTTCTTTCTGGCTCTTGTAATTCCTACATAAGCAAGCCGGCGTTCTTCTTCTAAGCCGCTTTTTGCTTTATCGTCAATAGCACGTTGATGCGGGAAGGTTCCTTCTTCCCAACCGGGTAGGAATACAGTATCAAATTCTAACCCTTTAGCCGCATGAAGGGTCATTATGCTTACCATATTATCATGGTTCAGATTATCTATATCCGATACAAGGCTTACATGTTCAAGAAATTCTTCTATAGATTCAAATTCTTCCAAAGCACGTAAAAGCTCTTTTATATTATCAAGTCGCCCCTGTGCCTCAAGGCTTGCGTCTTGCTTCCACATTGATATATATCCTGACTCTTTAGCGATAACTTCAGCAAATTCTGCAACGGTCATTTCTTTTGCTAAATTTCCCCATCTGACAAAGTCGTTTGTCAAGTCAGATAGCGTTTTAGAAATTTTCGGTTTAAAGCTATCCTCAGACAACATAAGTTTGATAGATTCAAACATTGAAATTCCATAAAGACGAGAGGTTTCATAAATTGACTGCAATGTACCGGAGCCGATTCCACGTTTGGGAATGTTAATAATTCGTTCTAAAGCAAGGCTGTCATCGGGCTGGGCTGTAACTCTTATATAAGATATCAAGTCCTTTATTTCCATGCGTTCGTAGAAACGCAAGCCGCCTATAACTTTATAGGGTATGCCCCTGTTAATGAAGCATTCTTCAAAGGCTCTGGTCTGAAAACCCGCCCTTACCAAAATAGCCATTTGGTTTAAACCGTGGCGTTTTATCTGCTGCAATGCCTCTATTTCCTCAGCAACCTGCTTTGCCTCCTCCTTATCGTCCCATGTCAGAAGCAGCTTTATAGGCTCGCCCTCATTATCCTGCGTCCATAGGGTTTTGCCGAGCCTGTCAGAATTTTTGGATATAAGGTGAGATGCGGCGGATAATATATTAGATGTGGAGCGGTAATTCCTCTCCAGCCTTACTACTTTTGCACCTGCAAAATCCCTTTCAAAGCGTAATATATTTCCCACTTCAGCACCACGCCAGCCATATATGGACTGGTCGTCATCTCCTACACAGCAGATATTTTTATTCTTCTGTGCCAGAAGCCTTAGCCATAAATACTGCCCTATATTCGTGTCCTGATACTCGTCTACCAGTATATACTTAAACTTTCTTTGATAGTCGGCAAGAATATCGGGATTTTCATTGAAAATAGTAATGTTATGCAGGAGTAAATCGCCAAAATCGGCTGCATTCAACCCTCTAAGGCGGGATTGATAATCTTTGTAAATTTCCAGTGATTTTCCGCCCGCAAAATCGATTATGTCATTTGCCGTTACTTTATCCGGTGTCAGTCCGCGGTCTTTCCAGCTATTTATTATATGCATCTGCTGTTTTGGATCCCAGCGTTTTTCATCTATTTTATGGTCGGCGAAAATTTGTTTAATCAAGCGTAACTGGTCACTTGTATCTATAATAGTAAAGTTGGATTTTAGCCCTACAGCCTCGGCATGGCGGCGTAGAATCTTTGCACCGATTGAGTGAAATGTTCCAAGCCATAACCCTTCCGACCGCTCTCCTACTAATGATAAAATTCTGTTGGACATTTCTTTTGCAGCTTTATTTGTAAAAGTAACAGCAAGAATCTGACTAGGGAAAACTCCGTTCATTAAAATATTTGCGATACGGTATGTGAGGACTTTTGTCTTTCCCGTGCCTGCACCTGCCAACACCAGTAAAGGGCCGTCTATTTGTGTAACAGCCTCAAATTGCTCTTCGTTCAGGTCTTTAGATAATGTATCGGACGTATCTTGTTTATTCATAATTTTCAAGTTCTGCACGTTAATTTTCTCAATAAAATTTGTGATTGTTCATATTGTATTAATCATCTTTATATATTACTATAGTTAATTAGGTAAATTTTTTGTAAGTTTAAAGGTTTGGAGTTACCGTGCAACGTCTAATGATGTACATATTTCTTGTTGCAATGATTATCACATCGCTGCTTGTAGCAGCTCCGTTGTTTATAGATAATGATAAATATCAGGAAAAATTATTAGTATATATAGAAAAGTCACTGGGGGTAAGGCCTAAAATAAAAGGTTCTTTCGAAGTAACTTTTTTTCCCGTTCCAACTGTTACTGCCAAACAGTTATATATTGAAAATGCCAAAGAGGCATCAAATAATTATATAATACAAATAGAGTCTATAGTCAGTAAGATATATTTTACCGATATTCTTGCCGGAAATTTTAAGGTACGTGATATTCAATTCATACGACCTGTGTTTGAATTTGAAAACTTGGGTGTTGAACAAAATAATGAAACAGGTGCAACACTAAATAAAAATAACTGGTCGTTTTTGATAGACGGCTTTAAGAATCGTACGGTATCCGATTCCGAAAAGTTTCCGGACAGGGTTTCTATTACAAATGCCACATTCTCGTATAGTAAAGATTTAAATAAGAAATCTATAGATTATTTTAACGTAGAAATTACGGCGGACTCGTTTAAAGGACCTTTTAGTCTAAAAGGAGGTTTTTTAAGTAGTGACAATACGGTTACGTTTGAAGGGGGGGTGGATTCTTTTACGGAAGGGGCCAAAGTAGGTCTTCTTATAAAAACAGATGCCGCACAAGTTAACTTAGACGGGGTGTTCAAAGACGGTGATGTTCCGAGGATGGAAGGCGGTATTAACCTTTCATCAAATAACATCGGTCATATTATGGGGGTGTTCTTTCAAAATAAATCATATTTTACAAAAATAACCTCAAAAGAGGAATTAAAAGTATCGGGTAGGTTTGTTTTTTCAAAAGATACCTTTGAAATACAAGATGTTTTGATAGATTCGGATAGCTTCAAGGGAACCATGAATATGGGTGTGGATTTTAATATAGGGGATAAATCAAAGAGCGTCAACTGGAGAGTTCTGGCGGATATAGATAAAATCGATATAGATAACCTATTTAAACAGAAAAAATCCGAACAGGCTCAAGATGATTTGTCAATAGACTATTATGCGTACTCGGTAAACACCGCCAGTCTTGCCGATTTTAAGTTTGATATCCCGCAAAGTCTTACTTTATCAATGGATGTTACCGTTGATGATATAATATATAACCAGAAAATAAGTAACGTAAGAGCGATTATGGATATAGTTAACGGTCATGCGGAGGTTAACAGTCTTTCTGCAGATCTGCCCGGTAATTCCAGAGCCGTATTGAGGGGGAAGATAAAACATAACGGCACAAGACCGTTATTTGAAGGTGAGTTAGAATTCGGAGGAAGCAACTTTAGAGATTTTATGAACTGGATAGATGATTATTACAGTTTTGTTCCTGAAGACCTTATGAAAGAATTTTTATTTACGGCTAAGCTTAGGGTTACTCCGCAGCATATAGATGTTACGGATTTGTCATTTTCTTTCGATCAGTCTTTGTTCAGTGGCGGGATCTCTTTAAGACCTTTAAAAACCATACCTATAATAAGTGCGTCAATTAATATTGATAGGATGGATCTGGATAAATATCATATTGATAAAAAGATATTTGAAGAAATCGGCAGGTTCGTAGATGGTGCTGATGAGGTTCTTTTGGAAAGAACATGGCTTGCTAAATTACAAAACAGATTAAATATTACTATTGATGCTAAAGATATTGTTTTTAACGACCACTATATAACCAACTTTTCAACTGCCGGCATAATAACCAGAAATAATTTTAATTTACAGCGGTTCTTTATTGATTCGGAGGTGGCAAAGCTTAAGTTAAATATGTATGCCGATATAGAATCAAGAGATGCTCCGGAAATAAAATTTAATTTTCTGGCAAAAGATCTGGATACAAAATTGTTTATCCCGAAAGAAAGTTACAATAGTGAGAAAAAATATACATGGTCAAATAAACCTATTAACTTCTTGGGGCTTGCCAATCTTTATGGTGAATATAAAATAGCTATAAATAATCTCAAGCATAAGAATCTGGAGATGTCAAATGTCAATATTGAGGCAAAAAGTATCAATAAAATGCGACCGGAAGTCTTGACATTTGATAAGTTCCAGTTTGATATTTACCAAGGGAGAGGAACGATTCAAGGTCAAATGGGGGTGAGTATTAAAGCTCCTACGGTTGCAGTTAACGTTTTCTTGGAAGGAGTTGAGCTTAATCCTTTGTTAAAGGTTTTTAAAGAGGATATTGAAACTACCGGACAGTTATTTTTTAGGGCTTCATTTTCCTCGAAAGGTTATAGTTTTGCCGAATGGATCAAGGAGTTGAGCGTTAGGGACGGAACCGATGCCAAACTTAGTTTGCAACAAGTTAAGTTCAAAGGATTTGATTTGGACGCTATAATTAACGGAGCTAAGAGATTATTCTCGTTCATAGATATGCAAAAAGTTATTGAAAAAGCATTAGTGTCAGGTGAAACAACATTCGATTGGATGGAAGGGGATCTGGTGTTTAAAAACGGAATATTGGGAGTGAAAGATTTTAAGTATAGCAGTGATAATGCAAAGGGCGAAATAGATGCTAATATAAGTCTTTTTAGCTTTGATACCAAGGCAAGGACAAATATATATTTCCAGCCCGATAGGAAAAAAGTTGTTGTTTTGCCTATCGAGATGAAAGGCAATATTTTGGAGCTTTATAAGGATAAGCAAATCGATACAAGGGATCTTGAAATATATATAACCGATAAAGCTACTACCAGATAACATCCGAATCAAATAAAATTCATTAAAATATGACCGGAATCAATATAACAAAAATAGGTGTTCTGGGAGCCGGAAGTTGGGGTACGGCTCTGGCAGTTTCTATGCTGCGTACAAAAAAAGAAGTCCTGATATGGTCACGCTCCGAGGCTGTTGCAAGTTCAATAAACACCGAGCATTTTAATAGCTACCTTCCCGATGTGGTTATCCCTGACGGTATCTTTTCTACAAATAATATTAATGACGTTATTAAGTGCGATGTGTTGTTAATAGTTATACCTGCCCAGACAATAAGAGAAAATTGTGAAGTTTTGAAAAATGCAGGGATAGGCAGAAATGTGCCTTTAGTTATATGTTGTAAAGGCATAGAGATAGGTACGGAAAAGTTAATGTCGGAAGTGGTAAAGGAGGTGTTGCCGGAAAATCCTATAGCGATTTTATCCGGCCCTAATTTTGCTAATGAAGTGGCAAAAGGCTTGCCGACATGTACGACTATAGCATGTGAAGAGCAAGAGTTGGGCATGAGCCTCGTAGAAGCTTTGGGCTGCCATGTTTTCAGGACTTATTACACAAATGACATTATCGGTGCACAGATAGGCGGAGCGGTAAAAAATGTTCTGGCAATTGCGTGCGGCATAGCTACAGGTAAAGGTTTGGGTGAAAACGCACGTGCTGCCATAGTGACAAGAGGAATGGCGGAGATAACCCGCCTTTGTGTTGCTAAAGGCGGCAAGGCAGAGACTTTAATGGGATTAAGCGGTATCGGCGATATAATGCTTACCTGCGGAAGCCGTACATCAAGGAATATGTCGTTCGGTTATGAGTTGGGCAAAGGAGTTTCTGTTAAAGAGCTGACAGATGGGAAGACTAAATTGGCAGAAGGTGTTGCAACCGCAAAATCTGTTTCAGAACTTGCCAAGTCTTTGGGTGTAGATATGCCTATTTGTTATGCCGTAAATGATATTATTTTTAACGGTGCGGATATTGATAAGGTTGTTATGAGTCTTTTAAGCCGCCCTTTAACCGCAGAATAACTGTCAGGAAGAATATAAATCGCTTCAGATGTACCGTAATCATTTGTTAGTGTAAATTTATAGTGTTATAATATAACAAAGATAATTTAATTTATTATAAAGCCTACTATGTACACATGTGATAACCATTTGCTATGTTCAAAAGATGCAATAAATAAAGCTGAAATGATATGTAAAGATAAAGGTTTAAGATTTACATCATTAAGAAAAGAAGTGCTGGAAATTATTTGGTCGAGTCATATACCTGCTAAAGCGTATGATATATTGAGCAAATTAAAAAACTATAATGAACCTGCAAAACCACCGACAGTTTATAGGACGCTTGATTTTTTAATAGAAAACGGTCTCATTCATAAACTTAACACTATCAATGCATATATCGGTTGTTCACACCCTTTAAAGCATAATGAGTGTTACTTCCTTATATGTCAGAATTGTGAGGAAGTTATTGAATGTTGTAACGGCAATCTGTCTGAGGCAATATCTAAAACAGCCCATAAAAATAAATTTAATGCTAAAAACATAACCATAGAAGTTACCGGAAAGTGTGAAGAATGCATTAAAAAAACTCAATAAAAAACATTACATATATGATGCAAAATAATTTGACTTAAAAAAATGTTACGTTATAACGTAACGATTAATTTTTTAACTTGGGATTGTTATGGCATTCACACATTTTAGTTCGGCATTTTGTATGCCTGTTAATAATGAGCAAAAAAGTAAAGAATCGAATCAAACATCATATAAAGTAAATTTTCACAGTCACGGTGACCATTCGCATTTGAAAATAACCAAGAATGGTCAAAGTTCTTCTAAAAAGCATAATATTTCAGATTGCATAAGCGGTAAATGTGGCGATTCTCATAATAACAAAGACTCTGTAAATGCTATCGGCAAAGATGATGAGGGATGTCCGTGTTGTGCTGCGGCTATTGATTTAGATGAGGTTGCAGCCGCTACTAATGAAATAAAAAGCGGACTGGGTACGCATAGCTCTACGGGTCATGTGCCTGATTTTTCATCAGGAACGCACTGGGGTATATTTTTAGGTATATCGGGTCCTCTTGCTCTATCGGGGTTAACAGCCGCATATAGGAATATTGAAGGTACTATTGATACGAAAAAGAAGCTAAATGTTGTTAGAAAAGGTTTAGAAAAAGACATTAAATCGTATAAAAAGCAGTTAAAATCGGCAAAGGGAGGTAGTATTGAAAAGTTAGAAGGTGTAGTTGACAGGCTTGAAGCTTTTCGTAATAATCTGCAATATTCTCAATTTGATACTGATTTTAATTTAGCAGTACCCGGTGTTATAAACGGTGCGGCATCTGCATTAGTAATGAGTACCGCTGTTTATAGTTCTCCGTTTGCACTCCCTGCTATAGCCCTTTATGCGGGGTGTCAGACTCTTAGGAACGGTTACGATACGTTTAAGCACTTTAACAGAATGTTGCCTGATGACTTGAAGGCAAATATAGAATTAAGTCAAAAAGAGGGTAATCAAAAAATAAATCAGATTACCAAATCAAAAAGAAGTTTTTATTCAACTAATACTATCGGTTTTGCAGCTTTTACAGCCGGTGCAACATTAACTGCGGTAGCTGCTATCGGGGCTACGGCAGGCATTGCTTTGCCGGTTGGTGTTGCATTGCTTGGGGCAGGTGCTGTTGCAACGGGAGTAACAAATAATATATGGACGAACAAATTTAAGCCGAGAAACGGTGATTTAGGAGTTGATAGGAAAGAGCTTGATTTAGAAAGAGCCTCAAGGGAAATAGGAGAAAGAAGGTTAGAAAAAAAGATACTAAAAAACTATGCAAAAGAACATTTGCCCAAAGAACCCATAAAAAGATTTGTGGGGTCTTTAGTTTCTACATTACCGTTCTTACAAGAAAAAGGGGCTAATATCAGGCATGCTGCAAATCTGGAACGTATTGATAAATCCGATGGCAATGACAAAGACAGGCTTGATTTAGTAGAAAGGCTGATAAATATAAAGAAAATCTTAAAATCAGAAAGTAAAAATCAGGATATCAAAAATAAGCTCGTAAATTTTAAAGAAATAACTAAAGAAGAAAAAACTAAATATGGTTTAGTCACATTCGATAAAGAAGGCAGCGACTTTAAAAATATTTTTGAAGCATGTAAAGAACTTAATATTGATGAGCTTATAATAGATAAGTTTATACAAAATCATGTTTTAAAGGCTAAAGAAAAACACAATACGAGTTTAAAAGACACAAAAGATATAACTCAACAAATAAAAGATAGCGGGCTTTTTAAAGTTATAGGTTCTAATATTATTCCTCAAATGGAAGAAATACAAAGCAGTGATAAAGCAAAAAATTCGTTTATGAATGCTTTTGAGGAGGTACTGTTATTTGATAGTGTTGAAAAATTACGTTATGAACAATATGGTCTTAATGATTTTTATTGGTCTTTAGATAAAGTAGAAAAACAAAAGTTTAAACCGGAAAACAAAAAATCAATTAATCCATTTAAACGTTTTTTGAGAAAGTCATCAACAAAAAGCACGGATTCAGATAGCCCTCCTGAAAATAATGAAAAATCACAAGTTAGTGATACTGATTTTAATGAACCTGTTAAAGTTGAAAGTAAAACATTTTTTATGGATATGAGTTTTTGCAGCCCATGTATGAACCCTGATTCAAATAATAATGGAAAAACAGAGGAAAAAAATACTTTAAGTTATGTTGAAAAAGTCGGTAAAAAAACGGCTGATGAAAAACTACCTTATGATGAAACCTTTAGAAATAGTAACTTTTCCGTTAAGGAGGAAAAACTAAATAAAATAAGGAAAAAGGCAAATAAAGAGCTTAATAAAATAATCGCTAATGATGAATTGCCATATGATGAGGCAAGGTTTGAAGTGGAACAAAAATATCAGCCGCAAGCTGCAAAAATCTTTCCTGATATATTTAAGAAAAATATACAAAAAGACGGCTATTCAAGTTTAATTCAATGTCAAAAAGAGCATGGTTTGTAAAATATATAAATCTCAAGATAAATTAACGAAATATTAACCTAAAAATACAATAATATTACATTGTTAGTTTGATTTTTATGGGAAATACATGCATTTTTATAATTCTGAAAGACCAAAGACCAAAGACCAAAGACCAAAGACCAAAGACCAAAGACCAAAGACCAAAGACCAAAGACCTGAGAAGGGATTTACTCTCATCGAATTATCCATAGTTATCGTAATGATAGGGCTTATCGTTGCAGGTGTGGTTGGTGGTCAGACTTTAGTAGAACAAGCCAAATTAAGGAAAATTACAACTGAGGCTACTCAATATGAAATAGCTATAAATACTTTTAAGCTTGAGTACAATAATGCATTACCGGGAGATTTTAATAATGCGTATGCTTATTGGGGGAATAATTGTGCAGGAAATGCAAATGATTGCAATGGAAATGGTAACAAATTTGTTGATTACTTTAGCGGTGGTCCAAATGGAGTTGAGTCACTTAGGGCATGGCAACATCTACAACTGGCCGGTTTGATAAATAACTCCTTAACTGGTGTAGGTGTACAATGTGATGGTAGAAGTACTCTTGCAGGAATCAATATCCCTAAAGGACCAATTGGTAGCGGCACAGCCTCAAGTGGTTGGCAGTTTTTAAGTTCAAATGGACTTAGTGGTGAAGCAGGGCTAGTTATCGGTAACAAGGAGGCCGCAAATTGCTGGAATCATAGTTTAGCATTTATTACACCTTCTGAAGCTTATAGTGTAGATTTAAAATCTGATGATGGAGACCCTATGCAAGGTAAAATCATTTCATGGCTTAATCATGGGAATGTTGACTGTATGAATGGTAGCAATGAATATAATGTTGCTATCCAAGATGTAGAGTGTTCCTTGGCTTTTGATCTGTTTTAAAGATGCTTTCTACAAAACTGTTGACACTTCCTTAATTTGTTTTAAGTAAGCAATTGACACTTGTTGACCTTCGGTTATTCTACTTTGCTATATTATTTAACCGCAGGGTAATAGGGGAAATTTTTATGACTGACAGTAGTGCGAAAAATGATGAGATAATACATCATGATGATGTCGTTATTCCCGTTAAGGAGGAAATAAAAAAATCAGCATACGCAGATAATGATAAATACTTAAAAATGTATGCTCACTCTATTGAAAATCCTGAACAATTCTGGGCAGAGCAGGCGGAATCTTTAGACTGGATAGATAAGTTTACAAAGGTAAAAAACACCTCATATGATGGGGACATAGATATAAAATGGTTTGAAGACGGCGAGCTTAATGTTTGTGTTAATTGCGTTGATAGGCATCTGGCAAAACGTGCTAATCGCACAGCCATAATCTGGGAAGGCGATAACCCTGAGGATTCAAAAAACATTACCTATATGGAGCTTTACAGGGAAGTATGTAAGCTTGCCAATGTTATGAAGAATATGGGAATCAACCGTGGTGACAGGGTTATGATATATATGCCCATGATACCTGAAGCTGCCTATGCAATGCTTGCATGTGCTAGGATAGGAGCCGTCCATTCCGTTATATTCGGAGGTTTTTCTGCCGAGGCTATCAGGGGGCGTATGGAAGATTGCCGCTCCAAACTTATCATAACTGCCGATGAAGGAATAAGGGGCGGGAAAAAAATCCCTCTAAAGGCTAATGTAGACGAAGCTTTGGATAGTTGTTCGGTGCCTCATAAAACTCTTGTGTTTAAAAGGACTAATGCCGATGTTGCATGGAACTTTGAACGGGATTTTTGGTATGATGAACTGGTCAAAGAGGTTGATGAGCATTGCAATCCTGAGGTAATGAAAGCCGAAGACCCGTTATTTATACTTTACACTTCAGGTTCAACAGGTAAGCCAAAAGGGGTTTTGCATACATCGGCAGGATATCTGCTATATGCGTCCATAACCCATAAATATGTTTTTGATTATAAAGACGGCGATATTTATTGGTGTACCGCAGATGTAGGGTGGATAACAGGACATAGCTATATTGTATATGGTCCTCTTGCAAACGGTGCTACTACGTTGATGTTTGAAGGTGTACCTAATTATCCGAGTTGGGATAGGTGCTGGCAAGTGGTCGATAAGCATAAAGTAAATATCTTTTATACCGCTCCGACTGCCATAAGGGCTATTATGCGTGAAGGTGATGATTATGTTAAGAAAACCTCAAGGGAATCATTGCGTATTTTAGGTACGGTCGGTGAGCCTATTAATCCTGAGGCGTGGAACTGGTATTACACGGTGGTAGGTGAAAAAAGATGTCCGGTAGTAGATACTTGGTGGCAAACTGAAACGGGCGGAATAATGATAACCCCGTTGCCCGGTGCTACCGACTTAAAACCCGGTTCGGCAACACGTCCGTTCTTCGGTGTTAAGCCTGCCATTGTGGATAATGAAGGTAACGTCCTTGAAGGAGAGGCGGAAGGAAACTTGTGTATCCTAGATTCATGGCCGGGGCAGATGAGGACTGTTTATGGCGACCATAAACGTTTTAAAGAAACATATTTCTCACAATTTCCCGGTAAGTATTTCTCAGGTGACGGGGTCAGGCGTGACAAGGACGGATATTATCGGATAACAGGGCGTGTTGACGATGTTTTGAACGTATCGGGACACAGGCTTGGAACGGCTGAGATAGAAAGTGCGTTAGTTGCCCATAAAGATGTTGCCGAGGCTGCCGTTGTCGGCTATCCGCACGATATAAAAGGGCAGGGTGTATATGCTTTTGTGATACTTAATAAAGGTGTAAACGCAAGTGAAGAACTGGCAAAAGAACTAGAAAAAACGGTAAGGAAAGAGATTGGGGCGATAGCAAAGCCTGATCTGTTGCAATTTGTAACAGGTTTGCCTAAAACTCGTTCAGGTAAGATAATGAGACGGATACTCCGAAAAATCGCTGAAAATGATTATTCTAATTTGGGGGATACTAAAACCTTAACGAATCCGGAAATTATTGACGGACTTATTGAAAACAGGCTTAATAAATAAAAATTAACCAATTGTTTACTAAATTTTAGTAATATATAGATTAGTCTTCTATAGGGGAAAGTTAATGGCTAAAGAAAATAAGAAGAAAAACATATTTATCGTTGAAGATAACGAGCTTAATTTAAAGCTTTTCAAAGACATTCTTAATGCTAATGGTTTCGATACATCTTACACTCAAGATGGATTTGAGGCTTTTTCCCTTATAAAAAAGCATAAGCCGGACACCATATTAATGGATATACAGTTACATGGAATTTCAGGTTTTGATATTATAAAAGAAATCAAGTCTGATGATGAAATTAAACATATCCCGATAATTGTTGTTACTGCTTTTGCGATGAAAGATGATAAGAAAAAAATTATGGATTCGGGTTGTGAGGCGTATATAGCAAAGCCTATATCAATTAACCCGTTCCTTGATACTATTAGCAAGTATGCTAATAATATAGTGGAAACAAATTAATTTTCAGGAAGATTAATGGCGGCAAAAATTTTAGTTGTTGACGATTTGTTACCCAATCGAAGGCTTCTTGAAGCTAAGCTAAAAGGCGGCTACTATAATGTAGACACAGCCGAAAGCGGTCAGGAGGCAATAGATAAAGCTACTGCAAACCCTCCCGATGTTATATTGCTTGATGTGATGATGCCTGAAATGGATGGTTTTGAGGCGTGTAGAATCCTGAAAAAAAACCCTATAACTTGCGATGTGCCTGTTGTTATGGTGACGGCTTTAAGTGACGTTGAAGATCGTGTGCAGGGGCTTAATTCGGGTGCGGACGATTTTTTGACAAAACCTATTAACGATCTGGCGTTATTTGCAAGGATACGTTCGTTGGTAAGGCTCAAAAGCATGACTGACGAGTTAAAGCTGCGTGACCAGACGGGAGAAAAGTTTGGTGCGGAAGATCCAAGAAGAGATATTGAGAATAACTTAGCCGGTTCTAATGTTTTAATAATTGATGATGATGCGGCTCAGGCTCAGCAGATAAGTACGAAATTATCTGAAATTAATGTTAATGCCACCGTAATAGGTAATCCGCCGGATGCGGTAAGAAAGTCTGAAGAGCAAAGTTTTGACCTTATTATGGTTAGTGCCCAGCTTTCTAGCGATGACGGCATAAATTTATGTACGCACCTTAGAAGTCAGGATAAAACACGAAATACACCTTTACTTATAATTATTGAAGACGATAAACCCGAATTGTTGGTCAAAGCACTTGACCTTGGCGTAAATGACTATCTTGTTACCCCCATTGATTCTAATGAGGTTATAGCAAGGGTGAAGATTCAGGTAAGGCGTAAAAAATATCAAGATGCCTTGCAGGCAAACCAGCAACAAAGTCTGGAAATGGCTGTGCGTGACGGCTTAACAGGTCTATATAACAGAAGATATTTTGATACGCATGTCGAAAGAATGCTTGAATCTTCTAAGGAAAACGGAAAACCTTTATCGTTAATGATATTGGATATGGATCATTTTAAGCATGTTAACGATACATACGGTCACCAAAGCGGTGATGAGATTCTAAAGCAGTTATCCGACAGAATTATGAAAAGCGTAAGACCTTCGGACTTGGTGGCAAGATATGGAGGTGAAGAGTTTGTTGTGGTAATGCCAAGCACGAACTTGAAGAACTCTTCTATTGTGGGCGAAAGAATAAGAAAAGTCATAGAGGCTTACCCGTTTTCAATACCGGTTGAGCCGGGGCAGATTAAAAAAACCATCAGCGTAGGTCTGGCGGTTTCAACGCCCGATGATAAAGTTGAACAGGTTGTTGAAAGAGCCGACAAGGCTTTATATCATGTCAAGAACACCGGTCGTAATAAAGTAGCAGTATATAGCGAAAGACCGCTTTAAATCTGCAATGTTACCATTTCAAGCCACAGTCTTTATGCCTGTTCTTTTTCTTCTATCTTATGACCTCTTGCCTTTTGCAGACGATAATTAAATTCAGCTCCGAATATAAATATCATAGCCGTTATATAGAAGAATAATAAGAACGCTATTATTCCTCCCAAGCTTCCATATATGATGTTTACCTGATCAAAATTACTCAAGTATTTTGAAAAAAGAGCTCCCGCTATAAACCAGAAAATTATAACGATAGCGGCTCCATATGAAACCGATAAAACTCCCTGTTTAGTATTGGGTAGTATTATATAAGCCGCTATTACCACTAAAAATAATGTTATAGTAGTTATTATATATCTGATATACCCCCATGCAGGGCTTGCCGAGAAGCCTTTTAGATGAAGAAGCTCGGTAATTTCTTTCAACTCTAAGGATTCTTGAAGGTTAGACCATAGGTTCGGGGCTATTATTAAAAGCAGTGTTACTATCATAAGTGCTGCCGTTAGTATTATGAACTCTCCTATGCTCATTAATCTACGCCATATATATGCAGGCGGTGTACTCACCCTGTAAGCACGGTTAAGTATTGTCCGCAATCCGTCCACCATTGATGATGCCGTCCATATGGAGCCGAATATAGCTATTGTAAGTAGACCCTGCGGAGGACCGGACGCAATTTCCTGTATCCGTGGTTTTAGTGCGGGTATTATTTCTTCCGGTATAAGATCGTTTTGCAGTATTAGATCTATCATTTTTATGCCGACATCGGACTGACCGATATATCCGGCAATAGCAACAAAAAAAACCAGAAAAGGAAACAGTGCTAATAATGCCAAAAATGCCAGATAACCGGCATGCTCAATGCCGTCGTGTCTAACCGTATCGTATGCTGCATTATAAAAACATTTAAAAACTTGTTTGACTGAAAGCATTTTTATTACTTACTTTGCAGATTTTAAAACTATGCTAAGATGCGGTTATTTGTAAGTTCTTTATAATCTTCTTCATTGAATCCTACAATATATTTATTGCCTGTAAATAATATAGGTCTTTTTATAATAGAAGGATTTTCAATCATTATTTTAATTGCCGAGCCTTCATTATTAACGCTCTGTTTTTGTTCTTCGGAAAGTTTCTTATATGTAGTCCCGCGTTTATTGATAAGCAAATCTATGCCTATATTTTCACACCATTGCCGAAGCAATTCCTCAGTCGGAGGCTGCTTTTTATAATCGTGAAACTCAAATTCCACGCCATTATCCTCAAGCCGTTTGCAGGCTTTTTTTACGGTGTCGCAATTTTTTATTCCATACATCTTCATGCCGCTATCATATCCTCATATGACGGAGCAGTCCAGCTTTGCGGCTTTTGAACTTTGCCGTTTACATATTTAATCGTGCCGTCAGGCTGTTTTTTACCAAGGTTTGCCTCGCATATCCTTTTCATAACTTCAACCGTCTTTTCTTGAGCCTTCTCGTGGTTGTCGCCTTCAAAACGGAAGGTTTTATAAATACCGTTAAGGGCTATGAATGCAACATCACCGAAACCGTCAATTATTTCAGGCAGGTCATGCTCTTTTACGGCTTTCTTTGTTTCTTCAACCTCTTCATTTAAGAAGTCGAGCGTTTTTCCAAGAAGCGTTTTTTCGTCAACGCCTTCGGCAAGTTTAGGGTCAACTTCAAAATCACGGCTGAATTCTGTAGATTTTTCAACGATTTCATATGTCATTATAAAATACCTTCTTTAGTGTTTTGTTTTATTTTCCAAATCTTTTAAATCTTTTTGTAGCTCTTCTTTTTTTGCTTCGATTTTATCGGAAACGGATTGTAAATTCAAAGATAGTTTTTCCTCTATCTCTTTATTTAAATCATCACGGTATTGTTTTATTTTTTCGAGTTCTTTTTTGATTTCGTTATTTTCCTTTTTGGCTTCTTTTGCCTGTTTCTTTAGTTCGTCTAGTAACTTACCCATAACTAAAATACCGTTCCTGAAGTTAAACAAAAATTTAATATAAGTGATGTAAGATAAATTGTCCAGTTAACCTTTTATTAAGGAATAAATGTTAGCTTTATTAGTAAGTTAAAGGCAATTTTTATAAAGTGGAATTAGCTTGAGTTTGCAGCGGCTCACGCTAATTTTATTTTATGGCAAATGTGTATGTTCTTTACAGCTTTCTTTATATGGAGTATCAACGGTTATATATAAATATAACAAAGGATATTCTATCATGAAAAAAATTATATCATTATCGTTGGCAACGGCTATTTTGCTTAATGTAACTGCATGCGGTACTATTTTACACCCTGAAAGGAAGGGGCAAACGGGAGGGCGGCTTGATGCCGGAATAGTTGCCCTTAACGGTATAGGTCTGTTGTTTTTTATAATACCGGGTGCTGTGGCATTTGCCGTAGATTTCGGTAACGGTACTATTTATCTTCCTAATTCTGACAGAAGCTCACTTGATATTGATAAAATGAAGACAATCAAGGTTGATAAAGAAGGTTTGACAAAAGAGCTTGCTGCCAAAATAGTATCTGAAAAAACAGGTCAAACTATAGATGTTTCTAAAGCCGAAATTTATAAAGAAAATAAAAATGGTGATGCGGTTCGTTTGTATTAATAGAAAAAATTATTACGTTTTTTATAAAAAGGGCAAATACCTTGCGGTGTTTGTCCTTTTTGTTTAGATGGCGTTTACTTTAGCGTTTTAGTGTGGTATTTGGTCTTATGCTTTTCATTAAAATAGTATAAGGTTATATTGATGCCACAGAACAAAGAAATGAACAAAAAAATCGAAATATCAACCGAGCCGTTTCCGTCTTCGGAAAAAATATTCATAAGTGGGGATTTGTTCCCTGAAATAAAAGTACCGCTGCGTAAGATTAAATTGCATGAAAGTGCTGGTGAAGATGATGTTGTAGTCTATGATACCTCAGGTGCATATACCGATCGGAATGTGGAAGTCGATATTCGCAAAGGGCTTGCTAAAACCAGACTTCAGTGGATTGAAGCTCGTGGCGACGTAGAGCGTTATCAAGGCAGAGAAGTAAAACCGGAAGATAACGGGCAAAAAGCCTCTAAAGTTGAGGAGTTCAAATTCCCTAATATAACTCCGCTCAGAGCGAAGGCAGGTAAGAACGTTAGCCAGATGCATTATGCTAAAAAAGGCATTATAACGCCTGAAATGGAATATATCGCCATTCGTGAGAATTTAGGCAGGAAAAAAGCAGCCGAGGCAAATTCAAAAGGTGGCGACCCTATGGGGGCTAATATCCCTGATTTTATTACACCTGAATTTGTATGCAAGGAAGTGGCACAGGGGCGTGCGATTATTCCTGCTAATATTAATCACCCCGAATCCGAGCCTATGATTATAGGGCGTAATTTTCTGGTGAAGATAAATACTAATATAGGTAATTCTGCCGTTACTTCCTCGATTGAGGAGGAGGTGGAAAAAATGGTATGGTCATGCCGTTGGGGCGGTGATACTTTGATGGACTTATCCACAGGCGATAACATACATAATACAAGGGAGTGGATAATAAGAAACTGCCCTGTTCCGGTGGGAACAGTGCCTATCTATCAGGCGTTAGAAAAAGTCAGCGGAGTTGCCGAAGACCTGACATGGGAAGTTTTCAGAGATACACTTATTGAACAGGCGGAGCAAGGTGTGGATTACTTTACAATTCATGCCGGTGTTCGTCTGCCGTATATTCCGATGACCGAAAAGCGTGTGACCGGTATTGTTTCCCGTGGCGGTTCTATAATGGCTAAATGGTGTATGGCACATCATACGGAGAGTTTTTTATATACGCATTTTGAGGATATTTGCGAGATTATGAAGGCTTATGATGTTTCATTTTCGCTTGGTGACGGATTGCGTCCGGGTTCTATTGCCGATGCTAATGACGAGGCACAGTTTGCCGAGCTTGAAACATTGGGAGAACTTACTAAAGTAGCTTGGGAGCATGATGTTCAGGTGATGATTGAAGGACCGGGGCATGTTCCTATGCACTTAATAAAAGAAAATATGGATAAGCAGTTGAAGGAATGCCACGAAGCACCTTTTTATACGCTTGGACCTCTAACGCAGGATATAGCACCGGGGTATGACCACATAACAAGTGCCATAGGTGCGGCTATGATTGGCTGGTATGGTACGGCTATGCTATGTTATGTAACACCAAAAGAGCATTTGGGATTGCCTAACAAAGATGATGTTAGGGAAGGGGTGATAACATATAAGATTGCGGCTCACGCTGCCGATTTGGCGAAGGGACATCCGGGATCGCAGCTTCGTGATGACGCATTATCAAGAGCCAGATTTGATTTTAGATGGGAAGACCAGTTCAATCTTGCCCTCGACCCTTATAGAGCAAGAGAATATCACGATGAAACACTGCCTGCGGCAGGTGCGAAAGTGGCTCATTTTTGCTCAATGTGCGGTCCTAAATTCTGCTCAATGAAAATCTCACAAGATGTCCGTGACTACGCCAAAGCCGAACGTGAAAAAAACGAGGGCATGAAAGAAATGGCGGATAAGTTTAAAGCGGAAGGGAGCGAGATTTATCAGAAGGTTAGTTAATATGTCCAATAAAATAATAATCTGGTTTAAATCTATATCTTGTACAGCTATATCTCATACTATTATGGTTATAGGTGCTACGTCAGCCTTTTTTGTTTTTGTTTTATATGAAAACAGGGATGTTCATCATAAAGCTGAAGTTGCTTCGTTAAAAGCTGAAATTAGTGAAGTAAAAAACAGAAATGATGTTTTATCCAATAGAGTCGACTTTCTTACAAAGGATAATGAAAAATATTTATCTATTTTGCAAAATACTAACAACTCAATACCTTTTTATGACAGTAAAATAGAAAAACTAACCAAGGAGATAGTGGAATATAAAGAAAAATTGGGTAATAAGTGTAGTGAGATAGGAAGTGTTAAAAACCTTCCAAAAGAGGATTGGTTATTATCAACTACTGAAGATGGTAGTTATATTACTATTGAAGAAAAAAAGGCAGGAAGTGCGTATATAGATAAAAAAACAGGAGCAAGCATTGGTGTAAGGTATATTAATAGTAATAAAATTGCTGAAGATGTAACTATAACTTTTCCAGATGGTACTACAAAAAAAGTTGCAGAGGCGTATCCGGGAGAGTCTTGGAGTTATAAAAAAGATAATGATGAATATAGACTTATTTTAAATAAGTTGGACTGGGCTTCCGGTAGGTACACGATTGAAATTATGCAGTTAAACGATACCTTAGAAATTAAAGAGAAGCCTTAGAAGTTATATTATATTTTCTTAGATTCCGTATCAGGTACGGAATGACTATCTTCCGTCACCCTATGGCTTGACCATAGGGTCTAAGGTTTATAAATTATGTATATGCTTTGCACATGCTTATTATTTTTCTTGGATTCCAAATCAAGTTTGGAATGACGGTTTTTTGGGTTTGGAATGGCGTTTTAAATATGGAAAAGAATTTCTTTGTTTATATATTTGCAAGCGGTGAAAACGGCACTTTATATGTGGGAGTTACTTCAAACCTGCCGAAAAGGGTGTATGAGCATAAAAACAAGTTAATTGAAGGGTTTACTAAAAAATATAATGTAGATAAGCTTGTATATTATGAAAATCATGATTCGGCAGAGTCGGCTATTTTAAGGGAAAAAAAGTTAAAGGCATGGAGAAGAAGTTGGAAATTGGATTTGACATATAAGTTTAATCCATACTGGGAAGATTTATATGAAAATATTGCATGTTTTTCATGAATGCTTTTTTCTTGCTCACATCTTGACAAAAATCAACTCAATTCCCACATCTATAATATAGGATGTACAGCCTTGTTTTATTTTATAAGCAATTAAGATTTAAGGAGGTTTTACCATGAGTTTAAATAATTTAATCAGTTTTAACAAGCCGGGTGCGGTGCAGGTTAAAAAACGCGGATATGACCCGTTTTTTTCCTTGCAAAGTGAGATAAACAGGTTGTTTAATGAAGATTTCATGCCGACTTCGGCAAAAGAATATAGCAGTTTAATACCCAACATTGACGTTGTGGAAAACGATAAGCAAATTATCGTAAAGGCAGAGCTTGCCGGATTGTGCGAAGATGATATAGATATCGAAGTAACTGAAAAATCACTTTCTATCAAAGGTGAAAAGAAAGACGAACATCAGGAAAAAGGCGATAGCTATATAATTAAGGAATCTTCCTACGGTTCGTTCAGTCGAAGTTTTGCTTTACCTGAAAATGTTGACGGCAATAAGGCGGATGCCAAGTTCAAAAAAGGCGTGCTGACCATTACTATCCCTAAAAAGGAATTGCCTGAAAACAAGGTTAAGAAGCTAAAAGTAACCAATGGTGATAAATAACCATAAAGTATCCTATATTCATATTGCTTTTTCCTCTATTTTGGTGCTATTTTACCAAAACTAAAAAGCCATGATAGGGGGAAAGCAATATGAAAAAATTATTAAGTGTAGTATTATTAAGTTCATCTTTGATAGCAAGCGGTTCTTTTGCCGGTCACCATGGTGATGAAAAAGTTGAGATAAAAAATTTCAAAGCCGCCGATAATATATATATGATAGAAGCAAAAGGCGGCAATATCGCTGTTCTAAAAGGTGAAAATAAAACACTTATAATCGATAGCCAGTTTGCCGATATATCTGACGACCTGAAAAAAGAGATATCCAAAATATCGGAAAAACCTATAAAATTTCTGCTAAATACGCATTATCACTTCGACCATACGGGCGGCAATGAAAATTTCGGTAAAGACGGTGTGCATATAATCGCTCACGAGTTCGTATATGATAAGCTAAAAAACGGAACGGTTATCAAAGCTTTCAATAAAACTATGGAGCCTGCCCCACAGGAGGCACTGCCGTTTATAACGCACACTAAAGGTCTTCATCTGCATGAAGGTGATGAGGATATTGATGTAGTTGCCTATCATGGGCATACGGGTGGTGATAGTGCGGTTTTCTTCAAGAAATCAAATGTGGTGCATACCGGAGACTTATATTTTAACGGCAGATATCCGTTTATTGATACTTCAAACGGCGGAAGCGTTGAAGGTATGATAAATGCCATGGAGGATATATTGTCAAAGGTAGACGATAATACAAAAATAATTCCCGGACACGGCTCATTATCCGATAAGAAAACAATGCAAAAAAACCTTGATATGCTTAAAGATTTTACGGCAACCGTAGCCACAGCTAAAAAAGCCGGAAAATCTAAAGAGGAAATCCTGAAAATGGCGGAAATACAAAAATATGATGCCGAATACGGAAAGGATTTCCTTACTACCGAGCAGTTTCTTGCGATAGTTTTTGAAGGCTAATCTACCATTTAAGGAACTTTCGTCCGATATTCATGCCGATTATAACCATCAATAGCATTGGTGCGTAGTGCCAAATAAGGATATGCTCGGCTTCATCGTTAGGCTCAATCAGCCTTAAAGCTATATATGAAAAGTTGACCGCAGAAAGGCTAATCATAGCACCCGACCAGCTTTGGTTGGTGCTTGCACCCTTTTTGGCTAAAAACACCATAACTAAAATAGGGAATGCCGCAAATGCGAACATATCTGCAAAACACTTATATGTTGCGGTAGTGGTGTTAATCATGGTATTTGAACTGCCTTGGTCTATTAATCGTATTATCAATATAACCGTTAACGCTATGAAAGGAATTGTTGCTAACAATTTAAGATTCTTTTTCTGGTGGCTATCAGGAGCGGCGAAATAAGCCGCCGTTAAACATGACAAAACAGAACCTATAGCTGCTACTATAAGTTCTATAATAAAAACAGGCTCATTCATTTTGTCTGAAATGTCGTAACGAAACTGTAGGAAAAGCGGTAATATAGCAACATAGGAAAAGCCTGACAAAAACCACTTTAAAGCTATGACTTCAGGTGGTTTCATCTTTTTGACCGGTTCTAGTTCGTCAACTAATTTTTTTGTTAAGTCGTCTATCTTACTCATTTTTTAGTCATTTTTTGTTTTAATGTTTTATATGTCCTGTGAGCGGAGGTCTTTACCGCCGATTCGCTCATATTTAATTTTTTAGCAACTTCTTTTGCCGTGTAGCCCTCAACCTTCATTAATTCGATAATTTTTCGTTGTTTTTCAGGCAATTCATCTATTGCACCATATAGTTCTTCGTATTCATCATCGGATTCGGTTACATTTATATCAAATTCATGTGATATTTCGTTTAAATAATCGGATTCATTCTCAGATTTTTTATATATCTTTCTAAAATGGTCGTATAAACGGAATTTTGCGATAGAAAATAGCCACGGCTTAAAAGGGCGTGATTTATCGTAAGTATGCCTTGCGTTATGCAGGGATATCAGTATTTCCTGTATGATGTCTTCAACGTCCTCGGAATTTGATATCTTTTTCATGATATAACCTTTTAAAATGCGGTTACACTCACCCAAAAGCGAAGCATATGCCTGCTTGTCCCCTTGCTGGGAGCCGTGCATCAATTCTTCAAGGGATATTAAGTTTTCTGGCATAAATCAGTAAGTTTACTTGGGCAATGTTAACGGTATAAAGGTTTATTATCAACAGGTCAATCTTAGGAGTATGATTTTATATGGTGTTCGATAAATTTGTCATAGGCGAATTTATTTGTAATAACTATAAAAGATTTTGTAGATTTTAAAAAATAATCTGTAACTATATGCTGGACTGAGTCGAATATGTTAGCGATCAATCAATTAATATTAAAATATTTTGGAGAACTAAAAATGAATACAAAATTGAAAAAAACTTTCCTTACTGCCGCTGCAACCGGTTTGTTAGCTGTTAGTGGTGCTGCTGTTGCAGTTGATGCAAAAGCTGAAGAAAAAGAAAAATGCTACGGAGTTGCTAAAGCCGGTTCAAATGACTGCGGTTCAAAATTTGCCGACCATTCTTGTGCCGGTCATTCTACTGTTGACGGTTCTACTGCTGCGTTTATATCATTGCCGAAAGGTCTTTGTGAGCGTCTTGCAGGCGGTTCTTTGGAGCCTTCGAAAGATGAGTAGTAATACTATATATCTTAACTTTTCAAAAAGCATTGTCATCCCCTATTTGTTCGGGGATCTGAATAAGTTAAAATAAGATCCCCCTATAATTTTCTACGAAAATTCGGGGGATGACGGCATAGTTGAAAAGTTAATTTACTATACTTTTAGATGTGAAAAACAGCCCTTAAAAAAGGGCTGTTTTTTATTACATGGTATTAATGCAGGTTAACAATCTCGTCTTTAGATACTTGATTTCTGCCGGTATTCTTAGCTATATAGAGTCTTGTGTCGGCTTGCTTATAAAGTTCGCTTGAGTTTAGTTCGTTATTTTCATCATTACACGCAATTCCGATAGAAACCGTGCATTTGATTGGCATTATTGAATCTTTTACAAAGAAATTATGCTTTGCGACCGTTTTGCATATCCTGTCTGCTACCCAATAAGCCCCTTCCTCGGAGGTGTCGGGCAGGAATATACCGAACTCTTCGCCGCCTATGCGAGCCAGAAGATCCGTATCACGGACGCATGTTAACATAATCTCACTGATTTCTTTTAATATTTTATCCCCTGTAGAATGACCGTAATCGTCATTTATCTTTTTAAAGAAATCAATATCTGCAATTAAAATGGAAAAAGGGCTTTCGGTACGTTGTGAACGCTTTATTTCCGTGTCAATGCTTTCAAAAAATACCCTGCGGTTAGCTGTGCCTGTCAACGGGTCGGTGTTTGCCATCTTTACCAGTTCACGGCTGTTTTTCTCTTCTGCCTCAACACGGTCATTAATGTCCCGCAAGGAACCTATGGAGCCGATAATATTACCGTCATCATCAAACCACGGGTAAGATACGTCGGTTAACCATATTTTTCTTCCGTCACGTGTTCTTACAAGATAATCAGCCTGCCATTTATTGACATCGCCGTTTTTACGGGTTTTTTCCAGTTCATCAAATGATTTAATTGATTTCATTCCGTTGCTTATTATTTTTGTTTCAATAATTAATGAGCGGAAATTTATCTTTTTCATTTCTTCGGGCGTAAAACCAAGCAGTTTTACTATTGCCGGGCTGATATAATCATATGTCATACTGTTATATCGAAGGCGATATATAGTATCAGATGAGTATGAGGTAAGTAAATCAAGCTCTTCTTTGAGTCTTTGTGATTTAGTTGAAAAAGGTAGTGATTTTGTAAATGAAGCGGCTTTCTTGGCGACGCTTTTGGGTTCTTTGTTTTCCAGAACTTTAAATAATGATTGATATGTTCTTTTTGGTTTTCTAGTGGAAGTCATTGAACAAGCCTCCTGCTTTTTGGGTTGGCGAATAATCCTGCGATTACTAAACCGAGTGTTTCTTTTGCCTTAAAAACACAATATGTAGTATATTTCTTATACTCTTATAAAAACGCATTAAAGTCAATCAAAAATTGCAAAAACGATTTTTTATTTAATCATAGAAATAATCATGTTTTTAGGTTAATATAAAGCATATGCATAATTTATGCCAAAAGTATAAATTAATGATTTTGAGATTAGACTCGGTCTATAAATAAGGGGTAAATGTGGCTGACTTAAGTTTACATATTAAACAGTCTCAATCAATGGTAATGACACCTCAATTGCAGCAGGCGATAAAAATTCTGCAACTGAGTAATGTTGAGCTGCAAGAATATGTTGAGCAGCAGATAGAAGAAAATCCCTTTTTAGATAACCCTGTCAGTGAAGTTGAAAATACGGACTCGGAAATTGATGAAAAATCTGAACCCGATATGGTTCCCGATAGTGAAAAAGATTATTCATGGGACGATGATCAGGTTTCTCCTGCGATATATGACAGCGATTCACCTACATATACAGGAGTAGGGAAGTCCGGCGGTTCTGATTTTAGCGAGAATGAATATGGCATAGAGCAAATAGCATCGCCCAAAATTACGCTGAAAGACCACATAATTGACCAGATAAATATAGACATTATCGACCCCGTACAAAAGATGGTAGCCCTGCACCTTGCCGATATGCTTGATGATAACGGATATCTGTCAGGTGATTTAAACTCGTTATCTCAAGTGTTAAAATGCGATTTTAAAGAGATTGAATTAACTTTAGAGGTGCTGCACGGATTTGAACCTACGGGTGTTTTTGCAAGAAACCTGCAAGAGTGCCTTGCTTTGCAACTAAAGGAAAAAGATCGTTTTGATCCTGCTATGCAGCGTTTTGTAGAAAATATAGATATGTTCGCAAAGCGGGATATTAAGGGATTGAAGCGGGTTTGTAAGGTTGATGAGGAAGACCTTTTGCAGATGTGTGAGGAGATAAAAGCCCTCAATCCCAGACCCGGAAGTAGTTTTTCATCGGAAAATGTTCAGGTTTTGTATCCTGATGTTTTCTTAAAAAGAGGGGATAAAGGCAAGTGGATACTTGAAATTAATAACGAAATTTTACCAAGGGTATTGGTAAATAGAAAATATTATTCGGAAGTTGAGTGTAAAGTTAATGATAAAAGCAGTAAAAAGTTTCTTACCGATCAGTTTTCCACTGCGAACTGGCTGGTTAAAGCGTTGGATCAGAGGGCTAATACTATCTTAAAGGTGGCTACCGAACTGGTAATGCAGCAAGACGGATTCTTCAAAAAAGGGATACATTTTTTAAAGCCGTTGGTACTTAGCGATATCGCACAGAAGATAGAAATGCACGAAAGCACCGTCAGCCGTGTGATAAACGGAAAATATATCGCAACACATATGGGAATATACGAGCTTAAATATTTCTTTTCATCATCGGTAGGAAGCACTAACGGTATTGAAGATGTTTCAAGTAAAAGAATAAAATTCATGATTAAAGAGCTGATTGACAAAGAAAAAGGTGTGTCAGTCCTTTCAGATGCTAAAATAGCCTCAATCTTAAAAGCGAAGGGCATAGATGTAGCACGCAGAACGGTTATGAAATACCGTGAGGCAATGGGCATAGGTTCATCTGTGCAGCGTCGTGCCGATAAAAAGATGAGCTAGGGGCTATCCTTTTTTCCCCAGACTTGCTGCCAGAACTTCCATTCCGTCTTTGAAGGTTGTAAACATTTTCTTTCTTCTTTTTGCTTCCGAAATTGTAATTCTATCGTCATAAGGTAGCAGAAAACTGCCTCTTAAATGGAATATACAGATATTCATAACTATCCTTTTTGTATTTGTTTTGCAAAGTTCGTTCATGGCATTTTCATATTCTAAACTTCTTTCTTTTAGCCAGTTTTCATCGTCATTCCTGAATCTTCCGGTACTAATCGGTTCGTAGCTGTAGGCACTTATATCAGGTGAGCCGAAGCGGAGGGTGTAAAGCCATCTAAGCCTTATTCCCGCCTCATGTTCATCTTGTGAAATAAGCTTTTTTGCAAGGCATAGGTCAAGCGGTTCGGTTGTAATGCCTAGTTTTTTTTTTGGTTTGTAATTGGGGTGTGCCGTAATCTTTTTTGACTTTTAGTGTTTTCGGGCGACCTCTTTTTCTTGAAAATCCCATGTAAAAAATCCTCTGTTTATGATTTATCCGACTTTTTTCGGTGGTGTTTAGTAAAGTATATATTTTTTAAAAATTGCACTGAAATCTTTAATTTTTGTCATGCTGAACTTGTTTCAGTATCTATAGTGTTTCCAAATAACTTCCGTATTCTTTATTATTGTCACCCCGTCGAATGACGAGGTCCGGTTTCAAAAGAGAGATTTTCCCCTTGTGGCTCCAGACCCCGTAATTCGACGGGGTGACAAATAATAGCGTGTAAATTGCTTTTTAACTTATGGAAATTATTTGGAATAATTATAGTTCAGTATGACAAAATATATATTTATTGAACACTCACACTTTTTCAGGCGGCTGTTTTATAGTGCTAATAATTATTAGCTTTTATATAATTTTGCGGTTTGGCGTTGCAGCTCGATAACTTGTTTAGCTGTCTGTGTTTTTTATTATATCTGGAGATGTAGGGTTTTTTGTTCTTTTTGAGTATTTTCCGTAATCCTTGAATTACAAAATCAGGACTTAATTCTGCAAATGAACAAACTAATATAAAATCTTCATTATTATGTGAAAACCACGATATTGTTTTTGCGCGCTCTATCTTTGCCTTGATATCTTTCGGCTTTGATATTGAGTCAATTACCGCCTGCATAACAACCGATTGCCATAAAGCTATTTCACCTGTTAAATCCTTTGTATTTATTTCAAAGTATCTTAATAATTCTTCAATTGAAAGTTGATTTGATTTGTGATTGTCTGCCGTGTTCTTGTGCATAATTATCTCCATTATTAGAATTGATATCCCCCATGTAAAATCAATTATAGGTTGAAAATATTTTGTTATGCAAATATATTTTATGAAATATCATAATTTTTTTGATATTTCATGTAACATATTGTTTTAATGTTAATAACATTTTTTCCTTCAAGGCTTACATAGGCAAGGCTATTTGGTGTATATTTAAATGGTAGTATGATGTTAAATATATATAAAGTCTGACTATGAATGATTATGATAGAATTATCGGCGAACATAAGGAAGGGCTTGGTAAAACAAGGAAAATCATTGTAAATTTGATAGCAAGGCTTGAAAATGACATTGAAATTGCCGATGGTGATTGCACGGGTGGGCATAGTTATATCTGGGGTGATAAGGATAATGCGGTTTCGTTGTTGACCAAGCTTACGGGGTTGCTTGTTAAAGTTGTACCGCTAGAAAAACAATTGCTGGATTCTGATAAAACGGACAATAAAACTTCCGAACTGCGAATTATAAACTCTGATGATAAAGAGATAATAAGACGTTTTTTAAAAAATTATAAAATTAACGGCGATTAACGGCTCAAATACCCGTTGTAATAATCCTGCGGATTTAGATATTGTGTTGTCGCCTTAAAAGACGATGACGGTCTATATTGGGGTTGTCCGTTATATCGGTAAAAATTGTAACCGTCTTTTTTTAAGTGGCTTTCGTTCGGATAATCCAGAATTTGCGGGTTAATTATTTGCGGCTTTATCTCTGCATAGCAACCTTTTTGCTCGGCAAGACGCTTGATGTATTCCATTCTTTTGTTTGCGGCACTTTCAGCCCTGTTTAAACGGTATATGCCCAGTGCTGCATTTGGTGGGAAAATATATCCTAACCTAAAGCCTTCTTCGGCATTTGCCGCAATTTTAAACCTCTCGGCACTTCTTATGGCAGCTTCAAGCTGGTTGCAGTCAAGATATTTGTCCTTGTAGTCTTTTACATCGACAATAACAGGCTTAGGAGCACATGCTGACGCTAATATTATTAGAGCAATACTTAACGGAATTGTGCGTTTTATGGTTGATGTGTCACCCTGAACTTGTTTCGGGGTCTTGTGTCCACGTGTGAGATGCTGAAACAAGTTCAGCATGACAAAAACAACTAATTTTAACGACTCAACCATTAAACGTAAAATTCGGATACTTAATATTAATCGTTTCATTTTTACCATTTGAACCATTATTATTAAATTATAAACAAAGTAACATGTAAATTTGTAATTATCATTATAAATTTATATAAAATTTATGATAATTACGATGAAAAATGAGACATTGAGGCATTAGGCGTTGTCAATTTTTTTTATATATGCTAACCTTGTACAGTTACAATAATGGGGTTTTTGCTTTATGAGTTTTGACGATAGGTATTTTGTAAATGAAAGGGGAGTTGCGGGGGAAGGTATGGACGGCAGCTCACTTCCGCCTGAGAAGGTAATTTATGAAGGTGGGCCTTCGCAGATAGTAAATTTTAATGTATATACTGTTTGTGTTATTATATTCTTATTCGCTATTTTTGCTCCTTCATTTTGGGATAAGTTCCTTGCAAACTCTACTATCTCACAATACAGGGATTATTATATTCTGGCTTGTAAAGCCTTCTTTTTTGTTCCTATTATCTGGGCGTTCTGGGTTTGGCTGGTAATAAGGTGTCACCGATATAGAATAACAACCGAACGCATTCATGAAAAAGAAGGGGTATTTTCAAGAAGTACCGATGAGCTTGAGTTGTTCAGGATAAAGGATATTACTTTCCTTGAGCCGTTTGCATTGCGTATGTTCGGCTGTGGCAACGTAGTCCTTGATACGTCCGATAAATCAACGCCTATGGTAGTGCTGTATGCAATAAAAGACGGTCAAAAACTGATAGATGTACTTAGAAAGCATGTTATGGAAATGCGTATCAGAAGGGGCGTACACGAAATCGATTAATTCTCGTCAGAATATTTTCATTATTTTTTCATTATAGTATCTTAACTTTTAAAAAAGCATTGTCATCTCCGACTTGTTCGGGGATCTGTATAAGTTTAAATGAGATCCCCCTATAATTTGCTTCGCAAATTCGGGGGATGACGGCATTGTTGAAAAGGTAAAACACTCTATTTTTTAATTTTAAGGCAGGTTTTATACCTGCCTTTTTTTGTATCTATAGGTATTGTTATGCATATATTTGATAATGAAGTTGCCTCCGTTGTTTTGGAAGAGCGGCTTATAAACTTTATTGAAAAGACGTTCCGTACTGTTGACCCCGGAACCAAATTTCAGGAAAACTGGCATATTGATTTGATTGCCGATAGGCTGGAAAAGGTCACAGAAGGCAAAATAAAAAGGCTTATTATTAATGTTCCGCCAAGAAGCCTTAAATCTGTTTGTGTTAGTGTGGCTTGGCCTGCGTGGGTTTTGGGTAGGAATCCTGCCTCAAAACTTATGGTGGCAAGCTATAGCCAGATATTGAGCTTGAAACATTCAATGGATTGTAAGCTGGTTATGTCGTCCGACTGGTACAAGGAAACATTCCCGTATGTTGAAATAGCACATGGTCAGAATGAAAAATTTAAATTCGTTACAACCCAAAGAGGTTTCAGGTTCGCAACATCTGTCGGCGGCACGGCAACAGGTGAGGGAGGGGATATATTAATTGTCGATGATCCGCATAACCCTATGCAGGCAGCAAGTGACATACAAAGAAAAGCAGCCCTTGACTGGTTCGACCGGACTTTTATGAGCCGTTTGAATGATAAGAAAAAGGGCGTTGTTGTGGTGGTAATGCAGCGTTTGCACGTTAATGACCTGACCAGACATCTGTTGTCTAAAAAAGGTGTCAGGTGGAATGTGTTATGTTTGCCTGCCGTTTCAGACAGAAGAAAAACATATACTATCCGTAACTATGAAAAAAGTCCGGTTATATTCAAAAAAGGCGAGATTCTTAATCCCAAAAGGGAGGGGGCAAGGGAAATTGAAAGAGTAAAACAGGAATTGGGGAGTTATGCATATGCAGCACAATATTTACAAAATCCGGTAAGCTTGGATGTTGGCATGGTAAATATAGATTGGTTTAAAAGATATAATGTTCTGCCCGAAGGTAATGCCGTAGTCCAAAGCTGGGATACTGCAATAAAGACCGGTGCAAATAATGATGTTTCTGCATCTACAAGCTGGATTGAAACTCAAAGCGGCTATTATCTGGCAGATGTTACAGCTAAAAAAATGGAATATCCGGAACTTAAAAGAACCGTTATATCACTGGCTCAAAAATGGAACGCCAATACAATTTTAATAGAAGATAAGGCAAGTGGACAATCTTTAATACAAGATTTAAAAAGAGAAACAAAACTTCCCATAATAGCCGTTAATCCGAAAAATGACAAGATAACCAGATTTGCGGCAGTTACCGCATTGATAGAGGCGGGGAGGGTATGGTTGCCGAATAGCTCACAATGGCTGATTGACTATGAAAACCAGATACTTGGTTTTCCCAATGCCCCTAATGATGACATGGTTGATTCAACAAGCCAGTTTTTAAACTGGGTCAGGAATAAACGAAATATAAATCCGAGTTTAAGGTTGTTATAGAATTTTTACTCCTCCTCCTTCAACACCCTTATAGCCCCCAAATCGGCACTAGATGCCAAAGACGCATATATTTTCAATGCCTTAGAAACCTGACGGTTACGACCTACGGGTTTGAAGGCATCTTTGCCTTTTTGTTCTTCAGCTTTGCGTCTGGCTTTCATTTCCTCATCGGTTATCTTAACGTTAATCGTGCGGTTAGGAATATCAATTTCTATCTTATCACCTTCTTTTATCAAGGCTATATTGCCACCGCTTGCAGCTTCCGGCGAAACGTGTCCGATAGACAGACCTGACGTACCACCTGAGAAGCGCCCGTCGGTTAGCAATGCACATTGTTTGCCCAAGTGAATCGATTTCAGGTAAGAGGTGGGATATAGCATTTCCTGCATGCCCGGCCCTCCTTTAGGACCTTCATACCTGATTATAACAACATCACCTGCTTCTATCTTAAATGCCAGTATCGCATCACACGCCTCGTCTTGCGAGTGGAAAACCCTTGCACGCCCGTTAAATTTCAATATTGATTCATCAACCCCTGCGGTTTTTACTATGCAGCCTTTTTCAGCTATATTACCGAACAAAACGGCAAGCCCTCCATCTGTGGAGTGGCAGTTTTCTATGTTCCTTATGCAGCCATTTGCACGGTCGGTATCCAGTATTTTGAACTTTGAGCGTTGAGAACCCATAACCAGATTGCGTCCTGAATGAGCGGGAGAGGAATAATACACCTCCAGAGCGTCACTAGATGGAGAGCCTGTAATATCATACTGTTCTATAGCTTCTTTTAATGTTAGCCCGTCAGCCCTATGAGCCGATGTGTCAAGCAAGCCGCCACGGTCTAACTCTGCCAGAATGCCTAATATTCCTCCTGCACGGTTTACATCTTCAATGTGATAATCCGAATTTGGTGCAACTTTACTAAGGCATGGAACTTTTCTTGAAAGTTCATCTATATCTTTCATTGTAAAGTTTACCTGAGCCTCATGTGCTATCGCTAAGATGTGTAATATTGTATTGGTGGAGCCGCCCATAGCGAGATCTAAACACATTGCGTTATTAAATGCCGCCTTTTTTGCGATTTTTCTCGGTAATACCTTATCGTTACCTTTTTCATAATATTCTTTTGCCATTTCAACTATGCGTGTTGCGGCTTTTTCAAATAGTTTTATTCGGTTTGCATGAGTGGCAACTATAGTTCCGTTGCCCGGAAGTGCCAAGCCTATAGCCTCATTTAAGCAGTTCATTGAGTTTGCCGTGAACATGCCTGAGCAGCTACCGCAAGTGGGGCAGGCTTCATTTTCGACCATGGCTATTTCTTCGTCGCTTACATCGTTATCGGCTGCCATAACCATGGCATCTACAAGATCAAGTTTTCTATCGTCAATTACCCCCGCTTCCATAGGACCGCCGGATACAAATATGGTAGGTATGTTTATACGCATAGCCGCCATTAACATTCCGGGGGTGATCTTATCGCAATTTGATATACATACTAATGCGTCAACTTTATGTGCATTACACATATACTCTAATGAATCGGCGATAAGATCTCTTGACGGAAGCGAGTAAAGCATACCGTCGTGACCCATGGCTATGCCGTCATCTACCGCTATGCTATTAAATTCGGCGGCAAAACACCCTTGTTTTTCTATGATTTTCTTCACATGCTGACCTATCTCATGCAAATGAGCGTGTCCGGGTACAAATTGCGTGAATGAGTTTGCGATTGCTATGATAGGTTTGCCAAAATGTTCTTCTTTCGCTCCGTTGGCACGCCAAAGGCTTCTTGCACCTGCCATTTTACGACCCTTAGTGCTTTCATCGCTGCGTAAGTTGATTTTGTATTCCATCTTTACCCCTGTAATAATTTTTTCAGGGCATGATAACAAAATACTATCACTTTGTCATGGAATTTTTACCGAGAGTATGGTGATAATAGATTGTGTCATGCTGAATTTATTTCAGCATCTTCTTTGTCGTGTGAGAGATGCTGAAACGAGTTCAGCATGACACCAACTTAAGGTTTCAGTTGTTCAATTTGTAAAATATATATTTAGTGAACACTCCTACATTTGATCCATTTCTTCCTTAGAAAATACGGGCATAGGCATTTCATACGGAGCGTTGGAATTTTCTTCATATGCAGGATATTCGGCAGGAGACTCACTTTCGTTTATCATCTCTACCGGAGCAGGCGTTTCTTCAGGCTTTGCAATAGGAAGAGGGGCGGTAGTAATGCTTTCATCAATAGGGCTTATACCTATTTGGGGCTGTTGATAATATAAGAAATTTGTTTTTTCCGCATCAATCATTGAAACAATATTATAGTGATTGTTATTCTTAGCCAGTAAATACGCGTCCTGACCTTTTGCGTCCGTAGTAGTGATGTCAGCACCTGAATTCAGTAGCAAATTTACAGTCTCGGTAGAGCCGTAAGCCGCACCTATCATCAGTGACGTATAACCGTTACGGTTCCTTATATCAAAGATAGCACCTTTAGTGATAAGAATGTCGGAAACCAAAGAGCTGTTTCTCATCGCTGCAAAATGTAATGCGGTATTTCCGTCATTCATTTTCTTGTTAACGTCCAGTCCGATATCAAGAAGCATGTTTAACATTCTTGCATCATTATTTTCGGCGGCTACCATTAACAATGTCTTGCCGTTATTAGTTATCACTTCCGGATTTGCACCTGATTTTACAAGATATTCAGTCAGTTCCAAGTTCCTGTCTTTCACGGCTATATATAAAGGGCTGACTCCCTGATTATTCCTGACATTAACACTTGAACCCATTCCCACCAGAACTTTTATGGGAACCATATTGCCTGAAATAACCGCGTACAAAAGAGGGGTATTGCCTTCTTTGTCACGGTATTCGGTTGAACCCAATCTTTCAATTATAGCACGCATGACATCAATATCCTGAGTCATGATGCTTTTTAGTAAGATTTGCTGAAACTCTTCTTCGTAAATAGCCACAGGGAGGTGCATATTATCCCGGTTATAATTTTTTTTACTTACCAGATCGGGGAGAACCGTATTTCTATAATTTTCTTCCGGTCTTCTTTTTAGAAGTATTTCCATTCCTTCTTCAGATACTATCACTTCAGTATCTTCATCATATTTAACGGATATGTCCTGCTCTACTATTTGCTCTTTTTTTTGTTTTAGTTTTTCTTCTGCTTCTTGGCGTTCTTTTTCGTAATTTTCTCTGACTTTCTCCGAGTAAAGCGGGTTAACGCTGTTATCAAGCGTGCCTTTTTTTTCGACTCTGTTTTCCCAATACTTATCAACTAATCCCTTCTCCTCATATTGTGCTAGCTGATAAACTTTTGAAAAATCGTCATTATTATAGTCTTCGTTCTTTATTTTTAATACATCCGAGGCAACCAGCATCATTTTTTTTATAAGACCGTTAATCTGTTCGGGCTTTTGACCTTCGGACATCTGTTCCTGAGAGACATCACTTTTGAGCGAAGATTGCTGTGCAATGGCGACATCGCCTGTATAAAAGGCTACGGATATTGTTAAAAATGTTTTAAGTGCGGTATTTTTCATATACATTATTTCGTTATTGTTATTTGTCCTCTTCCTCAGGGATTAGTTTCCTGATTTCTTTTGTTACAATTTGTTTAACAATTGTCGGAAGATTTTCATTTAACCACTCTGAAAGAAACGGTCTCATTGCCTCAATGGTCAATTGTTCTAATGTAGTTCCGCCGGTAGTGTATGGTGAGGAGATATGAGTTTTGGGGATATTATCTACAAGACGTTTCAATGTTTCGGAAGATTGGGACGCAACCTCATCTTCTATGAGTTTTTCAGATAGTTTTGTAGGTGCTTTTACTTTTTCTTCAGGGGCTTCGGTTGCCTCAAAAGCATCTTCCTCGTCCTCTTTAGTTGCGTTATCCTCAGGAGAGGCTTTCACTTCAGCAGATTCAAAAACATCATTTTCTTCCGTTTCTTCATTTGCATTTTCTTCGGAATTGTCTGTATTTTCAGGTTCTTTTTCAGAGATTTCATCAGGTTGTTCGGCGACAGGTTCCTCCTCTTCGGGGGATTCTTCCTCGTTATTTTCTTCTTTGGGGTCATCTTTTAATGCATTGTCAATATCGTCTAGAACCGATGTTCCTTCAGAATCGTCAGCATCAGATTCGGTGTTTTCCTTTTCATTAATCGGTCTGTCTTCTTCTACCATTTCTGTAAGCTCCAATACATCTTCATCATCGTCTTCAGATTCGTTTTCTTCCTCTCCGGAGATAACACCCCTGATAGATTGTAAAATATCTTCCATGGTAGGTGCATTGTCAACACCTTCTTCTAATTCATCTTTTTCTAAGTGTTCGGATTCTTTGTTGATATCCTGTTTTTTCTCTTTAGCCATAGGACATTCAAAAATATTAAAAATAGAAGTTACATAACTTGTAAATGTTTAGCAAGCTTACTTTATAGTATCATAAATAAAAATTAAAAACCAATAATTTGGTATTTTCTTTTATTATAACTTTCCTTAGGGTCGTAAATCTCTGCATCAAGTCCTAATTCCTTAGGATTCAAGCGACCTATATATGATAATAGTGTATAATAACTGACAATTTCATCTCTTTTTGAGCGTATTAAATTTGCTTTTGCCTCGAATAATTCCTGCTCGGCATCAAGCACGTCAAGAGTTGTTCTTGCACCGAACTTAGCCTCTTCCTGAGTGCCTTCAAGTGCTATTTGCGATGCTTCAATGGCAGCTTGATTAGACTTTATAACCGCTCTTGCTACATGAAAATTGTTAAATGCCTCAATAACCGCTTCCCTTACTTTGTTACGCTGATCTTCAAGACCTAGCTTTAACCTGCCGTGATTAAACTTAGCCTGACGGACGCTTGAATATTCCGCACCTGATTGATATAGGGGAATGGAAACGTTTATCGAAAAGCGTTCGTTCTCAAGGTCGGACGATGTAAATAACGCACCTCTTTGTTCGTCCTTACTTGCCTGAAAGTTAACGCTCGGAAGTAATTTTCCTTTTTCAACCGACACCCTGTTATTTGCCGCCTTCTGACTATAGATAGTTGATAATATTGACGGGTTTTCCGCCATTGCTATTTGAATCAACTCATCAAGAGAGTGGGTAAAGAGGGCGGGTTGTTCGATATTTTTTAATATTCCGGGTTTTTCACCTACTATTCTTTCAAACCTTGCTTTGGAAGATTCCAATATGCCGTCGGCACTTATCATTTCGGATTTTGCTACCGAAAGACCGGCTTCGGCTTGTGCTACATCGGTTTTAGTAACTTCTCCTAATTCAAATCTTTCCGTGGTTACCTCAAGGTGCTTTTGAAGCACCTCTACATTATTCTTACTAAGTTCAAGAACCTCCTGATCTCGGATTATATCACTATAGGCTGTTATGGCTTCAAGTAATACTTCCTGTTCTACTTCCTTTAAGCTTTCTCTGCCGGACTCGATAATATTTTTTGCTAATTTTATATTATTATATGTCTGACCGCCCCGAAACAAAGGCTGTCTTATTACAATCTCTTTTGTATCCGTTACCTTGTCTATCGCCGTACCTGATTGGGTAGTTTCTCGTCTTCCTCTTTCCGTATTTGCCGATATACTAGGCAAAAAACCCGATATAGCCTGAGGCATGTTTTCATCTGTTGCTTTTAACTCCTCACGCGAGGCTTTTAAGAACGGATTATTTTCATATGCCATAGAAAGTGCATCTTCAAAGCTCATTGAATACGATGCCTTTGCAGTCGATATTAATATAAATAAACTAATTATAGTCTTGATTTTATTCATAAGTACTTATTTGGTTTTTTTATATTTCTTTTATCAGGGGGACCATAGAGTCAAATAATTCGATAGTTTCGGTTATTCCGTTATTCTTTTTAAAAAGAGTTATCGTGGCAATGCCGTTTTTTTTCAATATTGCCGTTACTATCCTGCCGTTCTCGTTTAATTGGGTTATCAGAATATGCGGAGTTGCTTCTATAGCACCGTTTATGAGTATAACGTCATAAGGACCGCTTTCAGGGCAGCCATACGATAATTTATTATTCAATATAATCGCATTTCCGATATTCATATTTTTTATCATGGAGTTTGCCTTTGATGAAAGCTCCTCACTTGATTCGACGGCAACTACTTTCTTTGCCAAAGCTGAAAGAACCGCCGTAGAATAACCCGTACCGCATGCTATATCAAGCACCGTATCCTCTTTTGATATATCGGCGGCTTGAATCATTCGGGAAAGAACTACCGGAGATATTGCATATCTGTCATCACCCACCTTAATATGTTCATCACAATATGAAACTGCCTTAAAATGCTCGGGTATAAAATTTTGCCTTTGTATTTCCGACATTATCCTGATAATTTCGGTGTTAATAATCTTATTGGGCAATATCTGCCCTTTTATCATATTTTCACGGGCTAAAGCGAACCTATCCACGATTATCCTTTAATTTATTTTGATTGAGAAAACCCCATAGCTTTTTATCATAAATAATATTTTATTACAAAACATTTGTTGTCGCCTTGTTCCCTGTGCTTATTACACAAGAGAAAATATTATATCCCCTGAAAAATATATTCAATGAACCGTGGAATTAGCGATTTACATCCCGAGACATACACCTTACTCATTAGCATTAGAAGTTCGTTTAACTAAAAATGGTCGCAATTTTTCTAATGCATAATTAGTAAAATCTTCTACATTATCTAGAGATAATGCTTCATCACCACGTAACCTGATTTTTTCGAAAGCATAATCTACAGTATCGCAAGCTATTCTATTAAGTTCTCTTTTTACATCATTTTGTCTTGAAATTCTCATTGGCGTATCAAGAGCTTCCTCCATAGAATCTGGGGGGATTTTTTTATGATCATATACCAACTCCATATCTGACTTTCTTAAAGGAATTTCAAATTCCAGATATATTTCTTCTCCAGATAGAGGGTCAATAGCATAAATGTCCTTGATAGCAGCCCCAGTATATTCATCTGAGAGACAAACTACCATTCTTTGCACGCTGAAGAATTCTACATATCCTAATAAAAGACCGGTTTGTGAATTTCCGGATATTGCCACACAGTGAAAAACCTTATCTTCCGGACGATTAAGAATTAAATCTTTCTCATAATACAATCCAAAACAATCCTTTTTATCAGTATTTCGTAGATAGTTAAGTGCATTTTTACATAAAGCGGCATCAATTCCATTTTTTTTGGCTAATGCTAATGTTGATTTTACAATGCTTTTTCCTGTATTTCCTGAACCAAATGTAAAGCTGATATGAAGTGGATCTATACTGGCACTTTTTTCAACTGTTTCAAGCGTACTTAAATCTAATTTAGGATGCTTCTTTTTTAAATTAGCCAACATTTCTTTTGCTTCTTTATGAGAGCGTGCTGTAAAATTATATAAGGTTTTATCCCCTATTCGCTCTTTATTAAAGACTGGCTTTGGCAAATTTAAACTACCGTCATGATTTAAAACCACTTCCTCGCCACTAATTGTTTTAAATTTTTGAGAGGGGGAATTCCCTCTTTCTCTTGTTATATTTAAGAGTAAGGCAAGCGGATTTAATTCTTTTGCCAGATCTAGATCCCAGGTTCTACCGTATTTATTATTACAATCCTGACAAATAAATCCTTTAATTTTTTTTCTTCCACCAATCGAATTGGGAATAATATGTTCTTTAGAATCGTTAGAAGAGGTGAGCGTAACATCACACAATGCACATTGAGATCCTATCAATTCATTTTCTATAATATTACTTATATGAGGATGATTCATCTATATTCCAGTGTTTTAACGAGTAACTGATAATACACTAAGCATAAATTTTATCAAGCGTGATTGTTGCATCATTGAGATAATCAGGATAGTGCTTGAGATAGTGTTTTTCTACAGTATCAACGCGGTTACCCATGATGCTGGCGATTTCCCATATAGGCACGCCCTTTTGTGCCATGAGCGTGGCACTCTAACTAGCTGAGCTAAGCACTTCTTTTTTACAAAAAATGGAAAATCAGAAAAGAGAAAATACGCAGTTGATTCTAAATTGTAAAGACATTTGCTGAGATTTGGCTGATTTTATGAACTTTTACAGGAATGAAATCCTAGGTAATGTAAAATAAATAAAAGGATAATTAGGAAAGTTTATATTCGGTTAACACTTCTCTTGAACTAATCAAAAATTTATAGTTTATAATGTTAATGTATGAGGTAATTTATTTTTAAGGCATTTTATGAATAGCAAAATAGTTGTATTTTTATCAGTGGGCTTGTTGTTTTTTACGAGTGAGGCGTTTGCAAGGTGTAATAAACCTTCTAAACCTGTGTGTTCGTCTAATGATGAAATATACAAGAATAAAGAAGCGTATAAAGTATGTCAGGCGGAGATAGAGGCTTTCCATTCGTCGGCTACCGAGCATATTGATTGCTTAAAGCAGGAGTTGCAGGTTATTACTCAGGAAATTCAATCGAAAATCGATATAGTGTCGGGTGAGGCAAACTCAATTATAAAAGAGTTTAACTGTAGATCCGGTAGCCAAGAGGATTGCTAGGGGAACACCGCTCGGATTTTCTTCAAACTTTTAATTGTTAAAGAGTTGTTCTTGCTATATAAGTTAGCTGGCTTAATTTTTGTATTTAATCAATGCAATTGTTAAATTTGGGGTTATGGTAAAAGTCAGCAAAACAGGTCTAATAAAGAAAGTAAAAAAATACCTCCCTGATCTGAACGTTAAGGAGCTTGAAAAAGCCTGCGACTTTTCAAAGGAGTCGCACGGCACTCAAAAAAGAGCTTCGGGCGATCCTTATTATTACCACCCTTTGGAAGTGGCTTATATTCTTGCCGATATTAAGCTTGATCAGGCATCTATAATTACCGCCCTCTTGCATGATACTGTTGAGGACACCCATGTTACACTTGAAAAAATAGAAGAAGAGTTCGGCAGGGAAGTGATGCAGCTTGTTGACGGGGTCACCAAACTTGCAAAAATAGAATTTCAATCCGAGCATAAAAGGCAGGCTGAAAATTTCCGTAAGTTACTCGTTGCAATGTCTGAGGACATAAGGGTCTTGCTTGTAAAGCTGGCGGACAGGCTGCACAATATGAGAACACTGCATTATATAAAGTCACCTCAAAAAAGGCTGCGTGTTGCACATGAAACCATGGAGATATACTCACCTCTGGCAGAAAGGATAGGTATTCAGCAGATTAAAAATGAAATGCAGGATCTTGCTTTTGCCGAACTGCACCCTGAAATAAGGGAGTCCATATCTAGCCGTCTTGAATATCTGCAAAACAGGGGTGATATATTTGTTGATAGTATATTAGAAGAAATGGAAAACACCTTAAAAGAGTATGGTGTTGAAGCGGAAATAAAAGGGCGGATAAAAACTCCATGTTCGATATGGCGAAAAATGGAAAGAAAAAACATCAGTTTTGAACAGCTTTCCGATATAATGGCGTTCAGGATAATTGCAAAAGATGTTAAGGACTGCTATCAGGCTCTTGGTGCGATTCACTGTAAATATAAGATGATACCTGATAATTTTAAAGATTTTATAAGCACCCCTAAAGAAAACGGATATCAGTCGTTACATACCGTTATTATGGGACCTCGCCAAAAATTCATTGAAGTGCAGATACGTACTAGGCAAATGCATGAAATAGCGGAGCTTGGGGTTGCCGCACACTGGTCTTATAAGCAGCAGCGTGATTATAGCACCGACGGAAAGCAATATAAGTGGGTTAGGGAACTTCTTTATATTTTGGAGCATACTACCGATCCTGAAGAGTTTCTGGAAAATACCAAGCTTGAAATGTATTATGATCAGGTATTTTGTTTTACTCCCAAAGGTGAACTTGTGGCTTTGCCTAAAGGTGCTACTCCTGTGGATTTTGCATATGAGGTACATTCAAAGGTGGGTAATCATTGTTCCGGTGCTAAGATAAACGGTCGCATAGCACCGCTTAGGACTACGTTGCATAATGGCGATCAGGTTGAAATAATTACTTCTGAAACGCAAACGCCTTCGCCTTCATGGGAGAGTTTTGTAGTTACGGGAAAAGCTAAAAGTGAAATCAGGCGTTATATCAGGGCAAGACAAAGGGAAGAGCATATAAGTTTGGGTAAGAATATACTTGAGAGGGATTTTAAAACCTCATCAAAAAAGAAATTCACCGACAAAGTTGTTGAACCTGCCCTTAAAAGCCTGAAAAAGAAAAAAGTTGATGATGTTTATGCTGCAATAGGAGCAGGCAACCTTAACACATACGATGTTGTGCAGGCTATATTCCCCGATAAAAAAATCGCTAAAAAGAAAAATAGCCGCCTTTCCATATTTAACCTTTCATTTTCTAAGGAAAGGAGGAAAAAAGGTGATTCTATCCCTATTAAGGGGCTTACTCCCGGAATGTCCGTATATTTTGCCGAATGCTGCCACCCTATCCCCGGTGATACGATAGTGGGTGTTGTTACAACGGGTAAGGGAATGACTATACATACGGCTGATTGTGAAATGCTGACAAATTTTGCAACTACCCCTGAAAGGTTGGTTGACGTTTCGTGGGGCAATACAAATGATGAAAAAGAGCCTTATGTGGGTCGTATTAAAGCGACATTGTTGCATAAGTCCGGTAGTCTGGCTAACCTCACTAATATTGTCGCAAGTGAGGGAGGCAATATCAATAACCTGAAAATTATTGATAGAAGACCTGATTTTTTTGAACTGATAGTAGATATCAATGTAATGGGTGCAAAGCATCTATCGAATATAATTACCGCCCTTCGTACCAATTCAAGTGTTCACGCCGTGGACAGGTACAAAAAATAGGTGTGTTTTTGTTATAAATTCGTTCTGATACTTATTATTTTTATGAAGTATTTCGCCAATTTACGTAAGTAAATTATAGGGGGTCTAATTTAAATTGAAAGTATATCCCGGCATAAAGCGAGGATTACAATCATGGGTGTCCAAAAGTGTAAATACTATAATTTAATGTGCTATATAATTTGACATTCGGTTAAATTTTTTTAACGGAAATGCATATATTTTCCTTATTTATAACAGTTTAACGATAATTGATATTAGTAGATATTTATGCATATATTACAAATCTTTATGAAATAAAAATGTATAAGTATTTATACTTTCGATTGGAAAAGACTAGTTTTTATAGTGGGTTAAGGATTTTTATTTGCTGTTGCAATTTCCATTTTTCTATATTATAAAGCAGACTCAGAGATTCTCAATTTAAATATATTAACGATTGAAAGCTTAATATATTAATTGAAGACGGTATCTAAGTGTGCAATTAAAATGGTTTTTTTCGTGTCAACTTCCGGTTATAAAACTTTTGTGTACTCTCCTTCGCAATTCATTGATGCGTCAATCGCAATATCCGCTACAAGATGCGGTGAGGTCGGAATAATCGATGCAAGTTTGGAAAAAAACATTAATAATATTTTTGCGTGCCTTAATAAGATAAATCAGCCTGAAACCGGTGCTAAAGGTGATTATGGGATACATCTCGGTAAATTTGATAAAAATGTGGTTGAAAGTTTAAAGCCGTATCTTGATTCAAACTTAAAATATGTAATTATAGGTTGTAATGACGCTGAAAAATATATTAAGGCAATAAGGGCTTTAAATAACGATACGAAGATATTGGTTGAATATACTTCTTTCGAATTATCCTCGTTTGTAGAAAAAAATGCCGATGGAATTATTGTAAAAGGTAATGAAAGCGGCGGTTTCGTCGGTGAGGAAAGTTGTTTTATCCTTTTACAGAAATTTATCGGTAAAACAAAGCTGCCTGTATTTGTAAGAGGCGGAGTGACTCCGCATGTGGCCGCCGCATGTGCCGCTATGGGAGTTGCCGGAGGGGTGCTGGATAATCAGGTTCTTTTGTTGAATGACAGTCCTGTGCAACAAAATTTACAAAAAATAATAGCCCCGTTATCGGGAAGTGAAACAGTGGCGGTGGGTAACGGTGAGTGTGGAAGTTATTTCAGAATCCTGAATCGCCCTCAGCTAAAATATGCTAAGGGATTTATTGAAGAAGGTGAGGATAAGTCGCATAAAGAGCTTGTTGAATTAGTTGAAAAATATGAAATTAATTACGAAAATCCGTTAAACGGTATTTTGCCTTTCGGTCACGATATATGTTTTGCCGAAAGCTACCGCAAACAATACGGCACTGTTGCAAAACTTATTAAAGCTATTAATTTTGCCGTTGCTTCATATGCAGAGAGTATAAAAAATAATGCTCCTTTAGCGGAAAATAGTCCGCTAGCACAAGACCTAGGCATTAGATACCCGATAGTTCAAGGACCGATGACCCGTGTTTCGGATACTGCGGATTTCGCAAACTCAATAGCACAAGGCGGTGCGTTGCCGATGCTGGCATTTGCGTTGATGAGTCCTGAAAAAATAAAAATACTCTTGCAGGAAACTAAAGAAAAATTAGGTAATAAGCCTTGGGGAATAGGGCTTCTTGGCTTTGTAAAACCGCAAATGCTAAAAGAGCAGATTAATGCCGCTTTGCCGTTCAAGCCTGATTACGCAATTATTGCAGGTGGTCGCCCCGATCAGGCGGTTGAGATGGAAAAACAGGGTATCCCGTCATTTTTGCATTTGCCGTCTGCTAATTTATTGGAAAATTTCCTCAAAGGCGGTGCAAGAAGGTTTATATTCGAGGGGCGTGAATGTGGTGGACATATCGGTCCTCTTAGCAGCTTCACTTTGTGGAGTACCATGATTGACAGGTTGCAAACAGTTTTAGAAGAACAAAATATCAAAGGTGAAGAAGTGCAATGTCTGTTTGCCGGCGGTATTCATGATGAGTTTTCATCTGCATTGTTGCAGGTTATGGTTGCCCCACTGGCACAAAGGGGTGTTAAGCTCGGTATAATAATGGGTAGTGCTTATTTGTTCACCGAAGAAATAGTTTCAGGCGGCGGAGTTGTAGAGCAGTTCCAAAAAACGGTAATCGAATGTGAGCATACGGTAAATCTTGAATCCGGTGCAGGTCATGCCAGCCGTTGTGCCTACACTCCTTTTGCAAAGTCTTTCTTTGAAAAGAAAAAGCAGTACAAACAAAACTCAGAACTAAAAGCTGATGAGATTCGTGAGAATCTGGACAGGCTGATACTGGGTACTTTGCGAGTTGCCTCTAAAGGTAAGGTGCGTAAGGGTGATGAACTCGAAGACGTAAGCGTTAAAGACCAGCAAATCGAGGGCATGTATATGCTGGGGCAGGTAGTTCCGCTGAGAAACAGCGTTACTAAAGTTGAGAAGCTGCATAATCAGGTTATACAAGGGGCAGCCGAGTTGATATCTAAGAAGACTGTTTCTGCTAAGGCTAAGAAAAAAGCCGAAACAAAACAATCCGATATTGCGATAGTGGGAATAGAGGTTGCGTTGCCGGGGGCAAAAAATACCGCCGAATACTGGCAGAATATCCTGAATAAAGTGGATTCGATAGTTGAGGTTCCTACGACACGTTGGGATTATAATCATTATTTTAATGAAGACCGTCATGCGAAGGATAAAGTCTACTCCAAGTGGGGCGGATTCATGGACGATATGGTATTTGACCCTATGAAATACGGTATCACTCCAAAATCAATAGAGTCTGTTGACCCTATGCAGCTTATGACTTTGGAGGTTGCTAAGGCAGCTTTGGTTGATGCGGGTTTTGACGAAGAAGATGATGAGCTTCGTAAGCGTACTGCGGTTATTATCGGTGCAAGCGGCGGTGCGGGTGATGTGGGTATGCAATACGGTATGCGTTCGGAATTACCTAGATTTTTAGGTGAGTTGCCGAAGGAACTTGATGAGAGTTTGCCGCAGTGGTCGGAGGATACTTTTGCAGGCATATTGATTAACGTTGTTGCCGGAAGGATATCTAACCGCCTTAATTTGGGTGGTGTTAATTTTACTACAGATGCGGCTTGTGCTTCTTCATTGAGTGCCGTTTATCAGTCTATTAACGAGTTGCAAAGCGGCAACTGCGATGTTGCGTTAACGGGTGGCTCGGACACGGTGCAGGGGGCGTTCGGTTATATGTGTTTCAGCCAGACTCAGGCACTATCGCCGACAGGTCGTTGTCGGACATTTGATGAATCTTCAGACGGTATCGTTATCTCAGAAGGGATAGTGATGATGGTATTAAAACGCTTAGAAGATGCACAGCGTGACGGCGACAGGATTTATTCGGTAATTAAAGCTATAGGCGGCGGAAGCGACGGCAAAGCCAAGGGTTTGAGTGCACCGCTCCCCGAAGGGCAGTTGCAGGCTATGAACCGTGCTTATGAAAAAGCCGGATTCTCGCCGGATACCGTAAAATTATTCGAGGCACACGGAACGGGAACCGTAGCAGGAGATACTTCCGAGTTGAAAAGTACAAGTGCTTTGCTTAAAAACGCAGGAGGCAAGCCGAAAAGTGCCGTGGTCGGGTCTGTAAAAACTATGATAGGTCATACAAAAGCTACCGCAGGTGTTGCGGGTATGGCAAAAGCAGCCCTTGCTTTATATTATAAAACTCTGCCTCCACACAGGGGGGTGAGCAAGCCTAATCATGCGTTTTTAGAAGATGATATGCCTTTTTATTTGGTAGATGAGGCGACTCCTTGGGTAAATGACGGTAAAAATCCACGTCGTGCCGCCGTTAGTGCGTTCGGGTTCGGTGGAACTAATTTCCATGCCGTTTTAGAAGAATACACAGGCGAATATCGTAGCTGGCTGAACAAAGCCGTTTGCGATAAATGGGAAAGTGAATTGTTCGTATTTAGCGGTGGCTCTAAAGAATCCTTAATTGCAGCTTTGGAAAAAGCAAAGGCGATTGTGCAATCAAATCCTGATATTTATTTGAGGGATTTTGCGAAGGCTTGTGCGAAGTCTTTTGTTAGCCCTCGTACTGAGGGAGAGGGGACTTGTGGGGCGGTTGTTTCTATCGTTGCCGATAGTTTTGAAAAATTGGCGGAAAATCTGCAAAACGCAATTTCGCATATTACAAACGGTGATAAGCTTGCTAAAAGCACTTACTATTCTAAAGGGCGTGAGCAGGGGAAATTAGCAGTGCTGTTTTCCGGTCAGGGTTCTCAATATACGGGTATGATACGTGAGTTAGCGTATAACTTCCATGTTGTTGTAAATGCATTATCAGATGCCGATAAATGTTTAAATACCGCTTTTGAAAAGCGTTTTGACAAAAACCTGAGTGATTTTATTTATCCGCACGGAACTTATGACGATGCAGCCAAAAAAGCCGCTGAAAAAGCTTTGACCGGTACGGATATTGCTCAGCCTGCACTTGGTGCGGTTGAATCTGGTTTGTGGCAATTAGCATGTTAGTTCGGGATAAAAGCCGATATGCTTGCAGGGCATAGCTATGGTGAGTTCGTTGCTTTATATGCATCGGGGCAGATAAGCTTTGCAGATTTGATGAAAATATCGGAAGCACGAGGAAGGCTTATCGTAGATAAAGCTAAAGAGGCAGGATTAGAGCTTGGAACTATGGCAGCGGTAAGGGCTGACAGAAAAGAAGTTGAGGCTATCATAAAAGATATTGACGGCGTGGTGGTTGCTAATCATAATTCTCCTAAACAGATAATAATATCAGGTTCTAAAGACGGAATTAAACTTGCTTGTGAAAAACTTTCCGCAAGTGGTTGTAAAAGCGTTCCTTTGCCTGTGTCCGCCGCATTCCACTCAAGCTTTGTTGAGCCTGCTCGCTCGTCTTTGGAGAAGGTTATAAACGAGGTAAGCTGGAACGAAAGTTCAGGCATTGCAGTTTATTCAAATAATACGGCAAAACCACATACGAACGCTAAAAAAGCAATGGCGGGGCATCTTACCGGCTCTGTTGAGTTCGTTGCTCAGATTGAAAATATGTATAATGACGGGGCAAGGGTTTTCCTTGAGCTTGGCCCCAAAAACGTGCTTGCAAAGCTGGTTGGGCAGATATTAGGTGATAAAAACCATACATCTGTAGCTATTGACGATAACGGAAGCGGTATAAGCGGAATGCTGCATGCGTTAGGGCAGTTAATCGCAAGTGGTGTTGATGTAAATATCGCTAAATTATTTGAAGGGCGTGATTGTCTTGATATAACAATCGATAAAATCGCATCGGCAAAACGTACTCCTGAAACTCCGAAACATGCTTGGTTGCTAAACGGAAGCAAGGCTAGAAAATTCGGTGAGCCTGTTAAGCAGGTAGGCATTACGGTAGAAGAATTCAAACAGCGTAAAGTTGTAGAAAGTTCTTCCGCTCCTGTAGTTAAGCCGGACGTGAAAAACGAGTATGTATCTGAAAGTACAGGTACTCCTAATAGAAAATTTATGCATAAAAATATAATAAAAACTCAAAATAAACAGAGGATTAATATGAGGGACAAAAACTTTAACGGTTCCGTGACACAGGCATATTTTGACCTTGTGTCGCAGCAGTTGGACAACGCCCGTGACGTTGCACTGGCTGAACTTGGTGTGGATATAGGTTCGGGACAGCAATCTCAATCGCTGCCGCAACAACAACGCCGTCCTGTTGCACCTAGGACTATAAATACGGGTTCGGCAAGAAATGTGGCAACATTGCCTATTAAAACTGCGGCTCCTAGGAATGTAGCTTCTTTTGCCGCACCTGCTGCAAGACCTGCTGCCGTAGCAACTGCGATAAAATCAGCTCCCGCCCCGATAGCTGCTGTTAGTGAATCTACACAGTTGGGTCATGATAAGATAAAAGATATCATCTTAAATATCGTAACTGAAAAAACAGGCTATGAAGCCGATATGATTGAATTCAACCAGAACTTAGAAGCCGACCTTGGTGTTGATTCAATTAAGCGTGTTGATATTGTGGGCGGAGTTTTGGATTCCCTCCCGGAGTCATATAAAAATGCTCTTGGTGATGAAGGGCGTACAAAGTTAAATACGGCTACAACTTTAGATGTGATGCTTGAAGTATTAACTTCTGCGGCGGCTAATAATAACAGCCCGAAAGCGGTTAGTGCTTCATCTCCTAAAGCTGCGAGTCTCGATGCAAACGCCATCCGTGATATCATGCTTAATATTGTAACTGAAAAAACAGGTTATGAAGCAGATATGATAGAGTTCAACCAGAACTTAGAGGCCGACCTTGGTGTTGATTCTATTAAGCGTGTCGATATCGTTGGCGGAGTTTTGGACGCTTTACCTGATTCTTACAAGAACGGTCTTGGTGAGGAAGGCAGAACTAAACTTAATACCGCCACTACATTACAGGATATGCTTGATATCTTGCAAAAAGCAGGAGGAGCTTCTGCCGTAAATTTTAAGTTCGCCGAGGTGAGCGAGAGTATAGCTGAAACTTCTGATGTTTCCGGCTACTCGCCTCGGCTTGATAAATCCCGTGCCAAGATTGTGGCTGTGCAAGAAGCGATTCCTGCTAATGCTGTAAAAGGTCTTACGGCGGGTACTTTTTTAATTACGCAAGACAGCCTGAAAGTATCAAAAGAGCTTGCAAAACTTATTGAGGATAAAGGCTCTAAGGCAATGATTATTCCAAGGCTTGCCCTTAAAGATGAAGGTGAGCTTTGGAACTGGTGTGCGGAAAACGATTCTGATATTGATTCGGTTGCCGGAATAGTACATCTATTGCCGATAGGTTCCAAGGCGTTGCAGATTGATTCTGTAAAAGAGCAATGGCAAGAGCAGATTTTTGCTAATGAAAAAACGCTGTTCTTATTGGTTAAGCAGTTTAACTCAAAAATCAAAAAAGATGCACATATATTATCGGCCTGTTCTTTGGGCGGATTGTTCGGACGTGAGAAAACCTGCGAGAAGGGTTTGAGCCTGCAAGGCGGAGCCGTCGGAATGATTAAATCTTTATGTAAAGAGCGTGAGCAGATAAGAGGCAGAATTGTTGATGTGGATAGTCGCCAAAAGGCAAAAGCTATAGCTGATAATATATTTGCGGAACTTGAACTTTGCGGCGGTCGCCTTGAGGTAGGTTATCCAAAGGGTGTAAGGACTATTTTCAGGACTGTTTATACCCCGATGGACGATTTGGCAGATGAAATCAGCGATACGGGTTTGGTTGTTCTTGCAACAGGTGGTGCAAGGGGCGTGACTGCCGAAGTATTGCGTGAGGTGGCAAAAAGCGGAAACACCATCATATTGACAGGGCGTAGCCCGTTGCCGAAAGCTGAAAATATAATGCGTGATGATGCACAGATTGCGGCACTTACCGATGAAAAATCCCTTGCCAGACATTTTGTGAAAAACGAGTCGTTGGGGCTGGGTGAGGCTCGCAAGAAAGCAAGTTCGGTATTAGCTGCAAGGGAAATTATAGATAATATTGAAGACTTTAAAAACAGCGGAGCCGAAGTTGAATATTATGCGGTAGATGTTACCGATGAACAGGCTATGCAGCAAATGTTTGCATCGCTTTATAAGAAATACGGCAAAATAGACGGTATAGTCCACGGTGCAGGAATCATTGAAGATAAATTCCTTGCCGATATTGAATCAGATAGCTGGTCACGTGTGGTAAATACTAAAGTTATCGGTATGCTGCTTTTGCAAAAATTTGTTGATGAGTCAAAGCTGAAATTCTTTACGGTGTTTAGCTCGGTTGCCGGGCGTTATGGAAATACGGGGCAAAGTAACTATGCCACAGCTAATGAGCTTATGAACCGTATTTGTAGTCAGTTGCAAAAAAATTGGAACAACAAAGTTAAGGTGAGTGCATTATGCTGGGGTCCTTGGGGAAAAACTAAATTCGGTGCAGGTATGGTAACTGAGGCAACTGAGGCAAAGTTCCGCAAGTTCGGTGTTTACCTTGTTACTGCCGAACTTGGGCGTATGTTATTTCGCTATCAGGTGGCAAACTCTAGGGCAAGCGATGAGCCTGAAATAATCTGCGGTGAAGCTCCGTGGGAGGAGTCCGAGGCACGCATAGGAAAGTTTCAAATAGCAGATAATAACGCCGATATATTAGGTGGTGCAGATGTAAAAGAATTGTCACAAGGTGATAGTTCTATCGAAATAACGCTAAATAAAAACCACCCGTATCTGCAAGACCATATAATAGATGCAGACCCTGTTTTACCTATGGCGGTCGCTATGGAGATTATGGCTGAGGCTGTAAAAAAATCATATGGCGAAGGCTGGCAGATATCTGAAATAAAAGACGCACAGTTGTTCAAAGGCGTATTTGTAAATAAGGAAGATTATCCGCTAACCGTGAAAATGACTATGAAATCTCACGGTATGGACGGTCATTCTATCGTAAACGCTAAAATTGTAGCAAGTGAAGGCAAGCAGTTGCCGCATTATGGGGCTGCGATAATATTATCGCCCGTATTGTCGGAATCAGGTGAAGAATCGCCGGAAATAATCTGGCGTGACAGCAAGCCGTTTTCGGTTGAGGAAGCATATAATGACTGGCTATTTCACGGGGAAACTTTTCAGGTTATAGAATCGGTTGATGAGTTTTCCGAGCAGGGTGCAAAATGTGTTGTGCGTACTACGACTCAAAGCAAATTGCTGGGCAACTCTACGGATAAGGGGTGGTTATTTGACCCTGCCGTAATTGATGCCGCTGCACATATGAGCGTATTGTGGATGGCGGTTAAACGTAACCTTTTCGCCCTTCCGATGAAGTTCGGGCGTATTTCTCGCTTTACAGATGCGTTGCCTGAAAAAGTTATAATGAATTATATAATAACCGATGAAAATTCTGAATCTGTTACGGTTGATGCGTATTTTGAGGATTCTAAAGGCAGGGTATTGGTAAAGATAGAATCAATGCAGCATATAGTAGCTAAAAACCATAAGGTAGGTGTTAAAAAAGATAGGCTGGTTGCTTAGGTGTTCAAAAAAATGTCATCCCCTGAATTTTTCAAAGAAAAATTATAAGGGGATCTGTTTAAGTTGAAAAAAGATCCCCGAACAAGTCGGGGATGACAAAAGATAGAAAGAGCTGATGAAGTAATTCGGGATATAAAAATATATGAAGAAAAATATGAGTGCTAATAAAAATATAACAAAAGAGCCGATAGCGGTAATCGGTATGGAGTGTATTTTCCCTAAGGCTCCGAACATGAAGGCTTACTGGCAGAATATCTTAAATAAAGTAAATGCCGTTGGTGAACCGCTGTATATATGGCACGCAGACCACTATTTGAATAACGGTTATATATCAACTTCTAAGGGTGGGTATTTAAAAGATTTGTATAGGTTTAACCCTGCCGAGTTCGGAGTTATGCCAACGGCGGTAGATGGGGGCGAGCCTGACCAGTTTATAGCGTTACAGGTTGCTAAAAGAGCCTTGGAAGATGCCGGAGAGCAATATTTAAACCCTGATTATAACCACCGTGATACGGGAATTATATTAGGACATAGCACATACTTACATCGTGGGCAGGTAAACGGGGCGCAGCATTATGTTGCAGTTGACCAGACTATAGAGATATTAAAGCTTGTTCTGCCTTCAATGACAGACGAGCAAAGCAAGCAGTTATATAAATTGCTGTCATCACAGTTGCCTAGATTTAATGCCGATACATGCCCTGCGATGGTTCCAAACGCCATGACGGGGCGTATTGCAAACAGGCTTAATTTTACAGGACCTAACTATATTATAGATGCGGCTTGTGCGTCTTCACTTTTATCTATCGGAGCTGCGATAGATGAGCTTAGAAGCGGAAGAAGCCGTATGATGCTGGCAGGGGGCATTAATGCCGCATTGCCTGCCGAAGTCGATATTATTTTCACCCTTCTTGACGCATTGAGCAAAAAAGGCATGTTAACCCCGTTTTCAAAAGATAGTGACGGTACGTTGCTCGGTGAGGGAGCCGGTGTTATTGTTTTGAAAAGATTATCCGACGCACTAGAAGACGGTGACCGCATATATTCGGTTGTGCATGGGGTAGGGCAGTCAAGTGACGGCAGGGGGCATGGCTTGCTTGCACCAAGTGCCGACGGTGAGGCTCTTGCCATGAACCGTGCTTATGAAGATAGCGGTATAGACCCTTGTACTATAGGACTTATTGAGGCACATGGAACAGGAATAGCATTAGGTGACAAAACGGAGATAAGTTCATTAAAGCAGATTTTCGGTGAGCGTTTAGGCGAACAGGGAAATATTGCCGTTGGCTCTGTAAAATCAATGATAAGTCACTGTATCCCTGCGGCAGGTGCGGCAAGTTTTATTAAAACGAGCCTTGCACTTTATCATAAAATATTACCGCCTACTTTGTGTAATGAAGTTAATCCCGAACTTGGTATTAGTGATACCGCTTTATATGTGAACACGGAGGCTAAACCTTGGATAAGTGAAGAAGGTGAACCATGCCGTGCCGCTATTAACTCTTTTGGTTTTGGCGGTGTTAATGCTCATGCGATTTTAGAAGAAGCCCCTGCCAATTCAAACCGACCTAAAAAATGTTCGCCGTGGGAATTTGAACTATTTGTGTTCAAAGGCGAAAGTGCCTCGCAGATTCAAACGCAACTTGATGAGGTGCAGAAATTTATATCTTGCAGAGATGATGTAAAAATTGAAGATGTCGCATTTACAGTTTTTGAAAACACACTAAAAAATAAGGGTAATTGTCGCCTTGCTATTATGGCGGATAGTCTTGCGGAACTAAGTAAAAAAATTGACAACGCCACAAAGAAGCTGGCTAAAGATGCGTCCCCTTTTACAGGAAAAAACGGCGTTGTTTATAGCAACAGACCTGTAGAAGGCAAGGTTGGCTTTATGTTCCCCGGTGAAGGTTCGCAATATATTAATATGCTATCCGATTTGGCTATGCATTTTGAACCTGTAAGGAAGTGGTTCGGTTTTTGGCACGGTTTATATGATGAAACACCCGGTTCAAGGCGTACCGATATTATGTTCCCTGTGCAAAGCGAGTTGACGGCACAGCGTAAAGCATATGTACAAAAGCGTATCCATGATATGGATATCGGTTCGGAGGCTGTTTTTGTCGGTGGTCAGGCGATGTTCGACCTTATCAGGCATTTTGATGTAGAGCCTGATGTTATGGTGGGGCATAGCAGCGGTGAATCGGGGGCGTTGGTAGCATCTAAGGCTATACCGTGGAATAACAAAAAAGAGCTTGCCGAACTGGTGAGAGAGGTAAACAGGTTTTACCGTATAATCGAAGAAGAAGGTGGTATTGAACGTGGCGTTCTGATGGCGGTTGCCCTTATCAGTCAGGAAAAAATCAAAAAGCATCTTGAGGGAACCGGTGTTGTAATCGCAATGGAAAACTGCCCTACGCAAACTATAATATATGGCAGTGTAGAAGATATTGATGAGCTTGCAAAAGTTTTGATAAAAGAAGGTGCTATATGTGAAAAGCTTCCGTTTGACAGGGGATATCACACCGAAGCATTTGCCCCGATGAAAGATTCGTTCCATAAATATTATGAAGAAAATAATCTGGCTTGTCCTGAAATTCCTCTATATTCATGTGCCTCTGCCGACCTGTTTCCTAAAGACCCGAAGGAAGCACAAAGCCTTGCTGCGACTCAATGGATAAAGAAAGTGCGTTTTGTCGATACCGTTGAAAAAATGTATGAAGACGGAGTGCGTTACTTTATTGAGGTTGGGTCTTCTAGCAAACTAGCCGCATTTGCAGAGCAGATTTTAAGGAAAAGTAAGAAAGATAAGGAATGTGTGATTTCCTCAAGTAATATTGAGAGCAAACCCGGATTGTTCCAATTTCTGAATTTAGCTGCGGTGCTGTTTGTTAATGATAAATTCAAAGTAGAAAAGCTTTTTGCCGATAGGGAAGTTCAGCTATTAGACTTTAGCAAGTTGGAAAAAGAAAAGCCAAAAGGAATATTCTTAGATAGCAACCTTCCACGCCTGAAAGCCACTGATGAACTGAAAGAATTTTTACAAAAAATTACTCCTGCAAGCCAAGTTTCGCAACAAGCCCCGATTGCTTCGGGTGAAGATATTTACGCCGAACACAGACCTTTTATAAGCGAGATAAAAGAGCTTACGCAAGATAAATTTATAGGTTCATGTTATCTTTCAGCTTTTGAAGATAAGTTTTTGCAAGACCATACTTTATCAGGTGCGGTATCCGATATTGACCCTAACCTTTTCGGGCTTCCTTGTGTGCCTTTGATGGTGTCTTTGGAGATTATGGCTCAGGGTTGCTCGGCTTTGGCGGGAAGCATTGATTTAAGGGTTATCGAAGATATAAGAACATTCAACTGGATTGCATTAGATAGCGGTGAAGTTAATCTTGAGATAAGGGTTACTAAGCTGCAAGGAAAAGAAAACGGATATTTTGCCGAGATTTATAATAACGACAGCAAGGTAATGAACGCCAATTATTATTTTGGCGAAACTGCAAATTATATATGTGAGGCGTTGCCTGATTTTGAGGCAAAACAAGAGCCGTACAGATGGCCGGGTGAATATGAAATGTATGGTTGCGGTATGTTCCATGGTTCTATATTCCGGACTATACGTTATGTTGACAAGTGGAATGATAACGCGATTGAGGCAGAGCTTTCAACAGCAAGCCTTAATGGATTTTTCAGGGACGGAGAAACTCCGAAGATGGTATTGAACCCTGCTTTGATGGATTCACTCAATCAGCTAACGGCATTTTGGGTTGCAAATAAAGTAGGACCTGATTTTAATAATTTCCCTTCCAAAGTAGAGCGTATGGAGTTTTATTCTCAATGTCCGCAGGATATTGAAGGACTTAGAAACAGGGCTATAAGAAAAGAATCGGACGCAACAGGTGCTGACGGTGTTTGGGATATTGAATGTAATGATGCAGACGGTAATCCTGTTATAAGGGTAAAAGGCTTGCAAAACATATTCTTTGATGTGCCTTATAATTTTTATACATGCCGTACAAGTCCTCTTGAGGGGTGGCTTGGCAATCCGATAGAGTCAGATGGCGAAAACATAAACTGGCATTTGGAATATCTTCCGAATAGTTTTTGTACTCAGTCAAGCGGAGTATTATTGCGTGCATATGCATATTGCATATTGAACAGTCAGGAACGTGAGCAGTGGAACGGTTTGAATGCGGATATTGCCACAAAACGCTCGTGGATATTTCAAAGGGCGTGTGTAAAAGAAGCCGTACGCTATCATATATACCAGCAAACCGGTGAGTTGTTATATCCAAGTGATATTGAAGTATGCGTAGATACAAACGGTCAATGTTATGTTGACGGCTGGTGGTGTCAAGATGATGAGTATTTTATTATAGACGCACCGCAATTGACGATTCAGGCAGGTAATGATGAGTGTTTCGTAGCGGTTGACGCGTACGAAGAGGATTATGAATTGCAACAGGGAGTTGGCGGTTAATAGGTTAAGAGTTGCCATAGGATGACAAAAAAATAAAAGGTGGTTTTTAAATTTGTCATGCTGAATTTATTTCAGCATCTGCTTTTAAAATAAATAGATCCTGAAACGAGTTCAGGATGACAATGTAATAAAAAAGTAAGGAGGTCGATTGTGACTAAAACAGTAGAACAGGTGGTTATCGGACTAGTCGAGGAATTTGTAGATGATTGGGGGCTGGACGATATTGAAATTAACAAAGATACGAAGATTAAAGCCGATATAGGTTTTGACTCATCGGATACTATGCAGTTATTTGCGGCTATTGCCGAGCATTATGATTATGTGGAGTTCCGGTTTCAGGAGCTTGTGGTTCAGGACGATAAGTTCGTAGATGACCTGACTTTGGGGCAGGTAATAGTTTTCGTTCTAAAAACATTAAATTCAAATACAAAAAATACACAGGAGAGTAACGTAGCATGACCAAAACACTATTTTTAGGAATGGACGGTTCAACATTCACAATATTAAACGAACTTACATCAGGTGCTAACCCTGTAATGCCGTTTATGGCAGAAATATTTAAAAAAGGTGCAAGAGGCAAGTTGCTTTCTACCCCTAATCCTTTAACACCTCCTGCGTGGGTATCGCTTATGACGGGCAGAAGTCCGGGTAATCACGGTCTGTACGACTTTTTGAAAACCACTGAAGTAGGCGGCGAATTATATACCGAATTATATAGTGCTACCGACTGTCAGGTTGAGATGATATGGTCTATTGCATCACGTCAGGGCAAAAGGGTTGCTGCACTGAATCTTCCTTTTACCGCACCTCCTCCAAGAGATATTAACGGCGTTATCCTTCCGGGCTTTATTCCGTGGAAACACCTGCGTAGAAACACCCAGCCTAAAGATTTTTATACAAGTTTGAAGGAAAACCTTCCCGGTTTTGACCCTAAAGAACTGGCGTGGGATTTTGAAAGAGAGGAAAAATCAGTACAACACCTGACTAACGAAGAGCGTAAGAATTGGGTAATCTACCACTTACCGAGAGAAGAGCAGTGGTTCAACGTTGCCAAATATGTATTGCAAAATGAGAATACAGACCTTATGGCGGTTATGTTTGACGGTACTGATAAATTGCAGCATCAGATATGGAGGTTTATCGCTCCGGGTTTAGAGCCTGCCGAGCCTGATCCTTATTATGATGAAATGCGTGAGATTTCATTAAAATACTTCTCATTGCTTGACGGCTACCTAAAAGACCTTATAGAAACGGCAGGTGAGGATACCCAGGTATTTATGGCATCTGACCACGGATTTACCACGCAATATGAAGCAGTTAGAATAAATTCATATTTAAAGGAAAAAGGTTACTTAAAATATAAGGATAACCCTGATCCGAATAAGAGCGATTTCCTGTCAACTGTTGATGTTAGTAAAAGTATAGCTTACTGCAAAACTTCTTCGAGTAACGGTATCAACATACGTATAGCACGCAGTGCAGGCGAAACCGGTGTGAAACCTGAAGAATATAAGGAAGTGCGTGAAAAACTTATCTATGACTTAGAACAGCTTGTGGATAAAGATAGCGGTGAGCGTATTATTACCGATATAACCGTAAGGGAAGAAGCTTTTCCGGGGCTTGCTATGGGCGAAGCTCCTGATTTATTGCTTACATTGCGTGACCATGGATTCGTATCTACAAGAGATGAGTTGCCTGTGGTACAAAAACTTGCCGACCCTATCGGCACTCACCACCCTGAGGGTATATTCATTGCATATGGTACGGGTATTAAAAAAGGCGTTGTTATAGAGGATCGTAATATCGTTGATGTTGCCGCTACGTTATTATATAGCGTCGGCTTGCCTGTTCCTTCTGATTTTGAAGGTAAGGTTCCGACATCGGTATTTACCGAAGAGTATTTAAAAGAGAATCCTATACAGATAGGTGCTGAAACATTGCCTCCTGTTAACTCGGCTACTAAAGATATGTCGCCTGAGGAAAAGCAGTCTTTGTTGGCACAGTTATCTGCACTTGGGTATGCGGAGTAATTAGCAAATTTATATTTGTCACCCTGAACTTGTTTCAGGGTCTACTTACAAGTAAAAGTAGATGCTGAAATAAATTCAGCATGACAGTAATAAAATAGATTTTATGGTTAATCTGTCGATCTACAAAAAGGAAAATTGAGAAAATGCCGGTTTTAAATATTAACGAAACTAAAATAAATTGTACCCAACTAGCATATAAGGGTGAGGGGCGGCCTGAAGACCTTATAATGGTGCATGGGCTTGCCTCCAATATGGCTTTCTGGCTGGGTGATTACGCAAAACAGTTTTCCGCTAGGTTTCGTGTAACGTTATTTGATCTTCGCGGTCACGGCAGGTCGGCTTTGACCGATAACGGATATACGGCAAAAAATCTGGCAGTGGATTTAAAAGAGTTGCTTGATAGTTTGGGTATTGATAAAGCACATATTGTGGCACATAGCTTTGGCGGTGTTGTCGCTATGAATTATGTTTATGAAAATCCCCAAACGGTTTCGTCGCTGGTTTTGATGGATACTCAGATTAATATAGGTCGTGCCATGGTTAAAAGTAATGGCTGGACGGCTGCGAACGCATTACAGTTGGCATTAAAGGAATGCGGCATAAATATTGATACGAAACACCCTTATTTCGGTTATCATCTGATGACGGAAGTTGCTCGATTTAAAAAATCGGGTACTCCGATACCTGAAAAATTATATCCTTGGGTGCAAAGGATATTTGAAGGTAACAGCCCTCGCACCGCCGAAAAATGGCTGGACTTGATTGAAAATACAAAAGCATTAGATGAACTTACAGGCAACGACAATCTTTCTGCTAATAATTTATATAAAATAAAATGCCCTGTTTTAGCCGTTTATGGAGAAAATTCCCATTCGATGGCTACGGCTAATTATCTGAACACGCTTTGGTCGGATAAGGATTTTGTTTCAATCAAAGGTGCCGGACACTTCTTTCCGAAAGCATCGCCTCAAATGGTTATGGAACTTTGTGATGCTTTTTGGGATAAAGAAGGTTTAGATGATGTGATTAATGATTACGAGTGCTTAAACTATATTTCATACTCTGAAGATGCCTCGAAAAAGGTGTTGTGAGTATGAAGTAATAACTTGTCATGCTGAATTTATTTCAGCATCTATCTAACATATAGACCCTGAAACGAGTTCAGGGTGACATAATCATTAGATTAAAAGGCTATAATATTTGCGTCATTATATGGCTTAAAAAGTTCCCTCACCCGCTTGCGGGGGAGGTTTAGGGAGGGGGCAGTACGAAAACCCCTCACAAAACACTATCTTGTTTTAACTCTCCCTCAGGGGGAGAGTAGTTGTTTAGGACTTTTGTAGTTGCTAATAGAGATTTGGAGATATCTTTGCAGGAACATATAGGTCAACGCACAGATGCTAACAGAGCGGGCGTATGGCCGGGACTAAGTGAGGAGGATTTTGAGCTTATCGCCAAGCAGGGCTTCGGTGATGGGACAAATGCCTATGCTCATTCTATGGCTTGGTTCAAGGGTCATCTATATGTAGGTACTACCAGAGGCAATTTTGCCCTGATGAGAAAAAGGCTGCCAATCGGTATGGATCCATGGCCTATCGAGTGTCCTAAAGACCCTTTTGACCTTGGGCTTAATTCCGAGATATGGCGTTATAACCCGAAGAATAAAAGCTGGAAAAAAGTTTATAGGTCTCCTGATATAAAGGGAAGTAACGGAAAAATAATACCTGAGTCTTTAGGGCATCGCGGCATGGTGGTTTTTAAAGACGCATTATATGTTACTACATGGTCGCCTGCGGCGGGTCCGGGACCTTTGATACTAAGAAGTGAAGACGGGATTAATTATGATGTTACATGTGAACCCGGTTTGATGGGGTTGCCTGTGACGGCTATCAGGACTATGGTAGAACATAAAGATAAGCTTTATACCACGCCTTCAGGTTCAAGAGGGGGCAACCCGAATGTTGCTTCGCATTCAATAGTTTATGAAAGTGCAGACCCTGCCGGCGGTAATTGGGTTCCTGCCAGTGACTTCGGTTTTGGTGATGCGGAAAATAAAACCGTTTTTGAAATGGTTTCTTTTGGTGAATATCTGTATGTAGGTACTTTTAATCTGGAGGGTTTTCAGGTTTGGCGTTCCGATATGGAAGGGGAAAAGCCGTATAAATGGGAAAAAGTAATCGAAAAAGGTGCATATAGAGGTGAAGAAAACCAGATAGCTTGCAGTATGATGCCGTTCAAAGGGGCGTTATATGTGGGCAGTGCAATACAAGGCGGCGGTGTTGATACGCAAAATAAGGTAGGTCCTGCCGCATCGGAATTAATAAGGATAAATACCGATGGCAGTTGGGATTTGATAGTGGGGACTGAGCGTGATACACCCGACGGCTACAAAAAACCTTTGTCGGGTTGGGCGGAGGGTTTTGATAACTGGTTTGCAGGCTATTTCTGGCGTATGTGCGAGCATGACGGCTGGTTGTATCTTTCAACATTTGACTGGAGTGTAACACTGCCGTATGCAAAGCGTGAGAGTTGGCCGCAGGAATTTTGTAACGTAATTAACAATCTGGGTAGTGAATTTATCCTTAGAAATAATGCAGGTTGCGGTGTATATAGAAGTTTCGATGGAGAAAGTTGGGTACGTGTAACAAATAACGGTATGTCAAACCCTTACAATATAGGAATAAGGACTTTTGCGTCTTCGCCATATGGTTTATTTGTAGGTACGGGGAATTTGTTCGGTCCAAAAGTATGGTCGTTTAAAGAAGAGCGTTATGTAAATAATCCGCGTGGCGGGTGTGAGGTGTTCCTCGGAAATAAGAAAAAAGCGTTTTGATAAGAGGTTATAATGAGAAACCAATCGGATATACAAAATGAAGAACGTCAGGTTTTCATAATTCCGCCTGTTATCGTAAAAGATATAGGCGGGAAAAAGCTATTACTCCTGCGTGCCAAAGGTTCGGGTGAATATCATCTGGAACTGGGAGAAGATGTTATATTTAAATTAAAGGAATGGGAATACCATGCTTTGAACGCATTATTTTCATTCGGCGGTGATAAATATGACACATTACTTGTAAACACTAATGACAGGTTCGGTCTTAGCCTTACACGGTATGATATTGACGTGTTGCTCGACAGGATAGCAAAAAGAAGGCTTTTTGATAAAGATAACGCACCTAAACACCCTCTTACCAAGCCTTTTTATGAAGGTACTGCAAAAATAGAAAATATTGCCGGTAAAACGGCAAATAATAATTTTACTGCCGGAGTTAGAAAAAAGGTATCGGGGAATTATAATTTAAAGGAAAAGATTACTTCCGTTTATTCACGGATTAAATCTGATGCAAAAGCTTTCTTTAAAGTAAATGAACAATTTACCGATGAGATTCAAGGTGATGATGACCTAAGTGATATTCAGATAGAACCTGAGGCTGCAAATTTTTCGGTGTTATTTAATCCGATGAGGTTTTTAAGAAAACATAATTCGCTAATATCAAAGGGGCGTTATCTTCTTTACGCATTGCCGGTATTATTTATTGCTTCACTTGTGATACTTTCCAATAACCCGCAAATGATAAGCCACGACCTGCCGAGTGCGATAAGCGGATTCGGACTTATTGCCCACATAGCTTTCGGATTGGTAACCGTCAGTGCTTTTGTAACATTTGCAACTTCTGCCGTTGCGTTTTCTTATACGGCGACGGTTAAAGCAATATCGGTAGTTTATTTTTTCGGATTTATCCCTCGTTTTATACCTGTGATAGAAGATACGGAAAAACTTAGCCGTGAGCAAAAAATGTGGGTTCACGCAACCTCATTGCTTGCACGTTTGGGGTTATTCGGTGTTGCCGTGTTAATGTGGTATAATTCAAGGCATCTGGGTGGAGTGATATCGGAATTTTTTGCGTTTTTATCATTTACGGCAATATTGTCGTTTTTCGTTGCTGCTTGCCCGTTCTATAAAAGCAGCGGATACAGGTTCTTAGTGCAGTTACTTAACGAACCTAACCTATGGGGAAAATCGATAACGGCATTATTTAATAAGGTGAACAAAGATGTTTATTCGCCTTCGGACAATAATGTTTTAGTTGCTTATGCTATTATATGCGTCTTTTTTACGTTTGCCCTTGCTGCTGCTGTGTTTGCAATGGCATATCACTGGTTTGAGATGGAGATAGGTAAAAATGCTCTCTTTATCGTATTTGCTCTGGTTGTGGCGTTTTTCTTAAGGCTGTCTAAGGAAGTAAAGAAAATTAACGAAGAATATAAGCGTAACCTGAACTTTGTGCGTTGGCGTGAAGGGGCTTTCCCGACAGTTGTAGAGGAAGTGAAAACGGACGAGGAAAAGCCCGACTACAGAAAAAAATACCTGCTTATTGCATCGGTAGTGCTTTTGCTGGTTCCGTATAATTATCAGCCGAGCGGTCAGGTGGTGATTATGCCTATTAACCAACAGAAGCTAAGTGCCGATATAGCCGGTATAATAGATGAGGTTTATTACGAAGGCGGAGAGTTTGTAAGGCAGGGGACTGTTATCGCTAAGTTATCAGTGCATGATTATGCAGCACAACTGGCTATCTTGAAGGCTAAGCGTGAAGAAAAAATTGCACAGATAAACTTTCTAAAGTCTATGCCTACTCCCGAGCAGGTGGCAGTGGCGGAAGAAAAGCTTGAGCTTGCCCGTGTGAGTGCAAAATATAGTCAGGCAGAATGTAACCGTCAAAAGCCGTTGCATGATTCGGGCGGGATATCCGAATCGCAAATGGCCATTATTGAGGAACAATGTGCGATTGACCGTCAAAATATAATGATAGCCGAAGCCAATCTTAATGAAATTGCGGCAGGTGCGTCTTATGAGGAGATAGCCGCAGCGGAACTTTCCTTGCTGCCTCTTGAAGCTGAAATAAGGCTTTATGAAGATAAAATAGAGCGTAGTCATTTTAAAATGCCGTTTGACGGTAAGCTTACAACTTTGGGCTTAAAAGAAAGGAAAGGGCAGTTCCTTGAACTTGGCTCGCCGTTGGCGTCGGCTCATGATGACAAGCAGTTAAAGGCTATTTTGAAAGTACCTGAAGATGAGCTTTCATATATTAAGGTGGGTTCTGAAGTTGATGTGAAAACTGCCGCTTATCCGGGTAAGACATTCAAAGCCGTTGTTTCGGTTATTGAGCCTGATGTTGAGGAGCATGAAGGCAAAAGAATGATAAGCATGATAATTTCATTCAACACTAATGAAAAACTGCTAAAATCCGGGCTTTCAGGTTATGCGAAAGTTGATGGCGGCACTCAAATGTTAGGCGAAGTGTTGCTTACCTCTATAATGAAATTCGTTACAGTTGAACTTTGGGCATGGATTTAAATAATGAAAAAAATAATCTATATTATAACATTCTTATTTGCAGCTACTCAATATTCTTACGGTGCAAGCCTGAAAGAAGTTCTGGACGTAGCTTTGGAAAAAGATCCGTTATTAAGTAGTGCCAGATATAAAAGCTATGCGACAAGAGGGGACAAGACAGAGGCTTGCGGAAAGCTGTTCCCGCAATTGTCGGTGGATAGTGCCTATATTGATTATAATCAGGATAAGGCAGGCTCCGTTTTGGGCAGCGGTACGGCTAATACCAACGGTGTAATTGACGGTAGCCAGACTTCGATAGGTCTTACTTTAAACCAGACATTGCTGGATTTGAACAAGCTCGCCGATTGTAAAATGTGGCGTGCGTCGGTAAGCCGTGATGATGCAGGATATGAAATAGCGATGGAAGAGCTTATCTATAGGGTTGTGTTGAGCTATTTGAATGTGTTGTCTGCACAAAGCGACCTAAGTTCCGCAAATAGTGAAGTTAGATTGTATCGGGAACTTAAAAAAGAAAAAGAACACGCTTTTGAAAGGGGGGTTGTAAGTCAAAGGGAGTTTTTCTCCGTCAGTGCTAAGCATGATAATGCCATTGCAAATAAAGAAAAGGCGGCAAATGATTTTATAACCGCAAAGGAAAGGCTAAAGAACCTTTATGATACCGATATACCGAATGAAAAGTTATTAGTTATAAAAGACGGTGTGGTATTGAGTCTTGTTGAGGAGGCTTCGCCGGAACACTGGGCAGATGTTGCCGAGCAGTCGAATCTCGGTTTAATAAGAAGTGAGCTTTCCGAAGAAGTTTATAAGTACGGAATGAAGATGGAGCAGTCAAGGTTCCTGCCTACTGTTGACGCTTTTGCTAACCATACCGATTATGATAGCGATTTTGACAGGAACGGCACTCTTGATAACGGTAATTTTTCAACCGAGACAATCGGTGTAAGGCTAAACTGGAAGCTATTTTCAGGCGGAAGTGATTACGGCAGAGTTAGGGCGGCAAAGAACCGTTACCTGTCGGCACAGCAGGAGGCAGCCGCACAAAGGGATATGGTGCGGATAGATGCAAAGAACTCTTCAAGAGGTTTGATTGTTTTGAAATCCAAGATAGAAGCTTCAACTACATTATTGGAAGCTGCCCGCCTTGAATTTGAAGCCGTTAAGAAAGGTAGTGAATCAAAGACTAAAACCAAGTCAGACCTGTTAGAGGCAACCCTGAATTATCTGGACGCAAGAACGCAGCTCAATAAAGCAAGATATGATTATGTAGTGGGAGTTATGGATTTTTGGAGGTCGATAGGTTCGTTATCGGTGCAAAGTGTCGAGCAGATAGATTCCTTATTCATCGCTCCTAAAGATGACATAATAAGAATGTCAGGTGTTTTTGAAAGTAAGACCGGTTTCAAACAGTCGGGGCAAAATGAAGATATTTTGATGGAGTTGTTGAAATCATTCGGGAACCGGATAAATGATTTTATGATATAGGTATTTTTTTATGTTGAATTTATAGGAGTGTTAGTAAATATAGGTTTTGTACAAATTGCAATGCAATCTTTAATTGTATGTCATGCTGAACTTGTTTCAGCATCTTATTGATAGTATTTTGACTTTTCCAGAGTTAGAATTGCAATCCCCGACTTGTTCGGGGATCTGAATAAGTTTAAATGAGATCCCCCTATAATTTGCTTCGCAAATTCGGGGGATGACAGCATTGTTGAAAAGTTAATTTACTATACTCGGAAAAGACCCTGAAACAAGTTCACCGATGACAAAAAAATGAGTAAATAAAAAAGAAAGGATAAAAAAATGTTTGATGATAAAGTGGGAAATCATATTGTATGTATCGTAATGGATAGTTGCCGTTTCGATTCTTTCCTTGCTGCCAAAACCCCTAATATAGATAAGCTGGGAGCGGTTCAAAGAAGATATTCCTATGCCAGTTGGACGGCTCCTTCACATAATACTTTTGCTATGGGGCTATTGCCTCATGCCAGCCCGACTAAAATATTAGCATCGGAAGTATATAAGGACGAGTATATTGACTGGGAAGAAAGAACCGGTTTTGAAGGGCTTGATTTCAAGACATTCCTGCCTCATTTATCTTTGCCGAAAGTTCTGGCAGGCTTAGGTTATGAAACTATCGCAAGGGTATCAATGCCTGTGCTTAACCCTAACACCACCTTTGCCCGTGACTTTGATGATTATAAACTTATGCCGGGTCATAATATGTTCAAGGAAATGGTAGAGGAGATTGATTTGCCTCCTGATGAGGATATTATGAATTATTATTTCCTTAATCTTGGCGAAACACATTACCCTTACCGACTGGTTGATGAAACCCTTCCGATAATTTCCGGTGTGCATGGTGTTGTTAAAAAAATGAATAATCCGAGTACGGCTAATCAGCTTCAATGGAGCGAGTTCATTACCGATGCCAAGATGAAGATGTTAAGAGATGCACAAATAAGAAGCATTGAATATGTTGATGAACAAATAGGCATTTTATTTGATAAGGCAGACAAGGATAGGACGCATTTTATTGTTACGGCAGATCACGGAGATCTGTTCGGTGAAGATGACTTCTTCGGTCATGGTCCTATATTCCATGAAAAAGTATTTGAAGTGCCTTTTGTCGAGGGGAAATTGAAATAGGTTATTTGCTATGAAGCCACCACTATTTCTGCTTGCACCTCCTAGGTCATATACTTCGATAATTAACGCTATGATAGGGCAGCACCCCGAAGCTTACGGCTTGCCTGAGCTTAACCTGTTTTTTTATAATACCCTATTGGAGTTATGGAACCCCGATAGTAAGGAAGTTCCGTTTGATAAAAAATCAACGCACGGAATGCTAAGAACGGTTGCGGAAATATTTACGGGCGAGCAGACCGACAGGTCTATCGAATGTGCAGAACACTGGTGTGCGGCAAGGCAGAATGTCCCTGTTGGTGAGGTGTTCAATGATATAAGGAGGCAGCTTGACCCGCTGATACCTGTCGATAAAAGCCCTTGGTACACACTTGATATTGAGTTTTTGATAAGAATAATAGAATCTTGCCCCGATGCAAAATTTATTCACCTTACCAGACATCCGATAAAGCAATGTGAGTCTAACCTTAGTTATGTTGATGCTACTATTGTCAAGATAATGAACTCAGTTGACTACACAAAGGATAAGGCAATTCTTGAGCCACAAATGATCTGGCATGATATGAATATAAATATCCTGAATTTTCTGGAAAATTATGTTCCTAAAAACCAGTATATAAGAATGCGTGGTGAAGAGGTGATGGAAAATACCGAAGCCGAATTAGTCAAGATGTGCAGGTGGCTGGGGATACGTGACGATGCTGAGGCTATTGATGAGATGATGCACCCTGAAAGGTCGTCTTTTGCTAATTTTGGTCCTTTAACAGCATTATTCGGTAATGATACGAATTTCTTAAAAGGTTCTAAGTTTAAAAAACACAAACCTGAATTGCCGGATCTTGATTCAAAGCTGCCATGGCGTGATGATGAGGGATTAAAGCCGCAGGTAAAAGAATTGGCACGTGAGTTCGGGTATTAGATTATGAGAAAGCATATAGGCAACATTACTATACGTCAGTCGAAAATGGTCGAGAAAGACCCTAAGCGTGAAGAAATGCGTCAGAATCTTGTTAAGGAATACAGGTTGGAGGAGAGTAAATTAAAGGCTATAAAAGAGCTAAAATCCATATGTAATAATGAAAATATAACGGAAGTTTTCCTGAATTTATTCGGCAAAGACGGAAAACCGCCAAAGCATATAACCATGAGGTCGATGATTGAGCAATATGAGTTATTGGACGCAAGAAGGTGGTGGTTTATTACTTTCCGTAAGGAGTTAATGGCTAAATATAAACAGCTTGACCCTGACGGCTATAATGAAATTCTTCGCAGAGAAGAAGAACATGAGCGTTTGCGAAAAGAGAAAATGGAGCAGTCTTCTAAAGATTATATTGAAAAAAATGACAGAGTTCTAAAGCCGATAGTACAAAAAGGAATAAGGGATACTTTATTGAGGCGGCTTAATGTGCAGCTTAAGAAAAGGTCGCTAGGGCTTGATATGAGCAGTGCGGAGGTTTTGGGTAGTAAAAAAATCGAAAAAACCATGTGCTATCTGTTTACAGAATATATAAGAAATCCAAAATATAAGCTAATTACCGACCCTGTGGAAAGATGTAAAAAAATCAAAAGGGAAATACAGTGGCTTGATGCATTAATTGTTGAAGTTGAAGAAGGGCTGATAGACCTTAATGAGCTTGTCGAATCAGCCTATATATATTTACAGAAAATATCTGCGGTAAATCATTATCCGGGTGAGTGGAGAAAAATAAGGGAAGAAAATCTGCTGCGAATGATAGTATGTTAAATTTATATTTATAGTAACGTTATACTATGGATTGACCATATAAGCCTATGCAAAAGGGTGTTTTTATTAGCAACCGGCTTAAAAAGTTCCCTCACCCGCTTGCGGGGTAGGGGTAGGGAGGGGGCAGTGGTAGTGGTCTTCTTGGTCGTTGGCACTTCAGGCAAAACATCTCATCTTGTTTACACTTATGTTTTCGCTTCTTTTGTCGTTCTTTCAAAAATCTGCGTAACTCCGTTCCGTGAAAAAGATAATAGGTTTGAATAAGTCACGTTCCATTGCCCTTAGTACTCGATTAGCATATTTTTCTGTCCAGTCACACCTTCTTGCTTCTAGCCATTCACGGGCTACATTTTCAAAACTGTTTTCGTGATTAACTTTGAGGGCTAGTTTATCTTGTTTTTTCTTTTGTGATGGATTTATTCCAGCTTCAATCTGTTTTTTATTTCGGCTTTTCTTTGTCTGGCTTCTTTTAATGTCATTTGAGGGTATGTACCCAAAGAAACCATGCTTTCTTTGCCTAAAAACAAATATCTCAAACGCCAATATTTACTACCGTTCTTGTGGATTAATATATAAAGTCCTTTACCGTCACGTAATTTATAGGATTTTTCCTCTATTGGAGCTGTTTTGATTTTCCGGTCTGTAAGTAAAGACATAAACGGGTAAATTATTTAAGTTAAACAATTTGTACCCGTCAATGTACCCGAAAATATTTAAAATTGGGTCGGATTGCATCGGAGGGTAACAGACAAGTGTTAGCCTAAATTCGTTGTAAAGTCTAGCTTTTTTGGACTTGTTGGGACTGTAAAAAACGGGGGATTGGCGGGAGTGACGGGATTCGAACCCGCGACCTCTGCCGTGACAGGGCAGCGCTCTAACCAGCTGAGCTACACCCCCGTATAAGAAATTCTTATGTGGGGAGAGGCAGATATAAATTATCTTTGGCAACAAATCAAGTATTAAAGCATGCTAGATGCATTTTTTTTGTGTTGGTAATGGATTTTGAACAAAAATGCATATATAGTTCCTCTTTGCGGTAAGGGGTATGACATATTTTATTATATAAATGCAATTATTATGAAAACCATTCATATTTTTATTCATACATTAAACCATAGCGGTTTAGTTCATGCTGCCGTTATGATGGCTAACGGTTTGGTTGATAAAGGCTATAAATCTAAATTAGTTGTAATTGGACAGGGGTGCGAGTCCCCATATAATATTGATGAAAGAATTAACCTTACCTTCTTGAATGTAAAACGAGGGAAGGGGTTGTTGGGTAAAATCAGATATTTATTGCAGTCGATAATTGCTTTGCGAAAATATATTAAAGCTCGGAGGGCAGAAAATCTGCTCGTATGGGGAAATGAGTTTACTTCTGTTGCTGTTTTTATCAGGTGTTTGTTTGGGTTTAATGCAAAAATTATAGGTGTTAATGCGACAAGTATATCTTCACATTTAAAAAGCAATAAAGGATTCTACACAGCGGTAATCCATAAGAAAATATATAAAACCTTTTTAAACCGTGCCGACCATATTATAGCCCAGTCAGCGGGTATGGTTAATGAGTTGGTAGAGGTTTTTACAATAAATAAAGAAAAGCTGAATGTTGCATATCCTGCGATATCAAAAAAATTTTTCGGTCTTGAAATAACAGGCATTAAAGAAGATGAAATTATTTATGTAGGAAGGTTAATTTACTCAAAAAACGTTGAAAGGTTATTAACTGCATTTTCCAAAATAAAAGATAAAGATGTTAAATTAAGAATAATAGGCGAGGGGGAGTTGATTGACTCTTTAAAACATATGTCCGAAGAACTTGGAATAAAGGATAGGGTTATATTTGAAGGGGCGATGGATAATGTCGTACCATATATGCAAAAAGCTAAGCTGCTTGTTCTGACCTCACGCTATGAAGGATTCGGAATGGTTGTTGCCGAAGCTATTGCTTGTGGAACTCCTGCCGTTGCGGTTGATTGCCCTGTAGGACCCTCGGAGATAATCATAAATGGTGAGAACGGTTATTTAGCGGATTATGAAAATGATGAGGAGCTTGTATCTTTAATTGATAAAGCACTGCAAAAAAAATGGGATTATAAAAATGTCTCAAAAACTGTAGATAAATTTTCTCCTGAGAATGTTTTACCCGAATATATAAATGCAATCAAAAAGGTTTTTTAAGTAATGGAAGATGAAATTATCGAACTACAGGAAATGGCAGCCCATCAGGCAAGTGACATTGAGAAGTTAAGTGTTGAAATATATATTCAGCAAAAGGAAATAAATATGCTGAAGGAAAAGCTACAAAAACTGGAATCTAAAATAAAAGAGCATGGCGGTGATTCGGGGATAAGAAGTGTAGATGAGGAGTCGCCGCCACCGCATTATTAAATTCAACCCCTCACAAAACACTATCGTGTTTTAACTCTCCCTCAAGGGGAGAGTAGTTTTTTTATACTGCGTCATACTATGGCTTGACCATAGTATCCAAGCAAATTAAACGAACATTCTGAAGGGGTAAATACTCCTTCAGGCAGAGTTTAATAAAGCTAAAAATCTGCATATTTCATTATGCGGTGCATAATGTGCCTTAGTTCAGCTTTAAGCTCTTTGGTGTCAGGAGCATTTTTATCACACTGCTCAAATCTTTCTATTAAATCTTCCAATCGTGCAAGTTCTCTGGGTAAAATTGGGTGTCGTCTTTTTTGTGTTCTATCAAGTAGCATCAATAGATACTCCGGAGGTAAAATAGCTTCAGGATTTTTAATCCTGCTTTCTAGTGTACCAATAGAAGCACGTAAATCAGTCATAGCAGAAAGAATATCACCTAGAGGCTGACTATCTGCACTTCCACTTTCCAGAATTGATTTGAAGTCTACGGCTGCTGAAATTGGAGTGTCAATTTTTTCTGGGTTGCTTTCAAGCGATTCAATTTGCTTAATAATATCGTTTCTGGCTTGCTCAGCCTCATCTAAATCTTGATGGTTAATGTAAATTGTCCGAATACCACCAACATCAAAAGGGATTTGTTCCTCTTTCTGAATAACCTGAATGATTGGCTTTCTTATTGCGTGCCTTACTGCCAATTCATAGAAAACATTTGGATTATGCTCTGTTAAATCAGCAATTACCAATGGTGCATCGATGATGTGCTGAATAATCTGATGTGTAATCAAGCCTTGATCATTAATGTTATCTGCCCTTACAGGAGAATATCCTTTTTTTGATACTGCTGGCGTAATAATATGCTTAAGCACGGTATCTGAACGCTTTCTTGTATCAGAATCGGGTTTTCCAATTGGAGAAATGATAAAACATTCTTTTTTATTAATGTTATCTTCTATCGATTTATTATTTTTGTTCATACAGCTTACTAAAGAAATATATTAATATTCAAAAATACCTAATACTAAATATTTGTTTATAACGCAATTATAAATACCATTGCAAGATCTCTGCATAATGCAAAAAAACTCGCCATTACCTGAATTTGTTTCACAAATTCAGGCGATGACGTGTTATACAGAGGTCTCATTGTGAAGTATGCCACTCTCTACGGGAAGGGGTAAATACCCATTCGGGCTAGAGCCACTCATGCAAGTAAAGTAAATACTTGCATGTTATTACCCCTCACAAAACACTTCGTGTTTTAACTCTCCCTCAAGGGGAGAGTAGTTTTTTAGTTAGCCACGCAGGGTTTTTATATTATCTTTATATTTTTCCGGACCGCCTGTGAAAGTTGCGGAACCGGCAACTAACACATCGGCTCCGGCATCAACTACTAACTTTGCGGTTTGTGCATTAATTCCGCCATCGACCTGTAAATCTATCTGTTTGCCTGTAGCGTCGATTTTTTGGCGTATTATCCTTATTTTCTCCAGTTGGGAGTGGAGGAATTTTTGTCCGCCAAAACCGGGGTTAACCGACATAACTAAAACAAGGTCAAGCTCAGGTAATATATAATCCAATACATCGGGAGGGGTGGTCGGAACTAAAGACACTCCGGCTTTTTTGCCGAATGATTTTATTAACTGCACGGTTCTGTCAAGATGAATACAAGCCTCCTGATGAACCGTTATTATGTCTGAACCTGCATTAGAAAACTCTTCAATGTAATTATCGGGATTTTCTATCATCAGGTGAACATCGAACGGTAAATCGCTTGTTTTGCGTAAATCTTTAACAACACATGCACCGATAGTTATATTAGGTACAAAATGACCGTCCATCACATCAATATGGATATAATCCGCCCCTGCGTTTGTTACGTCCGCAACGGCTTTTCCAAGTTCTGAAAAATCAGCGGAAAGGATTGAAGGGGCTATTTTGGTATTTTGCTGCATTTAAAACCCTAAATTTTTTTTAACGATACGCTTAATGGTTCACATGTCACCCTGAACTTGTTTCAGGGTCTTTTTAAATTAAAATGAGATGCTGAAATAAATTCAGCATGACAAAATAAATAATTATAACGATTCAACCATTAAACCTACAATTCCATTTTTTAAAATTAATGTAGCTGATTTTTAATAATTTTTCCAGTCATTAATATTTTTTTAGTTTTTATGCCGTTCGTTAACGATTTGTTAATAATCTGAATGTATTAATATGCTTTCTGTTATATTGAACTTATACTCTAGGAGAATAATCATGGTAAATAGCGAAATACTGAATGTTGACGGTTTAGTTAGTCCTGAAGACAAGGTTATAGCCTCAAAGCTATATAGGGTGCGTACAAAAATGGACATAAAAAGATCCGAACTTGCACGTTTGACAGGCATATCTGAAGAGACTATAGCAGAATATGAGAACGGACTTGAAGCTGTTCCGGCAAGTGACCTGTTCATGCTTTCAAGTGTAATGGGTATCAGCATCGATTATTTCTATAGCGATGATTATACGGCGGCTTCTTCTGCGTTTGAGGGTAATGAAGAGGTGGTTTTCTCCTAGTCAAAATCCATATCAAGTCCTATATCGACACTTGTAGGTGAGTTAGTTATAGCTCCGACCGATATGAAGTCTACGCCTGTTTCTGCTATGCCTCTTACTGTTTTTAGGCTTACATTGCCTGAGGCTTCTAAGGGGATTTTTCCTGCCGTTATTTTCACCGCTCTTGCGAGGGTTTCATTATCCATGTTGTCAAGCAGGATAATATCCGCACCATTTTCTATAGCCTCGATTACCTGCTCTATAGTATCGCATTCTATTTGTATTTTCATGCCTTCAGGGCGATTTTGTTTCGCCTTATTCAAAGCATTTTGAACCGACCCGCATACGCTTATATGGTTATCTTTTATAAGTATGGCATCATCAAGGCAGAATCTATGGTTATAACCGCCTCCTTTGGTGACGGCATATTTTTGAATAGAGCGTAGCCCCGGTATGGTTTTTCTGGTATCGAGTATTTTTGCTTTAGCTCCTTTTGTCAGGTCTGCGAACTTGCGTGTTATTGTTGCCGTTCCGCACATCTGGCGTAAAAGGTTTAGTGCCGTCCTTTCGGCTTCAAGTATTTTTATGGCGTTACCTTCGCCTTGCAAGATTATGTTGCCTCGTTTTATGATGTCGCCGTCATTATATTCGCTTTTGAGTTCTATTTTGTTAGAAAGAGTTTTAAATACCTCCATGGCTATAGGTATTCCGCATACCACCATTTCTTCCCTTGCACGGATTACGAATTTTGTGCTTTTATCTTCAGGGATAGTGATTTTTGATGTAATGTCGCCTTTTCCGATATCTTCGGATAGTGACATGGATATTATTCTGTTAATTTCTTTTGTGTCCGGTTGCATTTTAAGTAAATTTTGTTACTGAAAAAAGTTTTTTTTAACTTATAATAAAAAAGCCTTAATAAGGCTATAGTTAATTATGGATTTGTACTGTTTACTTATTTGGCTATACTATTTAACATTACAAAAAACTATAAGGATTGTTTATATGGGATTAAGTTGGCTTGATGTTCGTGAAATAGCTATAGAATTAGAAGAAGCACACCCCGATGCGGATAATGTCAATCTTCGTTTTACGGATTTGAAAAAATGGGTTAATGAAATTGATAATTTTGAAGGTGAACCTAACGGCTGTAATGAAAAAATTCTGGAGGCTATTCAGATGGCGTGGATAGATGAAAGAGATTAGTTTGCATCTCTTTTGTATCGCATGCCTCCTAAAATAGCATTTATCGGTTTATCTGCCGAGTTGCCTATAGGCAGCAATATCTGCCTGTATTTTAGTACCTGATTTATGCCCTGATGTATCTCTATGTTGTGGGTCATCGGTCTGCGTGATGTAACTATTCTGTCAAAATGTTTTTTATATGATTCTAAAAAGTTATTAGTAGACTTTTCCTTGTTTTCCGTATCAAGAGGATCTGCGTGTAACTTTAAAATGTTATTGCCGATATATGTCGTTGAAAAATAGTGGTTGTTCGATTGGTGGTGAATTAATAATATAAATACGTCATCTACCAGACTTTCATCTATTTCGGTTTCCCTTATGCAGTCTATAGACGGAAAGACCTTGTCACCTCTGGCATTATCCCAGAATTGCTGCAAATAATCTGTAAGCCTTAATTTCTGTACTTCTTTTTCCATTAAAATGCATGCAAAATTGTTGTTAACAAATTATTATTATATGCTACCTTTATTACCAAATCATTAACTTTAGGGTATTTGCCATAAGGTAGTGTTCAATAAACATAGATTTTGTAATAATTGCGTTGAAGTCTTTAATTTTTTGTCATGCTGAACTTGTTTCAGCATCTCTAACATGAAAAAGTAGATGCTGAAACAAGTTCAGTATGACAAAATCTGTGTATAATAACCACTCCCTTGCCATAAACCAAAAAACACTATAAGTAAGTTATAACTATGACCCAAGCACAAAAATTAGCATCTAATCCTGCACATTCTGTTTATGTGGGGGCATCGGCAGGTTCGGGTAAAACGAAGGTTCTAACCGACAGGGTGCTTAGAATCCTGTTAGGAGGTGTTCCGCCCGGCAAAATAATGTGCCTTACATTCACTAATGCCGCAGCGGCAGAGATGGCAAATCGTATCAATAAAAACCTGATGAAGTGGGTTGCGGTATCAAAAGCCGAGCTGATAAAGGATATTACGGACTTAACGGGAGTTGTGCCTGATGAAAAAACACTAACCCTTGCAAGAAGATTATTCGTTTCTGTTCTCGATACTCCGGACGGATTGAAAATTCAGACTATTCACTCATTTTGTCAGAACCTTATGAGAAGATTTCCGCTTGAAGCCGGCATAGCTCCGCATTTTCAGGTGATTGACGAGCAAACTTCATTAGAGCTTTTAAAAGAATCACGCATGAGGCTTTTGTCAAAAAAAGATGAGCATAGTGACGTTGTAAGCAAGGCAATCAATAATATTGCATGGAGGGTCGATGAGGGCGGCTTTGCACAAATATTGCATGACATAACCAACGAGCGTGAAAAAATAGAATATTTGTTTAGCCGTTATAGCATGGTTGAGATAGTTGAAAGGATTTGCAGCGTTTTGAATGTAAAGGCGGAAGAAACCGAGAAATCGGTAATATTTGATAATTATAAAGACTATGATATTGAAAAAATCAAGGACTATGCAGGTATTTTATCGGCAGGCGGGGCAAATGATATCAAGGCGGGAAGTTGTATAAAATCTTTTATAGATGTCTTTGAAAAACAAGGTGATATTGAAAGTGCGTTCAACAGTTATGTGCTTGCATTTTTAACGGCCGACTTTAAACCGAGAAAAAAACTTGTTAATAATAATATCGCTAAAAAATATCCTGATTGCGAACAGTGGATGCAAAAAGAGCAATCTGACGTTTTAACATTGCTGGATAAGGTAAGGTCTGTTCGTATAGCACAATTGACTATAGATTTATTCCATGTAAGTGAGGCTATTTTAATTCTGTATAAAAAAGCTAAAAACTCGAAAGCTTTTTTAGATTACAATGACTTGATAATAGCCAGTAATAATTTACTTAATAAAAGCGGTATAGCACCTTGGATTTTATATAAATTAGACGGCGGAATCGACCATCTTCTGGTTGATGAGGCACAAGATACAAGCCCGCAGCAATGGAAGGTGATAGAGGCATTGTGCGGAGAGTTTTTTGTAGGGCAGGGAGCATCTGAAAAAAACCGTACCGTTTTTATAGTCGGAGATGAAAAACAATCTATTTTCAGCTTTCAAGGAGCTGATCCTAAAGTGTTCAATCAAATGCAGTCGGTATTTTCCAAGAGGGCAAAAGATGCACAAAAAGGCTGGCAAACCGTGGCTTTGGATAGGTCTTTCCGTTCTACTTCTGCCGTTTTGAAATGCGTTGATGCTATATTTTCAAAAGAGAATATCAGAAAATCAGTATCGTTCCTGCCCGAATATATTCCCCATGTCGCCCATAGGGAAAGTCATGCGGGGCTAGTTGAGCTTTGGTCTTTATTGGAAAAAGAGGAAAAGGACAGCCTTGAGCCTTGGACGTTGCCTATTAAGAGGATTGAGGCAACTAATATAAAAAGAAAATTAGCCGCAAAAATAGCCGCAACGGTTAAGGAATGGATAGACGGGGGAAGGAAGATAGAGGCTACCGGTAAGACGGTAAGTCCGGGTGACATAATGATATTGGTGCGTCGCCGTGATGCGTTGGTTGATTATCTGGTGAGCGAGTTAAAGGCAAATGATGTTGCGGTTGCAGGTGTGGACAGAATGATATTGACCGAGCATATTGCGGTAATGGATTTAATGGCATTGGGTAACTTCCTGTTGCTGCCGGAAGATGACCTGACTTTAGCCTCGGTTTTAAAAAGCCCCCTTATAGGTATGAGCGAAGAAGAGTTGTTTGAAATTGCTTATAAAAGAGGAAAGAGGTCTTTATGGTCTGCCCTAAAGGAAAAGGAAGGAGCTGTTTTTCAGGCAGCTTATGAGTATCTTTTGGGCTTATTGAATAAGACGGATTTTGTTTCGCCGTTTGAGATATATTCACATATTCTGGAGGCAAAAAGCGGAAGAAAAAAACTTGCCTCAAGGCTTGGTGAGGAAGTGAACGACCCGATTGATGAGTTCCTGTCACTGGCTCTTGCCTATGAGAGCAGCCACCCCCCTGCGTTACAAGGTTTTTTAAGCTGGCTTTCAATGGGCAAAACCGAAGTTAAGCGTGACCTTGAGCAGGGCAATGATGAGGTTCGTATTATGACCGTGCATGGCTCAAAGGGATTGCAGGCTCCGATTGTTTTCTTGCCCGATACAACATCATTGCCGAAGAACAAAAGCGGCAATATATTCTGGACTGAAAATAACGGTGAGCCGATAATGTTATGGAGCGGCTTGAGTGAGAACTTAAATGAGTATTGTAATGGTTTAAAAGATAGTGCTAAAAGTCAGACTAATGACGAGTATTTAAGGTTGCTGTATGTAGCACTTACCAGAGCCGAAGATGAACTTTATATAGCAGGCTATCAGGATAATAAAAAAATAACAGATGAGTGTTGGTATAATGTGATAAAAAACGGCATGGAAGATATCGCGGAGAATGTTGACGGCAAGCTGGTGCTTAGGTCTGAGCAGTTATCTGAAGTTGTTAATGATAATGAAGTTCAAAGGGTTGAGGAGATGGCGGTTTTATTGCCTGAGTTTGTCGGGCAAAAAGTGCCTCAGGAACCAATGCCTTCTGTTCCTCTTACACCTTCTCAGCTTGAAGGTGATGTGCCTGTCGTTAACTCTCCTTTAGTCAAGGGGGCGATACTTAAAGGAAAACTAATTCACAAATTACTACAATATCTGCCCGAACTGCCCGTTGAAAAAAGGGAGGAAAAAGCCTTAGAGTTCCTAAATAAATACAAGAATGAACTATCTGAGAATGAGATTGAAAATATAAAAAACCGTGTTTTTTCTGTTTTAAACGATAGTTCGATATCAAAAATATTCGGCAAAGGCTCAAAGGCGGAAGTGCCGATAGTCGGTATGGTCGGAAAGTTCGTTATATCAGGGCGTATTGATAGGCTTTTGGTAACAGATGATGAAGTTCTGGTAATCGATTATAAGACAAATAATAATGTCCCTGCAAACCAAGAAGGAGTGCATAAAAATTATCTAAAGCAAATGAAGTCGTATAAAGACGCATTGCAGGAAATATATCCCGATAAAAAGATAAGATGTGCGTTAATCTGGACTTCTGAGGCGAAGGTTATGTGGTTAGATGATTATTTGTTAGAAACAGTTATGTTTTAAACATACGCAATGTCACATTAATTGATACAATCATTATTTTCTAACCGCCGACCATTGCACCCATCTGGAATATAGGCATGTACATCGCAACAATGATAAATCCGACGGTGATACCCATCGATACAATCATTATAGGCTCCAAGGCTTCGGTTAGCCTGTCTACTGCCATATCGAACTCTTCTTCGTAGAAGGCGGTTGTTGCGTCGAACATATCTTCCATATTACCCGTTTCCTCACCCACGGCTAACATCTGGTAGAATGTTGGGGGAAATATGGGACACATTGAATATAACGAAGATAGAGAATTACCCGAAGATACACCGTCTTTGATTACATCAAATGCTTCAATAAAAACCGTGTTGGTCATGGTTTGTTCGATTATATCCAGTGATTCTATAACAGAAACACCGGCAGCGGCAAGGTTTCCTTCTATCATGGCGATTTTTGCAAGTGTCGATTTTTGAATACAGTTACCGATAATAGGAATTTTTAAAACCAGCTTGTCCCATTTTTTCTTAAACGCCATGTTGTTTTTCTTTAGCCATTTTACGGATATGAATGTTGCTATCATGATAACTAAAATTGTTCCGCCTTTTGCCGGATCACGTATGAACTCACTTATATCTACAATTAATTGCGTTGGTCCGGGAAGGTCATGCCCCATCTGTCCGAACATATTCTGGAACACAGGTACTACCTTGATTAACATCAGCGTTATTACCGCAAATGCTACGCAAAGCAAAATTATAGGATAACTTAATGCCCCTTTAAGGCGTTTACGTATGTGTTCGGCTTTTTCAAGTTGTATAACAAGACGTTGCAGGAATGTGGTCAGTTTACCTGACATTTCTCCGGCTTTTACGAGATTGACATAAACCGTATCAAAAATAGCAGGGTGTTCGGCAAATGCTTCCGATAAAGTTGAGCCTGATTCCACATCTTCGGTTATGGCTCGTACTACCCATTTGAAATTAGGGTTTTCCTGCTGGCTTTCTAACATTTGCAGAGTTTTTAGTATAGGCAGACCCGCAGATACCATTGTAGAGAATTTCTTGGTAAATATTACTTTGTCCTTTACCTTTATGCCTTTTGCCTTATATTTTTTCGGCTTAAGACCCTGTTTAGTGCTGACTTTTTTCTCGGCTTCACCTTCGGTAGGGGTGGGTATTTCCTGACCGCTGATAAGAACTATGTTCGTAACTATTATCTTCTGATTTTTTAATTTTTTGGTGGCTTCATCGGAGTTTCTGGCTTCAATCTCGCCATTTGCCACTTCGCTTCCCTGAATGCCTTTCCACTGAAAAATAGCCATTTATCAATCCTCAACCATTAAAACACGTTTAAATTCTTCAATTGTAAGAATGCCTTCTTTTATCAGACGCTTTCCTACTTCCTGCATGGACTCGAAACCGTCCTTGTTCTTAGCCACAGTACCTAGCTCAAGATCATTAGCCCCTGCAAGAATAGCTTCTTTTAAATTCCTTGTTACCACCAAAACCTCATGGATTGCCCTTCTTCCCTTTGAACCTGTATCCATACAGGCAGAACATCCCTCGCCCTTATATGCTTTTACACTGCCGTCAGCTAATTCCTCTTCGGTGAATCCCAATGCTAAAAACTGTTCACGCTTTCCTTCAGGGTCTTCAATCTTACATTCGGGGCATATTTTTCTTGCCAGCCTTTGTGCAACTACAAGCGTTAATGAAGATGTTATCAAATAAGCCGGTATTCCCATATTTATCAGGCGTGTTATGGTGCTAGGAGCGTCGTTTGTGTGAAGCGTACTTAGTACCAAGTGACCGGTTAAAGATGCTTTTACCGCTATATCTCCGGTGTCTTTATCACGAATCTCACCTACCATTATAACTTCGGGATCCTGCCTTAAAAATGAACGTAATGCAGCCGTGAATGTTAACCCTATTGAATCTTTTACGTGTACCTGACCGATGCCCTCAACGTCAAATTCAACCGGATCTTCTGCCGTCATCAGATTGACCTCAGGCGAGTTAAGGGCGTTTAGCACTGCATATAATGTTGTTGATTTACCCGAACCTGTAGGACCGGTAACTAAAATCATGCCTTGAGGGGAGTTTATTGCCTTTAATAATTTCTTCTGACAGTCTTCGGAAAAACCGAGTTTTTCTATCGGCATATTAAGTGCGCTCTTATCCATAACACGCATAACTATACGCTCGCCGCATGTTGTAGGCAGTATGGAAACACGTAAGTTTACCAGATCGGTTCCCTGCTTGTAATCATACTGGATAGCACCGTCTTGCGGTAACCTTCTTTCCGATATATCAAGCGAAGAAAGTATTTTTACACGTGTAGATACAGCAGAATAATTTTCATGTAAGAAGTCGGATAACTCAGGAACTTCACGCAATATACCGTCACCTCTGTAACGAAGGCGTGCAGTGTTATCAAACGGTTCGAAGTGAATATCACTTACACCAAGTGTTATTGCGTTTTCAATAACGTTGCTTACGAAGTCTATTACGTTTGAACCGCAAGATGCAAGTTCGGCACTATGATTTGCCTGCCCGCCGATTTTAGCGCCGTCACTATCACCCATTGACAATGCTTGTTGAAAAGCCTCTTTAGGTGATAATATTTTGGGAGCCGTAGGAGCTACAGGAGCCGTAGGCGGCATTCCCGGTGGTCGCGGCACTGTGCTAGGAGGAGCGGTTGGATTCGGCGGTGCTATAGGTCTTGGCGGTTGACCGTGAGGAAAGCCGGCAGGAGGCGTAGCAGGAGGTGTTCCCGGTGCTTTAGCCATTGGAATATCAGGTGGCGGGGTTGGAGGAACTCCCGGCGGTAACCCTGGGTTTTGCGGCTTATCGTTGCTCATATTTAAATAATACGTTTATTTTACATTATATAATGTTGCTCTTATGTAGAGACTTATACAAATATCATATATTAAATTTCTTAATATTTTGTTAAGTTGGAGTGGTTTTGTGCTATAAGAGAAACGTCATTACCCGAATTGCCAAAGGCAATTATAGGGTAATCTCATTATTTTTATGAAGTATTTCGCTAATGTACGTAAGTAAATTATAGGGGAATCTTCGGTAATTTGAACCGGATTACCCTATAATTTTGTTACACAAAATTCAGGCGATGACGTAAAGCTATTTTGGTTAGCAATTCCCATATTTTAGATATTCAAGCCATAGTATGACGGCTATTAAATAACCCTTGGAGCTATGAATATCATTAGCTCTTTGCGGTCATCTGTGCGTCCGTCCCTGCGAAATAGCTTGCCTGCACCGGGTATGTCGCCAAAGAACGGGACTTTGTCCTCGGAGTCGGTTTTGCTTTGTGTATATATTCCTCCAATCACTACGATAGAACCGTCTTTTGTAACAAGATTCGTGTTAATTGAGCTTGAGGTTATCGGAGGGTTGGATATTGACGTATCAACGGTATCTTTGTTCAGGCTTATCTGCATCATAAGGTTGCCGTCACCTACAACTGTAGGGGTTACTTCAAGGTTAAGTCCTGCCGATTTAAATTCAATGCTCGTACCGTCAGCCGATACGGTTTCATATGGAACTTCAGTGCCTTGGAAGATGGTGGCAGTCTGATTGTCCAGAGTGAATATCCTAGGATTAGAGATAATCTTTGAAACTGCGTTCCTTTCTAGGGCGGTAAGGGCAAGTTTTAAGTCTGCTGCGTCACCCAGCCCTATTAAGCCTGCAATTCCGCTTGTAGCACCCGGAACCGAGAAGTTAGCAAGTGAATTTGCCGATGTATCTGCTGCAAGACCTGCTACACCTGCACCTGCTATACCTGTTGTGCTGACATTATATGTTTTTCCGTTCTCACCTTTTGGAATCGCATGGCTTAGGTTAGCACCAAGCTGTACGCCAAGCTGTTTTTCAAAGTCGTCATTAACTTCAACTACAAAAGCTTCTATGAAAACCTGTTTTGTTCTTGAATCTATTTTCTTAATAACTTTCTGCATCATATCAAGGTCATCTTTTCTTGCTTTTACTATAAGCTGGTTAACCCTTTTATCTATAGTTATCTGAGCACTTTTCAACCCTCCTTCATTTTCTTCAGTTCCGGTTATACCGATTACGCTTTTTAGTATTCCGCTTACTTCTTCAGGATTCGTATAGAAAAGTTTATATACTTCCGTATATAAAGGCTCGCTTGCTTTTGAAAGTTCTGCCGTTTTTTGCAGATCTTCTTTTCTTTTTCTTTCAAAGCTTTCCAGTGCAACTATGTTGCTCTGACTGTGTATTCTGATTATGTTTGCTTTATTATCAACGTGTTTTGCCAGACTCTTAAGGCTGAGTACCGAGTCAAGGGCGCTTGGCCATGATACGTCGGTAAGTTTAGCTGTTACAAAGCCGTTTACTTCATCGGACACAAGGAAGTTGATGTCGGTAATTTTGGAAAGCATTTGTGTAAAGATTCTTATATCGACATTTTCTACATTTAAATCTATAGGGAATATCTTGCCCGTACCGTCATCTTGTAATGAATCGTAGTTCGGTGCTTCCTCTTTGTTCAATATCTCCCTTGTAGTTTCCCTTATGTCGGACTGGTCAATCTCGGCAATCTCAGGACCGTACTTTATCATTTTGTCGGCACGTTGTTTACTTTCCTCAATGAATTGCTTATTAGCGATAAGGCTATCCTTTTCGATAAGCTCGCCCTCCAGTGCTTTCTCAACGTCCATACATCCGGCAGTTAAGAACGTAAGTAATAAGATACTTAATAGTTTATTATTCATTTTCATTTTTTATCTCGAACCCGTTGCTAACTGTTAAATCAATTAATTTACCGTTTACATCAATCGTGATACCGTTTGAGGATATCACGTCAATTATTCCTCTTTCCATTCCGATTTCGTCGCCAATATTTACAAAGTAATCCCTTTTACTCCTTGTCCTTATTAACGCTATGGAGTCGGTAGGGGATACAATTACTCCGCCTAGCTGATAAGTTGTCAAAGGGTCTTTTGTAAGCGGAGTTACGTTCATGCTTTCAATGTAGTCGGTATCTAAATTCTCCGTCGAAGGATTCTGGCTTCCTCCCCAACCCAACGGAGCAAACGGATCGCGTATTTCCTCGGCATTTGCAAGTAATGGAAAAAGGGAGATTGTAACTAATGCTAATAATTTCTTACTCATTTTATTTGTCCCCATTATCATCGGTTGCTATAACTTTTTTGAAAGGTTCTTTGTCAATTGCATAAGTTGTTAAAGTTAGTTGCGAATAGACTTTACCAATCTCATCTTTTTTTACATTAACTGTTTCTTCATTTATTTTTAGAAGCATTTCCTCAACTGCAAGGTCTTCTTTAAATCTTATATATTCTACATATGACCCTCTTAACTCGACCTTTACCTGAATTTCCTTTACTTCCGTTACGTTGGAATTTTTCCCGAATGCAGGTTTTGCACCCTTGGAGTTTAAAGGCTCCGCCGGAGGAGGGGGAGGGGTTGTCTCTTTTATATTCAATACTTTCAGACCGTATTTTTCTGCTAAAATGCTTATAGATTGATAAAGCTCCCCTAAATCCTCGCTGTTTCCGAAATGAGACAGGCTTTCCAGATATTCTTCTTTAGAGGCACTAAGATCATTCCTCATATCGGCTATTTGCTTTTCTAAATTCGCCGTATCGGTTTTTAACTTGTTCAATCTTTCGATTTCTTCCGCCTTGTCGGCATTAGTCTGTACCATTTTTGTATAATGTAACTTATAATAAGCTATTGAAGAGCCTATAATAATTATAAAAATTATTATAGCATTCCGAAAAGGCATTATTTTATCGGCTAACGAGCCTCCGTTTGAGGCATTAGCCGATGCGGCTGCTCCATCGTTAGAAGAGCCGTTGTTTTTGCCCATAAGGCTTTTGATTAATGCTCCCATATCCTGATTTAGATCAATTGCCATTTTCCTCTCCGTTATCTTTAAGACCTGTTATGTCCAAAACCTGTGCCTGACCGTTTTTTATGTTTATACTGCCTGACAGCGTGAAATTTTTTGTAGCTGAAGGCTGATTAGGAAGTCCTTTAATATTTTTTGAATTTTCTTTGGTTTCGGTTTCCATTGTTTTTAGCGATACTTTCATTATTTCCGGTTTTTCGTTAAGAGTTTTTACAAAGCTTAAAATCGCATGGTCATTTACCGACATTCCTTTTATGGTAATCTCATTAGGCAGGTTGTACGAAACTTCATTTAAGTACAATCCGTCAGGGAACGATTGTGAAATATGCTTGAGTGCGATAATTAGTACCGGCTGGTTCGACGGCAGTGATGATTGGATATTACCGAGTGAATCACCCTGATTAACCAGAATTGATACTCTATTGAACTCTTCATTCGTTACGGCATATTTAGACTCGACATCTCCCATACTCTCTATTTCACTGACAAGAGATTTGTTATGATTTTGTAGCGAGATAAATGACAAGCCTAATGCTGTCGCAGACATAAGTAGTAATATAACTCCTGCAAAAGATGAGGCTACGCTTTTTATTGCGTTGGCTTTGTTTTTTTCAAAATTCGGTAAAAGGTTAGATAGGTTTATATCTGCAACGCCCTCATGCTTTTCTACGTCAAACACGTCAAGTTTTCGCATGGCGATACCGACCGATGTAGCCCATGCCGATATATTGCCTTCAGCATTTACCTTTTTAGCGAACTGCTCCGGAACTTCAATATGACTGCAAAAATCACATTCTTTTATTGTACGCCCCGTCATAAGTTTTTTCATCTCACGGACAAAAACTTTCATGGTAGGCTCGGTAGATGCGTCGTTTACATGTATAGGTGCTGACGAATTAACGTATAAATGCTTAATTGCGTCAGTATGATAATTAGCCTGATGACTCTGAATTATCTGTAATGCCTGATTAGCATAATTTTGAACGAATATGTTCATTTTATCCTGATCTTCAGGACTATAAATTAAATTTATAGTATCGTCTTCGGACATATATACATTATATATATTAGTCCTTTCACCATCGACTACGAACACATAGTTGTCGTCAGGACCGAATTCCATAAATGCATACGGCTCTCTTATTTCCTCAAAAATTTTCGGATAACTTTCAAGAGCGTGTTTTAGGGCAAGGCAACGTATATCTGCTAATACGGGCTTTAACCCCGCTTTGCTTATTATGTCGGCATATAAATCTATATCCGCTGTTTTTGTTGCTATGAACAAAACGTCCATTGTAGCCGTTTCAGTGGGTATCTCTGCCGGTATTTCTTCTGAAACTATTGCAACGTCCTCAAATGCAGGAGCGCCTTCGGCTTCTGCCATAGTATTTTTGTCGTCGTCATTATTTGTTGTTTCATCAGGATTATCAATCGGAGTTTGAGTGGGTATTTCCGTTGGAGCTTCTTGTTGCGGATTCGGTTCTTCCATCGGAACTTCCGCAGGTATTTCCGTTGGAGTTTCTTGTTGTGGCGTAGGTGTTTCCATCGGAACTTCCGTAGGTATTTCCGATGGAGTTTCTTGTTGTGAATTCGGTTCTTCTATGGGAGTTTGAGTGGGTATTTCCGTTGGAGTTTCTTCTTGCGGAGTTGGTTCTTCCATCGGAACTTCCGCAGGTATTTCCGTTGGAGTTTCTTGTTGTGGTATCGGCTCTTCCATCGGAGTTTGAGTAGGTGTTTCCGTTGGAGCTTCTTGTTGTGGAGTTGGTTCTTCCATCGGAACTTCCGTAGGTATTTCCGTTGGAGCTTCTTGTTGTGGGGTTGGTTCTTCCATCGGAGTTTGAGCAGGTATTTCCGTTGGCACTTCTTGTTGTGGTATCGGCTCTTCCATCGGCGCTTCCGTAGGTGTTTCATTAACGGGTGCAAAAACAGGCTGTGGAGCTGATTCTTGAGGCGGATTATGCCTTAAAATTTTATAGTAAATCTGGTATTCGTTAGCACCTCCTTCAAGGTTAACGGCACTTTCCCATATTGCTCCGAGCTTTGCAGCCTGATGAAAGTCTTCGTCTGACATATCCGCAAATTGTAGTATTTTTACAATTGAGCTTGAAGATGGCACTGTGAAGGCGACATTTTTACTACTTATTTTATTCTTTGAAACAAGGTCTTTCAGATTCTCGGCATATGAATCCGTATTTACCATAATATCTGTTTTTCTAAAGAAATTTTCCATACATGCAGACGCAAGATTATTTAGCATCCACTTGCCATATGAGCGTTTTAGCTGACATATACGGACATAATGGGGAGTTATATCAACACCGAGTATTTTTTCTTTATCAAGAGAGCTTTTACCGACTAAAGTGCGTAATAATTTTTTTATAGCTGATTCACCTGACTTAGATGCTAGGTTAGCGGAGCCGCCTGATTTTTTGTTTAATTTACCTTTTAAACTGTCTAAGCCCATATTATCTTTATAATTACTAAGGTATATTAGTAACTAATCTCCCTTTTGAACTAATTACGTACTGATTTACTATCAAAGATATCATGAACATATTAATATTTGGTTAACAACTGGGGGTTGCTTTTCGCCACAATAGTATAACAATTGGTTTTTAATACTCAACGGAAATAATTGTATTGATTACCTTTTGTGCGTTGTCAGGTCCTGAACCTGTAGATATAACCTGATAATAGTCTTTCAATGAAAGTGCTCCGGCTCCTCCATACTCACCGCCTGCGGAGCCTACTTCACCTCCTGTGCCTGTTCCTGAACTGACATTTTTGGACGTAATATATGTTGTAGAGCAGCCATAGCTATATCCGGTCAGTTTGTTGGTTTCTGTTGTGGTTTCACTACCTGTCATCATGGCACTCAGGTTAGAAGTTGTTATATCGCTTATTGATGAAGGCGTGCCTGTCTGTCCTTCAAAAAAAGTTATTACATCATGTCGGCATGTTTCCGTAATTTGGAATACTTCCGAATCAACAGATTTGAATGTAGCTGTTGTCAGTTCCCTTGTAGAGCTTTGCATCAACCCTGCACCAAGCAGATTCATCGCTATCAATATAAACATTGATGATAGTAGGATATTACCCTTTTGGGAGTCTGCTTTTGTAATCTTCAATAACATTATCAGTTCCCCCTTAAGTTTTTAATATTAATCGTTGTGGTGAACTCGTCACGGTGTAAATTATCGGTAAAGCTAAAATTATAATTACCTATTGTCTGGTCGGGACGAGTATATGTATTTGTTGAGCTTAGGGTGCTTTGACTTCTGGCTATTATGCTTACATCTACAAGCTGAGGGTCACCGTTAGAATTGTTGTCCGAACCAACAAACTGCAAGTCTTCTATGTAGTCTGCAACTAATGATGTTGCTCCGTCACCTAAACATGGGTCGCCGGCATCGGAGAGTAGGGTTGTTACCGTCATATATAATGCGTTCCTTGCGGGATTTGTCCTTGGTCGTATATCATATGTAATCTGACATCTTTGCGGATTAACTGTGGAGTCCTTGTCATATATTACGGTTATACTATCACAGCACGCATTACCGCTATCTGTTATCGTTATCGGGTTTGCAATAGCACCATATACGGGGTCTACATTTGTATCCATGGCTACCCTTCCTGCCATTCTTAAATCTCTTGATATTATTCTTATCGAAGGAATGCCTGCCTGCTGTACTTCTGAAAAGGCTGAAACCCTGCTATATTGCTTGGATAAAACCACAAAGGAAGTATAGCCGCCCGCTATAATAATAGAGCCTACGGCAGCAGCAAGTATCAACTCAAGCATGCTATATCCATGACAGTTCCGAGTGGTTCTTTTAATAAGAAATTTTTCAAAACTAAACATCAAAAATCCTTTTCATTACTATAAGTATAGTTTGGTTATACCCTTCTAAAAATATGCTCACTATCCGCCTGTCACCTGCAATTGTGTCAACTGTTATCGTCCTTGTATCGGTTGCACCTGCCGCACCTATCTCATTTTGCAGCCTGATACACCATTCATAGCCACGCACGTCCCATTGGTCGGCGGTTGTAGGTGGTGTGCATGTTGATAAATCCATTGCGTATGAATTTATGTTAGCCAGATCGGTTTCAATTATTTCTATCATCTGGTCGGCTATCAACTGTACTTTTTGCCGTGCAACGGCACGTTTGGTAAATTGCTCCGATGAGGCAATGAGAGTAAAAACCCCCACAAAGCCCATAGCAACTATGCCGGCAGAAATCATGGCTTCAATCAGTGTGAAGCCTTTGCATTTATTTAAATGCGGTAATGATAATTTTCTAACTTTCCGTAACATCTATATATCCCGTTGCAATTGTTACATCTAAAGTATAGGTAGTTCCCGTAGCACCGCTAACAGGTGCTACTATATAAGCCCCTCCCGAAGAGCTGCCGTCCCTGTAAAAACATAAATTGTTAGTAAAAGCTGTTCCGGTTATTCCATAATTAGTGTGTACGTCGATTTGTTTAGTCTGTATCGTTGTCCATGCTCCTGTTGACGGACAGTTATTTGTAGGAGCTGCCGAATATGACAATGTCATTGTATATGTTGAACCGACTTGCGTAATTACTATTTTTGCAGTTGTGTTCTTTGACATGGCATGGTTGCGAAGGGTCGCAAGCTGATCACGCAGCTCTTTATATGTATTTTGAGCCGTTTTTTTTGTATTAAGGTTTCCTATACCCGTGCCTGAGCCTACGGCTATTACCGAAGCTATAATCGCTATAGTTACAAGTAGTTCAAGTAGTGTATATCCTCTTTTATAAGACATATTAAATCCTCCCACTATTAGTGAGCGTCCTCTAAGTCCTCTTTGCGGATTTTACCTGAATCAAGCAAAGTCTGGATTGAGTCTTTCATAAGCATGTTGCCCTCTGCCTTACTTGTTTGCATTGTTTGTTCTATCTGGAATATCTTACCTTCACGAATAAGGTTAGAGATGGCGGCATTGGATTTCATAACCTCAAATGCTGCGACACGTCCTTTTCCGTCCGCTGTTTTTATCAGCCTTTGTGTAACTACCAGTCTTATTGATTGTGATAGCTGTGAACGTGCCTGAGCCTGCTGTGCAGGAGGGAAAACGTCTAATATACGGTTTATGGAATTAGGTGCACCGTTTGTGTGTAGCGTTCCAAATACCAAGTGTCCTGTTTCCGCCGCTGTTAATGCCAGTCCCACAGTTTCCAAATCACGCATCTCACCTAGTAGAATCACGTCCGGATCCTGACGCAAAACCGCTTTTAACGCACTGCCGAATGAAAAAGCGTCCTTTCCTACCTCACGTTGTGAGATAAGTGCTACGTTGCTTTCGTGGATAAACTCTACCGGATCCTCAATGGTTATTATGTTTTCTTTTCTTGTGGAGTTTATCTTTTTGATTATTGATGCCAATGTAGTGGATTTACCCGAACCTGTAGGACCTGTAACGAGTACCAGACCGTTTTTCTGTGTGGTAATATCAAACACTGCTTTCGGCAGATTAAGTTTTTCAATGTCGGGAGCTTCGGTTTCAATTTTCCTCAATACCATAGCAGGACCGCGTAAAGTCATATATGCGTTTACCCTGAACCTCATGCCGCCACCTTCTATCGCAAGGTCGATATCACGCATTTTCTGAAAATGTTCTTTTTGATCCTCGTCTAAAATCGACTCTATAAACGCACCTATTTTCTTGTCGGTAATGAAATCATTCCTCTGTACCTCTATAGAGCCGTGCTGACGGATTGCTATAGGCTCATTTGAATGAATATGGATATCCGATAATTTGAAATTGGTTGCGTAATGCACTATTTTGTCAAGCATTCCATCGGGTACGGGAGGTTTTGAATCTTCAACTTTAGTATTTTCCGCAGGCTTTTGTTCGGGTGTCGTCGGTGCTTGTTGTTGCACCGGTGCAGTTGTGGGAGTCGTAGCCGCAGGAGGTGGAGTAGGACTTTTAGGAGCGACCGTTGCAGGTTGTGGTGTGGCAGCAGGCGTAGCATTCGGCATTGCCTGACCGTTGGCACTACCGTTAGGCGGTGTCGGGGTGGCTGAATTTGTAGCTGCTTGCGGTTGTTGCCCTTGCTGACCTTGTCCTGACGGCATCATTTGAGGTGTCTGTTCCTGCATAATCTCTCTCCCTACCTGATTATAGTATTTCTACTTTTCAATAATCATGCGTTGACCTTCGACTCATGTATGTTTTATACACATCGTCTCGGTCGCCTATGATTCTTAAAAAGTTTAAACACTATATTTTAATATTAAAACAATGGTTTAACTAACGTTGCCTCCATCATGATAATTGTATCACATTAAGGTTAAGAAAGAGTTAATATATTTATCGAACGTTCTCCGTCATGCTATGGCTTGACCATAATATCCAAGCCATATAATTTAGATTCCGTATCAAGTGCAAAATGACGTAGTATGTAGTATTGTTTAGTAAAACAAATTATAGTGGAATCTACATTCTAAAAAGTTAGGAAGCTCAAATACCAGTTTATTAAATCCTCACCCCATATAAGGGTTATTATTCCCGCTATAGAAAGTGAAGGACCAAAAGGTGAGGGGGCGGAAAGCTTGTTATTTGCAAATTTAGCCAGCCCCAAAGCTACGAATATTCCCAAAAATGATGATGCAAACACAATAAAAGGTAAGTATTGATAGCCGACCCACGCTCCCAATGCCGAAAGTAATTTAAAGTCGCCCTGACCCATACCATCCTTTTTCCTTATCAGCCTGAATGTGGTATTAATCAGCCAAAGTGACCAGTACCCCGCTACCGCTCCTATTAATGACTCTTTAAAGCTTGTGAATATTTCGAAATATCCCTGTATCAGACCCAACACAATAAGCGGCTTGGTTATAATGTCGGGGAGATATTGCGTTTTCGCATCGACAAATGTAAGCACAATAAGGCTGTAAACAAGTATAAGTGCCGATATCGCCTCTTTAGTTACGCCATAATGCAAAATCATGAAAACCGTAGAGGATACCGTTACAATGTCTAGTAATAAATAAAATATGAAAAACTGCTTATTCCCCTCCTTCATCTGTTTTAGTACAAAATTCAGATAGGTTTTGAAAATATTACTTTTGCTCTTGGTTTTCTTGCCGCGTTCTTCTTCGTCTATTATTCTGCATATCTCATATACGATAAAACATAATATATCGCCTATGACTAATCCGACTAAAATTGACATTATAATTGTTACAAACATATTTTTACCTAAAAAAGTTTACATTTATTTTTAATCTTATTGATTTATTATATCAATCAAAAAAGCTGTTATTTAATTAAACTTTTGATATAGTTGTATTTTTCTTTGGTGCGTGTGGTTAACAAATAGTTAACTGATTATGGCGTGTTAATAACTTGTTAACTATTATTTAACTAACTCTTAAGTTGAAGTGTGATATAAATATAACTATAGGCGGAATATAAAATGGTTTTTTACGGATTATTTGTATTTTGTTTTAATTGAAGTTAAATAGCAAAAAATATTTTTAAAATAAATGTTTATTTAAATTGCTCTTTAGTTTCATTAAGGTTATTAATTTCCATTAAGGGTTGAAATATGCCTAAGAATTGAAATTAAAAGTATTTTTTGTAATTTAAGTTTATTGGAGTTCTATCATGAATAATTTAACTCAAAAAGGTCAAAAAGGTTTTACACTTATTGAATTGTTAATCGTTGTGGCGATTCTCGGTATATTGGCGGCTGTTGCGATTCCTCAATATCAGGGTTATCAGCAACAAGCTAAAATCAATGCTGTAAAATCATCTCATAAGTCGGTTGTAAGCTTGCTTTCGGGTTCGGTTACTAACTGTTCTACAGGTGCTGCAACAGTAACTATGGGTACTACGCCTGTTACTTGTAATACTGCAACTTCAGCTACTTTCACAGCTGCCGCTGCCGGTTATTTTAATACTCAAAAAGGTTTGAAAAACCCTTATGACCAATCACTTGGCGGTGTTACCGATGGTGCGGCAGGTGCCGTAGTAGGTGCTATCTACATGGACGGTGCTACTTCTGCTACACAAATCACCGTTACTTCAAACGTTGACTTAAACAATGATGGTGACGCAGCTGATACTGATGAAACTATTAGTGATCTAATCGTTTTAGAGTAATAGTATAGTCTTGATGAAAAAGGGGGGGATTTTCCTCCCTTTTTTGTGCATTGTAGGAAAATATAGGGGGTGTTATGCAAAAAGGATTTACATTAATAGAGTTATTAATAACAGTTGCTATCTTAGGCATACTTTCAGCCATAGCAGTTCCTCAATATCAGGGCTATGTTTCAAATTCCAGAGCGGTAGCGGCTCAGAACAACCTTCGTAATATTTATCTGCAACAACAGGAATATTTTACCGATAATAATATTTATTATGCAACCGGAGCAGGGTGTGCCGATGCATCTGCAACAATAAATACGAACCTGTTTAACGGTGATAATGTTTTAACGAATGATTTTTATAATTATTGTATAAACCAGACTACTACTACCGATTTTACGGCAAGGGCGCAGTTAGTAACCGATGTTACTACGGAATTTACAATAACAAATACTAATGCTACGAATTTTTAAAGTTTAGTGTGGAGATAAAAATAGTGACAGGTGAGAAAAAATTATCAATCTTATTAGTAGAAGATAACGGAATGTTTCTAAACATAGCTGAGGAAATGCTAAAAGGGCATAAAGTTATTGCAGCAGAAACCGCACAGAAAGGTGTCGATGCTTATAAAAAAGAAAATCCCGATATAACTTTTCTTGATATAGCCCTTCCTGACGGTAACGGTCATGATATATTGAAAAAAATAAAGACAATGAATGAAGATGCATATGTTGTAATGATGACGGCAAGCAGGCTGAAAGATGATGTTCTAAAGTCTATGGGAGAAGGTGCCGAGGGCTATATTACAAAGCCGTTTTCAGAAGGAATGGTGAAGCAATGTATAAAAGAATATCACGAATATAAACAGAAAAAATCAAATGCCGTTTAAATTTAAGTAAAATAATTATTAAAGGGGGCATTGTTAACAATAGCTTTTTAGGACAAATATATGCATGTTTGCAAATCTGAAAGACCAAAGTCTGAGAAAGGCTTTACACTCATTGAACTATCTATTGTTATAGTAATTATTGGACTAATCGTTGCAGGTGTTATAGGTGGACAGGCTTTGGTTGAACAGGCTAAAATTAGATCACAAATATCGGAATTTCAGAAATATAGCGTTGCATACAATACTTTTAAAATAGAGTATAATGCAATTCTAGGTGATTTTAATAGAGCATCACAATATTGGACTGGTGCGTTTGACGGAGATGGGAATGAAGCAATATCAGTCAATGCTGATAATATGGGAGCTTCATTGCCTAACGAAAGCCTAAGCTTTTTTACACACTTATAATTGGCTGAAATGATACCGGAAAGTTTTAATGGCTCTTGGGGGCTTGGTACCGGTTTTCCAGAGTTAAAGATAAGTCATAATATGGGTATGGGAGTTGCTCAATTCATACAAGGTAATTTTTTTAGTGGTTTGCAACTGGGTTCTATCACCTCTACTAAAAGATACAAAGCTTTTTTAGCATTGAACATAAGCAATCCTAGTACAAATTCATCTGGTTATAATGACCCAATTGGAACATCAACCCCTAAAATATATAATATAATTGATAAAAAAATTGATGACGGAATTGCTATGCAGGGAATTTTTAGGGCTTATAGGGCTTATACGTCAGCACATGGAAATTGCTTAACCGGAATCAATGGTGATTACCTTTTATCAAATGAAGCTCAATCATGTCACGCAATATATGTATTAGAAAAGTAAAAAGTTCCTTGTATAGTATCAGTCCACAAAACTGTTTACACTCGACAAGTTCAGTATGACAAAGTATATATTTATTAAAAGCACCTGCGATTATTTAGGAAAATAATTAACTAAATGTTAAAAATTATGCACTATGATTGCTTGATAAGGTATATTAAACCATATATTTTTCGGTATAAATTATGAGTTTGGAAGAGGGTGGCAACAGGTATGAGTTAACTGATGACGATATACAGAAGTTAATAAAAAGCCCATTCGAAAAGAAGATAGATATAACAAAAAAAATTGCCGATTATTATAATAGCGGCGGTTTTAGTCAGGAACAGATGGTTGCTGCGGCTAAAATATTCGGAACGCTGGTTAAAGACACCGAAGTAAAAATCAGAAAAACATTATCTGAAGCAATAAAAGATAATCCCGACATTCCAAGGGATATAATATTGTCGCTCGCACATGACGTGCAGGAAGTATCCCTGCCCGTGTTAGAGTTTTCCGATGTGTTGACTGATGCCGACCTTATAGAGATAGTTACCTCTACCGAAGATGCGGAAAAGCAAAAGTCCATTTCAAAAAGGCATACCGTATCGGAAGGTGTAGCCGAAGTGCTGATAGAAACGGATAATGAGGCTGTGGTAGATGTGCTTCTTCATAATGAAGGGGTGCATATGTCTGAGGAAAGTATCGATCGTATAGTGGAAACTTTCGGTGAAAAAGAAGAAATAATGGGAGCTTTGGTGGAAAGGGAAACGCTGCCTGTATCTATAGTAGAGAGCCTTGCGGATAAAATCAGCGAATCACTATATAACAGCCTTCAGGAAAAGCATAAAGACGCATTCGTCCGCATGGACGATATGGTCAGAAAAAGCCGTGATGTTGCTAAGATGAAGCTTATAGGTCTCAGAAGTACCGATGCGGAATATTATAAGTTCTGCCAGTTGATGGAAAAGTTAAAAATCCCTGAAGAGCTATCCCCGATATATGCCTTATGTATGTCTAATATGAATATTTTTGAAGTTAAAATAGCTCGCCTTACACAAACCCCTGTGTTAAATATAAGGCAATTAGTCCGAGATAGTAGCAATAAAGGATTTAGGGTTTTATACAGAAGGGCAGGGCTGCCCAAGGATTTATTTGAGGCTTCGGAAGTTCTTATTACGGCTTTAAGAAACTTAGAGTCAAAATACTCATCGTTGACCAAAAGAGAAAATCATTTAAAAACCGTTGCACAAGAACTAAGAGGAGAGATACTTAAAAACGTGAAAAACATAGAAGATGTAAAAAATCTTGATTATGTACTCTCACTTGTAAACCATTATTCGTCTATGCATGAGGATAAGGGGTCTTCCGATTCTTAAGATGTACAAATCCGGAATTTTATTCTATAATAACTAAGGTGATTTTTAATAAAAAAATAATGAAATTTCTTTTTTCCGTTACGGCAATTCTTTTTGTAATTAATCCGATAGCCTTAGCTAATGTTGGAGGCGGTGATTTTAATGCTGAAATAATTTCTTATAATATCAAGTCTGCACAAAGCAGATCTACTTTTGATCCTAAAATCGGATTTGAAATAAAAGTTACGCACCCTAGTTATAAAATTTTAGATGCTAATTTAAATAAAACTAAAGTTACCGAAATTTATCAGAAAGGAAAATATGTTAACGGTAAATTTTTATACGGAAAAACCGATATAAATATTCTTGATAGTGTTCAACAACCTAATCCGGATTGTGATTATTGTAAGAATCTAAGTTCTGGGCGTTTTTCTATTTCGCCTATAATTGATAACAGCCTGTATTTGAAATATGAAAACAATTCGGTGCAGATTGATGATATATATAATTATAATGTTAGGGCTGATATTTATACCAAGGTTACTGACGGCAATGAAAAAGAGGCTGTAATTGACGATGTTGTTTTAAAGATTACTGATTTGGATATTAGTGAGATAGCAAAGCGTAATATAAGCCGTTTTTCGAAAGATATAACAAATGATGAAGTAAATTTCACACTTAAAGAAGACGGTAGCAAGGGTGGAAGCAACAATCAGATGTATTATGGATATAAGATAGTAAATAATAATGAAGAACAATATATTAGCAGTCTAAGTGTTATTGACGGTGATAAGGAGGTGTTCTTGGATCAAAAATCCTATGGGGGTCCGATGAAAACATTATCAGGTAATAATGATTCCGCCTATCTACCCGAACAATACCTTAATAAGCCTCTAAAGATAAAAGTTTATTATTTTGATACAAAAGAACATTTGGTTCGTGTCAATCAAGATTTAAGAAAAGAATAGGTTACTTGCCCATATATTCAGGCAAGACCTTCTCAAAAATCCCTTTAATCTCGGAAATTTTAATTGAGCTTTTATTTATCTTAATGCTATTTCCACCCGTAGTGCCTATTTCTTCAGCATATATACCGTTTTCATCATTAGCTAAATATAATATATCGACTGCGTCGGAGTTCTTTGCGGTTATTATATAACGAGCCTGATCTTCACCGAATAAATAAGCAAACTCAGCTATGTCGGTTTCAATTTTTAAATTTGCACCGATATCATTTTTAAATGTCATTTCAGCAACCGCAACGTACAAGCCGCCATCTGATATATCGTGGCAGGCGGTTATTTTACCGTCTTCGATAAGCTTGCGGACAAAATCGCCGTTTTTCTTCTCGGTTTTTAGGTCGACGGGAGGCGGCGTACCTTCCTCCCGTCCTTCTATTTCACGCAAATAAACAGATGAACCTAAGTGTCCTTTTGTTTCGCCGATAACAATTATTTGTTCACCCTCATTTACAAATGAATTGCCCATAGTTTTTTGTGCATCGGCAATTATACCCACTCCGCCGATAGCGGGAGTAGGGTGGATAGCAACGCCGTTGGTTTCATTATATAAAGACACATTGCCCGATATGATAGGATAATCAAGCTCTCTGCACGCTTCGCCCATGCCCTCCAGACAGCCTGTAATCTGCCCCATTATTTCAGGTTTTTCAGGATTGCCGAAATTCAGGCAGTTAGTAATGGCAAGAGGCTTTCCGCCTGTTGCGGTGATATTTCTCCAGCTTTCCGCAACGGCTTGTTTGCCGCCTTCAAAAGGGTCTGCGTAGCAATATCTTGGAGAGCAATCGGTTGTTATAGCCAATGCTTTGCTTGTGCCGTGTACACGTACAACAGCGGCATCTGAGCCTGAGGCGGCTATAGTGTCATTGCCGACCTGAGAGTCGTACTGTTCCCATATCCAGCGTTTGGAGGCTAGGTTGACATCTGATAGTAATTTTTTAAGAACGCCATTTATATCAGTCGGTTCTTCTAAGTCATTAAAGTCGATTTCTTTTTGTTTCGGAGTAGGTTTATGCGGACGGTCATAAATAGGAGCCTGCTCTGAAAGAGGACTTACCGGCAAGTCGCCCACAATTTCGCCTTTATGTTTTAGTATCATACGTCCGGTATCGGTAATTTTTCCGATAACAGCAAAATCAATTTCCCATTTTTCGAAAATCTTACGTGCAACTTCCTCTTTTTCAGGCTTAATTACCATTAACATACGCTCCTGACTTTCAGAAAGCATCATTTCATAGGCACTCATATTTTCTTCACGCTGCGGCACTTTGTCTAAATCAAGTTCAATTCCCGTACCGCCTTTATCTGCCATTTCAAGCGATGAACATGTTAAGCCTGCCGCTCCCATATCCTGAATTGAAAGGATACTATCGGTTGCCATAAGTTCAAGGCAAGCTTCCATAACCAGTTTTTCGGTGAAAGGGTCGCCAACCTGAACGGTAGGGCGTTTTTCTTCGGAATCATCATCAAATTCAGCCGATGCCATTGTTGCACCGTGTATTCCGTCACGCCCCGTTTTTGCCCCTGCATATACAACCGGGCTGCCGACAGAAGATGCCGCCGAATAAAATATATTATCAGCGTCTGCTAGACCTACGCACATTGCGTTTACAAGGATATTGCCGTTATATGATTTATGGAAGTTGCATTCTCCCCCAACTGTAGGAATTCCCATGCAGTTTCCGTATCCTCCGATACCCGATACTACGCCCGATAGTAAATGTCGTGTTTTAGGGTGGGACAATTCTCCGAAACGTAGGGCGTTCATGTTAGCGACGGGTCTTGCTCCCATAGTAAAAATATCACGCATAATGCCGCCCACACCTGTTGCGGCACCCTGATAAGGCTCGATAAATGAAGGGTGGTTATGGCTTTCCATTTTGAAAATTGCCGCCTGTCCGTCACCGATATCAATAACACCGGCATTTTCCCCCGGCCCGCAGATTACCCAATCGGCTTTAGTGGGTAGTTTTTTTAAGTGAATACGAGTTGATTTATATGAGCAATGCTCCGACCACATAACGGAAAAAATACCAAGCTCGGTAAGGTTAGGCTCACGCCCCATTATCTCAAGGACTTTGTCATATTCGCTACGGCTTAATCCGAATTCTTTTGCCGTCTCAAAATTTACGTGTCGTTTTTCTGCTGCCATTTTTTTATTCCTTTATTTTTCCCATTTCACAAGAACGCCCTATAATTGATTTGCAATTCGGGCGATGACGATAAATTTTATTTAACGCTATCGTCATTACCCGAATTTTCGTAGAAAATTATAGGGTAATCCAAACAGACTGTCGTTTTACATCAAATCCATTTATTACCGCCTGAGATCGCCCTATAGTTTTCTTTTAGAAAACTCGGGCGATGACGAATACGTTAAAATAGTTTTTCATATAAGTCTTCCCAGTTTGGATTTTCTTTTTCAATCAATTTTATTTTTTGCTCTCGTTTATATTTCTTTAGCCTCTTTTCTCTTTTTATAGCGTTTTCTGCATTAGCATGAGGTTCGTAATAAATCAGATTATTCAAATTATATTTTTTAGAAAATCCATCAATAACTTTATTTTTATGTTCCCACACTCTTTTTTGTAAGTTTGATGTTATTCCAGTATATAAAATACCATTTTTTCGGTTGCTTATAATATAAACCGTAAATAACTTTTCCATAAATCAAAATGAACTGACCAACGCCTCAAATAACGCCTGTCCGTCAGTGTTTCCGGTAATTTCGTCTGCGGCACGTTCAGGGTGTGGCATCATGCCCAGAATCCTTTTATTCTCACTAAAAACACCTGCTATGTTATTAATTGAACCGTTTGGATTTTCTCCGGCGTAACGGAAGGCAACCCGCCCGCTATCTTCAATTTCTTTTAAAGTGTCCTCATCGGCATAGAAATTACCGTCATGGTGAGCGATAGGAATTTGTATATGCTGCCCTTTATGATAAGTTTTTGTAAACTCGCTATCGTTATTTTCTACCGCTAGCTCAACTGTTTTGCAAATAAACTTCAGGTTCTTGTTTCGCATTAGCGTACCCGGTAGCAAGCCTGCCTCAGTCAATATCTGGAAGCCGTTACAAACCCCTAATATATACGTACCCTTTTTTGCCGCTTTAACCACTTCGTTCATAATCGGTGACTTTGCCGACATAGCCCCCGAACGCAAATAGTCACCATAAGAAAATCCACCCGGCAGGGCGATAAAATCAAGCCCCTTAGGAAGTTCGGTATCGGCGTGCCATATTTTCTTTACCTCTATTCCCGATATGCTTTCTATAGTCTCATACATATCACGGTCACAATTTGAACCGGGGAATGTTATCACTGCTGCTTTCATATGTAAGTTGTAAGTTGTAAGTTGTAAGTTGTAAGTTGTAAGTTGTAAGTGTTGGTTTTAAATATCTAGCAACTAGCTACTAGCAACTTAATCAAACCAATTCAAATCTGTAATTTTCAATGACGGTATTTGCAAGCAGCTTTTCGCACATGTTTTTTACGGCAGCTTCAGCTTTTGCCTTGTCGGTTTCGTTTATCTCAACTTCAATGAACTTACCCTGACGCACCTGTTTTATGCCGTCAAAACCCAAATGCCCTAAAGCACCCTGAATCGCCTTGCCTTGCGGGTCTAGAACGCCGTTCTTTAAAGTTATATATACCTGTGCTTTCATTATATATTTTCCTCTTCATCGGATTTATTGTGATCTATAAATATTCCAAGCCTTCTTGCCACTTCCTGATATGCCTCCGCAACATCACCCATATCTCTGCGAAAACGATCCTTGTCAAGTTTTTTATTGGTCTTTGCGTCCCATAGGCGGCATGAATCGGGGCTTATCTCGTCAGCCAGTAATATCTCTACATAGCCTTCATCTTCGTCCTGAATACGACCGAACTCTATTTTGAAGTCAATAAGGCGGATACCGACTCCGGCAAATATTCCGAAAAGCACATCATTAATGCGTAATGCCAGACTTTTTATCTCATCAAGCTCTATAGGGTCTGCCCAGCCGAATGTTAAGATATGTTCGTCACTCACTAAAGGGTCGTTTAGTTTGTCATCTTTGTAGCAGAACTCTAAAAGCGGCTTGCTAAGTTCCGTCCCTTCTTCAATGCCAAGTCGGGTTGATAAACTGCCTGCGGCAACATTTCTTACTATAACTTCCAAAGGGATTATCTCAACCTGACGCACCAACTGCTCACGCATGTTCAGACGTTTGATAAAATGTGTAGGGATACCCACATCTTTTAGCTTTAACATTATAAATTCCGAAATCCTGTTATTCAGAACACCTTTGCCTGAAATAACGTCCTTCTTCTTATTATTAAAAGCCGTAGCGTCATCTTTAAAATACTGAATTATGGTTCCCGGTCTGGGTCCTTCAAAAAGGACTTTTGCCTTGCCTTCATAAATTTGTTTTTTTGTACGCCTAGGAGCCATTTTTTTATACCAAAATTAATATTAGATAGTATTATAAATTTCTGTTGAAAGAATTATTGCTTATTACTATAACAAAAACACAAAAATTCAATCAAAAAAGCTATTATAAACAATAAAAGTAAGGAAAATGATACTATGAGTACATTTGATGACCGTCAAAAAGCTTATGAAAACAAATTTGTACATGATCAGGAGCGTGAATTTAAAGTCCGTGCAAGAGCAAATATACTAACAGCTAAGTGGGCTGCCGAGAAAATGCATTTTGAAGGCTCCGACATAGACGCATACGCAACTGAAGTTGTTGATTATTCTTTTTCTAATTCGGGAGAAAGTGCCGTTATTGAAAAAATACTTTCCGATATACGTTCAAAAGGATTTGAAATAGAAGAAAAAGAAATAAAAGATCACTATCAGCAATATTTAATCGAAGCTAAAGAAAGTTTTAAATAGATATTTGGTAAAGTTCTGTGTTAAGGTGTTTTTTGTCATGGATAAATTTGTTTTAGTGCTTAATTATTCGGAATTGTACGTTTAACGGTTGAACCGTTATAATTTAGTTGTTTTTGTCATGCTGAATTTATTTCAGCATCTCATTTTATTTAAAAAAGACCCTGAAACAAGTTCAGGGTGACACATCAACCTTTAAACCTACAATTACGTAATTATTTTTTGTTAAGGTGATGCTGAAATAAACTCATTTATGAAAAATATGTATTTATAGAGTGCTACCTAAGACCGTTTCTAAATGATATAATTGATTGTAGAAAACTTTTCCGACCATTAATTGCTGCTTATGTCTGAACAACTTGTTTATGTAAAAAAAGGTCACAGAAGCGAAGTTATCGCAAAAAGAGAGGCTTCTTTAAGCAAGAAGAAGCTGGACAAAGCCAATACGGCTCAGATAGCTTTTACTCTATATGTAATAGCGATTGCTGCGAAGCTTGCAAATGTCGATAATCCTTCGCAAAACCTTGATGAACAGATAGTTTCATTTAAAGAGATATTCGCTATCCCCGATTCTGAGCCGGGCAAGGTTGAGGCTTTTTATAAAGAGGCTGTAGTAGATGGTGTGGACGCAGCTCATTATGCACATCAGTTGACTAATTTATTTCCTAATAACAGATTGTTACTTGAAGAACTTATTAATGATCTTTTTGTGTTCGCCGATGCGGACGGTTCTTTTACCGGTGAAAAAGCAATCTTTTTGAAAAAAATAGTTTTCGCACTGAAATTTAATGAGAATTACTTTGCAAGGATTTTAAGAAAGCACCGGCTATATACCGGTAACGATCCGTTCAAATTACTTAATGTTTCAAATAATGTATCTTATGTTGATTTAAAAAAGGCGTTCAGGCGGGCGATAAGTGATTGTCACCCCGACAGATTTGCAAGCGGTAATGTGATGCCTGAAATAAAAGAATTGGCTAAAGAGCAATTTAACCTTTATACTCAGGCTTATGAGGCTATAAAGAGTAAAAAAGCCTTCAATAAAAAGACGCTTGAGAAAAAATGAAACCTGCACATGTTGCTCTTGCAATAGCTATAGCTATTATATGGGGATTGAATTTTGTTATCGCAAAATCAGTTTTGTCATACTTCCCTACATTTCTTATGTTATCTCTAAGACTACTGATAATAGTGGTTATACTTGCTCCATTCCTTAGAAAGCGTGTTTTGCCGTTAAAAGATCTGTACAAAATATCCTTTGTTTTCGTAGTGGGGCATTTCGGCTTTATGTTCTTATCTTTAGAACATGGGCTGGATTCTACCGTCGGGATAGTGATTGACCAGATGCGTGTTCCTTTCGCCGTTACTTTGGGCTATTTCTTTTTTGGCGAAGTTATGGGTAAAAAGGGGATATTCGGTATATTCCTTGCTATACTCGGTACTTTTGTAATCGTGGGTACGCCTAATGTTTCCGGTAATTATGAAGCATTCTGGATGCTTATAAGCAGCTCTTTTTGTTGGGCGGTTTATAATATAATGGTTAAAAATCTCGGTGATATCAACCCTATGGCATTTATAGCATGGATTTCTTTGCTTGGTTTGCCGCATATGCTCCTCATTTCCCTGCTGGTAGAGGATTATAATATTGACTTGCTGATAAACGCCCCTTTAAAAGAATGGGCGTCGGTATTTTATATCGCAATAGCGGCAACAATGGTAGCACACGGCTCATGGTATTATCTGCTGAAAAAATATCCCGTAAATGTAGTTGCACCATATTCATTGCTGATACCGTTCTTTGGCGTGGCATCGGGTGTGTTGCTCTTGGGGGAGCAACTTACATGGCAAGTGTTGCTGGGGGGGGCTTTGACAGTGGCAGGAGTATCAATTATTGTGATAAGAAAACCTAAATTTGCAAAGGCAGGAGATGTAAATTGAGCAATTTTAAGTCGCCTAATTTTAATGAAAGACCCGATAAGGCAAGCATTGATATTATTGTTATGCATTATACCGGTATGAAAACTGCTGAGGCAGCCTTAAAAAGAATGTGCGATCCGGAAGCTCAGGTTAGCGCACATTATATGATATGTAAAAACGGAGATGTAATTAACCTTGTTGATGAATCAAAAAGAGCTTGGCATGCGGGAATAAGCTGTTGGCGTGGCATTGCTTCGTTAAATGATATATCAATCGGGATTGAAATGGAAAATCCGGGGCATGAATTCGGTTATGAGCCTTTTACAGAAGAACAAATGGTATCGGTGAAGAAGCTGGCAAAAGATATTATAGACAGGCATGGTATTGAGGCACGTAACGTAGTAGGTCATTCGGATATAGCACCCTCAAGAAAGGACGATCCGGGTGAATTATTTGATTGGCAGGGATTGGCAGAAGAGGGGATAGGTCTATGGCATGATGTCAAAAAGGTATGGCGTGGCGGTGATATTTTAGTCGAACCGGGTAAGGAAGATGTAGATGTTGCCAGAGTACAAAAAATGCTTTCCGATTATGGTTATCATATCAGGGTGGACGGATATTACGGCAGCAAAACCGAAGATGTAGTTAAGGCTTTCAAAAGGCATTTTGTCCCTGAGCAGGTAAATGTTTATTGGGATAAACTGGCAGAAGAGAGAATGAAAAAACTACTTAGTATGATAGGCAAGGTTTAGGTTATAGAACACGCCCTAGTTATTCCATATTATATAGTGACATATCGGCAGAAAAAGTGTAAATGCTGTACTCTTAAAATATAAAAAGCATAAAGGCACTTTATGGATCACTTTAACTATAAAAACGGTGAATTATTTGCCGAGAATGTTGCTATAAAAGAAATGGCAAAAAAGGTCGGCACGCCTTTTTACTGTTATTCAACGGCAACACTGGAGCGTCATTATAATGTGTTTGCCGATGCGTTGAAAGATGTTAATGCAACGATATGTTTTGCCGTTAAAGCAAACTCAAATTTAGCGGTGCTTAAAACCCTTGCTAATTTAGGTGCGGGGGGTGATTGCGTCTCAGAGGGCGAGATAAGAAGATGTCTGGCCGCCGGAATAGCTGCTGACAAGATAGTTTTCTCAGGTGTCGGTAAAACAAAGGGTGAGCTTGCATTTGCACTCAAAAACAAAGTTATGCAGATAAATGTTGAGTCCGAAGTCGAGCTTGAGTCTTTAAACGAGGTTGCAAGTTCTTTAAACGTAAAGGCTCCCGTGTCGTTCAGGGTAAACCCTGATATTGATGCCGGAACTCATGATAAGATATCTACAGGACGTAAAGAAGATAAGTTCGGTATTGCATATGAACAGGCGAGGGGAATTTATAGCAAAGCCGCCAAAATGGAGCATGTCCATATAAGGGGAGTTGCAACGCATATAGGCTCGCAGCTTGTAGAGTTAAAACCCTTTAAGGCGGCATTTGCCAAGATACGCTCACTGGTAGAAGATTTAAGGGCTGACGGACACGATATCTCACATCTTGATTTGGGTGGCGGACTTGGCATACCTTATAAAGACCAGTTGCCGCCATCGCCTGATGAATACGCTAAAATGGTAATAGAGGCGACAGATGGGCTAGGCTGTGAACTGGCGTTTGAACCGGGGCGTTTAATTGCAGGCAATGCCGGAATATTGGTATCTGAAGTTATTTATCTGAAAAAAACCGCTCATAGGAATTTTCTGGTAATAGATGCCGCTATGAACGACCTGATACGACCTACTTTGTATGATGCATATCATGAGATTATCCCTGTTGACGAAAAACAAAGCGTACTGCAAATGGACATTGTCGGACCTATATGTGAAACCGGCGATGTGTTCGGCAAAGAACGTAAACTGCCTGAACTGGTTTCCGGAGATTTGATAGCCATACGCTCGTGCGGAGCATATGGGGCTGTTATGTCAAGCGAGTATAACTCACGTTTGCTTATCCCCGAAGTGATGGTAAATGATGATAAATTCGCAGTTATAAGGGAGCGGGAGGGCTATGAGGATATGCTCAAAAAGGATAAACTCCCTAACTGGCTGTAATTTTATTGAATAATTTTCAACATATCACTTGCACTAATACTTCAATAATAGTATTAACGTCTTCTCATTTTTTAAGTGCCTGCGTGGCGGAATCGGTAGACGCTGCAGACTTAAAATCTGTTGTCCTTTTTGGACGTGCCGGTTCAAGTCCGGCCGCGGGCACCATGACTTTTTTTCAATCACCCCTCTCGCTATCGCTCAAATGGGCAGTCGCTTTTGTGGTCTTATGGCTGTTTATATATCTTGGATATATGGTCAAGCCATAGTATGACTAAGGGTCGTAAAAATCACTTCCTCATAAAAGTGCATACAACCTTATTACCCGGTTCGTGATATTGAACGTGTACGTCCATCAGGCTGTTTATAACGGCGATGCTGCGTCCGTTAGGTTCCATTAGGCGTACCGGATCAAACTCTTTGAATTTTCTCCAGTTAAATCCTTGTCCTTCGTCGCATATTGTAACTATTACATCGTCCTTTTTCATTTGTACCGATACATAGACCCTTTTATCACGATGTTCAGGGGATTTTGACCTTTTTTCAATCTCTTCGTCAAGTTTATTGCTTAATGATAATGACTTTTTAAGTTCGTATCCTATGCAAAGATTTCCATGTTCTATAGCGTTTATGATAAGCTCTAATAACGCAATACTGACCTTATCAGGCTTTGCTGCCAATGATGCTATGGCAGAGGATAAGTTCAGTGCCTCTTTAGTATTCCTAATTTCAAACCTAGCATTAGTAGCAAGCTCAAATGCCGCCTTTTCGCATACGGCATTGCTGACATTATGAACTGCAACGCCCTGACGTTCAAAGTTTTTTATGGCTGAGTTTACAACGGCTATCATCATGTCGGGATCGAACGGTTTTGTAAGGTAATAATACGCACCGGCAGCTATCCCTTCGGTCGCTTCCTTGCTGCCTACATCGCCGGTTTGTATAATAACAGGTGTGTTCCTTAATATAGGGTGCATTTTCATCTTGGATAATACTTCCAGTCCCCCCATGCGTGGCATCATCTTATCAAGCAATACAACGGAGAAATCATTAGGGTGAGAGTCCAACAAGTCCCATGCATCTTTACCGTTATCAATAACGGTTGACAGATAGCCTTCTTTTGTAAGCCTGTGTTGTAGAATATCTAGATTCATGTCATCGTCATCAACGACTAAAACGCTTGCCTTGTTGTTTTTTGCTGCCATTTATATTCCCCCTTATTACGATTATATTTAAGAATCGTTAATAAATCCTTTATAAATAAGGGGAATAATGACTTTTAAAGCTCGTTTTTCAGGAATTTGATACCTAATTGAATGCCTGCCGGATCAATTCCATGTCCCAAGCCTTCCTGAGAGTAGCCGTGAACCATAATGCCTTGTTTTTGTAGCACCGACATAGCATTACCAAAAGCGTCAAAAGGCACTATTTCGTCAGCCTCGCCATGTATCAGGCATACGTGAGGTTTAGATACTAATTCGTCTTTAAGCAGATGAGGGGCAACTAATGCACCGGAATAGCCTAAAATACCACCAAGCGGCTTCGGTCGCCTAAAAGCCGTGTGTAATGACAGCATCGTACCTTGTGAAAAGCCTATCAAAAATATATCCTTATCTTCTAGATCTAATTCTTTCTTTTTTGCATCTATAAAAGCGTTTAAAATGGGTTCGGCAGTCTTGACACCCTTTAATATTGCTTCTTCACTGCGTTCGAGTAAGCTAAACCACTGCCTTCCCATCGGATACATATCACACGGGTAAGGTGCGTCAGGGGATACAAAATGAGCATCAGGCAGTGCGTCACTGAAAAAATCCGCAAGTGAGATAAGGTCGTTACCGTCCGCACCCAATCCATGTAAAAATATCACTAATTGTTTTGCTTTTTCTCCTGATTCGGGTGGTCTTTGTGGACCGGTTAAATTTGTCATAATAATGTTATCTATGTGTATTAAAGTAAAGTATTAGATGGTCTGTAAGCCGGGTTCTGTAATTGACGGCTATTCATCTGGGACATTTATCACTAAATGCCTCAAGCAACCTACCCGAATATCCGGTGTGGAAAACACCTGTAAAAAATACGTGATATTCCTATTTGGTCTTGCTCCCGGCGGGGTTTACCTTTGCCGTATGATGTTGCCATATACGCGGTGCGCTCTTACCGCACCTTTTCACCCTTACCCTAATGTTTAATAAAAAGCATTAAGGCGGTTATTTTCTGTGGCACTTTCCCTAGAGTCACCTCCGGTGGGCGTTACCCACCACCGTTTTTCCATGGAGCCCGGACTTTCCTCTGTGTAAACACAGCAGCCATCCGACCATCTAAGGCAAGCAATATGTACCATTTAGTTAATATTTTCAAGAGGGAAATAAATTATAGTATAATTATATACTGAGGTGATTTTTATTTTTTTCGTTTAAATACTTACTTGTATGAGTTTTTAGCGATTCTAAACTTTCATCATCGCTAATGTAGCCGTGTGTACTTTTTGTTATAGGCGTGTTATTGGGAGTTAATGGTGCTTTGTGTAAATTAATTAAGGTGCTTATACATTGCTCATCTTCTGTGGTATAATCCATGCGATACTGTTCTTGTTCTATTAACGGAAGCTTTGGAACCGGAGCTTTATTTTTAAAGTAGCTTTCAGTTCTATCCTTTTCATGGTTTAATAATGTTTGAGACATTAAGTCGGCTGTTTTTGCCGAGTCGGTTTTTCTTATTTTATGCTCTGATAATTGTTCATACATGAAGCACCCGATCTCTACGCTATCTATGTCTGTATTTTGCAGGAGATCGATCACTTTATCAAGTGTACATGTTTTGCCGTCCGGGGCAAATAGGTAGCTTGCACCTGTTTCCAGAGTGTCAACAAAATCCTCAGCATTTTTCTGCACAACGGCATCATAAAGGCGTTGTTCGTCCTGAAACTTAAGATCTTCTATTTTATCAAAAATGTCCTTACTGTTTTTTTCGTAATAAGGATTTGCACCTTTTTTAAGATTGCGTTTAAAGCTTACCAAATCGGCATCTTCAACAGACTTATGAAAAGCTTTTTCATAACCGCTTAATTTTAAATTTGTTAAATGTCGGTTGTTTTTTGTATTATTTGCCAAACCTTAAGCTTCATTAATTTGATTGATGATTTTTTAAATTTAACTTGTATGCCCGATACTTGCAAGTGTTTTTAAGCATATTTATTTACTAGTTGCAATAAAAACGCCGTCCCAGTTTTTTGGAGGCGGATTTTTTTCAAACTCTTTTATTCTTTCTTCGTATAGTTCGAACAGACCGTCAATGTTAATAGCGGCTATTTTTGCAGCATGTGTTTTACATGACCTTAATAATGCTTTGGATTTTTTCCGGTTTTGTAAGCGGTATTCGTGAAGCATTTTATTAAAATCATCAGATAATAATTTGAAATTATCTGATATTTTTAGTTCTTTGTCTCCAAGTAAAGTAAAGATGCGTACAGGCTCTGTTTTACCCTTTACTTGAATAAGATCTAATTCCAATGTTGCCATATCTTCTATTTTTTTCTTGGTGTTTTCACCTATTACTATGTTTACCCCATAGGTTTTGCTTTGTCCTTCAAGTCTTGATGCAAGGTTAACGTCATCACCTAAAACAGAATAGTCAAAACGTTGTTCGGAACCCATATTGCCGACGCAACAACTTCCGGTATTTAAACCTATGCCTATATTTATAGGAATAAATTTACGACCTGCTTGTTTAGCCTCTTCTTCTTGCCGGCTGTTCAATTCTACCAGTGCATCAAGCATTTTAAGGGAGGATAAGCAGGCGTTTCGTGCGTGGTTTTCATCATCTAGCGGTGCATTCCAAAATGCCATGATACAGTCACCCATATATTTATCTATCGTTCCTTTGTTATCCAGAATGATAGTTGTCATCGGTGTAAGGAAACGGTTTATGAAATGCGTAAGTGAATGTGCGTCAAACTGCTCGGATATTGTTGTAAAGCCACGTATATCGCAAAATAATATAGTAAGCTCTTTGGTTTCACCGCCAAGCTTTAAGCTATCGGGGTTTTTTGCAAGCTGTTCAACTAGGGCAGGGGACATGTAGTGACTGAATGCATTTCTGACCTGTTTTTTTTCGGTTTCCGAGCTTATATATCTTATCAAGGATTCCGATAAATAAATTAAAGCGATAGCTATACCTGGCGTTACAGGGTCAATCAAGGTTTTATATTCTAAAAATGAATGCCATGAAAATGCAAGAGAGCCGCCTAATGATAATAATGTGAACAATGCCCCCCAAAGAGCCGAGAGCTTTGACATCATAATAATCAGGGTTAACCCGACTGCAATCATCATTGCTATTTCAGCACCATGTACCCAATCAGGTCTGTTTAGAAAATCTCCCGTAAGCATTTGTTCTAACGCCTGTACATGTACTTCAACCCCGTTTGCGGCAGGGTTTAGCGGTGTAGTTCTTATATCCCTCAGTCCTTCGGAACTAGTACCGATGAAAATAATATTGCCTTCCAAGTGCGATAAATCGTAATTAGGGTCAAGCACCTTCCATGCCGGAATATAGCGTTCTTGGGTGTATCGGGTGTAATATACCCATAATTTTGCGGTGCGGTCTGTAGGTATCTCTAAATGTCCTATTTTAACCGATGTTATACCGCTGTTAGTGCCGAATGAAGTTTCACCGCTTGCACCTGCCGTTTTAATTATATATGTAGAGGCTCCTTGTGCTATCCTCAGGGCTTCCGCTGAAAGTGATGGGACAAAAGTGCTTGCCGTTATCAGTACCAGAGGAATTCTGCGTATTATTCCGTCATCATCTACAATGCTGTTTAAAGCACCGTTGCCGTTTGCGGCATCTTCTAATATTTTAAGGCTTGTTATATATCCCCTGAATCTTGAAAGGAACGGGCTTGGGTCGTTACCCGCATATGAATAACCTGCTTTTGACTGTGCGAATTTACTGCTGATATCATTATTTAATACAAAACCCGTAACTACATTAGCACCTGATATTGAATCGGCAAATAGCGTATCGTGGTCGGGTAGCTCGTCAAGCAGATAAGAAAGCTTATCTTCCTTCTTCCAAAGTGATAATATGTGCTTGGGAGATGTTCTGTCTTCTTCGGAAAACACGATATCCATTGCGATTGCAGCTACACCCGCCTTATTAAGCCTGTCTACCAGATCCGCCATAATGCTTCTTGGCCATGGCCATTGCCCGAGCTTTTCAAGGCTTTCATCGTCTATATCAACTATTTTAACCGGTTGGTCGGTGTATTGTCTGGGATATTTTTGCTGGAAGGTATCAAAAACCTTTAACTGCATTTGTTTGACAATCTTAAAATCCGATATTTTTATATAAATCGCTAAAGACAATATTAATAGTGATATTAGTATTCTTAAGGTGTTATTCATTTTTCAGACCTTTAGAAAGACCAGCCTACGGCTGTGGAAACTCGGTGGTTATCATATGTATAGTTTTGTATGTTCGAGTTTGAGTTCTTATACTGGTAGCTTGTAGTCAGGCTGATATTTTTAGGTAGTTTTTTTATCAACGCAAGTGTAAGTGTTTTTTCAAGATCCCTTCTAAGTATAGTCGAGCTTATTGAAGTATCGAAATCGTCGTAATGTGTTCTTTTAAACGTTGCTAATGCACTTGCCGTTATGTCATATGGAAGTTGGCGTATATATCCTAAACCTAGGTTGATTTGAAAAAATGCATTTTTTGCTTCCCTTGCCGACTCGTTCCTCCATGTTAAAGAGGAGGTAAATATATCCTTTTCGGTGAAAGCGTAGGTAGCCCCTAACTTGTTTTGATAGGCGTTTCCTGTTCTTCCCGTGTTTGTAGATGTAGGGGAGTTGTAAAAATACCTGTACTCATAAGCTGTTGTGTTATCAAGTATAAGCTTGTTTGTAGGAGCGTATTTTAATGTAAGCTCACCGCCTCTCGTTTTAAGGTATTTAAAGCTGTTAAGGTTTATAATGCTTAGGTTTCCGGCTACGGATATCTGTGTTTTAAGCTTGTTCAGGTTTAAAGTAGGTCCTGATTTTATAGACGCAAGAGATATATCTAATTGATGCTCGGTAGTCTGGCTGGTTTTGTATAATGTACCGTTAGTGTTGAAAGTTGCACTCCATATTTTGCTTTTATTATTATCAAATTTGTATAGATGCGATAATGAGGTAGTGGCAAAAATTTGAGCGTCTTCCTTCTTCGTAGAGTTTTCGGCAAGAGGTATGCTTATATCGCTAAATGTTGTTTCGCCTGTCGATGCGGCAGAAGTGGCGTTTGAATCACGGTTAACGCCAAATGAGGCGGAGCCGGATATAATATGCGTTTTCATTGCATATTTTACCTTCTCAAGTATGCCGTTAATATTTTCCTTAACCTTTTCGGGCGGATTGTTAGCAAGAACAGTTTCAAAAAGTGACTTTGCTTTTTCTAGCTCACCCATTTTGACATATAATAAACCCAAATCCAGCTTTATCCTGTCTAGTTTGGGTTCTCTTTCTATCATGTGAAGATATGCTTCTTCAGCGGTTTTAAACTCGCCTGTTTTTTCGGCAAGTTTAGCAAGGGCAAAATATCCGTCCAGATTATCGGGTGTCTTTGCAATTTTTTCTTTTATTATTTTAATTTGCTCTTTTGCCTCTTTTATTTTTGGGTCTAAGTTTTTTTCTATTTCGGCTTGTTTAGCCTCTTTGATTTTTACGTTCACCGAGCGGTTTTCAGGATCGGTACGTTTTTGTACTTCCCTTAAAAACTGCTTTTGTGTGTATTTTTCGGGTATTTCGTTTGTTGCAGATGCTGCCTGTCCCTGCGGTGGATTTTCAGAATCGCCCGTATCCTTGGAAATTGAAGCTAAAGTTGCTTCTATTTTACTTTTTACTTCCTCAGGAGGATTGGAGTTTAATACTTCTTTTAACAAAATCCTCGCAGACTCTTTATCGCCCGTTCTTATATATATAATAGCAAGAGCGGTTTTTATTCTGTTAAGGTTAGGGTTTATTTTTAGCATATGAAGATAGGCATTTTCAGCACTTTTAAGCTTTCCGTGCCGTGCAGACAAGTTTGCGTATCTGAAGAATGCGTCCAAGTCATTAGGGTCTTTTTGCATTCTAGCGGTTAATTCCTTTAATGCTATTTCATCGACCTTGTTGGCGTCTGACGAGCGTAAAGTCTCCTGTGCTAAGGGCGTGTCAGGAATTAATAATGTTACTATTGTAACAATAATAAATAGTTTAAAAGCTCTCATTTGTGTCATACCTTGACAATATCTCAATGCGTTCAATTTATATTGTAACTAAAAATTGAAACAATTGCAAATATTTTAAACTAAACTGTTGAGAAGTATTCAATAAACATAGTTTATGTAAAAGTTGTACGGAAATTTTTAATTCCGTGTCATGCTGAATTTATTTCAGCATCTCCGGCACAGCAAAGAAGATACCGAAACAAGTCCGGTATGACAAATTTATATTTATTGAACACTCCAAGGTATTGAGAAGCTTGCTAAAACGTCCTGAATGAGGATAATGTAGCCCCTTGTAGCATGCCGTGTACGGTTTCCTTGTCATAGTCGATATTTTTATTTTGATAATCGCTTATGATTCTACGTGCGAGGTTATTAGCTTCAATTGCAAGTTTTGTGCAGGAACTTTGAGTTTTTATCTTTGCTATTTCTTTTTCAATTTCGCCGGCAGCTTCAATTCCTAAGTCAGCATGTTTTTTCTCATGCGTTTGTAGTGAAGCAAAATAACGCTCCCATTCGGTTTTAGTGGTCATGTCAAGCAGATCTACGTTCTGAAGCTTTGGGAAATTATGGGTTACAACTACACTTGTTGTGACAGTATCGATTTTACAGTTTTTACCCGACTTATCAAAAGTATAATTCCAACCTATATCATACTTGGTAAGTGCCGAGAAGTTGTTTCCGTCATTTTTTAAAGGAGCCTGCTCTGAAATAGCCTGCTTTATCTCGTCCAGAGTGCGACCGCTAACCGTATATTGATATTCTTGTACGGTAACTCTCGGTGCGGCTATAGAAGCATCAGACATAATAGCACCTGATATTGCCACGCTTAGACAAGTAATAATGTTTTTTTTGAAAAATGCTTTCATCGGCTGATCCTCCTTCCTTTTTAGCGATTGAATTATATATATTTCGTAGCGTATGTCAATAAAATGAATCAAAAATTTCAAAAAAAATTAAATATTTCATACTTTTTCTACCTGCTGTTGACAATTTTGTCACTTGGGCTGCCCATTCCTTAAAAAATGATTTGCCGAATATTTGAAATATATAGATTTTTTTCCAAAGAGTGCTTGACCAATCCCATATTTTTATGTAAATTTACCATACAAACCCATGAAAAACCATTTTGAACCATATGGGACTGGCAGGTAGCGGTAAGTTTGCGGTTTGAATTTTTGGGCTTCCTCTCTTTGCTCCAGGTAGGACTTTGAGGGGGTGTTTTTTGAATTTCAGGTAGGAATTCAAAAAATCGTTTGAAAGGCTTTTTGCCTGAGATTGAAAAAGCAAGGGGTGATAAGGAGTTAAGATAGTATGGCATTGTTCTTGTCTACCTACGTAAACAAGGTTGATAAGAAGGGGCGTGTTTCCGTTCCTGCTAATTTTCGTGCCGCACTATCAAAACAGGAATATAAGGGTATCGTTGTTTACCCATCGTTTATAAATAATTGCGTTGAAGCTTGCGGTATGGATCGTATTGAAAGATTGAGTGAGAGTATTGACGAGTTAGATCCTTATTCTGATGAGCGTGACGCATTCGCAGCTACTATTTTGGGCGGCAGTATGCAGCTTCCTTTTGATAAGGAGGGGCGTGTTATGTTGCCTGAGGGATTTTTAAAGGATACGGGCATTGATGATAAGGCGGTATTTGTAGGAAAAGGTGCTACTTTTGAGATATGGGAACCTGAGGCATTTGAAGAATATGCAGGTAAAGCCCGTGATCTTGCTAAAAGACAGCGTGCTAATTTACGTCTGAATAAAAAAGGGGGGGCAGATGAACAATAGCTCTCCTCACTATCCTGTAATGTTGAACGAGATGTTGGAATACGTGTCTCCGAAAGATGGCGAAGTCTATGTGGACGGAACTTTCGGAGCCGGGGGGTACAGCAGAGCTCTTCTTCAAGCTGCGGATTGCAAGGTTTACGCCATAGACCGTGATCCAAACGTAAAGCAGCTTGCAGAAGAGCTGGAGGCTGAGTTTCCCGGAAGGATAGAACTGCTTATAGGTCGTTTTAGTGACATGGAAAGACTGTTAAAAGATGCGGGAGTTGAAAAAGTTGATGCCGTTGTGCTTGATATAGGCGTTTCCTCAATGCAAATTGACCAAGCACAAAGAGGCTTTTCATTTATGAGGCAGGGTCCTCTTGATATGCGTATGTCGCAACAGGGGATTGACGCTGCGTATGTTGTAAATAATACCGATGAGGCACAGCTTGCCGATATTATATATAAATATGGCGGTGAAAAAAAATCAAGGCGTGTAGCCTCGGCGATTGTAAAAGCAAGAGCTGAAAAGCCGATAACTACTACAAGCGAACTTGCAAGTATAGTGCGTTCGGTGGTGCGTATGGCAAAAGATAAGATAGACCCTGCAACCAGAACATTTCAGGCTTTAAGGATATGGGTAAATGATGAGTTGGGGGAGTTAAGAGACGCGTTGGAAAGTGCGGAAAGATTGTTGGCTCCATACGGAAGGTTGGTAGTTGTTACTTTCCATTCACTCGAAGATGCAATTGTAAAAGAGTTTGTAAATAAAAAAAGCGGTAAGAACGAAGGAGTATCAAGACACCTTCCCATAGTTGAGAAAAAAATGGCATCGGCAACATTCAGACCGCTATGCAATAAGGCAGTTAAGCCAAGTGAAGAAGAAATTTCAATAAATATACGTTCACGCTCGGCAAAATTACGTGCCGCAGAAAAATTAGATACAGGAGGTATCGTACAATGAGAAAAATGTTTGTAACGGTTTTTATGATTATGCTGGCATCGACGGTTTTCGGCTTGTTTCATATTCAAAATAAGGTTAAGAATCTTAAAAAAGATTTGGTTGAAATCCATAGGCAGCTTGCTGAGGATAAGGCAATTATCCACGTATTGCATGCTGAATGGGCGTATTTGAATGAGCCTTCCAGAATAAAAAGGCTTGCAAATGAACATTTGAATCTTGAATATACAAAAGTTGCTCAATTGAAAGGGGCTGAACAAATCGGCGGTGTTTATCTGGCAAGCGTAAAGCCTAGCAAAGCTATGCCCAGCAGACCGCAGTTGAGACCTACTCTTTCGAGTTACTAGTGCAGTTATTTTATTCTACGGGTTTTATCGGGAAAATAAATAGTAGCGGAATTGTGTGTTGAATCGTTAGAATTAGTTTTTTTGTCATGCTGAATTTATTTCAGCATCTCATTTTACTTTAACAAGACCCTGAAACAAGTTCAGGGTGACAAATCAACCATAAAGTTCTCTAACTTTTTATTGTAGGATAACAAATAAAATGCAAATTTGTATTTATAAATTTGAAAGGCATACCTTGTGGCGGTAGAAGAAAATAATTATTCGCAAGATGATACTGTAAGTCTGGGCAGAGCCTCGGTTGAAGACATACGCAATAGTAGGTCAAGGTTGTTTGTTGTGTCCGGTATGTTTATCTTTGTTTTCATGGCACTTATATTCCGTTTGATAGAGGTTTCCGTTTTTAAAGGGGGTAAGGTATTTACCGTCAAAAGCTACGATGAGTTTTACGATGATGATATCAAGACAAGAGCCGATATAACGGATAGGAACGGTACGTTGCTTGCCGTAAACCTGTCTACGGCATCGCTTTATGCAAATCCGAAAGTGATTTTAGATATTGATGATGCGGTAAAAAAGGTCAGTGCAATATTTCCTGAAACTGATGCTGCTAGCCTGAAGAGCAAACTTTCCTCCGATAAACATTTTGTCTGGATAAAAAGAAACCTTACACCTAAAGAGCAGTATAAGATAAATGAGCTTGGATTGCCGGGGCTTTACTTTAAAGAAGAAGAAAAGCGAATATATCCGCACAAGAACTTAATGTCGCACATATTGGGTTTTGTAGATGTTGACGGTAAAGGTATATCGGGCATTGAAAGGAAATTTAACACATATTTAAGCGGTAGTAATAACATAGGCGGAGTAAATGAAGCGTTGCAGCTTTCTGTTGATATCAGAGTGCAAAGTGTCGTAAGAGATGTTTTGAGTGATGCTATGGAAGAATTTAAGGCACTCGGTGCGGCGGGTATAGTTTTAGATGCGGATACAGGCGAGGTAATATCAATGGTGAGTATGCCTGATTTCAATCTGAACAATCCGGGCGACGCAGACCATGATGCAAAGTTCAATAGGGCTACCTATGGCGTTTACGAAATGGGTTCTACATTCAAGGTTTTTAACATGGCACTGGGCTTTGAAAAAAATAATCTGAAATTGAAAGATATTTTTGATGTTTCCGAGCCGATAAAAGTTGCCAGATTTACTATTCGTGACTACCACCAGAAAAAGAAAGAGCTTACCGCATCTGAAGTATTTATGTTCTCATCTAACATAGCTTCCGTACAAATAGCAGTAGATGCAGGTGAGGAGGCACAAAGGGAATTTCTGGGCAGGCTTGGGCTGCTTGATGAACTTGAAATAGAAATTCCTGAAAAATCAGAGCCGCTATATCCCGATAACTGGGGAAAAGTGAGTGCTGTGACCATATCTTACGGGCATGGTATAGCAGTTACCCCTATGCATGTGGCAAGTGCTACGGCAGCCCTTGTAAACGGAGGTGTGTTAAATCCTGTGACTTTATTGAAGAAAAGCAGGTTCAGTTTCCTAAATAGCGGTGTTAGGGTGGTGCAGGAAGATACGTCCGATAAAATAAGAAAAATAATGCGGTTGGCTGTAAAGCATGGTACGGGTAAGAACTCTGATGTGGAAGGATACCTTGTCGGAGGCAAAACAGGTTCGGCTGATAAACCCAAAGAAGGTAAATATAATACCAAAGTGAATATTTCGTCGTTTGTTTCCGCCTTTCCTATGAATGAGCCAAAGTATGTAGTTCTTGTGATGATGGACGAGCCTGTCGGAAATGCTAAAACAGGGGGTTTTACAACGGGAGGTATGGTAGCGGCTCCCGTTGCCGGAGAAGTAATAAAAAGAATAGCACCTATATTGGGCGTAACACCTGTGGATGAAAATGATTATGAAATACAGAAAGAGTTTTGGTACGATAATGAGCGAGACAAACAACAGGTTGCTATTACGGCAGTTGAGTAATGACGGCTTGATAGCAATTGATGAAAAATACCGCAATGTTGTGATTGAGGGCGTTGCCCTTGACTCCAGAAAGGTTGAGGAGGGATTTTTGTTCGCAGCCTTAAAGGGAGCAAGTGTTGACGGTACGAAGTTTATCGCATCGGCTATCGAATCGGGTGCGGTGGCGATTTTATGCGATAATGATTTTGCAGGAGAGATACCTGAAAATATTTGTCTGATAAAGTCTGACAATCCCAGAAAAACATTCAGTCAGATAGCTTCAAAATTCTATAACAGGCAACCCGATGTAATAGCTGCAGTTACAGGTACTAACGGCAAGACATCTGTTGTACATTTTTGCAGGGAGATATGGAAAGTTCTTGGCAAACATGCGGCAAGCGTGGGGACTGTAGGTATAGAGGATTCCGAGGGGAAGGTTGACTTTGACAGGTCGAATTTCCTGACTACTCCCGACCCTGTAAAGTTAAGGAAAATTATCTCGCAACTTGCCGATAGCGGTGTTACACATCTTGCTATGGAGGCTTCAAGTCACGGGCTTGACCAATACAGACCTGACGGACTTAATATTAAAGTAGCCGCTTTTACCAACCTTACACGTGACCATCTGGATTATCACGGTAATTTTGAAAATTATCTTGCTGCGAAAATGCGTCTGTTTACGGAAGTTATGGCTCCAAACGGAGTTGCCGTCCTTAATGCCGACATAGAACAGTTTGAGCAGCTTGAGACAGAGTGTCAAAAAAGGGGGCTTACGGTATTTTCAGTCGGAAAATATAGCAGGGCAAGGCGGAACTATATTGATATTTTCGATATATTAAATACCGCCGAAGGGCAGCAGATATCTTTTGAAGTATTGGGTCGTGTTTATAATATAAATACCTCATTAATAGGTGAGTTTCAGGCTTATAATATGCTTTGTGCAATGGCGGTTGTTGTGGCATCGGGTGCTAATGTTGACGAGGCGGCTTTCGCTTTGGAAAAAGTTGATTGCGTTCCGGGGAGAATGCAAAGAGTTACAAAGCCGGAGAATGATTTTAGTATATTTGTTGATTACTCGCATACTCCCGATGCATTACAAAAAGCCCTTGATGTATTGAAGCCTCTTACTAAGGGAAAGCTTTGGGTGGTTTTTGGTTGCGGTGGCGACAGGGACAAAGGAAAACGTCCGCTAATGGGAGAGATAGCCGTAAAGATTGCCGATAATGTTGTTGTGACCGATGATAATCCGAGAAGTGAAAATCCTGCACAGATAAGGCAGGAAATATTAGCATCTACTAAAGGGGCGGAAGAAATATCGGATAGACATAAAGCGATTGAATATGCTATTGCAAAGCTGCAAAAAGGTGATGTTTTGCTGATAGCCGGAAAAGGGCATGAAAAAACACAGACTATCGGAGAAAATGTTTTGCCGTTTGATGATGTTGAGGTGGCAAGGAAGTGTATTGATAATTAGTAGGATATGATTTTGTAAAGTAAATTTGAATTTAATTACTTACATATGTCATTCCACGAATTTTGTTAGTAGAACAAAATTATAGTGGAATCCATATTTAAAAAAGTTAGGAAAACTTTAAAATTAATTGCGGAGAAAAATAATATGACTTTATGGAACAGCGAAGATGTACAAACCGCAACGTGCGGTGTGTCGGTTAATAGCTGGGAAGCCGGCGGTGTTTCAATCGATAGCAGAAAAATAGAATCGGGCGACCTGTTTATAGCACTGGTAGGCGATAATAATGACGGTCATAAATATGTTAAATCCGCACTTGCAAAAGGAGCTGTGGCGGCGGTTGTAAATTATGTACCCGATGATATGGACGACAGAGATAATCTCTTAATAGTCGATAACACTTTTGACGCATTGTGGGATATGGCAAGATATAGCCGTGACAGAATGAAAGGCAAAGTTATAATGGTAACAGGCAGTGTGGGTAAAACCACTACCAAGGAAATGCTGGCACATGTGTTGGAACATCAGGGAAAAGTTCATGCTACTATAGGCAATTTAAACAATCATTATGGCTTGCCGCTAACCCTTGCGAGAATGCCTGCCGATACCGATTATGCGTTATTAGAGGTGGGAATGAGTAGTGCAGGTGAAATTTCACCGCTTTCTGTTTTGACTCAACCCGACAGTGTTATTATTACCAATGTAGAGCCTGTGCATCTTGAGTTTTTTGATTCGATAGAGGGCATAGCAAAAGCTAAGGCTGAGGTTTTCGACGGATTAAAAGAAGGTGGTTGTGCAGTGTTGAATTATGATAATCTTAATTTCCCTTACTTACAAAAAATCGCCGATGAGAAAAATATAAAAAATATTAAGACTTTCGGAAAAAGTAGTAATGCTGCTTTCAGATTGGATAAATATGAAGAAACGGTTGATAATGCAAAGATTATAGCCTCATTAGACGGTAGTGAAGTTCAGTATGAGCTAGGTATTTTTGGAGAGCATCACGCTTTAAATTCATTGGGTGTTCTGGCATTAGTAAAATCCGTAGGTGCAAATTTAGAGCGTGCCGCAGATGCATTTGCAGATTTTGAAGCAAAAGCGGGCAGGGGAAAAAGAATGTGTATTGAGGGAAAGTTCGGCAATATTACCCTTATCGACGATACGTATAACGCAAGTCCTGCCGCAGTTTCAGCTTCCTTGAAAGTTCTGGGGGATATTAAGGCTAAGTATAAAAACCGTATCGTTGCCGTTTTGGGTGATATGTTCGAGCTAGGTGATGATGCGATAAAAATGCATGAGGAGCTATCGACGAAAATTATAGAAAATAATGTAGATGTTGTATTTACGGCTGGAAAATTAACAAAATCACTTTATAACCGTTTGCCTGATGAAATAAAAGGAAATCATAAAGATGATTCGTCCGAAATAGCAATAAGCGTTTATAACTGCTTAAAAGACGGCGATGTTGTTTTGGTGAAAGGCTCAAGAGGCATGAAGATGGAGAATGTGGTTAATTACATATGTAATGATAAAGGTATGAAAAATGCTATATAATTTATTAATGCCTCTGGTGGACGATTACACCTTTTTAAATGTATTCCGATACATCACCTTTAGAAGCGGCGGTGCTGTTTTCACATCTCTTTTGATATGTTTTGTTTTTGGTTCTCCTATTATAAGATGGCTGAAAAATAAGCAAAATGAAGGGCAGCCTATCCGCCTTGACGGCCCTGAGGGGCATTTACTAACAAAAAAAGGCACTCCTACGATGGGTGGGGTTATGATGTTGCTTTCGGTCGGTATATCAACATTACTTTGGGCGGATATAACCAACCAATATGTATGGGTGGTACTGTTTGTAACGTTTGGTTATGGAGCATTGGGTTTTATTGATGACTATCTGAAAGTTACCAAGAAAAACACTGCCGGTGTGCGTGGAAAACTGAAAATTGTTGTACAGGTGTTAATAGCATTGATTGCAAGCTGCTGGATACAATATTTGTCAATTCCTGCTTTTGAAAGCCACCTTGCTTTTCCTTTTTTCAAAAACCTGTTACTGAATCTTGGAATTTTTTATATACCGTTCGCTATTATCGTAATGGTGGGTGCTTCTAATGCGGTTAACCTGACAGATGGTCTTGATGGGCTTGCTATTGTTCCGATAATGATAGCTGCCGCATGTTTTGGTTTGATAGCCTATCTTGTGGGGCATGTTAAGTTTGCCGATTATCTTCAGATACATGCCGTATCAGGAGCGGGTGAAATAGCCGTGTTTTGTGCATCAATGATAGGTGCGGGTTTGGGGTTCCTGTGGTTTAATGCACCTCCGGCAAAAGTATTTATGGGTGATACGGGAAGCCTTGCTTTTGGTGGCTCTTTGGGGGTTATCAGTGTTATTGTAAAGCACGAAATAGTTTTGGCAATAATCGGCGGTCTGTTCGTTATGGAAGCCGTTTCAGTTATAATTCAGGTCTATTATTTTAAACTTACCGGAAAAAGATTCTTCGGTATGGCTCCTATTCACCATCATTTTGAAAAAAAGGGCTGGAGTGAGCCGACTATAGTAATAAGGTTCTGGATACTGGCAGTAATTTTCGCACTTATCGGACTATCAACGTTGAAACTAAGATGATTAATTTAGATTTTGTTAAGGGTAAAAAAGTAGTTGTTTTCGGCTTGGGCAAGGCAGGTATGTCATCTGTAAAAGCTCTTGCTTTTGGCGGTGCTTTTGTAATTGCATCTGATGATTCGAAAGAATCTAAGGCAGCTTTAAAAAATGGAAATATTCCCAATGTTTTAGTTGAAGATGTTGAGTCAATAGACTGGAATGGTGTGGATTTTATGGTGTTAAGTCCCGGAGTGCCGTTTACACACCCAAGGCCGCATAAAGTTGTAAAGCTTGCACAAAATGCAGGTTGTGAAATAATATGTGATATTGAGCTTTTATATCGTGCAAATCCAAAATCAAAATTTATAGGAATAACCGGAACTAACGGCAAATCCACAACCACGGCTCTGATAGGGCATATTTTAAGGAGTGCCGGAATTAACTGTGCTGTAGGGGGCAATATAGGGATTGCGGCGTTGGATTTGGAAAATCTGGGCAGTGACGGTGTATATGTAATAGAAATGTCGTCATATCAGCTTGACCTTATTAATAAAACTAAGTTCGATATTTCAGTATGGCTGAATATAACGCCCGACCATCTGGACAGGCATGGAGGAATTGAAGGTTATATAATAGCCAAGAAGAATATTTTTACAAATCAGGGTGAAGGAGATTTGGCTGTAATAGGTGTGGACGATTCTTTTTCCGTAAATGTTTTTGAAGGTTTAAAGAGGGAAGCAAAAATTTCAAATATAATACCTATTTCAGTTAATGACATACTAGAACACGGTGTAAGTATGAAAGAAACGCTGATAATAGACGGTGAGAGTGCTAGGTTCGGTATTGAACTTGGCGAATTGAAAAAAATACAAGGTAAACATAATGCACAAAATATCTGTGCAGCTTATGTTGTTGCCAAACATTGCGGTGTTACAATGGAAGATTTTGTACAGGGTGTAAGAAGCTTTGACGGACTGCCGCACAGAATGCAGTATGTCAGGGAAGAAAACGGCGTTGTTTATATTAATGACAGTAAAGCAACAAATGCCGATGCCGCATCTAAGGCACTGGAGACTTTCGGCAATATATACTGGATATTAGGAGGAGTGCCAAAGTCAGGAGGTATTGAATCCCTGCAAGGTTATTTCCCCAAGATAAAACACGCTTATTTGATAGGTGAGGCACAAGACGAATTTGCAGGCACATTACAAGGTAAGATTGAGTTTACAAAATGTAATGATTTAAAAAACGCTTTTATTAAAGCCAAAAAAGATGCAGAAAGTTGTGGCGAAGAACAACCGGTTGTGCTTTTATCACCTGCATGTGCATCTTTTGATCAGTGGTCTAATTTCGAAGAAAGAGGTGACGCATTTATTGCTTATGTTAATGGGTGAATTTTATGAAGTTTGACCGTCAAAATAAGAATATATTTACCGGTTGGTGGTGGACGGTTGATAAGTTATCCTTGCTTGCAATAACTATGATAATTCTTTTCGGTGCTGTGATGGTGGCTACTACAAGCCCTGCGATAGCCGACCGTATCGGCTATGATAGTTTTCACTTTGCAAAAAAACAGCTTATGTTCTTATTGGGAACATTCCTTATTATTGTGACGGTTTCTTTTATGCCTCCAATAGCAATAAGAAGGATTGCCACGTTCGGTTTTTTAGTAAGCATTTTGCTGATGGTGGGAGTGGTTTTGTTCGGGCATGAGATAAACGGTGCAAAACGCTGGATATTCATAGCGGGGCAATCGCTTCAGCCGTCCGAGTTTATGAAGCCTTTCTTTATAATCGTTATAGCTTGGATGCTATCGGAGGCTAAAAACAGAAAAGGTTTTAAAGGTTTTCAGATATCACTTATCTTATATGCACTGGTTGCGGCACTTCTTATAAGCCAGCCTGATTTCGGTATGTTCTTTGTGGTAACTGCCGTTTGGGGAGGGCAGCTTTTTGTAGGGGGGTTATCGATACCTCTTGTTATAAGCATAGTTCTTGCGGGGTTGTTTGTGCTACTTGTCGCATATTTCTTTTTTCCGCATGTGGCGAAGCGTATGGATAGCTATATGTTTGATAGCGGCGGGAATTATCAGGTAAGAAAGTCGCTGGACGCATTCGATAGCGGCGGTCTTATCGGCAGGGGACCGGGTGAGGGGATAGTAAAACAATCATTACCCGACTCGCATACTGATTTTATTTTTGCAGTAATAGGTGAGGAGTTGGGGGCAATTACCTGTATTGTAATAGTATGTTTATATGGATTTATCGTTCTGAGAGGTTTAAGAAGAATGATGAATGAGGACGATCTGTTCTTTGTTTATGCCGTATCGGGATTGCTGATGCAGTTCGGGTTGCAGGCTATAATAAATATGGGCGTAGCATTGCACTTGTTGCCTACAAAAGGCATGACACTGCCTTTTATCAGTTATGGTGGTTCCTCAATGTTCGCAATAGCTATCGCTATGGGAATGATGCTTGGGCTTACAAAAACAAGATACGGAAGTGTTTTGAAAAAGAAAAAACTAGTTTGGGAAGATGCTTAATGTCAGAGAACGACAAGAACAAAATAGTTGTGTTAGCCGCAGGAGGCACCGGAGGACACATATTTCCGGCAGAAGCCCTTGCATCAGAGTTAATTGAGCAGGGTCACAAAGCTATACTTATTTCCGATAAAAGATATAAAAAGCACTTGCTTACACCTGAAAAAATGGAAGTAAGAGTTATTTCTGCCGCATCAACAGGCGGCGGAATTGCTGCAAAGCTCAAGGCAGTGCCTATGATTTTTGCAGGCATAAGGCAGGCAAAGATTGAACTGAAAAGAATAAAGCCCGATGTAGTTGTAGGGTTTGGCGGATATCCTTCTTTTCCTACGATGTTTGCGGCTAATATACTGAAAATAAAAACAGTTATACATGAGCAAAATTGTGTTATGGGAAAGGTTAACAGGTTCTTATGCGGAAAAGTAACTAAAATTGCCACGTCTTTTAGGGAAGTAAAGGGAATTAGTGAAAAATATTATGACAAGGTTGTGTTAACCGGAAATCCTGTACGTCCTGCAATAAAAGCATTGCGTGAGATTCCTTATCCTGACCCCGATGACGGAGAAACCATACACATACTGGTAACAGGCGGTTCGCAGGGGGCTAGTATATTCAGTGAGGTTGTGCCGCAGGCTGTTTGTAATCTGCCCGAAGAGTTGCGGCACAAGATACGTATAGATCAGCAATGCAGGCATGAAGACTTAGACCGTGTAAAAAAAATTTATGACGAGGCAGGTATAAGTGCCGACCTTGCAACTTTTTTTGAAGATATACCGGCAAGAATAAGCTCGTCACATCTTATAATTGCAAGAGCGGGAGCTTCAACCGTGTCGGAAATTACCGTTGCAGGTCGTCCGTCAATTTTAGTCCCGTATAAATTCGCTACAGACGATCACCAGACCGTAAACGCTATGGCACTGGCGAAAAAAGAAGCGGCAATTCTTATTAGTCAGGACGATTTTACACAAGAGGAGCTGAGTAAAACGCTAAAATCATTATTGAGCAATCCTGAAAAATTAATAAGTATGGCAAAAAATTCATATAGTATGGGCAAAACCGATGCGGTAGAAAAATTGATGGATTGTTTGTAAAAATTTTTTTTTGATTTAATAATAGTTTATTGAAGGTAATAATAAGCCGTTATTTACAAATTTATTAAGATTGTATGAAGGTTTTTCCTTGTTTGTCAGGAAAAATTATGTTATTGGTATGAAACAATTAGTTAAATCTAAAGTATTAGTTTAATCTAACGATAGAATTTCAATTATATATTTAAAAAATACTGTGAAAAAAGGGGTTTTTTTATGAATCGATTTTTTGTACTAAGTCTATTATCAATGGCTGCGTTTGTAGTATCTATGGCGATCAGTCAGGTATCTAACCCCGCAAAAGCTTCTGATAAATTTATAACTATCGGTACAGGTGGTGTAACAGGTGTTTATTATCCTACGGGCGGAGCAATATGCCGTCTTGTAAACCGTGGTAGAAAAGATCATGGGATACGTTGCTCGGTTGAGTCAACGGGTGGTTCGGTCTATAACCTTAATGCTCTGAGAGATGGCGGTCTTGACTTGGCGGTAGCTCAGTCGGACTGGCAGTACCACGCATATAACGGAACCAGCATCTTTGCCGACCAAGGTGCGTTCAGTACCTTGCGTTCTGTTTTCTCATTGCACACGGAGGCTTTTACTATAATCGTGAGAAAAAATTCCGGTATCAATTCAATTGAGGATCTTATCGGCAGAAGGGTGAACGTAGGTAATCCAGGTTCGGGTAACAGGGCGACTATGGAAGTTGTTATGAGAGCTATGGGCTGGACAAAAGAGGATTTTAAAGTGACTGCCGAGCTGAAAGGTTCCGAGCAGCCGCAAGCCCTTTGTGATAACAAAATAGACGTAATGATATATAATGCCGGTCACCCGAACGGTGCGGTTCAGGAAGTTGCAACCTCGTGTGATGTTAAAATAATTCCGGTGCAAGGTCCTGCAATTGACCGTCTGGTAGATAAAAGCCCTTATTACGCATATACGACAATACCCGGTGGAATGTATGCAGGTAATGATAACAGCATAAGGACTTTCGGTGTTAAAGCTACTTTCGTATCTACAAGCAAAGTTGATGATGAAGTTATTTATCAACTTGTAAAAGCTGTGTTTGATAATTTTGATAACTTTAAAACACTTCATCCGGTTTTTGTAAGTCTTGATCCTAAGAGGCTGATAACAGAAGGTAATTCCGCTCCTTTACATGGAGGTGCAAGGCGTTATTTCAGCGAAAGAGGCTTGTTATAATACCATATTAGATTACATATAAACATTAAGGCTCTCAAATTTGAGAGCCTTTTTTGTTAAAATGTTAAAATATTCCTTCACCTGTAGATATATTAATTGTATATTTTTTAGTCTGTGTTTTTTGCGATTTATAGAAAATTAATATAAAGTATTTAAATCTTTATTTTAAGCTCATGTATAGTAACTTTGAATTTAATATGCGTATCATGGGATCCAATTTGAAAAGTTTAGGAAAACTTTTCAATATCTAAAAAGTTTCCTAACTTTTTAGAATGTGGATTCCACTATAATTTTGTTCTACTAACAAAATTCGTGGAATGACAAATATAAATATACGTAAATTAAATGCAAAGTTGTTATATTTCTTCCGCAAAACGCTGAAATTTCTTGTAAAGACACTATCTAAATTAACTATAGTTAACAAAGTATGGGGTTTATATGAATAATTCTGCAAGTGCTAACGTTTCAAAGATGACCGATTCGGAATTACAGGATCTGGTAATTGAAAGTGATAGCGGTGCAAGACGTCCGTCGGGCTTATCGGCTAAGATATTGTTCTTTACAGCACTTGCATGGTCATTGTTCCAACTATGGGTAGCCTCGCCAATCCCATATAGCGATGCAGTGCTTTCATATAATGAGTTTGTAGGAAAATATCTATTTGATTTCCTTCTGATACAACCCTTCAACAGCACCGAATCAAGATATATACATCTGGCATTTGCGTTATTCTTAGCATATATGTCATATCCTGCCTTTAAAAAGAGTCCGAGGGGATATATACCCGCTATTGATTGGGGGTTTGCATTAATTTCCATAACATGTGTTCTATATCTTTATTTTAATAAAGGTGCTTTGGCAGATAGATCGGGTGCACCGACAACTTATGATGTGATAATAGCGGCATTAGGCATGTTGATGCTGTTGGAGGCTGCAAGAAGGGCTTTAGGCCCTCCGCTTGTAATTATTGCGACAATATTCCTTTTCTATACTTTTGCCGGTAACGCCCCTTTTATGCCCGATCTGATAGCTCACAAGGGGCAAAGTATAAGTAAAGTGGCTTCGCATCAATGGCTCAGTTCTGAAGGGGTTTTCGGAATCGCTATAGGCGTATCGGCGGATTTTGTGTTCTTGTTCGTGTTGTTCGGTTCATTGCTGGAGAAGGCGGGAGCCGGAAACTATTTTATTAAGGTGGCATTTTCATTGTTAGGACACCTCAAAGGGGGGCCTGCAAAGGCTGCCGTGCTTGCTTCCGGCATGACGGGTCTTATCTCCGGTTCTTCAATAGCCAATGTGGTAACTACAGGCACTTTTACGGTTCCCCTTATGAGAAGAGTCGGATTTTCAAGGGAGAAGGCGGGAGCCGTTGAAGTTGCCGCTTCCGTAAACGGTCAGATAATGCCTCCTGTTATGGGAGCCGCTGCTTTTCTTATGATAGAATATGTAGGTATTCCTTATATTGAAGTTGTTAAGGCGGCTTTCATTCCGGCAATAATTTCATATATAGCATTGTTATATATTGTTCACCTTGAAGCTTTAAAGGCTGATATGAAGTCCTTGAGAAAACGTAGAACTTCAACCTTTGTGCAAAAAATAATATCCTATGCCATAATTGTAACCAGCCTGATTATTATATCAGGTGCTGTTTATTACGGTATCGGCTGGGTGAAAGATGTTTTTAAAGATAGTGCAAAATACATAATAGCCATTGGTGTTACTGCCGTATATCTGGGGTTGTTATATTATGCATCTAAATTCCCGCCTTTGGAACTGGACGATCCGAATGAAACTATGTCAAAGTTACCTGAAACCGGACCGACCGTTAAAACAGGGCTTTATTATATATTGCCGATAGTCGTTCTGGTCTGGTGTTTGATGGTGGAGAAATTATCTCCCGGACTTTCGGCATTTTGGGCTACGTTCTTTATGATAATTATTGTGGTGACTCAAAGACCGATAGCCGCATTTTTCAGAAAGTCAGGTGAGATAAAACAAGGGGCGATAGATGGTCTTGTCGACCTGCTTGACGGTCTTATATCGGGTGCAAGAAATATGACCGGAATCGGTATTGCCACTGCGGCAGCGGGTATTATTGTCGGTGTGGTATCGTTGACGGGAGTAGGACAGGTTCTTACCGAGCTTGTAGAGCGTCTTGCCGGAGGCTCGTTCGTGCTTGTGCTTATCTATACGGCGGTCATATGTCTTATACTTGGAATGGGACTGCCGACAACCGCTAACTATATTGTTGTTTCCAGCCTTATGGTTCCAGTTGTGAGTGAGCTTGCCAAACAAAACGGTATAGAGATACCGCTGATAGCTATCCACCTGTTCGTATTTTATTTTGGTATTATGGCAGATGTTACGCCGCCTGTGGGGCTTGCTTCATTTGCTGCGGCGGCAGTTTCAGGGGGTGATCCGATCAAAACCGGTGTTCAGGCTTTCGTATATAGTATTCGTACCGTAATTTTGCCTTTCATCTTTATATATAATACCGACCTGTTGCTAATCGGTGTCGATAGTTTCTTGATGGGGACTATAATATTTATAAAGGCGACAATAGCTATGTTGGTATTTGCAGCAGCAACGCAAGGTTATTTTATTATTAAGAGCAGGCTGTATGAATCGGCTATTCTTTTGGTGGTTGCATTTGCTATTTTACGTCCGGGACTCTGGATGGATGCTATAACACCTCCTTATGAGAAACAGGTTGTTTATAAGGTGGATAAAGCTTTTAATGAAGCAGAAGTCGGGCAGCGTATAAAGCTGGGTGTGATGGGAGAGAATAATATCGGTGACCCAAGACCTTTTGCGGCATTTGTCGATATAGAAGAAGAACATAAAGGTCTGGATCGCTTGCGGGAATACGGACTTGTTATAAGAAAAGAAGAAGGGCAGGTTTTTGTCGATGATATCGTTTTTAATAGTCAGGCGGAAAAAGACGGGTTTTATTTTGATTACGAAATTACCTCTTTAGATGTCTCTCAAAAACAAATCAACAGAAATTGGATATATTTAGTTGCTATGAGTGTGCTTTTTGGTGTAATTCTAATGCAAAGAAACAGACGCAGTGAGATAATGAGCGTCGATAATAATTAAATAATTAAATAAGGTTGATGCGATGTATAAAAATATACTTTATCCCGTTGATATTGCCGAGGAAGGCTCGTGGAAAGATTCTTTGCCGGCGGCAATCGAACATTCAAAAGCACTTGGTGCAAAACTACATGTTATGGCAGTTGTGTCCGATTACGGAATGAGCCTTGTGCAGCAATATTTCCCTAAAGGTTCGATTGACAGGGTTGTAGATAAAACTAAAGAAGCGTTACATGAATTTGTTGATGCAAATATTCCTGATGATATAAAGGTAAGAAATATAGTCGCTAAAGGCTCCGTTTATGAATGTATTATTAAGACGGCAAAAACTATTGATGCCGATTTAATAATAATGTCGGCTCATAAACCCGGACTAAAAGACTATCTTCTAGGACCTAATGCTGCTAAAGTTGTCAGGCACTCCGACCGCTCGGTTTTGGTTGTGAGGAGTAAAAACTAATCAAATATTTATAGGTAATAAACATGTCGGATTTAGATAAGGTATTACAAAGTGTTTCTGATAGTCTTTATGAAAAGATGGATTTGCTTCTGCCCGAAGCAGGGGAGGGTGCACAAACCAGACTATATGAGGCAATGAGGTATTCTGCCTTATCCGAGGGTAAAAGGCTTAGACCTTTTTTGACGGTTACAACCGCAAATCTTTTTGGCGTTAGCACATCTTCTTCCCTACAGCTTGCGGCGGCAATTGAGTTTGTCCACACATATTCATTAATACATGACGATTTGCCTGCAATGGACGATGATGATGTAAGGCGAGGGAAGCCAAGCTGTCATGTTAAATTTGATGAAGCTACTGCTATTTTGGCGGGAGATGCTCTTTTAACATTTGCATTTGAAATACTTTCAGACCGTTCTACACATTCAAGCCATGCCGTAAGGTGTGAGTTGATAAAATGTATGGCAAAAGCGGCAGGGGCAAACGGTATGGTTGGGGGACAGATGGTTGATCTGGATTCCGATCAGCGTAAGATGAGTATTAATGAGATAATTAATTTACAAAGATTAAAGACGGGCGAGTTATTTGCGGTATCATGTGAAGGCGGTGCTATTCTTGGAAATGCACCTGAGCATTTAAGGAAATTGATGAAAGGTTATGCACATGATATCGGTCTGGCATTTCAGATTACTGATGATTTGCTAGATGCTAAAGCCGGTGACGGTTCTAAAAAGGGCGATAAGAAAAGAATCGATAAATCCTCCGATAAGGCTACTTTTGTTAGTGCCATGGGTGTTAAAAAGGCAAAAGAGCAAGCAAGGATATTGGCGGAACAGGCTGTAAGGCATCTTCATACATTCGGCAAACAAGCAGACCTTTTAAGGGAGCTTGCCGAATATATAGTAGATAGGGAGTATTAAATTACCCACACTGGGCTTTGTGAATCATCTTGTGGTCGGCAAGTACGCACGCCATCATAGCCTCGCCGATAGGAACCGCACGAATGCCAACGCAAGGATCGTGTCTACCTTTGGTGATTATTTCATGTTCGTTTCCTGCCTGATCAATTGTTTTTCTTGGCGTTAGAATCGAGCTTGTAGGTTTTACGCTAAATCTGGCAATTATAGGCTGACCGCTGGAAATTCCTCCTAATATACCGCCTGCATTATTTGACAGGAATTGCGGATTGCCTTGTTTATCAATTCTTATCTCATCAGCGTTTTCTTCGCCTGTTAATTCTGCCACAGCCATTCCCTCTCCAATCTCAACGCCTTTTACGGCGTTTATTGTCATAAATGCGGCAGCTAAATCAGAATCTAATTTATTATAAAGGGGTGCTCCCCAACCGGCAGGTACGCCTTCTGCCTGAACCTCAATTATAGCACCTATGGAAGAACCGTTTTTCCTTATTTTATCAAGGTAACTTTCCCAATTTTTAGCCGCTTCCTTATCGGGACAGAAGAAAGGATTATTGTTAACTTCATTCCAGTCCCAATTTTCCGTATTGATTTTCTCAGTCCCGACTTGAACTAATGCAGCTCTTATTTTTATGGAATTGCCTAAAATTTTACGAGCTACAGCACCTGCTGCAACACGCATTGCGGTTTCCCTTGCACTGGAACGCCCACCGCCTCGATAGTCACGGATACCATATTTTTGCATATAGGTGAAATCAGCATGTCCGGGACGAAATTTATCTTTTATATCGCCATAGTCTTTAGAACGCTGGTCTTCATTATAGATAATAAGGCTTATCGGTGTACCTGTGGTTTTGCCTTCAAAAACACCTGAAAGTATTTTTACGGTGTCACTTTCTTTTCTTTGGGTGGTAAAGCGTGATTGTCCGGGTTTCCTTTTATCTAAAAAAGGCTGTATATCCTCCTCCGAAAGAGGAATCAGAGGAGGAACGCCGTCTATAACACAACCGATTGCTTCACCGTGACTTTCACCCCATGTTGTAAAAGTAAAAAGCTTCCCGAAGCTGTTTGTAGCCATCTATGCTAATTCTTCTTCGATTTGAGTATTTGCAATTATCTTCTCGATAGTGCTGTCGATATCCTGCTTAATCTGCTCATTAGCTTTGATAGGTTCTATAGTAAGGGTATATCCTAAGCCTCTTAGTATAGTACCTAATGATTTGAATTTCGGGTTTCCGGTAGAAGCAAAAGTTCTATATAGATTTTGTCTGTTAATCCCTGTTCTGCGTGATAATGCGGTCATACCGCCCTGAGCTTTAGTAAGCTTACGAAGGGCTGCAAGGAAGGTTTTTGCCTCTCCTGTTTTTGTAAAAGATTCTATGGCTTTTTGAAGATAAGCAGTTGCTACTTCAGGGTTTTTCAAAGTTTCAATGTCCTTGTAAATTTTTCGTTCTGTCATGTTAATCCCTTTTTAGTTATAGTTTTTATTAAATAATTTAAATAGTTGAGATATCAGGTGCATCAGCATTTTTCATGCCGACAACGTGATACCCTGAATCTACGTGTAAGTTTTCGCCTGTAGTGCCGCTACCTAGGTCACTAAGCAGGAAAATACCGGCACCGCCGACATCTTCAATGGTGGTGTTGCGTCTAAGCGGTGAGTTATATTCATTCCATTTTAAGATATAACGAAAATCGCCGATCCCTGAAGCTGCAAGAGTTTTTACAGGTCCTGCGGATATGGAATTTACCCTTATATTATCTACGCCCAAATCTACGGCAAGATACTTTACGCTTGCTTCAAGTGCAGCTTTGGCAACTCCCATAACATTGTAATGAGGCATAACCTTTTCAGAGCCGTAGTAAGTCAATGTTACCATGCTGCCGCCATTTTTCATCAGCTTTGAGGCCTTTTTAGCTATAGCGGTGAAAGAATAGCAGGATATATTCATTGTCTTTGTGAAGTTTTCAGGTGATGTGTCTACATATTTACCTGTAAGTTCATCTTTATCGGAATAAGCTATAGCATGTACGACAAAGTCTAATGAACCCCATTTTTTTTCAATTTCCGCAAATGTAGCATCAATACTTGAGTTGTCCGTTACATCGCAAGGTAAAATTATATCCGAGCCTAATGACTCGGCTAGCGGAGTAACTCTCTTTTTCAAGGCTTCGCCCTGATATGTAAATGCAAGTTCCGCACCTTGGTCACCGCATGCTTTCGATATTCCCCATGCGAGAGATTTATTATTGGCAACGCCCATTATCAGACCGCGTTTACCCTCCATTAAATTGCCTTTTGGCTTAGTATTCATAGTAAGTATTCTCTGGCTTTATTTTAAATTAGTTCTGAATTTTCCAAGTTCCGTCAGGCTGACGACAAGCTGTGCCATAGGCCTCCTCATGTCTGCCGCTCACAGATATTGTCTGAGAATATTCACGGCAATGAGTTCCGTTGCTTGTTTGATATGTTTTTATAGGAGTTATAGTGCCTGAGTTACCGTTATCAGGGTTTACCCAAGTTGAAGTCTGCCCGTTCCTTTTATATTCAAGTGCCTCTCTTGATGTGCGGTCATAATATGCCATATCAGCCCTGTCCAGTGAAGCTCCGATTGATTTGCCCAGTGCAGCTCCAAGCAATGTACCCGCAGCAATAGCGGCAATGTTACCTTTTCCCTTGCCGACATTAGAGCCTATCCACGCACCACCTACCGCTCCGGTAGCAGTTCCTACATTTTCTTTTGTGAAAATATCGTTAAAACTTTGCATTGAGCCGGGCTGACAGGCCGTAAGAAATGATAAAAGCGATAATGACGCTACATAGCTTTTTAAACGCATAATACTGTTATCTCCTAAAATAAGTATAAAAACCGATGGTGTATTTAAATTTAAAGTTTATTTTTATATAACGTTTTTGTTATAACAGGAATATTTTATATTTCAAAAGTTTTTTTTATAATTTATAAAGAAAACTATGGAAATTTCTAACAAAGAGGCAGCAAAATTATTGAAAATAGCTACACTTATGTCGGTAAGTGTAGCTATTTTAATAATTTTCATCAAACTTATAGCATGGTTTACGACTGATTCGTTGAGTCTTCTTTCATCTTTAATAGACTCGATGCTTGATGTTGTTGCGTCCGTGCTGACCTTTATGGCGGTTAGATATTCATTGCTGCCTGCCGATGAAGATCATCGCTTCGGACATGGCAAGGCTGAAGATATAGCCGCATTTTCCCAAAGCGTTTTTATTGCAGGTTCAGGAGTTTTTATATTTATTGAGGCAATAGCAAGGTTTATGAATCCGCAAGAGGTTAGCAACCATATTGCCGGTATTAGTGTTATGGTTATATCCAGCCTGCTTACCTTAATGTTGCTGTCTTATCAAAAATATGTAATTTCAAAAACTAATTCAGGTGCAATAAAAGCCGATTCATTGCACTATAAAACCGATCTTTTTGTAAACTTATTGGTTATTATATCATTTGTTTCATCAATGTTATTTAAGCTGCAATGGATTGACCCTTTACTTGCATTGGTTGTTGCTATCCATATATTCAAAAGTGCTTTTTCAGTAGGCAAAGATGCGTTTGATAAATTGATGGATAAGGAGTTCTCTGACGACGACAGGGCAAAAATAATTGATTGTGTAATGACGAACAAAGATGTTAAAGGAGTTCACGACCTTAGAACCAGAAGTTCGGGAATCAAGCCGTTTATACAATTCCATCTTGAGCTTGACGGCAATATATCTCTTATAAATGCACATGCTATTTCAGATGATATCGAAATGAAAATCTTGAAGTTTTTTCCAAATGCTGAAATATTAGTGCATCATGATGTTGAGGTTAAAAAAGATTTAGAACCTTTGAAGGGCAGGGTAGTGCCTTTAAAGAAGATAAAATAAATATGGGGGAATTATTATGAGCGTGCATTTATTAAACGAAATGTCTTTTTTAGACGGAGTTACACAAGAAGATATTGATTATGTTAAGGAGCATGCCATAGACGGTGATGCAAATGCACAATATCATCTTGCTTTGATGTTCGATACGGGAAGGGGACTCCCTCTAATTCCGAAGGAGGCACAAAGGTGGTATAAGGCTGCTGCCGAACAGGGTCATGCCAATGCGTGCTATTATCTTGCCCGTATGTATTCCATGGAAACCAGCGGTATCCCCAAAAATGACGCTGAGGCTATGAAGTGGTATAAAAGAGCTGCGGAACTCGGTCATAAATGGGCTAGGGAAAAGATTAGTAATTAATCTTTTTTATTTGCCATTCCTGCGAAGGCAGGAACCCGGTGCTATTATTTATTAGATACCCGCTTTCGCGGGTATGACAACATTATTTAAGATTAAGCCGCATTACTATTTTCTTTTGCAAACTCAGCGGTTATTTTATAGCCGTTTGATGTTTCTATAGTTTGTCCCTGACCGTCTTTAGTCACCTGTTCGCCGAATATTATTTCGGACGAGTTTGTAACATTTTTCAGGTCTTCGGTTAGAGGTTTGATTTTCTCTTTAACATCATCATTTGATATAGCTATGAAATTCAGAGGCCATTTGATGGAAACATTACGCTCCGCTTTCATTTTTCTAACTGCGTCTAAGATGCTTACACATGCAATACCGGATTCTTCTGCGGTTTCATCTACGGGGTAGTCCTCATAGTTTAGCCATGTGCTGCAAGCGTGAATTGAACCGCCTAATTCTTCAATTTTATCATCGAAAATATGGGCGTATAGTTCTTCGGTTATGTGTGGAACAATCGGAGCGAACAAACGCAAAATTCCGTCTAAACAATGATAGATGGTGTGTACGGCACTTTGCTGACCCTCTATGGTCGTGCCTTCGGCTTCTCCGTAAACACGAGTTTTTACAAGCTCTAAATAGTTATCGCAAAAGTCATTCCAGAAGAAATCTTCTACGGCTATACGTGCGTTGCAATATTCATATTTATCAAATTCTTGTGTAGCTCTTTTGATGGTTTTGTTTAGCCTTGTGAGTATCCACATATCAAGAGGTTCATTTATGATTCCGGCTTCAAAATCAGCTTTTGCAGTTGCCGGTTTTTGTGTCAGTTTATCAAGATGGATAGCCGCAAATTTTGTTGCATTCCAAAGCTTTGTAACCAGCTTTTTACCTATTTTTAATACGTCCTCCGAGTAAGCCGTGTCAGCTCCAAGCCTTGAAGTTGAAGCCCAAAAACGCACCACGTCAGAGCCTTTTTCTTCAATCAGGTCAACAGGAGTTACCACATTGCCCTTTGACTTGCTCATCTTTGTTTTGTCAGATGCCAAGCACCAACCCGATATCATCAGGTTTTTCCATGGAATAGTATCTTCATGCAAGTGAGCTTTTACGATTGTATAAAAAGCCCATGTGCGGATAATCTCATGTGCCTGCGGACGCAAATCGGCGGGGAATAATTTTTTGTGGCGTGCGTTATCAACGCCTAGTTCATCGGTTATACCTTTTGATGAAAGTTGCGGACTAACCGAACTAGTCGCCCATGTGTCCATTACGTCGGCTTCGGCTTCAACTTCATCACGGCTATAGCCTTCCGGCAAATCAACAAGAGGGTTTACAGGTAATTGGTCAGGTGAAGCTATAAGAATTTTACCTTCTTCACCACTGCGTTTTGAATACCAAACAGGGAAAGGAACACCGAAATAACGTTGGCGTGAAATGCACCAATCCCATGAAAGACCGTCAATCCATTGGTCGATACGCACCTTCATAAATGCAGGATACCAGTTACATTCTTCTGCTTTTTTCTTTAGCTCTTCTTTTTGGTCAAGGATTTTTACAAACCATTGGTTAGTAGGTAAAATCTCCAAAGGAGAGCCTGAACGCTCGGCACATGGCTCGGCGTGGGTTGTTATTTCAGGTTCTTTGAAAATTGCCCCTTCTTCGTCTAAAAGTTCAAGCATTTTTGCTCGGGCAGTTGGTTTGCCTTCCTTTTTTTCTTGATAAGGCGGTCTGTGAGGTCTGCATTCTAGCCCTTGGATTTTTTCAAAGGCAGAGATTGTTTTTTTGATATCAACAGTGTTATCAGAGTGTAATGATGATTTCCCAACGTCTTCAGCACTTAAAAAATTTACTTCAACAATACTACCGTTAAGTTCAGATATAAGAAACTGTATCTTACCATACTTATTCAACATAACCCTAGTAGCAAGATTATGCTCTCTCCACCATGCAATATCCGTTTCGTCACCGAACGTACAGCACATCACCAGCCCTGTGCCTTTTTCCATATCGACTTTTTCATCGGCGATAATGGGAACTTTTACACCGAAAACAGGAGTTATTGCTTGTTTGCCTTTTAAGTCCTGATAACGTTCGTCATTGGGGTTATAAATAACCGCAACACATGCACCAAGCAACTCAGGACGGGTGGTCATTATTTCTAATTTCCTATCACTACCTTCCAAGCCAAAATAAATATAATTCTTCTGGCTTGGCATTTCCTTATCTTCAACTTCTGCCTGTGCGATTGCTGTTTGGTCAACAGGATCCCAAAGCATAGGTTGCAGTTTGCGATATGCTCTATCTTTATTAAATAAGTCTAAAAATGATAGTTGAGAAATCTTTCGGCTGTCTTCGGAAATGGTATGATATTCCTGCTTCCAGTCAACCGAAAGGGCTATTTCTTCAAATAATTTGCGGAACTCCTTGCGAGCTTCTTCTGAAACGCCCTCGCATAGTTTGATAAACTCCTCACGGCTCATATCGGTAGGGCGTACTTTTTTAACTTTTTCTACCAAGCGTTCCGTAGGCAAGCCGTTATCATCAAAGCCCATAGGGTAAAATACGGTTTTCCCTTTCATACGCTGATAGCGTGCAATAAAATCGGCCTGCGAGTATGAAAAAACATGCCCCATATGTAACAAGCCCGAAACGGTCGGGGGTGGGGTATCTATCACATAAGTATTCTCACGCGGCTGTGACTCGTCCCATGCATAGACCCTGTTTTCTTCCCATGCTTTTTGCCAGCGGCTTTCGGTTTCCTTATGGTCATATTTATTCGGTAATGGCTTCATTTTTGATTTTCCATGTCTATTACTATTGTCATACTGAACTTGTTTCAGTATCTGTTTGAATATATTGTAGATGCTGAAATAAATTCAGCATGACTAAATATCAACCAAAGTTGTAACTTTTTAACGGTTTTTGTCCTTTTTATCAATATATAATTGCCGTTTATGTGCATCAAATTATGTATCTTAACCTATTAATATTTGCTTGCACCATACGAAAACCGGTGATATTGTCTTCTTTTTATTATGTTTTGTAACATTAATTCGGTGAGTAGCCATGAGCTTTTTAAAATCTCTTAGAACAGTTGAGCCTTCGCAAACTTTGTTGATTAACGAACAATCACGTCTTGCACAGTCAAAAGGTGAGAAAATCTATAAACTGGGTTTCGGACAATCTCCGTTTAGACCCGTAGACAGAGTTATTCAGGCATTAAAAGATAATGCACATGAGCATGGATATATCCCTGTGCAAGGGCTACCGGCTTTAAGAGAGGCTGCTACAAAATTCCACAACGAAATGCAGGGTTTGAATCTTAAGCCTGAAAATTGCTTGGTAGGTACGGGTTCTAAAATCCTATTATACGCCGCAATGGCAGCTTTTAAAGAAGCTGACGTGCTTATCCCTTCTCCTGCATGGGTTTCGTATGAGCCGCAGGCACATCTTTTAGGGCATAATGTCGTGCGTGTTGAAAGTTCATTCGATAATCGCTGGAGAGTTGAGCCTGATGCTTTAGATGCTGCTTGTGTAAAATGCCGTGACGGTAAACAAAAAATAATGATATTGAATTATCCGGGTAATCCTGAAGGGCTAACTTATACTAAAGAGCAGTTAAAAGCACTGGCTGCGGTTATGAAAAAACATAAAATTCTTGTGCTTGCCGATGAAATATACGCTTTCTTAACACATGATGCCACTTTTGAAAGTCTGGCAACTTATTATCCTGAAGGGACCATCATTACTTCGGGGCTTTCTAAGTGGTCGGGTGCAGGCGGCTGGAGAATCGGTCTTGCGTTCCTGCCTGAGGGAATGGAAGATTTAAAAACAGTATTGCTCGGTATTGCGTCTGAAACTTATTCGTGTGCTAACGCTCCTGAACAAAATGCTGCTGTTGTGGCATATAAAAATGATGAGGTTACACAAAAATATCTGGCGAATCAGCGTGCTATCCTGAAAATACTTGCGGCTAAATCGCATACGGCTTTAACTGCTGCGGGCATTAAGGTGCATGAAGCTGAGGGCGGTTTCTATTTCTATGTTGATTTCACCCCGTTTAAAGAAAAGTTCAATGCTCAAGGTATTAATACTTCTGAAAAACTATGTCTGGAGATATTGAAAAATACAGGTGTAGCTCTGTTGCATAGTGCCGTGTTCGGTATTCCTGCCGAGTATCTTTCTGCACGCCTTGCATATGTTGATTTTGACGGTACAAAAGCGTTAAAAGCTGCCGAAAAAGAAGAAATCAACGATGAGTTTGTTGAAAAATATTGTGCTTATACCTTAGAAGGCATCAGGGGGCTAGCTGACTGGATGAAAAATGTTGATTCTTTGTCTAATGCGGCTTAGTTGGAATAATTAATTACATTTGTCACCCTGAGGGAGGGGGGACAAATGTAGATATAGCAACCAATTGCGAGTTTCTACCCCTCACAAAAACACTTTGTGTTTTTAACTCTCCCTCAAGGGGAGAGTAGTTTTTTCACTTTTGCAATGCTTTAAAATCTAACTTGTTCTTTTTACTGAAAAATCAGCAATATCTAAAAGTGCGGTTTTATAGTCGGAGTCGTTAAATATACTTAATGATTGTTTGGCGATATCGGCATATTCAAATGCCTTATTCATAACTGCATCGTATATATTATGCGATTTCATGTAGTTAATTGCAGTTTCTATATCATTTTCAGATTGCCGACCTTCATTAATGCATCTTTTCCAGAACTTCTTTTCGTCAGCGGTTGCTTTTTCATAAGCGTATATTAAGGGAAGGGTGATTTTTTGTTCTTTAAAGTCATCTCCTACGCTTTTGCCCATTACATTGTTGTTGGAAAAATAATCCAGTAAATCATCAACTATCTGGAACGCTATTCCTAAATTAAATCCGAAATTTCTTACGGCTTGTATTTCTTCATCAGTTCTTTTTGCAATTACGGCACTTACCTGTGCGGCGGCTGCAAATAGTTCGGCAGTTTTTGCGGAAATTATTTCAAAATATTTACTCTTACCGCTGTCTATGTTGCCTGAAGCTGATAATTGCAATACTTCCCCCTCGGAAATTACAACGGCTGCGTTAGACAGTATTCTGTATATATCCAGAGATTTTGCAGCACCCATTAAGTGAAATGATTTCCCCAAAAGATAATCACCCACTAAGATACTCTCCTTGTTCCCCCACAGGCTGTTTGCGGTCTGTTCGCCACGTCTTAAATCGCTTTTGTCAACAACATCATCGTGCAATAAAGTGGCGGTATGGATAAATTCCACACAGGCTGCCAGATCAATATGGGCAGTGCCGTTATATCCGCACAGCTTGGCACTTGCCAAAGTTAGTATAGGTCTAAGCCTCTTTCCCCCTGATGATATGGTATGCTCTGAAATTTGAGGGATTAAGTCAATTTTATTAACAATCAGACTATATATAAGTTTATCTACTTTTTTCAGGTCTGACTTAACAAGAGACTTTAATGTAAAAAGAGGTGAGTTTTCTTGTGTGTTGTCAGTTTTTAGTTTCACTTACGGTTCTCATGTTTTTTTAGAGTATAAAATAGCTTCCATTGCAATAAGGTCAAGTTATAAACTACATTTCAAGGATTATCTGAACCGAGCGGTTCTCTTTTTCCGCTATTTCGTCATCGGTTTCAATTACACCGTGAACTTCCCCGAAGGCATAAATGACTATTTGTTCCGAAGGTATGCCTTTTTCAATCAGTTCTTTCTTTACGGCTTCCGCCCTTTTTTTTGAAAGCTCCATATTATAATCTTCATGCCCTATTCTATCGGCATAGCCGTTTAAGGTTATTTCGTAGCTTTCAACGCCTTTTAATTTTGTGGTTACTTCATTAAGTACACGTTTAGTTCTGCCTGTTATAGCTGCACTATCAAATGCAAAATATAATAACCGTTTCTCTACTTTATTTGTGCAGTCGGCATCGCAAACAAGAGGTCCTCCTGTTCCGCCTTTGTCGGTATTATCTTCACCTGTTTTATCCGCATAGTCCGACAGCTTTATACCGTCGGTCATTCTTGAATTTATTATGTCGGTAGAAAGGTCTTTTTGAATTTCAGGTATAGCGACTTCTTCAACATTTTGTTCAGTCATGGCAAGCATGTCTTCTTTTGCCTTGCGGTCGTTATCGGCAAGAATATAGAGCCCGTCTAAAGTTTCATAAAATTTTTCCCGACAATAAGATATGTGCGTTTCCTGCCACATCTCTTCTGTTTGCTCAACCCAGCAATCAAACAGGAACATAGCCTTAGCCGCTTCTTTGGGGTGATTTCTTTTCATGTCATTATCAAGGGTTGATATTAGGTATCGGCGTGCCTGCTGCAATGTAGGTAAATCGTCGTTTTTAATATCCCAATATTCCAATTGCTCAGGTTCTACTTCAATTCCTTTGGCGGAACGCAGCCCTTTACGTGCAAAATGTCCCGAATCATACCAGTCATACTGATCGGCTTCCGCTTCCGCATATTGCAGATATTCATTAGCAAGGCGTATCTGATATGTATTTCCCGTAGGCTTTACTTTTTGCAGCTGTTGCAGACTTGAGCTACATGCGGATGTGAGTAGAAGCAGTAATATTATTACTATACGTGACATAACTATTTTCTGCAAAAAATTTTGAAAAATTTATATAGTTTATAAATTCAAATGTACTATTAATTAATACATGCTTACATATATTTTTCAATGATAAATAATTGAACTAAGTAATATTTTTTGTAACATTTAGTTAAGGGGGCTTATGCCGGATTTTTCAATAGAAGATGGCTTTAGAGGTGTTATTGCAGGCGTAGACGAAGCGGGCAGGGGACCTTGGGCAGGACCTGTAGTTGCAGGTGCGGTAATTTTAAACAGAGATGATTTTCCGTCGGGGATTGATGACTCAAAAAAAATAAGCGAGAAGAATCGGGAGTATATTTTTGATAAATTACAGGAGGTTGCACAAATAGGTGTGGGTATTGTTAACGTTGAAGATATAGATGAAATGAATATTCTTCAGGCTTCTATGCTGGCAATGAAAAAAGCTGTGGATAACTTAAGCGTAAAACCTGACATTGCTCTGATAGACGGAAACAAGTGTCCGGTTTTGGATTGCAAAGCACATGCTGTAATCAAAGGGGATTCAAAAAGCCTTTCTATTGCAGCAGGGGCAATTATTGCCAAAGTAACCCGTGATAGAATAATGAAAAGAATTGCAGAGGAATTTCCCTATTACGGGTGGGAAAAAAATGCAGGATACGGTACTAAAATACACAGGGAAGGTCTGGAAAAATACGGTGTAACCGTCCATCACAGAAAAAGTTTCAAACCGATTGCACAATTGCTGGCAGCTTGATGTTTGGTAGTGTTCACTAAATATATTTTGTATAAATTGCACTGAAATCTTTAATTCTTGTCATGCTGAATTTATTTCAGCATCTACTCAAAAACAACCAAGATGCTGAAATAAATTCAGCATGACAAAATATATATACTAAAGTTAACACTACTTGATGCTTAAATAACTTGAAATTTACTGTGTTTTCGGTTACAAATGTCACATGAAAAATACATTTTGTCCTAATAAAGATATAAAAGATACTAAAGTCGTTGTGGCTATGTCGGGAGGAGTGGATAGCTCCGTTGTGGCAACCATGCTGCACAGGCAGGGTTATCAGGTTATCGGGGTAACATTGCAGCTATACGACCACGGTGTTGCTTTGGAAAAGAAGGGTGCTTGCTGTGCCGGACAAGATATTTATGACGCAAAACAGGTTGCCGATAAAGCCGGATTCCCTCATTATGTACTGAATTATGAAAGCATCTTCAAAGAATCGGTTATGGACGATTTTGCCGATTCTTACTTGAGGGGTGAAACTCCTATACCATGCGTGAAATGTAATCAGTCGGTAAAATTTAGGGATTTGTTCAAGGTAGCAAAGGACTTAAATGCCGATGCTTTGGTAACAGGGCATTATGTGCAAAGAATTGATAATGAGGCAGGCTTTCCTGAGCTTCACAAAGCTGTTGATGATTCCAAGGATCAAAGTTATTTCCTGTTTGCCACCACTAAAGAACAGCTTAATTACATACATTTTCCGCTGGGCGGTTTGAAAAAAGAAAAAACTCGTGAGCTTGCGTTAGAATACGGACTGGAAGTAGCCGATAAACCTGACTCGCAGGATATTTGCTTTGTTCCTAACGGTTCATATGCAAAGGTTATAGAGCGGTTGCGTCCTGAAGCTTGGGAGACCGGTGACATCGTGAATGTAAAAGGTGAAAAGCTCGGCGAGCATAAAGGAATAGTCAATTATACTATAGGACAACGCCGTGGGTTGGGTATTGGCGGCGGTGACCCTTTATATGTTGTTAAGATAGACGCTAAAAAAAATCAGGTGATAGTCGGTGCTGAAAGTGACCTTGATTCATATTCATTCGGTATAAAAGATATCAACTGGTTAGGCTCCGGTGATATTCCGTCAGAAGGTATGGAAGTCACTGTGAAGATGCGTTCAACGCAAAGCCCTGTAAATGCAAAGATATTTGCATCGAATGATAATGCTGCAAAAATAGTATTGAACGTTCCTGAGCGTGCAATAGCTCCGGGGCAGGCATGTGTTTTTTATGACGGTTCAAGAGTGCTTGGCGGCGGTTGGATAACTAAGGATTAAAAAAGAGATAATGAATTTATATTTCTTGGATACTATGGTCAAGCCATAGTATGACGTTCTATTGTAAAAAAACCGTTACTCACTAAACTGCATTGAAACAAGTTTTGCGTAAACTCCTTTTTTGCCCATAAGGCTCTTATGATTTCCGGTTTCTACTATTTCGCCTTTATCGAACACAATTATTTTATCGGCTTTTTGTACGGTAGATAGGCGATGGGCGATTACCAGTGTGGTTCTTTCCTGCATTAAGGACTCGAATGCTGCTTGTACGGCATGTTCGTTTTCAACATCAAGTGCGGAGGTCGCTTCGTCCAATAACAATATTTTAGGGTCTTTGAGGAACATGCGTGCAATTGCTATACGCTGTTTTTCGCCTCCTGAAAGGCGTACTCCTTTTTCACCTAAGTGGGATTCAAAGCCTTCAGGCAGGTTTTCAATGAATTCTAAAGCTGCGGCGTGTTTTGCTGCATTTCTAACTTCTTCTGCGGTAGCATCGGGTCTGCCGAATAATATGTTATCATAAGCAGATGCGGAGAAAATCACCGTATCTTGCGGGACTAATCCGAATAAAGAACGAAGATGTGAAAGCTCTATATCCTTTATCTTGATGCCGTCAATATATATATCACCGAAACTTGTATTATAAAATCTAAGTAGGAGATTGAATATAGTGCTTTTGCCTGCACCCGAATGACCTACGATAGCAATGGTTTCACCATTTTTTATTTCAAATGAAACGTTCTTCAAAGTTGCTATTTTGGGTTTTGAAGGATACGAAAAAGTTACGTTATCAAAAGTTATATCGCCTTTTGTTTTGTCAGATATTTTTTTAGGGGCAACGCAGTTTTTAATGCTCGGTTGGGTTTTTAGTATGTTAAATATCCTGTCAGCCGCACCCGCTGCACGTTGTAAGTCTCCTACAACCTCGCTGAGCGCTCCTGTAGAACCTGCTACTAAAACGGAATAGAATATAAAGGAAGATAATTTTCCGGGGGTGATTGTGCCGTTTAATACGTCTTGCCCTCCTATCCATAATACAAAACCAACAGCACCGAACACAAATAAAATCACTATCGAGGTTAGTAAAGACCTTAACCTTATACGGGTTTTTGCCGCCTTTAAGGTGTTTTTTAAGGTGTTATCAAAAATACCCGCCTCATGTTCCTCATTGACAAAAGCCTGTATGGTTTTTATTCCCATTATCGTCTCTTCTGAGTGCGAGGAAATTTCAGCTATTTTTTCCTGATAAGCTCTTGATGCTTTCCGGAGTTTTTTGCCGAGTAATATTATCGGGAATAATACCATCGGGATAACTATAGATACGATTCCGGCAAGCTTCGGACTGGTATGTATCAACAATCCCGCACCGCCTATAAGCATTATCGAATTTCTTAAAGCGATAGATAAACTGCTACCTACAACCGATTGTATTAATGTGCAATCTGCATTTATGGCGGAGATTATATCACCTGCTTTTGTTTTTTCGAAAAAATCCGGTGATAGCTTTAATATATGGTTATAGATATCATTCCTTATATCTGAAATTACCCGTTCACCGGTATATGTTATAAGGTAAAAACGTGCGTATGTGCCAAGAGCCAGCAGGGTGGTTATTGCCATCATGACAATTAGAGCCTTGTTGAGTAAATCGGGATTGTTACCGCTTAATCCGTTATCAATAAGGTATCCGAGTCCCTTACCTAAGCCGAGTACCGATGAAGATGTTATCAAAAGAGCGATAAATGCACCTATTATGTACGGCTTATATGGAAAGAGATATTTCTTTACAGGACTAAGCCTGCTTATATCGGCTTTGTTTAGCTCATTACCTGAAATTTTGGAAGATTTCATTATTGTATCTTTGTTAAACCCGCAAAATTTTGTGACATGAATATTATTAGTGTTCAATAAACACAGACTTTGTCATGCTGAAACAAGTTCAGCATGACAAAAAATTAAAGAATTTAACCGCAATTTTTACAAAATCTATGTTTATTGAACACTACCTTATATTATATGCTTGATGGTTTTATACTTTTCTTTTAAATAAAAATATAGAAAATTATTTTTTTTTGGCTTAAAGTCACTAAACATTTGATTTTCTAATAAACGTAAAAAATAAAAAGGTCAGGTATGATATTAGCGGAGTTATTAGAAAAAGGCGGTGCGGTAATGGCGATTTTGCTGCTCCTTTCGGTTTATGTTGTTTCCGTAATATTTTATAAAATATATCAGTTCTGGAGTCTGGAAGTATTTAGAACCGAATTTTTAAAGCCGCTTATTGAATCGGTGGAAAGTCAAAAACTAGGCGAGGCCTCACGTATAGCCGGAAACCAGAGAAACCCTATAGCAAGAGTTATTGAAACCGCACTTAGATATGCCGTTATGATGCCTATGACCGACTTAAAGAGGGAAAGAGCCGTTGAAGCTTCGGGTTCAAAAGTGATAAGGACTTTTGAAAGCCACTTAAGAGGGCTTGAGATGGTAGCAAATATCGCACCTTTATTAGGCTTGCTAGGTACGGTAATAGGTATGGTAAAAGCATTTGCAGGGATTCATCAGGTAGGCTCAAGGGTTGACCCTTCGGTTTTGGCGGGGGGAATCTGGGAAGCATTACTTACTACGGTTGCGGGACTGATGGTAGCCATACCTGCAATTGTCGCACATTATATAATTGACGGAAAAATCGAAGAAATACGCTCTAATATGAAAGAAAGCGTTTCATCTATTTTGTCATTATCAAAGTCAGGAACATAAAGACGTGGAATTTGCTAGGACTACTAAGAAAAGAAGAGCGGTAAATCTAACTCCGTTAATCGATATTATATTCTTGTTGGTGGTTTTCTTTCTGTTAACCAGTGAATTTGTGTTAACCGAGGCGGTTGACTTGAATATAACTTCGGTTAAAAGTGCTTCTTCAGTTGAAAATGCGGGCAATAGCGATCCTGTTCTTGTTATACTCAAAGAAGGTAATAGTTTTGTGTATTCGGGGAAGGAATACAGCTTATCACTTATCGGTGATATAGTCGGCGATGAATTAAAGGATAATAAGGATAGAAGTATTATTGTAACAAACAGGCAAGGTGTATCGGTTCAGGAATTGGTAACCGCAATGGACGGTATAAAATCTGCCGGAGGTTATAATATTTCGATAGTTGAAGGTTCAGGATAATACGCGGTTTTAACATGGAATTTAAACGTGCAAAAAAGATTAATACGCAAATAAGCCTAATACCGCTTATTAATGTGATTTTCCTGCTGCTTATATTCTTTATGGTGGCAGGTTCAATAGAAGGTGTCGATATATTTGAAGTAAACCTGCCCAAATCCCAAAGCGGTAATATGAAGCCTCAGGTTCCAAGTACGGTATATTTATCAAGTGACGGGAAAATAGCCGTAAATAACGACGTTGTTGCCAAAGAGAATCTGGAAACTATATTACATACCCTTTATATCGACTACCCGAATCAACAGATAAGTATTAAGTCCGACCTGAACGTTTCGGCCGAAACTCTAATTTATATAATGAACGCTATAAAAGATGCCGGAGGCAATGATGTTTCACTTGTAACACAGGTAAGTAAATAATGAAAAAAGATAATGAGTATTTCAGTATATTTTTTATCTTTTCGGGAGTTATACATATACTCCTTCTAACCGTTAATTTTGCTTTTAATGATTCTAAGGAAGCTGAAAAATTCCATGAGTTAAAAATAAAACTCGGTGTTGATAAGGCTGCACTTGAAAAGCATAATAGCCCTTTGCCGATAGCTTCAGTTCCTAAGGAAAATCAAGATGTTGTTGAGGCGGATAATGCAAATGATAATGATACAAGTGATATAGATTTGTCGGAATTAAAATTATCCGATGAAACAGAAGATTTTAATGCTATTGAGGTAAAGCCAAAGACAAAGCCGCAAAATAGTGATATAAGCGAAAAAAGCCAAGTGGTATCCAAAGAGCAAAAAATGGTCAGAAAAGTTGTTGAAGTGGCGGCAGAAGGAATGATAATACCCGATACCGCATCAGATGAAATTTATATTGAGCCGTCTTCATCTGAAAAACATGAAGTCGGTACTTTAGGTTCAAAGGTGGGTAATGTTACCGATGAAGAATCTCAGGATTTGGTTACATATGAGCAGATGCTGCCGTTATGGCTGAAAAAGTTTCAGGTATATCCTGAACAGGCTGAATTATTAAGATTAAGCGGACGTGGAATACTGAAAATTACTATCAGGCGTAACGGTAAGGTGTTAAAAGCTGAAATTGAAGAATCAACAGGTCACCCTATACTTGATTCGGCACTGCTTTCAATGGCGGAAAGGGCTGACCCCGTTATCCCCGTACCGCCCGACCACTTGCCTGAAATGAATGTCCTTACATATAAGATGGCTTTCGGGTTTTCTTCTAAAAATGAATAACTAACAAAGATAATATTATGAATAATGTTGAAAGATTAAAAGAAATAATGTCGCTTCTGCGTGACCCCGAAAAAGGCTGTCCTTGGGACGTTGAGCAGGACTTTAAATCAATATCGCCGCATACTATCGAAGAGGCTTATGAGGTTGTAGATGCGATAGACAAGGGTGATATGCAGGCTTTAAAAGAAGAATTGGGGGATTTGCTGTTACAGGTTATTTTCCACAGTCAAATGGCAAGCGAACGGGGTGACTTTAATTTTGACGATGTGGTTGATTCTATAATAAATAAACTTGTCCAAAGACACCCACACGTTTTTGGCGATGCAGATATAAAAACCGCACAGGAGCAAGAAAAAGCATGGGAGGAGCAAAAAGCCAAAGAACGAGCCGCAAAAGCTAAAGATGGCGATGTTGTGAGTGTTTTAGACGGCGTAGCTATCGCACTTCCTGCGTTAACACGCTCGGTAAAGCTGCAAAAAAGAGCGGCTAAGGTCGGTTTTGACTGGGCTGATTTACAAGGGGTTTATAACAAGATAGACGAAGAATATGATGAGTTAAAAAGAGCCGTGGCAGGAGATGGAAATATTGAAGAAGAGTTCGGAGATTTGTTGTTTTGCGTAAGTAATCTTGGGCGTAAGCTGAAAATTGACCCTGAAATTTGTTTGAAAGGCTGCAATGAAAAGTTCATAAAGCGTTTTAAATATATTGAAAATAACCTCTCCAAGCAGAATAAAAGACTTGAAGATTCAAGCCTTGAAGAAATGGATAGATTGTGGAATGAGGCAAAATATTAGGAAGTTTATTTTTTTAAACAAAAATATAAACTGTCATCATAATTACTGTAATCTAATATTTTTATGCATTTGTTAATGTCATATCCGTTTTTTATAATACTTTTTTCTATATATTCATCAATGTTATTACCATTATAACTGCAATCAAATGGGTATTGTGGTGATACCTCAACATATGTATGAAATAAATTCCATGCTAAAAATATAAAAATTGTTAAAAATAGTAAAAATAATATGCGACGAATTTTATTAGTTTTTTTGACAACGAATTTTAAGTAAATAATTCTAGATATTAAATAAATAAGAATTATTAATAGTATAAGTGTAACGCCCCTCATAACAGGGTCAATATATCCAATAATTTTATAGCAGTCTACCATTGCTTGAGAGGCGGATGATTGTATTGAAATAATAAAACATAATATATAAGTAAGGGGTGATTTCATATTTTTTAATTATCTTAGACTCACTTGAAAAAACAAAAATTGTATCTATTATACTAAAGAAAATTATAATTACTAATATTATGACAAAGAAAATTAATGTAGCAATAATAGGTGCCAGTGGTTATACAGGTGTTGAGTTAATAAGAATATTGCTGACACATGAACATGTTGAGATAAAATATCTGGTTGCCGAAAGTAGTGCAGGGCAGCTCGTGTCTGAAATATATCCGCATTTAGGGGCGTTTGATTTGCCGGAGCTGGTGAAGCTTTCCGATGTTGATTTTAAAGGAATAGATGTAGCATTTTGTTGTTTGCCGCATGCAACTTCACAGGAAATTATACGGGAATTGCCGACTCATTTGAAAATAATAGACCTTTCTGCCGATTTCAGGCTCAAAGATGTTGATGTGTATGAAAAATGGTATGGAAATAAACATGCCGCACCTAAGCTGCAAAAAGAAGCCGTGTACGGGCTTACCGAAATATTCAGGGAAGAAATCAAAAACGCAAGGATAATTGCATGTCCGGGGTGCTATCCGACAGGAGCAACCTTACCGTTAGTGCCTTTGTTAAGAGATGGTCTTATCGAAAAAACAGATATTATTATTGATGCTAAAACAGGTGTGACCGGTGCGGGCAGGGCTGCTAAGCAGGCATTCTTGTTTACTGAGGTAAATGAAGGGGTTAAGCCTTATAATATAAATAAGCATAGGCATATACCTGAAATGGAGCAAACATTATCGCTTGTAAGTGGGGGGGAGGTAAAAATTAATTTTACTCCGCAAATAGTACCTATGAGCAGAGGAATATTATCTACTATTTATGTAAAATTGAAGAATGGCAAAACGGTCGGTGACTTAAAAAAGTCACTAGAAAATAAGTATATTGATGATAGTTTTGTAAGTGTTTATTCGGGCGGTGTTTTTCCTTCTACAAGAGATGTTGCAGGTACAAATATGTGCCTTATTTCAGTTGCAGAAGGAAATAGCGATAACAGGGCTGTTATAGTTTCTGTTATAGATAATCTTACAAAAGGCTCTTCAGGGCAGGCAGTCCAGAATATGAATTTAATCTTTGGGCTTGATGAAACGTGCGGTTTAGATTATATTCCTGTTTTTCCATAAATCGGGTGGGTTGATATTTTGGCTAACTTATACACTTATAAAGGGATAAGACCGACTGTCGCCGCCGGAGCTTTTGTTGCACCGAGTGCCGATATAATAGGTGATGTTGAAATAGGGACTAAATCGGGAATATGGTTCGGCTGTGTCCTGCGTGGCGATGTTGCACAGGTCAGGGTTGGCGAGAGAACCAATATACAAGATGGAACGGTAATACATGTCACCAGAAACGGTCACCCCACTATAATAGGAAGCGGAGTTACAATAGGTCATCAGGCATTATTACATGCATGTAAATTAGAAGATTCATGCTTTGTAGGCATGGGGGCAACTATAATGGACGATGCAATTATCGAATCGGGGGGTATGGTTGCGGCGGGTGCTTTAATAACTCCATCTAAAGTGGTGAAAAAAGGGCAGATTTGGGCAGGCAATCCCGGTAAGTTTTTTAGGGATTTAACTGAGGAGGAGGCGAAATTCATTAAGATTTCAGAGGATAATTATGTGAAGCACGTCGAAGAATATCTGTCGGAAAATAAAATAATTTTTTAAAAAACTACTTGTTATTTTATTTTTATATATTTATTAAATAACTGTGAAAAAAAATGTAGGACTAGTTTTAAATATGAAAGCAAAAAAAGCACTTAAAATTTTATCGGCGTTGTCTCAAGAAACCAGATTAGCGATTTTCAGACTGCTGATACAAGAAGGGGAAGAAGGGCTATCTGCGGGCATGATATCGGAGATATTGCAAGTTCCACCGGCTACACTTTCTTTTCACTTATCTCAATTAAATGACGCAGGTGTTTTAAAGTCTAAAAAAAGCGGCAGAGTGGTTACTTATTCTGCAAAGCATAAGTCGGTAAAGAAGCTGAATGAGTTTCTTTTGGAAAATTCTTATAAAAAACGCCAAAAAGATGAAGAAAAAGAGCCGGCAAAGTCTGAGTTAGTAGAGGCTTAATGATTTTTTAATCATTTTGTGGCATAATTTTAAGATTATGCTGCTGCTTTTTAAAAAAAATTTAGTTATAAGTAGGCAAAAAGGCTTTTCCCTTGTGGAGTTGTCTGTGGTTGTAGCTGTTATAGGCGTTATTGTTGCGGCTGTAATCAGTGTAAAGCAGATATATGACTCTGCTAAAATAAGACGTATATCAACGGAAATAACAAGTTACGTATCATCTGCAAATACTTTCAGGCAAGAATACGGTTATTGGCCGGGAGATCTTCCGCAAGCTGTTGCGTTTTGGACAGCCACCCCCAAAAGTGGTGTAAACGTTACGAATGGAAACGGTGATAATGTCATTACATTAGATGTTTGGCAAAATAATGAAGATTTATACTCGTGGGCACATTTATCCGGTTCCGAGCTTATACCGGAACGGACTTATTCAGGGCTTGTTTCAGATGTTGGTGTAAATCATTATACTGCCGGTGTTAATATTCCCGTATCAGTTGCATTTAAAAATATGGTATTTTCTTTTTTTAGCTTTATTGTAACAGAGGATAATTACATATATAAGGAAATAGGAGGCGTTAAACTCAGGGTTTCGGGGCTTGATAATGTAGGCAGACCTTGGAATAATGCAAATTCATTAGCTGCAAAGCAGGTTCAGGCGATTGATGTAAAAATTGATGACGGAAATGCGGATTCGGGTAATTTAATTACCCATACTGATGTTGGAGGTAGCTGCACAACCGCACCATATAACGCACCGGCAGCTAGATACAATTTATCAAGTACGGCTAAAGACTGTATAATGGAGTTTTATTTAGACAGGTTTTGATTATAAAAAAATAAATTATATGAAATTTTATTTATTCAACTTAAGAAAGCATAAAGAACAAAAGGGTTTTTCCCTTGTAGAGCTGTCTGTGGTTGTAGCGATTATAGGCGTTATTGTTGCAGGTGTGATAGGTGGTCAGCAATTGTATGACTCTGCCAAGCTAAGGCGTTTATCAACTGAAATTATTCAATATACCTCTGCTATAAATACATTTAAGGAAGAATATGGATATTATCCGGGTGATTTTCCGCAAGCTACATCTTTTTGGAGTACGGCAGGTGGTGTGACTATAACAAATGGAGATGGGGACGGAAGAGTAAGGCTGATATCAAAACAAAACGGCGAGGACTTATATGCTTGGTCACAGCTTACCGGATCAGAGATTATTTTCGGTCAGTTTAGTGGTGTTGTAGCGGATGTGGGTAATATACACTTTGATACAGGTGTTAACATACCGAGGTCGCAAGCTTATAGTAATGTTAGTTTTACATTTTATAGTGTTACCGGTAATCCTCCTAGTGAAGATCTGGAACTCAGATATTTAAAGCATTATGGTACAAAGCTTAGGGTTGGCATAGTCAATGATAGTACCGGCGGTATATGGGCAGGTACTAATAGCCTTAACTCTAGGCAAGCTAAATCTGTGGATGATAAAATTGACGATGGTGATGCAGATTCAGGTAATTTAATAACACACCGTATACAGGCTCTGGGTGGTTGTGCCACTAACGACCATCTTTCTAATGCCGCTGATTACGATTTAGATAGCCCGCTTGATAGTTGTATAATGGAATGGTATTTGGATAAATTATAGATTTATCGCTTCTTTTTTTCGTAAGGATTTTCATTCTTACGGAACATTACCCTCAGAGGAACCCCCGGCATTGAAAAATCGTCCCTCAAAGCATTCTCGATATATCTTTTATAGCTTGCAGGTAAATCTTCAGGGCGGTTTATAAATACCGTAAATGTAGGGGGACGGGTATTGCCTTGGGTCATATATTTAAGGCGGATACGTTTTTTATTTTTTGCAAGGGGAGGGAGGTGCTTACTTTCAGCTTCTCTTAGCCAATCATTCAATTTTGAAGTGGTAATACGCTTGTTCCATACATTGTATGATTCCAAGGCTGACTTCATAACTTTTTCAACATTATCACCATTTAAAGCTGAAATGGTTATTAGGCTAACACCTTTGATTTGCGGCAATAATTCATCAGCTTTATACTTTAATTCTTTTAGGGTTGCAGCTTTATCTTCTACCAAATCCCACTTATTTAAAGCTATAACCACGGCACGCCCTTCGTTGGCGATGGTTTCTGCGATATGCAGGTCTTGTTTTTCAAAAGGCATAGTTGCATCTATCATCAATATTGCCACATGGGCATAACGTAACGCACGCAATGAATCGGCTACGGATAGTTTTTCCAGTTTTTTCTGTACGTTGGATTTTCGTCTGATGCCTGCGGTATCAATCAGCCTGATATTCTTACCTTCAAACTGCCAGTCTATAGATATTGAATCACGGGTAATTCCTGCCTCAGGTCCTGTCAATACACGGTTCTCACCGTATAAACTGTTAAGATATGTAGACTTGCCTGTATTTGGTCTGCCGACTATCGCTACCTGAATGAATTTGTCTCCGTCTTCAGCCTCTTTTGTGATTTCCAGTTCACCTATTTCATAATCATACTGTGCCTTATATGGAGCAATTGCTTCATATAGGTCTGCCATTCCTTCATTATGCTCGGCAGATATAGGGACTATATCCTTAAAACCCAGCCTATATGATTCGTTTAGTCCGAATTCACCTTGAGAACCTTCGCATTTATTTACGATAAGGATAATTGATTTATGAATCTTTCTCAGCCAGTTGGCAAAGAACTTGTCATCGGGAGTTAAGCCCGCTCTTCCGTCTATTACCATTAAACATAAGTCGGAGTCTTCTACCGCTTGCCGAGTCTGTTTTAACATACGTGTTTCAAGAGCATCTTCTTCAGCTTCCTCAAGTCCTGCCGTATCTATTACCCTGAATTCCATATCACCGATTCTGGCAACGCCTTCACGCCTGTCACGTGTTACTCCCGGTCTGTCATCGACAAGTGCATGTTTTTTGCCTGAAAGGCGGTTAAATAGAGTGGATTTCCCAACGTTAGGTCTTCCTATTATACAAGCTGTAAATGACATGGCAAATGGTACTTCTTATCTTTTGTTACACTTCGTTATTTATCGGTTCATGTAGTATTTCCATAAATCGCCTTAAATTCATCGTGTAATAAGAAGGCGGAAACACTATAGTACCGATATAAATCGGAAACAGTGTTTATATACCGAATTTATTACTATAGCAATATCAAGTTTATCGAACACTCTTGATTATCCGGTTAGCAGACTGATTTATAATTTTGGATATTTTAATTCAAAGGTAAAAGTAAAAAACAATAGGTAGCCCTGTTTATGCTTATAAAAGAAAACGAGTGGAACATAACTCCCCTCGTTTTTTGAAGTTTTAAAGGTTTTTTATGTAGTTTTAAAGCTATTTAATATCTAATAGCATTAACGCACCGTTTCCATTTTTGTCGCTGCTTTTATTACTTGTAATTATGTAAAGGAGGTCGTCACCGCTTCCGAATACGAGATCGGAAATAGCACCGAATTTAGCATTTCTATCGCTTTTTCCACCTTCGTCTTCAGCATAAAATGCTAGATCGGCATTTGATGGTTTTTTAATACTTCCATGACTGCAATATGATTTGTTGTTACAGCTGGGATCATACATTCCTTTATGACCGTCCGGCTTTAAAACGTCCAGTGTACTGCTCGTTTTTATACGTAATACCTGTTTAGCAGAGTCGTTTATTTTTATTTTTACCGAATCTTTGCCGCTAACATCTATTAGCATGATACCTTTGTCAGAGCTGCCGACCAATCCGATGAGGCTTTTATAGTCCTTTGTATCAAAAAACCGACATTAGCTGCTTTTGTATAGTCTTTTCCACCGCTTTTTATAATTGCTAAATATTTTGCACCTTCCGTCTTAAATGTAGTATCGTAAGGATTCCCCTTTTCTCTAGGTAGTCGTTCGTAATCGTAGGTTAACGAGCCGTTGCCGGATTTGGGCGTGTTGCTGCCTGAATCGTCTGTCGTTACATCATAAGATACTGCCTTAGCAATATTGACATTGTTTACCTTGCGTTCTGATACTATTTTTAGGGTGTATCTGCCTTTAGACAGGTTTTGTAGCTTTGAATCGGTGTTTTGAGCGTTTAATGTACCCCATTCATATGGAGAGCCGCCTTCCCTGCGTACCGACCGGTATGCACTATCACTCTCGTCGGCTTTTTTAATAAACAGTTCTAAAGGTCTGTTATTTGAGCTGTTTGCGTATTTAACCTCAACACCTAAATCGCCGGTATTAAGCCCTGTTACTCTAGAGAAATTCAGATAATCGGAGTTTGTGCTGCCGGCGTTATTATCACCGCCACCGCCTAAAATGAAACTTTCATAGCTTCCCACTCTTGTCCTGTCTGCCTTTACAGTGCGGTTAGGCTCTGCTACCAGATATTTGCCGTGACTACTTTTAAATGCAAAGCTACCGCCTTTTTCCCCCGTGTGAACTTCGAATTTTTCCCAGTTACCGACACGCGTCCTGTCTGCCTTTATATCGCCGCTTTTTAATGCAACGACATATCCGTTTCGACTTGTTTTAAGTGCAATCTTATTGTCGCTCGTAAAACATTGTACGGTAAACTTAGTAGTGTCGCTTGTTCCTGTTATTACAGATAATTTGCTAAGGTCGCTTGTTGCACTTAAGTAGTTGTTGTTAAAATTGTTTAGATGCGTTTTTATATCAACTGTTTTGCCGCAATGTTGCCAGTTATTTATGTTTACTCTGGCGGCATTACTTGTTGACGCTAATGCTAAACTGAAAAATACCGTATATAAGACGGTTTTAAAGTGAGAACCAGCCTTGCTTGAAAGTATTTGAATCATTAGATTTTCTCCTTATGTAACTATTGTCTTGTTACCCCGATGCAATTGGTTAATAAATTAACCAATTTATTGTAATGTGTCAATATTACACAAATGTTGCAGAATGGGCTTTTTTATGAGACGTTAATGAGATGTTTCTGCTATTGTTATTCGCCCGAATTTGGGAAGCAAATTATAGGTAGTCTAATTAGTTCGTCCTATAGTTTCCTGAGGAAACTAGGGCGATGGCGTGATTAATAGTAAGGTTGCTATAGTTTTCTATTAGACAACATTATGAAAACGAAATGAACCTATACGAACAGTGCGTAATAATAGGGAAATAGCCTCAATAAAAGCTGACTATTGCGGTTGTACGTATTTTTCAGTTAGTGATTTCCTGCCTGCTTTATCAATATATTTATAAACGGTAAGTTTGCCTTTTTCCGTAATCATATATAAGGAATTATATGCCACTACAGGTGGGTGCGAAATGCCTGAAAGCACTTTTGTAACATCAAGTATGTCGCCGTTTATAGGTGATAATGATAATAATTCTCCGTGATAACCGACAATTAGCAGTCTATCCTGAGCTAAAACCGGTCCTGCCCAGTAATATCGCCCTACTTTTCTTTCAGGCTTTTCGTATTCAGGTAGTTGTTTCATCCATGCAATGCCGCCTAATTCCGTATTTATAGCGATTAACATGTTTTCATCGTTTATCAGATATATTATATTATCGGCATACCAAAGGTTCTTGCCGCCGCCTACCTCAATATCCCATAATCTGTGACCGCTGAATGTCTCATATGCTGCAAGAACGCCCTGACGGTTAATAGCGAATGTTTTATCACCGATTACAACCGGTGTCGCATCAATATCCACAAAGGAGCCGCTTTTTAAATCCGATACGGTAGATAGCGAATCAAACCATAATATGTTACCGTTTTCTATGTTGAGTGCGTATAATTCACCCGAAGAATACGACGCAAATACCAGATTTTTATATGCCACGGGAGATGCGGTGCCTAAAACGCTTATTTCCTCGGTCGTACCGTTATGCGTCCATAAAATAGCACCGTCCGTGATATCTAACGCATATAGTTTATTTTCTGCCGTGCTTACAAGTAATACGCCGTTATGGGCATCGGGTGCAGAGCGGGCAACGCCGTTAATATTGCGGTTCCATAATAATTTACCGGATTCGGCATTAAGTGCTACGACTTTATTAAAACCGGTCGATATGTATAGATATCCTTCATCATAAAGCATTCCGGCACTTGAGAAATTTCCGCTCTTTTTATCAATTTCTATTTCGTATTTCCATAGCTCATTGCGTATATCATTTGCATCAAATGCAGTTACTACACCCTCATTGTCTATGGTAAATATCTTGTTTTCGGCTATAACGGGTGAAATATTATATTTTACGGATTTTGGTGTGCCTTTGCCTATTGACTCTATGGCACGGAAGTTGAACTCGATAGGGGCTTCAATATTTTCAGGGGTTAGGGAGTCATAACCATGACTTTTAGACCATTTGTTGTTAAAGCGTATCTTGGGTAATTTAGGAGGTGTTCTAGCCGCCTCAGAATCAACTTTTATATTACTTTCGGTTTTTAAAATAGAAACCCTGTCTTCTTTATTGCCGTATATCTCTTCGTTTTTTCCTAAATTAGGAAAATAGCTACAGGCATTAACCGATAACAACAATACCGTTAATAATAAAAATCTACTAACCATTTGTATCTTCAGATTCTATATTGATTGCATTAACCATTTCATTTGCCCTGCTCCTCATTGTCGCAGGAGTGGATTCCTCTTCACTTAATTCTGTGAAAAGTTTTTTTGCATCATTATATTGCAAGCTTTCATACAAAGCAAATGCCAGCATTTCTTTAGCAGAATATTTAAAAGGTCCGTTCGACTCGGATATATCCTCAAGTCTGTTAATAAGCGATATATCGTTTTGTTCGCTAAACTCGATTGCGTTCCTTAAATATAATATTTCGGCAAGTTCCCTGAGCTCAATAGGGTACGAGCGGTTTTCGGATATGTCCTTGTATAGCTGTATTGCCAAATCGTTTTTGCCGGTTTTATCCAGTAACGCCGCCTTACGCATATTAGCAATTGCCGAAATATTCTTATCGGAGTTTTTGGAAATATTGTCGTAGGCATCAATAGATTTACCGGATTCGTTGATAGATTCCTTTACATATGCCGAATAAAGCTCGGTTCCCAAATTTTCGTATTTAGATTTCTTGTAGCTTTTATAAAAAACATTACCGGCAGTTACCACTATTGTTAAAATGATACCGCCGATGACATAAGTGCCTGTATCCTGCCATAGCTTTTTAAGCTTTTCCTGCTTTATATCTTCCTTAATTTCATCAATCAAATCAGGCATTAAAATAACTCCAAAATTACTAACCTTAAAAATAATATATCACTTGAGCATATTTTATTTTTTTTGTAAAGTCTAACTGTTTACAATATTAACGGTGTATAAAATTTTATATTAACTATAAAGTTAAACTAATACTTAATTTTTCGTTGACAAATAGTGTGTATATGGCTTATATATGCCCCTCTTTATAAGTGTAAGCTTAGGAAACATTAGAAAAAAGTAGATATAAAATGACAACTTATAGTGCAAAACCATCTGAAATTGAAAGAAAATGGTATGTTATTGATGCCGAAGATCTGGTTTTGGGGCGGCTGGCTTCAAAAGCTTCTATGATACTTCGCGGCAAACACAAACCTACATACACTCCCAGCATTGATTGCGGTGACCATGTTATAATTATAAATGCCGAAAAAGTTTACCTTACAGGTAAGAAATACGAGGGTAAAAAATATTTCTGGCATACAGGATACCCCGGCGGTATTAAAGAAAGAAACGTTCGTAAGACTATCGAAGGGAAATATCCTGAGCGTGTTGTCGGTAAGGCTATCGAAAGAATGATTTCAAGAAGTCCTTTAGGGCGTGAACAAATGTCAAAATTACATATCTATAAAGGTTCTGAGCATCCTCACGCAGGTCAGAAACCTGAAATATTGGATTTTGGTTCTCAAAACAGAAAAAACAAAAAGAGTGAAGCAGCATGACAGAACAATTGTTAGTACAAGAAGATCGTAAGCCTGAGATAGATAAACTTGGTCGTTCTTACGCTACAGGTCGTAGGAAAAGATCTTCCGCAAGGGTTTGGATACAAAAAGGTAATGGTAAAATTACCATCAACGGTAAAGATGCTGAAAGTTACTTCGGTCGTCCGGTACTTCGTATGGTTATAGGTCAGGTTTTTGATACTACTAATACTAACGGTGAAATAGATGTTGTGTGTTCTGTAAAAGGCGGTGGTCTTTCAGGTCAGGCAGGAGCTATCTTACACGGTATTGCAAGGGCTTTGGATAAATATAACCCTGAGTTCCACTCGGTATTGCGTAAGGGTGGTTTCCTTACTCGTGACAGCCGTGCTGTTGAGCGTAAGAAGCCGGGTCGTCCAAAAGCAAGAAAGAGCTTCCAGTTCTCCAAGCGTTAATCGAATATTATATTTTCAAAAAAAGCCTCATTTTATGGGGCTTTTTTTATGGTTAAGATAAAATACTATATACACGTCATTACCCGAATTTGCGGAGCAAATTATAGGGTAATCTTATTTAAATTTATAGAGATACCCGCACAAGGCCGGTATGACAAACACTTGCGAGTTTTCTACCCCTCACAAAAACACTTTGTGTTTTTAACTCTCCCTCAAGGGGAGAGTAGTTTTTTAACTTTTGCAGAGGTTCCTATAATTAATTATCAGAAGTAAAATGCATCTATAATTACACTACCGATTCAACCATTAAATACTCGTTTTTAATTTGCACCATACGGGCGTATGGTCTGACGGTTTATCTTTTGTGCGTGGTTCAAGATAGACATCGGAACTAACCATTATATCGGCAGCTTCAGGTGATAATAAAAGATGGTCTATACGCATACCTTTATTTTGCTGCCATGCACTCGCACGGTAATCCCACCAGCTAAACTGTTCTTTATTTTCATTTGCCGCCCTATAAGCGTCAGTCAACCCTAGCCCTTCGAGTGTACGGAATTTGTTGCGTTCGTCTATATGGAAACAGGTTGTTCCATCTAAAGCCTTTGGGTCGTAAACGTCAATAGGGCAGGGGGCAACGTTATAATCGCCACCTATAACAAGCACTTCTTCATATTTAAGAAGCTCTTTTGCATGAGCATAAAGGCGGTCAAAGAATCGCATTTTATACTGAAATTTGTCCGAGTCAGGTGTCTGACCGTTGGGAACATAAACCGAAGCAACTCTTATTGCCGAGTTTTCCAGTGAAATGACCGCTTCTATATATCTTGCCTGCTCGTCCTCGGCATCGCCCGGTAGTTGTTTTACAATATCTTCCATCGGGAACTTTGAAAGTATAGCAACTCCGTTATAGGTCTTCTGACCATGTACGGCAGTATTATAGCCGCAATCCTCCACTTCCATATAGGGGAACTTGTCAGTCATGCATTTTAGTTCTTGTAGTAATAATATATCAGGTGCTTCGTCACTTCTTAAATATTCAACAAGATGTTCTATCCTTGTTTTTACCGAGTTAACGTTCCATGTAGCTATTTTTACCATTTAAGATTCCTTATTTTGCAGCTTATTAAGTTTTTCTTCTTTTTCTTTATCTATCCACCATGTATCGGGAAAGCCAAGGGAATATGGAGGAGTAATTTCAGGTCGTCCGAACTTGTTCCAATAAATAACGCGGTGAGTTCTTGAATGCCATTGCGGAATAACATAGTAGTTCCATTGCAATATCCTATCAAGTGCCTTAGCCGCATTTATTAGTTCCGGTTTTGTTTTTGCCGATGTTATATGCTTTATCATAGCGTCCACAGCCTCGTTCTTTATTCCTATAAGGTTCTGGCTTCCTTTTACATCGGCAGTAGAAGAACTCCAGTAATTTATCTGTTCATTACCCGGAGCAGGTCCTTGCACGAACCATTTAACCATAATATCAAAATCAAATTCTTCCATACGTTTTATATATTGTGAGGTATCTACGGTGCGTATAGTGCTTTCAATACCGAGCTTTTTCAGGCTTCTTATAAACGGGGCAACAACCCTTTCAAAAGAAGGTGATACAAGCAGGAATTCTATATTGACAGGCTCGCCTGTATTCGGGTTTATCCTTTTCATATCCTTTAATACCCAGCCTTCATCATCTAGCAGCTTTTGTGCTTTTAGAAGGTTTTGGCGATGTCCAATCTCACCATCTGAAACAGGAGGGTTAAATTCTTCTGTAAATACTTCCCTAGGCAATATGTCCCTGTATGGCTCCAGTAACTTTAACTCACCGTCACTTGGCAACCCTTTTGCTTCGAATTCAGAATTGCCGAAAAAACTACGGTTTCTGGCATATGCACTATAAAATAATTGTTTATTTGCCCATTCAAAGTCATATGCGTATTGCATAGCTTCTCTTACCCTGATATTGGCAAAGTCAGAACGTCTGGTATTGAAAATAAAGCTCTGCATACCTGTAGGCGTACCGTCGGGTAGCTCTTCCTTAATCATGCGTCCGTCATCTACCTGACTGATATTATAGGCATTTGACCATGTTTTTGATATATTCTCCCGGCGGAAATCGTATTCACCGGCTTTTAACGCTTCAACCGCTACGGTTGCGTCACGGTAATAATCTATCCTTATTATATCGAAATTGTTGTGACCGACATTTACAGGTAAATCCTTAGCCCAATAGTCTTTAACCCTTTCATAGGTAATTGAGCGTCCGGCATCTATGCTCTTTATTTTATATGCTCCGCTGCCCAGTGGGAAATCAAGCGTGCCTTTTTCGAAGTCATTTTCAGTATAATATTTCTTTGAAATTATAGGAAGTTGACCGATTATCAAGGGTAACTCCCTGTTATTTGGGTCTGAGATGTTAAATTTAACTTTATGCGTACCTAGCTTTTCCGCCGATTCAAAATCCCGATAGTAAGATTTATATTGTGGGTGTCCCTTTGTTGTTATGGTTTCAAATGAGAAAACCACATCATCTGCGGTAATCGGCGTTCCATCGTGCCATCTGGCACTTTTTCGTAAATTGAATATTACGTAATCACCGTTTTGCGAAATTTCCGCTGATTTAGCAATTAATCCGTATTCAGACGCACTTTCATCGGCAGAGCTTTTCATGAGAGTATCGAATATCATTTCAATGCCTTGGGCAGGAACGCCCTTGATGATATACGGATTTAAACTGTCATATGTTCCGATACCGGCTATTTTTACTGCACCGCCTTTGGGTGCATTGGGGTTAATATAGTCAAAATGTTTAAAATCCTTCGGGTATTTTAAATCGCCGAAAATTGATATTCCGTGTGATACGTTACTTGCAGCATGACTTATGCTGCTAAAAAACATTAGAGATATTAAAAGTAATGCTGATAACCTTATCATTTTTTATGAAACTATCTGTTTTTTTATATGATATAAATCATCATATATATAATTAAATAAAATGGCATAGAAAATCTTAGAAATTCTCAGATTTTCTAAATATAGAAACCTCTGCAATACTCCCTCTCCCTTAGGGAGAAGAGACTAAGATTTGAGCTTTACAACCTTTTGCAGATGGTTGAGCCATAGTATGACGAGTATTAGTTAATTACCGAGATGCTGCAACATCAGCCTTATCAGCCGTGCGGCTTACTAAATCAACAAACCTATTGCTTGCCTTTACAGTATCTAAGTCCGAAAAGCCGCTGTTTTCACTCTTATATAGAACATAAGAACCAAATAGCCCGTCTGAAATAGCTTCATTTAGCTCTTTCTCGTCTTCAGTGTGGGAATCTAACAAATTACCAACTTTATTTAATTCCTTGTTATCGGATAGGTTGTTATTTGAAATAACTTCTTTTTTGTGTTTTGTAATCATTGTAAGTGTTTTAATTGCTTTCCATATATTTAATTACGTTAGCTATTTGCTCCGGCTTTTTAATTCCGGCAAAGCTCATTTTAGTACCACTTGCATATTTTCTAGGCTTTTTTAAGAATGCGAACAACTCATCATATGTCCATGTTTTGCCGATTTCTTTTAAAGAATCAGAATATGAATAACCGTCTTTGCTTGCTTGTTTTGCATTAACTACACCTGCTAAATTAGGACCTAGTTTATGTGCTCCGCCTTGTTCAGGAGTGTGGCAGCTTACACATTGTTTGAAAACTTTCTGCCCTTCTTCAACACTTGCCGCCGCCATAAGAGCGGGGATATCTATTACTTCTTCTACAGTTTCGGTGGCTTCTTCGCCTTCGGCTCCGACTTGTGCAACTTCTACCTGAAACCCTCTTTTTTCAGGCTCCGTTACAGGGTGGTATAGACCGTTAGCTATTTTTCCACATATTAAGGCTATTAAGCCGGCTACGATAATTGATGCTAAAATCTTATTATTTTCTAAGTCTTTCATGAGTATAGTACCCGCAAATTTATTTTCAATCACCCGTGTATATAAACCCATACGAACATTTAATCAATAAAAAATCTTGAGGTTAAACGAGGAGTGTTCAATAAATATAGTTTTTGTAAAATTGTACTGAAGTCTTTAATTTTTTTGTCATGCTGAACTTGTTTCAGCATCTCCATCCTGATAAAGAAGATACTGAAATAAATTCAGTATGACAAAAACTATATTTATTGAACACTCCGGTTAAACGCCTTATAACCTTATATTGTTAATTGCAGTCAATTATGAGGTAAGTTGAATTAAAATGAAAAAAATATCTAAAAGCATTAATGTATCTAACGAGTTGTATGGATTTGTCAATAAAATCTGTCAGGAAAGGGGGCTGAAAGCTGAAAATATATTTGAATGTCTGGTAAAGTTGACAAGGGAATTTTCAGCCGTAAATAACGAGCTTTTAGAAAAAAGGGACGAATTGCAAGAACAGATAGACTTATTTTTTAAGGAGCAGCAAGGCTATATCCCAACTTCTAAAGTAGTAAGCAAACTCGAAGAGATAGGATTTGTTGAAAATTCAGATAGTAACAATAATGTTTCATCTGTTGGAGTTGCAGAGGAATTAAACCCCATGACAGGATCACAGCTTGTAGTTCCTGCCGATAAGGTCAACATGGTCTTAAATGCTGCTAACGCCAGATGGCAAAGTTTGTATAGCAGCCTGTACACGTCAAATATCATTGATGAGAAAACAGAGGATAAAGAGCGTGAGGCTGAGGTTGTCAGCTATACGAGCGGATTTCTTGATAAAATAGTAAAATTTGAAAATAATACAAGCTGGAGCGATATCGAAAGCTTCGTGTATGATAAAACAAACAACGTATTGGTTGCAAAAAAATCTAATGACGAGCCTGTAAAATTCAATACCGATAAGCTTATAGGTGTAACTTTGGAAGGAGAGCAGATAACATCAATTCTGTTGGAAAATAACGGTCTGAAAATCGAATTGCTCATAGGCGAGAATAAAATCAAGGACGTTATATTAGAGTCGGCGATTACTTATATAATTGATTTGGAGGACGCTTCTGTTTCGGCTCCTGAAAATAAATATGAGGCTTACAGGATATTAAAAGGTATTCATGAAGGCGACCTTCAATGCGAGGTCAGAGGAAAAACACGCAAAATAAATCAAGATACAAAATATCTATGTATAAAAACCAAGCAGGAAAAAACTTTAAAAAGAAGTTCGTTAGCGTTAGTTCGTGATGTAGGTTCTCATATGATAGCCGATAAAGATATTATCACGGTTGACGGCAATGCTATACCTGAAAAAATACTGGATTGCTTCATAACAAGTTTAATAGGCTATAGATACCATGTAGCCCCTAAAATGCATGGCAGGGAAGAGGTTGAGCTTAATGTAAAATTATTTGACCGTATAAATCAAATGCTGGGACTGCCTGAAAACGCAAATAAAATAGGCATTATGAACGAGGAAATGCGTACCAATGCCCAGCTTGCCGCATGTATAAATGAGGCTAAAGATATAATATTCTTTACCAATACGGGCTTTCTTGATTATACGGGCAGTTTTATTGACCTTATGATGCATCAGGGAGCAATAGCACCATATAGGCAGTTGCCTTCAAAGTTATACAAGACTTCATATGAGTTGCACAACGTTAATATTAGCCTGAAAATGAACGTGCCTCAAATAGGGGCAGGAATGTGGGCTGCTATAAAAGATATGAAAGGACTGCTAAAAAGCAAGGAACAGCAGGTAAAGGGGCTTACAGACACAGGTTGGTCGCCTTCACCTATGGCGGCAGGAATCCATGCCATGGCGTTCCATATATTTGGCAATGTACGTCAAATGCAGGAAGAGTACAGAAAAAATATCAAGCAGGTTAATATTGAAGATTTGTTTGATTTTCCTGCCGCAAAGATTGATGAGCTAAGTAGGGACGAAATTATTGAGAATCTGGATTTTGCCGTTCACGGTCTGCTAGCCTATGCCGAGCCTTGGGTAAGAAGGGGAATAGGTTGTTCGGGAGTCAAAGAGCTATCGGGCGACCCGTTAATGGAAGATAGGGCAACGGCAAGAATTAAAGCCGCATTTGTAAGGAACTGGCTGCTGCATGGCGTGGTGAATGAAGATACTGTTAAAGACAGCCTTATCCGTATGGCTAAACTTGTAGATGAACAAAATTCCGATGATAAAGAATATAAAGCATTGGTAGATGATGCTTTGTTAAATAATCGTTGGAACGATATCCAAGAGCCTGTAAGGGCGGTGTATGATGTTGTATTCAACCCTGACGGCTTGAAGGCATCTTATGTTGAGCCGTATTTTTATCCGGCTAACAGAAGGGCGAATTTGAACAACTAGTGTAGTAATTTATAAATATAACCGTCATACTATGGCTTGACCATAGTATCCAAGCAATATAATAATTCATGCACTTTGTTCATACTTAATTTACTATAAATGAGGCAAGCAGTGGTTAAAAGAAGCATTTTTACATCAGCTTTAATTATTATTGCATTGATAATAAGTAACAATTCTTATGCACAAAAATTAGAGCGAAGTATGGGCGGCGGTTTTCTCTACCATCTGTTTGCCGCACCTGAGCCTGATTTTGAGTTCGAAAATATTGATGAGATTAAAAAATATACGACTCCTGATTTGCCTGTGCGAAATAAAGAAGAGTTTATTAAACTGGCTTTGACTAATAAAAATATTCAAGACCATATATTTTTGGCAGTTTCCGATTCGCACAAAGATTTGGGTTGGAAGGTTTTTGCTGATAAAAAAGAGGGTGGGTGGCTTATAAAGATACGCTCTAAAATGACCGTTCCCGAATATAGATGTTATTTCGGTATTAATGAAAACGGTGAGGAAGTCGATTTGCTTGCCCCGCATAAAGGTTGTAAGTACTATTCTCATAAATAATTTTTTCTTGGCATTAGATGGTAGGTGATATATCTTTTTTTATAGTAAATTTGAATTTAATTCTCCTCTAAAAAATTTCCTAACTTTTTAGAATGTGGATTCTACTATAATTTTGTTCTACTAACAAAATTCGTGGAATGACAACGATAGACAAATTAATTTCAATGTTACTATAAAAAAATAGGGGGTATTATGAAAGTTGCATATTCGTTTTTTGTTCTTGTTATGATAGCATTAGCGTGCATACTAAGTGTGATACACTATAACAGGAACAATCCGGAGGTGGCTGTTTATACGCCTATGGCAATGGAGTCCGTTGCCTCCGAACAAACGGTAAAAAAGAGTGATATATCCGATATATTGTCAAAAGCCGACAATGAATATATTTCTGATAATACGTTCAAATCAGTTGATAAATTAAATGAGGCAATTGCCTATATCAGGCAAAAGCAGTCTGAAGATTTAAAAGAATTTCTGCCTAAAGAAGTGGCCGGATGGGAACTGAGGACTGAGGTTGTTGAACCTGAGGAGGAGGAGTATATATCAGGTCAGGCGGTTGCCTCGCAGGAATTTGTAAGTGACGATAAGTTAATAAAAATATCTATAGTTGTAGGTTCTAAGCTTAACAACGAGATATATGAACTTGCTACTTTAAATGACAATAGCGGCGGAGTAGGCGAGTATAACGGCTATATAACCAAGTTCTACCGTAGCCCGCAGAATAATAAGCTGGTTATTGCCGTAGGCAAAGATGCGGTTCTGGAGGTTGAGGGGTTTAAGCTGTCTCATTCGGACGCATTGAAAATAGCCGATTCAGTCAATCTTGCCGACATACTTTCATATACAAATAAATAAGCAGCTATTTAAAAATTTTACTTGTTTCTTTCATAAAAAGATATTAATAAAATACCCTTCCCAATGGGGCCATAGCTCATCCGGTAGAGCGCAACGCTGGCAGCGTTGAGGTGGTCGGTTCGAGTCCGACTGGCTCCACCAAAACCGATTCATTCTTTTTTCTGTCTATAAGCGTTGATAGGCAAGGGTTTTCGGTTTGAAATAATCCGTATTATTTTGAATTTTAGATTACATTCTTTCGTGCATCTGCTATTTTCTATTATAATCACTAACTTAATGGTTCGACTCACCTATGGTTACAAAGCACCCACACCCACCACCAATGTATAAATATCTAAATGTTGAAGGTGCGCGTGCAACATTAGAAAAACAAACATTTAAGTGGACAAAACCATCCCAATTCAAAGCAAAATTTAAAGATGATATGGACATGACCATATCAAAGCTCTTTCCTGAGGATGATGAAAAGTCACTTGAGATTATTAGAGATAATTTTAATACGATACTTGCGAATAATGTCAATCAGCAGCTTACACATTCAGACCCACGGGTAGCCCTTATCCAACAAGCCTTTCGTAATAATCCAGCAGCAGTAAATATAGTTCAAAAGGAACTACAGCAAGATTCCATATCAGATATATATGATATAGACCATATTCGTAGAGTATCAGAGAAGCATGTAAGTGAAATCAATAAATTTCTGCAAGGTTACAGAGTTCTTTGTGGGAGTGATAATATTTTATCGGAACGCATGTGGTACGATTATGCTGCTGATGGAAAAGGCATAGCTTTGTGTATTAAACCTAGCCCAATTTCCCAAAAAGATTCTGTTTTTAAACTATTCAAAGCAGTACAATATTTTGATGAAAGACCAACTCTCTTTGCAAGCACATTAGAGTTTTTGAAATCTAGTCTTTTTGAAGATCAGCAGGCTTTGATTGTTAGAATAATTGACCGTGTAATATATTCCAAGACGAATGCCTACTTATATGAATCAGAATATAGATGCGTCTGGCCTCTATTACCTCACGAAGAACATCTGGATGATTTATACATCAAATTCCATGCAGAAGAAATAACAGGGTTATATCTTGGAGAAAACACAGAAGACGATGACAAGCTTTTGTTTGTTAAACTTGCTAAGCAAATTAATCCCGATATTTCAATTTATCAAATCAGTAAAATAAAGAATGAGATTTTGCAGGCAAATGACGTTAGTCAAGATTATTATCAAATTTAAACTTTTTTCAAGAATCCTATCCTACCTTTATGTTCCGTACAGTTTCTTTGCCTCCCTCTGTTTAAAAATCAACGCTCAGTCCTGTAAAACCTCCACTAATTGATTGGATTTTTTTCCGACCGGCTCCACCAAAACACAAGATACCTAAAGTAAATTCAAATTTACTATAAACCTGATAAGCTTTGAGATGTAAAGAAAAATGGCTTTTAGCGGCTGTTAAAAGAATAGTAAATGGTGCACCCGACAGGAGTCGAACCTGCGACCTCTACCGTCGGAAGGTAGCGCTCTATCCGGCTGAGCTACGGGTGCGTATATACCAAATTTTACGTAGTGGTTCCACGGACGTTTTAAGCCTCTTTTTGTGCTTGGCTAGAACCGGCTTATTTTCTAGCTTTCGCCTTAAGTGCGACTCGCCTAAACGTCAGTTTTGTAGTCTAATCGCTCGACCGTTATAAGCCGTCGGGAAAAACCTTTAAGGCTGTTGAAGCATAGGGCTTGTGCTTAAATAGTCAACCTTCAAAGATGCGGTGAGCAGGGTAAACATATCTAAATTTTTATGGTTTAGGTATTGACGGAGCGGTTTTGATATGTTTGCATAGTTTACTCATGTTTAACTTAAAAAGGAGATATGAGTATGACTCGTAAAACCAATTATCTAGCGGCAACTGTTGCTGCAGCATCGATTGCATTTGCAGCACCTGCATTTTCACAACAGACACCGCCTCCAGCTTACGGACAGCAACAGGCGGAGTCAATCAGCGTATCCGATGATACGATGAAAGAATTTGCAAAAGTGCAGCAAAAAGTTGTGGCAGTTCAGCAAAACTATCAGGCAGAAGCCCAACAAGCCGGTGATAATCCGGCAAAAATAGCTGAAATCACGAAAAAGGCTAATGAAGCAGCGACCAAGGTTGTAGAGGCTTCCCCTATATCGGTGGAACAATACAATCAAATTGCTATGCTTCTTCCGCGTGATCAGAAGTTGCAGCAGCAATATAAGAAAGTTCTTGATTATTAGTATCATATTGCAGCCCGGTTAGAAACCGGGCTGTCTTTTTCGTATAGTTAGTAAAGGAACTGATATGAAACATACAATAAATAATTTTATGACGGTTTTTGTTGTTGTATCCCTTGCCTTTGTGGCACCGGCATTTTCACAGCAACCACAGCCTGTTAAGCAGAAGATTGAGCTATCTGACGGTCAGATGAAGGAATTTTTCAAACTGCAAAAACGGGTATATAATATTCAGCAAGGCTATACCTCAAAAGCCAATGAGGCAAATGATCAGGCGGCGGCCACTGCTATTATGCAACAGGCAGGTAAGGAAATGACGCAGGTTATAGAAAGGTCATCTTTTTCGGTGGAGCAGTTTAATCACATAGTGATGCTTTTGAATGAGGACGAAAAACTTCAGCAAGAATACCGAAATGTGGTGGAATAACAACCACTCAACCACTACTAACTTGTGTAAAGCCATACTATATAAATAACATAAGACACAAGGAATATGGCTCCCGTCATTCTTGAAACTCTCCGTACAAAATAGATAATCAACAATGTAAGCAGTGCAACTCCAAGATTAAGAGGAACATCAAAGCTCGCTATCTGTCCGCTTAGAGGCACAGGCTTTATTATAGCCGTAATTCCTAGTATGCTCAGTATGTTGAATAAGTTGCTGCCCAGAACGTTGCCGATAATAACGTCCGAATTTTTTTTGACGGCGGCAGATATAGCCGTTGCAAGTTCGGGCAAAGACGTACCCACTGCAACCAGTGTCAGACCTATTACCGCTTCGGGAATGCCTGCCTGACGGGCGATGTTGCTTGCTCCTTCGACCAGAAAATCCGCACCGAATACCAACATGGTAATCCCGACAACGCTCATGAGCAAAGAAACGCCCAAACCTAATTTATTGCTAAATTCCTGTGCTTCATGCTCATGCACGGTATCGGGTGCAGTCGCCTTTAAAGCCTTTTTATCTCGCATCTCCGCTTTGTAGGAGTAAATTATATAAACAATCAGAAGTGCTATCATAATAGCACCTGTTATGGCAGAAATGCTGCCTGTGAATGTTAACACAAACAGTAAGACGCTTACACCTAAAACAGCCAGTGCGTCACGCCTGATAGCTTTGGCATCACAGATAACGGGGCAGATAATTGCAGATATACCCAGAATAAGAAGCACATTGGCAATGTTACTACCTACAACGTTACCGAGTGCAATATCAGGCTGACCTGCAAGAGATGCTTTAACCGACACCATTAGTTCCGGCGTGGAAGTGCCGAAACCGACTACCACCACACCGATTAATATAGCTGAAATGCCAAGCCTCTCCGAGATTGCAACGCTACCTCTTACAAGTGCCTCGCCTCCGGCAAAAAGCAGAACCAAACCACTGATAATTAGAATGTAATCCATTTTATATATTCCTGAAATTAGAAATCGAATATTTCCATCATTTGATGTAAAGCACCCTTTTTCTTGTGCTTACCTTTATGATGATAATCATCTTGTTCTTTATAATGAGGCTTACGATATTCTTCATCGCGGTAACGCGGCTCTTCATAACGTTCTTCGGTTCTGCGACGGGAAGAAAAAGCTCCTGCTTCTTCTTCGGCAGCCTCTTTAATAAGTGCCATAAGCTTTTCCAGCTCGCCTTTGTCAAGCCATACTCCGCCACTTGTCGGGCATACGTCAAGCTCTATGCCGAAACGCCGGATTTGGTGCATTGGAGATCCGTCAACGGGTGATGTTAATAAGGGCATAATTCCTCTCCTTTATGTTAAATTTTATTAACCTATGGGAGAAAGTTCCGATGCGTTTTTTTTTGTGAACCTGCACCAAGGTTTCTCCCGGTGCGGTCCGACATCACGATATATGGATATATCGCCAGAGGGGCCCGGTCCCGCAAAAGTTAAAATAAACATTTTTTTTATAAAATCAAGACCGTTTATTTAACGCTCCTCTCATGTTTATCGGAGATAGTTCAATAAACCTGGTTTTTGTAAAAGTTGCACTGAAATTTTTAATTTTGTGTAATGCCGTGCTTTTTTGATGCGTCTCCGGCACGATAAAGAAGATACTGAAATAAATTCATTATGACAAAATATATATCTATATCGAACACTCCTTGTTTATTGGGATAATAAAATAGTTCTTTTTTGATAATTCATATGTTATAGTTAAAGAAAGATTTTTTATAGGTAATAGATATTATAAATCATGATTTTAAAGTTTATTTTAAGGGGCTGGTGTTTTTTAACCTTAAGCTTTGTGATGTTATCCGGTGGCGAAAGTGCTTTTGCGTCGGTGGTCAGAATAGATGCGGTTTATTTTGGACAAACTCATATAAGTGAGCCTGAATATCCTTATTTTACATTAACGAGTAACCGTCCGACACTTATAAAGGCACATGTCGTTTCCGAGCAAAATATTAGCTCACCTAAGGTAATTGCGAAAGTTACTCATAATGACGGTACGAGTAATGAATTTGAATTAAACGGTTCGAGCATGTTGCCTCATTCGGAGAGCTTGCCGTCATCTTTGGGCAAAGTATTTCACCGCTACGAGGATAGTTTTACAGGAATTCTTCCTAAAGAGTGGGTGCAACCGGGTATGGAAATCACCGTTACTGCCGGTGATGCCGTATATAATAAAAAAATTAAAGTAGGTTCTCCAAATCCTTTGTTCTTACAAATGTTTGATGTCCATTTCTTTGATAGAGGACATGAACTAAGTAAGGATTATGCCGATGGAGTGTTTGTAGAAATAGCGGGAAAATTACCGATATCCTCTCTAGCCATTGAACGTGTTAGAGATGTTAGGTTTCCGGGCGTTGTAATACCTGCACAACCAAAAAATAAAACCCCCCACATAAAAGTTTCCTCACTTGATGAGTATGGCAAGAAAACCGGCGAAGTTTTCGATGACTGGAATTCAATTGCAATGAATTTGCTTCAGGCATTAGCCGAAGCTAACGGAAATAAACATTTGTCGGTTATGTATATGAACATGATAGGTGTTGAGCCGAAAGGTTATGCCGCAGATGATTTTATGGGAGTCGGACAAATTGCCGATCATGATAATCTATTTGTTTCTCTTGGTTATTCGCTTGGTTTGTTAAACTGGCAAGATAAAAAAAACTTTCCATATCGGGGAGAAATGTATGGTATTGAAGCTCAGAATACTAAAATTATAAAAGCTAAAGATATGGTTCATGTAGGACCTGTATGGGGTTATGATCTGACCAGCATGAAATTTATACCTCCTACCGTGCAGTACGGTAAGTCGACACCGGAAGAAGTAGGACGCTATAAAAGAGAACCGATGGAGGGAGGTGGATCGGGAGATCAGGATAATGGTTTTATGTTAAGGCACTTTTCTGATTATTCCGTTCATCAGATGCAAAAGTATCTTGAGGATAATCTGGTTATTTTAGGGGAGGACGGTAATTATTATAAATGGAATAACGCAGACGGAATTTATTCAACGCAGGTTAAGGGGGAGATAGGCATTGAATATCCGTTGGAAATATATGCTGACGTAATAAGCGTCATTGTATCTGCCACGGTTGCAGATAAAAGATATAATATGGTCTACCCGCCTATAGGAACTTATAGAGGTAATCTTTTATACACTTTTGACCCTACCGACATAAAGCAAAGAAAAAAGGCAAATCAACTGAATTATTGTCCGAAAGGAGGCTGTGATTTCACCTTGAAAGTGGTTCAGGAGTCAAAAACCAGACATTTTTTAATGCCTATCAGTGTAAAAGAGGGGGACGACCGCTTTAAGCCCGATACATTGCATACAAAAGCGATTAATATACGGGCATCCGATGGAGCTATTGAAGCGGTATCTTTATTATACACACCTGATGCTAACGAAACCGGTCTGGGAGAAAATCCGGAATTTTTACATGGATGGGCTAAAAATGTTGTAAAAAGATAACTTTTAAAGCAATTTATTGTGTTTCTAAACAACTTCTAAGGCTTGACTATATTAACGATATTATCCCAGATTATAATCTGGCACGAGGCTTACATAGTTGAGTATGACTGTTGTAAATCTTAGGAATCTAACGGCGTATATGCCACTTCGGATACGCCGAATAAGTCGGCGTATGACAATGTGAAAAAGCTAAACGTCGTCTTTCTCGTCGATGTGAGTACGCTCATAATTTTCGTGGCGTTCCTGAGCTTCGATAGTTAAAGTAGCTATCGGACGGGCATCAAGACGCTTTAAGCCTATCTCATCACCTGTTTCCTGACAGTAACCGTACTCTCCTTGGTCAATACGGCGGATAGCAGCATCAATTTTATCAATAAGCTTGCGGTAGCGATCACGTGTTCTAAGTTCCAGCGAGGTTTCAGTCTCAACCGAAGCCCTATCGTTCACATCAGGCTCCTGCCAGTTCTCCTCTTTCAGGTGATCCAGAGTCTCCCTTGATTCATCAAGAAGTTCAGCTTTCCACGACAATAATTTCTGCCTGAAATATTCAAGCTGTAAAGGGTTCATATATTCCTCTTTCTCCGAAGGCTTATAACCTTTCGGCAATTCAACCTTTTCAGACGAATTTACTTTTTCTTTTTTTTCAGCTCCCACTGTAACACCTCATAATTTTTTAAATGCAGTTGATTATTATACTACTATTTAATTTAAATACCAAAACAATTTTAACAAAAGTTAACTTTTGATAGAAAAACTAATATTTATACCAATTTTTGGCAACCATTTAGTTAAAATAAAGCTGGAAAATATTATTAAAATATAATATAAGCCCCTGCTATGACAGTTATTACAAGATTCGCACCTTCCCCTACGGGCTTAATTCACATCGGAAATGTGAGAACCGCCCTGCTTTGCTATTTGATAGCACGCCAGAATAACGGTAAATTCATGCTAAGGCTTGATGATACGGACACCGAACGCTCTAAGGAAGAGTACGCAACCGCAATAAAAAGCGAATTAAAATGGCTAGGTCTTGATTGGGATATTTTCGCAAGGCAGTCAGACAGGCTTGCAAGATACGAAGAAATCAAACAAAAACTTATTTCAGACGACCTGCTATATCCTTGTTATGAATCGGCAGAAGAGCTTGAAGTAAAACGTAAAATGCTGATAAACAGAGGTTTGCCTCCGATTTATGACAGAGCCGCCCTAAGGCTTACAGAGCAGCAAAAAGCAGATTTTGAAAAACAGGGTATTCAACCGCACTGGCGTTTCAAACTGGACGATACCAAAACCATATCATGGGAAGATGAAATAAAAGGTACTATTACTTTTGAAGCTAAAAACCTTTCCGATCCGGTTCTGATAAGGGCTAACGGCAACCCTACATATATGCTGCCTTCGGCTATTGATGATGTGGATTTCGATATTACCCATGTTGTAAGGGGTGAAGACCATGTTAGCAACACTGCCATTCAAATTCAACTCTTTGAAGCTATAGGCGGAAAAATCCCGACATTTGCACATAGTGCATTAATGAAAGCCAAGGACGGCAAGATATCTAAACGTGAAGGCGGATACGACATAGCGGCTATGCGTGAAGAAGGTATTGAGGTGCTGACCATTAACAGCTTCCTTGCCAGATTGGGAACTTCAGACCCCGTTGAGCCAAGAACATCAATGCAGGAAATAATAGACAATTTCGACATTAAGAGATTTACAAAAAACGCTGCAATATATGAATATATCGAGCTGGAAAGGCTTAACCCGAAAATTATACATAAATTCTCTTTCAATGACGTAAAAGACCGTGCGGAAATGAAAGGTATTGATGAGGAATTCTTTGAATCGGTTAAGGCTAACCTGAATAAGTTATCTGAAATCCAACAATGGTGGGAAATCTGTAAAAAGCAGTTAACACCTATAATTGACGATGCCGATTTTGCAAAAACAGCGAGTGAGCTGCTGCCTGACGGCAAATGGGACGAAAATACATGGAGCGAGTGGACATCAAAAGTTAAAGAAGCCACAGGCAGAAAGGGGAAAGATTTGTTCATGCCTATACGCAAGGCACTTACGGCTCGTGATAACGGCCCTGAATTAAAACTGATACTTCCTTTAATCGGAAATGAAAAAGCCACGGCACGTTTAAACGGCAAAGCTGCATAAATTTTCGGAATGTCCCATTAATTGGTTTTAATGCTAAAATAGTTGTCATGCTGAATTTATTTCAGCATCTTTTATGTTTTATAATAGAACCTGAAACAAGTTCAGGTTGACAAAAAAATATAAAAAACCAATTAATGGGACATTCTGAAAATTTTTACCTGCTTTTAATCAGCTCCCTGTTTTTTAATCGGATTCTATATTTATCAGGAACATCAAAGCATTTAGTAAGGTATGATTGCAGGTACTTACTATCAATAAAAGCCTCTGTTTCCTTTGGAATATCCTCAGCCAGTTGAGGTTTTACAAGTTCCATATACTGCCATGCTCTTGAATCCATAATTTTATAGGCTATATAAAAATAAGCGTAAGATAATTCTATTTCCGAATTATTCTTATCGCCCTTTAGCTGGGGGTCTAATATTATCTGATAATCGTTACTTGAAAAATTTTTATTAAACAAGTTATAACCTACATCTAGCGGACTCGGTCTATCGGAGATAAAACATCTGTCAATTCCCTTATACCGCCTTGTATCCCGCTCTTGCTTTTGTGAATGCAGTGCAACCATCAATGCCGCAGTTGAAGACGCAACAGAAGTGCAACCGGTAACCATTAATAGTATAAACAATAAAACCAACTTCATATTTAAAATATAGAGCGATAAATTCTTTTTACAAAAGAAATATAAAAATGTAGGATAGTATTATAAGGATAGTATTATATTATTAATATGGACAACAGGTGACAATATGGAGCTAAATAAACATAAATACTATGAGCATGTTGAGGCTAATGTTAGACCTATTATCGAAAAACACAACCTGCTCTCTCATAAGAAAAAATATATTTTAAATAAAATACTATCATTTATAAGCTCAGACTTAAATAATTACAAAAATGATCGAAAAAAAGACGCTAAAGAAGCAATATTTAGTGAATTACTAAAATTCTTTGGAGATTTTGAATTTAAAAGAGATCACACACTGCCTTTTCAGTATTTACAAAACTCTATGATAATACCTGAACATACAGGATATGCCAGTGAAGACAGGATAACCGGTGTATTTAATAATACAAAAATAGACATAGCTGAAATAGCCCTTGTAAAACGCTCTGATGAGAAGAATATAGCCGTATTTAAAGGTCTTGTAATAGTTCTTGACATATGCAACTCTAATTTAGTCCTAAGAGGGTCATTCAAAGGTAATACCGTGCTTTTTGCAGACCATAAAAAACATCTGGATTACATTAAGAAAAAATTCAAAGGCTATAAAAGGCTCGAACCTCCGGTAAAACATCTGGAAGACCGCTTCGAGATGTATACAACAGATGAAAAAGAAGCCAACAAGATTATATGTAAGAAATTATTAAAGTCATTCATAAGCTTGTCTGAATACATAGGCAACTTACAAGAACAAATAACACATTCCGATGACAAGCACGAGCTTTTTTGCAAGCAGCTAAAGAAAGAACGTGAAGAACAGGGTAACAAAAATCAGCCTTTATGGTGGGAAAAAGTCGTAGATGAAGTTTCGGAAGTTAAGACGGCTAAGCTATCGGATATATATAAAGAAGATCCTTTGTACGGAACAAGTGAGATGGAATCACTTAACAACGATATAGCCTGTAGTTTCTATGGTGATAAAGTTTTACTGACTATACGGCATCCTCACGATTTATTCGAACCTAACCCGATAAATGAAGACCCTATTATTGATGAAGATATTGAATTGATGTACCACTTAATGAGTGCAGTTTGTGAGATTACTAATGTAATTTTAGAAAATAAATCGTCAAAAAAATAACTAACTCTTGATTAATTATATGAAAAAATTTGTAGCCATACTTGTTTTATCAAGCCTACCTTATCAATCATACGCTAGTTGTGCCAACAATAATGAAATTGAAGCCCTCGACTTTAAGGCAATTCAAAGCAGCATGATGGTGGCGGCATTATCATGTGAAAAACAGAAAGAATACAACAAATTCATGAATAAATACAATGATAAGCTGTCTAAAGGCGGCTCTGTAATAAAATCATATTTTAAAAGAATTTACGGCGATGCTTACGAGTCTAAGTTAAGTAGCTTCGTTACAAAAATAGCAAATATTGCTACAAAAGAATCCATGACCGGTGCTCCTGACGACTACTGCAATGATACGGAGCAGGCCTTCAAAGAGCTACTTAGCATTGAAGATAATAATTTAGCTAGGTTTACCTCAAGAAAGAAATTCTCTTCTTTCCATGGCTTTCCTTCCTGCTAAATTTATCTATAAAAAAACATATTTGAAAGGGATTGTTAATGAGCTGTTCAAGTGAAGCGGTATGTGATAGCAAAAAGCCTGATTTAGTACCCGCACAAACCAAACCGCATTATTGGCTATATAAACAGGGCAGGGAAGTCTGGAACCGCTGGGCAAGAGATGCTTTTCCCGACAATGAGATTGATGAGTTGATTAGGGAAACTGAAAAAATAGCGGAGTTTGAGAAACCTTCTCATTGGGATGAAGAGAAATTCATACACAATTATAGACAAAAAATCAAAGCTTTAGAAAAATTTAAAGAATACAAAGCATTGACCTCTCAGGAAAAAAATGAAATTGAGCAAAAAATGAGGTTGTCTTCGGGTAGAGATGATATAAAACTGCCGTCAGTTAATGAAGATGTTGATTTTTTAAAAACCACGTGGTATGAAAAAGCGTGTTTTTCACTATATATATTTCCTGCTCTGTGTAATTTCCGTTCTACAACTTTTTAGACAGGTGCCTATTTCAGTTCTGCAAAAATCAACTTTTTATATACACACAAAGCTGTTTTTGAAAGCGATTGTGATTTTCACAATGCAGTATTTGAAACAGTTCCAAAAGTTTCCGGTGTAAGTATTACAGGAGTCTTTAATTTTTATGATGCCACCTTGCCTGATATAAAAGGAAGTTCAGACCCCGTAGGCGATACACTTAGCTATAGTCAGTTAAAAAGATCAATGAATGATTCACATTTGCATGATTGGGAAAACTTCTTTTTCCGTAAAGAGTTGTTATCCAGAGCAGAGGCAGCAAAAAGAAAATCTAAAAAAACATTTGATTCTGACTGGCGTACGCATAAGTTTATTCATTTATATGACAAAATATGCGAATGTGGGAATAGTATAGTAAAGCCATTAAAAGGGTTGTTAGCGTTATTTTTATCAATGGTATATTTCTACCCTTTTCTTGCAGGAAAGTTCAAAAGGGAAAACCTTATGGATAGCTTTTACATAGAAGAGGGTGTTTATCTATCACTTCGTCATACGGTATTATTCCTGCCGTCAAGTAAGAAAAACTATGATTCTGTTATGGAAAGTTTGTTTGCAGCATATGGCAAGGGAAATGTGGATATGCTATATATTGTCTATGTTCTTTCATCAGGCTTGCAAACGCTTATATCCATCGCATTTATATTCCTTATCGGTCTTGCAATCCGTAATCATTTGAAGATTAAGTAGCTTAATAATAGGGCTATTGTTAATGTCTTCGTTGAATTTGTGTGGGGAGCAATTTATCGAACATCCCCTCCGATTCTTTTGACTAATCAAAAATAATAGATTAAGTTTTTGTTGTGGGTTAACAGGCGGGAGATAATTATGACAACTATTGATAAAATCAAAGAAGATGTTCAGAAATATTACGGGCAAATGCTTTCTAACAGCAAAGATTTGAAGACTAACGCATGTTGCCCTATTGATGCTATGCCTAAAAATCTTTTACCTTATTTACGTAATGTACATGAAGAAGTCGTATCGAAATTCTATGGTTGCGGCTCTCCGATACCTCCGTTGCTTGAGGATAAAATAGTTCTGGACTTAGGTTGCGGAACGGGCAGGGACTGTTATATATTATCGCAGATAGTAGGCTCTAACGGACGCATAATCGGTATTGATATGACCGATGAGCAGTTAAGTGTTGCCAATAAACACATGGGATACCATATGGATAAGTTCGGATATGAAGAACCTAACGTGTTATTTAAAAAAGGCTTTATCGAAGATTTGTCATTTTTGGATAATGAATCCGTAGATGTGGTAATATCAAACTGTGTAATTAACCTTTCTTCAAATAAAGAGGCGGTGTTTAAAGAGGCTTTCCGTGTGTTGAAAACGGGTGGGGAGTTATATTTTTCTGATGTTTTTGCAGATAGGAGGATACCGCAGGAGTTAAAAGAAGATAAGGTGATGCTGGGCGAATGTCTGGGAGGAGCTTTATATAAGGAAGATTTTCGCCGTATTATGCAATCTGTTAATTGTCATGATTTTAGGGTTGTTAGCAAATCACCTATAAAAATTGATGACGCTGAAATCATTGAAAAGGCAGGTAACATTAATTTTTCATCAATTACAATTCGAGCCTTTAAGTGTGACTTTGAAGATATATGTGAAAATTACGGACAGGTTGCCTTTTACAAAGGTACGATAAAAGATATGCCGCATAGCTTTGTATTAGATGACCACCATGAGTTTAAAACAGGGCTTCCTTATCCGATATGCGGAAATACCTTTAAAATGCTGGGTGAAACCAGATATGCCGAACATTTTGAGCTAATAGGTGACTTTTCCGTTCATTACGGATTCTTTGATTGCTCTGAAGAAAAAGTGTCAGGTGTAAGTATGCCGTGCTGTTAGCGACATATAGACTCCAAGAGTAAGGGTGGTGTTCGTTATAGATAGATTTTGTCATGCTGAACTTGTTTCAGCATCTCTAAGATTACAAAGAAGATGCTGAAACAAGTTCAGCATGACAACTATTTATAATTATCCGCTGTGTTATTTCCCGCCTATGCTGCGAGTTTCTGCTTCAACTTTATCTGCAAACGGTGCGTATAAATCATTTAAATCACGATTGGCACGCTCTAATGCATTTTCTTTTTTCGGGAACAATTTGGCAAATTCTTTCTCGGCTTTTTTATTTTCTTTTAATATTCCTTCAATAACAGCTTCTTGATTAGGTAAAGATGCTTTTTTGGACATTTCCCACATAGCGTCAGCCTCTTCTTTGAAATAGTTCACGCCTCTTTTTACTGCTTGTTCATTGATTTGTGATTTTGCTGCTTTTTCAGCAGTTTTTTGAATTATTTTTGAACCTGATGCTCCCATATCTATCTCCTTTTTTATTAGTTTATCTTTATTTTTTGTGTCTTTGTACAATTATCACCTTGATAATAAGCCGTTTTTTGAGCTTAACCTTTCGGTGTGTGTACCTTCGCCGTTTTTTTCTTTATTTTCTTGTTCCATAACATGCATATGGAAGTTATTTAAGGTATCTTTAACACGCTTTGACGTGTTGTTTTCGGTAAAAAGTGATGTAATTTGCGGAATGGCAATTTCGTAAAACTTATTATAATCTTCCCTTAATTCCTGCGAGTTATACGGCAAACCTTTTTCAAATTGTTCTTCCGGTTTTACTGCGGAGCTAATGACTATTTGATTGTTTTTTAATTCTAGCCTCTGATCTAACGGAGGTCCTTCAAGTACGGAGGCTAAAGGATTTGTATAATCTATGCTCTTGGCATTTGACGTGCCTGTCACATAACGTACGGCTTCACTAGTAGAGAGCGGTGATTTTAAAATTTTCGCAGCATTTTGTGCAAAAGTTCTACACGCAAGCATAGATACGATTCTCCGGTTAGTAATATAGTAAATTTGAATTTAATTAACACGAGGCGAAAAGTAAATTCAAAGTTAATATGGTTAACTCTTTAACCAAGTGCAATCGTTAATAGAATATTAATTCATTAATGTAAAGTTTTATTGCTACTGGAAAGGATCTTTCATCAAAATAGTATCGTCACGTTCCGGACTTGTGGATAAAATAGCTACGGGCGTTCCTATAAGCTCTTCGATGCGGCGGACATATTTTACGGCATTGGCAGGAAGTTCTTTAAATGACCTTGCACCTGCCGTACTTTCGCTCCAGCCTTCAATAGTTTCATAAACCGGTTCAACCTGTGCCTGAATATTCTGAGCTGCCGGAAGATAATCAAGATGTTCACCTTTATATTTGTAACCGATACATATTTTTATTTCTTCAAAACCGTCTAAGATATCAAGTTTTGTCAGGGCAATTCCCGTTATGCCTGAAATTTTGATAGCCTGTCTTACTAAAACCGCATCAAACCAGCCGCAACTTCTTTTTCTACCCGTAACAGTTCCAAATTCACGCCCTCTTTCACCGATTAGTTGCCCTATCTCGTTATTAAGCTCGGTAGGGAAGGGACCCGAACCGACACGAGTAGTGTATGCCTTTGCAATTCCAAGTACATATCCGATTCCGCCCATTCCGAAACCCGAACCGCCATATGCACGACCTGCGGTAGTAGATGATGATGTTACAAACGGATATGTTCCGTGATCAACGTCAAGCATGATGCCTTGCGCACCTTCAAATAGTATTTTTTTACCCTTATTCTTGTATTCATCAAGAACTTTCCAAACAGGCTTGGCATAAGGCAGTATATCATCTGCTATATCAAGCAGTTCTTTCATGATATCGTCTTTTTTGACTTCATCAGAACCCAAGCCCCTACGCAATGCGTTATGATGTTCTAAGAGGGAGTCAATACGTTTCGACAACTGCTCCTTGTCGGCTAAATCACAAACTCTTATGGCCCTGCGACCTATTTTGTCTTCATACGCCGGCCCTATACCCCTTCCGGTAGTTCCAATCTTGCTTGAGCCTCTTTTTTCCTCCGCAATATTGTCAATTTGTCTATGCACACTTAGTATTAAGGCGGCATTTTCAGCAATAATTAGGTTTTTAGGGGTTACTTCTACACCTTTTTCCGTAACGTTGTTTATCTCTTTAGTAAGAGCATACGGATCAATTACAACTCCGTTACCGATAACCGATATTTTCCCTTTGCGTACAATCCCGGACGGTAAAAGACTAAGTTTATAGACCACACCGTCTATAACTAAAGTGTGACCTGCATTATGTCCGCCTTGAAAACGAACCACAACATCGGCTCTGTTTGAAAGCCAATCAACTATTTTTCCTTTTCCCTCGTCACCCCATTGCGAACCAACAACTGCAACATTAGTCATTATATTCTCCGAATTTGTTACGCTTATGTTCTAGATTCGGCAATCTACATAAAAAAACATCACTAATCAAGTACGCTTTTGTACTAGATTGACAATAACTAATAAAAAAATATAATTTAACACTATGAAAGAATACGAAATAAAACGAGCAGCTACCAGATTAATTCAAAAATACGGAAAGAGAGCCTTGCCGAAAGCCGTTGAAGTTGCTCGTTTTTATTTGGGTGAACGTGATGATAAGAACGCCAAACGCTGGATAAGCATAGGCTATGAAGTCAAGCATTTGCTTAATATCTATTCTGTAAATGAAATTCTGGCACTTGAAAAAGAAGCACTTGAGACTGAGGAAGCTTAATTAACCTCGGCTATGTAGTAAGAGTTTTGTAAAAACAAACATTCCGTCATACTCCGGCTTGACCGGGGTATCCAAGAATATAAATACTATAATGCACGCACTTTGTGCGTACTTTTTTTATTTCTCTTGGACTCCGGCTTTCGCCGGAATGACAGTTTAATTAATAAAAATCAGCACCCACTAAATGTTTTCCGCCGTCTAATGCAAGCATTTGTCCCGTCATAGAGGAAGATGACAGTATAAAGTCAATCGCATTGCATATTTCGTCTACATCGGCACAGGTTTGTAGCGGAGTGGATTTTTTTGCCCTTTCAAAACCCTCTAGCGTTTCTTTGTCGTTGCGGAGGCTGTGTCCCGGACCGATTGCGTTAACCCTGACGGAAGGAGCAAGTTTTTTCGCCAGTATCTGAGTAGCTCCCCATAAACCGAACTTACTCAAAGTATAAGATAAAAATGTGTCGGGTAAATTCCATACGCAATAATCAATCATATTAATTATATTGCCTTTATCACCTCCTAAATTTTGAACGAACTCTTTAGATAATAATATCGGTGCATATAAATTAACATTATTATGAACCTGCATATTATAAGACGATATTTCATTTATATTGTCGTTATTGATTATGGACGCATTATTGATAATGCACGAAACTTTACCGAATTTACCGTTATATTCGGTAAATATATTTTCTAATTGCTTTTCGTCCGATAAATCTGCCCGAACTAAAAAGCACTCAACTCCAAGTTTTGTTATTTCATCGTATGTTTCTTCAGCTTCGTTTTTTGAGTTGTTATAATGAACTACAACATTCCAGCCACATGATGCCATATGCAAGGATATTGCCTTTCCTATACGTTTTGCTCCGCCTGTAACAAGTACAACTTTTCGTTCCATAATAAATTGCTTATTAGATAATATTCGTGCTATATAATATAGCCTAAATAGTATATAGCAACAAATTGAACTTGCCTTAACTATTTTTTAAAACTTTTAGTATTTAATTTACGCATGGAGAATATGGAGCAGCTTGGATATTTACCTCAAATCGTTATCCTTTTATCAGCAGCAATATTGGTTGTAGCTTTTTTTAAAAAGATTAACCTTAGCCCTGTGCTCGGATATCTTGTAGCGGGTGCTATCATCGGAGAAAACGGCTTTAATTATGTTGATTCAAAAGACCTGCATATCGTAGCCGAGGTAGGTATCGTATTTTTATTGTTCGCAATAGGTCTTGAGCTTACGATTGACAGAGTTATGGCAATGAGGAAGCATGTATTTGGCTTTGGAACGGCTCAGGTTATGTTAACATCGGTTGCTATAGGCTTATTCTGTATGATAATAGGTATGCCGCCTGAAGCCTCAATAATTATAGGCGGTTCACTGGGGCTTTCTTCAACCGCTATAGTCCTTATGGTGATTGCCGATGCTAATGCACAATCTACGCAGGTGGGCAGGCTGTCACTTGCCACATTGTTATTGCAAGACCTTGCGGTTGTACCGTTGTTAGTATTAGTGCCTTTACTTGCCGCTAAAGAGGGCAGTGTATTTTTGTCAATGGGTACTGCCACAATAAAAGCAGCACTTGCACTAGTAATAATCTTCTTCCTTGGTCGTTTAATAATACGTCCGCTATTTAACTCTATCGCCTCTATCAATAGTAGTGAGTTGTTTGTTGCCGCTACATTATTTGTTATTTTAGGTTCGTCACTTGCTACAAATGCAATGGATTTATCACTTGCAATGGGTGCGTTCATCGCAGGATTGTTAGTTGCCGAAACACAATATCAAAATCGGGTTGAAGATAATATAATGCCGTTTAAAGGTCTTTTGATGGGGCTGTTCTTCATGACGGTAGGTATGACGATAAATCCTCATATAATATATGAAAAACTGTACATTATAATATTTGCCTCGGTCGCTCTTATATTTACAAAAGCGTCTATTATAATCACTTTGGCAAGATTGTTTAAATTTTCATGGGGAGCTTCAATACATGCCGGATTGCTATTGGCACAAGGCAGTGAGTTTGCATTCATTTTGTTCGGATTGGCATCAAAAGGCGATATAGCCATTATTGAGCCTGAAACCTCGCAAATATTATTAACCGTAGTTACGGTTTCAATGGCACTGACTCCCGCACTTTCAAAAATAGGCGAACTTGTCTGCAAAAGAACCGATTCGCATATATCTGCTGATGATAATTCGATACCTTCGGCTTCAGACCTAAACAGGCATGTTGTTATTGCAGGCTTCGGAAGGGTAGGGGAAATGGTGGCAAGGCTTCTTTCGGCACAGAAAATAAACTATGTAGTAATTGAAGCCGATGCAAAAAGGGCTAAGAACGGCAGAGAAAACGGATTTCCCGTTCATCACGGAGATGCAAGTAAGTTATATGCCTTAAAAGCTGTCGGTATAGAAAGAGCAAAAGCGACTATTATTACAATCGATCAAAGCGTATATTTAAAGAAAACTATCAGTATAATACACAAGGCTTATCCTGACATTCCTATCGTTGTACGCTCTGTGGATTTGCGAAATTTAAAGTCACTTGAAAAAGTGGGAGCAACAATTGTTGTTCCTGAAAAATATGAAGCAGGGCTGCAAATGGCAGGAGCATTGCTAAAAGCTATCGGAATGACCGAATATGAAGTAAGCAGGCTTAAAAATCAGTTCAGGGCAGGTGATTATAAAAATGCTAAAGAAGTAATGGTGGAGGAGTCTTCGTCTTAGTCAGTCTTTAAATGACATTTTTATTTTTCGTGATATCATAAAAAACATGGTTAAAAATATATCTACAGATGTAACAATTATCGGTGCAGGTTTAACCGGCATAACAACTGCAATTGCACTTGCACAAAATAATATTGATGTAGCTGTAATTGAATATGCCGATATTAAAAAGCTGCAATCCAAAGAATCAGACGGACGGACATGTGCTATATCTCACGGTTCATCAAAAATATTCGATAGGCTAGGGGTCTGGGAAGAGCTGAAAAAGAAAGCACAGCCAATACTTGATATAAGGGTAAGTGACGGTGAGTCACCTTTGTTCGTCCATTACGACCATAAAGCTGTAGGTAACAACCCTATGGGTTATATTGTAGAAAACTCGCATATCAGAAATGTATTATTTAAAAAAGCATCTGAATATAAAAATCTAAGGATAATTGACAAAGCAAAATACGAAGATGTAGAGTTGGAAAAAAACAAAGCTGCAATCACTTTGGATTCTGGGCAAAAAATATCTTCAATGCTAATCATAGCCGCTGACGGAAAGCAGTCTAATATACGACGGTCGGCAAATATAAAAACTACATCATACGACTATAAACAGACAGGAATAGTTTGTACGGTAAAACATGAAAAACACCATAACGCCGTGGCGGTAGAAAAGTTTTTGCCAACGGGGCCTTTCGCTATTTTGCCTATGCATGGCGGTTATCATTCGTCACTGGTATGGACGGAGCCGACAGAGCTTGCACCCGTTTACATGAAAATGACCGATAGTGAATTTATTGAACAGATAGCGATTAGGTTTGCAGGTTATTTGGGTAAAATTGAGCTTGCAAGTGACCGTTTTTCTTATCCTCTTTCGTTAAATATTGCAAAGAGCTACACTTCTACAAGACTTGTCTTGGTAGGTGATGCGGCTCACGGTATACACCCTATTGCAGGGCAGGGCTTTAACCTTGGGATAAGAGATGTTTCGGTTTTAGAAGACTTAATGGGCAACGCAAAAAAAACCGGGCAGGATATCGGTTCCGATATGGTTTTAGAAGAATATGCTAAAACCAGAAAATTCGATAGTATATCTCTTATTGCCACAACGGATATTCTTACAAGATTATTTTCTAATAATATAATACCTTTAAAACACGCACGCAGAATCGGTCTTGCCACCGTTAATAAGATAACGCCTTTGAAGAAGTTTTTTATGCGTCACGCTATGGGAGATTTTTAATATATTGAAAAACGAAAACACTACCAAGGATTAATAACTGTTAACGTATCCTTCCGGTTCCTAAGAAGTTATCAGGGTTAAGCACTCTATTTATTCTTCTGTCTATAGCGGTAATTATTTTCTGCGATGTTGGTTCGGACATTATCCATTGGGGTAAATCATCATCATTATCACTTATTTTTTTAACTTTTGAATCGACTCGCCTTGTATGTTCGGTATTATTTTCTTCGGTTCTATTGCAATTAAGATAATAACCTATGTCATCTTCATTAAATTTTGATGCTACTCCATGTAAAAGGTGAGTAAGTTCCGGACGTGTGTATCCTGTTTTGATATAACCGGAGTCATTGTCAATTGCATTACTGATTAAATCTTGTAATGACGGATTTCTTTCTACAATTTCAAGTGCTAATTTAGTTTGCCATGTGCTAAACGATTCATAACTAATTTTTCCATCTTCCCACTTGTCGATTTTAGTAAGAAGTTTTTTTTGAAAATGTTCGGAATCCTTGTATTTTGCAGGAAGATTATATTCCTTATGCAAATCCGGTAAATTTACACCCATTTGAGTCATTTTTTCTTTAAATTCTTTTGAAGGTGCACAATAGTGAATCGTAGGTCTTGAAGATGAGTTTCCCATAAATTAGTTCGCAATCCTTTGAATGTGAGGACAATCCAGCGAAAACGGTGGAATTTCCACAATTATCATTTCTCCGTCCATCTTAACCATATCGTAAGATCCCATCATTACGCCTGAGGATTCTGTAAGATGTACGCTGCTTGAATACTCGAATTCCTCGCCCTGCTTTAATACGGGTTGCAGACCGATTACGCCGTCTCCGTCTATTTCCTGCATTTGCCCTTTATCGTCTACAAGAACCCAATGCCTTCGAAGCAACTGCACTATGTCCGAACTATTGTTTTTGATGCGGATATTATACTCCCAAATGAAGAAGTTATCCATAGGTGACGACTGCTCGTCTTCATATTCGGGAGTAACGGTCACTTCAATATTATGGGATATTTGACGATACATAATAGCTCATTTTTAGTAATTTTTATGAGCAAGCATAATATACTTTCATAGTCGGAAGTTCTAGGGAAAATTTAATAAATTTTTGTCATTCATAATAAAAATTTTATATAAAAATTAACCTCTTCCCTTATATGGCAAAACACCTTGTTCGGGTATCCAAACTCCTTGCGGAGGCTCGCCGGACTGATAAAAGATATCAATAGGTATTCCGCCCCTCGGATACCAGTAACCACCTATTCTAAGCCATTTTGGTTTTGTTTCTTCAATAATACGAAGTGCGATTGACATGGTGCAGTCTTCGTGGAACGCCCCATGATTTCTATATGATGTTAAGTATAATTTTAACGACTTGCTTTCTATAAGCAGTTTATCGGGTACATAATCAATAACTAAGTGTGCAAAATCGGGTTGCCCTGTTATCGGGCATATTGATGTAAATTCAGGGCAGGTAAACCGCACCAGATAATCAATACCTTCCTTCGGGTTTTTTACCGTTTCAATTATTGCTTCTTCAGGTGACTTGGGTGATTCGGTTTGCGAACCAAGCTGCGAAAGTGAATTATATATAGATTCTGACATAGATTTAGTATTTTAAAATTTTAAATATTCTCGTTGTAAAAGTGACATTATAATAGCATCTTCAAAATTACCGTGTAGAAGTTTTTGCTCCCTTAACACCCCTTCTTTTTTAAACCCTGCTTTTCTAAGGACATTTATTGATGCCTTATTGGTTGGAGTAACCGTAGCTTCCACCCTGTGCAAATCCATCTGGCTAAATGCAAAGCCCAAAACGGCTTTTACCGCCTGACTCATTATACCGTTACCCCAATATTTTTTATTAAGGTCGTAGCTTATTTCACCCCTGCGGTGGTCACGGTTCCAGTAGTTAAAACCGCATGAGCCGATAAGCATATCATTATCTTTGCGTGCTATTACCCAATATACACTCCTTCTGTAACGGAATAGGTCAATATTATAGTCTATTTCTTCTTTAACACGTGCCATATTTCTCGGTATGCATTCTTCAGGCACATAACGTATAACATCATTGTCCTGCATATATTCATAATATTCTTTAGCGTCGTTATAGCTAATCTGACGAAGTATCAATTCTTCGTTTATATTTATAATCGGAAATGAATTAAAAACTCTTTCAACGCCCATATTATGTAGTCTCTGTTTAATAGTTTTTTTGTTATAATTACGTTAAAAAATGACAAATTGCAAGGATTTAAAGGGACGGGTCGGCTATACCGTTTTGTGCGAAGCCTTTGTTACGAAGCCGGCACGAATCGCACTGACCACATGGTCTTCCGTTAATATCGGGGTCATAGCAGCTAATTGTTTTTGAATAGTCAAGACCAAGCTCCATACCTGTTTTTATAATCTCCGCTTTCGACATATTAATTAGAGGGGCATTTATTTTTATTCGGTTATTAGTGTTAATAGTCGCTGCCGTAGCAAGGTTTGCCATATCTTCATATGCTTTTAAATATTCGGGGCGGCAATCAGGATAACCGCTATAATCAAGTATATTAGCACCGATAAATATATCATATGCTTTTATTGTTTCCGCATATGCAAGGGCATATGAAAGGAAGATTGTATTTCGGGCAGGAACATATGTTACGGGTATATCTTTTGATTCGGTATCCCTGTTTTTGGGGACTTCAATATTATCTGTTAGGGCAGAGCCTCCAAATAGACGCAAATCAATTTTTGCTATCTTGTGTTCGGCAACATTTAAATCCTTTGCAAGCTCAATAGCTTTAGCAAGTTCAATATTATGACGTTGACCATAATCAAATGAAAGGGCATAAACCGCATACAATTCGCTCATTGCGATAGCACAGGTAGTCGCAGAATCCAAGCCTCCGCTTAGTAATAGAACTGCCTTTTTGCTCATAACTAAACTTATTATTTAAAAACTTTTAAAAGTTGACATGTCACTCTGAACTTGTTTCAGGGTCTTTTTAAAGTAAAGTTAGATGCTGAAATAAATTCAGCATGACATAAAAACTAATTATAACGTATCGCAACCGTTAAACGTACAATTCCGTTTTTAAATGTTTTTAATAAGTAATAAAACCGCTAAATGCAAGCATATTAGACATTTATTCTTTCCATTTTATCGAACAGCCTATACTAGGGTGTTGTACCCTTGGTCCTTTGTCGAGCTGTGCAACCTGCATCATTGCGTTGAAAAGATCTCTATCTGCCGAAGGATTATTTTTCATGCCGGAGCTGTCCAGCCTGCCGCGATATTGTAGTTCAAGGTTACGATTGAACCCAAAAAAATCAGGGGTACATACAGCCCCATATTGCTTAGCAACTGCCTGTGTTTCATCAATTACATATGGAAAGGGAAAGTTTTTTTGCTGTGCCAGCTTTTTCATGTTGTCGAAACTGTCATCAGGATAGTTTTTCGTATCATTTGACATTATGGCGATGGAATTGATTCCCTGCTCTTTTAATTCCGCACAATCACGTATTATTTTATCGAGAATCGCCTGAACATAAGGACAATGGTTACAAATGAACATAACCAGAAGACCGTTTTCTCCTTTTGTGTTTTCTAAAGTGTATATTTTTCCGTCAGTGCCTTTTAATTCAAAATCAGCCGCTGTCCTATTTTCTTCAATTGATGGTGTTTCCAGTGCTACCATTAATGACTCCTGTATTTTTATTATATAATTTTTCCAATCTATGCCAAAAAAGCAGTCCTTTCAATGAACAAATCATATTTATGATGAAAAATATCAGTGCTATAGCAACCCCCAGTTCAGGGTTTAAATTTAAAATGCCCGCACCATATAAGAAGGATAATTCCCTTATACCAACTCCCCCTATAGATATTGGCAGTACGGAAAGTAAAGCCGATACCGTAAATAAAAAAAGATAGCCGTTTATTAAATTAAACCCTTCATTATCAACGCCAAGGGCAACTATTATAAAATATACCGATAACACTCCTGAGGCTTGTATTGCCAAAGAATAAGGTATAGCACCCAAAGCGGTTTTATAATTTTCTTTAAGCACTTTATTGACGCAGAAAAAATATACAGGCGTAAGAATAATAAGACTAAATGTTATTAACAGGTCACCATATCGGATAATATCCTGTACGTTAGATAATAAAGCAAATATTAAGGATAATATTAATAATATGTATAATCCGCTTGCCCTGTCCGACAGTAAAAGTCTTACTGATTTTAGTATCGGAAAATTAGCTAGCTTATTTATTGAATATGCTTTGTAACCGTCTCCGCTTATTCCTCCGGGCAATATAGTGTTAAACAGCATACCGGTGAAATAAAGACCCAAGCTGTAATTATAATTTAGCTGTAAGTTTTCTGATTTGTAGTAATATCTCATGCGGCTTACACTTACAATTTGAGCTAACATAAAGAATAGGTATGCAATATAAAGCAGAAAAGGATTGATATGCTTTATATATTGTTTGATTTTGGATATATCGGTTTGATAAAAAACAACACCTAAAGCTGCAATTATAAAAAGAATCTTTACAGCAAGCAGGGCATGTTTTTTATTTATATTCATCTACTATGCAGCTTTTTTCTTTTTTGCGGTTGAAGTGGTTTTTGAATCACTTTTACCCGCAGTGTAAGTGTCCCTTATATTGTACGGTTTTTTATTTTGTGATTCGTAATAAGTACGCATTAACAACTCTGATATAAAGCCGGTAGTAATTAACTGCACTCCGGTTATTATAAGTAAAATTCCCACGTAAAATAAAGGTCTTCCACCGATATCTCCACCTAATACTTTAATAAAAAGCAGGTATGTTTCGATTAATCCTCCGCCAATTAGCATAAACACACCCAAAGTACCGAAAAGGTGCATAGGTTTTTGTCGCCACTTAGATAGGAATATCATTAATAGCAGGTCACTAACAACTCTGAAAGTCCTGCCAATTCCATATTTTGACTCACCGAATTTTCTTGCGTGGTGTTTGATTTCAACTTCGGCTATCTTAGCTCCTTCCATGTGACCCAACACCGGAATGAATCTATGCAATTCACCGTATAATTCTATTTGCTTGGCTATTGATGTGCGGAACACCTTTAAAGTGCAGCCATAATCGGTTATATCCACTTTAGTAAATGCCCTGATTAGCATATTTGCTATTTTGCTTGGTATTTTACGCAAGAAACGCCCGTCCTGCCTGTTTGCCCTGATTCCGGCTACTATATCCAGCCCTTCTTTTTCAAGTTTTTCAATCATCATAGGAATATCGGAGGGGTCATTTTGTAAATCTCCGTCCAGCGTTGCTATCAGCTCACCCTTTGCGGCATCTATACCGGCAGCCATTGCCGAAGTTTGCCCAAAATTCCTCTGAAACTGAACCAGCCTTACATTTTTAGTTGCAGTTTCATTTATTATTTTGCAGGTATCATCATGTGAACCGTCATCTACGAAAATAACTTCATGTTCAACGTCTTTTAAAGCTTCTTTTAAAGCCTCAATCATTGGAACTATATTGTCTTCTTCATTATAAACAGGGACAACTACCGATAAATGCATTTATTACTACCTATAAATTTTGACAAGAATATAATATACAGTGTATGAAGATAAGTTCAAGTGAGTTGAAAATATTATAGTGATTTTATGACTGAAAAAGAAATAGATAACAAATTACTGGAAATTTTACGTTGCCCCGTAACCAAGGGAAAGTTGCAGTATGATGCCAAAAATAACGAACTGGTTAGTAAAGAAGCTATGCTTGCCTATCCTATCCGCAACGGCATTCCGATAATGTTGGAATCAGAGGCAAGGAAGATAAAAAAATAAACGAAATTTTACGTTTTATGGGGTAGGTTCGGACTTCTCTTATCCATAGTTTTGGTTAATTACATTAAACGAGGAATTGAATTTTGTTTTAATGTAACTTCAAGCGTGTTCCTTAGTAGACATGCTATGGTCATGGGACCGACACCGCCGGGAACCGGAGTGATATAACCTGCTATTTTTGATACTTCATTAAAATTAACATCTCCTACAAGCTTATATTTACCGTCACTTGCTTCAACTCTGTTGATACCGACATCAATAACGGTAGCACCATGTTTTATCCACGCACCGCGTACTATCCCTTCAACACCGACGGCAGCTATAACTATGTCCGCCCTCCTGCATTCAGCCTCTAAATTTTTGGTGCGTGAGTGAGTCATGGTAACTGTGCAGTTTTCTTTTAATAGAAGTCGTGCCATTGGCTTTCCGACTATATTAGAACGCCCTATAATAACGGCATGCAACCCTGTTAAATCACCCAATGTATCTTTAAGCATTAATATACACCCTAGCGGTGTACATGGTACGGTAGCATCTTGTCCGGTTGCCAGTCGCCCTGCGTTTATAACATGAAAACCGTCAACATCTTTTTCAGAATCGATAGAGTTAATAACCGCGTTTTCTTCAATATGCGATGGGAGTGGCAACTGAACCAGAATTCCATTTACTTTTGGGTCTTTATTCAGTTCTTCAATTTTTTTTACCAATTCTTCCTGCGAAACGCTTGAAGGCAACTTGAATTCAAAAGAGTTCATGCCGACTTCGACAGTTTGCTTGCCTTTGTTACGGACATATACCTGACTTGCCGGATCCTCGCCTACTAAAACAACGGCTAACCCCGGTGTGATATTGTGTTGTTCTTTTAGCTGCGATACTTGTTCTTTTACTTGCGACCTGATTTCTTCTGCGAAGGCTTTCCCGTCTATAATTTTTGCCTGACTCATTTTTCCCTTTGTAGTTTGTTTATCTATGCCGGCTATATTAATATTTTTTAACCTTTTTTACAAGGGTTCACTTCCATAATTACGCCGGAACTCCTGCCGTAGTTGAATATTCAAAGTGGACTACCTCATCAGGGTAGACAATGCCGCGAGCCTTATGGCACGCCATAGCGGCTTCCGCAAATCCGTTTAATATCAGCTTCATTTTATTGTCATAGGTGGCTATATCGCCAATTGCAAATATGCCGTCCTGATTGGTCTGTAGCGTTGTGGGATTAACCGATATATGTTTTTTATCAATATTAAGTCCCCAGTTAGCAATAGGTCCAAGCTCCATAGCCAGACCGAAGAAAGGTAGTAAAATATCGGCTTTTAACTCTTTTTCCTCACCCTTTAGCGTTTTAACAATAACCGACTCAAGCTTTCCGTTGTTTCCTTTTAAAGAATCCAGTTGATAAGGGACTACCATATTAACACGACCCTCATCAGCTAATTTTTCCAGTTTATCCTGACTATCGGGAAGGCAACGGAATTTTGGACGACGATGTACTACCGAGACGGATTTTGCTATATCAACCAAAGACAAAACCCAGTCAACGGCAGAATCTCCTCCGCCAGCGATGACTACATTCTTATCACGCATTTCCTCTTTTTTGCCAACCATATAGAAAACACTTTTGCCCTCATATTCTTCTATATCGGCAAGGGGAGGGCGGTTAGGACCAAATGCACCGCAGCCCGCCGCAATTATTATTACCTTACATTGTATTTGCGTGCCTTTACTTGTTGTAACCAGCCAGCCGTCATTATTTTTTGTAACTTCATTCACTGTTTGCGACAGGTGATATTCAGGTTTGAACGGTGATGCCTGTTTTTCAAGGTTTTTTATTAAATCCTCCGCCAATATAGACGGGTGGGCAGGGATATCATAAATCGGCTTTTCAGGGTATAATGCCGTACATTGACCGCCTATAAAATCCAGAGAATCAATTACATGGCATTTCATTTTCATCATGCCTGCTTCAAAAACTGCAAACAGCCCTACGGGTCCGGCTCCAATTATCGTTATATCGGTATTATGAATCATTTTCTTTCCTTTTCGGTATTACTGCCAGTGTCAACCTCGACACACATATATTGTTTTGTTCATTGGTAATTTTTATATCCCATACTTGCGTGGTCCTTCCTATGTGAATCGCTGAAGCTTTGCCTTTTACAACACCTTCGCTAACACTCTTTATGTGATTAGCGTTAATTTCCAACCCCACACACATAAAACCTTCATCACAGGACAAATTACCCGCAACGCTTCCCAAACTCTCGGCTAAAACCACGGAAGCACCGCCATGTAAGATTCCATAAGGCTGAATTGTTCTTTTGTCAACAGGCATAGTGCCGCAAATATAGTCATCACCGACTTCGGTTATCTTTATTCCCAAATGTTCAACCATTGTTCCTATAGAATATCGGTTGATTTGCTCGGGAGAATATTGCCTTTTCCAGATTATCATAAAATTACGCTGCTAATACCTGTCTTTTACCCGAATGGTTAGCTTCGCTTATTATTCCTTCGCTTTCCATCTTATCTATTAAATTGGCTGCCCTGTTATACCCAATCTTCAACTGACGCTGAATATAACTGGTAGAAGCCTTTTTATCCCTTAACACTATTGCTACCGCCTGATCGTATAAATCATCACCGCTATTTGCACCTGCCGCTTCATCTGATGATTCATCGTCCCTTGTTATATCGGTCACATATGAAGGCTTGCCCTGAGCTTTTAAGTGCTTTACAACGTCATCAACTTCCTTATCATCGACAAAAGGTCCGTGAACACGGGTAATACGGCTACCGCCTGCCATATATAACATGTCACCCATGCCAAGCAACTGCTCCGCTCCCATCTCGCCTAATATAGTACGGCTATCAATCCTTGAAGTCACCTGAAAACTGATACGGGTAGGGAAGTTCGCTTTAATAACACCTGTAATAACATCAACCGAAGGTCTTTGAGTTGCCATTACCATATGAATACCTGCGGCACGTGCCATCTGTGCCAGCCTTTGTATTGAAGATTCGATATCCTTACCTGCCGTAAGCATCAAATCCGCCATCTCATCAACTATAACAACGATAAAAGGCAGCTTAGTCATAGCCAATGGCTGCTTTTCAAATGTAGGTTCGCCTGTTTCGGGGTCAAAACCTGTCTGTACAGTGCGTTCAAGCTGCTTTCCTTTGGCGACTGCCTCTTCTATTTTCTTGTTATAGCCAGTTATATTTCTTACACCTACATTGGACATTAATCTGTATCGCTCTTCCATTTCACGAACTGCCCATTTTAGTGCAACAACAGCCTTTTTAGGCTCGGTCACCACAGGCGAAAGCAAATGCGGAATGCCTTCATATACAGATAATTCCAGCATTTTAGGGTCAATCATGATGAACTTGCATTCATCGGGGGTTAGTCTGTAAAGATATGATAATATCATGGCGTTTACCGCTACCGACTTACCCGAACCAGTTGTACCTGCAATCAGCAGGTGGGGCATTCTGGAAAGATCTGCCATAACAGGCTCACCGCCAATATCCTTACCCAGTGCTATAGGCAGCTTGATACGCTCATCACGATATTCTTCACATTCCATTAACTCACGCAAATATACCGTTTCACGGTCGGCGTTAGGCAACTCTATACCTAATATGTTCTTGCCCGGAACAACCGATATCCTTGTCGATACGGCACTCATGGAGCGGGCGATATCGTCAGCCAGACCTATAACCCTTGATGACTTAGTGCCGGGCGAAGGCTCCAACTCATATAAAGTTACTACGGGACCGGGGCGAACTTTTACTATATTGCCTTTTACGCCGAAATCTTCCAATACTTTCTTCAATAGTTTGGCGTTTTGTTCTAAGGATTTTTGATTAACGTTTCTTCCGCCTTTATCGGGTGCTTCGGTAAGCAAATCAAAATCAGGCAATTCAAATTCACCCGGATCTAATCGTAGAGTTTTTTGTTTTACTACTTTTTTCTTCCTTTTCTTTTCCTTCTTCTCTTTAACTTCCACAATATAATCTTCATAATCTTCGGAAGTATCTTCAAAACTACTAATATCAAGTGCAACAGGTTCTTTCTTCATCGACTTTCTGCCAAGATTAACAATCATAAGAATAAATGACGCCGTCAGGTATTTAAGCTTACTTGCAATATAATAAACAATTCCAAAGGTTTTTCTTATCTCGGATAGCCTTATCCCGAACGCAAAATAAGAACAGGTGGCGGCGATAAACGCAAATAAAGATATATAGCCGTATATAGTAAGTATTTCTTCGGATTTGCTAACTAAGTCTCCGAAAAAACCGCCCAGCCCTACATAAAAAGGCCATGTTTCAGGTGCGTTTAGCTTTACTATCAAAGCACTTACGGAAAGTAGTGAAACAAATAAGAATATATTGGTAAACCAGAGGTTAAATCTCTGAGTTTTGAATATAAGCCTTAAAGCAACCGTAATACATGCCATGGGAATTAAAAATGCCGACAGTCCGAAAAACTGATATAGCGGATCGGCTATATAAGCTCCTGCCGTCCCGAAAATATTTTGTACACCGTTGCCGGAGGCACGGTTAAAAGAAGGATCCGAAGCACTAAAGCTTGCTAAAGAGCCAATTAGGAATACCCCTAGAACAAAATATAACAAGGTAGTAATTAACCTTGAATTATTACTGAAAAATTCTTGTACCGCTTTTCTAATCATTTACATAACTATTAGAATATTTGAAAAAATGTTTTATTAGCCACATAATAGTGTAAATATTAGTCTTATTAAAGAAAATTTTAATAGCTGAAAAATTAACGCCCTTATTAAGCATGAACAAAACCAAATCATATAAATTCGGCTTGCTTGCCGAAACAATAGCGGTGATATATTTAAGGCTATGTTTTTATTCTATAATATCCCGCAGGCATAAAACAAAACTAGGTGAGGTTGATATAATTGCAAGACGTGGCAACAATCTTGTATTTATTGAAGTAAAAGCCCGCAAGAAAAAGGATAATGCCTACATAGCATTTACAAAGCACCAGCAAAACAGAATAACCCGAGCGGCACATCTATTTATAGCCAAAAATCCCCGATACTTGCAAACCAATATAAGGTTTGACCTGATATTAGTTTGTCCGTTATTTTTTATAAAGCACATAAAAAATGCTTGGGGTTATTATAAATAGCTTACCTTGCAAGGCTTCTATAATACGGAACTTCATCCTGTGGCGGGTAATATTGTAGCCCGCCAAGTTCCTCTCCTAGTTCTTCCATCTTTTCGGCTCTTTCCTCGCAGCGAAGAATTTGGTATATCCTGTCCAGATAATCCACTCTTGCCTCGGCAGCGTCTATTGCCTCTCCTGCGTCCATATAAGTAGATATATAACCTAGCGGCATCAAAACATTTTTTAGCTTAGGTCCGCGATTCTTGTATGCCACATTGCGATAAAACTCAGCTTCGTTCATCTCAAGCAAAATCTCCTGACATGAAAGCTTCTTATCTTTTTTTTGAAGTGATGCTATTTTTTTTGATTCCTTACCCGAACATGACAGTAAAACCGATGCAAGGGCAATAAGGCACAATGCTTTATTAACCATTTTAACCTCCTAGTGATGTTGATTATTCTTCCCTAAGAGAGATTATTCTATAAAATAGTTTAAAAATGGTTAACAAGTCGTTATTATTAATGCTTTTTTAGCTAGGCAGTTTTTTTGAGAGTGAAAGTTTTGCCGCAATACGGACAGTCAATCTGCCCTTTTTGTCCAATTTCCAAATACACTTTAGGGTGTCCTAAAGAGCCTTTTCCACCATCGCAGCTTACCTTCTTTTTATCAACTTTTACAGTTTCAACCGGCTTCATTTTTTCCTCTTAAATAACAGAACAAATACATTATGATAGCTATATAAAACAAAAAAATGTTTTTGTCAGTTTAAATCATTAAAACACATAAAGATTACCTATGGGGAGTGGTTCAATAAACATAGTTTTTTGCAAATTGCACTGAAATCTTTAATTTTATGTCATGCTGAACTTGTTTCAGCATCTCCAACATGACAAAGAAGATACTGAAATAAATTCAGTATGACAAAATCTATCTATATTGAACACTCTTACCTATGAAATATTAGTTTTCACTTGCTAGCCTGTTACCCCTCATGTATGCTCCTAGGGCTGTATAGTATTTTAAGTTTTCAAGAGTTAGAGTTGTCATCCCCGACTTGTTCGGGGATCTGTATAAATTTAAATGAGATTCCCCTATAATTTTCTACGAAAATTCGGGGGACGACAGCATTGTTGAAAAGTTAAAATACTGTATTTATAAATAAGAATTATGTCATGGGTGAATTTATTTAAGCATCTGAACCTGATGTTTAAAAATTTCGAATCAAATTCGACAGTGACAAAATAAAACACATAGAGGTTATTAAAGTTGAGCCAGAATAACGTTAGAGAAAGTTTAGAAATAAAACCTGTTACTATTGAGCATGAAATGCGGGAGTCATATCTTGATTACGCAATGAGTGTTATAGTAAGCCGTGCGATACCTGATGCTTGTGACGGACTAAAACCTGTTCACAGGCGTATATTGTTCGCAATGAATGAAAGCGGGTGCGACTATAACAAGCCTTACAGAAAATCAGCCCGTATAGTCGGTGAGGTGATGGGTAAATACCACCCGCACGGCGATGCTGCCATTTATCAGTCAATGGTGCGTATGGCTCAGGACTTCTCGTTGAGAGTTCCGCTAATTGACGGTCAGGGTAACTTCGGTTCTATGGACGGCGACTCTGCGGCGGCTATGCGTTATACCGAATCCCGTATGGCAAAAGTAGCACACACACTACTTGTAGATATCGATAAAGATACGGTTAATTTTCAGGATAACTACGACGGCTCGGAAAGAGAGCCGGTTACATTACCCGCACGCTTCCCCAATCTGCTTGTAAACGGGGGAGGGGGTATTGCAGTAGGTATGGCAACAAATATTCCTCCGCACAATCTTGGCGAGGTCATTGACGGGTGTCTTGCGTATATAGATAATAACGATATCACTGATGAAGAATTAATGCAGATAATACCCGGTCCCGACTTCCCTACAGGCGGTATTATACTTGGTCGTTCAGGTTCACGCAATGCCCTGAAAACGGGGCGTGGTTCTATAATTGTACGTGGACGTGCCGAAATAATCGATCTTTCAAAAGGTAAGCAGGCTATTATCATCTCGGAAGTGCCTTATCAGGTTAACAAGGCTTTGATGCTTGAAAGAATAGGCGAACTAGTTCGGGATAAAAAAATAGAAGGCATCTCCGAAATGCGTGACGAGTCCGACAAGCATGGCGTGAGGGTCGTTATCGAAACTAAAAAAGACGCAAACGCAGATGTAATACTGAATCAGTTATATAGCTATACTCAGCTTCAGACTTCGTTTGGAGTAAATCAACTGGCACTGGATAGAGGTCGCCCTCGTCTGATGAATACTAAGGAAGTTTTAGTTGCGTTTACACGCTTCAGGGAAGAGATTATCACTCGTAGGACATCGTTCTTGTTGAATAAAGCCCGTGATAGGGCACATGTGTTGATAGGCTTGTCAATGGCGGTGGCAAATATTGATGAAGTCATTCGACTTATAAGAAACGCTCCCGACCCTGCTGTTGCAAAACAGCAGCTATTAGAACGTGCGTGGTCTGCCGATAATGTTCAGGCATTAATAGACCTTGTGGACGATTTTAATAATAAAATTATTGACGGTAAATGCTATTTCACTGAAGTTCAGGCAAGAGCTATTTTAGATATGAAACTTGCCCGCTTAACAGGCTTGGAGCAGGAAAAAATTAATGGTGAGCTAACGGAACTTGCCGAGCAAATTAAAGATTATCTTGATATATTACGCTCCCGTGACAGGGTCATCGGTATAATGAAGAGTGAATTGAGCGAAATTAAAGAAGAATTCGCAACTCCTCGCAAAACAGATTTCGAAGATAGCGAGTTTGAAGCTGATATTGAAGACTTGATACCTGTTGAAGATATGGTAGTTACCGTAACTCACGGAGGCTATATAAAAAGAGTTCCTTTATCTACTTATCGCTCCCAAAAACGTGGCGGAAAAGGGCGTTCGGGAATGAATATGAAGGAAGAAGATGCTACGGTTAACGTATTTGTTACAAATACTCATACGCCGGTATTATTTTTCAGCACCACCGGCAAAGTTTACAAGCTAAAAGTTTATAAGCTGCCTTTAGGCGGTGCAAACTCTAAAGGACGTGCTTTAGTTAACATTTTCCCGATGGAAAAAGACGAGACTATCAACGTGGTCATGCCGATGCCTGATAATGAGGACGATTGGGATAATCTTAGTATTATGTTTGCAACAAATCGTGGAACTGTAAGAAGAAATGATTTGTCAGATTTCAAGCGTGTTCAGGCAAACGGAAAAATAGCCATGAAACTTGAAGATGATGACAGGCTGATAAGTGTTAAGACGTGCGATGAAAATCAGCATGTTCTTTTGGCAACTGCAAACGGTAAGTGTATCCGTTTCCCTGCTACGGCGGTGCGTGAGTTCAAAAGCCGTGCATCGGCAGGAGTACGAGGCATAAGAATGGAAAAAGGCAATGAAGTCGTATCCATGGATATACTGGACGGAACCGAATGTAATGACATTAATATCCGCTCGGAATATCTTAAAATTCCTGCACAAACTCGTTCGGAGCTTAGTGCCTTGATAGTTGAAAAGGAATATTACCATGATGATGAGGCAAAACTTGCTGAAATTAATGATTCGATGATAAAAATCCTTGACGGGATAGAAAGTGAGCTTGACCATGATACTATTAAACTATGGGCGAAACATGAGCAATTCATAATAACGGTTACGGAAAACGGTTACGGAAAGCGTAGTTCGGCTTATGAATATCGTGTAACTAACCGTGGTGGAAGCGGCATTGTAAATATTATCACTTCAGAGCGTAACGGCAAGGTGGCTGCCAGCTTCCATATAGAAGATAATGACCAGCTATTATTAATCACGGAAGGCGGACAGTTAATCCGCTGCCCTGTTCATGATATCAGGATTGCAGGACGTAATACGCAAGGTGTTACTATCTTTAAAACGTCAAAGGGGCAGAAGGTAACTTCCGTTGCCAGAATTGCAATTGAAGAAGAAAAAGAAGATGTAGAATCTATCTTAATTGAAGAAACGGATTCTAACGATGAAGTTGAAATACAAGATAATAACGAGGATTAAGCCTTCCAAATGCCTAACAGAACAGCGGTATATCCCGGCACTTTCGACCCGATAACATTAGGTCACAAAGATATAATTAAACGTGCGGTTAAAATTGTCGATAAGCTTATTATCGCAGTTGCGGTCGATACGGCTAAAACCCCGATTTTCTCTTTGGATGAAAGGGTGGAAATGGTAAAAGCTGACGTAGCCGATATTAGTTCGAATATTGAAGTTGTCGGCTTCGAAGGATTGCTTGTTAACTTTGCACGGGATAATGGGGCAGGGATTATCATAAGGGGACTAAGAGCGGTTTCAGACTTTGAATATGAGTTCCAGATGTCCGGCATGAACTCTAAAATGAACCCCGATATCCAGACCGTATTCCTGCCTGCATCGGAATCAACCCACTTCATAGCCTCAAGGTTTGTAAAAGAAATCGTCAGGCTTGGCGGAGATGTTGACGAGTTGGTGTCCGAGAATGTAAAAAATAATTTAACTAACTATTATAATACGTAATAAAAGTCGCATGGTTTTCTTTTAACTAGAAAATACTATAGAAACCTCTGCAAAAGGTTGCAAAGTTCAAATTTGAGTTCTTTTTATTCCCTCTCTCGCTGGAAGGGGAGGGGGGGGTATACGTGCGTGTATAACAAGCACTTGCGAGTTTCTTACCCCTCACAAAAACACTTTCGTGTTTTTAACTCTCCCTCAAGGGGAGAGTAGTTTTTTTGACTTTTGCAGTATCCTCTTGCGACTTACGTAGAGGTCTTGCATCTTACAAACCTTGTTGTGAGCCTGCGGAGCGTTTTTGATTTTGATAGTCATCTGCCCATTTCTTTTTTGAATCACCATCTTTATAGTTAGCTAAATCCTTTCTAACGGCATTATCTATAATCTCTTCTACCAAAGGCGGCGACCAGTGATTAACGTCACGAGCTATAGTTCTATATGTAACCGTCTGATCTTGAGTGTCAATTGTTTTAGAGAGTGCCTGTATTACCCTATATTCACTTCCTAGATATAAGACATCCGTTAATTCTCTAGCATCTTTCATCTGAGATCTGACCGAGTCCTGTTTTTCCGAAAGTGAGCTTTTTAAAGAATCTGCACTAGCACCTGAATCTCGGATTATGTCCAATATAGGCGTGTTCTCATCTATCCCTTTGCTTTGTAAAGAGCTTCTTCTTCTATTTAATGCCTCGTAAGCATTGGATATCATTATTTGATCTTTTGACATAACTCCGTCCCTATCTCCTTGAAAATCAAGATAGCCGAGCTTGGGTTCATCGCCTGAAAAATCATCTTTCAATTTGTTGATTAAAGTATCACATTCTTCACCTTGTTCTTTGAAACGTGATGACATTCTATCATTCTTCTGAAATTGCCCGAAATTTTTTCCATAAGCCCTTGCAAGCTCATTGTTACTAATCCTTCTTGAATCCAAAAACTCCATAAAGTAATCGGGATCTAAATTTTTGTTTTCAAGAACTGTTTTTAACGGAGTCGCTCCATTTCGTCTTAGTTCCGAATCACGCATTTGTAAAATCATTATATCCATAATAAACTTCCTTATAATTTAATAACTTTCTAAAAATTTGAGATAAACATCTTTTAACTTATAAATATCATCTACTGCAATACACTCATCAACCTTATGAGCCGTTTTATTCATAAGACCGAATTCAACAACCGAGCAATAATCCTTAATAAAACGTGCGTCCGAAGTTCCTCCGGTGGTACTAAGTTCGGGCTTCATTCCGGTAACTTCCTCAACGGCTTTGGCTAAAGCGTCACTTAAATCACCCGGCTGCGTTAAAAAAGCCTCTCCTGAAACTCTCGATTCCAGTTTATATTTTGCGTCACCTTCCTTGCATAATGAATCGCAAACACCCTCAACCCACTTAACCAGCTTGTCGGAAGTGTGTTCATCATTAAAACGGATATTAAATTTAGCTTTTGCCATCGCGGGAATAACATTTGTCGCATCATTGGCAACATCAATAGTAGTGACCTCAAGATTTGACGGCTGGAAAAATTCCGTTCCTGCGTCTAACACGCTTTCATTCAAAGCGTGGAGAATACCGATTATTTTTGTAACAGGATTATCGGCTAGATGAGGGTATGCGACATGTCCCTGTTTGCCCCAAAGCGAAAGGGTAAACCCAACCGAACCACGACGACCTATTTTTATCATCTCCCCAAGTTTTTCAGGATTGGTAGGCTCACCAACGATGCAGTAATCTATTTTCTCGCCTTGTTTTTCTAATTGTTGAAGCATTTTTTTAGTGCCGTTTACGGCAATTCCTTCTTCATCACCTGTAATTAGCAGGCTAATGGATATTTTAGGATTGTTATTCTTCAGATATTCGGAAACAGCAGCTACAAAACATGCTATAGCACATTTCATATCTACCGTACCACGACCATATAAAATACCGTCACGTATTTCAGGTTTAAACGGATCGGATGTCCAGTCATCACGATTGCCCGGAGGCACAACATCAGTATGACCGGCAAAACAAACATTAGGGGCGATATCCCCCAAGCGTGCGTAGAGGTTGTCGGTATCTTCAAAGCCCTCTTGTGAAAACGGCATACGCCTGCATTGAAAACCAAGACCTTCCAAGGCTTCCTGAAGCACGTCTAAAGCTCCCGCATCAACAGGGGTAATACTCGGACATTCGATTAATTTATTTGACAGTTCTAAAGCATCTATAGTCATGGCTTATGCCGCATCTGAACGCAATAGCTCGTTGATAGAAGTTTTAGAACGTGTTTTTTCATCAACACGTTTAACTATAACGGCAGCATATAACGAAGGTTTCAAAGAGCCGTCATCACGCTCTGTACCCGGTATATTACCCGGAACAACGACCGAATATGCCGGAACTCTGCCTTGAAAAACCTCTCCCGTATCACGGTCAACTATCTTTGTAGAAGCACCTATATAAACTCCCATAGATATAACCGAGCCTTCCTCAACAATAACGCCTTCGGCTATCTCGCTTCTTGCACCGATAAAGCAGTTATCCTCAATAATCACAGGATTAGCCTGCAACGGCTCTAAAACACCGCCTATTCCCGCACCACCTGATATATGGCAGTTCTTGCCTATCTGCGCACAGCTTCCCACTGTTGCCCAAGTATCAACCATTGTGCCTTTGTCAATATAAGCACCAAGGTTAACAAAGCTTGGCATAAGAACAACATCGGGTGCTACATACGAGGCGTGTCTTACAAAACACCCCGGCACTGCACGGAAGCCCGCTGTTTTAAAATCATCTTCACTCCAGCCGGTAAATTTTGAAGGAACTTTATCATACCAGTTACATTTTTCATCAGCTAAAGAAGGACCGCCTTCCATCAATTGCATACCGTTTAGGCGGAATGAAAGTAATATAGCCTTTTTCACCCACTGGTTAACCGTCCATTTATTGCCGTTTTTTTCGGCAACACGTATTTTTCCCGCATCAAGATTGTTTAATGTTATTGCCACGGCATCTCTAATTTCACCGGTAGTAGTCGTGGAAACTTTGCTCTTGTTTTCCCAAGCGTTTTCAATAATATTCTGTGTACTTTGCATAACTACTCCTGATGTTTAGTTTTTAATTTGCTGTAATATAGTGAATAATATCAGTATGTCTAGTGCAGCTTATAAAATTACCCACGGATATTAAAAAAAAGTTGCTTTTTACAGGTAATAAACCTAAAAATATAACTCAAAGTTGAACCAATATACAGATGTAACAAATATATGATTGTAGGTTGCCCTAATTGTTCCGCACGTTTTATTGTAAAAGCTCAGGCCATAGGAGAAAACGGTCGTAAAGTAAAGTGTGCCAGATGCAAGCATACATGGTTTCAAAAGCCTGATCTGGAAGTGTTGGAAGCGGCAAAGCAATCTAATGCGGTTGAAGAACCTGAGGAAGTAGAGCCGGTTCCCAATGGTGCGAACGTACCTGCCGTAGCAAAGAAAAGAGTAAGTTTCGCTTTAAAGCTTGCCGCCATGGTATCGTTTATATTTTTTGTGCTAACCATGAGTATTGTCAATGCAAACAATATTCTTCCGAGTATGGCGGGTTATTACTCGTTGTTCGGTATATACGATACAACGGATATAGCATTATATGATATCAAAGTGGAAAAAGTTGAATCTGGTAATTATAGCGATGTGGTTATAAGCGGAAAGATTGTTAATGAATCCGAACAGCAAAAAAAGCTTCCGGCTTTGCGTATGACCATATTTAGCGATGCCGGTGAAAAATTAAAGACCGTAACTTTAGAACCTCAAGGCAGCTTAATGGCTCCCGGTGAAAAAATAGATTTTACAGATACAATTCCAAGAATGCCCGATAGTGCTTCTAAGGTTGTGATGGATCTGGGAAACGGTCTTGATTTAGCATCAAGGTAGAGCTTTTCAGTTCTGCAAACAAATTCAATACATCTCCTGCCCTCCAGTTAGGTTTCATATATCCGACCGCATTTCCCGATTCATTAACTAATATATAAGTCGGAACGCCGTGAACACCTAATTTAGCATATAATTCTCTGTCACCTGTAATAAAAGGCTCCGTTTTCTTAATGCCTTGGTAAAATTTATTGATACTTTCGGGTGATTCGATATTTTTAGTAAGGGGTACTATTACATATCCTAACTGCTCAATGGATTTTGCTAATCGGGACATTGCGGGAATCTCGTCTTTACAGTACCCGCACCAAGGAGCCCAGAAAGCCAATATTATATTGTTTCCTTTTAAATTTCCAAAGCTATATCGCTTGCCGTCCAATGATTCGAAAACGTTTTGTGAGATATCAACCGGATTTTTATAAAAAACTATCTGGTGCTTACGCATCAACAGGCTTGGACCTGTATAAAATTTGAATATCTGGATAAATATCAAAAAGGTAAATACGAATATCATCACCCTCTTGAGCATACTCGGAGGGGGTGACTCACTTTTTTTCTTTTTTTCTAATTTTATAACTTTATCAGACATTTTTCCTCTAATTATTTAACAACTTCTAAACTTTTAACTTCTCCCTCATACTCATTATTTTCCTCGCTATAATCTCCGTCAATAGATTTATAATCAATAGCGGTTATTTTATACTGGGATAGAGGAGGGATACCCTTTAATTTAGGCACATCTACACCAAGCTTACATATTTTGTTGGCTTTTGACATGAAAGACCTGTTAAAAGAACCTGAAAACCTGTCATAATTGTCGATAGCACTTTTTAGCCCTTTGCCGAGTTTATTAGCATGTTCGTTTAGTGTGGCGACATTGCTAAGCAGGTCTTTAACCTGATTTATGATTATCTTTGCATTTTCTTCCTGCCTTGCACCGGAAATTATCATAGAGGCACGCAGTAACTCGTTTAGCAGTCCTGTAGGTCCTACCGGACATATTCCCTGACTCCACGCTTTTTCAATAAATTGAGGGTCTGCTTTACGTAATTTTTCCAATGCGGTTTCAGTGGGTAAAAACATGTAAACTCTGGCAAGGGACTTGCCTGCCTCATCTTCAATCGCTTTGGAATATTCCTTACTTGCCAATCCTTTTAGATTTTCGTTCATTGAACGTTTTAGCCCTGCATATATTTCTTTTTCTTTAGATGCGTCTATATTTTCCTCACCTAATTCGGCAAAGAATTTTGATGCCTTGCTATCAATTACCATAACATTATTATCCGGCAAAAACACTACCGCATCAGGACGCAATCCTCTGCCCTCCGAAGAGCTTACACTATACTGCATGTGATAATCCTGCCCTTTTATAAGGCTTGAATTCCTGAATATATTTTCAAGCGTTATCTCGCCCAGACTTCCCGCACCCGATGGAGAAAGTAAAGCCCTATGTACTACTTCTGATTTTTTAACGCCTTCTTGCAAACTATTAACAGATTCAACAAGATATTTATGTTGTTCCTGTAAATTTTCAGTTGTTTGTTTTATTAGTTTTTCATTTTCTTTTTTAGCGTTTTCAGCTTCCCTTTTATGGTCGTCAAGGAGTTTACTTGATATCTTATTAGCCACTTCCAGCGTTGAGGATTGAAGGTTTCTTGTATGTTCTTCCTTCATTTTCTCCCAGTTTTTCATTTCGTCCTCAATGCCCTTAATCCGCTGTAATGCCAGCTCCTGCTTACGCATATATTCGTTCTTAGCTTCAATTGCCGCTTCTTTTTCACGAGCGGCTTTTTCCAGATTTGCTTTAGTGTTTGACAATTCTTCGCTTAATGACTGCATTCTTGTTTCGGCTTCTGTTTTGGCTATCAACAACTTATTATGCTCGGCTTCAAGCTTGCTGTTTTTTTCCTTAAGTTCGTTAATGTCCTGAGAAGCTATGGCATGATTTATTTTTAACTCTTCAAACTTATTTACAATAAGTTTATTGCGGCTTGAAGATAAGAGGTAAAAATAAAGAAGTGCTAAAGAAGTGATAAAAAATATAGCTACAAATGAGCTTAGAATAATTACTGTCATATATTAAAATCCCTCTGGCAATGTTCGGTATTATGGTATAAGTTACCTTAAAAAAATATAAATTGAAACAGGGAATGTCAAAGTGTCGGAAAAACAAATCGCAATAATTATATTAGCAGCAGGCAAGGGAACCCGTATGAAGTCGGCTTTACCTAAAGTGCTTCATACCATATGCGGCAAGCCTATGATAGAGCATGTTTTAGACGTGGCAAGGGTTCTTGAGCCTGCAAGAATCGTTACCGTGTTAAGTGAAAATATGAAGCAAGTTGAGCAATCAATTAAAAACGTTAGCGAAGTAGTATATCAAACTCAGCAGTTAGGTACGGCAGATGCTGTAAAACCTGCCTTAGAAAAATTAAAGGACTTCAACGGAAAGATACTGATTTTATATGCAGATACTCCCCTTATAGAAGATGATACTCTTGAGGAAATGTTATATCTGCTTGATGAATCCGATGTTGTGGTGCTTGGCTTTGTGCCTTCATACCCTAGTGACTACGGAAGGCTTGTTTTAAATGAAGCCGGAGAGCTGGAAAAAATCGTTGAAGCAAAAGACGCTACGGAAGATGAGCTTGATATCGAACTTTGCAATTCAGGTGTTATTGCCGTAAAAAGCGATACCATAAAAAGCCTTATCGGTAAAATTAGCAATAACAACGCCAAAGGTGAATATTATCTTACCGATATTATTGAACTGGTAAATAAAAGTAACAAAAAATGTTTGCATGTCCAATGCCCTGAGTCTGAAGTTTTGGGTATAAACAACAGGATACAATTAAGCGAAGCAGAATTTTTAATGCAGAATATGCTGCGTAATTATGCAATGATGAACGGTGCAACTTTGATTGACCCTGAGTCGGTTTATTTTAGCTACGACACTAAAATCGGTAAAGACGTATTGATACAGCCGAATGTATGGTTCGGCAAAGGAGTTGTTATTGATGATAACGTCCAGATAAGAGGGTTTAGCCATATTGAAGATGCCAAAATAGCGTCAGGTTCAATAATAGGTCCTTTTGCGAGAATAAGACCGGGTACTGAAATTGAAAACAACGCAAGAATCGGTAATTTTGTCGAAATAAAAAAATCAAAAATAGGTAAGGGGGCTAAAATCAGCCACCTAACATATATCGGTGATAGCGAAATAGGCGAAGAAGCCAATATCGGAGCCGGAACGGTTACATGCAATTATGACGGCGAAAATAAATATAAAACAAAAATAGGTGCAAAAGCATTCATAGGCTCAAATACTGCAATTGTCGCCCCTGTAACAGTTGGAGATGAAGCATTCATCGGAGCCGGAAGCACCATAACCAAAGACGTGGCAGGCGGTTCACTTGCAGTTGCCAGAGGTCGCCAGATTAATAAAGAAAACTGGGCTGCATATAAAAATAACAAGAAAAAAGTATCATAATATGATTCAAGAAAAATTATGGGTAACCGAGATAGAGTTACCCAAAGATAATATTGATTTTTTCATGGACGGCTTGGAAGAATCGGCAGATTCTATGTCATGCTTTGAAAATGAAGCAGATGAAAATTTATGGAAACTGCAAATTTATAATCAGGATAAGCCCAACACCGATACTTTAAGTAAAGCATTAAAAGAGCTTTCCAAGCAATTGAATATCAACAATCCTGCGTTTGTTATAAGCGAGATTGAGCAAACTGACTGGGTAAGTGAATCTCAAAAAAACTTTGAATCTGTAGATGCAGGTAAATTTTTTGTATATCCTTCATGGAGAAAGGATGAAGTACCAAAAGATAAAATAGCAATTGAAATAGATCCAAAACGAGCATTTGGAACCGGCGGTCACGAAACCACAAAAGGTTGTCTGCTTGCACTGCAGGAGCTTCAGGGAAGTTTCAGTAAAGTGCTTGATATGGGGTGTGGTTCGGGGATATTGGCTATCGGAGCTGCGAAGCTTTGGAGGGAAGCTAAAGTTATAGCGGTTGATAACGACCCTATTTGCGTTGAAACCTCAATAGAAAACGCAAATATAAATGATGTTGCCGACAATGTCAGCGTTGCATATAGTGACGGTTATGACTCGAATCTAGTGCATGAAAACGGAGCATATGAGGTTATCATATCAAACATTCTTGCGATTCCTTTAATAGAATTTGCTCCAAAAGCAAAACAATATATAGCGTCAGGCGGTTATATAATATTAGCAGGGCTTAATAATAATCAGGCAGATGACGTTATTGAAGCTCATGAAAAATCGGGATTCCAATTCATTTCTAAAAAAGAATACGGAAACTGGACAATTCTGGTTATGCGAGGATAGTTGATAATCTACCTACACAAACTAGCCTGACTGCCATTACGGCTTAAAATGCTCGGCAGGCTTTCAAGGCTGTCACTTAAAGTAATGTTTTTTGCAGTGTTCCTATCAATATGAGAGTCAACTATCCATAATAACATATGAGCCATAACAGGAGTTGAAATTGCATTTTTTGCCGCACTTATAAATGTTCCGTTTGCTATATTCTCATTTGCAGGCGGCGGTAATGTTTCGGTATGTCCTAAAGTCTTACCTGCATTGTACATCTTTGGTAAAAACGAACTTTTGCAAACATAGGTGGCTATATTTTCATCTTCTTTGGGTTCAAAGCCTGTGAATTTAGCTCCGAACGGCTCATATAAACGAAGCTGAATATCAGACCGTATGCCTTTTTCTTTTAAAATGTTGTAAGCTTTTATCGCATGCGGAGTACCTGCCGAATGAGCTGAAACCACAATAACCCTAGGCACTTTGTCAGTTCCGTAGGCTTCTTGGTATTTGTTCATTGTTTTATCAAGAAATTCTTTGGTTTCTTTTTCATAAGCCATTGGTCTTCCCGTTAAGAACATGGCGGTAGTGCGAGGGATATCACTATATTGCTTAGTTCCTCCGAACGCAATTCTAAGAGAAGAAGGTAGCGAAGCTGAAGAACCCCCGTCCTTTGGAAAAACAAGGTATGAACGAGCATGAAAACCATGCATATTAACATTTTCTAAGGTGCGTAACTCATAATTTGAACCTTCCGTAGTTATTAAATTAAAATCTTCCTTGCTTCCTCTATCTGTCGCATCAATATACAGCCCCTTGGGACGCAATTGATTCAGCTTACCGGCACGACTATCGGGAAATGAAGATAAACCTACTCCGTCAATAATTATCCCGTCATCTCTTTCTTTGGAAGACAGGCAGCTAAAAGTCATATGACTCCCTAATAAAACTTGGTTATTTGAAATCTTATTAAGGCTATTTATTCTGTATAATCCGTGTTGTCGCAAAATATTAAAATTTCTCATTTTGTTATGACCTTCTCTTACAGGTTATAGTATAGTATTTTCTAATTGGAACAGAACTATGATTTGTCACCCCGTTGTTATAACGGGGTCCGGTGCTGTGTTTCAAGCCCTTCCAGACCCCGTCATGCGACGGGGTGACAAGTGACATAATAAAAGTTACATAGTTTTCTCTTCATTAGAAAATACTATAAATTCAAATTTAGCCATTACCGAATTTACTATAACTAAAGTCTTGAAAACATGCCGGTTGAATAATTTTTAGCAAGTTGAGAACTTATCACGCCTTCAGCAAATTTAGCTATCCCGTTTGTTGACTGGGATTTTCTCACAGGCTCTAGTTCCACTTCTTCTTTCTCGTCAGATTTTAAACCTGATTCTATTATGGAATCTATGCCGTGTCCTTTTATAGAGGCTGCCATAGCCCTACCTAAAATCCCCCATTGCGACATACTTATAGCCTTACCTGCCGCAACTTGTTTTTGTAAATCCGATTCGGGTAAAGCTTTAACTTCACCGATAGTATCGCCATCATATAAAAAGTATTTTAAAAAACTATTGTGACCTGTGTAGCTGACGGCTTCTTTTTGATCCTCCTGTTTCATTTTTGAAAACTTAGCTCCGAACGGCTCGTATAAATGAAGATGCACGTCCGATTCTATCCCTTTTTCCTTTAATATCTCAAATGCCTTATTGGCTTGAGTTGCTCCGGCTGAATGTCCTGAAATAACTATGTTTTCAGGCAAACCGCTATCAGGGTTGGATTGCCGATAGGTTTCTAATGTATTATCTATAAATTCCCTTAAATTTTTTTCATAGTGTAACGGAAGCTTGGTAACGTGCATTGCAAATGTTCTTCCCCAATCCTGCTCCCTTGTGCCGCCAAAGGCTATACGCAATGAATCGCTGCCTTTTTTTTCTTTTGAGCTTATCGGTTTCTGATTTACTACATAAGACTTGGCATGAAGGCCTATCTTATCTACTTGTTCTAGTGTCTTTAATTCGTAACTGTTGCCGGTAGTTTTTATCCTATAATCCGTCTTGTCACCTCTTTTTATGGAAGAAATATCCAATCCTTTTTCTTTTAATTCTTCAAAGGTTTTTTTATTAAAATCGGTAACACCAGTAGTGGTGGCCAGACCGACTCCGTCTAAAATGACATTATCCTTCTGCCTAGAAGGCAAGATGCCGATGGAAGGACGTTTCTTACTAATACTTGAGCTTAGAATAAAAGCCGCATTTATTGCTTGTGATGCATATTTCATATTTTACCCCCAAAATAATCGTTGCTTACTAGTGAACGTAGATGCTTTGTAGTAAAAGTTGCAACTAACTGCATGATATAGTTGCTTTTTGTTTTGAAGTTGTCAAATGATTTTTGAAAATCGCACCTTAATAAAAAAACTACATTACAATTACCGACACCAAAAATTAATATATGGCTTTTCTATACTTAGTTTACCCACCGTGATTTTTTATTTTTTTCATGCCACGGCATCGACAGGCGAATCGACTCTATTACATAATAGATTCGTTGATTTAATCAGCGAATGACAAAAATAACTTACATACTATAGATTGTTATTAAAATAGGGAAATCCTTGCCTCATAAGTTTATATATTGGATTTGGTTGGCTATAAGAACGATATGTTAATTATCAATAAATTTAGGCAAGTTTTTTTCTTATAACCTGAGCTTGCCACTTTGTATTTCTTAGATACCACTGAACCGTTTCTTTTAAGCCGTCCTCAAATTCGTATTTTCTAGTAAATTCGAGTTCATTCACCGCTTTAGAATCATCAATGGCATATCTTCGGTCGTGACCTGCTCTGTCTTTTACAAACTTTATTTGTTCTTCATAACTGCCTCTTGGTTTTGGGGCTAGGTCATCAAGGACATGGCATAGTTTCGTTACCAGATCAATGTTGGATTTTTCAGCATTGCCTCCAAAGCAGTATGTCTGTCCCACGGTTCCCTTTGTTAATGCAAGATGAACTCCGTTACAATGGTCGCTGACATGTATCCAGTCCCTGATATTCTCCCCATCACCGTATATCGGCATATTCTCACCGCTTAATGCACATGATATCATATATGGTATAAGCTTTTCAGGAAATTGCCTCGGACCGTAATTATTACTACAATTGGTAACAATGGTCGGCAAGCCATAAGTTCTGTGCCATGCAAGTGTCATATGGTCACCTGCTGCCTTACTTGATGAATATGGCGAGCTTGGGTTGTAATTGCTATTTTCATTAAATTTACGGTCTTCTTTTAATTCCAGTTCGCCGTAAACTTCATCTGTGGAAATTTGTATATAGCGGAAATTTTCTTTTTTCTCGCCCTTTAATTTACTCTGGTATCTTCTGCTTTCTTCAAGCAAGGTGTAGGTTCCGTTAATATTTGTCTGAATAAATATATCGGCGGAGGCTATGGAATTATCAACATGTGATTCGGCAGCAAAATTGACCACCGAATCAATCTTTTTTTCATTTAGTATTTTATCAACTATCCTTCTATCGCAAATGTTACCTTCAATAAACTCATAATTTTTTTGGATATGCTCAAGATTTTCAATATGACCGGCATAGGTAAGAGCGTCTAATACGGTTACATCGTAGCCTCTTTCGAGGCATTGCTCAACGAATGTACTACCTATAAATCCCGCTCCGCCGGTTATTAGGATATTCACGCAGCTAACCTTCCGTTTATGTCGTTGTAACTTTCAAGTTTATCAAGTTTACCGATAGCCGCTATAGTAGGCTTCGAAGATGTTATGATTTTCTCCAGCACTTCCTTAACGTCCGTTACGGTTGTGCTATTCATTTTATCTAAAATTTCCTGATTGCTTATATATCTGTTATAGCAAATCAGCCTGCGACCAAGTGCGTCCGCACGATTATTGCAGCTTTCCTGAGCCATAAGCAGTCCTGCTTTTGCCTGAGCCTTCGATTTCTTTAGCTCTGCTTCGCTTATATCGGAAGTTGCTTTTTTCATCTCATCGCAAACGGCGTTTATCAGTTCGTTTATTTTTTCAGGACTTGTTGCCGAATAAACCGTGAATGTTCCTGAGTCAAGATAGCTTGAATTAAAAGAACTTACGCTATATGCAAGCCCTCTATTTTCCCTTATTTCCTGAAATAACCTTGATGACATTCCGCCACCTAAGATACATGATAATAACTGTACTTTGTAAACATCTTCATCAAGATATGATATTCCTTTAAAACCGAATGTAAGATGCACCTGCTCCAAATCACGTTCTTCCCTATGCTCGCCTCCCGAATAGTTAGCCGTTTCTTTTTCGGAACGCTTTCCTTTAGGAATATTAGATAAATTTTTCTTTGCAAATTCTACTACGGTTTGATGCTCTATATTACCTGCAACCGACAAAACAAGGTTTGCACCGTGGTAATGTTCCGATACATATCCGGTTAAATCATCTCTTGAGAAATTCGCAACCAGTTTTGAAGGTCCTAAAATAGACCTGCCGAGCGGTTGATTAGAAAATGCGGTAGCCTGATACAGGTCGAAGATAATATCATCGGGAGCATCGTTAGTCATTGCTATTTCCTGCAATACGACATTCCTTTCCCTTTCTATCTCCTTTTGTTCAAATATTGAATTTTGAATTATATCGGCAAGAAGATCCGCCGCCTCGTTAAAATTCTCCTTAAGCACTTTAGCGTAATATACGGTATGTTCACGGCTGGTGAAAGCGTTAAGCTGACCGCCTATATTGTCGAAGTCTTCGGCTATCTGTTTTGCAGTTCTGGTTTTTGTACCTTTGAATGCCATATGTTCCAGAAAGTGGGATATACCGTTTTGTTCAGGTCGTTCATAACGGCTGCCTACGCCGGTCCATATTTCTATAGTAACGGCTTCAGTTTCATTCATCTTCTGGCTGATTATTCTTAGACCGTTATCTAATGTAGTTATATCTACTTGCTCTTTTTTCATTTGGCTCCTTGGTAACTTTAATTTATAGAAGATAAATAATTAAACCCGAATTAACGTTAATTCAAGTTGATTTTATATTTAACGTCTTGTAGGCTTTCGCCGATTATTAATTAGTATCGGTGAGAAGGCTTATGGCAGGTTCAATAAACAAAGTTATTTTGATAGGAAATTTAGGAAACGATCCTGAAATCAGGAGTACGCAGGACGGAAGGGAACTGGCAAATCTTAGCATTGCTACAACCGAGTCATGGAAAGATAAAAATACAGGCGAACGCAAGGATAAGACGGAATGGCATCGTGTGGTTATCTTTTCTCCGGGTCTTGTAAATGTAGCTAAAAGTTATTTGAAAAAAGGTTCTAAGGTTTATCTTGAGGGAGCTTTGCAGACACGTAAGTGGCAGGATCAGGGAGGTAATGATAAATATAGCACCGAAGTGGTTTTGCAAGGTTTTGGTTCGTCACTTGTTATGCTTGATGGCAAAAATAGCAGTGGCGGTGGCGGATATTCTAATGATTCATCAGGTTACAGCAATAATAATTACGCAAGCAATAACTCTACGGCTCAAAAAGAAGATTTTGCCGTTGAGGAGCTTGACGACGAGATACCTTTTTAACTTTGTAGTGTATAGAAATATAATCTTTAAAGCAACACAGGCAGGAATGCCTGTGTTGCTTTTTTGCAACTTGATTTCGGGTAAATTTTTCATAAACGCAAGCCCATAAAATATAAGTTGAAAATTAAATAAATTAATAATATTAATGCATTTCGTTTGAATGCAGTGTTTTTATGTGTTTGGTCATTGTGGTAATAACGCTACGCATAGTTGGAGTGTTTAAACCTTTTAATGACGGTTGCACCAAGTAAGGTTCAGTATTTTTGGATAGGTATTCTTCAAATAATAGAATTTAATAATATTTCTCGTAGGGAGTGGTTGTCGGTATGGAAGCTTTAAGGAACGAATTTAGATGGAGAATGGTAAAGCGTAAAAAGCAGGTGGTTAATCTGTGTGCGGCTTTTGGTTTTGTTCTTTGTTTTGCAGGTGTAAATAATTCATTTGCTGATGCGGTTTCATCAAATGCGTTGCCGACTGATCCTGTTACGGTAGAAGGAAGTGCGGATCATACATATACGGACAACAGCCTTAATGTGGGAATGAACACTTCTTTTGTAAAAGACACATATAGCTCGTTCAATATCGGTAGGGATGCACAGGTTAATATTTCAGGCGGTAATACATATGTTGCCAAAGTCCTTGAAGGCGGTGGTTTAAGCCATATATACGGACAGCTTAACGCAGCCGGTATAAACGTATTTCTACAGAATAGTTCGGGAATTACTTTCCACGGCTCATCACAGGTTAATGTGGGTTCATTACTTGCGACTACTGCCGGTGATATTGATTTTAATGAAAACGGCTTTGAATTATCTGATTTTGGTGATGCATCGGTAATTAACGATGGTGATATCAGGGTTTCAGATGGCGGTTTTGCTATATTAGCCGCACCTTATGTTGAAAATAACGGATTTATACAGGCTGACCTCGGAAAAATAGTTTTAGCCTCAACTACTGCAATGACAGTTGACTTGCGTGGTGACGGATTGATAACCTATGGCGTTACAGACGAAAGTTTATCTAAAGCAGGTGTAACAAATACAGGCACTTTACAGGCAAAGTCAGGTGTTGTTCATATTTCTGCTGCGGTAGCCTCCGATGTAATCGAAAGCGTTGTAAATCTTGACGGCGTTATAGATGCCGATTCATTCGGTGAGGGGGAAGACGGTGGAACCGTATTAATATCATCTACGGGCGATATTAACCTTAATGATGTTACTATTTCTGCCGATGGCGGAAAAAACGGTAATGGAGGTTCTGTAGATACATGGGCTGACGGTGTTAATAATTTTAGTTCAGATGCGTTCATTAGTGCCAAAGGCGGTGTTGAATCAGGAAACGGCGGCACGATAGAAATAAGCGGAACTAATATATTATTAGACGGTGATGTTGATGCTTCCGCTGCAAACGGTGAGGGCGGTGAATTTATAATCGACCCGCTTGCACTGACGATTAAAGACGGTAATGGTCCATCTAATTTTATTAACCCTCTTATCAATACAGTCTATGAAGAAAGAGTAGAGTTTTGGTCGGGTCTGGGCATTGCCGTTACTTTGGAAGCCGATTACCTTATAACACTGGAGAATTTGACAGATGGTGTTTTAGAAGGTGGTTCGGGTGATATTACGTTAAGAACTCTGAAAAATGCAGGAGGTGTATTCTTCCTTGATAAAAATGATAAAATATCAACAACTTCCGGTGATATTAACATAGAAGCAGGATTGCTCGGTATTGATATAGGTCATTTGGAAACGGGAAGAGGTTTGATTGGTGATGCAGGTGACATAAACCTGACTACCTCAGTGGCGACTTTTTCAAAAGGCGGTAACATTAATACCAAATCTATTACCGTAGGCGGTGCGACCTTAACAAATAGTACGGATTCGACAGGTGAAGTAAATATCAATGCTCACGGTAACGTCAATATTGACGGTCAGATAAATCTTTCAGTAGCAACTTTTGGCGATGATTCTAATGCTAATTCTGCTGTTAATATATATTCAAAAAATGGTGATATTAAAATTTTAGACGATGTAAATCTTACATCTTTTGCATCAGGTGTTAATTCTGATGCGGTAACGAAATTAAATATTTTAGCAGCTAAAGGTGATGTTATTGTTGATAACATCAATGTAGATACTGAAATTTTATCTATGAGCCTTACTTCTATTAATGGAAACTTACAATTTAATAACGTTGATATATTAGCGTCTAATGTTAATGATGCGAACAAAGAAGTGAACTTTTCTTCTATTAATGGAAATATTATCGGTGGCAACATACAATCCGATGCAGGAATACACATTACCACTGCCGACACAAGTTTGTTAGGGTTAAAAGGTAATGTTGATTTAGGCAATATCGGCACTAAAGATTCAAACAAAACTATTGCTATAAATGCAGACGGTAATGTTAATACGGGCGTATTGGAAGGAAATGCGGCTATAATAGCTAGCGATGATGTAACTACATCTAATATATTCAGCGGTTCAGGTGTATCAATAGAGGGAAATAATGTTGAAACGGGTAATATTAACGGTGATGTTGATATAACTGCCGGAAATAACATTACTACAAAAAATATTAAGGGTGCGACCGATGTGTTTATAGATGCGGGTAATGATGTTACCACAGGCAATATTAACAGCACTAACGACACATACATTGAAGCGGATAATAATGTTGTTACAAAAAACATTATTACAGGTGATGATCTGGATATAATTGCTAGTAATGATGTTACTACAGCCAATATAGTTAGTGATGATGATGTTTACATTGATGCTTTGGGCAATGTTTTAACTAAGAACATTATCAGCGGTGATGACATATTTATAGCTGCGTCAGGCAATGTTACTACAAATAACATTTTTGCTTTAAATTTTGGTGCAGGCAAAGGATTTGACGTAACTTCAGAAGTTGAAATATATTCATTAGGAGATGTAAACGTTAACGGCAATGTTTTTGCAGGTTCCGCTGCAACCGGATTCGGTAATGCCGATACATTAATTAGCATTGTTGCAAATAAAGTTGCCGTAAGCGGTAATGTTACGGCTGTTTCTAACTCTGCCTTTGGTGATTCTGAGGCTATTATTTCCGTAATCGGTTTGAATGATTCGGTTGATATTGGCGGAAACGTATCAAATATTGCTAACAGCTTCGGAGGTGATGCAGGTTCAACTATACTAGTTGCTGCAAATAACGATGTTTCTATAGGTGATAATTTAACTTCTTCTGCCACAACGGTTATCGGTGATTCTTCCGCATTCGGTATTATAGCGTCCAAAAACGGAGAGGTCGGTATAGGTGGTAATTTAGTTACAAATTCCGTTACAATTAACGGCGATTCTACGGCAGCTTTAAATGTTAAAGGTGAAAACGGGGTTTTCATCGGAGGCGATATTTCCTCAACTTCAAATACTATTAACGGTGACGCTTCTTCGTCAATTAATGTTGAAGCCGGTGATAGTAGTGCGGACGTTGATATAATAGGTGCTATTGCTGCAAGGGCGTTTTCAACTAATCAGAACGCTGATGCTGATGTCACCATAACAGCAGGTAGAGATATTTTGTTATCGGCCTTAGTTCCCGACCCTTTGGCGGAAGCTAATGGTGCGTTAGTACAGCAAAGGTTTACAGGAACTGATAGTGCCGCTACAGGCAATGCCTCTTTGACATTAGATGCTGATGGCTCTGTTAGATTCTTTGATGCTAATAATTTTGATCAGAACGCAATACATAAAGAAACCGGAACTCCTTATGACCAAAACGGCTTTGATATAAACGGTTATGATATAAACGGATTTGATGTAAACGGTTTCAATCAATTCGGTTTTGATATTAACGGCATACATCGTGATACCGGAACACCTTTTGCCCCTGACGGATATGACCAAAACGGCTTTGATATAGCAGGTTTTGACCGAAATGGATTCGATATAAACGGATTTGATGCAAATGGCTTTGATATTGCAGGCATACATCGTGATACGGGAATTATTTTTGATCCTAACGGTTTTGATGTAAACGGTAATCCTGCTCCGGGGCAGATTGATACTCTGGTTGCTCAATTAGAGGGTAGTGACGACGGTCAGGACAATACAGCAGGCGGTAATTCGGGCTTAAGTAGCTTAGAGCCTGCCGGTGGCGGTTCGGACGAGTGTGAGTTCATGAACTGTGAAGAACCTAACAGTTAATTATAATTTGATAAGAGGAATGCGTTGTGTCTAACAATAAATTAAATATTACGGTTTTATGTGCAAGTCTGTCGCTGGTTACTACCTCAGCATTGGCACAAGTAGAACGTTTCCCGGGGCTTATCGATAAACAAGTGCCTGATGTTAGCGTTCCTGATTCATATTCATTGGATAAAGAGCCGAGCAAGCCTTTAGAAGATTCTCCGGTTCTGGAAAGAATTAAAGATGCTAATAAAGTGTTGGCAACTTTAAATTCGGTTTCTTTTGAGGGTAATATGGTTATCGGTGATGCCCGGTTACAGGAAATCGCACAAAGATATATCGGTAAGAAGTTTACCAACGGTGACTTGGCGGAGCTAAAGTTTGATATTAAAAAAGCGTTTTATGACAGAGGATATATACTTGTTAGAGTTGTTACAAAACCTCAGAATTTTGCTTCGGGTAATTTAACCGTATCAATCTATGAGGCTAAAGTAGGCGATGTGGTGATTCCTGCAACCGGTGCTATTAAATCATGGCTGGCAAAGCGTATTGCGGCACGTGTTAAAGCCGGTGATATCGTTGTTGAAAGTGTATTAGAGTCGATGATAAGCGATGTTAATGACTTATCGGGAATCGATGCAAGTGTGAATTTAAGACCGGGTAAGGCATTTAGCACAACCGACCTTAACCTTGTTGTAAATGAAGCAAATGAAGATATTAACAGCATTAGTATTGATAATTACGGCAGTGAATTGACAGGCGAAATTGTAACCTCTGCTCACCTTGAAAAAAGTAATTTATTCAATTTTGGCGAGAAGCTTAACCTTGATGTTCAAGTCTCTGAAGATGACTTATGGAGCGTTGGGGCAGGGGCTGTTACGCCAATCGGCATAAGCAACATAAAGCTTGAAACCTCTTATATACATAGTGAAAACCAAATCGGCGGCAGGCTGGAAGGCTTGAATGCTAGTGGTGAAACCGATGCTTATAAAGTCGCTTTTTCAAGCAAGTTGTTAAATACAAGAAAACATCAGACTGTTGTAAGATTCGGTTATGAAGACAGAACGCACGAATCCTTCCTTTCTGATATCAGGGATACTAAAGATAACTTAAGAAAGTTATTTGCTGAGGCTTCTTATTTATTCAGAGGATTTTCAAGCGTTTTCTATGCTACGGCAAAGTTATCAAAAGGGTTGGATATATTCGGAGCCAGTGAACAAGGAGATATTACCGCAAGCCGTTTGGCAGGTGACCCTGAGGCTTGGATATTTGAGCCTACAATATTAATAAATTCACGTCCATTTAGTGATAACGGAACTATAAAAGCCATATTCAGAGGTCAGGTTGCGTCTAATACCCTGCTATCTTCCGATCTGTTTACAGTCGGAGGATACGGCAATATTAGAGGATTTAACGTAGCACAGGAAGCCGCTGAGGCAGGTTATAGCTTTAATATCGAATATAACCACGTTATTCCTACTCCTTTGGATAAGATTGAGTTTAAGGCGGGACCTTTCATCGATGGCGGAGCTATTTATAACCGTGTTAGGGGAACTTTGCAGGATAGCCATTTTTATAGTGCCGGTATAGGTGTTGAGGCGAGAGCTAAAGTTGTGCCTGTAGGTGATACTGTGGTTCGCTTTGACTGGGCTCACCCGATAGGAAATTACCGTTCAAATCAGGTTTCCAGTGATACTATATATTTAAGGCTAAAACAGGAATTCTAGATTCTGTGTTTCCACCAGTTTTTTTCATTAATTGAAAAAATCGGTTTATAGTGTCTTATTTCATGGGCTTGCAACACTTTTGGCACTTCGTTATCAAGGAGGTATTGCTTTCCTTCGATATATACTACTAAAACAGAGTGTATGATGTTTTTGAAGGTGTCATTTAGAACAACAATTCTCATGTCATCGCTCTTGAATCCCAGTTTCTTTAATAAAGTAAATTTGGCGATTGCATAATCTTCGCAATCGCCTCCTTCTTCAAAGAATTGTGTCGGGGTTGCCCAATAATCCCCCTGACCCCATCTTTCTAAATCCGTTATATATCTGACGCTATTTACCAATCTGTTGACTTTTTTTATCACGGTAAATTTATCATCGTTGACGGTATCTTTTTCTAAATATTCGGTGATTTCATTTATTAGGCACTTTTTGTTTTTGACACAATAGAACTCTTCTTCTTGAAATCGTTCAAGCATATCTATCCACTTGGGGAACTCATTTATATTGCGGCTCTTCCTTTCTGACGAACCAAACAGTTCGGCATACGCAACGTTAGTAAATAATAAACCTAATCCAAAAAGAGCCGCAGTGATTTTAGCCTTAAACATAAAATCCTCTGCATGCCCCAGAGTCAATTATGATTATACCATTTATTTATTAACCGATGCTTAATTTATTATGATATGGGTAACTTTTGCTTTGAAATTATCAAAGAAGCAGATTTATTCATCTATGAGTAAGAGTTATTCTTAATAACTTGTGATGAGTTTTTTAAAAAAGAAAATTGGTAGCGGGACAGGGACTTGAACCCCGGACCTAAGGATTATGATTCCTCCGCTCTAACCACCTGAGCTATCCCGCCACAAAAAAATTGAGGCACTTATTTAGCCTGAAATTTACAAAATGTCTAGAAGTTTATTTGTAAAATTAGGGTAGTATTCAATTCCGGTGAGATTACCCTATAATTTGCTTCGCAAATTCGGGTAATGACGTAATGTATAGTAATTGACTATACTCGTCATCCTATGGCTTGACCATAGGATCCAAGCGATTTATAACTTCTTAACCAAAAACCCGTTCAAATATAGTATCGACGTTTTTGGTGTGAAATTTCAGGTCAAATAATTCTTCTAATTTGTTATTAGATAGCTTTGCCGTTACTTCGTTGTCGGATTTTAGTTCGGTTAGGAAGTCTTTTCCTTCTTCCCAGACTTTCATGGCATTGCGTTGCACGAGCTTATATGAGTCCTCACGGCTTACACCTTCTTGTGTAAGAGCTAAAAGTACACGTTGCGAAAATACCAGTCCGCCAAGCTGATTAAGGTTTTTTAACATATTTTCAGGATATACGACAAGGTTTTCAACCACATTAGTAAGGCGGGCAAGTGCAAAGTCAAGTGTTATGGTTGCATCGGGGGCTATGGCACGTTCAACTGATGAGTGCGATATATCACGTTCATGCCAAAGGGCTACATTTTCAAGTGCGGGATTTACATAACCCCTTATAATACGGGCTAATCCGGTTAAGTTCTCGGTTAAAACAGGATTGCGTTTATGAGGCATTGCCGAGCTGCCTTTTTGCCCTTTTGAAAAGAATTCTTCTGCCTCTAAAACCTCCGTACGCTGCAAATGGCGTACTTCAACGGCTATATTTTCAATTGAACCGGCTATCACACCCAATGTGGCAAAAAACATTGCGTGCCTGTCCCTCGGTATTACCTGAGTGGATATAGGCTCAGATGATAGCCCTAGTTTTTCCGCCACATAATCCTGAATAGTAGGTTGTATGTGGGCAAATGTACCTACGGCACCGGATATGGCACATGTGGCAATTTCTTCACGTGCATTTGCAAGCCTTGTGCGGTTGCGTTCCATTTCTTTGTAAAAACGTGCGAATTTTAAACCCATTGTAACGGGTTCCGCATGGATTCCGTGGCTACGCCCCATGCAAATCATGTCTTTTGTCTCATAGGCTCGTTTTTTAAGTGCCGCAAGCAGTTTGTCCATATCGTCAAGTAATATGTCGGCGGCTTGCTTTAACTGCACCGAAAGACAGGTGTCCAACACGTCCGAACTGGTCATTCCCTGATGCACAAAACGGCTGCTTTGTCCTATATAACTTGCCAAATGGGTTAGAAACGCTATTACGTCATGTTTTGTAACCGCTTCAATATCATCAATGGCTTTTACGTCTTTTTCCGTCCACTCTTTAGGGGCGTTATTCCATATGTTTTGAGCGTCTTCTTTAGGAATCACCCCTTCATTTGCAAGTGCATCACAAGCGTGAGCCTCGATTTCAAACCATATTTTAAATTTGTTTTCAGGTTTCCAGATGTTAACCATTTGGGGACGTGAATAACGTGGAATCATGTTCTGCCTATAATTTTTTTATTAAAACTTTCGGTTAAATGTAATATTTTTACTTTTCAAGAGTTATAATTGTCATCCCCGACTTGTTCGGGGATCTTTTTCCATTTACAGAAGATCGCCCTATAATTTGCTTCACAAATTCGGGCGATGACAATATTGTTAAAAAGTGTAAGTACCATATACAAATAGTAAGGAAATGCAAGAAGCTAAAGAAGAGATTGGCAATGACCCGGATAAGCAAACTTGTGGCTGCTTCATTTCTGACCTGACCAATTTGGGTAAGCAATCCGCCCACGCCAATCTCCAAATAGTTTTTAATTTATTATGCCTTATCTTGCAAGACCTTTATTTTGCTGTGATTCTTTCTTGCACTGACTTTCTAATTCGGGATAATCTCTTTTTAACTTTTTCATGTCTTTGTTAACTTGTTTGGTATCAATAGCTGAATTACAGGCTTCATATGCCTGAAAAGACTCCATATACAGCTCTTTTATTAGTTGGTATTTGCTAAGGGATCCGGTTGATTCAAGTGCGGGAGTCTCTAAAACGGCAGTGTAATATGCCAAATGACCGTAAGTCTTTAAAGCAGGCTTGTTAAGAGGGTTTTTAGCATCTTGATTCAAATTATCGTTTCTATCTCTGAATCGGTTGTTGAAATCAAAGTATAAGGTTTGTATTTCTTCGATACTATCCTGACTTACACCGTCTGTGCACATTTCTTCTTCAAAGGTTCTAATTGCCTTATTAGCCTTAGTAAGAGTTTTTTTATCAAATGTTTTAGATTTTGCCATATTAATCATTCTTAATAAGTGTTTAAAAGTAATTAATATATTAACCGTTACTAATTGTGTCAATTATTTAGTGTTATGAGAGAAATTAAAAAAAGCCCCGTAATCTACATGAGAAAGGGGCTTTTTAGTTTGTTAGGGCTGTTAACATCTACCTGAAGGACCCTAACCGGACTCTAGGAAGTTTGAATCAATATGTTTAATTTAGCATTAATGTATTAACAAATTGTTAACGTGTTATTTTTTTAAAATAATTTTGACTTTTTAAATTCAGGTGATACTAATTAAGTTAATTGTTAATAGATGCTAATTTGTATGGCTCTGCAATTTCAGGTTGTGGTTCTGTTGTTTATTAGCGGTATTCTTGGAGGGGTAAATGAGCGATACGGTAGATGTATTTAGAATAGCACGTCTTTTACTGGAAGAACACGGTGTTTTTGCCGCTGATGAAATAAAAGAAAAAATAAAAGCCTACACGGACGCAGGCGATTATAATGCTACTAAAATATGGTATGAGATTGAAGATGCCCTCAACGAAATAGAAAAATCCTCCGCAAGAGAAACTGAATCTGAAGGTGTTATCAGTTAATATCTGGACTAAAAAAATACAGCTCTTATACTCTTAATAATCAAAAACAAAATAGTGTATTAATTATGAGAGCATTAGATAATATGTCCGAAATTTCTAAAAAAAGTTCAAAAAAACTTATATTAATAGATGGTTACGGCTTTGTTTTCAGGGCGTATCACGCTTTGGCACGAGCTAATATGAAAAGACCTGACGGAACACCTGTCGGTGCTGTCTATGCTTTTACTAATATGCTGATAAAAACCATAAAAAACCATGAAACGGATTATATCGCAGTAGTGTTTGATTCGGGTGAAAAAACCTTCAGGAATGATATTTACAAGGAATATAAGGCGAACAGACCGCCCGCACCTGAAGACCTGATACCGCAATTTCCGCTTGTCAGAGAGGCGGCTAAGGCACTTAATCTGGCAATTGTTGAAAAGGTCGGCTATGAAGCCGATGATCTGATAGCTACATATGTTAAAATTGCCAAAGAACAAGGTTATGAAGTTATAATTATATCCTCCGACAAAGACCTTATGCAGTTGATAGGTGACGGTGTGCAGATGTACGACTCTTTAAAGTCCAAGATAATTGATGAGCAGCAGGTTTTAGAAAAATTCGGCGTTAAGCCCGATAAGGTTCTGGACGTTTTGTCGTTAATGGGGGATTCGTCCGATAATGTACCCGGTGTTCCCGGAATAGGTCCTAAAACAGCTTCCGAGCTTATAAACAGGTTCGGCACTTTAGAAAACGTGTTAGAATCTACTTCGGAAATAACGCAGAAAAAACGTAAGGAAACCCTTGAAGCCAGTAAACAACAGGCTCTATTGTCCAAAGAGCTTATAACATTATGCTATGATGTGCCGTTGGAATCTGAAATTGAGGATTTTGTCGTTAAAGATATAAATAATGAAAATTTGTTGATTTTCTTGCGTGAACAGGGATTTAAGTCCCTAATTGCAAAATTCGATAAAGACGGGATTGACGGCAATAATACTGCCGGTAATGATAATTTAGGCAAAAAAACATCTTCCGAACTGCTCAAGAATATAAAAGATATAAGCAAATGGCTAAATAAACAGGGTGAAATAAGGTGTTTATCTATTGATGTTATAAATGATGAAAAAACAGGGAATTTATTAGGAATAAGCCTATGTGTGGAAGAAAAAGCCTGTTTTTTCAGGTTTGAAGAGGATAAACAGCCTTCACAAACAAGTTTGTTCGGTGATGATAACGAGAATAAAGCCGACAAAATTGGAATTAACGAGGTTATTAAAGAAGTTAAAACTTATTTAGAAGATAAATCAATACTAAAAGTGGGGCATAGCTTAAAGAGATTTATCCAAGAGGCAAAGGAATGCAAAGTTGAAGTGCGGCCGTTTGATGATGTTATGGTTATGTCGTCAACTTTGGAGGGCGGCTTACACAAGCATGACATAAAAAATATGATTATAAGAAATTGTCCTGAAATTGAAGATGATTTTATTGATATTAAAATATCATCGGATATGGAAGATGATAAAATAATGCACCGTTCCTGCCTTATATCGGGTGCGTTACTGCATCTTCATAAAACACTAAAAGTAAAGCTGTTTAAAGAAAAGCAGCTAACTGCATATCATAGGATTGAAAAGCCTTTAATAAATGTTTTGGGGCAAATGGAAAGTAAGGGCATTAGGGTAGATGTTAATGTTTTGAATAAACTTTCCGGTGAGTTTGCTAAACAGGCGGCAGAATTGGAATTGGAAATACATAAAATAGCAGGCTGTGAGTTCAACATAGGTTCGCCAAAGCAGTTAGGCGAGGTTCTGTTTGAACAAATGGGACTAAGTACGGGTAAGAAGTCCAAAAAAAGCGGAGCTTACTCTACCGATGTTCAGGTTTTGCAAGCCCTTGCGGCAGAAGGGCATGATATAGCCGATAAAGTATTGCAATGGCGGCATATTAGTAAGATGAAAAGCACATATACCGACTCATTGCCCAAGCAGGTTAAGAAAGACGGCAGAGTGCATACAACATTTGAGATGGCAGCTACCAGCACAGGCAGGCTTAGTTCTCGTGACCCTAATTTGCAGAATATCCCCATAAGGACTGAGGACGGCAGTAAAATAAGGCGTGCATTTATAGCAAAAGACGGGTGCAAGCTTATTTCCGCCGACTACTCGCAAATAGAGCTGCGTTTATTGGCACATATGGCGGATATGCCTGTTTTGCAGGACGCTTTTAATAATAATCTTGATATACATGCCGCTACAGCAAGCCAGATGTTCAAGGTTGACTTAAAAGATGTCGATAGTGATTTAAGGCGTAAGGCAAAGACGATTAATTTCGGTATTATATATGGCATTAGTGCGTTCGGTTTGTCGCAAAGGCTTGGAATCCCAAGGGGTGAGGCAGCGGAATATATTAAACAGTATTTCGAACAATATCCGGGCATTGAAGCGTATATGAAAAAAACCGTTGAATTTGCAAGAGAACACAGCTACGTAGAGACAATATGGGGACGAAAATGCTTTGTAAACGGTATAAACGATAAGAATCCGGCACTAAGGCAGTTTTCCGAGCGTGCCGCTATTAATGCCCCGTTGCAAGGCTCTGCTGCCGATATTATAAAAAAAGCAATGGTTCGCCTTAATGATGAAATTGCGGAGAAAAATTATAACGCAAGTATTTTGCTACAGGTACATGACGAGTTACTTATAGAGGTAGCAGAAAATGAAGCTGAAAAAATAGCCAAGCTTACGAAAGATATAATGGAAAATGCGGTTAGTATCTCCGTTCCGGCTTTAGTGGATGTAAATATCGGTAATAACTGGAATGAAATCCATTAATACCATTTTTTACGGCAGATATTTACTATAAGCAAAATGATAAAAAACTTTATCAGGAACAATATAATCTGGCTGACGAACTCCCTGCTTGTCATTTCCAAGTCGCCCCATTCAAAGCCGCTTGAGAAAAGTATGTATAGGCTATGCACGAAAAAAACAAATGTCGTGCCGAGTATTAGTAGTATGAATGTTTTTTTTATTATGTTCATAGCCGGATTTATATTTATAAATTAAACCTATAAAATAAAAACAATATTTAAAATAGCAAATATTTTTATGGGATTGTTCAATAAATATAGATTTTGCAAAAACCGCACTGAATTCTTTAATTTTTTGTCATGCTGAATTTATTTCAGCATCTACTTTGTCATGGTAGAGATGCTGAAATAAATTCAGCATGACAAAATCTATGTTTGTTGAACACTCCAGTTTTTATTGTATTACTATATTACTAACTGTAATTTTTTTATATAAAATGTCGATTTTTAGTAAATCTATGCTTGCATATTGAGTAAAAGTATGTATTTTGCTACTTCGCTTAATTTTAAGCCAACGTATTTTTTGGAGAGAATAAGAATGCCTCTATATGAGAATACTTTTATTGTAAGACAAGACATGTCTACACAGGAAGTAGATAAATTAACGGAATCGTTTTCTAAAGTCGTGAGCGATAATAAAGGTAAGATAGTTAAAAAAGAGTATTGGGGTTTGCGTAACCTAGCTTATAAAGTGAATAAAAATAAAAAAGGTCACTACGTGCTGTTGTCGGTCGATGCAGAGTCTTCGGCTGTGGACGAGTTGCAAAGGCAGCTTAAGCTGAGTGAGGATGTTATCCGTAACCTTACGGTGAAAGTTGATGAGATTTCTAAGGATCCCTCTCCGTTGATGGGTAAGAAATCTTTTGCTAAGAAACCAATTAAAAGAGAGAGTGAATAATGTCTGAAGCTGCAGGTAACGTTCCTTTGGTAAGAAATGTGTTTTTCCGTCGTGTGAGAGGATGTCCTCTTTCAGGTGAAGATGCACCGAAAATAGATTATAAAGATATTGAGCTTTTGCAAAGATATATCTCTGAGCGTGGTAGGATTACCCCAAGCCGTATATCATCGATTTCTCTGAAAAAACAAAGAGAATTGGCAAAAGCAATTAAACGTGCAAGACAATTGGCATTGTTGCCGTACGTTGCACAATAATTAATTTAGAGGAATTAACATGGAAGTAATCCTTTTAGAGCCTGTCAATAAGCTCGGTAATGCAGGTGACATTGTTGAAGTAAAAAACGGTTATGCTAGAAATTTCCTTATACCGCAAGGAAAAGTGCTGCGTGCGAACAATGAAAATAAAGCTGAATTCGAAGCCAGAAGAGCTGAAATAGAAAAGCAAAATAAAGTTAAACAAGACGCTGCCGAAAAAGAGCAAGCCAAGATTAACAATAAGTTTATCGTAGTTGTAAGGCAAGCGGGTGAAGACGGTCGTCTTTTTGGTTCTGTAAACGCAAAAGATATCGCTGATGTGTTGCAAGCCTCTTATGGTGTAGAAGTAAAAAGAAACCAGATAAATCTGAATAAGCCTATTAAATATCTTGGTATATTCGCTGAAGAAGTGGTTATACACGGTAATGTTATAGCAAAAGTTAATATTAATGTTGCCAGAAGTGAAGATGAAGCAAAAGATGCGGAAAAAGAATTCCTGAATCCTGCTAAAAACGACGAGTCTAAAGCAAGTGCCGGAAAAGCTGAGAGAAAAGGCAAAAAAGACGAGTCTTCCGATAAAGATGAAGCGTTAGCTGAAGAGCCTAAGTCTGAAGAGTAAGATGCTTATAAAATAAATATTAAAAGGTCGGGCATAGGCTCGACCTTTTTTTATGGAGTGTTCAATAAACATAGTTTTTGTCATACTGAATTTATTTCAGTATCTTCTTTGTAAGGCAAGAGATGCTGAAATAAATTCAGCATGACAAAAAATTAAAGGTTTCAGTACAATTTTTACAAAAACTATATTTATTGAACCCTCCTTTTTTATGGATATTTGCAAAAATAATATCTATAAGTATATGTTATGAAGGTGCGTGAAGAAATCAAAACCAAAGATGAAACAGAGTCGATACAATATCGACAACCACCGCATAATACCCAAGCGGAGCAGGCGTTGCTCGGTGCTATCATAACAAATAACGATGCGATAAACAGGGTGGGGGAATATTTACGTCCCGAACATTTTTATGAGCCTGTACATCAGAGAATATATGATGCTATTTTAAAATTCATAGACAGGGGAACAATTGCCAGCCCTGTTACATTAAAGAATCATTTCGACAAAGATGAGGCGTTGGTAGATGTGGGCGGTGCCGAATATTTAGTACGCCTTGCAGGAATGTCCGTAGCTATAATTAACTTAGAGGCTTATGGAAAAATTATTTATGACCTTGCAGTCAGGCGTAATCTAATAGAAATCGGTGCGGATATTGTAAATGACGCATATGATGAAAATATAGAAAGGCAGGCTAAAGACCAGATTGAGGCGGCAGAGCATAAACTTTTTAATCTTGCCAGCGAAGGCACGGGAGAATCAGGCTTTCAGGCTTTAAAAGTCTCGCTAATTGAGGCTATCAACAAAGCCGATGCCGCATATAAAAGGACGGAAAGTTTAAGTGGAACAAGCACAGGTTTTATTGACTTGGATTCACTGCTTGGCGGCCTGGCTAATTCGGATTTGTTAATACTTGCCGGACGACCTTCAATGGGTAAAACTGCGTTCGCTATAAATATGGCGGTAAATGCGGCTAAGTATTTATTAGAAAATCATACTGACGAAGAAACATCGGCACCTTCTATCGGCTTCTTCTCGCTGGAGATGTCATCGGAGCAACTGGCAGCCAGAATGATAGCTATGGAATCGGGTGTGGATTCATCAAAAATGCGTACCGGTAATTTAACTGATGATGAGTTTGCAAGACTGGTTCAGGGGAATAAAAAACTACATAAGCTACCGTTCTTTATGGACGATACGCCGGCTTTGTCGATATCTGCATTAAGAACGAGGGCTAGGAGGTTGAAGCGTAAGCATAATCTTGGCTTGTTGATAGTGGATTATTTGCAGCTTCTAAAAGGCAGTGCAAAATCATCTGAAGGTAACAGAGTTCAGGAAGTTTCGGAAATAACTCAAGGTTTAAAAGCGGTGGCTAAGGAGTTGAATATACCTGTGATTGCGTTGTCGCAGTTGTCACGTGCCGTTGAGCAGAGGGAGGATAAGCGTCCTCAGTTGTCGGATTTGCGTGAATCGGGAAGTATTGAGCAAGATGCGGATATTGTAATGTTTATTTACCGTGAAGCATATTACGAAGAAAGAAAGAAGCCGTCAGATAGCGAAACTGAAAAAATGTCTCAGTGGCAAGCAAAAATGGAGGCTTGTCAGAATGTTACGGAAATAATAATTGCCAAACAGCGTCATGGACCTATCGGTACAGCGAGGCTATTTTTCAACGCTAATACCACGAAGTTTGAAGACTTGGCCGAAAATTACTCCGCATCTGATTCTTATGTGGGGTAGTTGTGTCGGTTTTATATTCTGGTTCTACTCTAAAGATTAATCTCAAGGCTATCGCCGATAACTATTTTATTTTAAAAGCCAAAGCAGGCGGTAGGGAGATAGCCGCTGTTGTAAAGGCTAATGCTTATGGGCTTGGTGTTGAAAAAGTTGCACCCGTTCTCAAGGAGGCGGGTTGTAAGCTGTTTTTTGTGGCAAATCTTGATGAGGCATTGGAACTCAGGGAAATACTTCCCTCCAGTGATATAGCCGTATTAAACGGGGTTATAAAAGGGCAGGGCAAATTCTTTGCTGAAAATAATATAATTCCTGTTCTTAATTCTATGGAACAAATTGATTTATGGTCTAAAACCTTTAATCAAAAGCCCTCAATGATACATGTTGATTCGGGAATGAACAGGCTGGGGATACCGATTGATGAATATGAAAAAGTTATAAATAGCGGTAAACTCGAAAAATTAAATGTTAAGCTGATATTGAGTCACTTAGCCTGTGCGGATGAGAAGAAAAACACTAAAAATGTCGAACAGTTGAATATTGTCAGAAAAGTAGCTGAGTTAACTCCTAATTTTAAAATTAGCTTCGCTAATTCATCGGGCATATTTTTAGGTAAAGACTATCATTTTGATATAGTAAGACCCGGTATAGCACTTTATGGGGGAAACCCGATTCCCAATAGTTTGAACCCCATGAAAAACGTTGTGGAAATTACCGCTAATATATTGCAGATACGTAATATTGACAGTGAGGAAACTGTCGGCTATGGTGCAACCTACATATTAGATAAAGGTTCAAAAATAGCCACATTGCCCATCGGCTATGCGGACGGTTATTTTAGGGTATTCGGTAATAGATCCTATTGTGCAATAAACGGAAAAAAAGTTCCGGTTGTAGGTCGTGTATCAATGGACTTGATTACTATTGATATTACCTCTATTAAAGACGAGATTAACATTGGCGACGAAGTGGAAATTCTGGGAGCTAATGTAAAATTGGACGAATTGGTGGAACTTGCGGAAACCATTGACTATGAAGTGCTGACATCACTTGGAAGCCGTTACAGGAGGATTTACACAAATTGAGGTTTTTTGTGAATATTTTACAAATAATAGGACGAATCTTTCTTGATTTTCTTGAGGCTATCGGTGATGTAGTAGTGTTTGCTATACGTACGATATTTCATATAATTACGCCCCCATACTACCCTAAGGTTCTTTTGAAATATATAGTTATAATAGGTTATTATTCTTTGCCTGTAGTGGGTCTTACGGCGATATTCACCGGAGCGGTTCTTGCATTGCAAAGTTATACGGGCTTTTCCCGTATGAATGCTGAAGATTCTATAGCTACGGTAGTTGTGATAGCAATTACAAGGGAGCTTGGTCCTGTACTTGCGGGGCTTATGGTGGCAGGGCGTGTGGGTGCGGCTACTGCTGCGGAAATCGGGACTATGAAGGTGACAGAACAGATAGACGCACTGGTTACTTTGTCCACAAATCCATTTAAATATCTTATCGCTCCAAGGGTGCTTGCAGGCGTGATAACATTGCCGTGTCTGGTGTTAATTGCCGATATAATCGGTGTGTTCGGAGGTTATCTGATAGGCGTAAATAAGCTTGATTTTTCATCAGGTAATTATTTGAGAAGTACATTCTCGATATTAGAGCAAAAAGATGTTATAACAGGTCTTATAAAAGCGTCTATTTTCGGTTTTATAATAACTTTGATGGGGTGTTATCACGGCTATAACTCAAGAGGCGGTGCAAACGGAGTAGGAGTTGCCACGACTAATGCAGTTGTTACGGCTTCAATGCTTATATTGTTTTCTAACTACTTTGCTACGGAGTTTTTCTTTACAAAATGATAAACAAAATGAACCCCGTACTTAAAGCTATAAAAGGTTATATGCGTCCCAAGAAGACGCAATCACGCACCCCTTCCGATGTGAAAATAAGACTTCGTAACGTCCATAAAAACTTCGGTGAAAAGAAGGTTTTGCGTGGAGTTGACCTTGATATCCATAAAGGTGAATCATTAGTGGTAATAGGCGGTTCGGGAAGTGGAAAGTCGGTTCTGATAAAAAACATTATGGGACTGATGGAGCCGACAAGAGGAAGTATAAAAATAGACGGGCAGGAAGTGGCAAATTTCAGTTCAAGGGAACGAGCCGTTATGATGGAGCGTTTCGGCATGCTATTTCAAGGCGGTGCGTTGTTTGACAGTATTCCGGTGTGGAAAAATATATCATTTGCCATGATGCAATCAAAAAAAGTTAATAATGCCGAGGCTTACGATCTGGCTGTGGAAAAACTAAATAATGTAGGTCTTGGAGGGGAAGTTGCGAAATTGTTTCCTTCGGAGTTATCGGGCGGTATGCAAAAACGTGTAGCACTGGCAAGGGCTATAGTACATAATCCTGAGGTGATTTTCTTTGATGAGCCGACTACGGGTCTTGACCCTATAATGGCAGATGTGATTAACGACCTTATAATAAAATGTTCCTCCGAACTTGGTGCGACAACGTTTACTATTACGCATGATATGCATTCGGCTAAAAAAATAGCCGATAAAGTAGCTATGATATATGAAGGAAAAATCATCTGGCATGATAGTGTTAAGAACCTTAACTCATGTGATAATGAATATGTGCAGCAATTTATTAACGGTCGTGCAAAAGGACCTATAAAAATGAAGCTTCAGGATCATTAGCTTATAGTTTTTTAACTTTTCAGTAGTTAGAATTGTTATCCCCGACTTGTTCTGGGATTTTCTACAAATTAAAATGAGATCCCCCTATAATTTCTATGAAAATTCGGGGGATGACGGGGTGCGTAAATTAAATTCAAATTTACTATATATAGATATAGAAAAAATTTAAAATATTTAAGTTAGCTAAATGGCAAAAAGTAATACATCATTTATCTGTCAGGAGTGTGGTACAGTCCATAAAAAATGGTCGGGCATGTGTTCGGGCTGCAATGCTTGGGATTCTATAGTTGAGGAGGTAAATGAAGGTTATTCTTCATTGTCAATGAAGAAAGCCGGACAGAAGATAGAATTTGTACCTTTGTCGGGAAAGGCTAAAGATGTTGATCGCGGGAGTACGGGTATTTCCGAATTAGACAGGGTCTTAGGCGGCGGTCTTGTTAGCGGAGCCGCTATTTTAATAGGTGGCGATCCCGGAATCGGTAAGTCTACATTAGTATTACAAACCGTTTCATCTATTTCACTATCGGGTGTGAAAACAGCCTACATTACCGGTGAGGAATCTGTCGATCAGGTAAGATTAAGAGCAAGGAGGCTGGGGCTTAACGAATCGCCCGTAAACCTTATGTCGGCAACTAATGTTAAAGATATAATCGCAAGCATTAATTCATCTGAAAAACCCGATGTGGTTGTTATTGATTCTATCCAGACAATGTTTATAGAAGAAATGGGTTCTGCTCCCGGAACGGTATCGCAGGTTCGTTCTTCCGCACATGAGCTTATCAGCTTTGCCAAGAAAAAGAATATTACCATGCTGATAGTAGGTCATGTGACTAAAGAAGGGCAGATAGCCGGACCTAAGGTGTTGGAGCATATGGTTGATACCGTCCTTTATTTTGAAGGGGAGAGGGGGCATCAGTTCCGTATATTGAGGGCTATAAAAAACCGTTTTGGTGCGGCAAATGAAATCGGTGTTTTTGAAATGTGCGAGAAAGGGCTTGTTGAAGTACCGAACCCTTCTGCACTGTTTTTGTCTTCAATAGGTGGTAAGATGAGCGGTTCTACCGTATTTGCCGGAATGGAAGGAACAAGACCCGTGTTGCTGGAAATACAGGCGTTGGTGGCTTCCACCCCTGTGCCTACTCCAAGAAGGGCAGTTGTTGGCTGGGACTCGAACCGTCTTGCTATGATAATTGCCGTTTTACAGACGAGGTACGGCATTTTTCTGGCGGATAAAGAAATATACCTGAATGTTGCAGGCGGTTTAAAAATAAACGAACCTGCCGCCGATTTGGCTGTTGCGATTGCTTTGATATCATCATTTGTTAATAAACCTTTGCCATATGAATGCGTTATCTTTGGTGAACTCGGTTTATCAGGTGAAGTCAGAATGGTAGGGCAGTCGGATATAAGACTCAAAGAGTCGAAAAAGTTAGGTTTTGCAAGTGCTATTGTGCCTTATGGAGTTAAAAATCAAAATAACTCCTTTATTTTAAAGCAAATCAGGCATATAAGAGAGCTTGCGAGTTTTTTTGAACAAGAAAAGCAAATTGCATAAGATATTTATATGGAACTTTCAGATTTAAACTGGTTTGACATAACGATAATCACAATAGTGTTTGTGTCGTCGCTACTTGCCTTTTTTCGCGGATTTATCAAAGCGTTATTTTCATTGATAACGTGGCTGGGATCTGCTGCTATAGCAATCTATTTTGCCCCTTTCTTTGAAGATTATCTCAAAAATTTCATTGCAAACGAAACGGTAACGAAAGTTGCATCTATTCTAATTATATTCTTAGTGGTCTTTACCATACTTGCTATCATTAACTCTAAAATACTTTTTTTGATACGCTCTTATCGAAAAAGTTTCTTTGATAAAACATTGGGACTGGCTTTCGGATTTGCCAGAGGTGTTTTAATCGTCTGCCTTGCATTTTTCTGCATGAAAACAGTGTCGGAAATGATAGAGTATGGAGGGGTAGAAAAAGGAGGCACAAAAAGATATGGTCCGGGGTTCCTCGTTGATGCAAAAACATATAATGTTCTTAACTATTCAACTGAAATCATTTTGGCAACGTTGCCTGACGGTTTACAGGGATATATGGTTGAGCGTGTTTCCGAAGTAAAAGACAGGGTTATAAAATCTATGGCGGACGGCGGTACGAAAGACGCAGTTCCAAGAGCATTAAATAAAGACGAAATGAAAGTAATGGCAAAGATAAAGTCAGCCATACCTGAAAAAGCTTATGAGAAGATAAAGACTAAATATGAAGCTAAAGGTGACGACCTTTCCGAGTTAGATAAAATGTCTATTTTCAGGGATATTTTGAATACCTACAGCGAGTCTTTGGCAAATGGGGAGATATCGGAAGAGGACGCTGTATTGGCGGAAGACTTTGATATGCTGAAAAATATTCTAAATGGCACTAAAATTGAAAATAAAGAGTTGCCACAAGAGGAAGGAACAGGGTATAAGCGGCTAAATATTAAGCAGTTAGACCGTCTTATTGATACTGTGAATGAAGGTGAGTAGGGTTTTATGATAGATGACTATATAAATGGGGACTCATTAAATGAAGAATGCGGGGTTTTCGGTATATATTCTAATCCTGACGCAGCGGCTCATACGGCACTTGGGTTACATGCCTTACAGCATAGAGGGCAAGAGGCGGCAGGAATAATATCTTTTAATCAGGGGCAGTTTTTCAGTCATAAAGCCATAGGCAAAGTAGGCGATAATTTCAGTTCAAAAGAGGTTATTGACGAATTAAAAGGCGATATTGCAATAGGTCATGTCAGATACTCTACATCAGGGGGAAAGCAGGCAAGAAATATACAGCCGGTTTTTGCCGAGTTCAGTTTCGGTGGAATGGCAATAGCACATAACGGCAACCTTACTAACGCACTTACCTTGCGTAAAGAGCTGATACAAAGCGGTGCAATATTCCAATCAACTATGGATACGGAAATATTTATCCATTTAATCGCTAATAGTACCATGTCGAAAGCCTTAGACCGTCTGACGGAGGTGTTAAGCAGGGTTGAGGGTGCTTATTCTTTAGTTGCCATGACGCAGAAAAAATTAATAGGCGCACGTGATCCGCTGGGGGTCAGACCGTTATCTTTAGGACGTTTAGGCGACTCATATATAATAGCCTCCGAAACATGTGCATTCGATATAATCGGAGCTAAGTTCGAACGGGATATTGAACCGGGCGAAATTGTAGTTATTGACAAAGACGGCTTGCACTCCACAAAACCTTTCGGTGATAAAAAATCCCGTTTCTGCATTTTTGAATATGTCTATTTTTCCAGACCGGACAGTGTAGTTGAAGGAAGAAACGTTTATAACGTCAGGAAAAACATAGGAAGACAGCTGGCTAAAGAAAGTTCCGTTAAGGCGGATTTGGTAGTACCCGTGCCTGATTCGGGAGTTCCTGCGGCAATCGGATATGCTGAGGAAGCGGGGCTTCCGTTTGAACTGGGTATTATAAGGAATCATTATATCGGGCGTACATTTATCGAGCCTACCGATCAGGTGAGAAATCTTGGCGTTAAGCTGAAGCACAATGCTAATTCCGAAGTTTTAAAAGGCAAAGAAGTCGTACTTATTGATGATAGTATCGTAAGGGGGACTACTTCCAAAAAAATCGCATCTATGATTCGTGAGGCGGGAGCGACGAAAATACATATGAGAATAGCCAGCCCTCCGACAATCGGTCCTTGCTATTACGGAGTCGATACTCCGGAAAAAGAAAAGCTTATAGCGGCTAATAATTCGGTTGAGAAGATTGCCGAAATAATAGGTGTTGATTCTCTAAAGTTCGTATCTGTTGACGGTTTGTATAGAGCTAGCGGTTATGATGCCAGAAATAACGAGTGTCCGCAATTTTGTGATGCATGTTTTACAGATGATTACCCTATTCAGGTTGCCGATTTAGGTGAAACTTCACAGTTGCCACTATTTCAGGATACAAGAAAGGCATAAAATGACAAAACGATTAGATGGCAAAATTGCACTAGTTACGGGTGCTTCCCGAGGAATAGGAGCGGCAGTCGCTATAAAATACGCAGAAGAAGGGGCGCATGTAATCATTGCCGCAAGAACTGCGACAGCTTTAGAATCGGTTGATGATGAAATAAAAAAAATTAACGGTAACTGCACTATTGTGCCGGTCGATTTAACCGAACATCAAAAAATAGACCAGTTAGGAGCGTTAATATATGAGCGTTTCGGGAAACTGGATATTATCGTAAGTAACGCTGCACAGTTGGGACATTTAAGCCCTTTACATCAAATCGATACCAAGGTTTGGGAAAAAATCATAGCGTTAAATATGACTGTAAATTATCGAATATTACGAAGCATGGATCCGTTATTAAGGATGTCGGATTCCGGTAGGGGAATATTTGTAACTTCGGCAGTTGTACAAAATGACTCTCCTTACTGGGGTGCTTATGCGGTAAGTAAGGCAGGATTGGAAAAACTGGTAAAAACATATGCTATGGAAGTAAGGCAGTCTAATATAAGGGTAAACTTAGTTGATCCCGGGCAGGTGGATACAAAGATGCTTGCCGAAGCCATGCCCGGACTTGATATGTCGAATATAGCAAAGCCGAGCCAGATTACGGAAATATTTGTTCAGCTTGCCGAAAGTTCGTTTGATAAGAACGGTGAAATATTTCAGGCACAATAATTTCTAATGTTATGGGATTTAGCCACTTATAGCGTTAACTTGTGTTTGTGTCGATTTGAGGGAGTGTTCAATAAACATAGATTTTGTCATGCTGAATTTATTTAAGCATGACAAAAATTCAATATTTCAGTGCAATTTTTACAAAAGCTATGTTTATTGAACACTCCCCGATTTGAAGCAATCAATAATTGTTTGTTTTTATAAATAATTAAGTATATTAAACTTAAAATGAATGACCTCATAAAATGTGGTTAGGCTGATGATTTTTGTTGTGCTGAATTTATTCGGGCAGTCTAAGCATAGCAATAGAGGCGTAAAATTAAATTAAAAAGGTTTGTTTAGTGAATATATTCAAGACATTGCAAGTTGAAATAGAAGGGATTTTAAATCAGTTGATTTCAGAAGGTGTTATTCCTTCGGGTGTTTCTTTTGCGGCAGTTACCGCCGAGCCTCCACGAGATGCAAGTCATGGCGATGTTGCCACGAATGCCGCTATGGTAATTGCTAAAGCTGCGGAAAAGAAGCCTGTTGAACTGGCACAGGCTATTTCTAAAAAACTTGAACTTGTGAATATGGTAGATTCGGTAAGTACCGCAGGTCCCGGATTTATAAATATCAAATTAAAGCCGTATATTTGGCAGGACGTAGTTCTTGGCATTATTGAAGAAGGTATCGGTTACGGCAATTCCAATATGGGTAAAAACGAAAAAGTTAATATTGAATATGTTTCAGCCAACCCGACAGGACCTATGCATATAGGGCATTCAAGAGGTGCGGTTTATGGTGATGCACTTGCATTGTTGTTATTAAAAGCCGGATATAATGTTACAAAAGAATATTACATAAACGATGCAGGTTCGCAAATAGATGTATTGGCAAAATCGGCATATCTAAGATACAGGGAGGCTTTGGGTGAGGATATCGGCGAAATTCCCGAAGGGTTATATCCGGGTGAATATCTGAAAGTTGTAGGTGAATCACTGGCTCAGGAATATGAAAAAGACCTGATTGCTAAAAAAGAAGATAAATGGTTGCCGATAGTTAGGGAATTTGCCGTAAATACAATGATATCCCTTATTAAAAACGATCTGGCGGAACTTGGAATAACCCACGATGTATTTACTTCTGAAAAAGCCATACAGGATAGCGGAAAAGTTGAAAAAGGTTTGAAACTATTAGAAGAAAAAGGGCTTATATATAAAGGTATCCTTGAGGCTCCCAAAGGTAAACAGCCTGATGACTGGGAGCCTAGAGAGCAAACATTGTTTAAGTCAACGCAATTTGGTGATGATATTGACAGGGCAATAAAGAAATCTGACGGAAGCTATACTTATTTTGCCGCTGATATCGCCTATCATCTGGATAAGTATGAACGTGGTTTCAATAAGATGGTGATAGTGCTGGGTGCAGACCACGGCGGTTATGTAAAGAGGCTAAAATCCGTTGTGAAAGCCATTAGTGACGGCAATGCGGAAATTGATGTTAAAATTTCACAGCTTGTTAATTTTATGGATGGCGGCAAGCCTGTTAAAATGTCTAAGAGGGCAGGGACGTTTACTACCGTGCGTGATGTACTAGATGAAGTGGGTAAGGACGTAATACGTTTTATCATGCTTACACGTAAAAATGATGCCGTATTGGATTTTGATTTAAAACTTGTTAAAGAACAATCTAAAGATAACCCTGTTTTTTATGTGCAGTATGCATGTGCAAGGGCTAACTCGGTTATCAGGAACGCAAATGAGGAATGTCCTGAAGCTGTAGAGATGGCAAAGGAAATAAACAGGGATATGCTGGCAAAACTTGATTCACAAGAGGAGATAGCTTTAATAAGAATAATGGCACAATGGCCGAGGATTGTTGAGGCGGCCGCATCTGCAAATGAACCGCATAGAGTAGCTTTTTATCTACAGGAGCTTGCGTCACATTTCCATGCCTTGTGGAATAAGGGTAAAGATGATGAGGTTTTGAGATTTATTTTAAAAAATAACCCTGAAGTTACGGCTGCAAGATTGATTTTATTAAAATCTATGATTAATGTAATAAGTTCCGGTTTGTTTATTTTTAACATTGAACCAGTTAGAGAAATGTAGTTATGGAATTTAATAGGGAAAAGCTAAAAGAGGAACTGCTAAAGAGCTTTGATGATAATCCGAAGCAACCTTCCGCTGCGGGCAAGAAGCCTGAAATCGATTTGGAATCCGAACCTGGAATACCGGTAAAAATATTACTTCCTTTTGTGGTTATAGTGGCGATAGTAGGGGGAGTTTATGCTTGGAAAAGCGGAAAGTTGTCTTTTGATTCTAGTTGGAGTGGTGAGGCTGTCGTAATCAAGGCGGACACAACCCCTATAAGGGTAAAACCTGAAGAACCCGGCGGTATGTATATCGCTAACCGTGATAAGCTGATATATGATACTATTTCAGATAAAGACGATAACTCTCTGCCAAAGGTAGTAAAAATACTGCCAAGGCATGAAGAGCCTGTCGAGCGTGAGGATATAGCCGAGAAAGCCGAGGAGCTGTTTGCAAGCTTGCCGTCAAAAATAGTTGAGGATAAGCCTGAAGAAATGGTGGAGAAAACAGCCGCTGCTGAAAATGAAAAGGTTGAAAGTCCTGATGTCATAAAAAAACAAGAGCTTTTATCATCTGATGTTAATGTGGTTGAAGCAGATGTAATAGAACCTGCCGAAGAAGTGAGGGGCGTTTTAGAATCAATTACGGTTGATGATATAAAAAATGTGCCTACACCTTCTATCAGGTCAAGGGGAGTGGTCGAGCCGAAAAAGTCAAATAACGGCATTATCATACAGCTTGGCTCTTTTAGAACCGAGGGGGATGTTGAAAAAAACTGGCAAGTTATAAAAAAGAAACACGGCTCACTTTTGGGTGAGCTACAGTTAAATACGCAAAAGGCCGATTTGGGTGATAAAGGTATATTCTACCGTTTAAGGGTCGGAAGTCTTAATAATGAGTCTGATGCCAGAACATTATGTAAAAAGCTCATAGAACAAAAGCAGGGGTGTTTCGTTGTTAAAAAGTAATGCTGTTATATTCGGAATAGAAGGACAGGAAGTCTCTTCTAGGGAAAAAGATTTTTTTAAAAATGTAAAGCCGATAGGTTTTATATTATTTGCCCGTAATGTTGATAATCCTGAACAGGTAAAAGCGTTAGTTGGGGATTTAAAGTCTGTTGTAGGCTGGGATTGTCCGGTACTGATAGACCAAGAGGGGGGGAGGGTATCCAGACTCAAGCCTCCGCACTGGAGAAACTCCCCGCCAATGAGCGTTTTTGCCCAACTTGCTAAAACGGATATTAAAAAAGCGGAGCAAGCCTCTTATCTAAACTCACGTATTATAGGTAAGGAATTGTTCGATCTGGGGATTAATGTCGATTGTGCGCCTGTATGTGACCTGTTATTTGATGATGCCCATAATATTATAGGCGACAGGAGCTTCGGCTCTGATGTTGAAATTGTAACAAGGCTTGCAAGAAAGTCTGCACAGGGGTTTTTAGATAGCGGTATTTTGCCTGTAATTAAACATATTCCGGGGCATGGAAGGGCGTTGTCCGACAGCCACCTTGAGCTTCCTGTAGTAGATGCATCGCCGGAAGAGTTGTATGAATCTGATTTTAAAGTGTTTAAAAATCTGTGCAACATGCCTTGGGCAATGACTGCACATATATTATATAAAGCCATTGATGATAAGAAGCCTGCCACCTTGTCCCAGAATTTAATTAATATTATTCGAAACGAAATAGGGTTTAAAGGTTTTCTGATATCTGACGATTTGTCTATGGAGGCTTTGCAGGGAAGTTTTGCCTCCAGAACAAGGGAATCTCTAAATGCCGGTTGTGATGCGGTGTTGCACTGTAACGGGAAAATGGACGAAATGGTTGAAATTGCCGATAATGTGGGTGAGCTTTCAGGAATGGCTAAAAAACGCCTTGAAGATAGTATGCATCTTATATCATCTTGCAGTAACGATTATTCTAATGAAGAAGAGCAATATAAAGAATTATTTGCATGCTAATAACTTATTTTAGTTTTACAATGCGTTTAAAATGTTTATCTTCTTTTGGTTATTAAAATTAAATATATAAGGAGTCATGTATGTCATCTTTCTATGGAGGTCTATCGGCTGAACATCTTAGACAGTTTGTTGAGCGTCTTGAGCGTTTGGAAGAAGAGAAAAAGAATATAGCGGAGGATTTAAAAGAAGTTTTTGCTGAGGCTAAAAGTGCGGGTTTTGATGTAAAGATAATACGCCAAATTCTGAAAATAAGAAAAATCGAGGCAAATGAATTAGAAGAACAGGAATATTTGCTAGATACCTATAAGCGTGCGTTGGGTATGCTTCCTGAACTGGACGAAGATCCGGCACCAAAAGAGGTTGAGGCACAAGAGCAGGCTGCATAATAAAAAAGGGGAGTTTTTAACTCCCCTTAAATTAACATTTGTAGATTGCAGAAAATTCTCACGCAGCTTTCTTAAAATCACCTACATTTCTTCGAAGTAGCTTGATTTCATCTTTGAGCAATAACTTCTGCTTCTTTATTCTTGATATTTCCGTTGTCGGTAGGTGATGTATATAAGCGTTGTGTAATTCCTCTTCTAATTGCTTATGTTTTTCATTTAGTGTCTTTATATGAGTAGTAATTGACATTAATACCTCCTTGATTGTTAATTGATTAACTAACGGATAAAAAGGATAACATAATTCTTTCCGGATTAAAATAATAAATGACATTTTTTTCTTAAAAAAATATAAATTACATGCATTTAATCTTCGTTATTTTTGTAAAAATGGAATTGTTATTATGGATAAAAAAATTATAATTGCTATAAGTGGTGCATCAGGTGCTATTTACGGAATAAGGCTACTTGAAGCACTTAAGCAAACCAATATAGAAACTCATCTTATAATAAGTAAGGCTGCGAGAATTACTATCGCTCAGGAAACTAAATATAAACTATCCGATGTTGAGAAGCTTGCCGATAAGAATTATAACATAGAAGATATCGGTGCTGCCATATCCAGCGGTTCATTTAATACTATGGGTATGATTGTAGTGCCATGCTCAATAAAAACCATGTCAGAGATATGCACCGGAGTTACCTCAAACCTGATAAGCAGGGCTGCCGATGTAATATTAAAAGAAAGACGCAAGCTTGTACTTGCGATCAGGGAAACGCCTTTTCATTTGGGGCATCTGCGTACAATGACCGACTTAACTGAAATGGGAGCTATTATAGTTCCGCCCCTACCTGCTTTTTATCCTAAGCCGGAGACCGTTGAAGAAATAGTAGATCATAGTGTCGGGAGGCTATTGGATATTTTTAATATTGAAAATAATCTGGTAAAAAGATGGGGTGGATTAAGGTAAATTGTAATAAGAGTTCTTATATATTACCTTTGGTAGAATTTTTAATAATTTTATTTAAAATATGCATATAATATACTGCAATTTAAAATTGAAAATAGTTCTTGATATTATTAGTTAAATTTAATTGTTATAAGTCCCGAAATGGCACGCCTGATACTAAAATGATACAAAAGTTGCCTGATTTTGCATTTTATCCTTGCTATTTGTATGTTTTTTGTGTATAAACCTGTCCAAACTTTAAAAAATTAACTATAATGTTGGGGTTAGTATCTTGAGCACGAATAAAAAAGTATTTTTTCCATTGGAAGATAGAATTGTATTAGATGCGGCAGCTTTGGCAGTAGCAACTGATAACTTAAACGATGATAATCATAGCGTAAATGATTACTCAAATAGCGATACGAATGATAACGATACTAACCAAAATCCGCTGGATAGTATTGTAGAAGGCGTAGCTCCTTTAGCAAATAACCGAGTTGTTATAGTTGATGAAAGGTCGGATCCCGACAACGAAATCCGTAATTACTTAGAGCAAAATAACGTTACCGTACATACTATTAAGGCAGATCAGGACGGTGTTAAAGAAATCTCGTCCATACTTGGGAAATACCAAACAGTCGAAACTTTAGATATAATATCGCATGGTGATGAAGGTGAAATGCACCTTGGTAATGCCATATTAGATAACTCCACAATCGATCAGTATTATCAGGAACTGCAAAACTGGTCTAAAAGCTTTACCGACACAGCGGACATAATGATATATGCCTGCGATGTAGCTTCAGGTGTAGACGGTGTTCACTTTGTAGAGCGTATTTCGCAAATTACCGGCACAGATATTGCGTCATCTGATGATGTAACAGGAAAGTCCGGTGATTGGACGTTGGAGTATTTTATAGGTAATGTGGATTCCGGTCTTATAATCGATTCAAACGCTGATATTGATGTTGACCTAAAAAGCAAAAGTAAAGACGGTGGCAGCAAGAACAAAGCTCCTGAGGTAGAGGATATTAAAGTTAAGACTGCTGCCGATACAAATATATCCATTGCCCTTGAAGGCAGTGATGATAAAGCTGAAAGCCAGTTGACCTTCTCATTTATTGAGTTGCCTAATTCAGGTCAAGGTAAATTCGTATTAAACGGTAGTACGATACAGCTAGGTGATGAAATTTCGTATGATGACAGAGATGATATAATATTTGACCCTGCTGCAAATTTTGACGGAAAGGCAAAAGCTAAATATGTAGCTACCGATGACGATGGAGCTAAAAGTAAGTATGGCAAGATATATGTTGAAGTAGCAGAGGGAAAAGGTGGTAACAATTCAGACCCTATAGCTAAAAATGACAGCATTAATGTTGATGAAGATAGTTCAAAAACAATAGACGTTCTTGCCAATGATTCCGATCCTGACGGTGATAATATTATAATTGAGTCGGTTACTTACGGTCAAAAAGGCTCTACTCAGATAGTAAACGGTAAAATAGTATATACTCCTAATGCTAATTTTAATGGCACGGATACGTTTAAATATACCGTAAGTGACGGCAAAGGCGGTAAGGATACAGCCACGGTTACAGTATGTGTTGATCCTGTAAATGACGCTCCTGATGCTAAGGACGATATCGCTACTACTAATAAGAATACGGCTAAAACAATAGATGTTCTTTCTAATGACACTGATATTGACGGCGATACGTTAACTATTGAATCCGCCACTCAAGGTTCCAACGGAAATGTACAGATAGTAAACGGTAAAATAGTTTATACTCCTAACAATGACTTTAGCGGTACGGACACTTTCCATTATACGGTAAATGACGGCAATGGTGGTACTGATACTGCAAAAGTAACTGTTACCGTAACGCATGTTAATGAAAATCCTGATGCTCAGAATGATAATGTTGATGCATATGAGGATGTTCCTGTTACTATAAACGTACTTGCTAACGATACTGACGGCGATGGTGATACTCTAACCATAGAATCGGTAACTAACGGTAATAACGGAACTACCGAGATATTAAACGGACTGGTTCTTTACACTCCGAATCAAGGCTTTTCAGGCACTGACACATTCACATATACGGTAAATGACGGTAAAGGCGGAACTGACACCGCTACGGTAACTGTTGATGTTTGTCCTAATCCTGATATTCATTTCTCCGATGCATTCACAGTAGGTTTGGGTGATGATTATATATTTGCCGATGAAGATCCTTTATTTGCAACCGAAGACTTTAAATCAGATGAAAACTATCTGATTCGCGTTGATATGCAAACTTTAGGCTCACCGCATACCGTTTCTATCGATCAAGACCTTATTGATAACGGTTCCGTAGTTATCCATACAGGTGCTAACGGAACAAATTCACTATGGTTCAAAGGTAAAGGTGACGATATAGTTGCAGCGTTGCAAACATTGAAGTTTACATCATCTGCAAATGATTCAACAAATGAAACTATTGTTGCATGTGTATTCAGGGAAATTCCGGGAGAGGGCTTTAAGCACGTAGACATCAATTATATTGATGCAATAATCGATAGCTCCGTTGCCGCAAATGATGATACTTTAAAGGCATTTGAAGATACTCCTTTAACGATAAATCCTGACGACCTATTGGCGAATGATGAAGGTAACGCCTCAATAGTAAGCTTTACGCAGCCTGAACACGGTACTATCGTCGAAGACGGTAACGGTAATTTAGTTTATACTCCTGACTCTGACTTTAACGGAACGGATACATTTACATATACCATATCAACCGGTCAGGGTAATTACTCTAACAACCTTATCGTAAACGGTAGCTTTGAGGCCGATAACGTAAGCGACCATAACGGTGCATGGGAAGTTTATCCTAACTCAATTACAGGATGGCAAACCGACATAGGTCCGGGCATTGAGATTCAGACCGGAAATACAGGCGGTATAGGTGCTACTGACGGAAATCAAAAAGTTGAGCTAGACTCGCATTTTGCCACCGATACTAACAGTAATATGTACCAAGATGTTGATGTAAGCAATGCAAATGATACTTTACTTCTTCAGTTCGACTATTCAGCCCGTAATCATGGTGATACGGCGGCAAGCAGTGTGATAGAAGTTTACTGGGACGGTGAATTGGTAGATACTATAACTGCCGCTGCAAGCGGTTGGAAAACATATAGCTACAATGTCTCATCAGTCGGTAAGGATACCGCAAGAGTAGAATTCAGAGCGTCCGGAACCGATGATACTTACGGCGGTTTAATAGATAACGTTAAATTATTGGATTCAAATCCTTCAACCTCTACCGCTACGGTAACGATTGAAGTCTGTCCTGTAAATGACGCACCTGTTGCAGGTGATGATTCGATTACAACTGCTGAAGACACGCCTGTATTAATTGATGTTCTTAATAACGATGATGATATTGACGGTGATACGTTAACTATAGTTTCGGTAACTGATGGCTCAGGCGGCACTGTAGTAATAGAAAACGGTCATGTAAAATATACACCTGATGCCGATTTTGTAGGAACAGACACATTCACATATACTGTTGAAGACGGAAACGGCGGAACCGATACGGCTACTGTAACTGTAGAAGTTACTCCGGTAAATGACGCTCCTGTTGCTAATACGGATAATGTTGATACAAATGAGGACACTCCTGTAGTTATAGACGTTCTTGCCAATGATGATGATGTTGACGGTGATACGTTAACTATCGATTCTGTAACTGACGGCTCACACGGTACTGTGGTAATAGAAAACGGTCAGGTGAAATATACACCTGATGCTGATTTCAACGGTAACGATTCGTTCACTTATACTATAACTGACGGCAATGGCGAGACAAGCACCGGTACGGTTAATGTTACTGTTAACCCTGTAAATGATGCTCCTTTAGCTGAAGATGATACTGTAACTACGGATGAAGATACTCCGATAACTATTGATGTGTTATCAAATGATGACGATGTTGATGGTGATGCATTAACAATCACTTCAGTGTCAAATCCTGCAAGCGGAACCGCACAGATAGTTAACGGGCAGATAAAATATACTCCTAATAATAACTTTAACGGTACGGACACATTTACTTATACGGTATCTGACGGTAATGGCGGCACGGATACGGCTACTGTAACCGTTAACGTGGATTCTTTAAATGATGCACCTGTTGCACTTGATGATGTTGTTGCTACATATGAAGATACTGTCGTAGCTATAAACGTATTAATCAATGATACTGACGCTGATTCAGATGTATTGACAATTACAGATGTAACTGACGGTGCAAACGGTACTGTAGTTATCGAAAACGATCAGGTTAAATACACACCTAACGCCGATTTCAATGGCGTGGATACATTTACTTACACTATATCAGACGGTAATGGCGGAACTGCTACTGCTACTGTTACGGTGCATGTATGTCCTGTAGCTGACAATCTGCAAGCACATGATGACAGCTATACGGCAAATGACGGTGATAACCTGACTTCCGAGTTAATAACTCAAGAAAACACTCCATTGGATATACAAGTATCCGACCTATTGGAAAATGATGAAGGAGTAAACTTACTTCCTGCTTCTGCGAAAGTAATCATTGAGTCAACTCCTGCTAACGGAACGCTTTATTTGGTTGACGGTCAGAATATGACTCAGCTAAATAACGGTGACACGGTTGAAACTAATGCAACAATCAGGTTTGTGCCTAATCAGGGTGTAGATGGTATTGATAATTTCCAATATTCAATTCATGTACCATATGAAGGTTTTGATAGCTTAGCCGATTACCAAACTCCGACTCTTGGTTCTCCCAACGGTAACGGAATGGACGCAGTTGTAGTTACTGATCCGGGTGAGCATGAGGTATCTGTTTCTTTTGTAAGCAAATCTGCCGGATTTAATAATACTCTTGGCTATTATATCTATGATTGTCATGGCAATATAACAGAAACTGACGTTATCTGGTCAAAAATCTCAGGTTCTCAGCCTGATTCGGTTATCGGCAATCTTGCTGAAGGGCAGTTTTTAGGGTTCTTCCTTGCTGCCGATGGCGGTGATGCCGGATTAAATGACTCTTCGGAAATAAGATTCGTTGATGCTAACGGTCAGCCTGCAAATTATAATTTAGCAGTAGCCGGACAAAGCCAGTTTAATCTTCAATATAAAGACGGTAACGATAATTGGGTAGACTTTAATGCCGGTGCAAATAAAGGTGTATTCCATAGCAATGCTGCCGAGTTAAACCCTAATGGTCTTGAACATGTTGTTACCGGAAAAGTTGATGTAAACGGTCAAAGCCAGTTAAAGGTTACTTTTGAAGACCTTTATGTTAACTCGGATTGGGACGCAAACGACCTTACATTCTTGGTAAATGTTGCCGACCAAACCAGCAATGTGGCAAATGTTACTATTAATGTAGAAAACACTAACGATGCTCCTATTGCCAACGAGGATAACGTAACGACATTGGAAGATGTTGCAATATTAATAGATGTTCTTGATAACGATACTGATGCCGATGGTGATACGTTAACTATCGATTCTGTTACTAACGGCTTAAACGGCACTGTTGTAATAGAAAACGGTCAGGTTAAATATACGCCTGATGCCGATTTCTTCGGTCAGGATAGCTTCACATATACAATTAAAGATGATAGCGGAGAAACGTCTACCGCTACTGTAAAAGTGAACGTTCTACCTATTAATGATGCTCCTATCGCTAATCCTGATAGTGCTACAACCGACGAAGACACTCCTGTTGAAATAGATGTTTTAGCAAACGATACTGACATAGAAGATAACACCTTGACTCTACAGTCGGTTTCTCACGGTGCGAACGGAACTGTAACTATAGTAAACGGGAAAGCCGTATATACTCCTGATGAGGACTTTGTAGGAACCGATACGTTCACATATGCAGTATCAGACGGTAATAGTGGTCTTGCTACAGGCACGGTAACCGTAACGGTTAACCCTGTAAATGATGCTCCTGTTGCATTTGATGATGTGGCTACAACCGATGAGGATACTCCTGTAGTTATAGACGTTCTTGCCAATGATGACGATGTTGACGGCGATACGCTAACTATCGTTTCTGTAACTGAAGGTCAAAACGGTACTGTAGTAATAGAAAACGGTCAGGTTAAATACACTCCTGATGCCGAGTTCAACGGAGTTGACACATTTACATATACTATATCTGACGGAACAGAAACTCATACAGGCACGGTAACCGTAACGGTTAACCCTGTAAATGATGCTCCTGTTGCATTTGATGATGTGGCTACAACCGATGAGGATACTCCTGTAGTTATAGACGTTCTTGCCAATGATGACGATGTTGACGGCGATACGCTAACTATCGTTTCTGTAACTGAAGGTCAAAACGGTACTGTAGTAATAGAAAACGGTCAGGTTAAATACACTCCTGATGCCGAGTTCAACGGAGTTGACACATTTACATATACTATATCTGACGGAACAGAAACTCATACAGGCACGGTAACCGTAACGGTTAACCCTGTAAATGATGCTCCTGTTGCAGGAAATTATGAGGTTTCAACGCAAGAAGATACTTCTATTAATGTGGATGTATTATCTAACACAAGCGATCCTGATGGCGATACTGTAACGTTATTGTCGGTTAATAATCCTTCACATGGTACTGTTCAAATAGTTAACGGACAGGTATTATATACTCCGGACCTTGATTACAACGGTAATGATGAGTTCACTTATGTTGTATCAGATGGTAATGGCGGTACTGATACCGGTACGGTTTATGTTATAGTTACCCCTGTAAATGATGCACCTGTTGCAAATGATGACTTTGCTATCACGGATGAAGATGTTCCTGTAACAATAGATGTTCTTGATAACGATTTTGATGTTGACGGCGATACTATTCAGATTGACTTTGTAACAAACGGCAATCACGGAACTACACAAGTTGTAAACGGTGAAGTGGTATATACGCCTAATCCGAACTTCTTTGGTACGGATACATTTACTACTTATGTAATTACTGACGGACAGGGTGGTTCTGCTCAGGCTATGGTTGAAGTTACGGTTAATCCTGTAAATGACGATCCTGTAGCGGTTGATGATTCTGCATTTACTTCGGAAGATACTGCGGTATCGGTTGATGTTGTCGGCAATGACACTGATATCGAAGGTGATACATTAAGTTTGGAGTCGGTAACTGACGGTGCAAACGGTACTGTTACCATAGTAAACGGTGAAGCGGTCTATACTCCTAACCAAGGATTCTCCGGTACGGATACATTTACATATGTTGTTTCTGACGGTAATGGAGGCACTGATACCGGTACGGTTACAGTAGAGGTTGTTTCTTCAAATGAAGCTCCGATTGCAAGACCTGATTCTGCAATAACCCTTCAGGGCAAGCCGATAACTATTAACGTACTTGCCAATGATAACGATGTTGACGGAACAATTGTAGATGTTGTCCCTGTAAATCAGCCTAGCTACGGTACTATTACCGTTAATCCTAACGGTTCGATAGTTTATAATCCGAACGGGGGCTTTACAGGTACTGATACCTTTACTTATAGAGTAATTGATAATGACAACAATACGTCATTACCTGCTGTTGTTACCGTAACGGTAAAACCGCTTACATTGCCTGACTTTGGTCCGGGTGCAAATGATGAGGATGATTCTGACGGAACACCTGAACCATTAAATAACTCATCAAATCCGGGAAAACTTGGTGATATAGGTAACTACGATCCTTATGGAAAAATAAGTAATTTTGATTACTCCGACTATGCATTAAGACTTGTATTTGAGCTGCCTGATGTGGTTAAAAAGTCTGAAGGCTCTCAAACATTCGGTATTCCAAGAACAAGCTTTGAGCATAGGGACGATAAAGAAATACAATTCGAGGCATTAATGGCTGACGGATCGGACTTACCTGCATGGATGGAGTTTGATGCGGAAAAAGGTGAGTTTAGAATATCACCGCCGGATCTGCCGAATGAGAATTTCGAAATTTTAGTTACGGCTAAAGACGATGATGGCAATGAAGCCGAATCAACATTCACGCTAATATTGCTTGATGAAAGTAGTGTTGCATTCTTCGAAGAAGAAAGTGGTGAGAATGAGGAAGATGAAGATATCTCGGAAAATTCTGCACCTGTGGATGCCGCTTTTGAAGCTTTATTAAAAGAATTTAATGAGTTTACTAAGCGTGATTTTAATGATGGATTTGTTCCATTTTCTAAACAATTAAATAATAATTTAAAAACTGAGTTGGATAGTCGTGCTCTTGAACTTATCAAGAACATGTACGCCGCTTAAAAAGTGAGGACTAAAAGTGTTTAATTTAAATTCGATTAATCAAAAGTTTGTATCGGCAGGTTGTACGGTATTTACTGCATTATTTTTAACATCTTGTGCTACAAAGATTGAACCTTTGACAGAAGATGAAATTAAAAAAGTAGTAAAACAGGACGCTAAATTTATAGCTGAAAACAGAGTTTCTGTTGATAAGCCTGTTACAATCTACGATGCTATGGCTATGGCATTAGTAAATAATCTGGATTACAGGGTTCAGCTATTAGAGCAGGCTGTCGCACAAGGTCAGTTTGATGTGGCTAAATTCAATATGTATCCGAAACTTAATTCCACAGTGGGTGCGTCGCACAGAAACCCTGCAAGGGTGTCTAATTCGGAGTCACTTGCTACCGGATTGCAGTCTTTAGAGCCGTCAACTTCCGAGGATAGGGATCGTTCATACGGTGACCTTACTTTTTCTTGGAACGTTATTGACTTTGGTGTGAGCTACTATCAGGCGAAACAGGAAGCTAATAAAGTGCTTATTGCTAAAGAGCTTAGACGTAAAGCGTTACAAGGTCTTTTAGTAAGGGTGAGAGAGGCTTACTGGAAAGCTGCCGCATCACAGGCTTTGAAGGAAAGGGTTGACGATATAATCGTACAGGTTAAAGCTGCCCTAAGGAAAGCTGAAAAAGTTGAGGAGCAAAAGTTAAGACCGCCTTTGGAGTCCTTGCGTTTCCAACGTTCATTGATGCAGATATTGCAGGAAATGAAGGCTGTTAAAGATGACCTTGAAAAAGCTGAGATAGAACTATATCAACTTTTGAACATACCTATGGAAAGAGGCTACGAGCTTTCTTTTGATGAATTGGATTTCGAAGAAATACCTATAGTTAATATCGGTAAAGAAGAGCTTATTGAGATGGCTTTAGTTGAGCGTCCTGAGCTTCGTGAAGAAATTTACAGGCATAAAATCAGCTATGCCGAGACTAAAAAAGCAATGCTAAGACTACTTCCGGGGCTTGAGTTGAAAGCTGCGGAAAACTTCGATAGTAACAGCTTCTTAGTTGACCAGTGGTGGCAAAATGCCAGTGTTCAGGTTACTGCCAACCTTGTTGATATAGCTACATATAAAACAAGGATTAATGCTGCTGAAGTTCAGGAAGATCTGGCTATTCAGAAGCGTATGGCTTTACAGGTTGCGATTCTTTCACAGGTTAACATATCTTACAAAGACTATGAAAACTCAATGGAAAATCTTGATCAGGCACGTAAGGTAAGTGATATTGACGAGCAGATTAGCAGGCTGGTTGATATTTCTGCAAGGAACGAAGTGGAGATAGAGCTTGAGCGTATTAAAACTTCTGCTGCTGCTATATCTACAAAGCTTCAGGAATTCCAGTCATATGCAAATTTCCAGAATGCATTCGGCAGGTTATTGTTCTCTGTCGGTTATGATGTAGTTGACATTGACGGCGAGTACCATAATATATATTTGTTATCAGATCACTTTAAGGAGCAATTTGCTGCCGTATCCGGTCAAACAATGACTTCGGTTATAGCAAGCATTAAAGAAAGACCTAAGCAGACTGATGTTAACGGTATATATTAGTACGGATAAATTTTTAAATGAAACTTTTATCTAACTTAGTTTTTATAATATTGGCACTCGGCAGTGTAGCAACCTACGCTGCCGAGCTTGAGTATAGCGACTATGCTAACGGTCTCCTTGATAAAGAGGATAGTGTTGCGAATATTTCAGACGGCATTAAGGGGCAGCTACAGCCGGTAAAATACGCTTTAATATCCAGTGAGACAACGGCTAGTATTACAACTATAAGCGTATCTGACAGCGATACGTTTAATAAAGGCGATACCTTAGTAGAATTTAATTGCAGCATAGAACGTGCCGAGCTTAAAAAAGCACAGGCAGCTAAAAATGCAGATGATACGAGGGTAAAGGTCAATACTAAACTTGATGAGCTATCTTCAATAAGCCAGCTTGATTATAAACTTGCCGTATATAAAGCGGAAGAATCTGCTGCTGAAGTTTCTATAATTTCCGAACGAGTCAGAAATTGTAAAATTAAGGCTCCATATTCGGGTGTTGTAGAAGAAGTTTTAAGACAAAATTACGAATATGTAAAAAAAGGTGAGCCTGTTTTAAAAATTCTTGATGATTCGGTGCTTGAAATTGAGCTGCTTGTTCCGTCACAGTGGGTAACATGGCTAAAAAAAGACAAGGAATTCAATGTTGACGTATCAGAATTAGGAAAGTCATATAAAGCACAGATTACTACCATTGGTGCAAAAATCGATCCTGTTAGCCAATCTATTAAGATTAAAGGTGCTATTTCCAATAAAGATAAAATATTGAAGCCCGGAATGAGTGTTACGGCTTTTTTTGAAAAGTAGAATATGGACAAGCAAATACCGAATCTCGTACAGTCGACTAAAGATCTGGCGGCTCTTGTAAAGCTTGAGCAGGAGGCATCTTTACAAAAAACTCCTGAGGATTTGTACAACCTTATAATTCACAAAACAAGACAGATAGTCAGCTATGATTTCGGTGTATTATGGTTAAAATCAGGTAACGAATTCGTCAAATTCACCGACGTAGACTTAGATAATAAAAATGTTCCGGTTATTGAGCTTTTAAAGCATATAGTAAAAAGAAAAAGAACCGATCCGATTGAAAAAATTGCTCATACCGACTTAAAAGGTCATTATGCCGATTCTGCTAAAGACCACCTTTTTAGGCATACTATTATTGTTGAGCTTGAATTGCATAAACAGGTTGTAGGTGTTTTAATACTCTCACGTAGTGAATTATGGCATAAACGTGAAATGGTGTTGCTGGACAATCTTAGATATTGTTACGCATTATGTTTGGGGTGTTTTAATCCCAATATATTGCATCAGGCATTTTGGAAAAAAATTGTAAATAAATTCTTCTCAAAAACCAGTTATGCCGTAGTTATTTCTGCAATATTATTTATTTTATTTGTTGTGCAAGTGCCGTTGACGGTATTGGCACCTGCGGAAGTTGTTTCCAGTAAGCCGGTATATATAAGAAGTGAAATAGACGGTGTTATTGAAAAAATACATGTTCCGCCAAATAATTTTGTGGAAGAGGGGACTAAATTATTTTCACTCAACAAAGAAAATATTCAGTCACAGCTTAATATATTAGAGAAAAAACTTGCTCTCGTAGTAACCCAGCATAAGATTGCAAGCAAGTCAGGGTTAAGTGATAATAAGCAAAAAGAAAAGATACCCGTTTTCAAAAAAGAAATAGAAAAAAACATAGCCGAACTGGAATACTACAAATACCTATTGGGTAAAACCGATATATATGCCCCAAAATCAGGACTGGTTATATTTGACCGGACTCACAAGCTAGAAGGTCGTCCGGTAAAAACCGGTGAAAATATAATGCTGCTATCTGATGAGAAGGAAAGTGCGTTAGATATTTTCCTGCCTGTAAATGATGCTATTAATTTTAAGGAAGACGGCATAGTAAAGTTTTTCCTCAATACCGCACCAAGAGAGCCGTTAGAGGCTAAGATAACATATTCATCTTATGAGGCGGAAGTTACGCCTGACGGTGTATTGGCATACCAGATAAGAGCTAGTTTTAATAACGTCAGTGAAGATGAAAGCCCAAGAATCGGTTTAAGAGGTTCTGCTAAATTATATGCCGACAGTGTTCCTCTTATATATTACCTGCTTAGAAAGCCATTATCTTATTTAAGACGCAAAATCGGATTCTAAAATTGTCAGAAACACAATTGCCTAAATTAAGAGAGAATTTAAGCGTGTACCCTGAAGACGGAGAAAGGGGCAGCTCGCAAAGCTGGCTTATATATGATAGCATAGTTCATCGTTTTTATCAAGTTGGTTACGTTGAATACTTAATCTTGTCTTTGTGGCATCTTGCGGATAAAAACAAGATTATCGAGGCTTTAAGAGTTGTCTATAAAAAGACAATAACTCCCGAACATTTTGACGAGTTTTTCCAGTTTTTAGTTATGGCAAGGCTGCTGCAATATAGCAAGTTTACTACCTCATTTGGTGCGGATAAAAAAAATAAGTTGCCTTTTTTAGCTAAATTTCAAAAGCTTTTCTTTTACCGCATACATCTTTTTAGACCTGAAAAAATATTAAATGCCATACTTCCATATTGTAAATGGATATTTACAATACAATTCAATATTGCAATGATGTTTGTAATCTTTATAGGTGCATTCGGCATAATAAAGAACTTTGAAAGCTACTTATCAACGTTTAAATATTTTTTGAATATCAGCGAGATAGGTCTTTGGATACTTGCGATTGTAATCGTTAAGATTGTGCATGAATTCGCTCATGCTACGGTATCAAAGCATTATGGATGTAAAGTGTCGTCAATGGGAGTTGCCATACTCGTATTTTGGCCTGTATTATTTACAGATACTACCCACACATGGTCATTGAACAACCGAAAAAAAAGAATATTGATATCTTCGGCGGGTGTTATAAGTGAAATATATGTAGCTGCAATTTGCAGTATATTATGGCTGCTTCTTCCTGACGGAACTATTCGCAGTATCGCATTCGTCTTATCCGGCACGGCATGGATAGCGTCTTTATTTATAAATGCCAATCCGTTCATGAGGTTTGACGGTTATTTCGTATTATCCGATATAGTAAAAATTCCTAACTTACACCAAGCTGCCGGTCATTATCTTAACCAGTATATCGACAAATATATATTCGGTGTAAAAATATCAAAAGATTTGTCACATATTAAAAAATCGGCAAGACCGAAACTTGCGTTATTCGGACTGGCAATATTTATATACAGGCTATTTTTAACAACGGTGATATTACTGCTTATATATAACTATGCGTTTAAATTGTTAGCTTTTACAATGATGCTGCTATATATTTCATCTGTATTGATTTTACCTCTATATAGAAAAATTAAATATTTAAAGTCGCTGAAAATGTCTAACTTTAAAAGAAATGTATTAATAAGAACAATTGCTTTTGCATGGATTCTAATGTTGTTTATTTTGTTTCCGTGGCGTTCAAGTATCGAAGTTCCGGCCATCATGCATTTTAAAAATAGTAGCGTATTATACGCAGATTCGGATTCTGTTATAAAAAAAATATATGTAAAACAAGGACAGCGTGTAAATGAGGGGGACATATTACTTGTACTTGATTCGCCAAGTATAAATTATGATCTGCAAAGGCTTGAGCTTGAATATCACATTTTAAAATGGAAATATAAGGCAGCCTCTGTATCTGAGGAGTATAAGTCTATTTTACAAACTACGATGAAAGAGCTGGACGAAAAGGAAAGTGAATATAAAAGCTTTCAGCAAAAGAAAAACCTGCTGGTGGTTAAGGCTCCGCACTCAGGTATTGTATATTTTCCATCATTTTATATAGAAGGTGAGCTTTCATATAAAAAAGGGCAGGATATTTTGTCCGTTATGTCGCCTGATGAGCTTGTAGTAACCGGTTATATAAAAGAAGATGTGGTGCGGTATTTTGAACCAAATGAAAAGGCTTCCTTTTACCCCGAAGATATCTCATTTAAAACGGTAGATGCATCAATATATAATGTTTCTCCTGTCGGCATTGAAAGAATGGAGCAGCCTTATCTGGCTTCGGTATATGGCGGAGAAATCGCAGTTACCACAAAACAGGAGGAGGGTAGGGAGGAATTAGTACCCCAAAGCGGTATATACACAATCACGGCATTTGCACAAAATGACAATCTGTATAGTGAAAAAAACTTCCCCATGATAATAAGGGGAACAATGGTTTTAAAGTCAAAGCCATATAGTGTCGGTAAATCATTCTTTGATTTTGTATATGCAGGATTTTTAAAGCACTCAAGCTTTTAACTTTTTAGCTTTAGCAGCCTCTTTTTGTGTAGCGATACGTGATTTGCCGGTTATAATATCCTCTCCCCACTCGTCTAACAACTTTTTTTGTTCATTTTTGAGTGCCTTTGTCTGCATGTCGGCACGTGCGGTTATAAATATTAAACTCAGGTTAGGCAATATCCATATCAGCATCCAGCCAACTGCGGAAAAGCCGTATATAACAAACCATGTCAAAGGGTCTGTCATTAAATGCTTGGCGTATATGTCTTTTTCGTAAGTAAGACCGATTTCGAATAAGTATGGTATTACGGCAGTGAAATTACATGCTGTAACCGTTTTTGAAGCAAACCTTCCCGCCCCCCTGTCAATAGTCATAGATAATATTGAAGGCAACATGCCAAGTAAAAAGAAAGCGAATGCGTAATATGATATGCTTATAAGCCACACGACTATACCGAGTCCGATTATCTTGCCGAAGATACCTATGCCCTTTAGCTCGCTTCTTTTGTTTGATTTTATTTTTTTCTTTGCTTTTTCCTCGGAGGTTGCCGAGTTTTTTTCTTTTGCCATATCAGAATACTTTTAATATCAATATTATAACTACAATGGTAGCCATAAAAAAAGTTAGAATAACGGATAATTGAAGTCCGTATAGATAGCCCATATTATTCACCGCTTTTTTGTTATTTAATTTGCTTATCTGTATCGTGTTATTGCGGTACTTCAAAACAGCCCTTCTAAAGCCTATCCTGTCTTTTAATATATATTTTCTATCGGTGATTAGAGAAAGAATATTAGTTATATTGCCTTTTTTGGTTATTTTCTCTAGCTCGCTTATTATCTCTTCGCGAATAAACCTGTTATGGAATGTCTCTACGGAATCCGTTACCAATTCACCTATATTAGCACATAATTTAGGAAGATTTTTTACCTTAAATGTTTGCTGGGCAACCGATAGCATAGCAAGGTTTTCAATGCCTTTATGAGTAGCCATATCAGGGAATTTACTAAGGGATTTTATACGCAGCTTTACGGGCAGCTCTAACTTTGCAGCTATAAAAGAGGTTAAGTGCAAATCAAAATTATTATTGTTAAGAGGCTTATCCTGCAATACCTCAAGTAAATCAGGTATGGAACAGGCATAAGCGTTTTTCAGCAAATCTGACTGACAAGGCATTTCGGAATTTAACTCATATAACATACGTTCAATGCCGAAGCCTTCGTATTTTTTCCTGAATAACTCCGTGCATCTTTGCATAACAAGAATATCTTCTTTTTCAAGATTGCCGGCAGATTTGTCAAAATCTTTATATGAAGCAAGGCTATGTTTTATAATGTTCCTAATTGCCTCAATGCAATCATTATCGGATTTATAAAATGACTCAGCAAGAAGAAAACCTATAGCGTCTATATTAACGGAAACCTGTTTAACCCTTATCGGTCCTGTAGGATCAAGTAGCATTATATATTGTGCCACCATTTCATCATCTCTTGTAAATGTACTGTCAGAGTCTTCGGAGCCAAACCTCTTGCCGAGAATTTCCATTTTTTCAGATAGCTTTATATCCTGCACGCTTCTTTCAATCCAACGAATCAAAGTGCTGTCTTTTAAAAATTTTTTAGCATAATCCCAATCCTGATACATTGCATAAGCTAAATGCTTTTTACTTAAAAATCTTTTATTATTAAAAAGGATAGGTCGCCCTGCATCAATGTTTTCCGTCGGAGGCAATAAGTTATAACGCCGTCCTCCGAGCCACTCGCTCATTCTTTCAACATTCCATGTCTGCTTTATATTTTCGTTAATAGCACCCCTTAAAAAGTCAGACATATAAGGGCTTACATCTATCCCGTCAGTAACCATTCTGTATGTGTTTTTTGAGTATTTCAAATCTAATAAAAGTTTATCAGAAGCGTTTGAATAAGGGTTCTTTCCCCTGACGCAAAAAGCCGACATAACTCCAAGAGCGTGGAAATCAAGTAACCCCGGAACACCTTTGCCTTTTCCGATGGGAGCGGTGGAAGCTCTTGAAATACTTTCATAAATTATAGGCTGGCTATAACCGCAAGGCTCGGATATACCCTCACCCAGCGTAACGGAACCGTTTTTATTTATATAAACATTATCAAGGTTTATTCTTCCGTGTGTTATAGATAGTTTCTCAAATAAATTTATAACCTGTGATAGAGGTGTGACAATTTTTGAAATAACGGTCTCTTCATTAATAGAACCGTTCTTTTCCAAAAAATCTGATAGCTTTATACCTTCGGGTTTCTCTATAATCACCGTGAAAAACCTGCCGTTATCAAGAGAGGTTTTAATAACCTGTGCGGCAATGATATTTGTGAAATTATTTATGTTTTTTCCAAGAAGTTTGTTTATCTCGATAATTCTTGACGGATAGTGTCTATGTAAAGTTAACGCATAATATTTCGTACTATCATCTGCTATTATATCTGTAACTTCATATGCCTTTGCTAAAGCGGTATCAAATTCTTTAAGCGGTTGTTTAGTGTTTATTTTGTAACGTCCGAATACTATATCGGTTCTGTCAGAACAGCTAATACGTAAATAAATACTTTTACCTATCTGGTATTCGGTTCCATAAGAGTCGCCGCTAAGACCTGACAATCCGCTATTTTCTTCGCTTTCAATATCTAGCTCAACTCGATTTATAATTTCGTCTGCGATACCGGATTCCTGCACCATAAGATTAAAGATGTTTTATTAAGGTTAAACCGACAATATTTAAACTTAGGACTTTTTATACCATTATTTTATTTATTGTAAAAATATTTTATCGGGAAGTGTTCAATAAATATTTATAATACCTAGGGATAACTAGCTTGTAATATTGCTTAGTGTTATGTCGCTTGATATCAAAGCTAAAATATAAGGCATTAAGGGGACTGTGCTATCATACTTATTAGTTTCAATATACTCTATAAGCCTTTGCTTGGTGTTTTGGTCAAAAGCCTTGCCTTTGTACTTTTCCTTTTTTATGAATTCCAGGATAACACAGATTGAATCTGCAACACTAATAGGGAAATCAGCCCTTTGAAACAAAGAGCATATAGCGTTTTTTTCCGCACTTCTGACTAATGCCCTTACATTAATAAGCGGTATTCTTGAGCATACTGAAAGGCTTGCTTCAAAAAAGTCCAGATTACCTTCACAAATAGCCCTCAAAATAATTGAGCTTGTAAGTTTTTTGTTGCTATAAAGGTGTCTTGCAAGCTGTTCTGATTTTACCGTTGAGCTTGTCATATTTTGCTCGGAGCGGACTTTTTGGCTACTATCAATTATAGGTTCATCACTTAATAAGCCGAGTGTGGCTCTTTCATATGTTTCAACGGCGATATCTTTAGAGTCTGCACTCTTATATTTTAATTGTTTCTCTATTTTAGATTTTAGTTCGTCCGTAGTAAATGATATCATCTTCTCAACTACTCCAATAGGTAAATTACCTCTATTAATTAATGAATTAACAACGTCACCGCTCTTAGCAAATTCTTCAGCCGCAATTAGAAGCGTTTCTTCGGAGATTTGAGCGGTTTTATTTTTAAACAGGCTTGAGCAAACTTCTTCGCTCCTCTTTAAAACCAAGGCTGAAGACATATTATTCGTTACATCATCACGTTTAGTTATAGCAATTAATTTTCCTACATTCTCAGTGCTGACTATTATTTCAAGCAAATCACCTTCGGTTAGCACTTTTGAAAATTCCAATATTGGAATTGCAACGTCTAATTCATCGTTAGCAAGTCTAATGGCTACATCATGGGGAATATCAGGATTTCTTTTTAAGCTTTCCGCTAGTGCTTTCCTGACTCTAAGTTCAACGTCTTTTGCAAACAGGCGAATGATGTCGCAGGCAATTTTTTCTTCTTCGCCCTCAAAAACCGCATGATTATAATAATCGCATATTCTTTTGGCGATAGTCTCCCTAACTTCAGGAAGCGGAGACCTTTTTAATGATTCAACATCTTCTATAAGAGCCATATAGTCACCGTGTCTTTTTAAAGTTACAAAAGTAATTTGCAAGGCATACTATTATACAATTATTAAAAAAGAGTTAACTAATGGCAGTTTTTTTGTTTTATTTTTCGGACTATCCTATTAATGGGCTTTCGTGCTATAGTTCTGCCAAATGACTTCCGTATTTTTTTATTTTGTCACCCCGTCGAATGACGGGGTCCGGTTTCAAAAGAGAGATTTCTCCCTTGTGGCTTCAGACCCCGTCATTCGACGGGGTGACACGGAGAGGGTAACAAATAATAGTTTGTAAATTGTTCTCAAACGCACGAAAATTATTTTGAATAACTATAAAAGCTATGTTTGTTGAACACTTCCTATTATTTAACTTAAGAATAATTCTTTTGTAATTGCAATTAAGCTATTTGGATACTATAAAAAATAACAATCATTGATAATGTATAGATGGAGAGCGTTTTGAGTAAAGTTTATCAATCGGCAAAAAATGCACTGGAAGGTCTTTTAAAGGATCATATGACTATAATGGCAGGAGGGTTCGGTCTTTGCGGTATTCCTGAAAATTGTATTGAAGCGGTCAGGGATTCGGGTGTAAAGGGGCTTACGGTTATCAGTAATAATTGCGGTGTGGACGATTTCGGTCTGGGTATAATGTTGCAGACAAGACAAATAAAAAAGATGGTATCGTCATATGTAGGTGAAAATAAAATTTTTGAAAAACAATATCTTGACGGCGACCTTGAGCTTGAGTTAAACCCACAAGGGACGCTAGCCGAACGTATCAGGGCAGGGGGTGCGGGTATTCCGGCTTTCTATACTAAAACAGGCGTTGGCACTGTTGTTGCCGACGGCAAAGAGCTGAGGCAGTTTCATGGTGAAGATTACATAATGGAGCATTCACTATTTGCCGATATAGCAATTATTAAAGCACAAAAAGCCGATACTGCGGGTAATCTTATATATAATAAAACCGCACGTAATTTTAATCCTATCATGGCTACGGCGGCTAAAATAACTATCGCCGAAGTGGAAGAAATAGTGGAGGCAGGAGAAATTGAACCTGATAATGTTCATACTCCCGGAATTTTCGTGCAAAGGATATTCAAGGCTAAAAACTTACAAAAACGCATTGAACAACGCACTATAAGAGAGGCGGCATAATGGTAAAACTTATTTTTCTTTCGGGCAGTATCAGGAACGAATCTTACAATAAAAAGCTGGCAAAACTTGCCTGTGATATTGCGGGCGGTATTGATGGAGTTGGAGCCTCTTTTATCGACCTGAAAGACTATGAAATGCCTTTATATAACGGTGATTTAGAAGCTAGTTCCGGCTTACCTGATAATGCTAAAAAGCTAAAAGATATATTTGCAAAGTGTGACGGTTTTTTTATAGCCTCTCCCGAATATAATAGTTCGTTGTCGCCATTATTGAAAAACAGTCTGGACTGGATATCAAGACCGCATGAGGAAAATGAAAAGCCTTTACTTGCCTATGACGGAAAGGTTGCTGCAATTTCTGCGGCATCTCCCGGCGGGTTTGGCGGAATGCGTGCCTTAGTACCTTTGCGTATGATGCTTGAAAATATATCTACAATAGTTATACCCAAGCAACTGGCAATACCGTTTGCAAATCAGGAGTTTGACGATAACGGGGCATTAAAGAACGAAAGGTTCGGTTCCGCTTTAAAAGCGATGGTTGAGCAGTTTGCAGATACTGCAAAGCGAATGAAAAAATAAGACATAAAGGAGAATAAAATGCCTTGGACATCAGAAGATATGTGCAAAATCGCCGCTAGAGAATTTGAAGACGGCTTCTACGTTAATTTAGGTATAGGTATGCCTACGAAGGTTGCTAACTATATACCGGAAGGCATCAATGTTACATTGCAAAGCGAAAACGGATTGTTGGGGCTAGGTCCATTCCCTACCGAAGATGAAGTTGACCCCGACCTGATAAATGCAGGAAAACAAACAGTTACCGCAGTAAAAGGCAGTAGCTTTTTTGATAATGCCACATCATTTGGCATGATACGCGGCGGACATATAGACTTGTCTATACTCGGTGCGTTGGAAGTTGCAAAAAACGGTGATTTGGCTAACTGGATGGTTCCGGGTAAAATGGTTAAAGGTCCGGGCGGAGCAATGGATTTGGTAGCCGGAGTTAAAAGGGTGGTAGTTCTTATGTCACATGAAAATAAGAACGGAGAGCCGAAGATACTTAATAAATGTAACCTACCGTTAACCGGAAAAGGCGTGGTTGACCGCATTATAACCGAACTTGCCGTTTTTGATATAAATGAGGACGGTCTTGTTCTGGTAGAGCATTCTTCGGATACATCTGTTAATGAAATAAAAGATAAAACGGAAGCTGACTTTATTATATCACCGAACATGGAAATACGTGATATAGTTAAAGCTTGCTAGCCGTGGCGTTTAGCCGTAAAATGGTATTATGTTGCGGAATGCACCATTAATTGGTTTTTGTATTAAAATAGTTGTCATGCTGAATTTATTTCAGCATCTATTCTTTTTTACAAGAGAACCTGAAACAAGTTCAGGTTGACAAAAAATTATAAAAAACCAATTAATGGGACATTCCGCTATGTTTTTAATATCAATAGATAAGGCTAATGAACCGTATATATTACAATATCTTTGCAGCATTAATCATAATATGCTTCAGCATCTCTCATTCATTTGCCAAGACAATAAAAAGTGATGAGGCTACTATAAGTTTAATTGTCGGTGAGTATAAAGACGACGGCAATATAGTTGCGGGGTTACATTATAAATTAGAAAAAGGGTGGAAAATATATTGGAGAACGGCAGGAGATACCGGCTTTCCTCCTCAAGTTGATTGGGAATCGTCGCAAAATATATCGTCAATGGATATGTTGTGGTCTGTTCCAAAGCGTTCCCGATATGAATTATTAGAAAATGTATCTACGGAAAGCTATGAATATGAAGACGAGGTGCTATTCCCTTTATATTTTAAAGCTGCTGATAATTCAAAAGATTCTGCTATAAATTTAAAAATATATTATGCTATCTGCAAAGATATATGTATCCCTGCAAACGTTGATATCAATGCAACAGCCTCAGTCGGTCATAAATCGGAAGAAAATCTAAAGTTAATTGAAAAATTCGAAGAGCTTGTACCCAAGCAAAGCCCGTATAACGGCGTTGATATAGTAAGTGCCGGTTTGGGTGCGGACAAGTCGGGCAATAATTATTTGCAGGTTGCCGTTAATAGCAGTGTTCACGATATTGATAAATCCGACATATTCATAGAAAGCGATGAGGATATAACCTTCTTTGCTCCGCAGTCAAATATACTTAACAATAAACATGTAGTATTTAATATTAACTATAAATCGCTTAGTAGCGATGCAACTATAAATAAGGGTAAATACCGCATAACTATAGCTAGCGGTACTAATTCAGTTGAGAAAACATTTGACGCAAGCGATTTTGGTATCGCAAAAGAAATTGCACCATCCGGCAAAAGCAAAGCTGCATATTCAACTCTTATAATACTTTTATTTGCGTTTATCGGGGGGCTGATTCTAAACATAATGCCTTGTGTGCTGCCCGTATTGTCAATAAAACTCATTAGCATTATAAAACATGGAGGCGGTGAAAAAGCTCATATATCATCAAGCCTGCTTACAACGGCAGTCGGTATTATTACATCATTTCTCGTTTTAGGGTTGTTTGTATTTACCCTTAGAACAGTCGGAGTAAATGTGGGGTGGGGCTTTCATTTTCAAGAGCCGTTATTTATTATAACCTTAATTATAATATTATCGCTATTTGCCGCAAATATGTGGGGGTTCTATGAATTTAGGCTTCCGTCATTCTTGAGTGATAATATAAGCAAAAAAGGTGAGGGGGAAAGCCTTACGGCACACTTTTTTACCGGAGTTTTCGCAACTATATTGGCAACACCATGTACCGCACCGTTTTTAGGAACGGCGGTAGGCTTTGCCTTGGGTGGATCGGCGATAAATATCTTTGGTGTTTTCTTGATGATGGGAGTGGGTATGTCTACCCCTTATCTGATTTTAAGCATATTTCCTAAAGCTATTGCAGGGTTGCCGAAACCGGGATATTGGATGGTTGTAGTTAAGTATATAATGGGCTGTTTTATAGCATTAACTGCCTTATGGCTGGGGTGGGTACTATCTAAGCAGCTTGGAACAATTTCAGCAATACTACTTCTTGCCGTAATAATAAGCCTGCTGATATTTCTTCATTCTAGGGAAAAAATAAAACAGTTTAATAATCGGTCGGCTAAATATATAACATATCTGCTGTTGATTAGTCTGGCTTTTATATTTCCGCTAAAATTTGAGTCTAAACAAGAGACTGCTATAAATTCGGATATATGGCAGGAATTGCAAATAGATGAAATAGATAATTTAGTTAATGAGGGAAACATTATTTTTGTAGATGTAACAGCGGACTGGTGTTTAACATGCAAAGTCAATAAGTTCCTAGTTCTGGACAATAAGGAAATAATAAAACTCTTTAAAGAACATAATGTAATAGCAATGCGTGGCGATTGGACAAATAAAAATAGCGAAATAGCGGATTACTTGAAGAAATATGACAGGGCAGGGATACCTTTCAACATTATTTACAGTCCTTCTAATCCTGACGGAATAATAATGTCCGAGCTGCTAGACAAGCAAGATATTGTAAACTCAATAAAAAAGCAAAAAGTTAAATAAAATTGCAAAAAGCCTCTTGCAATTGCTATCATTTTGCGTATTATACTCCCCACAAAAACTACTTATGAGCGGGTGTAACTCAGGGGTAGAGTGCAACCTTGCCAAGGTTGATGTCGAGAGTTCGAATCTCTTCACCCGCTCCAATTCTCTATCCCAACCAATCCAACAAAGTCCAAAAACACTAGACAAATCAAGCTTTTTCTTGTAAAGCTTGTCTATTGTCATCTAAGCTAGTCCCTGCAAATCTAAGAAAAGTGGGGGCATAACCGGGGGCATGTTTTTAAAACTTGATTTGGTATGCCCCCAAAATGAAATTAAATGACCGGAAATGTAAGAACGCCAAGCCTAAAGAGAAATCATACAAGTTATTTGATGGCGGTGGACTGTATCTTGAAGTAATGCCGGCAGGTGGCAAGTTATGGCGATTAAAATATAGATTTGGAAACAAGGAAAAGAGGTTGAGCTTTGGAAGATAGACCCAGAAGAATTATTTACAGACCATTTATGTAAAAAATATGGTTTTCCTAAGAATTATGGAATCGACTATCATGAAAAATATGAATTAGCTCCATATGACCAGTCAAATGGAATGTGGAAGTTGCTTGAGAAAGGTGGAGAGTATTTGCCCGAAGAGCTTCTTGTGAGTATAAAACAAGAAAAGAAGGATTATGCTTCTTATATAATTAAACAACAGCCCTTTACTAATGCGTTGGAAAATTATTTAGAAATACCCAAATCAAAACTTTTCATATCTCTTAAAGACGGGAGTGTTAAAGCTTTTGGAAAAAAAGTTTTTGATAGTGTCGCTAATATACCGTCAGAAGAATTAGTGAGAAAAGGCACAAAGTTAAAAGATGTTGATGATTGCTTGGGTGACTACCTTGATGTTTTTGTTACACACCCTGAGACCGAAGAAATTCTAACAAAGCACTGGTTTATGAGTGCTATTGATTGGAAGCCTTCATCATTAAAAAGTGAGTTAGCTGTATATTATAATGTATTGGTTGATTGTGAGTCACTTTACGAAGCTTTTCCTGCACCTAAGGAAGACGTGGTAAGTGTTTATTCTATTAATGGAGCATTGTTACTAGATGATGATACTCCAGTTTTGAAAAGCCCTTATAATAATACAAGAGGCAGACCTTCATATAACTGGCAAGAATTTACTGCCGAAATGGCAAAGCGTCTTGCAAAAGGAAAACTTCCAGACATGCAAAAGTCATGTGTAATTGATATGCAAGCTTGGTGCAAAGAAAAATGGGGAGTAGTTCCAAGTGAGACTAACCTGAAAAACTATATAAGCCCATTTTATCAAGCTAAAAACGAGTCAGAAATTAAGTCAGAAAGTTAGTCAGAAAAAGAGCGTATTACTTTCTGGCTTAAAACATTTATTTCTGTCCTTCCTTTAATAGACTAGCCAACAATCAATCATCTAAGATTGCCTCATATTAACACAAATGAGGTAAGACTTATGCTACAAAATAAAACAACAACCACCATAGATACAAAACCCCTTCCTGAAACCGGCTTTGTTAGGCTTCCGCAAATCTTAGAAAGAATCCCTATAGGTAAATCCACTTGGTGGGCAGGTGTAAAATCCGGACGTTTTAAAAAGCCTATCAAATTATATTCCAATGTTTCAGTTTGGGAAGTTGAGTACATCAAAGAGCTTATTGAATCTTATAAAAAGCAGGATTCAGAATAAGCCGATATGACAAAGAAATACGACTATAGAAAAGTTAATAGTAAACGAACATATAAACTAAAAGATGTTTGTAGAACTTTTAAGAACGAAAAGTTGCATGAAAAAACTATTAGAACTTGGATAAGAAACGGCTCTCTTGAAGCGTTTAAAAGTGATGGAATTATATATATCAATGGCGGTGTATTAAAAACTTTTCTCAATAAACGATACCGCAAAAATAAAAGAAGATTAACTTTACAACAATTCAAATGCTGGTATTGCAAGTATGTTGGTAAGCCTCTTGATAATGTCATTTTACTATTAACTAATGGACGCAATAATAGCCTTGCAGCTTATGGAATATGCACTTCATGCGGTAGTGAAATAGAGCGTTTATATAAGCGTTCAGAATTACCGGAAATACTAAAAGCGTTCAGTATCAAACACAACGAAGTGACAGGATTATGCAATAGTTCATGCAGCACTAGATGCACTCACCTAGATAGTGTTGATAAAAAGCCGATAAGTGAGCCTGAAAAATATAAGCCTCCCGATGCTAAAACTAAAACCGGAAATAGCACTAAGAAGGCTCACATTAATGAAAAACAATTCACCTTATTTTAAAGGAAAGATGATGATAAATTATAACAAAAATAACGATGTAGTTAAATATAAATATCTTGAATTTATTGAACATAGCGAAGAGGGGAAAGACCCTAAAACAGTGAAGCAGTTTGCTGATGCAATTTATGAATTTGAGGTTGCAACAGGTTTTAAGGATTTTAAGGGCTATAACTCTGATTGGGCGATTGTCTATAAGGATTACTTAAACGATAAACGCAACAAGCAAACAGGGCTGAATATTTCAAAATCTTATTTGTTGCATTATGTTTCAAATGTAAGGAATTTTCTTACATGGATTCGTGAGAATATAAAGGGTTATAGCAAAATAAAAAAAGCCGATATTTCCTATATGCATGTAAGACGCAATGAAAAAAATCAGGCTAGAGCGGTTAATCTTCCTGAAAGCCATAGCGTAAAAGATATTATTTCTACAATTCGTAAAATGCCTGATAAAACAATAATAGAAGAACGTAATAAAGCTATGATAAGCCTGTTTCTTTTATGTTGTCCTAGAATTAGCTCATTACAGGAATCAAGAGTTGAACATATAAGATATTTTGAAGATTATAATTCATGGGCATATATGCAAGACCCTAGATTTTCACCAACTAAGGGAAATGGATTTATAAAAACCTTTTTTGTTGGCGAAGTTCAAGACCTGATTGATAATGTTATAAATTGGAAGCAATATTTAGAATCACAAGGCAGAAAAAATAAAGATTATCTCTTCCCTAAGATTACCCCAAGCTTTACTAAAAGCGGTGAAACAGAAATGTTATTTGATAAAGACTATATAAAATCGCAAACGATTATTAGAAACATTGTTAAAAAGGCTTATGAGGCTAACGGCTTAAAATATATCAAACCTCATAATTTCAGACACAGTATTGCAAGGCATGTACGCAAAAGCAATAATAACGTAACTGATACGCTGATAGCATTAGCTGAAAATATGGGGCAGAAAAACGGCTATTCAACCTTAGTTACCAGCTATGCAGGCGACCCTTTGGAAAGCAGGGCAAAGCTTATGAAGGCGATTGTTTTGGAGTGAGGTTTTAAAATAAGTTCAAAATCAACTGTTGATATATGGAAATATTTACCCTATTTCTATCTATTGAAAATACAATTCAAACTAACCAAAGGTAGCAATGCAGAATCTTCTTGAAGAGCTAAAAAGCCTTTTAACTCAAGAGCCTAAGTATCTTGTTGACGGGCAGTTGTTCAAAAACAAGATAGTTGAAGATGCACTAAAACTTGAGCCTTCATTGCTAAAACTTATTGCTAAAAATGACAATATTAAGCGTCATTTCTTTGTTGATGTTGAGGGAATGGTTGTTTTTGACAAGGTTAAATTTCAAGAGTTTGTATCGAATAAAAACTTCCTTCCTGATAGCTACACGGCTTTTAAAAATAAGATTGGCTTGAATGATGGCAAAACATACCTGAAGAATACCAATGACGTTGTTTTGTCATGGGCTTATAAGGATTGTATCTTAGAGGGCGGTATGACTAAGGAAGAGGTGAAAGGCAACGTTCCTGAAATATTCTATAATACCACCCTTGCCCCCGATGAAATAACCAGACTGCTTGACCAGAAGGTTTTAACTAAGTTTGAGCTTTGGGATGTAGAAAGTGTTAAATCAGGCAAAGCCAAAAAGCCTAGTGATATAACTGAAAATGATAACTTGCTTATCAAGGGCAATAACCTACTTGCCTTGCATAGCCTGAAGAAAAGATATGCTGGAAAAGTGAAGCTTATTTATATCGACCCTCCTTATAATACGGGCAATGATGGCTTCCGTTACAATGATTCTTTCAATCACTCTTCATGGCTTACTTTTATGAAGAATAGGCTTGAAGTTGCACGGGAATTGTTAGCGGATGATGGAATTATATTCGTTCAATGTGATAATAATGAGCAAGCGTATTTAAAAATATTAATGGATGGCATTTATAATAGGAATTGTTTTATTACTAACTTTTTGTGGAAAAAAAAGTCTACGACTACAAATGTTCAAGGAATTCAAGTAAGTCCTCAATGTGAGTATATAATAGCGTATAGGAAAACAGATTTAGGCAAAGTATTACCTAGAGTTAAGGGAAAAGAAAGTAGAGTTTATCCTTATAGTGACAGTGAAGGTAATTATAGGACTACAATAATAGAGAAAAAGGCAGTTGGTGAGTATGACAGAGCTACTATGAAATTTTCTATTTTAGGGCAAGCTCCAAGGGTTGGCAAACGTTGGCAAATAGGAGAAGAAAAGGCTAGAAAATTAGAGAAGAAGAATAGATTTATTATTGAAAATGATTCAGTAAAACTTAAGATATATGATTTTGAGGACAAAGATACCACATCCGCTCAACCTAATTTATTAGATTCGCATGGTACAACAGATAGTGCGCAAAAGCACATTAATGAACTGTTTGAACATTCAACGTATTTTAACAACCCTAAACCAGAAGAGCTTCTTAAACAATTAATTGAAATATCAACAAAAGAAAGGGATATAGTACTAGATTTTTTCTCGGGTAGCGGAACAACCCCTTCAGTAGCTCATAAAATGGGCAGGCGTTGGATTGCTATTGAGCAAATGGATTATATAAAAGACCTCCCTGAAGCACGCTTAAAGAAGGTTATTGAAGGTGAGCAAGGTGGTATATCAAAAGATGTTAATTGGCAAGGTGGCGGCTCTTTTGTGTACTGCCAGCTTAAAGAATGGAATGAAGAATTTTTACCACAAATCAAAGATGCTAAAGCTTCCGGTGAATTACTAAAAATCTATGAAAGAATGAAAGAGCAAGCTTTTTTCCGTTATGGTTTTGACTCTAAGAAATTTGATAATAAGGCGTTTAGTGAGCTTGAATTTGCCGACCAGCAAAAAGCCTTAATTGATATGCTGGATAAAAACCACCTTTATGTAAATTATTCAGAAATAGAGGATAGCCGATATAATATATCCGATGAAGAAAAAGAGCTATCCGCTAAGTTCTATGGTGATAAGTAATGAGCGAACAATCATTAAATCAGGAATTAGACGCTTTAGAAAAGTTTGGGGGCATTGATTCGCACTATCCAAGCTTGCCTGAATATATAACCGATAACCTAGCACAAAACATAGAGCTTAGACCTTATCAGATAAAGGCTATAAAGCGTTTCTTATTCTATAAAAACAAAAACCCTAATAAGCCTTTACCTATTCACTTGCTTTACCACATGGCGACAGGAAGCGGAAAAACCGTTATCATGGCAAGCCTGATATTAGAGCTTTATAACCTAGGCTATAGAAACTTCCTGTTCTTTGTAAACTCAACCAATATCATTAATAAGACAAAAGAAAACTTTCTTAATCCCCTTTCTTCAAAATACCTGTTTAATGATAAAATCAAGTTTGGTGAACGTGATGTTAAAATCAAGGAAGTTGAAAGCTTTGATGCCGTTAATGAAAATGATATCAATATCCACTTCACCACTATTCAGGGCTTGCATACCCGTATGTTAAAACCGGCGGAAAACGCTGTAACTTTAGAAGATTTTGAAGGCAAAAAGATTGTTCTAATTTCCGATGAAGCCCACCATATAAACGCTGAAACTAAAAAGAAGCTGGGAAAAGACGAGGAAAAAGAAAAGATAAGCTGGGAAAATACCATTAGAGGAATCTTTAAACAATCAACCGATAACCTGCTTTTAGAGTTTACGGCAACCGTTGACTTAGCACACAAGGAAATAAGCAAGAAATATCACGATAAAATCATTTATGAATATTCATTAAAGCAATTCCGTAAAGATGGCTATTCGAAAGAAGTTAATGTTATTCAGGTTGATAGCGAGCCTATCAAAAGAGCGTTTGGAGCAGTTTTATTAAGCCAGTATCGCTACAAGATAGCGGAAAAGAGCGGTTTGCATATAAAGCCTGTTATCCTGCTAAAATCACAGCGTATAAATGAGTCCCAAGCCTTCAGGGAAGAGTTTCACCGGTTCATTGAGAATTTACAGGTAAAAGACTTAGAAGCCGCTCAACGCTATCTTTGTGTTAACCCTTTCAATAAAATCTTTGCCTATTTCAAAGATAACGAAATAACCTTTGATAATTTAATTCAAGAGCTTAAAGCCGACTTTTCAAAAGAAAAAACCATTGATATTAACGATACCAAAGAGCTTGATGCAAACCAGATTAAGGTTAATAGCCTTGAAGATTCGGATAATCAGGTAAGGGTGGTATTTGCGGTTGATAAGCTAAATGAAGGCTGGGATGTCTTAAACCTTTTCGATATTGTAAGGCTTTATGACACAAGGGATTCCAAAGCAGGAAAGCCCGGAAAAACAACAATGTCAGAAGCGCAGCTTATAGGCAGGGGTGCAAGGTATTTTCCTTTCAAAATCAATGCAGATGATGAGCTTTATAAAAGAAAATATGATTCTGATATTGAGAATGAAAAAAAGATACTGGAAGAGCTTTACTATCACAGCCCTGCTATACCACGCTATATTGATGAAATAAAAACCGCATTGCGTCAAACTGGCATATTGGAAGATGAACGCATTGAAAAGGCTATGAAAGTAAAAGATAGCTTTAAGAAAACCGAATTATGGAAGAGTGGTTATATTTTTGTTAATGAACAGCGTAAAGTAGATAGGAATGTATATTGTAGCTTTGAGTCATTAAATGTTCACAAGATTTTTAAATATACCCTTAGAACCGATGTAATATCAAACACCGGATTATATAACGAGCAAAAAGAAGAAGCAAACCAAGGAAAAGTTGTTACCGCTTCAATAAAACTAAAAGATATTGATGTGCATATAATAAGATTTGCTATTGATAACCTTGAGTTTTACAGATTTAACAATCTTAAAAAACGCTTCCCTGTATTAGACTCAATAACAACTTTTATAAAAAGTGATGATTTTTTAGCCGGCATAACCGTTGAAGTTACAGGCAACCAAAAGGAGCTTGAAGAACTTAACAACCACCAGAAGCTAGAAATTACCCTTCATGCACTTATTGAGATTGAAAAAGAGATTAAATCTAACACTTACGACTTTGAAGGTACTAAAGAATTTAGACCGTTTCAAATATCAGAAAAGCTTGTTGATAAGGTGCTAAAATTTGCTAAAGACGCTTCAGACGATAAAGAAACCGGAAAAGGTATGCAGGAATCAAAAGAGCCACACTTTAATAGGATTGATTTATCAAATATTGATTGGTTTGTTTACAATGATTGTTTTGGTAGCTCAGAGGAAAAATATTTTGTTAAATATGTAAATGACCATGAAGAAGAAATTAAAAAGATATATGAAGAGTTTTACCTTATCAGGAATGAGCGATTCATAAAAATATATAGCTTTGAAGGTGGGCAAGCTTTTGAGCCTGATTTTATATTATTTCTGAAAAAGCGTGGTAATAGTAAAGAGCTTATATATCAGGTTTTTGTTGAGCCTAAAGGAAGCCATATTGCCGATAATGACCGATGGAAAGAAAACTTCTTAAAGCAAATTAAAGCGGAGTCACTTTTTGACGGGCGTGATTATCATATATGCGGATTACCTTTCTTTAATGAAAGCAATAAGCAGCAATTTAATGATGCTTGTATGCAACTGTTGAAAATTAAAAATAGCGATATAAAAAAGGTTCTGGGGGCATAATTGGGGGCATTTTAGAAAATATAACAATCTAATATAAATAAATATCAGGCTATTACTTGAAACAATCGAATCTCTTCACCTCAAAATAAGCATTAGGTCAAACGGTCTATTCAGTGCGTACTGGAGCTTTTCGCTCATTATTTATAGGTTAGTAAATAGGGGCTTCAGCAGTTTTCGTTTCTGTTCCACTTCCGAATTTTTGAAAGTTTTATATGCCCTTGAACATAGCTCAAGCAAGGTATAGACTGAGATTGCGAAGTCTTCATCGGCGTCGGTATTGAAATCTTTAATTTATTTCATTACATTGTTATTTTGGAAATACGATAAAAATATAAACAAAGAGACTTTAATAATGTAAGGTAATATACTGTGCAAAAAGAATTAAAAAATCTTGGCATTCTAAAAAACGTAGGAATAGGGCTACGTGGAAAGCATTATAAGGAGGTTTTAGAAAATACTCCTAAAGTGAACTGGTTTGAAGTTCATTCTGAAAATTTTTTCGCCAAAGGCGGCATGGCAATTCATATATTGGAACGAGTACGGGAAAAATATCCTTTAAGTTTTCATGGTGTGGGCTTATCTCTTGGCTCTGCCGAAGGCTTGAGCGATGAGCATTTAAAGAAGCTAAAGAATATAGTTGATAGATTCAAACCCGCCTTGGTATCCGAGCATATTTCATGGAGCAATATAGGCAGCACCACATTAAATGACCTGCTTCCCCTGCCTTATACCGATGAGTCGCTATCTGTGCTTGTAGACAATATAAAGCATACGCAGGATTATCTTGGCAGAAAAATATTAGTTGAAAACCCGTCTTCATATCTTGAATATAGCGATTCAACAATGACCGAATGGGAGTTTATACAAAAAACCGTTGAACAAAGCGGCTGCGGTCTTCTGCTTGATGTTAACAATATATATGTAACATGCAAGAATCATAATCTTGATACAAACGAATATCTTCAAAACATTCCTTATGATGCGGTTGGTGAAATTCATCTTGCAGGCTTTGAAGAAAAACAAATTGAAGATAAATCCATACTGATTGATACTCATGGCGATAAAGTTTCCGATGACGTATGGAAACTTTATGAGCAGGTAATCAAATTATCAGGCAGCGTGCCTACCTTAATTGAATGGGATACTAATATCCCCGAATTGGGCGTACTATTGAATGAAGCAAAAAAAGCTCAAGACATTCTGAACAGATACGAGGAAAAAAATGCCGTCGCTTAAAAAATTACAGGAATCTTTCAGTAACGCCATTTTCGAAAATAAAAATGAGCCTCTATTTAGTAATATAAAAAATAGCCATATTGACAATGCCGACCGCATAAAAATATATCAAGACAATGTACTTATTACGCTACATGACACTTTGAAGAACAGATATGAGGCAATATGCAAACTGGTGGGTGAACAGTTTTTCAAATATGTCACAAATCAGTATATAAAAGCAAATAAACCCGATAGCGGCAATCTGGACGATTACGGTCATAATTTTGCCGATTTTATATCAAACATACCGCAATTGAAGGACTATCAGTACTTAAAAGACGTGGCAAAGCTCGAATGGGCATTGCATGCGTCGTATTTTTCCCCCGATTCACAACCTATTGATAGGGATAAACTATCTAAAGTACCGACTGATAATCTTGACAAAATAAAATTTAAACTTCACCCCTCATCTTACCTTATATCTTCTGATTACCCGATTTATAAAATATGGGAAGTATCGCAAGATAATTATGATGGTGAATTAAATATAGACATAAGATCGGGTGGTGTTGATATTTTAGTTGTAAGACCCGAATATAAGATTAATACTATTATACTTGAAAAGGGTGAATATAGATTTTTAACATACCTTAAAAACGGTAAAAACCTAGAAGAAGCCTTTGAAAATGCCTGCAAAGATAATACACAATTCGATGTAGGCACGGCATTACAAAAATTCGTTTTAAACGGTACTTTTGTTGATTTTTATTTTTAGTAAATAACAGTTAGTTGTTTTGTGTAATAATATTTGTTGTTTTTTCTATGTATGAAAAATTTACCAAATCTATATTTTTATTAACCGTTTTTATTGGTTCTTTTTTATTATTTCTCATACAACCGATGATGGCTAAGAGCATTTTGCCTTTAGTCGGCGGTTCTCCCTCCGTCTGGATTAGTTCGGTAGCATTATTTCAGTGCTTGCTTTTAGCAGGATATGCATATTCTGCAATGGGCAGCGCTTGCTTATCTTCAAAAGAACAATCAGCCGTTCAGACTGTTTTAATTGTTGTATGTCTTGCAACCGTAATGCCCGTTAATCTGATTACTCCGCAGAGCATTGAAAATATTAAACCGGAGCTATGGGTAATAATAACATTATCCCTATCGGTAGGTCTGCCTTATTTTATATTAGCTTCTAACTCAACTTTAATACAAAGATGGTATCACAGCACCTTTAACAGTTCCCCTTATTATTTATTCGCAGTTAGCAATACGGGAAGCGTATTGGGACTTTTAAGTTATCCTTTTTTAATTGAATGGACGCTGATAATAGAAAAACAGATGGAATTATGGGGAACCGTCTTCAAACTATTTGCTATATTATCATTCCTTACATACTTTTACGTTTTTAAATCAAAGACCACGGTGAAAAAACATAAACAGGGTAAAAGTTTATCCAAAAAAAGTGCGTTTAACATTGTCATACTAGGCTTTATCCCGTCCTCTCTTTTCTTAAGTGCTACATTATTTATCTCTATAGACATTACACCTTTTCCTTTAATGTGGATTATTCCGCTTTTTATATATTTAGTAAGTTTTATAGTTGCATTCACAGAGCGTGGGAAAACTATTATTAATATCTCACAGCTTCTACACCCCGTTGCATTTTTTCTAATGATAGCTATTTCAATATTTTTCAAATATACGATTTATGATAATGAATGGCATACGGCTAAAGTAACATTATTATTGATAGGTTTATTTATTATATGCCTCAGTTGCCACGGAAAGGTAGCCGATGAAAAACCGAAGCCGGAATATCTGACTTCATATTATTTATGGCTTGCGGTAGGCGGGGCGTTTGGCGGCTTATCAAATATCATTGCTCCATATATTTTTGACAGCATTGCAGAATACTATCTGGTAATTTTGTTATCTTTATATGCTATTTTAGACTTTAAAAAGAAAAACAAGAAAAAATACTTAAAAAAAGTACCTTTCAAAGGTGTATTGCCGGTTGTGATGATAACCATAACGTGTTTATCGACCGTATTATATTTTTACTTCGAGCAAAAACAGAACGACTACACATTGCTATTTAAAGAAAGGAATTTTTTTGGAATATCTAAAGTTTTCAAAGATAACGAGAATGACCTTATAGTTTACAAACACGGTAATATCGTACACGGTCTTCAAAAAGAAAAAAACGGAATTAGAGATACGGCACATACATATTATAGACCTGTTTTTAATATAGTAGACATACTACCGGATTTTTTTCATGAAAAACCATTCGGTTTAATAGGCTTGGGCGGGGGAATATTTGCATGTCTGGGGCAAAATGGTCAGCAACTTGATTTTTTTGAAATTGACCCGATAGTAATAAAGATAGCAAATAATCCTGAATATTTTACATACACTCGCGATTGCAATACTCGTATAAACATAATTGAGGGAGATGGACGAATACAGATGGAGAAGCAGCCCGATGGAAAATACAGCATTATTGTAGTTGATGCATTTTCGTCCGATGCTATTCCCACTCATTTAATAACTAAAGAAGCTATAGAAATATATTTACAAAAACTGGATCAAGAAAACGGGATATTATTCATACATATTTCAAGCAGATACCTTGACTACAGAGGGGTTATAGCACGCATTGCCGAAGAAATAGATTCAAAAACCAGATATATACATTTCATATCCGGTTCTAACAATGAATATGACTACTCTTCTGACTGGATAATATTGACACCTAAAAATAGTAAATGGGACAGAGAGCTGCGTGGAGAAGCAAGGAGTATTACTACGAAGGATTATCAAGCCGAATTATGGACAGATAACCACTCAAATATACTTTCTATAATCGGGCGTAACAAAATGTAAAATTACTCCCACTCAATAGTTCCGGGAGGTTTTGAAGTAATGTCATATACAACACGGTTAATGCCCTTAACCCTGTTGATTATACGGGTACTTACCTCGCCTAAGAACTTATGTGAAAAATCGTAATAATCAGCAGTCATGCCGTCAGTGGACGTAACCGCCCTTAATGCACACACATACTCATATGTTCTGGCATCACCCATAACACCTACCGTTTTTACAGGAAGAAGTACGGCAAAAGCCTGCCATATTTCATCATAAAGACCGGCTTCCCTAATAGCATCAATATATATTTTATCCGCTTCTTGCAGTATCTTTATTTTCTCCGGCGTTATTTCACTCGGAATCCTTATCGCAAGCCCCGGCCCGGGGAACGGGTGGCGACCTATCAGCTCTTTATCCATGCCAAGCTCTAAGCCAAGCTGCCTAACCTCGTCTTTGAAAAGCTCCCTTACAGGCTCAACCAGTTTCAGCTTCATATAATCAGGCAGTCCGCCGACATTATGATGTGATTTTATAGTAACTGCCGCATCACCATGCACCGAAACAGATTCTATAACATCAGGATATAACGTACCTTGTGCCAAAAACTCCGCCCCGTCTACCTTAGCCGCTTCTTCTTCAAACACGTCAATAAAAGTATTTCCGATTATTTTCCTTTTTTTCTCAGGGTCATCAACACCTTTTATTCTATTATACAGAAGCTCTGATGCGTCAACCGACTTTATCGGGATATGAAATTTATTTTTAAACCTATCCTCAACTTCTTTACGCTCATCTTTTCTTAATATACCTAAGTCAACGAAAATACAGGTTAGCTGCTCGCCGATGGCTTTATGAATCAAAGCGGCAACAACACTTGAATCAACACCGCCACTAACACCGCATATAACTTTTTTATCACCGACTTGTTTACGGATTTTTTCAACTTCCATATCAAGGAACGAAGACATGTTCCAACTATCGGAACAGCCTGCTATTTTATGTACGAAATTGCTTAACAGCCTTTTACCGTCCGGAGTATGAGTAACCTCAGGGTGGAACTGCACTGCATATATATTTTTATCATGATTCGCAATTGCCGCATATGGCGCACCTTCAGATTTGCCGATAACCCTAAACCCTTCCGGCAATACATCTACCCTATCACCATGACTCATCCAAACCTGATATTTATCTCCTTTTTTCCAGCAGCCTTCAAATAATGCCGAATCATCTACGATTTCCACATAAGCACGCCCGAACTCCCTGTGTTCGGAACCCGTTACCTTTCCGCCTAACATGTTGCATATTAACTGCTGACCGTAACATATGCCTAAAATCGGAACGCCAAATTCAAATATCTCTTTTCCGATTCTCGGAGAATGACCGTCAGTGACCGAAGAAGGACCTCCCGACAAAATTATTGCTTTTGGAGAGAACGCCGCAAGGAACTCTTTTGTAGCTTTTTTATATGGGTGAATCTCACAATATACTTTTGCCTCACGAACCCTGCGTGCTATAAGTTGTGTTACCTGTGAGCCAAAATCGACAATTAGAATCTTTTTCTGCATTTTCCCTAATAATATAGTTAATTATTATTGGAAGGCTTATATAGTAAAGTGATAAAATAGTAAAATAGATTATTTATCTTAAAAGCAAGCCTAATTATCGAAGGTATTTCTTTTTAAGCTATAGAAAACCGAACAACGGTCATCTTCGTCATCAAATTTATATTTTACATCATCTAGGTTATCAATTTTATTGGTAAAATTTTTATTTGAAGTTACACATTCACCGTCTTTTGTTGAAAAGGTAATAAGTTTTCCGGTGTAAGGTCTGTAGTCATCTATTTTTTTATCTATGAAATATGCATCAACGGCTTTTATCCTGTGATCGGAATAGCCCTCCGATTCAATTCCGGAGAAGAACATACCTATACTTTCAGGATAATTTCCCCATAGATTATCAGTGTAGAACCAGTACGTAGTTAAATTCCTGTATGGGCTTTTGGGTGTATTTACACCGATTTTTGTTCCTCTTGTACCGCTACCGCTGAACCTTCCGTCAATGTAGCCTGCAAGCGACAAATGCTGGAATGCAAGATAGCTTTCAGGCTCATTGATTGTATTATACCCGATTTTTGAATTACCGTCCCCATTTGAAGTTTTTTCACGCCATACCTGAGTGGCTTCCGGCATATCGCCCGGATAATAATCATATTTTTGCCTGAACGTACTTACTGCAAAATCATATCGGTGAAAATCTTCAATAACAGCATTTAGCTTTGCACGGCTATATAAACTTGAACCGGAGTAAAAAGCGGAAATAAGAACACCTATAACCACAATACATGTGATTAATTCGGCTAAAGTAAGTCCTGAGCATTTTTTTCCATTAAACATAACTAAAATATTACGCTTAATCTATTAAAAAACGGTTAATAAAAAATGTCTTTTTATCTTGCTACAAAAGATATTTTTTATTTTTTTCAATAATTTGATGTAATATAAAAAAACCTTCGCCTATGTTCTCAAAAGAATTGGCAGTGTCACTTTTCTTCTGCACTTTTGCTTCCATTTAGTGTTAGGATAGAAATCAGCAGAGCCTCCCTAAAAATCCGTCATTTATTTTCTTCTTTGCAAGGAAATGCTATTTTATCTAAGAAGTAATATACCGCTCCACTGATGGCACCTGTTAACAGTAAGTGTAATGCTACACTACTTTTGTCGGTTAAAATTAAGACTATTAGGTAAATAAAAAATGGAGAACAAACTCCCCCAAGAATGTATTGATATATGTTTTTTTGTATAGAAGAGCTAATAATTATTAACGCTATTAAATACGGCACCAATGTGAATAGCATTGTAAATACTACAATAAAAACAGACGAAAGGATTACGCTTTTTATATCAAAGGAAAAATTTTGTTGATAAACAAAACTTTCTAATGATATAAGAAAATTGAAAATAAATATTGCTATATAATTTATCAAAACAAATAAAACAATGTGTTTAACATAGTTTTTTTGTCGAACATCATGCATTTTACTAACTCCGCTTTCAAAAAACACTACCAACCAATCAAATAAACCTTAGCTAAAACAATAAAATCTGTTCAATCCTACATCAAGCAAAACAATACACCCACCCATGAAAACCCTTCATTTCTTATTGTATTTTAATTGCTCGGATATATTTTATTCCTAATTTTTTAGCCGTCTCCGACACAGATTCACTTTCCACCTTTGCATAAAGTTCATAAGGGTCAAATACTTTTGTACCTATGTCCTTCTCAAAACTTTCCTTACTGCCTTTGGTTTCTTCAGAATCGATAAACCCGCCCTCTTTAGTATTAGACTTAAATATCCCTGCGGCACTAACAGGCAGGAAGTCCTGATATAAAACCCCTTTATATCCGACAGCACCTTTAGCTACCGCATCATTCCAATCTTTAGGTTTTTCACCTTTATAATCTTTATTCGGGAAATATTTAAAATACGCCAATTCTTGCCTTCGGTATTCTTCCTTAGTTTTAGGAAATTTACTGAAGTTCCTTTGCAGCACCTCCTGATATTTTTCATCTTTATCTGAAACTTCTTTCATAGTTGCCTGTAAAGCTTCATCATATAATGCCCGTCCTTTCGGAGTTAAGGCAATTCCGTCTTTTGTTTCATATTCACCGAAACGCGCCCTATGCAACCCTTCTTCATATCCTCCCTTGCCATCGGGAAATTTATATTTTTCCTCCTGTGCTACTATTGACACCTGCCTTAAAAACGGCGGAACTTCCATTTTCGGAGGACCTTGTACGGCAGGAATAGTTTCCATTGCGTTTTCCTGCAATCTTTTATGAAGAATATCAATATCATGCACTTTAAGGGTCATATGGTTTAAATGCGGTTTTTGGAATGAAACGGCATCTGCCATAACGCTGTTTGCTTTGAGTAATTTTTCGTAATCACTTTTAGACACAACGGCTTCTTCCTCACGGCGGAAGGTTTTTATAGCTTCGGCAACAAAGATATCCGCCTGTTTATCGGTTAAACTGCCTTGTGATTTATTTATATCTATCATCTTTTTTGCACCATCGGAGAGTATATCACGCCTAGCAATGGCAGAATCAACTATAGGCAATAGCTCTTTTGGCACTGCCTCTTTAATTAAAAGTGAGGCAAAAACCCTGAACCTGTTTTCTTTTAGCCCGTCTTCGCTAACATCACGAAAGGCAGTTGAGTGTATCGGCAGCTTTGCAGCTTCGTGTAAGTTATAATAACCTACAGGTTTCATGCCCATTACATTGAACAGGGCTACTATTTGACGGAATTCCTGCTTTGATGCCACCCTGATTGCACCGTGATGCTCTTCTGCCAACGGTTCATCTGTCACTATGTTATGTTCCTGCCGATATTCTAAGTTAATCTCCCTTACAATCGGAAGCGTCTTAGAATAAGCCTCGACTTCATTAGAGAACATTTGGGACAAACTTTTTTCAAATCTCGCCCTTATAGTAGCCGGTCTAAGGAAATTTTTCATATACACTACCTGATGATTTTATTTCACTGTTATTTCTATAGTGATTTAAAATAACTTCCGTATCCACAAGCTGTCATCCCCCGAATTTTCTTAGAAAATTATAGGGGGATCTTGTACTATTTATAAAAGATACCGCACGCAGGCAAGGATGACATTAATAGGCGGAAGTTAATTTAAAGGACTATAGCAAGAATATCTGCAAAATAAAATAATTATTAATGTAAGTTAACTGTTGAAAAAATTAACTACAACGTGCTATAACCGCAAACTCATAAGACTCCGTAGCTCAGCAGGATAGAGCAACAGATTCCTAATATTAGGACTCATTCTACTCTGTACTACGATGGGCAGGAAATGATATAAGATATTTTAGTTGGTTGACCTTATATTAGAATTGAAGATAACTAACTGATATATAAAGACAATGACTCCGTAGCTCAGCAGGATAGAGCAACAGATTCCTAATCTGTAGGTCGGTGGTTCGAATCCACTCGGGGTCACCATTTTTTAGCCCGAGGTACCACATAGGTACCAGATGAAACTAGCTCATTAATCTAAACCAGTCACCCAATGTCATGTGAAGACGCACGACTTCATCTTCCCTAAGGTACCCACAATGTGCGATTGGCCCTCTAAGCATATTTAGTCTAGACATTACCGCTCGTACGGCGTCCTTGTCCCTAAACATATCACCAAATATATCCCAATTTGCTATTATTATAACACCAAGCTCTCCAAAATCTGTATAGTCAAGCAGTTCATACGATCTAGGCGTAGTGCCGCTACTGACTTCTTTTTTATGTCTTTTCTCAGCTTCAACTTTAATATTCTCTGGTATTTTATCTTCCCACCATTGATCTCCTAGTTCCTTAAGGCGCTGACTAATGAGCAGCCTTATTGATCGTTCATTCTTGTAGTCGGCGAGGGATTTAACCGTGACACCTAAATATGCGGCTGCCTGTTTCGATGTTAAATACCCACCTGATAAGATAATTTCTTCCACTTCTTTGAAATTCAGTTTATTATTCATGCCGCTGAATTTAAGAAAGATTCTGGGAAATCTAAATGAAAAGCTTGGGGCGGAGGTAGTTATTAAAATTTAAATAATTACCAAGTTGGATATAAAGTTTTTTCTTCCTCGGTGCCATTTTCATTGCTCCAATTGAGTTTGACAGCAAGTTTTTTCTTTGATCCCATATGTGGAAAGGATATCAGCTCCAGTGATTGTCCATACTCCAGAAGCTCTAAAGGAAATTTAGAATTTATATCATCCTTTGCTATAAGATCATTTCCTTCTGGGAAATCAATATTAATATTGAGAGCTTTGCCTTTACCTTTGTTGAATATTTTTAGTCTATGTGATTTATTGCCTACTTTAGTAAAATTGGCTCCTAAATCAGCTTTGTCGCTTACTAGACTTTCACGTTTTTCTTTATCAATCATCAAAAGGTTAAGCTGATTCTGTATGCTTGAAAACTTTTGAGATTTATAAGTTGCGTATATTGAGAACAACAAAGCAAATAATGCTATATAATCACTGCTATCTAAGTTTAACAATTATTTTACCTTAATGAATTTATTGCCTTTAAACATGTTCTTCATCTGCTTCTGAAGGTCCTCAAAAACTTCCTGACTTATTTCTTCAGCATGGGCACTAATATTTTCACTATTCCCTTCAACAAGATCATCTTTACTAAGCTCTATATTGCATGACAGGCATTTAATGCTTTTTGCGCTATCATAATCCTCATCGTCATACTCAAATTGAGTGCCACCACATGTAGGGCAATTCAATTCTATTGAACGATCATAATCTTTTGTAATCATACCAGAATCCGTTAATAATAAATTGTAGCCTATTATAAAGGAATTTGCTTTATAAGCAAACTAGGTTTATCTAGAAAAAGTACCACGGAGGTACCAACCAAAATACAACTCCAGCGTGTACAATCGTAGATGGTCGTAGCGTAACAATGAAATAACCGTTTGAGATGTAGTGGACTATCGTAAAAGAACGTAGTAAGATTCGAACTATCGTACCTAAGATCATGGTTTTTTCCTAATCTGTAGGTCGGTGGTTCGAATCCACTCGGGGTCACCATTTTTTAGCCCGAGGTACCAAATAGGTACCAGATGGAGATTACTCTTTTGGATTTAATTGTAAGGCTTAGAGCGGGCTATTGTTTGGGGGTGTTATCTACGAAACCTTGCATGTATAGACTCTTCTATATCTATATCTTCTTCATAGTCCTCAATGTCTTGTGTTACAGTGATAACAGTCAGTATTTTTCCATAGTCACCTAGAGCCATAACATCTTCTTGTATTTCAAGATGGTATTGTCCACCAACCCAATCCGATAGTATTCCTGAGTCACTACCTTCTTCTGTAGTATTAGTGTTTTGCTTATTAAAAGATTCTGTTAGTGTGCCTGATGGTATTGGGTTTCCTTTAGAAATCCATTCTATATCAGGCAATTTTTTTAATGCTTCAGATTTAAAAGAGTAATCTACACTGTCGCCAGTAGATACAATAACAGCACAAGGTTCTTCAGCAAATTCTGTATATCGAATTGCCGTTGCAATAAAAGATGTTTTACAAAGCTCTTTAAGCCCTTTTATAGCAGCCAAACCTTCGCCTCTCTTATTAATTTCTGCCTTAAAAAGTTCACTAGGCATTAATAAAGCACAAGCAAAATTATCAGCTTCTTTTTCATAAGGGTCTTGGGATGTAAACCCTGATTGAGATACATGAATTCCATTTCCATCTGGTAATATTTGTTCAATATGCCCCTCTAGTAAGTAATGGCCAATTTCATGTGCAATACTAAATCTCTGAAAACCAATATTATCAATATGTGTAGCATACATTATGCCAAAGTTATCACCTTGTTTTAATAGCATACCCGAGACCCCTTCAACGTTGGAAGGTTTAGGATTTATAGTTATGTCTAACATTTTTGCAATTGCATCTAAATCAACAGGAAGTTTATGAAAATCATTCTGCTTTAAGAAGTTTTCGGCCTTTTGCTGAACATTTGCATAGCGATTATCTTTATTTGCCATCTTCATTCTTTTTTCTCTCAGATAACATTTTCAAAAAATTTTCTGCAAGATCCATATCATCGCTGCTAAAATTTTCTACATGACGAGCTAATTTTGCTGCTACTTCACCATGAGCTGCAGGGTCATCACTACGACCTAACAAGTAATCTATTGTTACATCAAGTGCGTTAGCAAGTTTCCTTAAATTATCAAATGAAGCTTTTCTACCACCAGTCTCAAAATGTGATATGGCTGATGGCTTCAAGCCAGTTTTTTCTGCAAGTTCACCCTGACTTAAGCCCCTTACTTTACCCCGCACATATTTTAGACGTTCTGCAAAAATATCTGCCTTATCACTCATATACACTACTCCGTAATTTAATAATTGACACTTCCGTATTTTTCCTGCTATATACGGATACGTGATATTTTATATTACATATTTTTATAATTTACAATAAGGAGTTTTTATTATGGCAGATCGTCCTGTTACTGAAACTTGCAAGGACTCAGATGGTGATATACTTGCACTGTGTTGCCCAAACGAATATTGGTCACCACGAAAAAAAGCAGATGCAATAAATGATATAGAGACAAGATTGCATACATACCATGTCCCTTGGAAAAGCGGACGCACCGAAATACGTGTTGTTAATGATCCAACGAAGGGTAAATACCTTCGTACGGATCGTGATGATACGTCCCGTAACAATTTGGATGATTTACCAGATTGTGATTGTTAACTTATAATTTAAAGGAAAATAAAATGCCTAAAAAACAAAACAACGAAGTCACTAGTAAAAAAGCAGCATCTGCCGCGTCTAAAGTTTTGAGAAATCCAAACTCAAGTAAGGCTGCTAAGACCGCTGCTGGTTCAGCTTTAACACAACGCCCTAATAAAAATAAATGACACACGTGTGCGGAAGCTAATTCTTGGAAGGGGTGTCTAATCAACACTCCTTCTCCGGATATCGCATCAACACCCTCTTCACCCCCATATGTGATAGCTTGGCACCATAATCTTTATTAACCGCTTTTGCTATCTTTAATAGTTTAGTTAGTAAAAGGTTATGAATTTATTCCTCATCCCCGAAACATACCGTCCATAGCCGCATATCTATTTTTAATAAACTCGAGCATTTTATCGTCGGTTTCTATGTTCTCACTCCGCAATATTTCTATTGAAATCATTAAAAATGAACGGCTACATCATAAGCTATATCGGGCAAATTACGGCTTTGTATTTTACCTTATTTAAACCTGCCTTAGAGTTACAATTAATATAAACCTTGAAAATGCAGTAAATTTTGTGATAATCCATGCTCTTGTTAATTAAAGTGAAGTAGCAGTATATAAAATGAGTTGGATAGATAGTCCCAAAATCTCAAATATCAGACCTTATCTTAAGATAATGAGGTTTGATAATTTAACGGGTAAATTCCTTTTGCTATGGCCGTGTTTGATAAGTATAGGGTTCGCATCTGATGATGTTATTCCTGTAATGCTGATGCTGAAATTCATAATCGGTTGTATCATAATGCGAAGTGCAGGCTGTATTACAAACGATATTATCGACAGGAAAATCGACGCAAAAGTTGAAAGAACTAAAAACAGACCTCTGGCAAATGGCGATATGAAGCTATATGAGGCGATATTTTTGCTAATGTTGCTTCTTTCACTGGGAGCTTTGATATTGTTTACGCTGCCAAGCACCGTTGTTCTGCTTGGAACGATAGTAGTAATACCCATATTCGTTTATCCGTTCATGAAACGCATAACATACTGGCCGCAGGTGTTTTTGGCAATGACCTTTAACTGGGGAGCTTTAATGGGGTGGGCTGCCGTTAAAGACAGCATTAACCTGACGGGGGTATTGATATATACGGCATGTATATTCTGGACGATAGGCTATGATACTATATATGCACATCAGGACAAAAATGATGATGCTGCACTAGGCATAAAATCAACGGCGTTAAAATTAGGGGTACATACTAGAAAATACCTATACTTCTTTTACTTGACCACAACAATTCTTTTCTGGATAGTGGGTATATTGACAGGCAGCGGTATTTTATTCCACCTCTTCCTCATCATCGGACTTATACATTTATACTGGCAGGCAAATACTGTAGATTTCAACGTACGCAGTGATTGTATGGCTAAGTTCTCATCAAACAGATATTATGGAATGATAATATTTATCGGTGTAATGCTTGGTAAAATAGCATTATGATAGATTGATAACTTAAAATCGGTAAGTATAGTAAAATATAGTGTCGTCGTAAACCGTATCGAAAATGCAATTTACCCTTGAAAAAAGGTTCATTATATTAGATAAATGCAGTAGTTGCAGAAAAAACAATATTATTTAGGAAATTTATTATGAGCAATCCGGTAATGAAAAAAGAAGCTGTTTACACGCCATCGCTAAATACTAAAGGACGAGGCAAGGTGTATCAAAATATTGCCGAAACTATCGGTGATACTCCGTTGGTGAGATTAAACAGAATAGCCCAAGATGCAGGCTGCGTAGCTGAAATCTATGCAAAACTGGAGTTTTTTAACCCGTTGGCAAGTGTGAAAGACCGTCTTGCATTCGGTATGATAGAGGCGGCTGAAAATGCCGGAAAAATTAATAAGAATACTATTATTATTGAGCCGACTTCAGGCAACACAGGTATAGCACTTGCGTTTATCTGTGCTGCAAAAGGCTATAAACTTATACTTACTATGCCGGAGAGCATGTCGATTGAACGCCGCAAAATGTTAAAACTCTTAGGAGCCCAGCTTGAGCTTACTCCGGCTGCAAAGGGTATGCGTGGTGCAATTGACCGTGCCGAAGAACTTCTTCAGGAAAATAGCAACGCTATAGTCCTTCAACAGTTCCAGAACCTTGCAAACCCTGCTATACACAGAACAACAACCGCAGAAGAAATTCTTGCCGATACAAATAGCGAAATTGACATATTTATATCAGGTGTCGGTACGGGTGGAACACTAACAGGTGTTGCACAGGTGTTAAAAGACCGCAAACCTGATGTAAAAATAATAGCCGTAGAGCCTGAAGATAGTCCGGTGCTATCGGGCGGACAACCCGGTCCTCACAAAATTCAGGGAATAGGTGCGGGATTTGTGCCTGATGTCCTTGATGCTAATTTAATAGATGAAGTTATTACTATCGGAAATGAGACTTCATTTGCTACCGCCAGAAAAGTGGCTGAAACGGACGGTATTCCGGTCGGTATATCTTCGGGTGCAACTATAGCGGCAGCTTTGGAAGTGGGTAGCCGTCCTGAAAATAAAGGGAAAAAGATAGTTGTAATCGTGGCATCTTTCGCAGAAAGATACCTTTCTACCGCACTATTTGGAGAATAAAAGGCTTGATTTACGGTTGGAGGCAGGGAGTTTGCCCTGCTTCCTCCTTTAATAAGAGGGCGGCGTTTTAAGTGTTTGTTTTTCAGCGGTTATTTGGCGTTTCTCCTCAGTTAATGTTAAAAAAACATAAAATAGCCTGTACTTCACTTATTTCTTAATATATAAGGCTGTGATATTACTAACCTAAAAGGGGATTATAAGTTGGTTTTACCAAGTTATTTAAGCGAATATTTACCTATATTAATATTTTTAGGTGTAGCGGTCGGGCTTTCCTTTATAATGGTCGTTATTCCTTTTATAGTAGCACTCCGCAGACCTGACAAAGAAAAGTTATCCCAGTATGAATGCGGGTTTGAAGCATTTTCAGATGCTAGAGGCAAGTTTGATGTAAGATTCTACCTCGTGGCGATTTTGTTTATAATTTTTGATTTGGAAATAGCGTTTTTGTTCCCTTGGGCGATATCTTTAAAAGAAATAGGGGCGTTTGGTTTTTGGTCAATGATGGTATTTCTTGGTGTTTTGACTGTCGGGTTTATTTATGAGTGGAAAAAAGGCGGTCTTGAGTGGGAATAGTAAATAAGGTGATGAAATAGTAAAATGGCAGAAAAACAATTAATTATTGATCCGTCAAAACCTTTGCCAAAAGGCGTGGAGCAAGATGCATTGCTCAAACAGGTATCTGATGAGATATCAGATAAAGGGTTTGTACTTGCTAATTTAGACGAACTTACTAACTGGATACGCACAGGCTCACTATGGCCTATGACATTCGGACTTGCATGTTGTGCGGTTGAGATGATGCACACCGCAGCCAGCCGTTATGACCTTGACAGGTTCGGGTTGGTGTTCAGGGCAAGCCCAAGGCAATCCGACGTTATGATAGTTGCGGGTACTCTTACAAATAAAATGGCTCCTGCACTTCGTAAGGTATATGACCAAATGGCAGAGCCAAGATGGGTAATTTCAATGGGTTCCTGTGCTAACGGGGGAGGTTATTACCATTATTCATATTCGGTTGTGCGTGGTTGTGACAGGATAGTTCCGGTTGATGTTTATGTACCTGGCTGCCCTCCTACTGCCGAAGCATTGCTTTATGGAATACTGCAATTGCAGAAAAAAATTAAACGCACCGGCACAATACTAAAACGTAAAAAAGCATAATTATGATAAATGAGCTTACAGACTTAGGCAAGTATCTGGAATCGGGTGTTATAGAAGACACCAAGGTTAAGTGCCGTATAAAAAACGATATGCTTATTGTTTCTGTGAAAGCAGATAGTATCGTTAGAATGCTTACCTTTTTAAGGGACGATGCCAGATGTCAGTTCAAACAGCTCATTGACCTTACTGCTGTTGACTATCCTGAAAAAAAAGAACGTTTTGAAGTTATATATAATTTATTGAGTTTAAGATATAACAACCGTGTCGTTGTTAAGGTGTGTGTTGCCGAAAACGACATGGTTCCGACTGTTACGAGTGTGTTTAGCTCGGCAAACTGGTATGAGCGTGAAGTTTGGGATATGTATGGTGTTTTCTTTGCCGACCACCCTGACTTACGAAGGATATTGTCGGATTATGGTTTTAGCGGACACCCTCAAAGAAAAGATTTTCCACTTACAGGTTATGTGCAGGTTAAATACGATGAAGACCGCAAGCGTGTTGTGTATGAGCCTGTTAAATTGGATCAGGAATTCAGGACTTTTGATTTTGCAAGCCCGTGGGAGGGTACTAAATATATCCTTCCCGGTGATGAAAAGGCGGAGGCGTAAGTGGCTAGTAGTAAAGCAGTAGATATAAAAAATATGACCCTGAACTTTGGTCCTCAACACCCTGCGGCACACGGGGTTTTGCGTCTTGTACTGGAAATGGACGGTGAGGTTGTAGAGCGTGCCGACTCGCATATAGGGTTGCTGCACAGAGGTACGGAAAAATTAATTGAGCATAAAAATTATATTCAGGCAGTTCCTTACTTTGACAGGCTTGATTATGTTGCTCCGATGTCGCAGGAACATGCTTTTGCACTGGTTACTGAAAAGCTGCTGGATTGTAAGGTTCCCGTAAGAGCAAAATATATCAGGGTGCTTTTTGCAGAGATATCCAGATTGTTAAACCATTTGTTGAACATTACGACGCAAGCCCTTGATGTTGGTGCGATGACTCCGCTTCTATGGATGTTTGAAGAGCGTGAAAAAATGATGGAATTTTACGAGCGTGTTTGCGGTGCAAGGCTGCACGCAAATTATTTTCGTCCCGGAGGAGTTTCTAAAGATTTGCCACCGGGATTACTGGAGGATATAGCGAAATTTGTAGAAACCTTCCCTAAAATGATAGATGATATGGAAGGCTTGTTAACGGAAAACAGGATATTCAAACAGCGTACCGTTGATATAGGCGTAGTATCTAAGGCTGAAGCACTGGATTGGGGTTTTACCGGCGTGATGCTAAGAGGTTCCGGCGTTCCTTGGGATTTAAGGAAGTCGCAACCTTATGAAATATATAATGATCTGGATTTTGATATACCTGTGGGCAAAAACGGTGACTGTTATGACCGCTATCTTGTCAGAATCGAAGAAATGCACCAGTCCATAAAAATTATTAAGCAGGTGATTGAAAAAATCCCAAGTGGAGCAATAAAAACAACAGATAGAAAAATATCTCCGCCACCTAGAGCGGAAATGAAAAAATCAATGGAGGCGTTAATACATCACTTTAAGCTTTATACGGAAGGTTATAAAGTGCCGGCAGGTGAATATTATGCGGCGGTTGAGGCTCCTAAAGGTGAGTTCGGTGTATATTTGGTGGCAGACGGAACAAGCCGTCCGTATAGATGCAGGGTGAGAGCTCCGGGCTTTGCACATTTGCAGGGGCTTGATTTTATGACAAAAGGTCATATGTTGGCGGACGTTGTGGCCGTTATCGGTTCTTTGGATATTGTTTTTGGTGAGATTGATAGATAGTTACTATGGCGAAAAAAAAAGAAATAGTTGAACAAAAAGCGAGTTTCGAGTTTACGAAAGAAAACCTGAAAAAGGCTAAAGAGTATATTGCCAAATACCCCGAAGGAAGGCAGCGTAGTGCATTGATGCCTCTTTTGTGGCTGGCTCAAAAACAAAATGATAACTGGTTGCCGCAAGATGCCCTTGATTATATAGCAGATATGCTTGAACTTCCTCCTATTAAGGTTTATGAAGTAGCTACATTCTATACTATGTATAACCTGAAGCCTGTCGGGAAAAACCATATACAGGTTTGCAGAACGACACCTTGCTGGTTGCGTGGTGCTGACGATATTACTAATTTTTGTAAGGAAAAGCTGGGCATCGGTCTTGGCGGAACAACTAAAGACGGTCAGTTTTCGCTTATTGAAGTGGAGTGTCTGGGGGCTTGTGTTAACGCTCCTATGATACAGATAAATGATGATTATTTTGAAGATTTAACGCCTGAATCAATGGAAAAAATAATTGATGATCTGGCAGCAGGTAAAAAAGTTAAAATCGGCTCGCAAACGGGAAGACAGTGTTCTGCTCCTGTAGATGCCGACTAAAGTGGAAATTTGATATGCTTAAAGAAGAAGATAGAATTTTTACAAATTTATACGGTTATGAAAGCCCTAATCTTGCGGCTGCTAAAAAGCGTGGGGACTGGAAAGATACCAAAAAATTTATAAAAAAAGGGCATGACTGGATAATTGAGGAAGTTAAAACCTCAGGTCTTCGTGGGCGTGGCGGTGCAGGATTTCCGACAGGTCTTAAATGGTCATTCATGCCCAAAGAATCCCCTAAGCCGTCCTATCTGGTAGTAAATGCCGATGAGTCGGAACCCGGAACCTGTAAGGATAGGGATATTATAAGGAATGATCCGCATAAAATAGTTGAAGGGTGTTTGCTGGCAGGCTACGCAATGCGTGCGTTGGCTGCGTATATTTATATTCGCGGTGAGTTCTATAATGAGGCGGTTGCTTTGCAAAATGCCATTGATGAGGCTTATAAAGACGGTCTTATTGGTAAAAACGCCTGCGGTAGTGGGTATGATTTCGATGTATTTCTGCACAGAGGAGCCGGAGCATATATTTGCGGAGAAGAAACCGCACAGCTTGAAAGTTTAGAAGGTAAAAAAGGACAGCCTCGTTTGAAGCCGCCATTCCCTGCCGGAGTGGGGCTATATGGCTGCCCGACAACAATAAATAATATTGAAACAATCGCCGTAGTGCCTACTATCTTGCGTAAGGGCGGAAGCTGGTTTGCGAGTCTTGGGCGTGAAAATAATACCGGTACGAAAGTTTTTTGTATATCAGGTCATGTCAATAACCCTTGCAACGTTGAAGAGGAAATGGGAATTCCGTTAAAAGAGCTTATTGAAAAACATGCAGGCGGTGTGCGTGGCGGGTGGAATAATCTACTGGCAATAATTCCGGGTGGTTCTTCAGTGCCTATGCTGCCCAAATCTATTTGCGACACCATAAGAATGGATTTTGATTCGCTAAGAGCCGCTCAGTCAGGGCTTGGTACGGCAGGTATTATTGTTATGGACAAGTCTACGGATTTAATAGCTGCCATAGAAAGGTTGTCGCATTTTTATATGCATGAATCATGCGGTCAGTGTACCCCATGCCGTGAAGGTACGGGCTGGATGTGGAGAATTATGAAGCGTCTGGTAAAAGGTGAGGCGGAAATTGCCGAAATAGATAAATTACTGGAGATAACCAAGCAAGTCGAAGGGCATACTATTTGTGCGTTGGGTGATGCGGCGGCATGGCCTATACAGGGCTTGGTAAGGCACTTCAGGAGCGTTATCGAGGACAGAATTAATAATTATAAAAAAGCAGCGTAAGTATTTTACACAGGGATATTATGCCAAAGATAACAGTAAACGGAAATCAGATAGAATTTGAGCAGGGAATGACCGTGTTGCAGGCATGTGAGCTTGCAGGTGAGGAAATCCCAAGATTTTGTTATCATGAAAGGTTAAAAATTGCCGGAAATTGCCGTATGTGCCTTGTTCAGGTTGAGGGAGGTCCTCCTAAGCCTGCCGCTTCCTGTGCTATGCCTGCCGGTGACGGTATGGTTGTTCATACTAACTCACCTATGGTAAAAAAAGCCCGTGAAGGTGTTATGGAATTCCTGCTCATGAACCACCCTCTTGACTGCCCTATTTGCGATCAGGGCGGTGAGTGCGATTTGCAGGATCAGGCTATGGCTTATGGCAGGGGTGACAGCCGTTTTGAAGAAGATAAACGTGCCGTAAAAGATAAATATATGGGACCTTTGGTTAAAACCCACATGACCCGTTGTATCCAATGTACAAGATGTATCCGTTTCCTAGAAGATGTTGCAGGAGTATGCGAGCTTGGAGCGGTAAACCGTGGTGAGCATATGGAAGTTACCACATATGTTGAAAAAAGCCTTACATCGGAAATGTCGGGTAATATTATCGACCTATGCCCTGTAGGTGCTTTGACATCAAAACCTTACGCTTTTAAAGCCCGACCTTGGGAGTTAAATAAAACCGAATCTATTGATGTTTTAGACGCTGTGGGTTCTAATATAAGGGTTGATTCAAGAGGAAAAGAAGTTGTCAGGATTCTACCTCGTCTGAATGAGGAGATAAACGAAGAATGGATAAGCGATAAAACCAGATTTGCCTATGACGGGCTGAAAGTTCAAAGGCTGGACAAACCTTATGTAAGAGTTGACGGAAAGTTAAAGCCTGCAAGTTGGAATGAGGCTTATAAGGTTATTAGCGATAAGATGAAGAATATAAGTTCAAATAGCATTGCGGCGATTGCGGGCGATCTTGCCGATTGTGAATCAATGTATGCATTGAAAAAACTTATGACCAAGCGTGGCGTAAATAATATAGATTGCCGTCAGGACGGTATGGAGATAGGCTTAGAGGGCAGGTCGTCATATATATTTAATACCACAATACAAGGTATTGAAAACGCCGATTTATGTTTGTTAGTCGGAACTAATCCAAGGCGTGAAGCCGCTATTATTAATTCCAGAATAAGGAAGGCTAACGTTAATAACGGTCTGAAAATAGCTTCAATAGGCGGTTGTTCAAGCTTTACTTATCCTGTGGAGAAATTAGGCAATAGCCCTAAGGATTTACAGGCTATTGCGGAGGGTAAGTCAGATTTTTGTAAGGCGTTGGAATCTGCAAAAAATCCTATGATAATAATCGGCTCATCTGCGTTATGCAGGGACGATGCAGAGCATATAATGTATCTGGTTAGTTCTATTGTAGCTAAGTATAATATGGTAAGGGAAGATTGGAACGGGTTTAACGTACTACATAAAGCTGCCGGCCGTGTAGGTGGTCTGGATATGGGCTTCCTGCCATCCGGTGACGGTATGCCGACAAAAAAAATACTAAAAGAATGTGAAGAAAATAAAATAGAGTTCCTATATCTTCTTGGTGCTGATGAAATCGATATGTCTAAGCTGGGCAAGGCTTTTGTCGTCTATCAGGGGCATCACGGTGACGCAGGAGCGCATAGAGCCGATGTTATATTGCCGGGAGCGGCATATACTGAAAAATCAGGTACATATGTTAACACTGAAGGCAGAGTGCAAAGAACTACTCCCGCTATTTATCCGCTTGGCGATGCTAAAGAGGATTGGTTAATTATAAAAGAATTAGCTATGGCTTCGGGTATCAGCCTTAACTTTAACAATATCGGTGAGTTGAGGGAATCTTTAGAAAGGAACTATCCTGTTTTTGCAAATGAGGGGGTAGCTTCTGAAAAGTGGAATAATGTAGGTAAGAAGGGCGTATCATCTGATGAGCCTTTCCGAAACTCCGTAAAGAACTTCTATATGAGTGACCCTATAAGCCGTGCCTCTAAAACAATGGCGGCTTGTTCGTCCGAAATAAATAAAGGCTGTGGCTGTAAAGGCAAGTCCCAAGAGAAGGAGGCTGCGTAATGGAGGAGATATTACAAAGTCCGTTTTTTCAAACTCCGTTCATGGCAGATTATTTCGTACCTTTTGCGTGGATATTAATAAAAATATTAGTAATAATATTGCCGTTATTGGGTGCCGTTGCGTATCTAACGCTGGCAGAGCGTAAGGTTATCGCAGCTATGCAGCTTAGGAAAGGACCAAACGTTGTAGGACCTTTCGGGCTGTTGCAGCCACTTGCCGACGGCATAAAACTTATGCTCAAGGAAGTTATTGTTCCGGCAAAGTCAAATAAGTTCTTATTCGTACTTGCTCCGATGATAACGTTCGTTCTTGCAATGATAGGGTGGGCTGTCATACCTTTTGGCGAAGGGCTTGTTTTGGCGGATATAAATGTCGGTGTTTTATACCTTCTTGCCATCTCGTCATTGGGGGTTTACGGGGTTATTATAGCCGGTTGGGCAAGTAACTCGAAATATGCATTTTTGGGGGCTATACGTTCTGCCGCTCAAATGGTTTCGTATGAGGTTTCAATAGGTTTTGCTATTATTACCGTACTTCTTATTGTAGGGTCTTTAAATCTTACCGAGATAGTGCTTTATGAAAGGACTCTATTTGAAGATATCCTTTTATTTCCGATGTTTATAATATTTTTTATATCTACTTTGGCGGAAACTAACAGACACCCTTTTGATCTGCCTGAAGCTGAAGCGGAAATAGTTGCCGGATATAACGTTGAATATTCATCAATGACATTTGCGTTATTTTTCCTCGGTGAATATGCCAATATGATATTAATGAGCGGCATAACTACAATATTATTTTTAGGCGGGTGGTTGCCTCCTTTCGGAATTTCGGCATTGCAATTTATACCGGGTTTTGTATGGTTTGCCGCCAAAGTTGCTTTTTTACTTTTTGTGTTTATATGGGTGCGTGCGGCGTTGCCACGATATAGATACGATCAGCTAATGCGACTTGGTTGGAAAGTGTTTTTACCGATTACCCTTGTTTGGGTAGTGCTGGTATCGGCTTATGTTGTTTTTTTTACCGCTAATTAGAAGTTATTAAATGTTAAGTGATAAATCAGCTCAGTCTGTTTTTTTGAAAGAAATATTAAGTGGAATGATGCTTACGCTTAAATATATGTTTAAGCCTAAGGTTACTATTAATTATCCTTTTGAAAAAGGTCCTCTTTCTCCAAGGTTCAGGGGAGAACATGCCCTTCGCCGCTATTCCAACGGTGAAGAACGCTGTATTGCGTGTAAGTTATGTGAGGCTGTTTGCCCTGCTCAGGCGATAACTATTGAGGCGGAGGAAAGGGAGGACGGCAGCCGTCGCACGACAAAATATGATATAGACATGATAAAGTGCATTTATTGCGGTCTGTGTGAAGAAGCGTGTCCTGTAGATGCCATTGTTGAAGGACCTAATTTTGAATATGCTACGGAAACACGTGAAGAGCTATATTATAACAAAGAAAAGCTGCTTGAAAATGGCGATAAGTGGGAACAAGAGCTGGCTATGAGGCTGGAACTTGACGCACCTTACAGGTAAAATTCGGAAGTAAATTATGTTAATTGCCAATTTATTATTTTATATATTATCATTTGTGCTGATTTTTTCGGCAATAGTTGTGATAACTGTAAAAAATCCGGTTCATTCGGTGTTGTTTTTAATACTGGCATTTTTTAATTCTGCGGGTCTATTCTTAATGCTGGGTGCGGAATTTATATCCATGTTAATTATAATAGTCTATGTCGGAGCTGTTGCGGTTTTATTCCTTTTTGTGGTGATGATGCTGGATATTGATTTTGAGGCGATGAGTCGGGGATTTGTCAGGCACTTGCCGATATTGCTTTTAGTTTCTGCTGTAATGCTTGCCGAGTTAATAATGGTTATACAGGTATCATCGGAGTTTACATCGGTAAAGTCCGTAGTATCGTCTAAAATTCCTTCCGACATTACAAATACCGAAGCTATAGGAAGAATATTATATACCGATTATATTTATCCGTTCCAATTATCGGGAATAATTTTACTTGTTGCTATGATAGGGGCTATCGTCCTTACACACAGGACACGTCCTGGTGTGAAAAAACAGAATATATCCAAACAGGTGTCCAGAAGTCGTAAAGACGGAGTGGAGCTTGTTAAAGTACAGTCAAAGAAGGGGGTGTAAATGCCTGAAGTCGGTTTAACCCATTATCTGATATTGGCAGCATGCTTATTTGTTATAGGAATAAGCGGTGTGTTCATTAACAGGAAAAATATAATAACTTTGTTGATGTCGCTGGAATTAATGCTTCTGGCTGTGAACATTAATTTTGTGGCATTTTCTTATTATCTGGACGATCTTGTAGGACAGATATTTACAATATTTATACTGACCGTTGCAGCCGCAGAGGCTGCTATAGGTTTGGCCATACTGGTTATTTATTATAGAAATCGCGGAAGTATTTCCGTAGAAGATGTAAACATGATGAAGGGCTAATCAAGTGATTGCAGCAGTAGTTTTCATACCGTTATTAACGGCTTTTTATGTGGGAATGATGTCGAGGACGATATCTAATAAGTCTGCACAGCTTATAACTTGTGGAGGCTTGCTTGCGTCGGCTTTTTTATCGACGATATTGTTCTATGACGTTGCTATAATGGGGCAGGCACAGATTGCCGATATTACAAGATGGATTGATTCGGGGACATTCAGTGTTTCATGGTCGCTTAGGGTTGATAGCCTGACTGCCGTAATGCTCGTTCTGGTAACGTGGGTTTCGTCTATAGTACATATTTATTCGGTGGGGTATATGAGTCATGACCCTCACCTGCCAAGATTCATGGCTTACCTTTCTTTATTTACGTTTTTTATGTTAATGCTGGTAACAAGTGATAACTTCCTGCAATTATTCTTCGGCTGGGAAGGTGTGGGGCTTAGTTCATATCTGTTGATAGGATTCTGGTATAAAAAACAGTCCGCAAAAGATGCCGCAATGAAAGCATTTATTGTGAACAGGGTAGGGGATTTTGGGCTGATATTAGGAATATTCGCAATTTATATGATATTCGGAAGCCTTAATTTTAGCGAAGTGTTCGCAAAAACGGACGTCTTCTCAGATAGCGTGATAAATATCTTCGGCGAGCAATATAATGCAATTACAGTGATATGCTTATTGCTGTTCATAGGTGCTATGGGAAAGTCAGCTCAGCTAGGGTTGCATACATGGTTGCCCGATGCGATGGAAGGACCGACTCCGGTATCGGCTTTAATCCACGCCGCTACAATGGTTACCGCCGGAGTGTTCTTAGTTGCCAGATGTTCACCTTTGTTTGAGTATTCGGACTTTGCAAGAGATGTCGTTACAATAGTAGGTGCTGCCACTGCCATATTCGCCGCTACAATTGCCGTGACGCAAAATGATATAAAGCGTGTTATCGCTTATTCAACATGCTCACAGCTTGGATATATGTTTTTTGCATGCGGTGTTTCCGCTTATTCGGCGGGAGTTTTTCACTTGTTAACGCATGGATTCTTTAAGGCGTTGCTGTTCTTGGGTGCAGGTAGTGTTATACATGCATTATCAAATGAACAGGACTTGAGAAAAATGGGCGGCATATGGAAAAAAATACCTAAAACATATACTTTGATGTGGATAGGTTCGTTAGCACTGGCAGGCGTTTTCCCATTTGCAGGGTTTTATTCAAAAGATATGATTTTAGAATCGGCTTATGCGTCAGGGGGAATGGGCGGTTATGCCTATTGGGTGGGTATTGCGGCAGCGTTTTTAACCGCATTTTATTCATGGAGGCTGATTATAATGGCATTCCACGGCAAGCCAAGAGCCTCTAAGGAAGTTATGAGCCATGTGCATGAATCACCGAGTGTTATGTTAATACCTCTATACGTGTTGGCAATAGGGGCTATGTTCTCCGGAGCCTTGGGGTATTATATATTAGGAATTGTTGACCATGACCTTGCTTTTTGGAACGGTGCAATAACTGTTTTTGAACATAATAACCCTCTTGAAGATGCTCATAATGTACCGTTGCATATAAAACTTATGCCTGCGATTGCAGGACTGCTTGGAATAGGACTGGCTTATTTTATTTATATGTTTAATCCTGTTATCGCAGTATCTTTATCCGAAGCTTTAAATCCCGTATATAAGTTTTTGTTAAATAAGTGGTATATAGATGAGTTATACAACTTCCTGTTTGTAACTCCTGCGAAAAAGATAGGCTCCTCATTATGGAAGGTAGGAGATGCCATCATTGTTGACGGAGGTGGACCAAACGGTGCTGCATGGATAGTCAGGAAATTATCGGGTACTGTCGGGAAGATACAATCAGGTCTTGTTTACCACTATGCGTTAATAATGATACTTGGTTTGTTCGGACTGATAAGTTGGTTTGTTGTTAAGAATATATTTGGTGTTTAGGTAAAAAAGTATAAATATGAGTGAATTTCCAATCCTTTCGATATTGATTTTCTTGCCGTTAATAGGTGCATTATTCATTGCCTTTTTTGTTAGGGGTGATGACAAAAATGCTATCAATAATGCCAAGAATACCGCATTATGGGTTACTATAGGTACATTCGTGTTCTCATTGTCATTGTGGCTAGGTTTTGATAGCACTACTCATGAATTTCAATTCGTTCATAAAACAGCGTGGATAAAGGGATATAATATTTATTATTATCTGGGAATTGACGGAATATCCCTGTTTTTTGTATTGCTTACAACCTTCTTAATGCCGATATGCATATTAGCAGGGTGGAACACCATCACTAAACGTGTGCGTGAGTATATGATAGCATTCCTATTGCTGGAGACTATGATAATAGGGGTGTTTTGTGCATTGGATTTCATACTGTTCTACATATTCTTTGAGGCGGTTCTTATACCTATGTTCCTGATAATAGGAGTTTGGGGAGGCGAACAAAGAATATACGCTTCATTTAAATTCTTCCTTTATACATTGACAGGCTCGGTTCTTCTGCTGGTTGCAATGCTGTATATGTATAATATTACCGGAACATCGGAAATACCCGTGCTAATGGAACAAATTCCGCATCTGCCGTTATATATCCAAAAATGGTTATGGCTGGCGTTATTTGCGTCTTTTGCGGTAAAAGTACCTATGTGGCCGGTGCATACATGGCTGCCCGATGCACACGTTCAGGCTCCGACGGCAGGTTCGGTAATTCTTGCCGGTATATTGCTGAAGTTGGGCGGTTACGGGTTCTTGCGTCTTTCATTGCCGTTATTGCCTGATGCTAGTGTTCATTACGCAGACCTTGTATTTTTCCTAAGTGTTGTTGCGATAATTTATACTTCGCTAGTGGCTTTGGTGCAAACAGACATGAAAAAGCTTATTGCATACTCATCGGTTGCACATATGGGATTTGTGACATTAGGTACATTTGCCCTAAACAGGCAGGGAATTGAGGGAAGTTTGGTTGTTATGATAAGTCACGGGCTTGTTTCAGCGGCGTTATTCCTTTGTGTGGGAAGTTTATATGACCGTGTCCACACCAAAGAAATCAAAAAATATGGCGGTGTTGTTGAAAGAATGCCACGATTTGCCATGTTGTTCATGTTATTTACAATGGCATCTATAGGCTTGCCCGGAACAAGCGGATTCGTAGGTGAATTATTGTCCCTTGTCGGTGTTTTTCAGGTAAATAAAATGGTAACGGCTCTGGCTGCAACCGGAGTTATATTAGGAGCTGCATATATGCTATGGCTATATGCAAGGGTCGTTTTTGGTGAAATAACAAATAAAGATGTCGATAAAATGAAAGATATAGGTGTCCGTGAGGGTATAATGTATGTTTCAATCGCAGTTTTAGTAATAATATTAGGTGTATATCCTGCCGTAATAACGGATCTTATGAGTGAATCGGTCATTCATCTGGTGCGGCAGATAAACATTGGAACGTTAAACTAAGAGAAAATTATGTTATCATTAACTAATTATAATATAATCAATATATTACCTGAGATTCTGATATTGCTTTCATCTTTGGTATTGTTGCTTATAGGGGTATTTAACGGTAATTCGTTTGCGTTAAAACAAATCGGTCTATCCAAATTTATACTGGTGTTTGTGGCGGTAGCGATTGTTATGATTCCAAACGAGAGTAATGTTAGCTTTAATAACATGTTCATTACGAACGGATATACAAACTTGTCTAAGTATCTCGTTTTAATCGGCGGTTTGATGACCTTGTTTCTTGCAAGCGGTTTTTACAAAGATGACAAGAATAAAATATGTGAATTTCCCGTATTAATATTACTCGCAATTGCCGGTATGTTCCTGATGATATCCGCAAACGGCTTGCTTTCATTTTATATGGGGCTTGAGCTTCAAAGCCTTGCGTTATACATACTTGCGGCAATAAACCGTAATGATGAAAAGTCATCGGAGGCAGGGTTGAAATACTTTATTCTCGGTGCCGTATCCTCAGGTATCATACTTTACGGCTGTTCATTGATATACGGCTTTGCAGGTACTGAAAATTTTGATAATTTAAGAGTATTATATTCAGAACAAAAGGAATTGTCGGTTGGTGTTTTGGTGGGAATGATATTCTTGATTACAGGAATATGCTTTAAAATTTCCGCCGTGCCTTTTCACATGTGGACACCTGATGTTTATGAAGGCTCGCCAATGCCTGTTACGGCATTTTTCGCCGTAGCACCTAAAATTGCCGCCGTGTCTGTTTTCACAAGGCTGTTGCTGGAACCTTTTGCCGATGCCGTAAGTCAGTGGCAACAAATAATAATATTTATATCGGCAGCTTCCATGATAGTAGGTGCTTTGGGAGCGATAGGGCAGCTAAATATAAAAAGGCTAATCGCATACAGCTCAATAGGGCATATCGGATATATACTGGTCGGTCTTGCCGCCGCAAGCAGGGAAGGGGTTATGTCCATATTGTTCTATTTAATTATATATATGACTTTGAGTGTAGGCATATTTGCCTGCATTATGATGATAAAAAGAAAAGAGGGTGAATCAGAAGACATATACTCACTATCGGGTCTTGCCAAAAGCAAACCTTATCTGGCGTTATTTATTGCGATATTAATGCTGTCAATGGCGGGAATTCCTCCATTTGCAGGGTTCTTCGGTAAGTTCTTTATCTTTAAAGCGGCTATTGAATCGCAATTATATGTGCTTGCCGTAATAGGCGTTTTGTCAAGTGTGATAGCTGCTTTTTATTACTTGAGGATAATAAAAATAATGTATTTTGATGAATCGGTGGTTCCGCTTGAAAATAATGATGCCGGTCATATAAAGCATATAGCATTTGTATCTGCGATGTTTAACGCATTAATGTTTTTGGGCTTTTCGTTCCTGTTAAACTATACTTTAAATGCTGCGGCATGGCTGTTTTAGAATTTGAGTCAATCGACAGCACCAACGAAGAGGCAAAGCGTCGCATCAATAGAGGTGAAATCTTTGATAACACTGTAATAAAAGCAGATATCCAATTATCAGGAAAGGGCAAACGTGAAAATAAATGGGCTTCTGATAGCGGCAACCTTTTTTGTTCGATTGTTAAAAAAGTAGATGTTTCGTTATCTGAGGCCGCTAAATATTCATTTGTAACCGCAATATCCGTGGGCGAAACAATTAAAGAATTCGTTAACGACAAGGCTGAAGTGAAATATAAATGGCCTAATGATGTTTTGTTAAATAAAAAAAAGGTATCGGGAATTTTACTTGAATCATTAAAAGATATTAATGGTTCGATATGGATAATAATCGGCACGGGCGTTAACATTAACAATACCCCTCAAAACCTTGATATTGAACCTGTTAACATCTCTATGTCATGTGGCGAAAGAGTGGCTGTAACCGAATTTTTTGATAAATTTCTCATAAACTTCAACAATCAAGAAAATGTCTGGAAAAATCAGGGTTTTTCGTGTATAAGGTCAGCTTGGTTAAATGGTGCGTATAATTTAGGTAAAGAGATTACGGTTAATTTGCCTGATAAAACTTTTAAAGGAACATTTGAAGGAATCAGCCAAAACGGTGAATTAGAAGTAATTGTCGATGATAAAAAACTTTTAATAAGCAGCGGTGAGGTTTTCTTTTAATAATTTAATAAGAACTATGTTGTTAGCAATAGATGCAGGAAATACAAATACTGTTCTAGCGGTTTTCCGTGATGGGGCTTTAATGTGCCAATGGCGAATATCCGCTAATAATAAGCGGACGGGTGATGAATACTTCCTGTTTTTAGAAAGGTTTCTGGAATCTAACGGTTTTTCCAAAAATGATATAAATGATGTTATTATATCAAGTGTTGTTCCTCAAAATATCTTTTCATTAAAGACCTTATCAAGAAAGCATTTAAATACCGAACCTTTGATTATAGGCGAAGATAACGTATTCCTCGGCATAGATATAAAATTGGATAAGCCTAGAGAGGTTGGTGCAGACAGGCTGGTTAACAGTATTGCAGCTTATGAGAAATTCGGCGGCAATCTGGTAATAATAGATTTCGGAACGGCGACTACTTTTGATGTTGTCGGCTCAGGCGGGGAATATTTGGGAGGTGCGATATCACCGGGTATAAATCTTTCCATTGAGGCGTTGCATAATGCCGCCGCAAAACTACCTTCAATCGATATTTCCAGACCGAAGAAAGTTATAGGGGATTCTACGGAATCGGCTATGCAGTCAGGCATATATTGGGGATATGTAGGGTTGATTGAAGGAATTGTTACCCGTATTGAAAAAGAATACGCAAAACCGATGAAAGTTATATGTACCGGAGGTCTTGCACCTTTATTTTATGACGCAATCGACAAAATAGAATTTTTGGAAACCGACCTTACAATTGAAGGTTTAAATTTAATTTATAAAAAAAATAGTGTGAATAATGACTCTAAACTTAAAAAAGCATAAAAACGATTTGTTGTTTTTGCCTCTGGGCGGCTCAGGCGAAATAGGCATGAACATGAACCTTTACTATCTTGACGGAAAATGGCTGATAGCCGATTTCGGTGCGGGATTCGCAGAGGAATATTTACCCGGTGTGGATATGATAGTTCCCGATATCAGTTTTATACAAAAATATAAAGATGATATTGTCGGAATCGTGCTAACACACGCACATGAGGATCACTTGGGGGCTATACCTTATTTGTGGAACGAGCTTGAGGTTCCGGTTTACGCAACTCCTTTTACGGCAGCATTTTTAAAAGCAAAGCTAAACGATAACAGGGGAGCAAAAGGCGTAGAGATTCACGAGGTCGAGCAGGGAAGCAGTTTTAAGCTGGGACCTTTTGATCTTGAACTTGTGCAGATAACGCACTCGGTTCCTGAAATGAACGCTATATTTATAAGGACTAAATACGGAAATATCTTCCATTCGGGTGATTGGAAGCTTGACCCGAATCCTATGCTTGGCGACAAGTCGGATATAGAAAAGCTAAAAAAAATAGGTAAGGAAGGTGTCCTTGCTATGATTAGCGATTCTACAAATGTCTTTAGTCCCGGCACTTCAGGTTCTGAAGGGGACTTGAGGGAAAGTCTGACGAATCTGGTCGGCGAGTGTAAAAAAATGGTTATGGTAACTACCTTTGCATCGAACGTGGCAAGGATAGAAAGCATTGCAGTGGCGGCTAAAAATAACGGGCGTAAAGTTATACTTGCAGGGCGTTCACTTTGGAGAATCGTGCAAGCTGCTAAAGATTCGGGCTATTTGCATGATGCACCCGAGTTTTTGGACACAGATCAAATTAGCAAGCACCCAAGAGAGAAAATGTTGGTAATATCTACGGGTTGTCAGGGCGAGCCTATGGCGGCTACAAACAAGATTACAAGTGGAACTCACAGGGATATTGTTTTAAAACCGGGTGATTCGGTTATTTTCTCATCAAAAATAATACCCGGAAATGACAAGCGTATATTCAGGTTGTTTAATAGCCTTACTAAATTAGGTGTCGATGTTCTAACTGAAAAAGATCATTTCGTACATGTGTCGGGACACCCTAACGTTGATGATATGAAGCGTATGTATGATATGATAAATCCGCAAATTTCCATTCCCGTACACGGTGAAGGCGTGCATATGAAAGAGCATGCAAGGCTAGCCAAATCATGGGGAATAAAGCAAGCCATAGAAGTTGAAAACGGTGACGTAGTTAAATTATGTCCCGAAGGTGCTGAGAAGGTAACAATGGTTAATGCCGGAGAGTTGGGCATAGACGGCAATTTCCTGCTTGCCCCTGACTGCAATATCATGAAGATGCGTCGTAAAATGCAAAGGGACGGTATAATAATAGTTACGCTGATACTGAATCAAAATAATTCTTTTGCAATAAATCCTATCATATCGGCTCCCGGTGCGTTGGACATAAAAGAAGATGATGATATTTTTGAAGATATAATGTATGAAATCGAAGATGCCTTAAAACAAAACGGTAAAGGAACTAAAAAACAGCAATCTGATGACAGAATCATAAATGTTACCAGATCGGCAGTGCGTAGAGTTATGAAAAGAGAAGTCGGAAAAACTCCTCCGATTGAAGTTAATATCGAGAGAATATAATGATCAGTTGTACTCGTAAGCTGCATTTTGATTCAGCTCACAGAATCGTTAATCATGAAAGCAAATGTAAGTATGTGCATGGTCACAGATATGTTGTGGACGCTACATTTGCAGCAAAAGAACTAGATGACTTAGGAAGAATAGTCGATTTTGGCGTTATAAAAGAAAAACTTGGAAAATGGGTGGACGATAACTGGGATCATAATATTATTTTATGGGAAAAGGATAAGTCATTAGGTGATGTTATAGAAAAACAAACCAATCAAAAAGTTTTTTACCTTCCTACTAACCCTACCGCTGAAAATATTGCAGATTATCTTTTAAATACAGTGTGTAAGGAGTTGTTCTTTGATTCTGAGGTTGAGTGTGTTAAGATTAAGGTCTTTGAAACACCGAACTGCTACGCCGAGGCTGTCTAAAAAATATGAATAGTGGTACTGTAAAAGATAAATATATAGTTATAGTTGAAGATGCTATAGACGATCTGAAGGTTGTTCGGGATGCTTTGGCAAACAAACAGTATAATATAAAGTCATTTGATGACGGTGCAGAGGCTTGGAGTTTTTTACAAGACGGTTATAAGGAAGTCTGTGTTATAATCCTTGCCAAGACCCTGCCGAATATAGCAGGAATGGAGCTTTTACATAAAATACGCGGACATGCATATCTAAATAAAATACCGGTTATCATTCAAACCGTAGATAGTGGCGAAGGAAAGTATAAAAATGCTATAGAACTTGGCGCACAGTTCTACATTGAAAAACCAATCAATGAAAGGCACTTACTTACATTAGTTAAAGCATCTGTCCGTAGTTTTAATAATATTGTTGATGATTTTAATAGCAAAGCTGCGAGTGCTAAAGATACTGACAATAGTTAATTAGCCTAAACTATTGATAATCTATCTTGGATACTATGGTCAAGCTATAGTATGAAGTCGGAGTGTAGGCTAAATTTAGTCTGACGATATTATAACTGTTGCTTGTGCTATCGGGTAGTCATCACATAAAGATACATGAGGAGTCGGGAGCTTATTATCCGTTGTCATTTCCTGAAGCATATCAAGTGCTTTGCCAGTTAAAATAAGATAAGGCTTGCCGAATTCATCATTTACTATACCTATGTGAGAAAGACGCAGACCGTTTCTGAAACCTGTTCCGATGGCTTTTGCAAATGCTTCTTTTGCGGCAAATCGTTTGGCAAAATACGATGATTTTCCAATATTGTTATTAGCACCGAATTTTTTTGAATACTCAATTTCATCTTTAGTGAATGCCCTGTTTATAAAACGTTCACCAAATTTGTTAATCAGCTCTTCAATACGGTTAATATGAACTATATCACTACCTAAGCCTAATATCATGTTGTGCTGCTTGTTTAAAGGTTATTTTCTTGCGTCATTCATCAGATAAAGCATTTGTTTTACGCTTTTTTCCAGTCCGCAAAAAATTGATTCGCCTATTATAAAATGCCCGATATTTAGTTCAACAATATTATTTATTTTTGCAATAGGTTGTACGTTATTATAATTTAAACCGTGACCTGCATGACACTCTATGCCTACCTCTTTAGCTATTTTAGCACCATGCTGAATTCTTCTTAATTCTTTTTCGACATTGTTTTGGTCAGCATTGCAATATGAGCCTGTATGTAATTCAACTATATCGGCTCCAACATCTTTTGAGGCTAATATCTGCCTCTCATCGGCATCAATAAACAGCGATACTTTTATACCGCTATCTTTCAGCGGAGCAACGAATTTTTTTAACTCATTTAATGAAGATACAACATCAAGACCGCCTTCGGTGGTTATCTCCTCTCTTTTTTCGGGAACTATACAGCATGCGTTAGGACGCACCTCAAGTGCTATTGTACGCATTTCTTCAGTTGCAGCTATCTCAAGATTAAGCGGTAATGATGTGCTTTCTTTTATCTTAAAAACATCATCATCTTTTATATGCCTCCTGTCTTCACGCAAGTGAACAGTTATACCGTTTGCCCCTGCCTGCTCTATTATTTTTAAAGAAGATACGGGAGCAGGGTGAATTCCCCCACGGGCATTTCTTATAGTGGCTATATGATCGATGTTAACACCAAGGCGAATTTGTTCCATTTTATAATTATTTTTTTATTGTACCTATTGACATACTAATTTTAGCCAGAGTTTACAGGGTTGTACAGAATAAAAAAAGTTTTTGTTACAGATATTACATAACCGTTAAAAATAAGGTTATATTGTAAATATAGGATGAGAAAAGTGTCACTGACACGGGAACGCAGTTCTAAACGCCGCATACAGTGCTACTGCTGCAGTAGTTTGAGATGCGATTTTTTTGTTTTTATTAACCCACGACTGTAAAATTAAATTATTTTGCGTTTTAGGCAGTGAGTTGGGTATGCAAAAGGGTGGGTTGCCTGTAACGTTCTCTATAATTACCATGCTGTCAAAAAATGACGACATGTATCCCTTGCATATAAGGGCAAGTTCTTTGTCAAACTCGTTCCCTGTAGAGCCTTTGTTGACTTCTTCGCAGTATTGAACAAGTTCAGTTGCAGTCAGTTCGGATTTGTACGCATAAGAGTTGCCGTATGATAATAAAAAAAACACTAAAGCAGATATAACTTTTTTCACAATCACTCCGATTATTTTTTTGTGTGAACCGCACGGCATATTACTACCGCAACTTGTAAGGGTCAAGTTTCGTTATCAAACTTATTTATAAAACACTGTAATTTTTTCAATTTATGGGATGTTAAAATGAAAAAACAAAACCGAATAAACAAAAAGAAATCATCATTAAAACAAATGGCGTTAAAGCTTGTTAGAAATAAAAGGCAGGTTAAGTCGGGGGATAATTTTCCTTATTCTTCAACTTATTATAACAGCTATTTAAATACGCTCGGAAAGCCTGTATGGAGCGGAAGGGAATATGTGAAATTCGCAGATGAAGGATATATCAAGAACGTTATAGCACATAGATGCATTTCAATGATAGCAAGCGGTGCAGCAGGCGTTCCGTGGAAATTGAGCAGGCTTACAGGCTCGGTCAGGCATGAAGTGTCGGAGCATGGGGTGCTGAAATTATTAAAAAGACCGAATCCATGCTTTGGAGGGGCGGAGTTTTTTGAAAAAATCTATAGCCATATGTTAATAGGCGGTAACGCTTATATTCATATGGTAAAGGATAACGGCAACTCGGTAAGGGAACTTTTTGCACTCAGACCCGATAGGGTAAGTGTTATTGCAAATCATGACTGTATGCCTCAAGGTTATAGATATGAAGTGGGAAATAAGGTCAAAGACTTTATGGTTGACAGGCTTACGGGGCAATCTGATATTCTGCACCTTAAAAAATTCCATCCGCTCAATGACTGGTACGGGCTTTCTTCTATAGAAGCTGCCGCATATTCAATAGACCAGCACAATGAAGCATCTGCTTGGAATCAGGCGTTACTCCAAAACGGAGCAAGACCCAGCGGAGCTTTAATTGTTAAAACAGGAGATAATGGTGAAGGCGGCTACTTAAGCGAAGAGCAATATATAAGAATTAAGAGCCAGATGGACGAAACGCATAGCGGCTCGGTAAATGCGGGAAGACCTTTATTATTAGAAGGCGGGCTTGAATGGAAAGAAATGAGCATTTCGCCTAAGGATATGGATTTTATCAATACCAAACATAGTGCGGCAAGGGATATTGCTCTGGCTTTTGGCGTGCCGCCTCAGTTGCTTGGTATCCCCGAGGACGCAACTTATAATAATATGGCAGAGGCAAGGCTTTCCCTTTGGGAACAAACCATATTACCGATGGTGGATAATATTACCGATAGCCTTAATAGTCAGTTACTTCCGATTTTCGGTAATGACCTGAAATTGTCTATGAATCTTGATAGTATCAGTGCGTTAGCTCCAAGAAGGGAAGCTGCGTGGAACAGGGTAAAAGATGCAGACTTTTTAAGTGATGAAGAAAAAAAGAAAATGGTGGGGTTGAAATGACTAAAAAACAAACAAAACATATAAATTGTAAACTTGATATCAAAGGTGTGGAAGAAGATGGGACTTTTTCAGGATATGCATCGGTCTTTAATGTGGTTGATAGTCAAAATGATATTATAGCAAACGGTGCTTTTAAACGATGTCTTGAGCGGAAAAAAGATAGCATAAAACTTTTATGGCAGCATAAACTTGATGAACCTATAGGTGTTTTTGAAAGTCTATATGAAGATTCACACGGGCTATTCGTAAAGGGGCGGCTATTGCTTGATATTAAGCGTGCTAAGGAGGCCTATTCTTTGTTAAAGTCGGGTGCTATCAATGGAATGAGCATCGGATACTCTGTAGTTTCTGCCAGTTATTATGAAGATAACGGGGTACGTATAATCGAAGATGTAGACTTATTTGAAATAAGCCTTGTTACTTTTCCGGCTAATGAAAACGCTACTATCACCTCTGTAAAATCCGCAACTGCTTCTACATTAAGAGAGTATGAGAAGTTCTTGAGAAAGAGTGGATATTCACGTTCGGAGGCTAAGGAGCTTGCGTTATACGGATTTAAAGCCGAGGAAATGAAATCACTTGAGGCTTCTATTGATAGAGCTATCGAGGCGTTGTTTTAATCAATCAATTCTCCCGTGGGATGCGGGCTTATCACTTAATTTATTAAAAATCAAAAAGGAGATTTATATGTCTATAACCGAGGTAAAAGCTCGTGTTGACCAATTGGGTTCTGCATGGGAGCAATTTAAAAAAGTTAATGACCGTCGTTTGAAAGAAATCGAAAATAAAGGCTCAAGCGACCCGTTGACAGAACAGCATCTTTCACGCATTAGCGGTAAGTTGGATGAATATAAGGAAAGGGTGTCCAAAATGGAAGCTGCTTTTAACAGACCTGCTTACGGCAGTGTTGAGGGCGTAAAATTTACGGACGAGATATCCCTTGCCCATAAGAACGCTTTTTGTAACTATCTTAGAAAAGGTGTTGAGGGTGACTTGTGCAATCTGGAGACAAAAGCACTTTCGGTTGCGTCTGACCCTGATGGCGGTTATCTGGTTTCACCGCAAATTTCAGATATGATAATAAAAACCGTATTTGAAACTTCGCCAATGAGAAAAATAGCCGGTGTTGAAGTTATCTCAAGCGATTCACTGGAAATTTTAGAAGACAGGTCGGAGGCTGTTGCCGGTTGGACTACCGAATCAGGGGCGGTATCTGATACCGATACTCCGACATTGGCAAAAAAATCAATTCCCGTCCATGAGCTTTACGCACAGCCAAAAGCAACCCAAAAATTAATTGATGATTCGGCTATCGATATTGAAGCATGGCTTGCCCAAAAGATATCTGCGATATTTGCCAAAAAGGAAAATACGGCATTTATAAGCGGTGATGGCGTGGGCAAACCAAGAGGTATCCTTACTTATAGCAACGGTACACAATGGGGAGAAATTGAACAGGTAGCGTCAGGCTCAAGTGGTGCTGTAACTGCTGATAAAATCATCGAGCTATATTACTCTTTAAAAGAGGATTATGCCGTTAACGCATCATTTTTGATGAACAGGGCTACGGTTGAAGATGTCCGTCAGTTAAAAGACACTACAAATCAGTATTTGTGGAATCCCGGATTGGCAGTCGGCGCACCTGATACACTAATGGGCGTTCCTGTGCATCAGGCTGCTGATATGCCTGTGCCTGCCGCAGACAGCCTATCAATTGCCGTGGGGGATTTTAAAGCTGCCTATCAGATAGTTGACCGTAGCGGAGTGCGTGTCCTGCGTGACCCGTTCACCGATAAACCGTTTGTAAAATTCTATTCTACAAAACGTGTGGGCGGTGATGTTATCAATTTTGAGGCAATCAAGTTGATGAAGCTGGGTTCTTAGCTTTTTAGCTAATTTGGCTTGTTATTATTATAGTATTTCCAAAATTTATTGATAATTGTCATCCCCCTATAATTTTCTACGAAAATTCGGGGGATGACATTATTATTAAAAATTAGAAACACTATAAACAAGCCCTCACTCTTACCCTCACCCCAACCCTCTCCCATAGGGAGAGGGAGTTATTGAGAAAATTAATTAAAAAACGGAGATTCTCATGAGAGATTTACATAATAATATAAATGCGGAAGTGGCACTGAATACTTCAGCCATTTCTTCAGATACCACTACTAACGGTAATATAATAGATATGCAGGGATTCGGTTCGATTGAATTTGTTATCCAGTCGGGAACATTAACCGATGGAACTTACACCCCTTTGATACAAGAAGGTGATGAGTCAAATTTAAGTGATGCTACGGCTGTTGGCGATGCTGACCTGCTTGGTACTGAGGCTGATGCCGCATTTATAGCTACCGAGGATAATGCTGTAAAAAAGGTCGGATATATCGGTAATAAAAGATATGTAAGGCTGTCTATAGTTTCGGCAAGCACTACAAGCGGCGGTACGATTTCTGCCGTTTCAGTTAAATCTGACGCAGGTGATATGCCTGTAATGTAGTAATATTTTATGAAGGGGTAGGTATTACTTGCTTTCCCCTTTCATTTATAGGTTGAATGTCTTTATATAATAAGTATAAATTATATTTATTTTATAAAATGGAAGTTATATATGAGTAATATCAGCGATAGTAAGTTTGCAGTATGGCGAAGCTTGATAATAATGGCAAATATCGATGGGCATTTTTCACAGCAGGAAAAAGAGTTCCTAGACGGTATTCACAGGTATGAGTTACTGAGCGATGAGCAAAAGGAAATACTAAAACAAGATATAGAAACGCAAAACAAAGATTTTGATTCCGTATATAAGCAAATCACCGAAGCAAGGGATAGAGCGTATTTGATAAACTTAACCCGTGTACTTTTTCATAAGGACGGAAAATTCTGTCCGACCGAACAGGAGACTCTAAATAAAATAGATAGTAAGCATAAGAAAACCATTAATATGGAAGAGATATTAAAAGAAGCCAAAGCGGTATCTATGAGCGAACTGGAGGCTCATAAAATAAAGTTAGATAAAGCGGATGATATTCATGGAGGCGGATATCTGGGCTTTGGATATATTTTTGATTTTGTTACTGATAAATTAAGGGATAGGGGTCTTTATTAATATAAAGGTAGAGGCTTTTTTGGTTAGGGGATGTATTATGCCTCTACCTTTTACGTTTAACGCCTTTAGTGAACAAGTTCAACTTCTTCATCCATCATTGTATGGAAAGATTTTTCAAGGCGTTTTATTCTTTGATACATGTTGTTACTCTTTTTCAGGAGTTCTTTTATAGTATTGTTTAAATGAAAGAAGTTTGAATCATCAATTTCAAAGCCCGATTCACTTCCCGGAATACAAAAATCCTGCTTGCTTAGCTCCTGCATTTTTATTTCACCGTTTTCAATGGCTTTGCACATTAAAAGCCAGCTTAGAACTCCGGTAAGCTGTGTAGTAATCTTTGACATTGCTATAGTGTATAAAATGCTGTCTTCGCTTGATAGGTTGAGCTTGTCAACTTTTCCCCTGCTATTAAAATAATCACGTGAATATACTAAGAGAGATAAAGCCTCATTGTAGCTTTTTTGGGTAAATCTGAATATATTATTTCCGTCTTGAATGTTTCCGTACATTCCAATAATCCCCATACTAATTTTCAACCTACTTGTAACTAATATATCACAAAAAAGAGAGGCTGTCACTAAAAAATTCCATTTTGGCACAGTGTAAATGATTTTCTCAACCCAAGGATTGGTTAGTTAATATTTATTAAATTAAATGGTTTATTTAATGCTTTTAATATTTTAGATGAGGTGTGTTATGTCCAAAAACAGGACAATCGTAGAAAGTAAGATTGATGAATTTGCTAGTGAAGTAAAAAAGCAGTTTGAAGAAATCGGAAATGAAGTAAAAGAGCAATTGCTAAAAGATTTTGATAAAATATTAACAAATGATTTGGAAGGATTGAAAAATATATTATCCAAAGCCGTAATGAGTAAAAGTCAGGACATATTAAAAAATTCTTCAAATGAATTTCAGGATATCATAAATAAAGATTTCAACGGGAGTATATTCGGTTCAATTCTGGCTGATGCGATATTGCCGAATATAACCAATGCAAACAATAGCTCAACAAGTCCCTCAAGAGATTTCAATCCGTCATCGGCACAACGCTTTTTAGATATGGCTAAGTCTCTTGCGAAAAGTCAGAGCCGTAACGGCTAATTATAGTAAATTTGTCATTCCATGATAAAAAATTTCTCCTAAATTTTTTCCATAGGATGACACCGATTAATAATCATGAGGTTATTCGTATGGTCTTGATAAGAATGCTTCAAACAAGAAAGGGTACTGAAGACGGCTTTGTTGTAAAGCAGTTTTATGCCGGTACTGTTTATAGGGTAAGGGAAAATCTTGCCAGAACGTTTTTTGCAGCAGGATACGCTGAAAAAGTTAGATAATAATCATATAATTTCGGAGAAGAACATGAGTAATAAACCGGTATTGGAGCTGCATACGGCTCCGGCAATAGAACCCCTAACCCTAACGGAAGTAAAGACTTATTTGAAGGTGAATACAAGCGATGATGATGCTTTAATAACCAATCTTATAATTACGGTAAGACAGGCAACGGAGAAATTCTTAAAAGTATCACTGATTAGCCAAAGCCGGAAAATATCCTACGACAAATACTGTCCGTCAGTTGTTAAACTGGCTATGGGACCCGTGCAGTCAATTACATCAGTAACCGCAGTGCAAAGGGACGAGTCAACATCGGTTATAAGTACAAATGCATATTATTTGAGTGCGGGAAAGCGGAAGCTTATTTTTGATGCCAATGTCGTAAGCCATAGGGTCGAAATAATATATGTTGCAGGTTATGGGGATTTAGCCGATGACGTGCCTAACCCGATAAAGCAGGGAATGCTCTCACACATACTTGCGATATATGACGGCAGAGCCGGAGCAAATGTTATTCCCCCGCAATCACAAACCCTTTACGCACCTTATAAATTTCTAAGTATTTAGGGGGAAATATGAAAAAAAATAATGGTGATATAGCATCGCAGATGAGGCATGTAATTACATTTCAAAGCCAAGTGCTAACTACGGATAACGCAGGCGGTAATACCGTTGGCTGGACTGATTTTATGTCTGTTTGGGCAAAAATCGAGGATATATCTAAATCGGGCGGTCGCAATTTAGGTGCGGAAAAGAACTTTTCAGGACAATTAAACGATACACGCTCTTACAGGATAACCGTACGATACATAGGCGGAGTTACTACGGATATGAGGGTTTTGTTCGATAGCCGTGCTTTTAATATTAGAAGCATTATTAATGTGAATGAAAGAAATGAAATATTGCAGATATTCGCTGAGGAGGGAGTGACGCTATGACGGTCGATTGTTTATGGGAATTACAAAAAGCGGTTTATACGGCTTTAGATAACGATGCTACTATATCGGCTATTGTTAACGGTGTTTATAGCCATGTTGTGCAAGGTACGTCATATCCGTATATAAAGATAAATATATCGGAGGCGGTTGATTGGTCTACAAAAACAACTATCGGAATAAAAGCCCGTTTATCTTTAGAAACCTATTCAAAGGAGAGGGGAAATAAAGAAACCAATGATATTTTAACTCAGATAAAGCAGGTTTTAGACGGAGCTACGCTAGCAATGACAGGCTGTACAATGATAAGCGGCAGGTATGTTTTTAGTAACTCCGAACTAATGGCTGACGGCTTAACATGGAAAGGAAATATAGCTTTTGATTTTTTAGTTCAAGAAGATTAATACAAAGAGGAACCTATGGCAGCTCAAAAAGGCGATGATGTTATTTTAAAGGTTGGCAACGGAGCAACCCCGACAGAAGTTTTTACTGAAATCGGCGGATTGATTAATACCGACTTTATATTATATAACAAAATAATTGAAGCAAATAACCTTATATCAGGTCAATATCGTAAAATTAACGGTCAAACTGGCGTGAGAAGTCTTGTGGTTAAAGGAAGCGGTTATTTTACCGATAGCTCGTCAGAGGAGTTAATGCGTGGATATGCGTTTTCAGGTTCTAGTAATAACTATGAGCTGCATTTCGGTAACGGTGATTATATTTCATGTGCCTTTGTAGTATCAAATTATGAAAGGAAGGGAACGCTTGGCAGGCAAGAAGATTTTGCCGTTGTTCTTGAAAGCGATGGTAGCATTAACTTTACAAATGGGGCGTGATATTGTATAATACCTTTTTTAGAACGTGTTTTTTCGCTTAGGTTTAAGAGTAACTTGTAATATAATGTTAATATAGTTATGTTAATCTCTTAATGAAAATTCTAATAATGGGGTACTAATATTATGTCAATCGTAGAAAATATGAGCAAACATAGTGACGATATTGAATCGGAAGTTCAAAACATGCAGGAAAAAATGGCTCTGTGTGAAAGCGGTTTAAAAATGCTCAATGCATCACAGGAAATGGCAATGTCAGAGGAGATGATGGGATTGATGGAAATAATCGGTGACCCTGAAATTCCTGAAAAAGAAAGGGTTATATTGGCTCGTTATATGGGCGAGATGATGAAAGATGACCCCACGGAAGGGCTGGAGAAATATGCACAATACCTCGAAGGAGTGGCACAAGATCCCAAATACGCAGCAAGAAAGGATTATTACATCACTGTAGCCAAGGCATCAAGAGAGGTTAATAATTCACAAGTGTATAAGGATTATATAGTTGTTTATAATGAGTTTGAAAATGATGATTCGCCCGAAGCTGCCGAGGCAAGAAAGGCAACCGAACAAATGCAAAACAAGATGAAGCAGTGGTCGGAAGGTAATTAATAATAAATATAAGTTTTAGTTCTAGGAGAGCTTTGTATGTGGATAAAAAATGACGCGATAATAGCTAAGGACAAACCTCTTGAAACAGGTGGCGGTAGCTCTATTAAAGTAAATCCTGAAATTTTATCAGGTGGTTTAGGTGGCGATTCTACAAAAAGCGTACTATCTACTAAAACAACCGAGAGTAAGGCTGCTCCGGTGAAAACTGATGCATCTTCTTCAAAATTGAGTGGTGGAACAGGAGCCGGGAATATACCTAATGCCGCATCTTTGGATACGACTTTGGATACGGCTCAAGTTGGCGGTAAAGGAAGTGGTAAGGATGATGACACAAAAGTTGCTTCGGCTCCTTCCGTTAGTGATTCTGATGCCGATAGGCTTGCAAAATTACAGTCACAAAAAGCTATTGCTAAAGAAGAGGCGGATATTGAGAGTCTTTTGCTGAAAAAAGCAAATGCCAAGAAAGGGCAGGAGCAGTTGGATAAGGCAGGAAAAGCGGATGCTACCGATGTTGCACAAAATCTGGGTAGTTCGGGAATTAATTTGGGGATTGGTGTTTCAGTCTTTATGTTGGCAGCTCTTATTCCGCCACTGGGCATACCGCTTACCATTGCTGCTGCGGGATTTCTGGCTAAGGGAAGTTTTCAGGGTATTCAAGGTATTTCCGGAGTTGCCGAAGTTGTTGGTGATTCTATAGAAGGTGCTGCCAAATCAGCCGGTAAAACCGCCGAATCTTTGGGTAAGGCTGCCGGTTCAACGGGTAAGGCTGTGGGGCGGGGTGCTTCTGCCGTTGGAAGTGGTGTTTCAGGTGCTGCCAGAGCCACCGGTAGGGCTGCCGGTGCAACAAAAGATGCTGCCGGGAATGTGTATAATAGGGCAACCGGGAGAAATGCTCCTGATGACAGGGCAATTCGTGAGATAAGAAGCAGGGTTGATGGAGACGAAAGAGAAGGCGCGATAGAAGCAAGGGATTATTTAAAATCATCGGAAAAATTGGCTAAGTCGAAAGAACTTAAGAATCTGACAAATCTATTAAACGGGAATGATAAGTTTTTTAAAAGTAATCCGATACCTGAAGATGTAAGAAAAAATCTGAAAGAAGAATTAAATAAGACATTAGAGCAAAACCCTGAAAGCGGACTTAAGGAATTTGCGGAAAAGTTTGAAAAGGAAGCAAAAAAACCTAATAATAAAAGAACGAATAATTATTATCAAAAGGTGGCAGGAGCTGCAAGAAAGCTTGGTGATAGTGAAATATATAAAACTTACTCGAGTAAGAAACAAAAATTTGATAAAAGTGGAACTGCCGAAGATAAAGAAACTATACAAAATTATCAGAAAGCTGCACAGGAATATGGTAAGAATATCAAAGTAAAGTATAGAGAAGCAGGTTTGAACGGTGGAAGAGGTAATGAACAAGATGATAATAATTCTAAAGCGTCGACAAAAAACAAAGAAAGTAATAGCTATGATGACGTCATAAACAATCCTAAAAAATTTGCAGAGATGTTTAGACAAAATCCTGCAGACTTTCGGAGATTTATTGAGACTGATCAATTTAACGCTGCTAATATTGTGAGCCAAACTACTCTGACTGATGAAGAGATTAGACAATCCGGTGTTTCAGAGGATGCATTCAATAAGTTTAAAGAGGCGAGAGGAGAAAAAGAAAAAGTCGATGAAGCTATTGAAAGAGGAGCTTCTCGTGGTGCTAGTGAACAAGGGGAAAAACAAGGGAAAAGCCCTAAGGAGGAGGCAAAGCAACAACAGCAGACTGATGTGGGGACGGCAAATAAAAACTCCAGTGAATTAAATTTTGAAGAAACTTTTGTTCAGAAAACTCCTCCAGAAGATTTTGAGGCGGTTAAAGAACAGAAGAAAAAGGAACAAAATGAATATGAAAATGACGATAATATATCGGATATTACCTCTAATTCTAAAAATACCGCTAATAAAGTAGCACGCGAGACAAGAGATATACCGGGAAAAGAAGCTTCACAAGCTGCGGCGAATGCTGCAAATAGCATAGAAAATGTGAAGCCTAGTGTAGGACAAGGGAACAAGGCAGGTAATACGCCTCCTTCTCAATCGGTTCAATCTCAATCTAGTGGGAATAGTCAGACTCGTTAGTTGAAATAAGTCGTCGCAGTCTAATTATCTAAACTTATGATTTTCTAAAAAAGTCGGTATTATCGGTGCAAAATCTCCCACATTATGGGGTTACATTGTTAATACGCTGCCGTGTTGACTATGAAGCGATTGCCACGTCGCCTTCGGCGACTCGCAATGACGCAGATTATAGAAACCGTCATTCCTGCGAAAGCCGGAATCTAAGCATCACAAAGAAGTACGCACAAAGTGTGTGCATTATTTTTAAGCTTGGATACTATGGTCAAGCCATAGTATGACGAAATATCAGATGCAAAAACCAAGTTCGGCATTGCAAATTTATCTATTTCGAATAATACTTTAAATAAGTCGATTAATATTGTATTATTGTTTAAGGAATGTCCCATTAATTGGTTTTTTATAATTTTTTATCAACCTGAACCATGTGCTGAACTTGATTCAGTATTGTTTCAGGTTCTCTTGTAAAAAATAAAAGATGCTGAAATAAATTCAGCATGACAACTATTTTTAATACAAAAACCAATTAATGGGACATTCCGATTATTTATGTTAATAATATTTTATATGAAAACGTGACAGAGATATTAAAAACACCTTTTTCGCAATCTTATTATAAAAAAGACGGGTGGTTTGAGAGCATTGTAAGCCATTATGGTGAAAAACAAGGCAGGTTGGCTGTTGAGGTAATGCAGCTACCGATATCTTTGCTTACAGAGTCAATGTATGATGTAGTGGAGATATACGGAGATTTTCCTGAAATCGTGTATAAAGCACTAGGACAAACAATTGATCCCCTATTTGAGCCTGAAGAATATCAAGAAAAAGTTTATAATGTATTATATGACGCAGGCATAAAAGAAAATAGACCGCTATTAGTCAAATATGCTGACGGGCTGCTGAATATAAGGCTTTTGTTCCAAAAAGACCGCAGCTTTTATAATAACAAGTTTCCTGAAGAAATAATGGAAGTGGGCTACGAAGAATTTGCGGAAGTAATTAGCGACATTACCAAAATTCATGTTAATCAGTTTAGGAAAATAATAGCCGGCAGGACTGAATAATTATAGTGGAATCGATATTAAAAAAGTTAGGAAACTTTTTTAATATCGAAAAGTTTTCCTAAACTTTTCGAATTGGATTCCATGGTAAAAAATTTCTCCTAAATTTTTTTCCATAGGATGACAGCATTGTTGAGTAATTAATTTTCGATTTTAATAAAAAATTAAGGTTGTTTGTAATATAATGTTACTCATGATATAATAATCGGGGGAGAAAGATATGTCAGCATTAACCAAAGAAACGCCGGATAATATAATTGAAAAAAGCGGAAAAATTCGAGCTGAAGGTGCAGATGCACGTGTGAAAAATCCTATACAATTCGGCGGTAAAGATGTTGCTATGTTACAGCAGCCAAGCCCCGACAGACCGATTAATGATAATAAAATGATAGAACAAGATGTTATGAAGGCTAAAAGTTCAGAAAGGACAAATGTTGTCCAGTTTAAACCGAATATACAACAAACAATAACAGAGAATTTAAAGGGTGCAACACGAGAAGAAGGTCAGGACAAAAAAGGGATACAAAATAACACACCTGATGAACCGGATAGAACAAGATAAAATTAGGGAAATATAAAACTAGGTAAGGAAAATTAATGAAAGAGTCTAATGAATGTATCATACCAATAGGATTCTACGACCAGCATAAATGGTGCGAGAATATTGTTAATCACTACAGTAACGCTGATTTTCCTAAGGAAACATTGCAGTATCCGATAGAGGCACTTACAGCAAGCTTTGCTAATATCATAAATGTTTACGGCAATTACCCCAATGATGTGAAGATACTTTTTTCTCAGGCAACTAATCCGCTATTCGAACCGCATGAATATGTAAAGCAGATTTATAGTGTTATAAAAGAGCAGGCTATGTCTAAAAAAGACCCATATATAGATGCTGTCGCAGAAAGCCTTTATTATATAAGGATTCTTTTTGAACAGGATAAAGACTATATCATTATGCATTTTGAGGAAGAAATAGGAAAAATACATAATTGTCAGGGGGAGCAATGTATAGATAAGTTCGCTAAATATTTGCATAAAATAGTGAAAATACATGCAAATCAGATCTGTAATATGGTCGGTGAATATTGCGTTGAAAGTGTGTAATCGGTAACAATTTGCAAATGACCTCTAAGCTGCCATATGGCAGCTTTTTTTATTTTTATAGGAGAGAAATTATGTCGGGGTTTCATGAAATACAATTCCCTTCGGATATATCATACGGTTCATCAGGAGGACCGGAGTTTTCAACTGATGTTATTATAACCCATAGCGGTTATGAGCAACGGAATGTTAACTGGTCGGACGCAAGAGCCGTTTATAATGTAAGCCACGGTATCAAGACGCAAGGGCAGTTAGATAGCCTTATAGCGTTCTTTAGAGCAAGACAGGGAAGGGCGTATGGCTTCAGGTTCAAGGATTGGAGTGATTACAATATAACAGGGCAACAAATAGGTGTAGGTGATGATTCTACAACACAATTCCAACTGGTAAAACAATATATAAGTTCACCTGCGACAATAACAAGGAGCATTAAAAAGCCGGTTTCAGGTACTGTAAATATTTATATAGATGATGTTGAGCAGGTATCGGGTGTTAGTGTCGATAGCACTACGGGGATAGTAACTTTTACTACGCCCCCTACTCAAGATGAAGTAATTACAGCCGATTTTGAGTTTGATGTGCCTGTAAGGTTTGATACCGACCGCCTGTCAGCATCGCTGGATAGCTATGGGGTAAATAGCTGGAATAATATTCCCATTGTTGAAATCAGAATATGATAAAGAGGTAAAAAATGAAAATTATATCAAGTAATCTGGCTTCGCATCTTGCTTCGGAAGTAACAACACTGGCTACCTGCTGGAAGCTTAGCAGAAGAGACGGCACTATAATGGGCTTTACAGACCATAATGAAAATATAATATATAATAGCGTGACATACCTTGCCTCAAGCGGCTTTACTCCTTCAGCGGTCGCAAATAATTCCGAACTTGCCGTAGATAATATGGATATCGAAGGGGTGATAGATAGCTTAGCAATAAAAGAAGAAGATATAAAAGCCGGATTATATGACTATGCACAAATAGAAGTTTTCATGATAAATTATAATGATTTAACTCAGGGAGGTATAAATCTTAGAACCGGCTGGCTAGGCGAAATGAAATTCAGTAAAAACAGATTCACAATAGAGGTTAGGGGGCTGATGCAAAGCTTAACGCAAGGAATCGGTGAGCTTTATTCGCCCTCTTGCCGTGCGGAGCTTGGTGACTTGCGTTGCGGGGTTAATTTAAACGGTTATACCGTGACAGGTAGTGTAACATCAGTGACAAATAACCGGATATTTTCAGATTCAACAAGAAACGAAGATGATGCATATTTCGATTTTGGCAAAATAACTTTTACAAGCGGTTTAAATAACGGTCTTTCAATGGAAGTCAAAAGATTTAGAGATAAAATAATAACCCTTGTCCTTCCACTACCTTATGTTTTGGCAGTAAGTGATGCTTATAGTTTAATAGCAGGATGCGATAAAAACTTAAACACATGCATCTCAAAGTTTAGCAATGCTGTTAATTTTAGAGGGGAACCCTATGTACCCGGTATTGATAAAATGCTTGAGACTGCAGGTACAAAGAATAATTAATAAAAAATAATTGCCTTTTTTTGTAACATATTATAAGTTGCAATTAAGAAGGATTGTTTTAAATTATTTAGGTTCTATGTTTGTTTGGAGTGGCTTTTTTGCAGGTTTAGGTTCGGTGCTTTCTTTTGGCTTTGCTAAAAAATCATCTTATCCGCTGGTTTCTTCACAAAAAGTGACGGAAGATGACTGGAGAAGGGTGGCAAAGGATATAAGCCTTGCAATTAAAAATTATAAACCGGAAGAAAAAAATGGCGATGGCGATGCGTAAAGTACATTCAGGCAGTTCTAAAAATAAAAATAGAAGAAATAATCGCCGTTATAATAACGGGAACGTTAGACCTGCTGCCAATTCTAATGGTAATGTTGCTGTTCAATCGTCTATCCTTCCTTCCCCTACTATCTTGCAAGAATATGAATATGCAACTGAAGGTGCTGCCGACCGCATACTGGAAATGGCAGAAGTCGAACAGGACAGAAGGCATGACTGGGAAGAAGAATATCTGCGATTCTATAAAAAAAGCCTGCGAATAGGTCAGCTTTTCGGATTTGTTCTGTTACTTTCCGTAATCCTTTCATGTGTTTATCTGGCAACTAATGGTCATGAGCATGTTGCGGTTTATCTTGCGTTAATAACTTTCTTTTCGGTAGCACTATCTAGTTTGTTCGATTCTATAGGACGTAAGAAACATAGCAGACGTCCGTCACGTTCAAGGAAACAATAATCTTTTTCGGAATGTTCTATTAATTGATTTTTTATATTTTTTTGTCATTGGTGAACTTGTTTCAGGGTCTTTTTAAAATAAAGTGAGATGCTGAAATAAAATCAGCATGACAACTACTTTAGCACTAAAATCAATTAATAGGATATTCCGATCTTTTTTTGAAAATATAGAAAACTCTGCAAAAGGTTGCAAAGTTCAAATTGGAGTTTTTTTATCTCCTCTCCCGTATATGTGGAAGGTGATGACACATGCATGTATAATAAACATTTGCGAGTTTTTACCCCTCACAAAAACACTTTGTGTTTTTAACTCTCCCTCAAGGGGAGAGTAGTTTTTTTAGTTAAAAGAACTTTTATTATGTCACTTTTCACCCACTTCTTATGGCGATGACGTTTATATTATTTATCTTTGAGGTAGTTATGGTAAACCGCAATGATATAGTCGTTGAGGCTAGAAGCTGGATAGGTACGCGTTTTCACCATCAGGGAAGGGTAAAAAAATCCGCTAATGATAAAGGGGGGTGGATTGTATAGGTCTTATTCTTGGGGTTGCCGATACTGTCGGGATAACGCATAATGGAATCAGCTATTGTAATTATGACAAAAGGGAATATGCAAAAGTTCCCGATAGTGACAGGTTGAAGCTATCATTTCAAAAATATTTAAAAGAAATAGATACGGCATATGTAAAATCCGGTGATATATTAATGTTTAAATTTGACAAGGAACCTCAGCATGTTGGTTTTGTGGTAAAAGAAAAAAAATATATAAATCTGATACACTGCTATATGCAGGCAAGGGGAGTGGTGGAGCATAGGCTTGATGAATACTGGAAAAACAGGATTGTTGCGGCATTTACTTTTTTAGATTGAAAAACATAACAAAAACTTGACCGCAGGTTTAAAATATGATAAGCTGTAAAAAGTTCAGGTAGGAACTTTAGGAGATATAAAAGGTATTTAATTATGAAAATTCTATATTCTATTCTTATTCTTTCAGTGCTTTCCGGCTGTGCATCAGTTGTATCGGGAGGTCGTCAAAACGTAACAGTATTAACTCCGGGCATTGAGGGGGCAAGTTGTAGCCTTACCGATAGTGCGGGCAGGGTTTGGTATGTGGAGGAAACTCCCGGTACTGCTCTGGTAAAAAGAGGGGACGGACCTATAACGGTCATTTGCCACAAAGAGGGGCATGAAAAAGGTGTCGGTCAAATAGAAGAAAAACTTGCAGGAGCTAATTATGGAAATCTGGCTTTAGGACCTGCCGCACCTATAGGTTATCTGGTAGACGGTTTTAGCGGCTCTGCACAAAAATATGAAACTATTGTAGAAATAGATCTTCCGCAGTCTGAAGAGAAAAAACCATGGGACGAATAATAAACTTTTAGCTTGGATTGCAAAAAGCCCTATCATATTTAGTAGGGCTTTTTTTATACAGTATTGTAAAATTATTACTTTTACTTTTTAATAATAGATTGTAAAAAGGTTGCATGCGTAGATTTTTTTTGCTTACTATTGTTCTATTTCTAGTTACCGGATGTGCTGCGTTTGAAGCTGCCAAGCTTGCCAGAACTCAGGCTATATTAGTCAAAACTCCATATGCAGAAGGGGCTAGCTGCCATGTAACAGATGCCAGAGGGCGTTCATGGTATGTGAGGAAAACCCCAGCCAGTGTGCCTGTTGAAGACGGGCATTCGCCATTGCATGTTGTCTGCAAGAAAAAAGGGCATAAAACTACAGCTATGACAGTGCGTGAGGCGAAAGAGGAATTGCTTACAATAGACGGTAAGCGTGTGTCTGTGGGTATATATGACCAGTTCCCTACAAAAATGCCTCGGCTTATACCTACGTTTATAAAAGAAGCTTCCGGTTTTGTTCTTGACCCTACGGGCAATATTTCAACAAAATATCCTGAGGAAATAATTGTTTGGATGGAGCCTGAGAAATGGGAGTCTAAAGAGCAAATGGTAGCTTGGGCATATGATAGGGAAATTGAGGGGAACAGGGATTTTATTGAAGATGAGGAGGCCAGAATCAAAGATGAAAAACGCAAAGAGATTAGGCGTGCAAAAAAGAATGCACGAGAAGAAAAGCGTAAAGAACTATATGAGAAAAGTATAGATGTAGCTAAAAAGGCTTTAGATGTTGAAACTTATGTGGAGTTCACTAAAACAGGAGTCGGCTATACTTTTGATAAAACAGCCGCAGTATCAAAGGGTGCGGTTGACACAGGAACTATAGCCCTAGTAGGGACGGGACAGATAGCCCAAGAAGTGGGGGAGGGGCTGTCTGATATGTCTGATGTGGTTGATATAAAAGGCGGAATCGATTGGTTAAAGGCAAAAAGCGAGGAATATAATATCCCTTGGAACGTGTCTGAAAATAGCAAGTGGAAGCATTATAAAGACAGTAAACTTAAAAAATCAAAATGGGTTCCAAACTGGCTTAATTTAAGGCACTCAACCGTTAGTAAGGTAGGTAATACGGGACGAGCCAATTATAATAATGAAATTGAAGAAAGCGATAAGGTTGTGGATATAGAAGAAATTAAACCTGTGGGGGATATCCCGCCTTGGATATTGGAAAGCCGGTCTGCGGTAGAGGAGCAAGAAAATTAACGCCACAATAAGTTTTGCTACTTTTTTAAAGCATATTTTGTATATTTTAACGGTTTTATTTTTGCAGTCATGTTCGGTTATTATGGCAACCGGTGTTGATAGGATAAACACTACTAAAATTGAGTTAAGTTCATATAAATCATCTGTAGTAAAGTTAAAAAGACATTCAATTGAGAGCGTTAGAGGAAACCCCATTCAAACTTCAGTTCTGAGTGATGGAAACGAGCTGGCAGTATATATGTTTAAAGAATATGGCGATGAGGGAAGTTTGCTTAGAGCTGGCGGACACGCTGTTATGAATGTTATTACTGTAGGTTTATGGGAACTTGTGGGAACCCCGATAGAACATGGTATAAACACCTTTAAGGGACGAGAATTTCGTTCATCTGTTATTTATAATCAAAACAATGAAGCGGTCGATGTTAGGCTTGAGCAAAAAGTCCTTAATACAATGGACATAGTGGTGGACTTTAAGAATGAAAGATATCGTATAATCGGTAGATAGTTTCCCCCTATTTTAATTTAAATAGGGGGAAACTATTAGTTAATACGAGTTAACCTAGATTTTTCTTCGTTCGTTAGTTCATTTATAGAAACAACTCTCATTTCATTTTTGTCAAGATTCATTGATGTTTTTGTAGCTTCTTCAAGGTTAGAATTGCTTACATCAGGTAGTTTATACATAGCTCCAGTAAGTGGGTCTACTATCAAAAGTCCGATTAATCCTCCAAAGAGAACATTAGCTACATACCAACCGTCAATTGATGGAGTTATGTATGCACTACTAGGCTCGTAACCATCTTTTGAATATTTTATAGTGTAGTCCGCTCCTTTAAAAAATCCGTTTCCTGATTTTAGTGTGATAGTTGACGGTGTTTCGCCCTTATGCACAACTATGCCTTTTTGATCGGTAACAGTAAATTTAGCTTCAGATGGAGAACTAGTAATACTAACCGGATAGTTGGATTTACTAATAATACTGGCACAGCCGCTAAGTGCGAATGATGCGACTGTAACAAGTGAAATGGACTTTTTTAACATTATATTTTTCCTTAAAATTATTAAACTTTAAGTTTACTTATAGAATTATTCATAAAAATCAAGCAAAAAGGTGATAATTATGGCAACAGTTGTATTTGAAACTGCCGGAAGGTTGGGTGGGCAATTTGCAGGGGCGAAAGCTAGTGGCGGTAATCCGCTTGTGGCTCAAAAGTCAGGTGACATAGGTGCTACAATCGGGCGTTTTGTCGGTAATGCGGTTGATGAAAAGATATTTGGTATTGATAATACGAAATATATTAATAAAACCGGCCCAAGGCTTGAAAATCTGTCTGTGCAAAGTTCGGCATATGGACAAATGATACCTATTATTTATGGAACTGCCAGAGTTGCAGGTAATATAATATGGTCACAACCCATACAAGAGAATGTTATTACATCAACAAGCACTACGGGCGGAGGAAAAGGCGGCGGTAGCGGTAAGGTAAGCACAACTTCAACTACATTTACATATTCGGTCACTCTTGCCATAGCCATCTGCGAAGGGGAAATAGACGAGTTAATAAGAGTGTGGGCGGATTCTAAAGCCATAAACCCTAATGACGGCGTTTACAGATTATATAAAGGCACTCAAACACAAGACCCCGACAGCCTGATAGAAAGTATTGAAGGCGTGGGCAGCACTCCTGCATATAGAGGATTAGCCTATATAGTTATGGAAAATATTCCATTGGCGGATTTCGGCAACAGGATACCTAACTTTACATTTGAGGTCAGAAAAAGTGCCTTAAATACCGTATCAGGCGAGACTCCCGTTGAGGATTTGATAAAAAGTATCTGTGTAATACCCGGAGCAGGTGAATTTGTTTATGATGATACGGTGCAAAGTAAAATTCCCGGAGAATTGATAGGCAGCCAGTGGATTCAGCAGGGTAACAGAAGCAGAATAAATCAAAATAACAGAGACGGTAAGAGTGATGCTTTAGTTTCATTAGATCAGTTGGAGGGGATTTGCCCTAACCTTGAATGGGTGGCGGTTGTGGTAACATGGTTCGGTGATAATCTTGATGCCGGAACTTGTGTTATACAACCCGGTGTGGAATATCAGACGGGAGCCATTACCGAGCCTGATTCATGGGGTGTGGGCGGCTATACCAGAAGTACGGCAAGGCAGATAACCTTAATAAGCGGCACGCCAAGATATGGCGGCACTCCGTCAGATGCAAGCCTGCTTAGATATATTCGGGAAATAAAAAATAGAGGCTATAATGTTATGTTCTACCCGATGTTCTTTATGGACGTGGAAAATAAGCCTTGGCGAGGGAGGGTGACGGGCAGTGCGGCAGATGTAGCCGGTTTCTTCACTAAAACAAATGGTTATAACGCATTTATAAACCATTATGCGACACTGGTTAAAGATGATGTTGACGCATTTGTGATAGGTTCTGAAATGATAGGGCTTACATCAGTGCAGGACGTTGACGACTCTTTTCCTGCGGTAGATGAGTTGGTAAGCCTTGCGGCAAGTGTTAAAGCAACTGTGGGGGGCGGTGTTAAGGTTACTTATGCGGCTGATTGGAGCGAATATCACCACGAGGAAAACGGCTGGTATAATTTAGACCCTTTGTGGGCATCTTCTGATATAGATTTTGTCGGTATTGATGCTTATTTTCCGCTTACTGATGAGCCTGAACCGTTGGCGGGCTTTACTCAAGATGAATTGCAGGAAGGCTGGACATCAGGGGAGGGGTATGACTGGTATTATAGTGATGCCCAGAGGACTACCCAAACAGCATTATCGCAGGAATATGCATGGAAAAATATAGCGTGGTGGTGGAATAATACGCATACTAATCCCGATATGTCCGCTACCGCATGGACTCCGCAAATGAAGAAAATATGGTTTACCGAGTTTGGTTTTCCATCGGTAGACGGTGCATCAAATCAGCCTAATGTGTTTATCGACCCTGATAGTTCCGAAAGTGCCTATCCGTATTATTCAAAAGGGAAGATTGATTTCAGGTCACAAAGGAATGCTATAAAAGCTACTTTGGAGGAGTGGAATGGCTCGTCTATGATAGAAAAGCTGTTTTTATGGACATGGGATTCCCGTCCTTATCCATATTGGCCCGACCTTACCGGTATATGGGCGGACGGAGGTCTTTGGAGGACGGGTCACTGGGTGACGGGAAAACTCGGGCTATCAAGTCTTGGGGCTATAGTTTCCGACCTGTGCCGAAGAACAGGGCTTAGTGAATCGCAAATTGACGTTACACGCCTGAATAATCTTGTAAGGGGATTTATACTGAACGGTCAGACTACTGCCAGAATTGCCATAGACAGCCTTAGGGCTGCATATTTTTTTGATGCGGTGGAATCTGACGGTCTTATCAAATTTGTATCACGTGGAGGGCTTACAACCGAAACTATCGGTGAAAGTAACTTGATATCAGGTGTAAATAACGGTGAAACTCTTTCTATTGAGCGTATTCAGGAACTTGAGTTACCTAAAAAAATAGATGTGAATTATATAAATGAACATGCTAACCATCAAATCGGTAATCAGCATTCTGAACGTCAGGTTACTGACTCCGTAGGTGTGGAGGCTATTAACCTGCCGATAATTATGAGCGATCAGGACGCTCGGGTAATAGCCGATGTCAGCCTGTATAATAGCTGGGTAGGCAGGACTTTATATAGTTTCGTACTGCCTATCCGATATGCTTCTTTAGAACCTACCGATATCATAAATATTCAGATAAATAACCAAAACCATGTGATGCGGATAATAAATACACAGTTTGGCGATCCCGGTATGATGAAAGCATCTGCCGTTGCCGAAGATATTTCTGCCTATGATTTTTATAGCCGTCCGGGGGATATCGGCGGCGGTTTGGATATTGTAAATGATACGGGTGATACGGCATTATCATTGCTTGACCTTCCTGCGTTCCCTACCGATGATGAAGATGCCGGAACCATAAGATATGCGGTAACAGGTTTAGAAAGCGGTTGGAAAGGGGCTGTTTTATATCGCTCTGACGATGACGGGGCTAATTATCACCTTGTGGCAAGTTTTCCCGCTGCGGCTGTAATAGGGGTTACAACAACCTCACTGCCTGACGGAGTTACCGATTATTTTGACGAAAAAAGCACCGTTACGGTAAGTATAACAGGTAACGGTGAGTTGTCGGGAACATCTGAACTTGCAGTATTAAACGGTGCTAACATTGCAAAAGTCGGCTCTGAAATTATACAGTTTAAAAACGCAACTCTTGTAAGCACGGGTAAATATATACTTAGCGGTTTATTAAGGGGAAGGCTTGGGACTGAGTGGGCAACATCAAGCCACACAGAGGGTGAGGAATTTGTGTTGCTTGATAATAATCTTGCAAAAGAATCGTTATCAAGTGAATTTATAGGTTTGTCACGCTTATATAAAGCGGTTAGCGTAGGAAAAAGTCTAGCCGATACAAGTAGTGTTTCTTTTACATATAACGCTAATTCATTAAAGCCTTTTTCTCCCGTACATATAAAAGGGACAAGGGACGCAAGCGGAAATCTTACTATAACATGGATAAGAAGAACCCGTGTTAACGGTGGCTGGAGGGATAACGTAGATGTGCCGTTAGGACAGCTACAGGAAGCTTATGAAGTCGATATAATGAACGGAGGAAATGTAGTTAGGACAATATCAGGTTTGACATCTGCTACGGTAAGCTATAGTGCGGCAGAACAAACAACCGATTTTGGCTCTGCTCAATCTTCAATTAATGTTAGGATATATCAGATGTCCCATATATTAGGCAGGGGAACGAGCGGAGAAGGGATTGTTTAGGAGGAATTTAAAAGAAGTCTTTAAACACGTCAGTCATTTCTTCGGCAAAACGCCTTAGCGAAACCATGTATTGATCGTAATATTCTTTTATACCCGGTGCATTTTCTTTTGCTTTTTCTGAGGCGGTATCAAGAATTTTATCAATTTTTTCAGGAGATAACGGGTTTAGTATTTCGTTATCATTATTTTCTTTTTTGGCTAAAGACTCGGTGGGCAATGCTAAAATAGCTAAAACAATAACCAGAATAATTTTTTGCATCAAAATTCCCTTTTTTACTTTTGTTTATTGTATTTTTTTATTTCAGTTTTTACTTTTTGTAAATCTAATTCCTGCTTTGTGTCTATATCTTCAACATTGATACTCTCTAGATCAATTGAATTTTGTATATCAATCAGTTGCTGCTTTAATTCTTGAATTTCTTCAGGACTCATTTCTTTTATCTCGTCCATAATTGACATGGCTTTATTATATACATCTTCTTTTTGCTGGGGGGACATTTTGTCATAGATATCGCTTACATTATCAAAGCCTTCGTTAGCTATTTCTTTGCTGCTAACTTTGTCTTTGGCTTCAATATCAGTTGAAGGGAGTATTAAAAAAAAACAAATTAAAAAAGCGGTAAAGTATCGTATCATTATCTTGTCATTTTAGTATTTTTTTACTAACATTTTCTATTATAACATATAAATTACAAATAATCAAAAAAATGACAACTTGTTTTTTAGATTTTTTAATAAATACATATTTAGTAAAGCTCTAACCATCTACCGGATAGGAGTGGGGACTTTTGCAGAGCCTTTTTATAGTAAATTCTAATTAAACTACCCCGTAGTTTGCTGCGGGGTAGTTTAATTATGCTGTAAACAGTCATTCCGGCGAAAGCCTGAATCTAAGCAAAACAAAGAAGTACACACAAAGTGTGTACATTATTTTTAAGCTTGGATACTATGGTCAAGCCATAGTATGACGGACTTTTTATTTTTACAAACTCCTTATCCGTAACCGAGCTTGTCGTATATTACTTCTTTTTCAATCGCTTACGGCAGTTCTTATCCATGGGGTTAGTTAGAAAATACTTTATTTTTTATGCAGCGTCTTTTTTGCAATATTGCCGTTTTACGTAATTTGTTACGATTTCTTTGAATTCTTCAGCTATATTTTTGCCTTTTAAAGTGGTGAATTTTGTACCGTTAATAAAAACAGGGGCGGAGGGTTCTTCGCCTGTTCCGGGCAGGCTAATTCCTATATCGGCATGTTTGCTTTCACCCGGACCGTTAACTATACAACCCATTACTGCCACATTCATATCTTCAACGCCTGCATATTGTGTTTTCCAAATTGGCATTGATTGACGCAAATATGATTGTATTTCATCGGCAAGGCTTTGAAAAACACTGCTTGTAGTCCTACCGCAACCGGGGCATGAAGTAACCTGAGGGGTAAAAGAGCGTAGCCCCATGGTCTGGAGTATCTCTTGTGCTACAATTACCTCGGAAGTCCTTGATTCACCCGGTTTTGGGGTCAGCGATATACGGATAGTATCGCCTATACCCTGTTGCAATAAAACGGAAAGTGCCGCTGTTGAGGCAACAATACCTTTAGAGCCTATTCCTGCCTCGGTTAATCCTAAATGAAGTGCGTAATTACAGCGTTTTGCAAGCTCGGTATAAACACTTATAAGATCCTGAACTTTGCTGACTTTGCATGAAACTATGATTTTATCCTTATTTAACCCGATTTTTTCGGCTTTTTGGGCGGATTGGATAGCGGATAATATCAACGCCTCCCTCAATACCTCATCTGAGGCTTTGGGATTGGGTAGTTTTGCGTTTTCGTCCATTAATTTTTTGGAGATATTCTTGTCAAGACTACCCCAGTTAACGCCAATCCTCACGGGTTTATCATATTTTATGGCGGCTTGTATCATTGATTCAAATTGCACGTCCTGTTTGTTGCCGAAACCTACATTTCCGGGGTTGATACGGTATTTTGACAGGGCTTTCGCACATTCGGGATATGTTTCCAGCAAATAGTGACCGTTATAATGGAAACAGCCTACCAGCGGGACGTTAATACCTGCTTTTAAAAGATTTTCTTTAATGCGTGGAACTGCCTTTGCCGATTCATCATTATTGACGGTAAGGCGTATTATTTCCGAGCCTGCGTTAGCCAGTTGTATAATCTGCTCGCTAGTTGATTCGATATCAGCGGTATCGGTGTTAGTCATTGATTGCACAATAATAGGGCTTTCACCTCCAACTGTGACACCTCCGATGTTAACGGTGTGGGTTTTATGCCTTATTATTTGTGCATTTCGTACCATATTACCTCTCAAATAGGGGGTGTTCAATAAACATAGCTTTTGTAAAAATTGCACTGAAATCTTTAATTTTTTGTCATGCTGAACTTGTTTCAGCATCTACTTTGTAATGTTAGAGATGCTGAAACAAGTTCAGCATGACAAAAGCTATGTTTATTGAACGTTCCTTCAAATAGCGTGGCTGTTTTATAACATATTTAGTTCATATTCACAAGTTTTTATGCGTTTAGGCTCATACACTTAATTTAGCTTAAAAATCTGCTGAAATATAGTAACGTTATCGTCATACTATGGCTTGACCATAGTATCCAAGCAATACAATAATGCATGCACTTTGTGCATACTTCTCTTTCGTTCTTGGATTCCAAATCAAGTTTGGAATGACGTAATCATATACTTAGATTTCTGCAATTTATGACAGGAGAAGTAAAGTCAAATTTACCATAAAATCAGCATTACAATCAAAAACCAACAAATCAAGGAGAAATTTCTAATGGCAAATACTACCAATCTTGCAATTCCTTTGGTGGCTTCCAATCAGGCACAAAAGGAGGTTACTTTAAACACCGCTATAGCTACTATAGACGCTATTTTAAACACCGGAGTAATTGATAGGGGGCTGAACACTCCGCCTATGTCACCAAGTGACGGGGATTTATATATTGTCGGCAGTTCGCCTACTGACGATTGGGCATCAAATGCCGATGATATCGCATATTACCAAACCACGTGGAAATTTATAAGCCCTAATGAGGGTATGTCGTTATGGGTAAATGATGAGGATATATCATATACATGGGACGGAACGGCTTGGGTTAGCTCTGTTGTTAACGCTCTGGACGACCTGTCGGACGTAGCTATAACGTCCGTTACGGAAAACGATATTTTGCAATATAACGGTACTAATTTTGTTAATCAAAATAAGATAGATAGCCTTTCGCAAATAGGGGTTAATACAGCATCTGATAACACAAACAAGCTTTCTGTAAATAGTTCGGCAGTATTATTCAACCATAACGGTGATGATTCACAGGTAAAAATAAATAAGAACGCATCGGGTGATACGGCTTCACACCTGTTTCAGAACGGTTTTTCAGGAAGAGCCGAGTTCGGACTTATCGGAGATGATCATTATCAATTAAAGGTATCTGCCGATGGTTCTGCTTGGTTTCAGTCATATGTTGTTACAAACTCATCGGGGAATATTGATTTTAAACAGGATAGCAACTTTTCGGGAAGTCTTACATGTAACGATAATGAAGTTATCCGAGCGAAATTAAAAGACTACTGCGAAACAAAGACCGCTCCTGCTTCATCTTCGGGTAGTTTAACATTGGATTTAGAAAACGGGAACGTTTTTGAAGTCACCTTAACCGAAAATGTAACAACTGTTAATCTTAATAACCCTCCTGCAAGCGGAAGCGGCGGTTCTTTTACACTTATCTTAAAGCAAGATGCAACGGGTGGACGGAGTTTTACTTTTCCATCTTCAGTAGAATGGTCAAACGGTGTTAGCCCGACCCTTTCAACTGCCGCAAATGCCGTTGATATCCTAACATTCCTTACGATAGACGGCGGCACTATATGGTATGGATTTTTAAGCGGGGTAAATTTCTCATGATGAATTTTAAAGCGATGAGCGGTGCGTCCGGTCTTTTTTCCCCCGATGATATTTCTTCATTACAGGCATGGTATGACGCATCGGATGTAACAACAATTACAAAAGACGGCTCTAATCTTGTTAGCACATGGAACGATAAGAGTTTGAACGGCTATAACCTGTCAGCAAGTGGCACGGCACGACCTACATGGACTGATAATCAGTTAAATAGCCGTGCGGTACTTGATTTTGACGGTAGTGCTAACACTTTTGCGTTACCGTCGGGATTATATAGCATACCTAACGGAGCCAATACCTTACTTGCGGTATGTAAAACCGATAATGACAGCTCTTTGCAGGTTATATTGGGATTGTCCGAATCCGGCATAACCAGAACGGATATCAGATATCCTGCAACTGCGGGTGTAATTTATTACCAAAGCAGAAACGGCTCAAGCGGCGGTATCTCGCAAACATCTATAGCCGATACTTCTTACGGTATTTTAATGGGACGTAGAAGCGGTACAACACAGGCAATATCATACAATAATTCAAGCGAATCCACCAACAGTTTCGGTGCAGACGAAAATGGTGTAGATGCCGGATATATAGGCTCTTTTGCAGGAAGCGGCTTTTTCCTTGACGGTCAGATAGCTGAAATTCTGGTTTTTGGCGAGTCATTAAGTGCTGAAAATATCTCACTAATGCAGACATATTTATCAAAGAAATGGGGAATTACAATATCATAAGGAGGGAATAATGTATCAAAAATACCGTAATAATATGAAAACAGGTGATGTTATTGCTTTTTCAGGTAAGGGGAGGGTATCGCAGATAATAAAATGGAAAACCCGAAGTCAATTTTCGCATGTCGGTATTATCCTTGATACCAATATGCACGGAGGCATAGGTCATGCCGTTATGCTTATTGAGTCAACTTCTTTAAAAAATATACCTGATGCAGTTCACAATGAAATAATTAAAGGGGTGCAGATACACTTTCTGTCAAGAAGGCTTGAAACCTATGAGGGAAAAGCATGGTGGGTTCCTTTAAAGAATGAACTTAGCAATTTTGAAAAGAATAAAATGCAGGCATGGCTTAGAAAGAAACACTTTGATAGAACTCCTTATGACTTTTTTCAGGCAATAGGAGCGGGTGCAGATTTGTTTGATATGATTATAGGTATAGAAAACGAGCCTGATTTTTCCTCATTATTTTGCTCTGAATTGGTCACAAAGTCATTGCAGGTTGCCGGAATAGTGCCTGATGAGTTGAACCCGTCCGAACAAACACCTGAAGATGTAGTTAAGTTTTGCTGCTTTAAAGATGCCGTACCACTTTTTTAACTGAGGAAAAGCATATGCATAAAAATGAAATGGAAATTAAAAAGATAGTACGTGAAGCCGTACATGAAACATTAAACGGACTTGGTATATCGATGCATAGCCCTCAGGAAATGCAGGCGGACTTCATTTATATCAGGAAGATGCGAAAGGGTGCGGAAATGGTTACTCAAAAAATCAAGGCTTCGTTAATTACGGTAACAATACCTACCGCACTTTATATTGTTTGGGAGTCTTTGAAGGAAATGGTTAAAAAATAATATGGTAAGAAGGGATTTTTGCCATGTTTGCATATGACATAACTGCGTCATTCCGCACTTGATGCGGAATCTAAGGAATATAAATTAAGTATGCACAAAGTGCATGCATTATCATATTGCTTGGATACTATGGTCAGGCCATAGTATGACGATGATGGTTATATATGTAATTATTCGGTTAACTCACTTAAAACTGTTTTGGTTAGCAATGCCCCGATTTCTTATACTTAAATGGAGGTTTTATGCCTGTTTTCTCGAAGCTATCATTGCAGAGGCTTGCCACTTGCGATGCCTGTCTACAAGAAATCTGCCATGAAGCTATTAAAATATATGATTTTACTGTGCTTTGCGGTAAGCGTAATGAAGAAGAACAAAATAACCTACTCATACAAGGAAAAACTAAATTAGAATTTCCAAATAGTAAACATAATAAATTCCCCTCTCAAGCTGTTGACATTGCACCTTATCCCATTGATTGGAATGATTTCGGACGGTTCAGGCTTTTAGCAGGAATTATATTTGGAATAGCACATCATAAAAACATTAAAATCCGCTGGGGAGGGGATTGGAATATGAATTGGGATAGCAGTGATGAAAAATTTTTGGATTTAGTTCATTTTGAGCTTTTATAAAAATTAATACTATACCCACGCAGTTTTTTGCGTTATTTCTTAACCTGTGGGTGTGCTGAGTTTATTTTCGGCACCTCGTGTATTATACGAAAAGCCCCTGAAACGGATTCAGGGTGACATAAACATAACAGGGGTAAGTAATGATTAAGTATGATGTTGTCGGTGTGGGTAATGCCATTGTTGATATTCTGGCAAAAGTAGATGATGATTTTATAAAGAAACACGGTCTTACAAAAGCATCTATGGCGTTGATAGATGAAACGGAAGCTTTTACTCTATATGATGATATGCCTCCTGCTGTTGAAAAATCAGGCGGTTCTGCGGCTAACACTTTGGCAGGTATAGCATCATTCGGAGGCAGTGCGGCGTTTATCGGTAAGGTAAAAGATGATGAACTGGGAGCTATTTTCAGGCACGATCTGCGTTCTATCGGGGTGCATTATGATACTTTGCCTTCTACCGAAGGTGCTGCAACGGCAAAGTGCCTTATTGCGATTACGCCTGATGCAGAGCGTACAATGTCCACTTTTTTAGGGGCAACTAAGGAAATAACCAAAAATGATATTAGTGAAGAAATTGTAGCGGCAGGGAAGGTAACTTACCTTGAAGGATATCTTTGGGACGAACCTCAAGCTAAGGAAGCTATGAGATGTGCGGTTGATATTGCACGGAAGCATGATAGAAAAGTTGCCCTGTCACTTTCAGACTCATTTTGTGTTGAGCGTCATAGAGATGAGTTTTCAGCTCTGATAAAAGAAGGTGTGGATATTTTATTTGCCAACGAGGCAGAGGTTAAATGTCTTTTTGAAACTGATAATTTTGATGAATGTGTTAAAAAAATCAAAGATTATGCCGATATTGTGGCGATTACACTGGGGGCTAAAGGCTCAATAGTAATACATGGTAACAATATAGAAAAAATAGAACCTGCAAGAGGCTTAAAAGTTGTTGATACAACAGGAGCTGGGGATTTATATGCCAGCGGTTTCTTATACGGATATACGCATGGATATAATTTTGAACAATGCGGTAAATTGGCTAATCTTGCCGCAAGCGAGATTATTCAACAGGTGGGTGCAAGACCCGAATCCAAACTTTCAGAACTGATAAAGGAAGCTGCATAAGTGATGTTAAAAAAATATCCTACGATAGGATTATATACCAATCCAAAAGTATTGGCGGTATTCTTTCTCGGGATATCAAGCGGTTTGCCTTTGGCTTTGGTTTTGTCTACTTTGTCAATATGGTTGGCGGAGGAGGGGGTATCTAAAACCGCTATCGGATTATTCGCAGCTATAACCACTCCTTACGCTATAAAGTTTATGTGGTCTCCGCTGGTTGACCAGATGCCTATACCGTTTTTGACCCGTTTTCTAGGCAGAAGAAGGGGGTGGATGGTGTTCACGCAAGCTTGCCTTGCAGCCTCGCTTATAGCCCTTGGGCTTACTAACCCTTCGGAAAATGCGTGGCTGACGGCATTATGTGCTTTGATAGTCTCGGTTTCTTCTGCCACACAGGATATAGTTATAGATGCTTACCGTGTTGAGATATTAGAGGAAAAACAACAAGGTGCAGGTGCCGCAATGATTGTGTTCGGATATAGGATAGGAATGCTTATATCAAGTGCGGGTGCTTTATTTATAGCCGAATATATGGGTTGGTTCATGGCGTATGCCGTTATGGCATCGTTTATAGCTATCGGCTTTGTTACGGTTATGATTACAGGTGAGCCTGAATATCAAAACAATGAAAAACAAGATGATAAAGCTGAAAGTTCAATCCAAAGGGCTAAAGATTGGCTTGTCCGAGCGGTTGTTAATCCGTTCTCTGATTTTATGGGGCGTTCGGGCTGGATAACAATATTATTATTCATAGTATTATACAAACTCGGTGATGCTTTTGCCGGAGTTATGACCAACCCTTTCTTGGTAGAAATCGGTTTTAGCAAGGTAGAGATAGCAAGCGTAGTTAAAACATTCGGTTTTGTTGCTGTTATGGCAGGGGCTTTCATAGGCGGTGTTCTGGTAAATAAATGGGGAATTATAAAAAGCCTGTGGGTTTGTGGTATTTTGCAGATGCTATCAAACCTTATGTTTTTGTTGCAGGCAAAGGTTGGCTACAATATTGAGGTTCTGGCGGCGGTTATTGCGGTTGAGAACTTAAGCGGAGGCATGGGAACAACTGCCTTTGTGGCATATATATCTTCGTTGTGTAATAAACGCTACACTGCGACTCAGTATGCGTTATTTAGCTCTCTTGCATCGGTTGGAAGAACATGGCTTTCAGCTTCATCAGGCTGGTTTGTAGATAGCATCGGCTGGATTAACTTCTTTATCTTAAGCACTGTAATTGCTGTTCCGGGGCTGCTTATGCTGATTCTTTTAAGGCGTTTTGAGAAAAAAGAGCTGAAAAAAGATATTGCAATGCAAAAAAATCGTACTAAGAATTGTAGTTCTGCTTAGTATATTTACTATGTATTAATAAAGATGCGATATATTTTTTATATATCATTTAGATTTAGGAGTTTTTATGCTTATCGGCGTTCCAAAAGAGGTAAAGAACCATGAATACAGAGTTAGTATCTCTCCGCGTGGTGTGCGTGAACTGAATTATCACGGTCATCAGGTTATGGTGCAAAAAGGTGCAGGTGACGGTATCGGATTTGAGGATATACAATATCAGGAGGCCGGTGCTTTAGTGATTGAGAACGTAGAAGAAATATTTGAGCGTTCCGACATGATAGTTAAGGTGAAGGAACCACAGCCCGAAGAATGCCAGATGCTAAATGAAGGTCAGATATTATTTTGCTACCTCCATTTGGCGGCAGAGCCTAAGATTGCCGAGGCGCTGATAAACTCAGGCTGTATCGCCATAGCGTATGAGACGGTGACTGATAAAATGGGCAATCTTCCGTTGCTCGCTCCCATGAGCGAAGTTGCAGGGCGTGTTTCAATTCAGGTGGGTGCATATTTTCTGCAAAGAGGTAACGGTGGCAGAGGCGTTCTATTGTCAGGCGTTCCGGGTGTAGAAGCTGCCGAGGTAACTATTATCGGCGGCGGAGTTGTGGGTACTAATGCCGCTATAATAGCCGGAGGCATGGGGGCTAATGTTACAATTTTAGAGCGTTCGGTAGATAGGGTGCGTGAATTGGAATGGCGGTTGCAGACAAGAAATATAAAAAGTATTTATGCTACGGTTGATGCAGTTGAAGAATATCTTATTAAATCCGACCTTGTCGTTGGTGCGGTTTTAGTTCCCGGTGCTACTGCACCGAAAATAGTTTCCGCTAGCCTGATTGAGAAAATGCAAAAAGGTTCTGTTGTAGTTGATGTTTCAATTGATCAGGGGGGATGCTTTGAAACCAGCCGTCCGACAACTCATGACGCACCTACTTTTGTAGTTAGTGATGTAGTGCATTATTGCGTGACTAATATGCCTAGTGCTGCTGCCAGAACAGCAACTAAATCTCTGGAAAGTGCCACTTTGCCATATATAGTTGATTTGGCTAATAACGGCTACAGGTCTGCGTTGAAAGATAATCCGAACTTTAGGAAAGGTATGAACCTATGTCGTGGAAGGGTAACAAATGAGGCGGTCGCCAATGATTTGAACCACTCTTATGTTCCTCCGACAACTTTTCTAGGCGGTAGCTAATCGGATAGAAGTGTTTCAATAAACTACTTGTCTTCTTCGTTTGGGTTAAAGTCGCCTATCAAGTCTTTTATTTCTGAGTCCATAACCTCGGAAGGTTCTAGTGCATCTACTTTCCTTATGCAATAACCTGAAGCACGTATTGTTTTTATAATCGTACCTTTATCTTTTTGCATACCAAGACCGTTTCTAAGGCGGTTTACATGCACGTCAACGGTGCGTGGCTCAACATCATCGGCATATCCCCATACCCTTCTGATAACCTGTTCCCTTGAAAGAACCCTGTTAGGGTGTTCCATTAAAGCCTGTAGTAGTCTGTATTCAATAGGTCCTAACTTTACCTCTTTTCCCTTGAAAAACACCTGACGGGTAGTCATGTCCATTTTCACATCGCCATACTCAAGGGCTTCATTAGAAAATGCCGGTCTTATTCTGCGTAAAACCGCATTGATTCTTGCTATAAGTTCTTTTGGCGAAAATGGTTTTACTAAGTAATCATCAACACCTTCGTCAAGACCGTCAATTTTGTCAGCTTCTTCACCTCTTGCCGAAAGCATTATTATAGGGAGCTTTTTTGTTCTGCTATTACTACGAATCCTTCTGCATATTTCAATCCCCGAAAGTCCCGGAAGCATCCAATCAAGCAATACCAAGTCAGGCATACTTTCTTCTATCATTATCAACGCTTCTTCGCCATCTGCGGTGTGCCGTACCTTATAACCTTCTTTTTCCAGATTATACTCAAGCAGGGCAAGTATGGAATCTTCATCTTCTACGATTAGTACGGATGGTTTCATTGTATGTTTAGCCACGTAGTAACTCCATAAAAAATTAGTCTGTTTGCAACCTATCACATTGTATCTAAAAAAGTAAAGACCTTACTTTTTACTGATTCGGGCGTATTAGATAAATATAGATTTTGCATAAATTTTAAGACAACTTTTAATTTATATCATACTCAAAGTAATAGATTCGCCGGTCTAAGCCGGCGAATGACAATTGTAAAAATACTATATAAACTCAAAAGTGGCTTCAACTTCAACTGCCACGCCAAAGGGCAGGCTTGCAACGCCTACGGCGGCTCTTGCGTGTTTGCCGTTATTGCCGAATACTTCGGCTATTAAATCCGATGCACCGTTAGCAACGGCAGGGTGTTCCGTAAAGTCAGGTGTGGAGTTAACAAAAACGCCAAGCCTTACGCATTTTACCTTGCTTAAATCGCCATTTGATGCGTCTTTAAGCTGGGAAATTATGTTTATAGCACAAACTTTTGCTACGGCTTTTCCCTGTTCGATAGAAAAATTTTCACCAAGTTTTCCGACTTGACCTTCAACCGATCCGTTAACAAAAGGTATCTGCCCTGAAATGACTATCTGGTTTCCGCTTATGGTGTATGGAACGTAGTTAGCGGCAGGTTTTGCAGCCTCAGGGATAATAATATTTAATTCTTCTAGTTTTTGTGCAACGGCAGACATAATTTTCTCCTTAATAGTTATAAGTGTTAATACTGAACCTGTTTCAGTATGGTAATAGTTATGAAGTATTCGATAAATATATATGTTTTGTCATACTGAATTTATTTCAGTATCTTCTTTATACATGGCTAATAGATGCTGAAACAAGTTCAGCATGACACAAATTAAAGATTTTAGTACAATTTGTACAAAATATATAAATTATTGAACACTCCTTAATAGTTATGGTTTAATACCGAAAAGATAATACAGGCAACCTGTTAAACTGCCTAGTGATTTCATAGACCTTGTGAACTGAAAAGAACAGAATTTTACAAAAAACTTTGCTAAATAAAAATATAAATAACAGAAAGCTACATATTTTGCCCGTCCTTTATTAAAATATTTTTCCTCCATGTATAATCTTGACCACAGCATATGCTTGTTCTTAAAGAATATTATTTTGTTGGATTTTGGGGTTGAAGCTCCCATAATGTGGGTTACTTCCGAATCAGGCGTTAACACAAGGCTATATCCGGCATTCATAGCCTTTAAGCACAAATCGTCATCTTCGTAGAATAAAAATATTTCAGGGTCGAAAAATCCTATTTTCTTAAAATGCTTCATTCTAAGGAGCATAACCGCCCCCGATAAACATTCGGAACATAAATCGCCCGAAGGAGCTATATATTTTGCCTTCGTTTCTTCACGCACATAAAAAGCGGTTTTGTAACTTTGCTGAAGGCTGCCGTCATCATTGTAAAGATTAGGTGCTATTATAGCGGCTTCCTCATATTTTTCTGCCGCCTGTACCAGTTTTTGTATAGAATCTTTTTCCAAGATAGCATCGGGGTTTAAAAGTAGAGCAAATTCGGTATCTATTTTTTCCAAGGCTACGTTATTTGCACAGCCAAAGCCGATATTGTTATCATTTTGAATTAATATAGCGTTTGGTCTGGTTTCTTTTACGATTTTGCACGTAGAGTCTTTACTTGCGTTATCTATAACATATACTTTTATACCGTCGGGGATAGATTTAAGGCACTCTTCTATCACTTTTGCACTGTTATATGTAACTATAACAACAGAAACCTTCTTGCTAGCCGAGTGTTTTTGCATTAAATTCCTCTAATTGATTATTCGTAGATATGTAACTTTATAAAAAAAATAGAAGAATGACAAACAATCTTTATATACCTTTAACAAAAAGAGCTGCAATCCAAATAAGCGGTAAGGACTCAAAGCAATTTTTACAAGGCTTGATAACAAATGATATCAACAAGGTAGATGATGATAAAGTCATTTATGCTTTAATGCTGACACCGCAAGGAAAATTTCTTTATGATTTCTTTATAGCACATAGGGAAGGGGCTTACTTACTTGATTGTCAAAAGGAATTATTACCCCAGATAATCAAGAAGCTAAGTATGTATAAACTGCGTTCTGATGTGCAGATAGAAGATGTTTCACAAAAATATGAGATTGCGGCTCTTTTGGGTGACAAAGTTTTTGAAGTGATGGAGGGCCGGGAGAATAATGTAAGGCAATTTTGTAAAGGAGTTGCGTATATTGACCCAAGAAATGATAAAATATTTGCACGCAGCTTTATTGAGATAGATAATGACTACCAATCATTTAAAGCATTTGATTTTGAATTGGGTGCGTTTGATGATTATGAGTATGCACGAATAAACGCCTGCGTTCCCGAAGGGGGAGTGGACTTGGAAAGCGGAGGTGCGTTCCCTCATGATTTTGGTATGGATAGCTTGAATGCCGTTGATTATAATAAGGGCTGCTATGTGGGGCAAGAGGTTACTGCCAGAGTGCATCACAAAGGAAACGTTAGAAAGCGGCTCTATGTGATTGAGTCAGATGAAGAAAATAAGTTATTGCTCGGTCAGGAGGTAACGTTTGAAGATGAAAAAATAGGAACGGTATTTTCTGCAATTAAAAATATTGCTTTAGCCGTATTAATTCAAGAAAAAGTTGAAAAAAACAATTTTGTCTGTAATGTAAACGATATGAAAATTAAAGTACGTAAGTAATTATATGGAATTTTATTTAAGTAGCCTATATCAGGAGATGCTGGGTGCAACTATTATGTTCTGGCCGCAGTTTATCAGCGGTTTGTTGATATTCCTTTTATTTTGTGTGCTTTACATAGCTACGGGCGTTATCTTTAAAAGGCTGATAAACGGCAGGGAAAGCAGCAGGCAGCATTCCGTAAAATTTCTAAAAAAATTCATACGCCTGTTTTTAATTATATTTGGCTTTATAACTATGCTCGGCACATGGGGTATAGACATAAGTGCCATTGTGGCAGGCTTGGGGCTGACGGGGTTTGCCCTTGGTTTTGCGTTAAAAGATGCTTTATCAAGCGTTTTGGCAGGCATTATGATTCACGTATATAAGCCTTTTGAAGTGGGAGATACTATAAGCACCTGCGGCTCTGAGGGGGTGGTTAGTTCAATTGACTTGCGATATACCACAATAGAATCAAATGGGGTTAGGCATCTTATTCCAAACTCTAAGCTTATTTCGGAAAAGGTTTTAATATCAGGGCGTTAGCCAAGTATAGTTAGCCGAATTTAGTTTTTTGTCATCCTGAGATGATGAAACAAGTTCAGCATGACATAAAGTTAAAAATCGCATTTTCATGTAAAATCTATCTATAGCTAACACCTCCGAAAGCCAATAAAAAATACATGATTTGTTTTATATTATATGTTATAAGACCGCTTCATTTTTTTTGTATTAAAAAGGAAGCGTTTATGAGATTCAAAGAAAAATACCCACAATTTAATTATAGAAAACTGGATAATAATGCGATAGTAGCTGCTTTATCTTTTATCGATTACAAGGCTTGCGAAAAAGACGAGCAAGTATATATAAGTAGCAAAAACAGCATAAAAAAAGAGTTCGATATCAGAGCAATAGCATGCGGAGTCAAGCAAGAAATCGGAAGTGAGTACGAACAGTCCGTTGAGCATCTGATGGCTATGGCTCAAATCGGTGAATATCTTGCAGATAACAAGATTCCTGCTGTGTGGGAAAGAATGGGCATTAACTCTAAAGAAATACAGGAGCAATATAATTTATTGCATAAAGATAAAGACGAGTGGGTGTCTGTAAATTTACAACAAATGTCTAGGGCTTTATAACCCGTAATAGGCTCACTACTCCTAATCCAATTGTTTGATAAATCCAATTGTTTGATAATTTATATTATGTCAAATGGAATTGTTGTCATTTATATGGATCTTTACGGAGTATCACCATATGGACGATACGTCATATCCTGCGTTAGAAAACTACATTGTTGTCATTTATATGGATCTTTACGGAGTATCACCATATGGACGATACGTCATATCCTGCGTTAGAAAACTACAATGACGTTTCTATTTTATGTTATGAATTTAGATGTGTAGGCAAACTACATGAGACGAAGATTATGCATAATTATTGAAAATGAGAAATGCTATAAGTTAAACCGGAGGCATATAACGGTCTAATGTTTCAATCATTAAAGGAGTTATATTCTTTTGGTAATTGTAGCTGTCTAGTGCGGGGTTACGCTTGTTGCCGGTAACCATTCCCTTGTCACTATAGATAACGCCTTCTGCCATTCTGTGGAAATAGAATGCGGTTTCCGGTGAAATCAACTTTTCATTTTTAATGCGAGCATTCGGGACAAATTCAAATATAAGGCTGCCATCGACCTTGAACACGCCGTTATTATTGGTTATTCGTTTGGCAAATGCACGGAAGAACGACTCGAAATCTTCGATTCGCTCTCCATTTGTATTCATTTGCCATTTTGGGTTGGCATCACGGTCTCCGACAGCGGAACTGACGGTTACCCTCTCTCCTGAAACTTCCAATTGCCTCTCCCTTGCGTTGTTGTTTCGTTGAATGGGAAAATGATACTATTTGGTTTAGATGCTTTTATCAAGTTCTTTTGTTGGCTTGAATGATAAGATGCTGAAATAAATTCAGCATGACAATTTGAAATAATTTAACTATGTTCAAGTTTGGCAAGTTCCACAGCCGCTCTAAGCTCTATTTCATCAATAAGCTCTTTTAACTGATTTTCCGTGTCGGCTTCACGCCAGCTATTTATAAGGTCATCAAGGTTATTTAATAGGGACTCGGATATTTTTCCTTCAAGCAATCCTATTCGTATTTGATCAAGATGTTCAACTATATTGAATCCGTGTTGTATTTGTCTTTTGCGATTTGAAGGCTCATCTCCTACTTCTTGTAGGGCTAGTAATGAATCAAGCGGCATAACTCCCGATACCGAAGATGACGGGCTTGCAACATTAGCTTCACTGCTTTGCAATAAGTGAGATGAGAATGATGCTCCGTCTGTTTTTTGTGCAGATGATTTTTTTGAGACAGACTTATTATTTGCTATTTTTGTTATTTGCATGACTATACCGTTTGATTTATCAGGTTTATCCATTCATCTTCAGTTAATATTTTCACGCCAAGCTCAGCCGCTTTTTTCAGCTTGGAGCCTGCCTCCTCCCCTGCCACTACATAATCGGTTTTTTTAGATACCGAGCCGGAAACCTTGGCATTCAGGCTTTCAGCCTTTGCCTTTGCCTCAGACCGTGTCATTTTTATTAATGTTCCCGTAAATACAACTGTTTTTCCTGCGACAGGAGAATTTGACTTGGGGCGTTCCGCATTTTGTATATCTAATATTTGTGCCAGCTTGTTAATTTCTTCTATATTATGCTCTTCACGGAAGAATTGTACGATTGAACGGGCTACTTTTTCACCGATTCCGTCAATTGATAATAATTCGTTATACTCCTCCGACGATACGTCGGAGGCTTTTTTCATATTTTCTTCCCAATTTTTGAAGTTATTATAACTAAACGCTAATAATTTTGCGGTTGTTGTTCCTACAAAACGTATGCCTAAAGCATAAATAAATCTGTTTAGTTCTATTTTACGTTTTTCGTTTATGGCGTTAAATAAATTCTCAACCGATTTCTTGCCCCAACCTTCACGGTTACCGATAGATTTCAGGCTGTTTTTTTCATTTTCTTCTAATTTGAATATATCCGACGGTTTGGAGATTATCCCGCCTTCCCAAAAAGACTTTATTTGCTTTTCTCCTAATCCTTCAATATCGAATGCATCTCGTGATACGAAGTGTTTTAAACTTTCAACCGCCTGTGCATCGCAAATTAATCCTCCCGTACAGCGTGTTACCGCCTCCCCATCTTCTTTCTTTGCGATACTGCCGCATATAGGGCATTTGTCAGGAAAAACAAAGGCTTTAGAGTCAGCCGGACGCAATTTAATATCAACTCCTACGACTTGGGGGATTACGTCCCCTGCCCTTTGAATGATAACGGTATCCCCTTCCCTGATATCTTTTCGTTCAATCTCATCTTTATTATGCAAAGTCGCTCTTGATACTACAACTCCCCCAACTGTAATGGGTGTCAGCTCGGCAACCGGAGTTAACGCCCCCGTTCTCCCAACCTGTATATTAATTTTTTCCAATATTGTTTTAGCTTGCTCAGCGGGGAATTTATGTGCAATTGCCCAGCGTGGGCTACGGCTTATAAAGCCCAGCCTTTGTTGTCGCTCAATTAAATTTATCTTATAGACAATACCGTCAATATCATAGTCCAGATTTGGACGCTTTGCATATATATAGCTATAATTATCAAGTATTTGTTTAGTATTGTTGACTATTTTAGATAGAGGGTTTGTCGACAGCCCCATCTTTTCAAAAGATTCAATCATATCAGATTGTTTATCGGCTATTTGCTCGCTAACCTCACCCCAGCCATACATAAAATATTTTAAGTTACGGCTCTTGGTTATCCTCGCATCTAGCTGACGCAATGAACCGGCTGCGGCATTTCGTGGATTTGCAAATATTTTGCCTCCGTTTTTTTCCTGCTCTTTATTGAGTGCTTGAAAATCTTTATGTGACATATAGACCTCGCCACGCACCTCCAATATGTCGGGGAATCCCCCCTGAAGTTTTGTCGGCAGGAATTGTTTCAAATTTTCGGTTATGTCCTCTCCCGTGGTTCCGTCCCCTCTTGTCGCCCCACGGACAAATACACCTTTTTCATAACGTGCGGAAAAAGAAAGCCCGTCAATTTTGGGTTCGGCGAAAATATCAACTTCATCATTTTCGTTTAATCCCAAAAACCGCCTGACTCTATCAATAAAGTCATTTATGTCTTGTTCCGAGAACGCATTTGCAAGAGAAAGCATTGGTATTGTATGCTTAATTTTACCAAATTTTACATTTGGTGCATACCCTACTTTATTCGAAGGGCTATCTTTCCGTATAAGGTTCGGGAATTTTTTTTCAATTCCTTCATTCCTTTTTCTTAATGCGTCATATTCGGCATCGGATATTTCCGGATTATCCTCTTTGTGGTACAGCTCATCATGCTTCGCTATTTCCTTAGCAAGCCTTTCAAGCTCAACTACCGCCTCCTCCTCCGTTATACTTTCCAAAGGAATATCAGACGTTTCTTTTTGACTATTAAAGTCGAACAAGGTTTCCATTACGAAGATAAATCTAAGTCAAACAATTTTTTATGTTCATCAATAGCATAGCGGTCGGTCATTCCTGCTATATAATCCACAACCACTTCAGAGCGTTTATTGGCATTTTCGGCATTAAGAGCCTTATCTCTCCAGTCGCTAGGCAAACATTCAGGCTCGGAGTTTAATATCGCAAACAAATCCTGAATTATGCGTTTGGCCTTACTGGTCATTCTGCTGACTTTATAATGCTTGTACATATTTTCATTCAAGAATTCTTTTATAGTTTTGACATTTTCATACATACCTTTTGAAAAGCCTACTACAGGTCGGTCAAGGTTCCTGATATCATCAACGGTTTTAATATTAAAATCCTTGATGTTTTTTAGAGTATAGCGGGTAAGGTCGACAACCATGCGGTTTATCATACGCCTGTTTGCTTCATGTATAAGCCTCGATTCGGAAAGGTTTGTAAATTCATTTGTAAGTTCCCTGAACATATTTCCGACGATAGGTAGTTTTTTAACGTCGTTAACAGTGAATAACCTTGCCCTGATACCGTCATCAATATCGTGGTTGTTATATGCTATATCATCGGCGAATGAGGCAATTTGAGCTTCCGCCGACGGGAATTTATCAAGTTGCAAATTAAATTGGTCGTCTATCTTTGAAATTACAGGGTGTACATTGCCGTCATAGCGTTCCTTATCACGATATTTACCGGTAATAGGTCCGTTATGTTTTACAATGCCTTCCAGTGATTCCCATGTCAGGTTTAGCCCGTCAAATGCTGCGTATTTATCTTCTAAATGCGTTAGCACCTTTAATGTTTGTGCGTTGTGGTCAAATCCGCAATAATCTTTTGCAGCCTCACGAAGTGCTTCTTCTCCCGCATGACCGAAAGGTGTATGACCAAGGTCGTGAGCAAGTGCCAGTGATTCGGCTAAATCTTCATTCAGGGATAAGTTGCGGCTGATTGAGCGTGCTATCTGGGCAACTTCTAAGCTGTGTGTTAATCTTGTTCTATAGTGGTCGCCTTCATGATTTACGAACACTTGCGTTTTATATTCAAGCCTTCTAAATGCGGTTGAATGGATTATCCTGTCGCAGTCACGCCTGAAGTCCGAACGGTTATTACTTCTCTCTTCGGGGTATATTCTGCCTTTGCTTTTTAAAAAATCACAGGCATATGGTGCAAGGTTGTGCTGTCCTATATTGATTAATTTCGATAGAGGAACTATATTTTCCATGTTTTCTATACTATTTTCTTTTGTCATATTGCCCGCCTGATGTTATATTATAAATTTGAATTTAATTAACTCATCTTTGTCATTCCACGAATTTGTTTAGTAAAACAAATTATAGTGGAATCCACTTTTAAAAAAGTTAGGAAACTTTTTTTGACAGAATGCGTATATTAAATGCAAATTTACTATTATTTTAATTAACAACTTTAAGATAACAATTTTTATTATGGATACAACAAAAACAAATCCGATTTTAGAAGAAAACTTTATAATTTCTGAAAATGCGGCAAAACGTATATCGGAATTGATACAAGATGAAAAAAATAAAGACGTTCGTCTTAGAATTTCCGTCTTAGGTGGAGGCTGCTCCGGTTTTCAGTATAATTATGATTTTGATTCTTCCCGGCAAGATGATGATAACATCTTCAAAAAAGATGGCGTTGAAGTTGTTATCGACTCGATGTCACTTGAGTATATAAAAGGCTCAATGCTTGATTTCGTGGAAACTCTCGGCAGTGCCGCATTTGAGATAAAAAACCCTAATGCAACGGCTAACTGTGGCTGCGGTAACAGCTTTTCGGTATAAATTATTGTAGGATTTACCATCAAGAATTCATCTTAATCCTGTCTGCCTAAATATACAAAAATCGGCTGTAACGTATCTTCAAAATAGAAAAAACTTGCCCGTAACAACAAAAAGCTTATATTCTGCTATCATAAACTCAATATGACACATACTAAAATGCAGCAATACGAAGGTTGGGAAGATTTTAAGAACAAATCAGTTGATGAAAAAGCCTCAATATTATCCGGCGATAAAGGCAGCCTGTTCGATGTAATATACGCACAACAATTCACCAAGGAGCATCTGGAAGAATTATTTTTTCTTGCCGATACCATACGTAAAATAGCCAAAACCCAAAAAGGCATGAATTTTTTAAGCACTATATTGTCCGATAAAAGGGCTATGCTTTTCTTCGTGCAGCCTTCAACCAGAACCTTCCTGTCATTTTTGAACGCATGTCAGATTGTGGGTATGCATATATCTGAAATAAGGGATTCCTCAACATCTTCGGAAGTAAAAGGCGAGTCGCCGGAGGATATGATAAGGACTTTTTCCAGCTATGTAGACCTTATTATCGTAAGGCATCACGATGAGGGATTTGCAGAACGTGCGGCATGGACATTAAATTTCTATGCTAACCGTACAATACCGGTCATAAATGGCGGTTCGGGAAAAGACCAGCACCCCACACAAGCCCTACTGGATATGTACACCCTAAAAAGAGCCGGACAGATACAGGGGAAGAAAATCGCTATGGTAGGTGACCTGAAGCGAGGACGCACCGTACGATCTTTATGCCGTCTTTTGTCACTATATGAAGATAACGAGATATATTTTATTTCGCCAAAAGAATTTGCAATGAAAAAGGATATATTGGAATTTCTTGATTCTAAAAATGTAAAATACACCATTACTGACAATCTGGAATCGGTAATACATGAAGTTGATGCGGTGTACTGCACCAGAATTCAGGACGAACATGATAAAAACGGGGAATCATCAACCGTAGATATAAGCAAATTCTGTATAACGGAAGATTTGGTAAAAAAAATGAAGGAAGATGCAGTAATCATGCACCCCTTCCCACGTAGATACGAAATAGATGTAAAAGTAGATAAAGACCCAAGGGCAGCATACTGGAAGCAGGGCAGAAACGGAATGTGGATAAGAATAGCCCTTATTCTAAAGATAATGAACCGTGATAGCGTTGTTTACAGCTATTAGGACTTTCTTTTTAAGACCTCTGCATAATACGTCATCGCCTGAAAATACAAAATAAAAATAATTTTGCATTATGCAGAGGTCTTTTTTTATAGGTTTTATTACACATATAATGCCGTCTAACTTTTCAACAATGCCGCTAATAAAGCTTGGAATGACTATAAAATTAGCTTTCATCCTTTTTATCATAAACCGGAGTTGCCTTGTTGCAAACCAACAAAGCCCTGATAATTTCCATAAGGATAATAATAAAAACAGGAATTAATAAATATGCATATTCACCGCTATCTAACACTCCTATACCGACAAAATACTGTAATGTAAAAACGGCACAAAGTCCAGTTACCGTAAAATTAATGAATATAAGTTTAAAAATGCCCCTGATACGGATACGTGTTTTGCAGCTTGAACACTTAAATGAAAATGGTGATAAAGCCGCAATTATAGTTATTATCCCGATATCATTGCCGCAAGAGGGGCATTTTGTCTTAAATTTCATTCTATAATAAGTCCCTTATTACATTATGGAGTATTCCGCCATTTTTATAGTATTCCACTTCATCACCCGTATCTATCCTGCATAATAACGGAACTTTTTCAGTTTCACCGTTAGAACGTGTAATAACACAACTAACGTCCATACCGGGCTTTATGCCCCCTTCTATACCGAGGATATCAACCTTTTCATCACCTTTTAAGTTCAGGGATTTACGTGTAATACCATCTTTAAAGTTAAGAGGCAGAACGCCCATTCCAACAAGATTTGAACGGTGAATACGCTCAAAGCTCTCCGATATAACCGCTTTTACACCCAAAAGGATAGTACCTTTAGCAGCCCAGTCACGTGAAGAACCCATTCCATAATCTTTTCCGGCAAAGATTACCAAAGGTACGCCCTGCTCTTTCTTTTTCATGGCAAAATCATAAATCGTCACCACCTCACCGCTATCATGACATTTTGTATAGCCACCCGTTTTTTCAGGGGTCATTTCATTTTGTATCCTGATATTAGCAAAAGTTCCACGCATCATCACTTCATGATTACCGCGTCTTGAACCGTAAGAGTTGAAATCCTCAACCGCAACGCCTTTTTCCTTCAGGTATTTTGCGGCAGGGCTATCTTTTGCAATAGAACCCGCAGGAGAAATATGGTCTGTTGTAATGCTATCGCCGAATATTGCAAGGATACTAGCCCCCTTCACATCTTCGATACCGTCAACTTCCTTTTTCATATCAGTGAAATAAGGCGGATTATTAATGTAAGTGCTATCCGACCACGCATATGTGTCGCCACCTTCCACTTTTATTTTTTGCCAGTGTTCATCTCCTGCAAATACATCGGCGTATTTTTTAGCAAACATTTGAGGCGTAACATTTTTTAAAACAGCATCGGCAATTTCAGCATTGGTCGGCCAGATATCTTTTAAATAAACATCGTTACCGTTATTATCGTTGGCAATAGCATCTTTTGTGATATCAATATTCATGCTTCCTGCTATAGCATATGCAACAACCAAAGGAGGTGATGCCAGATAATTAGCCTTAACAAGGGCGTGTACCCTGCCCTCAAAATTCCTGTTACCTGAGAGAACCGAACAAACCGTTATATCACTTGCCTTTACCGCCTCTTCAATTTCAGGAAGTAGGGGACCTGAATTTCCTATACAGGTAGTACAGCCGTACCCTACAAGATTAAAACCAAGTTTATCAAGCTCATCGTCTAAACCTGCCGCCTCAAGATATTCGGTAACAACCTTAGAACCCGGAGCTAGGGAAGTTTTTACCCAAGGCTTTACCTTAATTCCACGTGCGGCAGCTTTCTTTGCGACAAGCCCCGCCGCAATCATTACGGAGGGGTTAGAAGTATTAGTGCAACTGGTTATAGCAGCTATCGTAACATCTCCATGCCTAATCTCATAATCTTTGCCCAAAATTGCCGTATGGTTATCAATATTACCCACTCTGGTATGTAAAAACGTATCTTTACCTACTTTATCCTTATTGGGGTCCAAATCGTCGCCTGCAACAGGTTTAAGCTCGTCAACCTCCTTTGAAGGGTGTTTAAAAGATTCGGACATAACTTTTTTAAATTCGGAAGATGCCGACGCAAGGTTTATTTTATCCTGTGGACGCTTAGGTCCTGATATGCAAGGTTCAACATCACCTAAATCAAGTTCAAGTATATCGGTAAATACAGGCTCTTGGCTATTTTCATCGTACCACATGCCTTGTGCCTTTGCATAATCTTCGACCAGTTGTATTTGAGCGGCATCACGAGAAGAAAGCTTCATGTACTTAATTGTCTCCTTATCAATAGGGAAGAATCCGCATGTAGCACCATATTCGGGAGCCATATTCGCAAGCGTCGCCCTGTCTGCAAGCGGCATAGCCGATAAGCCCGAACCGAAATATTCAACAAATTTGCCTACCACACCCTTTGCACGCAACATCTGCGTAACGGTCAAAACAACGTCTGTTGCCGTGGTTCCTTCCTTCAATGTTCCCGTTAATTTAAAACCTACGACTTCAGGGATTAGCATTGAAACAGGCTGACCCAGCATAGCGGCTTCCGCCTCAATGCCCCCTACTCCCCAGCCTAAAACTGCCAAGCCGTTTATCATGGTGGTGTGGGAGTCCGTACCTACTACCGTATCGGGGAATATATAGGTTTCGCCGTCAATTTCCTTGCTCCACACGACTTTTGCCAGATATTCAAGATTTACCTGATGGCAAATACCGGTTCCGGGTGGCACAACCCTAAAATTGTTAAATGCTTTCTGACCCCATTTTAAAAATTCATAACGCTCACGGTTTCTTTCAAACTCCTTTTGCACATTTTCTTCAAAAGAGCTTGCCGTGCCGTATTTATCAACCATAACCGAATGGTCAATAACCAGATCAACAGCACTTAACGGATTTATTTTTTTGGGATCACCGCCTAAATTTTTCATAGCGTCACGCATAGCCGCCAAGTCCACAACCGCAGGCACGCCCGTAAAATCCTGCATCAACACCCTTGCCGGTCTATATGCGATTTCTCTGCTGTTCTTCTTATCCTTAATCCACTGTGAAAAAGCTTTTATGTCATCACTTTTTACAATATCCCCATCTTCATATCTTAACAGGTTTTCCAATAGAACCTTTAGAGAAAAAGGCAACCTTGATATATTATTACCGATTGATTTTTCAGCTTCTTTTATACTGTAATAGCTATATTCCCTACCTGACGAAGTAAGGGTGCTTTTAGTAGAAAAACTATCTATAGATTTTTTGTTCATTCTTAAATACCTTTTAGAATTATATGATGTTTATACCGCCTTCTATTTGTACACATAAAATCCTCGGAAATAAATACATATTTACTATTTATTAATCAAATTTTGCTAAAATCGGGGTAAGGAGCATAGTAATGCCTGAAGAAAAAATTGCTTTAATAATAGATGAAAATATACAGTCGGCAGAAATGATAAGGGATATAGTATTATCACTTGGCATAAAACCGGTTCATATCAGCAATAAAATAGAACAGGCTCAAGAAGAGATTCTAACCAAAAAGCTATCCCTTATAATAACCGAAACACTAATAAACGGAGAGTCGGGGCTGGCTCTGGTAAACTGGCTAAGAAAGATAAATAATCCGAACAAAACCGTTGCCGTAATATCCCTGACAAGGAATGCCACTAAAAATCTGGTTGAAATGGCACGTGATACAGGAGTTACCGAATTTGTAATAAAGCCTTTTACAAAGGCAACTCTTACATCGGCGATAATAAGTGCGACAAAATCGCCGAGAAATTTTATAATAACAAGGCGTTATGCAGGACCCGACAGAAGGAGAAAAACTCAAGTCCCTCCTGACGGACATGAAAAAAGAAACATGGCTAAACAAAAAGTAAAAGAAAATGAAAACGAATAAAAACGGCGTATTACTGATTTTAGATATGGACAAGAGTTCTGCAAGGTTATCAAAAGATATTCTGGAACAACTCTGTTCGAATGATGTAATTGTAGCAGAAACAATAACAACGGCAAAAGGCATAATGGATAAAAATGATGCAGTGTTCGTTATTATCAATTTTTTATATAATAATGATGAATGTCTCAACTTTATCAAAGCAATACGCTCCGACACAGAGGGGAAAAACTACAAGATTCCCATTCTTACTTTTATTGAAAATAATACGAATATAACCGCTAAGGACGTGCTTAACACGGGTGCGTCAAAATGCATAATAAAACCCTTCGACCATCAAACATTAAAAAACAATATTCTAGATATAATAAATAATCCGAAAAATTTCATTATGACCGATAACTATATCGGTCCTGACAGAAGAAATGAAAATACGGACGTAAAAGAAGATAAACGCAATAAACGCTAACGTTAAAAAACGCCTTACCAATAGATAGTTGCAAAATTATATAAAAAATCTATATATATAGTAACTTTGAATTTAATTTACCTCTCGGTATCTAAAAAGTTTCCTAACTTTTTTAAATGTGGATTCCACTATAATTTTGTTCTACTAACAAAATTCGTGGAATGACAAAAATTAGTAAATTAAATGCAAATTTATTATACAATGCAACAAACTGTCAATTTATAAAGATGCTTACACTTAACAACATCACCTGTAAAAAAGGCGAGCGGATACTCTTTAAGAATCTGGGCTTTACCCTAGGAGACGGGTGTGCCGTTATAATAAGGGGTGCTAACGGTTCGGGTAAAACCAGCCTGTTAAATATAATAGCATGCCTTGCAGCACCCGATGAAGGCGAGATATTATACGCAAATGAATCCGTAATAGGGGAACACCGGAAGGAATATTGCGGTATGATACAATATATAGGGCATAAAAATGCATTAAAACCGCAACTCACCGTAAGGGAAAATCTGAAATTCTGGACAGACCTTAGGGACTCTGAAGAAAGGCTAAATGCAGCCATATCATTTTTCGACCTCAATGATTTTGAAAACACCCCGTGTGCCAAGCTATCACAAGGCTGGCAGAAAAAAGTATCTCTGGCAAAATTGCTTGCATGTCCGTCCGAGATATGGCTACTGGACGAACCTTTTACCAATCTTGACTTTGATTCAAGACTAAAACTGCGTAGCGTTATAGAAACAAGATGCGAAAACGGCGGTTCAGTAATAGTGGCAACACATGATGACGTACAGATAAGTAACTCCGTAGAGCTTAATCTGGAGGATTTTGTAAATTGAATATAATGCTGATATTAATTAAGCGTGACTTACTGCTTGCGGCTAAAAAAGGCAGCGGAACAGGCAATATAATAGCATTTTTTATCATATCATCAATTCTTTTTGCTTTTGGCACAGGCTCCGAGCCTGATAAACTAAAAAGCATCGGAACAGGGACAATATGGGTCTGTGCGTTACTATCTTCAATGATGGCAATACCGAAAATTTTCGATGAGGATTACGAAGACGGCTCACTGGCTCAGATATTCCTTCAGGGACATTTGACCGAGATTGTTATTCTATCAAAAATTATCTCTCACTGGATAATAAGCTGCCTTCCTTTGATATTAATCACACCTTTTATCGCAATGCTTTTCAATATTGAAAATAACACATCTTCGATTATGTTATCGTTGGCGATAGGAACGCCGATATTATGCTCGATAGGAATAATGGGTGCAGCCTTGACTTTAGGGGTAAAGCGTGCAGGAAACCTTATAGGAATAATTATATTACCGCTATATATTCCTACAATGATTTTCGGTGTTAGTGCTAATATTAAAATGCTGCTGTCCGTATTGCTGCTTATGCTGCCTATAGCAATTTTGGCAACAGGCACAGCGATAAAGGAAGCTTTAGGAGAATAGATGGAAACGCAATTATATATTATCAGCCCTGAAAAATTTGAACTTCCCACGTTCAATGCTGACTTGGAAAAATCACTTGCAACAGGCAAAGTTTCGGTTTTTCAACTGCGACTCAAAAACACAGATGATGAGAAAATAATCAGCTATTCAAAAGAAATAATTCCTATATGTCACAAATACAACGTTCAATTTATACTGAACGACAGACCCGATCTGGCAGCAAGAGTAAATGCAGACGGAGTGCATATCGGAGAAGAACAAGACGGCACGGTAGCAACCGCAAGGAAATTGCTGGGAAATAAAAAGGTAATAGGCGTAAGCTGCTACGGTTCGACAGACAGGGCTTTAGAAATGGCGGAAGCCGGAGCTGATTACGTAGCATTCGGGGCTTTTTTCCCAACACAGACAAAAGAACCTAAAGCCAGACCAAAACCTGATATTTTAAAATGGTGGGTTACAAATTGTAGCATACCTTGCGTTGCTATAGGCGGTATCAAAGCCGATAATTGTAGTGAGATATCAAGAACAGGCACGGATTTTATCGCCGTAGTTTCTGCTATATGGCAACACCCCTGCGGCTGCGAATTTGCAACAAATGAACTTTATGAAGCTATAAACAGGCATGGCAGTTTTGATGCATAATTAGAGATACTATAACTTATGCCTGCAAACCACTTCCGACCCGCCGTTCAAGTATTCTATTTCATCAAAACTTATCATGCGGGTCATTAATAAGCCTCGTCCGTTGGGCTTGTCGGCTCTTGCAGGCTTTAATTCAAAGAAGCTCTCATAGTCAAATCCCCTGCCGCAGTCTTTTATGTTAAGTATGATTTCATCTGCATTTTTTGATAATTTTATTGTAACATACTTATTGCTGTTTTCAGGCAAATGCAATCTCCTGTTTATTTCACTAGCCAGATTACCCGAAGACAGCAATTCCCCTTTTCTTTCAAAGCCTATATTCAGGTTTCCATGTTCTATTGCATTAGTCAGCAACTCTATCATTCCCAAAATAACCTTTTCGGGGTCAGGATAAAACCTTGCCAGAAAATATGCGGCATCATAAGCCTCTTTTGGCTTTATCAATCTCATTTCAATATTTCTTATCAAGGATATTGAAGCGTTGTTTTTATCAAGCTCTTCGAGTAAATCTTTTTTATATCTTAAATCATTTAATGCAGAACGCATTATTGATATCAGCATATCATGTGTAAAAGGTTTAGTAAGATAATAATAAACCCCTGAATCTATACCCTCGACAATGCTATTGTGATCTGCCGCTGCACTCTGCATGATTACCGGTATATTTTTCTTGCTTTCATTCAGCATTTCCATGAATATTATGCCGTCAATGCTAGGCATCATTCTATCCAGTAATATTAGTGAAATATCACTCCTATTCTCCAGAATCTTCAAACCCTCTTCACCGCTATAGGCCTTAACAGGTTCATATCCTTCTATTTTTAAATGCTCCTCTAAAAGTTCAACATTAATTGCATCGTCATCTACAACAAGTACTTTTATCACTATTTCAACTCCACGATAGGTATAACAAATGAAAATTTACTACCGCTTTGTGCGTTGCTCTCCGCCCATATGTAGCCTTTATGAGCCTCAATAACCTCTTTGCATATCGCAAGCCCGATACCGCAACCAAGGGCGTTGTTTTTTGTAACCGAACTTTGGTTATATTTGTTAAATATAATATCCAATTCACCTTTAGGAATCCCCACCCCTTCATCTATAACCGATACCTTAAGGCATTTGCCTTTTATAGCTTTAAAATCAACTAAATCCTCTACCGTTACGGTTACATTTGTGTTATTTGGAGAAAATTTAACGGCATTAGATATCAGGTTAGTTAACACCACAAATAATTTTACCATGTCAAAATAGTAATCATTTTCTTTCTCATGCCTGACTATATCTACCTTGATTTTTTTCTTTTTTATCAATGGATCTAAGCCTGAAATTACATTGTCGATACAATCAATAATGCTGTTCTTTTCGATTTTATAAGTTACATTGCCTGACTCTATCGCCGACATATCCAGAATTGAATTTACAACCTTAAGTAATCTGGCACAGCTATCTTCTATATTATTAAAATAAGATGCGACACTATCTGTCTTCCCTTCGCTAGTCTTCTTTTTTCCAAGCTCGGCAAAATTCAATATAGCATGCATAGGTGAACGTATTTCATGCGAAACACCTACCAACAAATTTGTCTTATTATAACTGATAGCCTTAAGGTTATTATAGTCTTTCCTCAAGTTGGCATCTTTGTTTTGTATCACATGCACAAGTTTGTCAAAAGCTTCAACAAGCTCTTCAGACTGCCTTTTTGTAGCAAATAAAGAGCTTATATCGAGAAAACCATGTTTTGGTTTTCTCCTCAACATAAACAAGACTACCGATAAAATCAGAACAGTTACAAGTAGAAAAAAATATTGCCGCTTATAAGCGTTATCGTCTTTTACAACCTCTAAGAAACTATCCGAAATAGCAGGAGGCACAGTAACGACTATAAACAAGAATGTAGTGAGAATAAGACTCAAGCTTAGAACCTCTAAATAATAAAACAACTTAAATCATACCACAATAGGTTGTGAATCGCAACTATTTATTCAACCTCGGGTGATTATGTTTATTGCAGATAAATTTTGTATATATTTTCTAATTGGAACAGAACCGTGTCTATTAAGCACTACCCCTGAATTATATCGTCGATATCTGCCTCATCTTCGGAAACCATTTCTCCTATGTAGGAAATACCTTCCTTATGAGTCGAATTTTTATCCCCTGATTTTAGAGGATGCCAGTCATACAAATCTTGTCCCTGATAAACCAGTTTATAGGCACATGTATCGGGCATCCAGTATATCTTATCAATATTTTCAGGAGTTATAACCCAGCAATCAGGAACATTTTTCTTTCTGTTCTTATAATCGGTACACTTACATGTATCAAGATTGAGATATTTACAGGCAATATTACTTTGCACGATTTCACCCGTATCTTCATCTTCAAGCCTTATCAGGCAGCAAAGACCGCAACCATCGCACAAAGACTCCCATTCATCTTTGCTCATTTCCTCAAGTTTCTTCTCTTTCCAGAATTGCTTAGACATTTTCTTAATATTTTAACCATTGCTATTGACAACAAACTGTATAATATTATACACATTCGGTATGAAGGTGCAATAAAACAAAAGGAAGCTAAAAATGACAACTGATATAGAAAAACAACAACAGCTTGAATCGGTTATAAAAGACGGTAAAATTATAGATGTACCCGATTATATATTGGACATGGTTGCACTAAGGGCTAAAGAATATTTTAATAATAGTCAGGAAAGATTGCTTGGAGCATATAGCGAAGAAGCAAAAGAAACTATCAAAGCTATATCAACTCATCAAAAAGTAGATTCATCTGAAAGAAGGGAGCTTCACAGAGAAATCATAATGGATATGATAGGCGGCAAAAAAGTTCCTGAAGACGGACAGCAAAATATATATCTTTTTGCAGGTCCTCCGGGAGCAGGTAAATCAACTTTAAGAAAAAAAATGGAATCCGGCGAGCCTATGGGAGAAAATCACCCTCTTGAAGCATTGAGAGAACAGTTTAAAGAAGATGCAAAATCAGCCGTGTCGGTTGATTTCGGTATATTCAAAGCAAAACTACCTGAATACAGCGAGTCAAACGATAAACATAAACAAGAATACGGTGATATGTATGCCGTTATAAGATCTGAGGCAAGCGGTCTTAACGAAGCAATACTACAAATGGCAAAAGACGCAAAGCTACCTAGCATTAGGGAGCAGCTAATGGATATTGATATTGCAAAAAATAAAAACGTCCGACAGGAACTTGAAGGCAGCAATTTGACTGTAATAGGCGTAACTACTTCCGACCCCGAAACCATAAGGAAGCGTGTTCAGGAGCGTGAAAATCCTATGAAAGATGAAGAGGTGGTACGTGCCATAAGGACTTTCAGCAAACCGGAATCGTTTGAAACCCTTGCTAAAATGGCAGATAAAGCTGTATTGGTTAATACGGATAACGAGCAATATAAAACTATTCTTACCGCAGAAAAAGGGAAAACCGCAGTCCACAACAGCAGAGAACTCATAAAATTCAGGAAAAATGAAGATTACGGTAAACAAACAGACTTTGTCGAATTGGTATCTAGAAGTTCAGGTAGAGATTTAAAAACGGAACATTTGTACGGAGTATAAATATTCTTACAAATATACCGCTAACATATTTGCAAAATAGTAATTTTTGATTTACAAAACTAATAATCTGAAGTTATTTGCATTTTCAGTTTTAATTATATAATAAAAAAACCATTTGAACCGACATGAACGAACAGGCAAAACAGGCTATAGACTCAAAAACATGGCCGTTTATTGAAGCAGAAAAAATATATAAACGAATCGGGGGCAAAACTCCCGATAAGGGCTACGTGTTGTTTGAAACCGGATATGGTCCTTCAGGTCTTCCCCATATAGGTACTTTCGGTGAAGTTGCCAGAACAACAATGGTAAGGCGTGCTTTTGAATTTATAGCACCCCAAATACCTACAAAATTGTTCTGCGTGTCAGACGATATGGACGGTCTTAGAAAAGTTCCGGAAAATCTGCCTAATCAGGAAATGATAGCTGCAAATTTGGGTAAGCCCCTTACAAACATACCCGACCCTTTCGAAACTCATGATAGCTTTGGCTCTCATATGAATAATCGTTTATGTAGCTTTCTGGACGCATTCGGTTTTGAATATGAATTCAAAAGTGCTACCGAGCTATATAAAAGCGGCATTTATGATGAAAAGTTACTTGAGGTACTGAAAAAATTCGATGCCATAATGAAAGTTATGCTCCCTACCCTCGGTGAGGAACGCCAAAAAACATACAGCCCTTTTATGCCGATATCTCCGGCTACGGGGAATGTATTGCAAGTGCCTACTTTAGAATGCAATCCCGATAAAGGCACTATCAAATTTAAGGACGAAGACGGTCAAATAAAAGAAATAGCCGTAACAGGCGGTAATTGCAAATTACAATGGAAGCCTGACTTCGGCATGAGATGGGCGGCATTGGACGTGGATTTTGAGATGTATGGCAAAGACCACAATGCCAATGCAAGAATATATAGTGACATATGCAATATAGTAGGTGGCAAAGCCCCCGAGCAGTTTATGTTTGAGCTATTTTTGGACGATAAAGGCGAGAAAATATCAAAATCCAACGGTAACGGTCTTTCAATGGAGGAGTGGCTTAGATATGCACCGACCGAAAGCCTTGCTTACTATATGTTCCAAAGTCCGCGAAAAGCAAAACGTTTATATTTTGATGTAATCCCAAAAGCTGTTGATGAATATATTTCATTCTTAGTGAAATTTGAGGAACAAAGTGACGAGGAAAAATTTAAAAATCCTGTGTGGCATATTCACAACGGCAATCCGCCAAAACCTGAATTGCCCCTTACATTTGCTTTGTTACTGAACCTTGCAAGTGCCTGTCATGCGGAAGACTCTTCTATTCTTTGGGGCTTTATTGAGACATATGCCAAGGGAGCAACCCCCGAAAATTCACCGTATTTAGATGAACTGGTAAAACATGCATTGCATTATTATCAGGATTTTGTAAAACCAAATAAGAAATATAGAAAACCAAATGAACAAGAGCGTGCTGCAATGGCAGATTTGGCGAAAAGGTTGCTTGATTATACACCAAGCGATGAGCAGCCTATCGGGAACATTGTATTTGCGGTAGGTAAAGAACACGGATTTGAAAATTTGCGTGAGTGGTTTCAGGCCCTCTATGAAGTCCTGTTAGGGCAAAGTCAGGGACCACGATTCGGCTCATTTATTGAACTTTACGGTAAGGATAAAACCGCCGGACTTATTCAACGTGTATTAAGGGGTGAAGATCTTGCAGCATAAAGCCTTTACAGATAAAATTCTAAAATATGATTCCGTCGTACAGCTTGTAGACAAATATCAATTGTTTCTGGTTGATTTATGGGGTGTGATTCATGATGGTGCGGAACTATATGACGGTGTAAAAAACTGCCTTGAAGAACTTAGGGCGGCGAATAAGAAAATTATATTTTTGTCTAATGCCCCAAAAAGAGAAAAAACTACTAGGGAAATTCTAACAAAACTAGGTATTTCTTCAGACTTATATGATGGGGTTATAACCTCAGGCGAAGTAGCCCGTGAGTATATAATTTCAAACAAACATGACTTAGGTAAAAAATACTTTATATTCGAGGAGCAGGAATCCGACCTTCTGTTTTTAGAAAATAATGAATATAAAAGGGTTAATTCGGTAAGTGAGTCCGATTTTATACTGGCTATCGGCTTCAACAGACCTAATCCATCACTTGAAGAGCTGAAGACAACCCTTTGTCAATCCTTAAGAAAAAACAACCCGATGATATGTGCCAATCCTGACTTGGTCATTGTTGATAAAAAAGGAAACCAGTCAATGTGTGCCGGTGTTATGGCAAAGAAATATGTAAAAATGGGCGGCAAGGTTCTATATTTTGGAAAACCACATAACGAGATATACAAAAAAGCCTTCTTAATGTTCCCTGATATTGAGAAAAAGAATATATGTGCAATAGGCGATAACATTGAAACGGACATAAAAGGCGGTAACACTTTAGATATAGATACTTATCTCATAGCAGGAGGTATTCACGGTTACGATTTGGGCATAAAGCATGGCGAGATACCCGAATATAAAAGACTGTTACAGCTATGTGATAATTATAGTGTAAGACCAACAGGGGTATTGTCGTCTTTTGTCTTTACAAAGTAAGCTGCAAGATATTGTAATTGCTGAAAAAGATTCTTACTTTTTGTGGATTCCCGTTCTGTTCGGGATAGGGATAATTACGTATTTCAAAATCCCTTTCGAGCCTGATATAAAAATCAGCATCTTATTATCAGCCCTACTTTTAGTAGGAGTATTTATATACAGAAAAACCACATACCTACTTTGGTTGCTGATAATATCGTTAATAATATCCTGTGGTTTTTTATCGGCTAACCTTCGCACTGTTTTGGTAAAAGCCCCTGTAATGAAAAAAGAAACAGGTATCCGAAAAATCAAAGGCACTATTGAGAGCATATCATCGAGAACGACAGGCAAAAGATTTGTACTCACAGAACCGGAAATAGAAGGACTTACTAAAGAAAACCTTCCGAAAAAGGTGCGGGTCAATATAAACAAAAATGATTCCGGTGCAGCTATAGGCGACAGGATAGCAATTTTAGCAAACTTATTACCGCTTCCAAGACCGGTAATACCGGGTGGATATGATTTTCCACGCCACGCATATTATCAGCAAATCGGGGCTATAGGATATTCGGTTTCAGACGTTAAAATCATATATTCGCCTGAAAATATAAGCTTTAGTGCGTCACTTGAGAATTTACGCAAATCTATCAAAGAAAATATCATAAAATCATCTGATAGTAAAAACGGCAATATCGCAGTCGCCTTATTAGTGGGTGAAAAAGGAGGCATTGACAGAAAAACATTAGAGGATATAAGAGTTTCAGGAATTGCACATATTCTGGCGATATCAGGAATGCACCTATCATTGGTAGCTGCCATATTCTTTTTCTCCGGTCGTTTTATATTTGCGTTAAGTAAAAAACTAGCCTTAAATCATAATATAAAAAAATGGGCGGCTTTTGTTGCGATAATCGGTAGCTTTATATACCTGTTAATAAGCGGCTCACCGATTTCCGCCCAACGTGCTTTTATAATGACCTCACTTATACTAATAGCGATAGTCATTGACAGGCTGGCAACCCCCATGCGTTCGGTTGCCATAGCCGCATTAATAATACTTATCTTTACGCCTGAAAGTATATTAACACCAAGCTTTCAAATGTCATTTGCTGCCGTCTTTGCCTTGATATCACTATATGAAATGGCCAAGCCTTTTTTTAAATATTACTCTGAGTTCGGAATATTCAAAAAAATGTTTATTTATTTGTTCGGTGTAATATTTTCATCGGCAGTGGCAGGAATAGCAACAGCTCCATTTGCCATGTATCATTTTAATAATTTTGCACCATATGGTATTGTTACAAATCTGATAGTAGTACCTTTAACGTCATTATTCGTTATGCCGTTCGGCGTGTTAACGTTACTGCTAATGCCATTCGGATTGGAACAGATAGGTCTTATACCGATGATATTCGGTATTGATATTATTGTAAAAACCGCTAGCTATATATCGTCCCTCCCCCAACCTGTAGGAGCCATAGGTCAAATAGCTGATATCACAATTGCCATGCTCACTATTGGAGGTGTTATATTTTTATTCCTGAAAACCAAAATAAGGTATGTAGGTATTTTAGTTATGATATCAGGCATATTCTTTTCACTCGACTCAAAGATACCCAATATCATAATCGGAGAGGATGCTAAATTAATTGCCGTAAAGACATCACCTGACAATTTAGCCTTTTCCTCAAAAGTCCACGAGCGTTACTCAAGGGAACAATGGCAAAAACGCTATGCAATAGAAAATCCTATAACTTTCGCACAAACCGAAGGGGATATCATAAAATGCGACTCGACACGTTGCCATTACAAATATGAAAATACATTAGCCTCATTTATAAAACACCCTATCGCATTTGAAGAAGATTGCGAAAATGCAGATATAATAATAAACCTGACCTACATAAAGAAAAGCTGTAAAAACAAAAAATTAATCATTAACAAACAAGATATTAGAAAACAAGGAACTAATGTGATACAATATGGTGACGGCACTTTTAAAGTGCATAATGTCAGCTCACTTAACAAAGGCAGAGCTTGGCAAAACAACTAGATTCAAGGTTACTATACATTCAGCATGACATAAAATTAAAGATTGCAGTACAATTTGTACAAAATCTATATTTATCGAACACTCCCCAATCAAAAACAAGTTATTTTTCTTGATAAATAGCTTACATTTACTTACAATTTGCGGTCTTTAATGAAAAAATTATTATAATGATGACAGAACGCATATATTTATATGACAGCACTTTAAGAGACGGCGCACAAACCGAAGGTGTGGATTTTAGTCCTGCCGATAAATATGATATCGCAAAAAAAATAGATGAGCTTGGCATTGATTACATAGAGGGAGGTTGGCCCGGAGCTAACCCTACTGACGATGATTTTTTCGCAAAACCGCCAAAACTAAAGGTGTCCAAATTAACCGCCTTCGGAATGACCAGAAGACCGTCCACCACCGCAACGAACGATCCGGGGCTTGCAGCTTTGATAAATAGCGGCGTAAAATATATATGCGTTGTCGGTAAAACATGGGATTTTCATGTTACAAAAGCATTGGGTACTACGTTAGATGAGAATGTGAAAATGGTATCTGAAAGTATATCCCACATAGTTAATAAAGGGATTGAGGCAATATTTGATGCCGAGCATTTCTTTGACGGCTACAAAGCCAATAAGGAATATGCTGTAAAGGTTGTAAAATCGGCATATGAAGCCGGTGCAAGATGGATAGTTCTTTGTGATACCAACGGAGGTTCATTACCTCATGAAATAGAAAAAATAATAAGCGAGCTTACCGTTCATGTCCCCGGTGACCATATCGGAATACACTGCCATAACGACACCGACAACGCCGTTGCCAATTCACTGGCTGCGGTGCGAGCCGGTGCAAGGCATGTGCAGGGAACGCTAAACGGTGTAGGTGAACGGTGTGGTAACGCCAATCTTATATCCATTATCCCCACCCTTATATTAAAAATGGGATTTAAAACGGGAATTACCAAAGAAGGCTTACGGAAAATAACCAAGATATCACATTATCTTGACGAGCGTTTGAACAAAAACCCGGATAGATTTGCACCTTATGTAGGTGCATCGGCTTTTGCCCATAAAGGCGGACTGCATGTGTCGGCAGTTGTGAAAAACCCGACTTCATATGAGCATATAGAGCCGGAGTTAGTCGGCAACCGCCGTAATATACTGGTTTCCAATCAGGCGGGGCGTTCAAACATAATCGCAAGGCTTAATGATGCTGGTTTTAAAACCGATAAATTAGATAAAAATAAAATATCCAAGCTTGTTGACGTTATTAAGCAAAAAGAAAGCGAAGGTTATGCCTATGAGAGTGCAGACGCTAGTTTTGAAGTTTTGGCACATCGTGTTTTAGGCGATATTCCCGTTTTTTTCCGTATGAATAATTTTCGGGTAATTGATGAACGCCGTTGGGATTCTAACGACAAACTGGTCACATTGTCCGAGGCTACCGTTCATATAGTTATCGACGGAGAGGAAAAAATAATAGCGGCAGACGGTAACGGACCTGTAAACGCTCTTGATAAAGCTATCCGTAAGGCACTATCTGATAAATATTCACAGCTAAACGACCTGAGGCTTGTTGATTATAAAGTGCGTATAATAAATTCAGGCGTAGGTACTCAGGCAATTACGAGGGTTCTTATCGAAAGTGAGGATTGTCAGGGCAATCGCTGGACTACGGTTGGAGTTTCGGCTAACATAATTGACGCATCTTATAATGCGTTAAGGGATAGTATAACTTACCGTTTAATGCGTAAGTAAAATGTCCGATAATCCTGTAATAATACTAATTGCTCCCCAGCTTGGAGAAAATATCGGAGCTGCTGCACGTTCTATGCTTAATTTCGGCTTAACCGATTTGCGTATAGTTAATCCTCGTGACGGCTGGCCTAACCCCAAAGCTGTTGATATGGCGAAAGGTGCTAAGGAAGTTATAAAAAAAGCACGGATATTTACATCTTTAAAAGATGCCACACATGATATAACAAGGCTTTACGCCACTACAGCCCGAACAAGGGATATGGTAAAGAAAGTGTACGATGCACGAGAAACCGCCGCTAATATGATACAAAATAACGGCAAGTCGGCAATAATGTTCGGGCCTGAGCGTTCGGGATTAAATAACGACGATATTACACTTGCAGATGCAGTTTCTATTATTCCCGTCGCTCCTATATACACATCACTTAATCTTGCTCAGGCTGTTAATATTATGTGTTATGAGTGGTTTATGGCAACAAGTGAACGTTCTGACGCTGAAAATGCTAATGACAATCAAGGTTTAGCCACTAAAGAAGAAGTTGCCGATTTGTTTGAACATCTTGAAAGCGAGCTTGATAAAACGGATTTTTTCCGCGTCGAACACAAACGCCCGAAGATGGTAAGGAACATACGCAATATATTTTCCCGCAACGACTTAACCGAGCAAGAAGTAAGAACCCTCAGAGGGATTATAAAAAGTTTGACAAATCATAGATAATCTGTATTTTGAACCCTCCTTATTTTTAAGAACTTTCAGTCTGATACTTGAAAGTTTTATTAAGGCATCGTCATCCTTGAGTTATCTCAAGGCTTTATTTTAGATAATAAAGGTCGGAATTGGCTGAAGTGACGTAAAAAACTGTAATTTATATAAAGGAAATCAGTATGTCATATGTTGTAAATGCAAAACATAAAATTTGCCGTCGCCAGATGGCTAGCGTGTGCGGCAGTCCTAAATGCCCTGTACACAGCAAGAATTACACCCCCGGTCAACACGGTCCTACGGGAATGAAAGGTATCCTTTCAGATTACGGTAAGCAGTTAAGAGCAAAACAGCAGCTTAAAAAGCACTATGGTACTATAAGCGAAAAAAGCTTTAAGAAAGTTTATAAAGAAGCTTCCCGTAGAAAAGGTGATACTTCGGAGAATTTAATAGGACTATTGGAAAGCCGCCTTGATACTGTGGTTTTCAGGTCTAATTTTGTTCCGAGCATATACGGCTCACGTCAGTTAGTGAACCACAAACATGTTAAAGTAAACGGTCAGGCAATTAACATTCCTAGCTACCGCTTAAAAGTCGGTGATGTTATTGAGGTAAAAGAGAAAGCCAAACAAATCCCTATGGTTATTGAAGCTACTCAGAATCAGGATAGAAATATTCCTGACTATCTGGAAGTTGATCCTAAGAAAATGACTGTAAAACTTGTTAGAATACCTAGCTTGGAAGATGTTCCTTACCCTGTTATAATGGAACCTAACTTAGTAATCGAGTTCTACTCAAGATAATTCAATAAAAAAGCCTCCTGATGGGGGCTTTTTTTATAAATATAGTAAATTTGAATTTAATTTACATTTTCTGTCATCCTATGGAAAAAATTTAGAAGAAATTTTTTACCATGGGATCCAATTCTAAAATAAAATTAAGGCGTTGTTGAAGTTTGGTTGCCTAAGTAAACACCCGTACCTTGCACACTTCCTGCGTCAAATTTGAAGTTTCCTCCAAAATTCTCTGCAGAAGGGCCGAATAAAGCACCATTGATTGATCCGCCGGTAATACCCGCACCGGTTATAGCCGCATTGTCAAATCTTACCTGCCCTGCCCCATCAAAAGCAATGCTTGCGCTATTTTCAAAGCTGTATCCGCCAAAACCGGTTATATTCAAATCACCCGTATTTATAGTTGCGGCACTACCGTTTCCTAATTGTATCGTAGCATTCATAGCCCCGGTATGACCGCTCAAACCGCTTCCGTTTAGGATATTTCCGAAAACGGAACCTGAATAATTTGCACTTACTAAATTAGGAAGGTTTACATTATCTGTAATCGTACCCGCAATATACGGCATCATATGCGCTATATCAACATTTGTGCTAGTACCCGACGTTACATTTGTTTCAGCCGCCCATACTCCCCAATGTACATATTTGCAAGCTGAGCAGCCAAGATTAGAGACAAGATTACCGGACACCATCACGCCTTGACCGCCATTTGGTATATTAACCTGCTCAAGGGCATATGTGGAATCGTCAATATACGAATAAAGCCCGGAAGTACTTGTCCTACCGAAATCGGCATACGCATTTGTAGGTCCCATACCGCTAATCTTGTGTAAGTTTAATGTTGCTCCGTCAATCTGACCGTTAGCATTTTTTGTAAAAGCAAAGCCCTGTTGCCAGTAACGGTTGTAGTCAACATTACCGTCATTATCGTTTACAATAAATCCAGACATATAGCCGAACGGTAGGTTTGCGTTAGTGCCGTTTATATAGTTATTCGTATATGCCGGTTGGTTAGACGACATCATAGGCGTTTCAATCGAAAGATTAGCATCATGTATATCACCGCTTGCTATAAACCCGTCAACCACCCCTCCGCTTCCATAAATTTCATCACCGAATATATTTAAAGTTCCACCTGCGTTTGTACCTGTTAATCCTTCATATTGGAATAATCTACCGACAGCTTGTCCTGATAAAACCTTACCATAGGCAACTTTTAATGTTCCGCTGCCCCATTCTAGTTTACCACCTAAGAATGATTTTTTACCCCAATCAACTAGCATTCCTTTACTGCTAGCCGAAGGCGATGCCATACCCGTGTAATTTAACAGTTGGCTATTAATTATATTCCAGTCGAAGAAGCCTAAATCACCTGAATTTGAAAGGTAAATCTCGTTATCAGGCAGGAAGCTAAAGAACTGACGACCTGATGTAGGCAATGCTCCTATTTGCTTACCTATAATAAAGTTCTGTTGCTTATTAATTCCAAAATTTGTAAACGGTAACCTGCCTAACTCAAGCCTTTGCACATACATATTACGGTTTGGCGATATGTATTTCCAGCCTGATGCAGAACTACCGAAGCTATAACCTGTCAAGTTATAGTCTACATCAAAATATCCCGCTTGAGGAAAGCTTAATATATAAGTATCTGAAGACAAAACACCCGATCTCACATTGGTGTTAGTAAGACTATGTAGCTCTACTTTAAATTGGTCGGAAAGTGCCTCGGCATTTATATCCCCTTCATCATATACGCCCGCACTATCAACAAAGGAATACAGCCCGCGGTGTGTTATTGTTAAAGTATTTGTGGTATTTGTGGTATCGGTGTTAGTTTGGCTGGCAGTGCTAGTGGTACTATCAACCACATCACCCACATATTCCCCTGTTACAGGGTCAAAATACCCACCGTTTTGGTCTAAGTAATTTGCAACATCGGTAGCGTCATGGTAAATGCCGTGACTATCAACATAACCTCCGTCCGCAGTTAAATATCCTCCTATATCCCTGTTTCCATCATCATAGTAGCCGTACCCATCTCCGTAGTAATCGCCGCCATATCCGTCACCATAATAAGTGCCTCCATATCCGTCGCCATAATATCTATCGTTAGGATCGTAATAACTGCCTCCGCTTGCGGTATCGATTTGACCGCCGTTATACGGCTTATATCCGCCGTCAGTTCCATCGGTTTGACCTGCTCTATACGCCGCCAATTCGGTGGCATTGTGGTAATTACCCTCGGAGTCAACATATCCGCCATCGTCTGTTAATGTAATTTGTCCGTCTTTTTGACCTTCCATGTAGGATTTTACTTCAGTAGAGCTATGGTATTTACCTTCGCCGTCAACATAACCTCCGTCTTCTGTCATATATCCGCCGTCATCAGGTAGAGTGCCTCCTGCTAGATTCGGTTTACGTCCCGTAGCATCTGCGGTATTATTTCCCAGCATAGGTTTCTTGCCCGCATTTTCAGTGCCTTTTTCTCCGCTGCTAGCTGCTGTCGGCTTGCCTTTTTCATTTTTACCGGACGCAGAATCCTGTTTTTCCTTAGAATCTTTGTCTTTAGCAGGGTTACGTTTATCAGATACTTTTGAATCTTTTTTATCACCCTTGTCTTTTTTATCGCTTTGCTGATCGTCTCCTTCTTCCCCGCCTTCTTCAACGTCACCTTCAGGCGTATCTGATGAGGTTTCGTCTTCTAATCTTATTTTGATTTTATTATCAATTATAGAATCGGTCGGTATGATTTTAGCACCACCCGATGTACCCGGACGTCCTGCTAAACTTTGAACCTGCATAGCCATCTGTTCGGTAGTGGCACGGAATAATTGCGGCATATCATTCGGTGTTTGTACGGAAAGACCGGCTCCCCTGTCATTTATCGTTTGCATATCTCCGGCTAAGTTTTCGAATGTAAGCACGTCACCATATACGAAAGTAGCGTTTGTCGCACCGTTTATAGGGTTAATGTCTACTATGGCAATACCGCCTCGAATACCTATCGTTCCTACTGGAGTTTTAATCTTAACTGCGTTTTTCTTACTTAATGCCCCTCCGATAAAGCGAAATGTACCTTTTGTACCTCTCATTATTAAATTTCCGCTTGAGCTATCCGGATTATATACGAATTCATCTATAACCACCGACGAATTAGGACCTATAGTCAATGCGGATTTGTCCAGAAACATCAACTGACCGTTACCCGTACTATCTGATTTAATGGTTTCTTTGAAAAATACTTGATCGCCAATATTCATATTTCTTTTATTGCCGTCCGAGTCTACGGAGGTAATATTTTTATTTGCCGCACCGACAACACCTATTTTCTCTGAGGCAACGGAAAAGTTCGCACCGATTAATACATAACAAAATACAAAAACTATTATTTTTCTAAACATACGCATTTCCAACCTTCTATTATTGTATTTTTTCTAGATACTTATTTGCATTATCAACCACTTCTTGCGGAACATTCCTGCTTGACAAGGCATCATTCAAGTATGATTTTGCCATTTCGTATGAATTTAATTTGTAATATAATACACCCAACTCCTGTTTTATTCTGGGTAGTTCGGGATTAAAAAATAATATTCTCTCAAGGGCGGGTATTGCGGATTCATAATCTTCCATCTGTATAGCAATATTTGCATATTCCATTGTGATATCTATATTAGAAGGGTCGTCCAACAATTTATTGAACGTCATATCAAGCTGTTTTTTAAGAGCTTCCTTGCTTGCGTCAGTAGCCGTACCGTACGATGGTGTACAGAATATGACGGCACTGATTAAAAATAATGTGAAAAAACTAATTTTATAGTTGAAGTTTATGTATGAAAGCATGATTATATCTAACTCTAAATTATGTTTTAACTAATTTTACGCATAAAAATCGATAGGTAATTTTACCTATTTATACTGCTAATGTTACACGAATATGGTTAACAAATGGTTAACTTTTTGTGACAAGCGTGTTGAACGCCCTCGTGATTTAGTGTTAATTAAAGGTGAAAAAATGGAAACAGTACCTACAGAGCATTTTAAAGCCGGTGAACGGATTATAACCGAGGGAGATAATTCAAAAAGTGTGTATCTTATAATAAGCGGTATCGTAGAAATTTCCAAGGGATATGGAGAAAATAAAGTTGTTTTGGCTAAACAGGGGAAAAATTCAATTTTCGGTGAAATGGCTTTAGTTGACGGTAAAAGGCGTTCTGCCACTGTTACGGCAATTGAAGACACATATTGTCATGTGTGCAATAGCGTAGCAATTATTGCCGAGATTAACAAGCTGGATAACGAGTTGCGTATAGCATTAGAAAGCATGGCTGAAATTATAAGGGAAAAAAACCATGCGTTAATTAATAAGAACCCTCCTCCTGACGGTGTTCTAGTTGAAACAAGGAATGCTAAAGGTGATTTAATGATGAATGAAGATGAAATAAAGGATCCGGTTGTTCAGTCTAAGGTTGAAAATTTAAAAAATCCCTTTATACGTAGTCTCTTTAGGGTTTTAATGTCGACAGCTTTTAAATAGTAATAAAAAAAATTAAAGGAATATTATGGAATTAATGCCGAATATACATTTTAATGAATCACAACTGATTTTTGAGGAAGGTTATCCTGCGGATTGCGTTTATTTAATATGCGAAGGAGCGGTGCAGGTTTTTAAAAAACGTGATAATAAACAAATACATCTGGCAGAGTTGGAGAAGGATTCTATCTTCGGAGAAATGGCTTTTATTTCTGAAAGACCTCGTTCTGCTACTGTTATGGCAAGTCAGAATACATGGTGTTATTCTGTCAATAAAGACTCTTTTAACAGCAGACTTAAATGTATGGATGCTACAATCAAGAATATTTTTGATGATTTGGTTGAAACTATACGTAAGAAAAGTGAAGCCGCACTTGTGGTGGATCATGGGGAAATAATAACAGAACCCCTTGATGAACTTACCGAAATGGAATTAAACGCATTTGGAAGTAATAACTCATTGGATATAATTGCACCAAGCCACCCTTACGATTATCTTACAAAGAACCCTGAAGTATTGAAGAAAGTGGACGAGATGGATATATTCATGCGTAAGTTATATAAAAGCTTGGTTCAAATTGCCTGCAAATAAACGTTTTTCGGCATTTTTATAGCTCTAGTTTTATAGCTCTAGTGTCAAGCCTTCGGCTGCCATAGTGGATTTTCCGTTCTTTCTGTAATCTTTTAATTGTTCGGCTCTTTTGTCAAGGTCTTCGTCTGTGGCGTTCGGGTCGTGGTGGAATGCTATAAAGTTTTTAACATGTGCAGCATCTGCGAGCCTTGCCCCTTGCTGCCACGTTGAATGCCCCCAGCCTTTATACTTATCAAAGTTATTATCATCATATGTCGAATCATAAATAAACACATCGGCATCTTCTATGAATTTTACCAAAGAATGGTCAATACTATCAATTTCATGCTCAACATCAGTTACATAGCATACCGACTTATTATTAAATTCCACCCTATATGCGGTTGCCCTGTCAGGGTGGTTAAGAGGCAGGGTATCTATTGTTATTCCGTCTTTTTGGAAGCCCTTATTTAAAAGCATTTCACCCGCCATAAAGTCATTAAATAATACACGTGATTGCACATCTTGCAGTGCAAGCGGAAATACAGGAGACATCATCAAGTGTCCCATTGCTTTTTTTACGGTATTTTCCGGTTTTAAATGACCTGCCCATATGGAAACCATAGAATTTGGCGTATGTAGCGGTTTAAAGAAAGGAAAACCCGATATATGATCAAGGTGCGTATGACTCATAAGTATATCGGTGTGATAATTGTCTGTCTGATTTCCTAAAGGCACTATTCCCGTTCCGGCATCAAAAATAATTTGCCTCTTATTGCACATTAACTCTACACAAGAAGTATTGCCGCCATATTTTATAGTGTTTTTTCCGGGAACGGGTACTGTTCCCCTAACTCCCCAAAATTTAACAGTAAAATTATTAGCCATTATTTACGCATGTTTTGTTTCAATCAATAATTTAATATATCATGCAATTGTTAACCGAATATTAACATATATTTCGTATCATTGTGACAACTAAAGGTTACTAAATATAAATGCTTTTAGTGAGGAACAATGAATAGGCTAACAAAAGTAACAAATAAATTAAATTCTATTAAGTCAAATATTGATAAAGATATTGACCGTTCCGACTATTGTGATTTAAAAATAAATAAAACTCGTTTAAATGAGCGTTATAACAAGAAAATCACCCACAAGAAAAACGGTAAGGTTAAGAACGTTAAAAACGCTATTTTGGGAAATACGTCCAGTTATAATTATAAATATACCCCCCCTTCCAATGCCAAGGAAGCAGGAACTGAAACTTTAAAGGAAAAAATATTAAAATTAAGAAAAAATAAATTAAAACTACCTGATATAGATATAAAATTAGACAGACTCAAGAATAAAATTAAAGTCCCCTCTATTAAAAAACCCGATATTATAAACAATGACATAAAAAATGCGGTGCTTGGTGCGTCTAAAAAAATATCCGATAAGATTGAACGGTGCTATGACCTTACCATGCATCAAGCCGGTTTATTTGACCTCAGATATGAAAGTTTAATCGGTGTAGATATCACGCCTAATTGTATATATTTATGTCAAATAGATGCGTTAAACGGCAAACGTGTATTAACAAGCCTTACATCTGTTTGTATGGAAGGAAAGTTCCTTACTCAGGATATTGCCGAATATTCAGACCAATACGCACAAAGCTTAAAAGAATTGGCTAATGAAAGTAACGTAAAGACAAAAAATGTAGCTTTATCAATACCCGTTTCAAATTCAATTGTTAAAACAGTTACAATACCCGCTCTAAAAGATAAAGAAATTGAAAAGGCACTTAAATACGGCTCGTTATGGAATAATATAATGAACCGTGATAGCAAACCTGAGGATTATTCAATATTTTATCAGGTAATCAGGCGGAACAAAGCATCAAAATCAATGGACGTACTGTTCGTTGCAACCAGATTGTCAGACGTTGATATCTATACCGATGTGGTTAAAAAAAGCGGGCTGAACCCTGTTATTGTTGATGTGAGAAGTTTTGCAATTTCAAATGCTTTTAATCACAAGTTAAGCAATAATGATGCATCGGATACAAGTGTATTTTTAGAATTCGGACTAGAAGAAAATTACGCTATGCTGATAAATTCAGGCATGGCGAGCATTAAGCAAATTAATGTAAGAGAAATACATCGCATAGCTTTGATTGAAGATAATCTCGACGATGAGCTGATAAGCGAGTTTGCTTCGGATTATTCATCTCAGGTCAGGAGAATAATTAACAAATACCAAAATAAACATGAAGCAGGGCATATTTCCACGTTATTTGTTTTATCGGCAGTTCCTCAGGTTACACACATAATCAATAAATTGTCGGATTTAATGACGGAGTACTCTATAGTAGAGTGTAATTTCTTTGATTGTATGAAGATAAATGACGATTTTACAATAAGCGGTGTAAGTGCAAAGCAGAATTTATCATCGTGGGCTGCGGCAATAGGTACGGCACTAAGGAATATCGACATTTTCGGCAATGGCACTGCAAATAAAACATATCCCAACATGCTGCCCGATGCGGGTCGCTACGCTTATGTAAAAAGAACTAATTACGGTCTGAATTCCGTAGCAATGGTAGCAACTATAGCAATAACGTTTATTGCCACTACACTGACTTTAGAGTTGGATAAACAAAGCAAGAACCTATCAAAAGAACTTGCGAAATTTGATGGTGTTCAGGAAAAATACTCATCAATAGTAAATGATTACAATGAAATACATAAAGAAAACCGCAAAATTAATTCTATGATAGCATTAATGAGAGATGCAGGAGAAAGCCAGCAACGTATTTTATCTGTATATAAATATCTCAATCTGGTTATCCTTGATGATGTCTGGCTAAGGGAAATTAAATTTTCTGCACCGGATAAGATTGAAATAACAGGTGGCTCAGACAATGACAGAAGTATTTTAGAGTTCATGCAGCTTTTAAATGAAGGCAATCAATTCAGCAAGGTTTCATTAAAAGGCATGAAAGAAATTAGAGAAATAAGCCTTCATCACGCTGATGTTGTGAATGTAAAAACATTCAAATTAGAAAGCACCCTTTCAGATATTCCCGTATATGACTTCCACGACATAAACAAAGTGGCAGGCGGAAGAAATTCCGGCTCATAAAAAAGTAGGCAAGCCATGTTTTTTTGAATACAAATTACGTGATTGTCAAACTTGATTGGGAATCCAAAGAAATTTTTTTATTACTATTTAAACTTTCCTTGCAAGATTTTGGGCTTTATGAGCCTTAGATGGCAATTCCTTCTTTTTTTTACTATGACTTGGATGAGCAATCTTACTGCGGTAACTTGATAAACAATCATACTCTTTGGAGTCCTCCTTGCTCAGCACTCTTTCTAAAAAATCCTTACAACAACTTCTATTCGAGGCTTTTTTTAGACCTTCTATTGAATCTATTACCTTATATTCAATAGATTTTTTTGCATCCTTTTTACTTTCTGATGGATATTTTGATTCATAAATGGATTTTAATGGCTTTAATGCAATATCAATAAGCTCTAGCTCGTCATTTGGTTTATCTTTTTTTTTAGTTAATTGCTCAATTACACACAATGAAAGAATAAGCTTTGCATGCGGGGATACTTCCATAGTCGCAGAATGGTACAAATCAATAGCAACATCCAAATCTTCATTAATTACATAATTATTAGCACTTTTTATTGAGCATTTAAGGTCTGAAAGAAATTTTTCTTTCGAGAACCTTGAGCTACCATTCGCCTCTATTACTGGAATTAATATATTCGGATGCTCTTTATAAACCAGCAGACCATGAATATTACTATAAGATGCCACTCCCTGCTTTAAAAGTTCTTCTTTCATGTAACTAGAAAATCCTCCAGTTGCCTCATCTAAACCTATATTTACACCAATTTCTGAGAATACTAAAAGTGTTTGAAGAGCCGTTTTAACACGTTCTCCAAAACTTTGAGCCTCTTCTTTACTCAAAAAACCCCTTGCAAGTAATACTAAATCTTTTGTTTCATTTAACTTTTTATTACTTGCGGTTGGGGCAAGAATAACAAGTCGTTTATCAATATTAAACCCGACTTCTTTTTCATCACTATTAATTATATGGTTTAAGAAAAACCTATATCTCATAACCCATTTTTCTGACATCTTACATTCCTAAATTATACTCAAAGATGCTCGTTATAACCCCGTCATTCCAAACTTGATTTGGAATCCAAGAAAAAATAAGCATGTGCAAAGCACATTCATTTTTATAAAGCTTGGATACTATGGTCAAGCCATAGTATGACGATAACGTTTATGTACTGCAAATTCGGGTAATGACGGTTTGATAATTCTCACTAAGCCGCAAGAGCCTTTTCTATAAAGCTACTGAATCTTTTTGAAAACGCACTTGTGTCCGCAATAGCCTCACCTTCAACGATAAACGCCTGATCTAATAGTAGTTCGACCAAATCCTTCGACTTATCCGAGCCTATATTATCTCCGATATATTGTATGATTGAATGTGACGGGTTAATTTCCAGAACTTTAGGAGAGGCACAAACAAGTTGCTTTTGTGCAACCAAAAAGCGTTCCATACGCATATCCATACCGCCTTCTTGCGTTGTAAGGCAAACAGGGCTATCGGCTAGTTTTTTGGACTCAACAACGTCAAATACTTTGCTGCCTAATATTTCCTTGAAGTAATTGATAGTTTTTTCAAGCTCCGCAGACGGTTTATTATCTTTTTTGTTTTCGTCCGAATCGGCGGCTTCCTCTTTTTTGTCCAAGTCCAGACCTGCACGGGTTATAGGTACTATTTCAGTTCCTTTATACTCACCGTTAACATTTACCCAGAAATCATCAACCGAATCGGTCAACAGGATAACTTCAATATCTCTTTTTAAGAATCCTTCCAATTGAGGGCTGTTTTTAGCCGCCTCAATGCTATCTGCCGCCAGATAATATATCTTATCCTGCCCTTCTTGCATATTTTCTATATATTTATCAAGGCTTAAATATTTGTCACCTGACTTTGTTGTTTTAAAATGACATACTTCAAGCAACAATTCACGGTTAGCGTCTATACCCTCGCACAACCCTTCTTTTACGGTAGAACCGAACAAATCCCAGAATTTTGTATATTCTTCCGGCTCTTTTTCAGCCTTTTTCTTCAACTCGTTCAGGACTTTTTTGGTTATAGCGTTACGGATTTTGTGTATTACATTATTATGCTGTAATGTCTCACGGCTAATATTAAGCGGCAAATCCTCCGAATCCACCACACCACGCAGGAATCTAAGATATTCAGGAACGAGTTTGTTATTTTCCTCCGATATAAATACTCTTTTTACATATAATTTCACCCTTGTTTGCCTGTCGGGATGAAAAAGGTCGAAAGGTTTTGCCGACGGAATGAATAACAAGTTCGTATATTCCAAAACACCTTCGGCTTTATTGTGAAGCACCATCCAAGGCTCGTCGCCTGCATGTGCTACGTGTTTGTAAAATTCATTATATTGTTCTTTGGTGATATCGGACTTGTTTTTAGTCCAAAGTGCCGAACCCGTATTTATAACGGATACCTCCCCTTCTGAATCTGTAAATTCAACAGGGAACGATATATGGTCGGAATATGTACGTATAATGTGTTTTATTCTGTGTTTATCTAGAAATTCCTCGGAATCTTCTTTTAAAAATAGGGTGATTACCGTTCCTGAGGAGATATCTTCACTGACTTCTTCTATAGAATATTTCCCATCGGCTTTTGATGTCCATTTATAGGCTTCTTTTTCACCGGCTTTTTTACTTATTACCGACACTTCATCGGCAACCATAAATGATGAATAGAACCCAACCCCGAACTGACCTATTAACTGTATATCTTTTTTTGCGTCACCTGTTGCATTTTCAAGGAATCTTTGAGTACCCGAACTTGCTATAGTACCTAAATTCCGTATCATATCCTCTTTATTCATACCGATGCCGTTATCGGCAATTGTAAGAGTTTTGTCTTTTTCATTGGCGGTTATGGTTATTTTAAACTCACCGCTGACTTTCAAATCTTTGTTTGTGAGCGAATCGTAACGCAGCTTGTCGCACGCATCGGAAGCATTAGATATTAACTCTCTGAGGAATATATCTTTATGTGCATAAAGCGAATGTATCATTAACTGAAGAATCTTGCCTGTTTCAGCACCAAATTCATGAGTTTCAACCATTTTCTCTTTTGCCATTATTATTTCCTCATTAATTAGTTTTTGACATTATTAACTAAACATAGTTTTTGTGATGCATATCAAAATTTCTTAATATCTTGTCATGCCGAACTTGTTTCGGCATCTACTCCTAAAATAAAAAAGATACTGAAATAAATTCAGTATGACAAAAACTACGTTTATAGTGTTTCTATTAACTAATTAGATATGGTTTAAATTTAATTTTTCAAGAGATAAGAGAAAAAAAATATCGGTATTAATTATTCCATTACATAAATTGCATGACATGCTGGATCATGGTTTGTCAAATCATATTGCCCGTCTATACCGTCAAGGCAGTTTCCGTTGATATTGCCCCTTTGCAAATCCCATGCCCTGTAAGCTTTGAAAAGCCCTTTTACCGCAAGACCGTCATCAATTTTCATATCAACCGCATAATAAGTTTTAGCACTTCCGGTTCCCTGATAATCATTATGATATACACTATGCAGGTCGGGACGAGTTACCTCCATCACCAGCAAGGCATTATAACGCTTTAAAATATTTTCAACACTAAGTTGATATTGTGTCGGTACTGCATTAGTAGCGATAAACCCACCTGCAACCATGCCGAATTCAGGGTTTATCTTTAGTGAGGGATATCCTATATTAATTGCCCAGACATTTTCAAAGCGTTCAGGTATTAATTTTGCCGCCGAAAGATGTTGAAAGAATTTTATATTTTCATTACTGGTAATATAAGCATTATCAACAGCATGCGAAATATATCCGTCGCCGTTTCCGTCCGGCACACCGTTCCAGTAAGCGGAGGCATTTCTCATGTCACCGGGAACTGCATTAAACTGTTCTTTGAAAGTCTTGTAAGCCAATTGATACCTTGTAAGATCTGAAACCTGTGCAACAACCTTAGAATGAAACAGAATAGTCCTTCCTGAAATAACTCCGACAGTTATGAGTGCCGTTATTAAAATCACTATTGATAATTCGACTAAACTGAAGCCATGCTGTGTTTTTTTCATCTATAAAATACAAGTTTAACAATTAGTTAACTATCTTATTATACACGAATAACAAATTTTTATGAACAAAAAATTTATTTTTAATGAAATTGCTTATATTTAGGGTATTATATCACTGAACAAATTAAAACTTAAAAGTACATTTATGCAAAGCAGAATAGTCGAGTTAAGAAGTATCTTCAAAAAGAAGAAGGTATCCGGTTTCGTTGTTCCATCGTCCGATGAGTTCCAAAGTGAATTCTGCCCTGCTCATGCCAGAAGGCTAGAGTGGATAAGCGGCTTTTCAGGCTCTGCCGGTGTTGCCGTTATAGCTGAAAAGAAAGCTGCTTTTTTCACGGACGGTAGATATATGATACAAGCTAAGAACGAGCTTATAAGAGGCTTTGAGGTATATAATATAGCCGATAAAAAACCTTGGGAATGGGCGAACGAGAATATAAAAAAGGGCAAGCTTGCTATTGACCCGTGGTTGCATAGCGAAGTAAATGTAAAAAAATATACCGACTCTGTCGAGGTGCATTTCGCTAAAGAAAATTATATTGATCTTATATGGAAAGATGCCCCTGCCCTGCCTGACGGAACCGTAAAGCTTTACCCGCAAAAATATGCAGGGCAGAAGTTTGAAGATAAGATAAATGACTTTACCGCTATATTGAAAAAACATGATGCAAATGCTTGTATTTTAGCCGTTCCCGAGTCCATTTGCTGGCTTTTGAACATACGTGGTACGGATATACCTACCACTCCTTCGGTTCTTACTTTTGCAATAGTGTTTCAAAACGGGACGGTTAAGCTATTTATTGATAAAGAAAGAGTCAGACAACAGGTTTTGTCCCATTTTGATACAAAAGTACAGATATATCTGCGAGATACATTGGTAAAAGAAGTAAAATCCATTGATAAGGGCAGCATTATGCTTGACCCTGAAACCGCACCTTATGCTTTCTTTGAGTTGCTTAGTAAGAAAAAAATAGTCCGATACAAAGATCCTTGTGAATTACCGAAAGCTATTAAAAATAAAGTTGAGATAAAATGTGCTGAGGAAGTACATAATATAGACGGTCTGGCACTTACCAGATTTATACACTGGCTGGAATGCGAAGTCGGTAAGAACAGGGTTACGGAGGTATCCGTATCAAGGCGTTTATTGAACTACCGCAGGGAGCATCAGGATTTTCGGGGGGTAAGTTTCGATACGATAGCAGGCTTTGGCTCCAACGGTGCAATCATTCATTACAGACCGACGGACGATACCGACAAAGAGATAAAAGGAAACGGGCTGTTGCTTCTTGATTCTGGCGGGCAGTATTTAGGCGGCACTACCGATGTAACAAGAACAATTGCAATAGGAAAGCCTACAAAAGAGCAGATAACTCATTTTACACTGGTATTAAAAGGGCATATTGCACTTTCAAGCATTGTTTTCCCCGAAGGCACTACGGGAACTCAGCTTGACGTTCTGGCTCGTCAGTATTTATGGCAAAACGGCCTTGATTATGAACATGGTACGGGTCATGGTGTGGGCAGTTATTTGAGCGTTCATGAAGGGCCGCAAAGAATAAGTAAGGCACTTGACAATGTTCCGCTGCAAGAGGGAATGATACTTTCTAACGAACCGGGCTTTTATAAAGAAGGAGAATACGGTATCCGCATCGAAAACCTTGTGATTGTTGAGAAAAAAGAAGGGTTAAGCAAAGGGAAGCAGCAATTTTTAGGATTCAAACCCCTTACAAAAGCCCCTATTGACCTGAAACTTGTTGACAAAAAAATGCTAAGTAACGAAGAGATAAGCTGGCTAAATAATTATCACAAGATGGTTATTAGTGATTTATCCAAAAGTTTAGATGATGATGTAAAAAAATGGTTAAAAGATACTACTAGTCTTTAATACAGTGAACATTAACTATATATTCTTTTGCTTTGCGTTCCATCCACTTATCTGCCATAGCATTTCTAATTCCGCTGCTGCGGTGTACTATTCTGTTGTCATCTAAAAACTCCCGCAAGCTATCCAGACTGATTGCCATGCTGGAGGTTTTTACAGGCTTTGCGTTTTCACCCGTCATATCCGAATCGGCAAGGTAAAAGCTCATTTTTCCGACCACCACCCCGATAACGCTGCCGTTTTCATCTAGCAAAGGGCCGCCACTATTTCCTTTTTCTACAGAATCGGTAAATTGCAACCTTTTTATTCCCTGATATACGTCTTCAGTGTCGGTTATTTTTCCTTTTTTAATGATATAATCACCTTTGATACCGTGTTCTAAAGGATATCCCATAACAGTAACGGCCTCCCCAACTTTTACAGGAAGCCCCTCACCTCTTAGCATAGCAACACGCTTTGAAGATGATGATGTCTGTAGCAGTGCAAGGTCATTTGCCTTATCCCTTAAAACAATAGTTGCGTAATCAGGTTCTATAGCACCGCGTACTTTAATATATTTGCAGTTTTGTACTACGTGATCGTTTGTAATAATGTTATGTTGATTGACAAAAAACCCGGTACCGCTTGTAAAATGTGTGAAACGCTTTTTGTCTTCATTATCTTGTGCAAATGTATATGAGCCTAGCCCGATTGATAAAGCTAAAGCGACACATGAAGTTAATACTTTTAAATTCTTGTTATCGTTGTTTATTTGCATAAAACGATTTTAATACAACTTAGTTAATTTTTTATTAAACAGGTTAATTTGTTATTTGCAAGGCAAAAAAAAATAAACCATTAATTGCAATAAGTTTTATTGTAGTTTATAAAATAGAGCTGCGTTTATATTCTATATTTAAACAAATGGAAGTCAAAAAATGTACACATATTTTCATAATAATTACCTATATTCTGTTGTAGAAATGCAGCGTTTTGCTCTTGAACCTTACAGGCAGATCGCTCTAAAAAACAAAGATTTTTTAAATAAATATTGTTCAGGTAACAAATATGGGCGTACGTTATCCGCTTCATTTGAGTTATTTGAAAGGGTTACCAGAAATTATCAAAAACCTGAGTTCAAAATAGAAGAAACATCGGTCGGCGGTAAAAAAGTAAAAATAAAACAGAAAACCATTTCAACAAATACATTCTGTAATTTACTGCATTTTGAAAAAGAAGGTAAGTCCGATTTGCCGAAAATGTTGGTAGTTGCTCCTATGTCTGGTCATTACGCCACTTTGCTAAGGGGAACGGTTAAAGGTCTTCTACCGCATTTTGATGTGTATATAACGGATTGGGTAAATGCCAGAGATATTTCCGTTGAAGAAGGTTTTTTCACCTTCGATGATTTTGTAAGCTATGTAATCAACTATTTAAGGCAGCTAGGTCCTCATACTAATGTTATGGCAGTTTGCCAGCCGTCCGTCCCTGTTTCGGTAGCCGTTGCCATGATGTCAAAGGCTAAGGATAAATGCGTTCCGGACAGCATGATACTGATGGGAGGGCCTATAGATACCAGAAAAAACCCTACGGAGGTAAATGACTATGCCGCCGACAGGACTATACGCTGGTTTGAAAGCAACGTTATTACTAAAGTCCCTGTTAACTATGCGGGTGCGGGGCGTTCCGTCTATCCCGGCTTTATGCAGCTTTATGGATTTTTGGCAATGAACCTTCAGACACATGTTGAAGCTCATTGGGATTTCTTTAATCATCTGGTTGAAGGTGATGGCGACAGTGCCGAGTCGCATAAAAACTTCTATAATGAATATCTGTCCGTTATGGATCTTCCTGCCGAATTTTACTTAGAAACCGTTAATCTGGTGTTTAAAAAACACTTACTGCCAAGAGGAAAGTTAGTTATAGATGGTGAAAAAGTTACGCTTTCCGACATAGACAAAACCGCACTTTTATGTATTGAGGGTGAAAAAGATGATATATCTGGGCGTGGTCAGACAAAAGCGGCTATTGATTTATGTACCTCTATCCCTAACGGTCGCAAGAAGTATCATCTGCAAAAAAATGTAGGGCATTACGGTATATTTAACGGCAGAAGATATAGAGAGTATATAGTTCCTATAATAGTTGATTTTGTTGCAAAAAACGCACTTAATAAATCCGCAACTAAAACCGTGCCTGCGAAAGTTGAGGCAAAAAAGGCTGTAGCCACCTCACCTTCCGATAATCCGGTTAATAAAAGCGAGGAGTCTGTAAAGCCTGTTTCGCAAAAAAAGGCTCCGACTCCGACGCTTAAACCTAAGCAGGCAAATGAAAATGATAAAACTGCGAATAAAAGCGTAAAAACGAAGCCTTCTTCAAAAATTGACAAAGCTTCTGATACCGCACCAAAAAAAGAAGTTCTAAAGGAGGTGAAAAAAGTATCTGCTGCAAAAATCTCCGATAAGAAACTTTATGGCAAAAGGACAGAGCCGGAAAAAACTTCTTCCGTTTCTGCTTCGTCGCCGGTTATAATTGTAAAACCTTCTTCGCAGAAAGTTGTTCCGATTAACAACACAGGTACGGAAAATAAAACAGATAAACCTACACCGGTTAAAGGAAAAACCGGCGGTACAAAAAAATAAACGGAGTAATAATGACTATAATTGTTGAGATAAAACAGCTTGAAAATGCACAAGGGCTTGACCTGCCTTATTATGCAACAGAGCATAGTGCGGGAATGGACTTACAGGCTGCTATAGCTGAAGATATCACCTTAAAGCCTAATCAAAGGGCTATTATCAAGTGCGGCATCAGTATAGCACTACCTGACGGATACGAGGCGCAGATAAGACCTCGTTCAGGTCTGGCGTACAAAAGCGGTATTACCGTATTGAATGCTCCGGGTACTATTGATGCGGATTATAGAGGGGAAGTTGGCGTTATACTGATAAATCTTGGCGAGGATTCATTTACTATAAGTCGTGGTGACCGTATTGCACAAATGATTATCGCCCCATATATAAAAGCGGATTTACAAGTGGTAACCAAGCTGTCTGAAACTGTCCGTGGTGCGGGCGGTTTTGGCTCGACAGGTCTAAAAGAAGCGAGTTAGCCCGTGGCGTTTGCTAAGTTTTACGAATGTCTTGAGGTGGTCTTGTATATATCCGTAAAATCAGGTGCAGATCCCGTTATAAGTAAAGATATATGTGATTATATGGGGGTGAAACCCAGACATCTTGAGCCTTTAATGCAGCAATTGGTAAAACACGGCATATTGAAAGGCACAAAAGGGCCAAAGGGTGGCTATACTCTGGCAAAAGAAAAACGCAAGCTTACAGCTTTAGATGTTTATAAAGCTGCTATTTGCGATAACGGCATTCAGTGCGGCTCTGGTAAAATGCTTAAAAATAAAATAATAGTGCCTTTTTCAAATAATCTTAACGAGTGCATGCATAAAAAATTAAACGTAGTAACGATTGAAAAGTTGTGTGGCAACATAACCGAATCAGGGTTTTCTAACGATAGCTCGGGAGAGTTTAATATATAATTTGGCATTTTATTGTTAATATATGAAACTTTTGCCTTGACCTATAACGATTGAAACACTATATTTCCCGCTCGTTTATTTCTATATGATCCCGTAGCTCAGCCGGTAGAGCAACTGACTTTTAATCAGTGGGTCGCGCGTTCGAATCGCGCCGGGATCACCATCTATCCTAGCTCGGAAGTTTATACCCAATAAAACTGCACTGCTTGTTGTTAATGCTCTGAGCAATCCATATCGAACTCTTGTCCTTAAGAAATCTTATAATATTTAAAACTAGGCTCTGTTAACAAAGTAATTGCCATATAAAAGCGCAGGCAATAAAGGATAGAAACCTTGAGCCTAGTTTGTCGTAACGTGTTGCTATCCTTCTAAACTCCTTGATTCTACCGAAGACTCTTTCGATAATATTTCTGGTTTGATACCGTAATCCACTGATGTTTTTTCGGACTTTTCTATTTTTACGATATGGAATTACAGGCTTTTGTCCAAATGCTTCAATACAGTCGCGAATTGCATCCGAGTCATAACCTTTATCGGCAATGATATAGCGGATATTCTCGTTTTTAATATTGTCATGCAAGTGCTTAAAATATGTGCTATCAGAGTGATTTTCGGGTGATAAACAAGATGATTCTACCCCGCCTTCGCTGACTGCCAAATGAAATTTAGTAGTCCACCCACCTTTTGACTTACCTACTGATTGTTTGCCTTTTTTTGGATGTACCAGCACCATGCCGGTGCAATTTTATCGCTGTACTATCGAGCCAACCCATGTCAAAAGTTGCAGTTTTATTACTGTGAGATTCTTTGATAATATTCCAAAAAAGACCGCTATCGCTCCAGCGCTTAAAGCGCGTGTAAATTGTGTGCCAATTACCAAAACATGGCGGCAAATCTCGCCACGGAATGCCTGTTCGAAGAATGTATAGTATGCCGCAAAAAGCCTGATAGTGACTGGACTTTGGTGGACGGCCAGAACGGTTCTTATATGATGAAATTAATGGAAGAATACGAAGGTCAAACTCAGATTCTTTGACAGGATAATAACGGGAATTCATAGAAAAACACTCTCTTAAATGGGATAAGAAAGTATAATACAGGCAAAATTATAGCGACACAAATACTTTGTTAACAGAGGCTAGCAATGCAACTGTGCCATTTGATTTTAAACAATTATATTTCGTCACGCCTAACAACACCTTGCCAAATTAACTAAATGTTAGGATATATCGTCCTATAATATAACTACTAGTTGAATATCGGGAGTATATAATATCTGGTGATTAAGGGAATATTTAATAGAATAGCAAGTTACTATAAAACAATAGCTATATTGTTGACCATGTTTGCTTGTCCTGCTTCTTATTCTCAGACAATACCCAGTTCTGCTGATCCGGCTAGAATAAAACCTCAAGAACCAATTATAACAGAAGCCCCTTCTAAAGATGCAAATATTCCTGAAATACCAGAATACGACCAACATATTATCATGCCTAAAAATGCCTCAAAGATTAGTTTTACTATGAAAGAACTAGATATTAACGGTGTATCATCATTTGTAGAATTTGACTTATTACCTATATATGAAGAATATCTAAATAAAGAAATTACCCTCGATGTTATATGGAAAATAGCTGCAGATATTACTAAAAATTATCAAAATAAGGGGTATTTCCTGTCAAAAGCATATGTTCCTGCACAGAAGTTAAAGAGTGACAAAGTAATAATAAATGTAACAGAGGGCAGTGTTGATAAGGTAGAGGTCGATGAAAAATATGCAAAGAAAATGGTCTTTAATAAGCTTATTAAACGCCTAGTAGATAACAAACCCATAAAAGATAGCGACCTTGAGTCCTTTATACTACAAATAAACTCCTTCCCGGGGGTTGAATTTAATGCAGTTATAGAGCCTTCAGAAAATGAAGGAATGGTTAAATTATCTTTACAAAAGGTAAAAAATAAAAAATCTTCAACTTCAATAACTGTAGATAATTATGGTTCCAGATTTATAGGACCATATCAATCTACCTTAACTTATAAAAACAGTTTCTTACCCCTGCATGAAACTACCATATCATTACTTGCAAGTGTTCCCTTTGATGAACTAAAATATATATCATTTGCACATGAGCTACCTATTTATCCGGATTGGAAGGCTCAATTTTCAAGTAATTACGTTAAGTCTAGACCTGGCTTTTCATTAGAAAATAGTGATATAAGAAGCCAGTATGTAGAAATTGGCTTAGATATAATCTGGCAGCCAATAAGGGCTAGGGACATGAATCTATCATTCTCTTTTGGCATAAATGGTAAAAACGTTAATGGCGATATATTGGCAGACGAACCGTTAACACGCGACAGAATACGTAAAACTAAATATAAAATAAATTATGACGGCAGTGATAGACTTAGAGGTTATAACTACTTTGATTTTGGTATAGAGCAAGGCTTACACTTATTAGGTTCATCCGATATTGGAGAATCTAATTTATCAAGGTCTGGAGCTAGTCCTGACTTTTCTAAGGTAACATATAATTATACCCGTATACAGGTACTACCTCAGAAATTTACAGCTATAGGAAGGCTATCAGGACAATTTGCATTTGAACCGTTATATTCATCAGAAGAATTTGGTTACGGTGGAAGTTTATTTGGTCGAGCGTTTGACTCTTCTGAGATCACTGGTGATAGTGGAATATCAGCATCATTGGAGTTAAGATATAATGGTATTGATAAGATAAAGAATATAAAAATAGTACCATATGGTTTTTATGATATCGGCAAGGTATGGAATGAAGATATAGGGGGAGTTGGAGACTCTGCCGCCTCTGTAGGCTTTGGAACCCAAATAGCTATTTCTAAGAAATTCAATGCCAATTTGGGCATTGCATATCCTTTAATACGTCCAATAAATACCCCGCAATACGGTAATGGTAAGAATCCACGTTATATGATTCAGTTTAGTTACGAATTTTAAGATTTAGTTAACACCTTTGTGATACAATTAATACATGCATAATAAACAATTACTAAAAAGACTTGCGTTATGTAGTGTGAGCGTAGCATCATTGCTATGCTATAGTAATGCTTGGTCTAATCCTGAAGGCGGGAATGTTGTAGAAGGAAGTGCAACAATTACATCTTTAGATAAAAAACTCAATGTACATCAACATACAGATAAAACAATAATAAACTGGCAAAGCTTTGATATAGATATTGATGAGTATACACAGTTTCATCAGCCATCATCTAGTGCTATGGCATTAAATAGGGTCAATAGTGCTGACCCTTCAAATATATTAGGTAACCTTACTGCAAACGGTAATATTATCCTGATAAACCCTAATGGCGTGTTTTTCGGTAAGGGTTCAGTAGTTGATGTTAATGGTATAATAGCCACTACAGCAGATATAAATAATGATGATTATATGGTCGGTAAGTTGGAGTTTAATATTCCGGGTAATCCAGATGCAACTATAGAAAATGAAGGCTTAATAACCGCCAAAGAGGCCGGTTTAGTGGGGATTGTTGCCCCAAATGTGTTAAATAGTGGAATAATAAAGGCGAAGTTAGGAAAAGTTCAACTTGCTTCAGGTGATGCATTTGCTCTAGATTTATATGGTGATGGATTATATTCAATAAAGGTAAGTGATGATGTATTATCACAATTGGTAACAAATACAGGTCAAATAACGGCAGAAGGTGGAACGATAGCAATTACTGCAGCTGCCGCAAAAGAAATAGTTAACAGCCTGATAGTCATAGAAGGCGAGCTAAGGTCGCCAACGATAGAAGAAAAAAACGGTGAGATAATAATATCTGGTAGTAATGAGGTTAAAATTTCTAATTCTGTGATTGATGTATCCGGCTATGCAGAGAGCGAGCAAGGCGGTAAAATTGAGATTACCGGTAATAATATAGAAATTGAAAACACTTTTATTGATGCCAGTGGTTATGAGTCTTTTGCCAAAGAACAAATATACGATGCCGGAACATCAACAAATACTTCCGATGGTGAAGTGATATATGAAAAAGAGTTCTTACAGCATGAAAATAGGGCTGGTGGTAGTATAAAAATTGGCGGTGATTACTTAGGTGGTGGAGACACACCTACTGCACAGACCGTCACTATTGATTCAGGCACAACGATAAAAAATGATGCGATAAAATCCGGCGATGGCGGAAGGACTATTATATGGTCTGATGATACTACTAAATTTAGTGGAACAGCCACTGCTAAAGGTGGAGCAGAAAGCGGAAATGGCGGTTTTATTGAAACCTCAGGTAAGGTGTACCTAAAAATAGGCAATTTAGCCAAAGTTAATACATTGGCTGAATTTGGTAAAACAGGTATGTGGCTACTTGATCCACAGGATTTTACTATAGCTTCATCAGGAGGTGATATATCAGGTGCTACTCTAACAAGCAATTTGAGCAGTAGCGATGTTACGATTTTATCATCCGGTGGTGGAACATCAGGCAGTGGGGATATAAATGTTAATGATGCGGTAAGTTGGAGTACTAACACATTAACGCTAACTGCAGCAAGGGATATCAACATAAATAATGTTATGACGACCACAGGCACAGCAGCACTGACCATGAATACGGCAACGACCAATGGCAGTGATGCCGGAGTATCCGGCGGGCGTGTAAAAGTTGACCTTGATAGCAATGGTTTTAATGGAAGAGTTGATTATTCTGCAAGCGGTAATTTAACCATAAACGGTAATGTACATACGGTGATCAATTCGCTTGGTGCAGAAGGTAGTGCGACGGGTACTGACTTGCAAGGTATCGATGGCGATTTAGCCGGATATTATGTTCTAGGTTCAAATATAGATGCATCGGCTACAACAGGTTGGAATGCGGGGGCAGGATTTAATCCGATTGGCGGAACATTCACAGGACAATTTAACGGCCTGGGGCATACAATAAGTGGTTTATATATAGATAGACCGGGATCAAGTTATATCGGGTTGTTTTCTCTAGCTAATAGTTCAAGTATCGGTAATGTTGGAATTGTAAATGCAGATGTTTCCGGCGGTTTTTCATCAGGAATTCTAGTGGGTAGAAATGAAAATTCTGTTTTGATATATAATAGCTATTCAACAGGTGATATTTCTCTTGATGATAATGGAGGCGGAGGATTGGTTGGACAAAACAGGAATTCTTCAACAATAACTAACAGTTTTTCTCATGCGGATATTAATAATTCTTCGTTAAATTTTGTTATTGGAGGATTGGTTGGATCCAATGAGCTATCTTCTACAGTTAGTTATAGTTTTGCAACCGGTGTTGTAACTAGTAACAGTGATTTTGTGGGTGGATTGGTTGGTAGTAATTCCACTTCTGCAACTGTAACTAATAGCTATGCGACAGGAAATGTTGTTGCATCCGGCAATTACATTGGGGGCTTGATTGGCGATAATAGTGGTGCGACAATTAGTTATAGCCATGCAACCGGTGATGTATCTAGTTCGGGGTTCTCTATAGGTGGTTTAGTCGGTAGGTCATTTAATCCGTCATCTATAAGTAACAGTTATGCTGCTGGTGATGTATCTAGTGCAGATAATAACATAGGTGGTTTAGTTGGAGAAAATAACGAAACTCCAATTAACAATAGTTATGCTACAGGAAGTGTAACAAGCACTGGCGGTGGTTTTGTCGGCGGTCTTATAGGTAATAACTATAATTCATCAGCAATTAGTAACAATTACGCAACTGGTGCTGTTTCTGCTTTAAGTAACAATGTCGGTGGATTGATAGGTAATAATGATGACTCATCAACGATTAGCGATAGTTATGCTACAGGTAGCACTACAAGCACAGGTGGAGGAGATGTAGGTGGCTTGATTGGTGACAATAATAATTCATCTCATGTAAGTAATAGTTATGCAAGTGGAGCTGTATCTGCTTCAGGTAATGATGTTGGAGGACTAATTGGTGATAATGATTCATCTACAGTTACTGATAGTTATGCTACAGGTAGCACTACAAGCACAGGTGGAGGAGATGTAGGTGGCTTGATTGGTGACAATAATAATTCATCTCATGTAAGTAATAGTTATGCAAGTGGAGCTGTATCTGCTTCAGGTAATGATGTTGGAGGACTAATTGGTGATAATGATTCATCTACAGTTACTGATAGTTATGCTACAGGTAGCACTACAAGCACAGGTGGAGGAGATGTAGGTGGCTTGATTGGTGATAATAATAATTCATCTCATGTAAGTAATAGTTATGCAAGTGGAGCTGTATCTGCTTCAGGTGATGATGTTGGAGGGCTAATTGGTGATAATGCCTCATCAAATATCAGAAATAGCTATGCCACCGGTAATGTAACAAGTTCAGGTAATGATGTTGGGGGTCTCGCAGGTGATAATGAATCTTCTGCAATTGATGATAGTTACGCTACTGGTAACGTATCAAGTTCAGGTGATGGAATAGGTGGGTTAATAGGAGACAACTTTAGTTCATCGGTAGTTACCAATAGTTATTCAGTCGGTGTCATATCAGGTTCGGGTACTAATAAAGGCGGGTTAATTGGCGTTAATACTGCTACGGTAAATAATAATAGTTTTTGGGACACTGAAACAAGTGGAATGACTACCAGTGCGGCCGGTACAGGAAAAACTACTGCTCAAATGCAAAATATAACCACCTTCACAAACGCAGGTTGGGATTTTGACGATGATTGGTCATTCCACCCAACGGAAAATAATGGCTATCCGGTTTTACGAGATTTTTTTACGGAGATTGATGTAACATTATTAAAATCAACAGTTAAAACATACGGCGATGCTAACCCTACACTCGCCTTAGGAACTGATTATAGTGTTTCAGGGTGCTCAGGGTGTTTATCACTTGGATTCGGTACTGCAATGACAACTTCAACTAATGCAGGTCTTTATAATTATGGAAACGGTTCAATAGTAGGCACATCGAATTTATTTTCCCATTCTTTTAATACAGGTGTAGTCGCAGATTATATAGTTGATTATAATTATGGTGATGGAAGTCTAAGTACTACTGTAAAAAAAGCAACTTTAACTGCGTCCCTCAATAGATATGTTCAAATAAAAACAGAAAAAACAACTGATTTTGATATACAATTTGATGGATTCAAGTTGAATGAGAGTAATTCTGTTTTAAATAACTTGCCAAATATTAGTCTATCTGCCAATTCATCAAACAATCTGGAGTCGTATGATATTTCGTTATTAGGTGGAGCAGATGATAATTATACATTCTCATTTGATAACCCTGTTGGTTTACTAAAAATATTACCTAAAAATATAGGAAATATAATGAATGAATTTAAGTCTATCTTTGCTAATGATTCTAAAATAAAAGTGCAAAAAACAATCTTATTAAAACAAAATAGTAATTTTAATAACTCCAACTTCAATGTAGATATTAATTCAAAGAATAAAATTTATAAAGGTTTAGACAAGCCGGAGACTAAAACAATTAAAATATTTGCCGGTTTGGTTGAAATTAGTTCCGAATTAGCAATAAAATATAATATCAAATCCGACCAGTTGTTTTTAGTTAATGATGGTAAATAACAATTTTTCTTACCTGTTATAAGTTATTACATAATAAACGTAATGATAAAATAGCAATAAAAATACAAAATGCTAGGTGGAGTATCAACATTTGCTTTCTCTCTTGCCGCTCTTGCTTCAATTAAGCTAACGGCTGGATATACGCCTAAGGCTAAAAGCTTCTGTTTGCCGTCAAATCTATATTATAAGCGCCAATATTTGCTGTTTGGTTTAACATGAAGTATTAAACCGCCGCCATCAGATAGTTTGTGTTTGCTTCCGTTTGGCTTCTCATCTGGGTAGAACTTGGCATTTCTGCATTTACATCATTTAGCTTCATTGTTGGTATCTCCTTAGCTTCCAACTGTTGATACCAACATAAATACCATCAAAATGTTGGTACTCTGGTGGACATCAGTGGAATCTTATGGAAATAGACTAAGCACAAAACCGTTGTAAAGTCAAGGTTTTTTGGATGCTTATGGACTGGCTTGGAAGGAAAACTGGTGCCGCTTGTCGGACTTGAACTGACAACCTACTGATTACAAATCAGTTGCTCTACCAATTGAGCTAAAGCGGCACTGTGCAAGAGTACACATTTGCTGTGTGAGTAAGTTTTATACAGGCAAATTTTAAAATATCAATATTAAAAATACATATTTTTAATTTATCTTTTAATTTAATAAACATCATAATATAAAGGTAATTAAAAGTAGTACAACCAAACGGTATTTTAAATTGAAACAAGAATATTCCAAAATTGAGCCGCTATATCGTAAAGGCTCGAATTTACTTACAAATATGATGTATGATATTAGCCGTCAGGGGTTTGAAAAAATACCTGAAAGAGGGCCTATATTAATTATTTCAAACCATGTTTCATATGTTGACGGCGTGGTTTTACAGTCGGCTTTTAAACGCCCTGTAAGATTTGTTATAGATCGTTTTATATATGAAATGCCTATAGTTAATTACTTCATGACCATTAACAGGGCGATACCTATACTTGCAAAAAAAGACAGCGTTGAAGAAGCTCTAGATAAAATATCGGAAGGGTTGGAAGCCGGTGATGCAATATGTATATTCCCTGAAGGGCAATTAACATATACGGGTAATTTAGGGCGTTTTAAACCGGGTATAGAATGGATAATCGAGCGTGACCCCGTACCTATATATCCGGTGGCTATAAAAGGTCTGTGGAATAGTATGTTCAGCAGAAAATACAGACATTCCAACTTTAGATGGCTTCCAAAAGGAATCCGAGGGAAGGTAAAATTAAAATGCGGAGATGTTATACATCCGGGCAATGTAAGAGTTGACCATCTGCAAAGGGTTATATTGAATTTGAAAAATGAAATTGATTTGAATAATTAAGCGTACAATTCCGTTATTTTATATTTTCTATAAATTCGTATGTAACCGTAGATATCTCATTAAAATTAAAATTTGTGTGACCTACATTTTCATAGAACCTTGCTTCTTTAGGTTCATTAGCAGCTTCAAGCATTTTTCTACCGTGTGCAATCGGCATAATATTATCTAAATAGCCGTGAAATATAAGCACCGGAGCTTTTACCGAGTCAATTTTATCAATTGATAAGAATTTATCCCTCAACAAAAGACGTGCCGGAATATATGGGTATAACTCGGCAGCCCTGTTATCTACAGATGTAAAAGGTGCTTCTAGTATTATTGCTTTTACAGGATATTCGGTTGCCATTTGCACCGCAGCACCCGTTCCCAATGATTCACCGTACAAGAATATATCCTCGGCTTTATGACCTTTGTTTATAAGATAATCGATTGCCGCCCTTGCATCACTATATAGACCCTGCTCTGTCGGGCTACCGCTACTTCCTCCGTACCCTCTCCAGCTAACGGCTAATTGACCGTAGCCACCGGTGTTGTTAAGGAACGTTTTTAGCTTCTCAGCCCTATCACCCAAATTTCCGGCATTTCCATGATAATACACCATGATAGGCTTATTTTTCTTGGGAGGTGTAAACCATGCTATTGTTGCATTATCATCTTCTGTTTTAAGTGTTATTATTTCGGTATTATAAACGTCCATGCCGTAATTTTTAGGGTACGCCATTTGTTTTACGGGGTGATATAGCAATGAGCGTTGAAAAAAGAACATTCCCGCCATTAATATTGCGTATCCGATTACCAGACCTATCGAAACTTGTATAAGTGTATCCATAATATACGATTTTACCTTATTAAAGTTACTCATTCGTTAAACCTTGTTATGAAAATTATATGTTATTTAAGTTTATAAGTAGCTAAAAAGCAATTTTTTAAATTATTTATTACAGATTTCATCTTGCAATATCATATAAATTCGGTATATTTGCGTGCTTTAATCAATATATTAGGGAAACAATATGGCAAGAGTTACAGTTGAAGATTGTGCAGAGGTCGTTCATAGTCGTTTTGAGCTGGTTGCATTGGCGGCACAAAGGGCTAAGGCTATATCGTCAGGTGCGGAAATTACCGTTTCAAGGAACAACGATAAAAATCCGGTTGTAGCCCTAAGGGAAATCGCTAACGAGTCTGTTAATATTGATGCTTTAAGAGAAGAATTGATAAAAGGCTCTCAGGAAAAAGTTAATGTTGACCAGTATGGCGTTGAAGAAGTTTCTATCGAAAATGAAAGTGGCGGTTTTGTCTCAGAGGCTACCGAGGAATTGGCGGCAATGCAACCTCAAAAAGGAGCTGCGGCTCAGTCTGAAGACAACATATATGGCGGTGACGATATAGATTTTGAGGACTAGGAATATAGAGAACTACGGAATTGTACGTTTAATGATTGAGTCGTTAAAACTAGTTGTTTTTGTCATGCTGAATTTATTTCAGCATCTCTTTTGTCTTGAAAAGACCCTGAAACAAGTTCAGGGTGACATATCAACTGTTAATAGATTTAAAAGGGAGGCTCCACGCTTCCCTTTTTATTATGACTTTACAAGGGCTTTTTCAGCCTCTTTTATATTTTCCGGTGTTCCTACGTGCAGCCACTTTGAGTCATGAGCCAGACCGAATACTCTTGATAGGCTACCATCGTTATGGTGGTACTTTTGATGCAGAAAATCGCGGTAAACCGAGAACGGTTTTTCCTCCATATCCTTGAATATGTCAGGCTTTATAAGCATAACACCAGTAAATACATAATCACATTTATCATTTTCAGGTTTTATTAAATGCCCGTCATCGGCAAGGTTAAAGTCCCCTTGCCCATCATATCCTACCGCTTTTTTCGTATCCTGAAGCAACATTAGTGCGTCCATTATTTCAGGATTCCACATATCCGCCATTCTTTTAAACAGGTGCGTTTGTCCGCTTGTTATAATCACATCGCTGTTGATTGTAAAAAACGGTTTATCGCCTAATCTTAGTAATGCTTTTACAATACCGCCGCCTGTTTCAAGGATAACCTCCTCATGCGATATAAGGACATTTGGCAATTTATTCCTTTCTTTTAAATGCTGTTCTATTTGCTCGGCAAGATAATGTGTATTTACCACGGCTTTTTGAATTCCCGCCTCCGCAATATTATCCAAAGCGTAATCTAACAGGCATTTACCGTTCACCTTAACCAAAGACTTTGGAATCTTATTTGTAATAGGTCTCATTCTCTTACCGAAACCGGCAGCAAATATCATTGCAGTGTCGGGGAAAAAAGAGCTATCAGCCAACTACTGCCTCCTTGCGGCTTATAATGAAGGAGCCGGGCTTTCTGATATCTGTCGGAAGAACACTCTCAAACCATTTATTAAGAGGCTCAAGCACGGGGTGTTGTATCCCTTTTTCAAGATGCTTCCACACTCTGGGTAGATAATTTAAGTATCTCGGCTTATTATCCCTAACGGCAAGCCTTGCAAATATACCTACGATTTTACAATTTCTTTGTGCGGCAAGTATCGAATAAACAGATTCAAACGTATCTTTATCAATTGATTTTCTGTTTTTTAAATAATGGTTTATACAATGCTCTACCGTTTGCTCCGAAACATCACGCCTTGCATCTTCTAAAAGCGAGACGATATCATATACCGGAGAGCCTATAACTGCATCTTGGAAGTCAAGCAGCCCCACATTATTTACACCGAGCCTTTCAGGCAGCCACATTAAATTGTCGGCATGATAATCACGCAAAACCACCACATCATCACTCACCTTGGTAAAATTCAATAACCTTTCCCAAATGGCGATATATTCTTCAACAACGGTATTTGTATTTTCTTCTGGGTTGGTATGCGGAAGATACCAGTCGGGTAACAGCATGACCTCTTTCATTAATAATTCACCGTCATAATCCGGTGTTTTTTGAGGTAATGTAGACCTGTCCAACTGGATAAGAACGTCAATGGCAGCCTGATATAGTTCAAGCTCATTATAATCCGATGATATATCCGATTTACCCGATAGAACATTGGTAAAGCTGTCATTTCCGAAATCTTCAAGCAGCATAAATCCGTTTTTTTCATCAAAATCGAATATTTCAGGGGCACTTAACCCTCTCCTTCTTAAATAATTATCTATATTGACAAAGGAGGATATATTTTCTTTTTCAGGGGGAGCGTCCATCAGCATTATGCTTTTATCGCCCTCTACTAGCCTTTCATAACTGCGGAAAGAAGCGTCACTTGAAAGTTTTATTCTTTTGGCATTATTAAGTTTATGTTTTTCTATATAATTAGATATTAATTTTTCTCTATTCTTCATTATTAAAAAACCGTTATATTATATAATGTTATGCATTTTTTCCCGCCAGTTACCAAAACCTTCTATCGTCACCGAACGTCTGCCGCTTTTCTCAACAAGGTTCAGTAATAACCTATTTTCAGGAACTATGCTACTTATAATTTGAGACCACTCTATAAGGCAGACACCTTCATCAAATGCATCATAAATGCCGATTTCCTCTACTTCATTTATATCTTCTATGCGGTAAAGGTCAAAGTGCCATATAGTAAAATTTTTCGTATTATATGGGTGGACGATATTGAATGTCGGGCTAAGTATGTCCTCTTCATTTTCAAGCAGGCTGTTGATAAAATAGCGTGCAAAAGTGGTTTTGCCCGTGCCTAGGTCGCCGTTTAACTCGATAACGTCGCCTGTTTGGACGTATTTTGCGATTTTTTCTGCCAATGCCTTTGTTTGTTCAAGGCTGTCTATTTCAATTTGCATGTGTCAGTAGTTTTTTATTGTTCCTTTTTATTGTGAAGGTAACTTTTGTCCCCTCACCTTCTTTAGATTCTATTTTTATCTTACCGCCATGTAATTCTACAATGCTTTTTGCCACTGAAAGCCCCAGCCCTGTGCCTGAGTTCTTCGACTTTAAGCTATTATCGCTAGTAAAGAACCTATCGAATACTTTATTCTTTATTTTTTTACTTATTCCGATTCCATTATCCGCAACTGAAAATGTAAGTTCCCCTTTCGTTCCTTTTTCTGCCGATATTATTATCTTGCCACCTTTATCCGTGAACTTGATAGAATTACTCAGCAAGTTAAATATAACCTGTTTTAAGCGTTTTTCATCACCTAACAGCTTCCCGATATTTTTAGGGCATTTTACAGAAAGGGAAATGCCCTCTTTTTTACATTTTAAGGAAACGATTTTAGAAATGGAATTTAACATTGAACATATATCGAACTCTTTTACATCAAGGGTCATATAGCCCGCTTCCATTGAAGCTAGGTCTAATACGTCATTAATCAATGTCATTAATTCGCTTGATGAGTTGATGATTGATTTAACATAGTCTTTTTGCTTTAGGTTCAATCTACCCAGATATTCTTCCTCAAGCATTTCTGAAAAGCCCATAATAGATGTAAGCGGAGTTCTTAATTGGTAAGATACGCTTGCCAAAAATTCCGTTTTTAATTTATCCACTTCCTCTAATGCCGCATTTCTTTCTTTTAAGTTCCTTTGTGCCTGAAAAGTCGACGTTATATCCTGATATGACAATAGATAGTTCCCGTCAGGAAGTGACACTATCGTTTTGTCAATCACCTTACCGTCGGTTCTTTCGATACGTTTTTTAATAGGTGTTTTAGTGGTGGGTCTTTCCATTACTTCTTTTTTATACCCCTCCCAATCATCTCCGTAATTGAATAGAGGTTTGGAAACTTCTATAAGGTCATAGTTCTTGGGCTTTTTATCAAGCATTGGGGCTTCATGCGGCCACATCTCTTCATATTTGGGGTTGTATAGCTTTAATGTACCGTCACGACCGAACACGGCTACACCCTCGCTCAAATTGTCCAGAGTTTCTTTTTGCACCTCAATAAGAGTATTGTATGAGCGTTCCATAGCAAAGCGGTCGGTCATATCCTCATATGCAAATAAAAGCCCTCCAAGGGCGTGCGGTATAACAATTACACGCAGTGCCTTTCCGTCAGGCAGATAGAAAAATTCATCACGCGTACTCATCAGATCCTGAAATAACTTTAATTGTTCGGTTCTGAACTTGGCAAAATCAGCCTGCTCCGGAAGCATTCTTTTTTCACGCAGTTTTTCCATTATCTCGGCATATGTAGGGTGTGTATTAAGCCACTTTTCTTCAAAATTCCATAATTTTACAAAAGCATTGTTAAAAAACTTCAATTTCATATTTGCACCATAGATTGCCATGGCACTTGATGAGCTTTCAAGCAAGTCGGAGTGTGCCGATATGTGTCGTGACAGCTCTTGTTCCACCTCTTCTTGTTTGGTTATATCTACGGCATAGCCTATTATACCTTCACATTGTTCCGGTTCCTGTTCTATTATTTCAAAGAACCTTCTTTCCCCACCGACTATCATATGTTTTTTCATACGAAGAGTACGGTGTTTTTTAACGGCCATTTTGGAAAGTTCCTGAAGATTGTCGTCAAGTTCGGGTATCTCGTTTATCCTAAGCGTTTCTTCAAGACTATCATTTGCTACTTTGCTGTATGAAAAGTTACAATGCTTGATATTGAATTTTTTATCCCTCCACCATATAGGTAGTGGAATAGTATTGAATATATTAATATAATCCTTTGATTCTTTTATCAATCTTGAGTTTTCGGATTTTAGGCGTTTTATTTCATTGCAGTATTCCGAAATGTTATAAAACCAGATTACTATACCTGCAATTTCGTTCGATTCGTTTTCTATAGCATTTCCGTAGCAGTGTATTATCTTAACGTCATTTTCCGTGTTAAAGTTGAAATCGGCTGCAAATGTACTTTGTTCGAAACTTAATAGTTTTTTTCGTATTTCTATTAATTTATCCTTATCACTACCGAAAAAATTCGCTAACTGCTCAAAACTCTGAATCTCACTTTTATAATTAAAGATAGTAAATAGATTTAAGGAAAAGAATTCGGTTTTATTGATATTGTCAAAATAGTAATATCCGCCCAGTGATGCACTTTCAATTATATTGTTCTTTTCTATGATTGATTTTAGCCTTAACGACCTTTTAAATTCCACCCTCCATATCAAAAAAAACAGAACACTCGTCGTTGCGAGCAAAGTAACAATGACAATTCTGTATATTTCCATCATGACGATAATAAAATATTATATTTACTTGATTTAAGAACTAGCATACTTATTTTCTACAGACAATCTTTAAAACAAATTGACAATTTATTATATAAATATAAAAAATATAGCCAATTAACCATAAATCAGGATTACAAAATGAAATATTTTATTATTATACTTGCCGGACTATCTTTGTTATTACAGGGCTGTACGCAAAATGCCTATACGGGACAATCACAGGCAAGCAAGACTTCAATAGGTGCGGGCATCGGAGCAGGAGTAGGCGTTCTTGCAGGCGTGCTTAGTGCCGATAACGCCAAGGATAGACGCAAGAATGCGTTAATAGGTGCGGGTATAGGAGCCGCTGCCGGAGGTGGTGCAGGTTATTTTATGGACAGGCAGGAAGCTGAATTGCGTCAAACCCTTCAAAATACAGGTGTTAGCGTAACAAGAAACGGTAAAAACATTACCCTGAACATGCCGGGAAATATCACATTTGATACTAACCAAAGTAATATAAAACCGGAATTTTACGGTACTTTAAATTCTATAGCTATCGTGTTGAAAAAATTCAACCAAACAGGTGTAAGGGTTGACGGTCATACCGACAGTACCGGCTCTGATTCACACAATCTGAAACTTTCTCAGGACAGGGCTTCATCTGTAGCTCAGTACCTTGCAAGTCAGGGTATCGGTTATAACAGATTGTCATCACAGGGCTTTGGCGAGTCTTCTCCGATTGCCGCAAATAACACTGATGCCGGAAGGTCTGCCAATAGAAGAGTTGAAATTCAACTATTCCCTCTATAAAAATCAGCGATTCATAAACAAGTTCGCTAACAATTGTCATCCCCCGAATTTTCGTAGAAAATTATAGGGGGATCTTTTGCCGTTTACAGAAGATCCTCGCACAGAGGCGAGGATAACAATTGTAAATCTTGAAAAGTAAAAATACCATAATCGTATATTCCGATATAAAAGATTTGCAAATATCGACAAAAAGTATTTTAGTTGCATTTACACGTTCCTTATTAACACGGAGATTGAAATGCAAAGTCAGAATATTAAAGTAATGGCAGTCGATGATGATGACATTAATCTTGAAATACTAATTAAAAATCTAAAAGATTCCGGTTATGACACTCTGGCATATAATGACGGTCAGGAGGCATGGCAGCACATGAACGACAATCCTGAAAGTTTTGATATAGTATTGCTAGATAAAATGATGCCCAAAATGAACGGCATGGATTTATTATCAAAAATGAAGGAGCATAGCTTACTAAAGAATATTCCCGTTATAATACAAACAGGTGATGTAGGCGTTAATGAAGTAAAACAAGGAATGGAGCGAGGGGCTTATTATTATTTATGTAAACCGTTTGACCCCACCATTATGGTTGCGATGGTAAATGCCGCATCAAGGGATTGTATAAGACGGAATAATATCTATAAACACATGAAAGATGAAACCTCGATAGCGGAAATGCTAAAAAAAGGGCATTTTGAATATAAAAATATCGCAGAGGCAAAGAAACTTGCGTCTGCCATATCGTCCAAAGCCGATAAGCCCGACCGAATAAACACCGCTCTTTTAGAACTAATGGTAAATTCAGTTGAACACGGCTTATTATCTATAGGCTACGAAGAAAAAGGCAAGCTTCTTGCCCATGACAATTTTGCCAATGAGATTGATAAAAGGTGCAAACTTCCCCAGAACGCAGAAAAAACCGTAGATGTTTTTGTTAACGCTGACAATAAGGCGGTTAGCGTAAGGATATCCGATAACGGCAAAGGATTTAACTGGCGTAAGTATGAGGATTTTGACCCTCTACGCCTGACCGAACCCAACGGTAGAGGAATAGCCACAGCAAAACTTATGGCAGAAAAAGTTGAATTCAACGAATCGGGTAACGAAGTCACCTGTACTTTTAACAGGGCAATAGGGAATTAAGTGTATAAACGTCATCCTATGGCTTGACCATAGGAGCCAAGCAATATAATTTGTGCGTACTTATTTTGCTCTTGGATTCCAAATCAAGTTTGGAATGACGTAACCATATACTTAATTTATAGTGTTTCTAGTTTTTAATGATAATGTCACCCCCCCGAATTTGCGAAGCAAATTATAGGGGGATCTGTTTTAATTGACAGAAGATCCCCGCACGGAGGCGGGGATGACAACTATCAATAAATTTTGGAAATAAACTTAATATCTATACATTTCCGGCTTATAAGGTCCTTCAACATCTACATCAATATAGTCCGCCTGTTCTTTTGTTAGCTTGGTAAGGTTTGCACCGATTTTTTTCAAATGCAGACGTGCAACCTTTTCGTCTAACTTTTTAGGCAAGGTATATACATTGTTCTCATAGTTAGATGAGTTTTTCCATAGCTCTATTTGTGCCATAACCTGATTTGTAAATGAGGCACTCATAACAAATGAAGGGTGACCAGTACCACAGCCTAAATTTACCAGCCTTCCTTTTGCAAGTAGGATTATCCTTTTACCGTCAGGGAATTCAACTTCGTCTACTTGCGGCTTTACTTCTTCCCACTTCATATTTGCAAGAGCGGAAACCTGTATTTCATTATCAAAGTGTCCTATATTGCAAACAATAGCCCTGTCTTTCATGGCTCTCATATGGTCGATAGTTATTATATCTTTATTACCCGTTGTAGTTACAAAGATATCTGCGATAGGTGCGGCTTCTTCCATGGTAACAACCTGATAGCCTTCCATACATGCCTGCAATGCACATATAGGGTCAATTTCGGTTATAAGAACCCTTGCCCCTTGATTACTCAAGGACGCGGCGGACCCCTTCCCTACATCGCCATATCCTGCCACAACGGCAGTTTTACCGGATATCATAACATCGGTGGCACGCTTGATACCGTCTACCAGACTTTCACGGCAGCCATACAAGTTATCGAATTTAGATTTTGTAACCGAATCGTTAACATTAATGGCAGGAACTTTTAGCGTTCCTTTTTTAGCCATTTGCACAAGCCTGTGTACACCTGTAGTTGTCTCTTCGGACAGACCTTTAATATCCTCTAATAATTCAGGGTGATTGTTATGTATTATCGCAGTTAAATCACCGCCGTCATCTAAAATGAGGTTAGGCTTCCAGCCGTCAGCCCCTTGCAATGTCTGCTCGATACACCACTCATATTCTTCTTCGGTTTCACCTTTCCATGCAAAAACAGGTATGCCTTTTGCGGCAATAGCTGCTGCGGCATGATCCTGAGTAGAGAATATATTGCATGAACTCCAGCGTATAGTAGCACCAAGATGTGTAAGCGTTTCAATTAAAACTGCCGTCTGAATAGTCATGTGCAGACAGCCTACAATCTTTGCTCCGGCAAGAGGCTTGCTATTGCCGTATTCCTCACGGACAGCCATTAATCCGGGCATTTCGGTTTCGGCAATCGTAATTTCCTTACGTCCCCATTGTGCAAAAGATATATCGGCTATTTTATAGTCGTTAAAACCTGATTTTTCAGCCTGTGCTTTTGAGTTCATATTTTTTTCCTGTTTTTTTATAAACACTTTTTAATATTTATGTTTTTATAGTGACTATAATACAAAGTAAATAGGCAATCTTTATATTATGTGTTTTTAGCGTTTAATTTTCTATAAATTCCTTTATATTCAATGGTAGAAGTGTTCAACAAACGTAGTTTTGTCATACTGAACTTGTTTCAGTATCTTATTGCAAAAGGATAGTAGATGCTGAAACAAGTTCAGCATGACATAAATTATCGAACACACCGGAATCGGAAATAAAGATTAAGGTAAAATATGAGACCCGAAACATTAGCGATAACATCAAGCAAGAATTATAAAAAGAATCAGGGAACCGTTAACACCCCTATCCATAAAACTTCAACAATCCTGTTTGAGACATGGCAAAAATATATGGAAGCCGATAGCGGACAGGATGTTTATCAAAGCGGTAACGGTCAGGTTGCCGATTTTAGCTACGGAATAGGAGGCACTCCTACACGTTTTGACCTGCAAAAAACTCTGGCAGAAATTGAGGGGGCAGAATATGCACTGGTTGCACCTTCGGGCTTATCTGCCATTACTACGGTTTTATTAGCCTTGGTTAGCTCAGGCGACCATATATTAATTACCGATTCGGTATATGGACCTACACGCCGTTTTTGCAATAAAGAACTAAAACGCCTTGGTGTTGAAACCGAGTATTACGACCCTCTTATAGGTGCAGGCATAAAAGACCTTATAAGGGATAATACCAAGCTTATATTTACTGAAAGCCCCGGCTCTTTAACGTTTGAAATACAGGACATTCCCGCCATATCAAACGCTGCAAAACAAAGGGATATAGCCGTAATTACAGATAACTCATGGGGAACGTCATTTTATTTTAAGCCGTTTGAGCATGGGGTTGACATCTCAATACAGGCAGGTACAAAATATATAGGCGGTCACTCCGACCTGATAATCGGCACTATTACCTGTAATAACAAATATATAAAGCAGATATTTAACACGTATAAAAATCTTGGTATTTCCGTAGCACCTGAAGATTGTTATATGGCACTTCGAGGCATAAGAACAATGCCAACGAGGATTAAGGCACATGAACAATCTGCGTTAAGCATGGCTAAATGGCTGGAAAAACACCCCAAGGTCAAGTCCGTACTACACCCTGCCCTACCTTCTTTTGAGGGGCATAAGATATGGAAGCGTGATTTTCTAGGCTCAACCGGTTTATTTACCATAATTTTAGATAAAAAATATTCGTATGAATCCATATGCGACATGATAAACGGCATGAAATATTTCGGTATCGGTGCTTCGTGGGGCGGCTATGAAAGCCTGATAATACATTTTGACCCTAAAACCATACGTACCGCGAAAAAATGGGATATAGAGGAAAGCTGTATCCGTTTATATATAGGTCTGGAAGCCGAAGAAGATTTAAAAGAGGATATTGAATCAGGTCTTAAAAGGCTCGGTTAACCTTTTATTAAACGGTTTAATTTATAATTTGCCTTATGATATATAAGTCAAAAATTATCGTCATGCTGAATTTATTTCAGCATCTCGCACGTGGATACAAGACCCCGAAACAAGTTCAGGGTGACATTTTAATTGTTAAACCGTTAGCGTTAGTTGTTTCTGTCATGCTGAATTTATTTCAGCATCTCGCACGTGGACATAAGACCCCGAAACAAGTTCAGGGTGACATTAAAAATATTATTTTTATAGCGTTATTTTTTGCTATCGTATCCTTTGCAAATAACTCTTATGCATTATCCGAATATGGCGCTAAATGTGATAACAACCCTGACTGCGTAGAATGCCGTGATGAAGTTGATGATTTGGAAGGCATTGAGTGTCAGCAATGTATGCATGCATGTTGGAATATGTATGGTCCTGCGGAATTTGACGATATCGCAAAAAGACCTAGAACAAAAATTGAGCAATGCCGTATAAAATGGGCAAAGTGGTGTAATGCACAATGTTGGGATCCTGACGACAAGACCATTCCTGATTATGTAAGCAGCAAGCCGACATGTAATGACGATTTTGTATTTCCCAAATATAACGGCTCTAACAAAAGACCTTGGTAATCTAGGCTCTTTTTATCGTGCTGCTTAATACGAATAAAATCAAAGCACAAACAACAATACTAGGACCCGAAGGTGTATCAAGTTTCAATGAAGCATATAGACCCGAAAAGACCGACATTGTTCCTATACAGCTTGCTACTAACGCCATTTTTTCAGGAGTGTTGCTGAACTTCCTTGCGGTTGCAGCAGGTATTATAAGCAGTGATGTAACCAGTAATATCCCGACTATTTTTATTGATAATGCAACGAGTAACGATATTAAAAGCATGAATATAAGCCGAATTACATCAACATTTACCCCCTCAACTTTTGCCATATCGTAATTTATTGTTGTAAGCAATAAAGGTCGCCATATTTTGCATAAAACGGCAAGGCATATCATAAGACCGGCATAAATAAGCATGATATCGTTTAAGTCGGTAGCCAGTATATCACCGAATAAAAAGCCCATTAAATTGACCCTTATACCGTCAAAAAACGACACTACCACAAGTCCGCTCGCTAAAGCACTATGTGCGACTATACCCAGCATTGTATCGCTCGAATATGAGCGGTTCTTTTGTAGCGACACTATCAAAAGAGAAAATACCGATGCCGATATAACTATACCCAAGATATGATGAACGTTAAAAATAAACGCTATAGCCACTCCCAACAACGCAGAATGTGCCAAAGAATCGCCAAAAAATGCCATACGATTCCACACCAAAAAGCCGCCTAAAGGTCCTGCCGCTAAAGCTACTCCCGTTCCGGCAATGATTGCCCTTATTAAAAAATCATCAAGCATTTTTATCTCCGTCAACGCATCCGATCTGGTCATGAACATGGTCATGATTATGTGTGTATATAGCTACATTCTCTGCATTTTTCTTACCGAACAAAGCGATATATTCAGGGTGTTCGTTTATATCCTCAGGAGTTCCCTCACAGCAGATATGCTGATTTATGCATACAACTTTATCAGTAGATGCCATTACCATATGCAAATCATGGGAAACCATAATTATACCACAGCCTATTTCATCACGTATATGTGATATCAGGTTATAAAACTCCGCTTGTCCGTTTATATCAAGCCCTTGCGTCGGTTCATCAAGAATTAGCAGGTCGGGGTGCAGTAAAACAGCTCTTGCAAGCATCACACGCTGCATTTCACCGCCCGATATATCATGAACCTGTTGTTTTAAAATGTTAGATATATTAAATTTTATAGCGATACTTTCCACATCTTCAATACTTCGCAATTTCTTAGATGTACCGTTCAATCTTAAAAACCTTCTAACGGTTAAAGGCAATATTTTTTCAATATGTATTTTTTGCGGCATATAGCCGATTACAGTATTTTTTGATACTTTCACCTTACCTTTAGTAGACTGCTGAATCCCGCAAATTGTTTTTAAGAGTGTCGTCTTGCCGCTTCCGTTGGGACCTATAATCGTTACTATCTCTTTTTTACTTACTATAAGTGAAACGCCCTTTAAAACGTCCCTACCGCCGAAAGATACGGATATATCCTTGCAATTAATCAATTCTTTCGTCATAATACGTACGCTTTAGTATTTGAATAGTCTGCTGTAATATAATGATAAAAATCATAACCGCAATTTTTTTAATAATATTTTCGTTCAATGCCCATTCAAAAGAACAAAATAATCCCCCTAAAATAGCGGTTTCCATTAAGCCTATACATTCTATAGCGGCTAATATTACCGATGGAATTACAGAGCCTTACCTAATAGTTAATGATAATTCGTCACCGCATGATTACTCCCTAAAGCCTTCAGCCGCAAGTAATATAAATAAAGCCGACATAATAATTTATGTTAGCGATGAGCTGGAAACATTCCTGCAAAAAACGGTTAGCAGCCTTGGAAATGATAAAAAAGTCATACAACTAATTCAAACAGACGGGTTGCATCTTTTAAATAACAGGGATAATAACCTTAATAACACAGAAGATGAACACGACCATAATGAGCATCATCACGGAGAAATCGACCCTCATATATGGCTGTCATCAAAAAATTCCGTCATAATTGCAAAGAAAATACTAGATGCACTTATTGAACATAATCCCCAAAACGCAGAAAAATATACGAAGAATTTTTTAGATTTTTCTAAGAAAAATGCTTCTATAAATAAACAATACCTTAACGAACTTGAAGAATATAAAAATATTCCCTTTATAGTATTTCATGATGCTTACCGTTATTTTGAACAGGAATACGGCTTAAATAATATTGGCTCCACGACCGATCCTTCATCTAGCGGTATCGGGGCAAAAAGGATTAAAGAAATTGAACAGGTACTTAATAAATCAAACGTTTCCTGCATTTTCACCGAGCCGCAATTCTCTAGTGCCGTCATAGATAATATATTTTTAGGTAAGGATATCAAAATAAAAACCCTTGATCCTATAGGTTATGAAATTGAAGCTGGTAAAAATGCATATTTCATTATATTAGATAATATAGTCAATAACATTAAATCGTGTTTAAAAGGTTAGGTATGTCCGGTTCGGAAAAAATAATAGAAACCGTAAAATTTAATAAAGACGGGCTTGTTCCGGCAATAGCTCAGGATTCAACGACAAATGAAGTGCTTATGCTGGCATGGATGAACGCCGATGCGTTACGTGAGTCTATAGCTAACAACCAGATGTACTATTTTTCACGCTCTAGAAACAGGCTTTGGAAAAAAGGTGAAACGTCAGGGCAGACACAAAAAATAAAAGAACTAAGGCTTGATTGTGATAATGACACTATTTTAGCTATTGTAGAGCAAGAAGGAGTGGCATGCCACACGGGCAGAAAAAGTTGCTTCTTCAAGACGATAGATAACGATAATATAAAAATAAACCAAGATATCGTTACTCCCCCTGAGGAGCTTTATAATGAGTAGGCAAATATTATTTATAATCATAGTTTTTTTTACACAAACAGCCAATGCCGACTTGCGAGGGCTGCCTAATGTTACAATTTTGGCATCTTCGAGCCTTACCAACCCTATAACCGAACTGGCAATTGAATATTCAAGGCAAAAGAACATTACTGTTACGGCATCATATAATTCTACGGCAGAACAGGCATGGAGAATTGAGGACGGAGAATCTGCCGACATATTCATATCTTCTCACCCTTATTGGATGGCATCTTTAAAGCAAATGGGCTTAATTGATGTTTACTCACTTACTAATCTGGTCAAGAATAAACTGGTTTTAATAACTTCGGCTAAAGGTAAGCTAAACGAATATCCCATTGCCGCAGCCGGACTTGAGGGAAAACTTGAGAATCTTGGAAACAGGACAATAATGTCGTTTGGCGACCCTAGCAATACCGCACTGGGCATGTATACAAAGCAGGCAATAGAAAAACTCGATGAGCAAAACGATACAAAACTATGGGAGTCACTTAATGCGAAAACTATCAAGTCCCTTAGTTCTAAAAACAACCTATACCTTATAGCACAGGGTGAAACGGCAGGAATAGTTTATTATAGTGACGCTAGGGGCAATGATGAGGTTAGAATATTAAATGTAGTTGATGAAAACCTGCATGAACCTATTATTTATCAGGCAGCCGTAGTAGCAGGTGAAAACATGGCACATGCCAGAGATTTTCTTGAATTTATTCAAAAGGAAGAATCAAAGCAGGTATTTAAGAAACACGGATTTATTATAGACTGATTCTACGTTATTATTTATTGCGATTTTTAAGCATAATTGCTAGAATCAACTTGAAATATGTAATTTAAAGGAATTTTCTTAAATATGGTAAAGAAGTTTACTGTTCCATGTGATTTCGGAGGTACAAGAGCACCGTTTACTATATATATCGGTGAACCTGAATCTACGCACCACCCTCTTCATTTTCAGGCTGAATGGCTGGGCAAAAACCGTGGCGGTAACATACCTGCGGATATAATGGATAGTATAGCCAAGCTATATGAATTATCTAAAAAAAATAACGTATCATTTGAAGAGCTATGTGTTTATGCGATAAGTGATCAGGTAGATGATGATTTTGACGAGGCTCCCGTCCCCTCTTAATTGATTATGTTTTAAAATGATACGGCCACTTTTATAATAATGTATTTATTTTGTAATTGTCGTTGAACTAGTGTATAATAAAACAGTAGGTTGTTACAAAGGCAATATATTGATAGGGTTTACAGTTAGTGGACTTACAGGGGGCAGATGTTTTTTAATCGCTTTTCTTTTTTTGTAAGAAAAAGAAACCAAAAAGGATTCAGCTTAATTGAGTTGTCGGTTATAATAAGTATTGCGGCAGCAAGCACTGTGGCTTTTCTTTCGTGGACACAGCCCGAAACCCTTACCGACGCACAAAATGCAATAGAAACAAGAGCAAGAATTGACAGAATAGAAAAGGCTATAGAAGCGTTTCGTGTTGAGCGTGACAGACTTCCTTGTCCGGCAGATCCGCAAATGCGTATAGACAATACTCACATTCTAGGTACGAATGGCGTGGTAGGTACGGGTGGTGATACTTACGGCAATGACTTTGGAACCGAAGATCTTGACGAAACTCAGGAAACGTCAGGCACTGCCACATACGGTATTGATTGCCCTGTAAACATGGGAGCTGTTCCCGTCCAGTCGTTAGGACTGAGCAATGATTATATTAACGATGCATGGGGAAGGCGTTTTACTTATGCCATATCGCCAAAAATTTGCGGAAGAGATGCCGGTTTTTCACTACCCGGTACGCTCGAAGAACAGGCTGCCAGCCGTGAACAAGGCTGTACACGTAACGACTATGAAAACAATTCCGGTGATATTGTAGTAACAGACGGTACTAATCCTTATACCACCGCTGCAGCATATGTTGTAGTTAGTCACGGTTCTAACGGTTTAGGGGCGTTTCTACCTAGCGGTAGCCAACTTACCGCAGGGACGGGAAATGAATTGGAAAATTCTGACGGATTGGAAGTAGGCGGCACTTATGACGGTAGATATGTTTTTGTAAAACAGGCAAAAAATGCTACTTTTGATGATATAACCTCATTTAAAACCAAGATACAGATAGAAAGGCTAACAACAAGATCCAGTGCTAAACAAATAAGCGTTGCAGAATGTGAAGTAAATTCTCAGGAAATTAAAAATATCACCTCTTCGCAAGCTAACTTCATGACCTCCGATATTACGGGTTACGATCATACCGCCGGAATATATAACACGGGCGAGCAAGTCGGGCTTGGTCTGATGATGGCAGTGCAGGATATTTGTATTAGCTATTACGGATATCAGCCTCAGATTTTAAGGGGTGACACATGGTCCGGTGCGCAATGTCCCGGAAACAATGCAACTACCGTAGGAACAGGCGGTAACTACGCTGCGGAAACCACTTATTCATCTAAGAACAATGTTTGTACATGTGCCGATGACCAATGGGACGGTGGCTGTACAATGGATTGGTTCGCCGCAAGCGGTTTAACCGTAAAGGATAATATGGTTCTGTGGCTTGATGCCGATAGTCCTGAAACTGTTTTTAACGATACGGCATGTTCAAATATTGCCCAGTATGGTGACGGTGTAGCATGCTGGAAGGATAAATCAATCAACGGATTTAGTGCAACTCAAACTACGGCTATAAATAGACCTGTTTATAGGTTATCTAAAACCATGAACTCTAAAGATGTTATAGAATTTCCGGGATTGGCAGGAAGGAAGCTTTCAATAGCGGATGACAATCGATTGGATATCACAGGTGATATGAGCGTTCTGTTTACTCTTAATTTTAATGATTTTAATCAATGGACGGGAATACTATCTAAAAGTAACAGTAACCAACCCAACCCTTATGACATATACGCTTCTAACGCCGGAGAGCCTGCCAATTTGAGATTCTTCAGAGGTAATGGCGGAGGTAATGGTGTCATTGTATCAAATACCAATATATATGCGGATAATGATTATGTGTTTTCTGTAATAATGCAGGGAACCACAATAACACACTATAAAAACGGTGTAAAAAACGGAACGGGAACATATGGCGGTCCGGCTCCGGGAGCAGGCTCTACCGCTCTTGATATCGGTGGCAGAAATGATAATGTTACCCGCATGGACGGTGAAATGGGCGAGATAATTATGTATGATACCGCACTTACAGAGGCGAATCATAATATAGTTAACGACTACCTAAGCGACAAATGGAATATATCCGCAATACCTATTTCAGCAACACTATCGGCACAACCGGTATTATGGTTAGATGCTGATGATAAGGCAACATTTTACCAAAGCAACTGCACAACAAGAATTACTTCAGGTTCATTGGGCTGCTGGAAGGATAAATCACCTTCAGGATTCGATGCGGTTCAAACGACCGCCGGAAATCAGCCTTCCTTCATAAAAGAGCCTACTATGAATTACAGGAACGTTGTTCGGTTCCGAACAGATGATTACATGGAAGCTAATGGAGTTGCCGGCGTATTTAGTAATGATTTTTCATTATTTGTTGTCGGCGACTTCGGAGTAGGTACTGCTTCTAACAGCAGTATAATCTCGGTAAACGACTATAATGGTTCTACGGCAGGGGACGATGTATTTAGAATAAGATATCACGGAGGTTCGGCAAACATAAATATAAGTGCCGATAATATGGCTGAGGCGGGTACTGCTTATCAGGTGACTAACGGATTTAGTTTAGCTGAAGATTCCTTCATAATGAGTTTGGTATTCGATAGCTCGTTAACAGGTACAAATTTTGATTTTTATTACAATAGCGTTGGAAAAACATCGCTAACTTATGAGCCTAACACCCCGCATACTCCGGATAGGTTTGTTATTGGGGCTGATTACGACGGAACCGGGATCGGCAGATATATGACTAATGGATTTGTAGGAGAAATAATAATTTATGACCAACCTCTAGACGACGCAAACAGAAAAATGATTGAAAACTATCTATCGGATAAATGGAACGTAGAAATTGATAACTAAGAAACATTATGACAAACGTAATTAGAAGCACCAATCAAAAAGGATATACACTGGCAGAGCTTGCCATATCAACTTCCATCCTTGCCATGCTCGCTGTTGGCGGTCTTTCTATTATGGGAAAAAAGAATGAAGCCGATAATTTAAAAGAAACTTACATGAAGTTAGAAAAAATAGAGGCGGCTTTGGAATCTTTTATCAGAGTTAACCGTAGAGTTCCCTGCCCTGCAGGTCCGCAACTTTCAAGCGATAATAGCACAAACAACAGCCATCAATATTTCGGTTATGAAGTTGCATATAATAACGCACAAGCCGACGGAGACGATTCGGACTTTCAGGAGTGTGATAATGATGCGGCAGATGACGGCAATGGCGACTCCGATCTCAATGACGACGGAGTAATGAACGCCAATGATCTTTTGGAAAATGCCACAGGTGCAGTACCTGTTAGAACTTTAGGTTTGCCCGATGACTATATGTATGATGGCTGGGATAGAAAATTTACATATCGTATAGCACGAGGTGCGGGACATGAAAATCACTTTGATATTTCTTCTTTTCATGGCGATATAGGCATTATGGATAGGAAGGGTATCCACAAAACAGATATTAATAATCTTCCTCCGAATAATAACGGAGCTATATACGTTATTATAAGTCACGGTAGTAACGGTAAGGGGGTTGCATGGGGTAAGAATGCTTCCATTGCTCCGACTCCGGCATCAGGTGTTGAAGGTCAGAATACAAATCACGCTTCCAAGAATTATATACAATCCCCTAAAACGGATACTTTTGATGATATTGTTGAATTCGGTCTTAAGAAAGATGTTTTAAGACCTTTTAATGTCACATCACCTGTGGACGTATCCCCGCTAACATGTGAAAATGCTACGGAGTTGGTTGAAAAAGGTCGTGCTACATTAAATACTTTAGCCGGCAATACCTCAGCGACATTAGCCGATCAGATATTTAACAATGCTTTACTACTATCCGAATTATGTGATAGCGCTCCTACTGAAATAAAAGTGCCAAGTTCATTCAGGGGGCTGGTTTTGTGGTTAGATGCTGATGATATTAATACGGTACATGAATTATCTACATGTAATGACACGGCAGAAAACGGTGACGAAGTTCAATGTTGGCTTGATAAATCCGACAATGGAAATAATGCGATAAGCACCACAGGTCCGGATTATGATATATATGATCCTATCGGTGATACGGGAGGAATGAATAACAGGAATGTACTGGTTGCCAATGATGATGCCGGTGCTGACTTCTTAAGGATAGCGGAAAATCCTAATAACCCTAGTCTTGATTCAATCCAGAATAATACGTTCTTCTTTGTAGGTCAGGTTGATTCTGTTCCGACATCTCCATCTGCCTCATCTATTTTGAGTAAAGTACAAAACCCCGGAACAAAACACTTTCAGTATGGCTTGAGTAGCTTTACAGGGCAGTTATTTATTGATAACAGCAGCACCCTTTCTTCTAATAGTCAGGTTCCTATAAGCAGACCCGTGCTATATTCATGGAGAGTTAATCTCGGACAGAATGTGAGTTATTATATGGACGGTGAAGAACTAACTCAATCGTCAGGAGCTGTTTTGGGAAGCCTCGTGCTAAACGATGAGGATGTTTATTTGTTCTCCTCAAATCCCGGAAGTGCCGAACTTCTTGATGCAAAAATAGGTGAAATAGTACTATACAATACCACCTTGTCTAATCAGGAGCGTAGCTCTCTTGAAGTATATTTATCGGATAAATGGAGCATAGACCTGAACAACACAAACAGCGAGCTATGCCCTCCGGGTATGGAGTTTATACGTAATCAGGAGCGTCCCGAGGGAGCCTGCCAGTGCGTTACCGACAATAACGTTTTGGTTCAAGAGCTATCCAGCGTCAGTGCGTGCTTGTTCGGGCAGAACAAATTTAACACCTGTGCATCTATAAATTCCGCCTCTCCTTCTTATACCAATCCGCCATCAAGTTCCGGTCAGGTGTTATGGCTAGATGCAAATGATTGTACGACAATTACCTTAGATGGCTCGCTGGGTCAGGTAACGTTATGGAAAGATAAGAGTGCAAATGAATTTAATGCCGAACAAACAACAACAAGCCGCATGCCTCTTTATAATCAAAACAGTATAAACGGTTTGGATACAATTGATTTTGACGGTATTAATGATCACCTTACTTTAGGTAATAATTATATTTACAGTGCAAATGACGGTCTAAATATTTTCGCTGTAGCAGATAGTTCAAAATCTTCATCTACGGCTAAAGGATATATAGTTGATTTCGGTAACGCCCAAACTGCAGGATACGGCTTAAGCTTTATAGAAAATGCTATAGACCCTTATGCAACCGGTGCCGATCACATGAATAAAACCGACTTATTTACACCGAGCTATGCCATTTTACATATGAATGTTGACTTTACTAATCAACTGGTTATCAAAATCAACGGCACTGAGTTAAAAGAAGAAAAAAAAGATGCAACCGCCACGACGGCACTTGACAACGCTCAAATTAGTCAGGCATCTACAAGAGGCGGCGGTCAAGGACCTGTTACAATAGGCGCGCAAAGCAGTACCACATCTGATTCGGATAAATTCCATGACGGTAATATAGGCGAACTGATTATTTATGATAAAAAACTGACAACCAATGAAGCACTTGCCGTAGAAAATTATCTATCCGATAAATGGGCAATAAATAATAGTCCTGATGATATAGCTAGTCTTGAGCTATGGCTAGATGCAAGTGATACAAGCACCGTATTCGAAGATGCTTGCGGCGGAACTAAAGCAAACTCAGCCGATAGTGTAGCATGCTGGGAAGATAAGTCCTCTAATACCAACAATGCAGTGGCAAGCGGCAGCAACCGACCTACATTCGCAATCCTCACTGCGGACGGTGCATTTACAATTAATGTTATAGATGGTGGGTTACCGGACGAAACCATGCCGGTGTTGAATTTTAATTCGGCTAGTTTTCAACGCATGACTATACCTAATCATTCAACATTAGATAGAGATAGTGATTTAAGTTTATTTGTATTATATGACACCGCCGCTTCCGATGCAGGAGATCATTACATATTTACAAAATTTACAAATGCTAGCAATCATCAATATGGAATTTACTACACGAATGCCGGCGGTAAGAGGATGAGTTTTACACATAAAATAGGTGGCGTAACAGTTGAAACTACTGCCGATTCTCCGGCGGGATCGGGTAATGCACTAAGGCTTTACAGCGGAACCGTATCATCAACAGGAGCAGTAAAAAGTTACTTTCAGGGGGCACAAAGCGGTGCCGGTACAAACTATAAGACTGCCTCATATACAACCGGTGCAACAGGTGGCGGTCAGTTAGTAATCGGTGATAGTGATACTGTAAACGGCAGTGAATTTGACGGTCAAATAGCCGAGATAATGTTCTTTTCAGACGAACTAAGCGATTCTGAAAGGGAATATATCGAACAATACCTTTCTTCAAAATGGGGTGTTACAATAAATCAAAATTAAAAAATTAACTTTTTAATGTGACTTCCTTGCTCTAATATGCTATCATTTCCAAAATTATGGATATCTTATAAGATAGTATGTTGGAGGCGATATGACAAAAGAACAAGACGGTAAATTAAAATCCGCAATACGAAATTCTTCAGACGGTGAGTCTGTTACGAAGACGGTCCGATTTAAGAAAAAAACGAAAGTTCTGGATATACCTCACGATACAGATATTCAAACTGAAGAAGGAATTTCATATCAGGCATCTAAATATAATTACATGCAAACAGAAATTTATCCTAAAAAAGCAAAGCACTCATTAATTAATTATTATGTAAAAAACGGCAGTTCTGACGAAGATGCTGTAAAAAAAATAAAAGAAGTTGCAGAAAACCCTGATCGTGAAAAAATACTAGATAAAATAAAGCGTGAAAAAGAAATAGAAAAACTACAAAAAGGTACGGAACGCTCTGAGCAGCTAAGATATTATAATCGCAAAAATAATTTCACAAAACAACACTTAAAAAGCGGTGCAAGCACTTTTGATGAGGCAGAACAAATGGCAGACAGGTCTATTGTTGCAGAAGATATGAGAATAGATCATGACTACACAAGTTTTATATTAGAGCAAAGGCAAAATCAGGAAAAGGACTGTTTTTGCACGATATCATAGATGCTTACCTCTGATTCTGATAAGACTTATAAAAAACACCACCCAATATTTTTAACTAAAATAATTTACATAAAGTATGATTCTGTTAATATTTTCCGCTACTAATTAAGTGGTTTAATATTATATTAAGATTCCTATGCGTTTTTTTACTGCAATTATTGTTTTACTTATTTCGGTTATTTTAAGTAGTTGCGGTTCCGGCATTTACGATAGCGAACTTCTTGAAAGGCTTGATAAAAGACTACCTAAATATAATACGGAGTCTGTTTATAGGCAGAATATCCCGCATTATGGCAATAATGATAGCCTTCCTTTGTACAAGCCCTCTTCTGATTATCTTCCGAGTGAAAAAATATACGAAACTTACGATACTAAAATTTATCCTACATATGACAGCGAGGCAGATAACCCTGTTTTGCCTACAACTCCTGATATAGCTCCGATATATCAATATCCTACATACGATCCGTCAGCCGATAACCCGTATTACAACGGTCAGTCATATGGTGGCTTTGAAGATAAAGTTTATAACGACTATTACCCTGTATATGATTCAAATGCCGATAATCCTGTTTATCCACATCCCAATGCCTACCAACAACAACCGCAAAAACAATATCAATATTATAACTATAATCCCGATGCAGATAACCCTGTAGCACCTGATAATGCAGGAAACTTGTTTAACACACCGAGTTTTGATGAACCGTTATTTGACGAATAAACCTTTATATAGTAAATTAACTTTTCAACAATGCCTTCATTGGATGACAACGCTTTTTGAAAAGTTACGATACTATAATTTGAGACCTCTGCATAATACGTCATCGCCCGAATTTGTGAAGCAAGCTATAGGGCGATCTCATGGATTCGCCGATCGGAGTAGGCGAATTACAACAGAAATATTACTATAAAAAAACAGAGCAGTTTAAGACGAGTTGGGTGTATTTAATTATCCTGAATTATTGTAACATGACCCATCTTGCGACCTTCTTTTATTACTTTTTTGCCGTATAGATGTAGTTTTGCATTCGGGTCTTTTATGTAGTCTTTCCATAGGTTTATTTCGTCACCTATAAGATTTTTCATTACGGACTTGCTGTGATAATCGGGGTTTCCCAGAGGCAGTCCGCATACGGCACGAATAAATTGTTCAAATTGATTTGTAATACTCGCATCAATTGTGCAATGTCCGGAGTTATGCGGTCTTGGGGCAAGCTCGTTTATAATTATTTCCTTATTTTTAGTAACAAACATTTCTACGGCAAGCAAGCCTACAAGCTCAATATTTTGAGCTATTTTTGTAGCTATTTCTTTTGCATCACAAGCCAATGCGGCATTTATTTGTGCAGGAGATATAGTTGTATCTAGTATGCCGTCCTTATGAATATTTTCAACAGGAGGATAAGGCACTGTTTGACCATCATATGTGCGTGCAACTATAACTGATATTTCCTTAGTAAAATCAACCTTCCCTTCAAGCACCCCTACTTTCATTCCTGATTCATTCCAGACTTTTTTGAAATCGGTTGAGCCGTTTATCTTATATTGTCCTTTGCCGTCATATCCGTCTTCAACGGTCTTTAAAATACAGTCCGTACCTATTGTATTGAATGCATTTTTTAGGGACTCGGAGTCCACCACTTCTTCAAATCGGGCAGTAGCTATACCTATCGAATTGATAAATCTTTTTTCCCGCAATCTGTTCTTGGTAATATGCAAAACCTGCCAACGTGGGTTAACCGGCGATATTTCTTCAAGAAGCTGTATGGATTTGTGAGGTATATTCTCAAATTCGAATGTAATTACATCAACATTTTTAGCAAAATCAAGCAGAGCTTCTTTGTCTTCATAATCGGCAATTATAGTCTTGGTTGCAAAATGTGATGCAGGGCTATCATCTTTGTTGGTATAAATATGAACCTTGTAGCCAAGATTTGCCGCTGCAAGAGCAGACATTCTTCCAAGTTGTCCGCCACCAAAAATGCCGATTGTTGCTCCGGGTTTTATTACTTTCATTTTACGACGGATCTTCTTTAATAGAATTAGTTTGATTTTTTCTATATTCCAACAGCTTATTGCGTACATCAATATCAAGCAATGCAATTACGGAAGCTGCCAGTAAAGCGGCATTTTTCGCACCCGCCTCACCTATTGCCAGAGTACCCACCGGTATTCCTGCCGGCATTTGCACGATTGACAAAAGGCTGTCCATTCCTTTTAAGGCTTTGCTTTTTACAGGAACGCCAAATACAGGCAAATGAGTCATTGACGCAGTCATACCGGGTAAATGTGCCGCACCGCCTGCTCCGGCAATGATGACCTTTATGCCTCTGTCATATGCGTTATGTGCGTAATTAAATAATCTATCGGGTGTTCTATGTGCAGATACGATTTTGCTTTCGTGTTTTATACCCAGTTCGTCAAGTATATCGGCGGCACATTTCATGGTAGACCAATCGGACTGGCTACCCATTATGATTCCTACCACAGGAGAGTTTTTATCAATTGTCATTATTAAAAGCTTTGTTGATTATTAATAATAAGCGGGTGATTATGTCTTAATAATAAAGTAGAATCAAGAATTTTATGCAATGATGTCATCACATAAAAATTCCTGTAAATAAGATATCCTATCTTTGAGCCAGAGCTTTCTTCTTTTCATTCTTTGAAGCATAAGTTGATCGAACTGCGATTCTTTACTGATAGCCTCAATTTTATTATTTAACTGTTTGTGTTCTTCCTGACACTCTTCCAGTTCTTTTCTGGCTTTTTCCTCTTCTCCCATTATCATTCCTTAACTGTCTAAACTAAAGAGTTAGAATCATAACATATTTTCAACTTAATTAAAACGTAAAAGAACATGATTAGGTATATTTTTTAATAAAAATTATTATGAATTGATAATGTTAATAATATTTTCAACATCTTTACTAAACTCTGAATCCGAACTTCTTAATTCTTCAACTTTTTTTACAGCGTGCATTACGGTAGTATGATCTTTACCGCCAAACTTGCGACCGATTTCCGATAGGCTGCGGATAGTAAGCTGCTTACAAAGATACATGGCTATTTGTCTTGGGCGGGCAATACATCTTGAGCGTTTTGCAGAAGACATATCGGATAGCTTTATTTCAAAATATTTTGCAACCTTCTTCTGGATTTCCATAATAGTTACGGTTTTTTCATTGCTGCGTAATAAGTCTGCCAGAATTTTCTGAGTTGAAGACATAGTAACAGGAACCTCCATCAGGTTTGAGTGTGCTATAACCTTGTTCAAAGCCCCTTCTAGCTCCCTTACATTTGAGCGTATCTTGCCTGCTAAAAACTCCAGAACCTGTTCGGGAATATCGTTTTTATTCATATTGCTGACTTTTGATTTTAATATACCCAGTCTCAGTTCAAAATCTGTTGACTGCACGTCTGCAACCATACCCCAGCCTAAGCGGGATCTTACACGGTCTTTCATGCCGTCAAGGTCGGACGGTGAGCGATCACCCGATATAACTATCTGCTTATTCATATCCAAAAGAGCGTTAACCGTGTGGAAAAACTCTTCTTGCGTGCTTTCTTTGCCGCAAATGAACTGAACATCATCTATCATGAGTATATCGACTTCACGGAAACAGTGTTTGAAGGTCATTATATCATTCTCACGAAGTGATTTTACAAACTGATACATGAACTTTTCAGCAGATAAATAAAGCACCTTGCGTTCAGGCTGGTTTTGCTGAACCTGCAAGGCGATAGCGTGCATAAGGTGAGTTTTACCAAGCCCTACACCACCATGCAGGAATAAAGGGTTGTTGCCTTGAACAACCTCATTATTTTCCGCAACCGACTTAGCAGCCATAAAGGCAAGTTTGTTTGAATTTCCTACGACATAGTTGTCGAACGTGAATCTTCTGTCAAGCGGTGACGATATATTGTTGCTGTTTTTTTCTAAACCTATAACGCCTATATTCTGACCCGTAACATCGACTCCCGATGCTATAACGTTGCTGTTGATTGGAGTTATTGTTGCTGTTTTGTTAACGATTATATCAACTGAGTAAATAGATGACCTTTGATTGCGGCAAAGCTCTTTTATTCTGCTTAGGTAATTGTTAGCAATCCACTCACGGATAAATCTTGTAGGAGCTTCTAAAACGACCTCGCTGCCTTTCACATCAACAAGCCTCAGATGGGAGAACCAGCTTTTATATGTAGCCGCACCGAATTCTTTTTTTAACTGTTCGGTTATTATTAGCCAACTATCACTAAAATCTATGTCGTTCTTTTTGTTTACTGCTGATTGCATAATTACCTTTGCTCCCATGGTAGATTGTATTTTTTCCAACCGTTTTTGTTACCCCTATGTCCGTTTTCGTCTAAATCACCTTCAAAACCTCCGAATATGTTATAGCATTGAGTATAGCCGTGCCTAGTCATCTCGATTGCGGCATCTAGCGAGCGACCTCCCGTTTTGCATAAGAAAAAAATCGGCGAATCTTTTCCTATTTTATTTTGGTCTTCGACCTGATCAACGAAATTTTCGTTGATTTCCATAGTAGGGAAAACCCTCCATGGAATAAATATTGCCTGTTTTGACAAACCGCTTAAATTAGGAGTTCCTACAAGTGTCCACTCCGGTGCGGTTCTAACATCAACTAAAATAGCACTAAAATCATTTTTAAGTATGTCCCATGCGATATCAGGCTCCACTTCACCTGCACAACCCTTTGCAACTTTTGATTTAATTTTATTTGAAATAGAAGTTGGGTTGCCCATAAAGCTATCTTCCCTATGCGTTTTATCAGTTTTTATTTTTTTGATTGAATCTAACTGATTCCCTATGTGTCTTCCTATACCTATAAATGCCCCAAAGAAAGCTGTTAGTAAACTACTTTTTTTAAAAATTTCCCAAATAAAGTTATTGACAGAATCAAAAGTAAGGATATGTCTTGAGCTTAGTAAAAATAATTTTTTTTAGTTAAAATTTAAGTAAAAATTACCGTTAACAACTTAACAAACAGTTCAATTTAAAATTGAGCAAATCGGGTATAAAATACTATGAGTAGAGATGAAAGATTAAAACGTTTACTTTATCAAAGTATCCATCGCGGGTGTAAAGAAACAGATGCACTTTTAGGTAAGTTTGCAAAGAAATACCTTGAAACTTTTTCCGAGGAGGAAGTTGACCTTTATGAAAAATTTATTTCACAAGACGATTGGGACATTTACGCATGGATAACCGGCACAAAAGATTTCCCCAAAGAGCATGAGAACAAAGTGACAAAAATGCTTCGGGAGTTTGATTTTGTGAAGGGTGAGTAGTTTATCCAACAATCCCGAAAAGTGAATATACGCAATTCCGGCAAACTATAATTGCAAATTAACGATATGTTATTTATAAGACATCTTTATGAAAATAAATATAAAAAACATCTCAAATAATACCGTACTTTCGTCACTGCCCGAAGGTGCGGAGTCCATAGTGCTGTCGCAAATATTATCGGATTGTGATAACGGTATTTTATATATCGCAAGAGATGATAAACGCATGGAGCATGTATGCTCTGCTATGGAATATTTTTCTCCAAAGTGTCGGATAATCAAAATACCGGCATGGGATTGTTTGCCCTATGACAGAGTTTCACCAACCATACATACCGCAAATAAACGTACTGAGGCATTGTGTGAGCTGACTTCATTAAAAAGCCGCAAGAATACTTTGATAATTACAACGGTTAATTCGGTTTTACAGAGAATCCCTCCCAAAGAGGTTTTGTCGGATTTGACGTTTACGGCAAAGGCAGGTGATAAAATTAACCGTGAAAATTTAATCAAACACCTTGTTAAAAGCGGTTATATACGTTCACCGAATGCCAATGAGGCAGGTGAGTTTGCGGTGCGTGGCAGTATAGTTGATATTTTGCCAAGCGGTAGCGAGGAAGGTATAAGGCTGGATTTTTTCGGTGAGGACTTAGAGAGCATCAGAAGCTTTGACCCCCTTACCCAGATAAGCGGAAAGAAAAAGAAAGAAATAAAATTAATGCCTGCTTCGGAAGTTATAATCGATGATGATTCAATAAAGTGTTTCCGCAATGCTTACAGGGGAATATTCGGCACTGTCGCAGGTGATGACCCTTTATATGATGCAATTTCAGAAGGGCGGCATTATGCCGGAATGGAACACTGGATGCCGTTATTTTATGAAAGGGTTGATACGTTATTCGACTATTTGCCCGATAGTATAATAGTTTCCGACCATCTGACGGAAGAAGCCGAAGATGAGCGTTATGTCCTGATAAATGATTATTATGATGCCAGAATAAATGCACAAAAAAACTCTTTAGGTGAAGGTAGCCGATATAACCCCATTGTGCCTGACTACCTTTATCTTGCTCAAAATGAATTATCTATAAAGATACAAGAGCATAAGAACATAAAAATAAATCCTTTTAAACTCCCCGATGCGGAAAATATATATCAAATGCCGTTTAAGGCTGTCGATAACTTTTCCGTTATGTCAAAGACGACAAATACCAATTCTTTCGAGTTAATGAAGGATTATTTTACAGGCAATAATTCTCCCCGTTTGCGTAAGAAAAAGATAGTTTCCTGTTTTTCACAAGGCTCTATGGAGCGTATGAAAAATATGCTAAAAGAGCATGATTTTCATGTTGTAACGGTAGATAAGTGGGAAGATGCCAAAGATGTGAAAGGCAAATCAATCGGACTTACTGCTTTTGAGTTGGAAAGAGGTTTTGAATCTGATGATTTTGTCATAGTAAGTGAACAGGATATTATAGGTGAGCGTATCGGCAATCGCCGTGCCACCCGTAAAAAATCAGAAGAATATATAACGGAAGCCTCAACCCTTGCCGAGGGTGAGCTTGTAGTTCATAAAGAGCATGGGCTTGGTCGTTTTGAAGCCTTGGAAACAATAGTCGTGTCAGGTGAAAAACATGATTGTTTAAGAGTGATATATTACGGCGGCGATAAGTTATATGTTCCCGTTGAAAATATTGATTGCCTTACTCGTTACGGCTCTGATGCCGAGCATATACAGCTTGATAAGCTAGGCAGTACGGCATGGCAGGCACGCAAAGCCAAAATGAAGAACCGCATTAAGCTTATTGCCGATGACTTGATTAAAGTGGCTGCATTAAGGGAGTTAAAAACCGCTCCTTTTATGACTCCTATGGAAGGGGCTTATGATGAATTTTGTGCAAGATTTCCATATTCTGAAACCGAAGACCAGCTTCGCTGTATTGAAGATGTTGCAAAAGATTTAGCCTCAGGCAGACCTATGGACAGGCTGATATGCGGTGATGTGGGATTCGGAAAAACGGAAATAGCCCTGCGTGCGGCGTTTATTGCTGCAAGCGGTGATGATAATAAACAGGTTGCTATCATTGCACCCACCACCCTGCTTTGCCGCCAGCACGCCAAGACTTTTAAGGATAGGTTTGCAGGCTTTCCGTTTGAAGTGAGGGATTTGTCACGTCTTACAACTTCTAAAGATGCCAAGGAAACAAAAAAAGGACTCGAAGAAGGCAAGGTTGATATAGTTATAGGAACTCACACCCTGATTTCAAAATCTATTAAATTCAAAAACCTGGGATTGGTAATAATAGATGAAGAACAGCAATTCGGAGTAGCCCAAAAAGAACGCTTCAAACAATTACGCTCCGATATTCACATATTGTCATTATCAGCCACCCCGATTCCAAGAACATTACAAATGTCATTAACAGGCATTAAGGATTTGAGTATTATAGCCACCCCACCTGTAGACAGGCTGGCAATCAGAAGTTTTACTATGCCTTTTGATGGCGTGGTGATTAGAAACGCAATATTGCGTGAGCATTACAGAGGAGGCTCAACGTTTTTTGTAGTTCCTCGCATAAAGGATTTAGCAACTTGTGAGGAGCAATTACAAAAAATTGTACCTGAAGTGAAAGTCACAAAAGCACACGGCAAAATGACACCTGCCGAGCTTGATAATACCATGAATGATTTTTATGACGGAAAATATGACGTTCTGCTATCGACAAATATTATAGGTTCAGGGATTGACCTGCCGACGGCTAATACCATTATAATATATAAAGCCGATATGTTCGGACTGGCACAATTATACCAGATGCGTGGACGTGTAGGGCGTAGCAAAACAAGGGCTTATGCTTATTTTACCTTCCCGCCTAGGAGAACTCCGTCAAAAACAGCCTTAAAACGTCTGGAAGTTATACAGAATATCGATTCATTGGGAGCCGGTTTTTCGGTTGCCAGCCATGATATGGATATTCGTGGTTTCGGTAATATGTTAGGTGACGAGCAGTCAGGTAACGTAAAAGAAGTGGGTATCGAGCTTTATCAGGAAATGTTACGTGAGGCAGTTGAAAACGCAAAAGCTATAGCTAACCACGAGCCTGAAAATGAAAGCTGGAGTCCGTCAATAAATCTCGGCATTTCGGTTTTAATTCCTGATGATTATGTATTGGATATTGAACTTCGCCTCGGATTATATAAGCGTATCGCCAATATGGCTACGGAAGACGAGTTGGAAGAAATCGCCGTTGAAATGATAGACCGTTTCGGCAAGCTGCCAAAAGAAGTGGAAAACCTGCTTGATATTATGAAAATAAAACAGCAATGTTTAAGGGCGGGCGTATCTAAAATAGATGCCGGACCAAAAGGAATTATAATTTCATTTCATAACAATAAGTTCAAAAATCCCGATGCCCTTATTGATTTTATAGCAAAAAACCCTCTAAAAACAAAAATACGAGGTGACCAAAAATTAGTCCTGCTTCATCAATGGAAAGATGCTAATGAAAGATTGAAAGGAACTCGTAATTCATTAGAAAAAATTGTTGAGTTGGCTGCTTGATTTTGGACATAAAATTTCATTGACATTTTTTTATCAATGTATAATTTTTCAGAATGTCCCATTAATTGGTTTTTGTATTAAAAATAGTTGTCATGCTGAATTTATTTCAGTATCTTCTTTGTCAGGTTAGAGATGCTGAAACAAGTCCGGCATGACAAAACATTAAAGGTTTCAGTAAAATTTTTACAAAAACTATATTTATTGAACACTCCCACATGACAAAATCTATTTTTATTGACATTTTTTAATCAGTTGATACTTTTTATATATTACATAATAATTCAAAAGTTAACAGACTATGAAAAATAAATATCAGACCAAAGAAAGTGCTGAAAAAGATAAAACATTAAAAGCATATATTGATAACGCAGAAGCTTCTAATGAGAAAGTTAGAAAAATCGAAGATGCCGATATTGCGAAACAAAGTAAGGCTTTAAGTGACTTAGACCGGTGGCTAACCAAAGAAACTGAAAAAGATATTTCTCCGCTAAAAAGAAGCAGAACGGTGACTTTTGATTCAAATGAAAGCAATCCGACAAAGAAAGCTAGATCAGAAAGCCGAGAGAAAATTCTACAAAAAATGGGAGAAAATCTCTACGCACAGATGGTTGTTTTAAATAGAGCCGTTAATAACGGAAGCATTGATGAGCAAGTATCCGAACAATATGGCAAAGAAATAGAAAGTTCCGTAAAAAGCTTCAGTTATGCTAAAAAAGTAAAAGACACAAAAAGCCTAGGTTTAGTTAAAAAAAGACCGGTTAGCGAAAACGGAGCAAGGTCGTTTATCGATTTAACAAAAGATTCAGATAGCGAAATATCTATGGGTTAATAGTTGATAAAATTACCTTAACAAGCCTGTCTGCAACCTGCTGCTTAGACATTTTTTCCCACTCATCTATTATGCCTGATTCCGATATTAATGAAACAGTGTTCATATCAGAGCCGAAAACACCTTTGCTAACATCATTGGCAAGTATGTAATCGCAACCTTTATTGATTAGTTTTGTCTTAGCATTTTCAAGCAGATTTTCAGTTTCAGCCGCAAAACCCACTACTATCTTCGGACGCATTTTATGATTACTTATTGCCTTTAGTATGTCAGGCGTTTTTACAAATCTGATATCAAGATAATCTTTATCCGATGTTTTTTTTATTTTTTGAAAATGTTTATGTTCGGGTTTCCAGTCACAGACGGCGGCGACACTTACAAATATATCGGCAGGTAGTGAATTTTCAACCGACTTGAGCATTTCTTCCGCTGATTCCACATTAATGATATTGATGTTTTCAGGCGTGGGTATATTTACTTTTCCCGAAACTAAAGTAACACTAACTCCACTTGCCTGTAGTGCCTGTGCTATAGCGTACCCTTGTTTGCCCGAAGAATCGTTTGTTATGTAGCGTACAGGGTCAATCCTTTCAACCGTAGCACCGCTTGTAACTATGGCTTTAAGCATTATTGAAGTAATCCTCTACAACTTTTATAATATTTTCAGGCTCCGCCATTCTGCCCTGCCCTTTTTCACCACAAGCAAGCTCGCCAGATTCAGGCTCAATTAGCCTTGCCCCATCTTCAAGTAATAGATTAATATTACGCCGCACTGCATTGTTTTTCCATATCAAATGATTCATAGCTGGAGCTATGAATATATCTTTGTCCGATGCAAGTAAAATGGTGCTTGCAAGGTCATCGGCAAGACCGTTTGCCATTTTTCCGATTATATCGGCACTTGCCGGAGCTACCAATATCAGGTCTGAATCTCTTGAAAGCCTTATATGCCCCATTTCAGTTTCATCTTTTAGACTAAAAACATTATCATAAACATTATTTTCGCTAATTGACGCAACGGACATAGGTGTAACGAACTGTTTTGCACCGTCTGTTAACACGCACGTTACATAAAAAGTTTTTTTCCTTAAAAGCCTTATCAATTCCAATGATTTATAGGCAGCAATGCTTCCTGTTATAATAAGTAATATTTTTTTGTTCATAATATTAACTTGCTTCAACGAATTTTTTCATTAACAATAGGTCTTATTTACAACAATTTTATTACTATGTATATGAACTTTTGTAAGTTTTTAGCCATCATTATACTATTTGCCGGTAATGCAAGTGCTGAAGAATTAAAAAATCTTGAGGCTTTGCATATAAATAATTCAAAAAAAGAGCTGATTAAATTTGATGTTGAAATAGCCGATAGCGAGGAAGAGCAGATAAAAGGTCTGATGTACCGCACGACAATGCCTGAGAATCAGGGAATGTTGTTTATTTTCAAAGAACCGAAAATAGTTAATATGTGGATGAAGAACACGTTTATTCCGTTGGATATTTTATTTATTAATGAAAATGGCGTGATAAAGAAAATCGTTAAAAATGCCACACCGCATTCATTAAAAGCATTATCATCGGACGTTAGTGTTATTGCGGCACTTGAAATAAATGCTATGATGACAGACAAGCATTTTATTGAAGTTAATGATGTAGTTTTACATCCGTTTTTTAATAATATTGAAGATTTAAATGTTAATTAAACGTATATTAGGTAGTAAAACATCGAAGGTTGCAAAGGTTGCTAGTAAGTTTCTGGTGGTTTTTGCCGTATTTTTTATATTCTGGGCTATCGGTCTGAATGTTTTTGTAAAAAATATTCCTATGGAAGCCGAGGACAAAGAAACAAAAACCGATGCAATAGTTATACTTACGGGCGGCACTCAAAGATTTGAGGAAGGCTTAAAGCTGTTAGCTAATGAAAAAGCGGACAAGCTATTTGTGTCAGGGGTGGGTGAGGACGCTACATTGCCTAACCTGCTTTTAATATCGGGATATGTTCCGGCTAGCATAAGCAGTATTGCCAAAAATATCGAGTTGGGATATGCGGCTAAAAGCACTAAAGGCAACGCAGAAGAAGTATATCAATGGGTTGTCGGTAACGATATAAAAAGCATTAGGCTGGTAACGGCAAATTATCACATGGCAAGAAGTAAAATAGAATTTGATAGAAAAATGCCCGACATAAAAATAATACTCAATCCTATATTGCCCGATCAGTTCAGGCTGGAAAAATGGTATCTAAACCCCGTAATCAGGAAGGTGATAGTCTCTGAATATAATAAATATCTTGTTACAAAAATAGGATTTTCGGTATAAACCATGATAATAATACGCTCTGTTTTATTTAACATTTATTTCCCGCTATGGACATATACACTGGCAATTGTCGCTTCTCCTTTTTATCTGGCTCCCCAGCATATAGCTTCAAAGATAGGTCATATATGGTCTACGGGAATTATGATAGGACTCAAATATATCTGCAGCATAACTTACGAAAGACACGGGCTGGAAAATCTCCCTAAAGAGCCTTATGTAATTGCCTGTAAACACCAATCGGCATGGGATACGGCTATATTTTTGAAGCATATAAACGGTCCGGCATATATTTTAAAAAAATCCCTTATGAACGTACCTTTATTCGGCAGGTATTTAAAAACAATGTGTATGATACCTGTTGATAGGGACGGAGGGTCTGCCGCATTAAAGCAGTTACAAAAAGATGTAAATGACAGGCTGGAAAAAGGTCGCTCAGTTATAATATTCCCCGAAGGCACAAGAACCGCACCGGGCGAAAGAGTTAAGTATCAGCCCGGCATAGCATTTATATATAAGGATATGAAAGAGAATATACCTGTTGTACCAGTTGCCCTTAATTCAGGAAAATTCTGGGGGCGTAACTCCTTTAAAAAGAATCCGGGTGTTATAAAAATGCATTACCTAGAGCCTATATATCCGGGACTTGACAGGAAAGAGTTCATAAAAAAACTTGAAGATGCAATTGAAACAAAATCGGCACAGTTGTAGTGAATTTGAATTCCATGATAAAAAAATTCGGAATTGTACGTTTAATGGTTGAGTCGTTAGAATTAGTTGTTTTTGCCATGCTGAATTTATTTCAGCATCTTATCTTACTTTAAAAAAGACCCTGAAACAAGTTCAGGGTGACAAATCAACCATTAAACTTACAATTCCGAAAAATTTTACTAAATTTTTTCATAGGGTGACAGGGTGTGTAAATTATAGGGTAATTTCATTAATTCGTCCTATAACTAATCCGATGATAATTTTATAAAGTAATCTTTAACGTCCTTTGTTGACCAGTCAAACTCTCCATATACCCTTGCTACTTCATAGCCCTTCTTATTTATTATAATAGTTGTGGGTAATGCTCTGAGTTTTAGTGATTGGAAAGACTCACCTTTATTATCCATATATATATCGAGGTTTTTTATATTAGTGTCCGTATAGAATTTTTTTACGGCATCTATCCCTTTAAAATCAAGCGATATAGGTATTACTTGGGCGTTTAATCCCGATATGTTATCATGCAGCTTTGACAATGAAGGCATTTCTTTAACGCACGGCTCGCACCATGTTGCCCAAAAATTAATTAAAACAACTTTACCAAGATAGTCGTTTAAGCTATTAATATTGTTGTTTTCGTCTACAAACTGAATGTCGTTAATTGCTATTGGTTGTTTATGCTCATAATCTGCCAAACTTTTTGCAACTACTTTTTGGCTTGATAAAACAATAATAAATATGAATAAAACAATTTTTTTGTACATTGGTTGATACTTAAATTAAACTTAATATACGATACATTATAGAGTATAAATATCTATAGGGCAAAAGCTATGATAAAAACAAATAAAAATCCGTTATGGGGAGGTCATTTTGATAACGGTCCTTCCGAGATAATGGAAAAGATAAACGAATCTATAAGTTTTGATAAAAAGCTGTATGAATACGATATAAAAGGTTCGATTGCCCATTGTGATATGCTGGTAAAGAAGAAAATACTAACCCAGCCCGAAGGCAAGATGATTGTAAAAGGTCTTAACCAGATTAAAAAAGAGATATACAGGGGAAAGTTCGTATTCAAGACTCAGCTTGAGGATATTCACATGAATATAGAATCCCGTCTTCATGATATCATCGGAGATGTTGCCGGAAAGCTGCACACAGCTCGCTCAAGGAATGATCAGGTGGCAACCGATTTCAGGCTTTATGTAAGGGACGCACTGGACGTTACCGAGGAAACTTTAAAAAACCTGCAAAAAGCACTTATTAAACGTGCCGAGGAACATTCTTCAACGATAATGCCCGGATTTACCCATCTTCAAACCGCCCAGCCTGTGACTCTGGGGCATCATTTAATGGCTTATGTCGAGATGTTCGGCAGAGATAGAAGCCGTGTAAAGGACGCAAGGCTTAGAATGAACGAATGTCCGCTTGGTGCGGCTGCACTTGCGGGGACTTCATTCCCTATCGACAGGAAGGCAACGGCAAAATCATTAGATTTTAAATGTGCTACGGCAAATTCTATCGACTCTGTTTCCGATAGGGATTTCGCACTGGAATTTCTAAGTACGGCATCAATTATATCAATGCATTTATCAAGATTGGCAGAAGAGATAGTTATCTGGTCGAGTGCCGATTTTAATTTTATAAAACTGTCCGATGCATTTACGTCGGGAAGTTCGATAATGCCGCAAAAAAGAAACCCTGATGCCGCAGAGTTAGTAAGGGCAAAAAGCGGCAGGATATACGGCTCGTTATTTAGCCTTTTAACTGTGATGAAAGGTCTTACCCTAACTTATAGTAAGGACATGCAGGAGGATAAAGAACCTGTGTTCGATGCGGCGGAAAACCTTGCTTTATGCATAAACGCAATGGCAGGCATGATAAAGGATATGAACGTAAATAAAGAAAAAATGAAGGAGGCGGCAGGCAGGGGATATTCAACCGCTACCGATTTGGCGGACTGGCTTGTCAGGAATTTAGGAATTCCTTTTAGGCAGTGCCATTCAATTGCCGGAAGGGTGGTAAAACTCGCGGAAGAGCGAGGTTGCAAATTAGAAGAAATCCCTCTTGAAGATATGCAGCAAATAGAGCCTAAGATAACTGAAGGTATTTTAAAGGTTTTAAGTGTCGAAAGCTCCGTTAAAAGCCGTACAAGCTATGGCGGAACTTCTCCTGAAAATGTAGAAAAAGCTATAAAAGAGGCAAAGAAAAAATATGAATTATAAAAAATTATTAGCAGTATTATTTATTTGTTTTGCGGCTTGCTCTTGCGGGATAAAGGGCGATTTATACCTACCTGATGATAAGCAAGAGGAAAGCAGCGAATAACACAAAAAGAGGCAAAAGTGACTAAAGGAAAAAAAGATAATTACAAGGTTCTGGCATTAAAATACAGACCTGATAATTTTGACGATCTTATAGGTCAGGAAGTTTTGGTACGTACTATAACTAATGCCATCAAAACAAACCGCATAGCCAATGCTTTTTTGCTTACGGGTATCAGGGGCGTGGGCAAAACTACTACGGCCCGTATTATTTCACGTGTTTTAAACTGTGTCGGTAAAGACGGTAAAGGCGGTGCTACCGCAAGCCCATGCGGTGTTTGTGTTAATTGTATAGAAATTAAGGAAGACAGACACCCCGACGTACTCGAAATGGACGCTGCAAGCCACACAGGAGTTGATGATATCCGTGAGATAATCGACAATTCCAGATACTTACCCACCACTGCCCGTTATAAGATATACATTATTGACGAGGTTCACATGCTTTCTAAAAATGCGTTTAACGCATTACTGAAAACATTGGAAGAACCCCCTGCCCATGTAAAATTTATTTTTGCCACAACTGAAATACGCAAAATTCCCGTTACAATTCTATCAAGATGCCAGCGTTTTGATTTAAGGCGAATTGATAATGAGATACTTGTTCCGTTCCTGCAAAAAGTCTCGGAAAAAGAAGGGGCTGCCGTTGATAAAGAAGCCATAGAGATGATAGCCCATGCATCGGAAGGCTCGGTGCGTGATTCGCTGTCCTTATTAGATCAGGCGATTTCACATTCGGGTGACAAGATTACCGCCAAGATGGCACAGGATATGTTAGGTCTTGCCGATAAAGGCAAAATAATCGATATATTCGATTTTATTGCTAAGGGTGATATTGAAAATGCTCTTAGTGCATTGAAAGATTTATATGATGCAAGTGCCGACCCTGTTTTAGTCCTGAATGACTTACTGGAGTTTTCTTATATTGTTACAAAGCTGAAAATTATCCCTAATCTGAATGCTACCGGCTTTATTCCTGAAAATGAATTTAAAATGGCAAAAGAAATAGCGGAAAAACTTGATATACCATACCTTACAAGGTGTTGGCAGATGTTGTTAAAAGGATTGAATGAGGCGAAAACCGCTCCTAACACATTTAATGCGGTTGAAATGATAATGATACGCCTTGCTCATTTGTCAAACCTCCCCTCACCTGCTGCTTTGATAAAGAAAATTCAGAACTCTGATTCTCCGCCCCCTACAGGCGGAGGAAGCCGAGCCGGTGGTTCTTATAGTATGCAGTCAGCACAACATGCTTATCAGCCTCAGTCAATGCCGCAAAATGAGGCTGAAGGCGAGCCTGTTGCCTTCATTAATAGTTTTGAAGAACTGGTTGAATTGTTTAAAATAAATAAGGAGGTGTTAATTCATAGTTGGCTTGTATCAGATGCAAGTTTGATAAGCTTTAAACAAGGCAGGCTGGAATTGAGCCTTACAGCCGAAATACCTTCTGACTTTCCACAGCGTGTCAGCGGACATTTAAGAAACTGGACGGGACAAAACTGGGTTGTTGTAGCCTCAAATAAAGCAGGTTCGCCAAGTTTGTTGCAACAAAAGATAAATGAAGAAAAAAATCTTAAAAAAGAGCTATCCAAGCACCCTAATGTTAATAAAATACTGGAATTATTCCCCGGTGCGTATATAAGTAAGGTAGAGGAAAAATAGTATAAAAGGGCAAAACTTATGAACATTCAACAAATGATGAAGCAAGCACAGAAGATGCAGAAAAAAATGGAAGAGATGCAACAGCAGCTTGCCCAAAGTGAATATGAAGGTACGTCAGGCGGCGGTTTGATTAAAGTTACGGTTAGCGGTAAAGGCGAACTGAAAAAATTAAAGATAGACCCTTCACTAATTGACCCTGAGGATCCTGAAGTGCTGGAAGATTTAATTGTTGCCGGTTTTAACAATGCCAAAAAAGAAGCTGATGACGCACAATCAGAGGCAATGTCCGGTGCTATGGGCGGAATGGGGCTTCCTCCGGGTTTCAAGATGCCTTTTTAATTAGGCTTCATCTGTTTTCTTTCGGATAAAGCCGATTTTAGTATAAGGTATATATGCAGGATAATGATATTGAGAAATTAATATATTTACTGGGCAAGCTCCCCGGTCTTGGCAAAAGATCTGCAAGGCGTGCCGTATTACATCTTGTTCAAAACAAAGAATCATTAATGATTCCCTTGGCTGATGCTATAGCAAGTGCCGCCGATTCAATAAAAATCTGTGGTGAATGCGGAAATGTAGATAGCTCCAACCCATGCCACATATGCACAGACCCCAAAAGACAGAATGATAATATATGTGTAGTAGAAGAAGTTTCAGACCTTTGGGCAATTGAACGCAGCAACATGTATCGCGGTACTTACCATGTTCTGGGGGGGACTTTATCAGCGATAGACGGTCGTGGACCTGCGGATTTGAATATTGAGAAACTTATCATAAAAGCTTCAAATGACGATATAAACGAAATCATTTTAGCGACAAACGCTACTGTTGAGGGGCAAACTACGGCTCATTATATAACCGAGCGTTTAAAGCATCTTAGCATACAGATAACTCAAATAGCCCATGGCATTCCGATGGGAGGAGAGCTGGAATATCTTGATGACGGAACACTTGCCACGGCATTAAAAGCACGACGTTCTTTTTGATTTTTCAACCGGTTATAAGTAATAAGCATTAGATAAACATAATAAAAGAAGAAAATGAAAGGCATTATTTTAGCAGGAGGGTCGGGAACCAGACTGGCCCCGATAACAAGAACCATAAGCAAGCAGGTGATTCCGCTTTATGATAAACCTATGATTTTCTATCCGTTATCAACCTTAATACTGGCGGGTATAAAAGACATATTAATAATAAGTACGCCACGTGATTTACCTTCAATTGAAAGGTTATTGGGTGACGGTTCTAAATTAGGCATATCCATATCATATAAAGAACAGCCCAAACCCGAAGGTATTGCACAGGCATTTTTAATCGGCGAAGAATTTATAAACAACTCCTCTGTGTGCCTTATTTTGGGTGATAATATATTTTACGGACAAGGCTTATCTAACAAACTTAGCGAAGCTTCAAGGTCGGACAAAGGAGGGCTTGTATTCGGTTATCACGTAAAAGATCCCGAACGCTACGGTGTAATTGAGTTCGATAAAAACAAAAAAGTTATATCTATTGAAGAAAAACCCAAAAAACCAAAATCGGCATGGGCAGTAACAGGCTTGTATTTTTACGACTCACAGGTTGTTCAAATAGCCAAGAATTTAAAGCCCTCGGCACGGGGCGAGCTTGAAATAACCGATGTTAACAACGAATACTTAAAAAAAGGTCAGTTGAATGTAGAGCTATTCGGACGAGGAATGGCGTGGCTTGATACGGGTACGCCTCAATCACTGCTAAATGCGTCAAATTTTGTCCATACCGTTGAAGAACGCCAAGGGCTGAAAATAGGCTGTATTGAAGAAGTTTCATATAGAAAAAATTTTATTGATAAAGAACAGCTTATTGCTTTGGCAGATGAGTATAAAAACAATGAATACGGTCAATATTTGCATCAGCTAGCCAATGAGTAAAAAATATCTAATCATCGGAAAAAACGGACAAGTAGGATCTAATCTTGTTCATCTTTTAGGAAATAACGCAATCTCATATTCACACAGCGATTGCAACTTTAAAAGCCTGATGCAAATAACTAATTTACTGAAAGAAACCAATATTAAGGCAATCTTTAATGCCTGTGCCTATACAAATGTAGATGCCGCTGAAAAAGAGTATAACGAAGCAATTGCCGCCAATTGCGAAATACCCGACACGCTGGCAAAATATTGTAAGGAAAAAGATATACCGCTTGTGCATTACTCAACAGATTATGTTTATAGCGGCGATGGAACCGCCCCCAATAAAGAGGAAGACACCCCCTCCCCTTTGAATAAATACGGGCAAAGCAAACTAGAAGGGGAAAAAAGGATAATTGCAAGCGGTTGTAAATACCTTATATTTAGAACATCGTGGGTATATGACCGACATGGAAAGAATTTCCTTACCACCATGCTACGCCTTGCCAAAGAGCGTGAAGAGCTACCTATAGTATCAGACCAGATTGGCACACCGACATATGCATTAGACTTAGCGGAGAAATCTATTGAAGCATTTGAAAATGCACTGAAAAAAGATTCGTTTCCGTCGGGTATATATAATTTATGCAATAGCGGTGAAACAAACTGGCATGAATTTGCCGAAAATATTTTTGATAATGCCAAAAAGCATGGTATTGCTTTAAAAATAAAAGGGGTAAAAAAAATAACCACTTGTGAATATCCGACTCCCGCAAAACGCCCTTTAAATTCAAGATTAGATTGCAGTAAGGCTAAATCTGTACTAAACACTCAAATGCCCGATTGGAAAGACGGCTTAGAAAAGTGCATGGAGAAATTAATTGAAGATACGAACAACACCGATAAAAGACCTGCTAGTTGTTGAACTTGACGTTCATGGTGATGAGCGTGGCTTTTTTGTGGAGCGTTTCCATTTTGAAAAATTTGCGGAACTTGGATTACCGACAATTTTTCCGCAAGACAACCACTCCCGTTCCGCCCCTAACGTACTTCGAGGAGTTCATTACCAATACACACCCGCACAAGGCAAATTAGTCGGTGTAATAAGGGGCAGAATTTGGGACGTTGCCGTTGATATACGCCCTGAATCTGAAACATTCGGGCAATATTTCGGCATTGAACTTGATGATATTAACGGTAAATTGCTATGGATTCCTGCCGGATTTGCACATGGCTTTTGCGTACTATCCGATGATGTTGCAGACGTATATTATAAAGTAACGTCCGCCTATAATCCGCAAGGTGAATCGGGCATTGCATGGAATGACCCTGAATTAAGTATTGACTGGCCGCTAAAAAATCCGATAATTTCAACAAGAGATACAAAACAACAAAGTTTTAAACAATATAAAAACAATCTTCCCGACCGGAATTAATATAATAATTAATTGAATTTGAATTTAATTTACCTATATTGTCATTCCACGAATTTTGTTAGTAGAACAAAATTATAGTGGAATCCACATTCTAAAAAGTTAGGAAACTTTTTAGATATTGAAAAGTTTTCCTAAACTTTTCAAATTGGATCCCATGATAAAAAATTTTACTAAATTTTTTTCATAGGATGACACCAATTAGTAAATTTAACTCAAAGTTACTATAATTGAATTTTAATGCAAAAAGATATGACTGATACGCAGCAATCAGAGTATAGTGTTAGTGTGGTTATGCCCTCATACCATACCGGACCTGTGATTATCCGTGCCATAAAATCAGTCTTGTCACAAAAGAATTTGAAAGAGCTTATAATAGTAGATAACGGCAATTCCGATTATGTACGTGGCAAAATAGAGGAATATTCTCTAAAGCATGATGCGATACATATAATATCGGGTCAGGGAAATATCGGTTTTGCAAGGGCGTGTAATTTAGGGGCGCATGAAGCTAAAGGGAATTATCTGCTTTTCTTAAATCCGGACTGTATATTGCCTACAAATTCATTCCAAAAGATAATAAACGAAATCGAAAAAGATGACGATGTGTGGTTGGCAGGGTGTAAACTTGTAAACCCTAACGGCAGTGAACAAAAAGGCAATCGCCGCAACTTACTGACTTTCAAGAGCCTTGCGGCAGAATGGTTCGGTTTGCACCGATTCCTTAGTACGCCAAAATTCGAACTTGGTAAAACACATATATCAAACAAAAATAATTATGTGCCTGTCATTTCCAGTGCCTTGATGATGATATCACGGGATAAATTCAATCAAATCGGCACTATGGACAAAAATTATTTTGTGCATATTGAAGACCTAGACCTTTGCTTTAAGGTAAACCAGATGGGTGGAAAAATAGCGTTTTTATATGAGCTGGAAGTGATACGTTATGGAACCAGCGACGATATTACAAAATTAAAACTGAACAAACATCGGGCAAAAGGGCTGGCATATTATTTTAGAAAAAACTTTAACGGGGCATATTTTCCGGGGGCTATATCACTTATCTGGATAATAATATATCTTCGCTTTTTCTTTCAGGCATCATTTTATTTGCTCAAGAAAATAAAAAATAAATTCTGCAACCCGTTCCTGACCAAAGACGAAATAAAATGTTATAAATCCTTCGTTGAAAGCTACAAAGACTTTGAAAAAGAATGTGAAGATATACCTAAAGACTCTAAATACAATATCTCGAACCGTTCCCCGGTATTAATCACCGACACGGAGACTGAAACGGGAATATCAATTTTACGCAGATTGTTAGCCGCCAATATTGATGTGGTTGCACTATATAAAAATAATTATATAGATATATACCACCCCAAATTAGTATGGATAAAGTCCGATATAAATAATAAAAATTTGGATTTGCCGAAAAACACTACGGTGAAAACGGTATTTTATACATCGAATTTTGATTATATCGCGCCGTTTTTAGAAAAATTTGCGGCAATAGGTACAAAAAGAATAATCATCTGCTGTCCGCTAAATGCGTCCAATAAAAAGGATATCATTGAAAAAGACATATTACGCATCTGTAGTAAAAAAGAAATAGATTATACTATTTTAAAAACTCCGATAGTATATGGTCTGGGAGCGAATATATATTTTTCTCCGATTCATGAGTTTATTAAAAAATTCGGCAGGTTTCCTGTTAAACGTTCTAATTTTAAGATATACCCACCGATTCACGCAGATGACCTTGCCATATCCGCAATTAAAATACTAAATTTCAAAGAAACGTACGGCAAGAGCTATAACCTTATCGGAAGTGACGAGGAGTTAAGTTATAAAAAAATGATTGAAAAGATTTTCAAGTCATTGAACAAAAGGCAAAAAATAAGCAACTCACGTTTTTGGTTACTTTTTTATAAACTTTATACAAAATTAACTAACTCAAAAGATATTAATACCGATATCCGAAAGTATAAGGAAGAACGATTTACAATAAATTCCGATGAGGCTAAAAAAGATTTTGATTTTTATGCCGGTAGTTTCCTTGAGGCATCAAATAAAGATTTAGGAATAGACAAAACATGACAATATTAATAACCGGTGCGGCAGGTTTTATCGGATACCACGTGGCAAAAAAATTACTAGAACGTGGTGAGAAAATTATCGGCATCGATAACCTGAATGATTATTATGACGTAAATTTAAAAAAAGACCGACTGAACCTCTTAAACAAAAATATAAACTTTACATTTTATCATGCTGACATATCGGATGAAAATGCAGTTAGTCATATTGCGTCAAAGCATAAGGACATCAACAAAGTTGTTCATTTAGCGGCACAGGCAGGAGTGCGTTATTCTCTGGAGAATCCGTTTGCATATATTAACAGTAATCTTGTCGGTCATGCGGTTATATTGGAAATGTGCCGCAATTTAGATAATTTCGAACATCTGGTTTATGCAAGCTCAAGTTCGGTATATGGCGGAAATACAAAGCTACCGTTTTCAACTAAAGACTCGGTAGACCACCCTCTTTCACTATATGCGGCAACTAAAAAAGCTGATGAATTATTAAGCCACAGCTATAGTCATTTATATAACATACCCACAACCGGATTGAGGTTTTTTACAGTTTACGGCTCTTGGGGCAGACCTGATATGGCAACGTTTTTGTTCACAAAAGCCATATCGGAGGGAAAGCCGATAGATGTATTTAACAACGGTGATATGCGAAGGGATTTTACATATATTGACGATATAGCAGAAGGCACTATTGCGGCACTTGATAATCCGCCATCGGGCAAGCCTCCTTATAAGGTTTATAACTTAGGTAACAATACTTCTAAAAACCTTATGGATTTTATCGAAGTTATAGAAGAATCACTTGGTAAAAAAGCTGAAATTAACTTTAAACCGATGCACATAGGTGACGTTAAAGAGACATATGCCGACATTGAGGACGCTAAAAAAGATTTAGGCTTTTCTCCAAAAACCACAATCAGGCAAGGTTTACCTAAATTTATTGAATGGTATAAGTCTTATTATTCAAAATAGGTGTTTTCATTCGCTACATTTTAGTTATATTATTATAGTAACTTTGAATTTGATTAAGGTATAAAATGAAAGCACAAAAAGTCGAACAAACCCTTCCCACTTGGGACTTATCCGCACTTTATCCGAATAAAGAATCAGGCGAGCTAAAAAGCGATATAAAAAATGTCGAGGATAGAGCCAAGCGTTTTCAAAAAATATTTGAAGGAAAGATAAAAGGCTTAGACGGCAAAACGCTTGCATCTACAATAAGAGAATATGAGGAGATAGAAGAAACGCTTGGTCGCCTTCATAGCTTTGCTTATTTGCTTTATGCAGAGAACATATCCGACAATGAAAATTCCGCCTTTTACCAGAATATCTCGGAAAAAATCACAGAAATATCCTCTTTGATTTTGTTCTTTGAGCTGGAGATAAATAAAATTAGCGATAAAGAATTGGAAAAAAAATACTCCTCATCTTCGGAGCTTAAAAAATATCAGCCGTGGATTCGTGATGTAAGGGTTATGAAGCCTTATCAGCTATCGGACGAAGTGGAAAAAATTCTTCATGAAAAAAGTATAACAAGCCGTCAAGGCTGGCATAGGCTATTTGAAGAAACATTAGCCGATTTAAGATTTCCGTTTGATGACAAAAAACTGACGGCAGCAGAAGTTATGAACTTTATGTCGTCAAAAAATGAAGATGAAAGGAAAAAAGCCGCTAAGTCGGTTGGAAAAACTCTGGGAGAAAACATCAAGACATTTGCTCTGATTACTAACGTTCTGGCTAAAGATAAAGAAATAAACGATAGATGGAGAAAATTCTCTAAGCCTATATCTTCAAGGAACTTAGCAAATCTTATAGAGGACGAGGTCGCGGAAGCTCTAATCAGTTCTGTAAAAAACAACTATGAAAAACTCGGACATCGTTATTATAAAATAAAAGCCGGAATGTTCGGTAAAAAACAGCTTGATTACTGGGACAGAAACGCCCCCCTTCCTGACGATAAATCTGAAAAAATATCATGGAATGACGCTGTTGAAACGGTAATAGAGGCATATTCGGCATTTTCACCAGAAATGGCAAAGATAGGCAAACGCTTTTTTGATGAGAACTGGATAGACGCACCGGCTCGCGAGGGAAAGGACTCAGGAGCATTTTCGCACCCCACAGTTCCATCTGCCCACCCCTACATATTAATGAACTTTCAGGGAAAGATACGTGACGTGATGACACTTGCCCACGAGCTTGGTCATGGCGTACACCAATATCTGGCAGCCGGACAAGGTGCTTTAATGGCAAGCACTCCTCTAACTTTGGCGGAGACGGCTTCGGTATTTGGTGAGCAGCTTACCTTTAGAAAGTTACTTGAAAGACAAACAAGCGAGCAGCAAAAGAAAATCATGATCGCTAACAAAGTTGAGGATATGCTTAACACCGTTGTACGCCAGATAGCATTTTGTGAATTTGAACGTAAGGTTCATGACGAGAGAAAAAACGGCGAAATACCGGCGGAAAGGCTGTGTGAGATTTGGCTTGGAGTTCAAAAGGAATCATTAGGACCTGCTATAAAATACGATGATGAATATAAGTATTTCTGGTCATACATACCTCACTTTATACATACTCCTTTTTATGTTTACGCATACGCATTCGGTGATTGTCTGGTCAACTCGCTATATAAAGTTTATCAGGATAAACCTGAAGGATTTGTAGATAAATATATACAAATGCTAAAAGCAGGCGGAACGCTACGCCACAAAGAATTATTAGAACCGTTCGGATTAGATGCGAGCAACCCTAAATTCTGGCAGGGCGGTCTGGATATTATTTCAGGCTTTATTGATAAGCTTGAGTAGTTTTACCCCTTCTTTAATTCACGTATTATGAAACGAGCCGGATTTACCGCATCAATGATTTTTTTATCAACCGGTAGCGGCTCGTTATTAATCATTGCTGCTATAATTTCACCTGCGATAGGGCAGCCTGTTACTCCCCTTGAGCCAAACCCTGTTGACACATATAAACCCTTATAGTAAGCCCCATCAGGGTAATTCTTATTAGCTTTGCCATGTTTTAAATCGGCATAATCTCTAAGAAAAGATTCCCTGTCGGCAACCGTACCAATCATGGGTCTTCTGTCAGGTGAAGTTGAACGCAAGGCAGCTTTTGCCCCGACTATGCGGCAAGACTTTGTATTTATAATATTATTTAAATTACAAAGATTTATATTGTCATCTTTAGAGTTAGCATTAAGTTTTAAATTCTTTTTATCGTAGGTGGCTCCTATATAATTTACGCCGTCAATTGCGGGTATGACATAGCCGCCTTCATAACATAGAACTTTACCTGTTTTTATCTCATCTGAAATTACATGTGTAACCTGCCCTCTTACGGGAATAAGAGGCAAACGGTCGGTTTGTGGAAATTTGCCGGCATCATTAGAGTTGGCAATAATAACAACATCAGATTCGCAAATTATATTTCCGTCCTGACCTCTTACAATCCACTTATTATTTTCTTCTGATAGACTAATAGCCTCTAAATTAAGTATTATTTCTATATTATCTTTATAGGCTTGTATATTTGCACGGCAAAAATCAACAGGACTCAGCCAGCCTCCTTGTTTGATATGCAGAACACCGTTTAAAAGTTTGTGACCTATAACTTCACTTGCCTGAGCGGCAGATAACTTTTCAACCACCCCTTTATTTATTACCAACTCTTCAATGTTTTTTTTAACCTTGTCGGAGGATAACTCAAAAACACCGCATAAGTCTGATTTTACATTAAAATGTTTTTTAAGTTCGTTTAGGCGGTTAATTGTATGTAAGAATCCTGCAAGAAAGAATTTTCCTATAATATCGTTTTTATGGGAAATAAGAGGGCTTATTATAGCTGCATCATTGCCTGAAGCTTCGGCGGAGAGTCTGTCATTTCTTTCAATAAGTTTTACCCTCCAACCTCTTTTTGCCATGCTATAGGCAACCGATGTTCCCGCCAGACCACCGCCTATTACGGTAGCACATAAATTTTTATATTCCACGCACGGGATATTATACCAAGGTTGCTTCATTTTATGCTTAGAGTTTTAGGTATTGCTAGCTAATATAGTGTTAACTATCTAGGTTAGTAATGCCGAGTTTTACTACTCTCCAAATTTTTCCTTAAAATAACCTTTTATAAAAGTTGCAGAAGCAATATCTCTTGCCGTAAAGCCGTTATAGTTCCTTATCTCTACATCGGCTTCGGCTTCAATAAGCAGTTTTACCACATCAAGGTTATGAGATATAGAAGCTCTGTGTAGCGGTGTATTGCCTTCTTTATTCTTTGCGTTAATATTAACACCTTTATTTATCAATAACTCTACAACGTCCGGATAACCATAATAACAAACTCTGTGTAAAGGTGTATTTCCCCTATCGTTGATTGCCTCTTTATCCGCACCGCATTTAATCAACAACTCAACAATGTTTTTACAGCCGTGAGATGCGGCTTTATGCAAGGCGGTGTTGCCGGATTTATTTCTTAAATTTACATCAACATTATAGGTAAGAAGACATTCAAGGTTTTTAAGCCTGCCGACCTCCGCAGCAATATGAATCGGTGCATTTCCCCTTTCGTTAACCGCCGTAACATCTGCACCCGAACCAATCAGGGTTTTTATAAGATTAACATCGGCAAATTCAGATGCTATATGCAAAGGAGTGTTGCCGCAATTATCACTAGCATTGACATCAGCTCCCATTTTCAACAAATAAGATACAAACTCATATTTATTATAACGAATAGCAACATGTAGGGCATCTGCACCCTTTTTATTAACAAAATTAATGTTAGCACCTTCGCTTATAAGCTTTTGTAACTTAGCAAGCTCATTACCCGATGCAATATACTTATGTAACAACGCAGTCTTCTCAATTATACTGCGTCTTGACGCTTCGAGTTGTTCCTTTTTTTTCTTTTCCAGTTCTTTTTTTATTGCCGCTTGTTGTTCTTCTTTAGTACTAGTATATATCATAATTTAACACCACCTCCTGTTTTGGTTGCGATAACGTAACGTTTAGAAAAGATAATTGCCGGCACTTTAAGGCAGTATTCATTTAATATATATTTTGTACAAATTACACTTAAATTTTTAATTTTTTGTCATGCTGAACTTGTTTCAGCATGACAAAGTATATTTAGTGGACATCTCTTATTTTAATAATCGGAACTACTATCATCAGCACTATCTTCTTCAAAACGCTCTATCTCAAAGAAGTTTTGAGGTGCCGGAGAAACTATATAAAATTTCCCGTCCCAAATTTCAATAATAGCAAGTCCTCTTTCGGTTAGACCGTTTTCCTTAAAGCGGAATATACCGTCAATACCGACAAACCCTCTGGGATTTGTTAATGAGCGATTACTAAAATCCTGCCCTTTGGTTATCCTTGCTATAGTAGCTGTTAGTGCTATACCGTCATAAGCAAGGCTTGCCAGTTCATTTGGTTCATAACCGTAAATTTCCCTGAACTTACTTTCAAATATCTCCCTTCTGTCCTTAGGAGGGGTGGCAAACCAGCTACCTTGCAATACAGGGTTACTTAATAAAGCTTCCTCATCTTGATACCAATTAGAAGTACCAAGCAATTTTATTTTTTCAGGGTCGTGCTTATAATTTGTCAGAAGTTCCGAAACCATTGAAAGATTTTCTCCGCCCTGTGGAACCAGTAAAGCTCTCGGGAATTTTATCGGGTTATCATTAAACTTCTTCAACTCCTCATTATAATCCTTTGGTGGCTTAGTGTTCATCAAAGAGTCAAATGCAGCGTAAACATGAGACTTTAGCCTTTTTGGCTCACCTGACTTATCGGTTATGAATATTTCGGTTTTTAAAACTGAAGCCTCTTTATTTGCCGCAACAGAATTTCTCATTTCTTTTGCCGCTGCCGCACCATAGGCGTTGTTAGGAAGGACTGCGGCAAAATCCTCCATACCTTTTTCCATAGCAAATTCAACAACACGCCTTATTTGCTGTTCGGGGCGGAAACCCATTGCAAATATGCCTTTATCCGCTAGCGTCTTATCATTTGAGAATGAAACAACGCTAATGCCGTTTTGTTTTGCCTTATCGGCAACAGCTTGTGCGGATTTGCTGAATATCGGACCTAATATTATATTAACATCATTTTCAATAGCCTTTTCAACCGCCTCAACAGCACCATAGGAGGTTCCCTTTGTATCGATGGGAACAAGTATCAGGTTTGGCTCATTAATACCGAATAACGCCAATTGAGCCGAATCAAGCATGTTTTTCCCAAGTTCCTGATATTTACCGCTTAAAGGTACTAATAATGCGACTTTTACAGGAGGAAAACTTGCGAATCTTGTAAACACGCCCTTACTTTTCTCATCAAGCTGTTTGGGTGGCGGATATTTTTTAATTACGTTCTTTCTCTTAGCGTAATCATCGTCCGGATAAGTATTTACAGATGGTTGCGGTATATCTGGACTATTAGGCTGATAATATGTATCATCAATAGTTGTACATGAAACAACAAAGATTAATAATAACAACAATATATTTCGCACAATAAACACCCCATGACAGATAATAATCAAAGAACCGCTATTAATAATACACTATTGCAATCATGTAAACAGGAGCTTGCATTATATATAGTGGCAACTCCCATCGGTAACATGGAAGACATTACTTTAAGGGCAATAAAAACACTGGCTAACGTTGACGTAATTGCATGCGAAGATACTAGAATTACACAAAATTTACTGTCAAGGCTGAATATAAAATCAAAATTAATATGCTATAATGACCATAGCGGAAAAAAAGAACGGGATTATATAGAATCTCTTTTAATATCAGGAAAATCCGTCGCACTTGTGTCCGATGCCGGAACGCCACTAATTTCAGACCCCGGTTATAAGCTTATACGTCAGATATCTGATGCAGGTATAAAAGTAACATCTATCCCCGGAGCTTCATCGGTATCTACGGCACTGACATTATGTGCCTTACCTACCGACAGGTTCTTCTTTGAAGGATTCCTGCCTCCCAAAAGCGGGGCAAGGATAAATGCTTTAACTAAGCTAAAAGAAATAAACGCCACTTTAATATTTTTTGAATCGGCAAAAAGGCTTGTTTCTTCGATTGCCGATATAGGCAATGTTTTTAAAGAACGGGAAATATGTATATTAAGGGAGATTACAAAAAAATTTGAAGAGATTAAACGAGGCACTTGTGACGAACTTGAACAATATTACAAAAACAATCCGCCCAAAGGCGAGATAGTAATTGTTGTAGCCCCGCCAAACGATAATGAAGTAAGCAATACCGATATAATTTTCCAGCTATCCAAAGCACTAGAAAGCATGAGCGTAAAAGATGCCGTTGCATTGGTGGCGGATAACAACGGCGTTAATAAAAAAGACGTTTATAATTTAGCACTGAATATTAAAAAATGATAAAATTTGGCATTGCCAAATAAACATAGCTTTTGTCATAGGCGATTTTATTTTAATGTCTTCTTATGTTAACCCCAACTATGCTTAAGACATCATTTAAACACTTGTTGTCATTCGCCGGCTTGACCGGCGAATCCATGCGATCGTGTGTGGATACGCACGTAAATCAGGCGTATGAAAACAAGTATATAAATAAAATTAAAAAATACATTTATAATGAATACTGCCCGAAATATTATTATTTTAAAACTACCATTAACATAAAATCTTTTGTAAAATGTCATACTGAGCTTGTTTGGGCATCTGGTAGCCTTAAATAGTATAGTAAATTTGAATTTAATATACTGCTCGTGTCATCCTATGAAAAAAATTTAGTAAAATTTTTTATCATGGGATCCAATTCGAAAAGTTTAGGAAAACTTTTCGATATTAAAAAAGTTTCCTAACTTTTTTAAATGTGGATTCCACTATAATTTGTTTTACTAAACAAATTCGTGGAATGACAAACATACCCAAATAAAAATAATAATTTAGAACCGACATGAAAGAGTTATTAGTACCGATTATAAAAAATTCGACTCGAATATCATCGCAGCTATCGGAAAACTTTATAAAAGCAATTTCCGCCCGTGCCGAAACTTCATATGCATCTAAGGGCAGTAGGGGCGATAAAAAACAAAATTATCCTGCTTTAAAAAATAATCATTACAGGAATAATAATACTCAGGGCAACAACGCCCTTCTTTGTGCAACTGTTGGGTTTGCAGGTTTGGTTGTTATTAGAGGCGTTCAGGAAAACACAAAAAAAAGAAGCACCGCACCTGACAAAAAAAATGCTGTCCTTCCGATATCGGAAAGCAATTTAGATGAGTTAAAAAAATATTATTCGGAAAAGATTTCTACAAACGGAATAACAGATGAAAAAACAAACGAGATAATGTCTGAATTTTTAAAAGTAATTGATTCTAAAGATGATAAACCGCTGATACATGATATAATGCAAACCATTGCGGCAAAGGGTGCTTTAAACAAAATATATTTGTCTTCAGAACCTAAACTCATTGAAACAAAAACAGGCATTAACATGCTAACGGCAAGCCTTGATAAAGATAATAATATCAACGTTTATGATGCCCAAAACAGACATGCTAAAGAGGTTATAAGCAGTATAGTTCATGAAGCCGGTCACCTGTTTCAGAACATAACTATAGAAAATAATATTTTCCCAAACAACCCCTTTAAAAATAGTACTTTAATCGACACGCTAAAAAAAGACCTAAAATTAAATAAAGGTTCAAAGGTAATATCGGAACTTGTTGAGGATATAATGGAATATGATAGTAACAAATACGGCTTTGAAATACATTCAAGGGTTATGGAGCAATATTATGCAAACACAGAGGAGGCAAAAAAACTTTTTCCAAATACTATAAGCGAAATATCTAAAATTCATAAAAATGTAAAATCAGAACTTCACAACGACCCTGTTTCTTTTGTGCAAAGATTATCTTTTAGCAATCGTCAACCGACTGCCCAAAGTCTTTAACTAAGAAAATAAGTCCACACTACTAGGAAAATATTTCCCGACAGGCACATCAAAAAACACTCCCGACAAACTCTAAGCCTCTGATTTAATGACCTTTTGGCTATTTGGCACAGTTCTAGCATTGTTATTGACAGAATAATTTTCAATTAGTTAGAACTTATGGCACTCAGGAAAAAACAACCTAAAATATACAAGTCGGCTTTAAATGATTTAAAAGCCGCAAAATTTCTTGCCGGACACGAATATATCAAAGGTATGCAAAAAGCGGGTAACGATAATCACAGGGCGGCAAACTCACGCTTAAGGACATTATTTACGGTATTTGCCCTGACATCGGTTATAGCTGTTTTGTTATTTGCTAAGTCGGCTCATTCGGCATCACGTATAAAAGATATAGTTTACTTTGAAGGTATAAGGGAAAACACCTTGCTCGGCTATGGTCTGGTAGTAGGCTTGAACGGCACGGGTGATAACCTGAAGAACTCACCGTTTACGGAAAAAGGGCTTGCCCAGTTCCTGTCAAAATTAGGCATCAACTCAAAAGGCACTAACTTAAAGACGAAGAACGTAGCGGCTGTAACTATAACCGCAAGCTTTCCTGCATTTGCAAGGGTGGGTAGTAAATTTGATGTTACGGTAAGCACTATGGGTGACGCAAAAAGCCTTGAGGGCGGAACATTGCTTGCATCTCCGCTGCTAGGTGCTGACGGCAATGTATATGGTGTGGCACAAGGACCCGTAACAATCGGAGGAGTGATAAGCGATTTAGACTCTTCGAATGCAAAATCAAAAGGCGTTCAGACAAATAGCACGATAGCTAACGGAGCTACCGTTGAGCGTGAAATAGCTTTTGACCTGTCATCAATGAAATCTTTAAAATTGGCTTTGCGTAACCCCGATATATCTACTGCACGCCGTATCTCGGAGAACATAAACGATGCTATCGGTGAAGATGCCGCTATCCCTCTTGACCCCGGTACGGTTAATTTAAATGTTCCTGATATTTATGAAAACAACGTTTTGGGTCTTTTGGCAGATATTGAGCAGATAATCGTAGAACCCGACCAGCGTGCCGTTGTTGTAATTGATGAGGCATCGGGAACTATAGTTATGGGCGAAGAGGTTAAGATAGACACCGTTGCCGTAGCTCAGGGAAATCTGATGGTTGCCGTAAATAACAATTTCAGCGATAAGGATAATGCATTTTCGTCTGACGTATCAAGGACATCGGGCAATACCGAACCTGTAAATAATAATAACAATCCGGGCAACGGTCTTGCGGTATTACCGCAGGGTGCAAACTTACGTGACCTTGTAAGCGGGCTAAACGCACTCGGAGTCGGAACGCGTGATTTAATTACAATATTACAAACTATTAAAGTAGCAGGTGCATTACACGCTGATATAGAGGTAAGGTAAATGAAAATTCGAACACTGTTTTTAACAATAATGCTGTTTTCATCACATGCCGGTGCAGGCTCTTTTGAGCAACTGAACCGTCAGACCTCGCAAATTGACGATGACAATAGGATACATGAAGAAGCTGTTGAGTTGGAATCGGTTTTAATATCCAAAATGATAGAACCTATGTTCCCTGACGGCAAAGAAAGCGGATTATATGGCGGAGGGCATGGCTCGGATATCTTCAGGCAAATGATGATAGATGAATACGCTAAAACGCTTGCAACAACTAACGGTTTAGGACTGGCAGAAAGCATTGAAAGAGACTTAAAAAAATAAGGGAACAAACATGACGACAGAAACAAATAAAATAGATTTTGCGGATATTGTGTCTGTAATCAAGCGTCTTACGGATATTTTATCTATCGAAATACAAATGATAAAAGATATGAAACTTGCCAAGCTTCATACTTTACAGGACGAAAAACTTAAACTCCTATCGGTTGTAGAGAGTTTCAAAGAAACCATTCAGGAAAACCCCGATATTCTGGCTTCAATAAACGAAGCAACCAAAAGAGAGCTTACACAAGCTAACAACGAGTTTGAAAAGCTTATAAATGAAGATGGTGAACAGCTTATAAAAGCAAAAAAGGTACATCAGATAATTATGGAATCAATACGAAAAGTTCTTGATGACAAGCAGAAAAACTCAATGAGTTATAATCAGGAAGGAATAATCGGTAGCAATAAAAAAAAAATCCTGAGCTCGAGTCCGTTCACGATTAACTCAACTATTTAGTTTTTAATGGGTAGTAATAATGACAACTTTATCAAACGCATTATCAGCATCACTTAGTAGCCTTAAAACGGTACAGGAAAGCATATCCGTAGGTGCAAATAACGTTGCTAACGCAGACACACCGGGCTATGTAAGGCAAACGGTTAACCAGCAATCAATAGTAACTGACGGCGTGGGTCAGGGCGTACAGGTGGTGTCTATCACGGCTAATGTAGATGAGCAGTTGTTAAAATCCTTACGAACACAGTTTTCCGAATTAGGCTACGCAAACGCCTTAAACGATTACTATGATACCGCACAGACATTACTTGGAAGACCAAGTGACAATAACAGCTTAAGCAGCTCTATAGACAAGTTTCTAGCCGATTTTCAAATACTTAGTGATAACCCTCAAACAGCTTCATTACAGTTAGCTGCGGTCAATAGTGCGGTCGATTTGTCAAATAAAATTTCTCAAACTGCTAGAGATTTGCATAACTTACAGGTTGATGCCGATGCACAGATAAACGCCGAGGTTAATCAGGTAAACAGTATTATTCTTAGCCTTTATGATACGAATGTTCAAATAATAAATTTCCCCGAAGGAACGGCAGGACGGCTGGAAATAGAACAGGAAAGAGAGGTTTTGCTAAGACAGCTTTCCGAATATGTGAATGTAAGTACAAATGTTAATAGTAAAGGCACATTAACCGTCTTAACCGGAAGCGGATTATCGTTACTGGAATCATCAGGACCATATCAATTATCTCACAGTGCAGTCCCTTCAAGAGATAATTTTGTAAACGGCACGCAAAGGTCTGCTATTACCATATCACCTTTAAACGATAACGGTACTTTAGGTGAACCTGTCGATCTGGTTACATCGGGCATAGGTTCTTCCGTTACTACAAGCCTTACATCAGGCTCAATAAAAGGTCTGGTTGAAATAAGGGAGCTTGAGTTGCCTAATATTATAGAACAACTTGATAACCTTGCGTTAGAGCTGACAAAACAGGTAAACGCCATTACAAATAACGGAGCTAGCTTCCCTCCCCCGTCATCATTGACAGGCACGACCTCCATTTCTTCTACAACTTCCGTAGGCTTTTCGGGTGAGGTGATGATAGCAGTTCTTGACAGTGACGGAACTCCTCCTGCAAGTCCTTATCCTGATGAAGAAAATTTACGCCCTCTTACACTGGATTTAGGAAGTCTTGATAGCGGAGATGGAGCCGGACAGCCCGACATGCAAACTATCGTAGATGAAATAAACTATTATTACGGCCCTCCTCAACCGCGTGCGGAAGTAGGAAATTTGCGTGACATAACATTAGCTGCCGTATCAACTAATATAGCTGACGGAGGAACGGCACAATTCGACCTTCAGCTTGATAATGTTTCAACTGAAAACGCCACTGTGGTTATAAACTCCATTACGGTAATTGACCCTATTGACTCCAGCCAGACATATAATGCGGCAACATTACCGAATCCTAATAGCTATGTTGTAAATCCGGGTGACAGGGAGCGGACGGGCATACCTTTTACGGTAGATTTCGGAGGTGACGATAACAGGGCATCTTACACGGTACGTGTACAGGTTCAGGTTACAGATGAATCGGGTAACGTGTCGGTTGCAGATATCGACTACACCGTGAACGATGACGTAACGGGTGTAAAAAACGACAGATATCCGCCTGCTGACGTAACTAACGTTTCAGGAACAAGCACCCTTCATGCCGCACCTTCATCACAAGGCTTTTTAACTGCAAGTATTGTCGATGAAAACGGTTTTACCGTTCCGGCAGGAACAGACGGCTTTTTAAAATTGACTACTAACGGCAATTCCGATTACGGCGTGGTAATGAGCGAGCTAAACAGTCAGGAAGTCGGCTTGCCTTCAACTCCTTCTAGTAGCGTTACCAATAAAGGCTTTTCCGATTATTTAGGCATGAATAATTTTTTCGAACCACATGGTACAACCGGTGGAAGTGCATTAAACATGTCGGTTAGAAGTGATATTGTAAGCAACCCTAGCAAGCTTCAAAGGGCATCTTTGATACTTTCAAATCAGCCGTCAGATCCCGACTCTGCCGTTTACACATATGAGATAGGAAGCGGTGACAATGCCATACTTTCAAGTATAGCATCATTAAACGATGTAGATGTTTCATTTGCCTCGGCAGGAAGCCTGCCCAATGTAACAACCACATTAACAGGATATAGTGCCGATATTATAGGATACACCTCTACAATATCCGTAAGGTTTTATAACGTACAAAAAATCGAAGCACTTGGTCTTGAAGGTCTAAACGACCTGTTATTCAAACAAGCAGGAGTAAATACCGATGATGAACTGGCAAGGATAATAGAATTAGAGAATAACTATAAGGCATCGGCTCAAATCATAAGCACAATACAGGAACTATTTCGAGCCTTACAGCAAGCGTTCTAATAAAGGAGATTATACAAGATGACTATTGAAATAAAAGTACCTACGCCGACTCAAAAGATAATCTCACTGTCGCAAACCAAACAGCAAGAGTTGCAAAAAGCCTCAATACAAAGTGCGACAGGGAACAGATATGAAGATTTTCAAGGGTACGCATCGGAGGGTACGGTTGAAAGATATATATCACTTGATTCAAGCATAAAAGCAACCGATACCTATATAAAATCAAATGAGATAATTCAGGCAAGAACACAAACAATAGAGCAATCTTTAGAGCAAATGATAGCAGTTGCAAGCGATGTTATCGGCAGTATATCGCAAAGGAATAACGGAGCGTCAGGCGAAAATTTACCTGTTGACGTAATAACCGACTCATATTTTCAGAGCATCGAATCAATTTTAAATACACGTTATGACGGGATATATCTATTTGCAGGCACTAAAACCGACACCAAACCGGTTGTAAACGCAAATTCAAGCAATGTCGACTCTACAACTCTTGTTACCAATGCCTCTTACTATCAGGGCAATAGTGCCATTGCTTCGGTTAATATAAGTCAGTCCGAAGTGCTTTCATACGGTGTAACCGCTAACGACCCTGCTTTTCAGGAGCTAATCGGGGCAATACACTTACTGATAGAAGCCGATGCAAGTGGCGATACGGAATTATTAGGTAAGGCACTTGATATGGCAAACAACGCCCATGATAGCATTGTTTCACTTGCAGCCTCGGCACGCTCGGCTAGTAACAGGCTGGCAAAAACAAACACCGTGCATACAAGTGTAGGAACGTTGCTCTTTGAAAGTTTTACCGATGTAGCCTTCATCAGACTTGAAATTGCGGCAACAAAAATGCTTGAGATTGAGGCAATTGTAGAAGCTTCATACCTTGCCTTTAACAGGCTCAGCAATCTTAAACTATCTAACTTTTTAAGCTAACTATTAACTAATATGAGGAATATCATGAGAACTTCAACAGACGACAATTTAAAATCCGGCTCAAAGGTTTTGTCATCATCTTCTAATAAATTTGATAGCAAAAACCTGATTACTATCAAGAGCCGTTTCGGTAAGATTGAAGTTGATAAATCAAAACAAATATCTTTCAAGCACGGTATTCTGGGGATTCCGAGAGCCGTTACATTTTGTCTTACAAAATTACCGACTATAACATCGGATCAGTTTAAATTGCTGCAATGCCTTGAAGATGAAGAGCTGTCATTCATAGTTGTTCCCGCACAATATGATAACAGGCTTATAGACAGTCAGGATTTAGATGAAGCGTGCAAAGTTCTGGATATAAAAACCGATAAATTGTTATTACTTTTTATTGTCACTATTCATGAAAACGGAACAAAAAGAGAGATTTCAGTTAATGCCAAAGCTCCTGTATTGATTGATGTTGAAAGCAAAACGGCAAACCAGTACGTTCTTCAGAACCCTTCGTATAAAATTCAACATAAAATTTCTTAATAAATTAAGTCATGTAGACAAAAACGCCTGAAGGTATCAGGCATAAAAAATAAATACTTGTCAAATGTTTTTAATGTCGTTAAAGTGCGGTCGAAGTAGTATTATTAAAACAATTTACAAACCTTTAGTTGCGACATGTTTATTAAGAAAAAAATACCGGTTTCTAAAACAAACCTTCCACATCACAGTGATATATACCCATACTTACAAGACATAAAAAATGATGATTCCACATGCGGCAGGAGACCTTTAGTCAATCATCTAAAAACCAGATTTCAGGAATTATTCGGAACCGAGAAAGGTACGGTCGCCATAACGTCAAATGCAGTCTATGCTCTAGCCAACACCCTAAAAGCACTAGATGTCCCTGCAAATAGCTATTGCCTTATGCCTTCATGGTGTTCCCCCTCAATACCTTATGCAGCAACTTACGCAGGTTTAACGCCTTATTTTGTTGATGTTGACAACGACACATGGACACTTGATGTTAAAAATACCGTTGAAAGCTTAATGTATATAAAGCAGGAAATAGGTGCGGTTATAGTTCCCTCTTCGATAGGAGAAACCATAAATACAAAAGAATGGGATAAATTTACCGAGGAAACAGGCGTTCCTGTTATAATAGGTGCGTCAAATTCATTTGATAACGTTACATCACAATCAAAATCGGTAATATCCGACACACCTATCGTTGTAGGGTTTAATCATAATAGTTTACTATGTTTTGGTGAAGGAGCCGTTATTGTCTCCAAAAATAAGAAGCTGATAGAAAAAATAGATAATATATCCACATTCGGTTTTGGTGACGAGCTTTACAAAATATATATCGGCACAAACGGGATTATGACCGAATATAATGCGGCAGTGTGCCACGCAGCCCTTGATTCATGGGATTCAACAAGGGCAAAATGGAACACTATCAATAATTATTATATCGAAACTTTTATTGAAACAACATTGCAGCACCGGCTTTCATTTGAATATTTATCATCAACTTGCAATATATATTTGCTGGCAAATAACGCAGACAGCACTATTGATTACCTAAAATCAAAAGGCATTGAAGCCAGAAAATGGACGGGCAACGGCTGTCATAATATGAAAGAATTTCAAAATGCACCGAAAACAAGCCTTCCTGTGACAGAAAATCTTATATCCTCCGTCATCGGGCTGCCTTATTATCTCGGCATAACAAAAAAGGACATAGAACTCGTTGTTAGAACTCTTAGCAGCAATGTCTATGGGAAAAAAATTCACTTTAGAAATGCTTAGATAGCCTTAATAACGGATTATAATTGTTATATGATATATAGGTTAGGCTGTTTACTTTGCTCCTACTGTCATCCTATGAAAAAAATTTAGTAAAATTTTTTATCATGGGATCCAATTTGAAAAGTTTAGGAAAACTTTTCAATATCTAAAAAGTTTCCTAACTTTTTAGAATATGGCTTGCAAGTAACAACCTATTTTTTCTTTATTTTTGTCTGATCGTCTATTAACAGGCTTCCGTTGTAGTTTTCTTTTCTTAATCTTTCTTTTATATAAATACGGTTTCGATGTATATCATCTACTTCTTTTTTTACAAAATTAGATTCAGCTTCAGCTAATAGACTTTCTATCCCTTCAACGCCGCTATCGATATTTCTTGAATCTGTTATTATATTTTTAATTATAGCATCGGCAATTGCGTCATATAACGTATCGGGATTATTTTTTTTGCCCCTTGCACTTTTAGCATCAAGCAACATCACTAAAGAAGGTTTGCTTTTAGAGGCTCTTACATTTTCACTTGCAACCCGCTTCTTTTCCTTATGTTGTTTAGTGGATATAATAGAGTAAAAAAGTGTAAATATTTTCTCCTTAATAGAATCACTCTTTTGCTTCTTTTTTACCATATTGTTGTAAAATCCCTACTTAAAGCTCAATAATAGTAAATTCTAAATTTATTTCTTATAAGAAAAACGTAATTACCCGAAAATACGAAATAAAAATAATAAGTTTACTTAATTATTTTTATAAAGTATTTCGCCAATTGCCAAAGGCAATTATAGGGTAATCTCATAAGATCGCCCTATAGTTTTCTAAACAAAACTCGGGCGATGACGTAAGTGAATACAGAATTTACTATAATAACCGTAAAATCTTAACAGATAATCATTAACATTCCGTTAACACAATAACGTTACATTTTGGCAGGGAGGAAGGGAAGATTTTTTAGTCATGTGACGGCATCGCCTACAATAAATTTAAAACCTCTCAAAAAATCATTGATAGGCATAGCTTTTTTGCCTTGTCGCTGTATTACCGCAGGGGTGAAAAAACCGTCTTTTATTGCTATAGTAGGCTTATCATCAATTATTTTTCCAAATTCATAATTGTGTGAGGCTTCTTTAAAAGATGCTTCTAAGACCTTAAATTTTTCATTTTTATAAGTAAAAAAAGCTCCGGGAAAAGGGCAAAAAGCCCTAACTCTTGCAGAAAAATTAGCAACAGTTTCGTTGCAATTTAGCGAAGCTTCATTTTTATTTATTTTTTCGGCATATGTAGCCTCACCTTCTTGTTTTACAGCTACTATTTTATCTTTTTGCTTAATATATTTTACGATAAGGTCGGCCCCCATTACGCTCAAAACATCGTGTAATGTGCCTGCCGTCATATCGTTAGTTATTTTCACTTTATCCCAAATTAGCATATCACCGGTGTCAAGCCCTTCGTCCATCTGCATTATTGTAACGCCTGTTTCGCTATCTCCTGCAAGTATAGCCCTCTGTATCGGAGCTGCACCACGCCATCTTGGCAAAATAGATGCATGAATATTTATACATGGACAACTATCAAGCACAGCCTTAGGCAGGATTAACCCATAGGCAACAACTACAGCCATATCGGCATTTGTATCGGCAAATATCTTCTGCTCGGCTTCATTTCTTAATGTTTTTGGGGTACGAACTTCAATATTATACTTTTCGGCAGTTAAATGAACCGGAGATTTGCGTTCTTTCTGCCCTCTGCCTGCCAGTCTTGGAGGCTGTGTATATACGGCTAATATCTCATGCCCGTCATTTATTAATGCCTCAAGGGCAGGAACTGAAAAATCAGGAGTTCCCATAAATATTAGCTTCATAACAAAAACTAGCTATCATTGTTTATTATTAGTTTTTTTACTTTTTTTACTTTACGCATGATGAAATCACGTTTCATCTTAGATACATGGTCGATAAATACAACACCGTTTAGATGGTCGATTTCATGCTGAACGCATGTAGCCAGAAGCTCGTCACATTCCATTATTTGCTCTTTACCGTTATAATCAAGGTATTTAACTTTAACTACCTTTGGTCTGGTGACTAAAGCCCGTTGCTCAGGAAAGGAAAGGCAGCCTTCCTCATATATATTTTCTTCTTCAGATTCTTCTATTATCTCAGGATTAACCATATAAATCGGCTTTGACAGATCAACGTCACCGATTTTTTCTCCAGCATTTTCATATCTTTTATGGCTTTCGCTCAAGTCCATTACCAAAATACGCTTATGCACCCCAACCTGAACCGCAGCCAAGCCTATGCCTTCACAAGTATGCATGGTTTCAACCATATCATCCATGAATTTTCGCAGCCCATCGGTAACTTCATGTACCGGCTCCGAACAAACTGCTAATCTGGGATCGGGTGCTATAACAAGTGGTAGAACAGTCATAAAAAAATCTTATAAATTTAACAATGTGGCAATTATTGGTGGTGTTCAATAAATATAGTTTTTGTCATACTGAACTTGTTTCAGTATCTTCTTGGTCACGTTAGAGATGCTGAAACAAGTTCGCCTACGACAAAAAAACAAATATTTCAGTACAATTTTTACAAAAACTATATTTATTGAACACTACCTAATTATTAACATACGGGCTTATAAATATCAAGACGGTAGGAATATTACCTATTCCTGACCGATTCTCGGTTTATTACATTTGCAACGTGAGTTCTAACATCATTTTCCTCATAAGGGAGTCTGTTAGGCAGGCTTCCGGCACTTGTAACAAAATCAACAAATAATTGTGCTTCTTCTTTTTTGTATTTATAATCTATAGAGTCTGTCACTTTATCTTCAAAACTCTCATCTGTGTGGTCATAAACTATATTTGTGCCTGACAATTCTTCTTTTGCTCTGTTACAAATAAGTTGCCTTATTATTTCATTACCCAGAATTTCCTGATCAAGCTTTCGACCGGCTTTTTCATCAATTTCATTTTTTTTATAAGGTATTTTTACTGCCATCTAAATCCTTTCTAAAAAGACTACAAACTGCCCAAAAGCCTGCTTCCGTCAAGTCTGATTACATTAACATCAACAACACTTCCTATTTCAAGCTCTTTATTAATTGATATTTCACTAAAATCTTCAGCCCTTGCTATCATGTCTTTTTCAACAACGGCTTTGAGCGTTTTTCCTATATTTTTTTGCAGATGCTTTATTAGTTCTTTTTCTCCTGCCTCCCTAAGTTTGGCGGCTCTTTCTTTCCTTATATCTTTTGCCACTTGAGGCATTTTTGCGGCCGGAGTCCCCTCCCTTTCCGAATATGGAAAAATATGCAAATACTGCAATCCTGCTTCGCTTATCAAATTTAACGTATTTTCAAACATTTCATCAGTTTCAGTGGGGAAACCTGCAATAATATCCGCACCAAAAGCCGAATCGGGTCTTAGCCCCCTCACTTTTTGAGTGAAATCTACTACATCTTGTCTTTTATGCCTTCTTTTCATACGCTTTAAAACCATATCATCACCTGCCTGCAAAGATATATGGAAATGCGGCATTAATCTTGGCTCATTTTCAATAAGTCCGTATATATCATTATCTAATTCCGCCACATCTACAGATGAAAGGCGTAATCTGGACAAGTTTGGAACTAACGCAAGCAACCTTCTGAGCATTTGTCCCAATGTAGGCTGTCCCGGCAAATCCTTGCCGTAATCGGTTATATCCACCCCCGTTATAACCACCTCATTATAACCTGACTCTACCAGTTGCCTTACCTGCTTTACTATCTCGCCGATTGGAACGGAGCGGCTGTTTCCCCTTCCATAAGGAATAATACAAAAGGTGCATCTGTGATTACACCCGTTTTGCACCTGAACAAACGCCCTCGCCTTACCTTCTATTGAGCCTACAAAATGAGAGGCGGTCTCTTTGACCGACATAATGTCGTTTACCGATATCTTCTCGCCGAAATTGTAGTTATGGGCGTGCAGCTTTTCTTCATTACCGAGGATTTTATCAACCTCCTCCATTTTGGAGAATTTTTCAGGAGAAATCTGTGCAGCACAACCCGTAACAATAATTTTAGCATTGGGGTTATTACGCCTTGCCCTTCTTATAGACTGCCTTGCCTGCCTTTCAGCCTCTTTTGTAACCGAGCATGTATTGAAGACGATAACATCATCAAGTCCTGCAACCAGAAGATTGCTTTTTATAACCTCGCTTTCATAAGCGTTTAATCTGCACCCGAACGTTACTACTTCCTGTTTCATAGCAAAATACCTTTAAAAACAGTTGCTACGGCTCCGGTCATATTAACCCTGCCGTTTATGTAACTGATATGCAAATCTCCACCTAGCAAATTGACTTGAACGTCCTGCTCGACCAATCCCCTTAAATTTGCAGCCACAACCGCAGCACAAGCCCCTGTTCCGCAGGCTTTTGTTTCACCTGCTCCACGTTCCCAAACTCGTAATTTTATTTGCTTTTTCGATATAATCTGTGCAGCGGAAATATTCGCCCTTTGCGGGAACAACTCGTTAACTTCCAATTTCGCACCGCAATTTTGCAAATCAACGTTGTCGACATTTTCTACAAAAAACACCCCATGCGGATTGCCCATACTGACGGCAACACCGTCTTTTAACTCCCCTGAGCTTATGGGAAGGTGTAACGTATCGGTATCTTGCGACAAAGGTATATCCTGCCAACCGGTTTTTGCGATTCCCATATCAACCAAAACCGAATCATATCCTCTTTTTTCGCAGTTTAGAATCCCTCCGACCGTTTCTATAGAAACTTTTTCGCTGTTATTCTCTTGCATAATTATCCATGCAACGCATCTTGTAGCATTACCGCACGCACCCGACTTACTGCCGTCAGCATTATAAAAGTTTACGAAACAATCTGCTTTTTGGGAACCTTCTATTAAAACAAACTGGTCACAGCCTACACCAGTATGACGGTCACATATTTTTCGGACTTCGTCACTTGTAAAAGAATAATTTTTCTCACGACCGTCAATAATGACAAAATCATTGCCTAAACCGTGCATTTTTAAAAAAGGTATATTTTCCATAATCCTGACTTTAATACCTTATTTTTAGCACTAAATAAAGCATTTTTATTACAGATTACACTAAAAAGAAAAACGTCATCCCCCGAATTTTCGTAGAAATTATAGGGGGATCTCATTTAAAATTATAGAGATCAACGAACAAGTCGGGGATAAAAATCCTAACTCTTGAAACAAAAATACTATAATCATCTAATAAGATCGCCCTATAGTTTTCTAAAGAAAACTCGGGCGATGACGTAAATGGATTAGCGTATGAAAAAATATATGTTTATTGAACACTCCCGATTACAAAATATTGATATGGCTTTGATTATAAACTTCAATTGCAGGACCATAGTAATATTCAACCCAACCTTTAACTATTACTTCCTTATTTACTAAATCTTCTATCTGATAACCTGCGAAGTTACCTAAATTTTCCTTAGCTATTTTTACGGTAAAATCTGTTTTCCAGTCATCTGCGAAATTGATATACATATTATTTTTAACGAGTTTTACTCTTTTTACCCTACCCTTTACTACCTTAAACTTATTTACGTGATTTTTAGTATTTGTTTCTATTTCTGCCCGACTAAGAAATATTTGTTTATCCCTTGACCACAAGCCTATCTGTAAATTTCTGGCGTTATTTTCTGCTTCAACAATTTCTTTATCAACAGCTATATCTTCAATATTATAATTTAAAACATAACCACCGCTCAAAAGCTTTTTATAAACGCTACCACCTCCTGCTTTAATATCGTCAACTATGGAATTGTTATACAAGTCTTTTGATGCATCGACCACCACCGCCTCAACACTATCACTTCCTATTATACTATTGATATAGCTTGAATATTCTTTATGCATTTCTGACGGAACATACATATTTTTTATTTTAACATTAGTGCCGTCATCAAGTTGTAACAATCCGTTTTTACTTACCCCTATTACATTATATCCGGCATATGAAATATTATTCATAAACAGGCATAGAAACAGTATGTTAAATAATATATTTTTCATTTCTTAATCTAAAATTAACTATTTATGTTATATAATATAAACTTAATTTAGAGTGTTTTACCTTTTTAAAAATGCTGTCATCCCTGTGAATTTTCGTAGAAAATTATAGGGGATCTCAGTCTAATTTGTAGAGATCCCCGAACAAGTCGGGGATGACAATTCTAACTCTTGAAAAGTTAAAATACTATAGAGTGCTCGATAAATATAGATTTTGTATGACGTTTTTATATGTCGAACACTCAAACTTAATTAACATTATTATATATTAGTTATTATGAAAAAAGAACAGAGTGGATTTTCGTTAGTTGAGTTATCCGTATCAATTGTCATTATAGGCTTTATAATGGCAGCCATAGTGCAAGGGAAAAATATACTCGACAACGCTCAAATTCGTTCTATCATCAGTCAATTTTCCGAACACCAAACATCAGCGAATAGTTTTAAGTTAAAGTACCTACAATATCCGGGCGACTTTGACGAAGCCGTTGCACACTGGGATATAGGGACTAATGATATTGAAGACGGCAATGGTGATGGAAAAATTCAATTCGTTCAAGGTGGGGTATATGAGGGCTATAGGGCTTGGCAACACCTTACATACGCCAGAATGACCAAGGCTAATTATTTAGGAACAGAAACAACAGGAGCAGCTCAGCTTGAATCTGACATTCCCAAATCCAATCAAATAGGTGGATTCGTATTTGAACACGGACTATTAGCAATGACAAGCGGGAATGTAATTGCACTTGGAATACCGCTTGCGTCTACTACAACAATTAATTTAGGCAGCTCACTAACCGCTCAACAGGCATTTGCGATTGATAACAAATCAGACGGAGGAAACCCTTCAACAGGCAAGGTAAGGTCTATTGAGGGCAACGGCTCTACCGCAGGCACATGCGTAGATGCTAACGGTGCCGGAACAGCTGACGACCTGTATAATATAAGTTCGGGAGGCAGGAATTGCATTATAGGAATATCGTTTACTGAAACGCCTTAAGTATAGTAAATTTGCATTTAATTTACCCTCGGTGTCATCCTATGAAAAAAATTTAGTAAAATTTTTTATCATGGGATCCAATTCCACTATAATTTGTTTTACTAGACAAATTCGTGGAATGACAAAGATACGTAAATTAACTTCAAATTCAATATACTAATTCGAAAAAGATATCTTCACACTATTTTCATCTTGCTTTCTCTCAGCAACTCCCGCCGCCTGAACGTGAACCATGTCACCGGTCAGCCCTGCTTCAAGCATAGCCGACCTAACCGCTATAGCCCTTTTTAAGGATATTCTCCTTGCGTTTTCTATCTTGTTACTTGATGCGTAACTAACTATAGCTACTTTTTTATTAGAATCTTTTATATTCTCAACAAGCTTATTGATTTTTTCGTTATCACTTTTTGTCAGCTCAAGCTGGTCTTCGTTAAAATCAATTTTTAACAAACCTTCAGATTTTGGCGTAGCTGCAATATTCTTCGTATTTAACAATTCCATTTCGCTTGACGGAACAACTATCATGTTACCCACAAGTTCGGTAACTTTTGAAGGGATAGTATTATTTCCACCAACATTAGCGACCGATGACGAACCTAAAACCGAACGGTTTATAACAACATCATTAGGGTGTTTGTTTTTCTTTAATGTTTTAGCTATGTCCTCAAGATATAATATACCGTCACTATCGGTTACTGTTTGTTCAGGAGCCTTTTGCTCGGTATCTTCCTGTTTTATATCTTCATTTGATGACAACTCATCTGATTTTACAGGATTAGACGAGGGACTACGCTTCATGTCAACTTCGGCTTCGACTTCAACTTTTTCTGCTTCCTTATCTTTCTTTAAAAGACTTTTAAACTTAGAAAGGTCTACTTCCTCCTTCTTCTCGGACTCTTGTGTGCCTAAAGCTTTTAATCTAGCTTTTTCAAGGGCTTCTTCCCACTTTTTATCACTTATAGGGTCGTAATTCTTTTCATTTTCAATATTAGCCTGAGAAGAAACTACAGGTGTCTTTTTCTCGGCAGAAACAACATCAGGAACTTTATTTACATTTTGTTCTTTTTTATCCGATACTTTTTGTGTTTTGTCTTCAGTAATATTTTTAACCGAAGGAGCAATTGCCGCCGCCTGTTTTTTCTTTACTTTTTCAACTACCCGAACATTATCCGCCTCTTTGTTTTCCGAACTCCTTACAACCGGAATTACCTTTTTTTGCACCTTCTTAACATCAGAAGCATCCTCCGTTAAAGGCTTCACTCTCGGCTTGGGAGCTTCTTTACTAACTTGCTCATTTTCAACGAGATTAGGCAGAATTATGTTCGTATTATTTCCTAATGCTGCAATATTCTCATTTTTCTTTTTTATATCTGCGTCCAGAGTTTTCATAATATCTTCCGGCACGTTCCAATCACTTAAGTTACTAACGCCGTCCAAATCAACAGGCTTTGTATAGTCTTCCGTATAATCCTGCACTATTTTATCAAGTTCGCTAACTTCAACCGGTATCAATGCTTTATTTTCTTCCTCAGGGCTTTTATATTCATTTATTTTTTGCGGAACATCAATTTCCTGAGTCTTATTTACTTCATTTTTTGCAACATCAGGCTGTTGTTGCGGAGCGGCTTTGTCATTACTATTACGGACTTTTATATTAAGTTTATTTTCTTTGTTTATTTCTCCCTTTTCCTGCTCGCTATCATTAAAAGAAAATAAATCTTTTACCTTTTTATTAACAATACTGATAAAGCTATCTTCTTTTACAAGCCCGCTTTTCGTGCTTATATCATCGGATTTTTCAGGCTCTTTAGGTACTACAACAGGTACATTTTTTATATCATCGACCAATTCGGACTCGTTTTCGTACAGCTTAACTTCTTTTACATCGGGAAGTTCTTTTTCATAATCGTCATTTTGTGAAAATTCGTCATCTTCGATAATTTCTATATCATCATTAAAAACGGTATTTTTATTCGGTAATTTCTTAGGTATGCCGGATAATTCTGCCGGCTCCTGTGAATATTGACTATCTTCATTATTTACACGTTTAGGCAATATTCTATTTGTATATTCCTCTTCTTTTTTCTCCGACTTAGGGAAGTTATAGTAACTTACACTAGAAGAAGCCTTTTTATTATCGGCATTATTTTCACGCGGCACTTCCGTAACCTTAATGAAACTTTGTCTGCTTCCGGGCATTTGGTCAAAATATATCTCTTTAGCCGGAGCCTTTTCCTTGCTTAGCTCGACCACTTCATTATTTTCCGTATGGGACTCGCTTCTTTGGTTTTGTTCGCTTCCGGGCTTTAACCTTGGAAGCAAAATATTATCAAGAACATTCTCGGTTGATTCGGCTATAGTAACCGGCGATGAGGTAACTTTCTCAGTGCTATATGGCTTTGATATCGGCGATGGCAGGGAATCTTGTGAGTTGTATTTATCGGCTATTTCATGTCCGATATTAGGATCTTGCCATACTTGATTAGGATTTTGCCAAACCTGCGACTTAGGTTGCCTTGTCGGAAGCTGTTCTATGTAACCCTGATATTGTTGAGGTTGTCTTTCAACATACGGGTCATTTTGACGGACGTTAGGATTATAACTTTCAGGATATCTTTTTTGCGGTTGATTATTGACATAATCATTTTGCTGATAATTACCGGAATTGTTATTACGCCCTACGGCTCTTCCTTGCGATTCTTGCATCGCCCTATATTGAGCCTCTTTTATTCTGCGTTCTTCTTCTTTTAGCCTTGCTATTTCCCGATTCCGCAGTTCTTGTATTGCGGCAAAGTTAACCTCAACCGAAGGTAGTTCCACACCGGTTCTAAAACTTCGGGAATACGCTGAATCTGCATTATAAACACCCGTGAATAAGAAAGTGCTTAACAACAAATTTAATTTAAAACCGTATTTTATTTGCATTTTTGTATCCTGAATAACCGTTTCGGTAAAATAATATAACAAAAAAATATAATAATTAAACTAAAAAGTAATTTTAGATACAAAAGGATACAACGAAAACAAATTATACTAAACAAGAATTTTACTATTTAACAAAATTTTTCATGAACAACGGCTCAATATCAGCGTTTGAGGCAATTATACTATTCTTTTCAAACATTTTCTTTTTGCCGTTAATATCTGAGACAACACCCTTTGCCTCACTGATAAGCAGAACGCCCGCCGCTATATCCCACGGCTTTGCACCATTATGAATAAAACAGTCGAATTTTCCTGCGGCAGTATATGCGATAGCCAAAGCGGTTGAGCCTATACAACGTGTTGCCATAAATTCTTTTGTAATATCAACGCCTTCCTTAATGTCCGTGCTGAATGACCCCACCGCAAGCAATGACTCGGATAATTTACTTCTGGAACTCACTCGCAATCTTGTTGCACCGGTTGCATTAGCCGTTTCAAGCCACGCACCCAGCCCCTTAGCAGCCCAAAAAGTTTCTTTCAATATAGGGGCTTCGGTTACACCTGCAATAATTTCTCTTTGACCGTTGGGTAATTTTTTTTCAAGACCGATAGTAATACAAAAATATGGAAAGCCGTGCATAAAATTATTTGTTCCGTCTATCGGATCGATAATCCAGCAATATTCATCATCAGAGCCTTTAATGAAGCCTGCTTCTTCCGATAGTACGCAATACCCTTCCCTTGCCTTTTGCAGTTCTGCGATAAGTATAGACTCGGCTTTTAAGTCGGCAGAAGTTACAAATTCCCTTGCACCTTTTTTTGAAACCTGTAAATTTTCTACTTCGTAAAAGTCACGTATCACAGCTTTTGACGCTTTACGAATGGCGTCCATCATTATCTTTACTACCGCAGGGTATGTTTCCATAAATTATTAATCCTTTGCTCTTTCAACATACTGACCGTCAGCAGTTTTTACTAAAACACGGTTTCCTGCCTCAACAAAGGTAGGAACCATTATCCTGACACCGTTGGAAAGAATGGCAGGTTTATTAGAAGATGCTGCCGTCTGACCTTTTACCACGGCATCTGCCTCAACTACTTCAACCACCACTTCTTCTGGCAATTCAACGGCAATCGGTTTGTTTTCATAGCTAACAACCGTAATCATCATTTCATCTTGCAAGAATGCCACAGGTTCACCTACTAAATCAATAGGAACATGCACCTGCTCATAACTATCTAAGTCCATAAGGACAAGTTCCTCGCCTTCAGTATATAGATATTGATATTCTTTTTCATCTAGATACGCACGTTCAACATCTTCGCTTGACCTGAACCTTTCATTAAGCTTAGTGCCGCTTTGTATGTCTTTCATTTCAGTCTGAATATACGCACCGCCTTTTCCCGGTTGCGTGTGGGATATTTTTGAAACAACCCATAGCCTATTATTATAAACAAGAACATTACCCGGACGGATATTATTTGCACTCATTTTCATATTTGTAACTCCAAAACCAATAGATATTTTATCAATTGCACATCATATGCAAAACAATAAATTTAACAATCTATATTTTAGGGATTATTAAAATAGACGTTATGTTTAAATGAGCATTGGGAATTTAAGTTTTACAAATAAACTGTACATAGAACTGTTGACATTCCAATTATTTTAATTTACTTAATGATTATGGGCAAAGTTTATTCTTAATTAAAAATGATGGGATAATTAACTATCTAATGACAATAGATATGGAATCTCTAAGATTTGTCATGGTGAATTTATTTGTAATAAGTTACTTCTTATTACTATCTTGGTTTTGTTTGAATATTAAAAAAGACCTTTCTGAATCTGAAGCAAGTCTTGGTCAGGCTAAGAAAAAAAGTTTTATTATAGAGAAGATATTTAAATCTATCAAGGCAGTAATAAGTATATTATTGGTATGGCTATGTTTTCTCTATTTTTCTAACTTGAAGGATATTTATAATCATTACTTAGTAGCGGTAGATTCAAAGAATACAATAGACGGTGAAAGTATTTTTAATAATCTTTCTTCATCACTTGGATTAGGGGTAATATCCTTTATATTATCAGTTATTTTTTTCTTTGTTTCGTTTGTAAACTTATTCAGGTGCAAACTGTCTGCACTGCTTAAAATGAATACGTATTTTCCGCTATTCGTCATTAATTTATCCGTGACCTGTATCTATATATTTGCGGCTTTAATTTTGTATTTAGGATTAGGTAGTGGGCATCATTAAGACTTTTTAGGTTTGCTGTATTGCTGCTCCCCAAAACGTTAACATTAACGTAACTAGAAACCATGCAATTAAAATAAAAATAGATATGTTGTAAATAACAAAGAACGATGGCCTTGTGACAGCCACTATTGATCGTAAGATTGAAAGGTATGGGGTATCTGAAAAGCTACTTTTTATTACCCTGAGTTGGGGTTTTATTTTAAAGGCTATTTTTGCTTTAGATATGAGATTGTGTTCATCGGAGTTGAGTGTATTATAAGTTTCTGTGACGAATTCTTTGGATTTCGATAATGTGTTCCTTAATTCTTCTTTATATTCTGCATTAGAATTAATTACACTAAAAGTCGTTCTAATATGACTTAACTTGTATACACGAACAAAAAGGACATAGCCTATAATAGTGGGAACATAAGAAATCAAAAATAATAATGGCATGCTCCATAGTGGGAAGGCATTTTCGTTATGAATCTTAAGAGCTATCGTAAACAAGATAGTGTTTGAAATAAGTGCAATAATTAAGAAGAAAAATAGGTATGTTTTTCTTGCAAGTGCGAATTGCTCTAATTTCATAAATATTTTGTCCAAAATATCTATAATTGTTGTATCACCTTGAGAGTTATGTATCAAAATCTATCCCCAGCATCGTTTAAGCACAATCATCCAATAAAAGCAGTTAATATTAATAAATAATACCACAAAACGAGATATTTACAAAGTATTGATTGGCGACAGGTTATATTTGTTTGAGATTGTGATGTTTCAATAAATACGCTTGAAGCTGCAAACCATACTTTCCCTTTTAAATTTCCTTTAAATGAAGAAAATAAACTAACAAGCAAAGGAATTGAGAATCTATTTTCAGAGGAGCTGTTTGCAGATTTTATATCATTTACCAAAAAATCTCTCGGAGGTGAAATTAAAGTTTTTGATAATAGCAGAAAGAAGTGCTTTGAAAAAATGATTTCAAAAAGAAGTAATATCGAAGATTTTAAAAACTTTCATCCTCTAAAGAGTGAAATCCAAAAAATTAAAAATTCAGGAAGCGTCGAGTTAAAGAAAGTAAGTTAACTTTTTGGTTGTACCCCCTAAAAAATGTTAACCCAGAGTGGATTAGAACCATCGACCTAAAAATTAGAAATCTGTTGCTATCCTAGTCTCGCACACGGCTAATCAATAACCTTCAAAACATTTTCCGGCGGTCTGCCTATTGCTGCTTTTGAACCGTTTACTACAATAGGTCGCTCAATAACTTTCGGATTTTTTTGCATTAATGTGATTATTTCATCGTCAGACAGGCTGTTATTATCAAAGCCGGCTTCTTTATATATAGCCTCTTTTTTACGCAGAATATCCCTTGCACTTATACCAAGCGATTTTATAATTTTTTTTATCTCATCTTTAGAAGGGGTATCCGCAAGATATTCGACGATTTCCGGCTCAACTCCGTTATCCTTTAGAAGCTGCAATGTCTGACGGGATTTTGAACATCTGGGATTATGATATATAACAACACTCATACTTTATCCGTTACATTTTAATATTATTCAATATATAGCCCAGTATAAGTATTTGAGGCAAGGTTACAAGGGGTAAAAACAACGAAATCTTCCATGATTTTGTTGTCTCCTTAATTGCAATAATCTCGGTATAATCGGTTGAAACACCCGCCATAAGGAATGCAAAACTATTACCCGGAGCCTTTCCCCTATTCATTATATCTGCAGCTATCGGAGTTGAACCTTCCGAACAAACTTCTATTATCGTTGCCGCAACTAAAGTTAAAAGCAGACCTGCAACAGTCGGTCCGAATAATGCGTGAAAGTTATCCGCGGATACAAAAGTTCTTATCAAAGCCGCCAGCAAAACACCAAGCAATATCCAGCGTACTATCATTCGTGAACTTTTTATGCCTGAAATCAAAACATCTTTGATAAATAACATGTTAATATCAGACATTGAAAATTGCTTTTTAATTTCTTTGAAAAAATCAAAATTATCAGGCAAATCTATTTTATTAGGATTTTGCGGAAGAATCTTCTTATCTTCCAGCTTGTTAAATATAACACCCGAAATAACGGCAATGACAAAAGACAGCAACAAAAAAGTCAATGTCCATTTGAATCCGACTAATGCAAAAAGTATGAATGTTAATGAAAAAGAATTCCACGGGCTTGCAATTAAAAAAGCCATAGTCTGACCGAGGCTTGCCCCTCTTTCATATAATTTCATGCCTACAAGCAATATACCGTGACTGCATAAGTCGAGCAACACGCCCGCACATGTGGCACGCAAGATAGAGCCTAGTCCCCTTTTTCTGCCCAATACCGATATTACGAAATCACGGGGTATTTTATCTAAAATGCCCACAAATATAATGCCGAGAAGAATTCCCCACCACATCTTGTTAAGCAACTCGAAAACCGCAGTGGACATATCATTTAAAACGGATACATCAGATACTTGGGCTGAAAATATCAAGTGAAAAAAATATAACGGAACGATACATATTATGCTTCCCCATAATATAAAATCTATTTTCTTTTTTTCGCTATGACAGTGTCCCATAAAATCAACACTCTATGCGTCAAGGTTAGATACCTTCAAGGCATTTTCCTGAATGAACTCACGGCGAGGCTGAACCACGCCACCCATCAACGTAGAGAAAACCTCTTCAGCTTCATCAACATCACCGATTTTTACTTGCAATAACGTCCTGTTATCAGGGTTTAAAGTAGTTTCCCATAGCTGATCGGGATTCATTTCTCCGAGTCCCTTAAAGCGTTGAACCGTCATACCTTTACGCCCTGCTTCCATAATTTCATTATAAAGCATTGAAGGTGTATCGACAGGAGTCGAGCCGTTTTTAGTTTCCAACAAAACACGCCCCTTAAACACTCCGTCAAGCTCTTTGATTACGGAATTGATTTTTACTGCCTCCGGCGTAGATAAAGTTCCTTTATCTAAAGTCTGAGTTTCGGTAACTCCTCTTAATAGCCTTGTAAGTACAAGCTCACCTTTTTCGTTTAAGCTTCCTTCCCAACAGCCGAGTATAGGGTCGTTTATACTTTCGTTAAGCCCGTCTGCTACTTTCTTGGCTTTTTCTACATTACCTAAAGATTCTTCATTTAATGCATTTGCCAATGCTGCCGCCTGAACTATTTCAGCAGGCGCGCGTCTTGTAAGAGTCTTTACCTGATTAACAAACTCCGCTGATTTTTTTATAATATCTTTTAAATCGTTACCGGCTCTTTGTTCGCCATCCGACCTTCTTAAAACCGCTCCGTCCATAGCGGAATCTATCAGATAATTTTGCAGTTCTTTTTCATCTTTTAAATAAACCGCCTTATTACCCCTGCGAATCCTGTATAAAGGAGGCTGGGCAACATACAAATAGCCTTTTTCTATAAGTTCGGGCATCTGGCGGTAGAAAAATGTTAAAATCAAGGTTCTGATATGCGCACCGTCCACGTCCGCATCCGTCATTATAACTACTTTATGGTAACGAGCTTTCTCGATATCAAAATCATCTCGCCCTATTCCCGTACCAAGTGCCGTTATTAACGTTCCTATTTCCTGCGAGGACAGCATCTTATCGAACCTTGCGCGTTCTACGTTCAATATTTTACCGCGAAGGGGCAATATTGCCTGATTTTTTCTGCTTCTACCCTGTTTTGCAGAACCGCCTGCCGAATCCCCCTCCACTATAAATATCTCGGAAAGAGCGGGGTCTTTTTCCTGACAATCTGCGAGCTTTCCGGGCAAATTTGAAATATCAAGGCTTGTTTTTCTACGTGTTAAATCACGTGCTTTACGGGCTGCCTCACGTGCTATTGCAGCTTCAACCGACTTATTAACTATTATTTTAGCTTCACTCGGATTTTCTTCAAGCCACTGGGAAAGTTTTTCATATACAACGCCTTCTACTACAGGACGCACCTCGGAACTTACCAGCTTGTCTTTAGTTTGCGAAGAAAATTTAGGGTCGGGAACTTTCGCCGATAATATGCAGGTTAAACCTTCACGCATATCATCACCGCTTAGGCTTACTTTTTCTTTTTTAAGCAATCCTGAAGAATTTGCATAATTGTTTATTGCACGGGTTAACGCACCTCTAAAACCTGCAAGATGCGTTCCTCCGTCCCTTTGACGGATATTATTTGTAAAACACAACACATTTTCATGGTAGGAGTCGTTCCATTCCAAAGCCACTTCCACACTAACACCGTCGGGAGCCTCGCCACTTACCACTATAACAGGGTGTAACGCCGTCTTTGTTCTGTCCAGATACTTAACAAATTCCGCAGTTCCGCCATCATACTTAAATTGAGTCTCAACGGGTTCCTCGTTCCTATGGTCTTTAAGAACAATATGAACGCCTGAATTTAAAAACGCCATTTCACGTATTCTATGTTCTAAAGTGGAATAGCTAAATTCTATCTGTGTGAACGTCTTGTCAGACGGATGGAAAGTAACTCTCGTTCCTTTTTTGCCCTCCGCATCACCTAATGTTTCAAGATGCCTTACGGTATCACCATGCTCAAATCTGGCACTATATTCCTTGCCGTTACGCCAGATGGTCAGCTCCAGCCAGTCAGACAGTGCATTTACTACCGAAACACCCACACCATGCAGTCCGCCGGATATCTTATATGAATTAGAATCGAACTTACCGCCGGCATGTAGCTGTGTCATAATCACTTCGGCAGCAGAAACCCCTTCTTCTTCGTGCAAATCAACAGGAATACCGCGACCGTTATCCGTAACCGAGCAGGAACCGTCAGGATTTAAAATAACCTCCACCTTGTCACAATGACCTGCCAACGCCTCATCAATGGCATTATCCAGAACTTCATACACCATATGATGTAAGCCCGTTCCGTCGTCCGTATCGCCTATATACATACCGGGGCGTTTTCTTACAGCTTCCAGCCCTTTTAGCACCTTTATGGAATCCGCACCATATTCTTCTATCGGCTTTACGTTCTCTGTCATTCTCGCTTGTACACTCATATTATATTAACTTATATTAACCTTATACTAACTTCCGTTTTTTTAGCTGACCTCAGCCTAAAAAACATACAGCCTAATCAAGCCAACCGCAAGGAAAATGAAAGATTTTATAATGCAAATACAATCTTTTTTCAGTTAAAAAACTTTAATTAACGCAAAACCAAACAAACAACGAAATATCGTTGCCTTTTAGTAACAGATATAATATAAGAATAGCTTAATTATAGTAACTTTGAATTTAATTTACCTATAAATTAAATTCAAAGTTACTATGTTTTTAATTTTAGGAGTAAAATGTTCGGGCAGAATCCAATTCGCAAACCTGAAAAAGGTGACGGCTCAATATTGCAGGTGCAGGAGATCTTCCCTACTTTTCAGGGGGAAGGACCGCTTGTAGGTCACCCTGCAATTTTCATAAGGCTTGGCGGCTGTAACCTAGCTTGCGACTTTTGCGATACCGAATTTGAAACCTTTGCAGACAAATCCGTAGATGAAATCATTGAAACTGCAAACAACCTTTCGGGAAAGAGCTATAACAATTTCACTCACAAACTAATCGTTATAACAGGCGGAGAGCCGCTCAGACAACCAATAGAAAAGCTATGCGATGAATTGATAAATAACGGTTATAAGGTGCAAATAGAGACTAACGGGACGCTATACCGCAATGTACATAAAGATGTCAGTATAGTTTGCTCGCCCAAGACAACAAATAATTACACCCCTATCCGTGACGACCTGCTGCAACGCCTTGATTGCCTGAAATTTATTATCTCGGCAACGCACCCTCTATATCAGGACATAGGCGATGTCGGTCAAGATAAATACGATATACCCGTCTATATCCAGCCCATGGACGAACTAAACGCAAAAAAAAATCAGAATAATCTGGAATACGCTATAAGGCTCGCATCGAAAAAAGGCTATAATATATCACTGCAAACACATAAAATTATCGGCATTGAGTAGAATATTTTATAATTTTTAGGCTATCATTTTTATAAAAAAAATGCTATAATACAAGCTATGGATAAAAAAATTATAACTATTTCATTCTTAGTTTCGGTTTTTGTGCTATTTGCAAATAATGAGGCAATAGCTGCTGCTAATGCATGCAGTTCAGGCTCATCGCAAGTATTTAGTCCGTTAACTTACTATATAGCTTTATTATATATGGCAGCTTGCCTGTTTTTTCCTCAGTTGAAAAATGCCGTGAAAAGGCTTGTGCATAATGTAAAAAATTCACTTGTTAAAGTGAAAGCTCCTATAGCAAAAGAATCAAACGTCTAAAGAGGCTAAGTCTTCAACCGTATCAATATCGGCTAAAGCCTCAAGGGCTAACACATCGCCTAACGGCTCTATTTTTCTTGAAAAATTTTCCATAGTGTCATTTCGGCTATATTCAACGCTGACCCACAAATCTTTAGGAATCGGTTTGTTACCGCCAAACAGATAAAAACCGCCATCAAAGGTAGGACCAAAAACAAATCTGCCCTCTTTTGCAATTTCAGCGGCACAATTTATATGTTCGGGGCTAATATTAGGGCTGTCTGAACCTATTAAAATTACATATTCATGCTTTTTAAGCAGTGAGGTATAAATATTATACATTCTTTCACCAAGACACCCCTCCCCCGTATAAACAGCCTTTAGGCTTTTCCACATAGCCTTTTCAACTCCGGCTTCTTCTCCTACCGCCCAATAAGGTTCAATAGATTCATCAATATTTAACAATACGTCCTGAACATTTTCCACCATGGTAAGATATACTTCTTCCGCCCTTTGCTTGCCTATATCCTTTGCAAGCCTTGTCTTAATAGGGGAAAGCCCCGGAGTCTTTACAAAACATGCTACCGCTCCACTCATAAACTCACGCCTTTCATTAATTTTTTCCATTCTGGAAACGCCTGTGACAGCCACATTTTCTGATGACGCATTGTAATATTAAACCAACCGTTCTTTTTATATTTTCTTGAGCTTGTCAATATAGTTTCACCCGTACAATAAATCTTAACACCTGCCTGCTTTGCATGCCACACAAACAAATGATCCTCACCATATTCGGTGTTATTGGGGAAACCGCCTATCTTATCGAACAATTCTTTTTTGATACAAAAACCCTGATCCCCAAAAGGTGTCCTAAGCAATTTTGAACGGAACCTGACACCTATCTCGTTTATTAGCATAAGGTTAGGACCGTCACTTAAAAACCTTAAATTAAAATAGTGAAGCCCTTCAGGGTATTTTTTTATTGATTTTTTCAGGCTGTCGTAAGCGTCTTTTGTAAATCTGCTATCTGCATGTAAAAACCATATGAACTTTGATGAGGCAACGTCAGCTCCGGCATTCAGGCAATTCGCTCTCCCCGACACCGAACGAATCCATTTTACCCTTTTGCCTTTTAGATTACTCACTAAATCAGGCAATTCGTCAAAAGACGAGTCTTTCTCCGAAACTGAAAATATTATTTCCGTTCCTTCCGGTAGTTTATCTAAATCCGGCAGCAGCTTTTTCCACTCTTTATCCCATGAAGCTATGGGAACAACAACCGAAACCGGTTCATTAACTTTTTTGGCTTCGGGCAGTTCCGCCTCATCTTCATCGATTATAACAGCATTAATATTCTTAATATTTTCTTCACCCATACCTCAAACCCTTAATAGATTTAAAAGCTCTTTTTTTTCATCTGACAACGTATCATAAGGCGTAACAACTGCATCTTGCAAACTAATTCTACAACCGCAATTATTATCGGCAACATCAACACTTAGTATATTATTGAGGATTTCTTTTACTTTAACTATGCTTTTGCCATATCTTTGCATAACCTGCGACAAACTCACATAAGTTTCCGGCTCGTCCTGCCAGCAATCATAATCGGTTACTATACCTATTGTACAGTAACATATCTGTGCTTCCCTTGCCAAAAATACCTCAGGCACATTTGTCATACCCACAACATCAGCCTTAACGGCATTTTTAAGAAAGAAACTCTCCGCCTTAGTCCCCAACCTCGGACCATCAACACAGGCATATATTTTTTCTTCATGTAACTTAACATCAACGCCGTCACTTGATTTTTTAACAACAGATGCCAACTCTTTACAAACAGGCTCCGCACTTGAAATATGAGCTACGATACCGTCACCAAAAAATGTTTTTACCCTATTTCCTTTTATATGGTCAAAATACTGATTAGCGATAACGATATCTCCGGGAGCTAGTTCCTGCTGTAGGCTTCCTATAGCCGATACGCTCAATATCTTTGTAACACCCGACTTTTTTAACGCCCATATATTAGCCCTGTAATTTACTTCATGCGGTAAGATAGAATGTTTCTTGCCGTGCCTTGGCAAGAACAAAATATCCCTATCCCCATATTTTGCATGAGTAATTACATCAGATGCACTACCAAAAGGAGTTTCCAACGTTTTTTCGCCTACAATCTCTACTCCGTCTATAGAATAAAGACCTGTGCCTCCTATTATCGCCAGCATGATTTTACCGTTTTTGATTATAATCGCTCTTTTACAGCATCAATATACTGCCGTGTTGTTAGCGGTTTAACGTCATCGGTTGCTATCAGGCTTAAATCTTTAGTCATCTGACCGCCTTCAACCGTATCTACACAGGCTTTTTCAAGTTTTAGGGCAAAGTCGTTAAGCTCTTTGTTATTTTCTTTTTTAGATAAGGCAGACAAAGCCCTTGTCCATGCGAAAATAGACGCAATCGGATTTGTATAGGTATCCTTTCCTTCAAGGTGCTTTCTATAATGCCTTGTTACGGTACCGTGAGCCGCCTCCGTTAACACGGTTCCGCCCGGTACTAACAAAGTTGATGTCATAAGCCCCAACGATCCGAACCCTTGTGCCACCATATCCGACATAACATCGCCATCATAGTTCTTACATGCCCAGACAAACTTACCTTTGGATTTGATAGCAAATGCCACCATATCATCAATTAGCCTATGTTCGTATTTTATACCTGCTTTTTCATATTTTTCCTTATAACTCTCGTCAAAAACCTTGCGGAATATCTGTTTAAAGCGTCCGTCATAAGCTTTTAAGATTGTATTTTTAGAGGAAAAATATAAGTCCCACCCTTTATTTAGTGCATACTCAAAACTAGCACGGGCAAAACTCTCAATTGATGCATCGGTATTGAACATACCCATAGCAACCCCTGCTCCGTCAAAATTATGTATCTCATGCTCTTGCGGCTCGCCACCTTCGGGAGTAAATGTTATCTTAAGGCTTCCTTTGCCGTCTATAACGAAATTCTGTGATTTATATTGCTCTCCATACGCATGGCGACCGATAGTAATAGGGTGTTCCCAGCCGGAAACTAACCGCGGAACGTTCCGACAGATAATAGGTTCTCTGAATAAAGTTCCCCCCAATATATTTCTGGTAGTACCGTTAGGAGAAATCCACATTTTCTTTAGATTGAATTCTTTTACCCTCGCCTCATCAGGGGTAATCGTAGCACACTTAACCCCAACCCCATGCTTTTTAACGGCATTTGCAGCTTCAATTGTAACCTTATCTTCCGTATCATCACGGTTGGGCAGTCCTAGGTCATAATATTCGATATTAATATCAATATATGGAAGTATGAGGCTTTCTTTTATCATCTTCCACATAACGCGTGCCATCTCGTCGCCATCCATTTCAACAATCGTGCAGTTTGTTTGTATCTTGGACATTACTATACCTTTTGTTATAAATATTAATTTATTGAACTAAACTCTACAATATGAATACTAAAATTGCAAACCCCTTATAAGGCTAACTCTCTTCAAATGAAAAAAACGCCCCTGATGATTCCCAGAGGCGTTTTTAATATTATCTAAAACTAACTACTATTATTAAGCAGCCTTTTTATTTTTTACTTGCTCTTTTTTTTTAGAGTTTGCGGCTTTAGATGCTTGCTCTCCCGTTTCAGGAATAGCAATATCAGCCGACAATGAGCCTGCATTAGGATCATTATACATCTTCATGTTAATCTTACCTTCAGATTTAGCCACGATACAAGTAGTGGCGGCATCACCGGTAACGTTAACGGCAGTACGCATCATATCAAGAAGCCTGTCAACACCTATAATAAGGGCAATTCCCTCAACAGGCAACCCGACTTGAGTGAACACCATCGCAAGCATGATAAGTCCGACACCCGGAACACCTGCCGTACCGATGGATGCAAGGACGGACATACCTATAACCGTAAGGTACTCGGTAAAGCCCAACTCGATTCCATAAGCGTTGGCAATAAACACTGTCGCAACACCCTGCATAATGGCAGTACCGTTCATGTTAATTGTTGCACCAAGCGGAATAACAAATGAAGCAACCGAGTTATCTACACCAAGTTTTTCTTCGGCAGTTTCCAATGTAACCGGAATAGTAGCGTTTGAGCTTGCAGAACTGAATGCAAACAATAAAGTGCTACGCATCTTTTTCATGAATATTAACGGGTTCAATCCGGCTATCATGAACAAACCGCTGAAAGTACCCACAAAGTGAATAACAAGAGCCGCTACCACAGTAAAGAAATATCCGGCCATAGGCATAATAGCCTCAATACCCTGCTCAGAGAAAGTTTTGGCTATTAGGCAGAATACACCGTAAGGAGCAAGCGACATAACAATATGAACCAAGTCCATCATAACCACGTTAAAACTTGCAATTCCTTTTGCTACACCTTTGCCTTTTTCACCCGCTTTAATAATTGCGATACCTAAAAATATACATGCGGTTATAACTTGCAGCATTTCACCTTGAGCCATTGAGCCGATTATATTGCTAGGCACAAGTGCTATCATAACATCACTAAATGCCGGAGCTTCTTTAGCCTGAAAAGCCGCAGCCTTAGCATTTTCAATATCAAACCCTTCACCGATTCCAAATGAAATAGCTAAAAACAAACCGAACGATATAGCTATTACGGTCGTGAACATAAACACGGCAAAAGCCTTTCCGCCAGTCCGTCCTAATGCCCTCAGGTCATTCATGCCGACTATCCCCTCTACCAAAGAGCAGAAAACCAGCGGTACAACCAACATTGTAAGCGACTGAATGAACATTTTTCCAAGTATGTAGAAAATACCACCTGTTATATATGTCTGAACAAACTCAGATTCAGAGGCAAATTTATTTAAAATAACACCGACAACCAATCCTGCTAACATGTAGACGAGTATCTTCGTTGTTAGCGTCATTTTGCCTTTTGAACTTCCCGACATTGCAGCTTTCTCCGTTCTATAAATTAAAATTTTCAAAATTGAAAAATGATAAGTACATCATTATTCGCGAAATTTCAAGTACCAGTTACAAAAACAATTTTAGAGTTTTCCACAAATATAGATTTTGTACACATTGTATTGCAAAACTTGTTCATACCGAGCCTGTTATGGGCATCTAATAGCCTTGTATAATAAGATATACAAGACTTCGTTTACTCTGCTTTAGTTATCAACCAAAGAGTTAATGAGGCTATTTAATACTAAAAGTCCACTCTGTGTTGCTATAATATTTCCGTTTTTTTCTTCAAGCAATTTCTCATTTATAAGTAATGCCAGTTGCTTTTTGTTCTTAATTATATCTTCTTTTATGCCTTCTTTTATTCTTAGACCCATCATTATTGCTTCGTAATTTATCTCGTCTTCGCTCAATAATTCGTGTGTTTGTATGCCGTTTCCTTTTTCCTGAACGCTTTTTAACCAGCTATCAGGCGAGTGGGTCATCATTATCGCCGTTTTGCCTTCAAGGGTTATTCTGCTATGCGATCCGGCTCCTATACCAAGGTAATCGCCGTAACGCCAGTATGTCATATTATGTTTTGACTCATAACCTGACTTTGCGTAATTAGAAACCTCATAAGCGGGCAGTCCGTTTTTCTCCATGATTGAGCCTGTCAGATTATAAAAATCTGCCGATAGGTCGTTTTGGGGCATTTTGAACTTTCCCGACCTGTAATCGCTATAGAACTTTGTGCCTTTTTCTATCGTAAGCTGATACAAGGATAAATGTCCTTTTGTGTATGTTAGTGCTTGGGTAAGTTCTTTTTCCCATTGGCTCAAAGTCTGGTCGGGGAGGGCGTATATTAAGTCGAAGCTGTAATTATCGAATATCCGAGCTTTTTCTACAGCTTTTAATGCCTCTGACGAGCTATGTTCTCGCCCGAGAAACTTAAGATTATCATTGTTTAAGGACTGCACCCCAAGGGATACTCTGTTTATTCCTGCGGTCTTGAAGTCATTGAATTTTTTTAATTCAACAGATGTGGGGTTTCCTTCCAGTGTAATCTCTATATTACTGTCAAAATTAGCTATTTTACTGAATTTACTGATAATTGCATCTGCGATAAACGGCGGCATTAAAGTCGGAGTGCCGCCACCAAAAAATATGCTGGTTATGTTCTTGCCGGAAATATAATCTTTGAAATGTTCAATTTCTTTAATATATGCTTTATGCCACAGATTGTAATCAATCTTATTTGCAACATGCGAATTAAAATCACAATAAGGACATTTTGATTTACAAAAAGGCCAATGTACATATATGGCTAGATTATTGCTCATGCTTTAGAAATTTCTACCGATTTCTTCAGATTTTTGTTTGATAACATCTTTGGTTTGCTTATCCTGCAAGTCTAAACCTGCCTTTTCTCTGGCGAATTTTACGGCATTGACCGTTTGTGTAGCACGTGCAAGAAGTGTTATCAGAAATTCTTTGTTCCTAATGCGAGAGTTTTTTATAACGCTGCCTTTGGAGTTATCGTTAGCTCCCCGATAATCAACGTTAGGCCACATATCCTCTATTTGCTCATTACTAAGCTTTTTGAAGTGCTGATGCAGCATTTCAAGTTTCTTTAATATCTGAGAGCTTTTTATTACGTTATCGGTTTTGAAGCTTTTTGCTCTTGCCAACCTGTTCTCAATCGGAATATGGTTTTTCATGTCACTAACACTTTAAATTTACGATGGACTTATACCATAATCAACTTCAAGTGTCACTATGTTTTTTATAAAAAACACTTATTAATCAATTTATTAAAAGCGTCAGCCCTATGGCTGATGCTATGCTTTTTATCAGGTTCTATTTGGGCAAAAGTTTTGTCCATTCCATGTGCGATAAAAATAGGGTCGTAGCCGAAGCCGTTTTCACCTCTGGCGGGGAAGCTGATTACCCCTTCAACCTTTCCTTCAAAATTTTCAACCACATCTGTTTTGGGCAGATAAAGCGATAAGGCACAAACGAATTTTGCGTTCTTGTTCGGGCTATCCCCCATTTCGTCCTCTATACGTTTCATTGCAATTGAGAAATCCTTATTTTTACCTGCCCATCTGGCGGAATAAATACCCGGAGCGTCATTTAAAGCCTCTATGCATAGTCCCGAATCATCAGCCAGTGACGGTAAGCCGGTTTTGTTTGAATAATAACGTGATTTAATTTCAGCGTTTTCAATGAAGCTAGAGCCGTTTTCCTCCGGTTCGGGAAGATTAAAACCGGCAGCGGAGATTACCTCAACATTAAACGGCTCAAGAAGTTTGCTTATCTCGTTTATTTTTCCTTTATTCCCGCTTGCTATAAGTAGCTTATTTTCAGTGAACTTCGTCATTTAACTAATCTTTAACGCTTCTTTTTGTTTTTCAATAAGGTGTTTTATGCCGTTTTGTGCATATTCCATCATTTGTAGGAACTGCTCATTGTCAAACGGTGATTCTTCGGCAGTTCCCTGTATCTCGATTATTTTACCGCTACCCGTCATAACAAAATTAGCATCTGCCTGTGCCGAGTTATCCTCAGGGTAATCAAGGTCAAGCACTACATTGCCGTTATATATACCGCATGAAACAGCCGCCATGTCATTAGTGAAAGGTAATTTTGCAATTTTATTTTCCCTGCATAATTTATCAAAGGCAAGGTGAAGAGCGACATACCCTCCTGTTATAGATGCTGTCCTTGTGCCTCCGTCGGCTTGTATTACATCGCAATCCACGATTATTTGACGCTCTCCGATTGCTTTTAAATCAACAACCGAACGTAATGACCTGCCTATCAATCTTTGTATTTCCTGAGTTCTGCCGCTTTGTTTTCCGTTTGCAGCTTCCCTTCTTATCCTCGAAGAGGTGGAACCCGGTAGCATTCCGTATTCGGCAGTTACCCAGCCTGATTTATTACCTTTCATCCAATGTGGAATATACTCATCAATAGATGCAGTACAAATAACATGGGTGTTACCGCATTTTATCAGACATGAGCCGTCTGCGTTCATGTTAATATCCGTTTGTATCTCTACGCTTCGCAATTCGTCGTTCTTACGTCCTGATGGTCGCATATTAGTTACCTTTTTTGGGTTTTTACAGATGCGTACATTACTAAACTATTTGCCAAGTGCAAGGTTAATCACGATTTATGCCTGTAATAAATTTAGGGAGTGTTTAATAAGGCATGGAATTCGTCATGCTGAACTTGTTTCAGCATCTACTTTCTCATGTTAGAGATGCTGAAACAAGTTCAGCATGACAAAAATTAGAGACTTCAGTGCGATTTTTACAAAATCTATGTTTATCGAACACTCCTTTAATTTTATATGCTATTGGAAATTTTTTAATTGAGAATATTATTTAGTTCGTGTAGGGTCAGCTATCTTAAGTTATCAAAACTTGCGTTTTTGTTGTAACGTGTTATAATATAACGATTATGAATAGTTATACTAAAAAGACCTTAATGAGAAATGAGCGTATCTTGTATAGTGCCAGAGGTCATTTCTTCAACTATTTCGGCGGTGTTATGGCTATTATAATAGGCCTGTTGCTGACCGGCATTGTTGACCCTAGGGTTCCCGAAAAATTGAAGGATAACGAAACTGTTAAAGAAATGCAGCAGAATATCGATAAAAAAAAATACACTATTAAAAAAAGTATTAGTGATGTTTTTGGTGTTCTTAAAAATATTTTTCCCAAGGAGTTTATTGATTTATTCTATCAGGTAAGAGGGTTATGGTTCGGTATTGTGTTTTTGTTTCTGGGTTTTGTCAGGTGTATAATGGTATATATAAAACGACAGACAAACGAATATTGCGTAACAAATAAACGAATTATATTTAAATTCGGCTTCTTAACTACGGATACTAACGAGATAAATCTGGACAGGATAGAAGGCGTAAAAGTTCAGCAGACTGTTACCGATAAAATTGTAGGAAGGGGAGATGTTCTCATTAACGGGGTAGGCAGTGAATTCGTTGAGATGAAGAAAATTTCAGACCCTACCGCTCTTAGAAAATCAATCCTTGAAGCAGTCAACAGATATGCATCAGGTGGTGCTAAATAGAATTTTTTTATGATTGCCTCTTGAAAATACGACCATTGATGAGTAAATAATACATGTTGTTGTTTATTAATTAATGAAGTTGTAATTATGTCAGAAGCGGTCAAACCAAAAGAAAATAAAAATCAGCCTTTAAATGAAAACCCTGAGGAAACCGTGCTTAATCATGAGCCTGAGCAAGAAATTTCGAGCGATGATAATAACGAAAGCGAAAATATTCCTGAAGAAGATGCTGTTGCAGAAGCTATAGTGCCTGAAAAGGAGGAAATAGATTATAATGCGGTTATTGATGACTTGAACGATAAAATTCTACGTACTGCCGCAGAAATGCAAAACGCAAAACGCAGAGCCGAGCAGGATATACAAAAAGCCCGTGATTATTCCATAGAGGCTTTTGCAAGAGATATGCTGGGTGTAATGGATAACCTGCACCGTACCACAGAAAGTATTTCCCAAGAAGATGCGGCAAAAGATGAAAAACTCAAGCTTATCATTGATGGTATTGATATCACAAAAAAAGAAATGGAAAATGTGTTTGAGCGTAATAAAATAAAATGCATAAATCCTGTAGGTGAAAAATTTGACCATAATTTTCATCAGGCAATGAGTCAAATCGAAGATGCCGAGAAAGATTCGGGGACTATTGTCAATGTAATGCAGACCGGATATGTGATAAAAGATAGGTTAATAAGACCGGCACTGGTCGTTACCGTGAAATAACATTTTAGCCACTTATCCCTTTTACATAATCAATACAATGTCAATCTGCCCCAAGGCAGATATATCTATAGTATTTTTCATTTTTAAGCCCCCTGCATAACAAGAATTCCGGTGAGCCGAGTTGAAGCTCGGAAAAACCTACTTCGCCGGTTTGCCGTTACAATTGGTGAAAAACGTTTTTACCTTTACTTTCCTATTATTCTGGGTTGATGGGCATTCAAAGTTCCTAATCCGTCTTTTTTACCTTCCGTTAGTCCGGAAACATTGATTGAATCTCTAAATTTTCTTGATGTACTCTTAACTTTCGGACAGCTTTTAACCAATTCCGAAATATGATTACCCCTTTGAAGGTTTTTTGGGTTTAGCTTCGGGACTATGGTCAAGCGGCAGCTTTATTTCAGTGATTCGAAGCATGGAATTACGGTTAAAATCTTTTAATTAAAAGTGTTCGGAACGTACTATTAAAGTACCTCTGCATAATACGTCATCGCCTGAATTTGTGAAACAAATTATAGGGCGATTCGGATAATGACGAGTTTTATTTGCATTATGCAGAGGTCTTAATAGTACATTCCAAAAGTGTCTGTAAAATAGTTAATCTGATTGTTTTTGCAACACAAAAATAAAGAGTGTTCGATGAACAATAATTATTCCTAACCGTTCAATTAGTAGTTATAATGAACTTCTTTTAGAACCATTGCAAAAACGGAATTAAAAATGAGCCATCAACGACCTGATAAACCCGAACCATTCGGCACATTACTGGGTATATCGCCTGAAGGTGTTCCAGTATATTCATCATATTATGACTCTTTAAAACCCGAAGAAATGAAAAACCGTGATGATTTTAAACATAATAACCAAAACGTGTTTATGGGTTATAAGTGGCAGTGTGTAGAGTTGGCAAGACGCTGGCTTTTCAATGTTAAGGGGTATGTATTTGAAGAAGTGCCTATGGCATATGAAATATTCGGAATTGATCATTTTAAGGATATCCGCAATGGTGAATTGCTTCCGGCATTCTCTTTTAAGAACGGCTCAAAGCGTCCCCCTGAATCAGGTTGCCTGCTGATATGGGACGAACAAGGTGAGTTTGAAGTAACCGGACATGTGGCAATCGTAACCGAAGTTCTTGAAGATTGTATCCGTATCATTGAACAAAATGTCGACCACGAATTATGGTCAGATAGAGACTGGGCAAGAGAATTGCCGCTTACAAAAAATAGTAATGGCGGTCATACGGTACATTGCACTTATAGCGACACGCACATATTAGGCTGGGTGATGCAGACGGAAGATAAAACACATTCTCACACTTCCAAAAAGGCACGCAAGTCATATTCCCGCCTACTTGCACGTAAGATACCTAAACAAAACGAAAATTGGCTGGATATTGAAGACCCCGTACAAAAAGTATTTGCCGATGCTATGCAAGGTCACACCTTAGCTACTTATCCTGAAAATGAAGGGCGTTATTTTTTCATTAGCGACACGGCAAAAGAAAAGCTGCGAAAAGCCACTAATGAACTGCACGCAATATTTTTAAAAGCAACCGAATTTGTAATTGATAACCATTCTTTTCTGCAAAAATTCAATTTTCCTCCCGCACTTATACCACGCATTGAAAAAAGCTGGCATAACAGGCAAAATGAAAACATTATGGGAAGGTTTGATTTTTCCCTAACGGAAAAAGGACTAAAGTTATATGAGTATAATGTTGATTCGGCAGGCTGTCAGGTAGAATGCGGATTAATTCAAGGGTTATGGGCAAAAGCACATCATATTACAGAAGGCGAAGATGCAGGAGGGGAGCTTTTCTCTAAGCTTATACATGCATGGAAAAACTTAAAAATTAAACAACATATACATATCTTACAAGATGACGATATCGACGAGACATATCTGGCACTATTTATAAAGTCAGCTATGGAAAAAGCCGGATATTCAACAAGTATCATAAAAGGCATTGAGAATAACCTGTTATGGAACGAAGACCATCATGTAACCGATAGTAACGGAACACCTATTAATGAGGTTTGGAAAACATGGGCGTGGGAGACGGCAATTGACGAGTTGAGGGACGATAAAATTGATGAGGTTGCGTTCCTAGATGGAAAAAAACACATTAATAAAAAACCAAAACTAATTGATATACTTCTAAATTCCGAAGTAATGGTTTACGAACCTTTATGGACGTTAATACCGAGCAATAAGGCTATCTTACCGGTGTTATGGCATTTATATCCCAACCATCAGCATTTGCTGGAAAGTCATTTTGAACTAACCCCGAAATTACTTAAAAACGGCTATGTAAAAAAACCGATTGTCGGTCGTTGCGGCAATAACATTGAAATTATCAGCAATACTCAGGAAACATTAGCAAGCAGCGGTGGTAATTTTGAAAATCAGGATATGGTTTATCAAGAGCTGTTCGCCTTGCCTAACATAAACGGTCAGAATATACAGCTTTGCAGCTTCACCGTGGAAGGCGTTTACGCAGGGGCTTGTTTAAGGTCTGACCCGTCACTGATTATTCAGTCTAAAAGCGATGTACTGCCTTTACGTGTCGTCAACGACTTTATTTATAAAAAACTTGCAAAGGATACATTATAGTCCTTTTATAGTGTCTCTAAATTTTATTGATAACTATCCTTGAGATTGTACAGGGATGACAAACTATGGTACGGAAGTTATTTTTAATCACTATAGGTTAACCCTATTCCAATACCCACAATACCTTATTTTAAATCCTTTATCAATTCCCGTAACTCATCGGACGGCTTGAGGTTAACATCACGCTGCGGGAAAGGAATTTCAATGTTATTTTCTTTAAATACGTCCCATATGCCGAGCAAAATGTCACTCCTTATGTTCATCACTCCCTCAATGGGGTCGCATATCCATATACGCAATTCAAGCTCTATAGAAGAATCCCCGAATGCTATAACCCTGCAAACAGGTGTAGGGTCATCTAAAACCCTCTTATGCTGCTTTGCTACATCTACTATTAACTCTATAGCTTTGCGTAAGTCCGCATTATAAGAAATGCCGATAGGAATTTTCTGCCTTACTTTATTACTACTATATGACCAGTTGGTTACTGTTTCGGTAATAAGATGTTCATTTGGAACAAGATATTCCACTCCGTCCCTTGTTAGTATAGAAACACACCTAGTCCCCAACGAATTCACCCAGCCGAACGTATTATCTATCTGTATTACATCACCGGGTTTTATTGAACGGTCTAATAGCAATATAAAGCCGCTGAACAGATTTGAAACAACTTTCTGTAAGCCGAACCCCACACCAAGACCTAACGCACCGCCAAATACCGCCAATGCCGTCAAGTCTATTCCCATGCTATTCAAGCCTATCATAAAAGCCAGTGTTAACAGGAATACCTTACTAACCTTTTTGACAAGAACACGGGCTGAAGGTGTTAAATTAGTAACATGTTCAATTCTGGAGTCCAGTAGTTTTGAAAGTTTTCCGGCTCCATATATTAAGATGATAAGGGTTAAAACCCCTGTGACTATTGAAAAAACATTGATTTCAATACTGCCTATCGAAAACTCGATAGCGTTTAAAGTAGCTATCGTACTATCTAATATTCCGACAATGCTAAGTGCGGCAATTGCCCAGACTATAAAAGAAAAGAATCTTGTAAAAGCCGAGTTGCCGCTAACCAAAAGCACTAAACTAATTAACACCCATGCACTAAAAAGCTTTGTCGTTATCAGTATCAAAGGAACGGGGTGATTTAACGACACCATCAATAACAGCGATAATAGCTGGAAAAGTAATATAGTGAACAAGGTAATCCGGTATTTTACCGGTTTTTCACCCAACCTCCTGATATAGTGGGTGGCGGTAAGGTTTCCATAATATTTTGAGAAATAACCGTGTAATGGTCTGACAGCTCTCAAGCCTATCAATATTGCGGCAATTATAACGCTAAGCTGTACAAAAAACGAGGATATAAAGACCGTTTCACGTAACCATAAGACAACTTCACCCCAATGTTTATAAAAAATCGCCTTCATATCCATCTAAAAAACTCCTCGCAATATGGATTGATAAATATAGCTTTTGTAAAAATTGTACTGAAATCTTTAATTTTTGTCATGCTGAACTCGTTTCAGCATCTACTTTGTTACGTTAGAGATGCTGAAATAAATTCGCCCATGACAAAGGCTATGTTTATTAAACACTCCCTAAATTCAAAGTTAATATAACTTATCAGTTCCCGTATTTTTTTACAGTTATTTCTTTCCTTCTTTGGCAGTGTTGATTCCGGATAACCCCAACCATGCTTAAAGATTGCGTTAAGCTTTTGATAAACAGCCATTCTTTCCTTGGGAATTTACAAACTAATCTGTTTTTGTATAGTAATAGTTCTCTTGTCATTCGCCGACTCCGATCGGCGAATCCATAAAGGCAGTGGATACGCAGGTGGAGCCGGCGTATGACAACAAGTGAATGCAATTAAAACAGTTAGTTAGACAATGTCTTAAGACTAGTTGTGGTTAACTAAATTCATAGTGACAATTTTTCAAAGCCTTCTATAGTTTTTAATGAAAATTGAAAACGAGGTGTTAATGAGTAAGAAGCCTGATTTAGTTCCGGTAGAAACCAAACCGCATTATTGGCTATATAAGCAAGGCGTGGAAGTCTGGAACCGCCGGGCAAGAGAGGCGTTTTTTGATAAAGACGGCAATGATGACGGGCGAATTGATAAGCTTATAGAAGAAGCTAAACAAAGGCTTGAAGAGGTTAAAAAAAATAAAACTGCTGACTATATTATCGATCAGATAAAAAGAAGAGTTGAGATTTTAGAAGAATTTAAAGCTTGCGAGGTTTTATCTGACAAGGAATGGAGTGAACTTACCGACAAAATTCGTAACGGAACAGGTGATAAAAGCACAGAATTGCCGAAAGTTAATGAACCGATAGATTTTTCAAATACTATCTGGCAGGGAAATGCTAATTTTTCAGGTTATATATTTCCGTCATCTGCAGATTTTATCTTAGCTAATTTTTTAGGCAATGCATATTTCGGTTCAGCCATTTTAATCAATGCAAAGTTCAGCTCAGCTATTTTTTCAGGCAATGCATATTTCAGTTCAGCCATTTTAATCAATGCAAATTTCAACTCAGCTAATTTTAAATCATCTGCAGATTTCCGTTCAGCTAATTTTAAGTCTTTTGCAGATTTCCGCTCAGCTAATTTTAAGTCTTTTGCACATTTTCGCTCAGCTAATTTTTCATGCGACGCAGATTTCAGTTCAACTAATTTTAAATCTGCAGATTTCAACTCAACTAATTTTAAATCTGCCGGTTTCAACTCAACTCTTTTTTCAGTATATGCATATTTTAACTCAGCCTGCTTTCAAGGCAATGCAGATTTCCGCTCAGCTATTTTTTCGGACAATGCAGATTTCAACTCGGCTAGTTTTTCGGAAAAAGCGGATTTCAGCTTAGCTCGTTTTTCAAAAAGTGTAGATTTCTACTCAGCTAATTTTTCAGACCGTGCATATTTCAACTCAGCTACTTTTTATTTGCTTCTTCTGAATAAAACAAAATTTGAAGGCGATTGCAGTTTTGAGGGGGCTACATTTAAGAAAGTTCCGAAAGTTTCAGGAGCTAGTATATTAGGGGTTTTTAATTTTTATGATGTAATATGGTCTAAGATTGAAGATAGTAAAGAGCCTAAACAAGACGCACTTAGCTACAGCCAGTTAAAAAGATTGATGAGTGATTCACATTTGCATGATTGGGAAATGTTTTTTTTCAGGAAAGAGTTGCTGTGCCGTGCCGAGGTGGCAAAAAGAAAAGCGAAAAAACCAACAGAAGACAACATACGCAAAATAAGAAAATGCCTTACAGCATATAAACTATTAAGATCAAATAAGCTAACTAGTTGGATATTAAAAGCCAAAATCTTTGACTCTGATTGGAGGGAAGCTCAATTCATCAAACTATATGATGAAATATCCGAATGTGGCGATAGTATAATAAAACCGTTTAGGAAGCTATTAATATTATATTTTACTATGGCATTTCTATACCCTGTTATTTCAGGAAAAATGTCAGATGGAATTTTTCAGGGATTTTATCTTTCATTAAGGCATACCGTATTATTCCTGCCTTCAAGCAAGAAAAAATATGATGCAATCATGTGTTCGTTATTTCCCGGTTACGACACCGGAGAAGTTAACATACAGTATTTATCTTATGTTTTATTATCAGGCTTTCAAGCCGTTTTGTCTTTAGGATTGCTATTCCTTGTCGGTCTTGCGATACGTAATCATTTTAGAATTAAATAACCTCAACTATGTATAATAAGCTGAAAACAAAAGGAGTATTTTTACCGGTAAATGGCTTAAAAAGTTCCCTCACCCGCTTGCGGGGGAGGGTTAGGGAGGAGGCAATAAATTGAGGTAAAACAAATAGTTGCAAACACAGAACCCCCTCACAAAACACTATCGTGTTTTAACTCTCCCTCAAGGGGAGAGTAGTTGTTTAGGACTTTTGCATAGGTTTCTATAGTAAATTTCACTTAAAACAGGACTAAGCAAGATTGCTCAATAACGTCACCCCGTTATAAAAACGGGGTGACGTATAAGGATAGTTCCTTTATATAGTATTTTAACTTTTTAAAAATCACTGTCATACCCGCCTTGTGCGGGTATCTAATGAAACTATTACAAGATCCCCTTATAATTTTCTACGAAAATTCAGGGGATGACATAATTAAAGAAAAGTTAAAATACTATAATTAAAAAATAATGTCTTAAGCGTTGGGGTTAAATATATTAATGCAGCCGATTAACAAAGAATATGATGTAATAATAGTCGGAGCAGGTGCGGCCGGTTTGATGTGTGCTATTGAAGCGGGTAAAAGGAAGCTGAAAGTCCTGCTTATAGAACAGGCAAAGTCAGTCGGTAATAAGATACGCATCTCCGGTGGAGGTCGGTGTAACTTCACCAATATTAACGCAAGTCCGGCTAATTATATTTCAAATAATCAAAGATTTTGCATATCGGCACTAAAAAGTTATACGCAGCATGACTTTATTGCGTTAGTCGAAAAATACGGCATCAAATATCACGAAAAAACCCTAGGACAGCTTTTTTGCGACACATCATCAAAACAGATAATTGATATGTTGCTTAGCGAATGTAACAATGCAGGTGTAAATATCCTTCTTAACAATGCGGTGAATGACATTGTAAAAGAAAATGATAAGTTTCAAATAAAGCTAAAAGACGGCTATATTTATAGCTGCCGTTCATTGGTTATAGCAACCGGAGGACCTTCTATACCGAAAATGGGTTCTAGCACTTGGGGGCATAGGGTTGCCGAAAAATTCGGTCATTCGATTATTGAATTAAGAGCGGGTTTAGTCCCTTTTATAATAAATGACGAAGAGCTTAAAAAGCTGGCAGGAATATCTGTCGGGGTTATAGCATCATGCAATAATGTTCGCTTTAAGGAAGCTATGCTTTTTACTCATCGTGGGCTTAGCGGTCCTGCTATTTTGCAAATATCATCATACCATAATCAGGGTGACAGCATTATTTTAAATCTTTACCCCGATGCCGACCTTTTTGAACAGCTAAAAACATGGCGTGATATATCGCCAAAGCAGGATATAAACAACTGCCTTGGTAAAATATTACCCAAACGTGTTGTTCAGTATATTTGCACGGCAAATAATTACAAAGGTAGCTTAGCAGAGTTGCCCAATAAAACACTAAAACAAATTGCAGATTCTATACAAAAATGGGAAATAATACCCGATGGAACAGAGGGTTATAGAACGGCGGAAGTAACTATCGGCGGTGTTAATACTGACGAGATGTCATCTAAAACTATGGAGTCAAAAAAAGTAAGCGGACTATATTTTATAGGCGAAGTTGTAGATGTAACGGGGCATCTTGGAGGATATAATTTTCAATGGGCATGGTCATCGGGATATATAGCCGGACAATATGTTTAACACTATCGTAAATTTGAATTTATAATAAATTAACCGTATAATTACATATGTGAACATCATAAAAAAAGACCTTCAACTAATGAAGGTCTTTTTTAGTATTTTTCACTAATAATACTCTCGTATTATCTGGTTTGCTCAGTTTGGATAAAAACTTTTATCTCTGTTCTACGGTTTTGAGGCTCTTTGATTCCGTCATTAGTTTGAACTAAAGGCTCACTCTCACCTTTCCAGTTAACTTTTATGTTACTAGCTGACAAACCGTAAGATACTAATTTATCTTTAACTGCTAAAGCACGTTTTTCCGATAAAGCCATGTTGTAAGCATCAGAACCTGAACGGTCGGCATGACCTGTTAGTTCGATGTCGGCTTTATTACTTCCTCTGATAGCTTTATATAAATCACCCAACACCTCGTTAGCAGTGCTGTTTATATTTGATTTATTAAAATCAAAGAAAACGATGTAAGAACGCTTATCGCTTACAGTGTAAGTTTTAGGGGCAGGCTGTTTTTTCAAAGTAGATACTATCTTCTTTTGAGGCTCTGCAACCGATGCAGCCTCAGGAGAGGCACAAAGATCCGAATCACTCTGCCATTTTGTTAAAACACACTCACCCGATACAATTGATGTTATCGGTCTGCCGAACTTGTCGACAACAACTTTTTGGTCAGATCCATCAGCAAACGTAGGCACGGCCGATAAACTCGCTATAGAAAAAATAGCACTAACAATAAACTTTTTCATTTATAAAAACCCTGATTTGTAATTAGTTTTAAACTTGAGTTCGCAATATATACAACTTGATATTAAAAATAAACCATTAATTATTATCTACAACCCGTTATGTAACAAATTACCTTCCTTTTTCTTAAAATAATCTATATGTATGGCAAAAACCACACAAACAACAACTCGCAAATGCAACTTATAATTACACTTTGTAAGCGATATTGAAATTAATAATTGCAAGCAACGCACTGAAAAAGACAATTTTATTTACAAGATTAACTATTTTTTAATATTTTTGTAATAATAATATTACTTAGGGCGTTTACTAAAGTATATTACACGCAAGGGGAATAATATGAACACAGCTAACTTCGCAAGGGTATTTATTACACTTCTTATTTTCAATACATCAATCCTTACAAACGCAAAAGCATCAACGGAAGGGGCAAAGCAATTTATAAAAGAAGTTAGCGGCAAAGCAATTGAACTAATAAAAAGTAACGACACGAACGAATTAATCAAGGAACAGCAACTATCCAAATTATTTGAAGATTCCGTTGACACGGATTGGATATCTAAATTTGTAATAGGCAAATACTGGAGAGATGCAAGCGATGCACAAAAAACCGTCTATTTAGAATTACACAGGCAATTTTTAATAAATAGCTACGTTCCTAAATTTAAAAACTATACTAATCAGCAAATCCTGTTTAAAAATACTTTCGATGAAGGAAGTAATGAGTTTCTTGTAGAGACGGAAATAGTACAAGAAGACGGCACGGCCGTTAAAGTTGACTATAGAGTCAGGAAAATTGACAATGCAGAATACAAGATTTTCGACGTTATAGCCGAAGGTATCAGTTTAATAAATACACAAAGATCAGAATTTGCATCTATACTTTCCCGCAAAGGGGTTGATTATTTAATCAAAAAGCTAAAAACTAAAGTATAACTGCAATGCCCGCTTAGTTCAGGGGGGAAGGCTCGCTTTAAAAGTTGAGCCTTCATTTTTTTGTTACTGTTCCATCACTTACATCAAAAAACTGTGCCTTATCCCTTATTTCCTTAAAAAGCTCTTCGTCCGTACCGGTCATCCAAACCTGTGCCTGCATTGAAAATATCTCTTCAAATAACGAAGCCCTGCGTTTTTCATCAAGATGTGCTACCACCTCATCTAACAGAAGAACCGGAACACTCCCTTTCCACAACGCCTTAGCCCTTGCTTCCGCAAGTATTATAGATAGCAGAAGGGCTTTTTGCTCACCTGTAGAACAGGAAGCCGCAGGCATACATTTTTCATTATGAAAAGCTATGAAATCACTTCTGTGCGTGCCTACACTTGTCCTGCCCGTTCTTGAGTCCATGGCTCTTGATTCATATAACTGCTTCTTAAGAATTTCTTCAGCCTGAAGGGCTGAATTTTCAAGCATGATTCTTTCCACTCCTCCTTGCACATCTATATCGGCCTTTGGAAAAGCGGTTTTAAACTCATTAATAACCGCCTGAATATGCTCGACCGTGTCTATTCTGGCAGCGGCTATTGAAACCGCCCTTTGTGCCATCTTCTCTTCTAGAACACTTACCCAAGAAGGGTCATAACTAGGTTGCTGTATTATCTTGGCACGCTCACGCATAGTATATTCATATGAATATATACGTGAGGCATGTTCGGGGTCAAAATTGTAAACCAACCTATCTAAAAACTTACGCCTGTCAGATGAACTGCCTATAAATAGCCCGTCCATTTGCGGTGTCAGCCACATTACACTGAATATACTAGTTAATTCCGCCTGATTTTTTACTATATCGCCGTCAATTTTTACTATACGCTTGCTATCTGTAACAAGCTCCCTGCCCGTTCCTATTTGAAATTCCTCAAAACCCTTATTAACAACGGCAGATATAGACCATGGCAAAACAGTCTTACCGCCCTGAATCATATCGGCATCGTTTAATTTTATTTTACGGAATCCCTTACCCGGAGATAATAGCGATATAGCCTCTAAAATATTTGTCTTACCGGAGCCGTTAGCACCTGTCAGCACAACGGGAGACGCACCAAGTTTTAAAGATAAGTCTTTGTAATTCCTATAATTGCCAAGTTTAATGCTTGAGGCGTAAAATGCCTGAGCTTGTATATTGTCGGTTATTAGCGGCGTATCGGCTACTACACTCACGTTTTATATACGCATCGGCATTATAACATATAGCGAAGAGCTATCGGCACTATCCTTTACCAAAACAGGGGCTGAACCGTCAGCAAATACAAATTCCACTTCATCACCTTCGATAACGCCCATCATATCCAGTATGTATCTGGAGTTAAAGCCCACCTCAACACTATCGGAATTATAATTTGCCTCAAGTTCCTCGGTTGCCGCACCATTATCATCATTAGTAGCCGAAAGTACAATCTTACCCGCAGACACCGTAAGTTTTACCGCCTTTGTTTTATCTGACGATATGGTAGAAACCCTGTCAACGGCAACAGAAAGTGCGTTTGAATCTATTACAAGGCTTTTATCGTTGGATTGAGGTATAACCTTGTTATAATCGGGGAAAGTTCCGTCTATAAGCTTTGATAATAAAACGGCTTTTCCGCATACAAAACATATTTTCGTATCGGATAAAGATACTTCGATATCGTCTTCAGCCTCATCAAGAAGCTTTTTAAGCTCAACAACCGTTTTTCTAGGGATTATCACTCCCGGAATCTCAGACGCACCCTCAGGGGCTTCTATTTCAATCTTGGCAAGCCTGTGTCCGTCAGTTGCAACCGCACATAACATTTTATCGGTTGAATGAATATATATACCGTTAAGGTAATACCTTGTTTCTTCTGTAGAAATAGCAAATCTAGGCTTGTCTATCAGTGCTGTTAGCTCGGCAGCCGTCAAAGTGAACTCATACGGCATATCACCCCTGCTCATTACAGGAAAATCAGTAACAGGAATACAGGCAAGCGAGAAATTACAAGAGCCTGACGCTATTTCGATATGACCGGTATCCGATGCATCGCCTTTTATGGAAACCTGTGCTCCGTCAGGCAATTTCCTTACTATCTCATATAAAGTATGGGCAGATACAGTCAAAGCCCCTTCTTCAGATATATCGGCTTCTAACTTCTCCGTTACGGCAATATCCATATCTGTGGCTGTCAGGCTTATTTGTCCGCCGAAAGCCTCTATTTTCACATTCGACAATATCGCTATCGTATTCCGCCTCTCCACAACCGACTGCACGTGTCCCAAAGCCTTTAAAAGCTGCGATCTGTCAATCGTAAAGCCCAATGAAGATGAGATGTTTTCCGCCTGTTGTTCGTCCAACCGGACTTCTGCTGATTCTGTCATATTTACCAAACTTTATACTATATTAATATTAAAAATTAGTCTGGACATTATCAGCAAAAAATCATTTATGCAAGCAGTCTTGAACACGAAATATAAAACAATTTTTATTCCAATAACCTCTTCTTCCAGTTCTCCAGTTGCTCAACGTCAACACCGGCATATACAACCCCGATAGGCTCATCGTTCATGCTTGCTATAAACGCAACTTCCACCTGAAAAAACTCCGTATTATAATCAAAGGCGAGGTCGCTTATATATGTTACGTAAGACCTTGAACCCAGAGTTTTTTTCCATTTTTCATTATTGCCCTGCCAATAATCGTCACTAATCATACTTTGTCCGGCATTTATACCATAGGCATCTATTATGATTATCTCGGTGAATAATCCCTGTGACTCCTTTTGCTTAATTTTCAGGAAATTTGACAGGTCATTTTCCAAAACCCTATCCGTAAGAGGTCTTTTGTGCTTTCTGCGTTCTCCTATCCAAGTGTCATTTAATATCTTCTTATCCGTCTGTGACAAAAGTTCGTTTTTTTCATTTTGTTTTTTTAATGCTTTGATAACAATATCATTTTTCAACCACAACTTCATTTCGTTTACAACAAAGTCATTGATATCGCTTCTGTAATCCTGCTGAGCAACAGCATTAAAAGAAGCCAAAACAGAAAAAAACAACGCTATTAATATCCTGCCCATTTTTATATACCGACCGATTAAACAATGTCTACTAGGTTAGTTTTATTTATTCCATCTTTCAAGAAAAAGAGCAATTTACTAACCGAGAGTACTCAATAAGCATAGTTTCTGCAAAAAATTAAAGATTTCAGTGATTTTTTTACAAAAACTATGTTTATTAAACACTCCATATAAGACTATTAATCTTTTTAGTTTAGAAATACTATAAAAGCTACTAAACTAACCTCTTTAAATACATTATGGATGTAAAATAAATATGCCGTTATTTAATAATATAACCGTTATCGGATTAGGACTTATCGGTAGCTCCATAGCACAGGCTGCAAAAAAATACCATGCGGCAAAAACTATTACGGCATTTGACCTGAACGAAGAATCTATAAACAAAGCACTTGAGTTAGGCATTATTGACAACGGGTATAACAACCTTAGCGATTCTGTTAAAGATAGTCAGATGGTTATAATCTGCACCCCTATTAGCACTTATGACGCAATTATAAATGAAATAGCTCCCAAACTTGATAAAGATACGATAATCACAGATGTAGGCTCTGTAAAAAAATCAGTAATAGATATTATTTCCCCTAAATTAAAATATCCTGAAAATTTTGTTCCCGCCCACCCCATTGCCGGCTCTGAAAAATCCGGTTTACTTGCAGGTAATGCAGACCTTTTCTTAGATAAAGAGTTCATAATAACTCCGGCAGAAAAAAGCTCTTCATCATCAATAACAAAAGTTGATAGATTCTGGCAAACCCTCGGCAGTAATATAGAAATAATACCACCTGAAGAACACGACGAAATATACGCAAAATCATCACACATACCCCACTTAGCCGCTTTTTGCTATGCCCGATACATAATGAAAAATCAGAATATTTCACTTGCAAAGTTAGTTGAAAACGAAGGGGACGAGTTTGCAGCTTTTGTAAGATTAGCGTTTTCTAACCCGCAAATGTGGACGGATATATTTTTATATAACAAAGAACCTATAATTAAAAACACTGAAAAATACCTTCTTGACCCTTCAAATATTATTAAAAATAACGATGAAATCAAGGTGTTATATGAAAGAATAGAAAACGCCGCAAACATAAGGGCAAATTTTCAAAAAAAAGGACACTTTACAAAAGCTCTTAACAAAAACGACATTTCAACAGGGATTATCCCGTTATTAATATCATGCCTGCTAATCGAATCAGTAGAAGGACACCCAAAGGTTGGCGGTGGCTTCTTAGGAATGACACAAGTAATACTTAACCCGAATGATGCAATAAAACAAACTATACAAATTCAAATTGACGACTATAACGATAAATACAATCAATTATTATGTGAATATGAAAAACTTCTAAACTATATAAGAAACGCCGATAAAAAAAATATTTATTCCTATTTATCTGAAATAAAATAAATCGGAATTGTACGTTTAACAGTTGAACCGTTACAATTTAGTTGTTTTTGTCATAGACGAATTTATAGTAAATATATAAACGTTCATCGTCATACTATGGCTTGACCATAGTATCCAAGTAATATAATAATACATGCACTTTGTGCACACCTCTTTTTATTTCTTGGATTCCAAATCAAGTTTAACAATGACATAAAATATATTTAATATTGCAACATCTCATTTCAATTTAAAAAGAAGGAGTGTTAAAAAACGTACAATTTTGAAATAAATTATAAAAAAAAACGGCGCTGCTAACCAAAATAGTTAGCACTCCTTAAGTTTCGTCATTCCTGTGAATTTACGTATGTAAATTATAGGGGAATCTCCGGCAATTTGAACCGAATTACCCTATAATTTTGTTACACAAAATTCGGGTAATGACGTAAAATTTTTTTGGTTAGCAATGCCTAAAAAATGCAATTATTACTAACTAATTAATATTTTTATATTGATACTCATATAATTTTCAGTACAAATAATGATGAAAAATCTTTTAAACCGGAATAAAAATATGAGTAAAGGCAAAAAAAATAATAACAAGGCTGATAAAAGCGCAGCTAACCAACTAACCGAGGAATCTTTAAATAGCACTTCAGAGGAATTTATATACATAAATCCTGATGACGGTAAAATCAGCAATTTAGAATATGTGGCAAGAGGGTTTAGTACGGTGACGAAAGCTGCATCAAGCACTTTAACCGGTACGGGTAGTGCCATACAAAAAATTGCGGCAAATCCTTCTCATGCCTTTGGTGATATGGTTGTGCAAGCCAAGAATGCTTCGGGTGTTCGTATGCCTTACCACGAGCGAGGCGAATATAAGACATTTTTCAAACAAGGTGCGGAAGAAAACCCTGTTACGAAATATCTTGATAAGAATTTTGGCGGTGCAAGCAGGGACGTAGCCGGATATACGCATAAATACAACTCCGATACTGGCAGAGTTGATAAATATAGCCCGACAGGAGATATAACAGAAAGAGTCCATGGGGCGGTTATAAAGGTAATAGTCGACAAATTGCAAAAGGAGCAACAAGAGGAAATAGCAAATCGGCAGGCAACAAACGAAGGAATGTCACGCATTTAAATCAGACATCTATATCAATATGCCCCTGCATCGGATTATCCGGATATTTCTTTTTTTTGGAAGAATTGATGCTATTTTCCGCATCTTCGCTTTCAGATGATAACTCTATTATATCCTCAGGCTCGTTTTTTTTACCCTTCCTTTCTTTATCCTTCTTGTCCTTATTGATTTCATGGTGAGGGTCTTTTGAGGAAACGTAAGTTTTCTCAACCTTATTATGAATAGGCGGCGGTGTAATTGATCCAACCATTTTTAAATCCCCTTTCATTAGTAGCGTTTAGTATAGATAGCTATGTCATGCTGAATTTATTTCAGCATCTTTATATAACCAAAGTAGATACTGAAATAAATTCAGTATGACACAAATATATCTTCAAATAAACACTGCCATTTCATTAGAAAATTGATTTATTCAATTTTTAGTTATAGATTTACTAATCAACGGCATTGTGCTTTTATTTACGGAGTGTCCCGTTTATTTATTATATTATTAAAAATATAAATTTTCAATATATTAGGTAATGTATGCCTCTTAAAAACCTGTTTTTATTAGTTATAGTGCTAACAATCGTATCATGTGGCAGCAAAGAAAATAACACCCCTGAATATTCAGAAGCAGATATAAAACAATATCAATGGGAAAAAGCCAAAATGCCCACCTCAAAAGAGCCTAAAGTATATGGAGGATATACAGGCGGCTGTATAGACGGTGCGTTAAGGCTGCCTGAATTTGGCACCGGTTATATTGCTGCAAATGCTAAAAATAACCGTTTATACGGACACCCCGATCTCATACAGGTTATAGAAGACCTCGCCAAAGAAATGAACGGCAAATATAACACAACCCTTCTTATAGGAGATTTGAGTCAGGCACGCGGAGGGCCTGCACCACTCGACACATCTGCTCACAGAAGCCATCAAACCGGTCTTGACGTAGACATATGGTACAGAAATTTAAGCAAAGAAAAAATCGAAGAGGACGATATTTACCCTCATACGGTATTGTCTTTTTTTAAAGATAAGTTAAACAAAAAATACTGGGGGGATTCACAAATAAAAATGCTTGAATATGCCGCAAAGAACGATGATGTGGAAAGGATACTGGTAAACCCCGTTGTAAAAAAAGCAATGTGTGAAAAGTTCGGTAATGAACCATGGATTCACAAGCTACGCCCTTGGTGGGGACATGATAAACATTTCCATTTAAGACTAAAATGCCCGAAAAATGATTCTACATGCAGCAAGCAAGACCCCGTACCCGATGAAAATAGCTGTTCAGAGCCACTTAACTGGTGGTTTTCAGACGAAGCCAATAATATGGGTAAAAGCAACAAATCCACAAAAAGGCAATACCCGAACCTTCCACAACAATGTGAGAAGGTTTGGGTATGGAAACCTATCGGAACAATTAAGCTGCAACCTTAGCGGCAACATGCTCAAGAGCGGAAATTATAGCATCACCCATTTGTGATGTACCTACCTGTTTAGCACCTTCTTGCATGATATCACCGGTACGATAACCGTCGGCAAGCACCTTCTTAATGGCATTTTCTACCAAATCCGCCTCCGCAGCCATATCAAAACTATAACGCAGTAACATTGACAGGCTCAATATAGTAGCAATCGGGTTAGCTTTATTCTGACCTGCAATATCAGGTGCAGAACCGTGAACAGGCTCATATAATCCCGGAGTATTCGGCTCGCCCAAAGATGCAGAAGGCAACATGCCTAGTGAGCCTGTGAGCATTGCGGCACAGTCTGATAAAATATCGCCGAACATATTCGTAGTTACCATAACATCGAACTGCTTCGGGTTGCGTACAAGCTGCATAGCCGCATTATCCACGTACATATCGGAAAGTTCCAATTCAGGATATTCAGACTCATGTATCTTATGCACTTCTTGTCGCCAAAATTCGGTAGACTCTAATACATTCGCCTTATCAACAGAGCAAACCCGTCCGTTACGCTTCTTCGCCAGCTCAAACGCCACTCTAGCAATTCTTTGAATTTCCATAGTGGTGTAAACAAGAGTGTTAAAACCTTTTTTCTGCCCGTTGCCTAAATCCTCAACACCACGCGGCTGACCAAAATATATACCGCCCGTAAGCTCACGCACTATCATAATATCAAGTCCTGCCACAACTTCCCTTTTCAAAGTTGAAGCATCTGCCAACTCATCAAACACTATCGCAGGGCGAAGATTAGCAAATAATCCCAACTCCTTACGGATACCGAGCAACCCTTTTTCAGGACGCACCGAAATATCCAGAGGCTCCCACTTAGGACCGCCTACAGCTCCCATTAATATTGCATCGGAAGCTTTTGCCTTATCAAGAGTTTCTTTTGGCAAAGGCGAGCCGGTTTCATCATAGGCAGCACCACCGATTAGTGCATAATCAATTTCGAATGAGGTTTTTTTATTCTCATTTAACCATTTTATTATGCGAACTGCCTGTTCGGTTACTTCTGTACCGATGCCGTCACCAGGTAATATTAGTATTTTTTTAGTCATTGTTTTTCCTTTTTAGTTAATGTTTTTTGTATAAATTGTACTGCAATCCTTATTTTTACGTCATGCTTAATATATTAGATGCCCAAATATAGTAAATTAAGCATGACAAAATCTATCTATACCGACCATTACTTAAAACATTCTATTGTTTTATAACAAAATTCTGTTGTTTTATAACAACATTTTATTGTTATCACTTGAATAGTACCTAAAAATACATTATAATTAACTCATAAATTGGCACTAGCCACCGCAGCCCCCGCAAGGGGGCTGAGTAATTTAAAATATAAGATTTTTTACTTTTTCTTTTATAATTAAAAATTCCTCTTTACTGACACTACCCATTTTATCAGATAACCTTCTTGAATCCATAAGCCTTATTTGCGGTAAAATAACAGACTGCTTTCTTCTTTGAAATGCAAAAGTAAAATAGAAATAATTATTATCTTTTATTTTGCTGCTAAGTGGAACTCCTATAAAAACCCGCTTATTAAATTTCCTTAGTACAAGAACCGGACGGTTAAAGAACTCGCCTTTACCGTCTTCTTCATCTCCAAGATTGACACCCAAACGACACCACCATACATCACGCTCTTTAAACAAAGGGTAATGAGTATTTTCCTGTAAATTTTTTTTAGCCTCGTTCCAGCCATCAAAATCTTTTTTCACAGTTAAGCATCTCTATCCGTACAACCAGTTCTGCTCTACTTTATTTTTACTTTCAAAGGCTGAAATTTTATCCTTCTTTTCAAGCGTAAGACCGATATCGTCCAGACCTTCTAACAGGCATTTTTTGCGGAAAGGATCGATCTCAAACTTAATTACGCCGCCATCAGGGCCTTTAATTTCCTGCGACTCCAAATCAACCGTCACAGTTGCGTTAGCCCCCCTTTTGGCATCGTCCATAACCTTATCTACATCGAACTTGGGAAGTTTTATCGGCAATATACCGTTTTTGAAGCAGTTATTATAAAATATATCGGCAAAGCTTGGGGCGATAATAACCCTGATACCAAAGTCAAGCAATGCCCAAGGAGCATGCTCACGTGAAGAACCGCAGCCAAAATTATCCAGCGACACCAATATTCCGGCTTTTCTATAAGCAGGCTGGTTTAGGACAAAGCTATCAATTTCCTTACCTTCCTTAGTAAAACGCATCTCGTCAAACAGATTTGCACCAAGTCCGGTACGCTTCACAGTTTTTAAAAACTGCTTCGGTATTATCATATCCGTATCTACATTACGTATAGGAAGCGGTGCTGCCACCGCAGTTATTTTTGTAAATTTTTCCATATTAAGGTCTTCCTTTTATTACTCTGGTTTTTGCTACTATATCATGAAACGCTGTTTTTTCTTTTGTAAATACTGCCATTATATACCAAATAAAAAACACGATAAAAAACAATAATGATACCAAAAGTATCTTTAAAATATCTGCAATAGTTTCCGTAGCCATACCCACGACATGTTGCTGAATTGCCATTATGTCTTCCTGACTCAATTTTATATATTCTTCCAACATTATTTCTATTATCTCAATATCTTCTTCGCTATATAGACTTTCATAAAATTTTAAATTTGTAACAGTGTCTTTTATCGTAACTTTGCCATTCATAATTTCAGGAGATAAGCTCACTACAGATAAGAAATTCCGCCAAATGTCTACTTCATCTAAGGCTGAATTAGCAAAATAATCATATGTAGACGGCATAATATCTTTTATTTCCTCAACAAAATTATTGTCGGGAGTCGGTAAATTCTTTTCAATACCTGCCGTTCTAAAATTCATTGATAATATAAAAAGTACGGAAACAAAAAGAGGAAGAGCGGTTCTTAATATAGCCGTTTTAGGTGAAATTTTTTCCCCCGATATACCCACCACATAGATATTCATAAAACGCTTACCCGGAGTAGCCTGCCATTTTGATGTAAGGAACATCTTACATATAAACACCGTTATAATACTGTTAATAATTTGCAGCACCGAGTGTATCATTGCATCTTTCTGCGTTATATGGGCATGATAATTTTCAGCTTCATAAGAACCCAACTCTAAACCTGTAACCGATGTAAAAATATTTATCATTATATAATTCAGAATCGACAAAGGAATCATAAATATAAGCAAATCCAATAGATAAGCACCGGCCCTTATCCAAAATCCGGCATATTGAACTTTATTGCTTACCGTGTTATCCATATGCTTTCTCACTATCAGATAATTCCTTCAACTCCCTGACATCGGTTAATTTACCCGTAACAGCGGCAGCGACAGCCATTGCAGGGCTAACAAGGTGGGTACGCCCTCCCCTTCCCTGTCTTCCTTCAAAGTTACGGTTAGAGGTGGAAGCACAACGCTCGCCTTCTTCTAATTTATCGGCATTCATAGCCAAACACATAGAACAACCCGCCTCACGCCATTCAAAACCCGCATCAAGAAAAATTTTATCCAAACCTTCTTCTTCAGCCTGTTTTTTAACAAGTCCCGAACCGGGAACTACCATAGCTAATTTTATATTGTCGGCAATCTTACGCCCTTTGGCTATTTTGGCAGCGGCACGAAAATCCTCTATCCTTCCGTTAGTACAAGAACCGATAAATATTTTATCAACCTGAATTTCGTTTAACGGAGTTCCAGCTTTCAAACCCATATAATCCAACGCACGCTGAATAGCATTTGCCCTTTCTTCATTTTCAGCATCATCAGGGGAAGGTACGAATCCCGTTATAGGAAGCACGTCCTCAGGGCTAGTCCCCCACGTAACTTGCGGAACTAATTCCGAAGCGTCCAATGTAATCTCCTCATCGAAAACAGCATTTTCATCAGAATTTAACTGCCTCCATTGTTCAACCGCCTTATCCCAGTCAGCACCTTGCGGACACATAGGGCGACCTTTCAAATACTCGAACGTCTTCTCATCAGGTGCAATCAAACCTGCTCTTGCACCGGCTTCAATCGACATATTACAAACGGTCATACGCCCCTCAATAGAAAGGTCACGTATAGCTTTTCCTGCATACTCAATAACAAAGCCCGTACCGCCTGCCGTGCCTATCTTACCGATTATGGCAAGGACGATATCCTTAGCGGTTACACCGTCTGGCAAATCGCCATTTACGGTAATACGCATATTTTTAGCACGTTTTTGTATCAATGTCTGGGTTGCTAAAACATGTTCCACTTCACTTGTGCCGATTCCAAAAGCCAACGCTCCGAAAGCACCGTGAGTTGATGTGTGGCTATCACCGCAAACAATGGTCATGCCGGGTTGTGTAAATCCTTCCTCCGGACCGACTATATGCACAACACCCTGACGCAAATCACTCATCGGGAAATATTGTATGCCGAACTCTTTACAGTTATCTTCCAAAGTCTGAACCTGAATACGGGAGGTTTCATCTTTTATACCCTGCAAACGGTCAGATGTAGTCGGCACGTTATGATCCGCAACGGCTAAATGTGCCTCAGGACGGCGAACTTTACGCCCTGCCATACGCAAACCCTCAAAAGCCTGCGGGCTGGTAACTTCATGAATCAACTGATGGTCGATATATAACAGACAAGTACCGTCATTTTGTTCATCAACCAAATGATTCTGAACTATTTTATCGTATAAAGTTTTAGCCATTTTTATTTCCCGCTTACTGATTAACATTAGTGCAGTGTTTTATATATAAAATCTGCCCTAAAAGCAATAACAATACAAATAAAAAAGGAGGCTTTAGCAGCCCCCTTTTTTTACCATTCCTAAACTTAAAAAAGATATTACTTACTATCTTTATCTTTTTTAGCCTCAGCCTTAGGAGCTTCCTTCTTCGCAGCTTCAGCTTTTTTAGCCTCTTTTCTTTCTTCTTTAGTAGTAAAGTCACGCTTCTCTTTAATACGTGCCGCCTTACCTGTAAGCTCACGCATATAGTATAGTTTAGCACGACGTACAACACCTTTACGCACAACTTCAATATCTTCAACTCTTGGAGAATACAGTGGGAAAACACGTTCAACACCTTCACCGTGGCTTATTTTACGCACGGTAAATGAAGAATTTATTCCTTTATTTTTTCTGGCTATGCAAAGCCCTTCGAAAGCCTGAAGACGATCGGTCTTACCCTCAACGATACGAACTTTAACACGTAATGTATCACCGGCTTGGAAGTTAGGGATTTCCCTATCGCCAAGGAGTTCTGCAATTTGTTTTTCTTCAAACTTCTGTACTAAGTTAGTCATTTTTGTTGCCTCTTAACTAAACAATATTTATTCCACAAATCAGGTCGTCGACTTTCAGTAATTTCTTCTGCTTTTTCAAGTCTCCAACGGTCAATATTTTTATGATGACCCGATGAAAGGATATCAGGTATATTCCTACCTTTCCATTCAACTGGTCTTGTATATAGAGGATATTCCAAAAGTCCAGCATAATCTTTATTTTCACCGAAACTTTCTTCATTTAAGGTGTTTTTATTGCCTATTACACCATCTATGAGCCTGATACAACCGTCCATAAGGACGGTAGCGGCAACCTCGCCTCCCGATAAGATATAGTCGCCTATACTTATCTCTTCAACGCCATATTCCTCTATAACCCGTTCATCAATTCCTTCAAAACGACCGCATATTATAGCCAAATCATTACAATTTGCAAGCTCATATATTTTTTTTTGCGTAAGCACCTTTCCACGAGGGGACATATATATAATTTTAGTGTTCTTGTCGGTATTAGCCTCAATAGCCGCCCCCAACACATCGGCACGCATAACCATACCCGCACCGCCTCCTGCCGGAGTGTCATCTACCGATTTATGGGCATCTGTCGCATAATCCCTTATATTTATCGCCTCATAGTCCCAAAGCCCGCCTTCCCTCGCCTTACCTGCAAGAGAAAAGCCCAATGTTCCGGGGAACATTTCGGGAAAAATCGTAAATAGCTTTACTTTCCATGTCATTTTTCTATGTTCTCAATATCCGGTGGAACAATGATTACCGAACCGGACTTAATGTTGATATTAGGAAATATATCTTTCGTAAAAGAAAAAAGCTCTTTCTTTTTGTTTTTCTTTAACCGAATCTCCACAATATCACCGGCTCCATAATTTTGAATAGAGAGAATTTCTCCATACTCCGTACCGTTTTGCAGCTTCACCCTCAAACCGACAAGATCCTCATAGTAAAACTCATTTTCACCCACTTCTTCAAAATCATCACGATAAACGTATAAATCCCTGCCCTTTAAAGCCTCAGCTTCATTTCTGTCGTTAACGCCGTCAATAAAAGCTATAACCGTTTCCTTATTATTTGACTGTATTTGCAATTCATATTCAACTGAAGCATCTTTATTATATAAAACGGGATAATCACCTATAGATAACGGGTCTTCAGTATATGAGCGTATCTTAACCGCCCCTTTTATTCCATGGGCTGAAGTGATTTTAGCAATACAAATCAATCTATTTTGCATAATTTTTATCGTTATTTGTGAAATAGTAAATTAAGTATATAATTACACACGTCATTACCCGAATTTTCGAAGCAAATTATAGGGTAATCTCATGATATCGCCTTATGGTTTCCTACGGAAACTCAGTCGATGACGTAATTATAGTATTTCCAAAATTCATTGATAATTGTCATCCCCGACTTGTTCGGGGATCTTCTGTCAATTAAAACAGATCCCCCTATAATTTTCTACGAAAATTCGGGGGATGACATTATTATTAAAAATTAGAAACACTATAGATAATAAAATTACTATATTTCAAAACCCATTTAAAATTAAAAAAGGCGACAACTTTACAAAGTGCCGCCTCATAAAAATTCTTTTTAAAACCACTACTCGGCAGGCTTTTCCTCACCTGCGGCAGCTTCTTCAGAAGCGGCATTAGCTTTAGCCTCTACTTCAGCAGCTTTTGCAGCCTCTTCCTCTGCCTTGCGTGCAGCTTCTTCCTCTTTTTTCTTAGCCGCTTCAGCAGCTTTTTTAGCTTTCACTTCTTCTTGAGATTTTTTCACCTTAGCATCAAGCAACTCTTGAGCCTTTTTGTTACGCTTATATAGTTTAGCAGCAACAAGGAATTTCTCAACACGCTCCGTAGGGGTAGCACCCGTACCAAGCCAGTGTTTAACTCTATCTTCTTTTAGTGAAATTCTTTCAGGATTATCTTTATCTAACATCGGGTTATACGTACCGACCTTCTCAATGAATCTACCGTCACGTGGCGAACGTGAATCTGCTACTACTATTCTGTAGTAAGGTTTCTTTTTTGAACCGCCTCTAGCTAAACGAATTTTAGTTGCCATTTATGTTTTCCTTAAATTTTACAGCCATTTTTTATCCGAGCCATGCTTAATAATACATTTTCAGGCATAAGTCAAAGTAATAATGACAATTTTTACGCAAAAACTACAATTCACCCTCTTTTAGGGTTTCTTTTTTACGAAAATCCTCAATTTCACTTAACAACACCCGCAATACATTATCAACGCCTTTCTTGGCTATTGCCGATATAATCATAACTTTTTTACCACTGGTCTTTTCTAATTGGGATTTCTTTTCTTCGATTTCGCCATCCGATAATGCATCGGCTTTATTTAGTGCTACAACCTCGTGTTTTTTAGCAAGATTTTCGCTGTATTTCTCCAACTCATTCCTGATAGTAATATAAGCCCCCGAAACATCTTCATGCGTTCCGTCTATCAGATGCAATATAACTCCGCATCGCTCAACATGCTTTAAGAACCTTATACCAAGCCCGACCCCTTCATGTGCACCTTCTATCAGCCCCGGAATGTCAGCCATAACAAATTCTTTTTCATCTATATAAACCACCCCCAACTGAGGTTTTAAAGTAGTAAATGGGTAATCGGCTATTTTAGGTTTAGCCCTTGAAACCACACTTAAAAATGTCGATTTTCCTGCATTGGGTAATCCGACCAGACCGGCATCAGATATTAATTTCAGCTTCAGCCAGACATTTAACTCTTCACCTTCTTTACCTTTTGTAGTCTTTCTGGGAGCCTGATTTGTCGATGATTTAAAATTTGAGTTACCCAACCCCCCGTTTCCGCCCTTGGCAAGCAATACTTCTTGACCTACCTTAGTCATATCTGCCAGCACAAGATCAGTCCCATCGGCAATTACCTGAGTACCTAGCGGCAATTTTATTATAAGGTCGTCAGCCGACTTACCGTGGCAGTTTGCCCCCTTGCCACCCTCTCCTTTTTTTGCTTTAAAATGCTGGGCATACCTAAAATCTATAAGGGTATTGAGTCCCTCAACACATACGGCTATAACGCTCCCGCCACGCCCTCCGTCGCCTCCGTCAGGACCGCCTTTGGGCAGATTAGCCTCACGGCGGAAGCTCAGACAGCCATCGCCGCCTGCACCGCTTTTTATGTTAATCTTAGCTTCATCTATGAATTGCATTTTTCTTTACCCTTTGTAGACACAAAGCAACAAAAAAGCACGTAACCGACTACGGCAACGTGCTTAAATATAATAATATTCTCTTTTATTTACGCAGCTTCACAAGCATTTACAGAAACAAACTGTCTTTTACCCGATGTGTAAAATATAACATTACCTTCAGCCGTCGCAAATAAAGTATGGTCTTTACCCATACCCACGTTATCACCCGCATAATATTTAGTGCCACGTTGACGTACGATTATATTCCCCGGAATAACTAACTCACCGCCATATTTTTTAACACCAAGTCTTCTGCCTTCAGAATCCCTTCCGTTCTTGGAGCTACCGCCTGCTTTTTTATGTGCCATCTACTAGTCCTCTTTTTTAGTTGCTTTTTTAGGAGTTCCTACATCTTTTTTAGCCGCAGGCTTTTTAGAAGCGGATTCGCTTTTCTCAGCCGTTTTTTTCGATGCCGCAGCTTCTTTTTTCTCATCGGCTTTAACGGCAGGCTTTTCTTCTTTAACCGCCGCTTTTTTAGTAGGAGCTTTTTTTACTTCACCTTTACCGCTAACATCCATAATCCTTACAACTGTCACTTGTTGACGGTGACCGTTCTTTCTGCGGTAGTTCTGACGACGTTTTTTCTTGAAAATGATAATTTTATCATCTTTTTTCTGTTCAAGAACCTCAGCACTAACAACAGCACCTTGTATAACAGGCTCGCCAACTTCAACGCCTTTATCGGAACCGATAGCTATAACTTGGTCGAACTTTACACTCTTACCAACTTCACCATCAATTTTTTCAATTTTTATAACTTCGTTTTCGGCAACTTTATATTGCTTTCCACCGCTTTTTATAACTGCATACATCTTGCTTACTCTATAAAATCTATAAATCGGATTGTGGAATATAGCGATACCGTACGATTTGTCAACATAATATTAACCGAATATCCGTTTTCTTGTATAAAAATAAAAAAGTCTGCCTATTATTTTCAGGCTTGCACTTTTAAATTAAAATATCCTAAATTAACAAAGCCTTAAGAATTAATAATTATAATTAACAAGTACAATTTTAAATTTAATTCAAACAAACAGGCAAAATGGACCCGTATCAGGCAGTAGCGTTTGCGTTTTTTCTCGGAGTTATTTACTACTATACTCGTTCGGGACAAGCCCACTATAATAAAGCCATGTCTTTTATGCGTAGAAACGAGAATGCACGGGCTATAAAAGAATTAATTGAGGCTTCAAAAAAAGGCTATGTAGAAGCGATGTATGAATTTGGTTGCATATGCAGTGAAACAGATAATTACCCTGAAGCAATAAAGTGGCTAAAAAAAGCGTCCGATAAATCACACGCAAAAGCCCAGACGAAACTGGGAACGTTATATCTGCAAGGAAAGGGGGCTAGCCAAAATTACCAACAGGCAATATTATATTTTCAAAAGGCTCTATCTAACAACGATCAGGACGCCTTAATGAACATAGCATTAATGTATATGCAAGGGTTAGGGATTGAACAAAATAATAATAAGGCTATGGAAATGCTTGAAAAAGCCGCTGAAAAACGTAGTGCAAAAGCATGCTATGAACTGGGAGAGATATATTTTGACGGAAAAGGCGTACAAAAAGATTCTGCAAAAGCATTTCAATGGTATAAAAAATCATCGGAGATAGGCTATATTGACGCCGCAAAGAAACTTGCCTTCCTATATAGTAAGGGTGACGGTATAGAAAAAAACTATAAAGAGGCGTTACACTGGTACAATGTCGCAGCTAATAATGGTGATGAAGACTCAATGCTGGAAGCGGGAATGATGTATCTTGACGGCAGAGGCACTTTGCAAAGCGATAAGAAAGCGACCGAACTTTTTGAAAAAGCCGCTAAAAAAGGGAATCAACAAGCTAAGATAATACTTGAAAAAATGAACTACCGACTTGATGACCTACCAAAAGCAGGTTAATACTCATTTATGCTATACTAAATATATATAACCTTTATATTACCTTTCAATTTTATTATTAGAAATATTATGTTATCATTTAGTAACGATACATATATCTATAAAAACAAATGTTATGAACGAAATAGACAAAAACGAATATTATTTAAAAATACCTTCAGGATATAAAACCGAAATTGACGGATGCTTTTTAGAGCCTATTATTTATCAGCCGACTCCAAAAGGAGCTGAGATAATAGCGGATTACTACAATGACAAATACGATTTATCGATTTCGGTAATAGATCACTCACAAAATGTACCTAAAGGCAGCGATTTAAAAGCCCGTTTTCAAGAATTTACAAATACTGTTAAAAATCTAACCTTAGAACCTGATAAACCTAAAGGGTTCATTCTAATGCACGGTCAAAACCATTCTGTTCCCGTTATAATGTCTAAAGAAACACAAGATGACGGTTCAACGAAAGATTTTATGATAATATTTGACTCAACATCCGGTTCTAGAATTAAAGGATATCATCCTATTGCCAATATGTACCCCGAACAACAATTACTACTTAATAACGGCACAAGGCAAGCTGACGGTCAATCATGTATAACCGATTCACCGGCAATTTTAAAAGATGCATTAAGGATAGAAAAATTAGGCACAAAACTACTGGAAAGATCATTTAATTACGATGAATACTCGGCACAAAAGAGAGAAAAAGAAGGAAAACCGCCTAACAGGTTTCAATCAACTCCCGTTAAAAATGATAACTTCCTCGTATTTGAGATGCCTTCATCATTATGCAAAACCGCTCAGATATCAAGATTTTTAGAAAAGAACAATGCCGACCTTGAAAGCCCTATCATTTCAGACAAAAGCGAGGCTATTTCTTTAGGCTTAAAACGTCAATCAAGCCAATCCACTGTTTCATTTATAAAGACATCTGAAAGCGATAAGGAAACATTCACAGATAAAATGCTGGGTATAAACCGATATCTACACAAAAAAAGTAAACGCCACGCTGAAATAATTGATAAAAAGCTACTTGAAATGAAAATTGAACAAAGCGAAGTTACCACACCCGAAGAAAAAAATTGGTCAACGAAATTTACAAAAAAATCCAATGAACGAAATGAAGACAAAGGTATGTCAATTATCTAATAATCAACCTTAATAAAATATAAACCGTATGCCGGAGCCGTAGGACCGGCGGCACATCTGTTTTTAGACGCTATAATTTCTTTAATATATTCAGGCTGCCATTTCCCCTCGCCTATCAATTTTAAAGTTCCGGTTATGTTCCTTACCATGTGGTGTAAAAAAGACTGAGCGGACACAGATATCCGTATAAGCTCGCCATTTTTTTCTATCCTAATCTCATCAAGGGTCTTTATCGGAGAATTTGACTGACATTGCGAGTCCCGAAAGCTTGTAAAATCGTGCTGACCTATTAAATATGAAGCAGCTTCTTTCATTTTATCAATATCAAGTTCAACAGGAACGAACCACGCCCTTCCCTCCTCTATAGCAAGCGGTGCACGGCGGTTAATAATCCTGTAAACATAATATCTCTTTTTTGCACTGAAACGTGCGTGAAAATCCTTATTAACATTCTCACAATCCACAACTACTATTTTATTAGGTCTTATATGTTGATTTATAGCTCCCATAACCTTCAATGGCGGCATTATCTTTTGCATATCGAAATGAGCGACCTGACCGAATGCATGCACTCCGGCATCTGTTCTTCCTGCAACATGCAGCCGCACATTTTCGCCTGAGAATTTTTCAATAGACTCTTCAATACATTGTTGTATCGACATAGCATCACTTTGCCTTTGCCAACCGACAAGACCCGTTCCGTCATATTCAATAGTTAACTTATATCGGTTCATAATAGCACCAAAACAAATAAAAAAGGCGGCAATCCTTTAGACTGTCGCCTTTTTTAGAACAATGAGTGATATTAGTAAACTCTAATTTCAACACGACGCATTTCGCGATTCTCTTCTTTTTCTTTATCGAACCAGCCTTCACCACGAGCAGCAGTTTTTATATCTTCAGGTGCAAGACCTTTTTTCATTAGCTCGCCACTAACGGTTTCCACTCTTTTCATAGAGATGATTTTGTTAGTCTGCTTACTTCCGACACTATCGGCATAACCGATAACTTTTATTTTCTTGTCTTCCTCTTTCGCAAGGTTTGCTACTTCATTAAGTTTTGCCCTATCTGCTTGTGAGATTTGGGCACTTCCGGAATCAAAATATACTGAATATTTTTCTCCCATCATACTACACCCTGATAACATTCCTGCTACAAGGACAGTCCCGATAACTTTGCTAGCGTTCATATCGCTCTCCTTTTAATTAAAGTTTTTAACCGTAGCTAAATGCCACAGCTTAAGTAACACTAACAAAACAATTGCAATCTGCGTGCCAACTCATGATAGAATAAGATTTAACCTTATTACACCTAGCTATTAGAAAGTTTTCAGAAAAATAATGAACCGACCACAAGATGTCTTATTGTTACACACAGGAACACTCTTGTATCATTTTTGATTAAATAAGCGTTGTAAATACAACTAACAAGTACAAAAAAGGAGCTTTAAAAGCTCCTTTTTAATATAATATTCTCTAAGCAACAATAAGTTACGAGTCCATTTGTTGGCGTTTACGATCTAACTTACGTCGTCTACGCTCGGACTCGGCACCTCTACGCTTTTTCTTCTCAGACTCTTTTTCATAATGCCTGCGAAGTTTCATCTCGCGAAAGATGCCTTCACGCTGCATTTTCTTTTTAAGAGCTCGAAGAGCTTGCTCGATATTGCCGTGTACAGAAACTTGAACCAAGTTCAATACCCCCTTTAAAGGATTAGTAGTTAAACAAATTCCCCCGACAAACGGGAGAAGTAACTTATTAAACTATAAAGCCAATAAGTCAATACTTTATTGATTTATAATTTACACATTATATATTAAAATGAGTAAAAAATAAAGACATGGTATCTAATATGCAGGAAAAACGTGAAAAAATCCTTAAAGAAGCATTAAAAATAGTCCCGTTCGAAGGCTGGACTAACAAAACCCTTATAGAAGCAACTATATCTGCAAATCTTGAAAAGCGGTATGCAAAAATTGCCTTCCCAAACGGCGTTGCCCAATTAGTAGAATTTTACTTACGTGATTTGGACTGTAAGATGTCGGACAAGCTGAAAGGGCAGAAGTTTGATAACCTTAAAGTCCGTGAAAAAATAGCCCTCGCCATAAAAACAAGGCTAGAAATGGCAGAAAAAGAAAAATCGGTAATACGTAAAACGGTTTCTTATTTTGCAATACCGTGTAATCATTTTCATTCAATGAAGTCTATATGGAAAACCGTTGACACAATCTGGTATGCCGTAGGTGATAAGTCAGCCGATTTTAATTACTATACAAAAAGAAGCCTTCTGGCAGGCGTATATAGCAGCACATTGCTATATTGGCTAAATGATAAATCGGAAAACCACGAAAACACGTGGAAGTTTCTAAACAGGCGGATTGAAAATGTAATGATTATCAATAAAGCAAAAAGCTCATTTTACAATTCATTTACAACATTAAACAATAACAAAAAGCATGCTTAGAGCTGTCATGGACCAGCCCTCTATTGCACTCTTCTCATAGGAAGAAAAAAATCATACGCCGTTAGCACCAGCCTATTCTTGTCTTTGACAAGAAACTTCCAATGACACCCTTTAGCCTCTATATAAGAATTCGCATATACCGTTCCCTCGCTCTTTTCATTTTGACTGTGAGAAACTTTAAAATCACTAACATTACAACGCTCATCTTCATTGTTTGATTCTTTAAATTTTATACGTATGGCATCACTTTTCACAGATACCATAAAAGAATCTGACGCAATTTTTTCTTTATTTTTTTTAGAGTATTCACGAGAAAAAGCATTTAAATCTACTTCCCATTCTCCATTTAGATAGTTTTCAGCCTGTTCTTCGGTTTTTATGTCGTATGTATCTGATGAAAGAATATATTCATCACATATTTCGCCAAAGCTACCTTTCGGACAATCTGACAATTCATTTAACTGCGACATCTCATATTTATCATCTTGCGATAACTCAGACGCTATAGCTATGCCATTAACATTTAACAGTATTACAAACAAAATTATATAATAATTAGCATTGAACATAGTTAAAGACCCCTTTAATCAGAATATTTTTAATTATATATCATGAACTTAATTTTACAATCAGGCATTATTTTGCGACAACCCCACAACCTTACCGACTATAACCAGTGTCGGTGGTTTTAAATCCATTTCGCAAGCGTCTTTATATATATTTTCTAATGTTGAAAAACATGACCTTTGATTTTTAGTGGTTCCTTCCTGAATCGCTACCGCAGGGGTATCTTTATCTAATCCGTTACCGATAAGCTTATCCGTTATCTTATCAAGATTCGTAAGCCCCATATACAATACCAGTGTGGTATCCGGACATGCCAGCCCCTTCCAGTCTAAATTGACCTCCTCACCTTTTTGCTTATGACCCGTAACAAACCTTACGCCTGTTGCAAGCCCTCTATGTGTTAACGGAATGCCGCAATAGGCACTACAACCGTCAGCCGCATTAACACCGGGAACAACCTCAAACGGAATATCGTGTTGAATCAGATACTCCGCCTCCTCCCCTCCTCTGCCGAAGATAAACGGGTCTCCGCCTTTTAATCGGACAACAACCTTGCCTTTATTAGCCTCAGCAACCAGTGCGGCATTAATTTCGTCCTGTGTCATTACATGTTTTCTACACGATTTTCCGGCATATATCCTTTCAACCGAATCAGGTATCAGGTTAAGGATTTCTTCGGATATAAGCCTATCATAAATGACAATATCGGCAATGTCACTTATAAGACGGAATGCCTTAACGGTTAACAGCCCTGCATCACCGGGACCGGCACCTACTATATAAACAAAAGGAGCATCAGGTTTTGAGTATTTTATAATAATTACCTAAAAAATCTTAGTTGCCCTCACAACGTTTTTTCATACGATTATAGGCGGCGGTAAATCCTGACAGGGAATATCTGTCGATAGAATAAGTACCTTTTATTGAAGTACCCCTTATATCCAGATGGTTCTTTTTTATCATTAACCCTATAATCTCTTTGTCCTGCTTGGAGTCTTTAGCCCAAGCCAACTCGCCTTTAGTGAACATTTCAAACTTATTGCCTTCTATATCAACCGCAACGTCGCTATTTAACTTATACTTATATCCCGAAGAGGCACTTACTTCAAAAACATCATCATTTAATCTGGTAACCAACAGGTAAGGATCGCCACGCTTAGTATAGTTGCCCGTCTTGCTTATGGGAAAACTTGCCATATAGCAAGCAACCTTGCCTTGCAGGTTTGTAGTATATACCGTCCAGTCTTTATACTCTTTGTCAACAACCTGTGCAAAAGCAACACTAGAATATGCAAATACTACAAAGCCGAATAACGGCGATAAAAAATTCTTTTTCATGAGGTAAAAGCCCTTCCTTACTATTAATACATTTAACAGAAATTAACCCTATTTTAATATCACTATAGATAACGCTTTAAAAGTGCTAAATCAAGTTGTTTATCGCAAAACTTTATAACTACTTCAAAGCAATTTTATAACCGGTCTTATCAGTAATTATTATATCATTACCGATATCTATCTTTTTCCTTAAGCGATATATATGAGTTTCAAGTGTATGCGTATCTACATCACCCGAATAACCGAAAACAAGCTCAAGAAGTTTCTTTTTATCTATAATATCAGGATAAGCATTAATCAATGAAACAAGTATCTTTGACTCGGTATCGGTTAAATCTATATCCCTACCGTCGCCTATTAACTCATTACCTTTAAAATTAAATATAAAATCCTGAATTTTATATTTATAACCTAAAATTAAATTCTCAACAATAGCAAAAAGAGAATTTAATTTATAAGGAAGCTCAATATCCTTACCGATAAATATACAATTCTCATTTTTATAGCCGCTTTCACCGATATCACTTGCAACAATAGAAATATCGTTAACAGGCTTATTTTTAAGATATTCCGCCAATGAGTTATACTTATTGAAAAGCAGGTCGGGGTTCAAACTGCTATAACGGGATAACAAGTCAAAAAAATCGTCTTTTTTAGTAATAACGCTTATCTGCACACCATACCCGCTTGTATCTTGTTCATTTTTAATATAAAAACCTAAATATAATAAATTTGAATTTAATTTAGGTATCTTTAAAAAAGTTTCCTAACTTTTTTAAATGTGGATTCCACTATAATTTGTTTTACTAAACAAATTCGTGGAATGACAGAATGCATAAATTAAATTCAAATTTACTATAACCTGAATATTAACTTGGAAACTATATGTTACTTGATAAAAAATCAAAGATATTATTATCAATTGAACGTGCTATAAACGAAATTAAGCTAGGACTTCCTGTAATTATAAAATCAGGAAATGAATCAATATTAACAATTTCCCCTGAAACAGCTAACGACAAATTGCTAAAAGCAATCGCAAAGCAACACCAAATAAGATTAACAATCACACAAAACAGGCTGAATTTCATAAATAATAATAACAAGACAACTACACATCAAACTATTATTATTAGCCCACAAAATCTTAAGGATATCCCGCAAATTTGTGGACTTGAAGAGATATCGCAAATTAGTAACACGGACGGCAAGAGTGCTTCCGACATTGAAAATGAGGCAATCGAGCTAAGCAGAATTGCCGAACTGATACCTTCAATGATAACATTTGATTACAATAACGAATATGACACGGAAAACATATCGGTAATAACAGAAGAAGAAATACAAGAGTATAAACGCATAATATCTCTTGAGCTAAAAGAGGCATGTAGAACCAAGCTTACTTTAAGGCATGAAATAAAAAGCCAAATTATAGCATACAGGTCTAATATAGGCGGCAAGGAGCATTATGCGATAGTAATAGGAAAAATCTCTGACGCTCCTGTTATCAGGATACATTCATCATGCTATACTGGCGATTTGCTTGATTCCCTAGCCTGTGACTGCCACGACCAGTTACATACCGCAATCGAGTTCATGAACAAAGAAGGAGGCGGCATTATATTATATATGCTACAAGAAGGCAGGGGAATAGGTCTTATTAATAAATTACGTGCATATACCATGAAAGAAAAAGGATTTGATACGGTAGATGCTAACGAAGCCCTTGGATTCAACGATGATGAACGCCTGTTTGAACCTGCCGCTACCATCTTAAAGAAGTTGAATATAAACCAAGTACAACTTCTAACTAACAACCCCAAAAAAGCAAAGGGTCTGGAGGAGTGCGGAATTAAAGTAATCAAATGCGTTCCGCATATTATGGAAACCAACAAACATAATGAAAGCTATATCAAAACAAAGTCAGAACGACTCGGACACAAAATTTAATAGAAATAAAAAGCGAAAACGCTATACCTGCGTTAATGTCAGTTGTTTTTGTATGAGTTATCTTATTTCAGAATCCGAATCTAATATTGTTTTTTTAAAATTTCCTTCCTTTTTTCCTGTAATATTATCTCTTTAAATTGCCTGAATAGTATCAATTCAAGATGAGGATATACGTTGTTAACTATTGTTTCCATTCCTGCCTGATTAGGGTGTATCTTGTCTGCTAATGTCAGGTCTGTATTTCCGGCGATATCTTTTAAAATGTTCGGGTATAATTCTATTTTGTATTTATCTGCAAGATATTCATACATACTTTGAAATTTATCCTGATATTGCGGGTGTGCCCCTTTTGGCAATTTTACCCCTGTTAACAGAATCTTTACATTGTTTCGTTGTAGCGTTTGTAAGATATTTGCTAGGTTAGAATAGGTATCCTGAGGGTTTTTTTTTGAAAAAGCATCATTTGAACCGAGCGCCAAGATAACAATGTCAGGGTTAAAATCTAACACTATCTGAACTCTTTCAAGTGCGAGTTGCGTCGTTAGTCCCGTAAATGTTCCGTCAAGAACCCTTACGATGTCGTACCCTACGGATTCTAATTTACGTTCAAGTGCTTTTTTGAAGGTATGTTCTTCACCCAGACCGAATCCCGCAACCAGACTGTCTCCGAAAACTATCACTTTTACTACATTCTCTTTATTTTTTGATCTTGCACTCGCATCACTTTCTTGAGAATATGCCGCAGTTGTATCAAAGAGAATTAAAAGAACAAAAAATATTACTAAATGCTTCATTTAACTAATTTTATTTTTCTATAATCTAAAATATTATTTTATAGCAAATTATAATAAAGTTCAACTTACAATGAACGTTTCATGTTATTTTCAATTGCAAAATTCATTTATGTAGTTTATCTACATGTACAAATATATAGAATACATAAAGGGTTTTAAGTTATGCATCTTACAAATGAGGTTAAGCAGATTTTAAGCGGTTATGAAAGTGATAACCCCGGAACAAAGACTAATTTATCCAGAATCTTAATGCACGGCAAGCTTGGCGGAACAGGAAAACTTGTTATACTTCCTGTCGATCAGGGGTTTGAGCATGGTCCTGCCAGAAGTTTCGCTCCCAATCCTGATGCTTATGACCCCCACTATCATTATAAGCTGGCAATTGATGCAGGTTTGAGTGCATATGCCGCACCACTTGGAATGCTTGAGGCGGGAGCAGATACTTTTGCAGGTGCAATTCCTACCATTTTAAAGGCAAATAGCTGCAACTCATTAGCACCGGGTATTAGAGATCAGGCTCTAACAGGAACTGTAAAAGATGCGTTAAGGCTGGGTTGTTCGGCTATCGGGTTTACGATATATCCGGGTTCGGACATGGCATTTAATATGATGGAAGAAATAAAAGATATGGCGTTAGAGGCTAAGGCCAACGGAATTGCGGTGGTTATATGGTCATATCCTCGTGGCGGTGAGATATCTAAAAAGGGCGAAACTGCCATAGATATAACTGCATATGCGGCACATATGGCAGCCTTGTTGGGTGCACATATCATAAAAGTTAAGCCTCCTACGGACTATCTGGAGCAAGAAGAGGCAAAAAAAGCTTATAAAGACAATAACGTTGAGATTTCTACCCTGAAAGAAAGGATAGCCCATATTAAGACCGCTTCTTTTAACGGACGCAGAATAGTTGTGTTTTCAGGTGGTGCAAGTAAGGATACTGAAGGTTTGCTAAACGAGATACGCGAAATACGAGATGGCGGCGGTAACGGCTCTATAATAGGTCGCAATACGTTCCAGCGTCCTCGTGGTGAGGCAATAAACCTGTTGAATAGCATAATAGATATATATTTAGGTAAGAATTAACATGACCGCAAAAAAACAAAATAAACTCAAAAAATTATTAGCAAACCTCAGAAAGCCGAAGCCTACGGTTGCCGTATTGCGTCTAAGCGGCGTAATAGGTACGGTGGGCATGACTAAAAAAGGTCTTTCACTTGACGAATTAAATGAAGAGATAGAAAAGGCATTTGAATTGTCGGGGCTTAAAGCAGTTGCTTTGCAGATAAACTCTCCGGGCGGCTCTCCCGTTCAATCTGAATTGATATATAAACGCATAAGAATGCTGTCGGAAGAAAAGAAAATTCCTGTTTATTCATTTGTAGAAGACGTGGCAGCCTCAGGCGGCTATTGGCTTGCTTGTACAGGCGATGAGATATATGCGTCTGAAAGCTCGATAGTGGGCAGCATAGGAGTTATTTCGTCAGGTTTTGGCTTTGTAGAGGCGATTAAGAAGCTCGGCATTGAACGCAGGGTATATACGCAAGGGGAAAATAAGTCTATTTTAGACCCTTTCCAAAAGGAAAACCCTAATGATATTGAGATTTTGAGCAATCTACAAAAAGATGTGCATGAATCATTCAAGAATCTGGTTCGCACCCGCCGTGAGGGGAAAATAAAAAAAACCAACGAGAAAAGGCTGTTTAGCGGCGAGTTCTGGAACGGTGTAAAAGGAAAAGAGCTGGGGCTGATTGATGATATCGGCGACATGCATTCGGTTATAACTGAAAAATACGGTAAGAAGATTAAATTTGAAAAAATATCCAAGCCTCAAGGCTGGTTAAAGAAAAAATTGACAGGTGCGTCCTTATCCGTAACTGACGGTATTACAAGCTCCATTGCCGAGAAAATTATCTGGAACCGTTTCGGGCATTAGAATAACAGATACCATACATCAGGCATAACATTTATGGTTATTATATGAATAACGGCTAACTCTTTACTTGAAAAACAAGTCTTTTTCGGTTACATATCAAACCCTAATTATGTATTTAAAGAGTTTTAAAAATGAACGCTGCAAAAACTAAGGCTCCCCTGTCGTTTCAGGGAATGATAATGGCTTTACAACAATTCTGGACAGAACATGGTTGTATAATATTACAGCCATACCACACCGAGGTTGGAGCAGGAACGTTACACCCTGCAACAGTTTTAAGGGCTTTGGGTTCAGGTTCATGGAATGTTGCTTACGTACAGCCTTCAATCAGACCAAAAGACGGTAGATATGGCGAAAATCCCAATAGATTGCAGCATTACTACCAATATCAGGTGGTTTTGAAGCCCTCCCCTGAAAATTTACAGGAATTATATTTAAAAAGCCTGAAAGAGATAGGCATAGACCCTATGAAGCATGATATCCGCTTTGTTGAAGATGACTGGGAGAATCCTACGGTAGGAGCATGGGGGCTTGGTTGGGAAGTCTGGTGTGACGGTATGGAAATATCGCAGTTTACCTACATGCAGCAGGTCGGAGGGATTGATTGCTTCCCTATTCCCGGTGAGCTTACTTATGGCTTAGAGCGTATTGCCATGTATATTCAGGGCAAAGAAAGCGTTTATGATATATTATGGAATGATGAAGGCGTTTTATATGGAGATGTGTTTAAGCAAAATGAAAGGGAGTTTTCGGCGTATAACCTTGAATATGCGGATTCCGAGATATTATTCAGGCATTTTGAGGATTATGAAAAGGAATGTTTGTCATTAATTGAAAAAAACCTTCCCCTTCCCGCTTATGACTTTGCCTTAAAAGCCGGTCATCATCTTAATCTGCTTGACGCAAGGGGGGTTATAGGTGTAACAGAGCGTGCAGCTTATATAGGTCGTGTAAGGACTTTGGCAAAGGCATGTTGTGAAAAGTGGGTGGAAAACTGCTAGGGTATAAAAAATGATTACAATGTTAAAGGCAAAATTGCACCGAGGTAAGGTTACTGAGGCAGACCTTAATTATGAGGGGTCGATAACCGTTGACCGTGACCTTTTGGAAGCTGCCGGAATATTAGTTTATGAGCAGGTTGATGTTCTAAATATAAATAACGGCAACAGATTTACTACCTATACGATTCCCGGTGAGAGGGGCAAAGGCGAAATATGCGTAAATGGAGCGGCTGCAAGGCTTGTCCAAAAAGGTGATTTGGTGATAATCTGTGCATATACTCACATGGAAGAAGCAAAAGCTCGTAATTTCGAGCCAAGAGTTATCTTATTAGATGAAAATAATAGAGTGAAAAATAATGGCACAATTGCTGCTTGAACTATTTAGTGAAGAAATCCCTGCTAGCCTTCAAATAAAGGCATGTAAGGATTTTGAAGAAGGTATCGGTCAAAAGCTGAATGATTCATCTATTGAGTTTGAGTCGGTAAAGGCTTATTCGACAACAAGGCGTGTGGCTGTAGTAGTAGAAGGAATCCAAAGAACGCAAAAAACAAGTATTGAAGAACGCAGAGGTCCTAGGGTCGGCTCTCCTGATAAGGCTATTGAGGGGTTTTTAAGTTCAACGGGTTTAAAGCTAAAAGAATTAGAACAAAGAACGACAGATAAAGGCGATTTTTATTTTGCAGTCATAAAAAAGGAAGGTAAATCGGTATCCGATACGCTGGCTAAAGTTTTACAGGATTTTATATCGTCATACACATGGGCTAAGTCAATGTATTGGGGAGAAAATAAGATTCGCTGGATTCGCCCCCTGCATAATATACTATGCCTGTTCGATGGTGATGTTTTGCCGATACAGTTCGGTCATATAACTTCAAATAACAAAACTTCAGGACATAGATTCTTAGGTAAAAAGGATATTGAAGTAACTGATTTTTCTGATTATAAGCAAAAATTAAAACAAAATTCGGTTATTTTAGATATCGAAGACCGTAAGGAAATTATTTCCAAAAAAATAAACGAGCTTGTAAAATCAGTCGGTTTAAAAGTAAAAGAAGATTCTAAGCTTCTTGAGGAAGTAGCCGGATTGGTTGAGTTTCCCGTTCCATTGCTTGGCACTATTGAAGAAAAATTTATGTCGGTTCCGCAGGAAGTTTTGATAACTGCAATGCGTTCGCATCAAAAGTATTTTTCCGTAGTTGATGATAAGGAGAAAATCGCACCTTATTTTATTACCGTTTCAAACATTAAATCATCTGATGACGGCAAGCAGATAATTGAAGGAAATGAAAGGGTTCTAAGAGCCAGACTGGAAGATGCCAAATTTTTCTGGGATACCGATAGAAGAAACACGCTTGAGTCAAAAATAGAGTCTTTGGGTAAGGTTGTATTCCACGCAAAGCTTGGCAGTGTTGCACAAAAAGTTGAAAGAATTTCCGAACTTGCAAAGTTCCTTGCCGTTTGGGTTCCCCATGCAAATCTGGTGTTAGTAGAAAGGGCTGCAAAATTAAGCAAAGCCGATTTAACTACCGAGATGGTTGGCGAATTCCCCGAATTACAAGGCTTAATGGGGAGTTATTACGCTATAGAAAGCAAAGAAGACAAAGAAGTAGCTGATGCGATAAAAGAGCATTATAAACCCGTAGGACCTAATGATGCCTGCCCGAAAGCCCCTCTAAGCGTGGCTGTGGCAATTGCGGATAAGATAGATACTTTAGTGGGATTATTCGCCGTAAATGAAAAGCCGACAGGCTCAAAAGACCCTTATGCATTACGCCGTTCCGCATTAGGCGTGATTCGTCTTATTATAGAAAATAAGCTTAATGTTCCTTTGAAGTTATTGATTGAAAAATCAATGTCAAAATATCCTCCGGCATTATTTAAAATAGAATCACAAAATAAAAAACGCAAGTTAATACCGGTAGGCGGCAAAAAACGAAATGCTAAGTTCAGGCAGCTTAGGACTACGAAAGAACTGCTTGATTTTATTGCAGATAGATTGCGTGTCCTGTTAAAAGACAGAAATATCCGTCACGATATAATTCAAGCGGTTTTTGATGACGGGAATGAAGATGATTTAACCCGTTTGGTAGCCAAAGCCGAGGCTTTGCAGGAGTTTCTTGATAAAGAGGACGGCATAAACCTGCTTGCCGCATATAAAAGGGCTACTAATATAGTATTGGCGGAGGAAAAAAAGGATAACGTATCCTATTTTGAAGAGCCTGATGTTGGCTTTTTAGAGGCTCGGGAAGAAAAATCCATATATAAAATATTCAACGAAATAAAGCCGGTTATCAAACAGGCTTTAAAAGATGATAATTTTGTGCTTGTAATGAAAGAGCTGGCAAAACTTCGCAAGCCTGTTGATGAATTTTTTGATAATGTTACCGTTAACTGTGAAGATAAGGATGTTAGAAAAAACAGGCTACACCTTCTTTCACAGTTGCGTGAGTTTTTGAATAATGTTGCTAACTTTAGCAAAATAGAGGGTTAGACAGCACAAAACATCAAAAACGGTACAAAAAAGATAATTTAACCTTGCAATAAGACATCTATTGTCTTATTAACGCAAAGCAAAACTTTTAGTTTTGTCGGAGGATTAATTCTAATGGGTATTACACATATGAATAAATGGGTCTATAATTTTGGAGATGGTTCGGCAGAAGGAAACGCGGGCATGAAAGAATTGCTTGGCGGTAAGGGTGCTAATCTTGCTGAAATGTGTTCTTTAGGGCTTCCTGTTCCTCCGGGTTTTACAATAACTACCGAAGTTTGTACTGCATATTATGAGAATAACCGTAATTACCCTGCCGACCTTGAAATGCAGGTTAATGAGGCTTTAACGAAAATTGAAGACACTTTAGGTAAAAAATTCGGTGATGCACAAAACCCTTTGCTGGTTTCTGTGCGTTCGGGTGCTAGGGCATCAATGCCCGGTATGATGGATACGGTTTTAAACCTAGGCTTAAATGATGCTACCGTTGAAGGTCTGGCTAAAAAAAGCGGCAATGAAAGATTTGCCTATGATAGCTACAGACGCTTCATACAGATGTATTCGGATGTAGTTTTAGGTGTTGACCATTATCATTTTGAGGATTTATTAGAGCAGAAAAAACAGGATAAGGGTGTTTTTCAAGATACCGATCTTGATTCGGAAGATTTAAAGGATTTAGTTTTACAATATAAAAATAAAGTTGAAGAAGAGATAAGCAAAGAGTTCCCGCAGGACGTAAACGAGCAGATTTGGGGGGCTATAAATGCGGTGTTCGGCTCATGGATGAACTCACGTGCAAAAACATACAGGCGACTTAACGAGATTCCTGAAAGCTGGGGAACTGCCGTTAACATTCAGTCGATGGTATTCGGTAATATGGGTAGTGATTGTGCTACGGGAGTTGCCTTTACACGTAATCCGTCAACAGGAGATAATGAGTTTTACGGTGAGTATCTTGTAAATGCACAGGGAGAGGACGTTGTAGCAGGTATAAGAACCCCTCAACAAATAACTATTGACGGTAAGAATAAACAAGATAGCGACCTTCCGGCTATGGAAGAAGAGATGAATGACGTTTATAAGGAACTTGTAGATGTTTATAAAAAGCTTGAAAAGCATTATAAGGATATGCAGGATATTGAGTTTACCGTTCAGGATCGCAAATTATGGATATTACAAACCCGTAACGGAAAAAGAACGGCTGCGGCAGCTATAAAGATAGCCGTTGATATGGTAAATGAAGGAATTATAAGCAAAGAAGAGGCTATAAGCAGAATTGACCCTGCGTCACTTGACCAGCTATTGCACCCTACCCTTGACCCGAAAGCACACCGTAGGGTAATTGACAGAGGGCTTCCGGCTTCTCCGGGGGCTGCATCGGGTGCGGTTGTATTTACCGCTGAAGACGCTGAAAGAAAAGTGGCTTTAGGCGATAAGGTTATTTTAGTGCGTATCGAAACAAGCCCTGAGGATATTCACGGTATGCATGTTTCAGAGGGTATATTGACCGCTCGTGGCGGAATGACATCACATGCGGCGGTTGTGGCTCGTGGCATGGGTAAACCTTGTGTATCAGGTGCGGGAGGCATTAGGATAGATTACAAGACTAAAACTTTCAAAGCAGGTAATTCGGAAGTGTCCGAAGGTGATATTATTACTATTGACGGCTCTAGCGGAGAGGTTATCTTAGGAAGCGTTCCTACAATTCAGCCTAATTTGTCAGGTGATTTCAGCCAGATTATGAAATGGGCAGATGATGTACGTGATTTAAAAGTGCGTACTAACGCTGAAACTCCCGAAGATGCGGCTACTGCAAGAAAATTCGGTGCCGAGGGTATCGGTCTTTGCCGTACCGAGCATATGTTCTTTGATGCAAGCCGTATTGTTTCAGTACGTGAGATGATATTAGCTGAAAATGAAAAAGGTCGCCGCAAGGCATTAGCACAATTGCTACCTATGCAGCGAGAAGATTTTGTCGAGCTATTTAATATAATGGAAGGTCTGCCGGTTACTATCCGCCTTCTTGACCCTCCTTTGCATGAGTTCTTGCCGCACACTACTTTAGATATGGAAGAAGTTGCAAAATCAATCGGTGTTAGTGTCGATGATGTAAAAAGGCGTGCGTCACAACTTGCCGAGCATAATCCGATGCTTGGGCATAGAGGATGTCGCTTGGGCATAACTTACCCCGAGATATACGAAATGCAATCAAGAGCCATTTTTGAGGCTGCCGTTCAGGTAAGTAATGAGGGTACTTCGGTAATTCCTGAAGTTATGATTCCTTTGGCGTTAAGCAAAAAAGAGCTGGAAATTTTAAAAGCCGTTATTGTTAAAGCCGCAAATGCCGTATTTGAAGAAACAGGCAAAAAGATTGATTATCTTGTAGGAACTATGATAGAGCTTCCTCGTGCCGCTTTGAAAGCAAATGAGTTAGCCGAAGAGGCAGAGTTTTTCAGCTTCGGCACTAATGACCTGACCCAAACTACGCTTGGAATTTCACGTGATGATTCGGCTTCATTTATAGGTGCGTATAAAGAAGCGGGTATTTTTGAGCATGACCCGTTTGTGCGTCTTGACCGAGAAGGTGTCGGTGAGTTGATATCAATTGCTGCAACACGTGGACGCAAAACCAGAAAAGACATTAAACTCGGTATATGCGGAGAACATGGCGGAAACCCTGATTCTGTGCATTTCTGTCAGGAAATAGGCTTAGATTATGTTTCTTGCTCCCCTTATCGTGTTCCTATAGCAAGGCTTGCTGCGGCACAGGCCGCTTTGGCAAATAAAGCAAAGGCTAAAAAAGTAGCTTAAAACTCGTCATACAATTATAGTAATTTAACTTCTCAACAAATTCTGTCATCCCCCGAATTTTCGTAGAAAATTATAGGGGGATCTCATTTAAACTTATTCAGATCCCCGAACAAGTCGGGGATGACAATTGTAACTCTTGAAAAGTTAAATTACTATATTATACGGTTAGTTTATCATAAATTCTAAATTTATAGGGTAATCCCATCGGGATCGCCCTATAGTTTTCTAAAGAAAACTCGGGCGATGACGTAAATGAATTTTATTAAAGGGAAATTAACTTCTCGGCTGCCGAGCGTGCCTCGGTAGTAATTTCATCGCCTGCCAGCATACGTGCTATTTCTTCACGTCGTTCATTGTCATTTAATGGGCGTACATTGGTATTTGTCCGGTTTTTCGTTTGGATTTTTTCTACCTTTAAATGGTAATTACCTTTTGATGCCACTTGCGGCTGGTGGGTTATGGCAAATACCTGTAATTTATTTCCGAGTTTTGCGAGCCTTTTGCCCACTGCGTCCGCTACCGCACCGCCAATACCCGTATCAACCTCATCAAATATCATGGTAGGAACGGATTTTACATCCGATAAAACTACTTTTAATGCCAGTACGAATCTTGACAATTCACCGCCTGAGGCGATTTTAGATATAGAAGCAAATGGTGCGCCCGGATTTGTTTTTACAAGAAAGTTTATTTTGTCAAAACCTTCCGCTCCCCATCTTTCCTCTGTTTTTTGTTCGATTTCTACTTTTAATTTGGTATTTTCCATTTTTAGCGGGGCAAGTTCTTCCATTAATGCCTTTTCGATTTTTTTGGCGGCTATTATTCTGGATTTGTTTAATTCTGTAGCTGCCTCAACATATTTTATCTTCGCCGCTGCAACTTCTTTTTCAAGATTGGAGATTATTTCATCTTTATTGGCGATTGAGTCCAGTTTTACTTTTACTTGCTCAATATACTCCTCCAAGTTGTCGGAGCTGACATTATGTTTTCTGGCTGCGTCTTTTAGTGCAAAAAGCCTTTCTTCAATTTCTTCGGGATTTTCTACGGAATCATCAATCTTTGATGCCTCATTATTTAAAAGGTGAATTGCTTCGGTAACTTCAATAATCGCCCTGTCGATAACCTGTGATATCTCGTCAAATTTAGGGTTAATATCAACCGAGCTTATAAGGGTGTTTTGCACCGACCTTAAGATATTTTCTACCCCCCCTTCTTCTAGCGAAACAACCGATCTGTTAATCGCCTCAATAGACTTATCCCTGTTTAACAACACGTTACGCTTTAAAGTTAACTCTTCTTCCAGACCTTTTCTAGGTGATAATGCCTCAAGTTCATGTAGAACGAATTTCAAATATTCTTCGTCAGATGCGGCTTTGGCTTCAGATTCTTTAAGCTCGGTTAATTTGCTTTTTAAAGTGCTATATTCCTGATATGCATTTTTAGTTTTTGATAATTCTTTATCATTTTTAGCGAATTGATCTAATAAAAAGCGGTGTGTTTTCGGATTGAGTAAGCCTCTTTGGTCGTGCTGACCGTGTATCTCTATAAGTTGCTGTGCAAAAGTTGAGACAAAACCGGCACTTACCGGGCAATCATTTATAAAAGCCTTGCTTTTGCCGTCATCGAATATAACACGCCGCAAAAGAACTTCATCATCTGCATCAATACCTTGCTCGGCAAGCAGGTTTTTTAACAACGGATTATCGGAAATGTTAAAACTTGCCGTAACCGAGCCTTGTTTCTCCCCTGCCCTTATTAATGATGTTGAGCTTCTGTTTCCTATGGCAAGCCCTAAAGAGTCAAGTAATATTGACTTACCGGCTCCTGTTTCTCCTGTTAAAACGCAAAATCCATTATCAAAAGGTATATCCAGTTTGTCGATTAATACTATATTACTTACATATAGATTTGTTAGCATATTATTCTTTGTTCTTTTTATATTTTCTTAAATTTTGCATCCATATTTTTTCTTCTTTATCCCCTTTTACAGTTCCGTCTATTTCATCTGAAAGATCTTGTGTATCATCACTTTTCGGACTTGTTTTACTAAATATATCCAAGCTTCCCCAGCTAGAAAAATCGTACCACTTGCCTTTTATATCCTTTTGGGCATCGGCAGTAAGCTTCTTACCTTCAAGTATGCGGTAGGTTTTCGCATACCACGGGCTGTCGGGAAAGTTATACCCTAATACCGCACCATATTTTACGGCTTCTTCACGCACTCCGAGTATAGTATAAGCCTCAACTAATCTGTGCAAGGCTTCCGGCACATGTGAGGTTGTTTGATAGTCTTTTATAACATTTTGGAAACGGTTAATTGCAGCTATAGTATTGCCTTGCTTTAAATAAAAACGTCCGACATTTACTTCCTTTCCCGCCAAATGGTCAACTACCAGATCAAGTTTTAACCTTGCGTCATTTGCATATCTACTATTTGGAAATCTTGATATAACTTCCTGTAGTGCCGAACGGGCATAAATAGAATTGCCCTGATCTTTATCTACGGTTGAGATTTGCCTATAAAAGCTTAAAGCTCTCAAATAATATGCATAAGCAACATCTTCGTTACCGGGGTGAAGCTTTGTGAATCTTTCCAGCTTTAACAATGCATCGTCATATTGCTCATCTTTAAAGCTTGAATATGCAGACATTATTTGTGATTTTGTCGCCCACTTTGAATAAGGATACGTTCTTTCAACTTCCTCAAACCCTTCAATAGCTTCATCATAATTTCTTCTGTCCAAGTTTGTGATGGCTTTATTGTACATAGCCTCAACGGAAATAACTTCCTCAACTTCATCTTTCTTTTTTAAGACAGAACAGGAAGTAATTAAAAATATGCATGCTATTAAAGAAAATATTTTAAAGAAATTCATATCCATATGCTCCGCTATGTCTATTTTCGTACTAAATTTATTTCAGTACGACAAGTTACACTGATAAAGTTCAATAAACATAGATTTTGTCATGCTGAACTTGTTTCAGCATCTCTAACATAACAAAGTAGATGCTGAAACAAGTTCAGCATGACAAAAAATAAGAGCTTCAGTGCGATTTTTACAAAATCTATGTTTATTGAACACTCCTTTCACTATAGGAAATAACTTAATAATTTCCAGTAAATTAATCAATCCCCACCAGAGAATTTGCAAAAGATTCCGCATTGAACGGTTTCAGGTCTTCTATGGACTCGCCGACACCGATTGCGTGTATCGGTAATGCGAATTGTTTTGCAAGGCTTACAACAACTCCACCCTTTGCCGTGCCGTCAAGTTTGGTAACGATTATGCCGTTAAGATTAACCATTTCTCCAAAAACCTTAACCTGACTATTGGCATTTTGTCCTGTTGTTGCGTCAAGCACTATAATGCTGTTATGCGGAGCTTCTTCATCAAGTTTTTTTATTACTTTGATGATTTTAGTAAGCTGTTCCATAAGGTTTTTTTTATTTTGCAGTCTTCCTGCGGTATCTATCATCAGCACATCGGCATTTTCTTCTTTTGCTTTAGCAAATGCCTCATATGCCACGCTGGCAGGGTCAGCACCTTCTTTACCTTTTATTAAAGGACAGCCCGAACGCATCGACCAAACTTCAAGCTGCTCAACTGCCGCCGCACGGAAAGTGTCGCATGCTGCTATTACGACTTTCTTGCCTTCTTTTTTATAGTTATTCGCTATTTTTCCGATAGTGGTAGTTTTTCCCGTTCCGTTAACTCCGCACATTAATATTACCTGCGGCTTTTTCCCTGTTAACTGTATGGGTTTTGCCACAGGTTCAATTATTTGGGCTATATATTTAGCCAAATCCTGCTTTATCTCTTCGGTTGTTACTTCCTTATCAAACTTATCTGTCGCTATTTTTGAAGTAATATAAGAAGCGGTTTGCACACCCATATCGGAAGTTATTAACAGATCTTCTAAGTCCTGTAGAGTATCATCATCAAGTTTTTTTCTGACGAAAATATCTTTAATGCCGTCATTTAGCTTTGAAGAGCTTTTATTCAGACCTTGCTTTAGTCTTTTTAGCCAGCCTTTTTGCTCTGCTTCTTCAGATTGCGGCGGTGTTTTTGAAGGCTCCGCAATTAAAGGCTCTTCTATCTCCGTTGTTGCAATAGTAACTTGTTCAGGCTCACTTGCCGTATCGTTACTTTCGGCTATAGGAGGCTCGGAAGGAATCGGGTCAGATGGCTGTTCTTCCTGCACATTTACCGCTTCAGGATTAATATCTTTTTTTTCTTTTTTCTTTTTTTTCCCGAATCCGAACATATCTTATGCAGCCTTTTCTTTACTGCTTTTTTTCTTAGGCTTTAAATAATGCTTCAGATATTCACCCGTAATGCTTTTCTTGTTAGCGGCTATTTCTTCAGGAGTACCGAAACCAACAAGGTTTCCGCCCTTATCACCGCCACCGGGACCTATATCAACTATATGATCGGCAGTTTTTATCACATCAAGGTTATGCTCAATCACTATGATGGTATTGCCGCCATCTACTAATTTATGAAGCACTTTTAACAACTTACCGATATCTTCGGCATGAAGACCCGTTGTCGGTTCATCAAGTATATACAAGGTACGTCCGGTAGAACGTTTGGAAAGCTCTTTAGCAAGCTTAACCCTTTGCGCCTCTCCACCGGATAAAGTCGTGGCGGATTGTCCGAGCTTAATATAGCCTAATCCCACTTCTTTTAGTGCTTCCATTTTTTCTTTGATAACAGGAACTTTAGCAAAAAATATGTCGGCTTCTTCAACGTTCATATTAAGAACGTCGGCGATAGATTTTCCTTTATATTTTACTTCCAAAGTTTCACGGTTATAGCGTTCCCCATGACAAGCATCACAATTTACATAGACATCAGGCAGGAAGTGCATTTCAATTTTTATCAGACCGTCACCCTGACAAACTTCACAACGACCTCCCTTTACGTTAAATGAGAAACGACCCGGTTTATATCCCCTCGCCTTTGATTCCGGCAGGTTTGTAAACCAGTCACGTATAGGACCGAAAGCCCCTGTGTAAGTTGCCGGATTTGAGCGTGGCGTTCTACCTATCGGGGATTGATCTATCTCGATTATCTTATCAATTGTTTCCAATCCGGTAATAGAATCATGCATTCCCGGAGTGACTTTAGTGCCGTTTAGTTTTTTAGTAACGGCTTTATATAATGTTTGTATTACAAGGCTTGATTTACCACCGCCCGATACGCCTGTTACACAGGTAAACGCACCCAATGGCAGGGTTACATCAATATTTTTCAGGTTATTTGCCCTTGCACCCTTTATTTTTATTGATTTTTTATCACTCCAACTTCTGCGTTTTTCAGGCACCGGAATAGATTTTTTACCGCTTAGATATTGACCCGTAATGCTTTCCTTACTTTTCATTACTTCTTCGGGAGTACCTTTGGCAATGATATTACCGCCGTGGATACCCGCACCAAGCCCCACATCAATAAGGTAATCCGCCTGACGCATAGTGTCTTCATCATGCTCTACCACTATAACGCTATTACCTAAATTTTTTAGCCCTTGCAGGGTATTTAAAAGTTTTTGGTTATCGCACTGGTGCAGACCGATTGAAGGCTCGTCCAGTACATACAGAACACCGCTTAACCCCGAACCTATTTGAGATGCAAGCCTTATACGCTGGCTTTCTCCACCTGATAGAGTTCCCGACTCACGGTTTAACGTCAGATAGTTTAATCCCACATTATCCAAAAATTCCAAGCGCTTATTTAACTCTCTTAATATACGCTCGGATATTGCTTTTCTTGTTTCGTCCAATTTATCATACAGGCTTCCAAACCATTCTACGGCTTCACTGATAGTAAAATTTGCAGTTTCTCCGATATTTAATCCTTCAATTTTCACGCAAAGCGATTCAGGTTTTAATCTGTGTCCGCTACAAGCATGACATTTTGTAAGATCCTGATATTTTTCTAATTCTTCCCGCAACCATGAGCTATCGGTTGATTTCCAGCGTTTATTTAGGCTATTTACAACACCTTCAAACGTTTTTTTAAGTGTGAAACTTCTTGAGCCTTCATCATAATCGAATGTTATTTCTTCTTCGCCTGAACCGTAGAATATAACTTCTTTTATATTCTCAGGTAAATCTTTGAAAGGAGTATTTAAGTCAAATTTGTAGTGCTTAGCCAGTCCGTGTAATGTTTGATCTACCTGACGTGAGTTAGCCTGCGACCAAGGAGCTATAGCCGCTTTGCTCAAAGCTATGTTGTCATGCGGAACTATGAGTCTTGGGTCAAAGAAAACTTCTGTTCCAAGACCGTCACATTCGGTACATGCACCGTAAGGGCTGTTGAATGAGAACATTCTAGGCTCGATTTCCTCTAATGTAAAACCTGATACGGGACATGCGAATTTTTCAGAAAATACGATTCTCTCGCCTTTTGAATAGTTGCCTTTATAATCTTTAGGAAGGCTGACTATATCGACATATAATATTCCGCCCGATATACCCAGCGATGTTTCTATTGAAGAAGGCAAGCGGTTGCCCAAATCTTCTGCTACCGCAATACGGTCTACTACCACTTCCATATTATGGTGTTTGTTCTTGTCTACGGTAGGCAGATTTGTAACTTCATGCATTTCCCCATCTATCATAAACCGAGTAAAACCTTGCTTCTTAAGTTCAAGTATCTCACGGCTATGTTCGCCTTTTCTGCCACGTATGAACGGTGCTAATATATACAACTTAGTGCCTTCAGGCAGGGTTAATATCCTGTCTACCATTTCGGATATGCTTTGGCTTTTTATCGGTTGTCCGGTGGTTGGGGAATAAGGCACTCCGATGCGTGCAAACAAAAGACGCATATAGTCATATATTTCGGTAACGGTAGCAACCGTTGAGCGTGGGTTTCTCGATACTGTTTTCTGGTCTATCGCAATTGCAGGTGAAAGCCCCGATATCGACTCTACATCCGGCTTGCCTTGCATTTGCAGGAATTGTCTGGCATAAGCCGATAAACTTTCTACATACCGCCTCTGCCCCTCTGCGTAGATAGTGTCAAAAGCCAGTGACGATTTGCCTGAACCGCTCAGTCCGGTTATAACAACCAGTTTATTTCTAGGAATGTCTATACTTATATTTTTTAAGTTGTGTTCTTTTGCACCGACTACTTTGATGAATTCTTCCATTTTGCCTCTTAAGATATAGTATAACTTCCAAGCTGTGCATTTTACATACATATACCACAATAAGCAAGGAGTGAATGAAAGTTATGCCGAGGAGTGTTCAATAAACATAGATTGTGTCATGCTGCACCTGTTTGTTGCATCTAAAACCCGACAAATCACACTCCTTTTTTACACTGCGTTAATTAACTTCCCTGCACGAAAATACTGTATTATCTGATACAAGGCGGCGTTGGTAATTTTTTCCTGAGCCTGCAAAGTGGAATCTGCAATATGATTTGTTAATATGCATTTATTATTCTTATCTGCCTTAACAAAAGGTTCTATCAGATCCATATCCCCGTCTATCGCTGCTGCGGCTAATATTCCCGAATGCAAAGCCTCTTCAAAATCGGCGAGGTTTATCAATTGCGGTCTTGCGGTATTTATTAACACACTGCCTTTTTTCATTAGTGAAAATTTTGATTTATTAAAAAACCCCTTAGTTTCCTTGGTTAAAGGGATATTTAGGGAAATAATATCTGGCTTTGCCTTCAGCAGTTCTTCAACAGAATCATAGCTTTTAAAGGGAAGGTCTTTTTTACTTCTGTTAAAATACGATACCTTCATATCGAAACCTTCGCACATTCGGGCTAAGTGCGTACCGATATTTCCCATACCTATGATAGCTATCTTTTTTTTAGATAATTCCTGCCCCTGATAATATGAAGGGTCTTTTGTCGTATTATTTCTAACATCACTATTAGAAAGGGAAATTTGCCTGTTAGCAACAATCTCCATAATAAGGGCAAAGGTATATTCTGCGGTAGATGCACTATTTTCCCCCGGAGTATTTTCAACAACGATATTAAGCTTCTTAGCGGTTTTTACATCAATTGCATTCATTCCGCTGCCGCCTCGGACAATTATTTTTAAATTCTCCGCCATTTCCATAACTTTCGCCGGAACTTCACGCGGTCTTACGATTAAGCCGTCATAATCTCTGATTGCCTTTTCAATGTCTCTTTGCATATAATCGGGGCAGTATGAAAAATGTATTTCTTTTTCACTGATATTTGCAGGTATGGGGTTATCAATATGGACATATACACCTTTTTCATTTTCCTCAAAACTCATTAAAGTCCCGATATCCAATGATTCGGCAATAAGAATTTTTACTATAAAATTTACTCCTGATTTATTTTGCACAATAATTGTTTTACATGACTCTTGTAAACATAAAAAAATTGCGATAAGTATATATCTATTATGAATATAAACCCTTTTATAGACCTCATCGCTACGGTATTTCGCATCTACGGCTGGATAATGTTCGCTTGGATTATCGTTAGCCTATTGCTGACATTTAACGTAATTAACCGGCATAATCAGTTTGTTGCAAGACTATATGAGGCACTATTTAAAATGACCGAACCTGTCTTGCGTAGGATTCGCCGTTGGATGCCTGATTTGGGAGTTATAGATATATCGCCTATAGTTGTATTCTTAGGAATTGAGTTCCTGATTAACGTGTTATACACATATTTTTATACACCTTTTTAATTTTTTACCAACTCAACGAAAGTTGTTGTATTTATAACATGTTCCATCTCATTACCTTCTTTTCTTAACAGCTCTACTTTGCCGATATATTTACCTAAAACCCATTTAGTATCTTTATGTTTATAACCGATAAACTGAAAGTTATGCCTGCGGTTTTTAGTAAACGGTCTTGTCTCCGTCTTAATTACATCACCCCTTGGGTTTATTATAGATAATTTCAATTGGTCACCTGCCACTATCCCGAATATATCGACCCAGAACACCATTATCTTAGAATCATATTTTATTATTTTTCTGCTAAACTTACCTTCTCTGGCTCCCTGCGAGTGAGGCACTTTTTCGGAAAAACCCATAGTAAGCAAAGATGTTGCGATATATTCCAGCCTTTTTTCAGTCTGCTTATCCCATAACGGATATATATCCAAACTATCGCAAGGCACATTTATTTCACCGGTAATAGGATTATCGCCGGTGAAAGGGTCAACAGGCTGTCCGTTTAAACTCACTGTAAACTCAAGATATGGAAAAGAAGTAATTCCCGACAGCCCAACCTGACCTATAATCTCACCCTTTTCAACATAATCACCGACTTTCTTAGTTATAGAACCGTTCATTAAATGGCAGTATTCCGTTTTATATCCCCTTTTATGGTCTATTATTACACCGTTACCGCACTCACTCCCCCTTACCGCCTCCTCACCTATCAGGTCAACACTAATGTCGCTCATACCGTCTCGGATAAAAGCAATAGTACCTGAATCCGCCGCCACAACATTAACGCCGTCTTTCATTTGGGTATGGCTTCTAAGCATAAAATCAGTGCTTTTATGATTATCATAACTTAGCCTTCCACAGGTATGGTCGGTATAGACATCTGCTTCTACGCTTTTATCATAGTAGTTGAAAATTATGCAGTCTTCACCGTAATCACATGCGATAGGTATGCCTAAATCCAAGGCAGAAACATGCACATTATAAAAAAGTACGGATAATACCGCTAAAAGCTTTCTCATATAAAGCTACTCAAGCATTTTCAATGTCTTTGATAAAAACTCTCTTCTATATAAAACTATCACAACAACAACACTTGCAATAATAAGCAGTATAGGGCTTATAAACCAGCATATACCAACAAGACCGAAATAATACGATCTCATTCCTTTGTTGAAATGCATACTGGTGTTATAAATCATGTCCGAAATATTTTTTATGTATTTATTTGCTTTTTCAGTTTCCTCTTGTGTAGATTTTTCGTCATCAATCTTAGGTGCGGATACCATTAAAACAATAGTAAAATTGAACTGACGAATCACCCAAGTAAACTTAAAAAACGCAAAAATAAAGATTAACAGCATTGATAATGTTTTAAAAAACCATGTTGTTAAGTTCATATGTTCTGCAAAAGGCAGGGAATCTATCATTTCAATAGCTCTGTTACCGTAGCCCAAAAGTGCGAACAGACCTCCTATTATCAAAATAGAAGTCGACGCAAAGAAAGTTGCACTTTGTATCAGGCTTGCAACAATTCTAATATCAACCAGCCTGTCTTCCCTTCTCATCAAGGAATTGACCCAGTTTATACGGTGCTTATGCATTGCCGTAACAAGGTTTGCGTCTTTATGCCTATCTGCAAATAACGAGTAGCCCGACCATATTACGCAAAACCATAATAAGGCTATGATGTCCAGAAGGTATATATCAAAAATTCTTGTCATTCAACGTTACCTAATAATCCTTGTGTAGCTAGCTTTACATCAGGCTGCGACATGATAGAATCGCCGACCAAAAATGCCCAAACCCTAGATTCGTTCATTCTGATAATATCGGCATATCCTAGGATACCGCTTTCACTTACCACAACTTTTTCATCAGGCATAAGCGGAGCAAGTCTTTCAGTGTTTGCAAGATCGACTTCCATCGTTTTTAAATTACGGTTATTAATTCCTATTAAATCAGACTTTAATTTCAAGGCTTTTTTCAAATCCTGCTCATCATGCACTTCAATCAGCACACCAAGCCCAAGTTCAATTGCTTTTTCTTCAAGTTCTATAGCTTTATTTACATTTAAAACAGCCATAATCAAAAGAATACAATCCGCCCCTATAGCCCTTGATTCTACTACCTGATACTTATCTAAAATAAAGTCCTTCCTAAGCACCGGAAGCTTACATGCGTCTTTAACTATTTTTATATATTCATCATTACCCTGAAAATAATGCTCGTCGGTAAGAACCGAAATACATGTTGCACCGCCTTGTTCATAGGCTTTTGCTATCTCGGAGGGGTCAAAATTATGCCGTATCAGCCCCTTACTCGGAGAAGCTTTTTTAGCCTCGCCTATCAATGCGTTTTCACCTGATTGGATTTTAGATATTATACTTTGAACAAAACCTCTTGTTTCAGGCAATGATTTTATCTTCTCTAATAATTGTTCTTCAGATATTAATGCTTTCTTAGATTTTATATGTATTTTTTTATCTTCACATATCTTACTTAAAACATCACCTGATTCTTTTATTATCGACTCTACTTCCGTCCCCGTATGTTCGGCAAGAACATCGGCCTCATCTTCAGCTATTTCAATTTTATCGGTAATGATGCTTATTTCCTGTTCTTGGTTTTCTTCCGAATCATATTCATCAGCAAGCTCGTCCTGAACAATTTCCTCATGCTCAAGGTTAACTATTTCAATGTCGGTATTATCAACTTTAGTTTTTTTCTTAACTTTACCCGCAGCCTTATTATCTTCGGATATAATATCTATCCTGTCCTCAGGAACGTGATTAGTTTCAGAAGCGATTTGTTCATAATCGCTTTCTTCATCATCATTAATTTTTAAATTATCATCAGATTCGTTGATATCGTGACTGCTCATTTTTAAAATCCATATAAGATAAACCGGATAGTACTTTTGGTATTACTTAATTAGTATAGATATAAACAAACCGTCATGCCGAATTTATTTCAGCATCTCTACTTGATACTTAAAAGATTCTGAAACAAGTTCAGAATGACATTAGTAAAAAACTATACTAATCCAAAAATAACGTATTTTTATACTTATACATCAGGTAATACAAAAATATAAGGTAAAATTTTATTTTTCTTACGAGTTAGTAATTGCACATAATTTCATTAATGCGTCATTTGCCGCACCTGATTCTATTGACTCATTAGCCTTGACGATACCGTCTTCTATATTCTTTGCAACTCCCGCAACCACCAAAGCAGCCGCAGAGTTTAGCAATACGATGTCCTTATATGCTTCATTCCCCTTATTCATAAGCAAATTCTTTAGGTGTTGTGCATTCACGTTAGGAGTGCCACCTCTTAAATCTTCAATTTTAACTTTTTTTATACCATATTTTTCAGGATCTATCTCGTCAGAAGTTATCTTACCTTTACTTAGCTTTGCAACATAAGTTTTACCGGTAGTAGTTATCTCATCCATTCCATCACTGCCATGCACAACCCATGCACGCTCAAGACCTAGTTTTTTTAATACTCCGGCAATAGGCTTTACCAATTCTCTGCTGTAAACCCCAAGCAACTGGAAATGAGCATTTGCAGGGTTAGAAAGAGGTCCTAAGATATTAAATATAGTCCTGATACCCAATTCCATTCTGATTGGGGCAACATGTTTCATAGCCTTGTGAAATTTAGGAGCCATCATAAAGCATATATTAGCTTCCCTCAATGCTTGTTCCATAACCTGTTTTTCAGCATCAATATTAACACCTATCATACTTAGAACATCAGCCGAACCTGATTTTGAGGATATTGCTTTATTACCATGCTTTGCAACAGGCACTCCACACCCTGCAACCACAAAAGCAACGGCAGTAGAAACGTTAAAGCTACCTGTGTTATCATACCCTTTTAAAAGTTTAAAAACACCAGATTTGCCACCAGTACCACATGTATCCAAAGAACCGGAAGGAGCTTCGAACTTTTCTGCCTTTATCCTCATAACCTTTGCCGCAGCTGCTATCTCATCTATCGATTCGCCTTTCATACGAAGACCAACGAGAAAAGCAGATATCTGTGCCGGCGTCGCGCCGCCTTTCATTATAATCTGAAACGACCTTTGTGCCTCATCTTCGGTCAGGTCGTTTCCATCAACTACTTTTGATATGTATTTTTTTATTTCATTCATTTTTTTACCAATTTTAAAAAATTAGCCAAAATGTCATGCCCATGCTCCGAGGCAATGCTTTCAGGGTGGAACTGCACACCGTAAATATCATAATCCTTATGCTGCAAAGCCATTACCAGACCGTCATCACTTTGTGCGGTTATTTCCAGACAATCGGGGAAGCTATCACGCTCAACAACCAGTGAATGATATCTGGTTGCCTTAAGAGGGCTTTTTATTCCTTCAAATATACCTTTTGCATTATGCTTTATGTTGCTGACCTTGCCATGCACAGGCTCAACCCTTACTATTTTGCCTCCAAAAACCTGACCTATAGCTTCATGCCCCAAACATACTCCGAAGATAGGCAACTTGCCGGCTGCTTTTTTTATTAACTCGGGACATATACCAGATTCATTGGGAGTGCATGGTCCGGGAGAAATAACAATACCTTTTATAGTATCGTCATTTAATATTTCATCTACTGTCAAAGCATCATTACGCACAACCTTAACTTCAACGCCTAATTCGCTGATATAATGATACAAATTATACGTAAAGCTATCATAATTATCTATTAAAATAATCATATTACCAATCCCTTTTCGCAACTTCTTCAGCCGCCCTTATCAATGCCATCGCTTTATTGCAGCTTTCCTGATATTCAGCCTCAGGGTCACTATCGGCAACAACGCCGCCACCTGCCTGAACATACAACTTATCGTCTTTTGCCAAACCTGTCCTGAGCGTAATACACATATCAACATCACCGTTAGACGAAAAGAAGCCCACGCCTCCGGCATAAAAGCTACGCTTTACATTTTCCAGTTCGTCAATTATTTCCATAGCCCTTATCTTAGGCGCACCTGAAACAGTACCGACGGGAAACCCTGCTATCACTGCATCTAAGGCATCTATATTTTTTTTCACTTTGCCTTCGACCTTTGATACTATATGCATTACATGCGAATAATATTCTATAACCATATTTTCAGTAACCTTAACAGTACCTATACCCGATACCCTGCCTACATCATTGCGACCAAGGTCTATCAACATCAAATGTTCGGCAAGCTCCTTTTCGTCAGATAGTAAGTCTTTCGCTAATTTCTCATCTTCGATTTTGTCGGCACCTCTTTTTCTGGTTCCTGCAATCGGTCTGACCGTTATTTTTCCGTCACTCATTTTTACCAGAATTTCAGGACTTGAACCTATCAGCGAGAAGTCGCCCATTTTTAAATAAAATGAATATGGCGAAGGGTTCACACTTCTTAAAACACGGTATAGTGAAAGCGAATCATAAGGAAAATCAATAGTAAATCTTTGCGAAGGCACTACTTGGAATATATCACCTGCCATAATATATTCTTTAGCCTTATTTACCATTTCATGATATTCTTCCCTTGAAATATTACTGCTGATATTAAGTTTTTTATCTTGCAATTTGACATCGGCATTTTTCAAATAGTCTAAACTTAAATTGGTATTTATAAGCTTCTTTACCGTATCTAAAATATGCCCCTCGGCTATTTTGTATGCATCTTCGGCACTATCGCATGAATTAAACACCGGAGCCGCAATTATCATGGAATCATTTACCGAATCAAACACTATAACTATCTGCGGTCTTATGAATAAAGCCTCAGGAACACCGATAGCATCTTCATTGCTGTCAGGCAGCTTTTCCATATACCTGACCATATCATAACCCATAAAACCGAATATGCCTGACGACATAGGAGGCAAGCCTTTGGGGATATGAAGCTGTGATTCTTTGATATAATTTCTAAATGACAAAAATACATCGCTTCCGTCATCAACAAACGCATTTTTATCCGATGGATTTGTGTTTATTTGCGGCAGACCGTCAACACACCTCCAGATGCTATCAGGTGACATAACGATAAACGAATACCTGCCACGGCTTCTTCCCTGCTCTACAGACTCGAACAGACCGAAATATTCTTCACCTTTTAGCTTCAGGGCAACGGAAACAGGAGTTTCAATATCGCAGGAAAGTTTAGTCCAGACAACGTTACCTGTATTTTTATTATAGTTTTGCACAAATTCTGCAATAGCAGGTAGTATCTTCATATTATAAACTTAACGAATTCAACATATTCTCATTTTTTTCCACAGGGTATTGTTTTCTAAGGAAATAATTATACTGCCTCAATATATCGTCGGTAAAATCCCTTTTCAGGCTTTCCTCAAGATTAGCCAGCTTACCTTTATCTACTTGAGAGTCTTTAATATCGGCTAATTTTCCTATTACATACTCACCCTTATCCGATAAATAATAAGATGTGGATTCACCTTTTTTCAAACCGAACAACTCAAGTGATAGCTGCGTAGGAACACCACTTTTATCATCAAGGAAAGCTTCAGGTGAAGGTCTCTTTATCTCATCGGACATCTTGAATTTCAGCCCCATGGACGAAGCCAGTTCTTTAGGGTCTTTTCCGTCTTTTATTTCTATAGCAACCTGCTCGGCAACCGCCATTAGCTTCTTGCGTTTTTGAGATTCTTTCCATAAGGTTGTCACGGTTCCTTTTACCTCATCGAGTGCTTTAACCCTTTTAGGAACTACATTATCAACCCTCACCAGAACATATGTAGAATTATCGGGAAGCAGGGTCATAGACGAAACTTCGCCCGACTCAACCGAAAACGCAACATCGGCAAGTGTCTGCGGATCAGCTATATCGGTCAACGGCTTGCCCGAAGACCCCTGAGCGTTAGAGTTGATTGAAGGAATGCTATGTATAACCAGATCGAATTTTTTAGCTATGTCCTCCAACTTGTTACCGGCGGCAAGCTCATCTTCTATTTTCATTGAAGACTGCTCGAATATCTCCGCCGCCTTAACATCTTTTAAATAATCCTCTATTTCCATACGAGCCTCATCAAAAGGCACGGCTTGAGGCTCAGATACTTTATTAACCGTGAATATATGCCACCCAAGATCGGTGTTTATAGGCTGACTATACTGCCCCACTTCCAGATCGAAAACAGCTACAACCACCTCTTCGGGCAGCTCGTCATGGCTGACGTCACCAAGTTCTATCTTTTTATCATCATACAGGGACACCTTGCCTTCGTTTATTTCCTCAAGGGCTTTTTGTGCATCTTCCTCTTTTTCAAAAAGATACTGTACAACATCTCTTTTCTCAGGCTCGGTGAATGATTCTATATTATCGTCATATTCCGCTTTCATAGCTTCTTCGCTGACCTGAACGGAGTTTTTAACATCTTCATAGCCGTATGTCAGATAAGTAACCGCTCTGTTTTCAGGAACGGCGAAACTAGCAGTATTATCCTGATAATACTGAATAAGGTCGGCTTCCGAAGGCTCCTCCACCTCCTTAACATAATCAGTCGGAATATAGACTAGCTCGGCAGTGCGATACTCATTGCGATACCTATATAATGTTTTAGCGGTATTTCTCATAGATGAAGGCGATATGGCAAGAGTGTCAACTAAAATACCTATTGCCGCCTCATCTTTGATATCCTTAACATACTGTTTTTCATTAAGACCGTTATATTGCAAAGCCATTTTAAAGTTTTCTGGGTTAAACTTACCCGACTCATCGTAAAAAGCACTTTCCCTTGCTATAATATCCCTGACCACATTATCGCCGACCCTCAAATTTAGCTCACCGACCCTTAACCTTATAAGCTTGTTATCGACCATCTGGTCAAGAACCCTTTTTTTAACATCAAATTGTTGCATAAGTTCGGGAGTAATCGTTCTGCCTAATATCTGCTGAAAACGGCTGATTTCCCTCTGCAAGGAGTTGTAATATTCTTCATAACCGATTTTTTCGTCACCGACTTTAGCTATAGTCGTGCTGCTACCACCTCTAAATACGTCTCCTACTCCCCAGACAACAAAACTCAGGGCAAGAATACCGAGCAATAATTTTACAAAAATATTTTGAGAACCTTTTCTCATAGCTTCAAGCATAGCAACAACCTATTATGACTTTAATATAAGCATCAAATAATAGTCACCGATTGCAATTAAAACAACAATGAATTTAAATAATTTGCTATTATTGATTTTTTTTATATAAGAGTTATGAATGTTTAATATTGTTCAATCATAAAAAAGCATCTGTAGTATGACAAAGAAAAACAAAAACATCCGAGAATACCCTATAATAATTGCCAATTGGAAGATGAACGGGCTTTTGCGTGAAAGTATGCAGAACTTCAAACAACTAAGGGCAAAGATAAATGATAGTTTAATCGGCTGTGAAATAGTAATATGCCCTCCTTACACTTTACTGCGTGATTTTGCGGAAAAAATTCCGGGAACAGGCATAAAGCTCGGTGCACAAAACTGTCATGATAAGCTTGAAGGGGCTTACACAGGCTCTATCAGTGCGAAAATGATTCGTGATATGACCTGTGAATATGTAATCGTAGGGCATTCTGAAAGAAGAACCACAAGGAACGAGGGAAGCGAACTGGTACGCAACAAAGCTGAAATTTCTCATAGCCAGAAGCTTAATACCATTATTTGCGTTGGTGAAACCCTGTATGAAAGACAGAACGACCTTGCAAAAATAGTGGTGCGTGAGCAGGTTTTGCACTCAATACCGAAAAGCTCAACCGCTGAAAACACCATAATTGCATACGAGCCTGTGTGGGCTATAGGTACGGGCAAGACTCCTACGGAAGAGCAAATTGAGGAAATGCATAATTACATAGCACATGTAATAAATGAGGAACTAAAACAATTTGAAAATCAGCCAAGAATCGTGTATGGTGGCTCCACTAGCTCACAAAATGCACGTTCAATACTATCTGTTCCCAGTGTTGACGGTCTTCTGGTGGGCAAAGCCTGCCTTGATCCTGATGAATTCTGGAAGATTATTGAGGCTACAGGCTAAATATATAATAAATTTAAGGAACACTAGAATGTCAGAAATGTTACATATATTACTTGTGGTGCAAGTTATAATAGCCGTTTCAATGATATGCGTAATTTTGCTTCAACGCAGTTCAAGTGACGGTTTATCAGGTCTAAGCGGCGGTAGCGGAGGCGGAAATTCATTGGTGTCTGGAAGGGCATCGGCAAACATGCTCACAAAAACCACCGCTTACTTAGCTGTAGCTTTTATGGCTAACAGCCTTGCTATGGCAACTATAACAGCCAGAGGCACAAAAACCGTAGACAGGGTTATTGAAAACATCTCAACAGAAAATAATGCTTCTGATATCGGCGAATCGGGCGAAGTTAAAGAAATCGAGCCTACCGTACCGGTATCCGAATAAACTTTTTCGGAATTGTACGTTTAATGGTTGGGTCGTTAAAATTAGTTGTTTTTGTCATGCTGAACTTGTTTCAGCATATCACACATGGACACAAGACCCTGAACAAGTTCATCGGTGACACATCAACCATTAAACGTACAATTCCGAACTTTTTTATTATAACATAAAAAAATAGTTTATTATTATTGATTTTATTGCCTTATTTTGTAGTATGCAGCAACAATTTTACTAATGCTTCTTTAAGTTTAGGATATGGCAAAATTTATATTCATTACAGGCGGTGTAGTTTCCTCTTTGGGTAAAGGGCTGGCATCTGCCAGTCTTGCTGCTGCTTTGCAATCAAGAGGGTACACTGTTCGCTTACGTAAACTTGACCCGTATCTGAATGTCGACCCCGGAACAATGAGTCCCATACAGCATGGTGAGGTGTACGTTACCGACGATGGGGCGGAGACCGACCTTGACCTTGGTCACTACGAAAGATTTACGGACGTTGTGGCTCGCAAGGGCGACAATATCACGACCGGTCAAATATATTCCAAACTAATCGCAAAAGAACGTAGAGGCGAGTACTTAGGCGGAACTGTTCAAGTAATACCTCATGTTACCGACCTGATAAAAGAATTTATTTTAAGTGACACAGATGATACGGATTTCGTACTTTGTGAAATAGGCGGAACTGTAGGAGATATAGAAGGTCTGCCGTTCTTTGAATCTATCCGTCAGCTTGGCTATCAGCTTGGTAAAGACAAGACTATATTTGTCCATTTAACACTGGTTCCTTATATTCCGGCAGCAAAGGAGCTTAAAACAAAGCCCACCCAACACTCTGTAAAGGAATTACGCCAGATAGGTATTCAACCTGATATATTATTATGCCGTGCCGATAGGGAGATACCCGAGAGCGAGCGTAAAAAAATAGCGTTATTTTGTAACATAAAAGAAGAATGCGTAATACAGGGGCTTGATGTTAAGAGTATCTACCAAGTCCCTATAAAATATCACGAAGAAGGTTTTGACAATCAGATTCTCATGCATTTTAATATGCCGCATGACAAGAAAGCTAACTTGAAAAAATGGGAAAAACTTGTCGAAAACGACCTATCCGCAACTGAAGAAATACATGTTGCTATAGTCGGTAAGTATATAAAACTAACCGAAGCATATAAATCTATAATAGAATCCCTGCATCACGCTGCAATGGCAAATGAAGTTAACGTTAAGATACACTGGATAAACTCCAGACGCTTCTCTGCCGACATGGCTGCTAAAAAACTACCTTCAATGGACGCTATCCTTGTTCCGGGCGGATTCGGTGAGGACGGCGTTAAAGGTGAATTGAACGCTATAACATACGCAAGAACTAATAACGTACCGTATTTGGGGATTTGCAGGGGTATGCAGCTAAGCGTTATAGAAGCTGCTCGCAACCTTGCAGGCTTAAAAAATGCCGATACATCGGAGTTTAACGAGACGGAACACACCGTAGTCGGTCTTATGACGGAGTGGTTCAACGGCGAAAAACAAGAAACACGCAATAAAAACGGTGATTTGGGCGGCACAATGAGGCTAGGCTCTTATCCTTGCAAATTAGTGCCGAACTCACTGGCTAGGAATGTGTACGGCAAAGCCAATATTGAAGAACGACACAGACACCGCTACGAGGTAAATATAGAATATAAAGAAATTCTGGAGAAGGCGGGATTGTTATTTTCAGGCATGTCACCTGACGGCAAGTTGACTGAAATAATTGAAATACCTAAACATCCATGGTTCATAGCAGTGCAGTTCCACCCTGAATTCAAGTCACGTCCTTTTAGTCCTCACCCGTTATTTAAGGGTTTTGTTGAGGCGGCAATAAAATATAACAAAAAAAGAAAATAAAATGACCGAATCAAAACATATAAAAGTAAATAATATCAAGGTCGGTAACGACCTGCCATTTACATTGATTGCCGGACCTTGTCAGATGGAATCCCGTGACCACGCCCTGATGATGGCAGAAAAACTTACAAAAATAACTCAAAAGCTTAATATTCCGTTCATATATAAATCGTCTTTTGATAAGGCAAACCGCACAAGCCTGAACAGTAAACGCGGAATCGGTCTTAAAAACGCATTACCGATATTTAAAGAGATAAAAGAAACATTTGGCTGCCCTACCCTGACCGATATCCACAATGAAGAACAATGCGGCTTAATTGACGGTTCGGTAGATGTATTGCAAATACCTGCTTTTTTATGCCGTCAAACCGACTTATTAATAGCTGCGGCTAAAACGGGTAAGGTTATAAACATAAAAAAAGGGCAGTTCTTAGCCCCTTGGGATATGAAGAATGTAGCGGCTAAAGTATCAGATTCGGGCAATGATAATATTATCCTGACCGATAGGGGTACTTGCTTTGGCTATAATACGCTTATATCCGATATGAGAGGGCTTGCAACAATGTCTGAAACCGGATATCCGGTAATTATCGACGCAACCCACTCCATACAGCAACCCGGTGGTCAGGGAGGCACATCGGGAGGTCAGAGGGAGTTTGTTCCGGTTATATCAAGAGCCGCAATAGCGGTAGGAATAGCAGGTACATTTATGGAAGTACATCAGGATCCTGATAACGCACCATCTGACGGACCTTGCATGGTTATAATGCACGAACTGGAAGAAATCCTTAAAAAACTTGTAGAAATAGACTCTGTAGTTAAGAACTAACCGACAGCCTGATTTTTCGGTCTTCTTTTCTGACATGGAGCATCATTATCAGTATCAGCCGATACACAAGGACTTTTCAGATCATATTTTGAGCTGTCATCTTTTGCACATGCCTGAATAAATAATAATATCAAAACCACATATATATATTTCACGAAATACCCCGACTGAAATTAAGAAGATGTCTATATGATATAAATTTAAGCGACAAAGTCAAATATACAATTAATTAACTTGATATAAATTTACAAAATCAGGAAATATAGTAAATTAAATTTACACATATTTGTCAGAAAGAGGACAGCACATGCAGGTATAACAAATATTTGCAAGTTTCCACCCCTCACAAAAACACTTCGTGTTTTTAACTCTCCCTCAAGGGGAGAGTAGTTTTTTTGCCTTTTGCAGAGGTTTCTATAATTAAAACATCTCTTAGTTTACTCATCATCTTTTTTATCCGAGTCTTTGCTTTGCTTGTCTCGTTCACTTTGTTCAAGCCTTTTCCTACGTAATTTTTCTCGCTCTTCTTCCTCTTGTCTACGCATTTTTTCAGAATAAACTAAATCACCCTCATATTCCCTTACATCTTGGTCCAATTCAAGAAGAGGCTTATTCTTCTCTTGTTGAGATTGAGATTTTCTATCTTGCTCTCTAGCACGCCGTGCTTCATTTTCCATCTCTTTGTCAATCCATTTTCCGTCATCAACTTCAGATTTCTTCTCTGCTTTTTTACTATCATACGCGTATGAAACTCCGGCACTTGCTTTTTGTCTTTCCGTCAAACCTTCAACCAACACCGCTTGCATACTAGACGGTATCTGCCTGAATTCATTTGAATCAACAAAGTCTGCAATTCTATTTTGCAAAGGAGTATTATTACTTATATCGCTATTACCTACCAAGCGTAACAATTCGTCAGCTTCTATAATTGCGTCAACCTCGGATTTTGTATTGCCGAGAGCCGTTCCCGATGTCCGCAATTGTTCGGCAGCCAGCCCGAAGACTGCGGCAGCTCCCTTATCATTTGACTTAACATATGAATCCAGAAGAAGAGAGCCTACACCATTAGATATTGTAGCTTCCTGCTTCTCAGATTCTTTTAGTGCCGAATATAAGGCAGCCTGCATATCTATAGGCAACAACTCAAACTTACCGGATTCAATAAAACCAAGTGCCTCACGTCTTTGAGCTAAAGTTAAATTATTGACATCAATTGCACCATCTGTAAATCCAAGTTTATCTAATAATGTTTTAGCCCTTGCTACCGCTTCATCAACGGCACTTTGAGCAGGCTTGTTTTTAGCAGATAAATCCCTATAAAGAGAAATAGGATTTCTTAACACCTTCTTAGAATCGGTTAAACCCGCTCCTCTACCGAATCTATTAATAATATCCAAGTCTTTACTTGACTTAGCCTGTTTCAGTATTGAAGCTTCTAATACGTTACGCGCATTATCGTTATTATTAACCTGATTCAGCAATTTGTTTAATAAAGGCCCTCCATCGCTTTGGGTGCGAGCTTTTAACATAGCAATATCCAGTAAGACTCTACCCTCTTTAGTCCTCATCATATCCGACAGACCTTTTTCAAGTAGGTTAGCTCCACCGCCTTTAGCAGCAGATTGTTTCAACGCCTGATTAAGAAGGCTTGCACCGGCATCACGGCCTGCCAGTCTTTCCATCATTGTTTTATCGCTGCTATTTTGAGCAGCCTTTAATATTGATTGCTCTAATAAGCTCTTCGCTCCTTTATCTTTACCGACTTCCCATAAAGCCTTTTCAAGAAGGCTTCCGTTGCTACCGCCTTTACTATCGGCAGCCTTTATAATAGCCGCTTCTAATAAATTCTTAGCACCTTTATTTTTGGACATATCCGCAAGGGCTTGATCAAGTAGGTTCTTACCGCCACCTTTAGCAGCAGAATCGGCAAGAGCCTTATCAAGTAAACTCAACCCTCTGCCTTTAGCATCTTTTATGGATTTCTCTAAGAAACTTACACCACCATTATTTGCAAGAACATCTCGAAGCGACCTATCCAATATACTTAAACCACCGGTATTACGAGCCTCTATCATAGATTTATCTAAAAGACTTAGACCGCCGCCCTTAGCAGCACCATCTCTCAACGCCCTTTCCAAGAAGCTTAAGCTTTCACCACCGCTTTGAGCGGATTTTCTTATAGCCTCTTCAAGAAGATTCTTGCCTTCTCTTACACCGTCCCTTAAGCCGCCTACTTTATCTCTTCCCAAATTCTCAAGATCTCTTAAACCTCCGACTCCTTCTCTAATATCATCACTATCTTGTTTCCTTCTGATACTAGCCTCTATAGTACCCTCATCAGCCAAACCGGCAAGAGCAGACTTAGCTCCGGCCTTCTTCAACAAGTTCTGACCGCTCTCCATTAGAGGATTCTTATCTTCTTTTATCATACCGTCCTGAATGATGCCCATTTCTCTTGTTCTTATGCTCATACCTTTAGCACCTGTCAGCTCGACCATAGTAGCTCTTTTTATTTTTCTAGGAGGAGCAAAACCTCTTGTGGAATAAGCACCGTCCCAAAAACTTAGCACTTCATCCATTAGATTTTTTGTATTTTGCGATTTTCCTATATTCCACGCTTTAGCTGAAAATTCTTTAAATCCTGACATAATTGTATGGGTCAATCCCATAGCAGGACCGAATATATTAGCAGTATCACTCGGAGAACCTCCTTTTAACGCTTTAGCCATTTCAGGAACAAAATCCATAAACGCTAACATTAATAGGACGGCTACCATAAACACCAGAAAATCAGTGAATGACAAGAAATTTTTTTCAGTTTGATATAATGCTATTTTTTCCCTATCAAATATCGGATCTAAATACGGCACATCTTCATATCTGAAGGCCATTTCAGGATCTCTTCCGGCACCACCGGGGTCTCTAAAGCCGTTTTGGTCAACATCCATCCATATATTTGTCATATGGGTACTGATATCAGGCATCCAGAATTTCAGGTTAAATAAGTGGAAATGGTGTGATATATTTTTATTAACACCTAAAAAGTCAAAATCAGCATATACATTCCAGCATACTTTATAACCGATGGTTTGCTCCATATATGAAATTATCAAAGCTGCAAACATACCTAACGCAGCCATAAGAAGCAAAATCTGTATCCCTGCCGAAACAAGAGAGTTGAACCACTCAACCGTTAAATGCTTAGTTTTCTCAAATAACATTGTAATTAGGAAGAAAGGAGCCAATGATATTAAAATAGCAATAGAGATAAAACCTATTATATAAACAATAATCGCTTTAATAACCGCAAAAAGGAATAATATCATAGCAAGATATAAAAATATTATAAATATTATTCCCAACGGAAAATTAGAGAACAGAGTCGAGCTTATTTTAGCTGCCGTTTCACCGGAGAATAATCTGGCTAACAATGCATCCATAGAATACCAAGGACTTTGCGGGTCATAATTTTGCCAAGGATTCAACAACAGCGATCCTATACTGTCTACACCGTCAATAAATGCCTGAAACAGGAAGTTGTTGAAGAAATCCCAACTGTCAGGACCTATCAGGGATATTATGACTGCAACCTTAAACATCCGTATAACCGCATCTTTTCTATACTCCTCCTGACTTCTTGCTCCTATAATCAAACTATATCCATATATTATCATATAAAGAACAAGCAATGCTCTTATTAGATATATAAACTCGGCATGATTAACTATACCTTCGTAAATCCTTCTCATTATCTCTTTGACCGGCTCTAGAAAAAAATCTACGATCTTTTCAACAGGACCTGAATTGGGACTACGGGTTCCCTCTTTAAGTTTTACGGTATACTCACCCGTGTTATCATTATAATATCTGTCAACTATCTTAAAGAACAACTGGTCGCCCGTATATGCCTCGGGGAACTCCATGACTACCTGCCCCCTTGCAAGATAGCCGTCCAATCCTCTTGCCATATTATGGGCATTCGACACATTACTTGTCGCCTGATCGATAAGAGACTGACCTTCAAAAGTTTTTGATGGTGCGGTAACAGACTCATCGCTTGTAATACCGGGTCTTTTGGAATCAGGTATATGATAAGTAGCTATTACATCACTATCGGTTGCGTTACCGCTATCATCATTTGGAGCAAAACCTACATACAATCCCATTCCATAACGGAAATAGCACGGCGTAAATCCGTTAGTCTTATCAATCGCCTCATATTGAGGATCGTTAGCCCCTTGTGCTACATAAGTATTAATTGCGGGATTCGGAGCTATAGGAGGACGTGTAGCGTTTTGTGAGCTGGGAGCTGTTTGTATGTTAAAATTCTCAGGATTAAGAATTAATCGATAATTAAAATTATGGTCAAGATAATATAACGTATCGGTATCATCATAATGCTGCCACAGAACACTCGGTGACAAGTCAAAATGACCTGCATTGGTTCCATTGTCACCAAAAACCGTCATTGAGGGAGCGTTATTTCTTGTAGGACCTTCATTATTTGTAACCTTGTACTTACACTCCCTATCTTCCACACTTTGACCCGCATCATACGCAGTAACATCTCCTTCGGGCTTGGTAGAAGAATAATTAACCTCTCCACCGAACCAAGATGTCCACTGATCCGATTTACCGACGGTCATAACAATAGGGACAAGATTACGGTCTAAGATAACTTGACCGCTATCAATAGCCCTTACATGCTGATCCGGATAAGAGCCGTAAACAGCACCATTTGTCGCAGCGGAATTTGAAACATAGTCATCTTTTGCCTTATAATATAGCGAGTAGTCAGGAGCATATTGCTCTTTAGGTCCGACAGTCTTCTCCATATCTTTTTTATCAATAAATCCGCCATATTGCTTGACGATACTCTCCGTATCGGCAGGAACCAATACTTTTGCGTATCCCCAGTCATCAGCTTCAACACACTCTAAACCACCGGAACCACAATCTCTCTTACAGTGCTTACCGCCTGCATCACATTGCCTTTTACACACTTCTCTACCACAACCGCTTGCGAGCAGTAAAATAAAGATGCAAATTAAATTTAGTAATGTTTTCATCATAATATTTACAAAATAATCCAAAATACCTTTTTAAAAACTTCTCTCCCTGTGCTTTATTGTACCACAATTAAAACTTATTTTTTAAAGTTTTTAGTAATCGGTTTTATTATCCCTCCGTTTAGAGCTCCAAGTGCTCCCCGTCCTACTTTACCGGCGGCCGTATTACCTGAGGCAAATCCTTTAGCAGCTCCCATAGCTGCGGAAGTACCCATGGTTATGGCGGCTTTTCCGTATCCGGCAAATTTATTTAAGGTTTGCCCTGCCGCAGAAGCTAACGATCCTACGGTACTACCGAACATCAATTCAGAAGTCAGGTCGGCCATCCATTTAACAAAATTCAGTAACGCCGTTAAAATAATTAGATATATCAACATCATAAAGAACTGTATCGGCATTTCTAATCTACCCTGAGGAGAATTTGCCCCTTCGGCAGAAGGCAGATAGAAATTAAACAACGGGCGATTGATATTTATTATACCACCGACCGTAACATCAAGGTTCCAAACCGTATCCCAGCATACACGGTAATATAGTAACGAATATATTGCCGAATATACAAACACGTTAAATATCGCAAGTGCAGTAACAACCAGAACAGGTTGTAATGTGTAATTAATAAGGTTTTTAATCCATCCGTCAAACAGCGGTCTGGTTCTGTCGAATAACATAAATGTTAAGAATATAGGGGCAACTATCAATAAAAGGGCTATAGCCAGATTTGCTAAAAGATACAATATCATCGCCTTAAAGATAGCAAGTATGAATATTACCATTCCAAATAATATCAAAATTATGTAAATAAAGCCTACAGGACTTGCGAATAATAGACCTGCAATTTTTATCCAAGTAGCTTTATTAAATAGCGTATCAATCGTTATGTCCGTAAATTTGAAAACACTAAAGTCATCAGGCACTGCACCAAGAGGGTTAAAACCGGTATTTAAACTACCCATACTATCATACAGATCAGAAGACAAAGTATGACCCGTAAAGTCTCCGCTTAACAAAAATATCAGATCGTCGACACCGTCAACAAAAAGTCGGAATAAAAAGTTATTAAAGAAGTCCCAGCTATCAGGAATAAACAACACTGAAATAATTGACATTTTTATTATACGTTTCAAGAAATCACCATAGTCATCATTAACCATTCCAAGCATGAACCTAAAGGAATAAAGGATAATGTATAGAATCAACACCGCCCTTAATATGTTAAGGAACGGACTTACGGTAACACCGTCATAAGATAATACCCCGCCACTTCCTACCAAAACCAAGTACATCCTTTCGGCTATTCCCGGATGCCAAGCCTCTATTACATGTCCTGTAGTTGCACCGGTATTATCTCTCCACTCCTGAACATCTCCATACATATCTCGGAAAACAGGATCCGTACTAACCACCATACCGTCTTCGGTAGTATAACTTCCTATGGTATTGCAAGTAGCCTCATCAATGGAGTAGTCTAACTGCTCTTTGGATATATAGGTAGTTTGAGGATTACCGTTAGCGTCAGTATAATTAACTGTGTTAGCTCTACAATACCCGAATATCATACCTTTAATAGGATTAATAATCTTTTGCGTAAAGTCAGAAAAGTCCGAGCTTACTTTTGTAGTTCTTATCTTTACTTTATACGAACCGAAATTATCTCCGTAATAACCCGGTTGAGGGTGTAATGGAGAAATAGTATTGTCCCTTATTTCAAACCATAATTCTTGAACTCCAGCACCCGGTAAAGGAGCTTCGTATTTACCAGGACCTTTATAAAAAGCCGGATATGTAGGAAGAGCAGGAGGAGGTGGTTGAGGAAACGCCTCCGGTCTCATATCCATATTAACTTGGTCACCGGTACCTACCGTATATTTCACATACTGCACAGGTAAACCGCTCCAACCGTCTATCACAAGGTCACATACCCCGGGGTTAACAGGCGAACACCCTTCAGGGGTAGTCTGGTTTTCAATTGTAGCTTGCCCCGGACCAAGACGCATATGCATATGCTCACCAAAAGTACCTATACATCCCTGACCTATTGCTATCTCATAACCACCATCATTGGGATTATCTCCGGTAAAATTATTACCGTCATCGGCATTGCCGTCATCATTACCGCCGTCATACTCATTATCCACCCAGTGATCCTTATTTGCATGTGTAGACCACGGATGCTCCCTACATTTCTTGCCTAAAGCAGTCTCCGCACCGGGGAACTCCTGCAATCTTCCCGCAGCTCCGCAAGCTGCAATTGAAGCAGTTACACAAACCTGATACATTCCAAGCCATGCAACCGGAATACAACGAGTTGCTATAGGACCGAGTCCGCAGGCAAAACATTTACCGCTAAAAGGTATATCACCACCGCTCCAAGCATATTTACCCAGCCACGGGGAAAACCGTTCATCTCCGCTATTATCAAGCCCCCTTGCTTCTGCTGTTCTTGCATATTTCATCCATATATGACCGTCCTGTGCTGCTGTTCCTTTAAAACCGCCGGCATTATCACCTACCGTACCGTTGTCAAATAGTTCGAAAAACTGAGGGAAATCACTGGTAATATAAGCCTTCCTGTTCGTTTCTAATTCAGGCGCCATAATACATGTATTCATAATATCGGCATCAGGTGCGGACGGGTCACACATATCTCTTGTAGTAGCACCGTCTGATCCGGCAAGCCTGATAAAACTGCACGTACCGGGTGTCACCGTAGGGTCACAAACCGTTCCGGGTTCAGCAGTATTCCTAACCGCACCGTACCACCAAACATCATTAGGAGGTGCATCTTCACCGATATACACATACAACCCCTCACCTTCTCTTTGAGTGCCGGTTCTATCATCGTAATTACCTTTTACAAGCATACTCAGCTTGTCACCGACTCCCACCTCCATCGGTGTTCTGGCACCGGGAGGAGATAAAGGCGTATATTCCAGACGCTGCCAGCTAGGGTTTCGAGGATCTATCCCATGCATTTCTGTGATTTCAAGACCGTTTTCATTTTTAAGATTATAGTCCTGACCTTTAAAGACTCTATCGCCGGAACAAAGGTCAATTACACCGCTTATATCTACTTTAATATCTTCTCCGGCAAGGACTGATATACCTGAATATGTAAATTGTTCATTTGCATGGACTATTATCTCCCTGCTTTCAATATTTCCCCATTCATCTTCATTAACACATTCAGGAGCCCCAGGTGGCACACCACAAGACGATAAAAGAAGCATACCTACAAACAAACATAATTTTTCAGTAAACGCCCTTGAGCTTCCACTAAAAGATAATGTTTCAAAATATTCCTTAAATCTGTTCATATACTTCATTATTACCATTCTACCAAAAAACTATTTTATGATAAACAACATAAAATTAATTAGTTAACTTTTTCTCCTATGAATCATTCTTATCCTTGTCTTTATCATCATAACGGGTTGTATAGCTGTCTTTCTTAGCATCATCCCAGAACTTCTTAGCCTCCTTAGCCTCTTCATTCTTCTTGATTCTTTCTTTGCGGTTTTTCTCCATTTTATCAAGACGCCTGCTAACATTCCCCACAAGATTTCTTGCCCCCTTAACAGCACTCTTTCCTGCCTTTAACGCCCTTGAATTCTCCACTCCATACTTGAGTGGGTCTTTACTAAATTCCCGAACACCTTTAACGAAAGATTGTACTATCCTTACATTCTTTTTACGCCTCTCAATACCTTTTTTAATCTGTTTTTCCACCATCTTAGCAGGGATGATTACAGGAAGAGCAGCCGCTTTTGCTACAGCCACAACCCCACTACCAACAGCACGGACAGCTCCTAAAGCGGCATCAGCCGTATATTTGACAGGATTTTTAGCAAATTTAACAGCTTCTTTTCCAACTGCCTTTCCGCCTTTATAAGCAGCAACAACAGGAACAACAACAGGAGTAGCTATCTCTTTTCCTAGTTGTGAATAATACTTCTTGCGTCCTTCCGACATAATATCTTGACGTTTTCTATACTTACTCTTATAAGCTGCTTTATTTTCCATAAATGCCTTATCAGCCCTTTCAACCGAGGCTTTAACATTTCCTTTGTCCTGTCTAGCCCATTTAAGGTTGCTTTTATTAACCCTTCTCTCAACCCTGCGGGCTTCACTCCTATCTCTTTGCGACCTCTTGGCATCAATAACGGTATCTCTCCAGATTTGATTTGAGCTTTTTTTCTCAGGTAGAGGAGCTTTTCCTTGACGTTCCCTACGAGCGTTTTGCAACATTCTCTTTCTTTCGGCATTTGTTATGCCTTTTCCTTGCTTAGCTTCACGCAGTTCTCTTAAATCTCTTCGCTTATCGGCGTTAGCTCTTATCTTGGTTTCATCCAAGTTGCGTTTTAATTCTAATTCTCTGGCTTTACTTACCTTTTGCTCTCTGGCTTTAAACTCGGCATTACCTGCAAACAGATCCTTGTTGGTTTTAGCTGCCTTCTGCTCTGACCTTAATTCTTTTTTAGCATCTTTTATTCTATTTTTTACATCAGACCTGATCTCTTTTTTCTCAGCATTATAGGCTAGGTCTTTTCTAATGTTATCAAGATATTTTTCTCGTTTAGCTTCTTTTGAAAGACCTCCATACATTTTTTGTTTTGCTTTAAGCTCTCTTAACTCCCTTGAGGTCATTAAGCTTTTCTTCCAGTAGTTTTTTCCGCCCATACCGTCACTTTCACCTTTAGCATCGACAAGCGGATTAAATCCGGAACGCCCTCCAAGCATTTTCAAGGCTTGTCGTTTAGTTTTCATGTATCTATCCGACATCCTTTCACCTAGCACTCTTTCGCTGCCCCAATCGGCAACCGCAAATCCTGCCTTACCGAAAGTAGTGCCTACTCTGCCTGCGGTTTTAATAGCACTCGTTCCCTGACCTACTACATTACTAGTTGCCCTGTTCAGGCTTGTTCCGATATTACCCGCAGTAATTGTAACTCCAACCTCTACTATCCAGTCTAAGAACTTAAGTAACGCACTACAGAATATTATAAATATAAATACAAGGAATATAGCAACGGGAGTTCTAGCAAACTCAGAATCAGGCTCCATTCCCCGCCCTATAGACCAAGGTCTGTAACCATGAAATATACATGCCGCATCAAAGTCATGTACTAAATTAAAGAAAATCAATTCGTTAACAGGGAAATCTATTTCAAATATACATCCGTAACAAACATCGAATGACAAAACGGTATAAAATGCAGAATATATAAATATATTAAATATTGTCAGAACCGTAAATAACAGAACCGGCTGTATCGCATAACTTATCAGATTCTTAATCCAGTTGTTGAACATTATCCTTGTCCATCCGAACAACAAGAATGATATGAACAAAGGTGCAAGGAATAATAGTAACGAAACCATTATCACCGACAATATATACAATATAACCGCCTTAAGCAGAGCTATAACAAAAAGGATAATTCCTACATATATTAGTATTGCCAGTATAAAGCCTAATATCGAAGAGAACATCAACGCCTCAATCCTGATAGCGGCATCCGTACTAAAATATCTCTGCATAGTTGCGTTCAAAAAGTCGAAAGTAAAAGTCTGCCCGCTAGGATCTGCTACCAACGCATGTGCATCGCCACCTACCGCTCCTCTTGAATCAACCGTAGCCTCCATAAACCGACCGGAAACTATCTCAATCAAGTCTTCGGTTCCTTCAATAAATACACTGAATAAATTTTCATAGAAGAAAGTCCAGTTGCCGTCAGTTATAAGGGTAGCAACTACCATTAGTTTTATTATAAATTCAAATAGCTCCTTTTGGGTTATATTTGATAAACCTAACATATAGTTAAATGCAAAGAATATTACCGCAAGGACCAGAAGCATTCTTATGTAGTATATAAAACCGCTATCAGTGGTAAGGCTTTCATAAACGTCCCTTGTAAGACCGCCTTCACGCAATCCGGTAGTTGCATCAACATCTCCCTGTAATAGCTCTTTCACAGGATCTATCATTGAGTTTATAACATCCGTAAACCCAGAACTATCCAGTGTTAGTGTTAAATGAACGGTATACGAACCCGTATTGCTTGCAGGTGAATAATCACCATCACCGAAACCGGCACCTTTTGCCCAATTTATAGCACCGTTATCAATAACCTTTAACCATATGGTTCCGTTACCTACGACATTGTTTTCGTAAGTGCCGCCGGTAGCGGCAACAGCATCAAGATCTATAAGTTCTAACGGGCTATTGGGATCATCACCTATTGCCAAATGTAAAAACTCACCTCGTCTACCGGGGCAATTATTTAGATATTCAATGTGGAAAATAACATTGTTAGTAGCATCAACGCTGTTGGCGGCTTCGTTATCCGCAAAATTAATATGATCATTAAACCTTACATAAAGTTCTTTTCTATCCGGTGAGGGCATAGGACCTGCGATGGAATATTGAGACTGATCAAAGCCATGCCAGGCACGGGATATCTGATCGGGAGTTTTTGTACCTGCATCAAAGAAAAAACCACCGCCAACCGAACCGTCATGAAGTTCAAACATTCTTTTCCCCGGCTTAGGCGGCACAGTGTTCGGGTCTCCACTATTCGAGTCACCGGTATTAACCTCCAAAAGATTATCCATTGCCGTACCCGAATTAAGATGAGGAAACGACGTAATAACCCTTACGTCTGCATATGGCTCATCATATTTTACACCGCCAATATCACCGTCAAAATCTGCACCCGCAGCACCCGAAGGAAAAGTATTGATTGGAATACCCGGCTCAGCTAACCTTCCGAATATCTGTTCTCCGTCATGAAGTTCAGGGTGACCTGCCCATCTTTTCCACCACTCATCAACCGAAATTCTAAAACTATTACCGTACGGTATCAAAAATCCCGTAGGTTGCCATGCCTTCGCAAAATTCGTTGTCGGGTCAATAGGAACATCAGCAGTAATCCAGTTATTAGCACAAATATCAATATTATCATCTTCCGTCTGAACCGTCAGATACTGTCCTGCAGTCACAGTAACACCGGTATTGACCCAATCCGTAGAACCGGCTGAATTTGCCGGAACATTTACAACTAAAGATGAAACCGAATTAAACCTATCACCATAAATACATTTTTCAGTCCCCGGATCTCCATGGCAGGCAGCAACAAGAAATAGGGTAATCAATAGCCCTAATAATCTCACTATTAATAAATTTTTGCTTGCTACCATTATAATATATACCGATAAAACATTTTAAATTATACAATATTTTTGTTAAGATTTTTATAAATATTTAAAAATCATTTTTGGGGAATTACTACAAATTCTCCTTTATCTCACTTTTTGCAGCCGCCGCCCCTTCTACCTTGGCGTTTTTCTTTTTTGCATCAACATCCTTCTCCAAAAGCCTTCTGTTCGCCCTTCTTTCCAGAGCGTTTGTTACGCTCCGCCCTACTGTGGCTCCGGCGACTGCACTAAACGGTTTAATTGCATGCTGACCTATCTTGTGAGGTGTTAACTTCGGAGCCCTTGAAAGACTAACCGCACCACCACCTGCGGCATTTGTTAAAGTAACCGACATTTCTTCTACCAGCCCTAAAACCGCAAAGGCCAAATAACAAACCAGAACCATTTGTATCAAGCCTATAAATAAGTGCTTTGCATCTTTAAATGAAATGGTTGAAAAGTAGTTATTCAGCCCGAGTCCAAGATGATTTGACCTTTCTTTCTTAATAGCTACTTTTTGCACTACACACCCCATTGCATGCGGATCTTCACATTCAAAGTCCTTGATATCGGCTCCCTGATTAAATGCATTGTTAAAGTCCAATTCAGAACATAAAGCCAGTAAAGTTCCTCCCTTCCATTTCATGCAAAGCCTGTTATCATATTCTCCCCCCTCCATTGGTACAAAGGTGTGATTACCCTCGTACATAGCCATATCCATAGCCGCAAACAAGAAACCAAGAAACGCAAATAATATTACGGGCTGTACCACATAAGCTATTATCTGCGATAACCATCCGTCAAAAATATTTTTGGTAAAATTGAACAGAACCGAAGGAATAATTAAAGGCCCTATAAATGCCAATAATACCAAGCCCATTGATGCCATTATATACACATGTACGATTCTGATTATCAGCATTATTGTAAATACCGTAACAATCACAGCTAAAATAAAATTTACAAACCCGATACCGATATTAGTAAATATTGAAGCAATAGTTAAGAGCAACAAATGCGGAGACCTCGGAGCCTTAACGTTATCACCGATACCTAACACCTTGGAAATTTTACAATCTATCATATCCCACAGCCGCATATACTCTTTATCTGCAGGATAATCTGTTCCTGTATTAGCTACCAATACTCTAAAATCGCAATATCTATAACCATAGCTTGACGCTTGAAATTTAGCCTCATCATATATATCTAGGGCATCATTTCTAGTACTCATTGCAGCATTAACCTGCCCTTGAGTACCCGTACCGTTCGCTAAATTTCGTCTTGCCTGTATAAGAAGGTTATTCGCATTAAGTAAGCTTTCTGCCGCAGAACCTGGATTAGCCGGATTTAAATCTTCATTAGCAGCTTCAGCGGTAGCCAGATCTCCCGAAGAAGCTTCCAAAACAATCAAGGAAGCGGATTTTGAAATATTCTGCAATGAAGGTAAGAAGTCTGCCATTCCCGTTCCTATCGCAAAATAAACCACTAAGCCGACTTTTAGAGCAAACCAGTGCCACTCTCCCGTGCCTATACCTCTTTTACCATAAATGTACGGATAACCGAACACCATTACATAAAGGACTAAAAGTGCCCTAATAATATTAGTAAACTCTTCGACAAAAGACTCATATATTGTTAGCGTACCACCGTCCAGTATAGGCTCGTCAAAAAGATTTGACATAGTTTCTTCTATACATTCTATGACCACACCTGTAAAAGCACGGTTTGAACCGTCAGGATATCTAAACATAGAACTTGAAGAATCGTACTCGGTACAAACATCAGATATAAGGTCTCCCCAATCCATATCCACAGCTACCGGAGGAGGAAGAGGAACCGGTATACAGTTAAACGGCAAAGAAGAATCAATCGGGTTAACAAGACCGTTGGAAGAACCTATTCCGAAAAACGACCCTTCAAGTTTTTCATTTTCATCTATTACCGATCCTCTAACAGGTACGCCACAATCTTCCGGGTAAAATGGTGCTTGGGCATAAACACACATCAAATCACCTTCCAGTTCCGCAACAATAGTTACCGGATTTACAGTCGGACCGCTACCGCAACTGCCGCTATTTATCAAATTACACGTCTGATCACTATCAGTAATACCCGCTCCCTTTTTGTATTGAACAGTTACCGTAAAACTATTAACATCTACTCTTGCACCGTTTAAATTACGGTTACCTTCACAAGAACAAGACGAGTTCCTATCGGCAGGATCATTACATAAAGGGTTATTATTATCATCTTCAATACTGGCATAGGCATTACAGTTACCGTGTAAAATAGACGTAACATCACCAACATAATCGGAGGAAGAGGCAAGAACCGTCCCCTGTGTAGGGATTGCACATACAGGAGAAGCATAGCTATTACTATACGGAACGACTATTGCTATCAGCAAAACCGATATAATATATTGAAATTGAATTTTTTTATAAAAATTTAACATCTTTTTTCCAAAACAGCCCTTTTAATAGCCGCTACACAAATTTATTAACTGTCCTTTTTACCTTTATTACTATCGCCTTCCTTTTTAGCGGTAAACTTCGCAGGTTTGTTTTCCTGAACTTTATTGTCTTTCACCGTAGTTTCTTTTATTTGATTTGCTTTTACCGTGTTTTCGTTAACCTTGGTTTCCTTAACAGGCACAGCTTCCGACCTATGCTTAGCGGCTTCTTTCACCGTAGTTTCTTTAACCAGCTCGGGTTTTGACTTATGCTCATCACCCGGTTTTGTTTGGTGTCTATTATTTTCATTTAAAGCCCTGCTTGCATGTTCCAGATTTTCATTATCGGGGCTAGGTCTTGCTATATCTTTTTCTTCCTGCCTGCTTACTTCTCTATCTTTTTTCTGATCTTTAGCCATAGATTTTTCCATAGTACCTTCTTCCGTACGCCCTTCTTGCGGTCTTAACCTATCGCTAATATCTACTAATCCTTTTTCTTTATTATTTTCGACCCTCTCTTTCATTGCCTTACCTATCAAAGAGTTATCTTCTGTTCTTCCACCTCTTCCGCCGGCATTCCTTACCGCTATATCGGTCTCAAGCAACGACATTCCGCCTGTGCCGGCTCTCAACCTCCTTGAAGCACCTAATCTTTCGAACGCCCTAGCATTGCCGGCAAATGCAGTGGTTACGCTTCTTACGCCGGTATTTACAATTCCACCTTGAGCTGCAAGTCCTGCCGCAGGACCTATAACAGGAGTTCCGCCACCCGGTAAATCGCCACCTGTTAATTTTGATGCTAATTTTTCCACAGTGCCAAGTAATGCTTTTATTATCACACAAACCAGCAACAATTTTAGTAAGCCTACCAGAAGCGTTAAATCCTGTTGATTTAACACAACTTTATAAAACTTAATATCAGTAAGGTCACTTATAAAGGCTACGTCTATTTTATGAATTCTTGCAACTTGGAATATACAACCTATTGCATCGGGATCATCGCACTGCTCTAAAGCTATCGCCTGACCGTTTTGCCCCCCGGTTCCTGTTGATGCCTCTATTTGATATGGAATCGGCACAGTATCCGAAGCAATAGGAACGAACGAGCGATTGCCGCCAAAATATATAATATCTATCACAACAAGGGCGAATGATAAAAATCCGAATAATATTACAGGTTGAACCAAGAACGATATTACCTGTTGCAACCACTTTAAGAATATATCCCTTGTATATCCGAACAATGCCGCAGGAATAATTAACGGCGATATAAATAACAGCATTATTAATCCCATAAATGCCAGTATATAAATATGGACGGCTCTAACGATGAGAAGGATTAGAAACAATATAACAACCACCGTTATAATAAATATCGGTAGACCGAAACCGGTTGATACCACTGCAGTAGCAGCTACCCATAGAACTTGAGGGTTCCATGTAATTTCATCAGGTCCTCCGGGTGCAGGCTCAAATAGTCCGTTATTATCCACATCAATCCAGTTATCCCCTATTCCAAGATACTTTGACAACTTACAATCAATCGTATCCCATATTGCCATATATTCGTGACCGGGTGTATATATTATCCCGCTAGCCGCACGGAAATCGCAATACTCATATCCGTTATCAACACTGGACTCCAGACCGACCTCCATAACATGAACGGTCATGGCTCTTGAAATATAATTAAATGAAGGGTACAACTCTGTTACGCCGTTACCGATGGAGAAATATACGATTATTGCTAAACGCATACCGAACAATATGCATTCTTGTCTTGTAGGAGGGTTTTTAGAAATAACCAATCTATAGCCGAAGAATATAACGTATAATATCAGCAACGATCTTACTAACGTAAAAAATTTATCCTGCACACTTTGAAAAAACGTCAGTCTATCCGGTTCGGCGGGATCATGTATGAAAACGTTCCTCATGGTCTGATATATACACTCAACCACAACACCGGTAAAAGGACGAGACCAGTTACTTGTAATAGGAGGGGGAACACCGGTAGCAGATGTCGACCAATCAATATTTCTTCCCGGAACAAAAACATCATAACCCGTACACACGGGAGATATGATATCCGTTAAATCCAAAGTTCTCAAATCTTGTGGCGTATAAGCAGCCCTCAGACAGTGCCTATGCCCGCTACCTATATTTTCAGCATACGTACTACCGCTAACGGTAGCCCCCTCCGCAACGGCAGGTAGTAAATCCAGAACTTCATGCATAGTACCCGGGAATCCCGGATCTATCATTGAACCGCCACTATCAAAATACTCCGCCTCAACCCTCCATGTAACACGGCGGTCATCTGCATATGCATATATGCACATGTAATCCCCTTCTAGGGCAAGTTCAAATGTAACACCCAGTGATTGGTAAGGAGGATCGGACAATGTTAAATCGACAATAGGATTAGTTATTGATAAACTCACATTCTCAACCACTCCGTTAGGCGCGTCATCAAGAAGGTCTACCATTAAACTCGGGGGATACTCATCAAAAAAGCGTTGAAGAAATAGCGGCAAGTCCTGATTTACCGTGCGTGAATCACCACGTACACTCACCAATGGATTAGTCTGCCCTTGCCTGACGGGACTACAACTACCTACCGCCCCTCCTCCCAAAGGGTCATAAATATTAACAACATCACCTGCAAAAATCGGCTCAACCTTCGGATTTCCCGTACCATCATCTACAGCCAGACCCGGATTTGCAGGATCCTCTACGCATTGAGTAGCAGGCTCGCATGTTGCGGTAAATATCGGCTGCCCTTTCCTCGTCGGGTATCTCATAACCTCATTAGGCAGTAAAGGCTCCACTCCCATACCTGAAGGGCATAGGCTACCGCCTCTATATGAGTCTTCTAACTCATCAAACACGCACACATAGTCAATGTTACCGCCGCTACTACACCCTAATCTTATTGCATCAATATCAAGGTTAGGGTCATAACAATCATAATCTTTATTATAACCTTCATGATATTCGGGACTTCCCATACCCTCATTTATATCCCAATCGCAACCACGGAAAGTAACTCTAGTACCTGCCTGAGGTTCAAACACCGTACGCGTTTCCAGATATAAATACTCCCCCATATCATTAGGAGTCATACCGGAATCACCAGCATTTATAACACCATCACCATTTACATCACCAACAATATTAACAATTTTACTACTATCATAAGGGTATGTTTCAAAACCTTTTTTTGTTACATACAGTTCCTCACCGTTATAGGTAATTACATCACCTTCTTCGGTTCCCATGTTAACACCGGGAAGAGCTACGTCAATAAGACCCGGGTTAACTTCCGTACCGTCATCAGTATAAAACATGGTTATAGGGGTTGTGGTAGAATCGCACTCGTTTGTATATCTTATCTCACCGTCCGAATCATAAAAATAGCATGTCGGAACCTCTAAAAGACCGGGAATCTCAAGTTCTCTGGGTGAAGTAACTCCGACAGGCTCAAATAAATTAAATTCAACATTAACGCTATTACCCGAACCACCTGTTATTTTAGCCCCCGGCAAACGACCGGTTGTCTGCTTGTCAATAGCTGACTGTATTTGGTCATCTTTCATGTTTTGTGCAATAGCATTGTACACAACAAAAGGAGATATCAACAATAGTAAAAATGTTAATAAATATTTTTTGACTCTAAACAATTTAAGGCAGCTAATCATAAACAACTACCTAAACTGATATTCCGTGTTTATACATGTTTCACTCTCTCCCAAAAAACAGGTAACCAATCATCAGGATTATCACCCACTTCTTTTCTTATCTCATCAAGCAATATTACTGTCTCCGCACGTCCTGATAAAACGTTTATAACGTTATCCATACCCGATAGATCAATACGTGCAACAACAGCGTCCGTACCCTGCTTTACTAAGAAAAATCTACTACCCGGATCAGTTGTTTTTATAAGTGTAAATTCTCTCTGACTTAGCATAAAATGCGACCTGTAGACATCTGTAGCTTTAAGGTTCGGTAAAAATATCTGCGTAGCCGTCTGCTGAATAAGGGTATCACTAATGCGACTTTTACTAGCATCTTCAACCGATTGAGTAGCAAATATAACAAAACAGTTCAACTTTCTTAATACTTTCAGCCAATCTTTGATTTTTGGTGCGAATACCTCATTATCAATTAACGCCCAAGCCTCGTCGAGTACTATCATTGAAGGAGTGCCGTCAAGAGAAAGGTTTATTTTGTGGAATACGTATAACAGAACCGGACCAAGACTAGGCTTATCCTTAAGTAACTCCGCCATTTCAAACGCAAATATAAGGTCTTTGCTGAAATTAATATTATCTTTTTCATTATCAAAAACACTTGCATGTGAACCGTGACCATGCCACATAGCAATACGCCCGGATAATGAATCGGGTCCTCCCATTCCAAGGAACGGGACTATGTTTCTTAACATTCTGTCTTTAGGGTTTAATTTATAGTTACCTACGATAGCCTCTTCTATTTTTGCACTATCATCCGCAGATATTGACTCACCGTTAGTACAAACCAGACTTTTCATAAATTCCGTAAGGAATGTTCTGTTTTCACCGGTATCCTCAAGTGCAAACGGATTAAAGCCGCATGGGGCAGACGGATCTATATCGGTGTAAACGCCCCCTAATGCCCTGATAAATATTTCTGCTCCGCGGTCTTTATCGAAGAAGAACATTCTGCATTTGAATTTCCTTGCCTGAGCACATAAGAAGTTCATCATAACCGTTTTACCCGCACCGGTCGGACCGATAATAGTTGTATGCCCTACGTCCCTGACATGAAAATTAAAGAAGAACGGCGTACCTGAAGTAGTGTCCAAAGTTGTAACATGGTCTCCCCAGTGATTATCATGCTCTTGTCCGCTTGGAAAATTATGCAAAGATGCCAGACTCGATAAATTTAATGTGTTTATCGTAGTCTTTCTAACTGCAAAACTATCATTACACGGTAACTGAGCCCAATACGCAGGTTCAAGATTAACCCTTTCCCTAACAGGTATCGCACCGGCATTCCCCAACTCCGTAGCTGCCATCGCAAGTGCATTTTCCAATGTTTTCGGATTATCTTCAATACATAGCACGGTAAGATGATGCAGACCGAATCCTATACGACCACTCATCGCATCATCTAGTGCGTGCGAAATTTCTTCAATCTGCGAAATCGCAACATCGCCCGAATTTACCATACGTCCTTGTTGCAATTTCATACTATTTATTGCACCTGTACGATCCGAAAACGAATATGACTGGCTTACGATTAATTCAAACGGCATTTGCAAAAAACCGTCCATCATAGTTGCCGAGGTTCTTGAAGGATATTCTTTGATACTTACAATACCGGCGAATTTACTGCCTTTGGGTGTTTTCACTTCAATAGCACGGCTTCCGAAATATAACCTGTCTACAGGCAAGTATCTCGATATATCGGTTGAAGGGACAAGAATCGGTCTACTTTGACCGCAATTTACTAAAGTACCCAAAAACTCAAGTATTTCCGAGTAAACCACTCCGCGTCTTTCTACAACACCGAGCACTTTGGGCTTATAGTCTCTAAAGGTACTTACAAGCCTTGAAGTCATTTCATCTAGTTCTTCGTAACCTTCAAACATCGTTTTAGCCCAAAGGCTCTTGTCTGCGGTTTGCTGTAACTTTTCGAACATACTTTCAAAAGCGGCAACGCCGCTTCTTGAACTTTTTCTAACTATGGTGATGTAAATTTCGTTTATAAAACTTTGATGGTTTATATGCTTTTCACGCCATTGATCTTCAAGATAAGTGGCGAATCCCGGTGGCATATTATGCCCGTCATCTACCTGAAATGTAGACTTTCTTCTTCTTACCAAATGAAAATATAAAGATACCCTACCTGCTCCGATACCCTTAAACAAAAGGTTTCTGATATTTTTTCTAATATCGACATCTTCATCATCTGCCGTTTCAAACGAAAATCCGCCAAGCTTTACAACCTGAACAAGACTTTCATCTTCGGTCATTATGGTACTTCTATTCCAATGGTATCTGTACGGAATAAAAAATGACTCCGAGAACTCTTTTTTTACATATTTATCTTTCTGAGTTCGTTGCCTAAAAATCTTAAGCATAAAAATACAATCTTTTTCAAATTCGTATAATTAAATTTAGTAAATTATACGCACCCGATACATCTTTAGTAAAAAAATGTATAGATGAAGGATACAAACCTCTAATTAACAAAATGTGCTTAAAATAAAAAAGTAAATAATTTTACTAGCAAGCACTCCCCAAAAATTACATTACGTCATATGAATTCGTAAGACCATGATAAAATTTATTTTTACATTTATTACACTTCTGCTGTTTTACCATAAAAAGCTCCATAAAAAGCGGCTCTTTTTCCGATAAAACGTAAGCAACGCAATGAATGGGTAGCATACCGCCAAAAAATTTAAAATCCGAGGTAAGCACAAACCCCATACATCCGATAAGGAAGTAAGTCATCACAACCAAATAGCTCACACCAAATATCATTGAAGGTCTTGTCAGACCCAAAAACAACATATCAGTTTCTAACTCACCTGTTTCCATAGCACTGACTTTTTAATTCCAAATTTAATTAAGTTTAAATTACTCTTATTAATATTTTAACCGAGTTTTATTAAAGTTTTATTAAACTACATACTCTAAATTCTATTACTTAATGTTTTATTTTAACACGAAATAATAAACAAATCATCAAAAAACCTAGGATTTAATAAATAATATTCGATGTTCCGTTTCTTTTAAATACAAAATTATGTTTTTATGATTTTTTATAGAAATATAGCGAAAACTGCTATATACATAGCCGTCTCACTATAGATTCAACAAAAGTATGAAATATCTACGCAGCAATGGAATACAACGTCTTAAACAAAATAAATGATGTAAGCGATATTCGCACAATGGACTTGAAAGAGCTTGAAACACTTGCACAGGAGCTAAGGTCAAGGACTATTGAGTGCGTATCCAAAACCGGCGGGCATTTAGGTGCCGGTCTTGGTGTTGTTGAACTTACCGTAGCACTTCATCATGTTTTTGACACCCCGAAAGATAAGTTAATATGGGACGTAGGTCATCAAAGCTATCCGCACAAGATACTTACGGATCGTAATGACAGGATAGAAACCATAAGGCAACCGAGCGGTTTATCAGGCTTTACAAAGCGTTCCGAAAGTCAATACGACCCTTTTGGAGCCGGACACAGCTCAACATCAATATCGGCGGCACTTGGAATGTCAATTGCAAGAGACATTAAAGGCGAAAGCTTTGAAACAATCGCTGTTATCGGTGATGGTGCAATGAGTGCCGGCATGGCTTATGAAGCAATGAATAACGCAGGTGACCTGCACTCACGAATGTTTGTTATATTAAATGACAATAACATGTCTATAGCACCGCCCGTGGGTGCTATGAGCGGCTATTTATCACGCCTGATATCATCAAAGCCTTACTTAACACTGAGAAACGTAGCCAAAAAAGCTGTTAGCCACCTCCCGTCCGCTATTGAAAAAGTAGCCAGAAAAGCGGAACAATACACTAAGGACTACTGGGTAGGGGGCAATTATTTCGAAGAGATGGGGTTTTATTATGTCGGGCCTGTAGACGGTCATAATTTGGGACAGTTAATAGCCATTTTAAAGAACCTTAAAAATGATAAAAGTATAAACAGACCCATCCTTATGCATATAGTCACGGAAAAAGGTCATGGCTACGAGATGCCTGAGGCGAAGGATCCTTCACTACATGCCGTAGGAAAATTTGACCTGAAAACCGGAGCTTTAAAGAACACAAAAACAAAAGCCCCCTCATATACGTCTGTTTTTGCTAAACAATTAATTGAAGAAGCGGAAAATGACGGAAAAATAGTGGCGATTACGGCAGCCATGCCAAGCGGCACGGGGCTTGATAAATTTGCCGAAAAATTTAATAATCGCATGTTTGACGTGGGAATAGCGGAGCAACACGCCGTAACCTTTGCAGCCGGTCTTGCTTGCGAAGGCTTAAAGCCGTTTTGTGCTATATATTCAACATTTCTACAAAGAGCTTATGACCAAGTAATACATGACGTTGCTATTCAAAAACTGCCTGTCAGATTTGCAATAGACAGAGCAGGACTGGTCGGTGCTGACGGAGCCACTCACGCAGGCTCTTTTGATATAATGTATCTGGCAAACCTGCCTGATTTTGTTGTTATGGCTCCCTCAAATGAGCTTGAACTTGCAAGAATGGTAAAAACCGCCGCACAAATAGATGACAGCCCCTCTGCCATAAGATACCCCAGAGGCGACGGTATAGGCATAGACTTCCCTAAAAAAATAAAACCTGTAAAGATAGGTAAGGGCAAAGTAATACAAAGAGGCTCCGATATAGCAATATTATCTTTGGGAACCAGACTGGAAGAGGTTAAAAAAGCCGCACAAGAACTGCAAAAACAAGATATATCGACAACTATAGTAGATATGCGTTTTGCAAAACCTGTTGATGAAAACCTGATAATTGAGATAGCAAAAACTCACAAAAACATAATAACCATTGAAGAAGGCTGCTCAGGAGGACTGGATACGCAGGTCAACAAAGTTATAAATAACAATACATTACAGGACAAACCTAACATTCTAAATTTAAACCTGCCGGATATCTTTATAGATCATGGGGTCGTAGAAGATTTATACGAGAAAGTCGGCTTAAATTCTAGCGGCATAATAAAATCAGCAATTTCTTTAGTAAATAAGGGCGATTTAAAAGGAAGTGTTCAATAAACATAGATTAGTATATTTATCAAATGGCAGTACGCTTATTTAACCATACTAATTCAACAATGCCTAAAGTTAAATAACACAATTACACATTTACGAAAATGTCCTATTAATTAGCTGGAAAATATATAAAAATACAACTTATGAAACAGCAGATAACCGGATATTTAAACTCTCACAATAATGACGTACAAGGTATATTATGGATGCTTTACGGCTGCTTCTGGTTTGCGTGCATGGCTTCTATTGTAAAATACCTGACTTTTGACATGGAGCCTTTTACCTTAGTTTTTTTCAGAAGTCTTTTTGCACTGGTTTGCATTTTACCGGGACTATACAGCTATGGTATCCACAAAATAAAGAGCAAAAATATAAGTTTTTATTTTACAAGGGCAATAACCGGAACGGCCGGAATGGTGCTTATTTTTGTAGCAATAGCCAAACTCCCCATAACAACGGTAACGGCATTAACATTCACCGTTCCGCTGATTACAACCGCATTTGCGGTTATTTACCTTAATGAAAAACTCAAAAAGCATAATGTTATTGCGTTATTATGCGGCTTTTTCGGAGTACTTATAATATTAAGACCGGGTACCGAAACATTTCAAACGGCATCACTACTAGTAATAGCTGCGGCATGTTTTTGGTCAATATCAAACATATTAATAAAAAAACTTACAAAAACCGAAGATCCCAAAGTAATCGTGTATCTGATGATAATTATTATGGCTCCGCTTTCGTTGCCTCTTGCCTTATTGAAATGGCAAACACCCGATACCGCCCAGTTGCTTTTATTATTCTTGTTAGCATTCGTATCAAATCAGGCTCAGTTTTCTTTAGCTCACGCATATTCAAAAGCTGATATGTCTACGGTTTTACCGTTTGATTATACAAGAATGATATTTATTAGTATTATGGCATACTTCTTTTTTGGCGAAATAATTGATTTTTATACCGCAATCGGCTCAATAGTTATATTCTTTAGCGGTGTTTATATTGTAAAACATCAGCGGAAAAAATCACCGCCCATTATTGATAGCGGAGAAACGTTAACTTAATCACCATCTTTATATCTGTGTTTTTCAGCACAATTACTTATTCCGGTTTTTAAACAACACATATAGTCCCACTCGCCTTTTATAAATTTTCTACGCTTGGCATAGTAATCGCTAACAATGTACTTACAACTGCTTAATCCCTTTACAGTACCGACATATATTTTTTTTTCATCAGGCTCATGTTGAATAAAATATGAATTATAAGTATTTCTTTCATGAGGACTAACCGTATCATCGCCACATGACGAAAGAAACAATACGGATATCGAACATAATATTAGCGATAAGGTTTTCATAAGCAACTCAAAATACTATAAAAAATAATATTTTCCCCTATGATATTGTACCACAAAAACCACATACTAACAATATGCACTGCACAAAAACGAAATGCCCCCAATTTTATTTGATTTTATCCGATTAAAATGTAACTTTTAGCCTCTTAATGTCGAATTTCTTTATAAATAACACCTTCAAAAGAGATAAAAAATGACTGATAACGCCCAAAAAAATGAATCCGATAACAATCCTACCGAGAAAAAATGCGGTATAATTGCTAAATTTTCTATTATTTTTAAACTAATCGAGTTTAAGCTTAAAATAGCCGATTTTTTAAGCCCGTTAGTAAATTTAGGCATAAGGTTTTATATGGCATGGATATTCTTAAAATCAGGACTTTTAAAGCTTCCTAAGGACTTTTTAGGTCTTAATATAGGAAGAGGATATTCATGGGATAGCACTATTTACCTTTTTGAGGAAGTACACCCTGTTCCGTTATTATCACCAAATGTGGCTGCGGTATTAGGAACCGGATTAGAAATTTTATGCCCGATATTGTTAATAATCGGCTTAGGTGCAAGACCTGCTGCCGCCATATTGCTTATAATGACAGCAGTTATTGAGCTTACAAGCGATCCTGATTTCTTATCTGAGACAGCAAGCACACAGCATCAATATTGGATTATATTACTTTCTGTAATTGTATTTTATGGTGCAGGAAAACTATCTATAGACCATATTATCCGCAAAAAATCCCTAAGCTATCCTAAATACAGAGAAATAACAGGAATCAAGGAGGCATAAACGATGGGGAGTTTTTGAACACTCCCCAAATCCCGTCATAATATGGCTTGACCATACCAAAATTACAACCCCATTACTAAATAAATTAACAAACTAATTGCCCCTTTATGCAGAATATATAAAATTATATTCGGCAAATTATGCCGCTAATTTTTTTATAACATTTTAAGAAAGGAATTCGATTATGCCTTTATTTTTTGGAACTGCCGGCAATGATACCATAGCCGGAACTGCCGGACCTGATTTAGTTGTTTCTTTTTCAGGAGATGATTTAATACGCACTTCTGACGATGACGATCTTATCTTTGCCGGAACGGATAATGATAAAGTTTACGCCTCTAACGGTGATGACTACGTGTTTGGCGGCTCAGGAGATGACTATCTAAATGGAGGAGCCGGTCGTGACTTTTTAAGCGGTGGCGACGGTAACGATGAGTTGGAAGGCGAAGACGGAAACGACGTTCTCGTTGGCGGAAACGGTATTGATAGGCTATACGGCGGAAATGACTCTGATAAGTTATTCGGCGGTAATGACACTGATAGACTTGTCGGAGGTAAAGGAAGGGACATACTTACAGGTGATGAAGGGGCTGATGTATTATACGGCTTCGACGGAACCGCATTAGGTGATGGAGCTACCGACATTTTCGATTTCAACCTACTTACAGATTCTAATTCGATTGCTCATGATATTATAATGGACTTCGAACAGCAAATAGACAAGATTGACCTTGCAGACCTGTCTGCATTCGGTATCAACGGAATTGCCGATCTGGTTATAGGTGACGATGGCACTAACACATATATAAAAGGTGTTAATGTTGACTTTTTAGTTGAACTTTCAGGGGTTTATACTCTTGGAGCTACCGACTTTATTTTCTAGCAAGTGTTGGATTTGCTGCGAATTGCAGCAAATGACATTTTAAAATATGTCATACGCCGGCTTTGTCCGGCGTATCCATTATGTCTTTAATCAGAAGTGATAGCTTCTTTGCCCTATCCTCAACGGTATTTGCCTCAAGTAACTGCTGCTTTTGTTTATCGTCAAAAGGCAGGTGCATAGAAAAAAATGTAACTATATTAAAAGCCGGAGTATCGGGCAGTAAATCCCAATCCATTGCTATTGAGTTTTTTTGTGCATATTTTTTTATAAGTTCTATCAGGCTCGGCTTGTCTATATCGGGATTAAGGTTAACCACCAAATCACCTTCATAATCTTCAAAAGAAACACCAAAACGCCTATATTGCCTCATGGTAGTAACTTCCCTGAGCAGTTTAAAACGGCAATATCCGGTCAAAACTACAAAGAAACTACCGTCAACCATTTCCTCAAACTTCGTGATTTTTCCTGCACAACCTATCTTATGGAATATATCTTTTGCACCATATTTCTTATCGCTATCGGTTATACACACACCTACCATTCTATCTTTTGATGCCAGCGAGTCCTGAACCATATTTATGTATCGTGGTTCAATAAGTTTTTGAGCTATCTGCCCGCCTGCTAGAAGCAAATTATTTCGAACAGGTAAAATAGGTAAGCTATCGGGAAATTTCATAATATCTTTTAGTTTGGTGGATAACTTGGCTTTGTAAGGACATAATAGGCGGCATATAGCATTATCGCCCCTGAACATATAAGCCCGATTGGCGTTATATTAGCGAAGAAAAACATATATATGTAACTTAGCGTCATTGAACCGACAGAAGCAACCTTCGCGAAATGAGGAATAACTCTGTACTTATCCCATAGTTTAAGCTGATCGCCGAACATTTTATGGTTATAAAGCCAGTCATGAAACCTTTTAGAACTTTTAGAAAAACAAAAAAGTGCCAATATCAAGAAAGGAACAGTCGGTAATAAAGGCAGCATAGCACCTATAAACCCAAGCCCTACAAACATAAACCCCAAAACCAGCATTATAGGTCTTGAAAAAAAACTAGCATATTTGACCGACATCTTCATATCTAACCGGATATTTTTCGTTCGTAGAATTCTTCTCCGATAACTATCTGTTCTCTATTGTTTTTTTCACGCCATTCATTAGTATCACGCAAGGAATATATACAACCGCAATATTCCTGTTTGTAAAACTTCTCACGCTTTGCTATGTCATACATTCTTTGGGAACCGCCCTGTTTTCTCCAGTTATAGTCCCAATAAACAACATCTTCAAACAATGCGGCAGCTCTATGACCGCAATCATTTATCTGATCCATATTCTTCCAACGGGAAATACCCAATGAACTGGTAATAACCTTAAAGCCGTTTTCTTTTGCATATTGTGCGGTTTTTACAAAACGCATATCGAAGCACATAGTACATCTGATGCCCCTTTCAGGCTCATTTTCCATACCCTTAGCTTTACCGAACCAGTTTTGCACGTCATAGTCGGCATCAACAAATCTAATACCCGTTTTTTCGGCAAATCTTATATTTTCCTCTTTGCGTATCTCATATTCTTTTTTCGGGTGAATATTGGGGTTATAGAAGAAAATCGTAAGGTCAATGCCGTTTTCTACCATAAGCTCCATAAGCTCACCGGAACACGGGGCGCAGCAGCTATGTATCAAAACTTTTTTTTCACCAAGAGGCACATCAAGGTCAATTTTAGGTCTGATGTGAGATGGAATTTTCTTAGTATTAGGAACCGTATCTAACATATTATTATTTCTTCTTTTCTTTAGGTTTCATCTCTATATCAGAAAGTTTCTTTAAAATAAAGTCCGAAGTTTCATCTGAAAGCTTATAAACCCAGCCTTTAGCGGCATCATTTATTCTTTTAGCCTCACTTTCACTAGTATTTTTATATGCCCTTGCCGAAATTTTAGCCCACACACCCTCACCGGAATTTTCAACAACAGTTAGAATAATATCAATACCGTCATAAGTCTTATAGCTAATCTTTTGAATAAAGCTCTCGCTATAAGAGCTTGATGAATCAGGTCTAATGCCTATTATGAAAAAATTATCATCGAGAACTTCTCCCATCTTATTTAGCTGATTTTTGCTTTCAGGCTCCTTCCCCGAAGGTGCGGTTATATCAAAATCAACGGTGGGCATCATTCTGGTTATTTCATATTCTTCACCATGCTGCGGAGTATAGGTTGCTTTCATAACCCTTTCTTTAGCAATATCATATTCAGGTCTGTTAAGGAACGTATTGATACTGATATCATAGCCCAAGTCCCCCTTAACGAGCCACACCTGATTTTCATCGGTTTTTCTTACATAAATAGCGTTTTCATTACTAAGTTTACCGAACGCCCGTTGTTTCCCTCTTATAAAATCGGCATAAACAATATCTTCCGTTGCATCGGACATAACCACTCTTACCGCATAATCCTCTTTTATCTCTCCCAACACCCCTAAATCTTCAAAGCGTTCGGGATTTTCCGTTTTCTTCTCAACTACCTTAAGTTCCTGAACATTTACGATAAGTTTATTAATAATAGCTTCATCGACAACATAATCGTACATTTTTTCGATTATCCATTTGCCCCCTCTTTTACGAATAGTTATCCGGTTATCTTTATTATATACAACTATCGTAGCAACATCTTCAGCCTTCCCCTGAAGCTCCTCAATAAAGAAAAGCCTTGGTTTTTCATACTCATCTACCGACTTATCGCTTACAATATAAAACATATAAGCCAACACCGTTAATGTAAGCGATGCTAATATTAATAATTTTTTATCATTCTTTTTCTTTACTGCTTTTTTTGCCATAATAAACTAATTGTTCTTTTTATATTTCTTCGGAATGTCCCATTAATTGGTTTTAGTGCTAAAATAGTTATCATGCTGAATTTATTTCAGCATCTCACTTTATCTTAAAAAGACCCTGAAACAAGTTCAGGGTGACAAAAAAATATAAAAAACCAATTAATGGGACATTCCGTATTTCTTTTTTGTAGATGAGCTTTTTATCATAAAAATAAACACTGCAAAACAAGTTATTAAAATCGGCATTAACCAGATATTTATAAACTTCAAAGTACTGCCTAAACTTTCGATATTCTTCCTAAGCTCACCTTTCAACCGCCTTGTTTCTCTCTTTATCTTCTCCATTTCTTCGCTGAACTTGTTAATTTCAAGCTCCTGCTGTTTTTTATATTGATAGCTGTTTTGAATATTTTCACGTGCCATATTCTGTAAGTCTGACAGCTTTTTCTCTGTTTCCGCTAATTTCCGATTAAGCTCCTCCTGCTTTTCAACGAACTTATCCTCCGCTTCCCTCCTGAGTTCCTCAACAACTGTAAAAGGTCTGCTAAGCGCCCTTCTCCCCCTCAGGCTCATAAGCTCGGTAGTGCCGCTTAGATGCTCAAGCGAATTAATAACAAACGAGGCATTATCGGCAATTATATTTACCACTTTTTGCCCGTCATAATTCCTCATCTGTGCCCAGTTCTCTTCCGTTAATATATCGGTATCCGCTACAACTACAATATGCACTTTATCCCTTGAAACCGATATATGCTCGGTACGCAAAGCTCTTTTCGGGAATGCCGTTTTTAAATTTCCGGATATCAAAGCTGCTATAGTATATTTATTTTCATCTGCAACAAAATTGCGTAATAATTTTTCAGGGTCTTTTGAAGGTCTTATATCACTTACAGAGATTTTCATAGACTCCTGATTTGATTCTAACAGCGGCGTTATATCAACGTCTAAAAACCCTAAACTATCTATATAACCGACTGAATTTACATTAATAGATTTTAACAAGGCGGTTATCAATTCTTCCCTGTTTATGTTTTCCTCTCGCAAATTTAACCACGGAAGATAATTCACAATATTCCACGTTTCCTTGGGGTTATCGCCCTTATTGAATTTTCTGGCGGCTTTCCTATCCGCTATTACGGTACTTTCACTTATTTTTATCCCCCAAGAGGCAAATAATTGATTGGTATTACCTGAAAAGCTCCTATCATCAGGATTACCCGTCCCCGCCCCTTCCTTATTCGGGTCGGCAAACATAAGCAATTTCCCCCCTTTCATCAAATACTGATCGATAGCATATAAAGTATCTTCACTAAAGTCCTTAGGCTGAACGACCATCAACACATCAATATCATCAGGTATTACGGTGTTTTCAGCATCAATATTTTCAACGTCGAAGGTTTCTTTTATTTGCCTTATAATTAGCCAGTCACTTTCCCCGCCCAATACTTTCAGACCCAGCATAGGTCCGCTACCGAGTTTAAAACTACTTAAAACGCCCACCTTTTTTCTTTTCGGATTATTAAGATCATAAATTATTCTGGTTATCTCATACTCAAGGAACTTCTCTCTTTCCATACCGAACACCGGTATTACCTTAATATCATCAACCGAATTTGAAGCAACAAGCCCCAAATATGCCTTAGTCCCCAGATTATTAATCTCCAGTCCTTTTATACCGTATGAAATAGCCAGCTCCTCCTCTTCGGAAAAAGGCTTAGGGTCAATTATTTTAAACTTTATACGCCCGTTAGAATATTTAGCGTAATCTTCTAAAAGCCCCCTTATCCTAGCGGCATATGACTTTAAAATAGGTATTCCGTTAGCTACCGAGTTTGAATAAAAAAACCTTAATGTTATAGGCTCATCTATGTCATTTAAAATGTTTTTTGAACCTTTTGATATGGTGAACATACCGCCTTCGGTAAGGTCTATCTGATACTTATTCAAGCTCAACGAGCCTATAACATTTAGAGCAAAAAACAATATCACCGATAATAAAACATACGGTAAAGCTCTGTATTTATTTCTTTTTTTATTCATTGCCATATCTAAGCTATGCCCTTTTTGTATCAATAACTACTATGTTTATATATAGCCAAAGAACTATAAACGATACGAAGTAAACTATATTCTTTAGACTAAGCGAACCTTTCAGGATATCGTCAAAATTCTGGATAAAACTAAATGAGCTGACGGTATCTATAACAAATTGCGGTAAATTTAATGCACTGAAGAAATCCAGCACTATCGGAAATCCACTCACCGTAAATAAAAAACATACCGTTATACTAATCACGAAAGACACGACCTGATTTTGTGTCATGGCGGAAATGCAGGAACCGACCGCTAAAAAAGCCCCTCCCATAATAAAGCTGCCTATATAACTAATAATAATGATACCGTTATCGGGATCGCCAAGATAATTAACGGTCAGCCACATAGGGAAGGTCAGCAATAATGATATTCCTGCAAATATCCATGCCGCTATGAATTTGCCTACTACCGACTCAAAGGTTGATATCGGCAATGTAAGCAATATCTCTATCGTCCCCGACCTGCGTTCTTCTGCCCATAATCTCATTGATATTGCCGGTATCAAAAACAGATACAACCATGGGTGCCAATTAAAAAAACCCGACAGATTAGCCTGCTCGGCATCATAAAAACCACCTAAGTAAAATGTGAACATACCCGACAGCATCAAGAAGACTACCATAAAAACATAAGCTACCGGTGTTTCAAAATATCCCTTTAATTCTTTACATGATACGGCAATAATGTTTCGCATAATTTTCCCTGCTACTTCTCCACACTTGATTTAGTAAAGTTCCTGAAGGAATCATTCAGATTTCCGGGCATTTCATAGATAGTTTCAACCGGAGCCTCGGTTTTTCTCATAACGGAAGCCACACTTGAAAGGATTTGCTTGCCTTTTTTGGGGTAGGCAATAACTGAGTTTTTATTTTCAACATTGACCCTGTCAACATCTTTAATCTGCAATATATCATTTAGTATGCTATCGGCAGGTGCTTTATACAATCTGACATAAACCGCATTATTAGCCGGGTCTTTTTCCGTTAGTTCTTTCGGCTTGCCGCTTGCCACTATCTCACCCTCTGAAATAATGATAGCGTTAGTACATACGGCATCTACCTCTTCTAATATATGGGTTGATATAACAATAGCCTTTTCTTTTGCCATCTGTAGTATCAATTGTCTTACATCATATTTCTGATTAGGGTCAAGACCGTCTGTCGGCTCATCTAATATAAGAACCTTCGGATCGTGCAAAATAGCCTGAGCCAACGCCACCCTTCTTTTATATCCCTTTGACAGTGTTTCGATTGTTTTATAAAAGACATCACTTATGCCAAGCTTATCTACAACAAAATCCATTCTCTCCTTTCGCTTAGAATCGCTTAAACCCCTTATTTTTGATATAAAATGCAGAAAGCTTGCAGGGGTCATATCGCCATAAATCGGCCCCCCTTCCGGTAGATACCCTATCTGCTTTTTAGCCTCTAGCGGATTTTCCGAAACATCGACTCCGCTAACCTTCACATTGCCGGAAGTAGGATCAAGATATCCCGTTATCATTCTCATAGTAGTGGTTTTTCCGGCTCCGTTAGGTCCTAAGAATCCTAATACCTGCCCCTTTTCAACTGAAAATGAAACACCTTTTACAGCTTTAAAACCTGCAAAATCCTTGTGAAGATTTTTTACCTCTACCGGAGATGACATTTATGTTTCCCTCTTAAAAACAATCATTCATTAATAACAAATAAAATTAATGTTTTCCAGATAAAAAGACACTAAAAATAGAATAACAAGGCATATATAAGTACTATTGATTAACAGACTAACATAGCAACTCTATTTAATCGGCATAATACCTTCAACTTCAAGACCGTATCCGTCAAGACCTATTATCGAATGTCGGGAATTAGTAATAAGCTTCATTTTTTTAACGCCCAGATCAAGTAATATCTGAGCGCCGATTCCATAATCTCGCAAGACTTGATTATCTTTCTTTTTATCACCTATCCTATTCTCTACGATTTGCGATACCATGCTTTTATTAGGCTCCCTTAACAGAACCAGAACCCCACAGCCTTCATTTTCTATGATTTTCATTGCTTTTTGCAGCTCACCGCTTTTGCCGTCAAACGTATCACCCAATACATCAGACAAAACATTCATGGCGTGCATTCGAACGGGAACGCTTGCCCCTTTACCGATATCACCTTTGGCAAGAACGATATGCTCGGCATATTCAACCGTATTTACATAGACATACATATCAAACTCACCGCCATACTTGCTGGTAAATTTTGTTTTTTGTTTACAACTGACAAGCTTATCATTACGCCTACGGTATTTTATCAGATCGGCTATAGTTGCAACTTTAAGATTATGTTTTTTAGCAAACTCTATCAAATCGGGCAACCTTGCCATAGTGCCGTCATCGTTCATTATCTCGCATATAACTCCGGCAGGTTTCAAACCGGCAAGTACAGCAATATCAATCGCCGCCTCGGTATGCCCTGCACGGACAAGAACACCGCCTTCCCTAGCCTCTAACGGAAAAACATGCCCCGGAGTAACTATATCTTCCTTCGTTTTTTCCTCATCTATAGCAACTGCAATCGTACAAGCCCTGTCTGCGGCCGAAATGCCCGTAGTCACACCTTCCCTTGCCTCTATAGAAACCGTAAATGCCGTTTGATGGCGACAGCTATTATGCCTTGCCATAGGAGGCAGCCCTAAAGTTTCTATCCTGCTTTTTGTCAGCGTTAAACAAATTAACCCACGCCCGTATTTTGCCATGAAGTTAATAGCTTCCTTGTCAGCCATTTGTGCCGGAATTACAAGATCGCCTTCATTTTCCCTATCTTCATCATCAACAAGGATAAACATCTTGCCCTGTTTGGCATCTTCAATAATATCCTCAATAGGGGACAGAAATTTTTCAGACATATCTATATATTCTTTTGTTCATTTAACCTTGCTACATAGCGGGCTAGAGTATCAATTTCAAGATTAATCTTTTGCCCTGCTTTAAAGCTATTAAAATTTGTAAACTCCCAAGTGTGCGGAATTATATTAATATAAAATTTATTATCATCAACCTTATTAACCGTTAAAGACACGCCGTTGAGCGTAACGGAACCTTTTGAAGCTATAAAATATTTTAACTCCTCCGGTGCTTTTAGAACTATTTCATGCGAATCATTAACCTTTTTTATACTTATTATTTCCGCCAGTCCGTCAACATGCCCCGATACTATATGTCCGCCAAGCTCATCGCCTAGTTTCAAAGCTCTTTCAAGATTTACCTTATCACCCTCTTTCCAATCGGCAATATCGGTACAAGACACGGTTTCATCAGATATTTCTACACAATATGTATCGTTTTTTTTAGATATTACGGTAAGGCATACGCCGTTATGTGCAATAGAAGCACCGATATCTATAGATTCAATATTATATGAAGTTTGAATACAGGCACGTAGTTCACCTTTTTTATCAAGTGAAACTATCGTACCTATATCTGTTATTATTCCGGTAAACATTATTTATTTCCGACTAATTTGTGGGGTTTTCAATAAACATAGGCTTTGTAAAAATCGTACTGAAACCTTTAATCGTTTGTCATGCTGAACTTGTTTCAGCATCTACTTTATAATATTAGAGATGCTGAACTAAATTCAGCATGACAAAGTCTATGTTTATTGAATACTCCCTAATTTATAAATTGTCGGAAATAATATACAACTAATCCCAATCGTATGCAAACATCATCTGACAGCCTTTTGCATCTTTATATGTCGCATTAGCACTTTGATAAACCGAAGACGTACCGGTTCCGGTGTAGCAAGGGGTTTTAGTGTCATAATTAGTTCCGTCCCAACTTCCGCCTGCCGATACGAACCCGAAATCGGGCAAGCCGTCGTCCATCTTTTCATCTATGCCTTTTGCTTCAATCGGTGTAATAGCTCCCGCCCTGTATCTGTTATCCGAATGTATAGAAAAAATCCCTACGTGATTATTAAAATCAGCCGTTACCGTATCATCATCGGAAGCACTGCAACATCTGACATACAATAAAACCTCATCTACGGAGGCACCCGGAACATTACCGGCAATTGCGGCGGTAGCTTCAACAAAACCGGTTCCCCAAACTCCGTTTAAATTAACACTTAAAGTTATCATATCTGCAAGTGCAAGCTGTTTTACCGACTGAAACGGCTCATTACTTGCAGTTAAGCCCGTACCGTCCAAGAAATCAGTATCTATCACCCCGTCATTGTCGCCATTGGCAGATTCCACAGCCCCCCAATACTCCACGGCATCAGGAATATCCCCCGGCAAACCGTCATATCTTAGTTCAAATTGCTTAATAGCCGCTTTATACTCATTAACATTAGCTATTAAAGCTTTCAGTTCAGATGACGCAATAAGGTTCTTTCCCGCCAAGGTTCCTGCTACCAGCAAAGATATTATCACTAGAACGATTGAAAGCTCCACCAACGTAAAACCTTTTGAACATCTTGGCATAATTACTCCCCAATATTGCAACCACCAAATACTATTATAATATATATCACTTATAAAGTGAAATTTTACAGAACATTCCAAAAAAAACCTTTACATATACTTATTATTTTTTTATTTATCTACAAATCTAGTTAATTAAAATAAAGGGCATGTGGAATGGCAATTGATATGATAGATTTTTTTAATAATTCTTATAAGAATATTACAAAACATCACACTCAAATGGTTGATGACGATAGAAAAAGCAGGTTATTACAAGGAATGGAGCTTACCGCCCGGACTTTTTATTCCAATACCAACGCTGAATTAAGTAGTAAAAAATTTAACAATTTAAACGCACAATTAGATACGGCTTATGAATTAAACATTGATTCGGGCAAAGTTTATGAAGCTTTATTCTCCAATTCATTTCCAAGTGAACTGCCCCCCTCTTCATCAGGGCAAAATTCCGAGATAATACGCATGCGTGAGGAGCTTGATAAAAGCCGTATTAATAAAGCTGAAAAAATTAAAGAGGGAGCAAAAGGGTTATTAGATACTTTTTTAAGTGCGAAAGAAGGCACTAAGGAATATGATAATTCTAAAAAGGATTTACTCAAGGGCGTTAAGCAGCTAAGACAAAATTACCCTATCGGTCTTCGAATATCAAATTCGGATATCTCGTTGGAACAAGGTTCACCTGTAAGTTCTGAAAGAAAATTTACAGATATGTTTGAAAGTAAGAAGGCTGCAAAATATGCCAAAAAAGTAACTTTTGCAGAAGAGCTTACAAAAGTTTATCCGATAGAGTTCGCTCGTTGATTTTCGTAATATAATTTATTGATAATTGTCATTCCCGACTTGTTCGGGAATCTTTTGCCGTTTACAGAAGACCCCCCTATAATTTATAGTAAATTTTAAATTCCTTTACGTCATCGCCCGAGTTTTCTTTAGAAAACTATAGGGCGATCTCGGTGAGATTACCCTATAATTGCCTTTGGCAATTGGCGAAATACTTCATAAAAATAATTAAGTAAACTTATTATTTTTATTTTGTATTTTCGGGTAATGACGTTTTTCTTAATAGGATATGAATTTAGAATTTACTATACTTCATAAATTCGGGCGATGACGGGTGTAATTATTACTTAATTTACTATAAATCTAAGGTTTTCGCGTAAAAACCGGTTCGGTATCTTTTGACAATGCTTTATTATAAGCATAGCCTTCATAGTTAAATTTTAGAAGGTCATCGGCGTTTGTTATTTTGTTCTCTATTATATAATGTGCCATAAGCCCCCTCGCCTTTTTGGCGTAGACCATAATCATTTTATACTGACCGTTTTTATAGTCCTTAAATGCAGGGCTTATAACTTTGGCTTTTAGAAGTTTAGGCTTTACCGACTTGAAATATTCATTAGATGCAAGGTTAACTATAAGCTCATTTTCAAATTCGTTAATTTTTTCAGTGATTTTATTACCCCAAAATTCGTATAGGTTCTTACCCTTGTTATTCTGTAACTTTGTCCCCATTTCCAGACGATATGGCTGTATCAGGTCAAGCGGTCTTAAAAAGCCGTATAACCCCGATAATATCCGTAAGCGCTTCTGGGCGAATTTTACATTCGGCTTATCTAATTTTTCAAATTCCAGCCCGTCATATACATCACCTTTAAAAGCATATGCCGCCTGTTTTGCGTTATCTTTTGTAAAAGGAGTTGCAAATTCTTTATATCGCAGATAGTTAAGTTCGGTTAATTTGTGACTAAGGCTCATTAAGGAGCTTATTTCTTCTTTTGATAACCCTCTTAATGTCTTTATAAGCTCACAGGAATTTTCTATAAAATCCGGAGTTGTATATTCACCTTTTGTAGCCGTTGCAAAATCCATTGATTTGGAAGGTGATAATAAAACAAGCATTACTTTTTCCGCTTTTTCGTATGTTCGATAATTTCATAATCAACATCAATAAAGTCGTCAATATCACGGGATTTACCGCTATTATTTCGGGCTTTATTCATTTTGTAAGTATTCCAAAAACGCAAGATGGGTATTGCTATTATGAGTAGCGTTATTACCCCTATGGCAACTATAAATCCAAATGTCAAAAAAGCCAGAACAGCCACGCCGACCAATACAAATTTTAAATTTGATTTAATTTGTTCGATTATTACTGCTTTTTTCTGACTAAAAGCCATATATTTCCTTTGCGTTTTCGTATAAAACCTTCTGTTTTTCCGAATCATTAGAACAAGCATATTCGGATATTTCTTTTATAAAAGATAATACATTATTATAATTCATAAACTCGCAATATTTTTTCCCTGCATATTCAGGCGTTGATTCGAGTACCGGACCTGCAAACGGAGCATCGCTTGCACCTAGTATTAACTTATCATGCCCGACCGATTCTACAATTTGTCGGATTATCGGTTTTACCTTATCCGCATCAATACTTGTTCTGTAACCGGGACCTTTGAAGTATATATTGTTACGTAACTTTGATATTTCAAGTAGATTCCCGAAATTGATATCGTCCTCACCAAGCTTAGGCAAGCCAAAATGGTCGATAAGTATAGTAATTCCCTTTGGGATTTGTTTAATAAGTTCAACTATATATTCGCATGTTCCGAATATCAGGATATGCTTTCCCTCTGCCTCGATTATTTTTAAGAAACTTTGCCATTGTTCGCTCGAAATGTCCGGAGTTGAGTCTTTTGCGTAAAGTCTTATGCCTTTTACATCATCTCTTTTAATCCACTTTAATGTATTTTCATTATTCAAATCACCCTTTATTACACCGGCTGCTTTTTTGCCGTTTTTTTTCAACTCGTCCAATGCACTGATTACATGTTGCGAGTTTTTTGACATGCTAAAATCAACAACCACAACAGCTTCGGGAGAATTTTCTTTTAACTCACTAAAATAAATATCGGGAGTATTCAATAAATTTTGCGGTTGTAACGCAGGTATTCCTTCATTGTTATCATTTTGTGCAAATAGATGGACATGCGTATCTATCCAATTCATGAAAATTCTCCGTTTATTAAAAAATTAGTTGTATTTTTTTATCATATTAAAATTATTTTATCCACGATTTTTCCATGCAAAGCATCATTTTGCAACCTAAACTAGATTGAAAAGCGTAAAAAAACCTACCGAAAGCTGTTGCGTTGCACAACAACATGTTCTTGCCTAGTGTTTATATACAAAGTATATACTGCCATTGATAGTAAACCAAAGATATTTTTGCAACTTATTACAGGAATACAAACTTATGGTATCCGAAAAAAAGAAACGTGTAGCAGGAACTCGCCCTAAGAAGAAAAGAGAGATAAGGGCAGGTCTATCTAATGTGATAGGTTCCATAAAGGAAAGCCGTTTTAACAGGTATATTTCGCACGGAATGTATCAGAACCAGAAAAATAAATTTTATTCCGCCGATGAGATAACGGATTTAAAAAACGCAGGCGTAGAAGACAGATTGCCCCCACGTGCTACGGCATGGTATATGGACTTGGCTTCCAGAAGCACTTCTATCCGTAATTTAATAAAGGCACGCCCTGAAGAAACTAAAGATCTTTCAGGTGAAAGCGATCCTTCAAATCAGTTAAAATACAGCCCTGTACCCGGACTTCTTCACAAATATGAATTAGTGCTTTTATATGTCGTCAGGGCATGTAGTTCATGGTGTAGATATTGCTACCGTTCGGACTTTTTAGTAGGCAGAACTGAAAAAGATATCGGCTCTATTCAGGAAATTACCGATTACATTAAGGGGCATAACGCAAAAGCAAAAGAACATAACAAGCCTGATGTTCCTTTGAAGGACAGAATAATCCCGATAAGGGAGGCGTTGCTGTCGGGTGGTGACCCTATGGTGTTGTCGAACAAGAATCTTTTTGACTATATGCATGGTCTTGCGAACGCCGGTGTGCGTATGATACGCATAGGCACTAAGGAGTTGGCGTTCTTCCCTCAGCGTTTTGACGAGAACTTTTTTGATATGATTGATTTGTTCCATGAGTTACACCCGCGTGTCGGACTTGCGTTCATGGTACATTTTACTCACCCCGACGAGTTATTGGAATTAGATGAGAACGGAAACCATATTGAAGATGATGAAGGTAACTTTAAGCGTATTGAAGTAACGGAAAAAGCTATTAAGAACTTACGCAGCCGTTATTTCATTACACTTGAGAACCAGACCCCTATTATCGATAGCGTCAATGATGATGCCGAAACTTTAAATCTTCTGCAAAAGCAATTGAAACGTATCGGCATTAACAACCACTACTACTTCCAGTGCCGTGAGATTGAAGGGCATAAGGCTTTTGCTGTTCCTGTTGAAACGTCATGGAAAATACACAGCATGTCACAAATGGGATTGTCGGGCATTGAAAAATCACGCTTTGCTATGTCTACCGAAACTGGTAAGATGGAAGTTGTTTCAGTTATTGATAAGCCTGATTTCAAAGCGTTAGGAATAGAGCTTCCTGAAGTTGTGAAAGCTTTTGTTGACGAATTGATAGGCGACGGTCTTGTGGTCTTTAAAATGCACCGTACTCCGTATTTTGATATGCAGGGTGACTTGGTGATAGCAAAAAGAAATCCTAATGCATTATGGATTTCAGGCTATGAGGACAGAATTATCTATGACGGTCGTAAAAAAGGCGATGAAAAATATTCTCCGCTTGCCAAGATATTAAAGCCGTTTATTGAAGCTAATGAAGAAAGATTACCTGAAATTTTAGAGAAAGTTGCCGTCGCCGCTTTTTAATTAATCTTCTTGCAAATATAATTTTGATACCCGTTGTTTTTTGGATAGCGTTGTCAGGATTAGCATAGTAAATTAAAAATTTACTATAGTATTTTAACTTTTTAAAAATCATTGTCATACTAGCCTTGTGCGGGTATCTAATGAAACTATTATAAGATCTCCTTATAATTTTCTGCGAAAATTCAGGGGATAACATAATTAAAGGAACGTTAAAATACTATATACGGCTTAAAAAATCCCCTCACCCGCTTGCGGGGGAGGGTTAGGGAGGGGGCAATGAATTGAGGCAAAACAAATACTTATAAGCACAGCCCCCTCACAAAACACTATCGTGTTTTAACTCTCCCTCAAGGGGAGAGTAGTTTTTTAAGACTTTTGCAGAGCTTTATATATTTGTCATGCCGAACTAGTTCGGCATATGTGTATAACTTTAAAAAAGACCCCGAAATAAATTCAGGGTGACGGTATTAACGAGGTAGAAAAATGGACTTTAATAAATTCACCGAGCGTTCAAGGGCAGTTGTTCAAGCGGCACAAAGCTCCGCAATTGCGGCAAATCATCAGAAATTTACTCCCGAACATCTTCTAAAAGCACTGATTGAAGATGAAAGCGGTCTTGCAGGTCAGTTGATAGTTTCCTGCGACTCTGATCCGCGTGATATTGAAGCACAGATCGAAGCCTCTATTGATAAAATGCCGAAAATATCAGGAAGCGGTTCGGGACAGATTTTTATGGCTCCCGAACTGGCTCGTATTTTCGAAGAAGCTCAAAAGCTTGCTAAAAAATCAGGAGATCAATTCGTTACTCTTGAAAGACTGCTACAGGCAGCAGCAACGGTAAAAGGCTCTGATGTTTACGAGATACTAAATTCAAACGGCGTAACCGCACAAAAACTTCAAGCTGCTATTGATATAATAAGAAAGGGACGTACTGCCGATTCACAAACTGCCGAGGATAGTTTTGACGCTTTAAGGAAATACGCCACCGATATGACCGAGCTTGCAGAGAAAGGCAAGCTTGATCCCGTTATAGGGCGTGATGAGGAAATACGCCGTACCATTCAGGTTATATCCAGACGCACCAAGAACAACCCCGTTCTGATAGGCGAGCCGGGTGTAGGTAAAACCGCTATATTAGAAGGACTGGCACAGCGTATGGTAGCAGGTGACGTGCCTGAAAATATGAAAAACTCAAGATTAATGGCTTTAGATTTAGGTGCATTGATTGCAGGTGCAAAATTCCGTGGAGAATTTGAGGAGCGTTTAAAATCTGTTTTGAACGAAATAAAATCTCACGCAGGTAATATAATATTATTTATTGATGAGTTGCATACCCTTGTTGGAGCCGGAGCCTCTGAAGGCTCTATGGACGCTTCTAACTTGCTAAAACCCGCCCTTGCCAGAGGTGAGTTGCATTGCGTAGGGGCAACTACGCTTGCCGAATATAGAAAATACATTGAAAAAGACGCTGCCCTTGCAAGGCGTTTCCAGTCTGTATTTGTGTCCGAGCCGACAGAACAGGATACAATTTCAATATTACGGGGAATTAAGGAAAAATATGAACTGCATCACGGTATCAGGATTTCTGACGGTGCATTGGTAGCCGCTGCTACCTTATCAAGCCGCTACATAACCGACAGGTTCTTACCCGATAAAGCCATTGACCTGATTGACGAGGCTGCAAGCCGCCTGCGTATGGAGGTAGATAGCAAGCCTGAGGAAATAGACGAGCTTGACAGAAAAATAATCCAGTTAAAAATTGAACAGTCAGCCTTAAAGAAAGAAAAAGACAAAGCTTCAAAAGACAGGCTTGAAAAGCTTGAGTCCGAACTATCCGAATTAGAGGAAAAAGCCTCCGACCTTAACAGTAAGTGGCAGGCTGAAAAAATGAAGGTACAAAGTATCCATAAAATTAAAGAGGAGTTGGACGCTGCCCGTTCCGAGCTTGAAATAGCACAACGAGGTTCAGATTTACAGCGTGCCGGAGAGCTTACTTACGGTATTATTCCCGATCTAGAGAAAAAGCTTGTCGTAGCTGAACAAAATAATAGTAAAAGCACTGTAAAAGAGGCTGTTACCGAAGAGGATATTGCCGCTATAGTATCACGCTGGACAGGTATTCCTGTTGATAAGATGCTAGAGGGTGAGCGTGATAAACTACTAAAAATGGAAGAAAGACTGGGTGAGCATGTGATAGGACAGAGCGATGCGGTAAAAGCCGTTAGTGAGGCGGTACGCCGCTCCCGTGCCGGCTTACAAGATAGGAACAGACCGCTTGGTTCTTTCTTGTTCTTAGGGCCGACAGGTGTCGGCAAGACCGAGCTTACCAAAACACTGGCACAATTTCTTTTTGACGACAAAAACGCCCTACTGCGTGTCGATATGTCCGAATATATGGAAAAACACGCCGTAGCACGCCTTATCGGTGCGCCTCCGGGATATGTAGGCTATGAAGAAGGCGGTAAATTAACCGAATCCGTGCGTCGCAGACCATATCAGGTAATTTTATTTGATGAAGTAGAAAAAGCACACCCCGATGTGTTTAATATATTGCTGCAAGTGCTTGATGACGGGCGTTTAACGGACGGTCAGGGGCGTGTTGTGGACTTTAAAAACACCATTATTATACTTACATCAAACTTAGGCTCGCATATTTTGGCAGAACAAAAAGACGGGGAAGATACTTCTAAAGTTCGTAACGAAGTAATGGAAATCGTAAGAAGTGCTTTCAGACCTGAATTTTTGAATCGTTTGGACGAAATCATATTGTTCCACCGTTTGTCACGAAAACATATGGATTCTATTGTAGAAGTTCAGATGCGAATCTTGTCAGGCTTGCTAGAACAAAGGAATATCAATATCGAACTTGATAACAACGCTAAAAAATGGCTGGCTGACAAAGGATATGACCCCGTATATGGTGCAAGACCTTTAAAACGTGTTATCCAGCAGGAAATACAGAACAAGCTTGCCAATATGATTTTAGACGGTTCGGTAAAGAATGGAGATTTAATTAAAGTTACGGTAAAAAACAATGAGCTTTATTTTGCCTCTCCCGATAAAAACGGTGCAAAAGCTGCTTAATTAAAAAAATATACATTTTTTGTCATTTGTTTACGAAATATTTACAATTGAACTTGTATAATTTATAGATTAACCTAAACAAGTTATTTTGCTAACTATAAAAAAATTTGAGCATATGTTACGTAAACAGCCGAAAAGTAAAACGAAAGTATCAAGCGGACAGCCGACAAAAGGTGGCTGGCAAATGGATAAAGCCGAAAAAAATAAAGGGTCGGGTATTAAGAACCTGTTCAAGATGCTTTTACTTTTTCTTGGCGTAGGTTTAATCGGTGTCAGTTTCTTTCTTTCTTCGGACGGCGGGGTTGCCTCAATAACCGCTGAAGAAAAAAATAACGATAATAACGGTAAGTTAGTTCATGTAACAGGTAAGCTGTCCTCAAAAGCACTTGAAGATCCTATGTTTCTTATAGAGTATGAGGGAGTCGGGCTAAAAAGAATTGTCGAGATGTACCAATGGGTTGAACTGGGCGGCGAGTATGCTAAGGAATGGAAAAGCGAGATAGTTGCTTTGTCAGAAGATGCCGGCGACAGAGTTAATCCGCCGGAAATGTCTTTTTTATCCGAGTCATGGAAAGTTGAAAAAGTGGATTTGGGAACTTTTGGTCTTTCCGAATCCATAATTGAGAAAGTTGTTAATTACACTCCGTTAGAATTAAATCAGGAAAATTTTTCAAAATTAAATAAACATGGTCAGGCTGCATTTAAGTTACATGAAGGTATGTATTTTTGGGGGCATGACCAAAACAACCCTTTAATAGGTGATATTAGAGTTAGGTTTGAAGTGGCAGAAGCAGCCACCTATTCGGTTCTTGCCAAACAAACAGGCGGTAACTTAAGTGCATATAGCGATGGAGGAGCTACGATAGAGAAGGTAGCCAGAGGCAATGTTAGCTTAGAAACAATGCTAAAAGGCGTTGATTCTGTCGGTGGTGGCATTATGCCCCTTATACTTAGAGTTATCGGTGGTCTTTCGTTCATTTTATTTATATTAACATTAGTGTTAGGTAGAAAAAATTCTCCAAAATTAGCCAAAGAGCCGACAGATAAAAGCAAAGAAGCGGTATCCGAAAATCAGCCTCAACAGAATACGGATAGTATTCCGGCTTCTACTGAAAATAAAAATGCGGCAATTGATGACGGATTTAATTCCGATAACATCGATGATGAAGTTTTAGAAGATATTGAAATGCAGGAAGACGGGTATGGTTACGAACCCGAAGATAACGACAACGAAAATTCTATGCCCCCTTATCTTGCTTCCGCTGAAGAATCTTATAATGACTTTAGCGATAATATTCCTGACAGCATAGATATGGCGGATGAAGATGAAGACGATAACGAACTACCCGAAGGGATAGAGATTATAGGCGGTGATGACTTTGAAGAGGAAGCACCGAAAGCCGGTTCATCGGAATTTGAATCTTCACCTGAAGAATACGAAACAGAAGACAATAACGAAGCCCCAGAAGGAATCGAAATTATAGAAGAAGAAATTGATGACTCATTAGAGTTCGCACCATTACCTGAAGGTGAACAAGAAGACGATGATAATGAAGTCCCAGAGGAACTTGAAATTATAGGTGACGATTTTGAAGAAGAAACACCGAAAAAAAATTCATTGGAATTTGAACCTTCACCTAAAGAAGCTGAAACAGAAGATTATAATGAAGCACCTGAAGTAATTGATATTATAGAAGAAGGACTTGATTCATCGCCTAAAACCGAAGATGATAACTCGCTAGAGTTCGAACCGTTATCTGAAGACAAACAAGAATATGACGATATTATCCTTGAAGATTTTGAAGAAGAATTCAATGATGGCGAAAATGTCGAGACTGAAAATGCGGAAGAAGTTCCTGATTTGCCAAATCCGAGGGAATTTTTAAATAAAAATCCAAGCGGTGAAGCTACGGAAAATATCGTAGCAGAAGAGGATGAAGTATCATTTGAAATAGATGCCGTTAATATCCCTGATGACTTTGATCCAAATGCAGAAATGGAAATCGACACTGATGAGGATATAGAAATTGATTACGATGCATATATTGACGAAGAACCTGACACCGAAAGCGATAATGAGAAAAAATAGCCTCTAGTCGCAGAAGAACCATACTCGTCATTCATACTATGGCTTGACCATAGTATCCAAGGATATGCATATAGTTTTTTCAATTATAGGAAATCAAGACGATGTGTAGGCTCTCGGTGAGATTACCCTATAATTGCCTTTGGCAATTCGGGTAATGACGTGACGCTTGTATCGTATATAGTATTTCTTTGGAAAACTTAGGTAATTACGCTAGGCATTATGCAAAAGTCGTAAGCTATTATTCCATAACAATATCGGCTGTTTCAATGCCTTTTGAACGTAAAAACGTAAGAAGGCTCATAAGACGGTCAATCGTAGCGTTTTTATCTCCGTACACAACCACCTTCTTTTCCGATGAGTTGCCGTAAGAATCAATAAGGGATTTTTTGAACAACTCAAAATCTTCGAATTTTTGTTCGTTTATTGCCCACATTTTTTCTTCCGCAAATATGGTAATTTTTATTGTATCTTCTTCGGTCAACACCTTCAAAGCGTCCTCTTTGTCCTCCGGAAGAGTTATATCAAAAACCTGTTGCATTGTATTGGTGGTCAACACCAGAAAAATGATAAGCATGAACATTACATCAAGAAGAGGTGTAAGGTCGGGTATCAAATCTGACACTATTCCTTTACGCTCGGAGCCTGAATTTACATCAATCATATTTAAATCTTCACGCCCTCAAGTTGTAACGAAATCCTGTTTAACTCAGTTTCATATGCCGATATTCTTGTTTCCCTCATTCTGGCAAAGATAAATGCCGCAAATAAACAAGGCAATGCAACAATTAAACCCGCTGCCGTCGTTAACATAGCCGTCCAAAGACCTTCTGCAATTAAAGCGGGATATACAGGTCCTTCATGTACCGCTATTTTTTTGAAAGACTCGATAATGCCAAGCACAGTTCCAAGCAGCCCCAGCATAGGGCTAACAACCGCAATTACCCTTAATATCTTGATACCGAAATCATAAGGCTTTTTTGCCTGCGTTAATAAAAAAGTCGCAAGTTCGTCCCTGATGTTTTTCGGCTGTCTTGAATTTTCTTCTAAGACATGTTTTATTTCATGGAAAACCTTACACTTATCAACAGGCGGTAACTTTAAATAAAAGATTATACGTTCAAATATTATCGCCAACCCTATTAAGGATAGTATCATTATCGGAATGCCAAGAAAGCCTATATATTGTAATTTATCCATTTTTTCCTACTTTAAAACAAATTCATACGGAGCCTTAACCCACTGTCTGGTAGGCACATTATTCACATATGACGGTTCAAACTCCCACTTCCATGCAACTTGCATAACCGCTTCATCTAAAATTCTATATCCCGATGACTCAAACAATTCCACATCTTTTATAGTGCCGTCAATGTCAATAAGAGCCTTAATAACAACCTCCCCTTCCAACCCCAGCATTAAAGCTCTTTTCGGGTATTTAGGAGAAACCCTGACACCTTTAAAGGAAGCGTCTTTAATAAAGCTATTATTTGCAATGTCTTTTACAGGATAATCGATCTTTTCTTCTAGCGATTCCTCTATATATTCCTCTTTTACTTCTTCACGGGCTATAGGACCTTCAAATAAAGAGGCGTTCGGCATTAGCTTGGCAATCTCAGCTTCTTTTAATACCGCAACCTGCTTTTCAGACTTAACTATCTTTTTTAACGGCGTTTTTTCAAATGCAGGTTTAGGTTTTGTAAAATTAAGTGCTACAGAAGATCTTTCAATAGCACTAATGCCGTTATCATAAAGCTCCGTTTGTTTTACAGCATGCAAAAACACAGCCAAAACAATGGCATGGAGCATTAGAGACACACCCGCAGCAGTGCCTATCGAACAAGATTTTCCACTGTTATTTAACAATACGGACATGTTTTTTTAGATAATCTCTTTTATATTTAGCTCCTTATGGCGGATTTATAACAGTTTTTATTTTTTATTGCAATTAATAATGATTCTTATTGACATATATTTTTTCGGAGTTTATGAACTTGAGAATCACTTGCAAAAAAAATAAAGGAAATTAAAATGGCTAATAAATTTTCACTAAAAACATTTTTAGCATCTACCTCTTTGATGACTGTTATGACAACAAGTGCCTTGGCAAATACGACCAAAGAGCTTGAAAGAGTTATGGTTATAGGCGGTCAGGATAAGGTATCGGAAATTACAGGTTCCGCCCATTATGTGGGAGAAGAAGAATTAGATAAATATAATTATAATGACATAAACCGAGTATTAAGACAGGTTCCGGGTGTAACCATTCAGGAAGAAGAAGGGTACGGAAATAGACCTAATATCGGAATCAGAGGCGGACGTTCAGAGCGTAGTGCCGATATTACTTTGATGGAAGACGGCGTATTAATCGCCCCTGCCCCATATTCTGCACCGGCTGCTTATTATTTTCCAAGAGTGGACAGAATGGAAGCAGTTGAGGTTCGTAAAGGCTCAAGCACTATCAAATTTGGACCAAGGACAACATCAGGTGCGGTAAACTTGGTATCAAGTTCAATTCCTGCCCAATCAGAGGGAAAGGCATTACTTGCATATGGTGACGATAATACACAAAGAGCGAACCTAAATTACGGCAACACCCACGGTAGATTCGGATATGTTCTAGACTTAGGGCATGAAGCTACCGACGGCTTTAAAGGAATTGACATAGTTGGCGGTGACACCGGATTTTCGATTCAGGACGTTATGGCAAAATTCAGAGTAACCGGCGATCCTAACGCAGAAATATACCAACATATTGAGTTTAAGGTCGGAGCTACGGAAGAAGATTCCGATGAAACTTACTTAGGGCTTTCACAAGCTGATTTTGACGCTGATCCATTTAGAAGATATGCAGCGTCACAAGTTGATAATATGGACGCAGACCATCAGCAATTCCAGATAAGACACTATATAGAACCTGCCGATAACTGGGATATAACCACCACGGCATACAGAAACCAATTTGCACGTAACTGGTATAAATTGCAGAGCGTAGAAATCGGCGGTGCAAAGCTAGGCACGGCAGATGCTATTGATAGTGCGGCATATCTTGCAGCATTAAAAGGACAGACCGACCTTGCAGGAGATGCTAATAATAACCTTGCCGTACGTGCTAATAACCGCGAATATCTTTCGCAAGGAATACAAACTAACATAGGTCATCAGTTTGATTATGGAAAAACCTCCCATGATATAGAATTCGGTATCCGTTACCACTATGATGAGGAAGACCGCTTCCAGCATGAGGATTTATATAGCATCACCGGTGGCGTTATGAACCTGACAACGGCAGGCACTCCGGGTAGTAACGCAAATCGTGTCGGCTCGGCAAATGCTACGGCTTTATTCATTGAAGATGAGATAAAATATGAAAAATGGACTATAGTTCCCGGAATCCGTTATGAGCATATTGAGCTTAAACGTGAAAACAGGGCAAACGGTCAGGTTGATGAATACGACCTTGATGTTGTTGTTCCGGGAATCGGAGTCGCCTATCAGATAAATGATGCAACAAGCGTATTTGGTGGAGTGAATAAAGGTTTTGCTCCTCCGGGACCATCTACTAACACATCACAAGACCCTGAAGAAAGCATAAATTACGAGTTTGGAGTCCGCTTTACTGAAAATGCCTTCAAAACAGAGGCTGTTGCATTTTATAATGACTATGACAATCTGCTTGGTGAAGAAACATTATCAGGTGGCGGCGGTGCAGGCACAGGGGATCAATTCAACGGCGGTCAGGTAGATGTTTACGGTGTTGAGATAGGTCTGGAATATGATTTTTCAGCATTACTTGATGATTCAAAATATAAATTCCCTGTCGGAATCGGCTATACATATACAAAAGCTGAATTTGGAAGCAGCTTCGATAGTGCCTTTGATGAATGGGGAAGCGTAACAGATGGTGACGAGTTGCCATATGTTCCTGAACATCAGGTTTATATTTCGGCAGGAGTTGAGGCCGACAAATGGGCTTTGAACGCATCTGCTAAATATGTTGACGAGATGAGAACGGTTGCCGGAAGCGGTTCAATTCCTTCGGGTTCAGGTACTGATGAACATATAATACTTGATATAGCCGGTGAATATGAGGTTTATAAGAACACACGTGTGTTTGCTACGCTTCATAACGTAACTGACGAGGAATATGTTGCGGCTCGCCGCCCTGCCGGAGCAAGACCGGGTGCGCCACGCACTTTACTTGCCGGTTTAAAACTTAAATTCTAAAAATTACTTTTTTTCATTTTTTTTGCAGGCTCTATTAGAAATAATAGAGCCTGTTTTTTTGAAAGATTGGTATTATTAGTCGGCAAAAGCCTTTATTACCTCGTAAGCCGCATTACATTCTTCAGTTTGCATATTAATATCAAGAAAGTACCAATTATTAGTAATTAATTCTTTGCATTTACCTATATATATTATATTCGCCTCTAAAGGGTTTTGCTCGAATAATTCTAATTTTTCCTTATATTTTTCTTCGTCTAAAATCTTATCGGTGTGATTTGCAAGTATGTCCGATACCACCTGACAATGCGTATCGAACTTAATCATGTTCGATTTACACCATTTTAGCTTATATTTTGCTTCTAAAATATGACTTTTGTAATGCTGCTTATACTTCTGTATCTTTTTTTTGTCTTCAGATATTTTTTCAAGCACTTTTAATGACATTTCACAATCATGAAGGCTATACACAGTTCCTTTTACGCATTCGTTTTTTAGGCTTCGGGTCATTTCAATGTTATCAATGTAATATTTTTCGTCCTTTTTTAATGCGTTTAGTTTTTCAAGTTCCTGTTCTTTTTTTATTCTATTTAGCCTTTTTTGTTCCGTCCTTGCAGCTTCACATTCTTCGTCCTTTATATTTTCATCATATTCATACCATTGATTTGCAAAAACAAGTTTACACCTTCCGGCAAGAAGGTCTTGTGCCTTATCGGGATTTTCTGCGAAGTATTTCCTGTAATAGTTTTTATATTCTTTTTTGGCTTTTTCTCGTTCTTCCTCAAGTCTTTGTGCCGATTCCAACAACTCGGCAATAACATTTAAGGCAGCAAGGCAGTCTAAGGCGGAAACTTTGGCTCTGGTTTTATTTTCTATACAACTTACCATAAAGTCTTCGGCTAATTTATGTTCTTTTGAAAAATAGTCGGTAAGGGATTGGTATTTTTTTGAATTAAATGAATTTGTATCACTAATATTTTTAATGAATTGTTCTTTATATTTACTTAATAGTTTTAACAATTCGATTTTGTCATTTTTAATTTTTTGTTCATTGATGGCAGCCTGAACAGCCTGACACTCATCATTTTCTATAAAAATACTTGCACTGTTTTTAGGGGAAAAACCTTTGCATTTTGTTTTTAATAATCTTTGAGCCTCGGTAAGGTTGTTTCTGAAAAAATTCAAGTGCTTTTCAAATTCAAGCTGATTTCTATTCTTGCTAACGTTTTCGTTATATATTTTAAATGCCGTTTCGCATTTAGTGCTATCTGTTTCAATTTTTTCCTGACATTTTGTTACGGTATCTCTGGCAGCTAGAATGTTTCCCCTGTAGAACTCTTCAAGGGATAATTTTTTTTCTTTAATTTCTTCATGTTCTTTTAACGCAACGGACACATATTGGCATATAACGGGATCTATTTTTTTTGTTTTACAGCTCGTGTCGGTTTTCTTGGCTTCTATTATATTGCTTTTAAAATATTCAAGATTCTTTTCGACATTGCTGTCGGTTATTTTTTGATTATTTTTTGATTTCTCTATTTCTTCCAGCTCTTCTTTTGCTGCGTCACATTCGATATCATGTAGCGATGTATCTTCATCATATTGCGGATTGGAAAATAATTCATCACACTTGCTATCCATAACTTCTTCTAGTTTGTTAGGGAATTTTTTGAATAATTTTCTATAATCATCAAAGGATAATGATTCTTCTTGTGTATCAGGCGGATTTTCTTCGATAGGCTGTTCAAATACCTCTTTGATTATGGCTTGCTTTTCTTCCGCCTCTTTTAGTTTTTTTAAACCTTCTTCAGCAGCTTGGCAGATTTTGTTTTCAGCTTCAATATCGCTTAGACATTGCTCGCTCAATAATTTTTCAGCCTCTTCTTTATGTAGGGTAAAATAAGATGCATTTTTTTCCACCTCTAATGCACATAAAAAAATGAGAGATATTACGCAAAATAAGACCTTTTTTGTATCGATTTTGAAAAAATACAAAGCTAACCTGTGCTAAACCTGATTTAAAGAACGTTTAACCATTAATTTTTTTTACTTCTTCCAGCACTTCTTCTACATGACCTTTTACTTTAACCTTTCGCCATACTTTTTTTATTACACCCTGTTTGTCTATCAGAAAAGTTGAGCGGTCGATTCCCATATATTTCTTGCCGTACATGTTTTTTTCTATCCATGAACCGTATTTAGGGATTACATCAAGATCTTCGTCCGACAAAAGTGTTATTTGAAGCGACTTCATACTCTTGAAGTGTTCATGCGTTTGCGGATCATCTTTTGAAACGCCGAAAATAATCGTATCATTTTCAGAGAATTCTTTAAGCTTCTCGGTAAAGTCAATTGCCTGCTGCGTACAACCGGGGGTGTTATCTTTGGGATAAAAATACAGCACAATATTTTTGTTCTTTTGTTTTGATAAAGTTACTTCATCAAATTTGTCCGATGTTAATGTAAAATCAGGTGCTTTTTCGCCTTGTCCTGCCGTGTTCATTGAAAATCTCCTTCATTATTTATAATATATACTTTATACATACTTAAATTTTGATACACTCATTATTTACCAGTGTAAAATAGTTTTTTTTAATGTACAATCTTTTATGGATTTAGGATTGTTCGATAAATATATATTTTGTATAAATTGCACTGAAATTTTTAATTTAATGAGCGAGTTTATTTGGTGCATCTGAATAGAGCCTGAAAAGGTGTTCAGGTTGACAAAACCTATATTTATCGAACAATCTCATGGATTTTATTCAAAATTAGCAAATAGCAGTGATTATAATAAGTCTTAAATTTTCTACAAAATTGATACTGATACTTAGTGTATTATTTATGCTTGGTTGTGCATCTTTATTTGCATGGATTTTAACAGGCTCACGCTCCCTGTCTTCTATAACCCCTTCTATTGAACGTGAGTTGAGTTCATTAAGCAAGAATATAAATGTTACTATAGAAGAGAGTTTCATAAAGTGGGATAGGGACGAAAAGGCAATAGTTATCGAAGCAAATAACGTCTCGGTATTAAACCGCAAATCCAATAGACCCGTTGCCGGATTTCCCAAAATTGCATTTGATTTCAGTTTGCTGAACTTCTTGAAGGGCAATGTAGTTTCATCTGATATAACTCTGATAAATCCGACTTTTTATTTGGATACCACAAAAAAATCTTTGTATTTTGATAGCAAAGAAAAAGATGATGCTGAAGCAAATTCGGTTTTTAATGATGTATTAGAGTCTTTAAAAAAAGGGGAGTATAGCTTTCCTGTAAACAGCATACGACTTAAAAACGCAGATTTGTTTATTAGTAACGGTTTTAGCGATTTTGTCTGGCATGCTAAAGACGGATATATAAGAATTGATAAAAAAAGTAAGGTAATATCCGAGTTGAATCTTAATTTCGGGAAAGAAACAACATATCTTGGGGCTGAAATTTCCTACAAGGAAGGTGCGTTTGATAATCAATTGAAATTTAAGGATTTGCCAAGTTATATTTTATCCGATCTGTTCCCTGATAAAGATATATTAAAAAACGTAAATTTAATCTCATCAGGTAATGTAAATTTTTTGATATCCGAAGAAGGAGAGATGATTCAGACCGAATTTGATATCGGTAGCATTACGGGTGAAGTTGAGCTTTTAAAAGCTTTTGCTGAGAAATTTAAAATTGTAGGGGCAAAAGCAAAGGGTAGTTTTTACGATAGCTTTTCAATGTTAACTCTGGATAAGTTTGATGCGAAAATTGATGATTCCATCGTTTTGATATCGGGTAAATTTGCAAATTTAATTCCCTCCCCTGATTTTGCACCGCTAATTAAGGCTGATGTTACGGTTAAGGATTTTAAAGTTAGTAATTTGCATAAATACTGGCCCATATTATTGGGAGAGGCAGTTAGAGGCTGGGTTATATATAATATTACGGGAGCCGAGGTAGATAAAGCGACAGGCACTTTTAATTTTACGCCTGAATATTTCAACCGCATGTACGCATGGAATCGAAGCGGCAAGGTCGGACCTATACCCCGTATGGACGAAAATGCAATTGATGCATTGATAGAAGTGGAAAATGCTAAAGTCACCTATATGGAACCATATCCGCATATAAATGATATTTCCGGCACTGTAAGTTTTACCGGAAGGGAAATGAACGTAAATGTAAAAGGTGCAAAGATAAGGGATTCCTTGGTTAATAATGCGGTTGTAATTATTGAGGATATGTACGAAAAGAATTCCCCTATTAAAATCAGCGGTGAGTTTAACGGTTATGTAAGGGATTCTGTTGCTTTTTTGAAGCCTGCCTTAAAAAAACACAGGCTTACAAAACATTTAGATAGTATATATAACGCAACCGGTGCTTTAAGAGGCAATGCCTCCATATCTTTTCCTATAACCGCTAGCTTAAGTTACGATCAGTTTGATATTGAAATTGACTCTAAATTTTCGGACGTAAAGCTTCCATCATTTATAAACGGGCATGATGTTTCGGATTCTTCTTTTAATTTAACATTAAAAGACAATCTACTTAATGTAGACGGTACATTCGGTGTTTTAAACAGCACTGCAAAGGTTTCTTATAACAGGGATATAACGGTTAATAATAAGTCTGACTATACTATTTCAGGTAAATTTACTCCTGAGAAACTTAAGAAGCTCGGCATTGCCGACATACCTGAATTTATAAAGAACGAGTTGTTCTTGGAAGCAAAAATGCGTGAAAGAAATGAGACGACTTATGTAAATGGCGACATTGACCTCACCAAATCCGAGATATCCATTGAAAAAGCTGATTTTTTTAAGGAAGTTAACAAAAAGTCAAAGTTGGTTTTTGCCTTAAAAGATTACAAGGAAGGAAGTATAAATGAAACGGAGGTTAAAAGCTTTGTTCTTTCAGGTGATGATTTTGCAATAAACGGTAGTCTGAAAATAAATAACGCAAAGTTGAATAGTTTAGAGATACAAAGTGCCAAATATAAAAATAATGATTATTCATTGAGCTACAAGCTTGAAAATAACGGTCATGTAGTACAACTTAACGGAAAAACACTGGATTTAAGTTCGGTTTCATTCGGTGAGTTCTTTAAAGACGAAAAGACGGACGAAAATAATGCATTTTCGTTTAAGGCTGCCGTTGACAAGGTTTTTATGAAAAATAGCGAGTCTTTGTCAAAGTTAACGGTAGATATGGATTGTTCTTCCGAATTATGTTCTTCTATAAATGCTTATGCAAAAGCCGCCCGTGATTCATTTGTTGCTTTGAGTGTAAAGCCTGTAGGGAAAAGTTATTCATTTATGCTTGAGGCGGACAATGCCGGTTCGGTGATTAATGCTTTTGGTATTTCAAAGCATATTGAGGGGGGGCGTTTAACTGTTGAATCAACATTTTCTAAGAGTAAAAACGGTTTAGTTGCAAACGGTCTGATTCAGATACGTGATTTTACGGCTATAAAAACACCTGTTTTGGGTAAGCTGCTTACATTGGCATCTTTAAAAGGAATATCGGATCTTCTAAATAATAACGGTATCAGGTTTGAGCGTTTTGCGGCTCCGTTCCATCTTTCAAGGGGGGTGATAACCCTGCATGATGCTAAAACGGCAGGTTCCTCTATCGGAATTACTTCGGAGGGAACTGTTGACATGAATTCAGGTCATATTGATTTAAGTGGCGCTATAGTTCCGGCATATGAAGTTAATAAGGTTTTGGGGGACATACCTTTGCTGGGAAATCTATTGGTAGGGAAAAAGAACGAAGGAGTTATAGCCACCAAGTACAGGGTCAAAGGTCCGTATGAAGATGTTAAGATAACGGTAAATCCTCTGACAATATTAACTCCGGGCTTTTTGAGGAATATATTTGATATATTTTAACGTGTAAAAAGTAGAAACTATCAGACTTTTTTAGATATGGCGATTGCCGTTTTGGTCATTAAAGAAACAGCACCTCTTAACAAGGGATATGCCGGAGCTTCTTTTGCATGGTTTGCTATTCCTAAGTCCCTATGTTCAATTTCTTCATCACGGAACTTTTTGATTTTTTTCTTTAACTCAGCTTCATCATCAGACAGATTATCAAGCTGTTCCTGATAATGCTTTTCTATAACGTCCTCCACAGCTTCGGTACATGCCATAGCTGCCTTTTCTCCCATAAGTGCCGTAGCCGCACCCAAGGCAAACGCACCCACATGCCACACGGGCATCATAACCGTAGGTCTTACCCTGCGATTTGATATTTCATTCTCAAAATATTGCAGATGCTCTTCTTCCTGCTGTGCCATATGCTTTATGGTTTCATACGAAGCGGACTTTTTCAGAACTGCCATCTGACCTGCATATATCATCTTAGCACCATACTCACCGGCATGGTCTACTCTTATAACCTCATGAACAAATTGTTCATCTTTTATGTCACCGGGTAATCTATTCTTTTTTGTCATGTGTTTTTCTGTAGGAATCGGACTTGTTCATCAATCTTATTTCTTTATACATTCTAACCGACATTATCAGCGTTATAAGACCGATAGAAGCCGAAAACATAAAATTCCACCCAGCCATTGATAAGCCCAAAAATACAAACTGCGGTTTGTCACACGGAACATTAGGCTTGCCCATTATCTGTGTAGTCATTTCCTCTAAAGTTGAAGGCACTTCATCTTCGCCGACTACGCAGCCATCTGTAAGTGAAAATCTCCCCTGTTCCACACCAACGTGAAAAAAAGCCGTACCTCCGCCTGCTATTAACGCAAGCGAGCATATGAATATCAACATTATTCTTAATGTCTGGTATTTTTTCAAGAATATTGCTATACCGCTTAGCAGGGTAATAACAAAGTATGGTATCCTTTGGTATAAACACAATATACAAGGCTCCATGCCAAATACATACTGCGACGTATAAGCACCTGATAATGCTAATATACTAAATATAAAGAGAAATAATGTTATGTTAATACGCATGTTATTATTTTGCACAAAAAAACCGGCTTACACAACAAATTTATTAGAAAATATTAAGGCAGTGTTCAATAAACATAGCTTTTGTCATGCTGAATTTATTTCAGCATCTCTAACATGACAAAAATTAAAGATTTCAGTGTAATTTTTACAAAATCTATGTTTATTTAACACTCCAAATATTAAGGCTTACTATTAAAACTATGATGCATTACGCCTTCGGGGTGAAATGCGTCAAAAACAAAGGCAAAAGTTACTACGTAATTCGTATCCTTAAATAACCCTTCCTCAACTTTCTTTATCACCGAAACATTGCCTATATCACGGGATAAGGATATATTAAAATTATCCAAAACCGAGCTTTGCAAAGGTCTCCAAAAAAGAACTATATCGTTATGTTCTATTTGCTTCATTCTTCTAACCGTTTTTAAAGGCCATGCCTCATCACCTACAACAACAACATATTCCATGGGAGCTATCTCCCCCTTATATTCGCCGTCATATAGATAAGGAATGGTTGCACTATCATAGTCAGGATACGGGCTTGCACCGTAACTTCTTATAATTTCATCTGGAACCATAACCTTGCCCTTAGGCTGCCTTAGCCTATACATATGCAAAGACTCGACCTTGGATATAACTTTATTTAGCCCCCTGCCAATCATATCCCCTACAACCGCATCACCTGTATATTGCTGCCACCAGCTTTCGGTTTTTCTGTCATACATTAACCTGTTGGACTTATATAATTTACCTGTAGTGCCAAACTCAACCTCTTCACCGTCTATCAACCGTTCAAATACAATAGATGAATTACAAAGCGGACAATATGTAACTGCAATAGGAGTGTCACCTATCTTATCGTTAATTATCTCATGCCATAAAAGTATTCTGAGCGGATAGGCTCTTGCCTCACCGTTTAAATAAACAGTAATAACAGGCTCATATATATGAATATTATCTATCCCATCAACCGTTTTAAATACCGGATTATCTATAGAAGGTATTCCGTCTTTTTTTGGTCCACCCTCTATTATGCGGCTATAATCGATAGATGATTTCGTAAAATCGGTTTTAGACCATTCTTTTAGATATTTTTTGTATAGCTTATCGCTGACTTCTTCCGAGTTTTCAGCAAATACATTAGATGCAACCAAACTAAATATAACAACTATGACTATATTAAATTTACTCACATCTCACCGTCCTTACGATTGGGACTCCAACAACGTTTTAATATTTGTTATAAAACGATTAAAACTACCTGCCTGTTTAACATCGTCAGATGCGACAAGCGGATATCTTTTTCTTTCCATATTCGGTATCTGTATAAACAAGCTTCCTATTTTATCACCTTTTTTTATAGGGCTTGCAACCGGTCCTTCATACTCTATGCCGACCTGTATATCATTTGAAGAAAGCTTAGGTATCAATAGCTCTATATCATTTTGGACTGACAAACTTACTTCATCGGTTTTGCCTTGCCACACCTGTGCATTATCAACCACCTGTCCTTTTTTGAATAATGTTTTTTTGGTAAAATTACGGAAGCCATAATTTAACAATCTTTCAGCCTCATCAGTCCTGTTAAATTCGCTGTCCAGACCGTTTACCACAGCCAACACACGGCGACCGTCTTTTTCACCTGAAATAACTATACCGTAACCGCCATCATCGGTATGCCCCGTTTTTAAACCGTCAACACCGATATCCCTGAATAATAAAGAGTTCCTGTTGGCTTGTTTTATATTGCTGTATTTATACTCCGCCTTAGCAAAATAATGGTAATATTCCGGAAAATCCTTGATTATACGGCGTGCAAGAACAGCCAGATCCTTAGCCGACATATAATGCCCGTCATCAGGCCAGCCCGTTGAATTTACAAAATTGCTGTTTGTTAAACCTATTCTTTTGGCAGTCTCGTTCATCAGCTCCGCAAAAGATTCCTCCGACGAGGAAATACCCTCTGCAACGGTAATGCAGGCATCGTTACCCGACTGCACTATTATCCCGTTGAGCAATTCTTCAACGGTCACTCTTTCCGTATGTCTTAGGAACATCTTCGAACCGCCCTTTTTCCATGCTTTTTCACTGACGGTAAATTCATCATCAAGATTTAATATACCGCTTTTTAAACGCTCAAATACGATATATGCGGTCATCACTTTGGTCATTGATGACGGTACCATTTTTTCATCGGCATTTTTCTGATACAACACCTCTCCCGTATCATAATCCAGCAGTGCTGCATATTTTGCCTTAGTATTAAACGCACTTGCGGTAAAAGGAATTAAAATAAGCAATATAAAATATGTTTTAATAATCAGTTTTTTCAAAACAAAGACCTTTCTTGATATTTAAATTATTATTGAATTGACGGAAGCTCTTTAACTATCATAGCATCAGGGTGACCAAGATTAACTACTTTTTGTAAAGCCAGTTTAGCGACTTTCTCACTCGGTATAGGTCCGAGCCTTACCCTGTAAAGCTGCCTTCCGGCTACTGAGACGGGAGCAACTATTACATCACCCAGAGGCATAAGCCTTTTTTCTATCCTATATGCATTTGCAACATCGCTATACGTACCCGCCTGAACAAAATGCTGTTCGGTTTCAGGAAGTTGCCTTACATTATCATCGTGCATCATAGGCTTCTTGTAATCCGGTTCCGACTTCAAAACCTGCTTTGTTACACTTTCGATAGTCCCTTCAATTTCGCTATCATCTATATCGCCCTGCCAAGTCCCTACCGCCTCTACGTCTACATCTTCTTCTATAGCATCGAGTTCTTTTTCAGCAACGTTTCTATTATTTTCCGACAGCTTATAATATTCTTCTGACGGCTTAGAATCATTTATCTGTATTTCAGGCAAATCACCTGATGATGACGGAGTAACCGCAGGGCTTTTTGTCAACATATTAGAAAGCTTCTTAACCGGCTCTAATATCGAGTTTTTATCTACCGAGAGAGAAAACGGCGTATTTTCTTCTTCCTTCATTTCATACTCTTCATCATCTATAGCATAGGGAGATTTAGGTTCGGACGATTTGAACAAAGATGAAAATCTACTTTGCTCCTCTTCTAATGGAGTTTGAGATAAAGGCGACTTTTTTATTCCGGCAAGCAATCTGTTTGTCTGTCCTTTTAAGAACTGCACCCTAACCTTTGCTATCCCCTTTTCCCTAAATCCCAGAATATCGGCGGCTCTTTCAGAAACATCAATAACCCGTCCTTTAGCAAAAGGTCCTCGGTCATTTACCATTAAAATTATCGTTTTGTTATTTTCAAGGTTAGTTACCCTTACCATACTGGGCAACGGCAAAGTATTGTGTGCGGCGGTTAAAGAGTTTTTATCGAACGTATCGCCGTTAGCGGTCGGCTTGCCGTGAAATTCATCACCATACCACGACGATATACCCGTCTCATCATAATCGGGCTGTTCTTTAGGATAATACCACGTACCGTCTATCTGGTAAGGATTACCTACTTTGTAATAGCCTTTATGATCGTCATAGCTTACTTTTGGAGGAGTTTTTTTCGATACCGCACATGATACCAGCAAGATTGAAGCAATTAATGTTGATAATATCTGTTTATTGAACAACATGAGACAACCTCTCCTAATTAATGATCCCGTCAGAAAGCATACCGACTGCCGTTGCAAAATACAACGAACGATTCCACTTTAACACGGTTTTATAGTTTGAATAAACCAAAAAAGCACGCTTTTTGTCATCTTCAGGCTTTATTATCGAAGCTTTAATATCCGCTCTCTGCGGTAGGCTACCGCCATCTGCTTTTCTTACCCCTAATTTTTTCCAGTCGGACAAGCCCTTTTCAACATCTCTGCCGATTAATTTTTCATCAAAATTCTTAGGCAACTTCACTTCACGCCCCCATGTAATATCATCATTCCAGCCTCTTTTAGAAAGATAGTTGGCAATTGACGCAAAAACATCTTCTTTAGTCCCCCAAATATCACGCTTGCCGTCATTATTATGGTCAACGGCAAGCTCAAGGAAGCTTGACGGCATAAACTGCGTTTGTCCCATAGCACCCGCCCACGAGCCTTTCATATCTTCAAAAGCTATGTGACCTTCATCAATAATTTTCAAGGCATCGAGCAGTTCTTTCTTGAAAAACTCCGCCCTTCTGCCTTCAAAGGCTAAAGTAGCAAGGGTGTTAACTATTGTAAAACCACCCATATTTCTGCCAAAATCGCTCTCTACCGCCCATAACGCAACTATGAATCTTGGCTGAACACCATACTTTTTGCTAACTTCGTTTAGTATTTTTTCGTTTTCTTTTAACATCGCCTTAGCACGCTGCACCCTAAAATCAGGAACTACCGTCTGCAAATATTCTTCAAAGGTTTTGGTTTTATATGGCTGTGTTCTATCCAGTTCTATAGCCCTTGGAACAAATTTAACATCTTTCATGAACTTATAGATAGTTTGCTCACTGATGCCTTTTTGCTTCGCCTCCTCTACAAAATCAACTATCCAGCCGTGAAAAAGCTTTTCGTCATAAACTATTTCTTCCTTTTCATTTGCAAAAGCAAGATTAGAAAGTAGCAATATCACTACAAAAACAACTCTTTTAAAAATAGAAAATATCATCGAACACCCAAAACCTATATTAGTTATATAATCTTTAATTTATGTCATGGGCGAGCTTGTTTCAACATCTAAAACCGGATACTGAAATAAATTCGCCTATGACAAATTTATCGACAACGAACACTTCCCCAAACCTAAATTTACTGCTAAATATTTCGAAATGTCCCGTTAATTGGTTTTTGTATTAAAAGTATTTGTCATGCTGAATTTATTTCAGCATCTGTTCTTTTTGTTAGTAGAACCTGAAACAAGTTCAGGTTGACAAAAAATTACAAAAAACCAATTACCGATTAACGGGGCATTCCGAAATATTATATACACGCAAGATTACCGATTGCAATAGTTGAATCTGCAATTAAATTGTTTATATATGATATAAGTATCCATTTTGGGAGTATATAAAAATGAGAAATTCGTTTGCTTTATTGAGTGTTATAATAAGTTTTTTATTAATTTTATCTTGGCACGGAAATTCACATGCCGTAGAAAAAAAAGCACCGTCTTCAAAAGAAGAAGTGATATTATCATATGCTCCGCTTGTAAAAGGAGCATCACCTGCCGTTGTGAACATATATACAAAGAAGAAGGTTCAAATCAGGCGTAATATATCGCCGTTTTTCAACGACCCTATATTCCAACACTTCTTCGGCAATAATTTTTCCGGAGGCTCCGTAACAGAAAGGGTTGAAAGCTCTTTAGGCTCGGGGGTAATAGTAAGCAAAGGCGGGCTTATAGTAACCAATCACCATGTAATATCCGACAGTGCGGATATAAGGGTAGTATTATCAGACAGGCGTGAATTCAGTGCAAAAGTGTTATTAAAAGATGAACGCACCGACCTTGCATTATTAAAAATTGAAACCGATAAAGACCTTCCTTATCTGGAACTTATGGATTCTGACGACTTAGAGGTGGGGGACATCGTAGTTGCTATAGGAAACCCTTTCGGTGTAGGGCAGACAGTCACAAGCGGAATAGTCTCGGCAGTTGCCCGAACTACTATCGGCATATCCGACTACCAGTTTTTTATTCAGACCGATGCGGCTATAAACCCCGGCAATTCAGGTGGTGCATTGATTAACATGGAAGGCAAGCTAGCAGGTTTGAACACCGCTATATTTTCCAAAACAGGAGCCTCAAACGGAATTGGCTTTGCCATACCGTCAAATATGGTGAAAACCGTTATCCGCACAAAAGGTGAAAGGGTTGTACGCCCGTGGCTTGGAATCGGTATTCAGGCGGTTACACAGGAAATAGCCAACTCAATAGGACTTGAAAGACCGGTTGGAGGGATATTATCCGCCGTTCACCCCGATAGTCCGGCATCTAGAGCTGGCTTAAAGGTCGGTGATGTAATAGTAGGCATTGACGAACATGAAATAATTGATGAACATGCCTTGCATTTCAGAGTAGCCACATACAATATAGGCTCAACAGCAAGCATTCATTTCGTAAGGGACGGAAATTTAAAATCCTCCGCAATTGAAATGGCTCAGCCACCGGAGAAACCTAAACGTGATACAAGAATATTCAAAGGCAACAACCCTCTTTCCGGCACTACGGTTATGAACCTTTCACCCGCTGTTACCGATGAACTGGGGCTAAAATTCTTGGCAGAAGGAGTAATAATTACCAATATAGATAAGGGGGTTGCATCAAGGATAGGTATTAACAAAAACGATATTATAAAAAGCGTTAATAACAAAGAGATAAGCAACACCAAACAACTTGAGGAAATCTTAGATAGTAATTTTTCAACATGGTCAATTACGGTACAAAGAGGCAACAGGCTTTTAAATATCATTTGGAATGTCAGGTAAATGAAATCCTTATTTGAAAATGATATTAAGCAAAACACGTCAAAACCTCTGGCTGAACTACTTCGCCCCAAAAAACTTGAGGAGGTTGTGGGGCAGGAACATTTGCTCGGCAGCGACGGCAGCCTGACAAGATTTTTAAAAAACAGGAATCTGCCCAGCCTGATTTTTTGGGGAACTCCCGGTTGTGGAAAAACCACTATCGCAAGGTTGTTAGCAAACGAAATAGGCTACCACTTTGAAATTGTATCCGCCGTTACCAACGGAGTTGCCGACCTGAAAAAAATATTTCAGTCCGCCCAAATACGAAAACAAAACGGCACTAACACCTTACTTATGGTGGACGAGATACACCGATTCAACAGAGGGCAACAGGATTTATTCCTGCCATATGTTGAAGACGGCACGGTTACTCTTGTCGGAGCAACAACGGAAAATCCGTCCTTTGAAATAAATTCAGCTCTTTTATCAAGATGTAAAGTTCTAGTTTTAAAGCAATTAGCTAATAACAGCTTAAAAGAAATTGTAAAAAGAGCAGAAAATCATTTTAACAAAAAACTTCCTCTTACTGACAACGCCTTAGAAACCATTTGCCGTATATCCGACGGTGACGGAAGATATCTGCTCGGTATGTGCGAAGACTTATTTAACATGGAACATAGTCAGGAAATAGACACCGAACAGCTAACAAAAATATTGCAAAAACGCTTTCCCATTTATGACAAGAATCAGGATAGCCACTATAATTTAATAAGTGCGTTGCATAAATCGCTCAGAGGCTCTGATGTTGACGCTTCCCTTTATTGGTTCAACAGAATGTTAGAAGGCGGCGAAGACCCGATATATATATGCAGAAGGCTGGTAAGGTTCGCAGTTGAGGATATAGGACTTGCAGACCCTAACGCAATTGTGCAGGCTAATGCGGCAAAAGATGCTTATATGTTTTTAGGCTCGCCCGAAGGAGAGCTTGCCGTGGCACAGTCGGTTATATATCTTGCCACAGCCCCTAAATCAAATGCGGCATATACGGCATATAAGCTATCAACCGCATCTGCGAAAAATAACGGCTCGCTCCCTCCCCCTAAATATATAATGAACGCTCCGACCAAGCTTATGAAAGAACTTGGTTACAAGGAGGGTTACATTTATGACCACGACACCCCCGAAGGATTTTCAGGACAGGATTATTTCCCCGAAGAAATGGAAAGAGAAGAATATTATCACCCCGTTGAACGAGGCTTTGAACGTGATATTAAAAAACGTATAGAATATTGGAAAAAAATTCGGGAGAGTAGGCAATGATTCCCATATACATAGCAATTGGCGGAGCGATTGGCTCGGTACTTCGATACTTCACTTCAAATTATTTCAACTCTGTTTTTAAAGTCGGCTTTCCTGCCGGAACACTGGCTGTAAATGTTATAGGCTCTTTAGCAATGGGTCTTGTTATCGGATATCTGGTCAAAACACTTCCGCATAGCAATGAGATGAGGGCATTTTTAACCGTAGGCTTGTTAGGAGGGTTTACAACATTTTCAGCGTTCTCGCTCGATGCGGTAACGCTTATACAAAGAGGAAATATATCACATGCTTTTATTTATATAGCTTTATCTGTTTTTGTCTCTATAATGGCACTCTTTATAGGATTACAACTAACCAGAAACATACTTTAAACAATGACAAAAGTTCAAACTGAAAAAGTTACAGCAGAAGATAACGACATTAGAATAGACCGTTGGTTTAAAAGAAACTTTCCCGCCTTTAGCCACACATCAATTGAAAAAGCCTTACGCAAAGGTCAGATACGCATTGACGGAAAAAAAGCAAAATCCTCAACGCATGTTCTGGCAGGTCAGGAGATACGCATACCTCCCATGAAGGAATACATAAAAGAAGAGAAACCAAAACCTAAGATTGACGAAAAATATATAAAGGAAATACAAAAATCCGTTATCTACAAGGATACGGACATTATTGTAATAAACAAACCTGCCGGTCTTCCGACACAAGGAGGAGTCGGTATTAATGTAAGCGTAGACTCTCTTTTAGAATTTTTAAAATTTGATTATGATAAAAGACCAAAATTAGTACATCGTCTGGATAAGGATACTAGCGGAGCTTTAGTGCTTGCACGTTCGACTAATACCGCATCTGAACTTACAGGTGCTTTTAAGAGTAAAAACATTGAAAAAACTTATCTGGCTTTAGTGGTCGGCAATCCAGAACTAGATGAGGGCAAGATTGATTTAAGTATCAGCAAACAGGATTCCGGTGCAGGCAAAGAAAAAATGATAGCCGATGAAAAAGGACAAAAAGCCATTACATATTATAAAGTAATCGAAAAAATGGGCAAAAAACTAAGCCTTGTCGAGCTATATCCACACACAGGACGCACCCACCAGCTACGTATTCATATGTCACATATCGGAAATCCGATATTAGGAGATGGAAAATACGGCGGAAAATTAGCGTTCATTGAAGGATTAAGTAAAAAAATGCATCTTCATTCATATTCAATACAATTACCCGGATACGAAAAACCTTTTGTCGCTGAAGTCACCGGAAAAATGGCAGAAACTTTTTATAAGCTGGGTATATCGCATAAATAACCCTTTCAAATTAAAGTTTATTTAAAAACTTTATAAAATTACAATAATTTTATAAAGTTTTTCATTGAAATACCCTATACAAATATGGCATTATGGTTAACAGGGAATATTCGTAAAAAAATAGTATCTTTAATTTTATATATTTTTGTGCTATAATTAGTTGAATTAATGCATGTAGTGTTAAATTATAGGGAGAAAAGCTCTTGTTTTTTAGGTCAAAAAATTCTTTTTCTATTCTTACTTTTTTTCTATTTACAATAGTTATATCTTTTTCTACGCCATCATACGCAAATCCTAAATATGCATCACTAGTAATTGATGCCGATACAGGCGTTGTTTTGCATCAGGAAAACGCCGGAAAAACAAGGCATCCGGCTTCATTGGTAAAAATGATGACATTATATATGACATTTCAGGCAATAGAGCGTGGCGAGCTAAGCATGAACCAAAATCTTAAAGTTTCAGCACGTGCGGCAGGAATGCCGGCAAGCAAGCTAGGCTTAAGAAGAGGCTCAACCATAACGGTCAAAGATGCTATATTAGCTCTTATAGTAAAGTCGGCTAATGATGCTGCGGTAGTTCTGGCGGAAGGAATCGGCGGAAGCGAGTGGAAATTTGCTACCATGATGAACCGTATGGGCAAAAAGCTCGGAATGAACGAAACAAATTTCGTTAACGCATCAGGTCTTCACAACTCTCGTCAGGTTACAACCGCATATGATATGGCAAGACTTGCCGTTGCACTTCGCCGTGACTACCCAAGACATTACCACCTGTTTAACAGAACAAAATTTTACTTCAACGGCAAAGTGTATCAAGGACACAACAAAGTTGCAAGCAGCTATCAAGGGGCAGACGGTCTTAAAACCGGATATATAAACGCAGCAGGTTTTAATCTTGTAACTTCCGTAAGACGAGGTGGAAATAGTGTTGTCGGCGTTGTTTTAGGCGGCACAACATCTAAACGCCGTGACCGTCACATGGTTCAATTACTGGATAGGGTATTTTACAAAATGGCAAAAGGAGGAAATGCACCTAAAGCCACCATGCATACAGGCGTTGTGCCGTTTCCTAATCTAAAACCGGGAAGAAGTATGCAGGCTGCCGTTTCCGACTCTACACCGGAGCCAAACTTAAAACCTCAGGTATAGCTTATAATCTGCACTGAAATCTTTATTTTTTGTCATGCTGAACTTGTTTCAGTATCTTATTTTTTCATATCTACATAGTATTACGTCATCGCCCGAGTTTCCGGAGGAAACTATAGGGCGATTCTGGTGAGATTCCCCTATAGTTTCCTCCGGAAACTCGGGTAATGACATCTTAATTTACTATATATATTTATTATACTATGCTCAAGACGTAGCAATGACGGATATAAGAAGCGTTGAAAGCATTACTCCGCATCATCAAGCTTTAATTTAGATGACTTATCTATGCTTTTTTCTATGCATTTTATCATCAAGCCTGCAATATCTTTTCCGGTCACCTCCTCAATTCCCTCTAGTCCCGGAGATGAATTGATTTCCAGAACTTTTGGTCCTGAAGATGAGCGTATTATATCAACGCCTGAAACATCAAGATGCATTGCCTTAGCCGCTTTTATGGCAATTTTTCGCTCTTCAACAGTTATCTTTACTGAATCGGCAGTACCGCCCAGATGCAGGTTCGCCCTGAATTCGCCTTCGGCTGCCTGCCTTTGCATAGAACCGACAACTTTTCCGTCTATTACAAAACACCTTATATCCTTGCCTTGTGCCTCTTTAATAAACTCCTGAACAAGTATGTTGGCTCTAAGGCTTTTAAAAGCATTAATAACACTTTCCGCAGCTTTTGAGGTTTCCGCAAGAACAACTCCACGCCCCTGAGTTCCCTCTAGCAGCTTAACAACAAGAGGTGCGCCGCCGACTGATTTAATTATTTCTTTCGTATCAAGCGGGGAACTTGTAAAGCCTGTCATAGGCATATCAATTCCCTTAGCCGCTAAAAGTTGTAGCGACCGAAGCTTATCCCTAGAACGGGATATAGATACCGATTTATTCAGGCAATAAACACCCATAGACTCAAACTGCCTTACAACGGCACACCCATAAAATGTTGCCGAAGGTCTGATTCTAGGTATTATGGCATCAAAGTCTTTTAGGCTTTCCCCTCCCCTATACAGAACGTCAGGCATAGACGAGGATATATTCATATAGCTTTGCCTTACATTTATAAAATACATATCGTGACCACGCTGCTCACCGGCTTCCATTATCCTTTTATTTGAGTATAGATCGGGGTTACTGGCAAGAAGCCCTATCTTGAGCCTGTCAATTTTCACCGGAGCTACATTGTAATATTTACAGACATCTTTTTCGTTCTTAATCCCCAGACAAAACGATGTATTCGGGTCGATTAACAACTCGCTAGTCATAGCCTCCCGCCCCAGTAACATTCGATACCCCATAGAGTCCCTGTTTGTAAGGGTAATTTCTATGTCCCATCTTTTATCACCGAGTATTATAGGGGTTTTGATAACGTGCCTTGTCTGCTTTTCACCGCTTGAACTTTTTACGCTTCTTCTATCGACTGCCATAGCAACGCACTTTTGCACTATCTTGCGATTGCCCTGCACAGGGTGTATATCAAACTTAACATACTTGATACCGTCTTCAATAAAAGGGTTGATATTAAAGGCATGTAAGGCTGATGTTTTAGCCCCCGAATCAACCCTTGCTTTTAGTGCGGGCAGGTTAAGTTCCGGTAAGGAACACCACTCTTCTTTTCCGATTATAGTTTTTGGCATTAGCATCCTACTTAGTTAAAAATGTCGAATAAATCTAATTACATTTATACATTCATATGTAAACATTTAATTTTAAATTATACGACTTTTTTTAACCTTCACGCAATTCCTTGGCTAGTAAAAATGCCAGTTCAACACTTTGCGAAGCGTTCAGTCTAGGGTCGCAATGCGTATGATATCTATCTTTTAGATTAACCTCCGATATAGCCTGAGCGCCGCCTACACATTCGGTAACGTCCTGACCTGTCATTTCAATATGTATCCCTCCGGCATAAGTACCTTCTGCCTTATGTATATCAAATACATTCCTGACTTCCGCAAGAACTTTATTGAAAGGTCTTGTTTTGTAACCGTTAGGTGACTTAATCGTATTGCCGTGCATAGGGTCGCATGACCATACGACTATACGCCCTTCTGATTTTACTTTTTTAATAAGGGTAGGTAGAAAATCTTCTACCTTTTCCGCTCCCATACGGGAAATAAGGGTTATTCTGCCTGCCTCATTTTCAGGGTTTAGCGTATCTAAAATACGTATAAGGTTATCAGGATCGGTCGAGGGTCCTACTTTCATACCTATAGGATTTGCTATACCACGCATATATTCAATGTGTGCTTCATCAAGATTACGAGTTCTGTCACCTATCCAAAGCATATGTGCCGAACAGTCATAGAACCGACCGCTATCGCTATCCTGCCTTGTCAATGCCTCTTCGTAATTGAGCAACAAAGCTTCATGTGAAGTAAAAAATTCCGCCTCATGTATCTCATCGGTTTTTTCCAAGTCTAAACCGAACGCTTCCATAAATGAAAGGCTTTCGTTAATCCTGTCTACTAAATCCTTAAATAGCTTGCCTTGAGCCGATTCGGTAGCAAATTCCTGATTCCACTTATTAACGTTACGCAGTGACGCGTAGCCTCCCTTTGCAAGGGAACGCAAATAATTCAAAGTAGCCGTAGATTGGTCATATGCCTTTAGAAGGCGTTTGGGGTCAGGCTCTCTTGCATCTTCTGTAAAATCAATGGCATTGACCATGTCGCCACGATAACTCGGCAGTTCCACCCCATCAATAATTTCAGTATTTGCCGAACGTGGTTTGGCAAACTGACCTGCTATCCTGCCTACTTTTACAACGGGCTTACCCGCACCATACATTAACGCCACAGTCATTTGCAATATTACCCTAAAATAACTTTTCAGGTTCTCATCGCTAAATTCTGCAAAGCTTTCGGCACAATCTCCGCCTTGCAAGAGGAATGCTTTACCTTCTGCCACTTTAGCCAAAGATTTTTTTAACCGAACTATCTCGCTTGGCTGAACAAGCGGCATACGCTTTGCCAGATCCGACTCAACAGCCTTTAATCCTTCAACATTCTTATATATAGGCTGCTGCTGAATAGGAAAATCTCTCCATGAACTTTTAGTCCATTTCTCATTATTTGCAGATTTTACTTTACTAGTCATAAATCCTCGTTAATCTAAGGTCTCTTTTTTTAAGGTGCATAATTTAATCTTTTTATCAATAATTATAAAGGTTTTTTATTATAATGGGTAAGAAAAATAACATAATCGCCTTTCAAGGTGTTGAGGGAGCACACTCCGATATGGCATGCCGTCAGGCTTATCCTTATATGGAGACTATGGCATTTGCGTCATTTGAAGATGCTATGCAGGCAGTTTTGGACGGAACTACATCGCTTTGTATGATACCTATCGAAAACTCAAAAGCAGGAAGGGTGGCAGAAATTCATAACCTTTTACGCAACACCGAGCTATCTATTATCGGTGAGTGTTTCCAAAGAATCGAACACTTCCTTGTTGCACCCAAAGGCACTAAAATTACCGACATTACAGATATTTACTCTCACCCGCAAGCTCTCATGCAGACTAAGGAAACATTAGCCGGATATAATTTTAAAAAGCACGAATACTCAAACACTGCCGCAGCCGCCCAAGACGTGGCAAAGTGGAATGACAAATCAAAAGCCGCCATATCATCAAGACTGGCAGCCGAGTTATACGGCTTGGACGTAATACTTGAAAACATTGAAGATGCAAATGACAACACAACCATCTTTATAGTTATGTCACTTGCCCCTATTGATGTTGACCCTAACGAAAAAACTATTACAAGCGTGCTATTTACAGCCAGAAACATACCTGCGGCACTATATAAAGCACTTGGCGGCTTTGCCACAAACAATGTAAACCTATTGAAAATCGAAAGTTATATAGCTCCGGGTACATCAAACACCGCTGAATTTTTTATAAGCTTTGAAGGTCACCCCGACCGACGTAATGTTCAATTGGCTATTGAAGAACTCGGTTTTTTCTGTAGAAAGATAAAAGTTCTGGGTGTATATCCTGCCGATCATAAAAGATACGAATAAGGCTTATATAAAAGATTATGAAAAGAAAAGCTGAAAACATCGGTGATAAACAACAGCAGCAAAAGCCGCTACCGCCAAGACCTTTATTTCCGAACGAATATTTGCAACAAAATACGGCGGAAGATACAAAATGGACTGACAAGATTAAAAAACAAAAAGTTGCCGTACAATCTAAACATAACCCAAAACTTGCTCCTAACAAAGTGTCAGAAGATGATTTGTCATCTGCATTTTTTTCACATTCTATAGAAGAAATAAAACAAATAATTCCCGATGAAACACTTATATCACCTGACGAAATAAAAAATATTTGGGATTCGGAGGAAAAAAAATATACTAAAAAAATAACCGAAGAAGGAAGTCATGTAACTAAAGACGGAGTTATATGCAAGCCGCTGCCAAAACCACCATCTGCGGTCAGATAAATCTGTATAACGAATTAGTTATAGTAAATTCTAAATTCATATCCCATTAAGAAAAACGTCATTACCCGAATTGCCAAAGTCAATTATAGGGTAATCTCACCGAGATCGCCCTATAGTTTTCTAAAGAAAACTCGGGCGATGACGTAAATGAATTTAAAATTTACTATAGTACTCAATAAACATAGTTTTTGTCATACTGAATTTATTTCAGTATCTTCTTTGTCACGTTAGAGACACTAAAATAAGTTCGCCCATGACAAAAAATTAAAGATTTCAGTGCAATTTTTACAAAAACTATGTTTATTAATACCTCGCCTAATTATAGTAAAAATCATACCACTTTTGTTTTATATTATTTATCTTTATTGCGGTAGGAATATACACTTCTTTGATGTAATTACGCTCAAGATTTTCCCAATCTATGGAAAACGTAGTTGCATACATAACAAATACGATAGTAAATAAAGATATTCCGTTAGCAACCGAATTTAAAACTGACGGTCTGATATCAGCTCCTCTGTTCCTTATATTTTCAACTCTTTTTATTCTGCTTTTCGTTCTGGGGTGTGTTGAAAATATACTGAAATACGAACCCTTACCAAGGGCGGCAAGTCCTAAAACCATTGAATATCCGCCGACAACATTGGCACTATCCCTATCACATCTATATTCTATAGAACGCCCGAACCACTTCATTAAAAAGCCATGAACAGGCATATATACCCATCTTAAAAAAAGACCGCAAAACCATGTTACAAAATTATATGTCTTATAAATAAAAACTTTTATGTACCAGCCTATAAACGGAATAAACAGCAACACATTTGCAAGTATCAGCAAAAATATCCTCATCATATTTGCTACATAATGGTTTATGGTATAACTCGAAGCGGTCAGCAATCCGGGCAGGAAATCCTTATTTACCAAATGTGACAGCTCATGCCCCATAATTCCCTGTATCGCCCTTACATATAACTCCTCATCATCTTTATACCTTCTGTGTATCTCGAATATTAATCCTAAAGTTAACGTAACCGTCTGATTATTAGAACCTCCTATAGCATAAGCATTTATAACCTCGCCGTCAGTGTCTATCAGGAGCCTTGTATTTTCCACACCGAACTTACTCCTTAACCACTGGAAAGAGTCCATTATCTCCTGTTGTCTGGGAATCGCAGTCATAATACTTATATGTCTTGCACGCCTGTTTAGGAACTTTGCCGTAAATCCGAAAAGCATATCAAAGAACATATACAACAACGTAAACACACAAATCATTGAAACAAACAAAAGGAATATATCCCAAAACGCCTTTGCAAAAAAATCATTAAAAATTATATAAAGAGGAAAAAAAACTAATGAGGCAGGTATAAGTAAGAAAACAAAATTTGCTATTGTAAGCATAAAAGTTAATAAAAATATAAAAGGCTTGGCAAACATAGCAAATTGATATTTGAGTTTTATATAAAGCGACAATAAATCGCAGCACGGGTTTTTTTATTGCAAAAACGCCTCGTCCTTCATTTCCATGACAGGTTTAGCACCGTTTACTATGGAAGCTAAAAGCCCGTATGTTTGAGGAAGAACTTTTTTCATGAAAAACTTACCGGTAGATATCTTCGCTTCATAAAAATCCTTATCAACGCCGTCTTCTTTTAATTTTCGCAAGGATACTTCGATAAGTTGAACCCAAATATAGGCAAAAACCACTAACGCCATAAGCCTTAGATATTCACTTGAACCTGCCGCCGCCTCATCAGGGTTGCCCATGCCGTTTGCGGCTATCCACAATGAAGCCTGCTGACCGTTTTTCAGTGCCATATATAAATCTTTAGTATATTCGGACATTTCAGGGTTATCACGATGCTTATTCACAAAATCATCGGCAGGGTGGAAGAAGGAACGTAAATACTTGCCCATTTTTTTAGGAAGCTTCCTTCCGACCAGATCTAAAGCCTGAATGCCGTTTGCACCCTCATAAATCTGGGCAATACGTGCATCACGCACATACTGCTCCATGCCGTATTCTTTGATATATCCATGTCCGCCAAAAATCTGCATACCCATATTAGTCGATTCAAACCCTGCATCGGTATAATATGATTTCAATATCGGAGTAATAAACTGCACAAAATCATCAGCCTGTTCTTTTTCCTTATTATCATCATGCTTTTTGCTGATATCTATTTGTAAAGCCGTATAACAAGCCAATGCCCTTGCACCTTCATTAAAACTACGCATAGTAAGCAGCATACGCCTGATATCAGGGTGTACCAAAAGAGGGTCGGCTTCTTTTTCAGGATATTTAGGTGCTTTTAGCGACCTTCCCTGCAATCTTTCCGATGCATATTGAGCGGCATTTTGATAGGACACCTCCGACAAGCCAAGCCCCTGAATACCCACATATAGCCTCGCCTCATTCATCATAGTGAACATCGCCCTCAAGCCTTTATGTGCCTCTCCTACAAGATAACCGACAGATCCGTCATAATTCATAACACAGGTAGGTGAAGCGTGTATTCCCATTTTATGCTCAATAGAACCGCAAGTAACATTATTTGCACCACCCAATGAACCGTCATCATTTACCCAAATCTTTGGAACTACAAATAAACTTATGCCTTTGACTCCATCGGGTGCATCGGGTAATTTTGCCAGAACAAGGTGAATTATGTTTTCCGTAATATCCTGCTCACCTGCTGAAATAAAAATCTTAGAACCGCTTATCTTATATGTTCCGTCTTCATCGGGAATTGCCTTTGTTCTGATCAGCCCCAAATCCGTTCCGCATTGCGGTTCTGTAAGGCACATTACCCCCGACCATGTTCCGTCTACCATTTTAGGCAGGAATTTTTGTTTTATCTCGTCGGAGGCATGCATATATATTGCGTTATACGCACCATGCGTCAAACCCGGAGTAATTCCGAATGAAAGATTTGACGAGCATATCATTTCACTTACCGACATATTCAGAACTTCAGGAAGCCCCTGCCCGCCAAAATCAGGCGAACATGTAAAGCTTGTCCAGCCTGATTGAACATAAGTTTGATACGCCTCTTTAAAACCTGATGGAACAGTAACCTTACCGTTATCGAATTTCACCCCCTCTGCATCGCCGGACTGATTGAGAGGAAACAACACCTCTTCACATAATTTAGCCCCCTGATCAAGCAATGCGGTAATAAGGTTATCGTCAACATCTTCAAAACCCTGAATGCCGTTATATTTAGAAACATTAAGCCAGTCCTTTAATACAAACTCAAAATCTCTCACCGGTGCTTTATACTGAGGCATAAATTTACTCCTTAACCGTTATTTTCTTTTGGAACCACAAATTTTAAAGTGGTAATTACAGGATAGTGGTCAGAACCCATAGCCGGCCCTCTTTCCCGTTTTTGAACTACAATATTATCTGACACTAAAATATTATCAATCGTTATCCCCATCAAATTCGGCAGGAACGAAGGCCAAGACGGCTTGTATGCTCCTATGCCCAAACCTATATCGCCCTCTTTCATATTAGATGATTCTGCCATTTTCCGAAAATTGGGCGAGAACCTCGTACTATTAAAATCACCCACAATCAGCCTATGATCTATTTGCTCTTTAACCACATGCTCGCCTATTGATTCAAGAACGTCCTGATTGGTCTGTGCATAGCTTGGAAGTATCGGCGGAGGAGGATGCGTTCCGTATAATACGAAAGGCACTTCATAACCCGTAGTTTCTCCACGCAGCACTATTACGGGTGACTCGTCCTTTAGATATTTTATCTCTATCTCGTCAACATATAAACGGCTAAATACCGCCATATTGCGACCTCCTCTCATATCTTTACTGATATGATACGGATACGCCCATTTTATCCTTCTGATAGCTTCTTGCCATCTTTCATTGACTTCAAGCAATACGACAATATCGACATCTTCGGTTTTAGAAACTATCCATCGTGTCATTTCATCGACATTGACGTTATTGCGGTTAACGTTATATTGCAAAACCTTAACTTCGTCGTAATATTCGGTAAAGTCCTCGTTGAAATCAAAATACGGCACGACCTTATAAGCCTGACTTGCACATATAACCAGCGTTATCAATGCCCATATTTTTCTTTTTGAAAATAATAGTAAAAGCGTCAATAGTGCCGCTATCAATACGTATTGAACCACAAAATGGGAGAAAAGGTCAAAGAACCAGTACAAGCTTGCCATATATGAAAGCGATACCGACACCAAAAGTATAACCGCAAGAAAAACCCACAGTCTTGAAATAAAGCTTTTTTTATTCTTATCCCTACGCCGTCTCATTTGCTACCTGCATGTTATATAACTTTTTAATTCCTAAGGGGCTTACCCGTCTCAAGCATATGTTCGATTCTGTCCAACGTTCCTTCATTTTTAACTAGTTCCATAAAAACATCAAGTTCCAGATTCAGTAAATCCTGCTCTGTAAGTTCTTTTGTTATATCAGTATTACCACCGCTTAACACGGTTGCAAGTGCTTTTGATACGACTTCATCATATTTAGTAGCTTTACCGTTTTTTACGTATCCGTCAATAGCCATATTAAGTGCAGCTCTTGCAGTTTTACCAGGTAGGCTTATCGAACGCATTTGTGGCGGATTATATCCGTCAACCAACTCAAGACACTTATCTTTTGCGTCACTTAACAGTCTCTTACGGTTCATGGTAATTGAATCTTTATCAAGCAGGATAAGCATATCTTTTGCTTCTTCGGCTGACTTGGCTACCTTTGCAAGACCGATATTTTCAAACGCCCTAATTATGGCAGGCATAGTATTAATAGTCTTTATAGGACTCAACGCACTGAACATACGCCCAAGCTTGGCTGTAACGGTTTGTTCATCAAGCCTTTTGTCTATATTGCGTATTAGCATTTCCTTACAACCTCCCCAGCCGGGAACAATACCCACACCAACCTCAACAAGCCCTGTGTAAGTTTCAACATGTGCCTGTACGGCATCAGAATGCATCAATATTTCACAACCACCGCCCAGTGCCATACCGCTTACGGCAGTAACTACGGGGAATGGAGCGAATTTCAGTGCCATATAGGCATCTTGTCCACGCTTGATAATTTCCCTGATATCCTTCCATGCGGCAACATTTGCAGCAAATAATAAAACTCCGATATTCGCACCGACACAGAAATTGTCAGAATCATTTGCTATAACCAGACCTTTATACTGCTTTTGCACGATTTCAATTGATTTTTCTATCATTTCAAGAATCATAGGGTCAACGCTATTCATCTTGGACGTATATTCAAGGCAGGCAATGCCGTCACCTATATCCCATAAGCTTGCCGAAGGGTTTTTCAATATCGGTTTGTTTCCGACCTTCTTATCAGCCAGCATCCACGCATCGGGTGAAACTTTTATTTCCGTATAATCACCGCTGCCGGTTATATAGAAACGCTTGCCGCCCTCAAGCTTATACATCGGATTATCACCTGCTTTTTCAAGCAGTTGTGGAATACTCATTCCTTCTGACTTTAACTTTTCAGCCAGCCATTTTGTTCCCGAAACTTTATCACAACCCAATTTATCAATCAGTTCAAAAGGACCGTATTTCCAGTTATATCCTAGCTTCATAGCTTCATCTACGGCAACAATATCATCTGATATTTCAGGCACTAAAGATGCTGCATAGCTCAATGTTTTAAGCAATACCGCTTTTCCGTATTTACCGTCTATATCATCATGTTCTATTAATTTTCTCAAACCACCCTTAGCCGCTTCCACACTTTGCAGCTTCGGTCTTGTTGCGGGTGAATACTCCCCCGTTTTCAGGTCGATTACTTCCTTAATTTTTTCGCCTGTTTCAGTATTTAAACGATAAAACCCTCCGTTACCCTTCCTGCCCGTATAACCTTCACTTATCATACGCTTAACAAGTTCAGGTTCTTTATATATCTTTATAAACTCATCAGTTTCAGGCAGGGTTTTTGAAAATTCCTTCGCTATCAAAGGCATCAAATCAATACCTATCAAATCCAACAGACCGAATATCCCCGTTTTAGGGATTCCGACAGGTCGCCCCATTACCAGATCAGCCTCTTCAACCGTAATACCGATATCCATAGCGTCCAGAACACCGACAGTCATCCAATAGCACCCGATACGGTTAGCAATAAATCCGGGGGTGTCTTTGCAATCGACAACTCCCTTACCCAGCTTCACGTCGCAAAACTCCCTAACGACTTTTGCTATATCGGCAGATGTATGCTCTCCCACCACTAACTCAAGCAATCTCATATATCTTGGAGGGTTAAAAAAATGCGTAACCATAAAATGCTTGTTAAATTCTATAGGCATTTCTTCTATCAACAAATGCAGCGGTATAGTAGATGTATTGGACGAAACCACAGCCTCAGTTTTTTTAAACTCACTTATTATTTTATACAGATCCCTTTTGATTTCCAAATCTTCCAGAACCACCTCAATAATCCAATCCACATCGGATAATAAGCTTAAATCGTCTTCAAGATTACCGGGTATAATAAGCTTGGCTTTGCGTTTATGAGTCAATGGTGCAGGATCGGTTTTCAACAATCTTTCAATAGCACCTTTAGCCAGCTGACTTCTGTCTTTTGCGTCTTTTGGAACGATATCCAGTAAGACTACTTCCGTACCTGAATTTGCCACATGTGCCGCAATTGATGCACCCATAACACCGGAACCTATAACCGCAACTTTATTTATTCTAAAACTCATACCTTAACTTCCCGTATTTTTTCTATATTGCCTCTAAGATTGTAGCTATTCCCTGACCGCCTCCGATACACATCGTTGCCAGAGCGTACTTCCCCTTCTTTCTTTTTAGCAATCCGGCGGCTTTGCCAACAATACGACCTCCCGATGCACCGAGCGGATGCCCCAAGGCAATCGCTCCCCCGTCAAGATTTAGCTTTTCCGTATCAATATTAAGCTCCTTAATAACAGCAATAGCCTGTGCCGCAAATGCTTCATTTAACTCAATTACATCAATATCTTTTAACTCAAGACCGGCTCTTTGCAATGCTTTTTTAGTAGCATTAACAGGACCTATACCCATAATTTCAGGAGCGCAGCCCGAAACGGCAAAGCTTTTTATACGGGCAATAGGTTTCAAACCGTTTTTACCCGCATATTCCTCGCTGCATATGAGCAATGCTACCGCACCGTCAGTAAGAGGCGATGAAGTTCCGGCTGTTACAGTGCCTTTTGAATCAAACGCAGGTCTTAATTCCTCCAGTTTTTCAACCGTAGTTTCAGGACGGATACAACCGTCTTTAGATACCGTTTTACCACCATAGACAATATTAATTATCTCGTTGTTAAATTTTCCGCTCTCGGCAGCTTTATAGGCTTTTTTATGACTCTCTACGGCGAATTGCTCCTGTGCCTTTCTTTTTATATTATATTTGTTAGCCAGATTTTCTGCCGTAACTCCCATACTTTCATATGCTTCGGGATATCGTTCGTATAGATCGGGGTGTGGAAGCGGATTAAAACCGGTCATAGGCACTCTTGTCATCGACTCCATACCTGCCGCTATAAACACCTCTCCCATGCCTGCCGCAATGTTTGCAGCGGCAATATGAACCGTCTGCATTGATGAACCGCAAAAACGGTTAACCGTTTGCCCTGCAACGGATATCGGCAGTCCTGCAATGAACGAAACAAGCCTTGAAACATTTAACCCCTGCTCTCCTTCAGGGAACGCACAGCCCATTATTAGGTCTTCAATATCGGTCGCCTTAACTCCCGTTCTTTCAACTAACGCCTTTATAACCTGAGCGGCAATCTCATCGGGTCTTATGTCTGCCATTTCACCTTTATGTGCCGGAGTAAACGGAGATCGTACATATCCGGCAATTACTGCATTCTTCATCAATTCCTCTACTACATGTTGTCAAATAATCCGATTATAGTAATTGCAAGTTAATAAAAACTCTAGTGTTTTTTTATATTATACTTATTCCAAATAATTTCCGTGCGTTTGAGAGTAATTTACACGCTATTATTTATCACCTTCGCTGTGTCACCCACCCCGTCGAATGACAGGATAAAAATAATTCTTTGCAAGCTATAGTAAATTAACTTTTCAACAATGTTGTCATCCCCCGAATTTTTGTAGAAAATTATAGGGGGATCTCAGTCTAATTTTTAGAGATCCCCGAACAAGTCGGGGATTGACAATTCTAACTCTTGAAAAGTTAATTTACTATATATCAGCTCTCACCCGCCTTATCTTTTTTAGAAAGCTCCCTTTTCAATATTTTTCCTATCAACGATTTAGGCATTTCTTCTACAAACTCAATATATGCAGGCTGTTTATATTTTGCTATTTTGCCTTTTAGGAATTCTTTTATTTGAGCCTCGGTTACCATCTCGCCTTGTTTCAGCTTGATATAGGCTTTTACTAACTGACCTTTTTCATCATCGGACACACCGAGTACACTAGCCTCATCAACACAAGGGTGCTTATATAATTCTTCTTCAATCTCCCTTGGATAAACGTTGAAACCGCTTGTAATTATCATTTCCTTCAACCTATCGACAATATAGATATAACCGTCTTTATCCATATAGCCCATATCTCCCGTATGCAGCCGCCCTGAGCGTATAGTGGCTTTTGTCTCCGCCTCATTACCGAGATAACCCTTCATAACCTGAGGGCCTTTGATGCATATTTCACCTATCTCACCTATTGGCATCGGCTTCCTTTCCCCTTCAATATCCCTTATTTCAACAACGGTATTGGGCAAAGGTATGCCTATAGACCCCTTCTTGTTCTCACCGAATAACGGATTAGCGACAGCAACAGGTGAGCTTTCGGTAAGCCCGTAACCTTCTATCAGTTTACAACCGGCAATTTCCTCAAACCTCTCTTTAACTTCCAAAGGCAACGGTGCACCGCCCGATATGCAGAATTTCAGCGATGAAAGATTATAATCCGGTGTTTTCTTATGGTTGTTAAGAGCCGTAAATAAAGTCGGGACTCCGGGCATTAATGTTATTTTCTTTTTAGGTATATCTTTTAATAGATTACCTATTTCAAGGCGTGAATGTACTACTATTTTACACGCTTTTAATATGCTAAGATTCATAACTACGGTCATGGCAAAAACATGGAAGAACGGCAGAACGCCGAACATCACCTCTTCACCCTCCTTTAGCCCCTCAAACCAAGCACCTGTCTGGATAGTGTTGCTGTATAGATTTGCATGTGTCAGCATAGCACCCTTTGGCAAACCTGTAGTGCCTCCCGTATATTGCAAAACGGCAATATCCTCTTGAGGGTTAATTTCTACATGCTTGAAGTTGCCGTCATTTTCATAGAACGAATCGGCATAAATATTAGCCTCCCCATAACTAACCGAGGCTACGGATTTCTTTTTAAATAAACCGAACATCACTCCTTTTAATAGCGGCAACTGCTTTTGAAAATCACCTACAATTACCTTTTCAAGCATTGTAGATTGTAAAAGGCTTACAGTTTTATCAAAAACCAAGCTTAAGTTTAAAGTTACCATTATTTTTGTTTTAGAATCCTGCACCTGATGCATTAATTCATTAACGGTATAAAGAGGGTTATAGTTAACTACAATCCCGCCTGCCTTTAAAACTCCATAATACGCAACTATAAACAAAGGGCAGTTAGGCATGAATAAACCTACCCTATCGCCTTTTTTAAGACCGTTATCCTGAAGACCTTTAGCAAACTTATCAGATAACTTTAAAATATCATTGTAACTATATATTTTTCCATAATAATCCACACAAATGCAATCGCCGTGCTTTTTAGCAGACTCGTCCAGAATAAGATGAAGGGGCTTTAAAACTATAGGACTATCCCACTTGATATTTTCAGGATAACTTTTTTCCCACAGATACTCTTTTTTACGTATAACCATAATCAGATTACAAACCTTTCATTAATAAATCCATTTCAGGATAAACTATATTTTTTTTATTAGAAATATTTTTCTTATAAGTTGCAATACATATCAATCATGACAATTTTTAGCCTTCGTAACAAAATCATTTGTAAAATTACTTATTGATGTTATCTTAAATTCCCGTTTTCCAATTTTTTATTATATAAGAAGGTATTTATATGAAACAGGATAACCCCAAAGAACCCAACCAAAAACATAGTTGGCTACAAAAATTACTAGAAAACAACAGTAACAAACAAGACCCTCTGGAAACAAGTCTTTCCGATTCGAGCAGAACAGAAAAAGCGGCAGGCTTAGACGAATCAATTAGAACAGGTCTTAATGCATCTGACAGAGCAAAACTATCTGAAGAAAATAAAAGTAAAACCCATGCTCAGGCTATAGATGACCAAAGAAGTAAAATTACCGCCGAAGAGGCAATGTGGTTTGGAAGTTAAAATATAACTTAACATAAGTAGGGTTAGACAATATCCTACTTATGTCCCTTTTCAATTTTTATCAATGCTTCTAAAATTTTTCTTCCGATAACCTCCGATTCATATTTTTGAGCCGTATTATAAGCGTTTTCTGCCAGTTTTCTAGCCAAAGCTCTGTCGTTCAGCAATTTTTCTACAGCAGAAGCTATCATTCTGCTATCGCCTTTTTCAACAATAATTGCATCTTTTTTCTGCGTAGCTATTTCCGCCGGACCTTCTGAATCGGTAGTTATGACCACCTTTCCCCTCGCAAAAGCTTCCAGCAGAATTATCCCGAAAGGTTCGTGTATCGAAGGCAGCACAAAAATATCTATATTATTAAAAAATTTCGACTTATTTTCAACCCACCCCGAAAACTGCACCCTATCATCTAAACGCAGATCCCGAACTAGCTTTTTTAGTACCGGCTCTTCCTCACCTGCCCCGCCTATAACAGCCCTAAAATCAACGGCTCTGTCTTTTAACTCTGATAAAGACCTTACAAAATAATCAAATCCTTTTTTTTGTACAAAACGCCCCATAGTACCTATGACGACAGGAACTCTGAATTCACTTATAGCAACCTCGGAACTAGGCATTTTTATCATGTTGGGTATTTTGTATATAGTGTCTTCTTTTTGTCCCATACTGATGAGGGTTGATTTCAGATCTTCGGTTGTCGCAAACATAGCACTAAATCCGATTTGCCTTTTTAAGCTATAATTATGCGTAACGCCGACTATCGGTAGTTTAAGCTTTTGTGCGGGAGACCTCAACAGGTTTGCCGCTCTGTTACCGTGTACAATAATTACATCAGGTCTTATTTGCTTCAGGATTTTCTTCAGATAACTTTTAGCCAAAAAGTCAAATATACCTTTATTTTTAACATTAACTATGTTCACCTGAAGACCCACCAGAGCAGGTCTCACCTGTGCATTAGGGTGTATAATAGCCGTTACCTTACAGCCCTGATTCTTCAAACAGGTGCAATAATCTATAAAAGCTTGTTCTATACCTCCCAAACCACGACTAAACATGGCATTTACTACATGCATACAAGACCTTTTTTTACTATTATCGATATCTCAAAATTAGAAAAAATGCATACAAAGCACCGTTTGAGAGCATCAAAATCTAAAAAGAACTATAAGTTTAAAAACTATACAAAATTATTTGCGACATAAAAGACTTTAATTGATTATCATCAATTGATTATCATCTGATAATTAACTTTTTTGAACTCGGCAGGCTTTATAATCTCGCAAGATTCAACCTTTACCGAGTGTAACTTACCGTCGAGTTCACGCTCCCAAAAATCCAAAAATCCCTTTAAATGTGGAAAATCAGGACATTTATCATATTCTTGCCATAAATATGTTTGTAACAAAGAAGGATGGTCGGGCATAAAATAGAAAATATTTGCCGTTGTTAGTCTAAAATCATTTAACATTAACTCCATATAACTCATATAAATAACCTCCATAACCACGAGTCATAAGGTTATTATAGCATGGAATTTGTTAAATTTTGATTAAAATTAACATAAAAAACCGAGTAATGTTCAATAAGCATACATTTTGTCATAAGTATAACGCTATTCTCCGGTCATTATCCTGTCAACCAGTTCTTTAACCGTAGGAACGAACCCGTTTTTATAGAAAGGATCTTCCGCAAACTTATATGCGTTATGACCTGCAAACATCAACTGGTCTTCAATAGAACCCGCCCCATGTGCAATATCCTGCAAGGTTTTTTGTATGCAAAAACTTCTCGGATCGGCTTTTTTACCGGTAGTATAATCATCATGATCTTTCCAGTTACTAAAGCTGCAATGACTCAAACAGCCCATACAATTTACCTGATCTTCATGAATAATATCAGCTTCTTTTTTAGTGACGAATATCAATGTAGATTCCGGCGTTTTCAACGCCTCCACATAGCCTTCCGAGATCCATTTAACCGCTCTTTCTTTGTCTTGAGTTTCAACATAGACATTTCTTTTTCTCGGCCCTATCGGCAAAGCCTCGGTTAATACGCCCTCAGGATTAGTAACATATGGAATCTGCCTGTCCTGTCTGCCTTCAAGGCTTCTTAAAAAATCATTCCTCACGGCAGAAGAATAAAAGCCTGTAGGACTAAATCTATTGAGCAGAACATCGCCCTCACTTAAGGTCAAAAGCCTTTTTTTCCAATCATCAGGCACCGGACTTTCCTTTGTCAGTATAGGTCTTGTACCATATTGAAAGCAAATCGGTCCTATCTCAGGGTTATCAAGCCAGTGTGACCAGTCTTTTAAATACCAAACCCCTCCCGCCATAACTATCGGCGTATCATTCAAGCCTACCGAATTCATAAAACTTCTTATTTGTGCAACCCTCGGATACGGATCTTCCGGATTTTTCGGGTCTTCACTATTACTTAAGCCGTTATGACCTCCTGCAAGCCACGGGTCTTCATATACCACGGCTCCAAGCTTGTCAGAGGACTTTGAATATGAACGCTTCCATAACGCCCTGAAAGCTCTCATAGATGAAACTATAGGATAGTAATAAACATTATATTTTTCAGCTATTTCAGCTAACTTATAAGGCATTCCCGCACCGCATGTAACACCATGCACAAGCCCCTTAGCACCTTCGAGTACGCCTTCTAAAACGCGTTGTGCACCACCCATTTCCCATAAAACGTTTATGTGCAAACGCCCTTCACCGTTAGATGTCTCGTGTGCGATTTTAGCCTGATGGATACCGCCTTGAATGCCCATTTGGACTAGCTCTTCGTGACGTTCACGCCTTGTATGTCCTTTATAAACTACAGGGATTACATTGCCGTCTTTATCGTAACTGTCGGCATTTACGCCTGAGAAGGTTCCCACAGCACCCGCTGCGGCAAAAGCACCCGAACTATCACCGTTAGTTACGGCAACTCCCTTTCCACCCTCAACAATTGGTAAAACTTCTTTCCCTGATATAAGTACCGGTTTTAAATTTTTTAACAAAGTTTATTCCAATTTAAGTTTAAAAATAAAGTTAAGAAAAATTTTATATCAAAGACACTTTAATAAGTCCACACGATAAAGGCATTTGATGAAAAAAGTTAAACACCGCACAAAACTTCAAGAAAAACCACGCAAATAACAGACCGTACTAACGCTTTCAACCTGCATTACATAGGCTGTGCATTTTATTATAAGCCGCAGTAAAACCGCTTAGTGAGTATGTATCGATAGAGTAAGTACCTTTTGTAGAAGTACCTTTTATTCTCATTTTCATGCCTTTTTTCATTTTGCTTATTGCTATATTATCGTACTTTTCTGTTTTAAACCAAGCAAACTCACCATCGGTCATGCTAAGTTTATATTCCACGTTATCAATAATTGCACGAGGCTCCGTGCCTTCTTTATACGGATAACCGCTCGTAATACTGAACTCATCACGATCACCGCCGACATTGGTTATCATAACGTAAGGATCGCCCCTACGACTGTAATTACCGGTCTTATTCGTCGGAAAGCTAACAATATAGCACAGCTTCCGACCGTTTTGATAAGACGTATATACCGACCAGTCCTGATATGAGTTTTTAAATTCCTGCGAGTTTGCAGCCGAAGCTACCCCTAAAAATAAAAAAACCACTGATATAAATAACGATTTATGCCTCATATTAAAAAACTACTTATTTTTTGTTACCATTGACTACGCTAAAGGATTAACGCAAAAATTATTTTTGGTCAAATTATTTTCAAAAAAACCTTGATTTAGGCTGATAACCGCAGAAAAGTAGTTAAAAAATTAACTAACTAATCATTTTTTTCATCTTTTCCCGAGATGCATAAAAACTTAATTCCAACTCACCGAACAGATCTTTGATTTCTTCAAGATTGCCGCCGTCATTTATCATTATTGAATGAGCTTCGCTCTCAATTTTATCAGCCAGATCCGATACTATTTCAGCACCGAATTCATTGGCGGTATTTTTCATGGTATGGGCAAGAGATTGAATCTTGAGACAGTCTTTTGACTCAATTCCGTTTTGTATTCCGACGATATAAATTGAGGAATCTTTAAAGAAATCATTTATTTGCGAGGAAAAGTCATCTTCTAACAATTGTTTTATTTTAAGGTACTTTTTCTCATTTATCAAATGTAACATCGTTACAACATAGTAAAAACAAATATGCTTTTACCACCTCTTTAAAATAATATAAAAACTATTATCATAAATTATACACACCAAAAGTTAACAAACAATTAACCTGAGTCAAAAACGGGCATTGCTAACTAAACATAGTTTTTGTGATTCATGTCAAAATTTCTTAGTATTTTTGTCATGCTGAACTTGTTTCAGCATCTACTCTAAAATAAAAAAGATACTGAAATAAATTCAGTATGACAAAAACTATGTTTAGTTAGCAATGCCCAAAAACGATACCAATTAATTTAGTGACTTTAAGCTCCGACCGCAATATAAAAGATTTATACATATAATAACACAGCGATTTTAATATGAAAATTCTACTTATAGAAGATGATATAAAAGTATCCGAATATATAATAAACGGCTTAAAGGAAGCAGGACATAACGTAGACAGCTCAAGGGACGGTAAAGACGGCTTATTTCTTGCTACCACCGAAACTTATGATGTAATTATAATAGACAGAATGTTGCCTTCGGTTGACGGGCTTACAATTATACAGACAATGAGGGCTTCCGATAACAAAACGCCTATTATTATATTAAGTGCGCTCGGAGATGTTGACGACAGAGTAAAAGGGCTAAAATCAGGTAGCGACGATTACCTTGTAAAGCCTTTTGCATTTGTTGAGCTAATGGCAAGAATAGATGCGTTAAGCCGCAGAACGTCAGGTTGTTCCGGGAAGAACCTGACCGTTTTAAAAGCAGGCGGTATTGAACTTGACCTGTTATCCAGAAAAGTAAGGGTAAATGATAAGGAGGTTGATATTCAGGGACGTGAATTTAACCTACTTGAGTATCTGATGCGAAATAAAGGCAATGTAGTTACCAGAACAATGCTCTTAGAAGGTGTCTGGGATTACAATTTCGACCCTCAAACCAATGTTATAGATGTACATGTCAGCAGGGTACGCAAAAAGATAGGCGATGATGGCGGAAAAATAATCAGGACGGTTCGTGGTGCAGGATATATCATCGAGTAGCCCTCGAAATTATTATCAAAGTTCCAGCTTTAAAATGGCTGCCTTGTTTACGTTTCTGTTAAGCCTTTGCGTAATAATCATAGGATATTTCTTATATGATTTCAGCCAAAAAAGCTTTTTGAGGGAAACTGAAGCCGCAATTAATAGTGAAATTGAAAACATACTGTCAATAACTTCCGATGCCGACCGCAAAGCGATAAAATCTCTTATAACAAAGCGAGGCAAACTAAAAAAACACCCTATATACTACTATCAGGATATAGACGGTAACTTTCTTGCGGGCAATATAGATAACGTTCCCAAGCAAACTTCTCTAATAAAAGAGGGTATAGTCGGTTTTAAAATAGATATAAACGGCACAGAGCATCAGGTTGCCGCCAAAATACACACATTTGCCGACGGTTCAAAGCTATTGGTAGCAAGGAATATCCACGATATAATAACCGGTTATAACAAGCTGAAAACTTTCAGTATTTTTATTATAATCTTTATGTTACTGGTAGTTTTGATAAGCTTCCTGATAAGTAACTTTGTTGTCAGCCGTATAAACAAAATAACCGGTACGGTACGGCAGATAATAGACACAGGCGACCTGTCACGCCGGATATCTACCGACAGCAATTGGGACGACCTTAGCTATTTATCCGATACGCTTAATCATATGCTGGAAAAAATAGAATCCCTGATGCAGAGTGTAAAGCAGGTCAGCGACAATATCGCCCATGATTTAAAAACTCCTATAACAAGATTAAGGGGGGACTTAGATAACTTAAAGAACAAAAAACTTACAGGAAAAGATATTTCAAAACTGGTAGATGAAGCAGACAGGATAATAAATATATTTAATTCCCTTTTGAGAATCGCAAATATTGAAAAAGGCAAGTCCTCGCAAAATTTCGCCGATATACAAATAAACACCGTTTTAAAAGACGCAGTTGAACTTTATGAGCCTTTCATACACGAAAATAACCTGCACATTAACTTTGAGGCGGAGGAAACTCTACTTATAAATGCAGATAAGGATATGTTGTTCCAGATGTTCGCAAATATCATTGATAATGCTATAAAATTTTCGCCTTCCGACAGCGATATTAATATCAGGCTATCAAAAGAAAAAAAATACGCACTGGTATCCATATCCGATAAAGGAGCAGGGATAAATAAAAATGATTACGAAAAAGTTTTCGAGCGGTTTTACAGAGCCGACAAAAGCCGCAACACGCAAGGTCACGGTCTTGGACTAAGTATGGTTAAAGCTATTGTAGATATTCATAACGGCATAATAAAATTAGAGGATAATAATCCGGGTTTAATAGTAAATATCTATATACCGATAAGATAAAAATTAAAATCTTTTAACATATCAAAGACCTTTATTTAATGTAGCCTGTATTATAATGTTATAGTGATTTAAAATAACTTCCGTACCACAGGTTGTCATCCCCCGAATTTTCGTAGAAAATTATAGGGGGATCTTGTGCCATTTATAGAAGATCCCCGCACGTAGGCGGGGATGACATTAATAGGCTGAAGTTAATTTCAAGGACTATAGTATTAACTTATATAAGAGTTCTTTTTTATGAAAATTGCTATCATAGGGAGTGGAATTTCCGGTCTTGGTTCCGCCTATTTACTGGGCAAGGAGCATGACGTAACCATATATGAAAAAAATGACTATATCGGGGGGCATAGCCGTACTGTAGATATAAAAATCGACGGTAAGGACATACCGGTTGATACGGGCTTCATAGTTTTTAATTACCGTAATTATCCTAATCTTTCGGGGCTGTTTAACCATCTGGACGTAAAAGTTGCCAAAAGCGATATGTCGTTCGGAGTAAGTATTGATAATGGTTGGCTTGAATACGGCACACGCAGACCTTTCGATATATTCGCTCAAAAAAGGAATCTACTACGCCCTAAATACTGGGAAATGCTTTTTGACATATTAAAATTCAACAAAAATGCCGGCAAATATGTTAATAGGGATATAACCCTAGGAAAGCTCCTTGATGAACTTGGAACGGGCGATTGGTTCCGCAACTATTATCTTTTAGCTATGGGTGCGGCTATATGGAGTACGCCCACCAAAGGAATGCTTGATTTTCCTGCAAAAACATTTATCCGATTTTTCGATAATCACGGTCTGCTTACGGTTAACGACCAGCCCCAATGGTACACTGTCAAAGGCGGAAGCAAAGAATATGTCAAGATAATTACAAAGAAACTTACAAATAGTATAAGATTGTCATGCGGCGTTGAAAAAATAATCCGCAAGAAAAGCCATGTAGAGATATTATCCATTGACGGCAAAAAAGAAAAATATGACGCTGTTATCTGTGCTTGCCATAGCGATCAGGCTTTGAAAATGCTTGATGAGCCTACTGCCGATGAACAAAAAATACTCCAATCAATAAAATACCAACCCAATGAGATGTATCTGCACTCCGACACAACCTTTATGCAAAAAAGGAATGGGGCATGGTCTAGCTGGGTTTACCTGTCCGAAGACAAGGAGGACAACTCCGAAAATATAAGCCTTAGCTATTGGATGAACAACCTGCAACCGCTCGACACCGATAAACCCGTCATCGTTACACTTAATCCGCACAGAAAACCGGACGAATCTGTTATTTACGATCACTATACTTTTGAACACCCTGTTTTTGATGATGACGCTATAAAAGCTCAGGAAAATATAGAAAAGATTCAAGGCAAAGATAAGATATGGTACACAGGGGCATGGCTTCAATACGGCTTCCATGAAGACGGTCTGTCAAGTGCGGTAAAGGTTGCAAAAAAACTCGGAGCAAAAATACCATGGCAATAGACGCTCGGATATTTAACGCAAAAGTTATGCATAAGCGTCTGTTTCCTAAGGTTAACTCCTTTACATACGGTATATATTACATAGCATTACCGCTTGGGCAATTGAACGGAAAATCCCCTGCCCTTTCCGATATATCTATAAATAAATACGCATATTTGAGCTTTTATGAAAAAGATCACGGCAGCCGTGACGGAACAAATCTTGAACTTTGGATAAGAAAAATCTTAGAAGAACACGACATAAACGAACATATTAAGGATATACAATTAGTATGTATGCCAAGGGTGTTCGGTTATGTTTTTAATCCCGTAAGTTTCTGGCTGTGCTTTGATAAAGATGAAAAATTAATAGCGGTTCTATGCGAAGTTAATAATACTTTCGGAGAAACGCACAGCTATCTTTGTTATAATAAAAACATGAAGGAAATTCAAACCGATGATATCATAGAAACAAAAAAGCTATTCCATGTATCACCTTTTTTAAAACGAGAAGGAGGCTATAAATTCAGATTTTCATTAAAAGGCAATAAGTTGGGTATATGGATAGATTTCTACGATTCGGAGGGCAAAAAACAGCTAATTACCTCACTTATCGGAACATTAGAACCCCTTACAAAAGCTAATCTTAGAAAAGCGTTTTATAAACACCCATTAGTAACATTAAAAACTATTTTTTTAATCCACTGGCAGGCAATAAAGCTTATCACAAAAGGAATAAAATACATACCGAAACCTAAACAATTAAAAAATAGAGTAAGTAAAAATTAAAAAAGTTTAATTGAACGGTAACCGCCTATTTATATACTAAGCGGTATAATTGTAATTGTTTTCATTAGTACGGGACTATAATAATGCTAGAAAAACAAGTTATAAATAAATTTCTTCAACAACTTGAAAAAGTTCAATACGGCTCTGTCGGAGTAACAACTCCCGATGGAAAAGAATATTATTTTACAGGCAATGAATCCGCTGCCCATGCCGATTTAAAAATTCATGATTACAGGGCAATAACCAACCTTCTGGCAAAGGGTGATATAGGGTTTGCCGAGAGCTACCGTGACGGCTTATTTGACTCGGATAACCTTGAAAATCTTTTAACGGTTGCCCTGCAAAATGCCAACGTAATGGAAAGCTATCTATATGGAGGCAAGTTCTCAGGCATAATGGCACAATTACTTTATTACATGCGTTCAAACACCCTAAAAGGCAGCCGCAGGAACATTAAGGCACATTACGATTTGGGGAATGATTTTTATTCCGTGTGGCTAGACCCTACAATGTCTTATTCGGCGGCTATATTCAAAGATGAAAATGAACCTTTAATTCAGGCTCAACACAACAAATACGATAGAATAATAAATAGCTTAGACACAAATTCCGGCAGCCTTCTTGAAGTAGGCTGCGGTTGGGGCGGATTTGCCGATAGGGCTGTTGAAAAAGGTGATTTCGCATTAAAGGGAATAACAATATCACAGCGGCAATATCAATACGCAAAAGAACGTCTGAAAAACAATGCCGATATAGTTTTAGAAGATTATCGCAAACAGGAGGGGAAATACGATAATATCGTATCAATTGAAATGTTTGAGGCGGTAGGGGAAAAATTCTGGACAACATATTTCAGTAAAATGAAATCATTACTAAGCCAAAAAGGAAAAGCAGTAGTCCAGACTATAACAATTGACGAGCAGTATTTTGAACGCTACAGAAAAACCGGTGATATGGTAAGAAGTTTTATTTTCCCGGGCGGTATGTTGCCGTCGGTAACACGCTTTAAACAAGAAGCGGCAAAAGAAGATTTAAACGTAAAATACATACACAGTTTCGGTCAGGATTACGCAAAAACACTAAGGCACTGGTCAAACTCATTTGAAAGCAATCTGCCGAAAATCAGAAAAATGGGATTTGATGAAAAGTTCATAAGACTATGGCGTTTTTATTTATGTGCCTGTACTGCCAGCTTTACGGCAGGCAGAACAAATGTAATTCAGGCAGAGTTAAGCCATGCTTAGATATTTTATCATCTCATCAATTATATTAATTAGCTATTGTCAGGCGGGCTTTGCTGAAAATTATCTGGATAAACATATCGGTTCCCCTCAAATAATAGGCAGCTCAAAATTCAAGGTTATGTTCTGGCATGTTTATGATGCAACTTTATACTCAACCGACGGAAAGTTTTCTTTTGATAAAACATTTGCCCTCAAACTCGACTATAAAAGAAAATTAGAGGGTGAAAAAATAGCGGAAAGGTCTGCCGAAGAAATGCGTAATATAGGTTTTAATGACGAGGTAACTCTGGCAGGCTGGTTTTCACAAATGCGTAATATATTCCCCGATGTTGATAAAGGTAATTATATTACGGGAATATATGTACCGGGTGAAAATACTATATTTTATATGGACGGTAAAAAAATAGGCGAAATAAGTGACAAGGAGTTCGGAAAATGGTTTTTCGGTATATGGCTTAGTAATAAAACTAGCGAGCCTGAACTTCGCTCAAAACTTCTGGGAATACGCTAATGCGTCAACAAATATCCGCAAAAGAGCTTGTATCATATGGCAGTCTTGCCATTCCCCTATCTTTTGCGGGTATCTCCATTTATGTAAACGCCCCCGACTATTATGCAACACAGTACGGTATGTCATTAGGAGTTCTCGGGCTAGCCTTACTTGCATTGCGTTTTATAGATGGAATACAAGACCCTATCATCGGCTATTTAAGCGACAGAAACATTCACAAGCGAAAGCTTTTCATGCCCTTGTCCCTGATAATATTGGGTATAAGCTTTTTTATGCTGTTTAGCCCCGTAACAAGCCATTATTTAATATGGTTCGTATTAATGATATTTATATCTACTACTGCATTTAGCATTTTAACTATAAATCTTAACTCTATAGGTGCAATGTGGAGCCGTAATAGCGACCAAAAAACCACTATAGCCGCATACAGGGAAATATGCGGTATCATCGGTTTGTTAATTGCGATAACAATGCCTTCAATCTTACAAATACATATGAGCAAGGTATCTGCGTTCTTTATTATGGGGCTAACACTTCTTGTGTTTATATCCCTCACTTTGCCTGTATTTTTTTCTTTAAGTGATAAAATTATACTAAAAAACAGTTCCTCCAAAAAATTAAACGTAACTTCGCTACCTAAAATCCCCGATAAAATTAAACGGTTTTATATAATATATGCCTTGAGTATGCTTGCATCATCTATTCCTGCCGTTTTAGTATTATTTTTTATAAGGGACAGATTAGATTTAGAAAACTATACGGGATTATTCCTGCTTACATATTTTGCATCAGGTGCGATAGGCATACCTTTATGGAAAAAATTAAGCATAAAAAAATCAAAAAACATTGTATGGCTATACTCTATGCTGCTGGCAATTATAGTGTTCTTTTGGGCAACATTTTTAAGCGAAGGCAATTTATGGCAGTATTTGGTTATATGCCTGCTATCGGGCATAGCTTTCGGGGCAGATCTTGTTTTGCCACATTCGATTCTTGCCGATTATACCGACAATAAAAAAGATAGTAAGCATTCATCATTTTATTATGGTATACTCGCTTTTTTAGCGAAGCTATCTTTCGCACTGGCTGCGGCAATATCATTACCCTTATTGGAAAGTCAGGGCTTTGCACCTGCAAAAGCAAACTCTGACCATGCACTTTTGGTATTGAGTATCACTTATGGTGCTATTCCGTGTGTGATAAAAATATTTTCAATATTACTACTTAGGAGAATGACAAATGCTAAAAAAACTGATTATCATAGGAGCTTTAATAATGCTAAATAGTTGCGGAAACAAACTTGATGTATATAAGAACACAGAACCCAAAGCCGATATAAAAGAATACTTTAGCGGCAATATAAAAGCATGGGGGCTGGTGCAGAAACGCGGCGGTGAGGTAACTACACGGTTTGACGTTGATATGGTAGGAAAGTGGGACGGCAACACAGGAACGTTAACAGAAGATTTCCACTATTATGACGGAAAAACCCAGCAACGAATCTGGAAACTGACTAAAAACGAAAACGGAACTTATACCGGAACGGCAGGTGATATAATAGGCGAAGCAAGCGGAAGGGCAGAAGGTAGTGCCGTAAACTGGTCATACATAATGGATATACCGGTAGACGGAAAAACTTACAGGGTAAAACTTGACGACTGGATGTGGCTTATGAATGACGGCATATTGATTAATCGCTCTTACATAAAGAAATTCGGTATAGTAGTAGCGGAACTGACTTTATTCATGCAAAAACAGGATTAGCATGTCTTTTGACAATCAGAATATATGGATAATAGGTGCAAGTAGCGGTATCGGCAAAGAACTTGCCATACAGCTAGATGCCCTTGGAGCAAAACTTATACTAACTGCCCGCAATAAGGACAAACTAAACGAACTGAACAAGCAGCTAAATAACAAACATAGCGTTGAAGCACTTGATGTCTCAAATCATTCAGATGTGAAGAAAGTTAGCAAGCATATTATCAAAAACCATGATAGCGTTGACAGGATAATATTCCTGCCTGCTTTATATAAGCCGGATTCAATTGAAAACATGAACTTAAAGTTTATGTCCGATCTGGTAGATGTAAACCTGAAAAGTGTTTTTTATATAACAAATGAGGCTTTAAAGATATTTAACAAGCAGAAGTTCGGACAGATTGCCATATGCGGCTCGGTAGCAGGCTATACGGGTCTTGCCAACGGACAGCCATATAGTGCCACAAAAGCAGCTATAATAAACTTTGCCGAAAGCCTTTATCTGGAATCCCCTAAATACATAGATGTAAAACTCATTAGCCCCGGCTTTGTAAAAACCCCTATGACGGATAAAAATAAGTTCAAGATGCCGATGATTGTCAGCCCTCAGAAAGCTGCCAAGTTTATCATAGATGGTCTAAATAAAAACAAATTTGAAATACATTTTCCAAAAACATTTACATTTCTGTTAAAAATAGTATCTATATTACCTTACACGATTAAATTCTATGTAACTAAAAACTTTAGGTAAATATTATGCGGATACTTATCACCGGAGGTACCGGCTTCATCGGTAAAGCCTGTACTAAATTTTTGACCGCAAAAGAGCATGAAGTTATTATCCTTACAAAAAATAAGGACAAAGCACCTTTATACGCCAAAGTAATAAGCGAAATTGACGAAATTAAAAAAAACGATAAAATCGACGTTATAATAAATCTGGCAGGTGCTCCGATTGATAAAAGATGGACAGCCGAATATAAAAACGAGCTAATTTCAAGCAGGGTTGATATCACCGGTCAGGTAATATCACTTATTGAAAGATTGAAAACAAAACCGAAATTACTAATTAGTGCATCGGCTATCGGTTACTACGGCTGTCAGGGCGGTGAGAAATTGGTGGAAAAATCAGCACCTGTGACAAACTTCACTCATGAACTATGCAAGACTTGGGAAGATGAAGCCTTAAAAGCTGAAAATTACGGCGTAAGGGTGTGCATTGCAAGGCTAGGTGTGGTTTTTGGTATCGGCGGAGGCATGATTGAAAAATTGCTTCCTTCTTTTAAAAGCGGTCTTGGCAAAAAACTGGGGGACGGTAGCCAATATTTATCATGGGTGCATTTACATGATGTAGTAAGAGCATTTAACTTCTTTATTAAAAATGATAGCTGCTCGGGAACTTACAATATTACCGCACCAAATCCTATAACTAATGAACAATTCACCACTGCCATGAATGATTCCCTTAACCTTCCGACATTTTTATTTATACCGGCAGTTTTAATTAAACTGATTTATGGCGAAATGGGTGAAACATTACTTTTAAAAGGACAGTATGTTACACCTAAGAAGCTACTGGACGAAGATTTCAGGTTTAAGTTCAATACGATTGAGGAAGCCTTATCGCAAGTTCTGGAAAACCAAAAGCAACTTTAAATAGCCGCCTCAACCCTTTTATTTACCTCACTTTTTCCAAATATCTCAATTACCTCGAACATATCGGGCGATACGTGAGAGCCTGTAATGGCAGCACGCAGCGGCATCATTATTTTGCCTAGCCCCAATTGCTTGTCTTCAGCGAACTTTCTTATAAAACTTTCAATACTCGCAGCCTCCCAGCTTTCAAGCTCCTCAAAACTAATCAACAAATCACGTAACACTTGCGAAGCATCGCCGGCTAGGGCTTTTTGTGCTTGCGGTGTAAACTCGGAAGGAACACCAAAAACATAAAATAAGGACAACTCAGCTAGTTCATTTAGATTTTTAACTCTTTGTTTTAAAGAATTCATACCTTTAGTTAGCCACTTGTTAGATAAATCATCAATAGTCTTTCCGATTCTTTTTTCTAACAATGGAGTAATAAGGCTGACAAGACGCTCATCATCGGCTTTTGAAATATAATGCGAGTTCAAATTATCCAGTTTTACAAAATCAAACCTTGAAGGTGACTTGCCCAATGATTCCAAATTGAACCACTTTATTGCCTGCTCGGTCGAAATTATCTCATCATCGCCATGACTCCACCCAAGCCTTAGCAAATAATTACACACAGCCTCAGGCAGATATCCCATATCCCTGTAAGCCTCAACTCCTAATGCTCCGTGCCGTTTAGACATTTTTGCTCCATCAGCTCCGTGAATGAGCGGTATATGTGCATAAACAGGGCTTTTCCACCCTAAAGCATCATATATCAATTGCTGTCTTGTTGCATTCGTTAAATGGTCATCTCCCCTGATAACATGGGTAACTTCCATATCATGATCATCTACAACCACTGCCAGCATGTATGTAGGTGTGCCGTCAGAACGTAAAATTATCATGTCATCTTGTTCTGAATTTTGCACAACCACACGCCCCTGCACAACATCTTCTATTGCCGTTTCACCCTCCTGCGGAGCTTTCAGCCTTATTGTAGGCTCAATATTATTGGGAATATCCGCCCTATGACGGCAAGTCCCGTCATATTTAGGACTGCGTTTTTCCGCCATTGCCTGCTCACGCTTTGCATCGAGTTCTTCTTTGGTGCAATAGCACTTATACGCCTTTTTTTTCGATACCAGCTCAAGAGCAACTTCTTTGTGCCTTTCCACCCTTGAGAATTGATAAAATTCATCGTCCCAGTTAAGCCCAAGCCATTTCATGCCGTCTAAAATAGCGTTTACCGCTTCATCAGTGGAACGCTTACGATCCGTATCTTCTATTCTCAGAAGGAATTTTCCGCCTTTGTTTTTGGCATAAAGCCAATTAAACAAAGCGGTTCTGGCTCCGCCTATATGTAAAAAACCTGTGGGAGATGGAGCAAAGCGGGTTACAACTGTCATTTTATGTAATATCAATTAATTAAATTCGTTGTAGATTATTACATCAAAGACTTTAAAAAGTAAACTGTTAGGATTTGAGGAAGTATTCAATAAACATAGTTTTTGAAAGTTTTCCTAAACTTTTCAAATTGGATACCATGATAAGAAATTTCGGAATTGTACGTTTAATGGTTGAGTAGTTAGAATTAGTTGTTTTTGTCATGGGAGAATTTATTTCAGCATCTCATTTTACTTTGAAAAGACCCAGAAACAAGTTCAGGGTGACAAATCAACCATTAAACGTACAATTCAGAAAATTTTACTAAATTTTTTTCATAGGATGACAGTATAAGTAAATTAAAATTTACTATACTTAGTGAACACAGCCGTATTAACATAAACTAAATTACAAATTCAACCTTTCTTCCTAAGTACATATTGAAGCTTTTGAATTGCAAGATCTTGCATTTGTTTTTGTGTTACACCTTTAACTGGAGCCACAATACATGTCTCCGTGCCGGTCTTTGGGTCAATGGCACTTACCTTCACAGAGTCCCCCACCCTAACAAACTCAATTATATACTGATTATCGGCATCAGATTGCATTTTAATATATAATCAAAATTATACGAACAATCCAAACTTACACTAATTCAACTTATGTTGCAACATTGAAGCACTTTCGCCTTCAGGAAGTTGGACGACACGCCACGCATCTTCATCAGCGAAAAATTCATGCAGCAATTTATTATTAAGCCCGTGTCCCGATTTAAATCCTGAAAGATGCCCTTTCAAATAAGCACCGGCTAGATATATATCACCGATGCAATCCAGCACTTTATGGCGGACAAACTCATTTGAGTAACGTAAACCGTCCTTATTGATAACGCCTCCTTCGTTGACAACGATAGCGTTATCTAAAGAACCACCTCTTGCAAGACCGTTTTTTCTCATAAGATCAACTTCCTGTTCAAAACAGAAAGTACGTGCGCGACATAATTCACCTTTAAAAGTAACATCACGCGAATCAAAAACAGCTTTTTGATTTGATATCACTTTATCACCGAAATCTATTTCCAGACCGACCGAAAAGCCTTCCGCAGGAGCGATAGATATATATCCGCTATCTGCTTTGTCGCTTTCAGTCACTCTTATTTCTTTTAGAACTTCAATTACCTTACGTGTTTTGCTTTGCTCTTTAACACCCGCACAGTCAACAAGGAAAACAAAAGGTTCCGAACTGCCGTCCATGATAGGCACTTCCGGAGCATCTATCTCAATCACGCAGTTATCAATACCGCAGCCCCACAAAGCCGCCATTAAATGCTCTACGGTAGCTACCCTTACGCCGTCTTTGTTGCATAATGTAGTGCCAAGCATGGTATTTGAAACGTTTTTATAAGATGCTTCAACAACATTATCTTTGCCTTTAACGTCCGTACGTATGAACAAGATACCCGTATCTTCAGAGGCAGGGTTTAATACTAAGCTAGTTTTCACTCCTGAATGCAAACCCACACCGACGCAGCTTACTTTATTTGCTAATGTTTTCTGATAACTGAACATAATTGTTATTTCCTTTATTTTAATGTGTTTTGCTTCCTGCAAATGACACGTAGCTTCAATTACAACATAGCAATATGCCTTTGTATCTACAAATCACTCTTTATTACTAATTGTTACAGGATTAAATGTTGCTCAACTTGCAACGGGACTAACGGCATTAAAAATTTCCATTACGAACTTTTTGCCGAAGAAAATTATTAGCGTAGTTATAGTGATTCCTATCGTTCCGGTCACCATACCCAATATTATGAAGATGCCGTCCTTACTCAACAACCCCAACGACATAAAAAGGATTCCGACAGCAGGTATAAGATTTGTAAAAGGCAGAGGTATCAATATAGAAATGGCAAAAAAGAGTGCAAAAAATCCTATCACTTTTTCACCCTCAGGCGATGAAGCAAACGAAAATCTCGGTCGCAAGACCCTCTCGGCTTTTCTTAGGTAAGGAGCTGCCTTTTCAACGATTAGTGCCACAGTTTCACGCTTTATTGTTTTTGCACCTATTTTTTTAGGCATCCAAGGTGAATCCATTCCCCTTATCATTTGTATTGAAAAAACTATCAACGGAATTGCCGGAACGGCAGTAAGACCGGGCGGCAATGCAGGGACGCACAAAGGAAGTGCAAAAAACACCATTAAAATCCCGAATCCTCTCTCATGCAAAGCAGTCTTTATTTCATGTAATGATATTCTATCGTTGCGGTTATCCCTAACCACACCTTCTAAAACATCAGATGCCAGCCTGTCTTTTTTACTCATTTATATGTATTGTTATTACCTTGTCAAAAAAGATTGTAACATGTTTGCGTAAGCACAGCTACAAAAAATAAAAATAATATAAAATTTTAAAATAAAATATAGTTATTATATCTTTAGCATAATCAAGCAATCCTATTAATGTTACCAATGAAAATATAAAGTAAAAATAATAAATTTACTTAATTCCTTCTTATGAAGTATTTTGCCGTTTTTTAGAAAAAATCAAGGGAAAAACATGCGGCATAAAGACTATTAAAACGAACGCAAGACAAGTTAAAGATTAAAAAAACAACTACTTATCAACATACATGGTTTCATCTTCTGCCACATATCCGAGCAACCGCCTCGCCTGTTCGTCCAACAGGTCAGGGTCAACCGACTCATCTCTTAGCAGGGCAACTCTGTTTTCAAGCCTCAATTTTTCAGCACTTACATAATCAAGCTCGGTCTTAGCTTCGGCAACCTTCTTTTGAATGTCTATCATAGACAAAAGACCGTTCTCACCGCTTATTACGTGATAAAAGAAATACCCGAATACCAGCATCAGTAAGAGAGTCCCTATAGACCCTACCAAGCTTACACCTGAAGACGAAGAAGAATGCATACTTTGCTTTCCGTTTATTTGTGATTGATAGCTATTAATATTATGGCAGATTGATGTAAAAATCAAGGAACTAATTAGCCGAAGTGTTCAATTAACACAGCTTTTGTCATGCTGAACTTGTTTCAGCATCTTGTTTGTTACTTGGGAGATGCTGAAACAAGTTCAGCATGACATAAATTCAAGATTTTAGTGCAATTTTTACAAAAACTATGTTTAGTGAACACTCCCAAATTAGCCGGCAACTCTTAGTTTTGCGGTTTTCAAAACTCTTTTACCCGGATACACAGCTTCTTCGTCCAGATATTCTTCTATCCTGATTAGCTCATTATATTTTGCCAGCCTGTCCGAGCGTGACAAAGAGCCGGTTTTTATCTGACCTGCGTTAGTTGCAACGGCTATATGTGCTATGGTTGAGTCCTCGGTTTCACCCGATCTGTGTGAAACTATAGCATTATATCCGGCTTCCTGCGCAATAGAAATAGCTTCAAGAGTTTCGGATAACGTACCTATTTGATTAACTTTTATCAAAATTGCATTTGCCAGTCCGTCTTTGATTCCTCTTTTTAGTATCTCAGGGTTTGTAACAAAAAGGTCATCGCCTACAAGCTGCACCTTATCCCCTAATTCTTTGGTAATCTGCTTCCACCCTTCATAGTCATCTTCTGCCATAGCGTCTTCTATAGAAACGATAGGGTATTTTAATATTAATGACTCATAATATTTTATAAGTTCATCTGAATTAAGCTTTTTCCCCTCGCCTTTCAGGTTATAGACACCGTCTTTATAAAACTCGGTTGAAGCCGCATCCAATGCTATAGCCACATCATGCATAGGTTTATAACCTGCATCTTCAATAGCTTTTATAATATAGCTTAACGCCTCATCGGAACTAGCCAGATCAGGGGCAAATCCTCCTTCGTCACCAACGCTCGTACTATAGCCGTCTCTATCTAGGTTTTTCTTTAATTTATGGAATATTTCAGAACCGATACGTATTGCATCACTTATGCTTTCAGCCGACACAGGCATAATCATAAATTCCTGTATATCGATAGAGTTATTCGCATGTTCTCCGCCATTTATTATATTCATCATAGGAACCGGCATTACAACGGCTTCTTCTCCTCCCAGATACTCGGCAAGAGGAATGTTCATACTATCGGCGGCAGCCCTTGCAACAGCTAGCGAAACTCCTAAAATCGCATTAGCCCCCAGCCTTTGCTTATTTTTGGTTCCGTCAAGCTCTATCATTGCCTTATCAACGGCAGCCTGATCGTATGCGTCCATTCCGACAACCACTTCGGATATTTCGGTATTTACGGCATTAACGGCTCTCAAAACACCTTTTCCGTTATAACGATCTTTGTCACCGTCACGCAACTCCCAAGCCTCCAATGAGCCTGTTGAAGCACCGGAGGGAACTCCCGCACGACCAAAAGCACCGTCTTCCAACACAACATCAACTTCCACCGTCGGATTACCTCGACTATCAATAATTTCACGTGCCTGAATCTGAGAGACTTTTACCATTTTAAACCCTGCTTTTATTTACACTTTACAACATTAATAATAAGGCACTTTCTTTTACACTAGTAAATAAGGCAATTTGCAAAAAACTACATTAGCCGATGATTAACAAAGCGTGAATGAGTCAGAACCGTACTATAATTAAATTATCAGGGCTATTTTTTAATATATAAGTTTATTGTTAGCAAGGCATTTATGCCAAAAGTACATGGAGTATTTAATAAACATAGTTTTTGTCATACTGAATTTATTTCAGTATCTTCTTTCTGACGATAGAGATGCTGAAATAAATTCAGCATGACAAAAAATTAAAGATTTCAGTGCAATTTTTACAAAAACTATATTTATTGAATACTCCCGACTACACAACAACCCCTACTGATCTTCCAGATGCCTGTGAGGACCGGCGTGCTTATGCGAGTGGATATACAACTTACCGTCCCTGTCCATATGCTCATGCATTTCATTTGGTCCTAAATTTTTCATTAACCTGTAATGACTAGGCTTAGGATCGGGAACTTTTATAGGTTCGGGCTGAGGCTGAGGTCTAGGTGCGGGAGGTTGTGGCATAGGAACAATAATCGGCTTAGGAGCCGGAGTTTGAGGCAATGGCTGCTTCTGCCCCTTACCGCCGCAATCCATAAGGTCATAAATATGCCCCAGATATTCTATACGGGCATTAGCTTTTTTTATAGCTTCTTCGCCATCTACAAAACCACTCACCCAGCAAAGAGGCATTAAGGACTCACCCAAGCCTATAGCCTGTTCTTGTGCGGCTGCATTTCTGTAATGTTCAGCCTCATTAATCTCAAGTATGATATCTTTACAGGCAAGTTTTTTGTCACTTCTTTGAATAGCGGTAACCCTTAACGGCACACCGCACGTACATGATGATAATAAAAAAAACAGACAGCCTATTACTGTTATTTTTTTGATTTTCAAACCAAGGCTCCTGACAAAATTCATACAAAGAGCCGGTATTATACACCGAAACAGCTTAAAATGAAATATTAAATTATGGTTAATCCCATATAATCGGATATACAAGCCATGATTTTATAGATTTTTTCAAAAACATTGCTATATTTTAACACATGATTAAAAAAATATCCGTTTATACCAAAATCCTTGTTCTGACTCTTTTGCTGGTTTCAGGAAGGGTAAATGCTGAAGAAAACCATTCAAAAACCGTTAGCCCGCAAGACTTAGCCACATACAAAAACGATATTGAGCGGATTGAAAAATACCTAAATTCCATTAAAACCTTAGTAGCACCGTTTACCCAGACTTCATCAGATGACGGCAACGCCGACGGCACTTTTTATCTTTCAAGACCGGGTAAATTAAGGTGGGAATATAACCCTCCCACTCCAATACTTATTATAGCTAAAGGTTCGTTACTTACTTACTATGACTCGGAGTTAAATCAGGTAAGCCATATAAGCCTTGATGACGGTCTTTCAGGCTTTTTAACGAGAGAGAATATAAGTTTCGGCAGTAAAGATATCTCAATATTAAAATTTACAAAAGAAAACGGCAAGATAGAGATTACCATCAGTCAGAAACAAAAAGAGGAAGAAGGCAGCTTAACCCTTAGATTTTCAGATGAAACCGCCGAGCTTTCGGGCATGACCGTAACCGATGCAATAGGAAAAACTACTACGATTGATTTTATAACGCTTGTTTATGACAAGCCTATTTCTACAAAATTATTTTCTCTGCCAAAAGTAAAAAAATAACAGGAGTATAGCTATGCCAAGCTTTGATATTGTTTCTAAAGTAGATATTCAGGAAGTTGACAATGCAGTCAATTCCGTTTTAAGGGAAGTAGCACAAAGATTCGACTTTAAAGGCAGTAATTGCACGTTAGAACTTGATGAAAACGAGATTACCGTCAAAGCTGACGATGACTATAAGCTAGATCAGATACAGCTTATGCTCAAAGGACATTTTACCAAACGTAAAATTGACGCAAAATCCCTTGATTTCGGCAAACCGGAAATGGCATCGGGGAACTCTGTCCGCCAAAAAATAACCGTAAAACAAGGTATTGATTCTGACACCGCAAAATTGATAGTAAAAGAAATAAAGAACAGTAAAATTAAGGTTCAGGCATCAATACGCGGAGAGGAAGTAAGGGTAGACGGTAAAAAACGTGACGACCTGCAAAATGTTATTTCAATGATAAAAGAAAGCAAACTTGACCTGCCTTTACAATTTATCAACTTTAGGGATTAACAGCCAAAAAAAAGCTGCGTATACTAACTAAACATAGTTTTTGTATTTAATATCAAAATTTTTAATATTTGTGTCATGCTGAACTTGTTTCAGCATCTGCTATGAGAAAAAAAAGATACTGAAATAAATTCAGTATGACAAAAACTATGTTTAGTTAACAACTCCAAAAGCTATTAGCTTTAAGCTCGGAAAAACACGTATCTTAACACTTTTTTAACCGTTTAATATTACAATTAAGCATGACTTTATTCAAATGCTTAAGAGGGTAATATTGGCCTTTACCAAACAACAACGAGAAGACTTTTTAAATTTTTTACGTTTAATTGATAAAGCCGTAGGCTCAAAGCTTCCTGCCAAAGAAGCCGGTGATTTCTTATACTTAATCGTAGATTACTCCGTTCCCGATGAGGAGTTCGAATTAAGAATAGCCAAGATATTTTTTAAGATTCCCGAAATGCTTAATGAACTGCGAAGTTCAATAAAAAATCTATCCGCCGTAAGGCAGGCAATGCTTGATGAAGAAAGTGCCAACGCAGAAGAATCCAGAGAAATTGCACTGGAGTTCTTTATAGAAAGAGTCGATGAGTATTGTGAATTGGCTTTTTATGAAGAATTAGAAGCAGAACACGAACTCAACGCTATAGAGAAAAAACGCCGTAATGACCGCAAGGCTGAAAAACGTAAATTTGAAAAAGAATTACAAAGACTAAAAGCCGAACAGCAGATAATTTTCGAGATTGAAAAAGAAGAGCGTCAAAAACGCAAAGAACAAAAGCAAAATGTCGAAAAGCAGATTCAGGAAGAACGCCAAAAAGAATATGATGACGGCGTAAAAGAGCGTAAGGAACGCCAAGAGAAAATAGAAAAAGAAATAGCCTCTTTGCAAACAAAACTACAGGCACAATATGAAATTGAATCTGAAGAACGCAGAAAAGTCAGAGAAGAAAAAATGGCAGAACAGTTAGAAAGAAGTAAGGCACAACAGGAGATACAGGAACAACAGGCTCAAAAAAGACAAGAAGAAAAAGAACAGGAGCAAATGTTCATGCGGTCAAGGCAAGCAGAACTTCAGGCAGAACAGGAAAGGCAAATTGCAATCAGACTAGACAAAAAGCATAAAGAAGAGCAAGAGCGTATAAAAGTAGTAAGATCAATACAGGAATCGCAACAAAAAGAACGCAATAACCTTAAAAAGCAACTACTTACTACAAACCCTAAGTTAAACTTAAAAAAAGACGGATAATATCCTAAAAGATACATATTCATAATACGACAAAACTTGTCATTATAGTAACTTTGAATTTCATTTACCTATCTTAAAAAAGTTTCCTAACTTTTTTAAATGTGGATTCCACTATAATTTGTTTTACTAAACAAATTCGTGGAATGGCATATATACAGAAATTCAGGCGATAACGCATTATACATCAGATATCTAAAACGGTATCACAAAAGAAAAAGTAGCCCCTTTATCAGGATAGTTATTTTTAACCCATATTTTGCCACCATGTGCTTTTATCATATTTTTACATATTGAAAGCCCCAGCCCCGTACCTCCGCTTTGATCGTTAGTCGCAGAAGACTGCTTAAAAGGAGCAAATATCTCATGAAGTTCTTCTTCGGGAATACCGCACCCCTGATCTGTAACATTAACCTGTAATGCATCAAGGCGGCCACCGTTTCTTTTATCTATTTCAGCCCTTTCAAAGCTTATAGATATTTTTGATTTTTCAGGACTGAATTTTATAGCATTACCGATTAAATTTGTAAAAACCTGTGAAAGTTTTTGTCTGTCCACTCTGGCAAAACATTCAAAATCAGGTTTTTCTACTTTTACAGTAAGATTACTATCTTTAATTACACCGCTTAATTCTTCTACGACTCTATTGGCAATAGCTACAATATTATTATGCTCTTTTGCCAAAGATACCTTGCCCGATTCCGTTGCGGCTATGTCTAAAATACCGTTCACCAGATATTTAAGCCTATCGGTACTTTGAACTATCCGTTCAAAATACTTATATAACTCGTCCCTTGAAACAGACTCGTCCTTAGCGTCATTTATACCGAATTTGGCAAATGACAATATCCCGTGTACGGGAGTCCTGAATTCATGGCTCATATTGCGTATCCATTCACTTTTATGCTTATCGGCTTTTTCCGCTTTCATTAAGGCTCGTTCAGTAACCTTGAGGGAGTTGGAAAGCTCTTCCGTTCTAGCGTCCACTAATTGCTCAAGGTCTTTATTATAGTCTCTGACCTTCATCACCATGCGGTTAAATACACCCGCTAAATTGCCTATTTCATCATTATATATAACCTTTGCAGTTATATTATAGTCCTTCTCATTTGCTATACGGCCGGCAGCCAAAACCAGTTCGGCTATAGGCATTGCTATGAATCTGTTAGATTTTAACGATATAAAATAAACCAGAATAAAAATAACTACACAAACCCCTAATGCACCGATAACCGCATAATACAAATGCTCCCTCACCTCCCTTAGGTCGGCAACAATATATATACTACCTAAAACATTTTCAGAGATAGAAATTATCTTCCTGTTCACATATAGGTATTTTGATTCTATCTCATTACTTACACCGGGTGTTTTAGGACATTGCAGATCCGTAAAGTTTGTATATTTTGCAATTACGGATAATTTATTATCATAGACACAAGCTAAGACTACCTCATCTTTATTAGCAAGATCCGAAAGGTTTTTTTCCACTTGCTCGCTATCACCGAAAAACTCAAGTGCGGGAGCTGTTCTTTTTGCTATTATATCTGCCAGTAAGTTTATCTCCTCTACTACGCTATTCTTTACATTGTGGGTGTCGTACACAATAAATAACGCACAGATAAGCGTAAGCGTAACCATAGTAATGAACATGGTCACCATCATTAATTTATTTTTCAAAGATGCTTCTGTAAACAGGTTGGTTATTTTTTTCATATATTGACAATTTAGCGATTACTTCCAAAAATTCCTAATTTCAAATTTTTGCAATTATATTTGGTATTCGTTAACACTTTATTAAGAAATATCACTTAATATCTTCGAATCAACAATAAAATGATGAATTTTACCCATGAAAATAAAACTATTAGTTGCAGGCACATTCTATATAACTTGTTTTAATTGGGCAAATGCAAATACGCTATCGCCGTTGGAGGAGTTGCTTAATACTAAAGTAACCACCGTCTCCAAGGTGGAAGAAAGGGCATTTGACGCAGCGGCGGCAATACATGTAATAACTAAAGAAGATATAAAAAGGTCTGGTTTAACCTCAATACCCGAAATACTACGCCTCGCACCCGGTGTTCAAGTGTCACAAGCAGGCTCAAGCCAATGGGCAATCTCGGTAAGGGGGTTTAATAGTCAATATTCAAATAAATTACTTGTACTAATAGATGGTAGAAGCGTTTATACCACTATTTCTTCGGGCGTTTACTGGGACATTCAGGACACACTAATAGAAGACATTAAACAAATTGAGATAATCAGAGGACCGGGGGCAACCCTTTGGGGTGCAAATGCGGTAAACGGTGTAATTAATATCATAACCGAAGACGCTGTAAATACTCAAGGAGGTTATACAAATGCCATTATCGGTAATAACGAAAAAGTAGCATCTGCACGCTACGGAGGAGAGTTAACAAAAAACTCAAAATATAGGGTTTATGGAAAGTTTCGTAAAAATAACAATGCGGAAGATTTAAACGGTAACAACGCAAATGACGAGTGGGACATGTGGCGTGCCGGGTTCCGCATTGACGCAAATAAGTCAGCTAACGATTTATTCACTATTCAAGGTGACGCTTATACGGGCAATGAAAACCATAATGTAGTATTACCTACCCTTACTTCGCCATTCACCACAATACAGCCGGAAGATGAGGAGGTACAAGGTGGCAATCTGCTCGCCAGATGGAATAAAACGTTTTCTGACGGTTCGAATGCTACTATTCAAAGTTATATTGATTATGTAAGCAGAAACTTATTTTATTATAAACAACAAAAATTTGTTTCTGACCTTGATATACAATACAACTTAAGGAAATTAGGTCGCAACAATATCACTTTGGGTGTCGGATACCGCCTAGTAACTGACGACATTGAAAGAAATCAGTACTTAAGCTATATGCCTTCTCAACGTAGCGATAATTTATATAGTGCCTTTATTCAGGACAAAATAAGTATAATTGAAGATAAATTGGCTCTAACAATAGGTTCAAAATTTGAACATAATAACTACACTGGCTTTGAACACCAGCCTAGTGCTAGAATAGCATACACACCTACTATCAACCATACTTTATGGGCATCGGTTGCAAAAGCCGTGCGAGTCCCAAACAGAAATATGGATAATATAGACTTTAGAGCCGCAGGCACTGGAGGTGGTTATCTAAAACTTATTGGTAACACTGATGTAAAATCCGAAGAACTAATTGCTTACGAAGCAGGATATAGGGCAAAACCCCATAAAAACTTTTCATTTGATATTGTTGGTTTTTATAATTCCTATGACAAATTGGCATCAAATGATTTTTTAAATGCACTAACTATTACCGCCGGCAATCAAAATAGCGGAAAAACCATGGGCTATGAAGTTTCTGCAAAATGGAATGCAACACAAAACTTAATTTTTGCAGCAAACTACACTAATATAAACATGGATATTGATTCGGTAAATACGACTTTTGTAACCTCATCGGTAAAAACACCACAAAATCAATTTGGCATTTCATCACACATAAAACTTCCTAAAAACGTTCAATTTAATAACTATCTTTATTACAACCATAAAATCCAGAACGGAGAAATTCCTTCATATTACAGATGGGATAGTAACGTAAAATGGAAAGCTAATGAAAATTTCGAAATAACTCTGGCAGGACAAAATTTAACAGATTCACAGCATCAGGAGTTTACAGCGTTTACATATAGTAATCAGGCAAACATCGGTAGGAGCGTTTATTTAAAACTCAACTACCACTTTTAATAGGTTTATATATGGACAAAAATATAAAATTTGATTTTTTTTACAATAAAACAGAACACCATCTGGTTCAAAAATATTTTTCATTAAGAGAAAGTGCTTTTATAGACCAATGGAACTTAAAAAAATTTTCGGGTAAGGAGGATAAATACGATAAAGATGCTACTATAATCATAATGCACAAACATAACGTATGCTTAGGAGGTGGAAGGCTTATTATTCATAATATAGGTTCAGATACAAAACTTCCGGCAGAAACAGACGGTTTTAGTTTAGATGAACAATTACCTGAATTAAACTTAGCTCAACATAAATATGGTGAGCTATCTAGAATAGCGATATCAAATGAATATAGAAATGGACTCTACTCCGCAGAGATGTACCGTAGATTAATTGATGTAAAAGCACGTGATCTTGATATAGATTACTTATTTTGCGTAACCAAAATGCAGCTAGCCAGAGCATCTCGTATATCATTAAAGAAACTAAACTTACCATTTGAAATAAAGCCGAAAATTAAAGTTCCCGACCTGCCAACTTATGAGGGACATAAAATGGTTCTATCGTTAATTGACTTGACAAACACTCACTCAACCAAGTATCAGGAACGTTTACAAATAAAAGATACGGTATGATAAAATTCTTACGCTCAAAATGTCCGGTACTTTTTGTATCGGGCATGGTCTTATTATGGAGTGCATCCTCATATGCTCAGACCGATGAGAGTAGGGTTAAGGCATTGTGGGTGCATACTCTGATATCATACATAAAGTGGGATAGCGAGCATGAAAAACAAGATAAAACTATATGCACCAGAGGTCTGGACAGAACTTACCACTTCCTAAAGGAAATTCAGGCAGAAAAAAAAACGTCATATAATTTTATAGAAACCGGCAGTAACTCCGATCTGAATCAATGTAATTTGCTTTATATAGCAGCGTCCGAAAGGAACAACTTATCAAGCATATTAAACAACGCCGAATCAAAGAACATAGTTACCGTAAGCGATCTAAAAGGTTTCGCCGAAGATGGCGGAATAATCGAACTTTCACATAAAGACGGCACGGTAAAAATAAAAGTAAACGTTAAAGCCGCTAAAAAAGCAAAAGTAATAATAAATAGCGACCTGCTGGCAGTTTCTACTATTATCGACAAATAACAGGAAATATCCGATAAAGATAGTTTTTGTCATGTGCGGATTTATTTCAGTATCTTTTTTACTAACCTCGGCTATGTATAAGAGTTTTGTAAAAACGAACATTCCGTCATACTCCGGCTTGACCGGAGTATCCAAAAATATAAATAATGCACGCACTTTGTGCGTACTTTTTTTATTTCTCTTGGATTCCGGCTTTCGCCGGAATGACAGTTTAATTAAAAAACAAATAGTTATATAACATCTTAACGAGTTGGGGTTTACTAATTATAAGAACCTGAAACAAGTTCAGGTTGACAACAAAGGGTCAAGTCAATTAATTGGTATCACAAAAAAAACATAGTGATGATTGTGCAGAAATATATTGAACGAATAAAGAAGCTTGAAGGCAAGAGGCGATATTTTTTTTCGTTCATATTCGGTTGCCTTAGCGGCTTGTCTTTGCCCCCTGTTTATATGATTCCAGCCGCTATAGTCGGTTTTACAGCCCATTTGCATCAAATTGAAGCTTGTACAAATAAAAAGCAATCATTTTGGCTTGGCTGGTTCTACGGCTTAGGCTTTTTTGTAGTCGGTCTGTATTGGATATCGTTTGCACTTCTTGTAGATGTGGAACAATTCGGCTGGATGATTCCTTTTGCGATGTTCGGCATACCCGCCGTACTGGCTATATACACCGCCATAGTTTCCTTAATAACACACAAACTAAAATATACCGGCTATCAGCGGGTTATCTTATTTGCCGTTATATGGACGGCATTTGAAATGCTCCGAGGCATATTTTTCACCGGGTTTCCATGGAATTTAATCGGTTATATCTGGACGGTATCCGATTCCATGCTTCAAATAACCGGTATCACCGGTATATTCGGCTTAAGCTTTATTACCGTATTGGCATTTGCTATGCCCTACTGCATTAATCGAAACGGCAAAAAGCCGGCAATAATAGCTTTTAGTGTTTTATTGCTTACATTCGGCTTCGGGCAGTTAAGGCTGTGGAACGCTGAAAATACATTTTACCATCAGAAAATAAGGATAGTTCAGGGCAATATAGAACAGCAAAATAAATGGGACGAGGGCTACAGGAGCAGTATAATAAATAAATATCTAAAAATGACAGTTTCAAAGCCTTTTTATGCGGTAAAGTACGTATTATGGCCTGAATCGGCAATTCCTTATTATCTGGAAGCTGATTCATTTCTTACCGATGCCATAGGTAACGTAACTCCGTCAGGTGGTTTTTTAATTACAGGCTCAATACGTTCGGAACGCTCCGAGCTTGATTTTGTAGGAAATATATATAACTCAATTCACACAATCGACCATAACGGAACTATAATCTCGGTTTATGATAAACATCACCTTGTACCGTTTGGAGAATATGTGCCGCTGCGTTCCGTTCTTCCTATTGAAAAAATAACTCCCGGTCAAAAAGATTTCACTCAAGGCGACGGAATAAAGACCACGCCTGTTCAGGGTATGCCTTCATTTAGCCCGCTTGTTTGTTATGAGGCTATATTCCCCAATGCCGTAATTGATAAAAGTAATCCGCCTGACATGATGATAAACGTTACTAACGATGCATGGTACGGAAACAGCTCAGGTCCATATCAACACTTTAACACGGTACGGGTAAGGGCAGTTGAACACGGCATACCGTTAATAAGGGCTGCAAATAACGGTATATCGGGAGTTATAGACCCTTACGGCAGAGTCTTAGAAAAAACTAAATATGGTGAAGATGCCGTTTTAGACGCTAAAATACCTCACGCCTTAAAATCCCCTACCCTTTACACTAAATTCGGGAATTATCTTATTGTGCTTATTATGTTAGCCATGTGCGGATTTGTGTTTATAACCGGAAAAAATAGTAAATTAACTGTATAATTACATATATAAACGTCATCGTCATACTATGGCTTGACCATAGTATCCAAGTAATATAATAATGCATGCACTTTGTGCATACTTCTTTTTTCTTGCTTAGATTCCAAATCAAGTTTGGAATGACGTAATTATATACTTAGTTTATTGCCATCTTAACTTACAAGTATGACATAAAGTTAAAGACTTCAGTGCTATTTTTACAAAAACTATGCTTAGTGAACACTCCTAAACTCATTACTTTATCTGCAATACATAAATAAGAGAAAATAGTTTCCTTAACGTTTCAAAATCCACAGAAATCCTTTCGTCCAAAAGTCCCTCAAGGATTTCTGAACCTTCATTATGCACCCCTCTCCTGCCCATATCTATGGCTTCCGTCCTTCTTGGATCGGCAGTTTTTACAGCGTCATAATAGCTTTCGCATATAATGTGATAGTCTTTGATAACCGACCTGAGTGGAGAAAGGGAAAAAGACATATTCTCCGTTTTGTTATCACCGTTGCTGATATTCATTACAAACTTGTTGCTGACTATTTCAACGCAAAGATTATAAGGACCTGAATGCCCTTTCAACTCGAACTCGTTTTCTTCAAGGATATCGGTAATAGCTCTTTGGCGAAGATGACTGTTTTTTTCACTACGGATTATAGACTTTGAGTCTATTGAGATTTTTTCAATCCTGTTATCAGTCATGCCTTGCCCTTATTGACAGAGCATGGGCTGTCAAACCCTCTTCATCAGCAAGGCAGGCAGTACGCTTTGCCAGCTTGAAGAACGCTTCCTTATCGCACCCGATAAGAGAAATTCTTTTCAAAAAGTCATAAACCGACAAGCCCGATGAAAATCTTGCAGTTCCTGCCGTAGGCAGAACATGGCTGGGACCCGCTATATAATCCCCTATCGCCTCAGGTGTAAAACGCCCTATAAATATTGCACCTGCATTTTTGATATCTTTAACGATAGCGTTTGCGAATTTATCATCTAAGGCTAGCTCAAGATGTTCCGGTGCTATCCAATCTATCAGGTCAACAACCTCTTTTTCAAGATCTTCAACTATTATGACCGCACCGTTTTCCGACCAGCTTGTGCCTGCTATTTCCGCACGTTGCAGCTCTACGCATATCTTATCTAACGACTTCATCACTTCAAAAGCGAATTGTTCGTCATCGGTTATTAATATACTTCTTGCGTTTTCATCATGTTCTGCCTGTGATAGCAAGTCACTTGCTATCCATTCGGGGCTGTTCTTGTTGTCGGCAACGACCAGTATCTCTGAAGGTCCTGCTATCATATCAATACCCACATAGCCTGAAAAATAGCGTTTAGCGGCAGCTACATAAGCATTTCCCGGCCCCACTATCATATCCACCCTCGGAACGCTCTTTGTACCCGTTGCCATTGCAGCGATTGCCTGCGCACCACCGATTTTGTATATCTGATGAATACCTGCTATTTTTGCAGCAGCCAGAACTGACGGGCTTAGCTTTCCATGAGGAGCAGGAACCACCATCACAATATTTTCAACGCCCGCAACTTTTGCGGGAACGGCATTCATTAAAACGGAACTCGGATAACTGGCTAGCCCTCCGGGAACATAAATACCGACATTTTTTATCGGCTTCCATATATTACCGAGCCTGACCCCTATATCATCTATATAGTCAATATCTTTGGGCATCTGCTTTTGATGATAGGATTCTATCCTTACCGCAGCGGTTTCCAATGCGTCTATTACACTACTTGAAACTGCATTATATGCTAACTGTATCTCCGTTTCGGTAACTTTTAACTCCTCGACCGAATCAGCTTTAACATTATCAAACCTGTTAGTATATTGTAATATGGCATCATCACCTTTAGCCATTACATCATCACAGATTTTCTTTGCGGAATTGACAACCTCAGGACGCATTTCTGCTTTACTTGAAAATGCCATTAACTCATCAAGGAATTTTCCGAAATTCTCATCTGTACTTTTAGCTACCTTAACCACTTATAGCTCCTTTAAAACCGTCAACTATTTCATTTATCTCGCTGCCCAGAGTCTTCAACGCCGTGCGGTTTACTATCAAACGGGAGGAAATATCCGCTATTTTTTCAATCTCCTCTAAACCGTTAGATTTTAGTGTAGCACCTGTTGAAACAAGGTCAACTATCCTACGGCATAATCCCAATTTCGGGGCAAGCTCCATTGCACCGTTTAATTTTACACATTCGGTCTGAACACCTTTTTCAGCAAAAAATTCTTTAGTGGTTCTTGGATATTTTGTTGCAACACGGATATGGCTCCATCTGGACGGGTCTTCTTCTTTTACCAGACCTTTTGTAGCTGCCACCGACATGCGGCACTTTCCGATGCCCAAGTCTAATAATGAATAAACCTCGTCATTGTCAAATTCGGTTATAACGTCACTTCCGGCAACGCCGATAGCCGCCGCTCCAAATGCAACGAACGTTACAACATCAAAGCTTCTTACCCTGATAATATCAAAGTTACTTTTATTCGTCGTAAATCGCAGTAACCTTGTATTTGAATCGAAAAATTCCTTCTCAGGCACTATTCCTGCTTTATCGAACAAAGGCATCAGTTCTTCTAAAATGCGACCTTTAGGGACTGCAATAATTAATTTATCCGGCATCTTACTTTTATAATATATCTTAAGAGTTTTCGAATATATCAAATAACATTAAAAAATAAAAGTATAATCGGCAATAACTAAAGTACATTTGAATTTACTTTAAAAACGGCTGTGTTCAATAAACATAGAATTTGTCATGCTGAATTTATTTCAGCATCTATAGAAATCTATGAAAAAGTCCTAAACAACTACTCTCCCCTTGAGGGAGAGTTAAAACACGATAGTGTTTTGTGAGGGGTTTTCGTACCGCCCCCCTCCCTAACCCTCCCCCGCAAGCGGGTGAGGGAACTTTTTAAGCCACTTACCGATAAAAACACCTATTTTTCATAGACTTCCATATAAACCTATGAAAAATGTCGTAGAGTACAATATCTGCGAGTCTCCTAAAATGATATTGAAGTCGTTTAATAAGCTAAGCAGTAATATAGCTTTCTTGCTTTTCTTCTTTTAAACTATTTTTCGCATCTTCGGTTTTTTTAATATCCGATTCAGAAGCGGCTATAGCCTTTACTAAAGATAACACTTTTTTTCTGAGCTTTATATCCCCTATAGCCTGATAAGACTTAACAAGTGCCATTAGTTCTTTGTTATTGAACTTCTCATGCTCAAACAAAAAGTCACCATCATTTAAGCTATCTTTTTTAGAATTACTTTCATCAAGGTCTTCAAAAAAATACGAAACGCCCACGCCCAGCAAACATGAAAATTCGTATAAACGGCTAGAGCCGATTCTGTTTAAACCCCTTTCATATTTTTGAACCTGTTGAAAAGTTATGCCAACAGAATCACCAATATCTTCCTGACTCATACCAAGAATAGTCCTCCTTGCTCTGAGTCGTTTACCTACATGAATATCTACCGGATGCGGAACCATAATTTTACAAACTTTATATTTAATTCTTCAAGATTCTTAAGAAATTAATAAATACACTAAAAAATTAATTCTTACCATGCTAATTTAACCACCTAACCATGCGGTTGAGCAATAAAATACTCGCTCAACCACACGCCAACGACTCGCAATTTCATAAAAAAACAATATTTATCAAAATCTTATATTAATGAAAAAAAATCATTGCAAAACACACAACTCCCAACCTGATATAAGGTTAAAAAATAAAAACTTATACGGCAATGTTAATAACGGTAATTATAAAAAACTTAAAAAGATTCATAAAAATGCCGATTAATCAGAAAGTATGTTGTGTTTTTCGGTCACTTGCTGTATAAGGCTGTTCTTGAAATTATCATATGGAATTTTTATGACTCAGATTCGCAATATTGCAATCATTGCACACGTTGACCATGGCAAAACCACACTTATTGACAACCTTTTAAAGCAAAGCGGTACTTTTAGGGAAAATGAGAACGTGCAAGAACGCGTTATGGACAGTAACGACCTTGAAAAAGAACGTGGCATAACAATACTTGCAAAATGTACCTCCATTAATTGGAAAGATACAAGAATTAATATTATAGACACTCCCGGACACGCTGACTTCGGAGGAGAGGTTGAGCGTGTATTGTCAATGGCGGACGGAGTTATACTTTTAACCGACGCTGCCGAAGGCCCTATGCCTCAAACAAAGTTCGTACTTTCAAAGGCACTTGCACAAGGTTTAAAGCCTATAGTGGTTATAAATAAAGTTGATCGCCCCGATGGTCGTCCCGATGAAGTAGTTAATGAGGTTTTCGACCTGTTCGCAGCCCTAGATGCCAATGAAGAGCAGCTTGACTTCCCTATATTATACGCCTCAGGTCGTAACGGCTGGTGTACAACGGAATTAAACGATGAACGAAAAGACCTTACACCTATGCTAGAATTGGTATTAAAGCATGTTAAAGAGCCTGATGTTGATTTGAACGCTCCTTTTTCAATGCTGGTAACACTTCTTGAATCAGACCCGTTCTTAGGGCGTATCCTTACAGGTCGTATTGTTAGCGGCAAAGCAAAGATTAATATGCCTGTCAAAGCAATCAATCTTGAAGGTGAAGTTGTTGAGCAAGGCAGGCTTACAAAATTACAGTCTTTTATCGGAGTACACCGTGTTCCGGTTGATTCTGCCAATGCAGGTGACATTATATCTATAGCCGGAATGGAAGAAGCTTCCGTTGCCGATACAATCGGCGACATTTCCATATCAAAGCCGATTCAATCCACCCCTATCGACCCTCCTACTATGGCAATAACCATCGGAGTGAATGACTCTCCGTTTGCCGGTCAAGAAGGTTCAAAAGTAACTTCACGTATGATACGTGACCGTTTATTTGCCGAAGCCGAGACAAATGTAGCAATTACCGTTAACGAAACAACCGGCGGTGAAGCTTATGAAGTCGGCGGAAGGGGCGAGTTGCAGCTTGGTGTTTTAATAGAAACAATGAGACGTGAGGGCTTTGAACTTTCAGTTTCAAGACCAAGAGTGCTGTTTAAGGAAGAAAACGGAAAAAAATTAGAGCCGATTGAAGAAGTGGTCGTTGATGTTGATGACGAATTTTCAGGAACGGTTGTTGAAAAAGTAAGTATGAGAAAGGGTAAAATGGTTGATATGCGTCCGTCAGGCGGCGGCAAGACTCGCATAGTGTTCCACGCACCTTCACGCGGTCTTATCGGTTATCAGGGAGAATTCCTGACCGACACCAAGGGTACGGGCGTTATGAACCGCTTATACCACTGTCACGAACCATATAAAGGCGAAATCGAATCACGCCGTAACGGTGCTTTGATATCTACAGGACAAGGAGAAGCCGTTGCATATGCTATATTTAACCTACAGGAACGTGGTGTAATATTTGTAAAACCACAGGAAAAGGTTTACGAGGGAATGATAGTAGGCGAGAATAGCCGTGATAACGATCTGGACGTAAATATATTAAAAGGCAAGCAGCTTACCAACGTCAGGGCATCGGGAACCGATGAGGCTATAAGGCTAACTCCCCCTAAAAAACATACGCTGGAAGAAATGATATCTTATATAGGTGATGATGAGTTAGTTGAAGTAACGCCGAAAAATTTAAGGTTAAGAAAACGCCTTCTTGACCCTAATGCTCGTAAAAAAGCAATGCGTGAGAAAAAGGTCGGCTAATCGGGTAAAAATTACTTGTAATTGATGCAAAATACCTTATTAATATGCCCTCAAAATAAGCACCCGTAGCTCAACTGGATAGAGTACTTGACTACGAATCAAGCGGTTAGAGGTTCGAATCCTCTCGGGTGCACCATTTGCTATATCTTTCTGCTTATAGAGAAATGACCACTATGTGTTTAACTATATAGATATGGCGATTAATTTATGACCCTATTCGGACTGAAAACAGTAGCATGGTTTGACATCTGGTCAATTGAACATTTTCTTTCGGGTATTACCGTTTTATTCGTTGCCAGATATATTTCTCATCGCTTTGTGTTTACTAATAAACAAATCGAAGAAGGGTTAGAACTCAAATTTTACATAAGCTATATATTATGTTTATGCTACATGTGGGAAGCGGTAGAGTTTTATCTTGAGGCAGGCTATACAAACATAGACGCAATTACTTACTGGTTTCAGGGTGTGGAATTTTGGGGAAACAGGCTTATTACAGACCCGTTACTGTCTGTTATCGGTGCAATAATTGGATTTCGCTTTCCGCTTCTTGCATGGCCTACCAGAATATTATGTGTATCATGGCTCTTGATACATGTGTTTTATTTTCCACATTCTATGTATTTACATGAGATACTTAACTAACCTCGTCTATAGGGCGGTCTATAGAAGCCTCTGCAAAAGGGTGTTTTTATTAGTAACCGGCTTTAAAAAGCCCCTCACCCGCTTGCGGGGTAGGGTAGGGTTGGGAAGGGGGCGATAACTTCAGGTAAAACAAACACTTGTAAGTAAAGAACCCCTCACAAAACACTGTCGTGTTTTAACTCTCCCCCAAGGGGAGAGTAGTTGTTTAGGACTTTTGCAGAGTTTTCTATAATATACTCTTAGTTAAATAAGTCTTAGAGGCGGGGTTATTAATAATCGCTAAAAACACCATCTAACATAAAATTATGTTTAAGAGGTCCCTGCCCTCTTCCTAATCCTTCTGCGGATTTTATGGCTTCTGTCAGATAATCTTTTGCCGATGCTACGCTGAATTTAATTGTTTTGCCCTTTGCGATACCGCATGCAATAGCAGATGCCAACGTACACCCCGTACCGTGAGTGTTTTTTGTGTATATTCTATCCGTAGTGAAAACATGCTTATCTCCGTATTTTGTACGGAAAACATCGGAAATATATCTTGAATTTGAATGCCCGCCTTTTATTAACGCCGACTTAGCCCCCATACTTATTATACGTTGGGCTGCAAAGTCCATATCATCGGTATTATCTATCCTTCTGCCGGTTAGTATTTCCGCCTCAGGTATATTTGGCGTAACTATAGCTGCCTTAGGGATTATCTTTTCTTTCATGATATCAACGGCTTTGCGGCTGTCCAATAACGAATCTCCGCTTGTAGCCACCATAACAGGGTCAACAACCAACGGGATTTGCGGATAAAGGCGAGCCACTTCTGCCACAACCTCGGCATTACCTGCACTATAGAGCATTCCGGTTTTTATGGCATCGGCTCCGATATCCGATAAAACTGCGTCTATCTGTTTTTTTACAAACACAGAATCAACACCGACGACCCCTAAAACTCCCTGAGTATTTTGAGCGGTTATAGCCGTTATAGCCGTCATAGCATAGCCGCCCAGCATCGTGACAGTTTTTATATCTGCCTGAATTCCCGCTCCCCCACCCGAATCGGAACCGGCAATTATTAATACACGACCTTGCATATTATTCCCCAACCGCAATTTTTATTGCATCAACAATTTTATCTACCGCCTGATTGACTATAACCCTGTCTTTACCCTCAGCCATTACACGTATCAAAGGCTCAGTGCCAGATTTTCTTATCAATATCCTGCCGTCACCATTAATCAATTTTTCCGAATCCTCTATCGACCTTTTTACATCATCATTATCTAACGGGTCGTTATCCTTATAGCGGACATTTTTGAGCAATTGCGGGTATGGCTCGAACACATTACAAACCTGACTAGCCGCTTTATTTTGCTCCACCATAACCGCCAAAACCTGCAATGCAGCAACCAGACCGTCACCGGTAGTGACATAATCACGCATAATTATATGACCGCTTTGCTCTCCGCCTACGTTATATCCGTTCTCACGCATGAACTTGGCAACGTAACGGTCACCGACCTGAGTACGCTTTAAATGCAGATCTATTGATTCTAAATATTTTTCAAGCCCCAGATTTGACATTGAGGTAGCCACTATTCCCCCACCGTCTAAGGTTCCCAAGTCCTTTTGATGCTTGGCTATCAATGCCATAATCTGGTCACCGTCGATTATTTTCCCCTTCTCATCACACACCACCAGCCTGTCAGCGTCACCGTCCAACGCTATTCCGATATCAGCCTTCTGTTTAACAACCTCACGGCAAAGAGCCTCAGGAGATGTGGAGCCGCATTTATCATTAATATTAAAACCGTTAGGGGACACACCTAAAGGTATCACTTCCGCCTCCAACTCCCATAGCACTGTAGGAGCTATCTTGTATGACGCACCGTTGGCACAATCTACAACGACCTTTAATCCGCTTAAATTACAACGCTTAGGGAAAGTCGCCTTGGCAAACTCAATATAACGCCCCTGTGCATCATCAAGACGCTTGGCTCTTCCCAACAAATCGGGAGCCGCAAGTTTTATATCGGTAATACCCTGCAATCTTTTTTCGATTTCAACTTCCACTTCATCAGATAGCTTTAACCCTATCTTATCAAACAATTTTATTCCGTTATCATAATAAGGATTATGCGAAGCCGATATCATAACCCCAAGGTCAGCCCTCAAAGAACGTGTAAGCATTGCCACGGCAGGAGTGGGAACCGGTCCGACCAGAACAACGTCCATGCCTGCCGATACAAATCCTGAAGCCAAAGCAGGCTCTATCATATATCCTGATAGCCTTGTATCCTTTCCTATTACTACCTTATGCCTATGTTCACCGTCTTTAAAATATGAACCGGCAGCCTGACCCAATCTGAGGGCAACATCAGGAGTCATAACACCGCTATTAGACGTTCCCCTGATACCGTCCGTTCCAAAAAACTTTCTTTCCACTAACTTTCTCTCCACTTTTAAAAACAGTCTTTAGCCTTATAGCACTTAAACTATTATATATGAAGCACAAAATTACACTGTGGAAATGGGTGTTATATATAAACTTACTGCTGTATAACAAGACATGAAACGTTACGGCTACGCAGGATACTGCATATATTATCTGCGTTGAACTTATCAAAATACGGACCTAATTTTAATTTAACCGCACCGGATTTATTACGCTTATATTGCTTTATACCATCTATACTATACTTAGCACTTTTTAGTATGTCGTCATGGTCTTCCTTTAGGAACATTAGATAGTATTCGGCTTTGTAGCTATTAGAAAACGCTCCCAGATTCACCCAGTAAGGTTTTTGTATATCAACAGGTTTGACAGAAGATAATTTTTTAACCCTTGGCTGAACAGCCTTTCTTGCATACGCAATATCTTCAGAATGCCCATTCATTTCATAAGCACCATCTGAATAATTATCATCTATTATATATATATTTTCAGATTTTTCCATCGGAGAGCCTGACGAGTAACACTGCAAACCACCGGAAATTATATTATGGCAAAGCATATTAGCTTTTGCGTAATTTTCTATAGGTCCTACATTTAGCCTTACCTTTCTGTCATAAGGGCTATCTCCGCCTAATAGCTTAACTTGCAGGCTTTTAAGCCCTTCATCATACTTAAACATACGGTCGGCGTAGTCATATGCGGTAGCTCTATTTGGGAAAGGATATACTTCCAGCCATATTCCTTTTTTTGCCATATCTTTAGGAGCTATATAATTGTTTGTCTTTTTATCATTTAACCATGGCAAATCGTTACTTTCCCTTACCAGAACAGCTTCCGAAACTTCCTCTTTATTATTATGGCTTTTTTGTAGGTCTTTATAAAAACTGCTATAATCATGCTGTTTTTCGGCATTTGAATTTACCGAGTACGAAAAATCCTCTTTTCTTACCATGCTGTTACTTTTTATCGGCTCAACATCTTTTTCTACAACGCCCCTATCTGCAACAACCTTATCTTCCAACCAAGGCAACTGCTCATCTACATTATCAGAATACATATCAATAGGTTCTTGATACATTTGCTCTGACGCAGGAGACTGATAGTTTTGCTGCGTCTGCCCGACTTTACTTCCCCCCGGATTTCTCTCATTTTTCCACAATTGCTTTTGATAATTACTTTCGTAATGACCTGCATATTGCTTTTCTTCGTACTCACCACCCGAAGCATCACTAGCCCCCATCTGAATATCGGAGTCATTTGATTCCATCATAGATTCCGCACCATTTTCTTCATAAGGTGCAACGAACAATTCATTAGTTTGCTCATATTTTTTAACCTTTTTCACGTCATCAGCTTTTTCTACAGGTTGTTGCTCAACAGGAACATTTGAAGCGTGATTTTTATACAAATAAGAATGAGGCGATTGATTGTCATTTAGTTCGTAAGACTTAACATCTTCTTTATTCATGCTAGGCATGGTATCTATAGGAGCGTCAGTATCTACCGATTCAGGCTCATTATTGCCGTCTTGCACGCTGCTTTTAACTCCTCCTCCGTTCAAAGAGGTGTTCGGCTGCATATAATTCTGTTTTGCAGGAACTATACTAAAATAATTTGTTTGAATGCCGGTATTTGAATCTACGGGGTTATCCTGTTCTTGAATCTGTCTGCCCTCCGGCTTCTTTGGCTCGGTTGTTTTCATAACAGGAGTTTGTTCTCTTGAGCTTCTTACAACAAAACAATCAATTTTTCTTTGCTGCATTTCACTGCATTTTTTGGAAGCCGCCCCCTTATCCGAAAACGAGCCTATCCTTAAACGGTAAAAGCTCTGACCGCTATTATCATTTACACTCAATATCATCGGCTCAAGATTAGATAGAATATCAATATGCTTGTTTTTTAAATTTTTCCAGATGTAATCCGCCTGTCCTTTTTCCGAAAAAGCACCTATCTGGATAGTATATCTATCGGCAAAATACCCGACGGGGATAATTTGTTTTGAAGCACCTGAATTTTCATCAGGTTTGGTTTTAGGTGTATTTACGGTGTTAGAATATGGTGAGGTGAAGACCGGTTGATTTTCAGCTTGTTGCGGTTGCGGAATTACCGCCTCGCTTTCACCCTCCGTTTCCGAGTATGGAGACATAACCGTTGAAAACGGCGACTCCTTATCATCAAAACCCCAAGCACCGTCGTCTTTATCAACTAAAGTCTTCAAATTTTGGACGGGGCTTATATTTTTATCAGCAGCTTTTGCATCATTTTGACTTGTACTTTGAGTTTGCCAAGCTTCGCTTGTATCATGCGAGTCTTTTTTAGCATCTGTGTCGTAAGCTGTTTTTACTGTTGATTCTCTTTGGAAGTAATCCATTGTAGAAGATATCATTTGAGATGCTTTGCCATACCCTCTTTTTTTAGCTATTGCCACAGAGGCATTTTTTTGCTCTTCTGATATATCGCCGAACCCGTCACTTGACAAAATGACTTTTAAAACAGACTCATTACCTGAAATTGCAGCTTGTATAATAGATGAGTTGCCCATGTTATTCTTAGCGTTAAGGTCGGCTCCTTCAGATATCAGCACTTCTGTAGTTTCAGGGCTTTTAGCCATAATAGCCCTCATTAAAGGGGTCCATTTCTGATTATCAATCGCATCAATACCGGCATCATAATGCAACAACATTTTCACCATTTTTGCATTGCCGCTTCTGCTTGCCATGTGCAAAGCGGTATCCCCGCCGATATCGGCAGCATTAACGTATGCACCGCTTTTTATTAGAAGCTCCGCAACATCTAAGTGTCCCTTAAAGGCAGCCCGCATTAAGGCAGTTACTCCGAATTCACCTTCGCTATCGGGTTTAACTCCTGAATTTAATAAGCGTCTTACTTCTTGAATATCACCGTTGTCTGCGGCATCAACCAGAGAGTTATTAAAACTCGAACTATCGGCTACTGCATTCCAACTAAATGTCAGGAATAATATGATAAACAGAGATAATACTCTCAATACGACTCCCCCCACCAGAGTGCTTAGTAATTAAAATCTTTTTAATAACTGATACATTTAAACAATTGTAATAGTAGCAAACAACTAAACAAAAATCAACATATTGTATAAAAAATATTTCACTAACGGAAATAACAAATATCTGTTTATTAACACTTTTTTAACTTTTTTGTAGTATGGAGGCCGGAGTCGGAATCGAACCGACGAATAGAGGATTTGCAGTCCCCGGCATTACCACTTTGCTATCCGGCCAAGGATGCCATGAATTACCCCGATAGCTTATATTTCACAGCTAGTTTTAAGTCAAGAATAATATAAGGATTTATGATTTGTAAGTTAATATCCGAACGCAAAACTGTTAATTTTTTAACCCTCAACCTTGGGATTATCAACAGAATCATTATCGCAATAGGTTGAAAGATATTTCACAAGCTTTTTAATCCTTTTGTATCTTACATAATAATATACGGCTCTGCCCTGACGATTTGATGCTATCAACTTAGCGTCGGCAAGGCTGCTAAGATGGAATGATAAAGTAGCTCCCGGAATATTAAGAATCTTCCCTATCTCACCGGCAGGCATTCCTTTCTCACCTTTTTCCATTAAGAGATTATAAATTGCCAATCTTGAATCATGACCCAATGCTATAAATGATTTTACAATATTCGATGTTTTCATAACTATAATAACGCCCGACTTGTGTTTAGGATTGAAATGTAATAGTCTAAGAGACATATAACATTCTATACTATTAGAATACTCGCCGCCCATTGTAAAGAATTTTATAAAATTAATTTTATATTTAAACTTATCGCTTGATTATTTAGTTAATATAAAAGACAATGATTGTGTTTTGTAAATCTAATTGTACAAGAGGTACTATCGTGTCAAGTAAATTGCGTATCCTGTTTTTTATAATAGTCAGTGCAGGATTGATTACGTTCGTTATATCGTTTAACTCAAACAATCCGCGTGCGGTGAATTCTGAAAAGGGCGTTAGCGAAGAAGACGTTAACAGGCTAATCGGCGAATATATAAAGAATAACCCTCAGGAAATTCTGGACTCCCTGACTCAATACCAGATAACCAAGCAGCGTGAGGAAGAAGAGAATGCGGCTAAGAATGTCATTGATAAGCTTGACGAACTGCAAAACAATCCCCTTGATCCCGTAGTGGGAAATCCTGAAGGTGATGTTACTATAGTTGAGTTTTTTGACTATACTTGCGGCTATTGCAAAAAAATAATGCCTTATATAGCCGAAATAATTAAGGAAGACCCTAATGTAAAAGTGGTATTTAAAGAGATACCTATTTTAGGTCCTAACGCTATAATAGCAGCAAAAGCCTCTATAGCGGTATATCAGATAGCCCCTGAAAAATATTTCGAATTCCACACAAAACTTATGTCAAAACGTATAACAAGCAAGGCTTCCGTACTTGAAGAGGCTACAGCTTTAGGAATTGACGCTAAACAAGTTGAAGAAAGAATGGAAAGCGATGAAGTTATCAATATCATATTAAAAAGCAAGGAACTTGCCGAGTCTATCGGTGTAAGAGGAACTCCTGCTATAGTCATCGGAGAAACCCTGTTCCCCGGAGCAATTGACCTTGAAACGTTTAGAAAGCAGATAGCCCAAGAACGTGCTAAAAATAAATAAGGTATAACAGCTTTAGATAAAAAGGGGCATTGAAATAATGCCCCTTTTTTATTTATGATTTCTTTGATTTTACTGTATAATCCCTAATCGTCACCATAAAAAAGCTTACATCAAAGTAGATGCATATGACTGTAGCTTCAGACTCGGTTTATTCGGTTCAATTACTTTATATTCCAATCCGTTACGCTCTGCGTATTTTATAGCCTCTTCTTTTGAATCGAATTTTAACTTTATCTGCCTATTAGTATCGGCATTACCCGTCCACCCCATAATCGGCTCAATATACTTTGTATCCTTACTTTCATGTTCAAGATACCACTTTTTCAAATTTCCTTTACCCGACTGCATAGCATTTTTGGCAGGTATATATATTTTTACCGACATATGATTTATCCTGTAATTTGTTATAGTCGAAACTAATACAATAATATTTTCAAAACATCAACACTAACCGTAGGCAACCATAAAATTGCACAATCTAACGAAAAATATAACCGATAATACAAAATATCGCATGGACAATAACATAAAAAATCTCTATAAATTTATATATAAAATTTATAGATACGGGAGCAAAAATGTCTATAAAAGTATCAGATATTAAAAAAATGGACTTTGAAACTGCGGCTACCGAACTGGAAAAAATTGTCGATAATTTTGAAAGCGGCAATATAAGTCTGGAAAAATCAATTGAGCAATACGCAACAGCCGCCCAACTAAAAGCCCAGTGCGATAAAAAACTATCCGAAGCAAAGCTGAAAGTGGAAAAAGTAACCTCAAGCGACTCCGATAGCATAAAAACATCGTCATTTGACATAGATTAGGCGGGCTTGCCACCACATATACAAAAAAACCCTTAGTTATCACCCCCTTATCATATATTCTTCGTGTTAGGTTTCACTTGTTTTTTACAATGTGTTAGTTATGTCATTACCCGAATTTGCGAAGCAAATTATAGGGTAATCTCATTTAAATTTATTGAACACTCCCTCTTACGAGCAATCCTTTATACAAAAAATATACTTACACCGCTTTTTTTATTGATTAATTTATTAGTATAAAATATCATTACAATTGGGTCTTGATAACACATTATAAAACAGCAATAATTACTATTACGCATCTATAAAAGTGGAAATATTACAATTTGTTAAATTAAGGAACCTTTAAAGATGGTGGACAAAGATCAAAAGCAGATAGAATCAGGAACTCAAACACCTGAAAAAATAGACCTTTTACAAATAGCGAAAGCAGCTCAAAAAACATTATACAAGCCGGTTTCAGACAGTCTTGATAAATACAAACCGCAACAGACAGATTCAACAAATCAGCAACAGCAACAATCTAATATAGGCTATGATCTCTTACGTGACTTTCTGGCAATCGGTGTCACTCAACCGGCTATATCTTATATCACACTGGCACGTAATGAATTAAATAACAAGCCGCATAAAAACCCTCAGGAAGTGCTAAAGGAACGCTATCAACACTGGAGCCGCAACCCTGTGCATAACAGCTTTATGTCAACAAACGGTTTTGGGGTTTTTCAAAGAAGGACTACCTCATTTGTAGCTGTAAACGGAGCAATAGACAAAGCTTTACCTCCGAGCAGTGATAGCGACACAAGCACTGCATATGCGGAAGCTTTTAAAAGAAGTGCGGCAAAAGCAGGATTGGAAACCATCGTAAATGTTTATAGCGAAGCATCTAATCTTAAAGATTACTACGGCTCAAAACAAGGCGTGCCTAGCGTCATCAAAAGTATTGCACCGGGTTCTTTAGCAAGAAATCTGACTATTATGGGGGGCTATGAGGGAGCAAAACTGGCTTCTAAACTACAATCATACAATCCGACGGAAGCAGCTGTTGCAGGCGGATTATTCGGACTGGCTACAGGTTTTGCTGCAGGCATAATCGACAACAAAATCACCTTCAAACAGGTTGCCGAAATGGCAAAATCAGAATCTTTAAAAAGCACCGAAACATCGGTATTAAAACCTAACCCACGCAGTGCATTGGCGGCAGGTTTACTAAGATCCGTTCAGGCAGGACTTACAACCGGAGCCTTAACACTCGGCTACGCAATAATGAATGAGATTAAAAAAACCATGCAGGAAAAAGATGCTAACGGTAATACGATGCAATTTTCACAAAAGGATTTTGAAGCTATCAAAACAGCGGCATTTGAAACCACGAGCGGTATAAAAAAGAACATACAAGGCATGTTGGGCAGAGTCACGGATAGCGATGATAGAATGCATTATCAAATAAAACGAACTGAAAACGGCGAAGCAGCACAACAACAACGCAAGTCTTTTGCCGAATCTGCCGCCAAGCCGATATCTACATCACATGCGGATAAGTTTGTAAAATCAAAAATGCAGGAAGCACTTGAAAGGGACACCCCCCCTAAAGACTCCGGTCTTGGCAGATGAGCAGGTTATGCAAATAATTCTTTAGTATGTCTTGCAATAATCAATTCTTCGTTGGTGGGTATAACATAAACTTTTATGTCGCTATCGGCATAACTTATGCACAGGTCGTTTAAGGCATTACTTTTTTTATTTATTTTTATGCCAAACCACCCTAAATTATTGCATATTTTTTCTCTTATTAAGGGACTATTCTCCCCTACCCCTGCCGTAAATATAACTGCGTCCAACCCTCCGATAACAGGAATTAATCCCGATAGGCTTCTGGCAGCTACCAGACAAAACATATCTATTGCAAATTTTGCTCTCTCATCATCACTTTGTAACAACTCCCGCATATCATTACTTAAACCGGAAACGCCTTTTAAACCGGACTCTTTGTACAATAAGCTCTTAATTTGATTTAACTGCATTTTACATTCCTCAGCCAAATAAAGTATTATTCCCGGATCAATATTCCCTGCCCTTGTTCCCATCATAAGTCCGTCTAAAGCGGTAAACCCCATCGTAGTTACCTTGCTCATTTTATTGCTTACCGCACACATGCTAGCACCATTGCCAAGATGGGCAATAATTACTTTCCCGTTAGCATTATCTTTCAAATTAATATCTAATGTAGAACATATATATTCATATGAAAGACCATGAAATCCATAGCGAATAACCCCTTCATTGAAATATTTTTCAGGCAACGGATATGACTTTACTATATCTTCCTGCGTATCATGGAATGCGGTGTCAAAACACGCCGCTTGTGTTATGTTCGGATATATAGCGGTAAACACCTCTATAGCCTCAATATTATGCGGCTGATGCAATGGTGCGAGCGGTATTATTTTTTTTAGTTCACTTATAACGCTATTATCAATAACCACCGGCTTTAAGAACTTAGTTCCGCCATGCACTACACGGTGTCCGATAGCTACGATATTTATTTCATCTGATTTACTTTCTATCCATTTTACCAATTCCGCTATAGCAAAATGATGCCCCTGCTCTTTTAAAGATGATTGCAAAACTATATCACCGTCAGAATTTTTTATTCTCATATTGGGAATATGCTGCAAATCCTCAATCAATATCGAATATAAAAGTTTCAAATCCCCTAACGTATATATAGCGAATTTAATAGATGAAGAACCTGCATTTATTGTAATAATATTATCGTCCATAACCGCTCCTGATATTGGCAAAGACTACTTATAATTTTGATATTCCGCAATTAAATATATTTAATCTTATTCTTGCTTGATTTTATAGAAAAAGAGTTTTAGTTTAAGCACCAATTTTAACGGTTTTCAAATATTATGAAGATTTTTTATGTCAAAAAAGACTAACGGTAATACAAGTAAGCGACCGCTATCACCTCATTTGACTATATATAAGCCGCAGATTACCTCGGTTCTTTCAATAAGCCACCGTTTGACGGGCTTGGGTTTATTCGTGGGAGCTTTATTACTGGCATGGTGGATAGTTTTTAACGTATATGGAACTTGTGACTGTATTAACCCTATTATTTTCTCTACCTTCGGGCGTGTATTTCTAATTTTATGGACACTGGCATTATATTATCACATGCTAAACGGCATCCGTCACTTATTCTGGGATATGGGAAAAGGTTTTGAAATAAAAACCGTAAATAAATCGGGAATTATTGTATTGCTGGGAGCTTTTGGTCTTACAATAGCCAGTTGGGTATATGTAACATTATAAATTTAAGGTTTTTTAAATGGATTTACGCACTCCTTTAGGAAGAGTTAAGGGCTTGGGTTCCGCAAAAAGCGGTTCTCATCACTGGTGGATGCAGCGTGTTACCGCTTTAGCACTAATACCGCTTGTAATATGGTTTATATTAAATGTAATCAAGGCAAGTACAGGTGCAGACAGGTTCATTGACATATTTTCCAATCCGTTCAATGCAGTAGGAATGGTATTATTTATATGCGTAGCATTATATCACGGAGCTATAGGATTTAGAGTTATAGTAGAGGATTATGTTCATTGCGGTTGCGGTAAAAACTTCCTGATTATCGGAGCTAATTTTTTTACTACGGTAACGGCAGTGGCAGCGGTTCTTGCGGTTATTACTTTCCATACGGGAGGAGCAAAAACCGTCAAGCCAGCCGGCAAAGAAAACTGTCCTTACGGCAGCCATCAAAAATCAGATGGCAAGAAATATGAAAATTGTGATAAACATAAGCGTTAATAGGATTAATTATGGCAAATAAAGCCTATGAAATAGTTGAGCATGAATATGATGTAGTGGTGGTCGGAGCAGGTGGTGCGGGGCTGCGTGCAACATTCGGAATGGCACAGGCAGGACTATCTACGGCATGCATAAGCAAGGTGTTCCCGACCCGTAGTCATACGGTTGCTGCACAAGGCGGAATAAGTGCCGCCCTTGGTAATATGGGCGAAGATGACTGGCGTTGGCATATGTATGATACGGTAAAAGGTTCCGACTGGCTAGGCGATCAGGACGCAATCGAATATATGTGCAAAGAAGCTCCGGCAGCTATATTAGAGCTTGAACAATACGGCGTACCGTTTTCACGTACAGGTGAAGGCAAAATTTACCAAAGACCTTTCGGCGGAATGACAACTCATTACGGAGAGGGCAAAGCGGCACAAAGGACATGTGCGGCGGCTGACAGGACCGGTCACGCAATATTGCATACATTATACACACAGGCACTACGCCATAACGCAAAATTCTTTATTGAGTTCTTCGCCCTTGATTTGATTATGGACGAAGAAGGTGTTTGCCGTGGTGTTATGGCATGGAACTTAGATGACGGAAAAATACACCGCTTCCGTGCGCAACTGGTTGTTTTGGCTACGGGCGGATACGGACGTGCGTATTTCTCCTGTACATCGGCACACACATGCACCGGTGACGGCGGCGGAATGGTTGCACGTGCCGGCTTGCCGTTGCAAGATATGGAATTTGTGCAATTCCACCCGACAGGTATTTATGGTGCAGGCTGTTTAATAACCGAAGGTGTCCGAGGTGAAGGCGGATATCTTGTAAACTCCGAAGGTGAGCGTTTTATGGAACGCTACGCACCATCTGCAAAAGATCTGGCTTCCCGTGACGTTGTAAGCCGTGCGATGACTATTGAAATTCGAGAAAAACGTGGCGTAGGTGATAAAAAAGACCATATTTACTTACATCTTGACCATTTAGAAGATGAAGTTATCCATAAAAAACTTCCCGGTATCGCAGAAAGTGCTAGGATATTTGCCGGAGTTGACGTTACAAAACAACCTATACCGGTTTTACCTACGGTTCACTATAATATGGGCGGCATTCCTACCAACTATAAATGCGAGGTGGTAACTACAAGAGGCAAGGATAAAGAGGCGGTAGTTCCGGGGCTTATGGCAATCGGTGAGGCAGGCTGTGTATCGGTGCATGGTGCAAACCGCTTGGGTTCTAATTCACTGCTTGATCTGGTGGTGTTCGGTCGTGCGGCAGCATTGCAAGCAAAGGAAATCATAAAGCCGGGTCAGTCACATAAGGTTTTACCTGAAAATGCAGGTGATAATGCTATAGCACGCCTTGACAAGATAAGGAATTCAAAGGGCAAAATGTCTACCGCTCAAATACGTGATAACATGCAGGTAACAATGCAGGATCATGCGGCGGTTTTCCGTGAAGAAACCAGCCTGCAAGAAGGTCTTGATAAAATAACAAACGTATATGAAAGCTATATTGAAATAGGCATATCCGATCGTGGCATGACATGGAATAGTGACTTGGTTGAGGCATTGGAGCTTGATAACTTACGCTCACAGGCAGTTGTTACTTTAGCATGTGCGTTAAACAGAAAAGAAAGCCGCGGAGCTCATGCACGTGAGGATTATCCTGACAGGGATGATAAAAACTGGCATAAACATTCTACGGCATGGATTAGCGATAAGGGTAAAGTAAAAATTGATTACAGACCGGTTCACATGAACACATTAAGTAACGAAGTTCAGGTTGTACCGCTTAAGAAGAGGGTGTATTAATGGGGGACGCAGAAAAATTGAGTAATAGTATAATAGATAACCCTATCATCGCTTATTCATATAAAGATTTGAAAGTTTGGCAAAAATCAAGAGAATTAGTAAAGTTAAGTTACGAAATTTCTAGTAAATTGCCTGAAAATGAAAAATTTGGACGTTTAGAAAAAAACTAAGAGATAAGATAAATTAATAACTATTAAACCAATATACCTTTAAACTTATATACTATTAATAATATGGTTGAATTTGCATTACCGAAAAACTCAAAAATTTCAAAGGGTAAATATGTAAAAGCACCTGAGGGGGCTACTAATATCCGTAAGGTAAAAGTTTATCGTTGGGATCCTGAAAATCTTGATGACAATGGCGAGCCTAAAAACCCTACCATTGATACTTACGAGGTTGACCTTGATAATTGCGGTCCTATGGTACTTGACGCACTGCTGAAAATTAAGAACGAAATCGACAGCACCCTGACCTTACGCCGCTCTTGTCGTGAAGGAATTTGCGGTAGCTGTGCAATGAATATCGACGGTACTAATACATTAGCATGTACAAAAGGCTGTGACGAGATAAAGGGTGACATTAATATTTATCCGCTTCCGCATATGCCGGTTATAAAAGACTTAGTTCCCGATCTGACTAATTTTTATGCTCAATATGAATCAATCGAACCATGGCTGAAAACCGATTCCCCTGCCCCGTCTAATTCGGAAAGGCTACAATCGCCCGAAGACAGAGATAAGCTTGACGGGCTGTATGAATGTATCTTATGTGCATGTTGCTCGGCAAGTTGCCCTAGCTATTGGTGGAATTCAGATAAATACTTAGGACCAGCCGTTCTAATGCAGGCTTACCGCTGGATTATCGACAGCCGTGACGAATATACGGGCGAACGCCTTGATGCACTGGAAGACCCGTTCAAGCTTTATCGCTGCCATACCATAATGAACTGTGCCAACACATGCCCTAAAGGATTAAATCCGGGCAAGGCTATAGCAGAAATAAAGAAAATGATGATTGAACGACAAGGATAAATAAGAATACGGTTTTTCTGAATTTATTTTTTAGTTTCAGTCTTGCTGTCCCTTGCGTCTATTTGTTCTGCAAGCATAAGGAATTGCGAACCTGCATCTTTATTATAACCAACTATATAATAATAAGCGTTCTTTTCCGACCTTCTTTTTTCTTTCTGGTTACGGGAGCTAATTACACTGTCTTTTTTTCTCCACGCCACCCCTATAATTTTTCCATAATTTTTTTCATTGATATTTAACACACTTTGTTGTGTCCAAGCGTATTTTCCTACATTACTACAATATTTAGAAGTATATCTTTTATTATCTTTTTTGCACACTGACTCAAATTGCATTTGATCGGCATTACTCACCACATAAGCCCCGCCACCGAGCAATCCGACAGTAAAAATTACAGCTAAAAATATTTTAAAATACTTCACTTTTCAATCCTTAATTGAACATTTAAACTATTAATACTAATAGCACTGGACACATTATGTCAATGGGGTAAAATAATATTTTCAAATATAGATTCATTACAAAAAATGATTAACAAGCAGGCGAAAAATATTGATTTGTATAAATGTCATAGAAGCAAATGGGATAATTGCGTTCAAAAACAACATATACTTAGTCCGTCCGAACTTGAAAAAATGAATAAATATAAAATCGAAGATGATAAAAAAAGGTTTTGCACAGGCAGGATTATCACAAGAACGGTTGCAAGCCGATATTTAAAGACCGATAGCAATAAAATAGAAATTTTATTTAATGAACACGGCAAACCATATATAAAAAACTCTAAGGCTTTCTTTTTCAATATATCCCATTCGGGTGATTGGGTTGTAGTCGGCTTTTCCGATTATGAAATAGGCGTTGACATACAAATGATAGATACGGGCAAAAAGTTGAATATTGATAATATTGCAAAATATGCATTCCACCCCGATGAGATAAAATACATTAATGATTCCGAAGAAGAAAAACACACAAGATTTTATACTATATGGAGCCTGAAGGAAGCTTTTGTAAAAGCAAAAGGGGTTGGTTTTTATAACAACCTTGAGAAATTATCCATACTACCGGTTATAAAAGATAATAATACATTGATTGACGGTTTGAGTCTAAGTTACAAGAAAATTGATGAACAACATGTTTTAGCAATAGCCTTTGCAAAAAATATGCCGCTTAAAGTATCGGAACATGAATTTCAGGATTTATTATGAAAACTTATAATGATATTCGGTATGCAAGCGAATCTGACTTACAATGCCTTGATATCTATACTTGCAATGAACGTAGCTCCCTTTCGCCTGTGTTGATTCATATACATGGCGGTGCGTGGTGTTATGGCGATAAATCAGATTGTTTGCCTCACGGGAAATTTTACTCTGAAAAAGGTTTCGTAGTAGTTTGTATTAATTACAGATTATGCTGCCCTACCCCTCCTTTTATAAAACACCCCACACAGGCTAAAGACTGTGCTGCCGCAGTTGCATGGGTATTTAATAATATCAATAATTATGGCGGTGATAACAAAAAGATATATATATCCGGTCATTCCTCAGGTTCACATTTGGCAAGCCTTATCACTACCGATGAAAGATATCTTAACGAACATAATATAAAACCGACAGACATCGAAGGGGTTATTGCCGTTGATACATCGTCATTCAATCTTAATTCATATAACTATATAGATGATACGGCTAACGAGCAGATGCAGGCAATGAAGGATTTAGTACAAAATATATTTTCAACAGACGAGCATCAATTGCTTGACGCTTCACCTATAAAATATGCCGACAAACAAACCTGCAACCGATTTTTGGTTATCGTATCTTCCAACCGTCCTCTTGCCGTAAAGGTAAGCGGCAATTTCGTAAAACTCCTGAAGAACTTCGGAAAACAGGCATCTTTGGTGCAGGTAGACATCTTCGACCACGACCTGATAAACTCTGCCATGCATAAAGATAACAATCAGGTTTCCACATCAATACTTGAATTTTTGAACGGTTAACCAAAATATCTGGTAATTGATTATAGAATCCTCTACAAAACTCAAAAACCTACTCTCCCCTTGAGGGAGAGTTAAAAACACGAAAGTGTTTTTGTGAGGGGTGAAAACCTGCAAGTGCTTGTTATACCTGTATGTATCGCCCTCGCCCCAACCCTCCCCCACACACGGGAGAGGGGATAAAAAGAAATAAGATTTGAACTTTTCAACCTTTTGCGTAAGCTTCTATAATAAATCAACTAAAATACAAAATCACTTGCATTCAGATTAACAACTCCCGATAACTCCAGTTCAAAAGCAATGCCGTCAGTATATGAAATAACGGTATTGTTCGCACCATGAGTGATAGTCAGGTCATTAAAGCCGGTCAAAGAGCTATTTGCAACCAAGCCCTGAAAATCAAGAATATCAATACCTTTCACAAAATCAGCGATAACATCTGAATTGCCGGCAACCGACTCGTCTAAAAGGGTGAATGCAAAAATATCCGCCCCCTGCTCACCGAAAAAATAATCCTTACCGAAACCGCCTCTTAAATAGTCGTTTCCTTTGCCACCGAATAAAACATCATCTCCCTCACCGCCTAATAGTGTATCATTGTGATTAAGTCCGAATAACGCATCATCACCTTCACCGCCATATAAGGTATCATTACCGCTATCTCCTGTTAGTGCATCGTCACCGTTACCGCCAAACAAAATATCGTTACCTTCAGCACCTAAAAGAAAATCATTTCCGTTATCGCCGTAAAGGATATCGGAGCCTTCTTTACCGAATACGAAATCATTTCCTTCACCACCATAAACGATATCGCTGCCGGCACCTCCGACTACGAAATCATTACCGCCTTCACCGTAAATAATATCTTCGTCTTCAAGACCGAATATCCTATCGTTACCTTCGCCGCCCCATATTCGGTCACTTCCCCTGTCACCGAACAAAATATCGTCCCCTTCATTGCCGTATATTATGTCGTCACCATCATCGCCTTGAATGTAATCATTTCCTTTTCCGCCCACCATGAAATCATCACCTGCATCACCGAAAATATCATCATCACCATCACCGCCATATAAAATATCATTTGAAGTCAGCCCTATTAGCAAATCGTTATTTGCAGTGCCTATCTGAGTAGAAGAACCTGAGCTAAATACGAAATCACTTGCGGTCAGGTTATGTAAACCTACGATTTTTAAGTAAAATCCTCCTGCAATAGTAACGAACGTATCCGTACCGTCATTAGTAACCGTTATATCTGAAAAATCAGTTATCCCGTCACTATAAAGAGAAGAAAAATCTATTTTATCCTCACCGATTGCAAAGTCATTTATCGTATCCATAGACAAAGCAGTAGAAGAAAGCAGGCTGCGATAAATAAAAACGTCCTCTCCCTCATCACCCCAAAGACTATCCGCACCTTCGTCACCTATAAGAATATCGTTGCCTTCACCGCCGTGCAACTCATCATCACCTTCATGACCGTGTAGGTTGTCATCTCCGCTACCGCCGAATAATGTGTCATTTTGCTCAAAACCATAAAGAAGGTCATTATCCGCACCACCTATTATAAGGTCGTTACCTGTATGACCTATCAAAAAGTCGTTACCGTCCTCACCTATAAGTATGTCATTACCGTTTTTACCGTACAGATTATCGTTGCCGCTACCGCCGTTTAGTATATCGTTGCCGCTACTTCCTATTAATGAATCATTACCGTCTTCACCGTAAAGCTTATCGTTTCCGTCATCACCGAATATGATATCATCTCCCAGACCACCTCTGACAGTATCATCATTTTCTTTCGCAAAAATTATTTCATCATCTGCAGTACCGATAAAATTATCCGCAAAATACGTTAGAAAAACTATGTTAAGCATTTAAAACTTCCTTTATATATATTATTTATATTGAGTCATACTGAATTTATTTCAGTATCTTAGTTATTTTTTAAGTAGATGCTGAAACAAGTTCAGCATGACATAAATTAAAGATTTAAGAACAAAATATATTCCCAACTCTCTTTGTCACACAACGGTTAGACAGGCGAATGAAAAACAAAAACCACCGCCCATCTTAGCTCTTAGCTCTTAGCTCTTAATATCTAAAAACCCACCATTAATTCTTATTTTTATCAATAACAAATTCCGCTATCATTTCAGATAGGCTTTTTGAGTGATTTGCTCTCAAAGCGTCATCTATGCTGCTTAACTTATGATCCACACGAGGAAGCGGTTGTAATTTAAACTTAGCTCCGCTTTTTTCTAAAACTTCCCTTGTCTGGAACACCGACCTGTAATTAACGCCTTTCGCACTATGGGGAGTGCTTCCTCCTTCATAAGGTACATTAACATCATTATCGCCATGTATGTGTAATATATCTACACCGCTTGCACTTCTACAGCTATTAGCCGTAAGCTGCCCTGCAACACTCACCATTGCCGTAACCATATCAGGTCTTTCACAAATAAATCTGTATGACATCATCGCACCGTTTGAATGCCCCGTCATATAAACACGTTTATTATCAACAGGATATTTTGCCTTAATATCATTAATTACGTCCGCAAGATAATCCACGTCATTAACATTTTGCCTTGCAGCTATACCGCAACAATTACCTGCGTTCCACATACGCTTATTCTTCATTATCCATATTTTGCCTTCAGTGCCGTTAGGATACGCAACAATAAACCCTTTCCTGTCCGCAACCTTGTTCATACCCAGATGATGCTCAAAATATTCGGAATTGCCATAACCGCCATGCAGTGCAAGCAATAGCGGAACTTTTCTACCCTGAGGCAGGTTTTTAGGAACATATAAACGGTAATCCCTACCGCCTATATTTACAGACGGGCTTGCCTTTGCCTCAAGCTGCTTCATTAATTTTTGATTGCCTTCTGCCTTACCGCACCCTAAAAGAAGTAAAACACTGAATAAACTAATTATATAAGAAAAATATTTCATAACCGTTACCATATAAAATCTGAAGTTGTTAAGTTAAAAACGCCGCCTATTTGTATTTCAAAATCAACGCCGTTACCGTTAATAAAAGTATCCGTGCCGTTATTAGTTATTGTAATATCGCTGAAATCAGATATTCCGAATATTGATAATCCTGCAAAATCGAACTTATCAAAACCTTTCTGAAAATCAGCAACATAGTCCGTAGCAGCGGAATTTGAATCGGTTATATTATCATAATTGAATATATCGACTCCCAAACCGCCCCACAATTCATCGGAACCGGAACCGCCCGTTAAAATATCGAATCCCGGTCCGCCATAAAGGAAATCGTTACCGTTACCGCCGAACAGGATATCCCTGCCGGCATCGTCACCACCTGTGATAATGTCGTCACCATCACCGCCTAGCAGTATATCATTTCCGCTGCGTCCTGCAACCTCATCATTGCCGTTGCCGCCTTCTATATAGTCATTACCGCTGCCGCCATATAGCAGGTCATTGCCGTTGCCGCCATATAGCTTGTCATCGCCGCTATGACCGTGCAAGTCATCATCACCGTCACCGCCATAAAGGATATCGTTACCATCACTTGCCGAAATACTATCGTCCCCTGCTCCGCCGTATATCAGGTCATCACCAAAGCCGGACTGAATATAGTCATCACCGTCACCGCCATGTAATTCGTTATTACCGCTGCCGCCGAACAGGAAATCATTTCCTGCACCGCCATATATTATATCGTCACCACCCTGACCGTGCAGTATATCAGCCCCAAAGCCGCCATATATATGATCATTACCTTCATTGCCCGATATATCGTCATCACCGTCACCGCCATGTAATATATCGTCTCCTGCATCACCGAATATAATATCGTCCAAACTGCCGCCTATGATTATATCATCATCATAACCGCCAAATAGCCTACCTGCACTCGCACCGGCATATATAAAGTCATTGCCCCAACCGCCGTCAATTATTGCGTCAGAACCACCTGTGAGGCTATCATCACCTATGCCGCCCAACAGCATTTGGTTATCATCGCTTGCGAATAAAATATCAGCATCGGTAATCGCAATTACGCCCGATAGCTGTAGATAAAAATTATTATTTTTACCGGCTATAAACGTATTTACACCGTCATCGGTAATATCAATATCGGCAATAGAATTTATTCCTTCTGCCGATAATAAGGTAAAATCAAGTTTATCTTCGCCTGCTACAAAATCGGAAATGATATCAAATGATAGCGTGTTTGAGTCCAAAACCTGCCTGTAACTAAAAATATCAGCACCGCTGCCGCCTGTAAGATAATCGCTGCCGACACCACCTATTATTTTATCACCACCTTCATGCCCTTCTATTTCATCATCACCGGCACCACCGAAAATATAATCATTACCCGACATACCGTTTAGGTAATCATTGCCTTCATCGCCCCTGAGTATATCGTTGCCGTCACCGCCATATGCGGTATCATCGCCCGAACCTCCGGCAATAATATCATCTCCGGCGTTTCCGTATAAAACATCATCGCCTTCATCGCCTAAGATTAAATCATTACCTTCACCGCCTGTAATTTCATCATTACCCTCATTGCCGAACAGATGGTCATCGCCCAAACCGCCATATATCTTATCAGAGCCTGAGCCGCCTTCAATTATATCATTGTCGGTAGCACCCAAAATGATATCGTTTTGCTCACCGCCTATTATAAGGTCGTCACCGGCTCCGCCTTCAATATAATCAGCTCCCGTACCGCCATTTAGCTGATCGTTACCGCCACCACCGAAAATATTATCATTACCGCCGCCGCCGCTTATCAAGTCGGCTCCTCCACCGCCATATAATTTATCATTACCGATATCGCCATAAATATCGTCATCTCCGTCATAACCGTAAACTATATCATCACCGGCACCGCCATATAATATATCTCTGCCGACATCAATATCGTCTGCATTATCGGTGCTGCCGTGTATGATATCATTACCTTCATTGCCGTATATAAGGTCATCACCTAAACCACCATATATAAGGTCATCACCGGCACCACCGACTAGCAAATCATCGCCTTCCAGACCGTCTATAACAACACCGCCCGAACTGCCATATATGGTATCGTCTTCTGACGTACCCTCAACAACATTATCATGTACCGTAAATGTCCTTGAGAATATTCCCGATTCACTACCGTCCTGCCCCTTGCTTGACCAGCTTACTACAAAACGACCGTCATTTAATGTAGTTACATCAACCTCCGCCTGTACCGAGGCAGACTCAACATTTACCCTGAATTCACCGTCTATTTTATTACCGCCTGAATCAAATAGCTGACCGTAAATACCGAAACCGTCCCCATCTTGCTCTTTGCTTTGCCATACTGCTACAAAATTACCGCCGGACAATGCAGTTACCGCAGAAAATGATTGTTCATTATTTGTTTGGGTATTAACCTGAAATTCACCGCCCACCTTATTTCCGCTTGCATCGAATATCTGACCGAACACACCTAAGCCACTACCGTCTTGTCCGTCACTATGCCATGTAACGACAAAGTTACCGTTATCCAGAGCCGTGATATCCGGCTCGGTCTGTGCCAGATTAGTATGGGTATTTACCTGAAACTCACCGCCTGTTTTATTGCCCGCAGAATCGAACACTTGTGCAAATATTCCTAAATCACTGCCGTCCTGACCGAAACTTGCCCAAGTTACAACAAAATTACCGTTTAGCAATGAGGCAGAAGACGAAAAAACCTGCCCCGAATTAGTAGTAGTATTTATCTTAAACTCACCACCTGCCTTTGTACCCGCAGGGCTTAATATCTGACCGTAAATACCGAATCCGCTTCCGTCCTGCCCCTCACTAGACCACGTAACCGATACGTTACCGTCAGATAATGTAGTTACACTGCTATCATATTGGCTAAGGTTAGTTTGGGTATTTATCTGAAATTCACCGCCGACTTTGCTGCCCGCCGCATCAAATACTTGCCCGAACACACCCGATGCACTGCCGTCCTGACCGTTGCTTGACCAACTCACCATAAAACCGCCACCCGCAAGATATGTAACAACAGGGTGTAACTGTGCGTTTGCAGTAAAGCTATTTACCTGAAATTCACTTCCTGCCTTATTACCATCAGCATCAAAAACCTGCCCGAAAATTCCGTAGCCGCTGCCGTCCTGCCCGTCACTTGCCCACACAACCACATAACCGCCATTTATAAGCGATTTTACCGATGAATCGTTCTGCGTTAAATTAGTGTATGTATTAACCTGTAATTCTTCACTTCCCTGTATTATAACTGCCATTTTTTTCTCATTATATCTATTATTTACCTTTAGCATCTTGCTTTATCATAATACGAAACCTGAAACAAGTTCATAACGGCATATTATAAAAATTTTAAGCAATTATATATAAAATTAACATATGTATCCGATACGAATATATAAAATTACGTAGTTAACCCCAACTATTGATAAGGAATTCTATAAGTAATTGATAAACAAGGGAGTGCTGGCTAAACTGTTAATATTATTGCGTAATATAAACAAGTAGTTTAGCCATGACCATAGATATCACAACGTTATTCGTTTGTCTTGATGATTTTTGCAAATTGTACGAATCGTCATTAAAAGCAAAAACTCTACCCACATGCAAAACTCGCCAAAGGCAAGGTTATTTAAGCCTTAGCGAGATGCTTCTGATTGAAATCTTATACCATTTTAGCCATTACAAAAACTTCAAATATTTTTATATCCACGACATTTTAGGCAGGCATCGTAACAAATTCAATAAACTTCCGTGCTATGACCGTTTTACTGCTTCGAAAAAGCGACTTTTTATGCCGCTAACCCTGTTGCTTCACAGCCTCTGCGGCGAGGAAACCGGCCTTTATTTTGCCGATTCCACTCCGCTAAAAGTCTGTCATAATAAGCGTATAAATAATCACAAGGTTTTTGAAGGTTTGGCGGAGCGTGGCAAGTCTACTATGGGTTGGTTTTTTGGCTTCAAACTGCATATTGTTATTAACCACAAGGGACAAATTATGGCGGTAAAAATTACTCCCGGCAACACTGATGACCGCGCTGCACTTGGCGATATGGTAAAACATTTGCAGGGAAAATGCTACGCAGACAAAGGCTATATCGGCAAAAAAATCTTCACAGAATTATGGGGGCATGGGCTACATTTGATCACCGGCATCAGGCGCAATATGAAAAATCACCTGATGCCGTTTATTGACAAAGCTTTGCTCAGAAAAAGATTTATTATCGAGACAATCTTCGGTGTAATGAAGACCGATTTTAACCTCGAACACTCAAGACACCGCTCGCCCATCAACGCTTTCGTCACTATTCTGGCATGCCTTGTGGCATATGCTTATAAAACCGATAAGCCTAAAATCAGGGCTTTTCTTATAGAGCCTTAAGCGTAGTTGGGGTTAAATAAAAACGAATGGCATATACTAGCCGAACGCATGAAAATGAGAGAAAAACATATAGTACCATTATCAAAACAGGCTTTAGAAGTTTTAGAAAAGATGAAGCCTATAAGCGGGCATAGAGAACTTATACTTCCGGAGCCTAGGAATCCCACGGGATCGTTTACAATCGAATCACCATCGTTTAATGTCAGTTATATAGTTTTGCGAACAAGTAGCTTTACAATAGCTGATTTATAGTAGGAAAATCAGTGTTAGCGAAGGCCGAAAGCCTTCTTATATTAAGACGCAATACTTTTAGAAACTGTTCTATATTATTATCATTAGTATTTTTAGAGGTGACTAATGTTGCATTCACACCGAGTGAAACTATATTGTCAATACGAGTTTTTTGATAATCGCCTGATTTTTCGATATCATTAATGTCAAACTTCGAGAAGTCAACCAAATGTATGTAGTCTTTTTGCAGCATTTCTCTCATATGTTCCTGAGGTTTTGCCGTAACAAAAATCCACATATCTATATTATTTTTCTCGAATTGGGATAAAGCTTTATCCATCGGTAAATTACGTATTTCTATTTTGTTACTAGCAATTTTAGTGTGTTTAGTAATAAATTTAATAAGCTTACCGGACAGCAATTGCGAGCCTCCGCTATTTTCACCTATATTAATTATGAGTTTGCGTCCTTCTGTAAAATGTGATGCAATGTCAAATCTGGCAAGTTTTTCAAGTTTTTCCGGTTTATACAAAAACCCGTATTTGGTTAGTCTTAAATCAGGCGGAAAAGGGTACTTTGCCGATGAATACATAAAGAAAACCTTCTCCAAGAATAAAGGTGCACCTTCGGGTATAATCCTTAGTTGTTCCTTTTTTTCAGGCGGCAGGTTATTAATAACATCATATTGTGCTATACCGAATGAATTAACGTTGTTGATTACCTCATTTATACTATTATAAGATCCGCTTGTTTCGTGATTCTTAATGTTAGAGCCGATTGCGTTGAAAGCACCGAAGCTATAATAAAACCCGTCTTTATTACCCGTGAAGAAATCAATATTCTTCGGTACGGGTATAACTTTAGATACAGGCTTGGGTATCGGTTTGTTATAATTATTTATTATTAAAAAAAACGAGGCAATTAATAATCCGCATAATATAGTTATTATTACGGTAGAAAATAGTCCGAGCCTAAATGTTAAAGAATCTTTTTGTGTCATAATAACTTCCGATTGTATCTACAAGTTGCAAATTGATAAATAAATACGTGCGTTATATATCTTATCTTATGTAGCACTTCAAGATGTTTTAAATGTTATTTTTAAGGAATTGTTCAATAATCATAGAATTTGTAATGCTAAATTTATTTCAGCATCTGCTTTGTCATGTTAGAGGCACCAAAATAAGTTCAAGCGTGGCGAAAACTATGTTTAGGAAGCTTTCGCCTTAATTTATTGAGGTCGTTTTGTATTGAGAGGCTGAAGGGTATATCTGTGAATTTTAGCTTATATTTTCTTCAAGTTGTAATTTAATTGTTTCTAAAGTTGAGATGGCTTTGCTTATGTCTTTACGATAGCGATCTCTAAATACATTATTAGCAGATGGATGAGCAGATCTTAAAATATCTCCTACATCTCCAATCCTAATCTGATATTTCTCATCTAAGGTACGCTCACCAAATATTTTAACTAAAGTATGATTACACCTATCTGATAGTGATGATAATTCATGACCATATAAAATTTCCACACCATCTATGTTAACATCCTTTAATTCTTGTATTCTCTTTGATATTAGGGCGATTTTGTCATCCAAATTACGATTCGCAGGTATATTCACCGGTTGAATATAAGTTAAATCTTCTTGTGTAGCTTTTTGATTGGTTTCATTAACATTTTTTCCCCTAACTTTGCTAATTAACCCCAACTATTGATAAGGAATTCTATAAGTAATTGATAAACAAGGGAGTGCTGGCTAAACTGTTAATATTATTGCGTAATATAAACAAGTAGTTTAGCCATGACCATAGATATCACAACGTTA